>Ga0207652_10000001_pt1 | contig 1006643 bp, 964 predicted proteins | sample KBSC63BmetaG_FD_184334 | JGI IMG/M metagenome (GOLD analysis project Ga0207652, IMG submission 184334) | Corn rhizosphere microbial communities from Kellogg Biological Station, Michigan, USA - KBS C6-3B metaG (SPAdes) (version 2) | ecosystem: Host-associated > Plants > Roots > Rhizosphere ...
AGAAGGGAGCGGCGGCGCGGCGGCTCGAAGCGGAGATGATCTAGGGCTCTCAAGCTATAGCGGCGACGGCGGTGACGGCAGCCGAGTTCCGGCCAACCCGTCGCGAGAAGGAAGCGGCGCCGCGGCGGCTCGAAGCGGAGATGATCTAGGGTACCGGCGACGGCGGCGACGGCAGCCGAGTTTCGGCTAATCCATCGCGAGAAGGAAGCGGCGCCGCGGCGGCTCGAAGCGGAGATGATCTAGGGCTCCCAGGCAATACCGGCGACGGCGGCGACGGCAGCCGAGTTCCGGCCAATCCGTCGCGAGGAGGAAGCGACGGCGCGGTATCGGGTGCGACGAGCGGCGCCGTCCGGCCGAACCGGACAAGCTGCCTCGGCTTCCCGAAGATCCCGCAGCTTTTGCCGAGGCGAGCGGCGACCGTCTCGCGTGCCTCCCGCGGCGTCGGGCCTGGATGCGGCTCCGGTGCTTCCCGCGGCCTGGCTCGGCAGCCGGCCAGGCGGCTTGCCCGGCGCCGGCCTTAGGGCGCCAAACCTCCCAGGAGCGCTGCGTTCACGGCCGGGCCGGGAGCGCGGCCGGCGCGCGCGGCTTGAGCGCATAGAGGTTGACGGGCGGCTCGCCGGGCGCGCCCTCCAGCTCGCCGATCAGCTCGGCCTGGACCGAAGCCGCGACCGAGCCGGCAAGGGCGGCGGCAAAGTCGGCCGTGACGCAAACCGAGCCCGGCGGGGCCGAGGCAGCCGCGGCGGAGGCCAAGGCGGCGGAGTCTCCGGCGACCCGGGTGCCGCCGCGAAACGGATCGTCGAGCGTCTCGGCGATGCCGTAATGGCCCCCGACCCCCGGCGGATCGCCTCCCGCCGGTGCGCCGGCCAGGGCGATCGCGGCGGCCCCCGCCTGGGCGATGTCGCAATAGCCGAGCAACACCGCAGCGCCGGTGAAATAGGGCGGAACGCACGGACACGGAGCCTCGATCAGCGCCTCCACCAGCGCCGCGAGCCGGGCCGGAGCGCCGGGCCCGCTCCCGACCGGCACCGCCAGCACGGCGAGCCGCCGGTACGGGCCGTCGGCGAGGAGCGGAGGCCGGACGGCGCCGGCCGATTCGCGCGGCGCGGTGAGGATGCGCTGACGGCCCCCGGCTTCGGCCCACCCGCCCCGACCGCGTACCGCGGACGCCGCCGAAGCATCGCCGGGGAGCACCAGCAGCTGGATCGGCCGGCTCTCCAGGCGGCGCGCGTTCATCGCCGCGGCGCCCATGGCGATCTCGTCGGCGAGCCCGATGGCCAAGCGGCCCGGCGGAACGCCGAGCGGGCGAACCGCGCGAACGGTCGCCGCGGCGGCGAGGAGGCGGTCGAAGCGCTTTCGCCAAGCCTTGCCGAACGGGTCGACCGAGACGGCGGCGAAGGCTTCGGCGCCGCCGGGAAGAACGGCGTGGAGCTCGGCGCCGAGTTCCACCAGCGCCTCGGCGATGAGAATGTCGGCGCCGGCGGCGAGGGCGCCGAAGCCGAAGCCGACCTTCTCCTCCTCGAGGACGGCGCGGATCCGCTCGTCGAGATGCTCTCGCCGCGAGACGGTCGGGTCGAAAGACATGTGCCCGGCGAAGTGGAGCGAGCGCGGCGGGCGATGGCCGTCGAGCCAGGCGGAGTCGCGGCCTTGCGCGGCGAGGATCAGGCCGAACTGGCGCAAGGTGGAGGCGTGGTCCTCCCAGGCGCGGGGGGCGAGGGCGATCGCTTCGGCGAACGCGGAGCGCGCCTCGTCCTCACGGTCGAGGAGGAGAAGCGCTTCGGCGCGGGTGGCAGCGCGCCAATAGGGCGTCTCGGGCTCGTCGGGCTCGGCGGCGATTCGATCGAGAACCTGCGCGGCGAGGACCGCCGCCTCGGCCCGCTCGCCGGCAAGAAGGGAGAGGGTGGCCGCATTGATCAGCGGGTAGGTGGCGGGGCCGATCTCGGCGGATCGGCGGTAGGCGGCGGCCGACTCCTTGTAGAGCCGCCGCCGCTCCGCCCCCTCCGCCCGCAAAGCCATATCCTTAAGGAGGCGGGCCTCGACGGCTGCCGAAGCAAGTCCGGCCCCTCCATCCTTTGCCGAGACAGAGGCGAACAGCTCTTGAGCTTGCTTCAGGGCACCCGCCCTGGCCAGGGCGATCACCGTCAAGAGATCGCTCTCAAAGGTGCTCACCGGCACGACCCCCTGCGGCCCCGGGCGGCCTCCGGCAATCGCTCACTCCGGGAAGAAGTCATTTCAAGAAAGTGGTGGCTCGAGATGGATCGGACTCCTGCTTCCTCAAGGTAGATCAGGCGGTCCCTGGTTCGTTCCGTCCGGATCCGTATAGGTTTTGGTGACGCGCCTTGGATCATCGATGTCGGGTTTCCAGATGACGAGATTCATCTTGTACGAGCGAGTCTCCTCCTTGGTAAGATCAAGTCCGTTCTTATCCGCCTTCAAATGATTGGTGAACCGGATACCATTGCGCGTCTCTCCCGTCAGTTGGCCACCGACGTCAAGCAGCGGAACTTCGACACGTTCGGCATTGTAGAAGCTGAAATTTGGATCGTAGAGCCGCCCGCCGTCCTTATCGACAAACTCGATTGGATCTCCATCAGCTTTACTGACGTCAGGATCGAAATTGAAGAAGCAACCCTCGTTCTCCAGAACGATAGTAATATAGCACGGATGTCTCCAAAGCATATTTCTGAAGCTTCGGCCGAGATAAGACCCGTGTGGTCTTGTGCCCCTTGCGATATTGAATAGTCTTATCTCGCTGGCAACAATGTTATCAATCATTGGATCCCACATTCGCCGAGCGTCTATTCTACCAGTGTCATTGAAGTAAATGAGAAAGTGTGCCTCAGGCGTCGGAAACAAGTTTCCGACTCGCTGCTCGCGGATCGAGTCACCGAAACTGGTGAAGCCTGCCCTGGCAATGTATTTCGTTAGGACAAATGCTGCCGGTGCGCTCATCGTCTGGCTCCTTTTATAGGGGGTTCGCCGAGTTGCTTGCTCAACCACTGCGAGAGGCGTTGTCGTTCGTCGGATGACGCTGTCGCCCCACCTGGAGCTTGACGCAGGAGCGTCCGAGCCTGACGCAATGCCTTCAACCGCTCGTCGCGTTTGCCCAAGGCCTCGTAGGCACGCGAGGCATCGATTTCCACGCGCACGGCCTGAAGGCGCCAGACGAGATTTTCGGGATCCTTTCCCAGGAGGATAGCCAGTTCCGGTCGAGCTTTCCCGAGCGCGCGCAGCGCGCGTTCGAAATCGCCGGCTTCGAAGTCTATTTTCGCTAGCGAGCGAAGCGTCACGATTGCCGCATATCGGTAGTCTTCGTTCCGGGAGTCCGCGCCGATCAGGCCCTCCTTGATCGCTCTTTCACGGAGCCGTTCCTGGCGTGCCTCCGAATAGCGCTTCTCGAGGTAGTAGGTGTCGGAAAGCCAAGCATGCGCATCGGCCACTTCCGCCCGCCACGTGAGCTTCCGGGGGTCGAGCAGCGCCGCGCGTGAAAACCAGGTCAGCGACCTTAGGAACCGGCGCCGTGCCGCAACCGCGTTGCGGCGGCCATGCAACTCGATGATACCCAGATTGCTTTCGGCATAAGCGAGCTCGCCCACCGCCTTGGCCCGGCCCGGCGCCAGGCGATACATCCGTTCAGCCACCGCGAGGTAGGAGAGATATGCCCGGGCGGCAGCCTCGTAGTCACCCCGCCGTTCTTCGGCCGCACCGCCCCAATAAATGCTTTGGGCGTGGGCGAACAATCTGTCGAAATCGTCAGGAGCTGCCTCAAGCAGCGCTGCCGTTGTACGCTTCGCTTGCTCGAAGAGGGCAGCCGCCTCGGGGACATTCCCTCGAGTAAGGTCGTCCTCGCCCATCGCGAGCAGGATGCGCGCGCGACGCTCCAGCGAATCCGCCGTGAGGGAGCCGACCTTCTGAGCTCGATAATAACCGAGCGCCCGTTCGTTCACCGCGGTCAGTACGTCCAGCCGCCCGACGCCTTTGAGCCTCTCCCTCAGGTCCGTCAGCATGAACTCGACCAAGCCCTCGGCTTCGGCGCGCTGCTGTTGCGCTTCGCGGCGGGCGTTGAGGGCGAGGGCGGTCATCACGGCCATTGCTAGCACGGCGATCAGCGCGCCCGCCGTGACCGCCATCACGCGGCGGATGCGCCGTGCCGCGTCGCGCTGGACGAGGGAGTCGACGCCAATCCCGCCGAGGCCCGCGACGAGCTTGAGCAGCCCGAGCCGGCGGCCGTCGCGGTGGGGGCGGAAGTCCGCCGCAAGCGGCTCCGCGCCGGCTTCGGCGAGGCCGCAAGGGAAGCAGTCGCCCGGCTCACCGTCGAGAATCGCGGCGTACACGGTGCGGCCGGGGCAGAGCTCGCGCCAAGCCGCGATTTCCTTCGCCACCCAGGGCGAGGCGGCGCTGTTCGGGGAGCAGAGGATGACGAGGTGGTCGGAGGCGGCCAGCGCCGCGCGAATCCGTTCGCTTAGGTCTCCGGCCGCCGGGAGCTCCTCGCGGTCTCGGAAGATGGGGGTCAGGCGGGCGGGGACGCGGCCGTGCTCGCCCGGCGTGCCGACGAGGCGGCGGGGAATTCGGTAGGTTTCCAGCCGGCGGTGGAGCCAACGGGCCTGCGCCGAATCCTTGTGGCTGTAGCTTAAGAAGGCGGCGTAACGCGCCGGCTCCGCGACTGGAGTCCCCTCGTCCAAGTCCGCCTCCCCCCCTGCGGCCTAAGTGGCGAGCTTAACCCATCGCCGCCAAAGGGGAAGCGGCGCAGTCTTGACTTCGGCGTCCGTTTGCGGTTGGGGGGCGCGGCAGGCGGGGCTTCGGTCCCGCTTGTTCATTCGAGGTTTGCGCGGTCCCTCCAGCCGACCGCGTGGCCGGAAGTGCCTGACACGGCTTCCGGACGAACGAGAAGGAATGACCTATGCGCCATCGCGTCGGCGGGCGTAAGCTCCAGCGTACCTCGAGCCACCGGACGGCCCTGTTCCGCAACATGGCGGCCGCGCTCATCAAGCACGAGCAGATCACCACCACCACGGCCAAAGCCAAGGAGCTTCGGCCCTACGTGGAGAAGCTGATCACGCTCGCCAAGAAGGGCGGCCTCTCCAACCGCCGCCTCGCCCATTCGCGGCTGCTCGACGACACGCAGCTCAAGAAGCTGTTCGACGTCCTGGCGCCGCGCTACGCGGGCCGCGACGGCGGCTATTGCCGGATCGTCAAGGCGGGCATCCGCGCCTCGGACGCGGCGCCGATCGCGATCATCGAGCTGGTCGACCGCGACGTCTCCGCCAAAGGCCAGGACAGCGGCCCGGTGACGAGCGGCGAGGACCAGTTCGACGAAGCGGCCTGAACGGGTTCGATTTCGGCCAGGCAAGAAGGGCGTCCCGCGGGACGCCCTTTTTTTTGTGCCGTGCCCATCGTACCGGGATGTTCGTCCAGCGTCGGCGCGCGTTCCGAGTCCCGGTTTCACCCAAAGCACCAAAGCACCAAAGGGGCCGGTGCTGCGCGTTCGGCGGAGCTTTCCCGCAAAGGCGGCGAGATGAAGGAGCGACTTCGTCGCTCCCGTTGAGTTCATGCATTTTGCCGCGGCGTCCGTGCATGGAGCGGCCTCTTTGGTGCTTTGGTGCTTTGGGTGAAACAGCGGCTTTCCCGCCGCTTAGAGGCGGGAGGGCAGGCTCGACCAAGGGCTTCAATAACGGTCGAGGAGGCGGTCGACGGTGTCGTCGGCGGTGCCGGCCTTGCCGGGGACCTTGCCGACCTCGCGCTCGAGCGCGGCACGGATGTCCTCGATCTGCGAGTCCGTGAGATGCTCGATCCCGATGAACTGCTCGCGCGCCTTGTCGAGGGCGCGGATGACCTCGTCGAGCTTGGCCTGCATCGCCGCTCCGTCCCGGTTCTGGCTGTTCTGGATGAGGAAGACCATCAGGAAGGTGACGATCGTCGTCGCCGTGTTGACGACCAGCTGCCAGGTCTCGGAGAAGCCGAAGAGGGGCCCGGTGAACGCCCAGAGGAGGATGAGCGACAGGGCCGCGACGAAGGTGAGCGGCTGCCCGGCGGAAGTCGCGATCCGGGTGGCGCAAAGGGTGAATAGCTTGTCCACCGGACCAACTCCTCCGGACGCGATACCGGCCTCACAACGCCCTAACCTTGGTTAGGATGCAGCCGGCGACGGGGCCGGACGTTGTCTCGGCGAGGAGGTTCTATCATGCCTTCGACGGTGATCCGGTCGGTCGACTACCGGCCCGAGGCGCGGGAACTCGAAATCCTGTTCACCACCGGGCGGCGGTACGTCTTCCACGAAGTACCGGCGAAAGCCGCCGAGGATTTCCGGGCGGCCCGGATCAAAGGGCGGCATTTCAACGCTCGGATCCGCGGCCGCTACCGGTTCAGCGAGCTTTGCCCGGATTAGCGGGAGCGGTCTTCACATCCGCGTCGGGCGACGCCGGCGGAAGCGGCTTGCAGGCGGGGAGCTTGAGCTGGGCGGCCTCCGAGCAGCGGCGGACCTGGACGTCGTCATTGGGCGCGATGTAGATCGCCCAGTCCCCGGTGTCGGTGCAATGCGCGGTCCACATGGCGAGGTTGTTCCAGTCCTGCTGATAGGCGCCCTGGTCGACCTTCTTGCAGCGCTCGCCGGAATCGACGATCGAGCGGCGAAGGCCGAGGAAGCGGTAGAGCGGGCTTAGCGCCTTGAGCTGCTCCGACGCGGGGACGACGATCTTGACCCGGGTCATGTTCTGCTCCGGAGCGCCGTCCTCGCAGGCGGAGAGAAGTCCCGCCGCGGCCAGGACGAAAGCGGCGATCGGCCTTGCCATGCTTCAGTCTCCCTATTCGATGTCGCCTGCGTAGCGCTCGTTGCCGACGAAGCCCAGCCGCCCGATACCGGAGCGCTTCACCGTCGCCAGCACGCGATCGAACGTCTCGTAGCGGGTTTCGGCTTCCGACTGAATCTCGAGGATGTCGTCCGGCCCGGAGCGCTTGAAGGCTTCGAGGCGGCCGGGCAGGCCGGCTTCCGAAAGGGCGGCGCCGTCCCAGAAGAGTCGGCCGGCGGAATCGAGTGCGAGGCGGTGGGTCTGCGGCGCCTTGATCGGCTCGCTCGGGACGGGAAGGTTCATCTTCACCGCGTGGGTGGCGAGCGGGACGGTGAGGATGAACATGATGAGGAGGACGAGCATGACGTCGATCAGCGGTGTCGTGTTCATCTGCGAGATCGGAGAGTCCTCGGCGGCGGCGAAGGCGTTGAAGGCGGCTCGGCTCCTCATGGCGGCTCTCCCATTATGATACGTGATATTGTTACATGAACTTGCCTGCCGTGCAAGGGTTCCAGTCGAGCCGCGGGCGGAGAGGCCGTTTTTCACGCAAAGCATCAAAGCATCAAAGAGGCCGGTTCGGTGCCGGTGGCCGAGACTACCTCTCGGGCCGGGACAGGAAGGAGCGACTATGTCGCTCCAGGCAGCCTCACGACGTTAGCCGCAGCCTGCTTGCACGGGCGCGGCCCCTTTGGTGCTTTGGTGCTTTGGGCGAAACTCTGCCGACGCGCCGCCGGGGCGCGGGAAGGCTAGCTCTTGCGGGGACCGGGCTTGCCGGTGGGGCCTCGGCCGGGACCGGAGCGCCCGCCACCGGAGCCGCCGCCGGAGCCACCACCGGAGCCGCCGCCGGGGCGGCCGGGGCCGGGGGCTCCACCGGGGCGAGGGCCGCGGCGCTGGGTGTCGGGGCGGCGCTGGGTGGTGTCCAAGCGGGGCGGGCGGGGCGGCTGGGCGGGGCGGCCGGGCGAGACGGAATAGCCTTCCTTGAGCAGCTTAGTGAAGGCGGCCCGGACGCTTGCCGGGATGGTCGCCTGAAGCGCCTCGGGAAGGTCGGCGAAAGCGGTGTTGGCGTGGATCGCGTTCAAGTCGCGGAGCAGGCTGTTGGGAACGCCCTTGGAAGCGTCCTTCATCGCGACGACGGCGTCGACCACGGCCGCAAAGACGATCTCCTGCATCACTTCGGTCGCCGACTTCGTCATCAATTCCTCCGGAGGCGACGGGAGTCGCCGCGCCGCGAGCCTAGCCGCGCGGCGGCGGCGGCGATAGGCTCGGCGGGTGAGACTTCGAAGCGCCGCCGCACTGCTGTTCTGCGCGGCTCTCGCGGGGGCCGGCACGGTCTCGCTGTGGATCCCGCTCCTGATGTACCGGCCGGCGGCGCTGGCCCGGCCCGATCCGGCGCGATGGGGAGTGGCCGGCGCCCGCGCGGTCGAGATCCGGGCGGACGACGGGACCCGGCTCGCGGCGTGGTGGAAGGCCCCGCCCGGGACGGCGGCGACGACGGTGCTGATCCTCCACGGCAGGTCTGCGAACGTCTCGACCCGCGCCGGGGCGATGCGCAGGCTCGCCGGCGACGGGTTCGGCGTGCTGATGATCGACTGGCGCGGCTACGGCGCGAGCGACGGACGGCCGAGCGAGGCGGGGCTCCGGTCCGACGCCCGCGGCGCCTATGCCTGGCTTCGGGCGCAGGGAGTGGCGCCGGCGCGGCTGGTGGTGATCGGCCAGTCGCTCGGCAATGCGGCTGCGGCGAGGCTGGCCGCCGAACGGCCGGTGGCGGCGCTGGTGCTGGTCTCGCCGTTCACTCGCCTGCCGGATGCGCTTGGCGCGCGGCTGCCCTGGCTTCCGGCGCGATGGCTGCCGTGGCGGCGCAACCGGTTCGAAGTCGCCGGCTACGTGGCGCGGCTCGACGTTCCGGTGGGGCTGGTGGCGAGCGCGTCCGACGGGATGGTGCCGCTCTCGGAGAGCGCGAAGGTGGCCGCCGCGGCGCGCGATCCGCGCTGGCTTCGCGCCGACGACCTGCGCCACGACGGCCTACTCGCCGGGGTGGCGGAGCGAGGCGCGCTGACGGCGCTGCTCCGCGCCCTCGCGCCGCAGCCGGCCGAAGCGCGGCTTCAGCCCGTATAGATTCGCCACGCGCGATCCGGCCCGTCATGGGCGCGGCGAAGGGTGACGCTGCCGCCGTTCGAAAAGGCGCGGCCGCCGCGAAGCCGGCCGGTGATCATCACCGGCACCTCGACGAAGTCGAATCCGCCGGCCGCGACGGGGAGGGAGGGGGCGCCGACCTGCGCCTGGTAGGTCTCGTAGGATTTGAAGTTGGCGGCGAAGCGGTCGCGGTCGAGGCCGGCGGCGCCGCTGCGCATCGACCAGGCGCCGCCATAATCGCCTCGCTCGATGAGGGCGTAGTAGCGGCCGAGGACGGAGGCGGCGTCGGCGGAGTCGTCGCGGCTCTTGGCGTCCGGAGCGGCGCGCTCGGAAGTCGGCGCGGGGCGCGTCGCGACGGGGCCGGAATGCTGCTCCGGGCGAGGCTCGGGCGCCGGCTTGTCGCAGGCGAAGAGGAGAAGCGGGAGCGGGAGGAGGAGGGCGCGCATCCGTCGACCCTACTACTGCCTCTCCGCGAGCGGAAGCTCCGGGGGAGGGGGACCACCGAAGGCGGTGGAGGGGTAGCTGGCGGAAGCCTGCGCGTCCTACCCCTCCGCCACCCTTCGGGTGGTCCCCTCCCCATCTTCGATGGGGAGGCAGCTACGCGCTAAGGCGGGTCTGAATCCCGTGGACGAGGTCGGTGGCGCGCTCGAAGCTCATCGGGCGGCCGAACAGGTAGCCCTGGATCTGGTGGCAGCCGAGGTCGCGCATCCGGGTGAAATCGTCGGCGGTCTCGACGCCTTCGGCGGTGACGGTCATCCGGAAGCTCTTGGCGAGCTGGACGATCGACTGGATGATCGCCACCGTCTCTCGATTGTGCGCGGCCTCGCGGACGAAGCTGCCGTCGATCTTCAGTTTGTGGAAGACGGCCTTGTTGAGATAGCCGAGCGAGGAATAGCCGGTCCCGAAATCGTCGAGCGCGATTCCGACGCCGAGGGCGCGGAGGCGTTTGAGGACATCGAGCGAGCCTTCCGAATTGCCGAGGAAGACCGATTCGGTGACCTCGAGCTCGAGCCGGTTCGCCTTGAGGCGATATTTGGCGAGCGCCTCGCTAACCGTGTTGGGAAGAGCCGGCAGGATGAGCTGGCGGGCCGACACGTTCAAGGCGACGCTGATATAGTCGGGCCACGAGGCGGCGGCGCGGCACGCTTCCTCGATCACCCAGTCGCCCAGATCCATGATCAGGCCGGTTTCCTCGGCGAGCGTGATGAAGTCGAGCGGCGAGACCATTCCGCGGGTCGGGTGGTGCCAGCGGATCAGCGCCTCGAACCCCATCAGGCTCTGGTCGGCGGCGTTGATCAAAGGCTGATAGTCGAGCCGGAACTGCTTGAGCGCGATCGCCTGGCGAAGGTCCTGCTCGAGCCGGAGGCGGTCCTCGGCCTCGTTCTGCATGTCGGCGGAGAAGTAGCAGCAGGTGCCGCGGCCCTGGGCCTTCGCCTGGTAGAGGGCGAGATCGGCCTTCTGGATGAGGTCGTCGACGCTCTGGCCGTCGATCGGGCCGAAGGCGCAGCCGATCGACACGCCGATGCGGATTTCGGCCTTGTCGATATGATAGGGCTCGGCGACCGCCTCGATGATCCGGCGGGCGAGGTCGTCGACCTTCTTGCGGCTCTGGGCGTCGCGGATGACGATGGCGAATTCGTCGCCGCCCATGCGGCCGACATGGCCGACTTCGCCGGCTTCCTTGACGAGGCGCTGCGAGACGCTCTTCAGGACCGCGTCGCCCTTGGGGTGGCCGAACGTGTCGTTGACCGGCTTGAAGCCGTCGAGATCGAGGAACATGATCGCGCAGGGCACATTGCCGGCCTGCGAACCGGACAGCGACTCGCCGAGCAGCTGGCGGACCCGGCCGCGATTGGGAAGGCCGGAGAGCACGTCCATGTTGGCGAGGTTGGTCAGCCGCTCCTGGGTGCGGCGCACCTCGGTGATGTCGGAGCCGACTCCGCGGAAGCCCTGGAACTGGCCGCCCATGTCGATGATCGGATCGCCGGCGAGGCTGATCCAGCGGGTTCCGCGCCGGGTCTTGAGCTCCATTTCCAGGTTGGCGAAGGGCTGGCGGTCGAGCAGGGTGCGGCCGAGCGCGCTGTTGCCGCCGAGCGTGGCGGGAAGCGAGTGGCCGATCAGCTGGCTGGCCGAACGTCCGAGCAGCGACGTCATCCGGCTGGAGATGTAGACGACCCGGTTCTCGGCATCGACCTGCCACAGCCAGCCCACGCCGCGATGCTCATATTCCTTGAGCAGGAGCCGGACGGATTCGGCCTGGGTGCGGACCTTGGCGATGGTCTGGAGGAGCTCGAACGTCCAGCGGGTGAGGCGGGCCATTCCGAAGATGGCGACTCCCGCCACTCCGACGATGGTCGCGCCCATGGTCGGATCGAGGAGGCCGCTGCCCAGCCAGTAGGCGCAGCACAGAGCGGCGGTGATGGTGGCGATCCAGGCGAAGGCGGCGGCGGGAACGGAGGCGAGGCCGACGGCGGCGATGATCATCGCGGCCATGGCGGCGACGACGACGACCTGCGCTTCGTGCGGCTGCGACCGGAAGGCCCAGGTCGGCAGCGACGCCCAAAGGACCCCGAGCGCGACGGCTTCGGCGACGGCGCGGGCCGGCGAACGGCCCTCCGCCGAACGGCTGTCGGCAACCGAGCCTTCGAGCATGACCCGCCGGTAATTGTAGAAATTGGCGCCGCCGACGAGGAGCAGCCAGCCGCCGATCAGCTCGATCCGGGTACCGGCGAACAGCGCCCAGGCGACGAGCCCGGCGGTGGCGACGGCCGTGGCCGCGAAGAAGGGAGCGAACAAGGCGCGGGCTTGAGCCTGGCCGTTGTGAAGATGGGCGTCGCGCAGCCTTTGGCTGCTCGCATCGGCACCGACGCTCTCGTCGGCGACCTCGGCGGGCTCGGAGTCGGGCATGTCGAGGTCCAGGGGGACAGGGGCGTGATACATGTTTGTCCTGCTGCTGCCGGTCCTAACGGCTCTACGCCCAGAGTTTTGATGGAGTGTTAAGGGCGCGACGGATTGCGGGTTCGGACACCATTTCGGAGGGCGCGTCGCGACCCGTCCGTCGCCCCAGCGAAGGCTGGGGCCCCAGGGGGTGAAGGGCGCTCGCGTGTGGGAAGGGCGCTGGGGTGTGGGAAGGGCGCGGATCGGACGGCGGTGGTTTTCACCCGCTGGGGTCCCAGCCTGCGCTGGGACGACGGGTTTGTGCCGGCTTCCCTTAACCGTCGCCCCAGCGAAGGCTGGGGCCCCGGGGGGTGAAGGGCGCTGGGGTGTGGGAAGGGCGCGGGTTCGGGCGGTGGTGGTTTTCACCCGCTGGGGTCCCAGCCTGCGCTGGGACGACGGGTTTGTGCCGGCGTCCCTTAACCGTCGCCCCAGCGAAGGCTGGGGCCTCGGGGGGTGAAGGGCGCTAGGGTGTGGGAAGGGCGCGGTTTCAGGCGGCGGTGGTTTTCACCCGCTGGGGTCCCAGCCTGCGCTGGGACGACGGGTTTGTGCCGGCGTCCCTTAACCGTCGCCCCAGCGAAGGCTGGGGCCCCGGGGGGTGAAGGGCGCTGGCGTAAGGGAAGGGCGCGGGTTCGGACGGCGGTGGTTTTCACCCGCTGGGGTCCCAGCCTTCGCTGGGACGACGGGTTTGTGCCGGCGTCCCTTACGTCGCCCCAGCGAAGGCTGGGGCCCCGGGGGGTGAAGGGCGCTGGGGTGTGGGAAGGGCGCGGGTTCGGGCGGCGGCGTTTTTCACCCGCTGGGGTCCCAGCCTTCGCTGGGACGACGAGCCTGTGCCGGCGTCCCTTAACCGTCGCCCCAGCGCAGGCTGGGGCCTCGGGGGGTGAAGGGCGCTGGGGTGTGGGAAGGGCGCGGGTTCGGGCGGCGGTGTTTTTCACCCGCTGGGGTCCCAGCCTGCGCTGGGACGACGAGCCTGTGCCGGCTTCCCTCAGGACGACGGGAGGGGGGTGGTCGGGCGGTGGTTTTCACCCGCTGGGGTCCCAGCCTTCGCTGGGATGACAATGGTGTCAGCAATTTTCGTATTTCCAGTTTCTGCGCTTGCCTTCGGCCATCCACTCCACCGCCTGGGCGATGCGCTTCGAGCGGGTCTCGGGCCGCTTCGCTTCGATCACCCACTCGACATATTCGCGCCGGCAGCCGGGCGGGAAGGAGTCGAAAGTGGCGGCCGCGCGCGGCTCCAGATCGAGCGCGGCCCGCAGGTCGTCGGGCGCCGGCAGCTCCGGCTTCGGCGGCTTTTTCGGGCGCGGCGGAGCCCCTGAATCCGCCAGCGCGGCGGCCCGGCGGAGGATGTCGCCGAGCTCCGCCTCGGACGGCAGGTCCGCGACCGAGGTGAGGCGCCCGAACTGGCCCATCGCCTTACCGTCCGCCGTCGACCCGTCGACGAGCCCTTTTCCGTTCCAGAGGCCGAGAGTCGCGTGCGCCTTGAAGGCGGCCATTCCGGCGAACGGCCTGCCCTTGTAGGTGAAATGCGGCATCCCCCACTTGATCGTCTCGGCCAGATCGAGGCCGGCGCCATGAACGACCCGGCGGAGATGCTCGAGGATCGGCCGGGCGAAGTCGGCCTGGCGGGCGATGTAGGCGTCGATTCGCGGATCGGGCTCCATGGCGCCAGCATAGTCTCGTTCCGGCGCATAATCGATTCGCTCCGGCGCAGCCGCTGGAACGGCGGATTCCATCCGTTCGCTGGGCGACGATTCTCCGTGGAGAATCAATATCATGCGCGCCGCCACTTTCTCCTCGACGGTGATTTCCAAGGCCGCCTACGACGAGGAGGCGAGGAGCCTTAGCATCTGGTTCCGGGAAACTGGGCGCTACATCTATTCGGACGTTCCAAGAGCGATTTACGAGGGCCTCAAGAAGGCGCCTTCGGCCGGCCGCTACTTCAACGAATGCATCAAGCGCCGCTATCCCTGCCGCCCCGATCCGGAGCGGCGCAAGTTCAGGCCGCGCGCCGACGATTAAGCGAGGATGTTCCCCTCTTCGGCGAGCGGGTGAGGGGAGGAGGCCTCTGGTCAGCCCTCCTTGCGCAGCGCTCCCGGCTTGTGGGCGGCGCGCTTGCCCTCGTCGGTCTCGACGATGAATTGCGGCTCGTCCTTGCTCGCCGCCACCTTGTGGCCCTTGATCCGGGTCGCGCTGGTCTGCTTTCGCACCACCTTGCCGTGGGCCTCGCCGCCATGGCTTTTCCACGCCACCTTGTCGCCGGTCTTGAGATCGTCCGCCATATCCGTCTCCTCTCCCTTAAACGCCTTCGAACGCCCGCGGTGCCGATACATGGACCAAAGCGGGTACCGGCCCTGTCGGTCCGGAGGTCTTGCCAGAGGCCGGCGATTGCGGGACAGTCGGGACATGAATACCGAACTCATCGTCCTCGCCTGGGGCTGCATCCTCGCCCTCGTCCACATCTTCGCGGCGGTGCGGGTGAAGACCCGGCAATATGGCACGAAGTGGAACGTCGGCGCGCGCGACGAGGCGCTTCCCGAGCCGGCGCCGATCGTCGGGCGGCTGGCCCGCGCGCAGGCGAATTTCTTCGAGACCTTTCCGCTCTATGCGGCGGCGGCGCTGACCGTGTCGGTGGCTCACCTCACCAGCCGCTGGACCGCGATCGGAGCGATCCTCTGGCTGGTCGGGCGGATCATCTACCTGCCGCTCTATGCCGCCGGGGTGCCCTACGTGCGGACCGCCATATGGGCGGCGAGCCTGATCGGGATCGTGCTGGTGCTTCGCCCGGCGTTGATGGCGACCTTCGGCTAAGGGCTTCGTCGGCTCAACAAGCCTAGACCTCCCTCTCCCCGGCGGGGAGAGGGTAGGGAGAGGGGGCTCGGCGGTGGGGATTGAACGGCGGAGTCAAAACCCCCTCACCCCAACCCTCTCCCCCTCGGGGAGAGGGGGTTTAAGGTCCAAGCTCGATCCGTACCTAAGTCGCGTCGCTCACCGCGGCGATCGTTGCGAGGGTTCCGTCGCCGCAGCGGATCCGGATCGGGCCGTAATGCTTGCGTGGGGGAAAGACTCCGCGGACCGCCACCGTCGTCGGGGAGTCGCCCGGCGAACTCACGCCCGTGGCCCGGACGATGACCTGCTGGACCCGCGGCTGAAGGCGCTCGAGCGGGCCGAGATCGAGGGAGACGGAATAGCCGGGGCCCGGCACGATGACTTTGCCGTCGACGATCAGGTGGCGGCGGGTGACGGGCCGGTTGTGCGCGGTGAGGTAGGTCTCGACATGCGCGCTCCAGTCGCTCGAGCCGAGCGCATGGCAAGGCGAGTAGATCTCGTCCGGAACCTCGATCTTGGTCAGGCAGGCCGCCGGCGCGAGCAGCAGCGGAAGGGCGACAAAGCGGGCGGCTCGGAACATGGCGGGTTGCTTAGCGGCTTGCGGCGGGAGCCGCTAGAGCGTCGGAGGCCGACGCCGCGCGGGCGGTTCGAACGCTTTCGAAGACGAAGACGGCGAGCGCCGCCCAGATCGCCCCGAAACAGAGCATGTGGGCGAAGGTGAGCGGCTCTCCGAAGACCAGGACGGCGAGCAGGAACTGGAGCGAGGGGGCGACATATTGGAGGAAGCCGAGCGTCGAATAAGGCAGGCGCTTCGAAGCGGCGGTGAAGAGCAGGAGCGGGGTTGCGGTGACGGCGCCGCCGACGATCAAGAGGAGATCGGTGGTCCGATCCGCCAGGAAGGCGCCGGTGCCCTGGTGCTGGGCCCACAGGATCCAGCCGAGCGCGATCGGGGTGAGGAAGATCGTCTCGACCGACAGGCCTTCGAGGGCGTCGACCGGCGCGACCTTGCGCAGGAATCCGTAGGTGGCGAAGCTTCCCGCGAGGACCAGGCTGATCCAGATCGCGCCGCTCGCGTCCATGGCGAGGAGGGCGACTCCACCGGCCGCCAAAGCGAAGGCGGCCTTCTGGGCGAGGGTCAGCCGCTCCTTCAAGAATACGGTCCCGAGGAGGACGTTGACGAGCGGGTTGAGGAAGTAGCCGAGGCTTCCTTCGAGGACGTGGCCGGTGACGACGGCGTAGACGTAGACCAGCCAGTTGACGGCGATCAGGGTGGCGGTGACGGCGAGGGTCAAAGCGAGGCGCGGAATGCGTAGAGCCGCGCCGATCGCCGACCAGCGCCGCCACAGGGTGGCGAGCGCGGCGAGGAAGAAGAGCGACCAGACGATCCGGTGGGCGACGATCTGGGCCGGCGGGACGGCGGCGAGCGCCTTGAAGTAGAGCGGGAGCACGCCCCACAGCGCGTAAGCCGAGAGGCCGAGGAGGAGCCCGCCGCGGGCGCTTTTCGAGGAGACTTCGTTCACCGGCGGCGCATTAGGGTTTCGAATCGCAACGGGCAATGGGATCCTCGTCGCCCCAGCGGAGGCTGGGGCCCCGGGGGTCCCAGCCTTGGGTCCCATCAAAGTACTGTTTTGATGGGGGCCCTTCGCTGGGACGACGGGGAAGCGTTGCGGCGATCGCGCAATGGGCTATCGTGGCGGCGAGAGGAATCGACCATGGCGGGCCTGAAAGCCGCTTCGCTTGCAACTTTGGCCTTGGCGCTCTGCCTCGCCTCCGGCTGCTCGCGGCACAGGAAGGCGAGCGACCCGGCGGCCGGCGGGCCGGTCTCCGCCGAAGGGCAGGCGCAGGAAGGCAAGATCTCGATCAAGGCGCCCGGCCTCGATCTCGCCATCAGCCTTCCCAAGGAGCTGACCGGAGAGGCGAAGACCGGCCGGGACAGCAAGGTGCTCTACCCCAACGCCACCTTGGCCGGGATGGCGATCGCCGCGGGCGAGACGGGCAAGGGGGGCGACACCGACGTCGAAATGCGCTTCAAGACCGTCGACCCGCCGGAGCGGGTCGCCGCCTGGTACCGCGATCCGGCGCGGCGGGACGGGTTCAGGCTCACCGCCGAATCGCGCGAGAAGGGCGACCTGGTCTTTACCGGAGTGCAGCGGCGCGACCGCCATCCCTTCCAGGTGCGGCTCGGCGCCGCCGGCGGCGGCGGCACGGAAGGCCGGCTGCGCGTCCACCATCGCGACTAGAGCGGCCGAGTCATGCCCGCGCTCGCCGACCCCGAGGAGGTGCGGCTCCACCTCGTCGCCGCCGCGAAGGCGGGCGTGGCCTTGAGCTACGGGGAGCTGCTCGGGCGGCTCGGCTATGCCTTTTCGCGGCCCAAGATGCGGGCGCTGTGCGTCATCCTGGGCGCGGTGGACGAGGCGGGCGCGCGCCGCGGCGAGCCGGAGCTGGCGGTATTGGTCGTCCGCCAGAGCGACGGGCTTCCGGGACAGGGCTGGTGGGTCGCCGGAGGTGCGCGCGGGCGGGGCTATGAGGGACCCTGGGAGGGGCCGGAGGCGCGGCGCTTCGTCGCCTCGGTCCAGTCCGAAACTTTCGCCTGGTGGCAGTCCCGCTCCGGGACAGACGGCGCCGGCGCGGAGCGTTAACCAGCCCTGGTTACTCCTTGGCCGGAACGATGCGGCATAAGCGGGGGATGAGACGAACCCACGCTTTGCTGACCCTGGCCGCCGCGGCCGCCGCGATCGCCGGCTGCGGCCGGAGCGACCGGGGCGAGGGCAACAATCTCGCCGCGCTCGACAGCCAGCTGGTCGGCAACGACGTCGACCCGGCTCTGACCAGCGCGCTCGCCGACCAGATTGCGGTCGATCCCGAGCTCGCGAACCAGTCGAACCGCAACGCCGTCAAGACCCCGCCGACCCCGACCCAGGCGCAATATCCCGCGCCGGCGCCGGCGCAGGCGGCCGGACAGCCGGCGGGAGCAGCGCCGGCGGCGTCGCCTGCAGGCGGCGGAGAGATCCGGGCGGCCGCGGCGACGACGGGGCCGGGCGGATGCGCGCTCGACGGACCGTTCGACTATAATGCCGGCTGGGCGAACCGGCTGCCGGCGGCTTTCCCGGTCTTTCCGGGCGGCCGGGTGAGCGACGCGGCGGGCTACGACCGCGGCGTGTGCCGGATGCGGGCCGTGACCTTCACCGCCGGAGCGGACTGGCGGCGGGTGGTCGGCTGGTATCGCGACCAGGCCGTCCGGGCCGGCTATTCGGCCGACGAGCAGGTCCGCGGCGCGGACCACGTCCTTGCCGGATCGAAGGGCGAGAGCGCCTATTACCTGATCGTCACTCCCAAAAGCGGCGCGAGCGAAGTGGCGCTGATCGCCAACGGCGGGCGGTAGGGCGGCAAACCTTAACCGTCGCCCGAGCGAAGGCTGGGGCCCCAGCGGGTGAAGGGCAGGGGCGGTCGAGCAGGGCGCGGGTTCGAACCGTCGCGCTTTTCACCCCCTGGGGTCCCAGCCTTCGCTGGGACGACGAGTATTCACGCCAGCGGCGGCGCCGGGAAGGCGGTGGGGGAGATGAGGGCGCCGGGCGAGCCGGCGGAGACCCAGGCGTAGAGCGAGAGGCCGAGCGCGGTGTGGGCGACGAGCTCGGCGAAGAGCTGGCCGCCGACGATGGCGGCGAGGCCCCACCACCAGGCCGGATGGATGCGCCCGAGCCGGCGGCGGTCGGAGAGGATTCCCCAGGCCGGGAAGATCAGCGACGCCGCAACCGCCGTCTCCGCGGCAAACGGGATGAGAAGCGGCATCGGCAGAAGCCGGCCGAAGCCGGGGCCGGTCAGCGCCGCCATCGCGCAGAACATCAGCCGGCGGTGCCAGTCGGTCCGGCGGCGAAGGCGGATCGCGGTCCCGGCGAGGCCGGCGAAGCTCGCCAGGATCATCGTGTCGAAGCTTAGAAAATGGATGGGTGCGAAGAAGAAGGGCACGGCGCCGCGCCGAACCATCCCGACGATGACGAACAAGGCGGCGGCGATCATCGCCGGGATCCAGAAGGCGGAGAGCCAGCCGAGCCGCTTGTGGACGCCGACATTGCGGGTCGCCACCAGGGCGTTCTGGACCACGTAAAGGCTCATCCAGCCCATGAAGAGGAAGGCGTGGATGTGGACCGGGAGCGGCGCCGCGAAGCTCGACCGGCCCATGACGGCATTGAGCGAGAAGCCGGCGATCACTACTCCCGCCATGGCGAGGGCCGCCGTCATGAAGAAGCGTTCCTCCGCGTTCGAGCGAGTCGGAGCCGCCGCCTGGGTCGCCAGAGTTGCCATTTCATCCCCTCCATTGCCGGATGGGCCGCTTCCCCGGCGGCCGTGTCACCCGGTGCGAATGCCCCCGGCGCGCACGCCCCGCCACGACCTTTGTCCGCAATCTTCGGGCGCTTTGCGGACATTTCGTCCGCCGGTGAGGATGTCGCCGAGGTGGAAAACGACTCTGCCGTCACCCTGAACTTGGTTCAGGGTCCAGCTATCCGCCCGCCCTGCGGCTCGAGCCTGGATGCTGAAACAAGTTCAGCATGACGGGGAGGGGGAGATTAGCGGTTCAGCCTGGCGAGAGCCCAGGCGGCGGCTTCGGCGACGGTCGGATCGTCGTCGTGGGTCAAGGGCTCCAGCACCGGGACGAGCGCTGGCTCGCCGCTATTTCCGGCGGCTATGGCGGCGTTGCGGACCATCCGGTTGCGGCCGATCCGCTTGATCGGCGATCCGGCGAAGACCTGGCGGAAGGCCGCGTCGTCGAGGACCAGGAGGTCGGCCAGAGCGGGCGCGGCGAGCTCGGCCCGGGGCAGGAAGGCCTGGTTGCGCCGCGCCGTGTCGGCGAACCGGTTCCACGGGCAGACGGCGAGGCAGTCGTCGCAGCCGTAGATGCGATTGCCGATCGCCTCGCGAAACTCGATCGGGATCGGCCCCTTATGCTCGATGGTGAGATAGGAGATGCAGCGCCGCGCATCGAGCCGGAACGGAGCCGGGAAGGCGCCGGTCGGGCAGGCATCGAGGCAGGCGGTGCAGCTGCCGCAATGGACCGGGTGGGGCGGCGCGGTCTCCTCAAGCGCGAGGGTGGTGTAGATCGCCCCGAGGAACAGCCAGCTCCCGTCCTTGCGGCTGACCAGGTTGGTATGCTTGCCCTGCCAGCCGAGACCGGCGGCGGCGGCGAGCGGCTTCTCCATCACCGGCGCGGTGTCGACGAACACCTTGAGATCGCACCCGGCCTCCTCGACCAGCCAGCGGGCCAGCGCCTTGAGCGCCTTCTTGACGACGTCGTGATAGTCGGCGCCCTGGGCGTAGACGGATATCCGCCCAAGCTCCGGCCGACCCGCCAAAGCGAGGGGATCGGCGGCGGGGGCGTAGCTCATGCCGAGCGCGACGACCGAGCGGACCTCGGGCCACAGCCCGGCGGGCGAAGCGCGGCGGTCGGCCGTCTCGGCCATCCACAGCATGTCGCCGTGGCAGCCCTCGGCGAGCCAGGCGCGAAGCCGCTCGCCGGACTTCGGCGCGGAGTCGCCCGAAGCGATGCCGAAGGCGCAGAAGCCGAGCTCGGCCGCCTTCGCCTCCAGCCTTTCGCGCAGTCCGGGCTTGCTCAAGGTCATCATCGCTCGCTACCACATCCCCCGGAAAAAAGGGGGATTTGGCAATCGTGCCGAGCGGCTTGGCAATCGAGGCCCGGGGCCTTTTCAAGGCCTTCGACGGCAAGACCGCGGTCGGCGGCATCGACATCTCGGTGCCGGAGGGGACGATCTACGGCATCCTCGGCCCGAACGGCGCCGGCAAGACGACGACGCTAAGGATGCTGCTCGGGATCATCGATCCCGACCGGGGCGAGCGGCGGTTGCTCGGGCACGAGCGGCCGCTCGAGGTGGCGTCGGAGGTCGGCTACCTGCCCGAGGAGCGGGGGCTCTATCCGGCGATGAAGACCCGCGACGCGATCGCGTTCATGGGCGCGCTTCGCGGCCTTCCGCTCGCCGTCGGACGGGCGCGGGCCGAAGGCATGCTGCGCGACAACGGCCTCGGCGACTATATCGACAAGCCGATCCGGAGCCTGTCAAAGGGCATGGCGCAGACCGTCCAGCTGTTCGGAACCATCGTCCACCGCCCGAAGCTGATCGTACTCGACGAGCCGTTTTCCGGGCTCGACGCGATCAACCAGGGCCGGCTCGAAACGATGATCCGGGAAGAGGCGGCGGGCGGAGCGACGATCATCTTCTCCACCCACGTCATCGCCCATGCCGAACGTCTGTGCGAGCGGATCGCGATCATCGCCGGCGGCAAGGTCCGCTTCGAAGGGATAGTCGACGAAGCGCGAAACCGGCTCCGTCCGCGGGTGCGGCTGCGCACCCGGGTCGCCGACGGGCCATGGCGCCAGGCGCTTCCCCGCGACGCCGCCCGCGAGGAGGGCGTGTGGCTGTTCGACCTTCCCGCTACGGGCGTCGAGCCTTTGCTCCGGGCGCTGATCGACGGGGAGGCGGGGATCCAGGAGCTCTCGATCGAGCGGCCCGGGCTTCACGACGCCTTCGTCGCCATCGCCGGCGAGCAGGCGGCGCGCGACCTTGCCGACAGCGCCGGCGCGGCGGTGGCGGCATGATGGGCTCCCTCCAGGCCGCCCTGGTCATCGCCCGCCGGGATTTCGTCGCCACCGTCTGGTCGCGAACCTTCCTCTTCTTCTTGCTCGGGCCGCTTCTCGTCATCGGCATTTCGGTGATGTTCGGATCGGTCAGCGAGCGGATGGCCCGCCAGGACATCCATGCCACGGTCGCGGTGGTCGCCTCTCCGGCCGAGTTCGCGCCGATCGCCGCGGCCCAGGCGCGGCTCAATCCGGCATTCGGCGAACAGCGGCTTCCGGACCTCGTGCGCGAGGATCCCGACTACGATCGCGCGACGCAGGTCCATGATTTGCTTGCGAGCCCCGGAAAGCGGATCCTCGCCGTCCTGACCGGCGGGATCGACCGGCCGGTGCTCACCGGAGCGATCGAGACGGACGGCAGCACCGGCAAGCAGGTGGCTCTAATCCTCGACCAGGCCCGTCAGCAGCGCGACTCCGCGGCGGCCGGCCGGACAGCGGCTCCGGTCAAGGTATCGATCGTCGAGGTGGAGGGTTCGGAAGGGGCGCTCGCCACCAACCGGGCGATCACCGCGCGCGGCGGCCAGTTCCTGCTCTTCATGCTGACCGTGCTTCTCTCGGGCATGCTCCTGTCGAACCTGCTCGAAGAGAAATCGAACAAGATCATCGAGGTGCTGGCCGCCGCCCTGCCGATCGATTCGATCTTCATCGGCAAGCTGATCGCCATGCTCGGCGTGTCGCTGGTCGGGATCGCCGTATGGGTGACGGGGGCGGTGGCCGCGATCCTGCTCTGGTCGGGGCAATCGGCCGGTTTGCCGGAGCCGGCGGTCGGCTGGCCTTTGTTCGTGATCCTCGTGCTGCTTTACTACAGCGCCAATTACATGCTGCTCGGAGCCCTGTTCCTCGGCATCGGAAGCCAGGCGAATTCGGTGCGCGAGGTGCAGACGCTGTCGATGCCCGTCACCGTCGGTCAGATGCTGGTCTTCCTGTTCGCCTCGATGTCGGTCGGGCCGTTCAACAGCCTGCTCGGAATCCTCGCGGCAATCTTCCCGTTCAGCTCGCCGATGGCGATGGTCGCGCGGGCCGCCCAGACTCCGGAGCTGTGGCCGCATCTCGTCGCGCTTCTCTGGCAGGCCTTCTGGGTGTGGCTGACGGTGGCGCTTGCCGCCACTCTCTTCCGCCGCAACGTGCTGAAATCGGGCGGCGGTTCGGCCGCGGCCCTGATCCAGAGGCGGCGATGATGGGGGGCGCTTTCAGGCTCCCTCTCCCCAGCGGGGAGAGGGTTGGGGTGAGGGGGTTCGACGTCCGGAGCAGAATCTCGACCGCCGAACCCCCTCACCCTGCCCTCTCCCCCCGGGGGAGAGGGGTTATCGCACTCGCCCTTGCCCTTTCCGCCTGCGCGGCCCAGCCGGTCGGTCCCGCCGCCGCGGTGCCCGAGGCGAGCGGCGGGTGGCGGGCGGTGGCGTCCGCGCCGGACCGGCTTCGGCTGCGCGGGTGGCGCGATGCCTGGGTGAAGGCGCTGGGCCAGGCGCGGGCGGCCGGTCATGGCGGTGACATTGCGGCCGAGGGGCCGCTCGTCGATCCGGACTCGGCGATCGCGCCGGTCGCGCTTCCGGCGGGGGAGTATCGCTGCCGGACGATCAAGCTCGGCACGCCTCCGGGCGGTGCCCTGCCCTGGGTCTCCTACCCCGCCTTTCGCTGCCGGATCGACCCTGCCGGAGAAGGCGGGTTCGCCTTCGCCAAGCTGTCCGGCTCGCAGCGTCCGGTCGGCCGGATCTTTCCGGATACGGCGCGTCGGATGATCTTCCTTGGAACGCTCCAGCTCGGCGACGAGCAGGGGACGCTGCGCTACGGCCACGACCAGGAGCGCGACATGGCGGGGATCGTCGAGCGGATCGGCGAGCGGCGCTGGCGGATCGCCTTTCCCTCGCCCCATTTCGAATCGCTGACCGACATCGTCGAGCTCGTTCCCGCCAGCTGAAAGGCCCAGCATGCGCCGCTTTCTGCTCCTCGCACTGCCCTTGCTCGCGGCCGCCGCCGCTTCGCCCGCCGTTGCCGATCCGCTTTCGGACTCGGTGCGGGCGGACATGCCGTCGCTGATGGCGATCTACCGGGACCTGCATTCGAACCCGGAGCTTTCCATGCAGGAGAAGCGCTCGGCCGGAATCCTCGCCGCCGAAGCGCGCAAGCTCGGCTTCGACGTGACCGAGGGGGTCGGCAAGACGGGCGTGGTGGCGGTGATGCGCAACGGACCGGGGCCGGTGCTCCTGCTTCGCGCCGACATGGACGCGCTTCCGGTCGTCGAGCAGACCGGGCTTCCCTTCGCCAGCACCAAGCGGGGCACGAGCCTCGCCGGGGTCGAGAGCGGGATCATGCACGCCTGCGGCCACGACACCCACATGACCAGCTGGATCGGCACCGCGCGCCGCCTCGCCGCGATGAAGGGGCAGTGGCACGGCACCCTGATCATGATCGGCCAGCCCGGCGAGGAGACGGGGCAGGGCGCCAAGGCGATGCTCGAGGACGGGCTCTACACCCGCTTCCCCAAGCCGAGCCACGTCATCGCCTTTCACGACAGCGCCGCGCTTCCGGCCGGGATCGTCGGCTACACGCCGGGCTATGCCCTGGCCAACGTCGACAGCGTCGACATCATCGTCCACGGCATCGGCGGCCACGGCGCCTATCCGCAGGCGACCAAGGATCCGATCGTTCTCGCCAGCCGGATCGTGATGGCGCTCCAGACCCTGGTCAGCCGCGAGAACGATCCGCAGCAGCCGGCGGTGGTGACGGTGGGAAGCTTCCATGCCGGGGCCAAGCACAACGTCATCTCCGACGAGGCGAAGCTGCTCCTGACCGTGCGCAGCTATACGGACGAGACGCGGAAGCTGCTTCTAGACGGGATCTCGCGGATCGTTCGAGGCGAGGCGATCGCCGCCGGGATCCCGGACGACCGGATGCCGGAGGTGAAGCTCAACGTCGAGAATATCTATACGCCGGCGACCTTCAACACCGAGGCTCTCACCAACAGCAGTGTCGCGCTCTTCAACCGCCGCTTCGGCGCCGAGCGGGTCAGGAAGATGCCGGCGACGATGGCGGGCGAGGATTTCAGCCGCTTCTGGCTGGCCGACAAGTCGACGCAGAGCTTCATCTTCTGGGTCGGCGGGGTTCCCAAGGCGAAGTGGGACGCCGCCGCCGGCGACCCGACCAAGCTGCCCTCGCTCCACAGCCCCTATTGGGCGCCCGACGCGGAGCCGACGATCGAGACGGCGACCGAGGCGATGGTGACGGCGGCCCTGGGGGTTCTGGGGAAGAAGTGAAGTCACGTCGTCCCAGCGAAGGCTGGGACCCCGGCGGGTGAAAGGCGCCACCATTGCAGCCCGCACCCTTCACGGTCGCCGCGTTCTTCACCCGCTGGGGCCCCAGCCTTCGCTGGGGCGACGGAGAAGGCTGGGGCGACGGTCAGGGCCTGGGCGACGTTTACCACCGATACGTGAGTTCCCCCGTGAAGGTCCGCTGCGGGAACGGGTGGAAGATATAGTATTTTTCGTTGTTCAGATTTTCCACGCCGACGGCGAGGTCCCAGTGGGGGCCGACCCGGAAATTCGCCCTGGCGTCGATCACTAGGTAGCTTTCGAAGCCTTGGTAGGTGTGGGTGACCGGGTCCGAATTGTCGATCGTCGCGAAGGACCGGCTGGCGTAGCGGCCGGCGAGGGTCAGGCTGGTCGCGGAGTCCGGGTGCCAGGTCGCGACCAGGGTCGCGCGCCGCCGCGGCACCTGCGGCAGGTCCTTGCCCTCGGCGGCGGGGAAGGCGGGATCGCTGACCACCTTGGGGTCGGCGAGGGTGGCGCTTCCCGACAGGTCGAGGGCGCCGATCCGCCGGTCGAAGGCGAGCTCGACCCCGCGGGTGCGGACCCGGGGGACGTTCTGGACGAAGCTGAACAATGTGCCGGAGCCGGCGACGAGCGGCGCGGTCTGCGCGATGAGGGCGTCGGAGATCGCCTCGTTGAACAGCGACAGCCGGACCCGCCCGGCGGCATCGGACCAGGACAGCGCAAGCTCCTCCGATCGCGCCCGTTCCGGGCGGAGGTTCGGATCGGGGACGGTGAGCGTCGGTCCGGTCGCGATCGCCTGGTAGAGCTCCGAGACGGTCGGGAAGCGCCAAGCCTGCCCGGCGGACAAAGCGATGCTCCAATGCTGGGCGGGGAGCCAGCGAAGGGTCGCCTTGGGCGAGGCGGCCGAGCGGCTCAGCCGCGGCTGGACGGCGGTCAGCGCGGGGGCGAGCGAGAAGTTCAGCCCGTCATAGGCCCGCCACCATTCGTAGCGGCCGCCCAGGGTGAGAGCCAGCGAAGGGGCGAGGGCGAGCTCGTCCTGCGCCCAAAGCGCCGCGGTTCGGGTCTTGCCTTGCGACGCCTGGGCGAGCGGGCCGCGGTCGCCATGCAGCCAGTCGGCGGTCGAATAGCGCCGGCTCCGGAGGCGGAAGCGGTCGTAATGGGCGCCGCCGCTAAGGCCGCCGCGACGAAGCTGGAAGTCGAGCGTCCGCCAGCCGGTTCCGCCGAGGTCGAGGATCGATCCCGCTCCCCCTGTCCGCGCCGCGGGAAGCGCCACGGACGGAATTCGCTGAACGTCGCGGGCGAAATCGTAGAGGCTCGCCACGGCGTTCCAGGCGACCTCTCCCGCGCGACCCTCGGCGGTGAGCGCGTGCATCCAGTGCCGCTCGTCGAGCCGGTAGACGTTGTTCGAAAAGGCGCTCGCCGGAACGGTGACCGGCTTTCCGGCGATGTTGAGCGTTCCCGAATAGGTGTCGCCGCTCAGCCAGGTGCGCGCATCCGCCTGCGTCGAGTTCAGGAACAGGCCGGTTCGCCAGCCCAGCTTCAGCGCCGGCGACAGGTCGAAGGCGAGCTTGAGCTTGAGATTGTCCTGGCGCTGGTCCTCGAGGCCGCCGGCACCAAGGACGAAGATCGGCGCCCCTGCCCGGTTGCGGTCGGCAAAGGCGCCGGTGACCGGCGTTCCCCGCGTTGCGGCCGCGGCGGGCTGGGCGACCGTGACGAAGGCCAGCGGCTGGCTCCGGCTGGAGAGATGATTGGCGCTCGCGAACCAGGCGAAACGGCCCTTCCGGTCTCCCGCCGTCGCTCCGAGCTGATAAGCGGGATAGGTTCCGTGGGTGCCGTACTGGTCGAAGCTCTGGAGGCTCACGGCGCTGCTCAGCGAGCCTTCGAACCGCTCGGGAAGCCGGGTCTCGATGTTGACCACCGCGCCGATCGAATTGCCCGGATAAGCGGCGGAGAAGGGGCCGTAGAGAACGTCGACCCGCTCGATCTCTTCCGGCGAGACCATCCCCCAGCGCGGCGAGGCGTTGCCGTTGTTGTTGCCGATCAGCGCCGAGAGAAGCACCCCGTCGGCATAGATCAGGCTCCTGGCGCTCGCTCCGACGCCCGAGGTCCGCGTCGCGAGCGGGGCCTGGGTGTCGCCGACATGGCGGCGGCGAACGAACAGGCTGGGCAGATAGCGCAGGCTGTCCTCGGCGGTGAGGAGGGCGGTGGTCTCCTCGAGCTTCGCCGCCTCGGCACTTTCCTGAGTGGCGGGCGTGCTTGCGGGCCGCGAGCCGGTGACGACGATCGGTTCGCCGTCGCTGTCGCCGGCCCGAGCGGCGGCGGGCGCGCCGAGGCACGCGATGAGAATGAGGCGCGCCGCGGCGGGCGCGCAGGATCGGATGTCCACGAGTAAGTCCCCACGATTTTGACGAAGATGGACCGGCGCCCTGCCGGCGGCGTCAGGCGGGGAAGGCGGGAGGACCGGTGGAGGGCGGGGGCGGGGAGGCGGGCAGCGGCCGCGGCGCCGCGACGGCGGCGAGGACGAGGTCGAGCGCTTCCGGCGCCGCTTCCCGGACGGCGAAGAGCGGCGGCGCGGGCGGCAAGGCCGGCGCGGCGAGCGCTGCGAAGGGGCAGGGGCTTTCGGAATGTCGGGCCGGATCCCGCTTTCCGTCCGACCCGTGATGGGCCGGCTGGACGGCTTGGCAGGGGACGAGCGCAGTGGCGCCGTTGGCGCCCTCGCCCACCATGTAGCCGGGCACCGCGAAGCCGCGAAGCAGGAGGACGAGCAGCAGGAAGGCTGGAAGCAGCCCACGCCATGCCGTTCTGATTTGTCCCCCGGTCCCCACGAATCGGGAGGCTAAACCCTTCCGGGGGCTGTGGAAAGGGCGAAGTAAAAAGACAGTCAGGGCGGCCACGGACAAGTAACGCGTCGGCCCAGCGAAGGCGGGAATTCACAGGGTGAAGGCCTCGAGGTTCGATCCGCGCCCTTCGCGAACGTCCGCGCTTTTCACCCGCTGGGGCCCCAGCCTCCGCTGGGGCGACGGTGGGGGGCGACGGGCCAAGCTCGACGGTGGGGCGACGGGTCAAGCTCGACGGTTGGGGGCGAAGGGCGACGGGCCAAGCTCGTCGTCCCAGCGGAGGCTGGGACCCCGGGGGGTGAAAGGCACCGAAGATCGACCCGCGCCTTTGACGAACGTCCGCGCCTTCACCCGCTGGCGCCCCAGCCTCCGCTGGGGCGACGGTGGGGGGCGACGGGCCAAGCTCGACGGTGGGGCGACGGGTCAAGCTCGACGGTTGGGGGCGAGGGGCGACGGGCCAAGCTCGTCGTCCCAGTGGAGGCTGGGACCCCGGGGGGTGAAAGGCACCGAGGATCGACCCGCGCCTTTGACGAACGTCCGCGCTTTTCACCCGCTGGGGCCCCAGCCTTCGCTGGGGCGACGGTTGGGGGGTGACGGGTCAAGCTCGACGGTGGGGCGACGGGTCAAGCTCGACGGTGGGGGCGACGGGCCAAGCTCGTCGTCCCAGCGGAGGCTGGGACCCCGGGGGGTGAAAGACACCGAGGATCGACCCGCGCCTTTGACGAACGTCCGCGCTTTTCACCCGCTGGGGCCCCAGCCTTCGCTGGGGCGACGGTTGGGGGGTGGGGACGGTGGGAGGCAACGGGCCAAGCTCGACCGGGGGAGCGACGGGCGAAGCTCGGTCGCTCGGCCGACGGTGAGTGGCTGGGCCGCGCTCGTGGGCGGTCAGGGCGCCAGGGCGGCGAGTGGGGCGGAGAGGCGCCAGCGGAGGCCGTCAGGGCAATATTCGGTCTCGGCCGAGCCGCGCAGGCGGCCGCCGACCAGTTTCGCCATCATCTTCGAGCCGAAGCCCTTGCGGGTCGGCGGGATGCAGGGCGGTCCGTCATGCTCCGCCCATTCCAGCCTTAGCCGCTCCCCCGCCGGGCCGGGCTCGAGCGTCCAGGCGATGACGACGCGTCCCTTCGAGTCGGCGAGGGCGCCATATTTGATCGCGTTGCTTTCCAGCTCATGGAAGACGAGCGTCAGCGCCATCGCGGCGTCCGCGCCGAGCATCACGTCCGGCCCTTCCAGCGAGATCCGCCGATCCCCCTCGATCAGCGCACGGCCGATCAGCTCGCGCAGCCCCGCCGCGGTCCAGCCGGTCTGGAGCAGCATGTCCACCGCCTGGCCCATGGCGCCGAGCCGCGCGTCCAGCGCGACCCGTGCCTCGTCGATCGAGCGACCGCTTCGGAGCGTCTGGTTCGCCACCGCCTGGGCGATTCCGAGCAGGTTCTTGATCCGATGGCGCAGCTCCAGCATCCGGATCGAGGAGACGTCGATGTCCTCGTTCGCAACGTCGACGATCTCCACGAGGACCGGGAGCGCCTCGGTCACGCCGAATCGCCGAGGTCGGCGATCTTCTGCGGCTTCACTTCCGGCAGGACCTTGCGGAAATGATGCTCGACCGCGCCGTAGCATTCGCACGACCGCGCCTCGAGCGCGGCGCGGTCGAGGACCCGAATGGTGCCTCGGCGATAGCCGATCAGCCCCTGCTCCTGGAGCGTCCGGGCGACGGCGCTGACCGTCGTCCGCTGCACCCCCAGCATCTCGGCGAGATATTCCTGGGTGAGCGGGATGTCGTCGCCGCCGGCACGGTCCTGGGCGGTGAGGAGCCAGCGGCAGCAGCGCGCCTCGATCGGATGGAAGGCGTTGCAGGCGACGGACTGCATCACCTGCGAGAGCAGGGCGTCGGAATAACGGCTGAACACGTCGCGAATGTGAGGGGAGCGCAGCTTGGCGTCCTCGATCGCCTTCAGGTCGACCTTGAGCGCGGCGCCGCCGATCTGCACGATGGCTCGAGCGAAGGCGGGCGCGCGCCCGCCGCTGACGATCCCGCCGACCGCGCCTTCCTTGCCGATCGTCGCCACTTCGACGGTGCGGCCGTCGAACAGGCTGACGAGGATCGCGACGACGGTGCCCGCCGCGGGGAAATGGGTGGAGGGCACTTCTCCGCCCGAATCGAACAGCACGTCGCCGCGCTGCAGCTGGACGGCGGTCGCGGCGCCCTCGATCATCTGCCGGTCGGCGGGCGAGAAGGTGGAAAGCAGGCGATTGCTGCTGAAATGGAGCGGAAACCGGGACAGGCCGGCGGCTCCCGCTTCCGTCAAGGATTTCGGCACGCTTCCACCCCGCTACTCGTGCCGCCCTCTCCCGGAGCGGCTTCCCCCGGAACGGGGTTTGTATCAAAGCCGTAACGGCTTGTCTGTCTGGCACTCGACATTGGCGGCGCGGCGGGGCAGGGGCCCCCGCGCAAGGAGAATGCGCAATGGCGATGGCGAGGCGGCGGCTCGGCACGGACGGACCGGAAGTATCGGCGATCGGGCTCGGCTGCATGGGCATGTCGGAATTTTACGGCGAGACCGACGAGGCGGAGTCCGTCGCGACGATCCAGGCGGCGATCGAGCGCGGAGTCGACTTCCTCGACACCGCCGACATGTACGGCGTCGGGCGCAACGAGGAGCTGGTCGGGCGGGCGATCGCCGGGCGTCGGGACCGCGTCTTCCTCGCCACCAAGTTCGGCAATGTGCGCGGCGCCGACGGAAGCTTCGGCGGCGTGTGCGGCCGCCCGGACTACGTCCGCTCGGCCTGCGAGGCGAGCCTGAGGCGCCTGGGCGTCGAGACGATCGACCTCTATTACCAGCACCGCGTCGATCCGGACGTGCCGATCGAGGAGACGGTCGGCGCCATGGCCGGGCTGGTCGAGGCCGGAAAGGTGCGGTTTCTCGGGTTGAGCGAAGCCGCCCCGGCCACCGTTCGGCGCGCCCACGCCGTCCATCCGATCGCCGCGCTCCAGACCGAATATTCGCTTTGGAGCCGCGATGTGGAGGCGGAGATCCTCCCGACCGTTCGCGAGCTCGGGATCGGATTCGTCGCCTACAGTCCACTCGGCCGCGGCTTCCTCACCGGCCAGTTCAAAAGCCCGGACGACTTCCCCCCCGACGACGCCCGCCGAATCCATCCCCGCTTCGCCGGGGAGAATTTCCGCCGGAATCTCGACCTCGTCGCGGAGATCGAGGCGATGGCGGAGGAAAAGGGCTGCACCGCCGCCCAGCTCGCCATCGCCTGGGTGCTGGCGCGCGGCGACGACGTGGTCCCGATCCCCGGCACCAAGCGGCGCCGCTACCTCGAGCAGAATCTCGGCGCCCTCGACGTGTCGTTGAGCGACGAGGATTTGTCGAGGATCGACCGCATCCTCCCGCCCGGAGCGGCCTCCGGCCCGCGCTACCACGAGCGGGGAATGGCGACGATCGACGGGTGAGGGTTGCCCTATGGGGAGCCGGGCCCCCCTGTCGTCCCAGCGCAGGCTGGGACCCCAGGGGGTGAAAGGCGGCGCCGTTCGAGCCGCGCCCTTGACGGACCTCCGAGCTCTTCACCCGCTGGGGCCCCAGCCTTCGCTGGGGCGACGGTGGAGGGGGCGGTGCAATCCTCGTCGTCCCAGCGCAGGCTGGGACCCCAGGGAGTAAAAGGCGGCGCCGTCCGAGCCGCGCCCTTGACGGCCGTCCGAGCTCTTCACCCGCTGGGGCCCCAGCCTTCGCTGGGGCGACGGTGGAGGGGGCGGTGCAATCCTCGTCGTCCCAGCGCAGGCTGGGACCCCAGGGGGTGAAAGGCGGCGCCGTCGGAGCCTGCGCCCTTCACGGACCTCCGAGTTCTTCACCCGCTGGGGCCCCAGCCTTCGCTGGGGCGACGGTGGAGGGGGCGGTGCAATCCTCGTCGTCCCAGCGCAGGCTGGGACCCCGGGGGGTGAAAGGCGGCGCCGTCTGAGCCCGCGCCCTTCACGGACCTCCGAGCTCTTCACCCGCTGGGGCCCCAGCCTTCGCTGGGGCGACGGTTTTGGTGGGTCGGCGGAAAAAACTATTGCGTTTTCGTTGAGGTCGCCGGCAGCATCCGGACATGGCCGAGGGTTGGGTCTATATCCTGTGCAACAAGCCGCATGGCGCGCTGTACGTCGGGGTGACGGCCGACCTGGTTCGGCGCATAGCTCAGCACCGCGCCGGAGAGGGCGGCAAGCACAGCCGCAAATATCATTGCCGCCGGCTCATCCATGTCGAGGCGCACGGCTCGATCGACGACGCCATTCGCCGGGAGAAAGCGATCAAGGCCTGGCTTCGCGTGTGGAAGCTGCGGCTGATCCACGAGAATAATCCCGCTTGGGAGGACCTGTTCGACCGAATCGCGGCCATCGACGGATGAGCCCCATCGTCGTCCCAGCGCAGGCTGGGACCCCAGGGGGTGAAAGGCGGCGCCGTTCGAGCCGCGCCCTTCACGGACCTCCGAGCTCTTCACCCGCTGGGGCCCCAGCCTTCGCTGGGGCGACGGGGGAGGGGGCGGCGGTGCAATCCTCGTCGTCCCAGCGCAGGCTGGGACCCCGGGGGTGAAAGGCGGCGCCGTTCGAGCCCGCGCCCTTGACGGCCGTCCGAGCTCTTCACCCGCTGGGGCCCCAGCCTTCGCTGGGGCGACGGTGGAGGGGGCGGCGGTGCAATGCTCGTCGTCCCAGCGCAGGCTGGGACCTCGGGGGGTGAAAGGCGCCGACGTCGGGCCCGCGCCCTTCACGGACCTCCGAGCTCTTCACCCGCTGGGGCCCCAGCCTTCGCTGGGGCGACGGGGGAGGGGGCGGCGGTGCAATCCTCGTCGTCCCAGCGTAGGCTGGGACCCCGGGGGGTGAAAGGCGCCGACGTCGGGCCCGCGCCCTTCTCGGGCCGTCCGAGCTCTTCACCCGCTGGGGCCCCAGCCTTCGCTGGGGCGACGGGTCGGGGTTGGGTCAGCGGAGCCAGCGGGTCATGTGGGGGTAGGGCGCGGCCTTGGGGCTGCGGCGGGTCTGGCGGCCTTGCGTCATTCCGTAATATTCGAGCATCGGGACGCCGACGTCGCGGCCGGCGGTGAAGTTTTCCGCGAGCGACGCTCCGCCGGCTTTGTAATCGTCGTGGAAGAGGGTTCGCGCGCCGAGGCCGACGGCGAGGGCGGCGGCGTAGGACCAGGCGATCGCCGCCATCTCCTCGGCGGGATCGTCGGCGACGACGCACAAGGTCGAGCGGACGGCGGGGTCGGTGACGGCGATGTGGCCGGCCTCGTGGAGGAGGTCGCTCGGCCAGAGGAGCCGCGCCGGGTCGTAGACGAGGCGGCCCCGGCGGACGACCAGGCCGGGGAGAAAGCCGTTCTCGGGCAGGGTCTCCGCAGTCACCCCGATGCCGATGCCGGTGAGGAAGGCGACGATGGCGCCGATCAACGCCGCGTCGTCCCGAGTGGCTTCAGGCAGCATTCGGCCTGTTCTATGAGACGCCGGGCAAAAGAAAAGGCGGCCCGTTCCCGGACCGCCCTCTCTTGAGCCTGCGGTGAGTCACGCGGCGGCAATCCGCGCGACGTCGGTCCTCCGGCTTGCCGGAGGCCGGCCGCGGCAGGCCGGCTCTTCGCGCTGCTCCGGCGGCGCTTCGCCCCAGCGTCGCAGCGCTCGGCGACCTTGCCCTTTAGCGCTTCGAGAACTGGAAGCTGCGGCGGGCCTTCGCCTTGCCGTACTTCTTGCGCTCGACGACGCGAGGATCGCGGGTGAGGAAGCCCTCGCGCTTCACCGCGCTGCGAAGCGTCGGCTCGTAGCGGGTGAGGGCGGTGGAGATACCGTGGCGGACCGCGCCGGCCTGGCCGGAGAGGCCGCCGCCCTTCACCGTGGCGACGACGTCATACTGGCCGCGCCGATCGGTGACGTCGAACACCTGGTTGATGATCAGGCGAAGCGTCGGGCGGGCGAAATAGACTTCCTGGTCGCGGCCGTTGACGATGATCTTGCCGGAGCCGGGCTTCAGCCAGACGCGGGCGACCGCATCCTTGCGGCGGCCGGTGGCGTAGGCGCGGCCCTGCTTGTCGAGCTGCTGCTCGCGGAGCACGGCCTGGATCTGCGGACCCTGGGTGGCGACGCCCTGCGAATTGTCCACTTCCTCGGCGGGAGCGGCGGCGGCCGGAGCCTCGTCGGCGGCGGCTTCGGGGGCGGGCGGCGGAGCGGCCGCGGCGGCGCCGGTCAGGGCGGCGAGATCGGAAAGGGACTGGCGATTGTCGGACATTACTGGCCCACCTTGTTCTTGCGGTTCATGCCCGCGACGTCGAGCGTTTCGGGGCTCTGGCCGCCATGCGGATGCTCCGTTCCGGAATAGAGGTGAAGGGCGCGCATCTGGTCGCGGCCCAGCGGCCCGCGCGGAATCATCCGCTCGACCGCCTTTTCGAGCACGCGCTCGGGGAAGCGGCCCTCGAGCACCTTGCCCGCGGTGACGCTCTTGATTCCGCCGGCATAGCCGGTGTGGCGGTAATAGACCTTGTCCTGCAGCTTCTTGCCGGTGAAGCGGACCTTGTCGGCATTGACGATGACGACATGGTCGCCGCAATCGACGTGCGGGGTGTAGCTCGGCTTGTGCTTGCCGCGCAGGATATTGGCGACGATCGAGGCGAGACGCCCGACGACCAGCCCGTCGGCATCGATCAGATGCCACTTCTTCTCGACCTCGGCCGGCTTGGCCGACTTGGTCGTCTTCATCAGCGCCTTCATGGCCTGAATCTCCCTTGGAGGACGTCCGTTTTAAAACGAGCAAGCCGCCCCGTGACGGGCGGCTCATGCGAGCGGGCAAATGGCAGCCAAGGCTCCGGAAGTCAAGCAAAAGCGGGCGTTTGGCGAGAGGTATTATATTACCCTTGAGCCTCTCGCCCGACCCACTGGGCATAAGCGGGGAGCGCTTCGGCGATCGGCCAGACGACGGCCGCGGGCACGTCGTAGGGGTGAAGCTCCGCCAGCCGCGCGATCACCGCCTGCGCATCCTCCGCCCGCGCCTTGAACAGGACGGCGGTCTCGTCGGCTTCCTCGATCCGGCCCTCCCAGCGGTAGATCGACCGGCAGGGGCCGAGGATGTTGGCGCAGGCGGCGAGCCGTTCCTCGACCAGCAGGCGGGCGATGCGCTCGGCCTCGGCGGCATCGGGAAAGGTGGCGTAGACGGTGACGATCGCCGTCACGCGCGCCGCTCCCCGAGCCGGTGGGCGGTCGCGAGAATCGCGGCGAGGAGAAGGACGGCCATGGCCTGGTGAGCGGCGGCGAGGGGGATCTCGACTCCGGAGAGGAGGGTGGCGATGCCGAGCGAGATCTGGAGCCCCACGGCGATGAGGGCGGCGGCGGCGTGGATCCGGTGGCCCCGCTCCCAGGCCGAGGCGGCGAGGTAGATCACCGCCCCCGCCACCGCCCAGGCCAGCCAGCGGTGGACGAACTGGACCATGATCGGATTGTCGACGAGGTTGCGCAGGAAGGGCTGAAGCATCGGCGTTCCGGAGGGGAACCACTCGCCGCCCATCTTCGGCCAGCTATTGTAGGCGAAACCGGCGTCGAGCCCGGCGACATAGGCTCCGAACATCAGCTGCAGGAGGAGGAGGCACAGGGCCCAGATGCCGCCGGTGGGGAGGCGCGCCGGAGCCGCGGCGGGATCGGCGGCGAGGCGCCGGAGGTCGAGCGCCACCCAGACGCAGGCGGCGAAGATGGTCAGCGCGGTCAGCAGGTGGATGGCGAGCCGGATATGGCTGACGTCGGGACGGTCGACGAGCCCGGAGGCGACCATCCACCAGCCGATCGCACCCTGCAGCCCGCCCAAGGCGAGGATCGCACCGAGCTTCCAGCCATAGCCGCGGGGGATCGCTCTGCGGACCGCGAACCACAGGAGGGGAAGGGCGAAGGCGATCCCGATCACCCGGCCGAGCAGGCGATGGACATATTCCCAGAAGAAGATCGACTTGAACTCGGCGAGCGTCATTCCGGCGTTGACGAGCTGATATTGCGGGCTCTCGCGATAGGCGGCGAACTCCGCCTGCCATTGCGCCTCGCCGAGCGGCGGGAGGGCGCCGGAGATCGGCTCCCAGCGGACGATCGACAGGCCGGATTCGGTGAGGCGGGTGATCCCGCCGACCACCACCATGGCGAAGACGAGGGCGGCGACGGCGATCAGCCAGTTGGAGATCGCGAGGGGGCGGGGAGCGCGCCCGGCGGACGCTTCGGCGGCGGTGGTGGCCATGGCGGGCATATGGCGGGCGCGGGGCCGAAAGCCAATGCTTCCCGAAAGGGGAGGAGGACTAGGAGGAGTAGGAGGGAGTGAGGAACCGTCACCCCAGCGGAGGCTGGGGTCCCGGGGGGTGAAAGGCACGGCGTTCTTCACCCCCTGGGGTCCCGGCCTTCGCTGGGACGACGGACGGACTGCGACCCCAGCCTTCGCTGGGACGACGGATTGGCGAAACTTTTCGTTAGATGTAATGTTGTATCGACACTCTTCCGCCACTATAGAGGCTGGAGAAGGAGGCGCGTGAGCGGGATGTTCGTGGATTCGGCGAAGAGCGGGACGATCGACCGGCTGGCCATCGGCCTGTCCGGCCTGTGCCTCGTTCACTGCCTGGCCAGCGCCATCTTCGTCGCGATGCTCGCCTCGGCCGGCGGGCTCCTCCTCCACCCGGCGATTCACGAGGTGGGGCTGGTCTTCGCGATCGGCCTTGGGATCGCCGCCTTGGGCCGCGGAATCGTCGACCACGGCTTCATGATGCCGTCTGCCGTCGGCGGCCTGGGCCTCGGCGTCATGGCCGGCTCGCTCGCCATGCCGGAGGGCGGCGCCGGAACGGTCTATACCGTCATCGGAGTTGCGATCCTGGCGCTTGGCCACGACCTCAACCGCCGCGCCGGCATCTGAACGGCCGCCGCGCCTTCCTGATCTCAGCCGCGGCCGCCGCGGCTTTCCCCCGCTCCGCCGCCGCTGCCGCCGCCCTCGAGGACCCGCTTGTGCGCGGCGTGCTGCGCGGGGTCGGCCGCCGGCCGCCGGCCCTCCTCCAGTGGGAGGGCGAGGCGACGGTGCACGAAGGAAAGCGGGAGATACTGCTTGGCGTCGCGACCGCCGTGGCGCCCTTCGATTGGGCGCGTTCCGCAAGCTGGGACCGCACTCTAGGCATGGCGGCCGAGCGGATCATGCTGATCCGGCAGGACGGCGGCTGGACCCAGACCGAGGGAAACTGGACGCCGATGCCGGCGGCCGCCGCCCAGCACGAGCGGGCGCAGTTCGCCTTGTACGGGCTGATGCTGCTCGCTCCGCTCCGCGACCGGGGCGCAGCCGTTTCGCGGCTTCCCGACCGGGACGGCCTAAGGGGCCTCGCGGTCGCCCACCCGAAGGCGCCGCCGACCCAGCTCTGGTTCGACTCCGCCGACCGGTTGCGGGAAGCGCGCAACGTCGTGCCCCACCCCGAAGGCGGCGCCCCCGTGGCCCAGCTTTTCCGCTTCTCCGCCGAGCCGGCGGCGACCCATCCGAAATGGCCGCGCCGGCTCCGCATCGAGCAGAACGGCAAGCCCTATCTCGACCTCGCCTTCACCCGTTTCCGCGCGGTCGCCCACGGCAGCCCGGTTCCGACGGCTCCGCCCAATCCGACGGGATCGGCGATCCCGGGCGCCTGACCTTGTGCCGCCGCCCGCGAAGGCCTATTTTCCGGCCATGCCCCACGCCCATCATCATCACGAAAGTCATGAGGGGCCGTCGCTCGTCACGGCCGCCAAGGACACGATGGAGCGCTCGGGCGAGCAATGGACCCAGATGCGCTCGGCCGTCTTCGAGGCTCTGGCCAGCTTCGACCGGCCGGCCTCGGCCTACGACATCGCCGACAAGGTCTCGAAGTCCGAAGGCCGCCGGGTCGCCGCCAACAGCGTCTACCGGATCCTGGACCTGTTCGTCGGCGCCAATCTCGCCCGGCGGGTGGAGAGCGCCAACGCCTATATCGCCAACGATCATCCCGATTGCCTCCACGACTGCATCTTCCTGATCTGCGACACGTGCGGGCAGACCACCCACCTCGACGACGACAGCCTTTCGGGCGGAGTGCGCGCGGCGGCGAAGCAGGCCGGCTTCGCCCCGGACCGGCCGGTGATCGAAGTGCGCGGCACCTGTTCGGACTGCAAGGACGCCTGATCGCATGTCGATGGACGACGAGATCGTTCAGACCCCCGATGGCCCCATGACTTGGTCGGAGTGGAAGAAGAAGCACCCTGTCCAGATCCCGTCCCGCCGGACGAAGGGCAAGAAGCTGCCGGTGAAGGTGAAGCGGTTCACGGACAGGGATTAGGGCGGCCGCCGTTCGGATCGCCCCGAGGCGGGCCCCCGGGAGGTCGAGCGAGCTTCGCCGCCACCCTGATCCTGTTCAAGGGCCCGCCGGGGCAGTTCGAAACCGCCGCTTGCAGCGCCTGCGAGTCTCATCGCCCAGCCCAAACTAGTCGTCCCAGCGAAGGCTGGGACCCCAGGGGGTGAAAAGCGCCAAGGGACGTATCCGCTCGGGCGCTGCTCGGCCGTCGATGTCTTTCACCCTCTGGTACCCCCAGGCTGCGCTGGGGTGACGAGTGGGGGCTCAGAGCAGGAAGTCGCTCGCGATGATGGCGTGTCCCGCGACCGGATCGACCTGGATGACGAGATCGGCATTGCCGTCGCCGTCGATGTCGCCCTCGACGAACCAGCTTGCACCGGACTGATAGGCGCGAAGCTCGCCCGCCGTGTGGCTGAAGGCGTTCGAGCCGATGAAGGTGAAGTCCTGGTCTCCCGCCGCGTTCGTGTCGGCGTCGACATGGGTCAGGTAGATGTGGTCCGACACGAACTCGAAGTCGACGATGCGATCCGTCTTCGCCGCCGTCGATTCCGCCGCCGACTGGTAGACGAACAGGTCGTTGCCGAGCCCGCCGCGCATCGTGTCGGCGCCGAGGCCGCCCTCCAGCCAGTCCATTCCACCGAGGCCGTACATGACGTCGTCGCCCGCGCCGCCGACGAAGGCGTCGTTGCCGGGGCCGCCGGCGAACGTGTCGTTGCCCGCTCCGCCGTAGACGGAAAGCGCCCCGTCCGTCTCCGCATAGCCGTTGAAGAACAGGCTTTCGTCCGCGAGCAGCCCGCCTCCGTAGACGGTCAGGCGCCCGCCGGCCGGGACATTCGCGTCGAGCGTGGTGATCGAGTAGGTGACATGCTCCGTGCCGCCCGCCGCCGTTCCGCTCAGCAGGCTGAGATTCTCGACCCCCGAAAGCGAGTTGGCCCCCAGCGTGAGGTTGTAGTTGCCGAGCAGCCCGACCGTGTCCGTCCCCGTCCCGCCGACGATCGTGTCCGCCGCGGTGAAGGCCGCGCCGAAGTAGATGTAATCGTCTCCGCCGTTCCCGATCGCCGTGTCGTTGCCGCCGGCGGAAAGGTCGAGCACGTCGTTGCCCCAGCCCATCGTCATCAGATTGTCGAGGGCGTTGCCGGCGACCGTCTGACCGACGTCCCAGGTGGCGACGAAATTTTCGACATTGGCGGGAAGGACGTAGATTGCCGACGAAGTGCCGAGCCCGGTGCGGACGGTGTCGACGCCTTCGCCGGGAAGCTCCTCGACCAGGTCGAGCGCATCGACGAGGTAGGTGTCGTCGCCGGTGCCGCCCCGCATCGTATCGGCGCCGTCGTCCCCGCCGAGAAAGTCGTTGCCCGCGCCGCCCTCCAGGGTGTCCGCTCCCAACCACCCGATCAGCTCATTGTCGAATTCATTGCCGGTGAAGAAATGCCCGTTCGGGTTCAGTCCGACGAGCCGCTCGACATTGGGGAAGCCGGCCAGGCTGAAAGTGGCAAGGTCGGTCTGGATCTCGTCGATACCCTCGCCGGGCGCTTCTACGATCGTGCCCTGGAAGCTGGGGCCATCGGCGGCCCGGACGAAGTAGATGTCGTCTCCGGGGCCGCCGATCAGCAGGTCGGCACCGCCGCCGCCGATGAGCCGATCCCTCCCGGCCCCGGTCTCGATCCGGTTCGCGGCGGAGTCGCCGTAGACCGTATCCGCGCCGCCGCCGGTCTTCACGTTTTCGATCGAAGTGAGGGTATCGTAGCTGCCGAAGCTGTCCCGGGCGGTGTGCGCGCCCAAGGTGTAGGATATCGCCGAGCTCCGAAGGTTGACCAGGATGCCGAGGAGGCCGTTCTCGCGGGAGTAATCGACCGTGTCGATCCCGTCGCCGCCGTTCAGCAAGTCGGTGCCGTTTCCGCCGAGCAGGACATCGTTGCCGCTTCCGCCGCTGATCGAATTGCCGAGGGCGTTGCCGATGAGGATCTGGCCCGTCGTGGCAAGCCCCAGCAGATTCTCGACCGAAGCGGAGGTGGGGAGCGCCGTCTCCGCAAGGTAAGTTGCGATCCGGTCGGTCCCGCCGTCGGCGAGCTCCACGATGGTGCCGAGGAACGTCGGATCGTTGAGCGGCAGCATCAGGTAAGTATCGTCGCCCGATCCGCCGATCAGCACGTCGGCGCCGCCGCCGCCCGACAGGAGGTCGTTGCCGGCGCCGGTCTCGACCCGGTTCGCGCCCAAACCGCCATAGACCCGGTCGTCGCCCGCGCCGGTGATCACGTTTTCGATGCCGGAAAGGCTCTCGTAGAAGCCGTAGCTGTCGAGGGCCTCGCCCGGAGCTACGGAGCGGCTGCCGCCGGCGTTCGCCGCAGGCTCGACGTGGATCGAGTTCGTGAGGTTTACCGTCACCGCCCCGGCGCCCGTCTCATCGGCGAAGCTGGCGGTGTCGACGCCCGCGCCACCTTGATAGCTGTCGAGCCCGTCGCCGCCGGAGAGGATGTCGTCGCCGTCGCCGCCGTCGAGCGAGTCGTTCCCGGCACCGCCGACCAGCCAATCGTCGCCGCCCGCGCCGAAGACGATGTCGTCGCCGGCAAGGGCCTGGTAGAAATCGCGGCCCTCGCCGCCGACGTAATTGTCTCCGGCCGCCGTTCCGTAGCTGGCCGGGAACAGCATGTTGGCGTGAAACTCCGAGTCCTTGCCGAGCCCCTGGCTATAGGCCACGACCACCGCTCCGTTATCGAGCACGATGACCGAGGGCTGGAACTGGTAGGTGGTCGCCGGGCTCACAGCGAATTCCGCGCCGACTTTCGCCAAAGCGAGATCGAAGGCCTGAGCCCTGATGTGCGTGTAAGAATCGTCCGGACTCGGGTTGCGGTCTTCCCACACCACGATGAAGCCGTCCGCAGTGACCGCGATCGTGGGCAGGCTCGACCCGTAATAGTTCAGCGTGCTGGCTTTCACGGGATTGCCCGTCGGAGTGCCGGAACTGTCGAGCAGCTGCACCCATATGCCGCGCTGGGCGTCCGATCCGAACCCCTCATCGGTCCAGGCGGCGATCAGGCGGCCGTCGGCGAGGGCCGCGATCGCCGCATTGAACTGCGAACCTGGCAGGGGCGGATTGAGGTGAAGGGCGGAGCCCGATCTGGCGCCCGACGAGTCGAAAATCTGGGCCAGGGAGCCGCCGCTGTTGTTCGCGTCGGCGGAGAAGTTGAACCACGATACGATGAAGCCGCCGTTCGGAAGCGCGACGACGTGCGAGTCGTAATTGTCAGCGAAGTGCGTGCCGAAATCGTCGGCCTGGAAGGTGCCGCCCATCCTTTGGCCTGCCGACGTGAAAAGCTGCCCCTCAACGTGGGTGCTGGGATTGTACTGGCCGGTTTCCCAGGTCACGACGAAACCGCCGCCGGAAAGCCCGGCGACGTGGGGGTTGGTCTGGATTCCGACGGTGGCCGTGTTGACCGCGATCGCGCCGCCGACCGGATTGCCGTGGGAATCGAAGAGACGAACCTTCACGTCGTCATAGTTCGGATCGCCGGATTGCTGTGTGTAGGCGACGACGAAGCCTCCGTCGGCGAGCCTCGAAATTGCGGGGGTGCCGCCGGCGCCGAGGGCGATCTCGCCGCCCACCTTGTGGCCGCCGAGATCGTAACGCTGCATTCGAAGCGCGCTGCTCTGATCCTGATGGAGGTCTCCCGTCCAGACGGCGACCCACCCTTCCGCTCCGAGGCTCAAGGTGACGATGTCGTGCGCGGCGAACCAAGTGTCGGCGCTCACGAGAAACTCGCCGGCCAGTGCGTAGCGGCCGTCAATCGCGGTACGGAGCATCGACTTTCCTCATCCCCGAGCCCAAGGCTCCCCTAAGTCGGGTTGCACGACCGGCTCCGCTCCTGCAATCCCTTCTTTTTATTGGCAGACTTGACCTTGCCCGGAAGTTGCAGCGCTCCTGCACCCCTTCTCCATTCGACAGCTATTTCGCTTTGGGCTAGCGGGGCGGCGCCAGAAGGATCATAGTCGCAGCGATGACCGACCGACCCGAAACGCCCCTGCTCGACACGGTTCCCACTCCCGTCGATCTGCGGCGGCTGAAGCCCGAGCAGCTTCGCCAGCTCGCCGACGAGCTACGCGCGGAGATGGTCTCGGCGGTGTCGGTGACCGGCGGCCACCTCGGGGCGGGGCTCGGCGTGGTCGAGCTGACCGTCGCCCTCCATTACGTCTTCGACACGCCGCGGGACCGGCTGATCTGGGACGTCGGCCACCAGGCCTATCCGCACAAGATCCTCACCGGCCGGCGCGACCGAATCCGAACGCTGCGCATGGGCGGCGGCCTCTCGGGCTTCACCCGGCGGGCCGAGAGCGAATATGATCCGTTCGGAGCGGCGCACAGCTCGACCTCGATTTCCGCCGCTCTCGGCTTCGCGGTGGCCAACAAGCTGGCCGGGCAGCCCGGCAAGGCGATCGCGGTGATCGGCGACGGCGCGATGTCGGCCGGAATGGCCTATGAGGCGATGAACAACGCGGAAGCCGCGGGCAACCGGCTGGTCGTCATCCTGAACGACAACGACATGTCGATCGCGCCTCCGGTCGGCGGGCTTTCCCATTATCTTGCCCGGCTCGTTTCCTCGAACAAATATCTGACCGTCCGCCACCTCGCCCAGCGCTTCGCGCGCAAGCTTCCGGATTCGCTCCACCGCCTCGCCCGCAAGACCGAGGAATTCGCCCGCGGCATCGCCACCGGGGGGACTTTGTTCGAGGAGCTGGGCTTCTATTATGTCGGGCCGGTCGACGGCCACGACGTCGAGACCCTGGTCAAGATCCTCGAGAACGTTCGCGACGCCGCCGAGGGACCGATGCTGGTCCACGTCGTCACCCGCAAGGGCAAGGGCTACGGCCCGGCCGAGGCGGCGGCGGACAAATATCACGGCGTCCAGAAGTTCGACGTCGTCTCCGGCATTCAGGCCAAAAGCGAGCCGGGCCATCCGAGCTATACCGCGGTCTTCGCCAAGGCGCTGGTCGCCGAGGGCGCGCGCGACGACAAGGTCGTCGCGATCACCGCGGCGATGCCGTCGGGCACCGGCCTGGACCGGTTCGGCGAGCTCTATCCCGAGCGGATGTTCGACGTCGGGATCGCGGAGCAGCATGCCGTCACCTTCGCCGCGGGGCTCGCCGCGCAAGGCTACCGGCCGTTCTGCGCCATCTATTCGACCTTCCTGCAGCGCGCCTACGACCAGGTCGTCCACGACGTCGCCATCCAGAACCTGCCGGTCCGCTTCGCGATGGACCGCGCCGGCCTGGTCGGGGCCGACGGAGCGACCCATGCGGGGAGCTTCGACCTCGCCTATCTGGGGACGCTTCCCAATTTCGTCGTGATGGCGGCCGCCGACGAGGCCGAGCTGGTCCACATGGTCCACACGATGGCGCTTCACGACGACGGGCCGATCGCGGTGCGCTATCCCCGCGGCAACGGCGTCGGAGTTCCGCTTCCCGCCGTTCCGGAGCGGCTGGAGATCGGCAAGGGGCGGATCGTCCGCGAAGGCAAGAAGGTCGCCATCCTCTCGCTCGGGACCCGGCTGGAGGAAGCGTTGAAGGCCGCCGACACGCTCGAGGCGCGAGGCCTTTCGACCAGCGTCGCCGACCTTCGCTTCATGAAGCCGCTCGACGAGGAGATGATCCGCCGGCTCCTCACCACCCACGAAGTCGCCGTCACGCTCGAGGAAGCGGCGGTCGGCGGCCTCGGCGCCCATGTCTTGACCATGGCCAGCGACCAGGGGCTTATCGACACCGGCCTCAAGCTTCGGACGATGCGCCTCCCCGACCGCTTCCAGGACCAGGACAAGCCGGAGAAGCAGATCGCCGAGGCGGGCCTCGATTCGGAGGCGATCGTCGAGACGGTGCTGAAGGCTCTGCGTCACAACAGCGCCGGGGTGGTGGAGGGCGCGCGCGCCTAGGCGTGCGAAGTCGTCGGCTCGAGCGAAGTAATAGCGAGCCGCTCGGACGGACGATCCGAAGTGAACCGAATTTTCGCCCTCTTCCGCGCATAACCGATCGGGTTCGGCTTCAGCTTTCAACAGCGCGGGTTCAGGATAGGCGCTCCACCACGAAGGGGCTTATGTCATGACAATGCGGTTTCGCTCGTTGCTCGTCGCCGTTCCACTGATCGTGGCGGGGATGGCTAGCCCGGCGAGCGCCCAGCGTACGCCTTGGGAGCAATGCCTGTACGAGTGCCGGCAGGGCAATCCTTACGATTACTGCCGCGATTATTGCACCTTCCTCTATGGACCGCCTCAAGCCGCGCCGCACGCCGCGCCGCTCGCGAAGCTCGACTAGAGCGGCCGCCGGCGCTCGCCCGGAGAGGCCTGAAAAAGAAGAAGCCGCCGGGGACGCCGGCGGCTTCAGCTTTGCCCGATCACGGACGGCCTGCTTAAAGCATGACCGTCGCGACGATGAGCATCTGGGCGGCAAGGGCCACAAGGCCGGCCGCCGCGCTCTCGACGAAACGCATTTTCAATTCCTTCAGTACGTTGAGCGGAAGGCCGTTGCGCTTCCGCAACGCCCACTTAGTCGAGCGGCGGGGATTCTCCACTGCAAAGATAGACAATAAAGATGCACTTCCTGCACCTGTACGGACAAACCCGCCGCTCTTGGCGCGGACGAAGGCGGGGGAGTACGGTTCGCGCGGAGACCGCAGAGGCGCTTTCGTCGCCCCAGCGAAGGCTGGGGCCCCGGCGGGTGAAGAGCGCGGGCGGACGTGAAAGGTGCGGCCCCGCCGCGGCGCTTTTCACCCCCTGGGATCCCAGCCTTCGCTGGGACGACGCGGCCGGGTGCGAGGCGTCATTGACAAACGCCGCCTCTCTGCGCCTCTGCGCTCTCTGCGCGAGACAGGCGGCCCAGGACGCCTGGGAGGCTTTCGAGATGAAGATTCGGGTGGATCAGCTGCTCGTCGAACGCGGCCTGGCCGAGAGCCGGGCACGGGCGCAGGCGCTGGTGCTGGCGGGGCTGGTCTTTTCGGGCGAGCGCAAGATCGACAAAGCGGGGCAGGCGCTGCCCCACGACGCCGCGCTCGAGGTTCGGGGGCGGGAACATCCCTGGGTGTCGCGGGGCGGAATCAAGCTCGCCCATGCGCTCGATCATTTCGGCTGGGACGTCGCCGGCGCGGTCGCGCTCGATGTGGGCTCGTCGACGGGCGGTTTCACCGACGTCCTCCTCCAGCGCGGAGCGGCGCGCGTCTATGCGGTCGACGTCGGCACCAACCAGCTCGCCTGGAAGCTGCGAAGCGATCCGCGGGTCGTCGTCCACGAGCAGACCAACGCCCGCTACCTCACGCGCGACACCGTCCCCGAGCCCGTCGACGTCGTCGTCTGCGATGCGAGCTTCATCTCGCTCGCCAAGGTGCTCGAGGCGCCCCTCGGCCTGGCCGCTCCCGGCGCCCGGCTCGTCGCGCTCGTCAAGCCGCAATTCGAGGCGGAGCGCGGGGAAGTGGGGAAGGGCGGAGTGGTGCGCGATCCGGCCGTCCACGCCCGGGTCTGCGAGGCGGCGGCGGAATGGGCGGAATCGCTCGGCTGGGCGGTGGCGGGGGTCGAGCGGAGCCCGATCACCGGCCCCGAAGGCAATGTCGAGTTCCTCCTCGCCGCTCGAAAAGCTTGATCCGGAGCCTGTGCCCCGGCTAGCCCCTGGAAATGACGGCGATCGCCTCCCGCGCGCAGCTTCGAATGAGCTTCCTGCGCTACGCGTTGGTGACGGTACCGGCGATCCTGCTTCTCGGCACGGTGTCGGGGCTGGCGTCCAACTCCGGCTACGACAATGGCTGGTTCGCGGCGCTCGACAAGCCGGGTTTCATGCCGCCGGGCTGGGCCTTCCCGGTCGCCTGGACCCTGCTCTACATCTGCCTGGGACTCTCGCTGGCGCTGATCCTTCACGCCCGCGGCGCGCGCGGGCGGGGACTCGCGCTCGCCTTGTTCTTCGCCCAGCTGGCGCTCAACTACGCCTGGTCGCCGCTCTTCTTCGCGGCCCACAAGGTCGATCTCGCCTTCCTGGTCATCGTTGCGATGATCGCTCTGGCGGCGGCGGCGGCCTTCCTGTTCCGGCGGATCCGGCCGGTCGCCGCGCTCCTCCTCTTGCCCTATCTCGCCTGGCTGTGCTTCGCCGCCGCTCTCAACTACGAGATCGGCCGCCTCAATCCCGGAGCCGAGACGCTTGCGCCGGCCGGGTCGAGTGCCGATATTCCCCTCTGAAAGCTATTTCGAGGAGTAGAGCCATGCAGTCCGAAAACCGCCTGTTCGACGATTTCGTCAAGGTGATGAACGGGGCCGCGGGCACGCTCGCGGGCATGACCCGCGAGGCGGAAGGCGCGTTCCGCGATCGCATGCGCGAGTGGGTCGGCGGGCTCGACATGGTGACCCGCGAGGAGTTCGAGGCGGTGAAGGCGATCGCCGTCGCCGCCCGCGAGGAGAATCAGGCCCTCAAGGCCAGGCTCGACGCGATGGGGGGCGGCGCCGCCGCGAAGCCGTCCGATCCATCCACAGTTTCCGGCGGCCCGGAGGCGTAATCCACAACATAATGCAGGTTCTGGCCCGCCCCTCCCTTGCGCTCTAGGGTGGCGGCGGGCAGATTCGCGCAGGAACAAAGTGGGGCCGGGAAAGCTTTCAGGATGAGCATGAACGTCGACGAGTATGAAATGGAGCGCGACACCAGCGCGCCGATCGACATGCTCGAACATTATTTCGCGGCCCACAATTGGGCCTATGAGCGCTCCGGCGACGAGGAAATCGTCGCCAACTTCCAGGGCAGCTGGACCCAATATGAGCTTCGCGCGATCTGGCGGGAGGAGGACAGCGTCCTCCAGTTCCTGGCTCTCCCCGACGTCCGCGTCGCCGCCGACAAAAGGGCCGCCGTCTACGAGACGATCGGGCTGATCAACGAGCAGCTCTGGCTCGGCCATTTCGAGCTTTGGGCCTCGTCCGGCCTGGTCCTCTTCCGCCACGCCACCTTGCTGGAAGGCGAAGATCGCGGTGCGCTCACCCTCCAGCATGCCGAGACCCTGGTCGAGGCCGCCATCGAGGAGTGCGAGCGCTTCTATCCGGTTTTCCAGTTCGTCCTGTGGGCGGGCAAGACCCCGCAGGAGGCGATCGCCGCCGCCCTGATCGAAACCCAGGGCGAGGCTTGATCCGTTCGGACGGGCGGGCGTAAGCTCGCGCTTCAGCGCCGGGTTCACGCGAAGGCGCAAAGGCGCGAAGAAGCGAATTCGGCCACGCCGGTTTTGGCTTAACCTGCTCCAGAGAGGCGGGCGGAACGCCCGCCCTTCTCCGTCTTCCGGCGGACCGAGGTTCCAAACCGCCTCTTCGCGCCTCCGCGCCTTCGCGTGAACCGTCGCGGCTTGATCGCGGGCGCGGAACCGGGAAAGGAGGGCTCGATGTCCTTCACCCTCCCAGGGCCGCTTCTCATGATCGGCGCCGGCAACATGGCCGGCGCGATGCTCCAGGGCTGGCTCGCGGCCGGTGCCGATCCGTCGCAGATCACCGTCGTCCGGCCGAGCGGCGCTCCGGCGGGGGAGGGCGTCAGGGTGCTTACCCGCCTTCCCGAGGACGAGGTTCCGGCTCTGGTCCTGCTCGGGGTCAAGCCGCAGAAGCTCGGCGAGGTCGTGCCCGGTCTCGCCCGGTTGCTCGACCCGGCGACGATCCTCGTGTCGATCCTGGCCGGAGTCGAGCTCGCCACGCTCCACGCCCATTTCCCCGCGGTACGGACGATCGTCAAGGCGATGCCGAACACGCCGGTCGCGCTCCGCAAGGGGGTGACGGAGCTTCACAGCGACTCCGCCGACGGCGAGGCCCGCGCCGCGGTCGAGCGGCTGATGGCGGCGCTCGGCCATGTCGAATGGATCGACGACGAAAAGCTGTTCCACGTCGCAAGCGCCCTCACCGCCGCGGCGCCGGCCTTTCTCTTCCGCTTCGTCGACGCGCTGGCCGCCGCGGCCGCCGGGCTCGGCCTTCCCGCGGCGCAGGCCTCCCGGCTCGCCGCGCGGATGGCCGAGGGCGCCGGCGCGCTCGCCGCCTCGTCGCGGGAGACGCCCGCACAACTGGCGCGGCGGGTCGCGAGCCCCGGCGGGACGACCGAGGCGGGACTGGCGGTGCTCGACTCTCCAGACGGCCTTGAGGACCTCGTTCGGCGGACGATGGAAGCTTCGAGAAACCGCGGCGCGGAGCTGGCCGAAGCGGCCCGGCGCGCAACGGATTGAGCCGGGCCGGCCGCTCCGTGCGGCGCGATTGACGGCCCCCGGCGCCCGGCCTATCCCGCCGCCGCACGAGAGAAGGAACCGGACTTGACCGACACGCGCAGCTTCGACGACCGCGACGGCTCGATCTGGTTCGACGGGCGGCTCGTCCCCTGGCGGGAGGCGAACGTCCACGTCCTCACCCACGCGCTCCATTATGCCTCCTCGGTGTTCGAGGGGCAGCGCGCTTATGGCGGCGAGATATTCCGCCTCTCCGACCACAGCCGGCGCCTCAAGAAATCGGGCGAGCTGCTCGGCTTCGAGATACCCTATGGCGTCGAGGAGATCGACCAGGCGTGCCGCGACGTCCTCGCCGCGAGCGGGCTCGAGGACGCCTATATGCGCCCGCTCGCCTGGCGCGGCTCGGAGCAGATGGGCGTGTCGGCGCAGAAGTCGAAGATCCACCTCGCCATCGCCGTCTGGGCCTGGCCGGCCTATTTCGGCGAGGAGGCGATACGAAAGGGGCTTCGGCTCGACATCTCGCCCTGGCGGCGGCCCGCGCCCTATACGGCGCCGACCGAGTCCAAGGCGTCCGGCCTCTACATGATCTGCACCCTCGCGCGGCACCAGGCGCAGGCGAAGGGCTATGACGACGCCTTGATGTTCGACTGGCGCGGCAAGGTGGCGGAGGCGACGGGGGCCAATGTCTTCTTCGTCAAGGACGGGGCGCTTCACACGCCGACTCCGGACTGCTTTCTCGACGGGATCACCCGCCAGACCGTGATCGAGCTGGCCGGCGAGCGCGGGATCGAGGTGACGGAGCGCACCATCTGGCCGGAGGAGCTCGAGGGCTTCGAGCAGATGTTCCTCACCGGCAGCGCGGCGGAGGTGACTCCAGTCGCCGAGGCGGGGCCGTGGCGCTTCGAGGTCGGCGAGCTGACCCTCCAGCTTCGCCGGGACTATCTCGACCGGGTCCACCGCCGCCGCTCGGACCGCTAGGCCGGGCCGCCCGCCGGCGGGGTGCAAGAGGGGGTTCCCGAACGCCCCGCCCAAGCTATAAGCCGCCCGCCTGCTGGGGCGTCGCCAAGTGGTAAGGCACCGGTTTTTGGTACCGGCATTCGCAGGTTCGAATCCTGCCGCCCCAGCCAGTTTCACAGCAAAGTCATCGGGGCATTGGCGCGAGCGGCGCTGGGGGCGCCGGGAGTGCTTGAAAGGTGGCGCGGGATCGGGGATGTTTCTTCGTGGCGGGTGTCGGCCCGACGGGTCGGTATCCCTTCGGGGCAGGGGGCGAGCGAGCGAGGGGTGGTGACCGTGCTGCAACCGCACGACCAGGGTCGGGGCAGGTCGCGGTTTCCCTTCAACCGATTGTTCGTTCACGACCTTCTAATCGCCGTCCATCATCTGCGGGCCGTCGTCTCGAGCCTCGGCGACGGCCTTACCGCTTTTGCCGCATCGGCCTTCGTCGTCGTGCTGGCCCGGCACGGCCTCCAGGCCCTCTCGCCGGACTATCGCGCGGCCGCGGTCGCGGTTGCCGCGTCGGCGACTGCTGCATATCTCCATTCCCTCCTCGCTCGGCGCCTCGCCTTCTTTCGAAGCAATTCCGTCCTCGCCGACGTGGCGCTCGATAGCGCGAGCGCGCGACGTTACGTCTGTTCGGTCGCCGCGATCGCCTGTCTGGCCATGCTCGTCGCCTGGGTCGCACCGTACCCGTCGCTGGTGGCGAGCTTCCTGATGAGCTTCTGGGCGAGCCTGGCGATGGCCGTGCTGCTGTCGAAGGCATGGCTAGTCCTTCGCCGCCGCCTGTCTCGCCAGGAGCAGGAGCGATGGGACCGGCTTTCGGCGTCTCGCTACGCGGGAAAGGGCCTGCCTGCCGCAGCCGCCGGTGGGGCTGCGATCGTCTTCGCCGCGGCATGCCTTCTCGACGAGCCCCAAGCGGCATCGGTGGCGGCGTTGACCAGCCTCGCGCTGGGCTCGTGGTTTTCGCCTATCGCTTATTCGGCCATCGAATATGAGCGACTGATCGGGCTCTCGCCGGCGCGCTCCCTGCGTGCCGGCGTGCGCGACTGCGCTCTCCTGGGAGGGGCTTTGACGGGCGGTGCGGCGTTGAGCGGGCGGTGGCAGGCGGCGGGAATCGTGCTGGCGGCCTTCGCTCTGCTTCTGGTCTACAAGGGTCTCGAAATTCTCATGGTCCGGGCCGTGGGAGGGGACAAGACGCGGATCGCGATGGCCGTGTTCCTGTTCGGTCTCGCCGGCATCGCGATCATGCTGCCGCTACTCGTTCCGCTGCTGATTCCCGTCTGCGCATGGTGGCTGCTCGCCAAGGGAAGGAGGCGCACCTGGCAACTCTCCTGACGCACGCCGTCCGCGCGCACGGGATTAGTGTCCGGCATGGCCTGGTCCTCGCCGTGGACCACGTCTCGCTCGACGTTCCCAAATCCACCTGGTTCGGAATCATCGGCGCGAACGGCTCCGGCAAGACCAGCCTCCTGCGCGCCCTTTGCGGTCGGCTGCCCTGCCAGATGGAAAGCTGCCTCATCGACGGCGTGCAGCTCGGCGCCCTTCCGCGCGACCGTGCCGAGCGGCTGGGCTTCATGGTTCCGGCCGAAGCCTTGCCCGGGGCGTTGACGTGCGAGCAGGTCTTCCGCCTGATCGAGCCGGACCGGGACCGATGGCGGACGAAGATCGGAGCGGTGTGGGATGCGGTGGGACTCGACCGGCTGCTGGATCGGCGGATCGCGACCTGTTCCGCGGGCATGCGCCAGCGTATCGCGATCGGCGCGGGACTGTTGTCGGGGCGTGGGACGGTCGTCCTCGACGAGCCGTTCAACTGGCTCGATCCTGTGGCGGCGCTGGATCTGCGAGCGGCTTTGCGGATGCAGGTGGATTCCGGAGCGACCTTGATCACCGCGCTTCACGACATGATCACGCTTTCCGCCTGCGATTCGGGAATATTGCTTGGCAAGGGAAAGGTCGTGAAGGCGCTTTCCCCCGCGGACATCGTGGCGGGCCGCACCTCGCCCTTCGCATTCGAAAAAAACCTGATCGACGAACTTCGCGCGCACGACGTTCCCGACTGATCCGCTTCCGCGCCGCTTCCTCCTATGTCCTCGATTCGGGTGCAACGGCCACCGCCGCGGCTGCGGCCGGAGCGGTTGGACCTCGCCGCGGGAGGGATCGACTGTCGTCCGTAGCCGCTCGTAGCGCACAGTAACTTGTTCGAACTTGGCAGCAATTCAAGACAATGCGGAGACGGGGGTTGTATGATCTCGGTCACTGCCCGACTGCGCCATTGACTCATCGGCAACATGAGTTACGATCTCGCCTTTGCCGTTGAAGAATATCGTTCGGCAAGCGCATGGCATTATCTTCGGAGAGTCGGCTAATCGCCTGATTTTGGCGAGAAATGCTTGTGGAAAGCCGCTCGGGCGAGTGTGCGTAGGGTTGCTGGTCTTGATGTGGGGAGGGCCATGAAATCGGGCTCGAGGCGATTTGCGCTGGCCGGATTTTCCGCGCGAGCGGGCGAGCGGGCGGACGCCTTGGCGGCGAGCGTCGGCGCGCAGTGCGTGATCCTGCCCGGCCGCGCCGAAATCGCCGGTTCGAAGGAAGACGGGTTCGCCGCGATCATCGTCGCCGCACCGGTCGAGCGCGCGATCCTGGTCGAAGCGAGGCGGCGTTTCCCCGGGACGCCCCTGGTCGCTTGCGGCGCCGATCCTTCGCGCCAGGCCATGCTGAACGCGATCCGCGCCGGCGCCGACGATTTCATCTGCACGCGCGCCGGCGATTCCGAGACACTGGCCCGGCTTCGCCACTATGCATGCTGCCAGGCGGAGGCCGCCCGTCCGCTGGCCGGCGGCGACGCTTTCGTCGGACCGAGCAAGGCCGTCGCCCGGATCAAGTCCCTGGTGGCCAAGCTCGGCGGGTCGAGCAGCACGGTCCTGATCCGCGGCGAGACCGGGACGGGCAAGGAGCTGGTCACCCTCATGCTCCATCGCAACAGCGCCCGCGCCGACCGGCCGCTGGTGCCGATCAACTGCGCGGCGATCCCCGAGGCGCTGATCGAGGGCGAATTGTTCGGCTACGAGAAAGGCAGCTTCTCGAGCGCGTCGCGCGCCTATCCCGGCAAGTTCCGGCTGGCCGACGGCGGCACCCTGTTCCTCGACGAGGTCGGCGAGCTAAGCCTGGCCGCGCAATCCAAGCTTCTGCGCGCTCTCGAATCGGGGGAAGTCTTCCCGCTGGGATCGGTCCGCCCGCACCATGTCGACGTCCGGATCATCGCCGCGACGAACCGCGATCTTCACGCCGAAATCGGTCGGGGCAATTTCCGCGCGGATCTCTATTATCGCCTCGCGGTGATCCAGGTCGCGATCCCGCCGCTCCGCGAGCGGCGCGAAGACATCGCCCCGATCTCCCGATTGCTGCTCGCCAATATCTGCGAGGAGAAAGGAATTGCGGTCCCGGAGCTTTCGACCGCCGTCGAGGCGCAGCTTGCGGGGCATGACTGGCCCGGCAACGTCCGCGAGATGCGGAACGCCCTCGAGCATGCGCTTGTCGTCGCGGAGAGGCCGGACCGGCTTTGCAAGACCGACCTGCCGGCTTCGATAAGCGCCGGCGTTCCCGCCACGTCGGGGGATTCGGACGAACGCGACCTGCTGCTTCGCGCGCTCGCTTCGGCCGACGGTAAGAAGGCCAAGGCGGCGCGGGCCCTGAACTGCTCGCGGATGACGCTCTATCGCAGGCTGGAGCGCGCCGGAGTGGATTGCCGGATGATCACCGAGCTCGGCTGAGCCGCACGGCACCGAGTGTAATGTGACACCTGTCACGTCCTTCTGTCACAGGTGACAGGCTTCGGCCTGCGGCCGCCGGGCCAAGCCGCTGTGATCCTGCCTCAATCGCGTCTGGCACGGCCCTTGCGACGCCGGCTTGGGACAGCCGTCCCGGGCGGGTGCGGCGGGAGGGACGCGAATGGGCGGACGCATTGCCGGAGGGGGAGACGCGGGCAGCGGATCGTGCGCGCCGCAGGACCGCGCCTACGTCAACCACATGCGCCTCGCGGTCAGCCTCTCGGAGGTCCAGATCGACCTCGGCCAGCAGTCCCCCGGAGAAGAGGACGCCGCGGTTGTCGGGCGGTTCGTCACCAGCCCCGATTATCTGCTCGGCATGCGCAGCCGGATCAGCGGCGCGATCGATCTTTACCAATCGAGGTTCGGGCCGATCGTCGACGGCGGCCTTGGCGGCGAGCACAAGGTCGCCGGGCGTGGCTGATCTGGGAGCCGTCAACCTGGTCGGCGAATCGATCGCCGCGCTGCTCAACGCCCGCCGCTCGCTGCTCGCGGCCGAGGGACGGTTGGCGGCGGTGCCGGCTTCGCAGGACATCACCCACCAGCCGATCTCGAAGCTGATCGGCAACAGTCCGCCAAGCTCGGGCCTGTCGATCACCTGCTATCATATCGGCCGCTCCGACCATCCGCTCGGCCGGCAGCCCGAGCAGGACCCGTCGCAGGGCACCGGGATCTCGCTCGAGCTCTCCTATCTGATGGCGAGCTGGGCGACGACCTCGTCGGACGATCTCTCCCTGCTGAGCTGGGCGATGCTGGAGCTGAACCGCTATGCGGTGCTCGACAAGGGACAGCTGGTCGGCGGCGATAGCTGGGAGCGCGGCGAGCAGATCCAGATCGTCCCCGAGGATGCGGATGCGGACCGGATGCTAAGGCTCTGGGACGGCTTCAAGCAGAAATATCGGCTAAGCACGTTGTTCAAGGCCCGGATCGTCCGGATCGGCTACGGCCCGTCCCGCGATTCGCTGCCGGTCGCGGCGAGCCGCTTCTCCTTCGCCCATGGCGATCCGGCGACGGAGCCGGCGCTCTGATGCTGATGCTCGCGCCCGATCTGCTCGACCGTCGCGCCCTGGCGCTGATCCGGCTGGTGGACGTGTTCGGGAGGCCCGTCGACGGGCCGGTGCGGATCGAGAGCCCGGGGGTGACGAGTGTCGCCAAGGGGCCGGGCGAGCATGCGATCCTCTCCGCGCCCGGCTTCGAGGCGCATGTCGGGGCCTTCGAGACTCCGCCTGCGACCCCGGCGGCCGGTTCGAAGGCGATTCCCCTCGACCTCACTGCGCTGGCGAGGCGCGTCCTTCCGCGTCGCTTCTCGCTCCTCCTTCCCCGCGACCCGGACCCCGCCCACCGGCTCCAGCCCGACAGCCTGTTCCAGGCGGCGGCGATCGAGATGCTCCCGAGCCCCCGCGCACTGCTGGCGGGAAGCGCCTGCGCGATTCGGGTGACCGTCCGCCGCAAGGACGACAAGAAGCTGGTCGAACATGCCCTGGTGCGCGCACGGAGCGACAACGGCCTGTTCACGGCGCGCGCCCTCACCGACGCCCGCGGCGAGGCCTGCCTGATCTTCCCGGTGCTGCCGCTCTCGTTCGCCGGCGGCGGCGCGACCGTCCTTCCCGACCTGCCCGGCAAGGTCGTCGCCGACGTGGACCCCGCGGTCGCGGCCTTCCATTCGCCCGCCGATCTCGGCGCCGCCGCCGAGGCCGCCGAGGCCCGGACGACCGGCCATCCCGATCCAGACGCCCTGACGGCGTCGCTCTCTCCCGATTTCGGGTCCGGATTGCCGCTGCGCTTCGCGGCCGGACGCCAAATCCCGGTCACGATCGAATGGGAACCTTGATGTCCATCCAAGCAACCGAGCGGCCGATCCCGGGCCGAGCACAGGAGGCGGTTCATGCCTGAATATCTCGCACCAGCAGTCTTCGTGGAAGAGACGAGCTTCCGCGCCAAGTCGATCGAGGGAGTGGGCACGAGCACCGCCGCCTTCGTCGGAATGACGGCCCGCGGCCCGGTCAGCGTCACTCCGAGCGACCCGTCGCCGCCCCTGCTGACCAGCTTCAACGACTATCAGCGTTATTATGGCGGGGTCGACGATCTGTTGATCGGCGGGGCCGCCGCGCGCAACCATATCGCGCTCGCCGCCCGGGCCTTCTTCAACAACGGCGGCGGCCGGCTCTACGTCGCCCGCCTGCTCGGCGCCGGCGCCGCCTTTGCCAGGACGGGCATCCTCAACACCGACCAGTCGGCCGCCGCCAAGAAGCAGGTCGCCTTCGTCGCGCGCCAGCCGGGCGGAGCGAGGATCGGCAGCGGCACCGCGAACTTCCGGGTGGTCCTTCGGCTCGACACGCTGGAGACGACCAAGCGCTACGCACTCGGCCAGCCGACGGGGAGCCTCGCTACCGCGGCGAACAAGTCCTTCTTCATGGGAATCGACACGGACGACAGCAACGCGGACCTGAAGGCGGTCAAGATCGACGATCCGGCCGTCATCACCACCGTCTCGATCGAAGTCTATGACCCGGCCGGATTGGTCTACGAGGCCGGAGGCCTCGGCCTTCATCCGAGGCATCCGCGCTATATCGGTGCGGTCCTCGGAGCGACTCCGCCCAATGCCGGCGACGCCCTCACCAACCCGGTGCGGATCGACATCGGAGCGGACGTGACTCCGCTCGAGCTTCGCGACGCTCTGGTCCCGTCGAGCGCACCGACCACCCAGCAGGGGGTCCCCGAGCGGGTCGCGGACCTCGTCGGCGGAACGGACGGCGCCGGCACGCCTTCGACCGCGGATTTCCAGACCGCGCTGGATTCGCTTCTGGCGATCGAGGACATATCGATGGTCGCAGCGCCCGGCTCCTCGGCCTACGAAGCCGCCAAGCCCAGAGCGATCGCGGACATGCTTACCGGCCATGCGGGGGCCCGCCGCGCCTACCGGATCGCGGTGCTCGACACGCCGCCCAACCTCGAGCCGACCGGAAACGTCAGCGCGAAGAGCGTCAAGAGCGTGATCGACAGCAAATATGCCGCGCTTTACTACCCCTGGATCCGGATCGCCAACCCGCTCGCCGCGACCGATCCGACCCAACCCGCCGAGATCGACGTCCCGCCCTCCGGCGCGGTCTGCGGCATCTATGCCCGAAGCGACGTCGAGCGCGGAGTCTGGAAAGCCCCCGCCAACGAGACGGTGACCGGAGCGATCGGGCTCCAGCGCGACGTCCGCTTCGGCGAGCAGGAGGTGCTGAACCCGCTCGGCGTCAACTGCATCCGGGCTCTTCCGAACCGGGGAATCCGGGTCTGGGGCGCGCGCACGACCAGCTCCGATCCCGAGTGGAAGTACGTCAACATCCGGCGCTACTTCCTCTACCTCGAAGCGTCGATCGACCGGGGCACCCAATGGGCGGTGTTCGAGCCCAACGGCGAGTCGCTGTGGGGCAACGTCCGGACCACCATCTCCGACTTCCTCTACAACGAATGGGTGAGCGGTGCGCTTCTCGGGGCGACCCCGAAAGAGGCGTTCTTCGTCCACTGCGACCGGTCGACCATGACCCAGAACGACCTCGATAACGGGCGGCTGATCTGCCTGATCGGAGTCGCCGCGATCAAGCCCGCCGAATTCGTCATCTTCCGCATCGGCCAGAAGACCGCCGACGCGCGCTCATAAGGAGTGAGAGAAAATGCCCCTGCGCGACACGCCCTACGGCGCCTATAATTTCATCGTCGAGTTCGAAGGCAACGATCCCGCCACCTCGGCTTATGGCGGCTTCTCCGACGTCTCGGGAATCGGAACCGAGATCACCCTGATGGAATATCGCCAGGGCAACGACCGGGAGAACCACGTCCGCAAGATCCCGGCCCTCCACAAGGCCGGCGACGTCACCCTGAAACGCGGCGTGATGGGCCAGGTCAATTTCCTGGAATGGGTCAACATCGTCCGGACCGACCCGACCCATCGCCGGATGGTCAACATCACGCTGCAGGACGAGCAGCGCAACCCGGTGCTGAAGTGGCGCCTGATCAACGTCAGGCCGATGAAGTGGACCGGGCCGACCCTCGCCGCAAAGGGCGGAAGCGACGTCGCCATGGAGGAGCTGGTCCTCTCCGCCGAAGGCTTCGAGTTCGAGACGGTCTGAGGCGGGCGCGGGCGAGATGTTCCTTCCCGGCATCAGCTTCCAGGCGATCCGTCCGGTCGACGCCGGCCTGTCGACCCGGGCCGACGTGGCCCTGTTCGCGGGCTGCGTGGCGCGACGCGACGGGCCGGTGCCGGCGGCGCTGCGGGCTGGGCTGGCCGACGGCGGCTGGTCGCCGGCCGGGCTTTTCCGGACCAGCGAGGAGAGGCTGCAGTCGCTTCTGGGCGTGCCGGTGCCGGTCGAAAGCTGGTCCGAATTCGACGCGCTCTTCGCCTGGGAGCGAAGGCCCGCGGCGCCCGGATCCGCCGACATCCTTCCCACGGCTCTCGGTCTTGCCGTGAAGAGCTTCTTCGATGAAGGCGGAGCAAAGGCCTATGTGGTGCGGACCGGCGATCCGCTTCCGCTCGTCGATCCGACCCTTAGCATTCCCCAATTCACCGTCGCCAAGATGCGCCTGTTGAGCTGGGGCTCCGCAGCGCCGGACGACGCGGCCTCGAGGGTGCCGATCCTGCCCGGCTTCCGCTCGCTCGGAGCGAGCGCGGACCCGGCCGATCCGTCGACCTGGACCGGAGCGGCGGCGATCTTCGCGGTCAGCGACGCGGCGATGCTGGTCCTTCCCGATCTCATCGACATTTGCGGCGGAGCGCCCGAGCCCATGCCGGACATCCCCGAGCCGCCCGGCCCGCCCGAGCAATTCCGCCCCTGCGCGCCCGCCGCTCCGCAGGTCGAACCGGAGCCGCGCGCCGCCCGGCCCCGCTACCGCGCTCCGAGGCTGGACAAGGCCCGCTATGCGCTTTGGTCCGGAGCCCTGCGCTTCGCGCTCGACCTGCTCGGCCTGCCCAAGGGACCCTCGCACCGCCGCGACGTCATGTTGGTTTCGGCCTTCCCGCTGCCCCTCGTCGAATCCGGCTTCGCCGGCGGCGAGGAGAATTGGCCGCTCGCCATCCTCTCCCGGGCCGACCTGCCCGCCCCTGGGTTGCGGCTGCTCGATGCAGGAGCGATCGGAAGCGCCCGGCTCCAGCTCGCTTATCCCTGGATCGAGACCGCCGCCTCGGCCGATCTGCCGGAAGGCGTACAGAGCCCGGAAGGCCTGCTCGCCGGAATGATCGCCCGCACCGCGCTCGCCGACGGCGCGTTCCGAAGCGCGGCGGGCCGTCCGTGCCTGACCGTGCGCCGCCTCCAGCCGGACCTTGCCGACAGCGAAATCGGGCGCGGCCTTCCCGGCCGGGATTCGGACTGGCTGGGCGACCGCCTCTGCCTGGTCGGCAAGCAACGGGGGAGGATCGTCCTCCTCAGCGATTCGACGATGGCCGCCGATCCGGCCCGGCGCGCAGGCGGAGTGTCGCGGCTGATGACGATCATCCTTCGCGCCGCACGGGGTTTCGGCGATTCCTTGATGTTCGAGCCTTCGGGGCCCCGCCTCTGGGCCCGGGTGCGCTCCACGGTCGGGTCCTTCCTCGACCTATTGTGGAAGCGCGGGGCGCTCGACGGGCGGAGCCGCGAAAAGGCTTTTGAGGTGGTCTGCGACGAAAGCAGCATGACCCCCGCGGACATCGACGCCGGCCGGGTCATCTGCCGGATCGGATTCACCGCCGCCTACCCGATCCAGCACGTCACCGTGTCGCTGATGGTGCTCGAAGCGCCGAGCGAAGCGAGGGAGGCGGCCTGATGCCGATCGCCGAAGACCCCCGAATCCCGTTCGGGAATTTCGCCTTCCAGGTGACCTTCGAGGGCGTCGAGGGCGAGGACTTCGCGCCCGCCGGCGGAGTCGACGAGGCGCTGTTCGGCGGCTTCTCCGAGATCAGCGGGATCGAGGCGACGATGGAGCATAAGGTGATCAAGGTCGGCGGCCGCAATTACGGCGCCGCGGTCCGCGCCGGGCCGGTCACCTTCGGAACGGTCGTGATGAAGCGGGGAATGGTGCGCTCGCGTCACTTGTGGCGCTGGTGGTCGATGTTCGCGGGGGCCGACGGCGCCTCCGACGCCAGGCCCGTCAAGGCCAATCGCTGCAACGTCGTCGTCGGCCTGATCAGCACGATCGGCGACGCGGCGGAGAAGGACAAGAAGCCCGACGTCCGGGTCGGCTGGCTCCTGCGCAACGCCATGCCGGTCAAGTTCCGGGCGGGCGACCTCAACGCCAAGGGCTCCGAGGTGGCGATCGAGGAGCTGCATCTCGTCCATGAGGGGATCGACATGCTGGGTATAGGCGAATGACCGAGCCTGCCGGCCCTCCCGCACCGCCGGACCCGCCCAACAATGCGGCGTTCAGCAGCGGCGCGACCACGCTCACCTGCCATTTCAACCCCGCCTCGCTGCGCGTCTCGCTGACCAACCAGTTCGGCGAGGACCCGCCGAAGCAGCATGCCAAGCCGACCTCGGCAAAGCTCGACGTCGAGGTGATCTTCGACACCAGCGAGGACGGCACCGACGTCCGCGAGTTCACCGACGTCCTGCGCCGCTTCGCGACCGCGACCGGCAAGGAAGCGACCCAGAGCAAGAACAGCCAGAACAAGCGCGACGAGGCCAATCACAGCCTCGACTTCGTCACCTTCACCTGGGGCGGATCGACCTGCAGCGGAGTGATCGAGTCCCTGACCGAGACCCTCGACTATTGGTCGTCCGACTGCATTCCGCTCCGCTCGACCGTTCAGGTCAGCATGAAGGGCGACGCCACCGCCTTCTTCAAGGGCGAGCGCGGAATCTCCGCCTACATGACCGACAACGAGGCGTTCGGCCTCACCGACTTCGTCCCCGCCGACGTGCCGGACGTCGGCGCCGGGACGACCGACGTCGCCACCAAGGGCGGCGACAGCAAGGCGGGCCGGGCGCTCGCCGCCGCCAACGGCATCGAGAACATGCGCGCCCCAGGCGGTGCGTCGATGAGCGCGGGAGCCGGGGTCAGCCTCTCCGCCGCCGCCGGGTTCCAGATGAGCGGCGGGATCAGCGCCGGAGCCTCGGTCGGCTTCGGGATCGGCGCTTCGGCGGGGGCGAGCGCCTCGGCTGGGATCGGCGCCAGCGTCGGCGTCGGAATGGCGGGCGGAGCGGGCCTCGGGATTTCCGGCGGCGCCGGCTTCGGTGCGTCCGCCGGCGCCGGGTTCGGCGCATCCGCAGGCTTCGGAGCTTCGGCGTCGGCGGGGTTCGGCGCGTCCGCTTCTGCCGGGTTCGCCGCCGGGGCCGGCGCGGGCGCGGCATTCGGGGCCTCGGCTTCGGCGGGCTTCGGCGCCTCGGCCTCGAGCGATGCGATGTTCGGCGCTTCAGCTTCGTTGGGCGTGGGCGCGACCGGCGACGGCCTGTCGATGACCAGCACGACCAGCGTCACCGGCTTCGACGGCGTGACCCGCACCCAAACCGATTCCACCTTCATCGGAGCTTCGGGCAGCCGCTCCTACTCGTCGGCCTCGAGCAGCCGGACGAGCGCGGGCGTGAGCGCGAGCGAGGGCGCCTTCTGGGGCCTGGGGACGTCGAAGACGACCCTTCCGAGCGCGTCGTTCGACCCGTCGCGCCTACTTCCGCCGCCTATGCCGCGGGCCGGGCCGGGGGCGCGGTTCGACAGCACCGGCAAGCTCGTGTCGGCCGGCGGCCAGGTGGCGGCGAGCTACTCGGCGCAGGCGAGCGTCACGTTTTTCTAAGGGGATCGAGGCATGGCGGTGGTGATCGACGAGGTTGCGGTGGACACGGCGGGGCAGGGCGGGCCGCCGGCTCCGGCCGCGTCCGGCGTCGGCGCGTCCGGAACCGGCCAGGGCGGGTCGTTCGACATGGACCTGCTGGCTTACGAAATGCAGCGGCGCCTTCACCGCGCCGCCCGGCTGTGGGCCGACTGATGGCGCTCGCCGATCCTCTCATCCTGTACACCGCACAGCCGGTGATCGAGGTCGACGGGCAGAGCTATCCGCTCATTGCCCAGAATCTCGAGCGGCTCCGGGTGGTCGAGGCGCTCGGCGGGCTGTCGAGCCTCGAGGTCGCACTGGCCGACGAGGCGGTGCAGCCGGACGGAAGCGCCGGCCATGCCGCAGGTGGGGATTCGCCGCTCGTCCTCGGTGCCGGAATCCGCGTGTTCATGGGCGCGGCCGAGATTGTCGCCGGCGAGATTTTCGACGGCCAGATCACCGCGATCGAAGGCGAGGTCCGCGAGGGCGCCGCTCCGCTCTTTACGGTGATGGCCGAGGACCGGCTGTTCCCGGCCCGGCGCAAGCGGCGCACCCGCTTGTTCGAGGCGGCGACCGCCAAGTCGGTGATGGAGCAGATCGCGTCCGACCACGGCCTCAAGCCCGAGATTCGCGACGGAGTCGACACGACCAGCAGCGACTGGCTTCAGTCGGACGAAACGGATCTCGCCTTCCTTCGCCGGGTCCTCGCGCGCTGCGACTGCGACGTCCAGATCGTCGGCGACAGGATGCAGGTCGGCCGCATCGGCAAGGACCAGCGGACCCTGGTCAATCTGGCGCCCGGAGCGACTCTGAAGACGGCCCGGATCACCGCCGACATCGCCGAGCAGGTGAGCGAGATCAGGCTCGGCTCCTACGACCCGGCCTCGGGCGAGAAGGTCGATTCGACCGCCAAGGCGGCGGGCTTCGGCCCCGGCAAGGGCAAGACCGGAAAGGACCTGCTGGCAGAGAAATTCAGCGCCGTCACGATGCACATGGGGCGGTTCGGGCCGATGACGGACGCCGCGGCGCAGAACCTCGCCCAGTACGAAGCGGACCGCCGCTCGCGCGCCTTCGTCACCGCGACCGGGACCGCGCAGGGCAACAGTCAGATCCGGGTCGGAAGCTGGATCGAGCTCGCCCACGTCAACGCCCAGTTCTGCAATCAGTATGCGGTGACCCGGGCGGTCCACCGCTGGGACCGGCGCTCCGGCTATCTCACCGATTTCGAGGCTCAATCGGCCTATCTGGGAGAGGCGGCATGAGCGCGCTCGGCCTGTTTCCCGCCCTTCCGGCGCAATGGCTGTCGGGGATCCATATCGCCAAGGTGGCCTCGGTGAAGGATCCGCAGTCGCTGGCCCGGGTCCAGGTCCAGCTGCTCGCGCCCGATCCCGACGGCGAGGCGCTGATCTGGGCGCGGGTGGCGGTGCCGTTCGCCGGCAAGAATTACGGCGCCTTCCTGATTCCGGGAGTGGAGGAGGAGGTGGTGGTCATGTTCCCGGCCGGCCGAGCCGGCGACCCGGTGGTGATCGGAGCGCTCTGGAACGGCGCGACTCCAGTGCCCGAGACCCTTCCCGGCGACGCCGTCGATCGCTGGACTCTTTGCGGCAAGAACGGCACCCGGATAGCGATCGTCGAGGAGGGCTCGGGCCAGGAGACGGTCGAGATCAGCACTCCGGCTGGCGCCAAGGCGACGCTTACCGACTCGAATGGCGGCGAGATCACGCTCGAGGTCGGCTCCAACACGATCACGATGGGCGCGTCGGGCATTTCCTGCAAGACCGCGTCCGAATTCAAGGTCCAGGCCTCGACCATCTCGCTCAAGGCCAGCTCGGTCGACGTCACCACGCCTTCGGCGACGTTCAGCGCCTCGGTGAGCTGCCAGATGCTCACCGCGACCAGCGTCACCTCGGCGACCTATTCGCTCGGCGCGGGGAACGTCTGGTGAGCCTCGACCTGCTCCACCCGGCCGAAAGGCGCAGGCTCGCGCCGATGATGCCGCCGGAGGCCCATCACGAGGTGGTGATCCGGCCCCTGGGCGCGGGCGATGCGAAGGCGGTGATCGCGACCAGCCGGATCGTCAAGTTCGTGCAGGGCCTGTTCGAGGATCTCGAGGCCGACGATTGGAAGTCGCGGCTTGCAGCCATGCGCGGGATCCGGCGCGACACGGACGGAAGGCTCAAGCTCAGCCTTCCGATCCACCGCTCGCACCAGCTCGCCTTGTTCGAGGCGGTCTGCCTCCAGCCCGGAGCGCCGCGGCTCGACCCCAAGAAGATCGTCTCGCAGGGCCTGGTGATCCGCCGCTACCGCGCCGGCCGCTGGCAGGGCTGGATGAACCAGGGGAAGAAGGTATCCGGCTGGCTCGACATCGGGCTGACCGACGCCGATCCCGATCCGGCCCGGCGCCAGTCGTCGCACCCGGCCAACCGCGCGGTGCGCGAGGCGATCGCGCGCACCAAGGCGCCCTCCAACCTCGCCGAGGAGGTGGTCGATCTTTATCTCGCGCCGCCGGAAGTCTGTTCGGCGCGTGGCCGCACGATCCTGTTCGCGGTCCTTCCGGTCGCGAGCGACGCGCGGAGCGACGATCCGCCGCCGCGGGTGGATTACGCCGCTCTCCAGGGCGAGGACCGGCGGCTGATGGAGGAGCATTTCTCCTCCTATCTGAAGGCGCGGGCGAGGACTCCTCTGCCCTGCGCCGGAGCGGTGCTGTCCAAGGCCTGGAACGCCCTGTCGTCCAAGCCGCAGCCGCCCTCGGCCGCCGATGCCGCCCAGCTCGGCGCCCTCGCCACCTTCCTCCAGCAGATGTCGGTCGAGCTCGACTGGCAGGGGCCGAGCGCTGGCGCCAGGGCGCTCAAGTCGGAGCTGGACAGGATCCAGCTGCCGACGCGGGATTCGAACGGACGGTCGACGAGTGTCAGCGCCTCCGTCTTCGTCGACAGGGCGACCCGGATCCTGCTCGGCGGCGAGGACAACAGGGACGGCTTCGCGATGCCGCTCGAATGGCCGAAGGTCGACTCGGCGACCGGGGCGCGGCTCACCCGCGCCGCGCTCGATTGCCTAAGCGCGCGCCATGCCCAGCTCGTCACCTCTCCGGGCAAGTTCGAGATCGCCTCCGACTTGTTCGCGGTTCGCGGCTTCCTTCGCGTCAAGGGACCGGAGGGTTGTCCGGACCGGCTGGCTTGGAGCCAGCCGAGCGAGACCTTCCGGGTTGCCGCCTGGTGGGACGGCGACGGGCCGACCACCCGGATCAGCCTTCCCGACCTCTCCCAGCTCGGCAAGCTGAAGCCCAACGTGACGTTCGAGATGCCGCCCTTCCTCGGCAATTTGCTCAAGGGCGACATGAAGAAGCTGGCCGACGGGGAGGGGAGCGAGCCGAGCAAGCTGGGCCTGGGCTGGCTGTGCTCCTTCTCGATCCCGATCATCACGCTCTGCGCGTTCATCGTGCTCAACATCTTCCTGTCGCTGTTCGACATTTTCCTGCGCTGGATGCTGTTCATCAAGATCTGCATCCCCATCCCCGTGAAGAAGGAGGGCGGTTGATGCCCGGTCCCATCCTCACCTCCTCGCAGGGAGGCGGCTTCCGGGCCGCGATCTGCTGGCCGCTGCTGCCCGTGCCCGACGAGGACGGTCGAATCGTTTTTCCGGACCTCGATTCGTCGATCCGGCAGAGGATCGAGTGCGTCCTTCGCACCAGCCCCGGCGAGCAATTGATGCGGCCGCAATTCGGCGCCGGGCTCGAGCTGCTCATCCACCAGCCCAACACGACCCAGATCCGAGCCCGGCTCCAGCACGCCATCGAGCAGCATGTCCGCGTCTACGAGCCGAGGATCAATGTCGACCGGGTCGACGTCGTCCCGGGCCGCGACCCCAAGGAGCTCAGCGTCACCATCGCCTACCGGGTCCGCGCGACCGGAGTCGCCGCCCAGGTCTCGGCACGGGTTCCGGTGGGAGCGGCCTGATGCCGATCCGCCCGCCAGCGCTGGACGATCGCGGCTTCGACGATCTGGTCGCCGATCTCGTCCGCCGGATTCCCGCCCACACGCCGGAATGGACCGATCCGAGGGAAGGCGATCCGGGCCGCACCCTGATCGACCTGTTCGCCTGGCTCGGCGACACGATCCTCTACCGCGCCAACCTCATCCCCGAGCGCCAGCGCCTCGCTTTCCTGCGCCTGCTCGGCCAGCAGATGCGGCCGGCCCTTCCGGCCCGGGGCCTTCTCCAGGTTTCGATCGCCGAGCCCGCGGTGACCCTCCCCGTCACCCTTCCCTATCGCACCCAGATCGCCAAGCCGGTGCCGTTCGAGACCGAGAGCGAGCTCGTCGTCCAGCCGGTCGAGGGCGCCGCCTACATCAAGCGCCGGCCGGATGCGCGCGAGCGCGGCCAATTGTCCGACCTGATCGCCGATCTCAGCCGGCTCTACGGCGTTCCCGGCAAGGCGTCGGCCTATGTCGCCACACGGGTCTTCGTGGACGGAGCGGCGGAGCCGACGGGCCGCGACTTCGTCGCCGAGAGCATCGACAAATGCCTGTGGATCGCGCTGCTGGCGGCGACTCCGGACCCGGCGAACGTCGCCGCGGTGGTGAAGAGCCTGGGCGGCGGCGACGACAATCGCCGGGTGGCCCTGACCCTCGGCGTCGCCCCGGCGACGCCGATGCCGGCGACGCTCGAGGCGGTTTCGGCCCGGGCGCCGATCGCACACGTCTGGGAGATCTGCACCGGCAGAGGCAAGGGCGACGAATATCTGCCGCTCGAGATACTCTCCGACGGAACCTCCGGCCTGGTGCGCACCGGAATCGTCCGGCTGCTCCTGCCCGGCGCCGACGACTTCGGAGTGCCCGCCAACGACGTCCTCAAGAACGTCCAGGCCGGGGTGGGCGATCGTCCGCCGAGGATCGACGATCCGGTCGTGGCGGCGCGGATCGCCGCCTGGATCCGGCTTCGGCCGCTCAAGGAAGCCATGCTCTCGTCCCTCAAATTCGCCTGGACGGGGGTCAATGCGGTGATGGCCGAGCAGCGCCGGACGCTGGGGCGCCAGCAGGTCGGGCGGGGCACCGGCGCCTCCGGCCAGGAAGTCTCGCTCGGCGCGACCTCGGTCGATGCCACCACCCTGATCGTCGAGGTCGAGGAGGAGGAAGGCATGCGCGCCTGGCGGCAGGTGCCCGACGTCGCCGCCGCCGGCCGCGCCGAGCGGGTCTACAGCCTCGACAGCGAAGCGGGGACGATCCGCTTCGGCGACGGGATGCGCGGCGCCGCCCCGGGCCTCGGCCGGGCGATTCACGTCGCCTACATGCGGACCGGCGGCGGCGCGGCCGGAAACCTTCCCTCCGGCTCGCTCAAATCGCTGACCGTGCCGGGCGGACCCCGACTGAAGCTCGCGCAGCCGATCGCCATGTCGGGTGGGGTCGATGCGGAGAGGATCGAGGAGGCGGAGGCTCGCATTCCGGCGACGATCCGCCACGGCGACCGGGCCGTGACTCGAGGCGACATCAAGGAACTGGCCCTGCGGACGCCGGGCGTCTCGATCGGCCGGGTCGAGGTGATGGAGCGGTTCAAGCCGCAGCAGCGCCGCTCCGACGTTCCCGGAGTGGTCTCGGTGATGGTGATCCCGGCCCGCGCCGGAACGGCCAAGCCGGCGCCGCGCGCCGACCGGGCGATGCTGGAGACGGTCCATGGCTGGATCGACGTCCGTCGCCCGCTCGCCACCGAGCTTTACGTCATCGCGCCCGACTACCTGCCGATCGGCGTCAGCGCCGCCGTCGAGCTGGCCGATCCCGATCAGCGGGACGCGGTCCTGGAGATGGTCTCGGACGTGATCAGGCTCCACCTTTGGCCGCTGGCTCCGGGGGGAGTCGACGGGCAGGGCTGGCCGCTGGGACGGGCGGTCGACGACCGGCTTGTCGAGACGGCAATCGCCCGCGTGCCGGGCGTGAGGGCGGTCGCACCGGTGCGGCTGTTCGTGAAGAGCGCCCGCGGCGGCAGCGCCTGGGTGCCCGTCGGCGAAGACAAGACCGGCCGCGGCTTCATCGCCCTCCAGCCCTGGCAATTGCCCGAGCTCGCCATGCTTTCGGTCGGAGTCGGAAGCACCTCGTCCGCGACCCTTCCGCCGGGCGGCGGAGCGCTCGGGGGCGACGAGGGCATCGCCGTGCCCGTGGTTCCGGAGCTGTGCTGATGGCGGGAACTCCATCATGGACGTGAACGGCCTCCCGATGTGGCTGATCGCCGGCCGCGGCGCGTTCGGCCTGGCGGAGGATGCCGCGACGCCCAATGTCGCCTCCAACCTTCATTTCAAGGAGGGGAGCGGCCATGTCCGGCTTGCCCAGCAGCAAGAGGCGCCGGCGCTGGCCGAGACGGAGACGTTCGCCCGGCTGATGGCGTCGAGCCCCTCGCCGATCGCCGACCCGCTCGGCGGTTTCGCCTGGTGGGACCAGGCTGCCGCGAAATTCCAGGCATCCGGCTTCGCTCCGGGAAGCGTGGAACTTCCACTGCCTTCGGCCGATCCGCCCGGGCCCATCGGGCCCAGCGACTTCGCGCTCGGGAGCGACGACGTCGTCTACATGGCGCGCGACGGCGCCGTAGTGATGAAGGACGTGCGCGACCGGTGGCGGCCGGCGGAGATCCGGAGGGATGGGTTCCGCGCCGATCTGGTCGCTCCGGTGCCGGGCGGGGGCGCTTGGGCGTTCGACCGGGCCGGACGGCGGCTCGCCCGGCTGAAGGGCCGGCCGCTCCGCTTCACCGGCCTTCGCGACCCGGACCCCAGCCGCTTCGATCCGGTCGAGCCCAATCCCGACAAGCCCCGGCTCCTGCTCGCTCGCAAGGCGCGGATCGCCGCTGGGTTCGACGTCGTCGCCATGGCCGTCTCGCCGGGCGGACGGCTAGCCTTGCTGGCCTGGGAGACGGGCGAGGACGCCGCGATCTTCACCCTGGAGGAGGGCGGCTTCGTCCTTCGCTTCCGGCTCGCCGGGCTGCGTTTCCCCTTCTCCTTGTCCTGGGTGGGCGAGGGGGAGGCGGCGGTTCTGGCAAGCGACGGCGCGGCGCTCGCCGCCCAGGCCTATGTCTATCCGATGGACCTTCCGGCCATGCCGGAGGCCGCCCTGCCGCCCGAGGGCAGCATCCGGCCGATGATCGCGCCTTGGGCCGGCAAGTTCTGCAACAGCCTGGCGGCCGAGCCTCATTATCTGGTCGCGCTGGACCCCGCAGGGCCGCCGGTCGACATTCGCCCGATCCGGGCTTTGTCCGGCGGCCTCTACGCGCGCGAGGGATCGGTGCTGATCGGGCCGATCGATTCCGGCGAAAGCGGCTGTATCTGGCACCGGATCTACGCCGAGGCGGCGGTTCCGAGCCACGGCGCGATCGTCATCGAAGCCCTTGCCGCCGAGAGCAGGGCGATTCCGGGGCTGCCCGGCACGCAGGGTGCCCCCGACTGGTCGCCGCACCGGATCGCCGCGGTGCGAGACCTCGAGACGGGGCGGGACGTGCCGCATGCGAGCTGGTGCGCCCAGCCTTCCGAGCTGCCCTTCCACCCGGGAGTTCTGGCCTGTCCGCGCCGGCCCGGAAGCTTCGGCCTTTTCACTCTCCTGCTCCAGCGCGCCGGTCGGGCGGTACGGCGCCTGACCGGCCGATATCTCTGGCTCAACGTCACCTTCACCGGGGACAGCCAAAGCTCGCCGGAGCTTGCGGCGCTTCGAGTCTATGCGAAGCGCTTCTCCTATCGCGACCGCTACCTCCCCTCCTTCTACCGCGAGCCGCTCGGCGGGATGGACGCGGAGGCGCAGGGCCCTGCCTCCCGGCACGATTTCCTCGACCGGCTGCTTGGCCTCTACGAAGGCGTGTTGACCGAGACCGAAGGGCGGATCGCCTCGGCCTGGCTGCTCACCGACCCGGCCTCGGCGCCCGATCCGGCGCTTCCCTGGATCGGAAGCTGGATCGGGATCGGCTCCGCTCCCGGCGACAGCCCGGCCCGGCTTCGCCAGTCGCTGCGTGCGGCGCCGCATACCGCGGCCCTGAACGGAACCCTGGGTGGACTGGCCGCGGCCCTGGAGCTCGGCACCGGCGGCCTGTTCGTGACCGGCGGCCGGCTCGAGCCCGGAAAACCGGCACCCGCGCCCGGGACGCCGGCGGTGGCCCGGCTCGGCGGCTCGTCGCTCAAGGTCCTGATGCTGTCGATGCAGGCCGGCGGCGAATGCGCGATGCTGACCGGCGGGTCGGTGACGAAGGGCGACATCGTCATCGTCGAGGGGTTCAGGCTTCGCCGGACCTTCGCGACCATCCTCGGCGCCGATCTCGCGGACGAGGAGGATCCGCTCACCCTCGGCCTGTCGACCTCGGGAAACAGTTTCGTCGGCGACACCCTGATCCTGGGCGACCAGGCGCGCGCCGAACTGCTCGCCCTCTACCGCTCGGAGATCGACGACGGCAGGACCGACACGGCGGCGGTCGAGGCGTTTTACGGCCGGCTTGCGCACCGGGTGCTGGTGCTTGTGCGCGGGGTCCAGGACCCGTCCGAGCTCCGGCGCCTGAAGGACATCGTCGAGGCGCAGATCCCGGCCCATGTAGAGCCGCAGGTCCACCAGGCGCGCGATCCGCTGATCGTCGGCGCCGCGTCCCTGGTCGGGATCGACACCTATATGGGCGAGCCGCAGCCGTTCGAGCGCGTGCGGATCGGCGCATCGATTCTCGGCGAGGGCGACTTCGTCGCCGGCAGCGGCAATCTCGATCCGCGCGCCGACGCGCCGATGTCGGCCCCTCCGGTGGCGCGGGCCGACGGCCCGACCGAGCTGTGGTCGGGCAGCCCGTTCACGATCAGCGGAGCCGGCTCGTCGGCGGCCAGGGGCCGGACCGTGAGCCGCTACATCTGGACCTGGGAATAAGGGAGAAGGCAGATGGCCGAATTCAAGCCGGGTGTGCCGGTAGTGCAGGCCGCACCGAGCGTCACTGTCGACGTCAAGCCGGACAATCCGCTGCCGGTCGGAGCCTTGACGTTCAAGCTGGTCGTAGTCGACGATTCCGGCAACGAATCCGAGCCGGCTTTCCTCAAGGTGACGATCGCCGACGTCGACAAGCCGACCGCCGTTCTCGAGATCGTCGACAAGGTCGGCAACTCGGTCGCGCCGACCGTGCCCGCGGGAGCGAGCTTCATCCTTTCCGCGGCCAAGTCGGTCGACAAGGCGCCGGGCAAGATCAAGGAATATCGCTTCACCCTGGTGGGCGGCTGACATGGCCGTCTTCGTCCCCGGCCAGGAGATCAGGAGCGATGCGCCGACCCTTGTGGTCGACGGCGGGCTCAGGCCTGGAAGCTACCGTTTCCAGCTCGTGGTGGTCGACGATTCCGGCAACGCCAGCGCGCCCGCCTTCCTGTCGATGACCGTCCAGGACGCGCCGCCCCCGCCTCCGCCGCCGTCCGGCCCCAGGATCGACCCGCGCATCTTCACCAACATCCTCAAGACCGGCGGAATCCTCAATCCCAAGACCAGGTTCGAAAGGTAGAACATGGCCAGCGATCCCTACGCCCTCGCCGATCCGCTCGAGCAGCCGCTCGCTCCGGAGCGGGTCAATTACGCCACCGGAGTGCTGCTCCAGGCCGAGGATTTCCGCGACGAGCAGACCTATCATCGCGGCCGACTCGCAACCGCGCTCCGCCACCTCGTCGGCTTCGGGACGATCGCCGGGCTCGCGGTGCGCGCTCCGGCCGCCGAGGACAATGAGCTTGAGCTTCACGTCGAGCCGGGTATCGCGCTCGACCGCTACGGGCGGCTGATCGAGCTCGGCGAGCCGTTCTGCATCCGCCTCGCCCGCTGGTTCGAGGCGCAGACCAGCGCCGACCTGCGCGCCGCGATCCAGCGCAAGCCGCGAACGCCGCTCGACGTCGCGGTCGTCGCCGACATCTTCCTGTCCGCCAGGGATTGCGGCCGCGGCAAGACCCCGAGCTTCGCCTCGGGGCCGTTCGACGCGCTCGACGCGCTGGTTCCGGCGCGCTTGGCGGAGCAGCCGCGGCTCGAGCTCGTGCTTCGCGCTGAGGGCCCGCCCAACGCCATTCCCACGCCTGCCAATGCCTGGCCGGCGCCCAATGCGAGCGCCGAGGCCAAGCTCGCCGCGATCCTCGGCTCCTGGGACATCGGCCTCTCCGGAGATCTCGACGAGGGGCTCGAGCCGCTCGCCGAGCATGTCGAAGGCACCGACCTTTCCGCCGTCCTGCTCGCCCGCATTGCCATCCCGGCCATACTCGCCGCCGACGCGCCGTCGGGGACGCGGCCCAAGCTCGATCTCGCCAAGCGCACCCGGGTCGACAACGGGATCCGCCCCTTCATCTACCTGCCCGGAAAATGGCTCGGCCGCGCGCCCGTCGCCGTGTCCCTCGTCGAGCCCTGAGGAGCCTGCAATGAACCAGCTTGTCAAAGCCCAAGCCCGCTCTCCGATCGACATCGTCGATTCGACCGAGCTCGCCCGGCTCGCCGGCACCCAGGGCCGCCAGGTCTTCGCCCGCCAGGATCTGGAGGACCAGCTCGGCTCCGGCCCGCTGATCCTCGACGGCCTGCGGCGGCGCCCGCATTATTTCGACGGGCGGTTCCTGACCGGCGCCGACCTCACCCGCGACCAGGATTATGTCCGGCAGCGGCAGGCCGACATGGCCCGCTCGGCTGGAACGGGGATCATTTCGGGTCTTCAGGTGCGAAGCATGGCGCTCGCCCGCGGCCAGACCGTCCGGATCCAGCCCGGAGTGGGCCTCACCCCGTCGGGCGACGTGGTCATGCTGACCCAGCAGCGCGACGTGCCATTGCTCGACCTGCCGCTGTCGCGCCAGCTCGACGCGGCGATGGGCCTGCGGGAGGAGCCGCGCGTGGCGCTCGGCCGCCGCACCGGCCTCTTCATCCTGGCCCTGCGCGCGGTCGAGTTCACCGCCAACCCGATCGCCGCCTATCCGCGCTCGATCACGGGCAAGCGGACGGTCGAGGACGGCGACATCATCGAGGCGACCGCGATCACGCTCATCCCCTATCCCGAGACGAGCGGGGCGGCCAATCTGACCGAGGCGCGCAAGGCCGTGGCGAGGCAGATCTTCGCGGGAAGGCCGAGCGGGCTTCCGCAGGACGCGCTGCCGCTGGCCATGCTCGCAGTCGATCATGGCAGCGTCCGCTGGATCGACATGGCGATGGTCCGCCGCGAGACCGGCGCGGATTCCGGCGTCCAAATCGCCTTCGGCGGCCGCCCGCGCTCGCTCGCCGAGGCGCACGTCCTGCAGCACCGGTCGCATCTCGCCGACGTGCTCACCGAAATGCAGGGACGCAGCATGACGCCGATCTTCGCGGCAGCCCAATATTTCTCCGTCCTGCCTCCCGCAGGCCAGCTTCCGGCCGCATCCGTCCGGCCCGACGATTTCGGCTTCAGCCAATATTATTTCCCGCCGACGGTCGATGTCGATATCGCCTTCGTCCCGCTCGACGAGCTCGGCGCCCTGGTGGAGGAGTCGCTCGCGCTCCCGCCGATCGACCTCCAGGCCCAGGCCGCCGACCTCGACGCGACGGGCGTGCTGATCCTGGTGCCGGTCACCCGCCAGCGCTTCCAGCGCTTCGACAATGCGCTTCCGGCGACCACCATGACCGTTGCCGCCGACGCGGCCACGGCGGCGGCCAAGCCCGCCTTCGACATGTTGTCCAACCTGGTCTCCAGACGGCGCAAGGCGATCGAGGCGTCCGAGCGCGATGCCGACGCCCAGGCCCAGGCGCAGGCCGAGGCGCTGAAGGTGAAGGCCTGGCATGCCGCCTTCCAGGAAGCGGTCTCGGCCCTTCCCAACGAGGGCGGCCGCTCACCCCTGCTCTGGTACACGCGCCGCCGCTCGATCGCCTACCAGACCCGGGTAGCGGGCGCGGGCGTCGCGGTGAGCGGCGACGACGTGGTGATCAGCGCGACGGTCAACGCCAATTTGGCCCGCCTCAAGCTCGAGAAGAGGGTAGCGGCACTGAACGGCAAAGCGACTCCGCAGGCGACCGCGCGCTTCATCGCGCTTCTGGGATCGCGCGCCGTGTCGCGTTCGGACGTGCTTACCGTCGCGGTCATTTCGGACGTCGAGAAGACGATCAGGACCAAGACTGCAGGGCCAGAGATCTTCACCCTTCAGCCGATCAATTCGATCAATCCGGCGGTGAGCGGGCTCCAGCCGGCGAGCGCCGCGCTCGCGACGGCGCGCTCCGAGTTCGGGAAGACGATCGCCAATACCGGGATCATCAACCCCTCGATCCTGCCTCGGATCGAGGAGATCAACCTGACCGAAGGCCAGGTTCTCGACGTCGCCCAGAAATATGGCGGGCCGCGGCTCGGCGAAGGCTTCGCCAGGCTCGACGCGACCTTGGGCGAGGAATGGCCGGACCCGAAGAGCGCGATCTGGCTGGGCGAGACCGGCAAGGCGCTCGACGTCGACTCGGCCTTCCGGACCGTGCCGGGCGAGAGGCTTGCCGACTTCGCCGACCTGCTCGGCAAGGCCGTGGCGGCCCAGGATCCGGCCGCGATCGACAAAGTGATCGAGAAGATGCGCTGAGGCGGCGCTCCGGAGAAATTGCATGGAAGTCACCAAAAAGATCCGCCGAAGCTTCGCCGACGAGCATGTGATCGGCGTCGACCCGCCGATGCGGCCGGAGCTTCCCGGCGTCTGGCGGCGGCGGATCAATCCTTTCGCCGGCCGCGCGGTCTCCGACAAGGCGCTCACCGCGGAGCAGGATGTCCGGTCGGGAATGCAGCGCATCCAGGGCCTTTCGCTGGCGCCTGGAACCGTCGAGGGGCTGGAGCTCAGTCTGGACCCCGGCGCGCGCGGCAAGAAGCCCGACGAGGCCTTCTTCCAGCTCGGGTCCGGCCTCGGCCTCGCCCGCTCGGGAGAGGACGTCAGCATCGGCTCGGCGCGGCGGATGAGCTTCGGTTCGCTCCAGACGATCCTGCGCGCCGATCACGAGGACAGGCTGGAAGGGGAAGGGGCGCCGCTTCCCGAGGCTCCGGCCGCCGGCGAGGCCGACGAGACTCGCGAAGGATCGATGGCCGCGCGCCTTCGCCCGGCTCTTCCGCGCCGCCTCGGCAAGTCGCTTGCCGAGATCGCCGCCAATGCGGAAAGCGCGGCGATCCCGCACGTCGCCATCCTTCTCGCCCAGCCGGTCACCGCGACTATCCTCGGCCGCCCGGTCGACGATTGCCCGCCCGACCCGCGCGACGAGCCCTATGCCGACCTGCAACGGATCGACGGCTGCCGCCTCGCCCTCTACCTCTGGCCGTCCGAAATGGCTGCGATCGACGGCGGACCGGATTACGCCCTGCCGGTGAGCGACGGGGCCCTCCGCAACCGCCTCGCTTACTCCGTCTTCGACAACGAGAAGCTCCTCCTCGACGGCGAAATGCACCCGTGGGAGGAATTTGGCGTCCCGCTAGCGGTCGTTGCCTTCGACGCCGCCTGGAACCTGCTGTTTGCCGACCGCCACGCCGTCGCCCGGATCGGCGGCACGCCGCACGCACGAACCCAGAGTGTCCCGATGACCGGGGATCCGCGCCTGTGGCAGGCGCGGATCGACCAGTTCGTCGGCCATCTGACCGACCTTCCGAGCCTCGACCAGGAGAGCCTTCACGACGTCTTCGTTCGGATGCCGCCGGTCGGCCTGCTCCCGCCCGACGCCTTCGATCCGGTCCAGCGCCGCCAGCATTTCTTCCCCGGCACCTTCGGAGTCAGCGCCGTCCCGGTGCCTTTCTCCAACGTCGATCTCGCCATCCGCGAGGCGGCCGCTCTGGCCAGCTTCAACCGCTCGATCCCCGACCGGGTCGAGCTGCTCGTGCCCGTCGAGGACTCCGTCTACGACCCGCATCTGCTCGAAGTGGAGGAGGAAGATCCTCGCTTCGGCGAGGCGGTGGCCGACTTCCGGGCTGACCGGGCGGAGTGGCTTAGCCGGCGCGAGGCGGGACGTCGGCGCTACGACCGGCTGATGGAGAGCGTCTCCGGCCAGGCCCTGTCCTGGCCCGGCAAGGACCTGCCGATGGAGGAGAACAGCCCCGCGCCGCGGGTCCAGGTGCCGGTCGAGACGACCCGAACCCGCCGGTTCGACGAGCAATCGGCCTTGCGCACCCACTCTCTGTCCGGAGCCCACTCGACCTTGCCGGTGGCGAAGAGCGACACGGTCTTCGTCTGGTTGCGGATCCACAGCGCGTCGAACCTCACCGGGCTGTCTCTTCGGCTCGGCTCCGGGACCGACGGCAAGGTGGACGGGCCCTATGGCGCGGGAGTCTATTGGGGCGCTCCGGACGTCATGCCGATCGGCGGCGAACTTCCCAATCTCGCCGCGCGCCGGGTGGGCGACCTGCCGGAGGCGGGGGTCTGGAACCGGCTCGAAGTTCCGGCCGGCCGCGCCTGGACCCAGAGCGGCCAAGGGCTGGACGGATTCGCGGTCAATGCCGCCGAGTTCAGCCAGCGCGGCGGTCAGGTCGAATGGGGGTCGTTCGGAAAGATCGACTCGGCCGGCAACGTCTACACCTATGTCGGCGACGACGCTCCGGCGGGCGCGGTCCTGCGCGTTTCCGGCCAGCAGGGCCAGCCGGCCTGGCCGTGGGCGGCGGTGCCCGGCCGCGAGGATCTGCAGGTGCCCGACTTCGGAACCGTCGAGGACGCCGGAGTCCGCCGGGTCGCGGCGATCGACGCGTTCCGCGGCGACTGGACGCAAAGCTTCCTCGCCAAGGACATGGACTCGATCGACGAGAACGGGATCGGCGCCTTCCTCGCCGACGTTCAGGGGCGGCTGAAAGCCACCAACGACGCGATCGACCTCGGCTTCGTCCGGGCGCGCTCCGACATCTACCGGGTGCGCCAGATCATGCTCGGCGCGGACGCGGCCTCTCGGCTCGTCACGTCGCCCTCGCTGGCCGACCTTTCGATGCGAGACGAGGGTGCCCGGGCGACCAGCAAGGGAATCAGCGACTTCCTGGTCCAGTCGATCGACCGCAAGCTCGATCCGATCGTGAAGATCGGTCCTCCGCCTCCGCCTCCGCCACCCCCGCCTCCGGGGGGCACCAAATCGGCATCGGCCGGCGTTGCAAGCGCCGTCCTGCCGTCGGTCACGATGCTGAACATCGCCTCAGTCTCGACGCCCCGCTTCGCCATGCTGAGCTCGGCAAGCGCCATCCGCTCCGAAAGCCTGGTTTCGCAGCCCTTGTTCGTGACGGGGGCCTCGCTCTTCCGGTCGCCGCCGCCGCCGCCGCCGCCGAGCGCACCGCTCTCGGTGCTCCCGGCGATGCTCGCCGCGACGGTGATCCAGCCCGCGACCCGCCTTCCGGCGACGAGCGTCAACGTCGCCCGCCTCGCGTTCGAGGGGATAGGCTACCGGCCGCGCGACATTCAGGCGCAGATACCGGTGGCGGGACTCGTCGAGCGGACGGTCAGCGTCGCCGAGCGACTCACTCCGCCGCCCGCGGTCCAGGCGCTGAATTATGCGATCGCGAGCAAGGCGGCGGTGATCGCCGCTCTTGCCGGGCTGACGGGCGGTGCGAACGGCCGACCGCGCGGGATCGCGCTCGGCGACCTGCTCATGCCCGGCTACGAGAAAAAGCGCGCCGATCCGGTTAAGGAGCCGCTGATCGTACCGACCCTCGACCAGCTCCTCGCCGACCGCGCCAAGCCGTTGGCTCAGCAGGATTATGTCGATTCCGACCAGATCCCGGACTCCACCGGCAAGCACGAATCCGATTACTTCACCGCCGCGGTGTCGGCGATCGACAACAGCATCGCGGTCATGCGGCTCGTCGAAGGCCGGGTGAGCCTGTTCCAGGCGCTCAACGACAGCCTCTGCGATCTTCGCGACCAAATCCTGGCAAGCGCGAACGAAGCGGCGTCCTGGCTTCGCCAAGTCGACATCGAGATAGAGGAGGCGCGCCACGACATGGCCGTCGCCGAGCGGCTCCGCGCCGAGGAGCAGGCGCGGATCGATGCGACCAACGCGCGGCGCTCGGCAGTGCTTTCCGGAGTGAGCGCGATCGCTTGGCGGCGGGTGCGCGAAGCGGGGAACCGCAAGCCCGCGCCGGTGCTGGAGATCGGCTCCGGGCTCGCGATCAGCCCGGTCGTCGCCTGCCGGCGCGAGCATGACGACGTCCCCGACGAGATCCACGATTATGTCGAGCTGCTTCGCGACGCTCCGGCCAAATGGTTTCCGGCGGTCGAGGCCGAGATCGAGCGGGTCGACCGGCTCGAGGCCGCCCGGGCGGCGATCGAGGCAGCCCGGATCCGGGCCTCGATCCCGCTTTATTATTTCGCCCCGCCGGTCCAGCCCAGCCACATGGGCCGGTTCCAGGTCAGCGTGTACAACGCGCTGATGGCGCAGCGGCGGCTGGTCGAGGAGCGGCGTGCAATGGTCGCCCAGCTCAATCTCCAGGCACTCAACACCCTGTCGCTGGCCCAGACCCACATCCAGCTTCGCGAGAGCGCCTGCCTCGGCGACTTCATCGACGGGCGGCACCGCCAGCCCCTTCTGACCCGTCTGGCGAACGAGGAGATGGAGGGGATCGGCCAGGTGGCCGGCTGTCTTCATGAGAGCTTCGGCGAGGTCGCACCGGCGATCCGCCTCGGCTGGGCGGAATTGCTGTCCGAGTTCGACCGGCCGGCACCGCTCCAGTCGCTTGCCGGGCTGCCGGGCTGGCCGGAGGTGCCGATGGAGCTTCGCCGCACCCTCCAGGGCTTTGTCGACTGGCTGTTCCACCGGATCGACCGCAACAACGAAAAGGCGAAGAGCGCCTTGAACGAGCTGGTCCGGATCGCGATGCTGATGGCGGCCGAGGCGCCGGTCGACCGGATCATCCCCGCCCAGCTCGTCGCCCCCGCGCCGGCCAAGGTCGGAGGTCGGTTCCAGCTGGCGCTCGACGTCTCGCGGGTTCGAAAGGGCATGACCGCGCTCATCCGCGATCGCGACGACCGGATCGTCGCGCGGGCGCTGGTCGAGGACGTGATCGACGGCCATGTCAGCGCGATCGTGGTCCAGAACCACGCCGGCGTGGCGACGGTGACCCACGACATGCGCTTCCACCTGGTCAGCGGAGCGACGTGATGGCGGACGTCGCGATCGGGCGGCTGCGGGTGCGCGGGCCGCCGGAGACGGTCGGTCGGACGGCCTTTCTGATCGAAGACGGCTTCCGAACCGCCATTCCCGACAGCGAGAAACTGATCCTGGTGCGCAGGCTGGATGTCGGGCGAAGCCATGGCCGCCGCTTCGAGCAGGCGGCCGCGCTTCGCAGGGCCTACGACAAGGCGCTGCTCGATACGCGCCACGGCGGAAGCGACGGCGCGGCGGGGGCGAACTGCGTCTGGTTCGAGAGCCGCGCCGAGGCCCGCCTGCTGCTGCTCGCGGCTCTCCTCGCCGGCAAGTCGCCCTCGGCCTGGTACTGGCGGCTGGCCGTCCCAGAGTGGGTTGGACAAGGCGCCGAGAAATGGCTCGAAGCGCTTGCCGCCCCGGCGCTTCGCGGAGCCGCCGAGCCGGACCTGGTCGCGATCGTTACCGTAGCGGTCGAGGCCGGAGCGGTCGACAGGCTGGTGCGGGCCCTGGCCGGCCCCCGTGCCCTCGCTCCCGTCGCGGCGCCCGAACCGAGGATCGCGGATCGACCGTCCGAGGCAGCCGGAACGGGCGAGGCCGCACCCGCTGCGGCCAGAGCGCCGGGGCAGGCGGAGACGAAGCGGGTGGTGGCGCGGCTTCGGACTCGCCTGCCCGGCGCTTCGACAGTGCGGATCGAGGAGGTCATCCGGCGCATCGGCCCGGCCTCGCGCGCCTCGATCATCCTGCTTGAGCGGCTGCTGCTCGCGGCGAGCCCGTCTCTCGCCCTGTCGCCCGCCCTGCTGCGCGACCTGGTACGGGCCTATGCGGCCGATCTCGCGGGGCCGCCGTCCTCGACGGCTCGTGCGATCGCCGACTTCCCCGCGGTCCGGCCCGGCGCCCCCCAGATCTTCGCCGACGGGAAGGCTCCGGAATCCTCGCCGAGTCCGGGGAGCCCGCAGCCTGGTTTGCCGATGGCGCAGGAGAACCAAAGCGCCTCGGGCCAGACGCCGGCCCAGGAAATGCCCCGATCATCGCCGTTCGAGGCCGAGCCGGCGCTCCTCGAGGAGCGGGAATCCGTCGCCGCCGGGCTTTGGCTGGTCATCCCGTCGCTGATCCGGATGGGGTTTCGGGAATGGCTCGCCGAACGGCCGGCGACCTTGTGCGAGGATCCCGGACGAACCCTGCTCCGGACGATCGCCCGCTATCACTGCGTCTCGGATCGCGAGCCGGCATTTCTGCCGCTCTGCATCGAAGATGAGGAGGAACGTCCGCCGCCGGACTGGGCCGCAGCGTGGCGCTTCGGGCTCGACCGCTGGCTTCGACGCGGCGCGAGGATGTCGCTCCACGCCCTCATCCGGAGGCGAGGCTGGATCCGGATGAGCGAGGAGCGGCTGATCGTCCGATTTGCGCCCAACGCGGTCGACATGCGGCTGCGCCGGCGGGCGCTCGACGTCGATCCGGGCTGGACCGACTGGCTCGGGCTGGTCGTGCGCTATCTCTATGCGGAAAGGATTGCGCGGTGAACGCGCCCTTCCAAGGCGCGATGAGCAGCCTTCGCGCCCTCACTTTGGCGCTCGTGCGCGATGCCTGCCGCGAGCGCGGCAGCCCGGCTCTGGCGCGCGACGAGTCTGCCGGCGTGCTCGGCCGGCTTCGACTCGCGCCGCCCGAGAGCGAGGCGGTCCTGGTCGAAGTGGCAGCGCGGTTCCGGCTGACCGACGGCGAATTGCTCGCCGCCGCGCTTTGTCTTGGGGCCGAGACCGATCCGAGCGTCGCCCGGCTCATCGCCGCGGCCCAGACGCCGGTGGGCGGATCCCGCCCGCTCGCCGGCTTCGCGGCTACCTTGTTCGCCGATTTCGGGCTGGACTGCGTCGTCTTGCTGAGCGGCACCGCCCGCCGCATCGGCCTCCTTCGCTTCGGCGGGGAGGATGCGCCGCTGACCGAGCGCTCGCTCCAGATGCCGCCCGAGATCGTCGCGGCGCTGAGCGGCGGCCGGCTCGAGCCCGAGGGCGTCGAGATGCTCGCCGCGCCGCCTACCGCGCTGCCTGGAAGCCTGCTCGCCGAGGCGGGCAAGAGAGCTGCTTCGCTGGCCGGAGCGCATGGGCCGTCGATCCTGATCCTGCGCTCGCCCTGTGCGCGCGAAGGCGAGGCGCTGGCCGCGGCGGTCGCCGCCGCGCTTGGGCTCGTCTGCGCCGACATGGGCGACAAACATCCGGCCGATCATTGCGGCTGGCTTGCCGCGACGGGCAGCCTGCCTTTGCTACGCCGATCGCTCGGACCGGGCGAGCGAAGCCGGATCGACCCGCCGGGCGCCTATGAAGGACCGATCATCGTCCTCGCCGGATCGGAAGGGCTGATCGAGGCTCCGATGCCGATCCACGAATGGCATGTCGCGATTCCCGGCGAGGAGGAACGAAGCGACCTCTGGCAGGCGGCCGGCCTGGATCGGACCGAGGCGGAGCGGGCAGCCCGGACCTACCGCCAGGGCGCGGGCCGGATCGCCGAGATCGCCGAGCGCATGCGGGCTTGCGATTCCGCCGATCCCGGGCAGCGCCTTGCCGATGCCGTCGACAGCGGCGCGGGCCAGCTCGACATGCTGGCGCGCCGGTCGCGGGCGCGGGTCGAGCGCCAGGATCTGGTGATTCCCGCCGAGCTCGGCGACGCGCTCGACCTGCTGGTCGACCGGATACGGCTTCGTAACCGGCTCGCCGACGATCTCGGCTCTGCGCTCAAGGCCCGCTACCGTCCCGGGGTCCGGGCCCTGTTCACCGGCGAATCCGGCACCGGCAAGACCCTTGCCGCGCATTGGCTCGCGCGCCGGACCGGGCTTCCGATCTACCGGGTCGATCTCGCCTCGATGACCAGCAAGTGGATCGGCGAGACCGAGAAGAACCTCTCCGCCGTGCTCGACGCCGCTCAGCATGCCGACGTCGTCCTGTTCTTCGACGAGGCGGATTCCCTGTTCGGCGCCCGAACCGACGTCGGCGATTCGAATGACCGCTTCGCCAACGCTCAAACCAACTACCTCCTCCAGCGGATAGAGGAATTCGACGGAGTCGCGATCCTCGCCACCAACAGCCGCGACCGCTTCGATCCGGCCTTCGTGCGAAGGCTCGATTCGATCCTCGAATTCCCGATGCCCGATGCGGCCGCGCGGCGCGCCTTGTGGCACGCCCATCTCGGCTCCAGCCACGAGGTCGGCGAGGAGGGAATCGACGCCCTGTCGGTCGCGGTCGATCTGGCGGGCGGCCACATCCGCAACATCACGCTCAGCGCTTCGGTCCGGGCCCGGCGGGAGCGCAGGCCGCTCGGCCTTTGCGACGTCGCGGCCGCGACCTGCGAGGAATATGCCAAGCTCGGCCGTTCGCCGCCGGCCCTTCCGGAATGCTAGCGCCCAAGACCCGGTTGGCGAGCCCGGCGATCAAGCCGGCCGCGACCCATTCGACGCTTTCGATCCCGCGTCAGGCCGCCGACTTCCGACCGGCAGTATCGGCGCCTTTTCTCCGAGCCGCCGGGATGCAGCCGCCGAGGTCGGCAGCGGCGCCCTACGCCGCTGCTCAGGTCCCCTCTTATTACCAGCAGCTCGACGACTCCTATCGTGAGCTTGAGGGCGGCTATCCCGCCGGCGGGCTCGACGAGAAGAAGCTCGACGCCTTCACGCTGGAGCAGGAAGAGCAGGAATATCTCCAGGACCTGCCCGACAAGGAGGCGAGCCTGGACCCCGGCGAGAAGCTTAGGGAAGAGAAGGCAAAAGCCGGCCTCGACGACAAGCAGAGCGAGAAGAGAGACGGCGGCAAGGAAGGCGACGAGGACAAAGCGGGCGGGAAAGCGGGGCAGGGCGAAGGCGGCGGCAAGGACGGACAGGACGCGGCGAAGGGCAAGGGCCCACGCAAAGGCAAAGGCAAAGGCAAAAGCAGGAAGGGAGCCGGCGGGAAAGGCGAAGGGGGCGGGGATCCGGCCACCGAGACCGCGCCGAGGAAGCCCAACATCGTCGACATTCCGACGACCGAGAGCGGCAACGTGCCGCTGACGCGCGAGCCGTCGCTTCGCGCCGCCCCGGCGCCGGCCTTCGTCACGCCCGACCTGCCCGCGGCGCGGATCGTTCGGGCGCCGGGCGCGAAGGTGGAGCCGGCGGGGCGGGAGCAGGCGCAGGCCGCCGCCGCCTTCCAGGAAGCGATGTCGGCGGTTCGGCGGCTGTACGAGGATCTTCTGTCCGATGCGGCGGCGGCGGCCGATCGGGTCCAGTCCAATTCCGGCGGGATGGCGACGCTTCGCCAGGCCGATCTCGACCGCGGGCTCGATGCCCTGGCCACGGGGCTCGGCCAGTCGCGGGTTTCGCTCGATCGGTGCGCCGATTCCGCCGATCGCCTGATCGAAGCCCGCGCCCGGCAGACGGCGGTCGCAATCGCCCGGGCGGCGGGCATTGCTCTGCGCGCCTTGAGCTCGGCCGCCGGCGGCGCGGGCAAGAAGATCTCCGACGAGGAGAAAAAGAAGGATAACGCCAAGCGCGACGGCGACGGCAAGGTTTCGAGCATCGACACGGTCGGGACGCGCTCGAGCTCGGCGGTGCGCGACCTCGATTCGAACAAGGAGTGGCACTTCCCGCTCTGGGGCGAGCCGATGGACGTCGCCAAGAACGAAAAGATCGGCTTCCACATCGGCACTCGGACCACCCCCGCCGCGAAAGCCTATGCGGACGAAGCGGCCGCCGAGGTGAAGTCGCTGAAAAGCACGTTCGAGGCGATGGGCAAGGCCGCGGACAAGCAGTTCGCCGACATCATGAACCAGGTGAACGCCACCGCCGCGTCGAGCCAGGAGTCCGTGGAGAAGGCCAGGGACGCCGCTCTCGGCCAAGTGCGCAAAAGCGGCGAGGAGACGCACGGGGCGGTCGCCGAGGCGCGTGCGAGCGGTCACGCCGCCCTCGTCAGGCAGCATAATCAGTCGCGCCGGCAACTGACCGCGACGTTGCGGGAACAGGCCCGGAGCGAGAATGCCGCCGCTCAGCAGCGCTCGACCCGCGGGACGGCTTCGATCCTTGCCTTGGCGACCGCCCAGCAGACCGGAGCGAAGGTCCTTGCCGACGGCCTCAAGCGCGACGACAGGAAGCCGCCTGCCGAATTCGCAAGGACGGTCACGTCGAGCGCGTCGACCTTCGGGAAGACGGTCGGACGGACTCGGGGCGACCAGAAGGCTCGGTTGGTCAAGAGCGCCGAGACGGCCGAATCCGCTCCTTTGCGCCAGTCGGATTCAGCGTCGTCGCGGAGTGCGGGCACCGCCGCGGAGATGGCCCGCCGATTGCGCGAGTCGGGCGCGAGCTTGGAAGCCTCGCTCACCAAACAGACCGAGAAGTCGCTCGAGCCGTTCGAGAAGATGGCGGAGCCGGTCGCCGACTCCGGCAAGGCGACGGTCAAGTCCGCGAAGGCCGCTTACGCCTCGCAGGGCGCCAATGCGGAAAAGGCCGCGAAGCTAGCCCAGGACACGGTGACCAACGCCTGGGAGGGCAAAGGCGGCGGCGGCGACCAGGACAAGAAGGAAGCGGCACCCGCCGCGAAGTCCGATGGCCCGACCGCCAAGGAGGTGCCGAGCAAGTTCGCGGTTCGGGCCGGTAAGATCGCGACCGACGCGGAGTCCGACGAAAGTGTCGCGACCTTCCTGACCACCACCCGCGAGGCCGTCCGCAAGACGGTCGTCGACAAGGCGGCCACCCTCTACAATTTGCTGATCAATCGATCCTCGACTCCGATCGAGTCGGTGATGGAGCAGTTGCGCTCGATCACCGGCCGGATGGGCAAGGCGGTCACCCGCGAATATCGCGACACCCACCACCGAAGCCTGCGCGGCGATCTCAAGAGCGAGCTTCGCAAATTGATGTCGGCGGGGAGCACCGACGACGCGAACGTTTCCGCCGCGCTCGCCTACCTCGACGGCAATCACGTCGCCGGTGCGCTCCAGGAGATGAAGGCGGCGGTCAATTATTCGAACGACGAAGGACGGGTCGAGAAAGTCCAGCGCTCGCTCACGCCCGCCGAGCTCGGCCAGCTCAACGAAGCCTATCCCGACCAGGTGAAGGAGATCGTCGCCGATCTCGACGGCCACGAGCAGACGGCGGTCAAGGCGCTCAACACGATCAGGGGCGAGAAGGAAGGCGAGACCCCCGAGCAGCGCGGGAAACGCGAGAAGGCGAACGTCGACGCGCTCGGCCTCGCCAATGCCTTCCAACTCCAGAAGGTCATCGACCAGTCGCGCGAGAAGAGGGGGGAGGAAGGCGGCGGCGCCACCGCCGATATGCTCGCCCAGCAGCGCGAGACGATCGGCAACGACGTGCTCTCCGGCGCCGACCCGATGGGACCGGCCTTCGAGGATCCCAAGGCGGCAAAAGAGCGGAAGAAGAAGCTTTGGGAAGCGACCAGCGAACAGTTCGCCAAAGAGGTCAAGGAGCTTCCGGACGGCACCAAGTTCGAAGGCAAACCGGGCGACAAGGGCGGCTTGAGCGCGATCGCCCGCTATGCCTCCGCCGCCCGCCCGTATCAGGAATTCGTGTCCGACAATTCGGAGGCCGGCGGCCATTACGAGACGGTCAGGGAGGGACTGGATCCCAACCACGCCGAGCTGATCGACGCGATCGTCACCGACGGCCCCGACAGCGAGAAGGCTGCGGCGGCCACGATCATGGTCGAACTCAACCGCAAGAGCGGCCCGCCGCGGGAGGACAAGCTGCGCAAGGCGCTGGGAAGCGACATGCTTGCCGCGGCCGAAGGCGAAAGCGACGCCCAGCGCACGGATCGGCTCAAGGACAAGGTCGGACCGGACGGAAAGATCATCAAGGGCGCGCTCACCGAAGCGCGCGAGCGGCGTGAGAAGATCCTGTCGCTGGTCGGCCAGCTCGACGCGAACGCCAAGGCGCGCGATCTGCCCCAGGGCGAAGGCGCCAAGGGCGAGCCGCCGAGAGCCAAGGCGCCGTCGGAGGTCAAGGCGCAGATCCTCGGGACCCTCGATACCAAGCTGGCCAAGGACCCCACCGCCAAGGCCTATACCAAGTCGATGGTCGAGCGGCTGGAGCCGGATCCGGTCGCGGCCTTCGACTTCGCCCTGGCGCACGAGGGGAAGAACAAGGAGACGCTGCAGGCGGCGACCGGCCGGATGAACCGCGACCAGATCGACGCCGCGGTCGAGAAGTGGGACAAGCTCCACCCGGGCGAGCCGCTCTACAAGAAGCTCGGCCTGTTCGAGAAAGGGAGGGGCGAGCTGGAGGGCGACGCCCGCAACGACGTCGAGCTCAAGTTCATGGGGGTGCCGCGCAACGACCGCGAGCGCGCCGAGATCGCCAACATGACGACCAAGCAGCAGATCCGCGACGCCGGTATCGCCGGGCCGGGCATGGCCGCCGAAGAATATCAGAAGATGGTCGGCAACCAGCAAAAGCTGCTGAAGATCATGGGGGTCACGGCCGACGACATCGATGCGAGGGGCCGGATCAAGGGATACGACAAAGAGCGTAATCCGATCGTCGGCCATTTCGCAGAAGACGGCACGCTCAAGATCAGGGCGGGCAAGGACGGCGAGAAGGACCGCGACGCCTTCGAGACGGCGATGCAGCTCTCGAGCCTCCACGCGCAAAGCTACAAGGACCAGGTCGACAAGGTCGCGATGGGGATCACCATGGCGCTGATGGTGATCGCCGCCGTGGTGACGACCTTCGTCACCTTCGGCGGAGCGGCCGCCATCTGGGGCCCGATCCTGATCACCGCCGGTGCCGGCCTGGTCGGAATGGCGATGACCGCCGCACTGAAGGGAGACCGCTATACCAGCGCCGAGATACAGCGCGACCTGGTGATGACCTTCGTCCAGGCCGCGACCGCGGGTCTAGGCGCTTATGCCGGCCTCGCGCTCAAGGGCGCCGGCGCCGCCGCCAAGGGCGCCGCGACCGCGTCCAAGGTGCTGGGCGCGGTCGAGAAGCCGGTGCTCGGCCTCGGCGCCCGGGCGCTGAACCTGGGCAAGGACATCGTCATCGACGCGGCGATCGGCGGCGGCACCAACGCGATCAACTCAGCCGCCGGAGCGGCGATGGACCCCGAGAACCGCCGCCAGGGCAAGAGCGGCGCGAAGGCGCTAGACGCCGCGTTCAAGGGCTTCGTCAGCGGCGCGGTCGGCTCGGTGGTCACCAAGCCCGCCGGAGCGGTCGGCAAGAAGTTCGGAGCGATGGGCGAGCGGGTGGCGGGCAACGTCGCGAGCGGCTTCACCACCCGCCTCACCGAGGCGCGGGTTGGGCAGGCGATGGGCGATCCGCACCAGAGCTGGGCGGAATCGCTGGAGACTGCAAAGGAGGGCGTGGTCCAGGACGCGATCCAGGCCGCCGGCGAGCATATGTCCGAGGGCGTCGCGCATCGCCGCGCCGAGCGCAGAGCGACGGCCAAAGCGGCCGCGGCGGCCCAGGAGCAGCACGCCGCCACGCCGATCGCTCCCGCCGAAGCGCCCACCGCGCCCCGCAGGCCCTCCGCCGATCCGATCGACCATCTCAAGGAGCCGGTCAGACCTACGCCCGACGCCCCGTCGCAGGCGCTCGAAAGCGCCCCGGCGGGACCTCGGCACAGCCCCGAATCGCTCGGCCGGGCGGCGGCGGTGCACGAGGCGCTGCCGAACGATCTGAAATCGGTGGTGGACGACGTGCTTCCGGCGAAGCCGCCCGCGCCGGAGCAGGTCGTTTCGCCGCGCCTCGAGGCGCCGCCACCGCCGCCCGCCGCCGAGTCCCAGCCCGGGTCCGCACCGCCCGAGCCGGCGCCCCGTCCGACGCCGGCCGAGGAACGCGCCGGCGGAGGACCGGCGGCCGAGGAGCCGAAGCCGCTCAGGGAGCCCGTGGCGAGGACCGCGGATCTTAGGGAAGGCGCGACGAACACCCTCAAGGCCGCCAACGACAACGGGCCGGGGGAGCACAAGATCTCGCTGGCCGACGTGGACCTGGTGAAGATCGGGTCGGTCGCCGACGGCAGCGTGTTCGTCCATCCCGATTCGACCAACCGCCAGGCGGCGAACGATAATTTCGGCCGTCTGGTGCTCCACGATCCGAGCCGCGAGGCGATCGTCCTGCGCAACCCCGATACCGGCGAGTATGTCGTCATCCAGGGCGCCGAGCGTTCGGTCGGCGGGATCAATCCCTATGGTCACCTGACCAGCTCGATCGGCGAGGACCGGGGCACGACCTGGCAGGCCCTGCTCAACAGCCAGGGCGGCCATTGGGTGGTGGAGCATCATTTCCATCCCAACGAGCCGGGCCAGATACGCAGCGAGGCGACCACCCGCCTGCCGAGCGGCGCGGATGGCGATTTCCACGTGCTGATCCGCGAGGCGACCATTCTCGGCCACGACGAGCGGTCGTCGCGCGTCTATTTCATAGACGACGGCCATTTCGCGTTCACCGAATTCGGCGTCAGCATCAACAATAAGGAGAAGCCTTATTGGGTCGATTTCCCGCACCGCGACACCGGCGTTCGGGTAAAGCGCGAATTCGCCACCTTGACCGAGTATCACAAGTTCCTGGGCGATGCGGCCGGCGGCATCTACCCGCTGCCGGAGGGCTTCTCGGAGCCGATCGTCTCGTCGGCCAAGGTCGGCGCCGCGCCTCGGGCGCTCAAGAGCGGATCGGCCCACACCGCGCTGACGACCCACGACGTCGGGGAAATCCAGGCGGTGACCCAAAATGCGGCGACTCTGCCCCCGCAGGCGACCCAGGCCAAGCTGCACGCCATGGGACTGATCGGCGAGCCGAACTCGATGGCTCGGCTCCACCTCGCGCTCAACGAACGGTCGCTTCCGATGGAGACCCGCCAGGCTCTGGCCGACATGGTCCATCAGGCCACGCGCGACCATATGATCGCGACGGGGCAGCTGGGCGCGGACGAGAAGCTCTACATGATGTTCCACGGCGCCCAGGAGGAGCGCACCGCGTCGCTGAAGAAGGACGGAATCGACCTCTCCAGGATCGAGGGCGGAGGCGAGGACGATTTCGGGCCCGGCCTCTATCTCGCCCACGGCCCGCCGGGGCCCCGGCCTCTCACCGCCCTCGAAAATGCCGAGCTTTATACCGGCCGGGACGTGGTCAAGGACGGCAAGACGACCAAGGGCAAGTCGGGCGCGCCCGGCGAGGTGTTCCCCTTCTTCGTTCGAGAGCGCGACCTTGGAACGGTCGTCGACGTCGCCAAGGGGGGCAGGCATCGCGCCGCGTGGGAAGATTATGTGATGCGGCACCTCGACGAATTTGCCGACCAGATGTGGACCGGTCCGCCGATGAGCCTTGCCGACATGATGAAGCCGGTGCTGCCCTTCGGCACCTACAACGGCTTCGGCAATCGCGGCGTCGTGTTCGAGGGGTTCCTCGAGCATCTGGCGCAGAGCACCGGCAATCCGCAGCTGGCGGCGCCGCACATCGTGATGGGCGAACTCGGCGGCTTCTTCACCAGCGGATACGGGCATGGCGAGCAGGCCGCCCTCCGGCCGCAGGGCGGGCATCTCGCCAAGCTGCTGAGCGAACAGATCGGCTTTCGAAGCGCCCCCGAGCCGGTGATGCGCACCGCTTCCGGAGCGATCAAGCCGGTCGTCGAAGGAGAGGCCGTCGCCAAGCCGCACGTCGCCGAGGAGGAGGCGAAGGCCAAGGCGGAGCCGGCCGAGGGCGTGGCGAAGTCACTTCCCGAGGAGGAAGGGGCGCCGAAAGTCAAATCGAACGAGACCGACGAAACCAAGGGCGCGGCCAAGACCGTGGCGGATCCCGCGATCGCCGCGAAACTACCGACCCCTGAAGGCGACCCGACGCCGCTCCCGCCGGCTGCCGAGGAGGAGAAGGGTGCGGCCGGTCCCGCCAAGGCCGGGGACGAAGCGGCGCCGATCGTGACTGCCAAGCCGTCCGACGACGACGATTATTACGCGCTGACCGGGATGCACCCGCCTTCGGCCGAGCCCGACCAGACGCAGGCATGGATGGACGCGGTGCACGAGGCCATGAACGAGCCCGACACGCGCCCCGGCCCGCGCAATGCGCAGGAGGCGCATGAGCGCGCGTCGCATAAGGTCAAGAGGGAGCACCGCGACGCGGCGCTGGCGCGCTTCACCGCCGAGAATCCGGCTGAAGGCGCGCTTCTGGCGACGCTCTACGCCCACAATCCGCTTCACGCGATCGCCGCACTCGAAAGCACGACCGAGGCCAGCCGGGAGAGGATAGCCCAGCAATATGAGAAGTTTCTCGGACTTAAAGGAATCGACCCGGCGACGGCCCGAACGCTCGCCCGCCAGCTGCTCGACGTGGCCAATGTCGCCGGCGCGCGCTATCGCGCCGCGTTCCGTCACGAAGTCGAGATTCGGCTGTGGTCCGATCGTCTGGCCACTCTGCCGGCCGACACGCGCGACATGGCGGTGCATTCGCCGTTGCTCCTCCACCTGGGAGTCCACCACCCCGCCTTGCTGCAATCCATCCACGCCGAGTTCCTCGCTCAGCCCGGGCTCAAGCCGACCGAGATATCGGCTCGCAACCTCGAGGACTTCGCGGCGCGCAAGCTGACCGGACATCCGGCCGTCCAGGCGGAGACGGCCGACCGGCGGATCGTCCGCTTTGCTAGCGAGGCCGATTTCAACGCGGCCGCGACCCGCGCCGCGCCGCACACGCGCTACGAATTCGGCAAGCTCGCCTACACCACCGACGCGCACGGGCGGGTGTCGGTGGCGGAAGGCGTGCCGGTCCGAGTCAAAGGGCCCCGTAAGAGCGATCCTCTGCAGACCGAGATCGGCAACAGGGGCTACAAGACCGACGTCGGGTTCCACCTGATCGCCCATATCTTTGGCGCCGTGATCAACGAGCTTACCGTCGTTCAGGGCAACGGCAAGCGGACGGGCGATGGCAAACCGAACCTCAACGGCAGCGCCTACAAGGTCGAGTTCGAGAACATCATCCGCAACCTTCTGGATACCACCGACAAGATCGTGCAGGTGGAGGTCAAATGCGTCTATAATCCGGGGAACGCCACCGCGCGCCCCGATATTTTCCAGGTGCGCTACAAGACCGATCACGACCAATGGGTGGTGGTGGCGAACTTCATCAACAAATTCTGATCCGGGAGACCAAGCTTGTTCATGGAGATGGCGGAACGCCAGGCGGACGTGGTCAACGCCCTTCTCGACACGATCGAGCGCGACGACTGGAGCCATGCCTTCGTCCATTGCGAGTTCCACGACGAAGGGGACTTCCCCGGCGATCTCGAGGAAGGATTTCTCGTCGTGTCCGAAGGGGGCGAGCCGAAGCGCGCGGGCCTGCTCGTCGAGACCGAGGTCGGCCAGGCGCTGCGCGCGATGCGTGAAACCTACATCAAGGCCGGCCACGGATTCTCCCGCGCCGACCTGGTCGTCGACGCCGGCGGCGCCTATCGCTTCGAGCTCGGGAACGAGCCGTCGCTTCGGCTGTCGGGCCAGCCGGATCCCGGCGCGCGCGAGCGCCTGCAACGGCGCTTCCAGGCCCTGGTCAGCGGAAAAGAGGCCGCGGCGCCCTGACTTAAGGCCGGGCCAGGGCTCTAGTCGTGCGCGGGTTTCGCCGGGTTGGGGGCTACCTGATCCCGTTCCCCGGGCGACGGGACGCCGCCCGGCCGGGCCGCGGCGACCTCGGCATATCCGCCGCAATAGCGGGCCCCCTTCGCGCCGCCGATCGCTTGCACGCCGCAATAATCCTTGGGGCGCATGACCACGTCGCGGAGGATCAGGACCCGTCCGTCGCGAAGCTCCACGGTCAGCTGACCGTCGGGCCCGACGCGAACGAAGGCGGTGGACAGGGTTCGGCGCCCTTCGCCCTCGGCGGGCGAGTCCGGCGAGGCGGGGAGGGGGTTTGCAGCGGCCGAGATCGGCTCGGGCATCGGCGCCACGGCGGCCCGCGCGGAGTCCGCGGGCGCGAGGTCGGCGCGTCCGGCCGAGGCCTTGCCGCCCGCTTCGGCCGCAGTCTGTGAATCACGGCTCGAACTGGGCATGGCGGACTCCTTGGGCGAAGGCGTGCAGGCGAACAGCGCCGCTGCGGCGGGTAGCAAGAGGCGGGGCATTGCGCGCTCCGAAAAAAAGGCCTGAACGCAATTCGTTACGCGAATCGCCGGGCCAAGTCACCTGCGCGGTGAAAGGGCTCGGAAGTCAGCAGGAATGTCTCTGCTGCTGATGGTTCCTCCATTCGTCGCTGAACTTACTCTTTCTGCCGCGATTTCGCAAAACAACGCGCCGCGTCCCGGTGCGGCGCTTGACCATGGTTAAAATTTCGCAAATAGCCGAGCAACTTAGGGTCATTCGCGGACGAATTCGCAGCTCATTTGCGATTCGCGCGACTTCACACAGGGGGGACTTCCATGAGCGATTCCGAACTCGGTTACTACGCGCCTGCCACCGATCTGGTCGTCGATCACATGGTGGAGTTCGCGCCCTTGTTCGTCGGCGACGGCGAAGAGGGCCAGAAGGGCGGAGCCATCGAGTCCAATCCGGAGAGCGGCTACATCGGCACCGTGCTGCCGATCTACACCAATCCGGACGGAAGCCGCTCGTTCACCGGCGATCGCAACGTCGACGCCGTACTGATCGGTGCCAAGTGGGGCACCACCAACATCACCTTCAGCTTCCCGACCGCCGGCTCCAACTATAACGGCATCGGCTACGACCCGAACGGGGTCAGCAACTACTTCATCGCGCTCGGGCCGCAGCAGCAGGCCGCCGCGCGCGCGGCCTTCGCGCAGCTCTCGGCGCTGACCGGCCTCACCTTCACCGAGATCACCGAGACCGACACGGTCCACGCCAACATCCGCATCTCGCAGACCGGCGACAACGACGCTCCGTCCGCTTATGGCGGGTTCCCGTCCGACAATCGCGGAGTCGCCGGCGACATCTGGTTCGGCCGCACCAGCCAGCCTTATTACGACATCGCCTACAAGGGCACGTGGGGCTTCGCCACGATCATGCACGAGATCGGCCACACGATGGGGCTGAAGCACGGGCACCAGGATTACACCAACAGCGACCTGTCCGGCTATTTCGGCACCTCGCCGCGCTTCGGCACGCAGTCGCTGACCCCGGATCGCGACGGCCAGTCCTGGTCGCTGATGACCTACACCCCGGCGCCGTTCACCAACAGCAACTTCGCCGGTGAAAAGATCAACCAGCCGCAGTCCTATCAGCAGTACGATATTGCCGCCCTGCAGTACATGTACGGCGCCAACTACAACACCAATAGCGGCGACAGCGTCTACACGTTCAGCCAGACGACGGGTGAAATGTTCATCAACGGCGTCGGCCAGGGCGCGCCTTCGGGCAACAAGATCTACTCGACCATCTGGGACGGCGGCGGCAACGACACGATCGACGTCAGCAACTACTCGAACGGCGTGACCGTCGACCTTCGTCCGGGCGAGTTTTCGACGTTCGATCCGGCCCAGCTCGCCAACAACCTGGCCTACCAGAACCTGGTCAACCTGGCGCCCGGCAACATCGCCATGTCGCTGCTCTACAACAACGACGCGCGCTCGCTGATCGAGAACGTCAAGGGCGGCTCGGGCAACGACATCTTCGTCGGCAACACCGCCAACAACGTGCTCGACGGCGGGGCGGGCAGCGACACGGTGATCTTCACCAACACCACCGGTGTGAACGTCACCTTGAACGACACCAATGCGGACGTCGTCGTCACCCATGACGGCGAGACCGACACGCTTCGCAGCATCGAGAACATCCAGGGCACGATCGGCAACGACACCCTGATCGGCAACAGCCAGAACAATACCCTCTCCGGCGGTGCCGGCGGCACCGACACCCTCTCCGGCGGCGCCGGCGACGACCGGCTGATCGGCGGCGGCTTCACCACGATCAACAACGCGGTCATCGCCAAGACCGCGGCGCAGTCGAACCTCTCGACCGCCACCGCGATCGACCCCCAGGCGCGCAACGCCTACACCCTGCTCTCCGACCCGCTGGTGACGAACTCGACGACCACGCCGCATGCGACGGTCAACGCGACGGCGACCGGCGGCGGGCTGGAATATTACAAGATCACCGCGACCGCAGGCTCGACCGCGATCTTCGACATCGACGGAAGCAGCATCGACACCTGGATCGAGCTGGTGAATTCGGACGGCTCGACCATCCTCGCCCAGAACGACGACAGCACGACCGACGCGGGCAGCTCGGCCGGCAACAGCTATCTGACTTACACCTTCGCCGCCTCCGGCACCTACTACATCCGGGTCGGACGCTGGACTTCGGCGACGGACACCCAGGCCCAGAGCCTGGCCGCCGGGACGACCTACACGCTCAACATCTCGCTTAGCTCGGCGACGGTGAACACCGCCCCGATCACGGCGATCAACAGCAGCAGCGCCACGCTCGACGGCGGCGACGGCAACGACCTGCTCATGGGCACGCTCGGCAACGACACGATCAGCGGCGGCTCGGGCAACGACACCGCGTCCTTCGCGACGGCGTTCAGCAGCACGGCGGCGGGCGTGACCGTCGACCTCAACCTGCAGGGCGCGGCCCAGAACACCGGAGCGGCCGGGAGCGACGTCCTGACCGGGATCGAGAACCTGGTCGGCTCGCAATATAACGACACCCTCACCGGCGACTCGGGCGACAATTCGATCGAAGGCGGGCTCGGCAACGACACGCTCGTCGGCGGACTCGGCAACGACACCGCCTCCTACGCCGGAGCCTCGGCCGCGGTGGCGGTCAGCCTCGCGCTCCAGGGTTCGGCGCAGAACACGGTCAATGCCGGAACCGACACGCTCAGCGGGTTCGAGAATCTCGCGGGCTCCGCCTTCAACGACAGCCTGACCGGCGATTCCGCCGCCAACACCCTGTCGGGCGGAGCGGGCGACGACACGCTCAATCCGGGCGCCAACGCGGCCGGCGCGGTCGACCTGCTCGACGGCGGCGCCGGATCGGACACGGCGTCCTTCGCGGGCTACACCGCCGCGGTCACCGCCACCCTGAACGGCGCGGCGGACGCTACCGCCACGGTCGGCGGGGTCGCGGTCGCCACCCTGCACAGCATCGAGAACCTCGCCGGCGGCTCGGGCGCGGACATCCTTACCGGGGATTCCGGGGCCAACGTGATCACCGGCGGGCTCGGCAACGACATTCTCGACGGCGGCGCCGGAGTGGACACGGTAGCCTTTACCGGTTCGACGGCGGTGACGGTCAACCTCGCCATCACGACGGCGCAGAATACGGGCTGGGGCAGCGACATCATCGTGAACTTCGAGAATGTCCGCACCGGTTCCGGCGCCGATACGGTCATCGGCGACGGCAACGACAACACCTTCTTCGACGGCGGCGGCAACGACAGCTATAACGGCGCGGCCGGATCGGACACGGTGGACTATTCCTCCGCGACCTCGTCGGTGACGGTGAACCTCAACACCCTGACCGCCCAGAACACCGGGACCTACGGCGGCACCGACACGCTGGCCGGCATCGAAAACCTGATCGGCTCGGCCACGCTTGCCAACAGCCTGACGGGCGGCAACAGCACCGCGAACCGACTGGTCGGCGGCGGCGCCGCGGACTTCCTCGTCGGCAACGGACAGAACGACGTCCTGATCGGCGGCGCCGGCAACGACGTGATGTTCGGCGACTACGTCAACTCGCTGAGCAGCGCGGCGGGAACCGCCGACGGCGACGACGTGCTGGAGGGCGGAGCGGGCAGCGACAGCCTGGTCGGCGGCTCGGGCAACGACATCCTGCGCGGCGGCGACGGCGACGACATCCTCGTCGGCGGAATCGGCAACGGCACGGTGGCGGGGCTCAGCACCGTCTACACCAACGACGGCGGCGACGACACGTTCGACGGCGGCGACGGCACCGACACCGCTTACGCTTACTATACCGACCACACCGGCGGGATCGGCTTCGACCTCGCCAACCTGGCCGGCAACAGCACGATCACGGTCGACGGCGTGGCGAAGGGCTCCTTCACCAGCGTCGAGCGGGTCATCTTCCGCGGCGGCCTCGGCAACGACGTCGTCAAGGGCGGCGGAACGCTCGACACGCTGGTCGGCAATGCCGGCGACGACACGCTCGACGGCTGGTACGGCAACGACACGCTTTCGGGCGGCCTCGGCAACGACAAGCTGATCGGCGGCGAGGGCCTCGATACCGCGACCTACGTCAACTCGACGGCGGGCGTGACCGTCGACCTTCGGATCCAGGGCGTCGCCCAGGACACCGGCGGCGAAGGCCTGGATACGCTTAGCAGCATCGAGTTCCTGACCGGGTCGAACTATGGCGACACGCTGAAGGGCGACGACGGCTTCAACCTGATCATCGACAATGCCGTTTCCGGCCCGGCGGGTCAGACGGACTCGCTGTTCGGCTATGGCGGCAACGACAGTCTGCTGGTGACCCGCGCGGCCACCGCGGTCGCGACCGTCGTCAACATGGACGGCGGCGACGGCGACGACTTCATCGAGCTTCGCGGCGGGACCCTCTCGACGGCGCTTGCGGCGAACACCGCCGGCCTTTCGAGCGCGACCTACCTGGCGCTCGGTGCGACCTCCAACGATCGCAACGCCGACACCGTCGCCGTCGACGGCGGAGCCGGCAACGACCGCATCGTCCTGACCGGAGTGGCCAGCGCGACGGTCAATGCCGGTTCGGGCGACGACATCGTCAGCATCAGCATGCGCGGTGCCTCCAGCGTCAACAACTACCTGATCTCGCTGGGCTCCGGGGCCGACATCATCCAGCTTGGCGTGGGCGCTACCGCCGCGACGTCGACCGATGTCGCCGCCACGGCACGCACCAACCGGGTCACCGACTTCCAGGTCGGCAATTCGGGCGACAAGTTCGAGCTGACCAGCTTCCTCAACCTCGGGCTGACCGGCTACACCGCCAACAGCAACGCCTTCGCCAGCGGACACCTCCGACTGGTCCAGTCGGGCACCGATCTGCTCCTGCAGGTCGATCGCGACGGCGCCGGGACGGCCAACGGCTTCGTCACGGTCTTCGCGATCAGCAACGGCTACACCGGCGGGTTCACGGCGTTCAACTTCGACGGCTTCATCGGCAACCTGACCTTGACGGGCTTCGCGGCCGACGAGACCATCACCGGAGCGACCGGCAACGACGTGCTTGGCGGCGGCGACGGAAACGACGTGCTGGTCGGCCTGGCCGGCAACGACACGCTCGACGGCGGCAACGGCGACGACGTGCTTCGCGGCGGAGCGGGCGACGACACCCTCATCGGGGGTGCCGGCACCGACACGGCCAGCTACAGCGATGCGGTCTCCGGAGTGACGGTGAACCTGGGGCTCTCCGGCCCGCAGGCGACCGGCGCGGGCAACGACTCGCTCAGCGGGATCGAGAACCTGACCGGATCGGCCTTCGCCGACACCCTTACCGGCGATGCCGGCGCCAACCGGCTCGAAGGTGGAGCGGGCGACGACCGGCTCGACGGCGCAGCGGGCGCCGACACGATGGCCGGCGGCCTCGGCGACGACGGCTACGTCGTCGACGATGCCGGCGACCTGGTGGTCGAGGCGGCCGGCGAAGGCACCGACACCGTCACCAGCGCGATCAGCTACACCCTGACCGCCAACGTCGAGAACCTCGTCCTTACCGGCACCGCCGCGAACGGCACCGGCAACGAGCTCGCCAACGTCATCACCGGCAACGCGTCCGACAACGCCCTTTCGGGCGGCGACGGCAACGACACGCTGGCCGGCAACGGCGGCAACGACGTGCTCGACGGCGGCGCCGGCGCCGACCAGATGGCCGGCGGCACCGGCGACGACAGCTACGTCGTCGACGATGCCGGCGACCTGGTCACCGAAGGCTCCGGCGAGGGCATCGACCGGGTCACCGCCTGGGTGAGCTACGCGCTCGCCGCCAATGTCGAGAACCTGCTCCTCGCGGGCGCCGCCGTCAGCGGCACCGGCAACGAGCTCGACAACGCGATCACCGGCAACGGTCTCGACAACGTGCTTTCGGGCGCCGCCGGCAACGACATGCTGTTCGGCAACGCCGGCAACGACAGCCTCGACGGCGGCCTCGGCGCCGACCAGATGGTGGGCGGAACCGGCAACGACAGCTACTTCGTCGACAGCGTCGCCGATACGGTCGTCGAGCAGTCTGGAGAGGGCATCGACACGGTGACCAGCGCGATCAACTACACGCTGGGCGCCAACGTCGAGAACCTGTTCCTGGCCGGCGGCGCGACCGACGGCACCGGCAACGGCCTCGACAACGTCATCACCGGCAACGAGCTGGCCAACACCCTCTCCGGCGGAGCGGGCAACGACACGCTCTACGGCCTCGGCGGCAACGACGTCCTCGACGGCGGAACCGGCGCGGACAAGATGTACGGCGGCACCGGCAACGACACCTATTATGTGGACAATGCCGGCGACCTCGTCGTCGAGCTTCCGGGCGAGGGCACCGATACGGTGAAGGCGTCGGTCAGCTACACGCTCACCGATAATGTCGAGAACCTGATCCTCACCGGCTCGGCGCTGGACGGGACCGGCAACGCTCTCGACAATCTGCTGACCGGCAACGGCCTCTCCAACCACCTCTCGGGCGGAGCGGGCAACGACCGCCTCGTCGGCGGCGGCGGGCTCGACTATCTCACCGGCGGCACCGGCAACGACGTGTTCGTGGCCGAGATCGGCGACGGCAAGATCGCGAGCAAGGACGGTCCGATCTCGGTCGACATGGTGCTCGATTTCAAGCCGGGCGAGGACAAGATCGACCTCCACGGCATCGATGCCAACAGCCTCCAGTCCGGCTTCCAGTCGTTCAACTGGGTCGGGGAAGCGGCGGGCAAGAGCGCCGGCGACCTGTCGATGAACCATTATGGCAGCATCGACGCCGCCGAAAAGGCGCTGGGCATGGAGCTCGACGGGGTTGCCGGCAAGAGCCCCTTCGACGGTCCGGTGACGGTGGTCTTCGGCAATGTCGACGGCGGCGCCCAGGATTTCGCGATCGTGCTGGTCGGAACCCCGACCCTGCACACGACTGACTTCCAGTTCTAAGCCGCGGCGGCTCCGGCCGTCGGTTACAAGGAAGGCGCTCCGGCTTCGGCCGGGGCGCTTTTCCTTTATGGGCCGGAAGGCGAAGCGAAAGTCACCGGCCGGGGCGGGCCGCTACCGCTTCACGCCGGCCGGTAGCTGACGAAGATGTTGGCGGTCAGCCGGCCGGTGCGCGGATCCTCGCTGAGCGGGGCGCCGGGCTCGATGATGCCGGAGTGGAGCGAACGGCTGCGATAGACCACGATCCGGTCGAACGCCGCGTCGACCGCGCCGACCCGCTGGTAATGCGCCGTGTCGCCGACGATGTAGCGCGCTTGCGCTTGCGCCTGCGCCACTTCCCGGTCGCGCGCCGCCCCGAAGGCGGCGGTCCGCTCCGGCGAGAGCGTTTCGAAGCCGGTCGCGCGATGGCGGTAGAAAGCGGTTCCGCCGAAGCGGTCGTCGCACAGGTAGTGAAGCACGGCGAACTGCAGCGGGTCGGTCGTATCGACATGCGGGATACGCTGCAGCGGGGCGAGCCGCTCGGGCGGCAGGGTGACCAGCGAGAAGCTCGCCTCCGTCTTCGCCAGCTCGACGGCGCCGAGCCCGAAGGCGCGCGCGATCAACGGGCCGAGGGTGCGGACCAGCGCCTCGACATAATCCGGCGGGGCGGGCGCGCGGAGGCCGGGATAGCCGCCCCTCGGGCCCCAGGCCGGATCGAAGCGCACCGCCCGCGCCGCATGATCGACGAGCGCCTCGGGCTCGTCCATCGCCCGGGCGATCGTCAGCACCGGCTGCCGCTCCGCGCCGATCCGGTCGAGCGACGCCTCCATCCGCGGGCGCAGGGAAAAACGGGCCGGCGGCGAGGTCACGGCGCCTTGCCCGGATCGCGCAACGAGACGGTGGTCAGCACCCGTTCGACCTTTCCGACATAGCCGCCGGCGGCCCTAACCGGCCGCCCCGGCGCCACCCTGTTCCGGACGAACCGGGCCTGCAACTTCTAAGTGGGTCGGCTCGCCTGGGGCGCTCCGTCCTGCCACCCGCCTCCCAGCGCAAGGAAGACGGTGACGAGGTCGGTCGACAATTGCGACTCCGCCTGGGCGAGCGCCGTCTCGGTCTGGGAGAGGGAGCGCTCCGCCTCCAGCACGATCTGGAAGCTTTCGCGGCCGGCGCGGTAGCGCAGGCGGGCGACCCGCGCCGCCTCCAGGCTGTCGGCGCGGGCGCGGCGTAAGGTGGCGACCCGGTCGAGCGCGCTCGAATAGCGGGCAAGGGCGCTCTCCGTCTCCTGGAGGGCGTTGAGCCAGGTGCCGTCGAAGCGGGCGAGCGCGGCCTGCGCTCCCGCCTCGGCCTGGGCGATCCGGCTGCGCGCGACGGCGGTGTTCGGGAAGCTCCAGCTGATCAGTGGGCCGAGGCCGAGGCGAAACCCGGAACCCGAGGCGAGGCCGCCGATCGAGCTTGCCGTCGAGCCGGCCGAGAGGCCGAGCCGGATGTCGGGATAGAGCTCGGCGGTGGCCACGCCGATCCGCGCCGTCGCCGCCGCAAGCTCGCGCTCGGCGCGGCGGATGTCTGGGCGGCGGGCGAGGAGCGAGGCGCCGTCGCCGACCGGGATGGGCTGCGACAAGGCCGGCGGCGTGCTGCACTGTGCCACCACGGGCGGGAAGTCGGCGGGAGGGCGCCCGGTGAGGACCGCCAGCCGGTAGAGCGACGCTCGGCGCTCCCCTTCGAGGGTCGGGAGCTGGGCTCGGGTCTGCTCCATCAGCGAGCCGGCCTGCCCGGTGTCGAGCGCCGTTCCGCGCCCTCCGGCGACGAGCCGGCGGGTGAGGTCGAACGTCTGCTCCTGGATCCGAACGCTCTCGCGCGCGACGTCCAGCTGGCGGCCGAAGCTGCAGGCGTCGGCATAGGCGCGGGCGGTTTCCGCCGCGACGCTGACCCGGGTAAGGTCGAAGGCGGCCTGAACCGCCCCGACGTCCGCCCGGCTCGCCTCGGTGGCGCGGCGAAGGCGGCCGAACAGGTCGAGCTGGTAGCCGACGTCGAGGCCGACGTCGAAATTGGCGTCGATCCCGCCCGGTCCCGGCTGGTCCGCAAGCCCCGCGCCTGCCGAGAGGCTCGTCGTCGGAAGCCGCCCGGCCCGGGTCTCGCGAAGCAAGGCCCGCGCCTGGGCGAGATTGGCGGCCGCGACCCGCAAATCGGTGTTGGCGGCGAGCGCCTGCTCGATCAGCCCGTCGAGCACGGGATCGCGGAACAGGCTCCACCAGCGGCCCGGCGGCTCGTCGCCGGTAAAGGCGGGGGAGGCGGTGCCGACGAAGCCGGTCTGGGCCGGGACATTCGGGGCTGGCGATCTATAGTTCGGGCCGACGGTCGTGCAGGCGGCGAGCGCGAGCAGGCTCGCGGCGGCGAGAATCGAACGGGTCATCACTCGGCTCCGTCGACGAGCGGATCCCGGGTCGGGCCGCCGTAGGAGGTGGGGTAGACGATCTCCTTCGCCCGCCGCTTCGGGAAGAACCGCCCGAGGCTTCGCGAGACGACGTAGAAGACCGGCGTGAAGATAAGGCCGAAGATCGTCACTCCGAGCATTCCGAAGGCGACCGCGGTGCCCAGCGACTGGCGCATCTCGGCGCCCGGGCCGACCGCGATCGCAAGCGGGATGACTCCGAAGATGAACGCGAAGCTGGTCATCAGGATCGGCCGGAGGCGCGAGCCGGCGGCGCTCACCGCCGCGTCGAAGCGGTTCATTCCATGCTCCTCCTCGGCCTGTTTGGCGAATTCGACGATCAGGATCGCGTTCTTCGCGGCCAAAGCGACGAGCACGACTAGGCCGACCTGGGTGAGGATGTTGTTGTCCATGCCGCGCAGGAGCACTCCGGCAAGCGCGGCAAGGATGCACATCGGCACGATCAGGATCACCGCGAGCGGCAAGGTGAGCGCCTCGTACTGGGCGGCCAGCACCAGGAAGACGAAAACCACGGCGAGCAGGAAGATCAGCGCCGAGCTGCTCCCCGCCTCCTGCTGCTGGTAGGCGAGGCCGGTCCATTCGAAGGTCATGCCCGGGGGCAAAGTCTTGGCCGCGAGCTGCTCCATGGCGCGAAGCCCGTCGCCCGAGGAGACTCCGGGCGCGCTCTGGCCCTGAAGCTCGACCGCCGGGAAGAGGTTGTAGCGCACCACCCGCGCCGGGCCGCTGTCGTTGCGGAGCGTCGCGACGGCGGAGAGCGGCACCATCTGCCCGGACGAGGAGCGGACCTGGAGCCGGCCGATGTCGGCGAGATCGTCGCGCGCGGTCGGCTCGGCCTGGGCGGTCACCCGGAAGGTCCGCCCGAGCAGGTTGAAATCGTTGACGTAGGCCGAGCCCATGTAAGTGCCGAGCGCCTCGTAGACTTGCGACGGCTGGACTCCGAGCAGCTGGGCACGGTCGCGATCGACGTCGGCGCGCACCCGCGGCGATCCGGTGTTGAACAGCGAGAAGACCTGGCTGACCTGCTTCGACTGGGCGGCGGCGCCCATCATCGCGAAGGTCGCGCCTTCGAGCGCCTTGTAGCCGCCGGCGCCGCTCTTGTCCTCGATCATCATCGTGAAGCCGTTGCCGGTGCCGAGGCCGGGAACGGCGGGCGGCGCGATGATGAATACCTGCGCATCTTCGATGGCGCCGCCGAGCGCCATGGTCAGGGCCTTCGAAAGTTCGTCGGCGGAGAGCTTCTTGCCGCGCTCGCTCCAATCGGCGAGGCGGACGAACATCGTTCCGGAGTTCGACGCCTGCGAGAAGCTCGCCCCGTCGAGGCCGGCGAAGGTCGCGCCGTCGATCACGCCCTTCTGCTTGCGGGCGATCTGGAAGACCCGATCGAGCACGGCGCTGGTCCGCTCGAGCGAGGCGCCCGGCGGAAGCTGGACGACTCCGATCAATATGCCCTGGTCCTGCTCCGGGATGAAGCCCGTCGGCGTGCTGGTCAGAGTCACGCCGGTGAGAGCGAGCAGGCCGGCATAGAAGGCCAGCATGATCGCCGACTTGCGCACCAACGTGCCGGTCGTCCGACCGTAGCGGTCCGAAAGCCAGTCGAAGCCGGCGTTGAACTTCGTCGCCGCGCGGCGAAGCGGGCGGGTGAAGCGGTTGCCGCCGTCATGATCGTCGCGATGGGGCTTCAAGAGCAGTGCGGCCATCGCCGGGGACAGGGTCAGCGAGATGACCAGGGAGATCAGGGCGGCCGCGGCGATCGTCACGGCGAACTGGCGGTAGAAGATCCCGGGAATTCCGCCGACGAAGGCGGTCGGGACGAACACGGCGGTGAGGACGAGGCCGATCGCGATCAGCGCGCCCGAGACCTCGCGCATCGTCCTGTGCGCCGCCTCGCGCGGCGTGAGGCCGGCGCGGATGTGCTTCTCCACCGCCTCGACGACGACGATCGCATCGTCGACGACGATCCCGACCGCAAGGACGAGCGCGAACAGCGACAGCGAGTTGATCGAGAATCCGAGCGCGAGCTGGACCGCGAAGGTGCCGACCAGTGCGACCGGAATGGCGAGGATCGGGATGACCGCGGCACGCCAGGTCTGAAGGAAGAGGAGCACGACCAGGACGACGAGCGCGATCGCCTCGATCAGCGTGTGCTGGACGGCATCGACCGAGGCGGCGACATATTCGGTGGGGTTGTACGGAATGGTGGCGACGATTCCCGGCGGGAAATCCTTCGACGCCGATTTGACCTCGTCCTGCACCAGCTGGGCCGCGTCGAGAGCGTTGGAGCCGGGCTGCTGGATGATCGCCAGCGCCACTCCGCGGCGACCGTTGAAGCTGCCGCGAATGCCATATTCCTGGCTTCCAAGCTCCACCCGGCCGATGTCCCGGACCCGGGTGATCGCGCCCGACGGATCGGTCTTGAGCACCACGTCGGCGAACTGCCTCGGATCGGTCAGCCGGCCCTGGACGTCGATCGGGAGCTGGAAGGCGGGATTGCCGCTGGCATAAGGCGGCTGGCCGAGCGCGCCTCCGGCGACCTGGACGTTCTGGGCGCGCAGCGCCGTGACGATCTCGCCCGCCGTGAGGTTGCGGGATGCCGCGCGATCCGGGTCGATCCAGATCCGCATCGAGTAATTGCCGCCGCCGAACACCAGGACTCCGCCGACGCCCTGGAGGCGGAGCAACCGGTCGCGAAGGGTGGTGTTGGCGTAATTGCCGACATAATCGATGTCGAGATTGGGATCGGTGGAGGTGAGCGCGACGATCAGAAGGAATCCGGAGGACGCCTTGGCGACCGTGATCCCGAGCTGGCGGACCTGCTCGGGAAGCCGCGGCTCGGCCAGCGCGATCCGGTTCTGGACGAGGACCTGAGCGGCGTCGAGGTCGGTGCCCGGCTTGAACGTGACGGTGATCGCCGCCGCGCCGCTGGTCGAGGAGGAGGACATGTAGAGCATGCCCTCGACGCCGTTGATCTCCTGCTCGAGCGGCGCCGCGACGGTCTCGGCCATCGTCTCGGACGAGGCGCCGGGATAGGCCGCGTTGATCGTGATCGTCGGCGGCGCGATCTCGGGATATTGCGACAGCGAGAGCTGCGGGTAGGAGAAGGCGCCGATCAGGGTGATGAAGATGGCGATGACGGCCGCGAAGATCGGCCGCTCGATGAAGAAGCGCGAGATGTTCATGGCCGGTCCTTGGCTTAGGCGGCCGGGGTCGCGATGGAGGCGGGGACGAGCGACGGCGCGGCCGGAGCGGGCTCAGGTCCGTCGCCGGCGCGGATGAAGCCGTTCACCGGCTTGACCTTCTGGCCGGGACGGGCGCGTTGGATGCCATTGATGATCACCCTTTCCTGCGGGGCGAGGCCGGAGCGGATGACCCGAAGGCTTCCGACCAGCGGACCGAGCTCGACCGGGCGGGCGAGCACCGTGCCCTGCCGGTCGACGACGTAGACGACCCGCCGCGCCGCGTCGGTGACGATGGCGGTGTCGGGGACGAGAAGGGCGCGGTAGCGCTGCGACGCGACGACCCGCGCCTGCCCGTACATTCCAGGCTTGATGAAGCCGTCCGGATTGGCGACGACGGCCCGGGCCCTGACCGTACCGGACCCCGTTCCGACCACGGAGTCGATGAAATCGATCTTGCCCGCGTGCGTGTAAGCCGTCTCGTCCTGAAGCCGGACCCGCACCGGGGTTCCGGCGCCGCCGACCCCGCTTAGCCGCTGGTTCTTGAGGAGCAGGGATTCCGCGCCTTCGAACGCGAAGTGGAGCGGATTGGTGGAGACGATGGTGGTGAGAACGGTCTGGTCGGCGGTCACCGAATTGCCCGGGTCGACTCGGCGCTCGGAGATCCGTCCGGAAATGGGCGCGAGGACCCGGGTGAAGCCGACCCCGAGCTGTTGAGCGCGGATCGCCGCCTGGGCCGCGGCGACATCGGCCTGGCCGGTCCGCACCGCGGCCTGTCGCTGCTCGACCTCCTCGGTGCTCGCCGCCTGCTGGGCTGCGAGCGCCCGGGAGCGGGCGGATTCGGTACGGGCATTGGCGAGCGTCGCCTGGGCTCGGGCGAGCTGCGCCTGCGCCTGTGCGAGCGCCGCTTGGGAGGGGCGCGGATCGATCGTGAAGAGCAGCTGGCCGGCGCGGACATATTGCCCGTCGGTGAAATGCACCGACTGAAGGTAGCCGGTCGCGCGGGGCTTCACCTCGACGTTCTGGATCGCTTCGAAGCGGCCGACATAATCGTCCCAGTCGACCACCTCCTGAACCAGCGGCGCGGCGACGGTCACCGGCATGACCGGGGGCGGGCCGGACTGTTCGTCGGCCTTGGCGCCGCAGGCCGCGAGGCTGGAAGCGAGCAGGAACGGGAGCAGGCCGCGCACGGCCGCGGCTAAGGTTGCAGGCATCTATCGGCTTTCGAGCAGGTGTCCCCCCGGGCGTGGAACCTCTCGGTTCGCCCGGCGGGGCTGGAACTAAGAGGCCGTTCATCCCATGTCAACGGGTGTGGACATATTTTGTCTACAGCCGTTGACAAACCTGATGCAGGTGAGTCGACAAAGCCCCCGACCGCCCTAAGAGAGGTTCGATGCTGCCGCCGCGCCCCCGCTGTTCCGTTTCGACCCGCGAGATGATGCTCGTCGCAGCGCGGCGCCGCTTCCTCGAGGAGAGCTACGAGAATGTCGGCCTTCGCGACGTCGCCCGCGATGTCGGAGTCGATGTCGCGCTCGTCGGGCGTTATTTCGGATCGAAGGAGAATCTGTTTCACGAGGTCCTTCGCGGAATGCGCTGCGACTGGCTGGATTCGGACATCGATCCGGCCGAGCTGCCCGCCTTCCTCGCCCGGATGGTGCTCCAGACCGACGAGACCGAGGACCGGGAGGATCTCGACCGGCTGCTCATCATCCTAAGGTCCGCGTCGTCGCCGCAGGCGTCGGAGCTGGTCCGAAGCACCTTTCGGGAGGATGTGATCGAGCCGATCGCCCGGCTTCTTCCGGGTCCCGACGCCGAACGCCGGGTGGCGCTGGCCTTCAGCATCCTTACCGGGACGACGGTGATGCGCACGTTCATGGGAGTCGCTCCGCTTCTCGACTGCGACCCCGAGGCGCTCGAGCGCAAGCTCGCCCGGCTACTGACCGACGCCCTCTCCCCGGAAGCCTCGTTAGGCGCCGTCGCCCACGACGGGAACGTGGGGTGAAAAGGCCACCGTACCGCTTCTGACGCCGATTTGGATGATCCAGTCCGACGGCCGGGCGGCGACGATCCAGGTGGTCCAATCGCGGCCGAGGACCAGACCGGCATGGTTCGACAGGTCGCCGGCGTTCAGTCGCAGCCCCGCTTCATACGGGCTCCAGACTACCGTCGCCCGCTCGTCCGGCGCGGAGCAGGACGTGAGCGCGCGGCCGATGTGCCGCGCGGCCTCGGCCGGGGTGGAGAAGGGCAGGACGGAGGCATTCCCCATCCAGTCGAAGTGAAGCTCCTCGTCCTCGCCGGGTCCGGCGGCGAGCGCCCCCAGCGAACGCGCGTTCGCCTCCGGCATCGACTTGGAGAGCCGGACGCCTCTCGCGCAAAGCTCCCGAGCGACCTCCCTGAACGTCGCCGACAGCCTTTGCCGGCGGAGACGAAGCCGCATCATCTCCTGCCGCGCCTCAAGCCGGCTGCGTCGCCCCTGGTCCATAAGAACAGCTATCCCACGACGTGGGCCGCCGACAAGCTTGGGGCCGGAGGCCTCAGCTTTTCACCGGCGCGACGTTGTCGGCCCAGTTGCGGTCGATATAGAGGTTGTAGGGGTCGATGCCCGCATGGCTCGGCCTTCGATCGGTGACGAAGCGGAAGACCTGCGCTCCGCTTCGAACCGGCTGCGGCGCCATCCGGATCACCTTCGTCTTCCCGAAATCGGCTTCCCCGGGCTCTGCCGAGAAGAGGCCGATGTCGATCAGGTCCCGGAGCGGCGCCTCCTTTTCGTTGCCTGCGCCGTCGGCGTGGAACTTGCGCGCCTCGACGGGGACGGCGACGTCCCACCGCCCGTCCGCCCGCTTCACCGCCTTGGGGGTGCCCACCTTGAGGTCGTAGAGGGTGATCCGCTCGAACAGATCGGTGATCAGCGTCTGGTCCTCCGGCTCCCTCGCCTCCCGTCGAAGGGCCGCGACGAGGTCGAGGGAACGGGGGAAGGGGCCGCGGGTGAACCGGTAGCGCTCGACGAACCCGCGAAGTGCGCGGTTCACCGCCTCCTCTCCCACTCTGTGCTGCAGCAGATACAAAGCGAGCGCGCCCTTTCCGTAGTTGATGTAGTCCTGGTCCAGTCCCGCGCTGACCAGCGGTTCCTCCTGGAGCACCTGAGTTCGCCGCCCCCCCAGATAACGGTCGAGCTGGTAGTGCAGGAAAGGACGGATTCGCTCCTCCCCCTGAAGGCGCTTCATCACCATCAGCGCCGAATATTGGGCCAGCGTCTCGACCAGCAGTGCGCCGCCCTGCATCCGAACGCCCATCACCTGGTGCCCCCACCATTGGTGGGCAAGCTCGTGCGCGGTGAGCATGCTGAGCATGTCGAAGGCTTGCGGGTCCCTGAAGTCCCACGCGAAGACCGCTTCCCCGACAGCGATGCTGTTCGGAAAGGCCTGGCCGCCGTCGCGGCGGTAGGCGGGGGTCTCGACGATCCGAACCTGATCGAACTGATAGGGGCCGAACGCCCGGCGGTAATAGCCGATGGAAGTCCGCATCGCGGCCATCATCCGTTCGATGTTCCAGCGGTGGGCGGGGTGGTAGTAGATGCTGTATTCGACCCCTCCCTCCCTCTCCCTGCGCAGGTCGTATCGGCCCGACTGGATCGAAAAGAAGTTCTTGATCGGGGCGGTCGAGACGAAGCGTGCGGTCCGGCGGCCGTTTTCGACACGCTCGGCCACCTTCCTGCCCGGAGCGATCGGCATCTGGCCGGCCGCGGTGGAGACGGTGATGTCGGCGGTCGTCCAGTCGAAATCGCCGGAAATCCGCTTCGTGGCGGCGAGGTCTCCCAGCCGGGGGAAGGGCGGCTTGTCGGGGAGACCGTAAAGTCGGCGCTCGGTGGGGTCCTCGATCAGGCCGACGTCGCTCATGCCGATCCGAGGCGTAAGCTCCAGCGTGTTCAGATCGGTTCCGTTCGGGGCGAGGCCGGTCTCGGCCCCGGCGGCGCGGAAGCCGGCCTGCTCCCGCCGGGTCCGAAAGGCGATGGTGCGAGTCTCCCCCGGCAGCATCGGCGCGTCCAGCCGGTAGATGCGATAGTCGAAGGCCCGGTCGTCGCGCTCGAGGCGGGCTCCGGGAAAGTCGACGCTTACGAACTTCAACCCGGCGTTCATCAGCCGGACGTGCACTCGGCCGATCGGCGACTCCGTCTCGTTGACGAGCCGATAGCGGCCGAGCACCTCCGCGCGCGCATCGTCGGGGTAAAGCGCGACGTTCAGGGCGACGTGCCGCACCGCCGGCTGCGGCAATCGCGCGTAGCGGAAGTAGCGCTTCTCATATTCGGCGAGGTGTTGCCGGCTCGCCTGCGAGGTGTTGAAGCGGTTCAGGATCAAGGTGTTGTAGACGATCCAGGCGCCGCTAAGGGCGAGCAGCGCGGTCCCCGCCGCGGTGGCCGCTCCGGCCGGCCCCGCGAGCCGCGCCGGGATCCGTCGAAGCCGCGGCCGAAGGCGCTGATCGGCGCCGCGCGGCCAGAGGAGGTGGGCCGCGATCAGGAGCAGGGCCGCCGTCGCCCCCCAGAACAGCCGGAACCACCACGCCGCGCCTCCGGCATTGCCCGTTCCGGCCATGTCCGAGAGGGGGACGGACGGCACATCGCCGTAGATGAAGAGCGGGTATTCGAGTCCGGCCGAGGGGCCGAAGACGAGTAGCACCATGTAGGACACCATGATTCCCCAGCCGGCATATTTGCTGGGGCTGAGCGCCTGGACGAAGACCGCGAGCGCCGCGACCAGGACGGCGTCGACCGCCCCGGGAAGGAAATACCAGAGGAGAAACTCACGCGGAGCGACGGCGACGCCGCCATCGAGCAGCTGGACGAGCAGGCCGACGGCCACTCCCACGAGCAGGGTCGTGAGCAGGACCAGCGCCAGTCCCGCCATCTTCGGGAGCATCAGCGCCCATTCGGGCAGCGGCGTGGCGTCGATGATCTCGTGAATTTTCCGCTCGCGCTCCCGCCACACCAGCTCGCCGCCGTAATAGGCTGCGACGATGACCAGGACGGTCCGGAATATACCGTCTATTCCCGGCACCAGCAGCCAGGTGAGTGGGTAGGAGGAAGTGCCGAACGCGCCCGATCCGGCGAGCAGGCTCGGGACGGTGACCGCGAACGCCATGAGCAGGAGGATCAGGAACACCGGGCTCTTGAAGATGAACCGCGCCTCGTGTCCGGCGCGGGCGGCGAACTGGGCGAGCGCGGTCCGGCCGTCGAAGCGGGAGCGGGCGAGGGGGACGAAAGGGGTCGCCCCGGTCGGGGCCGAAGCCTGCGCCTCCAGGGCGGCCTGCCGCCGGAGCCTGCGCTGCTTGCGCCGCGACGGGCCCCGGTCGGTAAAAGCGAACAGCCGGTAAGTCAGCGCGAGAAGGGCGATGGACGCACCGATCCAGATCAGCCTGCTCGCGACCATCAGCTCCGTCACCGGAACCGCACCGGCGTTGAGCTGGGCCGCTGTGAAATAGCGCGAGCTCGCCATGTAGGCGGTCAGTCCCAGCGGATCGGCAAGCACCCGCAGGCTGCCGATATCGGGATGATTTTCCATCAGGCGCTGGGAGAAGAGGTAGACGAAGAGGAATCCGACCACGCCGATGAAGGTCCCGGCGGTGGAGCGGGTCGCCGTCGCCAGCGCGAAGAGAATGGACGAAACGATCAGCGCGTTCGGAAGCGCGATGAAGCCATAGCCATAGGCGAAACCGGAAAGACGGTTGGGGCCGAGCATCGCCTGGTCGGCGAACGGCATGAGCGTTCCGGTCCACGCGCCGAGGGTGACCGACGTCATAAGGAGCGCGCCGACGGCGACGGCGCCGAGGAAGCGGCCGAACAGATAGTCGGACTTGGCGATCCGGGTTGAGCGAACGATCGGCCCGAACCCGGTCTGGTCGTCGCGGATGATGACGTTGGAAACGAAGGCGGCCGCAACGAAGAGGAAAAGCAGAGACGCGATGACGTGCGACATGATGATCGCGTGCGGGCTGTTGAACAGCACGTTCCCGCCGCCGCTGGTGGCCAGCTTGAACACCGCCATGTCGACGAAGGCCAGGGTGAAGAGCGCCGCCGCGACGGTGACGAACAGCGGGCTCCTGATCTGGTAGCGTAATTCGAACGCGGCGATCTTTGCGAGCATCTCGTTGCTCCTCAAGCCGCTCGGCGCGACTGGGCGAGGGTGGAGAAATAGACGGCCTCCAGGTCCCCCTCGTGGGCGGTGAAGCCGTCGCCCGGATCGCAGTCGGAGAGAATATGGACGATCGTCCGCCCGGCGAAGAGGCGGGTCGAGATGATCTCGTGCCGCTCCCTGCAGCGCTCGAGCTCGCCGCGTTCGATCGTCTTCGCCCAGATCCGGCCTCGGGTGCGCCGGATCAGCTCCGCCGGCGCGCCTTCGAGCTGGATCCGCCCGGCCGCCAGAACCGCCATTCGCGGGCAGAGGTCGGCGACGTCCTCGACGATGTGGGTGGAAAGGATCACCACCACGTTCTCGCCAATCTCGGCGAGGAGGTTGAGGAAGCGGTTGCGCTCCTCCGGATCGAGGCCGGCGGTCGGCTCGTCGACGATGATCAGCTCCGGGTTGCCGATCAAGGCCTGGGCGATCCCGAAGCGCTGCCGCATCCCGCCCGAAAAGCCGGCCAGCGCCTTCTTGCGCACCGGCCAGAGATTGACCTGGTGGAGCAGCGTCTCGACCGTCGCCCGGCGGTCGGACGCCGAGGCGATTCCCTTTAGAACCGCGAGGTGGGAGAGCATGTCGAGGGCGGAGACCCGGGGATAGACTCCGAAATCCTGGGGCAGATAGCCGAGCGTCCGCCTAAGCTTCTCGGGCTGCGCGACGACGTCGATGTCGCCGAAACGGATCGTCCCTTCGGACGGAGCCTGGAGGGTGGCGATCGTCCGCATCAAGGTCGATTTGCCGGCGCCGTTGGGGCCTAGCAGCCCGTACATTCCGCGCGGCACCGAAAGAGTCACATGATCGAGGGCGCGGGTGCCGTTGGCGTAGACGTGGCTGACGTCGTTCAGATCGAGCATTCGAATCCCCCGGGGCGATGACGAAGCCAATCTGTCTTACTGTATTATATGTGTAAAGCACCTTGTTCGCGACAGGAACTCGCGGTGGGACAGGCGCTTACGCTTCCCCCATGCCTCCGAACTCCCGCTCCGCGGAGCCGGAAGGGAAGGGGGACGCCTCGTCGCCGCCTTCGCCGTTGAGGCTCTCGTAGAGCGCCTGGAGATAGGAAAGATCGGCGGCGGACAGGCCTTCGATCACGCGAGTGTCGACGTCGGGGAGGGCGCCGAGGCGGGTTACGACCCGGGCGAGGACGAGGATCGGCAGGTAGGCCGGATCCTGCTGAACCCGCGGGTCCCTTAGCGGCAATATCTCGTCGGCCGCGGTGGCGAGTCGCATCACGCCCCAGCGATGGAGCACCCCGGCGTCGTCGAGATAGCCCTTGGGCAAGGTGAATTCGGCTGCGGTCTGAAAGGCCATGGTCCGAAATCCCCCAATCGTCGCCCGCCGTCAACTTCGACCGCGATCGGCCCGCCGGCTGCGGAAACAGGTCCTGCCGGCGCAGCGGGCCGATGGGCGGTCCTCAGGCCGCGACGCCGCCATCGATGTTGAGCGTGGCGCCGGTGATGTAGCTCGCATCCGGTCCGGCGAGGAACGCGACCGCACCCGCAATCTCCTCGACCTTGCCGTAGCGGCCGAGCGGGATGTGGCCGAGCATCTGCTTCGCCAGGTCTCCGTCGGCGGGGTTCATGTCGGTGTCGATCGGCCCGGGCTGAACGGTGTTGACCAGGATATTGCGTGCGGCGAGATCCTTCGCCCAGCCGCGCGCAAGCGCCGCCACCGCCGCCTTGGTCGCGCTGTAGACGGCGGTCGAGGGAAAGGAAATGTCGCCCGAAACGCTGCCGATGAGAATGATCCGTCCGCCATCTTCCAGGTGCGGCAGCGCCGCTCGGGTGCCGACGTGCAGGCCTTTCACATTGACGTCGAACTGCCGGTCGTAGGTCTCGTCGCTATCGTCGGCGACGGCGGAAAACTCGGCCACTCCGGCATTGTGGACCAGGATGTCGAGTCCGCCGAGCGCGGCCGCGGCCTGCTCGATGCCCGAGCGTTGCGACGCAGCATCGGCCGCGTCCGCCTGGAAGGCGAAGGCGGTGCCGCCCGTCTTCTCGATCGCCGCCACGGTGGCGTCCGCCGCGGCCTTGTTGCCGGCATAGGTGATCGCGACGGCCGCCCCATCGGCGGCCAGCCGCTTGGCGATCGCCGACCCGATGCCGCGCGAACCGCCGGTGACGAGCGCCTTCTTGCCCTGAAGTGACATGTGAGTTCTCCGAAATTTAGCCCGCGATCACGACTTCGTGCGCTGTCGGCTGGGCGGGAGATGGGGTGCCGCTTCGACAGTTCAACGATGCCGAACTATTAAATTTGTTCAAAGGTCTTATATATTGGTCATGCCCCGCTTCACCCACCCCAGGCTGGAAGACGTTCCGCTCGATCTGGCGCTTCACGCGCTGGCCGATCCCAACCGGCTGGGCATGGTGGCGCGCCTGGCCGCCACCGAGCGGCTGAGCTGCACCGATTCGGCGCCCTGCGAGTCGATCCCCAAGAGCACGCTTTCGAACCACCTCAAGCTGCTTCGCGCCGCGGGGCTGATCGAGACGACGCAGGCCGGGCGCGAGATGATCAACACGCTTCGACGCGCCGACTTCGATCGCCGCTTTCCGGGTCTGCTCGACGCGGTGCTCGCCAACCGGTCTGCCTGACCCGGAGCAAGGCTCTGCTTGCCGTGGGGCTACCGCGCTGGCACTGGCGGGGGCGACAGACTTAGGAAGGCTCCCCGTGTCCGATTTCGCATTGCGCGTTCGTCAGCAGGACGATTTCTCCGCCTGGTACCAGGCCGCCGTCCGGGGCGCCGACCTCGCGGAGGATTCCGGCGTTCGCGGCTGCATGATCATCAAGCCGTGGGGAATGGGCATCTGGGACCGGATTCGGCACACGCTGGGCGCCCGAATCCGCGAGACCGGGCACGAGGATTATTATTTCCCCCTGCTCATTCCGTTGAGCCACTTCCAGTCCGAGGCGGAACATGTCGAGGGTTTCGCCAAGGAGATGGCGGTCGTCACCCATCACCGGGTGAAGCCGATCGACGGCCGGCTCCAGCCCGATCCCGCCTCGCAGCTCGAGGAGCCTTTGATCATCCGGCCGACGTCCGAGACGATCATCGGCTCGGCGATGAGCAAGTGGATCAAGAGCTATCGCGACCTCCCGCTTCTCCTCAACCAATGGGCCAACGTGATGCGTTGGGAAATGCGCACGCGCATGTTCCTGCGCACCAGCGAGTTCCTCTGGCAGGAGGGCCACACCGCCCATGCCAATGGCGAGGAGGCCATGGCCGAGACCGAGCAGATGCTCGACGTCTATCGCGAGATCGCGACGGACGTCCTCGCCCTCCACGTCCTGACCGGCGCCAAGCCCGCGCACGAGCGCTTCCCGGGCGCCGTCGAGACTCTGGCGATCGAAGCGATGATGCGCGACGGAAAGGCGCTTCAGGCCGGCACGTCGCATTATCTCGGCACCAATTTCTCCACCGCCCAGAACATCAAGTTCCAGGACGAGACCGGAGCCTGGCAGCTCGCCCATACGACCAGCTGGGGCGCGTCCACGCGGCTGATCGGGGCGCTGATCATGGCGCATGGCGACGACGACGGGCTCAAGCTTCCGCCCGCCGCGGCGCCTCACCAGATCGTCATCGTCCCGCTGGTGCGCTCCGACGAGGAGAAGGCGGTGGTGTACGACTATGTCGACGGCCTTGCCCGCGAGCTTCGCTCGAAAAGCTGGAAGGGCGAGCCGCTTCGGGTCTTCGTCGATCGCGGCAACGACAAACCGGTCAACAAGCGCTGGAACTGGATCAGAAAGGGCGTGCCGCTGATCCTCGAGGTCGGCCCCCGCGACATTGCGGCTGGCCAAGTCACATTCTATCGCCGCGACCGGCTCCGGGACGAGGAGGGGCGGTTGGCCCGAGACACGCTCTCGCGCGATGAAGCGGCGCAGCGGTGCGTCGACGAATGCGATGCCGTCCAGTCGGGACTGCTCGAGTCTGCGCGCGCGTTCACCCAAGGCAATATCGTCCGCTTCGACGGCAGCCTCGACGAGCTCGACGCCTTCGTCGCCGACCGGCCGACGCAGTGGCTCCAGGTCGGCTGGAGCGCGCCCGAGGGGTCGGCGCTTCAGGCCTTCCTCGACCGCCTCGCGACGAGCCGACTGACCGTCCGGATCCTCGTCCCCGAGACTTCGGAAGGTGCGCGGTGCATCGCCACCGGAGCGCCGGCGACGGCGTCCGTGCTGATCGCCAAGGCCTATTAGGTGACCGCCGCCGGGGCCGCGGGCGCGATCCGGGCCGGGATCGGCGGCTGGGACTATGATCCGTGGCGGGAGAGCTTCTACCCCCCGGGCCTGGCCAAGGCGAAGCAGCTCGAACATGCCTCGCGCCGAGTCACCGCGATCGAGATCAACGCCACCTATTACAAGCTTCAGAAGCCGGAGCTGTTCGCCAAGTGGCGCGATTCCACGCCGGAGGGGTTCCGTTTCGCGCTCAAGGGCTCGCGCTTCTGCTCGAACCGCAAGCTGCTCGCCGGGGCGGGGGAGGCGCTGGAGCGGTTCTTCGGCCAGGGCCTCGCCGAATTGGGCGAGAAGCTCGGACCCGTCCTGTGGCAGTTCATGACCACGAAGAAGTTCGAGGCCGACGATTTCCGCGCCTTTCTCGCGCTTCTTCCGCGCCAGGCGTCGGGTGTTCCGGTCACCCACGTCGTCGAGCCGCGCCATGAAAGTTTCCGCGATCCGGCCTTCGTCGCCATGGCGCGCGAAGCCGGAGTGGGCATCGTCTTTGCCGATTCCGACGATCATCCCTGCTTCGCCGACCTGTCGGGCCCGGTTGCCTACGCGCGGCTCCAGCGCTGCCGCGCCGAGGAGCCCTCGGGCTATCCTGCGCCCGAGCTCGATCGCTGGGCGGCGATCGCCCGAGCCTGGTCGCGGGGCGAGACTCCGGAGGGGCTTCCCGTTGTCGCCGAACCGACCGCTCGCGTCCCGCGCGACGTCTACATGTTCATGATCGCCGGCGCGAAGGAGCGGGCGCCGGCGGCGGCGATGGCGCTCCTGGAGCGGCTGTGAACCCGCTCTACGCCAACCTGCCCGTATCGGTCTTCACCCGCATGTCGGCGCTCGCGGCGGAGCATGGAGCGATCAACCTCGGCCAGGGCTTTCCCGATTTCGGCTGGCCGGAAGCGGTGGTCGCAAAGGCCGCGGAGGCGCTGTCGGGGTCGAACCAATATGCGCCGATGCCTGGTCTGCCGGAGCTGCGCCGGGCCGTGGCGGATCACTACCGGGTCCATCAGCGGCTGGAGGTCGCGCCGGACTCGGTGACGGTCACCTCCGGAGCGACCGAGGCGATCGCGGCCGCGATCCTCGCTTTAGTCTCGCCGGGCGACGAGGTGCTGCTCTTCCAGCCGCTCTACGACGCCTATCTGCCGCTGGTGCTTCGGGCCGGAGGCGTGCCGCGCTTCGTCCGCCTCGCGCCGCCCGACTGGCGGATCACCCAGGAGGCGCTGGCCGAGGCGTTTACGCCGCGGACCCGGTTGGTCATCTTCAACAATCCGCACAATCCGTCGGCGCGGGTGTTCACGCACGAAGAGCTTGGATGGCTCGCCGCCGCCTGCGTCGCGAGCGACGCGGTGGCGCTGTCCGACGAGGTCTGGGAGCATGTCGTGTTCGACGGCCACGCCCACCTTCCGCTCTCCACGTTTCCGGGCATGGCGGAGCGGACGGTGAAGGTCGGCTCGGCAGGCAAGATCTTCTCGCTGACCGGATGGAAGGTCGGATGGGTCGTCGCTCCGCTGGCGCTCGGCGGGCCGATCCGGATGGCCCACCAATATCTCGCCTTCGCGACTCCGCCCAACCTTCAGGCGGCGGTCGCCTGGGGGCTGGGAACGGGCGACGACTATTACCGCGAGATGCGCGAACGGTTCGCCGAGTCGAGGGATTTCCTCGCCGGAGGGCTGGAGCAGGCGGGCTTCAAGGCGCTCGCCGCCGAGGGGACCTACTTTCTGTGCGTCGACCTCGCCGCTTCCGGTATTGCGGTGGACGACGAAGCGTTTTGCGTCGCCGCGGCGCGCGAGTCGGGCGTGGCCGCAATCCCGCTGTCGAGCTTCTACGCCGAGGATCCGGCGGACAACGTCATCCGCCTCTGCTTCGCCAAGCGACGCGAGACCCTGGAGGCGGGCATCGAGCGGCTGGCGGCGGCCCGCAAGCGCTTCGCGGGTTAGACCCTGATCAGCTCGCACCGCGGCGTGCCACTTCCCGTCATGCTGAACTTGTTTCAGCATCCAGGTCGGAGGCGGCAGAGCGGGTGGAGGACTGGACCCTGAAACAAGTTCAGGGTGACGCCGTGGCTCGACGGCGGCTGGCGGTTCGACTTGAAGCGATCCCGCTCCAGGCTCTGGACTCCGCATCGGCCCCACCTCCGATCCGGTGCTTTCGCCGCTTGAGCGGACCCCGGCATGATGTAGTCTCGCCCCGGGGCAAGGGGGGACATGACATGGCGAAGGCGAAGCAGGCGGCGGCGGCCGACACGAAGATCGTGCGCGCCGCAATCCACCCCGGGATCGGGGTCGCGCGGATCGGCAACAGCTCCGAGGAATATTATATCGGACCGGAGACCGTCACTCCGCACGACCGCGAGGCCGGCTTCTACCGCGACAAGAAGGGCGCCCTGAAGCGCGAGGCGGCCCGCTTCCGGGTCTATGGCTACAACGCCGCCGGCCAGGTGGTGCGCGAAATCCTGCCCGGCTCGGGCGATGAGGTGGAATGGACCGTCCACGTCGCCAACCGGAAGGGCGAATGGTACCGGTTCATCGCCGCGCTCGACATTCCCGATGCCGCGGGCCTCCAGACGATCCTTCGCAACAAGAAGGTCGCTGCGGCGGACCGGCACACTCTGGCGATCGATCCCGGGCCCCGCTCCATCTCCGGCTGCTCGAAGCGCGGCGATAAGAAATGGCGGTTCGACACCGGCAAGTTTATGGGCAAGTCGGTCGACCTCGGCGAGATCCTCACCGACCAGGAAGGGCGCCTGATCTTCCTCGGCGGGACGGGCGAATCGGGCTCGCCCGACGGAAGCCCGATCTACGATCCCACCGACATGGACAGCTACAACAATGCCGACGGCTGGTACGACGACACGTCGGACGGTCCGGTTTCGGCGCGGGTTCGCGTCGACGGGGTCGATCTCGAGGCCGAGCCCGCCTGGGTGATCGTCGCTCCGCCCAATTATGCGCCGGACCTGATCGCCTGGCGATCGATGTACGATCTCCAGCGCGGCCTGTTCACCTCCGCCGGCCAGCTGGCGATGCCGGATCCGGTGCTGTTCAGCCGCGACATCTTGCCGGTGCTGAAGCGGATGAGCGAGCTGCAATGGGTGAACAAGGGCTTTGCCGGGCTGTTCGGCGCCGGCGGCCCGCTGGACTTCACGGATCCGGCACTGATCGACCGGCTCGCCTTCGTTCCGACCGACCCGGACCACGACCCGTGGCTGGAGCTTCGCCGCAATATCTACAACAGCTTCCGCCTCGAGAGCCTCAACGCGTTCGCGCCGGGGCTATGGCCGTGGGAATATGGCGATGCGTTCGGGAGCTTCGCGGAGGATTCGCCGCGCAATAACCTCGCTCTCCCAGACTTTCAGGCGGCGCTGATGCGGCAATGGGTGCGAGGGCAGTTCGTCGACGACCGCGGCGCCGTGAGGGCAATCCCGGCCGACATCGACCTGCTTCCGCTCGCCGAGCGGCCCGAGATGCTCGACCGGGCGGCGATGAGCTATTGCATCGCCGACGCCTTCCATCCCGGCTGCGAGATGACTTGGCCCATGCGCCACGCGACGCTCTATTGCGCGCCGTTCCGGATCCGCGCCCGCCCCGCCGGGCAGAAGGAGCGCTTCTACGGCGCCAAGCTCGACCAGCAGATCGCGCTGGGGCTCGACGGACCGCTCACCGGACAGGGACCTGGGACGATCACCCGCTACATGGCGCTTCCCTGGCAGGGCGACACCGCCACCTGCCGATCTGGCTACGATCCCAATTACGATCCCTACCTGTCGACCTTTTGGCCGACCCGGGTTCCCAACCAGGTGCTCGACGAGGCCGATTACGCGATCGCGATGGACGAGAAGCGGCCGCGCGCCGAGCGGCTCGCCGCCTTCCATCGGCGCGTCGACTGGGAATTCTCCGTGCTCGGCCCGCTCGACTATCCCGAGGTGGCGACGAGCATGATCGAGAATTTCGACCGGCTCGGGATCGTCGAGAAGAGGCCAGGGCCGGCCGACGATCCGGACATCCCGCCAATCCTCTACGTCTCCTACGCGCGGCCGAAGAAGCCCAAGGCCAAGCTCATGGCCAATGCCGAGAAGCAGGTGGAGGCGCACGACGAGACTCCGGCCACCGGGCGGCTCGCCGAAGCGGGCTGGCGAAGCGAGGAGCATCGCCGCTCCTTCGAGGTCGTGCGCTTCCGCAACCGCCGCTGATCCTCGCGCGGTGCGGTTCGACGTCGCCATCGCCGGCGCGGGGCCGGCCGGGCTCGTCGCGGCCGTCCTGCTTGCCCGCGGCGGCGCCCGGGTGGCGCTCGCGGCGGGGCCCGGCGCCCGCAAGCCGAGGCCGGGCGAGAGCCTTCCGGGAGCGGGCGTGCGGCTGCTTGCGAGCCTCGGCCTGCCGGTGCCGACGCTCGCCGGTCCACACCGACGATTGACCGGGATCGCTTCCGCCTGGAACGGAGAAGTGGTCGAGACCGACTATCTGCGCTCTCCCGACGGCCCGGCCTGGCTCGTCGACCGTCCCGCCTTCGACGGCGCCCTCGCGGCCGCTGCCTCGGCGGCCGGCGTGCGGTTCACCCCGGGCGCCGTCCGGGCGGAGCGCGACGGCGGGGCGTGGCGGCTGGGGGAGGGGGCGGAAGCGGACTTCCTCGTCGATGCCACCGGCCGCTCCGCCGCCCTCGCCCGGCGGCTCGGCGCCCGGACCCGGATCGATCACGACCTCGTCGCCTTGTGGGCGGTGGCGGAGGGCGAGGCGCCGCTTCGCCTCGACCGGCCGCTGGTCGAGCGCGACGGCGAGGGGTGGTGGTACGCCGTGCGCCTCGACGAGAGCCGGACCTACGCCGCGCTGCACGTCGAGACGGCCGCCGCCGTCCGGGTTCGGGCTCCAGAGGTCTGGGCGGCGCGGCTTGGCTCGACGCGCTTTCTCGCGCCGCTCGTCGCGGCCGCCGGTCCGTTCGGAGCGCCGCTCGGAAGCCCCGCCGGCGGCTCGCGCCTCGCGCCGTGCCGGGGAGAAGGCTGGGCCGCCTGCGGCGACTCGGCAATGGCGTTCGACCCGCTCTCGTCGCAGGGCCTGCTCGGCGCAATGGCCGGCGGCCACATGCTGGCCCGCGCGCTCCTCGCCGAGGATCGCGAGGGTGCGCTTGCCGATTACGAGGGGAGGCTGGAGGAGATCTGGAGGCTCTACCGAAACCGGCGCGAGGCCTTCTACCGTCGTCCCAGCGAAGGCTGGGACCCCAGGGGGTGAAGAACACAGCGCTTTTCACCCCCTGGGGCCCCAGCCTTCGCTGGGGCGACGAAGGGTTTCACCTACCACTTCGCTCGACAGGCGGCGAGGGAGGCTGTTAGGGCCGCGACCGAAATTGGAGCCCCGTTTTGCCCTCCTTCGACTCTTCGGCTGAAGCCGCCAGCCTCTTCGCCCATCTCGGCCTCTCTCTGCCCGAGGGAAACCTGGAGTCCCGCTCGCCGATCGACGGGCGGGTGATCGGCTCGGTTCGCGCCGCTTCGCCAGGCGAGGTCGCCTCGGCCGTGGAGCGCGCGAGCGAGGCGTTCCTCGCCTGGCGGAGCGTCCCGCCGCCGCGCCGGGGCGAGCTGGTTCGGCTGTTCGGCGAAGTGTTGCGCGAGGAGAAGGCGGCGCTCGCCCGCCTCGTCAGCCTCGAGGCGGGCAAGATCGTCCAGGAGGGGCTGGGCGAGGTCCAGGAGATGATCGACATCTGTGACTTCGCGGTCGGCCTTTCCCGACAGCTTTACGGGCTGACCATCGCCACCGAGCGGCCGGGCCACCGGATGATGGAGACCTGGCATCCGCTCGGCGTCGTCGGGGTGATCTCCGCCTTCAACTTCCCGGTCGCGGTCTGGGCGTGGAACGCCTGCCTCGCCTTCGTCTGCGGCGATGCCGTCGTCTGGAAGCCGTCCGAGAAGACTCCGCTGACCGCTGCGGCCGTCCAGGCTCTGTTCGAGCGGGCGGCCGAGCGCTTCGGCGAGGCTCCCGCGCACCTGAGCCAGGTGGTCCAGGGCGGACGCGAGACCGGCGAGGCGCTGGTCGACGACTGCCGGGTCGCCCTCGTCTCGGCCACCGGATCGACGCGCATGGGCCGCATCGTCTCCCCGCGGGTGGCGGCGCGCTTCGGCCGGGTGCTCCTGGAGCTCGGCGGCAATAACGGTATGGTCGTTGCTCCGACGGCGGATCTCTCGCTTGCGGAGCGCGCCATCGCCTTCGCCGCGGTCGGAACGGCCGGCCAGCGCTGCACGACCCTTCGCCGGCTTTTCGTCCATGACGACATTTACGACCGGCTGGTCCCCCGCCTCCAGCAGGTCTGGGCGACCGTCCCCGTCGGCAATCCGCTCGACGACGGAACGCTCGTCGGCCCGCTGATCGACGGCGCCGCCTTCGAGGCGATGCAGGCCGCCTTGGCGAAGGCGCGCGAGCAGGGCGGCGACGTCCGGGGCGGCGAGCGGCTGGCGAACGCACAGGGCGCTTTCTACGTCAGCCCGGCGATCGTCGAGATGCCCGGCCAGAGCGAGATCACCCTCACCGAGACCTTCGCGCCGATCCTCTACGTGATGCGCTATCGGGCCCTGGAAGAGGCGATCGAAGCGCACAATGCCGCCCCCCAGGGCTTGTCCTCGTCGATCTTCACCAACGATCTTCGCGAGGCCGAGCACTTCCTCTCGGCCGCCGGCTCCGACTGCGGGATCGTCAACGTCAACATAGGCCCGTCGGGCGCCGAGATCGGCGGCGCTTTCGGCGGCGAGAAGGAGACGGGCGGAGGCCGCGAGAGCGGCTCCGACGCGTGGCGAAGCTACATGCGAAGGGCGACCAATACGATCAACTACAGCCGCGACCTGCCGCTCGCGCAGGGCATCAACTTCTCGATGCCATGAGCGGACGGGTCGCGATCCTGACGCCGGATCCGGCGAGCGCCGGCTACCGCACCCGCTGGCGCGACGTGCTCGAGCGCAATGCGGCGCCGCTGCGCGAAGCCGGCTTGAGCGTGGAGGGCCGGGCGTGGACGGACGCGGAGGATCTTGCCGAATTCGACCTCGTCCTTCCGCTGCTCGTCTGGGGCTATCCGTTCGCGCCCCGGCAGTGGGCGGAAGCGGTCGGCCGCTGGCAAGGGGAGGAGGTTCGGCTGGAGAACGCCGCGCCGGTCCTGCGCTGGAACGCAGACAAGGCCTATCTCGGCGTCCTGGCCGAGCGCGGCGCCCCCGTCGTTCCGACGCTCTATGCCGACCGGGTAACCGAAGCGGCCCTCGAGAGCGCGTCGGCGGCGTTCGGGAGCGGGCGCCTCGTCGCCAAGCCCCGGATTTCGTCGACGGCGTGGCAGACGATACGCTGGTCCCCCGGTGCTCCGCTCGACGGCGGTCCGGAGGGGGAAGCGATGATCCAGCCCTATCTCCCCGCCATCGAGACCAGCGGCGAGGTGTCGCTGCTCTATTTCGCCGGGCGCTACAGCCACGCCATCTCGAAGCGGCCGCAGCCGGGCGACTTCCGGGTCCAGCCCGAGTTCGACGGGATCATCGCGGCGCATGAGCCCGCCGCCGACGAGCTGGAAGCCGCCGAACGGATCCTCGCGGCCGCCCGGGAGGATCTGCTCTACGCGCGGATCGACCTCGTCCGCGGCCTAGGCGGAGCGCCGGAACTGATCGAGCTCGAGCTGATCGAGCCCGATCTCTACCTCGGCTACGCGCGCGAGGCCGGAGCGCGTTTCGCCGCCGCGGTGAAGGAACGGATCGCCCGCTGAGCGCTTGGTCGCCAAATGGGCCACATCGTCCTCCTGGGTGACTCTATCTTCGACAACGCGGCCTATGTCGACGGCGGCCCGGATGTCGTTCGCCAGCTGCGCGGCAAGCTTCCGCAAGGCTGGAAGGCGAGCCTGCTCGCCGTCGACGGCGCGACCGCCGGCGAGGTGGCGAGGCAACTCCACCGGTTGCCGCCCGACGCCACCCATCTCGCCGTCAGCGCCGGCGGCAACGACGCCCTGATGGCCTCCGGGATATTGAGCGCGAGCGTTCGAGGGGTGGGGGAGGCGGTCGCGCTCCTCGCTGATGCTCAGGATCGCTTCGCGTCCGACTATCTAGCGATGGTCGAGGCCCTTCGCACGGCGAGGCTGCCGACGGCGCTGTGCACCATCTACGACACCCCGCAGACCTCGCCCCGGCAGCGGCTGATCCGAACCGCGCTCGCCGTGTTCAACGACGTCATCAGCCGCGCGGCGTTCTCGCGGGGGCTGCCGCTGATCGACCTGCGCCTGGTCTGCGCAGATCCGGACGATTACGCCAATCCGATCGAGCCGTCCGTCCAGGGCGGCGAGAAGATCAGCCGGGCGCTGTGCCGCTTCGCGCTCCACGACACCGCCGGGGAACCTCCCGCCGCCGCAGTCTTCCAATGAGCACAGGCGCTTAGCCGGCGAGGCTTGAGCAAACTGGTTACGCAGCCGTTATTGCATTAGGCTCCGCGCCCGGGTCGTGCATAAAAACCCTAACAGACATTGGGAGACGCCTGATGAACACCCGTACCTTCGCGATGATCTTCGGAATCGTGTTCCTGCTCGTCGGCGCCGCCGGCTTCGTTCCCGGCCTCACCGACATGAACCATGGCGGCAACCCGATGGACAGCGAAGTGACGATGCGCTCGATGTTCGGCTACGAACTCGGGACCTTCCCGGTGAACCTGCTTCACAACATCGTCCATCTGCTGTTCGGCCTGTGGGGAGTCCTCGCCGCGCGAACCCTGGGCGGCGCCCGCTCCTATTTTCGCGCAGTTGCAATCGTCTACGCCCTGCTGACGGTGATGGGCTTCATCCCCCAGCTTCGCTCCACCTTCGGGCTCATCCCGCTTTACGGCGCGGACATCGGCCTTCACGCGGTGCTCGCCCTCGTCGCGGCCTATTTCGGCTGGATGAACCGCGACGTCGCCACCGAGCGCGTCTAGAGCGTATCAACCTTCCTGCGGCGAAACGCCCTCTCCCCTGCGGGGAGAGGGCAGAGAGACGGGGCTCGCGCGGGAGTAATTCTTCAGACTCAGGACCCCCTCACCCCAACCCTCTCCCCCATGGGGAGAGGGAGCTTAGGCTGAATGTCATACAGCCTGGGTCTGGACCCTAAGCTTCGGGCGGCGAACCGGCCCGGCTTCGCGCCGGGCCGGTTACCGTGTCGACTCATCGGCTTAGCGGGCGGCTTGCCGCCCGGGCATGGGCCGCTTATGAGGTAATCCTGCGGATGGTGAACGGGGCCCGCGCGAGTAATCCGGGCCCGCCTCTCGCGTTAGGATAGCCCATGTCGACCCGGTACCTGCTTCCCCTCCTGCTTTTCACGGCGGCCGCTCCGGCTTTGGCGCAGAGCCAGCAGGAGCTGACCCCCGCGGCGCCCGCGCCGGCCCAGCCTCCCGCGCCGGTGCCGGCGCCGATCGTCGTCCAGGGCGACTGGAAGAAGGGCGAGGCCAAGGAGCTGGCCGCCTTCATCGACTCCGTGGACGCCGAGGGGCTCGATCCCTCCGACTATAACGCCGCCGCGCTCCGCGAGGCGATCGCCGGCGGGGACGACGATGCGCTGGACCGCGCCGCGACCGCATCCTTCGTCAAGCTCGCCTCCGACCTCGCTCTGGGCCATGCGCGCGGCGACGGCCGGGTCGACTGGCACGTCCAGGACGACGCCTTCGGGCCGGCCGAGCAGCAGGCGCTGCTCACCCGCGCGCTCTCCGGCAAGGCGGTGAGCGACACGCTTCGCTCGCTCCTCCCGACCCACCCGCAATATGCCGCGCTGAAGGCGATCCTCGCCTCGTCCCCCGACGATTCCCTGAAGGAGAAGGTGAGGCTGAACCTCGACCGCTGGCGCTGGCTGCCGCGCGACCTCGGCTCCAAATACGTCATCGTCAACGTTCCGGCCTACACCGTCTCGATCGTCGAGAACGGGACCACGCTGAACCGCCGCCGCGCCGTCGCCGGCGCGCTCAAGACGCCTACGCCGCAGCTTTCGGCGATCATCACCGGCGCCATCTTCAATCCCTGGTGGGAAGTGCCGACCAGCCTTTCCGCCGAGGTTGCCGGGCACAAAGGCTACGTTTCCGTTCCCAACGGCAAAGGCGTGCGCTGGCGCCAGCCGCCGGGGCCGTCCAACGCGCTCGGCCGGGTCAAGCTGGTGATGGGCAACCCCTATGCCATCTACCTCCACGACACCAACGCCAAGCATCTGTTCGACAAGCAGGCGCGTGCCTACAGCCACGGCTGCATCCGCACCGAGGAAGCGGTGGGCTTCGCCGAGACCCTGCTCGACGGCACCGAGTGGGACCATGCCAAGGTCCAGGAGACGGTCGCCTCGAAGAAGACCGCGCAGGCGAACCTCGCTCAGCCGATCCCCGTCTACATCGTCTATTTCACCGTCGCGGCGACGAGCGACTCGCCGGGTCACCTCGTCTATTCCGACCTCTACAAGCGCGACGCCCCGGCGCTCGCGGCCCTGAACGACCTCCCCGTCCCCAAGCCGGCCGTCCTCGCCCCCCCGACCAAGACGGCGGCGGCGGGCGCGAAACCGGGCACCAAGCCCGCTCCGGCCAAGCCGGGCCCTAAGCCCACCAAACCGGGAGCGGTCGCCTCGAGCCAACGGTAGACGTTCCGGCCAGCTTGGTTGGGGGAGGAAGCGCCGTTGTTTCACCCAAAGCACCAAAGGGACCAAAGGGGCTGCGGCGATGCAGGCAGGCCGTGCTTCGCGCCGGACGATTGATGGAGCGACCTTGTCGCTCTTTGAGCTCTGGGGCTTGAAGAAGCGCACTCCCCGCTGAAGCGCTCCGGCCCCTTTGGTGGCTTTGGTTCCTTTGGTGCTTTGGGTGAAACGGCTGCAGATCAACCTCGCGGCGGCGCGGTATAATCGCTCCGATGGTTGATCACCCGACTAAGTCCGTTCCGGAACATCTCGGCTCCGAAGTTCATCAACAGCCCGAGGGGCAGCTCCATCAGCCGCAGGTAGGTGAGCAGTTGCTTGGTGTGGACGGGGGCCAGGCGTTCGAGAGATTTCACCTCGATCACGAGCCGACGTTCCACGAGCAGGTCGACGCGGAAAGCGTCCCGGATCGCTGTCCCGCGGTAGCTTACAGGCACGGCCTTCTGGGCCTCCACCTCCAGACCGAGTTCGCGCAACGCCGCCGCCACGAACGCCTCGTACGCAGACTCCAGCAGCCCGGGTCCGATTTCCGAGTGTATCCTGAAGCCGCAGTCGACCGCTGTCTTGGCCAGGTCCTCGAGGTCATACCTGTTCATCGATTCTGCAAAGCTCCGCCATATATTGCGATGTTTTGCATGCGGCAGGCAAGCCCTGTCGCCTGACGCCGCACGAGCGGTCGCCGATTTGCGCGGGCGGAACCCCTCGCCGCCTATGCCGCGTTGGGGCGGTCCCACCTTCGGCGATTCCGCACGCATGACTCTCCCGCAGATCCTTTCCTTTGCCGTGCTCGGCGGCATGATGGCGCTCTTCGTGTGGGGGCGGGTGCGCTACGATCTGGTGGCGATCCTGGCGCTCCTGACGGCGATGCTGGTCGGGATCGTGAAGCCGAAGGAGGCCTTTTCGGGCTTTTCCGACGACATCGTGATCATCGTCGCCTCGGCCCTCGTCATCTCGGCGGCGGTGGAGCGGTCGGGGGTGGTCGAGGTGGCGATCTCGCGCCTCTCGGCGGGAATGACCCGGGTGGGCTCGCAATTGATGGTGCTCACCGGCTCGGTCACCCTGCTTTCGGCAATGGTGAAGAATATCGGCGCCCTGGCGATGATGATGCCGGCCGCGTTCCAGATGGCGAAGAAGTCGAAGGCGAGCCCGTCCTGCTTCCTCATGCCGATGTCGTTCGGATCCCTGCTCGGCGGACTCATCACGCTGGTCGGGACGTCGCCCAACATCATCGTCAGCCGGGTTCGCGAGGAGATGACCGGGCGGCCGTTCGGAATGTTCGACTATGCGCCGGTCGGGCTGGGGCTCGCCGCCGCCGGACTGATCTTCCTGCGCTTCGGCTACCGGCTCCTGCCGGGCGACCGACGGGCCGCGGCGACGCTGGGCGAGTCGCTCGACATCGCCGATTATGCGACCGAGGCGGCGGTCGGCGCGACCGCCGCGGTCGAGGGGAAGACCGTCGCCGAATTTCTCGAGCTGGTGGAAGGCGAGGTCGCCTTGACCGGAATCCACCGCTTCGAGCGGCGAGGGATCGTCCCGCCGCTGCCCGACGCCCGGCTGAACGCCGGCGACGTCCTTATCCTGAAGGGCGAGCACGACGCTCTGGAGCGGGCGATCGCCTCGGCCGGCCTCGAGCTGGAAGGCCATCACCGCGGCGCCGCCGCTTCGAGCGGCTCCGCCGACGTCGGCGTGATCGAGGCGGTGGTCGGCCGCGATTCGATCCTCGCCGGGGCGGCCGCCGGACGAATGGCGCTCCACGACCGGCACGGAGTGAACCTCATAGCCGTGTCGCGGCGTGGCGAACGGATCACCACGCGGCTTCGCGACGTCGTGCTTTGCCCCGGCGACGTCGTCGTACTCCAAGGCAGCCTGGACACGCTTCCCGAGCGCCTTCGCGAATTGGGCTGCCTGCCGCTAGCCGAGCGGACGCTCCGGCTGGGAAGCGCCCGGCGGGGGCTCGTCCCGATCGCCATACTCGCGGCGGCGATGGCGCTGACCGCGATCGGCTGGGTGCCGGTCGCCGTCGCCTTCTTCGGAGCGGCGGCGATGGTCATGCTGGCCGGCGCGCTTCCGGCGCGCGAGGCCTATCAGCGCATCGAATGGCCGATCCTGATCATGCTCGGAGCGCTTATCCCGGTATCGGACGCGCTTCGGACCACCGGAGCGACCGACCTCATCGCCCACTTCCTATCGTCGACGGCCGCGACTCTTCCGCCGTGGGCGGCCGTAGGCCTGATCCTGGTCGCGGCGATGGCGGTGACCCCGTTCCTCAACAACGCGGCGACGGTGCTGGTGATGGCGCCGATCGCCGCCACATTCGCCAGCGGGCTGGGCTATCGGCCGGAAGCCTTTCTGATGGCGACGGCGGTCGGCGCCGGGAGCGATTTCCTCACTCCCATCGGCCATCAGTGCAATACGCTGGTCATGGGCCCGGGCGGCTACCGCTTCGGCGACTATGCCCGGCTCGGCGCGCCTTTAAGCCTGATCGTCATTCTCGTGGGCGTGCCGCTGATCCTGGCGGTCTGGCCGCTGCACTGACCGCCGGCCGACAGCGCCTCAGGCGATGAAGCCGGGGCCGGTGCCGGTGACGATCTGGGTGACGAACAGGATGCCGGTGACGAGAAGGAGGCCGCCCATCCCGGTAACGGTGCGCAGGCTCAACATCTCGAACATCCTTTCTTCCCTAGCGGTCGATGTCCCACTTTTGCGCTCCACCGGGCGGACGGTCGACGGGAAGAGGCGTCAAATGTCCGCCGCACGCCCGGTTCGTCGAGTCCGGGCGCGGCGGAGAGTTGACGGAATGTACGGTTTTGTGCGCAATATATTTTAGGACTGGCAGAGGCGGGGGGGACGCGATGCAGGACGAGCTACAGGAGGATCGCAGCCGGGCGGTCGCTCTAACGGTGCGCGAGGAGCTCGCGAGGCGACGGCTGTCGCGCCAGTGGCTGGCGGACCGCGCGCGAATCAGCCTGTCGACGCTGGAGAAGGCGCTGTCCGGCCGGCGGCCTTTCACCCTTGCGACGGTGGTGCGAATCGAGGAGGCGCTCGAGACCAACCTTCGCGGCCCGCTTTCGAACGGAGCGGCCGCTGCGGCGTCGGCGGGCGGCTTCGCGCCGGAGGAGATGGGCGCCTATGCCCGGCCCGCGGTGCGCTGGCTGGAGGGCGAGTATCTGACCCTCCGCCCATCCTTCAAGGATTCGGGAGCGCTCTATTCCTACCGCACGCTGATCGAGTGGGACGAAGCCAAGGGCCACCTCGCCTTCAGCGAGACCGACCGGGTCGACGCCGACTTCCAGCAGCAGGGCTTCGTTTCCTTCCCGCATCTGTCGGGGCAGATCTATCTGGTGACGAACTGGATGGGCCAATTCCGGGTGGCGATCCTCAATCGGCCGATGTCGGGCGGAGCGCTCAACGGCGTGCTCGCCACCCTCGTCTCCGGGCAGGGGGCGCAGCTCATCCCGGCTGCGACTCCGCTGACGCTCATTCCGGCCAGGGCCGGCACCGAGCCGGCTTACGGCCTGCTCCATCCGGGCGACCGCTGCTGGGAGGAATATCGCGACTGCGTCGACCGGATCGCGAAGCAGGGTTACGTCCTGTTTCCGGGGGTGGGGGCCTAGCGACGGCCCGGCCGCACGAAACGGCGTGCCGAGCCTTGAGGCCAAGCGGAAGCCTTAGTCGCAGAGCGCGTGGTAGGCGACCTCGATGACGGTGCCGGGCTCGACGCTCATCGGCCCTTCCGGCTTGTCGTAATCCTTCTGCTCGGCAAGCCCGCCATTGGCGGCATATTTGCGCCCGCTAAGCGCCATGATCGTCTTCGCGGTGCAGTCGATCCGAAGCTGGTAGCCGACGTCGGCCGCGCCGCCGCCGTTGAGCAGCCGGAACCAGGCCTGCCGCCAGGAGGGACCGCGGGTGACGCTGGCGGCATCGACCGAAATGCCCTGCCCGGTCTGGGCGGCGCCGAGATTGACCCAGAGCGGCTCGGCGCCCGACGGAGCGGACGAGGCCGGGCCTCCCGGCATGAGCGCGGGGAGGGGCGCTGCGGCCATCGGAGTTACGGTATGGCAGGCGCCCAGGGCGGTCTGGACGAGCGGCTTGACCCGCGGGTCCTCCGCGAGCCCGGCGACGTAGATGAATTCCCGCGGGCCGAGCGAGGCGGGGTTGGTTCCCCCGGGCGTGAGCCGCCCGGCGAGGTCGGAGAGCTGCCGCATCTGCCAGACGCTAAGGTCCTGGGTCAGCCGTTTCTCGACGCACTTGGCCTCCTCCCCGGCGATGGCGAAGCGCGGCAGCTGGGCGGCGATGAGGTTCGCTTTGGGCTTCCAGTAATCGGCGGCATAGCCCGCGCAGCCCCCCAAGGTGACCAGCGACAGGAGGGCGAGAACGGCACGCGGCATTCGGATTCCTTCCGGCGGAAAAGCGGCGGGACCTTTTCACATCGGCTCGCGCCCGTCAAAGTCGCGCGATGCGTAAATGGCTGCTGATTCTCTTCATTCTGTCGTCCTGCGGGAAGAAGGCGCCGGTCGACGAGCCGGCTACGCCCGACGGCGGCAGCCTTTTGCCCGCCAATATGGCCGAATCGGCCGCGCCCGACGACTCCGCGCAGGTGCAGGCGCTGATCGACCGCGCCATGCCCGCAGCGCTCAAGGATCCGAAGGCGGCGCAGTATCGCAATCTTCGGGCCGGCGCCGGCGGCTCCGCCTGCGGCGAGGTGGCGGTGAAGGCCGGCGCTGCGTTCGTTCCGTTCGTCGTCAACCCGGACGGAATCGCGGTGGTGGGCACCCGGCCGCAAATCGCCTGGGAGGATCCCGACGACTTCCTGGCCGATGCCTGGATCCGGTGGTGCGCCACGCCCGAGGAGCTGGCGAAGCTCCGGCCGAGGTTCGAAAAGGCGGCGAACGTTCCGATTCCCGATCCGGGCAATGCCGCTGCGGCCATCCTCCCGCCGCTCGATTCCCCGATACCCGCCGCCGCCCCGCCGCCGCCGCCCGCCCCGGAAAAGCCGGCGTCGCCGCCGAAGCCGGCGCCGCCTCCACCGACGCCGCGGATCGACAGCTTCTTCAATTCGGTCCAGCACAAGGATCCCTGACCGTCGAAACGCGTTATGGATTCATGCATTATCGTTGTGTATAGCGGCAAATCCAGCGATTATATCGTAACTTAGAGGCCTTGTGTGACGATCGGGATCCGAGACGGCGAAAGCTCAGATGCGAAGGAGGGCGCCGCCGACGAGCCGGCCGGCACCGCCGCCGAGGAGGACGCCTACCGCGCCGCCTGCCGCCGCTACGCCCGGCTGAGCGGTCGCCGCCGCTGACGGGCTCGCGCCCGGCGCGCAAAGCCGCTAGCCCCGGGCAATGCCGGTTCGCTCCCTCTTCGCCACCCGATTCTATGAGGACCGGCTCGCCGACGGCGGCTTCGTCCTGGAGCTGGACGGCGCCTGCCGCGCGCTGGCCCGCGAGGACGGGGCCGGCCGGCGCTGGTCGAGAGAGCATGGCTATCGCGGCTACACCTCCTACGCCTCGTTGAACGACCTGCCGCTTCGAGACCCTCGATTCGCCGAGCTCGTCCGCCGGCTGAACCGGCACGTCGCCGCCTTCGCCGAAGCGGCGGCGCTCGACCTCGGCGGCCGTCGGCTTCGTCTCGACAGCTTGTGGGTGAACCTGCTCAAGGGCGGCGGCGCCCATAGCGGCCACATCCATCCGCACAGCATCGTCTCCGGCACCGTCTATGTCGCCGTGCCCCCGGGATCGGGAGCCCTGAAGCTGGAGGATCCGCGCCTGCCGCTGATGATGGCCGCGCCGCCCCGCCGTGCCGACGCCGCCGACGATTTGCGCAGCTTCGTCTATGCCGAGCCGGAGCCGGGCACGGTCTTCCTGTGGGAAAGCTGGCTTCGCCACGAAGTCGTGCCCGGCCGCGGCCGCGGCGAGCGGATCAGCATCAGCTTCAATTATCGGTAGTTCGGGCCAAGGCGCTATCGTCACCCTGAACTTGTTTCAGGGTCCAGTCCTCCATGCGCTCTGCCGCCTCCACCCTGGATGCTGAACCACGTTCAGCATGACGAAACCGGGCTGGCGGCGGTGCAGGCCGACCAGGCCCGGCGGTCAGGCCAGCTTGTCCGCGTAGAGAAAGCGGCCCGGGCCGAGGCGCTGGAGGACTTGCTGGAGGCTGTCGTAGGACAGGGCGAAGCAGCCCTCCGACCGGCCGAGCTTGCCGTGAAGCGCGGCCTGCTCCGGCTCGGCATACCAGGCGCTATGGACGACGATCGCCCGCGCCTCGGCATTGCTGTTGCTGTAGTCGAGGCCCGAAAGCCGCAGCGAGCGGCCATATTTGCCGGGATAATAGTCTCCGGTCAGATATCCGCCGGCGGAGCTCGCCTCCGATCCGACGACGTTGGAGAAGCGCTCGAGAAAACCGCTATGATCCGGGTCCGAGCCGCGCCCGTGGGCGACGAGATGCTTCGAAACCTGGCCGGTGTGGGTGTCGAGAAGGAAGAATCGGGCCTCGCGCGAGGGGCGGCTGAAATCGGCGATTCCGATGACGTCGGTGTGCCTCAAGGCGCTGCGGTGGCGGTCGAACGAGGCGCGGGCGCGGACCAGCAGGTCGGCATCGATCGCCGGATCCACGACGACGCGCGGGCGCGCCGCTACCGGGGCCGGAGCAGCCTTGGCGACAACCCGCTCGAGCAGCGTCGAAGACTGGGCCGTGGTGGCAACGAAGCCGGCGCAAAGGCCGGCGCCAAGCATTTGCCTGCGCGACAGTTCCAAGTGGATTACCCCTCCGCCGTGGACCACCCATATAGGCAGGCAAGGGTTACTTTTGAATGAATTGAGGCACTTACTCGGCCCGGTTCCCGCCATTCGTCGCGAGTCCCGCACGACTCGGAGGGTTAATGCAGAGGTAGGAAAACCACCGCCCTTGGGCCGTTCATAGACGTGGTTTGTCTCACGCAGAGACGCAGAGACGCAGAGGCGCAGAGGCGCAGAGGCGCTCCCGCTGCGCAGCAGCCTTTCGAAGCTGTGTCCGCTGTGATGGCGAGGCGGCTGCGCCGCAGCGTCTCTCTGCGCCTCTGCGTCTCTGCGCGAGACGAACCTTCTGGAAGGAGCGCCCTACAGCTTCTCGGCGTAGAGGAAGCGGCCGGAGCCCAGGCGGGTCATCGCCTCGGCATGGCTGATGCCGGGGAGGGCGAAGCAGCCTTCGGAGCGGCCGAGCTTGCCGAACGCCTCGACCATCCGAGGCTCGGCGTACCAGGCGCTGTGGACGACGATCTGGCGCGCCAGAGCATTGCTGTTCGAGACGTCCAGCCCGCTGAGTCGAAGCGAATAGCCATATTTGCCGGTATAGGCGTCGCCGGTCAGGTAGGCGCCTTCCGACGTCGCCTCGGAGCCGAGATCGTTGGAGAACATCTCCAGCCAGCCGCTGTGCGCCGGATCGGAGCCGCGCCCGTGGGCGACGAAATGCTCGGTGACGAAGCCTGAGCGGAGGTCGACGATGTAGAAGCGCGGCTCCCGCGAGGCCTTGCTGAAATCGGCGATGCCGATGACGTCGGTCTTTTGAAGCGAGGCGCGGTGGGCGTCCAGGGAAGCGAGCGCGCGCGCCTTGAGCTGCGGATTGATGAACGGCTGAGCCGGCAGCGCGGCGGCGAAGACACGCCCCGGCACCAGGGCGGTCGCACCCGCCGCGGCGGCGGCCGTCAGCAATGTTCTTCGTGTAAGCGTCACAAGCGCCCTCCCGACCGTCGATTGTGCCGAAAACGGTTCGCACTCTCAACGACTTGAAACGAATTCCGCCGCATGAAGGAATCCACTCGCCGCATAACGTGCCGGAACCGGACGCGGGACGGATGCGTAATGACTGCGTCATGCACGGATTCGAGCGTCTCGAGGTGAAGCCGGGCCTACCGCCGATGGAGGCGAAGCTGGTCGATGCTCTTCCCGAAGGCGCAGGCTGGCAGTTCGAGCCCAAGTGGGACGGCTTTCGCTGCCTGGTCTATCGCGACGGCGGCGAGGTGTGGCTCCAGTCGAAGTCCGGAAAGCCGCTTGCCCGCTACTTCCCCGAAGTGGTCGACATGGTCCTCGCGCTTCGCGCCGACCGGTTCGTCCTCGACGGCGAGCTCATCATCCCGGTCGGCGGAGTGCTTTCGTTCGACTCGCTCCAGCTTCGCCTCCATCCGGCCGAAAGCCGGGTCAAAAGGCTGGCCGCGGAAACCCCGGCCCAGCTGATGCTGTTCGACCTCCTCTTCCACAAGGAGACGAGCTACCTCGCCGCGCCGCTCGAGGTTCGCCGCCAGGCGCTTGAGACGGTGTACCGGGGCGAGGAAAGCGACGATCTCCTCCTCTCCCCGGCGACGAGGGAGCACTCGGTCGCGCAGGGCTGGCTCGACCATGCCGGCGGCGCCTTGGACGGAGTCGTCGCGAAGCGGCTGGACGAGGCCTATCAGGCGGGCGAGCGGGCGATGCTGAAGGTCAAGCAATTGAAGAGCGCCGACTGCGTCGTCGGCGGGTTCCGCTACGCCAGCGGCAGCGGGGAGGTCGGATCGCTTCTGCTCGGCCTGTACGACGACAAGGGCAAGCTCGACCATGTCGGCTTCACCTCCGCCATTCCGGCGGCGGAGCGGGCGGCGCTCACGAAGCGGCTGGAGGCGCTGATCGAGCCGCCGGGCTTCACCGGCGACGCCCCCGGCGGCCCTTCGCGCTGGTCGACCGAGCGGACCGGCGAATGGGAGCCGCTTCGGCCGGAGCTGGTCGCCGAGGTCCGTTACGACCATGTCACCGGCAATCGCTTCCGCCACGGCACCCGGTTCCTGCGCTGGCGCCCGGACAAGGCGCCCGAGCAGTGCCGGATGGACCAGCTCCAGCCCGAGGCGCGGCCGGCCGAGCTGGCCGGAACGCTGGAGCGAAGCGCATGACTGCGGAGCGGATCGTCGAGGGCGTCCGGCTCTCCAACCCCGACAAGATACTCTATCCCGAGCAGGGCATCACCAAAGGGGCGCTCGCCGATTATTACGTCGCGGTGGCCGACCGGATCCTTCCGCACGTCGCCTTCCGGCCGGTGACCATGGTTCGCTGCCCCACCGGACAAGGCAAGAAATGCTTCTACCAGCGCCATGCCGGCTCCGGAGTGCCGGAGCAGCTCGGCGAGGTGACGATCCCGGGTTTCGACGAGCCCTATCTCTTCATCCGCGACGTGGGTGGACTGGTCGCCATGGTTCAGATGGGCGTGCTGGAAATGCACCCGTGGGGCGTCACCGTCGATCGCCCCGACAAGGCCGACCGCATCGTCTTCGACCTCGATCCGGACGAGGGGCTTTCGTTCGCCGACGTGATCTCTGCGGCCAAGGAGGTGCGCGAGCGGCTCGCGGCGCTGGGCCTGGCCAGCTTCGTCAAGACGACGGGCGGCAAGGGCCTGCATGTCGTCGTGCCCGTCGAGGCGACCGCCGACTGGCGGGACGTCAAGAGCTTCGCCAAGGGCGTCTCCGCTCAGATGGCCGCCGATTCGCCGGAGCGCTACCTCACCAAGATCTCGAAAGCCGAGCGGGTCGGGCGGATCTTCATCGACTATCTTCGCAACGACCCGACCTCGACCGCCGTCGCCCCTTATTCCACCCGCTCCCGCGCCGGCGCGCCGGTCGCGATGCCGCTGACCTGGGACCAGGTGAAGCCGGGGCTCGACCCGTGCGACTACCTGCTGACCACCGTGCCGGACCTGGTGCGGGCGCAGAAGGCGGACCCGTGGGCGGAGATGCTCGAGGTGAAGCAAAAGCTTCCGGACGCGCCGCGCGGATGACGGAGTGTTTCCTCGGGCGCCCGTGCGGGCCCGGAGGCCCTGTTTCACGCAAAGCACCAAAGCCTCAAAGACGCTGGTGCGACGTTGGCTCCGAGCTTTATGGATCAAGTAAGAGCTAAAGGAGCGACTACGTCGCTCAATCGATATCGGCCATTCTGACGCGGCCTCGCTGCCCCGCGGAAGCCTCTTTGATGCTTTGGTGCTTTGCGTGAAACAACGGCGTCGGGTGCGGGAGGCGCTCCCTGCTATTGCCGCGGCCGCCGCGCATCCTATCTCCTCGTCAAAGGAGATCGAGACATGGCGCAGGAACAGGCGACGCTGGCGGGCGGGTGCTTCTGGTGCACGGAGGCGGTGTTCAAGGACCTGATCGGGGTCGACTCCGTCGAGAGCGGCTATATCGGCGGGCGGACGGCGAACCCCACCTACAAGGAGGTGTGCGGCGGCGACACCGGCCATGCCGAGGCGATCCGGATCAGCTTCGACCCCGAGCTTCTGACCTATGGCGACCTGCTCGACGTCTTCTTCCACACCCACGATCCGACCCAGCTCAACCGCCAGGGCAACGACGTCGGCACCCAGTATCGCTCGGCGATCTTCCCCCATTCCGCCGAGCAGGAGGCCGAAGCGCGGGCCGCCATGTCCCGCAACGCCGCCGACTGGCCGGCGCCGATCGTCACGACGATAGAGAAGCTGTCCGACTGGTGGCCGGCCGAGACCTACCACCAGGATTATTGGGAGGGCGAAGGGCAGCGCAATCCCTATTGCCTCGCCGTCATCCCGCCCAAGCTCGCCAAGCTGCGCAAGAGCTACGCCAACCGGCTCAAGGCGAACGTGGCGTAGGCGAGGCCTGGCAAAAACGGGTAGCGGCCAATGAATCTCCCTTGATTCGAGCAATTTCACCGATAAGATCGGTGGAACAGGGGGATTCAAATGACACTGTGCGCTACCATTCGCGCGGCGCTGCTTGCCGTCGTCGTCGTCGCCGCTTCTCCGGCGCTCGCGCAGGAAAAGACGGGAAGCAAGCCGGGGTTCATGCTTCAGCCGAGGAGTGTGAAGATCGTTCTGGTGCGGCCGTCGATCCGCGTCGGGGCTCAATCGACCGGCGGCATGTTCGAGCCTAACGCGGATTGGACGAGCCAGGCTCGCGACAACATCGCAGCCGCCTTGAAGGCGCAGCAGGCGACACTCGGGAACGAGATCATCGAATCCGATGATACTGCCGGTCCCGATGCCGCCTTGGCCACGCAGTACAGTTCGTTGTTCGGAACCGTGGCGGATTCGGTGATCGAGTATCAGTTCTTCAAGGGAAATCGCCTTCCTACGAAGAAGAAGCAGAAGAATGCCTTCGACTGGGGCGTCGGACCCGAGATATCGAGGCTCTCCGCGCTCAAAGGCGCCGATTACGCGCTCTTCATCAACAGCGACGATGCCTATGGCTCGACGGGCCGCAAGGTCTTGCAGGTGGTCGCGTTCATGGCGCGCATTCCGGTGACCTCGGGTGTCCACAAGGGCTATGCAGGATTGGTCGATCTCAAGACCGGCGAGCTAGTCTGGCTGAACGCGGATCGCCAGATGGGCGGCGACGTGCGGACGAAGGATGGCGCCGAGAAACGCGTCCGCCAGCTTCTGGAGGGTTTTCCAGGCGCGCCCGTCCAGGCGCCGGCTCCTGCGCCGACCTCGGCGGCTCGCTGACGTGGCTCGGCTCTCCCTGCTCTGGGCGCTCGCAGGCGCCGCTTCCGCGCTGATGGCGGCGGCACCGCCGAAGCCTCCGGTCGGCCTGCCGCCCTATGTTCAAGCCTACGAGCCGCACACGGTCGACGAACGTGGGATGTGGATGGAGGCCGACGAATATGAGCGGCGGCTCCGCGACTCGCCGCTGCTCATCCGGGATGAGGGACTGACGCATTACGTTCAGCGTGTGCTCTGTCAGACGGTCGGCGAGGCTCGGTGCAAATCCGTTCGGATCTATGTCCTAGAAGTTCCCGCCTTCAACGCGTCGATGATGCCGAACGGCGCTATGACGGTTTGGAGCGGCTTGCTGCTGCGGGTTAGGAACGAGGCCGAGCTTGGGGCGGTCCTCGGCCACGAATTCGCTCATTTCGAGCTCAGACACAGCCTGAACGGCTTCAAGCAGCGCCGCAGCGCCACCGACGTGATGGCATGGGCATCGGTACTCGGCGGACTTGCCAGAACCAACACCGGCGACCTGCAGAACTTGCTGGTCGCCTCGATCTTCCGCTTCAACCGGGAGCAGGAGCAGGCCGCCGACATGCTGAGCCTGCAATATCTGGCGGCGTCGCCTTATCCTGCCATGGCCGCGGCCCAGTTGTGGCAAAACGAGATGGATGAGGCCGATGCCACGGCGATCGGGCGAAAGCAGAAGCCCAGACAGCGCTACTCGTCGGGCTTTTTCGATACGCATCCGACCGATTTGAAGCGTGCCGTTTATCTCGGCGCGGCGGCCGCGAAGCTGGGTGACGTGGGCGATCCCGCAGCGGCCGGGCATCGCACCGCGATCGCATCCGAATTGCCTATGCTGCTCAAGGATCAGATCGGCCTAAACGATTTCGGTGGCACCGATCACATACTGGGCCAGCTCGCGACGAACGGAGGCTGGAGCGGAGACCTCCTGTACGCCCGTGGAGAGCTTTACCGTTCGCGCGGCAATCCAAGAGACCTCGTGACAGCCGCCCAATTTTACGGGGAGGCCCTGAAGGCCGGCTACACGGCGCCCGAGGTGCAGCGCGGGCTCGGCCTCTCCCTTCTGCGCAGCGGCCAGGTCACCGACGGCAAGGCCGCCCTCGCCGAATATCTGCGCCAGCGGCCGGGGGCCAATGACGCGAAAACGATTTCCGCACTCGTTCAAGATTAGGACCGATCGATGAAGAAGCTTCTCATCGCCGCCTCGCTCTGCGCCGTGTCCGCCGCCGCGGGTCCTGCACTCGCGGGCAATTCGTTGATTGCCGCAGGCTCGCAGGCCAAGGTCGCCGGTGCCTCCATCTCCGCTCGCCCCGACGGCGAATGGAACAGGCTCGGAATGAAGCTCGGCAAGAATACGGAGGTCTGGACCCTCGATGGGCCGGAACTCAACAAGATCACCTTCTACGGCGGCATCCCGGTGGGACAGCCGCTGTTCAAGGAACTCGACAAGAAGCAGAAGCCGCTGCCGCGCGTGTCCTCGAACATGCTCATCACGGACATTCCGGCGATCTTGGAGAACAGCTATCGCAGCCAGTTCAACGCGACCCAGATGAGCATCGACAGCCAGGAGCCGGCGATCGTCTCCGGCCACAAGGGAGTCACGTTCACCTACAGCTACGCACGGCAGGAAGATGAAGTTCAGCGCAAAGGTGAGGCCTATGGCGCGATGGTGGGCAACAAGCTCTACCTGATCGCCTACGAGGCGCCCGCGCTCCATTTCTTCGACAAGGATGTCGGGAAGTTCCGGCGGTTGGCGCAGACGCTGAAGTTCTAGACTCGCGCTTCCACCTGCGAAGGTGTCGAAGAGCCGCCGACCGTAGGCCGATCTCCCGGACCCCTGGCTGCGCCGGCGAAGGTCGTCTCACCCCTCCATCTTAGACAAGGCGAAGGCGGCGAGGAAGCCGGCGACGGCGATCAGGCCGGCGAAATCATGGGTTCCCTCGAACGCTTCGGGGACCATCGTGTCGACGATCATCGCCAGGATCGCTCCGGCGGCGATCGCCTGGACGCTCGCGATCCACGCCGGGTCGAGGCCGTCGAAGGCGACATAGCCGAACAGCGAGGCGAGCCCGGCGCTGATCGCGATCCCCGTCCAGAGAGCGAAGACGAAGCCGGCGGTCTTGCCCTCGCTCTTCATCCCGGCCGCGCTCGACAGGCCCTCCGGCAGGTTCGACAGGAAGACGGCGATCACCGCCACCAGGCCGACGCCGCCGCCGCGCAGCAGGCTGACTCCGATGACGATCGATTCGGGGATCCCGTCGAGCAGCGCGCCCAAAGCGAGGGCGCCGCCATTTTCCGGATTCTGCTTGTGGTCGCTGTCGCGGACCGGCTTGGTCGAGCGCTTGCGGTGCCTCGCGCCCCAGGCGGCGAGGAGCCAGTTGCAGCCGGTATAGACCGCCGCGCCTCCGAGGAAGCCGCCGGCGACGGGCAGGTAGCCGCCTTTGTCCCAGGCTTCGTCCATCAGCTCGAACGACAAGGCCGAGATGAGCACTCCGGCGCCGAACGCCATCACCGCCGCGACGGTGCGTTGCGAGAGCTTCACGAACCAGCCGATCAGCGCCCCGATCAGCAGCGCGGAGCCGCTGAGCAGGCCCCAAAGCCCCGCCTGAATGGCCACCGGCATCGTCAAGTCTCCTTGGGTGCGGCGGCGCGGCGCAGCCGATCGTTGATGGCGAGGCCGATGCCCTTTTCGGGAATGGGTGCGAACGCGATTTGCGGCTTCGGTCCGGCCTCGGCCCGATGCAGGGCGGCGAACAGGCCGGCCGCGGCTTCCTTCAAGTCGCCCGCGGGGCTTAGGTTGTCGTCGCACGCCATGGGGCCGAAACCGACGAACCATTCGCAAGGTTCGGGCGCGGCGACATCCAGCCGCAAAGGCTTGGACGGCGCATAATGGCTCGCGAGCATTCCCGGGGCCTCGATCCGAAGCGGCCTCGGGCGCGTAGCGAGCGCCGCATAGACGGCGACGCTCGCCGCGGTGACCGGCCCCGGGCGAAGTATCTCCACGTCCGTTCCGGTCACTTTGACGATCGTCGATTCCAATCCGTGATCGGTCCGTCCGCCGTCGATCACCAAGGGAATTCGGCCGCCAAGCGATCGAACGACATGATCGGCCGTGGTGGGACTGATCTGACCGCTGGCGTTCGCCGAAGGGGCGGCCAGCGGGCGCCTCGTCGCCTGCAGCAGGGCGCGCATCGCCGGATGGCTCGGCACCCGGACCGCGACGGTGCCGAGGCCGGCGCTGGCGGCGCGAGCGAGATGGGCGAACGGACTCAAAGGAACTACGAGCGTAACCGCGCCGGGCCAGAAAGCCTCCGCGAGGCCCCGCGCGCATTCGCCGAAGCGCGCGCCGAATGCCTCCGCCTGCGCAACGTCTGCGACATGGACGATCAGCGGATTGAAGGAAGGCCGTCCCTTGGCGGCGTATATTCGGGCGACGGCGCAATCGCTCGTCGCATCGGCGGCGAGCCCGTAGACGGTCTCGGTCGGAACGGCGACCGGCAGGCCGGCGAGGACCAGGCGCGCGGCTTCGGCGATGGCCTCGTCGCCGAGGGCCAGCACCTTCGTCTCCATCGGCTCGTCTTGCGGGGCCATGCGGCGCGCTATAGCGGTCGTGGCGCCCCCGCACCATGAGGCGCTACCGATGACCTATACGCCCCCCGTCGAAGAGCAGAAGTTCGTGCTCCGGCACATCGCCCGGATCGACGAGCTGGCCAGCGAGCCGGCCTTTGCCGAGGCCTCGCCGGACCTCGTCGACGCGATCGTCGAGGGCGCGGGCGCCTTCGCCGCGGGTGAGTTCGCGCCTCTCAATCGCGTCGGCGATACCGTCGGCGCGAAATGGTCGGCCGAGGGGGTTACGATGCCGCCCGGCTTCCGCGAGGCCTATCGCGCTTATGTCGAGGGCGGCTGGGGCACGCTGGCCGGGCCTCCGGAGCAGGGCGGGCAGGGCCTTCCGCTCCTCCTCGCCACGGTCGTGATGGAGGATCTCGGCTCCGCCAATATGGGCTTCTCGCTGATCATGATGCTGACGCCCGGGGCGGTCGAGGCGCTGAAGCATCACGGCTCCGACGCGCTGAAGGCGGAGTGGCTGCCAAGGCTGGTGACCGGCGAGTGGAGCGGCACGATGAACCTCACCGAGCCCCAGGCGGGCTCCGACGTCGGCGCCCTCAAGACGAGGGCGGAGCCCGCCGGGGACGGAAGCTGGCGGATCGCCGGCACCAAGATTTTCATTACCTTCGGCGATCACGACCTCACGGAGAATATCGTCCACCTCGTCCTCGCCCGCACTCCGGGCGCGCCGGCGGGAACGCGGGGGATTTCGCTGTTCCTGGTGCCCAAGGTTCTGGCCGACGGAACGCCCAACGACCTTCGCTGCGTCTCGATCGAGCACAAGCTGGGGATCCACGCCTCGCCGACCTGCGTCATGTCCTATGGCGACGAGGGCGGAGCGACGGGATGGCTGATCGGCGAGGAAGGCGGCGGGATGCGCGCCATGTTCACGATGATGAACAATGCCCGGCTCAACGTCGGCCTGCAGGGCGTGTCGATCGCCGAGCGGGCAAGCCAGGCGGCTCTCGCTTATGCCGCGCAGCGGGTCCAAGGCGCCCGCGAGGGACGGGCGGCGGCGATCGCCGAGCATCCGGACGTGCGCCGGATGCTGCTTCGGATGAAGGCCCTGACCCAGGCGGCGCGGGCGCTCGCTTATTACACCGCCGGCCTCACCGACCGGGCAACGATCGGCGACTCCGCGGCGAGGGCTCGGGCCGACCTCCTGACCCCTTTGGTCAAGGCCTACGGGACCGACGTCGGGGTGGAGGTGGCGAGCCTGGGGGTCCAGGTCCATGGCGGGATGGGCTATGTGGAGGAGACCGGCGCCGCCCAGCATTATCGCGACGCGCGAATCTCGCCCATCTACGAGGGCACCAACGGGATCCAGGCCGCCGATCTGGTCGGCCGGAAGCTCCGGCTGGAGGGCGGGGCGGTGCTCGCCCGGCTGCTTGCCGAGATACGCGACGAGGCGGACGTGCCGCTCGCCGCCCTGGCGGAGCGATGCGCGGCGGTAGCCGAGCATCTGTCGGGCGCCGAGCCCGACGATCAGCTTGCCGGGTCCTATCCGTTCCTGACGATGCTGTCGGTCGCGACCTGCGGCTGGCTGATGAAGCGCAGCCTCGCCGCCCTCGAGACGGCGGAGACGAGCCCCGCCTTCGCGGCGGCGAAGCAGGCGGCGGCGCATTACTATCTGGAGCGGGTCGTGCCCGAGGCCCTCGGCCTCGAGGCCGAGGCGATGGCGGGCGCGGCTCTGCTTTATTCGATCGACATGGAGACGCTGGCGGCGGGGTAAGCCCGACCTTTTTCTCTCCTCCCCCGGATTTCCGGGGGAGGGGGACCGCGCGAAGCGCGGTGGAGGGGCTTCGTGAGTCGGGAAGGAGCCCCTCCACCAGGCTTCGCCCGGTCCCCCTCCCCTGCAAAGGCAGGGGAGGAGATGGACGGACGGCTGCCCTCCCTTAAACCATCTCCAGCTTGCCCTCGCGGCGACCGACCTGGCGGTAGATGCGGGGGCCAAGATCGAGCCGGAACGCGCCCATCTTCGCCGCCGGGGTCTCCGCCTCGCGGCCGACGAGCCAGGATTTGGACGAACGGCCGGTGCCGCCGCTCCAGTCGTAGGCGACGGTGGCCGCGATCATCGGGACGAAGATCGCCCGGCCCTGGACCTCGATGGTTCGAACCTCGGCGTTGGACATCCGGATCGCGCTGCCCAGCCGAAGCTCCTCGCCCGGCGGGATGGTGACGTGGGGGGAGCCGCTGCGGGCGTGGAGCGGGGCGGCGAAGAATTCGGCTATCTCGCCGTCCGATCCGGCGTTGAACATCTGCGCTTCGATCCGGATGTTGCCGGCGACCGCCGCACCCGCGTTGCGGAGCACCAGCTCGTAATTCACGATCGTCTCGTTCTCGGTCGCCGCGGCGCGCTCGGGCACGATGTCGAGCTCGAGCCACGCGCGCGGCGCTTCGACCGTCTCCGGAACGGGGGCGGCCGCCGGCTCCGGCTCCGGCTCTACGGCCGACTTGATAGTGGGTTCGGCGACCGGGCCGGGCTGCGGCCGGGACGGCGGATCGAAGAGCGCTCCGCCCAGGTCGCGAGCCACCGCCTGCGGGCGTCGGCGCCGCCGAAGGAAAAGCAGGGCGCCGGCGCCGGCGAGCAGCGGAAGGAGGAGCCACCACCAGGAGAAGCCGGTGGAGGCGGGAGGCAGGGCGGCCGGACTCGGCGCCGGCTCGATGGGCGGCGGCGGAGTGCGAGTCTCGACGGGCGGAGGGGCGGTCTCGGTCGACGCCGCGGGAAGGGCGGGTGCCGGCGCCGAGCGGGCAGGGGCCGGTGCGGGCGCGGCGGGCGTGACGCGCAAAGCGTCGGACGATGCCGGTGCCGGCGCCGGCGCGGGCGCTCGCGCGGGAGTCGCAGGAGGAGCGGGCTTCGCGGCGGCAACGCGCGGCTTCGCGTCGGCGGCCGGCGGCTTCGGCGATGTCCGGGCGGGTGCGGTAGCGGGCGGGGCGGCCGTCGTCGTCGGCGCGGGGTCGGCGGGCGGCGTGGTGCGCTGGCCCGGGAGCTGGAAGTCGCGCAGCTGCGGCGGGCCGATCGTGTTCGTCTCCTGCGCCGCAGCGCCGGAAGCGCCGAGCAGAGTGACGAACGAAGCGAAAGCGACGGCCCGGAGGCTGCGGCGGCGTGGTCTGGCCATGTCGAAGCGGAAATTCCCTTACCCGGCCGGTCTTTTACGCGCCGCCGCCCCCGCGAGTCCAGCGCACGAGGCCGGAACGGTCGCTGCGCGGGGCGGCGCGAGCGGAATAGTTTGCGCTCTCGGCGTCACGCATTATGCCGCTGCTATCGCTTGGGATTTCCATCAGCGCGAAGCATCGGGCGGGGAGCCGGGATGAAGTTCGAAACGATCCTGGCGTGCGTCTTCCTCGCATTGGCCGCGCCAGCCCCCGCTCCGGCCGCCCCCGTTTCCGCGGCCCCCGCTTCCGCACAGGCCGGGAGCGACCTGCCCGCCGACGAGCGGGTGCGCTTCGGCACGCTGGACAACGGAATGCGCTACGCCATCGTCGTCAATGCCACTCCGGCCGGCGAAGCCTCGCTTCGCCTGCGCATCGGCGCCGGATCGCTCGAGGAGCGCGACGACCAGAGGGGCCTCGCCCATTTCATCGAGCATATGGTTCTGAACGGGACCCGCCACGTTCCCGAAGGCGAGTTCGTCAGGCGGCTCGAGCGGGAGGGGCTGAAGTTCGGGCCCGACACCAACGCGAGCACCAGCTTCGACCAGACCGTCTACATGCTCGACCTCGCGCGATCCAATTCCGAGAAGCTGGAGACGGCCTTGTTCCTGCTTCGCGAGGTGGCCGGCGAAGCCACGCTGGAGACCGCAGCGATCGACCGCGAGCGCGGCATCATCCTTTCCGAGGAACGCTCCCGCGCCGGGCCTCAATACCGGATCCTGGTCGACGAGCTCGGCTACCTCTTCCGCGGCGACCGGCTTGCCGACCGGCTTCCGATCGGAACGGTCGAGAGCATCCGAACCGCGCCGAGGGAGAGGCTCGCCGATTTCTACGACCGCTATTACCGTCCTGAACGGGCGACCCTGATCGCGGTCGGCGACTTCGATCCCGCTATGGTCGAGGCCCGGATCCGGGCATTGTTCGGGGACTGGAGGGGCCGCGGCGCCGCCGGAGCGGACGCGCCAGCCCCCGCCCCCGGCAGGCGAGGCCCGGAAAGCCATGTGATCGTCGAGCCGGGCAGCCCGAACCGGGTCAGCCTGGCCTGGGTCAGCGCGCCGGACCTTAGCGCCGACAGCGCCGCCGCCCGCCGCCGCTCCCTCGTCGACCGGCTCGCCCTCACCATCCTCAACCGACGGCTGGAGCGGCTTGCGACGAGCCCGGCCCCGCCTTTCGTCGGCGCCTCCGCTTCCCTTTCCCAGCAGGCGGACCGGGCGCGGATCGTCGAGGTTGGCGCGATCGCGCAGACCGGCCGATGGCGCGAGGCGCTTGCCGCGATCGAACAGGAAGCGCGCCGGGCGGCGCAGCGGGGCTTCGTCGCGTCGGAGCTGGACCGCGAGGTGGCGGCGGTTCGCGTCCGGCTGCAGGCGGCGGTGGCGGGCGCCTCCACCCGCTCCACCCCGGCGATCGCGCAGGCCCTCGTCTCCGCTGCCAACGAGCGCGCGGTCTTGACCTCCCCTGCGACCGACCTCGCTTTGTTCGAGGCGGCGGCGAAGAACCTTACCGTCGGGGAAGTGAGTGCAGCCGCCGCCCGCCTGTTCGCCGGCGGCGGTCCGCTCCTTTATCTCTCGAGCCCGCTTCCAGTGGACGGGGGCGAGGCCGCACTGACCGCCGCTTACGCCGATTCGAAGGCTCGGCCGGTAGGAGCCGCGGCGGTCCAGGCCGCGAAGTCCTGGCCCTACTCCCGTTTCGGCATTCCCGGCGCCGTGATCGAGCGGCGCTCGCTGCCGGGCCTCGACGCGACCGCCGTGCAGTTCGCCAACGGAGTCCGGCTGACCGTCAAGCCGACCGCGTTCAAGAAGGACCAGGTGCTCGTCTCGGTCCGCTACGGCACCGGCCAACTCGGCCTGCCGAGGGATCGCGCCGACCCTTTGTGGGCCGCGATGAGCGGCGGCTTCGTCTCCGGCGGGCTGGGGCGGCTGACCGCGGAGGAGATGAAGCAGGTCCTTGCCGGAACGCTCTACGGAATCGATGCCGGGGAGGACGACGATAGCTTCACCCTCGCCGGTGCAACCCGGAGCGAGGATTTCGAGCGGCAGATGCAGGTCCTCGCCGCCTTCGTCGGCGATCCGGGCTGGCGGCCGACCGGCTTCGAGCGCCTCCGCCAATATAGCGCGACCCTTCACGATCAGATGGCGGCGACCCCGGGCGGTGTCTTCGCCCGCGACGCCGCCACCCTGCTCCGCTCGGGCGACCTTCGCTGGGCGACTCCCGGGCGGGAGGCCATGGCGGCGGCGAACGTGGCCGACGCCCGGCGCCTGCTCGCCCCCGCGCTCGCCCACGGGCCGATCGAGGTTATCGTCGTCGGCGACGTGAGCGTCGATGAGGCGATCCGCCGCACCGCCGCGACGTTCGGCGCACTGCCCCGGCGTAAGGCGGAGCGGATCGACCCGGCGGCGCTTGCCGTGCGCTTCCCGCCGGCCGGCCTCGTCACCCGCACCCACAAGGGCCGGGCCGACCAGGGCCTCGCCTCCATCGCCTGGCCGACCGCGGATTTCTATTCCGACACCCGCCGGGCACGGACCCTGAACCTGCTCGGCCAGGTGATCCAGCTCCGCCTTACCGACGAGATACGGGAGAAGCAGGGCACCACCTACAGCCCGAGCGCCGGCCATTCGCCGTCCGACGTCTTCCCCGGCTACGGCTATCTCGCCGCCACGATCGAGGCCCCGCCCGGCAAGCTGGACGGCTTCTTCGCCGACGCGCTTCGGGTGGCGCGCGATCTTCGCGAGCGGCCGGTCGGGGCGGACGAGCTGGAGCGGGCGCGCCGGCCGCTGGTCGACAACCTCCTTCGCCAGCGGCTCGGCAATGCCTGGTGGCTCACGCAGCTCGGCGGAGCGGCGGAGCATCCGGAGCGGGGCGAGACCATCCTGAACGCGGTCGAGCAATATCGCGGGATTACCGCGGCGGACCTTCAGAAGGCGGCCCAGGGCTATCTGGACGACGCGAAGGCGTGGCGATTCAAGGCCGTTCCGGAAGCCCCCGCCAAGCCGTAGCGTTTCGTCGCGGAGATTTCGAACCCGCTTCTGCCGTCACCCTGAACTTGTTTTAGGGTCCAGGTCTCCACCCACCCTGCCGCCTCCATCCTGGATGCTGAAACAAGTTCAGCATGACGAAGCGCGGGCGGCTGTTCAGCGCAAGACGATCAGCTTCTCCGGCCCCTACCGCCCCCCGATGACGGGCCGGCCGACGTCTTCCTGGCCGTCGGTGCGTCCCGCCATCTCGAGCATTCGGTCGAGCGACTTCTTGGCGGCGAGGCGGAGGTCCTCTTCCATCTCGATGCGCGGCTCGAGATCGCGAAGCGCGAGGTAGAGCTTCTCCAGCGTGTTGAGCGCCATGTACGGGCACATGTTGCAATTGCAGTTCCCGTCCGCCCCGGGCGCGCCGATGAAATTCTTGTGCGGCGCCGCCTTCTCCATCTGATGGATGATGTGCGGCTCGGTCGCGACGATCATCGTCTGGGACGGAGAGGCGAGGGCGTAGTCGAGGATCGCCTTGGTCGACCCGACGAGGTCGGCATGGTCGAGGATGTGCGGCGGGCATTCGGGATGGGCGAGGACCGGCGCGTCGGAATGCTGGGCCTTGAGCTTGAGCAGCTCGGTTTCGGAAAAGGCTTCGTGGACGATGCACACGCCCGGCCAGAGCAGCATGTCGCGCCCCGTCTTGCGGGCGAGGTAGCCGCCGAGATTCTTGTCCGGCCCGAAGATGATCTTCTGATCCTTGGGGATCTGCGAGAGGATGATGTCGGCCGACGAACTGGTGACGATGATGTCCGACAGCGCCTTCACCGCCGCGGAGCAGTTGATGTAGGTCAGCGCGATATGGTCCGGATGCGCCTCGCGGAAGGCGCGGAACTGGTCCGGAGGACAGCTGTCCTCGAGGCTGCAGCCGGCGGCCATGTCGGGAAGGATGACGATCTTCTCGGGCGACAGGATCTTCGCGGTCTCCGCCATGAAGCGAACTCCGCAAAAGGCGATCACGTCGGCATCGGTCGAGGCGGCCTTTCGCGACAGGTCCAGGCTGTCGCCGACGAAATCGGCCAGGTCCTGGATCATCGGGTCCTGATAATAATGGGCGAGGATGACGGCGTTGCGCTCGCGGCGCAGCCGGTCGATCTCGGCGCGCAGGTCGAGGCCCCTCAAGCTTGCGTTGGGTGCGTTCATCTCTGGTCCTTGCTTGGCGGGAAACGCTTGGAAGAAGCTGGATGCCGGATCAAGTCCGGCATGGCGAGGTCCGTCGACCTGAACGCCCCATGCGGAACGCCCAACGCCCTAACGCCCGGCCCGGCGGTCGCGAAGCGCATCCTCGACCGATCGCGACCGCTCCAGATAGGCCGCTTCCTCGCGTCCCGCCGGGTCGAGAAAGCGGACCGCGACGCTGGCGTCGACCCCGCCCGCCCGAAGCGGGACGGCGAAGCTTCGCGCCACGAGCCGCATCGCCGAATCGCGCGCCCGCCGCATCGGCTCCGCCTCGCGCGCCTGGCGCAGAAGGTCGGCTTGCGCCGTCCGGCGGTTGGACTCGTCCAAGGTGCGTTCGGCATCGGTGAGCGCCATCACCAGGCCGCCTTGAGACTGCTCGTGGACGTCCTGCGCGTCGATGCTCGGACCCGAAAGCTCCAGCGGCGGCAGAGTGACGCTAAGCGTACGAGTCGCTTCGTCCCAGGCCACGTCGCCGCGTTTCAGACGGGAGAGGTCGACGCCGTAGCGGACGGTGCCGGGAAGGATGAGGGTCTTCTCGGCGGTGAGGCCGAGGCGGGTCTGAGTGGCGGTGGCGATCGAGACGTAGCGGGCGGCGAAGGAGACGAGGCGCCCTTGGTCGCGAACCGAAAGCAGCGCCGAGTCGGCCAGCGCCCGCGCATCCGGATCCGGCGGCGTCGCGGGCGCGCGCAAGGCCAAGCCGAGGCCCAACCCGACCGCGAGCGCCGCCAGGATCGCCAGGGCCGCAACGGCCGCCGGCGGCAGGCGCAGGCGCTTCAGCGCGCGAGCGTCCAAAACCCCGCCTCCTCGCCGGCCTCTTCTACCTCGCCGCGCCGCTTAAGGTCGATCAGGTGGGCGAGAACCGACCGGGCGGCGGCGGGGTGGAGGCGTGGATCGACGTCGGCGTACATGTCGGCCACCATGGCTTCGATCCGGCCCTCGCCGCGGGCGAGCCGCTCCAGGATCTGGCGCTCTCGGCCGCGCCGGTGCTCGATCAGCCGGCGCAAGTGAGCCTGCGGATCCTCCACCGCCGGCCCATGCGCGGGATAGTAGATCCGGTCGTCGCGGCCGAGCAGACGGTCGAGGCTCGCCATATACGCGGCCATGTCGCCGTCGGGCGGCGCCACCACCGTGGTCGACCAGCCCATGACGTGGTCGCCGCTGAACAATGCGCTATTCTCCCGAAGCGCGAGGCAGATGTGGTTCGACGTGTGCCCGGGAGTGGCCACCGCTTCGAGCGTCCAGCCGCTCCCCGCGACCGTCTCCCCATCGCCCAGAACCCGGTCGGGGCGGTAGTCGGCGTCGAACGCTTCGTCGGAGCGCGGTCCTTCGTCATGCAGCGAAAGCGCTGCGCAGCCGACGATGGGAGAGCCGGTCGCCGCCTTCAGCGGCCGGGCGGCGGGGCTGTGGTCGCGGTGGGTGTGAGTGCAGACGATGGCGGACACCCGCTCGCCGCGGAGCGCTTCGGCGAGGGCGTCGACGTGCTCCGCCAGGTCCGGACCGGGGTCGATGACCGCCACGTCCTCCTCGCCGACGATATAGGTCTGCGTACCGGTGTAGGTGAAAGGGGATGGGTTGGGCGCCAGCAGCCGCCGCACCAGGGGTCCGACTCGTTCGATCCTGCCGGTGGTCGGTTCCTCCATGGACGGGATGTGGGACCGGCGGTGCGGAAAGCCAAGGACCGGCGCGGAGTCACGAAAAAGGGCGGGCGCGCCGCGGTTCCCGCGCGCCTTCCTCCCGCCCTGTCGCTCAACCGGTTTCGTTAAGCCGGCCTATCGTCTCGCCAGGAGATGCGCTTCTCACTCGCCCTGGCTCTTGTCGTTGACGATGGTGGCGACATAGGCCCCGCCGAGCGCCCGCTCGACCCGGATCCGGGCCTCTGCGTTGGCGTCGCCGCCGAGCGCGTCCTCGAGCGCGGCGCGGACTCGCTCGCGCACCGCTGGGTCGGAGGAAGCGCGCAGGACCAGGGTCTGGGTGATCTGCACGTTCACCTGCTCCGGTGGAACCGAGGCGAGGCTGGGCAGGATCCGAAGCCGCGGCAGGCGCATCGGCAGCAGCGACAGCGGCTCGAGCTTCGGCTCCACGGCGGCGAGGGCAAGCCGAGGCCGTTCGAGCCAGGCTGGCCTTGCCGCGGCGCGCGGTTCGAGCGTCTTATGGCGCGCCGCCGGCGAACGGATCGAAGCGACCGCCCTTGGGGCGCTGGCGAAGGCGGCGACGGGCGCCGCGGCGGCGATCTGCGCTCCGGCGGCCGTGGGCGTCGGGGCGGAGAAGCCGGTCGAGCGCGGCGCCTGGGTCGCGGCGGCGAGGCTCAGGCCGCCCACCGCGAGGAGCGAGAGGGCCGCTAAGCCGCCGGCGCTGCGCAGGCGGCTTGGGCGGTGGCTGCGCATCATCCGCAGCCGGCGCTTGAGCTCGCCCGCCCCGTTCATCGAGCAGGCGGCGGCGATCAGGCCGGGTCGTGCGGCCGACTTGACCAGCGCGACGGCATATTGGTGCCGCTCCTCGGCGCTGGCGCGCGCCGCGACGGCGGCGTCGCAGGCCAGCTCCTGGTCGGTCCGAAAAGCGCGAAAGGCGATCCAGGCAAGCGGATTGAACCAATTGACGGCGAGGACCAGGATCGCCGCCACGTTCCACCACAGGTCGCCGCGGCGATGATGGGTGAGCTCATGCTCCAGCGCCAGGCGACGCTCGCCGGGCGCGTAGCGGCGGGTGAAGTCGGAAGGTAGGACGATCCGGCGGCGAAGCAGCCCGAGCGCCAGCGGCCCGTCGACGGCGCGGCTGACGAAGGTCGCGATCCCACCGTAGACCGGCGGCCGGGCGCGACGGGAGCTGCCGTCGAGCCGGCGGACGAAATCCCGGTAGGCGAGCCATTGGAGGACGAGGAAGATGACCGCGCCCCCGGCCCATGTCGCGAGCAACAGGGGCATCCACTGCCCGAATCCGGCCTCGGCCGGCAGGGACGCGGCACCCCCCGTCGCGGGGATGAAGATCACGACAGGGGGAATGGCTTCGGCGAGCCGCGGGAGCGGCGGCAGGACGAGACGAAGCGCCGGCACGAGCCAGAGCGCGTAGGCCCAGCCGGCGCCGAACAGCCGGGCGACGACCGTGCGCACAAGCAGCACCGCGCCGATCAGCAGCGAGACGGCGGCGAGGGTCCCGACCAGCCAGGCGGTCATGACTTGAGCGCTTTGAGAAGGGCTTCGATCTCTTCGATGTCGGCGGGGGTGAGGCGGTCGCGGGCGGCAAGCTGCGCGACCAGGGGAGTCAGCCGGCCGCCGAACATGCGGTCGATCAGCCGGCCCGATTCCTCCGCGACATAATCTTCGCGCCGGATGGCGGGGCGATAGAGATAGCGGCGGCCGTCCTCCTCGTGGGTGAGGACCCGCTTGGCGAGTAGGCGCGAAAGCATCGTCTTGACGGTGGCGAGGGTCCAGCCGCGCTCCGCGGGAACCCGCTCGGCGACCTCGGCGGCGGTCAGCGGGGCCGCCTCCCACAGCACTTCCATGACGGCGTATTCGCCCTCGGCGATTCGCTCCATGGCCGTTTCTCCCCTTTAATGACTACAGGTGTAATCACCCAACGCGTGAACGCTCGATGAATAGGCTTGGACACAGGGTAAAAGCGTCGGCGCGCTTTACAACCGGCGAGATCGGTTAAAATCCGTCAACCATCGCCAGCCGCACAAATCCGCCGTCTCTGCGGACTGGCACGGGGCGTGTATCTTCATCCGCGTCCACACGCTTCCTCCACCACGGGGCGGGCAGGCGCTCCTTCCGGTCGCGCCGCCCGCCCCAGTCCGTTTCAGGGCCCGATCCGCGAATCCTTCTGCCTCCCATCCTGCGGATGGGGAGGGGGACCACCCGAAGGGTGGTGGAGGGGCGAAAGGTGCAGGCTTCCGCCTCGAGCGCGCGAACCGCGGGCGTCACGAAAGCTACCCCTCCACCACCAAAAATGGTGGTCTCCCTCCCCATCTGGCGATGGGGTGGAACGTCAGGCCTTCGCGACCTGCTTCTGCTCCAGGAGCTGCTGGAGCTCGCCGGCCTCGTACATCTCCATCATGATGTCGGAGCCGCCGACGAACTCGCCCTTGACGTAGAGCTGGGGGATGGTCGGCCAGTCCGAATAGGCCTTGATGCCCTGGCGGATCTCGGGGTCCTGGAGGACGTCCACCGTCTCATAGGAAACGCCGAGATGATCGAGGATCGCGATGGCGCGGCTCGAGAAGCCGCATTGCGGGAAGAGCGCCGTGCCCTTCATGAACAGGACGACGTCGTTCTTTCCGACGATCTCGTCGAGGCGCGCGTTGGTGTCGGTCATTCGAAAATCTCCTAATCCGGTGTGCCGGTGGTCAGCTGAAGCGCGTGGAGAACGCCGCCCATCCGCCCTCCGAGCGCCTCGTAGACGCGCTGGTGCTGGCGCACGCGCGGCATCCCCCGGAAGCTTTCGGCCACGACCCGCGCCGAATAATGGTCGCCGTCGCCGGCGAGGTCGGTGATCTCGATCCGGGCATCGGGGATTCCGGTGCGGATCAGCGCCTCGATCTCGTCGGCGGCCATCGGCATCGGATCAGCCTTCGGACGACATCAGCTGGCGGCGCGCTTCGACCGTCTTGTGGTCGAGCGCCTCTCTGATCTTCGTCTCGTCGCAATCGACTCCGGCGGAGGTCAGGTCGCCGAGCAGCTTGCGGATCACGTCCTCATCGCCCGCTTCCTCGAAATCGGCGCGGATCACGTCCTTCGCATAGGCGTCCGCCTCCGCATCGGTGAGGCCCATCAGCCCGGCCGCCCAGGCGCCGAGCAGCCGGTTGCGCCGGGCGACGACCCGGAACTGCATCTCCTGGTCGCGGGCATATTTGGTCTCGAACGCCCTTTCGCGATCGTCGAACGTGCTCATCGAAGCTCCCTTGTCCTGTCGGGAGTCCAGATAGGCGGGCGGAGGGGAGGGTGCAACGTGTCCCTCGTCAGAGGGTCACCACCAGTTTCCCCACCGCGCGCCGAGCCGCCATGTGCGCGATCGCCTCGCCGGCCTGCTCCAGCGGCCAAGTCCGGCTCACCCGCGGCGCGATCTTCCCCTCGCTCCACAGCCGGAACAGGGTCTCGACATGGGCTGCATTGGCCTTCGGATCGCGCGCCGCGAAGGCGCCCCAGAACACGCCGCAGACGTCGCAGCTCTTGAGCAGGGTGAGGTTGAGCGGAAGCTTGGGTATCCCGGCCGGGAAGCCGACGACGAGGTAGCGCCCCTCCCAGCCGATCGCGCGCAGGGCCGGCTCGGCATAGTCGCCGCCGACCGGATCGTAGATCACGTCCGCCCCGCCCGACCCGACGGCGTCCTTGAACTGCTGGGCGAGCGCCTTCGAGCCGTCCTTGTCGAACGGCCCCTGCGGATAGACGATCGCCAGATCGGCGCCGGCCTGCCGAGCGACCTCAGCCTTTTCCTCGGAGGAGACCGCGGCGACGACCCGGGCGCCATAGGCCTTGCCGAGCTCGACCGCCGCCAGGCCAACTCCGCCGGCCGCTCCGAGCACCAGCAGCGACTCCCCCGCCTTGAGCCGTCCACGGTCGAGCAGGGCGTGGATCGATGTCGCATAAGTCAGGATCAGCGCCGAGCCTTCCTCGAAGCTGCGCTCCTCGGGCAGCCGAAGCGCCGTCGCGGCGTTGACCGCCACCTTTTCCGAAAGGCCGCCATGGCCGGTCATGGCAATGACCCGCTCGCCCGCCGACCAGCCGGAGACGCCTTCCCCCACCGCCTCGACGATTCCCGCCACCTCGCCGCCCGGAGCGAAGGGGCGCGGCGGCTTGAACTGATATTTGTCCTCGATGATCAGGACGTCGGGATAGTTGATCGCGCAGGCTCTTACCCGGACGAGCAGCTGGCCGGGGCCGGCGGTGGGGTCTGCGACGTCGCGAAGGACCAGGGTCTCCGGCCCGCCCGGCTGCTGCGAAAGTAGGGCTTTCATATCAATTCTCCGTTCGTCCCGAGCGAAGTCGAGGGGCGCTGGCACTGAGTCATCACGGGCGCCCCTCGACTACGCTCGGGACGAACGAACATTTATCTCTGCGTCGCCGCTTACTGCGCGGCCTGCGGGAAGGCGGGAAGCTTCGCGATGTCGCCCGGCTCGTGCTGGATGATCACCTTGGCCTTCAAAGCCTTCGCAATGCGGTCGAACCGGTCCATCGAGGCGAGCGTGTCGGCGCGGTTGACGTTGAAGCTCGGCACTCCGCGGTTCCTGACATTCTCGTAGAAGTGCCAGAGGTCGCCGGTCAGGAGCACCGGCCCGGTCCTGGGCAGCCGGACGAGCAGGGACTGGTGGTTCTCGGTATGGCCGGGCATCGCCAGGATGACGACGCTTCCGTCGCCGAACACGTCCTTGTCGCCGGTCAGCCGCTCGACCTTCGCCCGGCCTGCAAGCCACGGCGCGATCCGGTCGGACTTGCGCTCCTTCAGGGTGTCGTAATCGCCCGCGCCGATCAGAAGCGTGGCCTTGCCGAAATCGGGAAGCTGGCCGGTATGGTCGTCGTGGCGGTGGCTGATCCCGACCAGGGTCACCTGCTCCGGCCGAACGCCGATCCGGGCGAGTTGGTCCTTCGCCGTGACGGCGAGCGACATGTCGGCGAAATCGTCGGACGCGGGATGGCCGATCATCTCGCCGGGCAGGCCGGTATCCCACAGCATGTAATTCTCGCCGTGGCGGATCAGGTAGCAGCTGTCGGTAAGCCGCTTGGTCTGACCGACGTAGAGAAAGGTGTCCGAAAAGGCGTCGAGGTTCTTGATCCGGAAGCTTCCGCAGTCGAGCCGCCACAAAGCGAGGTTCGATGGCGGTGCGGGAGGTTGAGCGGGAGCCTGGAAAGCGGCGAGGCCCAGCAACGCCGAAGCGAGAAAGAAACTGCGCTTGATCATCTGGACGACCCTTTCCGGCGAGACTTAACGCGATCCGCCGTGCCGCTCCACCCGTCATGCTGAACTTGTTTCAGCATCCAGTCCTCCGCTTCCCCGGCGGGTGACCCGCTGGACCCTGAAACAAGTTCAGGGTGACGGCCGGTGCGTTGCGACGCGGCTTTCGTCAGCTTTCGTAGCGCGCCGTCGTCTTCGCCGCCACTTCCTCCGCCGTGACGTCCGGCGCCAGCTCGACCAGCCGGAACGGGCTGTTGTGATCCGGCCGCTGGAAGACGGCGAGGTCGGTGACGATCATGTCGACCACGTTCTTGCCGGTAAGCGGCAGCGTGCAGGCCGGAATGAACTTCGGGTCGCCGTTCTTGGAATTATGCTCCATGACGACGATGATCTTCTTGACCCCCGCGACGAGGTCCATCGCCCCGCCCATGCCCTTCACCATCTTGCCCGGGATCATCCAATTGGCGATGTCGCCGTCCTGCGACACTTCCATGGCGCCGAGAACGGTGAGGTCGATATGGCCGCCGCGGATCATCGCGAAGCTCTGCTCGGACCCGAAATAGGAGGAGCTGTCGAGCTCGCTGATCGTCTGCTTGCCGGCGTTGATCAGGTCGGGATCGATCTCGTCCTCATAGGGGAACGGCCCGATTCCGAGCATCCCGTTTTCCGACTGGAGGGTCACCTCCATCCCGTCCGGAATGTTGTTGGCGACGAGCGTCGGGATTCCGATGCCGAGATTGACGTAATAGCCGTCGCGAAGCTCGCGCGCGGCGCGCGCGGCCATCTGGTTGCGGTCCCAGGGCATTAAGAGAATCCTCCGATATAGACCGTCGCCCCAGCGAAGGCTGGGGCCCCAGCGGGTGAAGAACGCCGGCGCATTTCACCCTCCGGGATCCCAGCCTTCGCTGGGATGACGGCGGATAAGCGGACGCTCACGCGGCCTCCCTCTGGCGGACGGTGCGGAACTCGATCTTCTTGTCGTAGGGGGCGCCGAGGATCATCCGCTTCACGTAGATGGAGGGCAAATGGATGCCGTCCGGATCGAGGCTTCCGACCGGGACGATCTCCTCCACCTCGGCGACGCAGACCCTGCCGGCGGTGGCCATCGCCTGGTTGAAGTTGCGGGCCGTCTTGCGGAAGACGAGGTTGCCGGCCTCGTCCGCCTTCCAGCCCTTGATGATCGACAGGTCGGCGCGGATCCCGCGCTCCAGCACATATTCCTCGCCGTCGAAGACCTTGGTCTCCTTGCCCTCGGCGACGATCGTTCCGACTCCGGTTTTGGTGTAGAAGCCGGGGATACCGGCGCCGCCCGCCCGGCAGCGCTCGGCGAGCGTGCCCTGGGGGCAGAATTCGACCTCCAGCTCGCCGGCCAGATATTGCCGCTCGAATTCCTTGTTCTCGCCCACGTAGGAGGAGATCATCTTGCGGATCTGGCGGGTCCGGAGAAGCTTGCCGAGCCCCTCATTGTCGATCCCGGCATTGTTCGACACGACGGTGAGGTCCTTGACGCCGCTGTCGCGGATCGCGTCGATCAGCCGCTCGGGGATCCCGCAAAGGCCGAAGCCGCCTGCGCAGATCGTCATGCCGTCCTTCAGCAGCCCGTCGAGGGCGGCGGCGGCATCGGGAAAAGTCTTGTTCATTGACCGCTCCGCTGTGAAGCCCGCCGATAAGCACCGCCGCCGAGCCCGGTCAAGGAAAGTTGAACCGGGTTTCAACTCGCCCCGTCGTCATGCTGAACTTGGTTGAGCATGCAGCGACGATGCGCGTTGCGGGTGGAAGCTGTACCCTGAACCAAGTTCAGGGTGACGGTTGGGCGGATAAGGAGACGATTGATTCGGAAGCGCCCGGCGGTCTAGCTGCGCGCTCCGCCGCTCCTGCCGAGGACCTCCTTATGAGGATCGCACCGATCCACGCCGCGCTTGCCGCCTTCCTCCTCCTCGGCCTGCCGCTCGCGGCGAGCGCCCAGCGCGAGGGCGACGACCCCAATTTGTGGCTCGAAGAGGTCGAGGGACCGCGCGCGCTCGCCCAGGTCAGGGCGTGGAACGCCGCCACCGAAGCCACTCTCACCGCCGATCCCAAATTCGAAACCTACCGCGCCCGCGCCCGCGCATTCCTCGACGACGAGCGGCAGATCGCGACTCCCGACCGGCTGCTCGGCGACCGCGTCGCCAATCTTTGGCAGGACGCGAGGAACCCGCGCGGCGTGTGGCGGATCTCGCCGCTCGCCGATTACCGCGCCGGCAAGCCGCGATGGCGCACGCTGGTGGACGTCGACGCGCTCGGCAAGCGCGAGGGCAAGAGCTGGGTCTGGCACGGCGCCGACTGCCTGGCGCCCGATTACCGCCGCTGCCTGGTCTCGCTGAGCCCCGGCGGGACGGACGCCGATGTCGTGCGCGAATTCGACCTCGCCTCGGGGACCTTCGTCGAGGGCGGCTTCGTCCTCCCCGAGGCGAAGAGCAATGTCGCCTGGGTCGATTCCGACACCCTGCTGGTCGGGACCGACTATGGCGCCGGATCGCTGACCAAGTCAGGCTATCCGCGCATACTCAAGCTGTGGAAGCGCGGAACGCCGCTCTCCGCCGCGCGCACGCTGTTCGCGGGGGAATCGGGCGACGTCTCCTCCACCCCGCAGGCGGTCCAGAGCGGTGCCCGCCGCTGGGTTTTCGTCAGCCGCGGCAAGACTTTCTGGACCAACGAATATCACCTCCTGACGCCGTCCGGGGGGCTGATCCCCGTTCCGCTCCCGGCGGACGCCGAGTTCCAGGACGTGCTCGGCGACCGCCTGATCGCCAAGCTGCAGAGCCCGCTCGGAACGTTCAAGGCGGGAAGCCTCGTCGCCTGGTCGTTCGACTCGATCCTCGCGCGCGGCCGGGCGGAGCCGAGCCTCGTCATGGCGCCGACGCCCCGGCAGGCGATCGAGGAAGTCTCCGCCTCGGACAACGTGCTTTGGGTGAAGGTGCTGGAGGACGTGTCCGGCCGGCTCTACGCCCTCACGCCCCAAGGCGCCGGGTGGAAGTCGCGCCCGGTGCCGCTGGCGCGCAACAGCACCCTTCACCTGCTGGCCGCCGGCGGCAACCCGGATCAGGCCTTCGTTACCGTCGAGGGGATGCTGACGCCGCCCGCCCTCTACGCCGTAGGCCGCTCCGCTCCGCCGGCTCTGGTCCAGCGTCTTCCGCCGGCCTTCGATGCGGGCGCCTTCACGGTCGACCAGCGTTTCGCCCGCTCCCGCGACGGCACGCAAATCCCTTATTTCCTGGTCCGCCGAAAGGACGCCAAGGGCCCGGTCCCGGCGCTCATCCACGCTTATGGCGGCTTCCGCGCCGCGCAGACGCCCGGCTATCTCACCGGCCAGCCCTACCGCGCCGGGCCGCTCGGCCTGTTCTGGGTGGAGGAGGGCAATGCCTATGTCCTCGCGAACATCCGCGGCGGCGGCGAATATGGCCCGCAATGGCACCGCGCCGCGCTTCGCGAGAACCGGCAGAGGAGCTTCGACGATCTTCACGCCGTGGCCGAGGATCTGGTCCGCACCGGAGTCTCGAGGCCGAAGCTGATCGGGATCTCCGGCCGGTCCAACGGCGGAGTCCTGGTCGGCGCCGCGATGACCCAGCGTCCGGACCTCTACGGCGCCGTCATCGCCGGCTCGCCGCTGCTCGACATGAAGCGCTATTCGCACCTTCTCGCGGGAGCCTCGTGGGTCGACGAATATGGCGATCCCGACAAGCCGGAGGACTGGGCCTTCATCTCCCGCTACTCGCCCTACCAGAATGTGAAGCCGGGAGTCCGCTACCCGGCGGTGTTCTTCTACAGCTCGACGAAGGACGACCGGGTCCATCCCGGCCACGCTCGAAAAATGGCGGCACGGCTCGGCGAATATGGAAACCGCTTCTACTTCCACGAATATCTCGAAGGCGGCCATAGCGTCGGCGCGGAGCATGCCGAGGACGCGAAGCGCTCGGCGCTGCTGACGGCCTATCTGAAGCGCGAACTGATCGCGGCGCGGGTCGGTCATCATGCCCCCTCTCCCCGTGGGGGAGAGGATGAGCAGGCACGCCATGCCCCCGGCATGGCTGCGAACGTCCGGGGGACGTTCGCACCTGCTCATGGTGAGGGGGTTCTGAGTTCGGGGCTGAACTCGGACGCCGAACCCCCTCACCCTACCCTCTCCCCGCCGGGGAGAGGGGCGGCAAGCCAGTCCACCTTGGCAGGCTCCCGGTGATGACCTTCGTCCTTCCCGGCTTCGACCTGGACGCCTTCGTCGCCGCGACCCTCGCCGAAGATCTCGGCGAAGCCGGCGACGTCACCTCGGCGGCCGTCATCCCCGAAGAGGCGCGGTTCACCGGCGTGATGGCGACGCGCGAGCCGATCGTCGTGGCCGGGCTCCCGATTGCCGAAGCCTTCTTCCGCCGGCTCGATCCCGAAGTGGTGATCGAGCGGCTGGCGAAGGACGGCGACCGAGTCGCCGCGGGCGGCACCCTGCTTCGCCTGCAAGGGCGGGCGCGGGCGATGCTGACGGCGGAGCGTTCCGCCCTAAACCTCGTCCAGCACCTCTCCGGGATCGCCACCCTCACGAGTCGCTACGTCGACGCGATCGAAGGCAGCGGAGCGACCCTGCTCGACACGCGCAAGACCCTTCCCGGCCTTCGCCGCCTCGAAAAATACGCCACCCGCACCGGCGGTGCGAAGAACCACCGCATGGGGCTGTGGGACGCGGCGATGATCAAGGACAATCATGTCGCGGTGGCGGGCGGAATCGCGCCGGCGGTGCGGCGCGCGGTCGAGGCGGGGATCGCCGACATCATCGTCGAGGTCGACCGGCTCGACCAGACCGAACCCGCGATCGCGGCGGGGGCGACCCACCTGCTGCTCGACAACATGGAGCCGGACGTCCTTCGGCAGGCCGTGGCGCTGGTCAACGGCCGGGTGCGGACCGAGGCGAGCGGCGGCGTGACTCTCCAGAACATCGCGGCCCGCGCCGCCACCGGAGTCACCTACGTTTCGGTCGGCCGGATCACCCAGTCCGCCCCCGCGGCCGACATCGGGCTGGACTTCACCCCGCTTCGCTAACCCCGATTGCCGCCCGCCCGCCGACGCGCTACCCAGCGGGCCGTAAAGCGGGGGAGGGGAAATGCGTCCGACATCGATCAGGGCTTTCGAGGGGCTTTCCCTGCTTGCGGTGGCGATCGGGGCGCTGACGACCTGGCTGGGCTGGGACGCGCTCGTCGCCTCGGTGCGCTCGAAGGTGCTCGGCGCCGGGCTCGAGCCGGCGCTGGCCGTGCTCAGCATCATCTACGTCGGCCTCCTCGTCCTCCTCATCCTGCTCACCGCGCGGCGCGCAAGCGCGGTCGCCAAGTGGCTGTTCGTGGTGATCATCGTCGGCGAGGCCGTGTTCACCGTCCCCAAGCTCGGCGCGATGGCGGGCGCGGGCCTGATCGGCTGGGCGGAAATCGTCCAGCTGCTGATCCAGCTCGTCGCGGTCGCCATGCTGTTCACGGCGCCCTCGCGCGCCTGGTTCGCCGAGTGGCGGGCGCGCTAGCCCGCCGTTCGAGGCGTCGCGAACGCAGGGGCGGGCGTTAGCCGTCCAGCCGGGGCAGCGCTTCCGGATCGGCGCGCACCACCTCGCCTTCGACCAGGCCGGTCGCCGGGTGGTGCTTGTCCAGCCAGCGCTTGATGATCCGAAGGTTGCGGGTGTTCGACCGGAAGAAGAAATCCGGCACCGCCCCGACGAACGGGATCGCGCCGAGCAGGAAGTCGAAGCCGACATTGCCGGTCATCCGGGCGATCTGCCACTTCGACAGGCCGAGGTTGCGCGCTTCCCAGACGATCCAGGCGCCGAGCGCGGTGCTGACGATGTCGCCGACGACCGGGATGACGTCGAGGATCACGTCGAGGCCGACCGGGCGGTTGAGCCCGGGGATCACGAACAGCCGTTCGAGCACCGCCTCCATCGCCTCGATCCGGCGGCGGACGGATTGCGGGTCGCGCCCGATCGGCAGATCGCGCGCGAGCGTCTTGAACGGGTCGTGCGGCGTGGCCATTGCTGTTCTCCTCACACCCTTTATGGGGCGCCGCGGATCAGTTCGCCACCCGGGTGCCGGGCGAAGGGGTTCGCCCGGAAGCCGGTGAGCCGCGGCGAGACCAGCGACCAGCGCACCGGCGCGGCGATCGCGATGAACGGCGCGGCCGCGGCGAGGCGGGCGTCGGCGGCCTGAAGGAGGCTTCGGCGCGTCTCTAGATCGGGTGCGTTCCGGGCCGCTTCGAGCGCCTGGTCCGCGTCGCCGTCGCACACGGAAGCGGCGGCGCAGGTGAAATGGCGCAAATACCAGCTCGCAAGGGCGACCGGCGCGACCTCGTCGATCAGCCGAAGGTCGGCGGGCTCGGACGGGGCGACGCGCTGCGCCTCGACTCCGATGGTTGCCCAGTCGCGCCGCAGGAAGGCGAAAAGCAGCCGGTAGCCGGGTCCGTCGGGAAGGCTGACCCGGACTTTCATCCGCCCGCCGCCGACCAGCGGCGCAAGCGCCCGCGCCGCCGCCGCGCGCCGAGCCGCAAGCGGGAGCGCCGTCCAGTCGGGCGCGGCCGGCGAGTCCAGGCCCTCGACTCCGGCGGGGAGCAGGGTCTCGCGCGCCTGCAGCCCCGGGACCCGGAAGGCGGCGACGATCGCGCTGCGGTCGATCGCCATCGCCAGCGCCTGCCGCGCTTCGGGACGGAGGAGGGGCCCCTCCCGCGCCGCGAACGAAAGCCCCAACATGCCCGCGACGGGATCGAACACCGGCCCGTTGCCGGCAGCGTCGCCGGCGCGGGCGACCGGCAGGTCGCCGAGGCTTCCCCCGAGGACCAACTCGGCCGCTCCTTGCTGGAACCGCGCGACCGCCAAAGCGGCAGGCTCGCCGCGCAGGACGAGCGGCATTGGCGGCGCCTCCGCACCCTCCGCTTCGTCCTCGGCACGACGCGGCGGCGCGAGCAGGAGGGATCCGTCGGGACGGGGCTCGGCGACGAACGGCCCGACGCCCCGGCCGGCCCTAAGCAGCGCCATTTCCGGCTGGGCGAGGAGCTGGAGGAAGTTGAGGCGCGGCGACTTCAAGGTGATCTCGAGCACCTCGTCGGTCATCGCCTCGACCTCGGCGATCGCTCCGAGCAGCGGCTTCAAAGGGTTGCGGCTTGCCGTTCCGCCCGCCGCCTTCAGCCGCTGGACGACCTGCGCCGCGGTGACCCGGCTCCCGTCTTGCCAGGACAGCCGAGCCAGCCGGAAAGTGTAGCGAAGGCCGTCGTTGGACAGGATCCAGCTCTGCGCAAGCCCAGGCTCGATGTCTCCGCCGGCGTCGAACCGCACCAGCCCCTCCGCCGTGCTTTCGATCAGGAACGCCGTGGGCGGATCGATGGCCTGGCGCGAGGGGTCGGCGATGCGGGGCGGAGCGCCGATCGCGCTGATCGTCACCGGCCCGGTCTCGTCCTTTCGGCAGCCGCTCATGGCGAGCAGGGCGGCCGCGGCGAGCAGGATTGGGATGCGAGTCGCCATGGCGGCTGGGGATAGCCCAGCCTCGGCGTTTTTTTTAGCGCTTATGCGGGTTGGCCGGAGCGCCTTTACCCCTCCTTCACCTTTGGCCTCCTACCGTGCCGCCTTGGACCAGGAACAGCCCGTGAGCACCGACGCACCAGCCGGAACCTACAAGCATCGCCGCGCGGCGCGGACCGCGGTTTCGGCAAGCGCCCGGCTGCGCCCGCAAAACTGGTATTCGGTCGAGGTAAGGGTCTGCGACCTGTCCAACTCCGGCTTCATGGCCGAATGTCCGGAAACGGTCCGCATCGGGGGCTACGTCTCGCTCGACGTGCCCGGCATCGGCCCGGTCGACGCACAGGTGCGTTGGCAGATCGGCGGCCGCATGGGCGGCCTCTTCCTCAACCCGATCAGCCTCGCCCGCTGCGAATGGACCGCGGTCAAGGCCGAGCCGCCGCAGGAAGCGGCCTGAGGGCCGGTCGCCCCGATCGGCGGGCGGCGACGACGGAATTGCCTTGAATCGCAGGTCCGGGCGGCGCTCGGCCTCCTCCCTTGCCGGGCGGCATCGGATGGTGCGGACGGCGGGACACGAACCCGCACGCCCCGAGGGGCAGGAGATTTTCAGTCGGGACTCTACGAATAGTCGAAGGTTGTCGTTCGGTATTATTTGGCGGTTTTCTGCGGGCTCGGCTCTGGCACCGGGTCGTTAAAGGGTGGTGAAACAGTGCAGTCATTGGTGGCGAGAGTACACACGATCTACACCGGAGTAAGCATCAACCGGTTGGGTAATCGTTAGTGTCTCAGTCCGAATTGGGCGGCGTTCTGCCGCGGCGGCCGCCGAAAGCGTCTGATAAGCTCCGGTACGGCGCAGGCGCTCGGCGGTCTCAGCCCAAATGCGTGGTGGGTAGGATTTCGCCATTTCCGCCTTCTAGTTCTCCGTTTCGTGTCGGAGGCGCCCGACGTCCCTCCGCAATCGCGGAATAGCCGCACCGGTACGCGTGGCAATGCCCGGCTTTGTAAACCTTGACGGGAGCGGCTTCGCTGTCCGAAACTGGCGTGGGGACGCTGATCAGGGGAATTCCGTGGAAGACTACGTCGAGGCCGTTCGGGCGCCGCTTCGCACGCGCGCCGGCGCTTTGCTCGACCGGGCCGAGACGGCCTATTTGAGGATTTTGCGGGCGGTAATCCTGATCATCGCGACCGTGCTGATCGGCTATGCGCTAATCCTTTCTGCGATCAGCCTCTACCGAGTCGCGCAATCTCCCTCCTCGGTGAAGGAGCAGGAAGCGACCGTCGCGCCTCAGGAGCTCGCCGCGGCCGGTGCCAAGTCCACGGCACAGTCACCTACGCAGGAAAACGGCCCCACCTACGACCCGGCCCAACGCCGAGCCTATGACGAGTTTCTCGGCCGCTATTACACCCTGTTCCGCACCCGCTTCGAGCCCCTGCGGCAGAAGGAGGACAAGCAGCTCACCCGCGCCGAGTTCGACGACAATTTCGTCGGCACCCGCACCCGCCTCGAGGCCGCGTCCAAGCACCAGAGGGACTTCGCGTCCGACATTGCCGATCTTCGAACGCTCCTCCAGGTGATGACGGACGCCTCAGGTCTTCCCGAAACCCGCCAAACGCTCGCTAGCTACAAGGCCGCGACCAAAGTCCGCGTCTGTCGGGCGGTCGAGCGAACCCGCACCATCACAGAAAGTGGGTGGGACCGATATGCTACGAGTTGCCCCGACTGGTATAACGAGCCGATAGGTTGCGCGGTGACCCGGCAGGTCGAAACCCCGTACACGGCGCGCGAGTGCACGATGAAGTTCCCGGATGGGACACGGTCGCACAGTCAGCTCTTCCGCGCCTATCAGGACCGATTCTACGCGCTCCTCGGCGAACGCCGAAGCCGCAATGCCGCCGAGGCCGAGGCAAAGCGCCTCGGCATCATGGCCGGCATTGCCAAGGGGAAGCTCGACCTGTGGCGCGCGCTCGCGATCGCGGGCGGCTTCCTACTGCTGATGTTCTTCTTCCTGCTGATCGCGATTGAACGCCATCAGCGCCGCCTCTCCGGCGCGCCGGCCCCTACGGTTGAGCCGGAGCGGGAGCCCGGCGCCTAATCCCCCTCGTCGAGGGAATTGGTATCGGCGCTGTTCGACGCGTCGCCGGCGCCCGCGATTGGGTCGTTCGCCGTCGCGTCGACGTCGGCCGCGTTGGTGAAGTCGGAGCCCATCAGAGCGTCGTCTCCCGACGCGCGCCTGGAGGCGACGTTCGCCGCGCTGCCGCTCGCGTTCGCGATGGTGCGATCCTCGACCCAGTTCTCGCCTGGCGTGGCCTGGTTATAGGCGGTCGGATCCCACGGCATTCGCGCGCCCTGTCCGGCGGCCGCACCGCTACCCGAGCATTTGGAGTCCCATTTCGCCGTGAAGGCGAGCTGGGCCATCTGCTTGCCCTCAAGCTCCGTCGCCTCGCTGCATGAGCTCCCGTCTATCGACCGACACAGGCTCTGGGCTGATTCGAGCGATGTTGGGTCAAAATCCGGATCGAGTGCCGCTTCCCAGCTGCTTATCTCAACCACGAAGCGCGTGAACCCGACGTAGGCGCCCATCCTGTTCTTTCCGTTGATCTCGCCGCACACCGCGCCGTCGCGCACTTCGACGTTGCGAAACTGGGCGGAAGCCGGATCGATCAGCTGCTCGGCCGCAAGATCTTTCGCGCGTCGCTCAACATTCGCTGAGGTGCCGGGGATCAGGTCGCAGCCCGAAGTGAGCGCTGTACCGATGACAACGAGTGGCACCACGCACATCAGGCCACGCCACCGCTCCATGCTATCCTCCCCCTTGGCGGAAGCATGGCACAGGGCACTTCCGACGGCCAGAGCTCCGCTTCAATGGCTCCAGCCCCGCGGCTAAGAGGTTTTTTCAGACCCGCTCGCGGCGGCCTGCTACGGATTGAGCAGGAGAGGGAAGGTCGGCTTCTCACCGAGGGAGCAGCATCGCCTTTTGCTTCTCGATGCGGCCTAGGTGATGATCCCTGACCGCAAAGCTTGGCCAGCTTGCGCACTTCGCCGGCACTCCCTCCGACCGGACCTGCTTCCAGCTGGCGGCCGTGACGCGCGGGGCGGCGGCCGGGGCGCCGAGACGTGGTCAAAATGGGCCAGTTGACGTCGAACGCGAGAGACGGTTATCACGCGGTTCAACAGGGTAAGATGAAAATAACGCTCAAGCAGACGGTGCGTCGTGCGTCGCTGCAGTTCATTGGATTTCTGGGAGTGCTCCAAGTATTCCCCGATTATTCGTTTGTACTGCTCGCGCGCCACGAACTGTACCATACGGCTGTCGGCTTTCCGTTCCTCGCAACGGAATGGCTGCTGATGAGTTTCGCCTATGACGTGTGGACCTTGAACGATGTCAACAAGCCTTGAACGGGGATGTACGACGGATTATACATGTACAACGGTGAAGCGATGTCGCACGCCTGGATGTGAGGCTGGTGATTGAGATGAGTACCGAGGGAGTGTTCATCCTTTTCATTGCAGCGCCAGTGGCTTGGTTTGGGAGCCAGGCGATCCTCGCTCAACTCGTCCGGCCGTACCGACTCAGGCTCCGCGATGGCGTTGCCTTCCTTCGCCAGCACGCCACTCTATCGGAGCAGGAGGAGCGCTTCGTGTGCCATCTGTGGCGCAATGCGTACAGCGTGCGCGCCTCGATGTTGCTGTGCTTGGCATACGTCCAAGGGCTGTTGATGACTCGCGAAGCCGTTATTCATGAAGTTGAGTGCGTCGCCGCGGCGAACCCGAATTTCTGGGCCGACAAGCGAATGGGCGACATGATCGACTGGTATTTCGTGTCGGCCTTTGCGGCGAACCCGCTGTTCGGAGTGCTCGCGCTCGTCCTACGCATCTTGTGGGCGGCGAAGGTACGCTGGCTCGTACGTCCGACGATGACTCAGAACGTTCGCGCGCTTCCTCCCGTGGAGGCGGCGGCGCGGCTCTAGCTGCTCCGCGCGGATCGCCCGGCACCGCAATGCAAACGGCTTAGCAGGCTTTGCGCCGGCAACGCCGTACCAGGTGAAGATCGTCGGTCTTCAAAATCAGCAGCCCACCCTTCGTGTAAACGGCAGTCCGCTCCTTGTCCTGCAGTACCGCAAAGCCGACGATGTTCATCCGCTTCACACGGTAGGCGAAGCAATCGCGGTGGCAGCCGTCATCCACTCGCGCGATCAGTGCGCCCGCCTCCGCGCCGCCGTAGATCGTTCCAGCGATGTAAGCGACCGTGACGAAGAAGAAGGCGAGAATAGAAAGCGTATCCGTTCGGGCTCCCTTAAGGGGGCCCCAATGTATCTTTCCCCCCCCGATGTGGCGGTCGAGCCAAATGAAGACTGCGCCCAAGGCGGCCACGGCGACGACGCCCATCGCCAGCGGGATCAACCCCCGCGCTAGAGTGCTCTGCAGGCTTTCGTCTAAGACCCGAACATCCAGGCCCATCTCGAGCAGGAATGCCCGGTTCCGCGACCATCCGGCTGCGTAGAGCATCCCCGTTACGACGAGCGCCATAGGTGCCACGATTGAGCCGAAGGTGGAGATCGCCGCGAGCGGGTCCATCCGCCGTCGCTCTGGAGGTTGTCCCTGACTCATGCCGCCTGCTCACTTTCCCGCCCAGGAGTGCCATCCGGCGACGATTGCACCCTAGCATGGCGGATCGGTATCGCGCAGTGGGCGGTTCCAGTCGTGTGGGGTATGAAAGTTTCGAGGGTGGGGTTGGTTGCGGTGAAGTCGCGGCGGTGGCCGTTGCCACTGCCTGGCCGAGTAGGCCAGGCTCGCCCCTGCCCACCAGGATCACATTGGGGAAATCGTGGTATCGCACGGCGGTGCACTGGCCGACTAGCTCCGTCAGGCCCTGCTCGTGGTGAATCTTTGCTTTGCATCTCGTGGCGCAGCCTCAGATAAACTGCCAGCTTTCGGGGCCCCGGACGACGGCGGCCTCAACTTCGGCTGTGGCCACGGCTACCGCCATCGAAGCCACGTTGATCGTGTGGTGGTCGGGATCATTGCCCATGTCGCTCTCCCTCGGAGCGCAGCATTGCACATGGAAACGGGTACTAACAATCCGCTCGCAATCGGCTCGACCTAGCGCCAGTTCCGGTTCCAGTTCTGGTCTCCTTTACTCCGGTAAGGACCACCTGAAAGTATGGGTCACTTCGCCGGGCACTGCCTCGCCATTCGCATCCTTGGCCGGCGCGTACCGACCGCGCATCGTCAGGAGGCGGCAGGTCGTCGAGTCAAGCGTGGCGGAGCCGCTCGAGCCAGTGACCGCACAGCCACTGACGCGGCCATCGACGCCGATCGTCAGCTTCACCGTCGTCGTGCCTGCCTCGCCCGCGCGAATGGCCGAAGCAGGGTAATCCTCGTTCGTCACCCAGCCGGGCGGGTAGCCGCGTGGCAGCGGGGGCTGAGCCTGTGCCGACGCGGACGCTGACGAGGGCGAGGCGAAAGGATCGGCGGGGATGTGAGCGAGCCGGGCCCGCTCCCGAGCCTCGGCGTTGAGGCGCGCCTTCACCGATGCTGCGCACCGCCGAAGCACCTGCACTGCCGCGCCGGATCCCGAGAGCGAGAGGTCGTCCACGACCGTCTGGTCGCGATAGATCGTGATGCCGCTGCCCTTTGCGAAATCAGCAACGAAGGCATCGGACATGCGGGTCAGGATAGCGGGCTTGTACCCGATCTTCGTGCCGACGGACTTCGCTCCACCGTACTCAGCGGACCCGATGACGAAGCGAAGCTCGTAGAGCTCCTTCTCCTTGATCGACCAGTTCGAGTTCGCCACCGCAAGCGTGAGGTGTCCGTCCACCTCGAGCGAGAGGTAAAGCGTGGACTCGCCCGCACCCTCATACTCCTGGGCCATGACGCAGCCGTCATCGATCTCGCCGATGTCCCAGCCGCCCGTGGTCGGCCAGGTTCGCGCGCCCGCCGCGGCCGGCACGAGCAGCGCGAGCGCCGCGGCCGGCAGGGAGAGGCGAGAGAAGGGGGACGGCATGTCGATCCTCGAGCTGCGCCGCGGGCGGGCGGTAGCGACGTAGGTTGCCGCCCGGAGCCCGGCCGGTCAATCGCATGCGAGAAGGCCGATGCCTCCCGTTCACTAGGACGGAGCGAGCCCCGCAGAAGCCCGCCAGCCACCGGGCACGGCGAGGGGCCGATCAGGCCGTGCCCTGCCGTCGCGTGTAGAGGCGGCTACGGGAGGAGGGGTGCAGGGCGCTTCGCGGGTCCTTGGTAGGGGATCCGGAGGGGTTAAGCGGTGTGAGACCCCATTAAAAAGACCTGTGCTTCAATTTTCGATTAACGTTGATCGCAATTTCGGGTTCTGTGCTCGTTTTGGACCGTTTTCGCGTGGCCTGAACAGGCCGTTGTGGGAAAGAGAAGGGCATGGAGTCGCCGCATTTGCGAGCGCCCATGCCTACGTCCTGCACCATCGGCCGGCTCGGCCAATTCGCCGCCTACGAACGCGAGTGCCGGTTGGCGCTTGAGCAAGCCTGGCTAAGGGCTGCCGACCGCGCCGCCCGCCTCGCGATCGCCGACCTCCGACGCCCCATATTTTGCGCCACACCGGGATCAGCCGCATTCTGATGAACGGCGCCGACTCGAAGACGGCGCAGATCATATCCGGGGCACACGACGATCGGGATGCTGATGCACTACGCGCACGTCCTCTCGCCGCACGTTCAGACCGCGATGAGCAACCTTGACCGGGCCAGCGTCGGCACGATTACACCAGAATTACACACGGCCGGCGGGGGCAGCGAGTCAGGTGAGGTCGTCGCGATCGGCAATCAGCGAACGAAAAGAGCGGCTTAGCTATGGTGCGGACGGCGGGACTCGAACCCGCACGCCCCGAGGGGCAGGAGATTTTAAGTCTCCGGCGTCTACCGGTTCCGCCACGTCCGCACGCGCTTCGCATAGCGGGTTAACGGCGGCGCGCGAACCCTTCCAAGGCCTTCCGGCGACGGCGCAGGCCGACGCGACGGCTCAGGCCTCGGCGGTGACTTCCTGGAGGTTCAGCCGCTCGCGCATTTCCTTGCCCGGCTTGAAATAAGGCACTCGCTTGGCGGACACGTCGACCGTGTCGCCGGTGCGGGGGTTGCGGCCCTTGCGGGCGTCGCGGTCGCGGGTGGAGAAGGCGCCGAAGCCGCGAAGCTCGACCCGACCGCCCTTCTGCAGCTGATCGATCACCGACTCGAAGAAGGACGAGACGACCCGCTCGATCTCCTTGCCGGTCAGATCTGGATGATCGTCGCAAAGCTTTTGGACCAGCTCGGAACGGATCACGGCTTCCCCCTCTCCTGCGGGCGATTGGGTAAGGACTGCAGTCGCCGCGGATCCCCCGAAACCGCGCCGTTGATCCAAGTTAAACCCAAAATTTTTCAAAAACGCAATAACCGAGGTGGGTAAGGGGCGAGAAAATTTCACCTTTTCCCCGTGAAACGAAAAAGGGCGGGCGCCTCTCGACGCCCGCCCGCTCGTAACTCATTTCGGAAGCGATTTATTTTTCTTCCTTGGCCTTCAAAGCGCGACCCAGGATGTCGCCGAGGCTGGCGCCGGCGTCGGACGAGCCGTACTGGGCCACCGCCTGCTTCTCCTCGGAGATCTGGAGCGCCTTGATCGAGAAGTTCGGCTTCTTCGACCGGTCGAAGCCGATCACCATCGCGTCGAACTTCTGGCCGACCTGGAAACGCTCCGGACGCTGCTCGTCGCGGTCGCGGCCGAGATCGGTGCGCTTGATGAAGCCCGTCGCCCCGTCGTCGCCGACCTGGACCTCGAGCCCGCCGTCGCGAACCTCGAGAACGGTCACGGTGACCGTCTCGTTCTTGCCGACTCCGCCCGAGGCTCCGGCGCCGCCCTTGGCGACTCCGCCGCGCTCGAGCTGCTTCATGCCGAGCGAGATACGCTCCTTCTCGACGTCGACATCGAGCACCACGGCCTTCACCGTCTCGCCCTTGCGATGCAGGTTCAGAGCCTCCTCGCCGGTCACGCCCCAGGCGATGTCCGACATGTGGACCATGCCGTCGACGTCGCCGTCCAGCCCGATGAACAGGCCGAATTCGGTGGCGTTCTTGACCTCGCCCTCGACTTCGGTTCCGACCGGGTGAGTGTCGGCGAAGGCGTGCCACGGATTGGCCTGCGCCTGCTTGAGGCCGAGGCTGATGCGGCGCTTGTCCTGGTCGACCTCGAGCACCGCCACGTCCACTTCCTGCGAGGTGGAGACGATCTTGCCCGGATGGACGTTCTTCTTGGTCCAGCTCATCTCGGAGACGTGGACGAGGCCCTCGATGCCCGGCTCGAGCTCGACGAACGCACCGTATTCGGTGATGTTGGTCACCCGGCCGCGGAACACGCCGCCGATCGGATACTTGGCCGCGGCGCCCTCCCACGGATCCGCCTCGAGCTGCTTCATGCCGAGGCTGATGCGCTGGGTCTCGCGGTTGATCCGGATGATCTGGACCCGGACGGTGTCGCCGATCCCGATCAGCTCGCTCGGATGGTTGACCCTTTTGTAGGAGATGTCGGTGACGTGGAGCAGGCCGTCGATCCCGCCCAAGTCGACGAAGGCGCCGTAGTCGGTGATGTTCTTGACCACGCCGTCGACCACCTGGCCCTCGGCCAGGGACTGGATGAGGCCGGAGCGCTGCTCGGCGCGGGTCTCTTCGAGGATGGCGCGGCGCGAGACGACGATGTTGCCCCGGCGGCGGTCCATCTTGAGGATCTGGAAGGGCGAGGGCACGTCCATCAGCGGCGTGACGTCGCGGACCGGACGGATGTCGACCTGGCTGCCCGGAAGGAAGGCGACGGCGCCGCCGAGATCGACGGTGAAGCCGCCCTTGACGCGGCCGAAGATGACGCCCTCGACGCGGTTGCCGGCGGTGAACTCGGTCTCGAGCTTGTCCCAGGCGGCCTCGCGGCGGGCGCGGTCGCGCGACAGCATCGCCTCGCCATTATGGTTCTCGACCCGGTCGACATAGACGTCGACGACGTCGCCGACCTTGATGTCGGCCTTCTGGCCCGGAGCGGCGAATTCGCGAAGGGCGACGCGGCCCTCGCTCTTCAGCCCGACGTCGATGATCGCCATGTCGTTCTCGATCGCGGTGACCGTTCCCTTGACGACCTTCCCCTCGAACCCTTCATTCTCGCCGCCGAGAGTCTCGTTCAGCAGCTTCGCGAAATCATCGCGCGTCGGCATCGCCGTGGTGGCCATAAAATTCTCAATCCTTCTTCGTGTCGTATTCCGGCCAGGGGTTGTCTCCCCCGGTCTTGGAACAAAGCCGCCTCCGCCGCCTCATGCGGTCGGGAGCATCCTGCGGGCACGAAGCGCGCGAGCGGAGCGAAGCGGTAAAGGCCCTCACCCGGCCGCCCTCGGGCGGCTTTCCCTATCCCCTTGGGGGAGAGGGTGGATAAGCAAAAAGAGCGCGTCGAGGTGGGGCATTTCGCCTCTCCCCCTCGCGCGCCGAGCCTAAGCTTAAGCTTCCGCAGGCATTTTCACGCCCGCCGGACGGGGCGGCATATAGGGGAGAGGGGGTCTTGTCCGCAAGGGGTACTTGTGGGCGGGAACAAGGGAGCGGGCTCGATCAAGTCCGCCTGCGTGACTCGAACGGAAGTTCCCGCACGGCGCTGAGACTAGTCCGGCTCTTCTTCCCACAGGAATTCGATGGCCGCGTCCAGTCCATCCGACCGCCAGTCCATTGCTGTGGCGGTTTTCTTCACAACGGCGAGGATCTCGCGGAACGCGACCCTCCACTGAGCGAGGGACGAATCGTCGAGCACGCCCTCCGCGGGTTCCCACGCAACCCACAGCTGCTCACTCGCCTTGTATGCTGAATCCCGCCATTTCCGATCGGCGCCCGCCGTGTCTCCCCACTTGGTTATGACGTTCGACATCGACGAGAGTATTCCTGGTCGCTCCGATGGATAGGTCAGAGCGATCTCCATCAGGCTGCGGCAAGCTCCAAATCTCACGTCCCGGTGTTCATGCTCATTATTCCACACCTGCAGCAAAAAGTAGATGGCCGTCGGTATCAAGTCTTCCGGTACACCGCGGCCGAGGGTGTGGACTAGTCGCCACCGAACCCCAACTCCAATCTCGCTCGGTGCGAAGTTTGGCGGGAACTCCTCCGCTGAGGCAGACTGCGTGCTTGTCAAAGACGCCATGAAGGCGAGGATCGCGGCTTCGCATGCTTCCTCCGTCAGGCCGGTTCGGCGCAGCACGTTGGACGCCGACCAGCCAACGAAGGGAAATGGCATCACGAGCAGCGTTACGCTGTCGATTCCGGCGGGTTCGGCCAGCGCGAAAAGGGAATCCCAGGTGGCGAAAGGCTTCAGTTCAGCCGTGCTGAAGTCGACATCCTTGAACCGCGCGTGCACATGTTCCCACAGATCCTCCTCCGATCCCGATTTCGCGGCATCGAGGAGACTAGTCGCGAACTGATCACCCGCGTCCGCGAGGCGACGGAGGGGCACTTCAACCGCCGTCCGGGTATGCTTGAAGGGGTCCAAGAGGCGTATCGCATTGATGCCGATGAAGGCATCGCGCACCTCAGCTGCGACCCCATCCACACCTTGGGCAAGCAGGGCCATGACGCGTTCCCAGCGCCAATCATACATGGTCTGGAGGAACAGATTGAGGTAGACTCCCGTAAGCTGTTCGAGCGCGAGACGAAGGCCATCGTCTGAGCTGTCCTCAAGTGTGATCGCCGTGAAGCCCGCGTTGGTCCAGGAATCAAGGGGGAGGCGCACGAAATAGGTAGCGGCCAGCCACTCCTGGTACAGCGGATGTTGAAAACTGATCAGGGCAACTTCGCCGAGGGCGCGTGTCACTACTCCTTGCTCAATAAGCTCGTCAGTTAGAATGGAAACCTCTTCAGTTGTGGAGATATCTAGAGAGTCGTTGGATTTGCGAGTTAAGACGCGACTGAGCGCGCGTGAAAGATGCGCATTCCAATCGCTTTCCGAAATGGCAAGCGCAGCTCCGCGGTTGTGCAAAAGATCGAATGAGAGCCTTTCCAAGAGAGCGTTGAGGAAGTTGTCGGGAGCCTTCTCCAGCCAAGTGCCGGGGCGAGACCGCCGTGCTTTCGCGAACACGGAGGCGAAATAACGCCCGAACATCTCGGAGCGCGGAACATCGCCGAAAGACTGTGTCGCCACGGCCAGGCTGAGCATCTGCGGATTGGCAAGGAAGGCCCGCAGCCGAGAGTTCCAACCTCCTACCGTTCTTCCGGTCGCACTAGCGACGACACGGTCTGCGACGGGCGTTACCACAAACACCCGGGTGTCCTCGCGCGGCCGCAACTCCGTCGTCGTGCGGGCGGTGGCGATTAGCCGCGTGTCGGCACGATAGCGCGCATGTTGTTCCAGCGCTTCGAGCAGCCGAGCGGCATCCTTGCCCACTTCGTTGACACCGTCGGCGATGACGACGAGTTGATTTCCGGAATTGAGCTTTTCGCCCCATCCACTGACCTCACAGGCTGGTGTACATAGGCGGTTCATCAACTCGTCGGGGCGGGAGGAGAGTTCATCGAGCGTCAAGGTGAGAGTGGCGCCGCGCTCGCGTGCCTTCAGCTTCTTCAGATCGAGCCACAGGTAGGAAATGCCCGCCGCCTCAAGTTCGCCGGCAACATCAACTAGGAACGTCGACTTCCCTCCGCCTCCCCGGGCGCGGATGAGGGTCGATGCCCCACTTGCATCCAATTGAGAGACGAACTCCTCCGGCGTCAGATCGTCACTGTCATAATCATGCGGGATTCGAGCCAGCGCCTCCGACAGATCGCCGTCGTTCGCAAGCTGCCGTACCCGAATGTCGAAACCCACCTCGGGCGAGCTTTCGCCGAAAACCACCCGTCGAATGTGCGCTGTGTTCGGGATTGAAGTGTCGGCGTTCCGTGGAACCACGTGTTTTGCTTCGCCGATTCGTTGCAGCCAGTCGCCGATGAAGCGCGGCGGGATGAGGTAGCCCCGCGCCGTCTTCCCGACCGTCGATGCAAACAACCCGAGGATGTTCGGCCGCTCGGTTGACGCGATCGGCGCGCCGCTGAAGCCCTTAAGGAGAATATGCTCGTCGCGCTCCGGCTGTAGGATTTCGTACCGCCCGACCGACGATCCGGTGCCGACACGGCCATAGCCGCTTAGTCCTGACGGATAATGGCTCGGAAATCCGAACGCGACCACGCTCTCGCCCTGGCGGGGCGGGCGAGGGCGATACTCCTTGCCCGGCCGGGCCGATTGCCCGGCCGCCACCGGCTTCAGGAGCGCGAGGTCGCCCTCGAAGGGATCGTCCGATCTGTTACGCTGCGGTGGATCGGCGTGGTGCACGTAGTATTCGTACGTGCGCCGAGTTGTACCCAACGTACCTATCCACACTTTGGCGCAGCCCGCCACGACATGAGCGCATGTAAGCACGTCGCCATCTGAGAGGAGCCAACCGGCGCCATTTGGGGTCGCATCGGGTGCCGTCAGGATCTTTACCGTCACTTCGTCCGGAGATGCCATGAGAAAGCTCGACTGGTTAAGGTCCCACTCGGGTGGTATTGTTCGTATCGAGTCAGGAGAGGTTGCCTTGAAGACCATCGTAGTGCGAAATCCGGCTGCGGCAATCGCCTTCGGCTCGACCCGACGTGCCATGACCACCGGCCTCGAATTAGAGCGGCTTGCCGCCGCCGCCGCCGAGGGAACGAGCATATCGGTCGAGGACCTTAGCGAGCGGGAGCGCGCCGACCTCCGCTCCAGTGGAAGCCACCTGATCGCCGCGCCGATGCCCTTGCGCCTCGTCGAACCGCGACGCTCGTCCGACGCGGAGGGGTCTTACGATCCGTTTGTCGAACAGGACGGCAACGGCGGGAAGGCGGCATGGGGGGTGCTCGCCACCGGCGCCGCGCACTCCCGATTCACCGGGCGGGACGTGCCGGTGGCGATCCTGGACACTGGCATCGATCGCAATCACCCTGCCTTCAACGGGGTCTCGATCGTCGCAGAGAACTTCACATCCGGACCCGATGAAGATGTCGAAGGGCACGGCACCCACTGCGCCGGTACGATCTTCGGACGCGATGTCGACGGGATCCGGATCGGAGTGGCGCCAGGAGTTGCTCGGGCATTCGTCGCGAAGGTGATCCCCGCCGGATCCGATGCCCTGGTTGATGCACTGAATTGGGCATTCCGCTCGGGAGCAAGGGTCGCGTCGATGTCGCTGGGCTACGACTTCGTCGCCTGGGCCGACGAGTTGAAGGCGGACCACGGATATCCGCGCCCTGCCGCTATATCAAAGGCGCTGAGGGACTATCGCGAGAACATCGCGACGTTCGACGCGCAGATGAGCCTGTTCCGCGCGCAGTCGCTAAACGGCGCCGGCGGGATGGTTGTTGTTGCCGCAAGCGGCAACGAGTCGGAGCGTAGGCGGCAGCGGCCATACACGATCTCGGCCTCCCCGCCCTCGGCCGCCATCGGCGTCGTTTCCGTCGCGGCAGTGGAGCGCGCTCCCGGCGGGCTAGGCGTGGCGGAGTTTTCCAACACGTCACCGCGGCTGTGCGCGCCCGGTGTGGGCATATTGTCTGCACGCGCCGGCGGCGCCGGCCTTGTTGCCTTGGACGGCACGAGCATGGCGTGCCCCCATGTGGCCGGACTCGCGGCTCTTTATTGGGATCAGGCGATCCACGGCCCTGGCGGCGAAACAGGATGGGAAACGATTGTCGGCCGCCTCGCCGGCCGTGCGCGGAGCACGGATCTAGCAGCCGGCTTCGAGCGGCTCGACGTAGGCGACGGACTGGCTGTGGCACCTTGAATGGAGCAGGACAGGCGTTGCCGCCGGTGGAAGCGGTGACGATGTTCGTTGTCCGCGGATTGGGTGGGTCGTGAGGGGCGTCGGCGGACTTTGAATCTTGCTTGCCGGGTTCGCCCTGGTGACGATGCTGGCCACCGACACGATCCCCGGCACGTGGCCCGTCGAGCCCGCGGCACGGGGACGATCACCCGACGCAGTTCAGGGCGTAACTCTACGCCTGGTGGGGAGTGGGAACGCTCGGCATGGCCCTGATCATCCTGGGCAGCCTCGTCTAGGACGTCGGGGCGTAAACTTGCCGGCGGCAGGGGATCGAACCCTGCACCCGCCTTCGCGGGACCATTGCGATGGTACGTCTACCGATTCTCTCACGCCGGCGGCGCCTTTTGCCATGGCCGTTCATGCCGCGCCAGCGCCGCGGCTCCGCTTCGTCTGGCAAGAGCTGTAGAAATCCGCGCAAAAAATAGCATTTGGTGCCTGGCACGTGCCTGGCACCTTTGGAAAACGCCTAGCGGTGGCTCGGGGAGGGGTTAGGTCAGTCGGCCGGTGCGTTCGGCGGCGCCTGCGGCGCCATTCGCCTGGCGCGGGTCACCGGCCCCGCACGTCGCGCCAATATTCCTCGGCGACGTCCTCGTCTATTTCGACGGGCGCGGTGCTGGTTTCGTAGAGGCGGTCCTTGCCGTCCTTGCGGGGGCCGGAGATCCAATATTCTTCGCCGGTCTCGACGTCGAACCAGTTCGCCTTGAAGCCCTGGCCGGCCAGGCTCTGGAAGGTTCGGCCGTCGTAATGGATCGAACGGCCCGATTTCGAGAAGGTCACCCGGCCGATGCGCGCGGGCCCGTTCAGGCTTTCCGCCTTGCTTTCGATATACATGATCCGGGTCCTCTTGGGACTCATCGGGCCTCCCTCGCCCGGGCAGCATAGCTCCAACCGCTTCCGCCACGGAAGCCCGGGCAGGACGAGCCTGCCCGGGCGCCGCAGTTCGCTTTCGAACCAACTCTCGCGGGTCAGAGGTTGGACGCCGGATATTGGTCGCTCGGGGGCCCCTCCGGATCGGACGTCTTGGCGAACGCCTCCCCGGCCGCGGCGGGGGCCGGATAGTCGACGCCCTCGATCACGCAATCGGGGGTGATCCGGATCGGCATTCCGTTGCGCTTGATCAGCTGGAAGCCGCGGAAGTCGCGGAATTCCTCGGCATAGGTGCGGGCGTAATTGCGCAGATAATCGATCGCGATCTGCTCGCCGAGAAGGATGCCGTGCTCGCCGTCGCTGCGATAATGGACTCCGGCCCAGTCGCGGCCGAGAGCGACGTTCGAGGCGACCTTGTCGAGCTCGCACTTGACGGTGCTTTCCGCGACATTGGGCTCGCCGCCGAATTCCGGCACCTTGATCCTGACGAGGTTGTTGTAGATCGCCTTGATCACGGTGACGCAGGCGCCGGCGATGGTGGCGTGGCCGGACGTCCAGGCCGGATGCGCCGGCGAGCCCTCCGGAAACATCTGCGCGAGGAGGTAATTCTTCTCCACCCCGCCGTTGAGCTCGATATTGCGCGACTTCACCTCCTCGAGCAGGTCGGAGACCGGCCCCGGAGCGAAGAAGGAGGGCGACAGCAGGTTGCGCAGGAAGTGGGCGGGATCTTGCTTGGCGAGATGGACCAGGGCCGCCATCACCTCGGGCCGGGCGCGCCGCGCGACGAGATATTTCTGAGTCCAGGCGGCGCGCTCCGCCTCGCCCCGGATGGCGCCGACCATCGCCCAGCAGTCCGGCGGCCCGAGGGTCGGCCCGTCCCCCTCGTTCGGGTTGAGCGAGGGCGCGCTGTAGGGCGAGTTGGGCGACCGGGCGACGTTCATTCCGGCGAGGATGTCGGCGGACCGGATATATTCCTCATAGGCGTTGTCGACATGGACGTAGTCGCCCATGTGGCGGCCGGTCCGGATCACTCCGGTGCGGTCGAAATGACGGCAGTCGTAGGGCCGCGGAATCTCCGAATTCTGAAGCCGGGCATATTCGTCGAGGGTTACTCCGAACTCCTCGAGCAGATCGCCCTGGACCACCTCGAGAAGGGTGCCGAAGCGGGCGAAGGTGCCGGCGCGGATCAGGCTCGCCACGCCCGCTGCGCAGCCCGAAGGGAAGAGGGGCGGGCGCCGAAGGGTCAGGAACCCCGAGAGATAGGGGCCGCTGTCCGGCTTGGCGTCGCACACGCCGCGGAACAAATTCTCCAGGGTCACCGGATAGTCGTCGGCGGTGACCGCATTGCCGCTCGAATCGTAGGTCCAGACGAAATACTTGCCGAACGAATTGAGCGCCTTGACGACCAGCTCCGCGGTCGGACCGGAATATTGGCCGAGCGTCTGGTCGCGAAGCAGCGCCTGGCCGTAGAGCTCGCAAAGCTCGGCGGCGCTATATTCGGAGCTGAGACTGATCTCGCCCAGCAACCGCCGGCGCTGGTTGCGCTGACGATAGAGGATCTCCGCCACGTCGATCTGGGTGAAGGGCGTGACGTTGAGGCTGATCGCCTTCGACGCGCGCGGATTGACAAGCACGCGCGGCCCGGGCGCGCTGGCCAGCGGAGGGTCCCCCGGGCAGGGCGGCGGAGCGACCGGATTGCGGTTGAGCAGGGTCAGCCGGTCGAGCAGGCAATCGTCGAACGGCTCGCCGGTCGGGCCGCCGTTCAGCGCCTTTCGGAAGTTCTCGTAATTGGCGATCCCCGAATCGGTCAGCAGCCCGGTAAGATCGGGTCCGCTGGTCGTCCCCGCCGGGAAATGCTGGAACAGCTTGTGGAACGAGGCCGCGAACCGCGGGAAGCTCTGCTCGTCGGGCGTGCCGGTCGGGCACGACCTTCGAATGGGTTCGGACGAGATGTCGTCGACATTCGGTTCGATCGTCGCTTCGCCTTCGTTACCGTCTTGAACGCGCACGTCTCCCATGACCAGTCTCCAAGTCCAAAAGGTTGATCGCTTTGTTGAACTGCGCCCAGCTCACTGCTGACGAGTCGTTTCTTTTATGTTCTTTTACTTTAAAAGTCGCAAGTAGAAAATAGAACATCATTCAAAGTTATGCTAAAGCTTTCAATATGGTGTCTATATTAGAGTAAAGACACAGCGCTCTTGCTGTTGCTCCAAGCTTGAACCCTGAACCCGCTCTTCCCGACAGGGTGGCCCGGGTCGGCCGAAGCCTAGCGAGAATTTGCGACATTCACCGGCTCGCGCGACCGGCGCCGCGCTGTTGCGGCCGGAGCGAGGTCGCGGCTAGGACGCGTCGGGCCTCGACCGGCCCGGCGCGGGAGACGGAGCGGGGAATGGACTGGCGGATCGAGGTTTCGGACTCGCCCGGGCCGGAGGCGCGGGAGGCGGTGCTCGGCGCTCTCGTCGCCTTCAACGCCGAGCACGGGTATCCGGGCGATTCGCGGACGGTGGCGGTGCTGCTCCGCGACGGAGCCGGGACGGTCGCCGGCGGGCTGTGGGGGCGGACCGGCTACGACTGGCTGTTCGTCGAGTTCCTGGTGGTGCCGGAAGCGGCGCGGGGCGCCGGCCTGGGCACAGGTTTGCTGGACGAAGCGGAGGCGATCGCGAAGGCGCGCGGCTGCGTCGGCGCGTGGCTGACCACCTTCCCCTTCCAGGCCCGCGGATTCTACGAGAAGCGCGGTTATCGGCTGTTCGGCGAGCTTGAGAATTCGCCGGGCGACAACGTCCGGCTCTTCCTAAGGAAGCGCTTCTAGCGTCCCGTCAGTAAGCGGCGAGGGCGAGATCGGCGGCGAAAGCGGAGCCGGCGAAGGGGAGCGCGGTGCCGCAAAAGCCGCATTCGGCGGAAAACCGGCCGACATGCCAGTGGGCGCGGCCGCAGCCCGGGCAGCGATTGCTCTCGTTCGGCCGATAGACGGCGTGGTAGCCGCGGCGGCCGAGATCGGCGGCGGGGGTGGCGTCGCGGCTCGTCAGGGTGAAAGCCATGGTCGGGGACTCCTTCGTCTTCCCCTCCGGCCAAGCAGAAGCCGAAGCGCCCGTCGAGACGGCGATTCCGGCCTTCCCGTAACGGGATAACGAGGCGGCGAGAGGTTAACGCGGATGGTCGGGCCTCGCAGCGCCGTCCCGCCGCCGCCCGGTTAAGCGCTTGAAGTTGCGCGGAAGCCCTTTTGCCGCGTCCGCGGCGATGCTAGCTTCGCGGCGAACAGGGAGGAATTCGTGCCGCAAAATCTTTCGCTTGGCTCCGCCAGGCCCACCGACGTCGTGCTTAGCCCGGACGGCAGCCGAATCTACGCCCCCGGGGCCGACGGCTGGATCCGGGTCTACAGCACCGCCACGGGCACTCAGGTCGACGCCTGGCATGTCGGAACCACGCTCGGCGGAATGGACATTTCGCCGGACGGCAGCTTCCTCATGGTCACCGAGCGCACGCCGCTGACGACGCAGACGGTGGATTACTACCGGACCCTCACGATCGGCGCCTACAAGGTGAGTACGGCGACCGGCCAAGCCACCACCTACACGACGACGGCGACGGGCGGCGATTACACCTTCTACGACGTCGCGGTGCTGTCGAACGGGCAGGCCCTCTTCTCGCAGGACTATAGCGGGTCCGGCTTTGTCGCCTTGAAGGTGTTGACCCTCTCCACCGGCGTCTTCGCCGCGGGGTCCGCTATCGGCCAAGATTCCCCGCTGACCCGCTCCGGCGACGGCTCGAAGGTGCTGATCGGGGAGGAGAACAGTTCCGACGGCCCTCTGGACATCTACACCGCCGGATCAGGTATCACCGCCCGTGCCGGATCGAATGGCTTCAACTGGGGAATCCAGGCGCTGAGTGCGAACGGCTCGCTGGTTGCCCAGTATATCTATAACGAGGGCGTGAACATCTTCGATGGCTCGCTCCATTCCATCATCAAGTTGGGCTCTCTCTATCCAAGCTGGACAGGAGGCGCGATTCTCGGCCTGGCTTTCGACCCCGCCGGCGCCAATCTCTACGTCCTGAATTCGGGCACCGACACGATCGATCAGCTCTCGACGACGGATTGGCATCTCGTCCGAAGCGTCGCGCTCGGCTTCGACCCCGGCCCGTGGGTGGGCCAGGTCGGCGGTATCATCGACGACCGCCTCCGCCTCGATCCGAACGGGCGCTTCTTTACCGTGATTACCCAGAACGGCCTGCGGATGGTCGCCGATCCCAACGCCGCGCCCTTCGAGGGAACCGCCGGCGCGGATTCGCTCACCGGCACGGCGTTCGACGACGTCCTGAACGGCCAGGGCGGCGACGACATGTTGGTGGGCGGGAGCGGCAACGACCAGCTTTCCGGCGGAGCCGGGGACGACGACCTGCGCGGCGGCGCCGGGGTCGACACGTTCGACGGCGGATCCGACGACGGACTCGAGAATCCGAACAGCGGCTATGGCGACAGGGTCGACTTCTACGAGCGCAGCGCGACCCAGGCGGTGACGGCGGACCTGCGCACCGGGGCGATCTCGAACGACGGCTTCGGCAATGCCGAGACGATGACCGGGATCGAATCGCTCGGCCCGGGCACCCGCTTCGCCGACACCTTCTACGGCGATGACGGCCGCAATTTCCTGTGGGGAAGCCAGGGCGACACGCTTTACGGCTTCGGCGGCGACGACATCGTCTATCTCGATTCCAAGCCGCAGTCGGTCGACGGCGGCGACGGCATCGACGAGCTTCGGCTCTCCGCCGGCGGCGGGTGGCTGACGGCCGACCTCAACGGCGACGGGCTCGCCGACGTCGCGGCCGCGTCGGCCGTCGGCTGGCGAGTGAACCTCCAGAACCACTACATAGCCGAGAACGTCAGCGGGGCGGTCCGAACGTCGCTCGTCGGAATCGAGAACGTCACCGGCTCCTCGCTGGCCGACGCCCTGATCGGCGACGACGGCGCGAACCTCCTTAAGGGCGGCGACGGCAACGACCAGCTTTACGGCAACGGCGGCAACGACCGCCTGGAGGGCGGCGCGGGCTCCGACATAATGTATGGCGATCTCGGCGACGACCAGCTTTTCGGCGGCGACGGCAACGACGCGCTTCACGACGGTCCCGGGGTCGACAGCTTCGACGGCGGCAGCCACGCCGCCGGCAACCCCGTCATCTTCGTGGGCGACCAGCTGGATTTCGACGACATCGACACGACCGCCGGAGTGATCGCCGACCTGCGCAGCGGGATCGTCTCCAATGACGGCTACGGCAACGTCGAGACGATGACCGGTATCGAGTCGTTGTACGCCGACAATCCGTTCGCCGACATCCTGTACGGCGACGACGGGATGAACCTGCTGGTTGGATCCGGAGGCGACAGCCTCTACGGCTTCGGCGGCGACGACTGGCTCGAGCTCGGCGGCGCGGGGAACGTCGACGGCGGTGCCGGATGGGACAAGCTGCTCGTTCTGACCGAGGGACTGTTCGCCATGTTCGATCCGAACGCGCCGGGCATGCGGATCGAGGCTCCCGAAATGGCGACGGGCTGGACCATCAACCTGGCCACCGGCGTCCTTATCGACGGCTACGGCAACACCGGCACGATCACGGGCATCGAGCAGGTGTGGGGAAGCCACCTCGACGATTTCATCACCGGCGATGCCCTCGACAACCGGCTGGAGGGCGATTCCGGTAACGACGTGTTCGACCTGTCGGCAGGCGGCAACGACTTCGTCATGGGCGGCATCGGCAACGATTATTTCTACTTCGGCGCCGCATTTACCGCCGACGACACGGTGGACGCCCGTCAACAATCCGACAACGACACGGTCGCGCTGCTCGGCAACTACAATCTGACGCTGGGGGCGAATACGCTTCTGGGGGTCGAGACTCTGAGCCTGCTGAGCGGAACCGCCGCCGGCGGGACCGAGCACGTCACCTATTCGATCACGACGGTGGACGCGAACGTGCCCGCGGGCGGCAGGCTCACCGTCTACGGCGGCGGGCTGCTCGCGGACGAGACTTTGTTCTTCAACGGCTATGCCGAGACGAACGGGGCGCTCAGCGTTTATGGCGGAGCGGCCAACGACACGTTCGCGGGCGGACCCGCCAACGACGCCTTCGTCGGCGGCGCGGGCGACGACACGATGTACGGCCTGGGCGGCAAGGACTGGCTCGAGGGCGGGCTCGGCGCCGACACGATGCGCGGCGGGCTCGGCAACGACCTCTACGTCTACCAGTCCGCAGCGGAATCGACGGCGGCGAAGACCGATCACATCCTCGACTTCGAATATGTCTCCGACCACATCGACCTCACCCGGATCGATGCCAATACCGGCGCGGCGGGGGATCAGGCATTCAGCTTCATCGGCGATGCGGCGTTCAGCCACAGCGCGGGGGAGCTTCGCGCCTACCAGTCGGGCGCCAGCTGGTTCGTCCAGGGCGACGTCGACGGCGACGGCAATGCCGACCTGGTCATCCAGGTCGACACCGTCTCCGGCCACGCCATCATCGCCAGCGACTTCCTGCTGTAACTTCCGTCGCCCCAGGAGGGACCCATCGAACCAGCACTTCGATGGGAACCCTTCGATGGACGAGGGGGAGGGCGCACCCGCGGCCAAGTGGCGGGAAGGGCTTGCGATTTGGCCGCTCCCTATTAGACCTGTGCTGCCGCGAGGCGCGCGCAGGCGCGACCTCGCCGGGGGGACTTCTCATCGCGCCGTGCACCGGAGCTCGATCGCTCCGCGGCCGCACGGCGATCGCTACAAAAGAGAGTGAAGCGGGGCATGATCATCGACGGGACCTACGAAGACGACGTGATCGTCGGCACCGCCGATTCGGACTACATCCGCGGCTACGACGGCAATGACCGGATCGACGCAGGCGACGGCAACGACACCGTGCTCGGCGGCTACGGCGACGATGTCCTCTTCGGCGGAGAAGGCAACGACTCGCTCCAGGACGATACCGGGAACGACATCGTCTATGGCGGGAACGGCAACGACACGTTCTTCAACACCAGCAACGATTATGGGTGGGACCACCTCTACGGCGGCGGCGGCGACGACACTTTCCTCCTCCAGCGCTTCGATACGGCCGGCCGTGTCACGGCGTTCGGGGACGAGGGCGACGACAGCTTCAACATCTCCGACTTCAGCGGATGCCTGTTCGAAGTCAGCGGCGGCGCCGGCAGCGACTATTTCGCCATCCAGTCGCTCACCTCCTCGAGCATCGTGGACCTCACGCTCGGAGCGGGCGCCGATTTGGTGTCGATCGTCCAGCCGCTTACCGGCTACATCACGATCGAGGACTTCGCGGCGGGCGATTCGGGGGACCGGCTCGAGCTCGTGACCTATCTGCAGTCGGCGCTGATCGGCTACGACCGGGTCTTCAACATCTTCGCCACCGGCCACGCCAGACTGGTCCAGAGCGGTGCCGACACCCTCGTCCAGATCGACCGCGACGCCGCCGGCGGCAGTTATTCCTTCTCGACGCTCGTCACCCTGAAGAACGTCACCGCGGGCGCCCTTACCGGCTATAATCTCAGCGGCTACCCCGCCGACGGAAGCGTTCCCGCGGGCGTGACGACGAGCGGCACGGACGGCGCCGACCGCCTCGTCGGCACCATGTCGGACGACGTGCTGGAAGGCCTGGCCGGACGGGACACGATCTTCGGCGGCGCGGGCAACGACGTCATCCGCGGCGGAAGCGGCGCGGACAGCCTGTTCGGCCATTACGGTAACGACCTGATCGAAGGCGGCGACGACAACGATTCGATCGACGACGGCCATGGCGACGACGTCGTCAAAGGCGAAGGCGGCAACGACACGCTGACCAACAGCGCGTCGGGCAACGACTTCCTCGACGGCGGCGCCGGCAACGATACGATCAGCATCACCCGCACCGGCTTGCTCACCGACATCGTCACCGCCTTGGGCGGGGACGGCAGCGACCGGATCACGATCAACTCGCAGACCGAGAGCAGCTTCACCGTCGATGCCGGAAGCGGCGACGACCGCGTGACCTTGAGCGCCTTGAACGGCGCCGCGGCGGTCACGCTGGGGGCTGGCGCCGACCGTTTCGTCATCTCCATACCGAGCGCCCTTGCCTACACCAATTGGGGCGAGGTCGCGGTCGCCGACTTCCAGACCGGCGACGGCGCCGACATATTCGATTTCAACGCCTTCCTAAGGGTCGCGGCCCCGGGGTGGGACCAGGTCTCCAACCCGTTCGCGACCGGCCATGCCCGGATGGTGCAGAGCGGCTCCGACGTGCTGTTCCAGGTCAGCGCCAATGCCAACCCGGCGAACCTTCGGACCATCGTCACCTTCCATAACGAGACGGTGGCGGCCTTTACCGTCCAGAACCTCTACGGCTGGCCGGTCGACGGCTCGCCGCCGCCGGGACTGACCCTGACCGGGACGGCGTCGGCCGAGACCATAGACGGCACGGCCGGCCCGGACACGATCTACGGCCTCGACGGCCCCGACACGCTGAACGGCAATGCCGGCGCCGACACGCTCTACGGCGGAAACCACAACGACACCTTGAACGGGGGCGCGGGCGCCGACCTGCTCGACGGCGGCACCGGCGACGACACGCTGAACGGCGGAGCGGACAACGACCTGCTCCTGGGCGGCGACGGCGACGACATCCTGAACGGCGGCGAGGGCAATAACGAGGTCCATGGCGGCGAAGGCGCCGACACAATCTACGTCAATAGCAGCGCCGGCCGGGATTCGGCCTATGGCGAAGGGGGCAACGATTACTTCAACCTCAACGCCCTCCCGGCGCTGGTTTCGGGCGGCGACGGCGACGACCAGATCGTGGTCTGGCTGACGACGAGCGGAGCCGGAGCGGCCACGCTGCTCGGCGGCGACGGCAATGACAGCGTGCTGTTCATCACCAGCGGGCTTGCCGACTTTACGGTGGATATGGGCGCGGGGAACGACGTCATCTCGATGTTGCCGTTCAATCGGCACGCCTCCGTGACGCTGGGCGCCGGCGCCGACAGGATCGATCTCCAAGCCGTCTATGCCGCCGGTTCGACGGGCGTGCCGGAGATCCTCGACTTCGCCACCGGAACGGGCGGCGATCAACTCGATACGCACAGCCTCTTCTTCAGGCTCAACGTTCCGGACCCCGATTCCAGCCCCTGGTCGACCGGTCACGGGCGGCTCGTCCAGAACGGGGCCGATACGCTCCTCCAGGTCGATATGGACGGCCCCGGCACCGCTTACGGCTATATGACGGTGCTCATCCTGCGCAACACGGTCGCAAGCGCGTTCACGCCCGGCAATCTCGGCTTCGGCACCAATGGCGACGATTTCTTCCGCCTCGACATCGACCAGTCCGTCGTCGGCCAAGGCGCGAAGGGGAACGATACCTACTATCTCGGCGCCTTCCTCGACCCGCAAGACTATCTGATGGGCGGGTCGGGATTCGACGAGGCGATCCTCCAGGGAGATTACAGCGCCGGCCTGGTGCTCAACGGATCGACGCTGCTCGACTTCGAGAAGCTCACCCTTCTTTCCGGAACCGACACGCGTTTCGGGGGGACCGGCACCGAAAGCTACGATTACGCCCTCGTCGCCGACGAGGAGAATGTCCATCCCGGCCAGACCCTGACCGTCGACGCCTCCGCCCTGCTCGCGGGCGAGAGCCTGCTCTTCGACGGCAGCGCCGATACGGACGGCCACTTCGTGCTCCTCGGCGGCGCGGGCGACGATGCCCTCGCCGGCGGCGACGGCACCGACCAATTGTCCGGCAACGGCGGCAACGACCTTCTCTACGGCGGCGCGGGAATCGACCTGCTCGCAGGCGGGACCGGCGACGATTCCTACGTCGTCGACGATTCCGACCAGATCGTCGAGAATGCCGGGGAGGGGACGGACACCGTGCTGACGGCGCTAGGCAGCGCAGCCGCCATCTACACGCTGGGCTCGAACCTCGAGAACCTCATCGGCACCTCCGACGCGGGCCAGACGGTGGCCGGAAACGGGCTCGACAACCTGCTGTCGATGGGATCGGGCAACGACGTGCTCGACCTCTCCGCCGGCGGCAACGACACCGCCTACGGCAATGGCGGCAACGACTATTTCTACTTCGGCGCGGCCTTCACCGCGGCGGACACGATCGTCGGAGGCGCGGGCGTCGACACGGTCGGGCTGCTCGGCAACTACAACCTCACGCTGGGCGCGAACTCGCTTTCGGGGGTGGAGAATCTCAGCCTGCTGAGCGGCACGGCGGCAGGCGGAACCGAGCATGTCACCTATTCGATCACGACCGTCGACGCGAACGTGCCGGCGGGAGGGCGCCTGACCGTCTACGGAGGCGGGCTGCTCGCTGACGAGAGCCTGTTCTTCAACGGCTATGCCGAGACCGACGGAGCCCTCTCCGTATACGGCGGCGCCGGCAACGACACGTTCGCGGGCGGTCCGGGCAACGACGCCTTCGTCGGCGGCGCGGGGGACGACCTCATGTACGGCCTCGGCGGCAAGGACTGGCTGGAGGGCGGGCTGGGCGCCGACACGATGCGCGGCGGAGCGGGCAACGATCTGTACGTCTACCAGTCGGCGGCGGAATCGACGGCGGCGAAGACCGATCACATCCTCGACTTCGAATATGTGTCCGACCACATCGACCTCACCCGGATCGACGCCAATCCTGGCTCGGCGGGGGACCAGGCGTTCAGCTTCATCGGCGATGCCGCGTTCAGCCACACCGCGGGAGAGCTTCGCGCCTATCAGTCGGGGGCGAGCTGGTTCGTCGAGGGCGACGTCGACGGCGACGGCAATGCCGATCTCGTCATCCAGGTCGATCCGGTCGCGGGACACGCCATCGTCGCCAGCGATTTCCTGCTCTGAGCCGCCCCCGTCGCCCCAGCGCAGGCTGGGGCCCCAGGGGGTGAAAGACACCGACGGCCGAGCAGCGCCCTAGCGGATACGTGCCTTCGCGCTTTTCACCCCCTGGGGTCCCAGCCTTCGCTGGGACGACGGGATTGGGGCTGGGCGATGAGACTCGCAGGCGCTGCAAGCGCGCACCCCGTCAAAATGGTGCTTCGACGCGATTGCGCGGCCGTCCGCTATTTACCGGCTTGTCAGCCCGTCCGGGGGCGGGCATCCCTTCGCTGAGCGGCGCCGCCGGGGGGCGGGCCGGGCCTTGGGAGGATTTCAATGTCACGCATGAAGGCGAAGCTCCTTTGCGGGGGCGCCGCGGCCGCCGCCTTTTTCGCGGCCGTGCCGGCGTCGGCGCAGACCGTCGACCGGATCGTCGCCTTTGGCGATTCCTATGCCGACGACGGCAATTTCTTCGAGCTGACCGGAATTGCCAGGCCCTCTGTCTATCCCAACGGACGGTTCTCGAACGGCACCAACTTCGTCGACACGATGGGCCAGCTGCTCGGAGTCCCGATCGACAATTTCGCGATCGGCGGCGCGTTCACCAACAACGGCAACATCAACGGGCCGGGAATTCCGGGGTTCGTCACCGAATATAACTCCTTCCTCGCCGGCGGAGGCCCGGCCGCCTTTCCGCGGGTAAGCGGCAAGTTCGGGCCGACCGACCTCGCCGTCATCTCGATCGGCGGCAACGACGCGCGCGCCTATGAAAAGAGCCTGGGCACCAGCCCGACTTCGGCGCAGATCGCCACCCTTCTCGCCGGCGTGCCCGCCCAGGCGACGCAGAAGGTGACGGAGGCGACGGCCGGCATCAACGCCCTGGTCGGCGCCGGCGCGCGCAACATCACCTTCCTCGCCGGCGACGTCGGCCGGCTACCGGAAGTGGTCGGGCTTCCCGTCTCCCAGGTCGGAACCGCCTATGCGAGCGCGTTCAACACCGGGATCAAGTCCTCGCTCTCGAACGTCGCCTCGCAGGGCGTGATCGTGAACTATCTCGACCTGAACAAGATCGGCGACAGCGTCGCAGCCAACCTCCCGGCCTTCGGGCTGGTCAGCGCCGGGGCCTGCCCGATCGCCTGCGTCACCACCGACACCAGCCTGCTCGACAAATATCTGTTCTACGTCGACAACGTCCACCTGACCTCGCGAGGGTTCGAGATCGTCGGCCAATATGCCGTCCGTCAGCTCGAGGCGCCGCTCCAGCTCCAGGCGCAGACCGATACCGGGCTCCTCGCGGCGACGTCGTTCGGGAACAGCCTGTCCGGCCGGCTCGACCTTTCCCACGCCCGGACCGACGGTTCGGGAACGGGCTTCAACGTCTTCGTCACCGCCAACGCGGCCAACCAGGATTACCGCCGGAGCGTCACCAACCTCGCCTACGAGCTCGACTCGTTCGGGGTCTCGGCCGGCGCGGAATATGATTCGGGGCCGGTCATCCTCGGCGCGGCGGTCAATTACAGCCGGCCCAAGGCCGACATGGAGACCGGCACGGGCGGGCTTAAGGCCAAGGCCTGGCAGGTGGGCGGCTATGCCGGCTGGTCGGCCGGAGGCGCCTTCGCCCAAGCCTATGGCGCCTATGGCTGGCTGAACTACGACACCACTCGCCGGGCGGTGATCGACGACATCCATGCCCAGGCCGACGGCAGCACCGCCGTTGCCGGCGCCAAGGCCGGCTGGCTCGCGACCCTCGGCGGCACTCGGATCGGGCCGGTCGCGGGCGTGCAATATGCCCGCGCCAGGCTCGACGGCTATACCGAGAGCGGCGATCCGGTGCTGACCCTGAACGTCGCCCGCCAGGGCGTCCATGCGCTGGTCGGGAGCGCAGGGATCGAGGCGCGCGGCACGTTCGATTCGGGCGGCCTGGCAATCCGGCCCTATGCGTCGGTCATGGCGGAGAAGGATTTCGACGGCGACGGGCGGACCATCCGCTACGCCGGCACCGCCTCTCCGACCATCGTCAACAGCTTCGTTCTGGGCGACCGGTCGAAGCAGACCTACGGGCGGGCGACGGCGGGCGCCGACCTGTCGCTCGGCGGCACGATCTCGCTCCAGATCCAGGGGAGCGCCTCGTTCGGTCGCGACTCCGGCAACGACATGGGCGGCTTCGCCGGGCTGAAGGTCGGCTTCTAAAACGCGGCGGCGCGCGGCTCCACGGGCTCCTTACGAGGCGGGAACCAGGGAACACGTCCTTTCCGCGAAGAATACGTATCCCCATTTCATTCCGATTTGGAAGGCCCGACAGCGGACGCTGCCGGGCGCGGAGCAGTTGAGTCCGACCCCTTGCCTGTTTCAGATTGCCAGGCACGCAGGGTCGTTCCTTCGTGCCAAGCACCTGCTCGGGGCTGAATCCCCGCTGACGAAGCGCCACGCTTCGGCTCCCCTCGAAGATCCGGTCATGTGCCACCCCCCGGTTTTACCCAAAGCACCAAAGGACCGAAGGGACCGGTGCGGCGGGGGATAGGCGCTTCGCTCGGGTGAAAATCACCCGCGCGCAAGATTGCCGGGGGTGCAGTTATGCTGACGCAGACATTGGAATGGCTTATGCTACATGTTCGCCGACGATGAGGGGGTGCGATGTCGAACGAGGAACAACGCACATCTGACGATGTAGCATTCGCACGCAAGGTCGGCAGTTCGTTCGGCGTTTCAAGGACGCTGGCCGGCGGCTATCCGTTTCGTATTCCCGATCTTCTTTGGGAACCGGTGTCCCCGCTAGTCGGCCGCTTGGCGGAAGCAGTGCGAAATCATCTTGGTATTGAAGAGGAGTTCCTGAGCGAGGAAGCGAGGGAACGCTTCGAAGGTGACCTGCGCCGCATCCGAATGTCATTTACTCATTCGTCGGGGGAGGTGCTTGCCATCGGCGGCCTCGACAATGCATTCCGGCTCAACCTGATCGTCGACTTGGAAAACGAAGCCGCCCTACATACTGTTGAGGCAATCAGGCGCAACGCCGGTCCGGGAGAAGGGGCTTCGACCGCTTCCTTGGTGACGGGAGACAATAACCAAAGGTTCATCGTGAAAATGCGTTCTGTGGATGCTTCGCGGCATTTCATGACCCTGTTCACCGATGCTATCAGAAGTCTCGCCAGTGCGTTCATAAAATCGGGCGCACGAAACGCCAGCGTCACAGTTCACAGTCGCACGAATGGCTACAATCTCGAGGCGATGCCGCAATATGCCCTCTCGCCGTTCGCCTTCGGTAACTGCATGACCACGCCGGTCACGGACCATCTCACCAGCGGGAACTATTACTTCCAGGGCCGCTGTCTGGGCGTTCTGATCCAAGACCCTGGATTGCACTACTTAGGGCCCTCGCGACGCTCTACGAGCTTGAGCGCCTTCTAGTGTTCGGAGAAGCCTTCCTAGAGCCGATTCGTTCCGGGATTGTCCATCTGCTTTCGGTGGGGCTGGCGATCATCGTCGCCATCTTGGGAAAGTCACCAATGGCGCCGCCGATCCCGGGGAAATCGTTGCTTGTGCGGACCCTTGGTGCGATGATGGCGATAATCTTGGTCATACTACTTTGGCTCTCAAACGGCCGCTGGAACTCCCAGGACCTCGCCGAGGCAGCGTTGACAAGCGGTATGACCGGTTTCGTTGCGATAGTCCTGTATCTCACCCTTTACGATTTCTACTGCCCATCCTGCCGTGATGATCGCGAGCGCCATCTTGCTGGGTTCCTCGTTCGCAGCGAGGTGCGGGAAATTCTATCGGGGAGCAAAGTGAGGACGTGGGCAGGAAGTCAGATCCCTGCTCCGGGGGACGCAGCCGATTACTTCTGCAACAACGGCAAGAACGCGGCTCAGGTGTGGACGTTTGGTTCCCGGATAGCTTTGGGATTAGTTATGACTTTACTGTATTCCTTAGCGCTGATCGGCGTCGGCGCAGGAATATCCTCGGCCTGGATGATCTACGCGCGCGACGATGTTGTCGTCCGCAGCGTCAACAAGCAGACCGTGGTGACGCTGCCGTCGGATGTGCTGTTTGAAACCGATCGGGCGAATTTGCGACCAGCCGGCATATCTGCCCTCAAGGAGGCCGCGACCATCCTCAAGACGCGCCAGGTGAGGCGCGCGGCGATAGAGGGCCACACCGATTCGTTGGGCTCGGCGGCGCATAATCTGCGACTGTCCGAGCGAAGAGCCGCCGCCGTATACCAATGGCTGACGGGACCCGGGGGGCTCACCAACGTACGCTTCGAAGTACACAGCCTTGGCTCTTCGCAGCCGGCGGCGCCGAACGTTCGCTCCGACGGATCTGATTATCCGGAAGGGCGAGCTCTCAACCGGCGCGTTGAGATTGAGTTCGCCGTGAACTGAAAATAGGCCGCTGCGACGTGCGGCGCTAAGAACCTGACCCTTCGATCCGACGGCCGCGTTCAAGTGGCCGAGCTTCTCTGAAGCCGGTGAGAGCTGACGTGACTGTCACGTGACAGCTACGTAGCTGTCACCGGCTCGTGAGAGCCGGGAGCGGCTCCTCTACCGAGCCCGTCATCGCTTCATGTCCATGCCGATGGAGACTTCTCGATCGTCATCGCTTTGGCCGGCGTGGCCGTGATCGCACGAGGACTGATCACGGCGAGCTGACGCCCCCCCAGCCCAGGATAAAGACTGCGTGCCAGGCACCGAGGAAAGGATCCTGGCCCTCACGGACAAAAAAAGCCCGGCAGCCGAAGCCGCCGGGCCTTCTTTTCGCCGAGTCCGGATCAGTAACGGTTGCGGATCACCTGGAGGACCCGGCCGTTGCGGACGTTGACCAGGAGAAGATCGTCGCCGTAGCGGATCCAGCGCTGGTTCATGCCGGGGGCGCGCAGGCGATAGGTGCCGTAATTGGAGATCGTGTAGCGCGAGCCGTAGAAGCCCGGCTGCAGGCGATAGCCCGGAGTGACGACGCGATAGGTCCAGTTGCGGTACGGCGCCACGTAGGCGACGCGATCGCGGCGGACTTCGCGCCTGTCGCGCATCACCTCGCGGCGGTCGCGGCGGATCTCGCGGGCGGATTCGCCGCTGCGCTGGTCTTCGCGCAGCTCGCGGCGGTCCTCGCGCAGCTCCTGGCTATCGCGGCGGATCTCGCCGCGGGTCTGGGCGCTCGCCGCGACGGGCATGGCCGTGGCGGGAAGAGCGGTGACGGCCATCAGGCCGAGCAAAATCGATTTACGCATCAACATTCTCCAATTTCCTACCCGCCCTGCCGTCGTCTTTGGAACCGACCGGATGAACGGCTCGGGAACGGGGCTGAAAGGCGCGGGACAGGGTTCGAGAGGGTTCGCGCCTTGCCCGAGGGCGCAGAGTGAAAGCGTAACTGCCACGTGACGGTTACGCAGCTGTCACGGCTGGGGGTACGGCTGGGGGTTGCAGCTTAGGCGTTGCCGGAAGCGGCGGCGATTCCGCGGTAGAGGGTGGCGACGGCGGCGAGGTCGCCCGGGCTGAGCCCGTTGCGCTGACCCATTTGCACGTTCGGCGGGAGCGGCTGGGTGGGGGTGAGGATCGTCGTCCCGGGGATGAAGGCGAAGGCAGTCGCGGAATAGTGCATGATCGAGCCATAGTCGTAGGCGCCGATGTCGACGGTGGGGGTCGGATCGCCGGCGATCGAATTGACCGTGAACTGGCCTAGGCAGTCCTCGTCGATATTGTCGAAGTCGATCGTCAGGAAGGAATCGCGATCGTTGCGGCAATGCTCGTGCCACAGGCCGACGGCATGGCCGAATTCGTGGATCATCGAGCCCACCGGGCAATCCTCGCCGAGGCAGACCTTCTGCTCGCCGCCGCGCATGCCCACGTCGGAGACCGCGCAGGCGCCCGTCGAGACGAAGACGTAATTGGCCTGGGACGTGCGGGGGACGAAGCGGATCACGCTTCGCTGGTTCCAATGCGCGATCGCGGCGGCCGCGTCGGCCGGAGCCGGAAGCTCGGGGTCGAGCACGTAAGGAATTGTTCTTGAAGGCCAAAGATATTGCGCGCCGGCGATCGCAACCCCCATTTGCCGTCTCCCCCTGAGTAGCTCCGCCATTCTGCGCCGGGCGACAAGATCGGGCAACAGCCAAAGCTTCCGTGCACGACACTGAAAATGAGTTGACTTCGTCCGCCAAATAAGACCGATTATAGACATAGCTTTAGTGAGAGGGTTGGGTCGGGGCGGCGTTCGTTTCTCTGGGAAGCAAGAACAAGTCGCGATCAGCAGGGGGGCTGGCATGACTAACGCACGGAGAATAAGCAAGATATCGCTGATGGTGGGCGCCGCCCTGCTGGTCGGGGTAGCGGCATGCCGGCCGGCCGAGGAGAATAAGGGGCAGGCGGCGGCGACCGGCTGGCCCGATGCCGGCCAGGGCTGGGACCGCAACCAGCGTCTCCATTGGTATCAGGCGGGGCAGGGATCGAGGCTGTTGCCCTGGGCCTGGGCCAAGGCGCTCGAGCAGAAGGACGGCAACCAGCCCTTCTTCACCGATGCCAACATGGCGAAGTTCCGCTTCCTCCCGCTTGCCGAGTCGCAGAACAATCCGAAGCTTCCGATCGGCTTCGCCCTCGACCGGCAGGACGACAGCAAGCTTAGCTTCACGAAGCTGCGCTGGTACGGCGGCCAGCCCAACGACGAGATGTGGCTCGGCCTCAATTGCTCGGCCTGCCACACCGGCCAGATGAATTTCGCCGGCAAGACGATCACCGTCGACGGCGCCCCGAGCCTGGTCGATTTCCAGCTGTTCCTGGACGATATCGACGCGGCGCTTACCGCCACTCTGGACGACCCCGCGAAGTTCGGCCGCTTCGCCGCCGCCGTGCTCGGGGCGAAGAACAACGATTCCAACCGCGCCATGCTGAAGGGCGAGCTGACCAAGCTGGTCGCCTGGGAAAAGGACAATCAGCGGCTGAACGCCACGCCGATGCGCTACGGCTTCGGCCGGCTCGACGCGGTCGGCCACATCTTCAACAAGGTCTCACAGCTCGCCGTCTACGGGACGACGACCCCCGCCAGGCCCAATCCGTCGGACGCGCCGGTCAGCTATCCCTTCCTGTGGGACATCTATCGCCAGAGCCAGCTGCAGTGGGACGGGATCGTCAAGTCGCAGCGGCTGAACCTGGGCATGGGCTATCTCGACTATGGCGCGCTCGGCCGCAACGTCGGCGAGGTGGTGGGCGTATTCGGCGACGTCGACCTTCGGCCGGCTTCGCGAATGGCCAAGACCGGGTTCAACTCCAGCATCCAGGCCGACAACCTCAACCGGCTGGAGGAGGTTCTGCGCAAGCTCGAGCCGCCGAAATGGCCCGGAGCGCTCGACCAGGCCAAGGTCGAGCAGGGCAGGGGGCTCTACAGCAGCAAGGGCTGCATCGCGTGCCACACGATCGAGCCGGCCGGAACCGACATCTACCAGGTCCACATGGTTCCGCTCACCCGCGACAAGCAGGGGCACGACAACCGCAACAACACGGACCCGTGGATGGCCTGCAACGCGCTCACCTACATGAGCAGCAGCGGCAATCTGAAGGGCGTCCCATCGGGCTATTTCAAGGGCGATCCGCTGAAGCCCCAGGCGCAGCTCGCCGACATGCTGACCACCACCGTGATCGGCACCCTGGTCGGCAAGTGGCAGCAGGTCCTTTCGTCCGCCGTGCAGGTGTTCTTCGGAGTCCAGCCGCTTCCGAAGATATTCACGGGCGGTCAGGACCAGCAGAATGCGGACCAGGCGCGGGCTTTCCGGCTCAACCAGTGCTTCGCCTCGAACAGCCCGCTCTTCGCCTATAAGGCGCGGCCCCTCGACGGGGTGTGGGCGACGGCGCCGTTCCTGCACAACGGATCGGTCCCGAGCCTGTACGACCTGCTCCGCGCCCCGGCGGACCGGCCCAAGACGTTCAACACCGGCACCCGCAATTACGACACGGCGCGCGGCGGCTACGTCCAGGACGCGTCCGCGCCGGGCAACAGCTTCGCCTTCACCGCGTCGGGCAACGGCAATTCGAACGTGGGCCACGATTACAATGTCGGGAGCCTGACCGAGCCCGAGCGGCTCGCACTGCTCGAATATCTGAAGTCGCTATAAGGCGCCGGCGGTGGGACAGTATCTCGACCGGATCGACGCCGCACCGGATGCGGAGAAGTGGCCGCTCGTCAGGCAGCTGATGCTCCACGAGCGGCAGCCCTTCTTCGCCGAACTGCGCAGCGAGCGGCCGGTGATGGACCTTCCCAACGACCTGGTCTTCGTCACCCGCTACCAGGATTGCACCACGGCGCTGATGCGCTGGCACGATTTCGGCGTCGACCTCTACAAGCCCAAGCAGGGCGACTATTTCATGGCTCAGGACGACACCGCCGACCATATGCGGGACAAGTCGGTCATGAAGTCGATCCTCGATTTCGAGGAAATACCGGCGATCCGGACCTTCATCGGCGAGGAAGCGGCGCGGATCCTCAAGGCCGCGAACGGGTCGATCGACGCTCCCCAGCAGCTCACCCGGATGGTCCCGGCGCGGCTCGTCCAGGAATTCTTCGGATTCACCGGAAGCGACGCCAAGAAGCTGATCGAATGGTCCTATTGGAACCAGCAGGACGCGTTCCACAACCAGCCGTTCGACACCGATGTGATCGCCGATCCGGCCCACGTCGTCGCCGAGCGCAAGAAGGCGGGGGTGCGACTCGCTCTGTATCTCGGCCGGGTGCTGATCACCCGGGGCCTCCAGCTGGCGCTCCACCGCCACAGGAACGACAGCGTCACCCGGCTTCTGCGGCTCAAGCTTTCGGGCGGACTCAAGTGGAGCCTGTCGAAGGTGCTGTTCAACGCCGGCGGGCTTCTCATCGGGACGATCGAGACGACGTCCGGCTGCGTCAACACGGCGCTCGCCGAACTGATGAGGAGGCCTGAGCAGCTCGCCCAAGCAAAGGCCGTCGCCGGCGATCCGGATCCGGCGGCGTTCGACGGCTATGTCTTCGAGGCGCTCCGCTACAATCCGGTCTTCCCCTATTTCTTCCGGGTCTGCCACACCCCGACGCTGATGGCGGGAGGGACCCCGCACGCGACGACGGTTCAGCCGGGCAAGACGGTGATCCTCTGCACCCACAGCGCGATGTTCGACGAGAGCGCCTATGCCGACCCGCTGGGCTTCGATCCGAAGCGCTCGATCTGGCAGACCTTCACTCTGGGCTACGGCCACCACGAATGCCTCGGCCGGGCGATCGCGGCGGCGATGATCCCGGAGATCGTCCGCCAGGTACTGCTCCTGCCGGGAGTACGGGCCGACGGGCCGGTGGTGTTCGAGGAAGGCGTGCCCGAGCACCAGCCGCTCAAGTGGGACGTGCAGGCGGCTTGATCCGGCGGGCGGGGCGGCCCACATGGCTAGGATGCTGATCCAGACCGAGAGCACGCCCAACCCCGCAACCTTGAAGTTCCTGCCCGGCCAGAGGGTGATGGAGGCGGGAACCCGCGACTTCGCCTCGCCCGAGGAGGCGGATGCCTCGCCCCTTGCCGCCGCGATCTTCTCCACCGGAGAGGTGGACGGCGTGTTCTTCGGGCGCGACTTCATCTCCGTCACCGCCGGCCCGGGGGTCGAGTGGAAGCGGCTGAAGCCGGAGATCCTCTCGATCCTGCTCGATCATTTCGCCGGCGGCGGGCCCTTGTTCAACGCGGCGAGCGCCGGCGGCATCGCGGTCGATCCGGACGGCGGCGCGGATTATGGCGAGGACCCGGCGGATTCGGACATCGTCGCCCAGATACGCGAGCTGATCGAGACCCGAGTCCGGCCGGCCGTGGCCCAGGACGGGGGAGACATCGTCTATCGCGGCTATCGCGGCGGCACCGTTTTCCTTGCGATGCAGGGCGCCTGCTCCGGTTGCCCGTCGTCGACGATGACCTTGAAGCAGGGGATCGAAAGCCTGCTCAAACATTATGTCCCCGAGGTCGAGACGGTCGAGGCGGTTTAACGCGTTGGGGCGTTGGGCCGTCATGCTGAACCTGTTTCGGCATCCCGTTTCGAACCGCGGGGCGGGTTGTGGCCTGGACCCTGAAACAAGTTCAGGGTGACGTCCTTGCCTGACACGATGGTGTTCCTGCCATGATCCTGGTGATCGAAACCGCCTCGCCGGCCTGCTCGGTGGCTCTGCTGGAGGGCGACGTGCTGGTCGACGAGCGGCACGAGCTTGTCGGGCGCGGCCATGCCGAGCGGCTCCTGCCGATGATCGAGGCGCTACTCGCCGGGAGGCGGCCGGACTCCCTCCTGGTCGATTGCGGGCCGGGAAGTTTCACCGGAGTGCGGGTCGGGCTTGCCGCGGCGCACGGCTTGAGGCTGGGATGGGAGGTCGCCCTGTCCGGCTATTCGTCGACTGCGCTCTTCGCCGCCGGCGCGGCCCGCGGCGGCGGAGCCGGCGAAGTCGGGGTTGCGCTCGCCGGCGGACACGGGCAGCTTTTCGTGCAGAGCTTCGCCGATGATCCGCTTCGCCCTCTCGACGCCCTTCGCTCCCTTCTTCCCGAGGAAGCCGCGGCCGCCATGTCGGTCGACCGGGTGATCGGCTCGGGCGCCGCCGCCCTCATCGCCGCGCGCGGCTTCGGCGAGGCGGTCGAAGCGGAGGCGCGCGCAGCCGACGCCCGCTTCCTTCCGCCGCCGCTTCGCGCGCTTCCGCCGAGACCGATCTACGGCCGCGCGCCCGACGCGAAGCCTGTCCGGAGCGACGCCGCAGGCGGCGTCGAAGGGCCGATTGCATGAGCGAGGAAACGATCAGCGAAGACCGGCCTGAAATCCTCCTCGCCGAGGGCGGCGCGGCCGATCTCGATCCGGTGATGGCGGTGATGCGCGACGGCTTCGATCCGGCGTTCGGCGAGGCCTGGACGGGGCCGCAATGCGCGGGCCTGCTGCCGATGCCGGGCGTATGGCTGTCGCTCGCCCGCGTCGGCGGCGAGGTCGTCGGCTTTTCGCTCGCGCGCATCGTGCTTCGTGAAGCCGAGTTGCTTTTGCTCGCCGTGCGCCGCGACTCGCAGGGGCGGGGCGTCGGGCGCAAGCTGCTCGAGCGGTTCGTCGACTGCGCCGCAAGAAGAGGCGCCGAACAACTCCATCTCGAGGTAAGACAGGGAAATCACGCGGTTGGCCTGTACACGCGCTCCGGCTTCGAGGAGATCGGCCGGAGAAAGAATTATTACAAAGGCGCGGACGGCAAGCTATACGATGCGCTGACGCTGGCCCGATCGGTCGGACGTTGATCCTTTTTTGCGGTTTTGACGATTTAAGCTTGCAAAACCTCCAAAATGGATGAATCACAGCGCCAGCGGGGGCGGCGCTTCCCGAAAGACCGTGTTGGAAAGTTGGCAGGCATAAGCATGGCTGAGAACAATGAATTGAACGAGACCCTTATCACCCTCACCGCCGACATCGTCTCGGCGCACGTCAGCAACAACAGCGTGGCGGTCAACGATCTCCCCCAGTTGATCGCGAACGTCCACAACGCGCTGGGCGGCCTGGGCTCGCAGCCCGAGGCGGCGCCGGTCCGGCCGGAGCCGGCCGTTTCGGTCCGCTCGTCGGTGAAGCCCGACTATATCGTCTGCCTGGAGGACGGGAAGAAGCTCAAGATGCTCAAGCGGCATCTGATGACCCACTACCAGATGACCCCCGAGGAATATCGCCAGAAATGGGGCCTCAACGTCGACTATCCGATGGTCGCCCCCAATTATGCCGAGCAGCGCCGGACCCTGGCGAAGAGCATCGGCCTCGGCACCAAGCGCCGCCGCACCGGCCGCGCCACCGCGAAGTAAGGCACGCTGCCGGGGCGCGCGCGCCCCGGCAGCCTTTACCGAAGCGGGATTTCCGCTAAAGCGGACAGCCGATGACCCGCAGGATCGACATCGAAGCGCTGTGCGCGGAGAAGGGTCTCCGGATCACCGAGCAGCGGCGAGTCATCGCCCGCGTCCTTTCCGAGGCGGAGGACCATCCCGACGTCGAGGCGCTTCACGGCCGCGCGTCGGCGATCGACCCGGGAATCTCGATTGCCACCGTCTACCGGACGGTCAGGCTTTTCGAGGAAGCCGGAATCCTCGAGCGGCACGATTTTGGCGACGGCCGAGCGCGCTACGAAGCCGCCGACGCAAGCCACCACGATCATCTGATCGACGTCGAAACGGGACGGGTGATCGAGTTCGTCGACGAGGAGCTCGAAGCCCTGCAGCGGCGGATCGCCGAGAAGCTCGGCTACCGCCTCGTCGACCACCGCATGGAGCTTTACGCCGTGTCGCTCGGCCGCAAGCTCTAGGCCGGCCCCCCAGGCTTTTCTTTGCTTCCGACGCCGTCAATCCGAACTCGTTTCGGCATCCCGCGATGCGCCGCCGGCCAGAGCGGACCCGGGTCATAAAGCGCCTTTAGACTGAACGCTCGCGCTAGGGATCCAGGGTAGAGCCGCTCCGATCGCGCATGCACCGCCGACTCCATTTTGGAACGATTTGGGCTGGCACGAATCGACTACATCTGTAATCGCATCTTTCGTGAACAGAACTGAAGAGCGCGAATATACCGGCGAGGAAGCGGCGTCCAGCGGTGCGGCGGCGCAAACCTCCGCCGTGAAGCTGACCGGCGACTATCATCGCGACGGCTACGCCCAGATCCGCGGGCTGATCGACTCCGAAGTGGCGGCGGCCTTTCTGCGCTCGCTGAAAGGGGACATCGGGCCCGGCCCGATCCCGCTGAGCGGGGTATCGCGGCACCCCAATCTGCTTCGGCGGCCCGCCTTCGAAGTCTACGGCCACCATTATCCGCCGATGCTCTTCTTCCTGTGGGGGCTGACTCCGATCGTCTCGGGGCTGGTCGGGCGCAAGCTACTGCCGACCTACGACTATTTCCGAATCTATCGCGGCGGCGACGTCTGCCGGGTGCATTTCGACCGTTATTCGTGCGAACACAGCCTTTCGCTGACGCTCGGCTATAGCGACGGCCGCCCCTGGGCGCTGGAGGTCGGCAAGACCGCGCACGAGCGGCCTTCGGCCGACGTCGCCGAAGATTTCGGATCGGAGCCGCACGTCTCGGTGGCGATGGAGGTGGGCGACGGGGTGCTCTATCAGGGCGTTCGGCACCGGCACGGGCGGACGGCGCCCAATCCCAACGGCTGGTCGGCGCACCTCTTCCTTCACTGGGTCGACGCCGAAGGGCCCTATCGCGACCAGGCGTTCGACGGACGCCCGCCGTCGCCGGTCGATTTCAGCTTCGCCTGACGCTTCGGCGCTTGCGCCGCCGGCTCCGCCCATGCTCCTTTCGATTTTGAAGAAAGTGGGAAGGAGCGGATGGGAAAGGTCCGGCTGGGGCTTCGCGGCGCATGGATGGTCGGCCTTCTGATCGCGTGCGTTCCGCTCCATTATCTTTGGAAGCTCACCGGCACGGCTTCGCCCTGGCCGAGGCGGTTCCTGCGCGGGATCGGGCGGGCGGCCGGGATGCGCGTCCGGGTGTCGGGCGAGCCGCTCCCGGGTGGGGTGTTGTTCGTCGCCAACCACATGAGCTGGCTCGACATCATGATCCTTGCCGGGGCGAGCGGAACGGCGTTCGTCTCGAAGGGGGAGGTCGGGCGCTGGCCGGTGGTCGGCTGGCTCGCCCGGCTGAACGATACGGTGTTCGTCGAGCGCTCGGCCCGAGCGGCGGTGCGCGACCAGGCCGACGCGCTCCGCTCCGCCTTGGGGCGGGGCCAGCCGGTCGCCCTGTTCCCGGAAGGGACGACCGACGGCGGCGCCGAGGTGCTGCCGTTTCGGGCCAGCCTTCTCGCCTCGCTCTACCCGCCGATGCCCGGAGTTCGGGTCCAGCCGGTGGCGATCGACTATGGCGAGGCCGGCCGCGACATCGCCTGGGTCGGCGAGGAGCCCGCCGCCGCCAATCTGAAGCGAGTCCTCTCGCGCCGCGGCACGCTGGCGGTGACTCTCGCCTTTCTCGATCCGCTGGATCCCGCCGCTGTGGCCGACCGCAAGCGCCTTGCCGAGCTCGCCCGGGAGCGGATCCTCGCCGCGCTCCACCCTTCCGGCTCGGCGCCGGATCGCCTATAGGCGCGCGATGAACAAGCCCCGGACCTTCCAGGTCAGATCCTTCGGCTGCCAGATGAACGCCTATGACGGCGAGCGGATGGCCGAGCTTCTCCAGGCCGAAGGGCTGGAGCCGGCTCCGGCCGGCGAGGCGGATCTGGTCGTGCTCAACACCTGCCATATCCGCGAGAAGGCGGCGGAGAAGGTCTATTCCGAGATCGGCCGGCTTCGCCGCGAGGACGGCTCGTCGCCGATGATCGCGGTCGCCGGCTGCGTCGCGCAGGCCGAGGGCGCCGAAATTCCGAGGCGGGCGCCGAGCGTCGACATCGTCGTCGGCCCGCAGGCCTATCACCGGCTTCCGGCGCTGGTCGCGGCGGCCGCGGGCGGCGTCCGCGCGGTCGATACCGACATGCCGCCCGACTCGAAGTTCGCAAGCCTTCCGGGGCGGCGGCGGAAGGGGGCGAGCGCCTTTCTGACCGTCCAGGAAGGGTGCGACAAATTCTGCACCTATTGCGTCGTGCCCTATACGCGCGGCGCCGAGGTCTCTCGCACTTGGGCGGCGGTGATCGACGAGGCGCGCGCGCTGGTCGACGGCGGCGCGAGGGAGATCACCCTGCTCGGCCAGAACGTCAACGCCTGGCGCGAAGGGGACAGTGGGGGCGAGGGACGCGGGCTCGAGCAGCTGATCGTCGCCCTGGACCGGCTTCCGGGGCTGGAGCGGATCCGCTACACGACCAGCCATCCCAACGACATGACCGAAGGCTTGATCCGAGCCCATGCCGAGGTCGCGACGCTGATGCCTTATCTCCACCTGCCGGTGCAGTCGGGAAGCGACCGGATCTTGAAGGCGATGAACCGAAGCCACGACACGCAAAGCTATCTGGCGGTGATCGAGCGGGTCCGCGCGGCCCGCCCGGACATCGCCATCTCGGGCGACTTCATCGTCGGTTTTCCGGGCGAGACCGAGGCCGATTTCGAGGCAACGCTCGAAATCGTGAGGACCGTGAACTACGCCCAGGCATACTCGTTCAAATATTCCCCGCGCCCCGGCACCCCCGCCGCGGCCATGGAAGGGCAGGTTCCCGGACCCGTGCAGGATGAAAGATTGCAACGGCTCCAGGCCGTGATCACGGAGCGGGCGCTCGCCTTCAACCAGGCCAGCGTCGGACGGCGCACGTCGGTGCTGCTAGAACGGCTCGGCCGGAAGCCGGGTCAGAAGGTGGGCAAGACGCCGTGGCTTCAATCGGTGCATGTCGAGACGGAGGCTAAGATCGGCGACTTGATCGAGGTGGATATGGTTTCGGCGGGGCCGAATTCCTTGGGCGGCGTCGTCGTCCGGGCGCATTCCGTCGCCCCAGCGCAGGCTGGGCCCCCAGGGGGTGAAAGCCACCTGCGTTCTTCACCCGCCGGGGCCCCAGCCTTCGCTGGGGCGACGGATTTGGTCGGGATGACGCTCTGATGGCGCAGAAGAAAGCCGACGCGCCCGCCGCGCCCCGCGCCCGGCTCGAGATCGAGTTCGAGCAGCCGCATCTGCTTGGGCCGCTGTTCGGCGAGTTCGACCGCAATCTGGTCGCGATCGAGGACCGGCTCGGAGTGTATATCGCCGCGCGCGGGGCGAAGGTTCAGATCGAAGGTGAGCCGGAATCGGCTGCGCGGGCCCGCGACGTGCTGCTCGGTCTCTACAATCGGCTGGACGAGGGACAGGACATAGACGCCGGTGTAGTCGACGCCATCATCGCCATGTCGGGCCAGCCGACGCTCGACGGGATCCTCACGCCCGAGGTGGCCGAGCCGCCCAAGGTGATGATCCGCACCCGGAAGAAGACGATCGTGCCGCGCTCGAAGATGCAGGGGGTCTACATGGAGGCGCTGGCCCGCGACGACATGATCTTCGCGCTCGGGCCGGCGGGCACCGGCAAGACCTATCTCGCCGTCGCGCAGGCGGTCCAGCAGCTGATCGGAGGATCGGTCGACCGGCTGATCCTGTCCCGCCCGGCGGTCGAGGCGGGCGAGCGGCTCGGCTTCCTGCCCGGCGACATGAAGGAGAAGGTCGATCCCTATCTCCGGCCGCTCTACGACGCGCTCTACGACATGCTTCCCGCCGAGCAGGTCGAGCGGCGGATCGCCAGCGGCGAGATCGAAATCGCTCCGATCGCCTTCATGCGTGGGCGGACGCTGAACGACGCCTTCATCATCCTCGACGAGGCGCAGAACACCACGCCCGCGCAGATGAAGATGTTCCTGACCCGCTTCGGAATGCGCAGCCGGATGGTGATCTGCGGCGATCCGCTCCAGGTCGACCTTCCCAATCCCGGCGCTTCGGGCCTCGGCGACGCGGTCGGCAAGCTCGAGGGGATCAAGGGAATCGCGACGGTCCGCTTCGGCGCCGGCGACGTGGTCCGCCACCCGCTGGTCGGTCGGATCGTCGAGGCTTACGAGGGGACGGGCGCGTGAAAAATGGTGACAGTCACTATTTTCCATCCGCGGACGGAGACGCACCGCCGGCTCGCGGGAAAATAGTGACTGTCACCATTTTCGGAGCCGGGCCGTGATTCTCGTCGAATCGGACGCCTCCCCGGAGTGGGACAGTAGCCGCTCCCTCGCCGCGCTTGCCGAAGGGGCGGTGCGGGCCGCGGTCGGCGCGAGCCGCCACGCCGGTCTGATCGAGAGCCCGCTGGCGCTCGAAGTCTCGGTCAAGTTCACCGCCGACGAGGAGGTCCGAGCTCTGAACGCCACCTATCGCGGCAAGGATAAGCCGACCAACGTCCTTTCCTTCCCGATGATGGAGGCGGAGCTGCTCGACTCGATCACCCGGGCCGATGGGGGCGAGGTGCTGCTCGGCGATATCGTCCTCGCGCACGGAGTCTGCGCCCGCGAGGCCGAAGAAAAGGCCATCGCGCCCGAGGACCATGCCGCCCATCTCGTCGTTCACGGCACCCTCCATCTGCTCGGCTACGACCATGAGGAGGGCGAGGAGGAGGCCGAGGCGATGGAGCGGGTGGAACGCGAAGCCCTCGCCGGGCTCGGGATCGCCGATCCCTATGCGGTGAACGGCTGATGGCGGCCGAGGAACCCGATCTTTCGGCGCCGGCGCCGTCCAGCTTCTGGCGCGGGCTTAGGACCTTCCTGTTCGGCGAGGAGAGCGAGGCGACCCTTCGCGAGGAGATCGAGGAGGCGATCGAGAGCCACGAAGGCGAGGCGCCGGTGGTCGGCGATCTTTCGCCGATCGAGCGGCAGATGCTCCGCAACCTTCTCCATTTCGGGGAGAGCACGGTGGCGGACATCGCCGTGCCGCGCGGGGACATCATCGCGGTGCCGAGCGACATCGGCTTCGAAGCGCTCGTCGCGGCCTTCGCCGAGGCCGGGCACAGCCGGCTTCCGGTCTACGAGGAGAGCCTCGACCAAGTGGTGGGGATGATCCACATCAAGGACGTCTTCACCGTCCAGGTGACCGGCGCGGAGCCGCCGTCGGACGTGAAGACGCTGCTTCGCAAGCCGCTCTACGTTCCCGAATCGATGGGCGTCCTAGACCTTCTCGCACGGATGCGCGCCGACCGGGTCCATCTCGCCATCGTCGTCGACGAGTTCGGCGGGACGGAGGGCCTGGTGACGATCGAGGACGTGGTCGAGGAGATCGTCGGCGAAATCGAGGACGAGCATGACGAGGAAGCGCCGGGGATGCTGATCGCGCTCGAGGACGGGATCTGGGACGCCGACGCGCGCGCCGAGCTGGAGGACGTGGCGGAGACGCTCGACGCCCGCCTGGCGACGGTCGAGGAGGACGTCGACACGCTGGGCGGCTTGGCGACCGTCCTGGCCGGCCACGTTCCCCAGGCCGGTGAGATCGTCGAGCATCCCTCGGGCTGGCGGCTGGAAGTGACGGAAAGCGACTCGCGACGCGTGACCCGGCTCCGGCTCCACGCGCCCGAGGAAGGGGCCCTGAGCGAGTCGTGAGCTCCGCTCGCTAGCGGGACGAGACGAGCAACTTTTGTGCAGTGCAGCACGTTGGTGGGCTGATCTCCACTTTGCGAAAGCAGCACGACATGACCTCCATCGAATCCGTCCGCCTCGGCGCCGCCGCTTCCTCGAAGGGCGACGGCCCCTCCCTTTGGAAATGGGGCGCGGCGGCCGGAGCGGCGGCCGGCGTTGCGGCGGCCGCGTTCAACGCGCTGCAGGCGCGCAGGGCCGAGGAGGCCAATCCGCCGCTCGGCGCCTTCGTCGAGGTCGACGGGGTTCGGCTTCACTATGTCGAACGCGGGGAGGGACCCGTCGTCGTGCTGCTCCACGGCAACGGCACGATGGTCGAGGATTGGATCGCCTCCGGCGTGCTCGACTCGCTCGCCCGGACCCACAAGGTCGTCGCCTTCGACCGCCCCGGCTTCGGCTGGAGCGAGCGGCCGAGAACGACGATCTGGACTCCGGCGGCGCAGGCCCGCCTCATCGCCGGAGCCCTCGAGCGTCTCGGCCATGGCGGCGCGACAATGGTCGGCCACAGCTTCGGCACCCAGGTCGCCCTTGCAGCGGCGCTCGACCATCCGGAGGCCGTTGCGAGGCTGGTCCTGATCTCCGGCTATTATTATCCAACCGTCCGCCTCGACGTTCCCTTCACCGCGCCGCCGGCTGTCCCGGTGATCGGAGACGCGATCCGCTACACCGTCTCGCCGCTCATCGGCGCGGCGCTGCGCGGGCCCGCCGAGCGCCACATGTTCGCTCCGGCGCCTGTGTCGGAGGGGTGGCGGACCCGATTCCCGTTCGAGATGACGCTTCGGCCGTCGCAGGTGCGGGCCACCGCCGCCGACGCCGCGATCATGGTCCCCGCCGCGGCGACGCTCGCGGCCCGGCTCGGAGAAATCGTGGCGCCGCTGACGATCGTCGCGGGCGAAGGCGATGCCGTGGTCGATCCCGAAGGACAGTCTGCGCGCCTCGCGGCGGAAGTGCCGGACAGCAAGCTCATCCTGGTGCCGGGCGCGGGTCACATGGTTCACCACAGCGGGTTGGACCAGGTTCTCGAGGCGATCCGCGGCGCTTAGGCCGTTGTTTCACCCAAAGCACCAAAGGGACCAAAGGGCCTGCGCGGGTGGGGGGTGTTCCGGCTAACCTCCAGTCATGACTGGAGCGACGAAGTCGCTCCTGAACAAGAAACGATCGACGAAAGCAGGCGCGGCTTTCGGGCTGCGTCGGCCCCTTTGGTTCCTTTGGGTGCTTCGCGTGAAAATCGGGACGCTACGCAGCACCGCCGACGCGCGATCGCTCCGGCTTCAGGGCGCCTCGTCGAGCAGGGGGACGACCAGGCGGGCGAAGTCGTCGCCCTCGAAGGCGCCGGCCTTGGCGTAGCGGACCACGCCGCGGCGGTCGATCACGTAGGAGGTCGGGACACCATCGAGGATCGGATAGGCTGAGCCCTTGAACCGCGAGACGAGCGGATAGGACAGCACCGACGCGAGCTTCTTGAGCATATAATCGGGGACCGAATCCTGGGTGGTCACTCCAAACACCTCGAGTCCGCGGGCCTTCAGGGCCATGTGGACCGCGCTCATCATCGGCATCTCGGACTTGCAGGGGCCGCACCAGGTCGCCCAGTAGTTGATCACGACCACCTTTCCCTTGAGGTCGGCGAGGGTGAGCTTGCGCTTGTCGAAGGTTGTGAGGGCGAAGTCGGGCGCGGGCTGTCCGATCCTTGCCCGCGGTCCGGCCAGCGCCGCGGTGGGAAGCCCGCCTGCCAACAGCGCGGCGGCGACGAGCGCCGCACTCCATCCCTGCTTCATCGCCACCCCCGATCCTCCGCTGGAGGCTGGGCGGGAGGCCGGCCGGTGTCAACCGCCGCGATTGCCTCGCGCCGCGCCCGATGCTCTAGAGACGGCGAAAGGAGCGCCGATGCCCTACGAACATGTCCGGCTGGAATATAGCCCCGCCGCGGTCGCGACCCTGACGATCGCCCGCCCCGACCGGCTCAACGCGCTGTCGTCCCAGACCGTGGACGAGCTTCGCGAGGCGGTCGAGGAGACGGGGCGGTCGGGCGCCCGCTGCCTGCTTCTGACGGGCGAGGGGAGAGGCTTTTCCTCGGGGGCGGACCTGGCGGGCGGGGGCGGCCTGCCCGAGGATGCCGGGGCGGCGCTGGAGAAGCATTTCAATCCGCTGGTCGAGGCGCTGTTCGCGCTGGAGATACCGGTGGTGGCGGCGGTGAACGGGCCGGCCGCCGGCGCGGGCTGCTCGCTCGCCCTCGCCGCCGACGTCGTGATCGCGGCGCGCTCTGCCTATTTCCTGCAGGCCTTCGTCAATATCGGCCTGATCCCGGACGCCGGAGCGACGTGGCTCCTGCCGCGCCTCGCCGGCCGGGCGCGGGCGATCGAGATGATGATGCTGGGCGAGCGGATCCCGGCCGAGCGGGCGCTGGACTGGGGAATGATCTCACGTGTCGTCGAAGACGAGGATCTCGCCGCCGAGGGCGTGGCGCTGGCGACCCGGCTGGCGCAGGGCCCGACGGTGGCGCTGGGCCTGATCCGCCGGCTCGCGCGCGAGGCTCAGGACGTGCCGCTGGGCGAGGCGCTGGCGGCGGAGCGGGCGGCTCAGCGCGAGGCGGGGGCCAGCGAGGATTTCAAAGGCGCGGTGATGGCGTTCCTTCAGAAAAGGCAGCCGAGGTTCGAGGGGAAGTAGATTCCTCCCCGGACCGGGGAGGGGGACCGCCGCCGCAGGCGGTGGTGGAGGGGCTGCTCGGGAGTTCATGCCAGCCCCTCCACCATGCTGCGCACGGTTCCCCTCCCCGTGCCGGGGAGGATTTATTGCGTCGGTTCGACGCCCGGCTTAAGGCGCCCCTCATGGCAACGACGATCGACGAGCTTGAATCCCGCCGCCGCCGCGCGGAGCTGGGCGGGGGCGAGGCGCGCATCGCCGCGCAGCATTCCAAGGGGCGGCTGACCGCTCGGGAGCGGCTGACGGTGCTGCTCGATGAAGGAAGCTTCGAAGAATATGACATGTTCGTCGAGCATAATTGCGCCGATTTCGGAATGGAGGCGCAAAAGGTCCCCGGCGACGGGGTCGTCACCGGATCGGGAACGATAAACGGCCGCCTCGTCTACGTCTTCGCCCAGGATTTCACCGTGTTCGGCGGCTCTCTGTCGGAGCGCCATGCCCAGAAGATCTGCAAGATCATGGACATGGCGATGAAGGTCGGAGCGCCGGTCGTCGGCCTCAACGATTCCGGCGGCGCGCGCATCCAGGAGGGCGTGGCGAGCCTCGCCGGCTATGCCGAGGTGTTCCAGCGCAACGTCCTCGCCTCCGGCGTCGTCCCGCAGATCAGCGTCATCATGGGCCCGTGCGCGGGCGGCGCAGTCTACTCGCCGGCAATGACCGACTTCATCTTCATGGTGAAGGATTCGAGCTACATGTTCGTGACCGGGCCGGACGTGGTGAAGACGGTGACCAACGAGGTGGTGACCCAGGAGGAACTGGGCGGCGCGGTCACCCATACCACCAAGTCCGGAGTGGCCGACGTCGCATTCGAGAACGACATCGACGCGCTTCTCGCCACCCGCGAATTCTTCGACTTCCTGCCCTTGTCGAACCGCCACGATCTTCCTGAGCGGCCGAGCGTCGATCCGTGGGACCGGAGCGAGGAGAGCCTCGACACGCTCATCCCCGACAGCGCCGCCAAGCCCTACGACATGCACGAGCTGATCCGCAAAGTGGTGGACGAGGGCGACTTCTTCGAGATCCAGCCGAACCATGCGGCCAACATCATCGTCGGCTTCGGTCGGGTGGAGGGGCGGACCGTCGGGATCGTCGCGAACCAGCCGATGGTGCTTGCCGGAGTGCTCGATATCGCCAGCTCCAAGAAAGCCGGGCGGTTCGTCCGATTCTGCGACGCCTTCGACATCCCGATCCTGACCTTCGTCGACGTCCCGGGCTTCCTCCCCGGAGTGGCGCAGGAGCATAACGGGATCATCAAGAACGGCGCCAAGCTGCTCTTCGCCTATGCCGAGGCGACCGTTCCAAAGATCACGGTGATCACCCGCAAGGCCTATGGCGGCGCCTACGACGTCATGGCGTCCAAGCATCTGCGCGGCGACTTGAACTATGCCTGGCCCACGGCCGAGATCGCGGTGATGGGCGCTCGCGGCGCGGTGGAAATCATCTTCCGCAAGGATATCGGCGACCCCGAGAAGATCGCCGCCCGCACCGCCGAATACGAAGCGCGGTTCGCCAATCCTTTCGTCGCCGCGTCGAAAGGCTTCATCGACGAGGTGATCACCCCCAGCTCCACCCGCCGCCGGATCGCGCTCGGCCTTCGCAAGCTGCGCGACAAGCAGCTCGAGAATCCCTGGAAGAAGCATGACAACATTCCGCTCTAGGTTCCGGTGAGCTCGCGCTACGACGCGCTCGAGCGGCTTCAGAGGCTGCGCGACAGCGGCGCGCTGACCGACGAGGAATTCCAGGCGGAGAAAAGGCGGCTGCTCGGCTACCCCGCGGCGGACCCGCTGCAGACTCCGCCCGCCAACGAGGAAAACCGCGTCGTGGAGGTGGAAGCCGAGAACCATTCCCGGCTGCCGCTCTACCTGCTGATCGCGGCGGGGACCCTGATCCTGGCGGTCGTCGCCGGCCTCTTCCTCGGGCGGGTGGTGAGTGGACCCGGCGGGGAGAATCGCAGCCAGGCGGCGGCTCCCCGGAATGATTTCGCCGCCGACCTCAACCTGGTCGAGGCGCCTCAGGCGGCCGCCGATGTCCGCAGCCTCGCCCCGGCCGACCAGCTCGACCGGGCGTTCCAGGCGGCGTTCGCAGCGCGCGGCGCGGCGACTCTCCAGGTCGCGGCACCCTCGGCCGACGGCGCGCAATCCGCCGCCGAGGCGGTGCGCTACACGCCGGGCAAGCTCCTCTGGGCGCCGTTCGGGCCGGTGCTGGTCAGCGAGGGCAAGGTGGCGGATGCCGGCCATGTCAGCGCCGGCAGGATCGCGGTCGACTACCTGAAGCCGGCGGGGGACCGCTTCGAGCTGGTGCGCGCCTGGCCGGCGGCGGTGGCGACCGGATCGTCGGGGCAGGTCGCGCGCTGGAGCGTCAGCACCCGATTCGGCGACCTTCCGGTGATCGTCTCCGAGGGGGGCGGCACCTGGCAGGGCTATACCTGCTCGTCGGCCAAGCTCACCGAGCTTCGCCCGGAAGGTCCCGTCGAAATCGCCTCGGTGCCGCTCTCCTACGACGATTCCGGCGCGCGGTCGGAGGAGGGCGCGGGGACGGCGATCACCGGGCGGATCATCAACGTGGTGAGGAGCGTGTCGTTCGACGTCGTCTATACCGGCGCGCGCTCGTTCAGCGAGCATTGGGCGCGCGGCGGCAATGGCGGCTATGCCGTGGCGGGCGGCGGCTCGCAGATGAAGACCTGCTGAGGTGACCGAGTTCCAGGGCGAGGACGCGCTGGTCGGGCTGGTCGCGGCGGGGCTGGTCTTCTGGATATTGCTGACCGTGCAGCGCGGCCTTCGCGATGCGCGGCTTCCGATCGGCCGTGGCCATGTCGACCGCGAGGAGCGGCCCGGCGCCTTTCGCGCCCTGATCCTCCTCTACGGCGCGGCGGCCCTGCTGGTCGCGTTCATCGCGCTCGACCTCCTGTTCAACCTTCGCGAGAGGCTCTCCCTATGAAGCTCGGCCGCCTGAACCATGTCGGAGTCGCGACGCCCTCGATCGAGAAGTCGATCGCTTTCTATCGCGACGTGATGGGAGCCGAGGCGATCGGGGAGCCGTTCGACCTTCCCGCGCAGGGTGTGAAGGTCTGCTTCGTCGACGCGCCGAACAGCCAGATCGAGCTGATCGAGCCGCTCGGCGAGACGAGTCCGATCCATGGCTTCCTCGCCAAGAACCCGGCGGGGGGCCAGCACCACCTCTGCTACGAGGTGCCGGACATCCGGGAGGCCCAGGCCTGGTTCGAGGCGAAGGGCGCCAAGGTGCTGGGGGAGCCGCGCATCGGCGCGCACGGAACGCCGATCTTCTTCGTCCATCCCAAGGACATGGGCGGGGTCCTGACGGAGATCATGGAGAGCCCCAAGGCGCACTGAACTGGCGCATGGTGCGCTAAGAGCGTATGAGGCTGCTATGACGGAGAAAGTGACCATCGAGATCGCCGAGGCGGATCTGGCCGAGCTTCGCGACTGGGCGAGCAACAGCGAGCAGAGCGTCGAGGCTCTGATCCAGGTCGCAGTTCAGGAGTACATGATTGCCGTTCGTGAGGACCACGCCGACCTCGAGGAGAGGATGAAGGGGCCTTTCTACTCCCTCGAAGAGGTTGAAGAGCATCTCGCCGCACGGCGACGCCCCCGGACCGAAGCAGCCGAATAGTGCGCTTGTCGTTCGGGGAGCGTGCCCGCAACGACCTCGCGCGCATCTTGGACTTCAACGCCCAGCGCAGCGAAGCATGGGCCGAAAAGGTACAGCACCGGCTAGTCCAGCGCGCGTCCGGCCTTCTCGGCGCCCCGCGCTCCGGGCGAAAGATCACGAAAGCCGGAATGCGACGAATGTCGGTGCCTGACATCCAGTACGTCATCGACTACCGGCTCAAGGTAGACGTCGTTGAAATAGTGCGTATCCGCAGCACCCGAGAAATCCCATGAGCACCGACAAACCCACCCCCGCCGACTGGACCGCCGCCGCCTCGAAGGAGGTGAAGGGCAAGGACCTCACCTGGCACACGGTCGAGGGGATCGAGGTACAGCCGCTCTACACGGGCGAGGACGTCGCCGGAATCGATCCGGGCCTGCCCGGCTTCGCGCCGTTCACCCGCGGGCCCTATGCCTCGATGTACACGGGTCGGCCGTGGACGATCCGGCAATATGCGGGCTTCTCCACCGCGGAGGACTCCAACGCCTTCTACCGGCGCAACCTCGCCGCGGGACAGAAGGGGCTTTCGGTCGCCTTCGATCTCGCCACCCACCGCGGATACGACAGCGACCATCCGCGGGTGACCGGCGACGTCGGCAAGGCGGGGGTCGCGATCGACACCGTCGAGGACATGAAGATCCTGTTCGACGGGATCCCGCTCGACACCATGTCGGTGTCGATGACGATGAACGGCGCGGTTCTTCCGGTCATGGCCTTCTACATCGTCGCGGCGGAGGAGCAGGGGGTCGACCAGGCGCAGCTCTCCGGCACGATTCAGAACGACATCCTGAAAGAGTTCGCGGTCCGCAACACCTACATCTACCCGCCCGAGCCCTCGATGCGGATCGTCGCGGACATCATCGCCTATACCAGCGCGCACATGCCGCGGTTCAATTCGATCTCGATCTCCGGCTACCATATGCTCGAAGCCGGGGCGACCGCGGTCCAGGAGCTCGCCTTCACCCTCGCCGACGGGATGGAATATGTCCGCGCCGCGCAGGCGAAGGGGCTGGAGGTGGATGCGTTCGCGCCGCGCCTGTCCTTCTTCTTCGGGATCGGGATGAACTTCTTCATGGAGATCGCCAAGCTTCGCGCGGCGCGCAAGCTCTGGCACCGGATCATGAGCGAATTCGGAGCGACGAACCCCAAGTCGCTGATGCTCCGTACCCATTGCCAGACTTCGGGCGTGTCGCTGACCGAGCAGGACCCCTGGAACAACGTCGTGCGCACCACGATCGAGGCGATGGCGGCGGTGCTCGGCGGAACCCAGTCGCTCCACACCAACAGCTTCGACGAGGCGATCGCCCTTCCCACCGATTTCTCGGCACGCATCGCCCGCAACACCCAGCTCATCCTCGCCGAGGAAAGCGGGATCGCCAACGTCGCCGATCCGCTCGGCGGGAGCTATTATGTCGAGAGTCTGACCGAAACCCTCGCCGACCAGGCCTGGGCGCTGATCGAAGAAGTCGAGGGGCTGGGCGGGATGACCGCGGCGGTTCGCGACGGAATGCCCAAGCGGCGGATCGAGCAGGCGTCGGCCGAGCGGCAGGCCAAGGTCGACCGGGGCGAGACGGTGATCGTCGGGGTCAATCGTTATCGGCTCGACGACGAAACGCCGATCGACATCCTCGAGGTCGACAACGACCGGGTGCGAACGGGCCAGATCGCGCGGATCGAGCGGGTCAGGGGCGAACGGGACGAGGCGAAGTGCGCGGCGGCGCTGAGTGCGCTGACGCAGGCGGCGATGACCAATCCTCCCCTGCAGGGGGAGGGGGACCGTGCGCAGCACGGTGGAGGGGTGTCAGCGGCAGTGATCTCCACCCGCGCTGACACCCCTCCGTCGCCGCTTCGCGGCGCCACCTCCCCCGGAGGGGGAGGATCGGGTGAGAACCTGCTCGCGCTCGCCGTCGAAGCCGCGCGCGCCCGGGCGACGCTCGGCGAGATCAGCTCGGCGCTCGAAGCGGCGTGGGGGCGCTACGACACGGTGCCTGAGCCGGTGCGGGGCATTTACGGCGCGGCCTATGCCGGCGACGCGCGCTGGGGGCAGGCGGAGGAGGGGGTCGAGGCGATCGGCCGCCGGCTCGGCCGCAAGCCCCGCCTGCTCGTCGCCAAGATGGGTCAGGACGGCCACGACCGCGGCGCCAACCTGGTCGCCTCCGCCTTCGCCGACCTCGGGTTCGAGGTGGTGTCGGGGCCGCTCTTCCAAACGCCGGAGGAAAGCGCGCGGATGGCGGTTGAGAAGGATGTCGACGTGGTCGGCGCCTCGAGCCTCGCCGCAGGCCACAAGACGCTGGTGCCCGAGCTGATCGGCCATTTGCGCGACCTCGGCCGGGCGGACATCAAGGTCGTCGTCGGCGGGGTCATCCCGTCCCAGGATTACGACATGCTTCGCGAGGCGGGCGTGCAGGCGATCTTCGGGCCGGGCACCAACCTGGTCGACGCAGCCGGCGAGGTTCTGAAGCTGCTGGGCCACAACATGCCGCCCTTGGAGGAAGCCGCCGAGTGAGCACTTCTCCTCCGGCGAGGCTGGTCTGGTGGGCGAGGCTCGGCTTCGCGTTCTATCTCGTCGTCGGCATCTTCGTGGCCGGAGGGAATTTGTTCGTCCGAGTCATGGGGCCCTGTCCCGCCTTCTCGAGCAATACCGTCTGCTCCTGGAGCCGGGCAGAGGAGCTTTGGCTTTTTCCGGTCTCGCAAATGGTCGTGCTCGGCTTTGGAATTGCCTTCGGGATGCTGGTTCGAAGATGGACGAATCGATGAGCACGACGTCGAGGACCTACCGGAGCCGCCTGCAGATCGCCGCCGGCGACATTCTGAAGCTGCTCGAGCACAACATGCCGCTCAAGGAAGCGGCGGCGGAATAGTTCGCGATGACAAAGGAGAAGCCGTTCGTGTCGAGCGAAGTCGAGATACCCCGTCGAGCGCAGCCGAGACATGCCGCGGAGCCAGGCCCTCGGCTTCGCTCGGGAGGGTCCCTCGACTTTGCTCGCGACGAACGGACACGGACGGACTGGTCCAGAAGCGAGATACGCGCTCTTTTCGAGCTTCCCTTCCTCGACCTCGTCCTCGAGGCGCAGGCGGTGCACCGGCGGCACCACCCGGCGAACGAGGTGCAGCTTTCCACCCTGCTGTCGATCAAGACCGGCGGATGCCCTGAGGATTGCGGCTATTGCAGCCAGTCGGCGCACGCGAAGAGCGGGCTCAAGGCCGAGAAGCTGATGGACGTCGAGGGGGTCCTCTTAGCCGCCGCCGAGGCGAAGGCGGCGGGCTCCGGGCGCTTCTGCATGGGCGCCGCGTGGCGCGAGCCCAAGGAGCGCGACATGGACTCACTCTGCGCGATGGTCGCGGGGGTCAAGGCGATGGGGCTCGAGACCTGCATGACCCTGGGCATGCTGGGCGAGGGGCAGGCGGAGCGGCTCGCCGGGGCGGGGCTCGATTATTACAACCACAATCTCGACACCTCGCCCGAACATTATGGCGAGGTGATTACCACCCGCACCTGGAAGGACCGGCTCGATACGCTGGAACGGGTTCGCTCGGCGGGAATGTCGGTGTGCTGCGGGGGGATCGTCGGGATGGGCGAGAGCCGCGAGGACCGGGTCGGCTTCCTCCACGCGCTCGCGACGCTGCCCGAGCACCCCGAGAGCGTGCCGATCAATGCGCTTGTGCCGGTCAAGGGCACGGTGCTCGGCGACATGCTGGCGGGCACGCCGCTCGCCAAGATCGACGACATCGAGTTCGTCCGCACCGTCGCGGTGGCGCGCATCCTCATGCCGCACGCCATGGTGCGGCTGTCGGCCGGGCGCGAGAGCATGAGCGAGGCGACCCAGGCCTTGTGCTTCCTGGCCGGCGCAAATTCGATCTTCACGGGCGACAAGCTTCTCACGACCGGAAATGCCGGGGCCGGCGCCGATTCGGCTTTGTTCGAGAAGCTGGGGCTGCGGGCGATGGCAGGCCGAGAGCCGGCGGCAGTGGCTGCCGAATGATTCCCTTGCACTGTCATGCTGAACTTGTTTCAGCATCCGCTCCGCCGCCTCTTCGGCGGGTGACCAGCTGGACCCTGAAACAAGTTCAGGGTGACGGGCTCTGCCAGATGACGAGGCCGCATGTTTTCTAAAATCCTGATCGCCAACCGGGGCGAGATCGCCTGCCGGGTTATCCGCACCGCGAAGAAGATGGGCATCAAGACGGTGGCGGTCTATTCCGACGCCGACGCCCGCGCGCCTCACGTGCTGATGGCGGACGAGGCTGTGCGGCTCGGGCCGGCGCCGGCGAGCGAGAGCTATCTGAAGGCCGAGCTGATCCTGCTCGCCTGCAAGGAGACCGGCGCGGAGGCGGTCCATCCGGGCTACGGCTTTCTCTCCGAGCGGGAGAGCTTCGCCCGGGCTTTGGAGGAGGCGGGGATCGCCTTTATCGGGCCGCCGCCGAACGCGATCGCGGCGATGGGCGACAAGATCGAGTCCAAGAAGCTCGCCAAGGCTGCCGGCGTCAACGTGGTGCCCGGCTTCCTCGGCGACATCGCGACCACCGACGACGCCGTCCGGATCGCGGGCGAGATCGGCTATCCGGTGATGATGAAGGCCTCGGCCGGAGGCGGCGGCAAGGGAATGCGGCTCGCCTGGGGCGAGACGGATGTCCGCGAAGGCTTCGAGGCGACCAAGCGCGAAGGCTTGGCGAGCTTCGGCGACGACCGGGTGTTTATCGAGAAATTCATCGAAAGTCCGCGCCACATCGAAATCCAGGTGATGGGCGATAAGCACGGCAACATCGTCTATCTGGGCGAGCGCGAATGCTCGATCCAGCGCCGCCACCAGAAGGTCGTGGAGGAAGCGCCGTCGCCCTTCGTCACGCCGGCGATGCGCAAGGCGATGGGGGAGCAGGCGGTCGCCCTCGCCCGGGCGGTCGGCTATTACAGCGCCGGGACGGTCGAGCTGATCGTCAGCGGCGCCGATCCGAGCGGCGAGAGCTTCTACTTCCTCGAGATGAATACCCGGCTGCAGGTCGAGCACCCCGTCACCGAGGAGGTGACCGGCCTCGACCTGGTCGAGCTGATGATCCGCGTCGCGGCGGGCGAGGCGCTCGGGTTCGGACAGGAGGAGGTGCGGCTGAACGGCTGGGCGATCGAGAATCGCGTCTATGCGGAGGACCCGTATCGCGGCTTCCTTCCGTCGACGGGAAGGCTGGTGCGCTACAGGCCGCCGGCGGAGAGTCCGGAGGTGATTGCCCGTTACGCCGCTCCTGTCGAGCGGGGCAGCGGAGAGGGTTTCGGGTCCTCCAACCCCGTTCGCTCGACACGAACGGATGATCAGTCCAGCGAACTTTCCCCCCTCACCCGCGTCGACGACGGGGTGTTCGAGGGCGGCGAGGTGTCGATGTTCTACGATCCGATGATTGCCAAGCTGGTCACCTGGGCGCCGACCCGGGAGGGAGCGATCGACCGGCAGATCGAGGCTCTGGACTCGTTTGCGATCGAGGGGATCGGGCACAATGTCGACTTCCTCTCGGCGCTGATGCAGCACCCCCGCTTCCGGGCCGGCGCCATCACCACGGGGTTTATCGCCGAGGAATATCCCGAAGGGTTTCACGGTGCTCCGGCAGACCGGATCCTGATCGAGGATCTCGCGGTTCTCGCCGCCTTCGTCGGGATGACGGCGGACGAGCGCGCCTGCGAAATATCGGGGCAGCTGGGAAGCCCGGTTCCGCCGCCGCCCGAGCGGGTCGTGACGATCGCCGGACAGGCGCTCACCGTCCAGTTCGACGGCTTCGACGGCGGGCTTATCGCCTATGTCGACGAGGGCGAGGGACGAGAGCTGATCGGTCGTTGGCAGCCCGGGCAGCGCCTGCTCAAGGCGACGATCGACGGCCGGAGTCGAACCGTCCAGGTCGCCCGGCAGGGGCGCCAATGGCGGCTGACGGCGCGCGGCGCCGCCCACGCCGTCACCGTCCTGCCCGCCCATGTCGCAAGCCTTAGCCGGCACATGATCGAAAAGGTGCCGCCGGACCTTTCCAGGTTCCTGATCTGCCCGATGCCGGGCCTTCTCACCGCGCTCAACGTCGGCGAGGGCGACCGGGTCGAGGCGGGGCAGCCGCTGGCCGTCGTCGAGGCGATGAAGATGGAGAATATCCTGCGCGCCGAGAAAGCGGGAACGGTGAAGGCGGTGAACGCCAAGCCCGGCGAGAGCCTGGCCGTGGACGCGGTGATCCTGGAGTTCGAATAGGACAAACGAAAATCCTCCCCTTCGAGGGAAGGTGGCAGGCCGCAGGCCTGACGGAGGGGTGTCAGAGTTCGGGGCTGGGCTTCCGACGCTGACACCCCTCCACCGTGCTGCGCACGGTCCCCCTCCCCTCAAGGGGAGGGTTTGGTGTCAGAGCCTCGCCGGCAATCTTATCTCGAAGCAGGCGCCTTTCTCGGCGGGCACACTTCCGATCGTTCCGCCGCAGGCGTCGAGGAGGGAGCGGGCGATGGCGAGGCCAAGGCCGGAGCCGCCCTCGGCGCGGCGGCTGGTGTGGAACGGCTCGAAGATCCGCTCATGGTCGGCAGGCGGGACGCCCGGGCCGTCGTCGCGAAGCGTGAGCCTGACCCGGGCCCCCTCCGTTCTCGCCGAGACCGCGACCCGGCCCGCGCCGGCCTGGCGGCTGTTTTCGACCAGCGTCTCGATCACGCTGGCGATCAGCTCCTCGGGGGCGCAAACCCTGGGCAGCGCGGGAAAGTCGAAGTCCACGGTGAAGCCGGCGCGGCGGTGGGCGTCGGCCACCTTCAAGGCCGCCTCGGCGATGTCGCTTTCGGCGTCCTCCGGCGCGGCCGCCATGTCGGCTCGCGCCAGGTCGAGCAGCCGGCGAAGCAGATGGGAAAGCCGGTCGGCGTCGGCGGCGGCGTTGCCGAGGAAGCGCCGGCGTTCCGCCTCCTTCATCGTCGGATGCTCGTCGATCAGCTCGAGCGCGCCCTTGATCCCGGCAATCGGGGTCTTGAGCTCATGGCTGACCGCGGCGGCGAAATCGCGCAGGTAGCGCCCTCGCCGCTCGATCCGGGCGGCCATGGCGGCGAAGTTCAGGTAGAGGCTCCTGATCTCGACCGCCGCCGTGACGGGCGGCTCGGGGACGGTGACCGCACCTCGGGCGACGTTCTCGGTCGCCTCTCCGAGCGCCTCGATCGGACGGGCGATACCGCGCGAGAGAAGTCCGGCGAGGACCAGCAGGGTGACGAAGATGAGCCCGATGCCGAGCGCGATCTTGCCGCGGTCCTGGTAGATCCCGACGAACAGGCCGCGCGGGCTTCGCGACAGCATCAGGACTCCGATCACCCGGCCGCCGCCCTCGATCGGGCGGGTGTAATGGACCCGGACGCTGGACGCGCGGCTAAGCACCTCGAGCGCGTAGCGCGGCTCGTAATCGGCCCGGCGGCGAAGGAGGGTGGTGGTCTCGCCGGCAAGCGCCCGGCGCACCTCCGGCAGATGGGCATAGCTCTTGCGATAATCCTCACCGCCGTAGACGACGATCCCATGCGCATCGAGGATCCGGGCGGCGGCGAGCGTCGTTCGCGACGCGTCGCGGATCACCGGCGCGATCTTGAAGCCCGCCATTCGCGCCGCCGCCGCCGCCGCGAGGCCCGTGTCGCGCCGCTCGGGCTGCTCCGGCAGGATCGACATGGCTCTAAGGTCGATCGTCGGGAGCTGCGGATCGAGCCGCTCGGGCGGCGGCGGCAGAGGCTCGGGCCAGGCCGCGCGATAGGCGGCGGCGACGACCGCGCCTTCGGCGATCAGCTCCGCCTCGGTCTGCTGGACGAGGGTGTTCTCGTAGACCCTAAGGAAGACGGCGCCGACTCCGGGAAGGGCCGCGACGAAGAGCAGGGTCAGGAAGAGGATCGTGCGCAGGCGAAGCGCCGGCCAATGGCGCTTGGCGAACTGCTTGACCGGATCGATCAAGCCGAGGGCTCGCCCATGCAGCGGCCGATCCGGTAGCCGACCCCGGCTCGGGTTTCGATGAGGTCGCCCGCTCCGGCCAAAGCGAATTTGTGGCGGAGGTTGCGGATGTGGCTGTCGATCGTGCGGTCGGTGATGGCGAAGCCGGGGCCGTGAAGCCGATCGATGATCGCGTCGCGGGTGAACACCTTGGACGGAAGGCCGGCGAGCAGGAGGAGGAGCTGGAACTCGGTGACGGTGACCGGCACGTCTGAGCCGTCCCAGCGTGCTTCCCAAGCCTCGGGATCGAGGCGAAGACGGTTGTGGACGACGCTGGACTTCGGCCCAGGTTCGGCGGGAGCGCGGCTTCCGCGCTTCAATATGGCGGCGACGCGGGCGACGACTTCCCGAGGCGAGAAGGGCTTCACAACGTAGTCGTCGGCGCCGAGCTCGAGGCCGACGACGCGATCGATCTCGTCGTCGCGGGACGACAGGAAAAGGATTGGAAGATCGCCCGAGGCGCGCAGCCGGCGGCAAACTTCCAGCCCGTCCATGCGCGGCATGTTGATGTCGAGGACGACGAGGTCCGGCCGGTCGCGCTCCACCGCGGCGAGCCCCGCCTCGCCGTCGCCGGCCTCGGCGGTCTCCATGCCGGCCTTGCCGAGGGCGAAGGTCAGCACCTCGCGGATATGGGGATCGTCGTCGACGATCAGGATCCTGTGGCTCATCGCGTTCATGTCTTCCACCGCTCCCGGCCCGCTGTCAAAGCCGCGTGGGGATGAAGGGCGCCGGTGGAGCGCCGTGTGCGGCGGCGGCGCAGAGGCGGCGGCGATGCCGTGCAGAAATCGTGCAGCCCGGACTCAGCCGCCGGTGCGCAGCCGGATCAGCTCGTCCGGGCTTCGGCGGGTCCCGGCGCCGTTCGCCTCGCGAATGAAGGCGGCGGTCACGCCGTAGTCGCGCAGTCGGACGATGTCGCGCGAGGCGAGGCCGGTATAGCCGAGGCTTCGAAGCTGGCGCACGAAGTCTCCGCCGACGCCATGATCGCGAAGCTCGACGAGCTGCGCGGGGGCGAAGGCGTAGCCCGACTCGCGCACGGCTCCGGCGAATTCGGCGGACACGCCGTGATCGCGAAGCAGGATGACGTCGCGGACGGGAAGATCGGCGAAGCCGACGCGGCGAAGCTCGCCGAGATAAGCCGGAGAGACGCCATGATCGCGCATCTCGATCAGCGTGTCGGCGGACAGGCCGGTGAGGCCCGCCTGGACGAGCTCGCGAACGAAATCGGGGCCGACGCCGTTGTCGCGCATCCGAATCAGCGCCTTGAGCGAGCCGACCCGGTAGCCGAGGCCGCCCATCTCGCGCAGGTAGAGGAGGCTCGCGCCGTGATTGCCGGAATCGACCAGCTCGTCGAGAGTGGGGCGGGGATAGTTCTGGCGCGCCAGCTCGTCGATGAGGCCAAGGCCGGTGTCGGTCATGGCGAGCTGGAAAAGCTGGCCTTCGGTGGGCGCACCGAAGCCCCGCCGCGCCAGCTCCGCCGTGAAGGTGGGCGAAGGCACGAAGCGGCACTCGCCGCTGCCGCGTCCGCCCGAAGCGCTCCCGCGGCATTCGAGGCTGCCGGAGTCGCGGGCGAGGCGGAAGGAGGCCGGCCCCCGGCCCTGAAGCGCGTCGGGGGTCAGGCCCTCCAGATCGGCAAGGTCGACGGTGCGGCTGTAGGTGCTGCGGTTGCGGGCGGTGCGGTAGTCGAGCTCGAGCTGGACCTTGCCCGGATCCCGCCCGGACGAGTCGACCTCCCATCGCAGGGTGGCCGGCACCTCGGCGCTCGACGCCGACTGGGCGCAGGCGCTGGTCGCGGGGAGGAGGGCGAGGGCGGTGAGAAAGGCGAGGAGGGGGGTGCGCATGGGTCGGCTCCGGCTGAGTGTCAGACCCACCCAATGCAAAGAGCGGGCCACCCTAGACCGTCGCCCCAGCGAAGGCTGGGGCCCCAGCGGGTGGAGAACACCGAGCCTTTCACCCCCTGGGGCCCCAGCCTTCGCTGGGGCGACGCGGGTGGACTGGGACGCGGCGTGGCGGTGCGACGAGTGTGCGCCTGCGGACTATCCGCGCGTCCGTCTCCGGACACTCAATCCGCGAACGGATCCCGCACGAGGATCGTGTCTTCGCGCTCCGGGCTGGTCGACACCAGGGCGACCGGGCAGCGGATCAGCTCCTCGATCCGGCGGATATATTTGATCGCCTGGGCAGGGAGCTGGGCCCAGCTTCGGGCGCCCGCGGTGGATTCGCTCCAGCCGGGCATCGTCTCGTAGACCGGCTCGACCGCGGCCTGATCGCGCGAATGGGCAGGGAAGTGGTCGAAGGTCCGACCGCGCAGGCGGTAGCCGGTGCAGATCCGGATCTCGTCGAGCCCGTCCAGCACGTCGAGCTTGGTGAGGGCAATGCCGGTGACCCCCGCGACCGCGCAGGACTGGCGCACCAGCACCGCGTCGAACCAACCGCAGCGGCGCTTGCGGCCGGTGACGGTTCCGAACTCGCGCCCGCGCTCGCCGAGGCGGCGGCCGACATCGTCCTCGAGCTCGGTCGGGAACGGGCCGGCTCCGACCCGGGTCGTGTAGGCCTTGACGATCCCGAGGACGAATCCGGCCGCGCCGGGGCCCATGCCGGTGCCGCTCGCGGCAGTCCCGGCGACGGTGTTGGACGAAGTGACGAAGGGATAGGTGCCGTGGTCGACGTCGAGCAGGACTCCCTGCGCGCCTTCGAACAGGATGCGCCGCCCGCGGGCCTTGGCGTCGTTGAGGGTGATCCAGACGGGGCGGGCGAATTGGAGGACGAAATCGGCGATCTCGGCAAGGTCGCGCTCGAGCTTGGAGCGATCCATCGGCGGCTCGCCGAACCCGGCGCGAAGCGCGTCGTGATGGGCGCACAGGCGGTCGAGCTGCGGGCCGAGATCGCCGAGATGGGCGAGGTCGCAGACACGGATCGCGCGGCGGCCGACTTTGTCCTCATAGGCCGGGCCGATGCCGCGCCGGGTGGTCCCGATCTTGCCCTGTCCCGACGCATCCTCGCGAAGCGCGTCGAGATCGCGGTGGAAGGGGAGGATGAGCGGGCAGGTATCGGCGACCTGGAGGGTTTCGGGCGTGACGGAGACGCCCTGCTCGGTGAGCTTCGCCACTTCCGAGCGCAGCGCCCACGGATCGAGCACCACGCCGTTGCCGATCACCGACAGGGTGCCCCTGACGATGCCCGAGGGGAGCAGCGAAAGCTTGTAGACCTGGTCGCCGACGACGAGCGTGTGGCCGGCATTGTGGCCGCCCTGGAAGCGGGCGACGACGTCGGCCCGGCTCGACAGCCAGTCGACGATCTTGCCCTTCCCCTCGTCGCCCCATTGGGCGCCGATCACGGTCACGTTGGCCAAAGCTGGGTTCCTGCGGTGGAGACGGGGCGGCTCTAGGAGGCCCCGCGGCGAAGGTCCAGAGTCAGCCTTCGACCAGCCCGAGTCGCCTCTCGATGCGGTCGACGCGCTGGTTGAGCTGCCCTATGTCCCCATTCATTCCGCCGAGCAGCGTCATGATCCCCCGGAAGAAATCATCATGCGCCGACAGATGGACCTCGATGCTGTCGAAGCGTCTGCGGAAATCGGCGTTGTCCGCCTGAAGCCGCTTCAGGATCTCGAGAAAGAGGTCATCGTTTGCCATGCCTCATTATCATTCGAAAGCGTGGATAGATCAAGAGGCCTTGCCGCTTTCCGAGCATCAAAACCTCAGCGCCTTGACCCGCTTCACTCCCGGAAGCGCGGCCAGCCGGGCCTCCATCGCCTCGCCGACGTGGCTGTCGACGGAGACCAGGGCGACGGCCTCGCCGCCCGCGGCGCGGCGGCCGAGGTGGAAGGTGCCGATGTTGACGTTCGCCTCGCCGAGCACCGAGCCGAGGCGGCCGATGAAGCCGGGCGCGTCCTCGTTGACGATGTAGATCATCTCGCCTTCGAGCTCCGCCTCGACCTTGATCCCGAAGATCTCGACGAGCCGCGGCGCCGAATTGCCGAACAGGGTTCCGGCCACCGAGCGCTCGCCGCCCGAGGTGATCGCCGCGACGCGCAGGAGCGTGTGATAGTCGCCCTCGCGGTCGTGGCGGATCTCGCGCACGTCGAGCCCGCGCTCCTTCGCCAGGAACGGTGCGTTGACCATGTTCACCGTGTCCGAATGGACCCGCATGAAGCCGGCGAGGACCGCGCCGGTGATCGGCTTCAGGTTGAGCTCCGCCGCCGCGCCCTCGGCCTCGATGGAGAGGCCGGCGAGCGAGCCGTGGGCGAGCTGGCCGACCAGCGAGCCGAGCTTCTCGGCCAGCGCCATGTAGGGCTTCAGCTTCGGCGCTTCCTCCGCGGAGAGCGAGGGCATGTTGAGCGCATTGGTCACTCCGCCGCGGGTCAGGAATTCGGAGATCTGCTCGGCGACCTGGATTGCGACGTTGACCTGCGCCTCGGTCGTCGAGGCGCCGAGATGGGGCGTGGCGATTAGGCCCGGAGTTCCGAACAGCGGGTTCTGCTTGGCCGGCTCGTCGACGAACACGTCGAGCGCGGCGCCTGCGACCTGTCCGCTTTCCAGCGCGTCCTTGAGCGCGACTTCGTCGATAAGGCCGCCGCGGGCGCAGTTGACGATGCGCACGCCGCGCTTCGTCTTCGCCAGGTTCTCGCGCGAGAGGATGTTGCGGGTCTGGTCGGTGAGCGGGGTGTGGAGCGTGATGAAGTCGGCCCGGGCGAGGAGCTCGTCGAGGCTGCCCTTCTCGATCCCGAGATCGACTGCGCGCTCCGGCGTCAGGAACGGATCGTAGGCGACTACCTTCATCTTGAGTCCGCGGGCGCGGTCGGCGACGATCGAGCCGATATTGCCGGCGCCGATCAGGCCGAGCGTCTTTCCGGTCAGCTCGACCCCCATGAAGCGGTTTTTCTCCCATTTGCCGGCCTGGGTCGAGGAATCGGCGGCGGGAAGCTCGCGGGCGAGGGCGAACATCATCGCCACGGCATGCTCGGCGGTGGTGATCGAGTTGCCGAACGGCGTGTTCATGACGACGATGCCCCGGGCCGTGGCGGCGGGGATGTCGACATTGTCGACGCCGATCCCGGCGCGGCCGATTACCTTGAGGTTCGTTGCGGCTTCCAGGACGTCCGCCGTGACCTTGGTGGCGGAGCGGATGGCGAGGCCGTCATAGCCGCCGATGATCGCTTTCAGTTCGTCCTTGGACAGGCCGGTCTTCTCGTCGACCTCAAGCCCGTTGGCGCGGAAGATCTCGGCCGCGTTGGGATCCATGGAATCGGAGATGAGGACCTTGGGCATGGGTTGCTCCGGTGGAGAAAGGGGAGGAGGGGAGTAGAGGGGAGGAAAGGGGGAAATGCTCGTCATCCCAGCGAAGGCTGGGATCCCGGCGGGTGAAAAGCTCGGCGCCTTGTTCTCGCTGGGGCCCCAGCCTTCGCTGGGGCGACGGTCAAGCTGTTCGAGCCTCGTGCCAGGCCCAGTCGAGCCAGGGGAAGAGCGCCTCGAGATCGTCGGTGTCGACGGTCGCGCCGCACCACAGGCGAAGGCCGGGCGGGGCGTCGCGGTAGGAGGCTATATCGTAGGCGGCGCCTTCCGCTTCGAGCAGCGAGGCCATCTTCTTGATCAAAGCCGCCTGCGCCTCGGAATCGCCGGCCTCGGCAAAGCGAAGGCAGACGCTGGTGTTGGAGCGGGTCGCGGGATCGTGGGCGAGATGCGCTATCCACGGCGTCCGCTCGACCCACGCGTCGACCGCCGCCGCATTGGCGTCGGCGCGGGCGACGAGGCCGGGCAGGCCGCCGACGCTAAGCGCCCATTCCAGGGCGAAGATATAATCCTCGACCGCGAGCATCGAGGGCGTGTTGATCGTGTCGCCCTGGAAGATGCCCTCGTTGAGCTTGCCGCCTTTGGTCATCCGGAAGATCTTGGGGAGCGGCCAGGACGGCGTGTAGCTCTCCAGCCGCTCGACCGCGCGAGGGCCGAGGACCAGCATTCCGTGGCCGCCCTCGCCGCCGAGCACCTTCTGCCAGGAGAAGGTGGTGACGTCGAGCTTCTCCCAGGGGAGCGGCTGGGCGAAGGCGCCGGAGGTGGCGTCGGCGAAGGTGAGGCCGGCGCGGTCGTCCGCGATCCAGTCGCCGTCGGGCACCCGCACGCCCGAGGTCGTGCCGTTCCAGGTGAAGACGACGTCGGACGCGGGGTCGACCGCGGCGAGGTCGGGAAGGTCGCCGTAATCGGCGCGGATCACGGCGGGATCGAGCTTGAGCTGCTTGACGATGTCGGTGACCCAGCCCTCGCCGAAGCTTTCCCAGGCGAGGACGGTGACCGGCTTCGCGCCGAGCATCGACCAGAGCGCCATCTCGACGGCGCCGGTGTCGGAGGCGGGGACGATCCCGATCCGGTGGCTGGCGGGGACCCGGAGCACCCGCCGGGTCAGGTCGATCGCGTAAGCGAGCCGGGCCTTGCCGAGCTTGGAGCGGTGCGAGCGGCCGAGCGAGCCCAGAGCAAGATGCTCGGGGGCCCAGCCGGGCGGCTTGGCGCAGGGGCCGGAAGAGAAGAAGGGGCGCGCGGGGCGAACCCCGGGCTTGTCGTTGGTCATCAAAGTCTCTCCTCGCAGAGAGCGCGCGCCGCGTTGGGACGGCGTGGCCCGCCGACGGCGATAGAGCCCGCGGGCGCCGTGTCAACGTGAACGGTTCACGGGGCGCGTCGAGCCTCTCTCCCCGCCTTGACTGGGGAGGAAGGGTTGACCCCGCTCGGCGCCGGCGGCAGCCTTCGCGGATGCGGGGGCGAAGGATTCTTGTTGCGGTGCTGCTGGTCACCGCCTGCATCCCGCATGGCGAGCGCCGGCCGCCGCCTCGGGCGACCGCGGAGCCGGACCGGGCGACGAAGCAGTGCCTCGCCGGTCTTCGCGACGACGGGATCGGCTTCCGGGCGCTGCCGGACCGCTATTTCGACAATGGCTGCAGCGCGCTCGGTGCCGTCCAGCTTCTCGAGATCGGGACTCCGGTCAGCAATCTCGGCGCCATGACCTGCCCGGTCGCCCGCGCCTTTGCAGGGTGGGTGCGCGAAGCGGTCCAGCCGGCGGCGAAGGCCTGGCTCGGGAGCCGGGTGGTCCGGGTGGAGAGCCTCGGCACCTACAGCTGCCGGCCGGTCAACGGCCAGGCGGGAGGGCGGCTCTCCGAGCATGGCCGGGCCAATGCGGTCGACGTCGGGGCGTTCGTGCTGGCCGACGGGCGGCGGGTGACCGTGCTCTCGGGCTGGAACGGAGAGGACGAGAAGGTGCGAGGATTCCTTCGCGCGGTTCACGATTCCGGCTGCCGCCGCTTCCAGATCGGCCTCGGCCCCGACGCCAACGCCTTTCACCGCGACCATCTCCACTTCGACATGGGGCGCGGGCCCTATTGCCGGTGAGGGGGCGGAGGACGAATACACGTCGTCCCAGCGCAGGCTGGGACCCCAGCGGGTGATGAACTCGGCGCCTTTCACCCCCTGGGGCCCCAGCCTTCGCTGGGGCGACGGGGTTTACGCCGGGTGCTTGCCTACTTCTTGACCTGCTCGGCCCGGCCGTTGGTGGAGGGGGCGCCTTCGCCCTTGATCTGCTTGCCGGGATTGGCCTGCGCCTCGTTCAGGATCGGCTGGTCCTTGGCCTTGTCGCCCTGGGCGCCCTGATCGCCCTTCTCGGCGGCCGCGGCGGCGGGATTGGCGGCGGCGGCCGGGGCCGCGGGGAGCGGCTTGGGCGCGTCGCTCTGGCTGTTCAGATAGGCGATGACGTTGGCGCGATCCTCCGGCTTCGAAAGGCCGGCGAACGTCATCTTGGTGCCGGGCGCGAAATCGCGCGGCGACTTGAGCCAGGCGAAGAGGGCGTCCCACTCCCAATTGCCGCCCTTGCCCGACAGGGCCGGAGAGTAGGAGAAGCCGGGAGCGTGGTGGCCGATCGGCCCGCCGACGACTCCGTAGAGGTTGGGGCCGGTGCCGTTGGCGCCGCCCTTGTCGGCGTTGTGGCAGGCGGTGCACTTCTTGAACACCTGCTCGCCCGCGCGCGGATCGGCGGAGGCGAGATAGAAGGCGGCCGGCTGCTCGGCGGCGGCTCCGCCCTTGTCCGCGGCGTCGCTGACGCCCTCGATCGGATAGCCCATCTTCTCGGGCCGCTCCTGGTGGAACATCTCGCCGGTGATGATGGTGGCGCCCAGAGCGACGATTCCGGCGCCCAGCACCCAGCCGGCGATCGTGTTGGAGCGATTGTCCATGTGTGCCTCGAGACCTCTCGAACCCGGCGCGGACGCGCCTTCGTTGGGGAATTCGTCGGCTCCTTTAGGCGGGGCTGCCGGACGGGGCAAGACCGTCCACCCAGGCGCGAAGCAGGGTATTTGCGATGGCGAAGGGCGGCGGCGCGAGGAAGGCCGCTCCGGCCTCTCCGGCGAGAGCGGCGGAGACTTGGCTCCGGTCGACCCAGATCGCGTCCTCGAGCTCGGTGCGGTCCAAAGTCACCTCGTTCGAGACGGCGGTGGCGAAGCAGGCGATCATCAGCTGCCCCGGGAAGGGCCAGGGCTGGCTCGCGACGTAGCGCACGTCGCCGACCTCCAGACCCGCTTCCTCGGCGATTTCCCGGGCGACGGCTTCCTCGAACGATTCGCCGGGCTCGATAAAGCCGGCGAGTGCGGAATAGCGGCCGGGCGGATATTGCGGCTGGCGGCCGAGCAGCACCTTATCCTCATATTGCGCGAGCATGATCACGACCGGGTCGACGCGGGGGAAATGCTCCAGCCCGCAGCCGGTGCATCGGCGGCCCCAGCCGGCGCGGAAGATCTGGGTCGGCGCTCCGCAGCGGCCGCAGAAGCGGTGGCGGTTGTGCCATTCGATCAGGCTTCGCGCGGCGCCCCAGATCGCCGCGTCGGCCGGCGCCATCCGGCCGAGTATCGCGAAGACGCCCCAGGCGCGCTGGCCGATCTCGATCCGGGGAACGGGGGCGAACAAGGCCGTTCCGCCGTCGAGCCCGAGGAAGATCGTCTCGGCGTCGGGCTCGCCGGAAAGACCGTCCCAGGCGAGCCGTTCCGCCTCGTCGAGAACCGGATCGAGACCGGCCAGCCGCAGCAGGCGGGCGCCGGCCGAAGCCGCCAGCTGCGCGAGACGGCCCTCGTCGAGCCGCAGATTGTCGGCCCGGTCCAGGCCGGCGCCGGTGAATCCGGGGCGAAGGCTCATGCTGCCGACCGCCACTCGGCGCCCCGCGCCGCGAGCTTGGCGAAGAGGGTGGGAAGACCGGCTTCCCCAAGCCGGCCTACCGGCCACCACAGGCCGTCCTGCCGGGTCTCGGCGACGGCGCACATCAGCTTCATGGTAAGCGCGAAATGGGTGAAGACATGCTCCACCGCCCCCGCCTCGAGCCACCGCGCCTCGGCGGGCTCCGCCTCGGTCGGGAAAGCGAGCATTCCGCCGAGCAGCCCGCTCGGCGGACGGCGGACGAGGAGCACATCGCCGTCATGCTCGAGCCAGTAAGCGAGCCCCTCGCGGCGCGGCTTGGCGGCCTTCTTCGCCTTCACCGGATAGCGCTCCGGCGTTCCGAGCGCCCGCGCGCGGCAGGTCTCGCGAAGCGGGCAGTGCGGGCAATCGGGGGAGCGCGGGGTGCAGATCGCCGAGCCGAGGTCCATCATCGCCTGGGCGAAGTCCCCGCTCCCTCCGGCGGGCGTGATCGTCTCGGTCAGCCGGTATATCTCCTCGCGCGCGGCCGGCAGCGGAGTTTCCACCGCGAACAGGCGGGAAACGACCCGCTCGACGTTGGCGTCGACCACGACCGCCCGCCGCTGGAAGGCGATCGCCGCGATCGCCGCCGCCGTGTAGCGGCCGACCCCCGGAAGCTTGCGAAGCGCGTCCTCGCTGTCGGGGAAGCGGCCGCCATGATCGCGAGCCACCGCCTTGGCGCAGGCGACGAGGTTGCGGGCCCGGGCATAATAGCCGAGGCCGGCCCAGGCGGCCATCACCGCCTCCTCCGGAGCGTCGGCAAGCGCTTCAACCGTGGGCCACCGGCGGGTGAAGGTCTCGAAAAAGGGGCGGGCATGGGGAACGGTGGTCTGCTGAAGCATGATCTCCGAAAGCCACACGCGATAGGGGTCGGGCCGCTCGCCGACCTCGCTTCTCCACGGCAATCGCCGCTTATCCACAGCAAACCAGCGCAGAAGCGCCTCTGAAGCATCGACGGCCATGGCCCGGCTATGCCATGATCGGAGCGATGGCGAAATCGGGCGGAACGACTAAAAAAGGCGCGGCGGAAGCTCCCCGCTCGAACCGCGCGCGCGCCGTTTCGGACATGCTTCCAGCCGTCGGCGGGGCCGCCTTCCGGCGCTTCGGCTTCGTCCAGTCCTCGATCGTCAGCCGGTGGAGCGAGATCGTCGGGGTGCGCTACGCCCGGGTGTCGTCGCCGGAATCGATCCGCTTTCCTCCGGGCAAGCGCTCCGCGGGGGTCCTGAACCTCGTCGTCGAGGGGGCTCACGCGCCGATGATGCAGCACGTCGCCCCCGCCATCGTCGAGCGGGTGAACCGCTTCTTCGGCTACGAGGCGGTCGTCCGGATCCAGTTCCGGCAAGGGCTGGTTCAGGTTGCGAGGGCAAAATCGCGTACCGCGCCCCCTTCGCTCAGAGCCATTCCGGCGGAGCTTGGGGATTCGCTAAGGGGGATTGCCGATCCGGAGCTGCGGGCCTGTCTCGAAGCGTTGGCGCGCGGGGTCGCGGATGCGGCCAGCGCTCCGGCGGCGACTCTCGCCATTCCGGTGATCGGACGAATCGGAGAAAGAAAGACATGAAGGCTTTGAAGCTCGGCGGCGCGGCCGCTCTCGTCCTGATCCTCGCCGCCTGCGGCGGGGGCGGCGGCAATGTGTCGGAAGCGGAGATGAGCAAGCCGCTCGCGCAGATCAAGGCGCCGCAGGGCGACTGGACTCAGGTCGTTACCGAAACTCCCGAAGGCGGCTTCCGGATGGGCAATCCCAACGCTCCGGTGAAGCTCGTCGAATATGCGTCGATCAGCTGTCCGCACTGCGCCGAGTTCGAGGAGCAGGGCGTCCCGACGCTGCGCGATAAATATGTGAAGAGCGGCCAGGTCAGCTGGGAATTCCGCACCTTCGTCCTGTTCGGAAGCGATCCGGGCGTGTCGATGCTCCTCCACTGCCAGGGCGCGACCCCGTTCTTCCGCCTCTCCGAAGAGCTTTACGCAAGCCAGCCGCAATGGGGCGAGAAGCTTCGCGGCGTGACCGACGACCAGCAGTCCCGTTGGCAGAATATGGGGCCGCAGGCCGCCGCCGCCGACATGGTCCGCTTCCTTGGGCTGGACGAATTCTTCCGCCAGCGCGGAATGCCGCAGTCGAAGATCGATTCCTGCCTCGCCGATCCGGCCAATTTGAAGAAGGTCGGCGACGTCACGCAGCGCGGCACGAGCGACGGCGTGACCGGCACTCCGACCTTCTTCATCAACGGCAAGATGGCGCCGGACACTGCGAGCTGGAAGGCGCTTCAGCCGCAGCTCCGGGGCGCGATCGGATGATCCGCGCGTCGCTCGCCGCGGCGCTGGCCGCCGCCGTCTCGATCGCGCCCGCGGCCGACGCCGCGCCCGCCCGCCGGGCCGCTCCGCCGGCCCACCGAGCCGCGGCGCCCGTCGCGCGCGACTGGAGCCGGACGGTCGTCGCGACTCCGGAAGGGGGCTTCCGGATGGGCAATCCGGCGGCCCGGGTCAGGCTGGTCGAATATGGCTCGCTCACCTGTCCCCATTGCGCGCACTTCTCGCAGACCGGCAATCGCCCCTTGATCGACGGCTACGTGCGCACCGGCAAGGCGACCTACGAATTTCGCAACTATGTACTGAACGGGATCGACGTGACGGCGAGCCTTCTCGCCCGCTGCGCGGGGCCGCGCGGCTTCTTCGGAATGGCCGAGACGCTCTACGCCACCCAGCCGCAATGGATCGGGCGCATCTCGGGAATGACGGCCGCCCAGAAGGACCAGATGAAGGCACTGACGGAGGGCCAGCGGCTCGTCCGCCTCGGCGACATAGGCGGGCTGACCCAGCTCGCGGCCCGCTTCGGCGTGGCGCCGGCGCGCGGCAGGCAGTGTCTCGCCGATCAAGCCGGGCTCGATCGGCTCGGCAAGATGTACGAGACGGCGCAGGCGAAGGGGGTGCTCGGCACTCCTACCTTCTTCGTCAACGACGTGCGGGTGGACGGGGTCACCTGGGCGGAGGTCGAGCCGGCGCTGAGGCAAGCGGGAGGGTAGGATGAGCTCGGGGGGGCCGGGATGCAGATCAGGCGGCTGAAGCTCTCCGGCTTCAAGAGCTTCGTCGAGCCCGCCGAGCTGCGGATCGAGCCGGGCCTCACCGGCGTCGTCGGCCCCAACGGTTGCGGAAAATCCAACGTCCTCGAAGCGATCCGCTGGGTGATGGGGGAATCGTCGCCCAAGTCCATGCGCGGCGCCGGCATGGACGACGTGATTTTCGCCGGCACCGCGAGCCGCCCCGCCCGCGACTTCGCCGAAGTCTCGCTTCTGCTCGATCGCGCGGCCGAGGACGTGCCGGGCGATTCCACGCTGGCGCCGCCGGGCGACGTCGAGGTCACCCGGCGGATCGAGCGCGGCGCGGGCTCCGCCTACCGGGTCAACGGCCGCGACGTTCGGGCCAAGGACGTGGCCCTGCTGTTCGCCGACGCGGCGACCGGCGCCCATTCCCCCGCGCTGGTCAGCCAGGGCAAGATCAGCCAGGTCATCGCCGCCAAGCCGACCGAACGGCGGATGATGCTGGAGGAAGCCGCGGGAATCGCCGGGCTCCACGTCCGCCGCAAGGACGCCGAGCAGAAGCTTCGAGCGACCGAGGCCAATCTCGTCCGGCTGGACGAGGTGCTCGCCGACATGGAGGTCCGGGCCTCGGCGCTTCGGCGCCAGGCCAAGGCGGCGGAGCGCTACCGCAAGCTGTCGGACCAGATAAGGATCGCGGAAGGGCGGATGATCTTCGCGCGCTGGCGCGAAGCCGCCGACGCCGCCGACGCGGCGAAGAAGCAGGCCGAGGCGGCGGCTTCGGCCGTCGAGGCGGCGAGCGAGGCGCAGCGGGCGGCGGCGGCGTACCAGACCGAGGCGGCGCGGGCTTTGGCGGAGAAGCGCACGGCGGCCCAGGCGGCCCGGGAACGGGCGACCGCGCTCGGCCACCAGCTCGCCACCCTTCGCGCCGAGCGCGACACCGTCGCCCGGCGGCTTCGCGAGCTCACCGACCGGGGCCGGACCCTGCTTTCGGATCAAGCCCGCGAAGCGGCACTGGCCGAAGACGCCAAGGCGGCGCTCGCCCGGCTCGAGTCCGAAGGCCGGGAGATCGCCGCGCGCATCGCCGCCGCGGAGGCGGCGCGCGGCACGATCGACATCCGCACCGTCGAGGTCGAGGACAAAGCGCGCTCGGCGGAAAGCGCCCTGGGCGCGGCTCGGGCGGTTCAGGCGGCCGAGCAGGCGGAAGCCCGGGTCGCCGCGGCCGCGCTCGAATCGGCGCGCGCGAAAGTCGCTCGGGCCGAGGCCGAGGCGCGCCGGCTCGAGGAGGCGATGGCGGGCCTCGGCGACGAAGCCCCGCTCGCCGCCGCCCTTGCCGCGCGCGATCGCGCCGGGTGGAGGCGGAAGCCCGGCTCGCCGGAGCGGCCGAGGCGATAATGGCGGCGGAGGCCGAGCGGCAGGCCGCAGCGTCCGAGCGCGACGGCGCGGAGAGCGAGGGGGCCTCCGCCCGGGCGGCGCTATCGGCTCTCGAATCCGAGGCCAAGGCGCTGGTCAAGGCGGTGGAGGGGACGAGCGGCGACCGGGCGATCAACCATGTCCGGGCCGAGCCGGGCTATGAGCGCGCCCTCGCCGCGGCGCTGGGCGACGATCTCGAGGCCGCGCTCGATGGCGACGGCCCGCGCCGCTGGGCGGGGGCCGAGCAAACCTCCGACGATCCCGCCTTGCCGGCCGGCTGCGAGCGGCTCGCCGACCATGTCGAGGCGCCCGCCGTACTGGCTCGGCGTCTGGCGCAGGTGGCGGTGGTCGAGGAGGATGAGGGGATAGCGCTCGCCGTCGGGCAGCGGCTCGTCACCCGCGGGGGGCGGCTTCGGCGCTGGGACGGGTTCGTCGCGACCGGCCTCGGCGCGGCGGCCGCCGAGCGGCTTATCCGGGTCAATCGGCTCGCCGAGATCGAAAAGGCGCTGGCGCCGGCCGCGGCCGCAGTCGACTCCGCCCGTCGGCGGATCGAATCGGCACTGACCGCGATGGCATCCGCCCGCGGCTCGGCCGACGCGGCGCGCCGGGTCGAGGCCGAGGCCGTCGCCGCGATCCGGGAGGCGGGCCGGGCCGAGGATAGCGCGCGGACTGAGATCGAGCGGCTGGAGATGCGGCGGACCGGGCTTGCCGAACGGGTCGTGCAGGCCCGGCAGGACGCGCTCGAGGCGGTCGCCGGGCTGGAGGAAGCGCGGCGCGTGGCGGCGGCGCTGCCCGACGCGGCCGCGACGGAAAGCCGGGTCGCCAAGCTTCGCGGCGAGGCGGAGTCGGCGCAGCGGGCGCTCGCCGAGGTCCGCGCCGAGGCGGCGACCCATGCCCGCGCGGTCAGCGCCGATCGGCAGCGCGCCGAGGCCGCTCGCAAGGAAGCGGGCGACTGGACGGTTCGCTCGGCCGACGCGGCCAAGCGGCAGGCCGACATGCGCCGCCGGATCGCCGAAGCGCAGGCGGAGATCGAGCGCCTCGCCGACGCGCCGGAAGAGATAGGACGCCGGATCGAGGGGATGGAGGCGGACAGCCGGGCGGCAGCCGAAGCGGCCGAAGCGGCCGCCGGTGCGGAGCGGGAAGGGGAAGCGGCGCTCCGAGCGGCCGAGGCGCGGCTCGCCGAAGTCGGCGAAACGCTCGCCGCTGCCCGCGAGGCGCGCGCCGGCGCCGTCGCCCGCCACGAGAACCAGGAGCTTCGCCGGGTCGAGATGGGCCGTATTTCGGGCGAGCGCTTCGAATGCCCGCCGCCCTTGCTCCCCGAAAAGCTCGATTTCGACGACAGCGCGATCTCTCCCGCCGGCGAGGAATCGGCGCGTCACGAGCGGCTGATGGCCGAGCGCGAGCGGATCGGGCCGGTCAACCTCGTCGCTGAGCGCGAGCTCGAAGAGCTGGACGAGGGCCGGGCCGCAAGCGCTGCGGAGCGCGAGGAGCTCGGCCAGGCGATCCATCGCCTGCGCGGCTCGATCGGAAGCCTGAACCGCGAGGGCCGTGCCCGCCTGCTCGCCGCCTTCGAGACGGTCGATCGCCATTTCCGGAGCCTTTTCACCACCCTGTTCGAAGGCGGGCAGGCCCATCTCGAGCTGGTCGAATCCGACGATCCGCTGGAGGCGGGGCTCGAGATTATGGCTCAACCGCCCGGCAAGAGGCTGTCGGCCTTGACCCTGCTTTCGGGCGGCGAGCAGGCTTTGACTGCGGTCGCCCTGATCTTCGGCCTGTTCCTCACCAACCCTGCGCCGATCTGCGTCCTCGACGAGGTCGACGCGCCCCTCGACGACGCCAATATCGAGCGCTTCTGCGACCTTCTCGACCGGATGAGCGGCGAAACCGACACGCGCTACCTGATCGTCACCCACAATGCCGTGACGATGAGCCGCATGCACCGCCTGTTCGGAGTGACGATGATCGAGCAGGGCGTCAGCCGTTTGGTCAGCGTCGACCTGGGCGGGGCGGAGAGGTTGCTGGCGGCGGAGTGAGCGCACCCTTCATCCCCACCTATCCCGAGCGTCCCGCCGGCCCGGTTCCGGTCTGGCGGGGGTTCGTCGGCGAGCGGGCCCGGACGGCGGTCTACGGCTGGTCGCGGCTCGCCTTCCAGCTGCCCTACATGAAGCGCAAGGTGCTGGGCTTTACCGTCCACATCCCGCTCGATCCCGACCTCGTCCAGCGGGTCCTGCTCGACAATGCCGCCAATTACGTGAAGCCCGACGTGGTCAAGCGGCTGCTTGCGCCGGCGATCGGCGAGGGGCTCCTGACGTCCGACGGGGAGCCGTGGCGCGAGCAGAGGCGGATCGTCGCCGCCAATTTCGCGCCCGCCGCGGTCGACGGGCTCGTTCCGGCGTTCGGGCAGGTCGGCCGCGAGGCGATGGAGGAATGGCGCCCCGGCGAGCGCGACATGGCGCGCGAGGCGACGCGGGCGACGATGCGGGTCATCTCGAACACGCTGTTCGGCGGCGATGCGCGTCTGACCGGCGACTCTGCCATGGCGCATATCGCCGCCGCCCTCGAGGGCGTGAGCGAGGCGCGGCTGCAGGCGATGCTCGACCTTCCAAGGATCCCTTGGACCCGGCGCGGCTGGATCGCGCAGCGCGGCCAGGCCTATCTTCGCCGGACGCTGGAGACGGTGGTGAGCGAGCGGCTGCCGGGCGGCGGCGCGGACGATTTCCTCGGGCGGCTGATCCGGGGCCTGGGCGACCGGTTCGACGCCCGCAAGGCCGCGGCGCTGGCGGCGGACAATGCGATGACCTTCTACCTTGCCGGCCACGAGACGACGGCGAACGCAGTGACCTGGACGCTCTATTTGCTTTCGAAGCAGCCCGACCTCCAGGAGCGGGTGTCGAGCGAAGCCGCCGCGGCGCTCGCCGCCGGCGAGGATGCGGGGCTCGCGGATCGGCTTACGCTGCTTCGCCGGGTGCTCGACGAGACTCTCCGGCTCTATCCACCGGCGCCCCGATTCGACCGGCAGGCGGTGGCTGCGGACCGGCTCGGCGACGAGGCGGTGGAGCCGGGCGACATCGTCTCGATCTGGCCGTGGCTGATCCACCGCCACGAGACGCTGTGGGAAGATCCCGACGTCTTCGATCCCGACCGCTTCCTGCCCGATCGGCGCGAGGGGCGGCATCGCTTTCAGTTCATCCCGTTCGGAGGCGGTCCGAGGCTTTGCGTCGGAATGCGCTTCGCGACCGTGGAGGCGCTGGCGATCCTCGCCCACTGGCTCGCCGGCTGGCGGTTCGAGCCGGTGCCGGGCCGCGAGGTGCGCGTCTCGGGCATGGTGACCCTCCGGCCGGCCGAAGGCCTTCCGCTCCGGCTGGAGAGGCGATGCTAACTGCTATTGCGAATAATTCTCAACAGCAGTAGACGAACTCCGACGCAATCATGCGCAAGGGGTTCCGATGTTCTTCCGTTCGGTTTCGCTGCTCGCTTTCTCCTGCGCGCTCGCCGCGCCCGCTTTCGCCGCCGACGGCGTCGCGATCTCGTCCGATGCGGCCGCCGAGGGCGCCGACCCGATCGTCGTCACCGGTACGCGCCAGACCTACACGGTGCCGCAGACCAGCACCGCGACCCGAACCCCGACCGACCTCAACGACATTCCCCAGTCGATCAGCGTCGTCACCGAGCGGCAGATCCAGGACCAGTCGTTGCAGTCGATCGCCGACGTGCTGCGCTACGTGCCGGGGGCGGTGATCAGCCAGGGCGAGGGACATCGCGACCAGATCATCCTTCGCGGCAATTCGAGCACCGCCGACTTCTTCGTCGACGGGCTTCGCGACGACGTCCAATATTATCGCGGCCTCTACAATCTCGAGCGGGTCGAGGTTCTGAAGGGCCCGAACGCGATGATCTTCGGGCGCGGCGGCGGCGGCGGGATCGTCAACCGGGTGACCAAGCGCCCCGAAGCGAAGGATTTCGCCCGCGCGTCCGCCGGGCTCGACAATTGGGGCGCCTGGTTCGCGGACGCCGATCTGAACCGGCGGCTGGGGGAGGGCGTCTATGCCCGCTTCAACGGCACCTACGAGGAATTCGCCAACCACCGCGATTTCTACGAGGGCCGCAGGATCGGCGTGAACCCGACCTTGGCCTTCGTCGCCGGGGAGAACACCCGCATCGACCTTAGCTACGAATATGACGACGACCGGCGCACGGTCGACCGCGGGGTTCCTTCCGCCGGCGTCGGAACGATCGCCGCCCCGGCCCGGCCGCTGACCGGTTTCCGCCGCGCCTTTTTCGGAGTGCCGGGGCTCAATCGGACGCACTTCGAGGGGAACGTGCTGAAGGGCCAGGTCGAGCACCGCTTCAACGATGCGCTGACCCTGACCAGCCGGCTCCTCTACGGCGACTATGACAAATTCTACCAGAATGCCTTCACCGCCGAGGCGGTCTCGACCGTCGGAGGCGTGCGCAAGGTCGGCATCGAGGCCTATAACGACCGGCTCGCGCGCCAGAATCTGATCAGCCAGACCGACCTCGTCTGGCAGGTCGCGACCGGTCCGGTGCGGCACACCCTCCTCGCCGGGTTCGAATTTTCGGATCAGTCGACCCGGACTCGCCATTTGAACGGCTTCTTCGATTCCGGGGTGACGACGACCAACGGCGGCCGGCGCACCCGAGTCGATCTCGCCCGCCGGATTTTCGTTCCGCCGATCACCTTCCGCGCCGGGACCGGGCAGCGCGACGTCAACGCCGATGCCGACGTGCTCGCCTTCTACGTCCAGGACCAGGCGTCAATCGGCGACCATTTCGACGTCATCGCCGGCCTTCGCCACGACCGCTTCAAGCTCGACCTGACCGACGCCCTCACCGGCGGACGCTTCTCGCGCACCGACAATCTCTGGTCGCCGCGCCTCGGCCTGGTGGTGAAGCCGGACGCGGACATGAGCCTCTACGCCAGCTACAGCCGCTCCTACCTTCCCCAGTCCGGCGACCAGTTCGGCTCGCTCGACCTCACCCTCCAGGCGCTCGAGCCCGAGCGGTTCGACAATTACGAGCTCGGCTTCAAATGGGACATCCGCTCCGCGCTAAGCCTCAACGCCGCCGTCTACCGGCTCGACCGGACCAACACACGCGCCACCGACCCGGCCGATCCGAGCCGGACGGTGCTGACCGGCGCCCAGCGCAGCAAGGGCTTCGAGATCGGGCTTAGCGGCGAGATCCGCCCGAACTGGCGGGTCAGCGCCGGCTATGCCTATACCGATGCCGAGATCACCAAGACGACGACCGCTGCGCCCGCCGGGCGCCGGGTGGCCCTCGTTCCCCGCCACCAAGCGTCGCTTTGGACCCGCTACGATTTCACCGACCGCGTCGGTGCCGGCTTCGGGGTCTACCGCCAGTCGAAAAGCTTCACCTCGATCTCCAACGCGGTCGTTCTGCCCGCCTTCACCCGGGTCGACGCGGCCGCCTATCTCAAGCTGACCGACGCGATCGAGGCGCAGGTCAACGTCGAGAACGTGCTTGGCTCGAACTATTTCTCCTCGGGCTTCAACGACAACAACATCATGCCGGGCGCACCCACTACCGTGCGCGGGACGCTGCGCTTTTCGTTCTAGGCATGATCGCTCGGACGAGCCGCCGGCGGATGTCGCGGCACAGGCGTCACCCTGAACGTGTCTCAGGGTCCAGTTCTCGCCCGCGAAGCGGTTCGCCGCTGGATGTTGAAACGAGTTCAGCATGACGGATGAGATCGGCGCTTCTGCTTGAACGGCCCAGCCGCTAGTGAGCCGACATGCAGCTCGCCATCCTCCGCACGGGAGAGCCTCCCGGCGCCCTCCTGGACCGTTTCGGCCATTATGACGGGATGTTCGCCCGGCTTCTCGGCCCCGACGTAGAGACGGTCGGCTACGACGTTCGCAACGGCGAATATCCCGCCTGGCCGACTAACCACGCCGCTTATCTGATCACCGGCTCGCCGGCCGGGGTCTACGACCCGCTGCCGTGGATCGATCCGCTGATCGCCTTCCTTCGCGATGCCAAGGGCAAGGCGAAGCTGATCGGCGTGTGCTTCGGCCATCAGGTGATGGCGGAGGCGTTCGGCGGCCATGTCGAGAAATCGGTGCGCGGCTGGGGCGCGGGCCTGCAGGATTACAACATCGTCGTCCGGGCGCCCTGGATGGGCGAGGTGGACCGGATCACGGTTCCGGTTTCCCACCAGGACCAGATCGTCGTCCAGCCGCCGCACAGCCACATCCTCGCGAGCAGCGACTTCAGCCCGTACGGAATGCTGGCCTATGACGACCAGCCGGCCATCTCGATGCAGTTCCACCCCGAATTCACCGCCGATTACGGCCGCGCCCTGATCGACGCCCGCCGCGACCGGTTGCCGGATCCCGACGGCGCGCTCGCGTCGTACGACCGGGAGAACGACCGGTTGGAGGTCGGCACGTGGATACGCGAGTTCCTGGATCTTCCTGATAACCTTAGGCCAGGGGCCCTATAACGAGGAACGGCGCGACTCTCCCTCTCCCGACAGGGGAGAGGGATAAGGCTAGCCGCCCAGGAACGCCTTCAGCTCGTCCTGGAAGGCCTTGGGCTGGTCGACCATGATGAAGTGGTAGCTGTCGGGGATCTGCTTTACCCGCGCCTGCGGCGCCCCGGCGTAGGAAAGCTTGTAGAATTGCTCCATCTGGGCCTGGGTGACGGGCGCTCCGGGCGGGAGCGCCCAAAGCACCGTCATCGGTGCCTTGATCCGCGCCAGCTCGGGCCGCAGGTCGGCGAGGATCAGGTCGTACATCGCCTGGCCGGAGACCGCGGGATCGCTGTCGAGCGACTGCTGGACGGCGGCGGGGCGGGCGCTCTCGGTCTTCATCATGCTGGCGATGGTCTGCTCCGCCTTCTTGCGGCGCGCCTCGCCGGTCGTCGAGGCAATGCCGGTGCGCACCTGTTCGGCCATCGGCGTCAGGGTCGCCGCGGTCGCGGTCGGGCCGGCGAACATCGCGCCGACGAACGGCATCATGTCGACGACCATGACCTTGGAGACGAGCTCCGGATGGCGGGCGGCGACCATCATCGCCCAGGTCCCGCCGAGCGAATGGCCGACGATCGCCGGCCGCTTCAGCCCCGCCTCCTTGATGTAGCGGGCGATCTCCTCCGCGACCGGAGCGACGACCGGCCCGGAGGCGTTGGCGCCCGGCTTGGCGCCGTCGAAGCCGGCGACCCGGACGAGGTGGTAGCGATAGCCGGGCAGCGCGGCGACGGTGCCGTCCCACACGCGCGGCGACGAGCTTAGGCCGGGGATCAGTACGACGTCGGGCCCGGTGCCCTTCACCTCGACGGAGATACGGTCGCTTGCGAAGACGCGGTTTGCCGCCGGCGGGCGGGCCGGCGCTGCCAAGGCGGAGGACGGGAGGATTGCGAAAGCGGCGAGAGAGAGGATTAGGGCACGCATGGGTTCAGCTCCTTTCATGGGGATTGGGGAATATGTCTTCGACCGGCACCTCGAAGGCGGCGGCGATCCGGTAGGCGAGGTCGAGCGAGGGATCGTGGCGCTCGGTCTCGAGGGCGTTGATCGCCTGGCGCGAGACTCCGATGGCGGCGCTCAACTGCTCCTGGGTCCAGCGCCGCTCGGCGCGCAGGACGCGCAGGCGGCTCTTCACGCCCGACTGTCCCGGACCAAAGGCGTCACCATTCCGAACAGCCCCCAGAAGAGCGGGTAGGCGACCCAGAGCGGCACGTGCGGCGCGCCGAGAAATTGCTGAACGAGCCCCCAGAGGACGGCGGCGGTGATCGTCGCCCCGGTCGCGGCGATGATCCGCTTGGCGGTGATCGCCCGGATGAACTCGTCCTGTCGGGCGACGAGGCGATAGGCGGCGAGAAACTGGCCGGCGACGGACACCGCGGCGAGCAGCGCCACGCCCCACAGCAGCGGCACGGGAAGCCGGCCCTCCCCGCTTCCCCAGGACAGCAGGCACACCGCCGCGAGGAACAGCAGCCAGTTTGCCACGGAGCTGATGACGTAGGGCCGTGAACTCGGCCAACCATCGTCCATGTGAAGTGCTCCGTACAAAATGTAAGGAGTACATTACATCGTTTGAGGCGGGTGTAAAGGACTTGGAGCCGTCACTCCGGCGGAGGCCGAAATCTCCGGTCGAGGCGTCGCGGCGATTCTCCACGAGATCCCGGCCGTCGCCGGGATGACGAGCGAGACTCTCAACGCCTAACCCTCTCCCCGAGGGGAGAGGGACTCACCTCACGGCGTGCCCGTGAACGTGTCGCAGGCGGCGGGGTCGCCGCTGTCGAGGCCGCGCTTCAGCCATTTGACGCGCTGGGCCGAGCTTCCGTGGGTGAAGGCTTCGGGGACGACCCGGCCCTGCGCCTGGCGCTGCAGGGTGTCGTCGCCGATCGCCTGGGCGGCGCGCAGGCCTTCCTCGACGTCGCCCGGCTCCATCGCCGGACGGCCTTGCGCATCCTTGGCGTGCGAGGCCCACACTCCGGCGTAGCAGTCGGCCTGGAGCTCCACCCGGACCTGTATGGCATTGCCCTCGGCAGTCGAGGCGCTGCGCTGGCGCTCCGAGGCCTGGTCGAGGACGCCGCTTAAGTCCTGCACATGGTGGCCCACCTCGTGCGCGATGACATAGGCCTGGGCGAAATCGCCGGCGGCGGCGAAGCGGGTCTGGAGCTCCTCGAAGAAGGAGGTGTCGAGATAGATGGTCTTGTCGGTCGGGCAGTAGAAGGGCCCCATCGCCGACTGGGCCGCGCCGCAGCCCGAGCGGCCCCCGCCGCCGTAGAAGGAAAGCGGGGTCGGCCGGTAGGACTGGCCCTGCGCGGTGAAGATCTGCGCCCAGGTATCCTCGGTGTTGGCGAGCACCTGGCAGGCGAAGCGCTTGGCCGGATCGGTCGCGCAGGCCTGACGGGCATCGGTCGTGCCCTGGGTCGATTGCTGCGGCGACACTTGCGTGCCCGGTCCGCCCAGGCCGAGGCCGCCCCCTCCGCCCATCGTGCTCAACGCGCAATAGCCGAGGAGAAGGATGAGGACGCCGCCGATGCCGAAGCGGCTGAGCACGAACGGGATGAGCATGGTGAGGCATCCGCCGCCCCCGCCGCCGCCGCCGCCGAAGCCGAAGCCTCCGCCGCCCCGGCCCTGGTCGCTGACGTTGTCGCTGGTCCGATAGTCGCCAAGCCGCATTTCGCTCTCCCTGCTATCCCGCCTGAATGCACCGCGCGCGCGGCGGTTGCAAAAGCGCCTCCGCCGGGGGAAGGGGGGCGCGTTCCCACTCCCGCTTCAGGACCCGTTCCCATGTTCCTCAAAGGCAAGACCGCACTCGTCACCGGCTCCACCTCGGGCATCGGCCTGGCCATTGCGCGGGCGCTGGCGGGGGAAGGGGCCAATCTCGTCGTCAACGGCTTCGGCGACGCGGCGGAGATCGAGGCCGCCCGCGCCGGGCTGGAGCAGGCGAGCGGCGGCCGCGCCCTCTACAGCGGCGCCGACCTCACCGACGCCGCGGCGATCGAGGCGATGATGGCCGAGGCCGCCGAGGCGTTCGGCACGGTCGACATCCTCGTCAACAATGCCGGTATGCAGCACGTCGCCCCGATCGACGAATTCCCGACCGCAAAGTGGGACCTGATCATCGCCCTGAACCTTACCGCCGCCTTCCACACCATCCGGCTCGCCCTTCCGGGGATGAAGGCGAAGGGCTGGGGCCGGGTGATCAACACCGCCTCGGCGCACAGCCTGGTCGCGAGCCCCAACAAGGCGCCCTACGTCGCCTCCAAGCACGGCATTGCGGGCCTGACCAAGGCGGTGGCGCTCGAGAATGCGCAGAAGGGCGTGACGGTCAACTGCATCAGCCCCGGCTATGTCTGGACGACCCTGGTCGAGAACCAGATCCCGGACACGATGAAGGCCCGCGGCCTCACCCGCGAGCAGGTGATGAACGACGTCCTCCTCGCCGCCCAGCCGACCAAGCAGTTCGTCACCGTCGACCAGGTCGCGGCGCTCGCCCTTTTCCTCTGCCGCGACGAGGCGGCGGCGATCACCGGCGCCAATCTGAGCATGGACGGCGGCTGGACTGCGGCCTGAGGCCTAAGTTCGACCGCAAGCGGCGGAGTGGCGGGACGCCCGGTCCCGCCTAGGCCGTGCGCCATGCCCACCCCGCTGCCCCCGATCGACTGGACCTCCGCCTCGGCCGCGCTCGACGCCCAAGGGTGGGCGTGCCTCCCCGCCCTCCTCGACGCGGCGCAATGCCGCGCGGCGGCGGCGATGTGGGACGAGGAAGGCCGCTTTCGAAGCCGGGTCGTGATGGCCCGGCACGGCTTCGGCCAAGGGGAATATCGCTATTTCGACGCTCCGCTGCCGCCATGCGTGGCCGGCTGGCGCTCGGCGCTCTACCCGCCGCTCGCGCTGCTGGCGAACCGCTGGTCGGAGGCGATAGGGGACGCGGCGCGCTTTCCGGCGACGCACGAGGACTATCTCGCCCGCTGCCGCGCCGCTGGGCAGGCCAGGCCGACTCCACTCCTGCTCCGCTACGGCCCCGGCGACTATAATTGCCTTCACCAGGATCTGTACGGCGCCGAGACCTTCCCGCTCCAGGTCGCGATCCTCCTCTCCCGGCCGGGCGAGGACTTCGAGGGCGGCGAGTTCCTCCTCGCCGAGCAGCGGCCGAGACGCCAGTCGCGCGCCACCGTCGTCCCCCTGCGGCAAGGCGACGCCGTGGCCTTCGCGGTGAACGAGCGGCCGGTGCGGGGAAGCCGGGGATGGTACCGGACGCGGATGCGGCACGGGGTCAGCACCGTGCGGTCGGGCGAGCGCTTCACCCTCGGACTCATCTTCCACGACGCGCCGTGAGCGGGGTGAGGGGGCACTTAGCTAGCTAAGTGCTCCCGGCAGGCTAGGCGTATACCGCCTTCGCCGCTTCCTTGAGCGCCTTCATCGCCAGCTTATAGGGGAAGGGCCCGTGGCTGATCCGCGCGACTCCCGTCCCGGCGACCTCGGCGGCCGAGGGCGCGCCGGGAAAAGCCATGAAATTGACCGGAAGCGGCGAGGCGGCGCAAAGCCGCTCGAGCAGAGCAAGGTCGGCGAGGCCGGGCGCGAAGAAGCCGCTCGCCCCCGCTTCGGCATAAGCGTTCGCCCGGACGAGCGCCTCTTCGACCTTGGCCTGGTCGTGCGCCTCGGCCTTGGCCTTGAGGAAGATGTCGGTGCGGGCGTTGAGGAAGAAGTCCGGTCCCGCCGCGGCGCGCGCCGCGCGGATCCGCGCTGCCTGGACGTCGACCGGGTGGAGCCCCTCGCCGCCGATCACCTGGTCCTCGAAATTGCAGCCGACCGCTCCCGTCGCCGCGAGCCGCGCGACGTTGGCGCCGACGCCCTCCGGCGCGAGCGCGTAGCAGCCCTCGAAGTCGATCGTCACCGGCAGCTCGACCGACGCGACCACCCGCTCCGCATTGGCGAGGGCGAGATCGAGCGGAAGCGCCTCGGCGTCGTGGAAGCCGTGGGCGGCGGCAACCGAGGCGCTACCCGTGGCGAGCGCCTTCGCCCCGGCCTCGGCGACCGCGGCCGCGCTGCCCGGGTCCCACGCGTTGAAGAGGATGACCGGGTTTCCCGGCCGGTGAAGCGACGCGAAGAGCCGCGCTTTTTCAGTTCGGGTCATTGCGCAGGCGATATCACCGCCCGGGTGGCAAGTACACGTCGTCCCAGCGAAGGCTGGGACCCCAGGGGGTGAAGACCGCGGCGCCCTTCACCCGCTGGGGCCCCAGCCTGCGCTGGGGCGACGGTAGGGGCGGGGGTGAAGACCGCGGCGCCTTTCACCCCCTGGGGCCCCAGCCTGCGCTGGGGCGACGGTAGGGGCGGGGGTGAAGATCACGGCGCTTTTCACCCCCTGGGGCCCCAGCCTGCGCTGGGGCGACGAGGGTGCTACTGCGTGACCCGGCGCGACGAGACGATCTTTCCGGCGGTGTCGGTGACGACTTCGAGCAGCTGGCCCGCCGAATCGCGCACCCGGCGCACCGTCTGGCCGCTTCCATTCACCGTCTGCGAGACGGCGGTGAGGCCGGAGCGGGCGAGGTCGAGCACCTGGCCGGTGCGAAGCGCCGAGCTGGCGATCCCGCCGACGGTGCCGACCGTGTTGTTGGCCACCCCGCCGACCGTGTTCACCGTATTGTCGACGGTGGAGAGGAGCTGGGTGACGAGCTGCGGATTGTTGTCGAGGGTCTGGAGCGTGCGCTCGATGATCGCGCGGACATTCTCGAGGCGGACGACGAGGGTCGCCGTCGCCTGCACGCCCTTGATGTCGAGCTTGACCTTGTCGATGCTGACGTCGGCTCCCGCGGTCAGCTTGAGGAGGTTGGCGAGCCGGGCGTCGAGGGCGATATGGGCCTGGACGTTGTCGACCTCGAGCGTGATCGATTCGACCGACAGGTTGGGCACGTCGAGGAGCACGTCGGGCTGCTGCCCGCTTTGCGAGACCTGCTGCGCCAGTGCGGTCGACTGGCCCGGGCGCGGTGCCTCGTTCCGGCGGTTCTGCGCCCCGGCGGGGGCGGCGGCGAGAGCGAGCGCGGCAAGGCCGGCCGCGGCAAGCGGTACATAACGCATGTGTGTCTCCCTGTTTACGGGAGCGAAACGTCAGTCGGGGGAGGCGGTTTCCACCTGCACGCGATTTTGGGAGGGGTCGGCGAGCGACGCCTGGGCGTGGATGTCGACGGTGACGTTCCTAAGCTGGCTGCGCCCCTCCGCCTTGGGCTCGACGTTGACCTCGGCTCGGCTTCCGGCGTCGGGCTCGGCATGGACCTCCAGCTTCGCCTCGCCCTTGCGCTCGATCGTCACCTCACGGGCGCGGGCGTGGACGGTCAGTTCGATGTCGGGGGCCGGTGCGGGCGAAGCGGCCTGGAGGAGGAGGTAGAGGAGCATGGCGGCCTCAACGGTCAGCGGGCAGTAGCGGTTGCGCGTCGTCCCAGCGAAGGCTGGGACCCCAGCGGGTGAAAAGCGCGGTGTTCCTCACCCCCTGGGGCCCCAGCCTTCGCTGGGGCGACGAGGATTTCCACCGTCCGCCCCCTTAGTGAACGAACCGCGCCACCACGTCGCGGTAGCTCCGGCTCACCTTCACCTGGCTTCCGCTCTCCAGAACCAGGAAGCATTCGCCGTTGGTGTGGGGCTTCACCTGCCGGACCTGGTCGAGGTTGACGATGCAGGAGCGGTGGACGCGCTGAAAGCGGCGCGGGTCGAGCCGGCGCTCGAGGTCCTTCATCGTCTCGCGAAGGATCAGCGTGTTGTCGCCCGTGTAGATGCACATATAGTCGCCGGCGGCGTCGATCTTCTCGATCGAATCGACGTCGACCCGGAAGATCTGGCCGCGGTCCTTGATGTTGATGAGCTTCTCGTAGCGGTTGGAGGTCGGCGCCTCCTCCAGAGTCCCGACTTGGTCCGCCGCCTCGGGCGCGACCTCGGCGAGCACTTCCTTGAGCTTGCCCGCCTCCTCGGCGCTCCGTTTCTCGGAGAGGCGGAGCCGCACCCGGTCGAGCGTGTCGGCGAGCCGGTCCTCCTCGACGGGCTTCATGAGGTAATCGACGGCCTGCGCCTCGAAGGCGCGCAGGGCGTGGTCGGAATAGGCCGTGACGAAGACGAAAAGCGGCGGCTCCACCTCCATCAAGCCCTGGATTACGGAGAAGCCGTCGAAGCCGGGCATCTGGATGTCGAGGAAGGCGAGGTCGGGCTTGTGGGTCTTGATCGCCCTTATCGCCTCGCGGCCGTTGGAGCAGGTCTCGACGATCTCGACGTCGTCATGCTTCTCGAGGCGCAGCCGAAGGCCTTGAATGGCCAGCGGCTCGTCGTCGACGAGAATGGTGCGGATGGTCATTTCGGCTCCTCGGACACTTCAAGCTGGTAGGGAATTTCGATCGTAACGCGGAAGCCCCCGTCGTTGTTCGATTCCGTCTCGAAACGATGTTCGGCGCCATAGGCTTGCGACAGACGGTCCCGAATGTTCGCCAGTCCGACTCCGGTCGACTGCTGGGCCTTCACCCAATGGTCGTCGGAGCCCGGGCCGGTGTCGGTGACGGTGATCACCACCTTGTCGCCCTGCCGGCGCGCCGTGATGTCGATGTCGGCGCCTTCCTCCTGCGGCGTAACCGCATATTTGATCGCGTTCTCGACCAGGGGCTGGAGGAGCAGCGAGGGGAGGCGCGACAGCATCGCGTTGGGATCGATCTCGAAACGGGGGCGGAGCCGCGCCTCGAAGCGCATCTTCTCGATCTCGAGATAGAGCTTCAGCGTCTCGACCTCCTGGGCGATCGTCACCTGCGCGGTCGGCTCGTTGATCAAGGTGTAGCGAAGGAAAGAGGAGAGGCGCGACAGCATCGCATTGGCCTGCTCGGTCTGCTTCAAGAGGACGAGGGTGGAGATGGAGTTCAACGTGTTGAACAGGAAGTGGGGGTTGAGCTGGTAGCGGAGCATGGCGAGCTGGGCGGCGCTCGCCTGGTGCTCGAGCCGGAGCAGCCGGTCGGTCTGCTCCTCGAGGATCAGGTAGTAATTGATCGAATAATAGAGCGCCGACCAGGCGACGAGCAGCGAGAAGGTCAGCAGGATCGAGCTGAAGAACTGGACTCCCTCGGGCCGGAAGCCGGGGCGCACGAAGGTCGCGTGGCTCCACGTCTCGATCGCCGAGAAGGCGGCCGCGGCGATCAGCACGATGACGATCGAGATGCTCCACGTCATGATCGGCCGCATCCGGATCAGCCGGCGGTAGATCGCGCCCATGAGGAGGGTGATCGAATAGCCGGTGGCGGTGAGGAGGCCGGTGTGGAGGACGAAGCTCCACCCCATGGCGTTGGCGATGCCGGACAGGGTGCGGAGGATGAAATAGCCCGCCCAGCCGGCCGACTGGAGGATCCAGAAGGCGCGGTTCTTGTCCTCGAAAAAAGGCTGCTGGCCGAGCCGGAACGGCTTCCATCCGCCGCTTGGGGCGCGGTGTGCCGAGGCGGCGGCCTGGATAGCGTTGGTGGACACTGCGGCCTATCTAGCGATTGAAGGCGCCCGGGACCAGATGTTGGACCTTAGATCCTCCCCGGAACGGGGAGGGGGACCGCGCGAAGCGCGGTGGAGGGGCTGGCACGGAGTCTGCGGCAGCCCCTCCACCACCGCCTTCGGCGGCGGTCCCCCTCCCCGTTCCGGGGAGGATCGCCACCTTGACTCTCCGCCATCCAAAGAGGAACATAAGCGGAACACAAGAGTCGTGAGTCGTATGTCCGCAAGCCTTGCCCGAGCCGAACGCCTGGCCGCCCTGAAGGCGGAAGTGAGGGCGCTCGAATCGGCGGCGGGGGCGGGGGAGCGGCCCTGCCTGCCGTTCGGGATCGAGTCCATCGATTCCCGGCTTGCCGCCGGCGGCCTCGCAACGGCGGCGCTTCACGAGGCGGCGGGCGACCGGCCCGGCCTTCCCGACGAGGCGGCGGCGACCCTGTTCCTGGCCTCGATCGCCGCCCGCCGCGAAGGCATGGTGCTTTGGGCGCTCGCCCGCCGCGACCTGTTCGCGCCCGGAATCGCGCAGGCCGGCCTGGCGCCCGAGCGCCTGCTCTACGCCGAATGCGGCCGCGACGAGGACGTTTTGGCGGTGATGGAGGAGGGGCTTCGCCACGGCGGCCTTGCCGCGGTGGTAGGGGAGGCGGGGCGGGTGCCGATGGCCGCCACCCGCCGTCTCCAGCTCGCCGCCGAGGAGGGCGGGACCCTCGCCTTGATGCTCAAGCGCCGGCGGCGCGGCGGAGAGGACCCGCTCGCCGAACCTTCCGCCGCCGTCACCCGCTGGCGCCTCGGCTGCGCCCCCGCCTCGCCACTGCCGGTGGCGGGGATCGGCCGGCCGCGCTGGCACCTCGTTCTCGCCCGCCAGCGCGGCGGCGAGCCCTTCGAATCGATAATGGAGGCCGCGGATGGCCAGGGTCGCCTCGCTCTACCTGCCGGACCTGAGCATCGAGCGGGTGAGGGCGGGAGAGAAAGGCAAGCGGCGTGAATCCTCCCCGGAACGGGGAGGGGGACCGCTGCCGAAGGCGGTGGTGGAGGGGCTGCTCCGGACTTCGTGCCAGCCCCTCCACCATGCTTCGCATGGTTCCCCTCCCCGTTCCGGGGAGGATCTGAAAGCCTGCTCCTGCCCGCGCGAGGGGCATTGGCGGCCCGGCGCGCGCTGGGCCAAGGCCGGCGCGGAGGAGGCGCTTCCCGCCCACCGGCGACCGACGGTGCGCGAGCTTGGGAGAAGGACGGAAGCGGCGGAGGTCCCCTTCAAATCCTCCCCGGAACGGGGAGGGGGACCGCCGGCGAAGCCGGTGGTGGAGGGGCTGCTCCGGACTTCGTGCCAGCCCCTCCACCGTCCTTCGGACGGTCCCCCTCCCCGTTCCGGGGAGGATTTGCTCCTCCTCTCCCACAAGGTCGGCAGCCGGGTGCTCGTCGCCGCCGCCTCGCCCGAGGCCAGGGCGCTCGGGATCGCGCCGGGCATGGCGGTGACCCACGCGCGGGCGCTCGTCCCGGACCTCGACATCCGCGAGGCCGATTCGAAGGCCGATGCCGCCCTGCTCGAAAGCCTCGCTTTCTTCGCCGCCCGGCGTCTCACTCCGCGCGCCGCCGTGGCGCCGCCCGACGGCCTGTTCCTCGACCTCGACGGAGTGGCCCATCTGTTCGGCGGCGAGGCGGTGATGGGCCGGCGGATCCTCGCTTTCTGCAAGCGCGCCGGTTTCACCGCCCGCCTCGCCGTCGCCGGAACCGCCGGAGCGGCGCACGCTTTGGCGCGGTTCGGCAAGGGCGACCTCATCCTCTGCCCGCCAGGCGGCGAGGGGCAGGCGCTCGCGCCTCTGCCGCTCGCCGCGCTTCGGCTCGAGGAGCGGGCGCTCGCCGCCGCCCGCCGGCTCGGCCTCGACTCGGTCGGCGACCTCGCCGCCTTGCCGCGCGCGCCGCTCGGCCGCCGCTTCGGCAAGGCCGCGCTCGAGCGGCTCGACCAGGCGCTCGGCCGGGCCGCCGAGCCGATCGTTCCGGTCGTCCCCGAGGAGCCGCCCGTCGCGCTGCTGCGCTTCGCCGAGCCGATCGCCACGCCCGAGGCGATCGAACGGGCGATGGGCGAATTGCTGGACCGGCTCGTCGCCGATCTCGCCAAGGCCGGCCTCGCCGCCCGCCGCTTCGACCTGCTCTGCGAGCGGATCGACAACAAGGTCGAGCATGTCTTCATCGGAACGGCGCGCGCCACGCGCGATTGCGGGCATCTTCGCCGCCTGCTGGCGATGCGGATCGAGACGGTCGAGCCGGGATTCGGGATCGAGGCGATGCGGCTCGTCGCTGGCCGCTGCGAGCCGCTCCGCGCCGAGCCGGTCGAGGGCGTCCTGGCCGGCGAAAAGCCGGCGCCCGATCTCGCCCCGCTGGTCGACCGGCTCGCCGTTCGATTGGGTGCGCGTCGGCTCTATCGCTTCGGAGCGCGCGAAAGCGACGTTCCGGAGCGGAGCGTCGAGCGGACGGGACCGCTCGCGCCGGTCGCCGGCTGGCCGGCCTGGCCTCGCCCCGCCTGCCTGCTCTCGCCGCCGGAGCGGGTCGAGAACGTCGTCGCCCTGCTCCCCGATCTTCCGCCGCGCCGGTTCACCTGGCGCGGCCGCGACTATCGGGTGAGGGCCGCCGACGGGCCGGAGCGGATCCACGGCGAATGGTGGCGCCACGCCGGCGAGGCGGAGGCGACCCGCGACTATTTCCAGGTCGAGGACGAGGAAGGAGCGAGGTTCTGGCTCTACCGCCGGGGCGACGGAATCGATCCGGCGACGGGGGACCTTAGCTGGTACCTCCACGGGGTGTTCGGATGAGGGGGGTGAAGAAAATCCTCCCCGTTCCGGGGAGGATCTGAGAGGTGACCTACACCGAGCTCAACGCCACCACTCATTTCTCCTTCCTGCGCGGGGTCTCCAGCGCCGAGGAACTGTTCTCGGCCGCGGCCCTGCTCGGCTATTCCGCGCTCGGGGTGACCGACCGCAATTCGGTCGGCGGCGTGGTGCGGGCGCTTCTCGCCGCCGAGGCGACGGGGGTCCGGCTGGTTACGGGGTGCCGGCTCGACCTGATGGACGGCGCCTCGCTGCTCGTCTGGCCGCAGGACCGCGCCGCCTGGTCTCGGCTGACCCGCCTGCTCACCGTCGGCAAGGGCCGCGCCGAGCCGCGAAAGGGGGAGAAGGGCCAGTGCTTCCTCCACTGGGAAGACGTCGCGGCGTGGAGCGGCGGCCTCGTCGCCGCGCTCGTTCCGGGCGAAGAGGACGAGGCGACGGCGTCGTCTCTGGCCCGGACGGCGGAGATTTTCGGGAAAAGCGCTCACCTCGCCCTCGCCCAGCGCCGCCGTCCGGGAGACGCCTTGCGCCTCCACCGGCTCGAGGCGCTCGCCCGCCGCCACGGAGTCCGCCCGCTCGCCACCGGCGACGTGCTCTACGACGGTCCGGACAAAAGGATGCTCCAGGACGTCGTCACCGCCATCCGACACAAATGCACGATCGACGATCTCGGCTTCCGCCGCGAGCGCTATGCCGACCGGCATCTGAAGGGTCCGGACGAAATGGAGCGCCGGTTCCGCGCCTATCCGGACGCGGTCCAGGCGAGCGCCGACATTGCCGGGCGCTGCACCTTTTCCTTGCGCGAGCTAAGCTACCAATATCCCGACGAGGCGGTGATGCCCGGCCGCACCCCGCAGGAGGCGCTGGAGCGGCTGACCGGCGAGGCGCTCCGGGCCAAGTTCCCGCACGGCGCGCCCGATTCCTACACCAGGCTCCTCGCCCACGAGCTCGGGATGGTCGCAAAGCTCGGCTACGCGCCCTACTTCCTCACCGTCCATTCGATCGTCCAGTTCGCCCGGAGCCAGGGGATACTCTGCCAGGGGCGCGGATCGGCGGCCAATTCGGTCATTTGCTACATGCTCGGAATCACCTCGATCGATCCCGTGCAGCACGAGCTATTGTTCGAGCGGTTCGTCTCGCCCGAGCGGCCCGAGCCGCCCGACATCGACGTCGATTTCGAGCATGAGCGGCGCGAAGAGGTGATCCAGTGGATCTACGACACCTACGGCCACCGCCGCGCCGCATTGACCGCCGTCGTCTCCCGCTACCGGGCGCGCGGCGCGGTGCGCGAGGTCGGCAAGGCGCTCGGCCTTCCCGAGGATCTCACCGCCGCCTTGTCCGGCCAGGTCTGGGGCTGGTCCAACGAGGGAGTGGAGGACCGCCATGTCGAGGAGCTGAACCTCGACCGCTCCGATCCCCGGCTCGCCCTCACCCTCGACCTCTCGCGGCAGCTGATCGGCACGCCGCGCCATCTTAGCCAGCATCCCGGCGGCTTCGTCCTCACCCGCGACCGGCTGGACGACCTTGTCCCTATCGAGCCCGCCGCGATGGAGGACCGGCGGGTGATCGAGTGGGAGAAGGACGATATCGAGACCCTGGGCTTCATGAAGGTCGACGTGCTCGGCCTGGGAATGCTCGGCTGCATGCGCCGCGCCTTCGACCTTCTCGAAGAGCATAAGGGCCTCCGGGTCGGCCTTTCGGACCTCCAGGAGGACGATCCCGCCACCTTCGCGATGATCCGCAAGGCCGACACTTTGGGAGTCTTCCAGATCGAGAGCCGGGCCCAGATGGCGATGCTCCCGAGGATGAAGCCCAAGGAATTTTACGACCTCGTCATCGAGGTGGCGATCGTCCGTCCGGGTCCGATCCAGGGCGACATGGTCCACCCCTATCTTCGCCGGCGCGAGGGGCGGGAGAAGCCGGAATATCCCAGCGAGGAGCTTCGCGCCGTGCTCCAGAAGACGCTCGGCGTGCCGCTCTTCCAGGAGCAGGCGATGAAGGTGGCGATCGTCGGCGCCGGCTTCACCCCGGCCGAGGCGGACGCCCTTCGCCGCTCGATGGCGACCTTCAAGTTCACCGGCGGGGTCAGCGGCTTTCGCGACAAGATGATCGAGGGAATGGTGGATCGCGGCTACGAGCGCGACTTCGCCGAGCGGACGTTCAAGCAGATCGAGGGGTTCGGGAGCTACGGCTTCCCGGAAAGCCACGCGGCGAGCTTCGCCAAGATCGCCTACGCCTCGTCCTGGATGAAGTGCCACCATCCGGACGTCTTCTGCTGCGCGCTCCTCAATGCCCAGCCGATGGGCTTCTACGCCCCCGCCCAAATCGTTCGCGACGCGCGGGACCATGGGGTGGAGATGCGGCCGGTCTGCGTCAACGAGAGCCGGTGGGATTGTACGCTTCTAAATCCTCCCCGGAACGGGGAGGGGGACCGCCGCCGGCAGGCGGTGGTGGAGGGGTTGGCACTGACTCCGAAGCAGCCCCTCCACCATGCTTCGCATGGTCCCCCTCCCCGTTCCGGGGAGGATCTCCTCCCCCTCCGCCTCGGCCTGCGCATGGTGCGCGGCCTCTCCAATCTCGATGCGGCGCGGATCGTGGCGGCCCGCGCCGACACCCCCTTCGTGTCGGTCGAGGACGTCTGGCGCCGCTCCGGAGTGCCGCTCGCCGCGCTCGAGAAGCTCGCCGACGCGGATGCCTTCGCCGGCCTCGGGCTCGACCGGCGCCAGGCTTTGTGGCGGGTGCGCGGGCTCGGCGAGGCGCCGCTGCCTTTGTTCGCGGCGGCGGAGGAGCGGGCGCTCGAGCCGGAGGTGGCGTTAAGGCCGATGGCCGAGGGACGCGAGGTGGTCGAGGATTACCGCTCCGTCCAGCTCAGCCTGCGCGCCCACCCCGTCGCCTTCCTCCGCCCCGAGCTCGACCGGCGCGGCGTGACCCGCTGCGGCGACCTCGCCCGCACCCGCGACGGCAAGGCGGTGGAGGTGGCGGGCGTGGTCCTCATCCGCCAGCGGCCGGGATCGGCAAAGGGCGTCCTCTTCGTGACCATCGAGGACGAAACGGGGGTGGCCAACGCCATCCTCTGGCCCGACCGGTTCGAGGCTCAGCGGCGGATCGTCATGTCGGCGGCGATGATCGGCATAAGGGGCGTCGTCCAGCGCGAGGGCGAGGTGATCCACGTCATCACCGCTCGGATGGAGGACATGACCCCGCTCCTCCATTCGATCGGCGGGATGGACTTCCCCCACCGCCCGTCGCCGGCCGACGGGGCGAAATTCTCGGGCCCCGATCCGCGCCAAAGAAAAGGGGCGCCCGGATTGCCCCGGACGCCCCTTCCGGAGACTGACGCGGAACCCCTCCGCGTCAAAAGCCGGAACTTTCACTAGCTTGCGTCATCCCGGCGAAGGCCGAGACCCAGGAACACCGCCTCGACTCGTACTACACCCTCGGTGTTCCTGGGCCCCGGCGTGCGCCGGGGTGACGCGTTCCCTTAGAACTTCTGCTGGCGCTCGTAGAGCGACTTGTAATGCTGGATCCGGGTGACCCGAAGGCCCGGCATTCCGGAGCGGTCGACGGCGCGCTGCCAGCCGGCGAATTCCTCGAGCGTCAGGCTGTAGCGGTCGCACGCCTCGTCGACCGAAAGCAGCCCGCCATTGACCGCGGCGACCACCTCGGCCTTGCGGCGGACGACCCAGCGGGTCGTCGAGGGCGGCGGAAGGCTGTCCAGAGTCAACGGCTCGCCGAGCGGGCCGATGACTTGCGCCGGCCGCACCGTGTGAGTCTCGATCGTTCGTGCCTCAAGCGTCAGTGTCATCTATTGTCCCTTACTTCCCCTCCACCGCATCTAGCGGCGCCCCTTTGAAGGAAGGTGAAACCCCAAGGTAAACGTGGCCTTCATTTCAGCCGGCTCCGCGCCCACGCGCCCAGCCTGGATTGAACGATCCGCCCTGCGCCGCCACCGCCGCCCGCCACTCCGGGCCTCCGAGGAGGATTTCGGCAAGCGGATCCAGCGGCCGCGGCCGGGCCGAAAGGCCCGCCAGAGCCGCCGCCGCCGGGCTCGCCGACTGCTCGGCGCGAAGGCTCGCGACGAGCATGCCGAAATCGACTCGGGCGGCGATTCGGCTCGCGAAGCGCTGCTCGGCGCGGCGGAAGAAGCTCAGGTCCATCGTGGGGACCTTCTAGCCGCCAGGGTATAAGACGCGGTTAAAGCGCCATTAGGGTAGGCTTTACCGATCGCCCGCCCTATGTGACGGCCGCTTATGGACGCGGATTTCCAGCTCGGCCGGCCGGCCTCCGGCGCCCGGATCGTCGTCGCCATGTCGGGCGGGGTCGACAGCTCGGTCGTCGCCGCCCTCGCCGCACGGACCGGCGCCGAGGTGATCGGAATCACCCTCCAGCTCTACGATCACGGCGCCGCCGTCGGCCGCTCCAAGGCCTGCTGCGCCGGCCGCGACATATTGGATGCGCAAACGGTCGCCCAGAAGCTCGGAATCGCCCATTACGTGTTCGACTATGAGAGCCGCTTCCGCGACTCCGTCGTCGAGCATTTCGCCGACGAATATGCCCGCGGCCGCACCCCCATTCCCTGCGTCTCGTGCAACCAGGGGGTGAAGTTCACCGATCTGCTAAGCCTCGCCCGCGACCTTGGCGCCGACTGCCTCGCCACCGGCCATTACGTCCGCCGGGTCACGGGGCCGAAGGGGGCCGAGCTCCACCGCGCCGCCGATCCGGCGCGCGACCAGAGCTACTTCCTATTCGCCACCACCCGCGAACAGCTCGACTTCCTGCGCTTCCCGCTCGGCGCGCTGCCCAAGCCGGCGGTCCGCGAGATCGCCCGCGAGCTCGGCCTCCTGGTCGCCGAGAAGCCCGACAGCCAGGACATCTGCTTCGTTCCGGACGGCGACTATGCCTCGGTGGTGAAGAAGGTCCGCCCCGAAGCGGCGGCGCCCGGCGAGATCGTCGACCAGGCGGGGCGGGTGCTCGGCCGGCATCCGGGCCTCGTCCACTTCACCGTCGGCCAGCGCCGCGGCCTCGACCTCGGCGGGCAGCCGGAGCCGCTCTACGTCGTCAGGATCGAGCCGGAGGGGCGGCGGGTCGTCGTCGGCCCCAAGGCGGCGCTCGCGGTGCGGGCGGCGAAGCTCTCCGGCCTCAACTGGCTAGGCGAGGACCAGCGCGACGGCCTGACCGCCAAGGTCCGCTCGATGGCGCGGCCCGCGCCCGTCTCCTTCGACGGCGAAGCGGTCCGCTTCGCCTCGCCCGAATATGGAGTCGCCCCCGGCCAGGCGGCGGTCCTCTACGACGGGGATCGGGTGCTCGGCGGCGGCTGGATCGAGGACACCGTCCCGGCCGAGCTGGAGGCGGCGTGATGACGACCCGCAAGGTCGAGCGGCTGCACCCGGCCTTTCGCGACGACATAGGCGATCTCGTCACCCGCCGGCCGGTGCCGGGGCCGGGGATCGACCATCTCGATCCCTTCCTCTTCCTGAACCACCACGGCCCGCAGGTCTATCCGCCGAACAATCGCGGCCTTCCCTTCGGACCCCACCCGCATCGCGGCTTCGAGACGGTGACCTTCATCCTCGAGGGCGAGCTTTCGCATCTCGACAGCGGCGGCCATGAGAGCGTCATCCATGCCGGCGGGGTCCAGTGGATGACGGCCGGCCGGGGCCTCGTCCACGCCGAGCTGTCGCCGCAGAGCTTCAAGCGCTCCGGCGGGCCGCTCGAGATCCTCCAGCTATGGGTCAACCTTCCCGCGCGGCTCAAGATGACGGAGCCGGCCTATGTCGGGCTGGAGGCGAACGACATGCCGGTGGTGGAGCTGCCGGGCGGGGCGGGGACGCTCCAGCTCGTGTCCAAAAGCTGGGGCGACGTCGAAGGACCGGTCCGGCCGCTCGCCGACATCCGGCTGATGCTCGTGCGCCTGTCGCCGGGCGGCGAGGTCGACCTTCCGGTCGCGGCCGGGCGGACGGTGTTCCTCTATACGGTGGCGGGCGCGGCGGAGGTCGGCGGCACCGCCGTTCCCCAGCATCATCTCGCCGAGCTGGACCGCGACGGCGACAGGGTCGCGATCGCCTCGCCCGACGGCGCGACGATCCTGTTCGGCGACGGATCACCCTTCGCAGAGCCGATCGTCGCCCATGGACCCTTCGTGATGAACAGCCGGGAGGAGATCCAGCAGGCCGTCATCGACTATCAGGCGGGGCGGTTCGGTGCGCTCTGACGCACCCGTTCGGTCCTTGGCGCGTTGGGCAGAGTCATGACCAGCACGCTCTTTGCGCCGCTCGAGGTCGGCGGCCTTACCCTTCGCAACCGCATCCTGATCGCGCCGATGTGCCAATATTCGGCCGACGGCGCCGGCAACGCGACCGACTGGCACCTCATTCACCTCGGCAGCCTTGCCTTGTCGGGAGCGGCGTTGCTCGTCCTGGAAGCGACGGCGGTGACCGCCGAAGGGCGTATATCTCCCGACGATCTCGGCCTCTGGTCCGACGACAATGAAGCGGCGCTCCGTCCCGTTCTGGAAAGCGTGCGTCGCTGGTCCGACATGCCGATCGGAATCCAGCTCGGCCATGCAGGACGCAAGGCCTCGACCCGAGTGCCGTGGGAGGGCGGCGCCCAAATCCCTCCGCCGGAGCCGGGCGGCTGGCAGACCGAGGCGCCGTCCGCCATCCCCTTCGCCGAGGGCGAGAACCCGCCGACGGCGCTCGATCGGGCCGGCCTGGAGCGGATCCGCGATGCGTTCGCGGCGGCGGCGACCCGCGCCTCGCGCCTCGGCTTCGACCTGGTCCAGCTCCACGGCGCCCACGGCTACCTGCTCCACCAGTTCCTCTCGCCGCTGTCGAACCGGCGCGACGACGAATATGGCGGAAGCCTGGAAAACCGGATGCGCTTCCCGCTCGAAGTGTTCGATGCGGTGAAGGCCGCCTTTCCAGGGCCGGTGAGCATGCGGGTCTCCGGCACGGATTGGGCGGAAGGCGGCTGGGATATCGGGCAGACGATCGCCTTCGCCCGGGCGCTCGAGGCGCGCGGCTGCGCGGGCATCCATGTCTCCAGCGGCGGCCTGACGCCGGCCCAGAAAATCCCGGTCGCGCCCGGCTATCAGGTGCCGCTGGCGAGGGCGGTCAAGGCGGCGGTGTCGATCCCCGTCGTCGCCGTCGGCCTAATCACCGGCTTCGAGCAGGCCGAGGCGATCGTCGCGACCGGCGACGCCGACGCCGTCGCCCTGGCGCGCGGGATCCTCTACGATCCGCGCTGGCCCTGGCACGCCGCCGCCGCGCTCGGCGGCCGGGTACGCGCGCCCAACCAGTATCTGCGCTCCCAGCCGCGCCAGTTCTCCGACCTGTTCGAGGCATAGCTCCCTTTCCCCTGCGGGGAGAGGGTTAGGGTGAGGGGGCTAAGCGGACGAGGTTATCGGCGGACTCCGTATCCCCTCTCCCTACCCTCTCCCCGCAGGGGAGAGGGGTGTGGTCCGCATCCCGACTCGTCCAGCGACGTAGAGCGCAGTCCCCACCGCCGCGAGAATCAGCAGCATCCACCAGGACTCCGCCTTGGACTGGGCGGCCGCCCATGCGCAAACTGCGATTCCCGCCGCCATTGCGCCCCAGAGCAGCGGGCTCGGGCGCTCGCCTTTGGCCAGCGAGGCGATGCTGATCGAGTAGACGAACATCCGGGCCAGGGTGCTGACCACCGCGAGCCAGACGAAGCTCCCGCTGAGCGCCAGAAGGGCGATGAGAGCGCCCATGAAGGCGATCGAATTGGCCGGCGTGGCGAAGCGCGCGCTCACCCGCCCGAACCAGCTGGGCAGGAGGCCGTCGCGCCCCATCGCGTAGGTGGTCCGGGTGGTGCCGGTCATTCCGCCGCTGATGTTGCCGAGCAGCGAGAAGATCGCGGCGGCGGTGAGCAGAAGCGCTCCGGCGGGACCGAGGATCGCGCGGCCGAAGTCGATCAGCGGAGTCTTGCTCGCGCCCGGCGCCATCGCCGCCACGTAGGCGAGCTGGACGAGAAGATAGAGGCAGGCGGTGGCGACGATGGTGACGAGCAGGGCGCGCGGGATGGTGCGCTGCGGCTCGGCCGTCTCTCCGGCGGCGACGACGCTGTTCTCGAAGCCGACGAAGGCGAACAGGACAAGCAGGGCCGCGGCGCCGAGATCGGCGACGGGCGGAACCGGCGCGGGAGGCTCGATCCCGCCGGAGAGGGCGAGGCCGTAGAGGGCGGCGAGGAGCAGGGGGGTCGCCTTCAGAAGGGTGAGCGCGTCGAGCACCCGCACGGCGCGGCGAACGCCGGCGATATTGACCGCCGTCAGCAGGGCGCACAGGCCGAGGATGACCGCGGCTCTCGGCAGCGGCGCTCCGAGCGCCGGCCACCAGCCGGCGAGATAGGTCACCAGCAGGGTGGCGTTGGCGGCGAGCGCGGTGACCCGGGCGACATAGTAGATCCAGCCGGCCTGGAAGGCGGCGGCGGGGCCGAAGGCGGCGGCGTAGACGACCGGGCCGCCGGAGAGCGGGTGACGCGCCGCGACCCGGGCGAACGGCACGGCGATGACCAGGGCGAGCAGGCCGAACAGGGGGAAGAGGAGGGGGCTGAACGCGCCGAACTGCGAGTAGAGCGTCGCCGGAAGGGCGAAGATGCCGCCTCCGACCACCCCGTTGAAAGAGAGGAAGGCGGATCCCAGGAAGCCGATGTCGCGGCGGAGCGGCTCGTCGGGCGGGCTGGTCATTCCTTCACGAGCTCCGCCGCCAGCGCTTCGAGGATCGGAAGCTGGCTCGGAAGGATCATCGTGGCGGCGTCCTCAAGGGTGAACCAGCGCGCCGAATCGACCTCGGGAAAGTCTTTGAACCGGCCGCTCTTCGGGGGATATTCCACCTCGAAGCGGTTGCTGACCAGGGTCTGCGGATCGAACTCCCCCTCGAGCGCGAAGGCTTCGACCCATTTGCCGCCCTTCTGGCGTATCCGGCAGAGGAAGCGAGGCTCGCCCGCGGGCGCGGTGCCGAGCTCCTCCTCGAACTCCCGCCGGGCCGCCTCGGCCGCCGTTTCGCCCGCCTCGATGCCGCCTTTGGGCAGCATCCACGCGCCTTCGTCCCGGCCTTGCCAGAAAGGCCCGCCGGGATGAACGAGAAGCACTTCGGGCGAGTCTCCGCCGAGGCGGTAGAGAAGGATTCCGGCGCTGACCGGCGCCACTAGCGGATCAAGCTCCCTCTCCCCTTGGGGGAGAGGGTCGGGGCCAGGGGGTTCCGACTCGGAGATTCATTCCTGGCGCCGAACCCCCTCTCCCTACCCTTTCCCCGCCGGGGAGAGGGGTTTTTACGCAGGCCGTCCAACGCTCGATAATCCTAGCGAAGCGGGACGAGGACGGAATGGACGGTCCCGAGCGGCGAGGAGCGGACTTCGCTCTTGCCCCTAAGCCGCTGCACGAACGCCGCGATCAGGCGGGTGCCGAGACCACCCGAGCCTTTGTTCTCCGAGCTGAAGCCGCCGCCGTCGTCGGCGACCTCGATCCTCGCCGTGGCGCCTTCCCGGCGGGCGCGAACGACGATCGCTCCGCCGCGGCTGGAGAAGGCGTGCTTGCAGGCGTTGGTGACCAGCTCGTTGACGACGATCCCGAGCGACACCGCCGTCTCGTGCGGGACGACGATCGGGTCGAGCTCGGTTTCGAGCGTGATACCCTCGGCCAGCATGCCGCGGCGGATCTGGCCGCATATTTCCTCGAGATGGTCCTTGAGCCGGACGGTGGCGAGGCCTTCGCTGCTCGGGGTCAAGGCGTCGTACACCGCCGACACGGCCTGGAGCCGTTCGGCCGCTTCGGTGAGCGCGGCCCGCACCTCCGAACTCGCCGAGCGATTGCCCTGGAGGAGGAGCATCGAGGTGACGATCTGGAAATTGTTCTTTGTGCGATGGTCCATTTCGCGAAGCGCGTGACCGAGGAAGTTGATCCGCCGCTGCCGCTCCATCTCGCCCTGGCTGACCTCGCGCTGGTAGAGGCCGAGGGCGAAGACGATCAGCCCCTGGGTCACCGTCGAGAGGACGAGGCTATAGGCCATCGCCGGGTTTTCGATTTCGAAGCTGTAATATTTCGGGAGCAGGAAATACCAGATCAGCAGCTGGCCGACGACGAGCGAGACGAGGCCGCTCCTCCAGCCGGCAAGCAGGGTCGCGATCACGACGCACAGGAAGCCGAGGGCGAAGGGCGCGACCTGGTCGGATACCGGAAGCAGCCTAACCCGGACGAAGACGAAGGCGACGGTCAGGCCGATACCGACGAGCAGCTCCGTCACCGGCTTCGGAAGCCGGCGCGACAGCCGTCGCGGCAGATCGATGGTGACGAGCCTTCTCACCAATCCCCCCGAGCCTCGAGCGGACCCCCATCCGCATCGGCAAGCTCTTGTAGCGGCGCAATAATTTTGGCCGCGGGCGAGGCTTAGCACATTCCCGCACCGGGCGGACAGCGGCCATAGGCTGATCGAAGTTAGGTTGGCAGCGCGCTAGACGCTCAGCCGGCCCTCCAGGACGGTCACGCAGCGCCCTCCCAGGATCGCCCGGTCGCCCGCAAGGCGGCACTCGATCCGGCCGCCGCGGCGGCTCGCCTGGTAGGCGCTGAACCCGTCCCGGCCGAGACGGTTCGCCCAATAAGACGTCAGCACCGAATGGGCCGAGCCGGTCACGGGATCCTCGTCGACCCCCGCGGCGGGCGCGAAGACGCGGCTCATCACATCCGTTGCGGAGCCCGGAGCGGTGACGATTGTCAATATGTCGCCCTGTGCGGCGAGCGCGCGGAAGTCCGGCGCCAGCGCGAGCACCTCGGCCTCCGTCGCGAGGACGACGAGCGCGTAGAGGCCCGGGTGCCAAAGCGTCTCTACCGGCGAGCAGCCGAGCGCCTCGACGACTTGCGGGAGCGGCCGGGGCTCTGCCGGGTAGGCCGGAAGGGACATGAGGTAGCCGTCTTCGCCGCGCGCCACTTCGAGCAGCCCGGCCTTGCGGGTTCGGAAGCGGACCCGTTCGCGTGTCCCGAGGAGGACGTGGCCGGACGCGAAGGTCGCGTGGCCGCAGAGCACGACCTCGACGGTGGGGGTGAACCAGCGCAGCTCATAGTCGGCGTCGGCGTCCCCGTCCGCGGCGGGAACGGTGAAGGCGGTCTCCGATAGGTTCATCTCCATCGCGATCGACTGGAGAAGCTCGTCCGGCAGCCATTCTTCCAGCGGAACCACGGCGGCCGGGTTGCCGGTGAACGGGCGGTCGGCGAACGCGTCTACGACGGTGACGGGAAGCTGAGTCATGAGTTCGAATTTCCAGACAAGGAATTGAAACCGTTCGTGCTCGACGGGGCCCCTCGACTTCGCCCGGGGCGAACGGGATTGGCTTCGGACCGGATCAAGACGGGTCCGTGGCGGTCAAATCCGCTTCCGCGAGCGAATTTCCGGGCTGGTCGACATGCCCTTCCGGGTCGAGGTGGATGAGCACTTCGCAGGCGGGGAACTCGGCTTCCAGCTTGTGCTCGACCTCGTCCATCACCCGGTGCGCCTCGGCGACCGTCATCGCCGGATCGACCCAGACGTGAAACTGGACGAAGTCGTGCATCCCGCTGGTCCGGGTGCGCAAGTCGTGGATCCCCTTCAGCTCGGGATGGCGGCCGGCCACCTCGACGAAGCGCCGGCGCTTCTCCTCGGGCCATTCCTTGTCCATCAGCTGGTCGATAGCCCGGCTGGACGCCTGCCAGGCGCCCCTTCCGAGCCACAGTGCGATGGCGATGCCGAGCAAAGGATCCGCGCCCGCCAGTCCGAAATACTGGTCGAGCACCAAAGCGGCGATGACCGAGAGGTTGAGCAGCAGGTCGCTCTGATAGTGGACGTGATCGGTCTCGATCGCGACGGAACCGGTGCGCGCGATCACTCGGCGCTGGTACCAGAGCAGGGCGAAGGTCGTGGCGATCGCGAGCAGCGACACGGCGATGCCATATTCCGCGTCGGCGGTCGTCTGGTGGTGGAGCAGCCGGTCGACCGACCGCCAGCCGATCCCGAAGGCCGAGAAGGTGATGATGCCGACCTGGAAGAGCGCAGCGATCGCCTCCGCCTTGCCGTGGCCGAAGCGGTGGTCGCGGTCGGCGGGCATGGCCGCGACCTTGACCCCGTAGAGCGTGATCAGCGACGCGAGCAGGTCGAGGCCGGTATCGGCGAGAGAGCCGAGCATCGCCACGGACCCCGTGACCCAGGCCGCATAGCCTTTGAGGAGCAGGAGGAAGGCCGCGGTCGAGACGCTGAACAAGGCGGCGCGCCCGGTGAGGTCGCCATGTTCGCGATGGGCTTCGTGGCTGTGGCCGCCGCTCACGGGTAAAGCAGGCCTTCGGTCCAGCCGCCGCCAGCCCGGGTGAACAGGCGGCGTTCGTGGAGGCGGTGGGCGCGGTCGATCCAAAACTCGATCCGCTCCGGCGCCACCCGCCAGCCCGACCAGCGCGGCGGTCGCGGGACCTCGCCGCCCTCGAAGCGCTCCCGCATCGCCTCGTAGCGGGCTTCGAACGTGGCGCGCTCGTCGAGCGGGCGCGACTGGTCGGAAGCCCAGGCGCCGAGCCGGCTGTCGCGCGAGCGGCTCGCGAAATAGGCATCCGCCTCGTCGTCGGAGACCGGCTCCGCCGGGCCTTCGATCCGCACCTGGCGGCGAAGCGATTTCCAGTGGAAGAGGAGCGCGGCGTTCGGATTGGCGGCAAGCTCGCCGCCCTTGCGGCTGTCGAGGTTGGTGTAGAAGACGAAGCCGAGCGCGTCGTGCCCCTTCATCAGCACCATCCGAACCGAAGGACGGCCGTCCGCGTCGGCGGTGGCGAGCGCCATCGCGGTCGGATCGTTGGGCTCGGAGATCCGCGCCTCCGCCAGCCATTCCTCGAACAATGCGTGGGGATCGTCGGCCATGACCTGCCTTTGCCGCGTGTAAGTGGGGCGCACAACCTCCCTCTCCGTTGAGGGGAGAGGGAGAGATGCCGCGAAGCGGCAGGGAGAGGGGAGGCAGGCGCTTGCGCGGCGTCGGTGCCTTACCCATCTGATACAGCGTTGCCGGGCGACAATAGTGGACTTTTCAAACCGGCTGGAGAACGAAGCGGGCATGGCCGATCTTTACTCACAGCTGGGCGTGAAGCGCGATTCGGGCGAGGCCGACATCAAGAAGGCCTATCGCAAGCTCGCCAAGGAGCTTCACCCCGACCGCAACAAGGACAATCCCAAGGCCTCGGAGCGCTTCTCGAAAGTGACCCAGGCCTATGACATCCTCACCGACAAGGACAAGCGCGCCCGCTACGATCGCGGCGAGATAGACGAGGACGGCAATCCCAAGGCGCCGTTCGGCTTCGGCGCGGGAGGCCCGGGCGGCGGCGCAAGGCCCGGCCCCGGCGGCGGAGGCTTTCGCCCGCCGCCCGGCGCCGGCTTCGGCGGGGGCGGGGAGGAGGTCGACCTTTCCGACATCTTCGAAGGCCTGTTCGGCGGCGCCCAGCAGCAGCGGCGAAGCGGCCCGTTCGGCGGCTTCGGCGGCGGCGGCGCCCGCCGCGCTCCTCCGCAGAAGGGCGCCGACATCGCCTACCGGCTTCCCGTTCCGTTCGAGGACGCCGCTGCGCTTCGCGAGCAGCGGGTCACCCTTCAGGGCGGCAAGACGGTTTCGATCAAGCTGCCCAAGGGCGTCGAGGAGGGGGCGAAGATCCGCCTTGCCGGCCAGGGCCAGCCCGGCCCGGGCGGCGACGGCGACGCCATCGTCACCATCTCGATCGTCCCGCACCGCTTCTTCACCCGCGACGGCGACAATATCCGGCTCGACCTCCCGATCTCGCTCGACGAGGCCCTGCTCGGCGCCAGGGTCAAGGTGCCGACGGTGGACGGACCGGTCATGGTCGGCGTCCCCAAGGGCTCCACCTCGGGCAAGACCCTCCGCCTCAAGGGCAAGGGCTTCACCGGCAAGGACGGCCAGCGCGGCGACCAGCTGGTCACGCTAATGGTCGACGTTCCCGCCGACGATGCGGAGCTCCAGCGCTTCGTCGAAGGCTGGAGCGGAAAGGGCCGAGGCAACCCAAGGGCCACCTTGGGCGTCTAGGAGCCCGTGCAACCGACCGTCTCGCCCGAATCTCCCGAAGCCCGCCGAAAGCGGCTTGCCCGAACCAAGGCGCGCTTCGGCAAGATCCGCCACGGCATGCGGCCGGGGCAGTATCCGTTCGAGGTGGTGAAGCGGGTCGCGATCGGCGTCTACACCGACGGCTTCATCCATGCCGGCAACCTCGCCTACCTGGCGTTGATGACGGTCTTCCCCTTCGTCATCGTCGCCGCCGCCGCGGCGCGCCTGTTCGGCCAGAGCGAGGGCGGGCTGCAGGCCGTGGGAGCGCTTCTCCATACGATGCCGCCCAATGTCGCCGACGTGCTCCGAAAGCCGATCGGCGACGTCCTGACCGCGCGCTCGGGAAGCCTGCTCTGGCTCGGCGCCCTGGTCGGCCTGTGGACGACGGGGAGCTTCATCGAGACGATCCGCGACATCCTTCGCCGCGCCTACGGAGTGACGTCGAGCGCGCCCTTCTGGGAGTATAGGCTCGGCTCGATCGGGCTGATCATCGCGTCGGTCTTCATGATGCTGCTGTCGTTCAGCGCCTCGATCCTGCTCTCCTCGGTCGAGCAGTTCATCCGAACCGCCCTTCCTTATGCCGACGACGTCCTCGGCCTGCTCGCCCTGTTCCGGATCGTGCCGGGCCTCATCCTGTTCGGGTCGATCTACCTCATCTTCGTCTCGCTCACTCCGCGCCGCTATCGAAAGCTGGCGTGCCGCAAATGGCCGGGCGCTCTGTTCGTCACCCTCTGGTGGCTGGCGACGACCGCGCTGCTGCCGGTCGTCCTGTCGAAGCTGGGAAGCTACGATCTCACCTACGGAAGCCTCGCGGGCGTGATCATCGCCCTCATTTTCTTCTTCGTGATCGGGCTCGGCGTCGTTATCGGCGCACAGCTTAACGCCGCGCTGGCGGAGCCGCCCGAGCCTTCCGTAAAGGAGGCTCAGCAGGAAGCGGCCGTCGAGGAGGCGGTGGCGGCGGCGGAAGGGGAGCCTGAAGGGGAGGCGGCATGACCGGTTTGATGGCGGGCAAGAGGGGCCTCATCATGGGCCTCGCCAACGACAAGTCGCTGGCCTGGGGCATTTCCAAGAAGCTCGCCGAGGCGGGGGCCGCGCTCGCCTTCTCCTATCAGGGCGAGGCCCTCAAGAAGCGGGTCGGCCCGCTCGCGCAGGAGGTCGGCTCCGATTTCCTGATCGAGTGCGACGTCGCCGACATGGCCGATCTCGATCGCGCCTTCGAGGCCTTGAAGGCGCGCTGGGAGACGATCGACTTTGTCGTCCACGCCATCGGCTTCTCCGACAAGAGCGAGCTTCGCGGCAAATATGTCGACACCAGCCTCGACAATTTCCTGATGTCGATGAACATCTCCGCCTACAGCTTCACCGCCGTCGCCCGGCGCGCGCGCGAGATGATGCCCAATGGCGGAAGCCTGCTCACCCTCTCTTATTACGGCGCCGAGAAGGTGATCCCGCACTATAACGTGATGGGCCTCGCCAAGGCGGCGCTGGAGACCAGCGTCAAATATCTCGCCATGGACCTTGGGCCCGAGAACATCCGGGTCAACGCCATCTCCGCCGGGCCGATCAAGACGCTGGCGGCGAGCGGCATCGGCGACTTCCGCTACATTCTGAAATGGAACGAATATAACAGCCCGCTGCGCCGCAACGTGACGATCGACGACGTCGGCGGCGCCGGCCTCTACCTTCTCTCCGATCTCGCCTCGGGCGTGACCGGAGAGATCCACCATGTCGACGCCGGCTACAATGTGGTGGGAATGAAGGCCGAGGACGCGCCCGACATCGCGACGACGTGATGATCAGGGATGGTGTTACCTTCACCGTCGACGCGATCTTCATCCTCCTCCTCGCTTTTACCGGATGGGTTTGTGCCTACAGAAGGGAGCGACGTGAAGGCTTCGGCGCCCGATGTTGCCGTTGGCGTGCATTGGTGGACAGCCTCACCTACGCGCTGCTTGGGCTGACTATCTCGGTCACCCTTCTCACCCGACCGGAGGTCGAAGCTCTGGTCGGGGCGGGCTGGCCCGCTTTCGCACTTTCGATGACGGTTTTTTTCGTCGGGCAATATCTCAGCCTCTTGGTTGGCCTCCGCGCAGGCCAAGCGATCGAGCGTCGTTTGGAGGAGCCCGCGTGAGCTTCAACACGTTCGGCCGGGTCTTCCGCTTCACCACCTGGGGCGAGAGCCACGGGCCGGCGATCGGCGCGGTGGTCGACGGCTGTCCGCCGGGGCTGGCGCTGAGTGAGGGCGACATCCAGCTTTGGCTCGATGCCCGCCGGCCGGGCCTGTCGCGCAACACCTCGCCCCGGCAGGAGCCTGACCGGGTCCGGATCCTCTCCGGCGTGTACGAGGGCCGTACCACCGGGACGCCGATCAGCCTCGTCATCGACAATGTCGACGCCCGCTCGAAAGATTACGAGAATCTCCCGCCGCGCGCCGGCCACGCCGACGCCGCCTACGATGCCAAATACGGCTTCCGCGACCCACGCGGCGGCGGCCGAGCCTCGGCGCGCGAGACGGCGGCGCGGGTGGCGGCAGGGGCCATCGCCCGCCTCGTCATCCCCGAGGTGCGGATCGCCGCCCGGATCGCGGAGATCGGCGGGTCGGCGGACGAGGCGACCTGGGAGGGAATGCTCGATGCCGCCCGTTCCGAGGGCAGCTCGCTCGGCGCCGTCATCGAAGCGGTCGCCGAGGGCGTCCCGCCCGGCTGGGGCGCGCCCGTTTACGCCAAACTCGACGCCGACTTGGCCGGGGGGCTGATGTCGATCAACGCCGTCAAGGCGGTGGAGATCGGCGCCGGCTTCCAGGCGGCCCGGATGCGGGGCGAGGACAATGCCGATCCCGCTTTGGCCGGCGGAATCACCGGCGGAATCTCGACCGGCGACACGATCCTCGTCCGGGCCGCCTTCAAGCCGACCTCTTCTATCTCGGCGCTGGGCGTCCGAGGCCGCCACGACCCGTGCGTGGGCATCAGGGGCGCTCCGGTGGTGGAAGCGATGCTCGCCCTGATCCTCGCCGACCACAAGCTGCTGCATCGGGCCCAGTGCGGCTAAACCCCTCTCTCCCGAGAGGATGACCGACTGAAGGTGCGCCGCGAGCCGTCGTTGCGAGCGGAGCGAAGCAATCCAGTGCTGCGTCCTCGACGCGCGCGGCGCCGCTGGATTGCCGCGTCGCTTCGCTCCTCGCAATGACGGATCATAGGCCCTTCGCCCCTTGGGGAGAGGCGACAGGTTGCTTTCTTAACGCCTCTCGCCTACATGCCCCTTAGCGAAGCGCCATGCAGCGTGAACAGGCGCGGTCAGCGCCCCGGCTCCGCTTCGTTGCTACCAAGGCTTTCCCTTTTCACGCGGGTCAGCAGAACCCGCTGCGTTTCCGCGCGCCATTTGGGCTGCCCGGGGACGCCGCTCGATAGTGAGTCCAACTACCATGTCATTCGATAATCTCGGGCTGTCGCAGCCCGTCCTCCAGGCGCTCGCCCTCAAGGAATATACCCAGGCGACCCCGATCCAGACCCAGGCCATCCCGACCCTCCTTCAGGGCCGCGACCTGCTCGGCATCGCCCAGACCGGCACCGGCAAGACGGCGGCGTTCATGCTGCCCTCGATCGACCGGCTGGTCGCCTCCAAGAAGCGGCCGCAGCCGCGCACCTGCCGGATGCTGGTGCTTGCCCCGACCCGCGAGCTCGCCTCGCAGATCGCGGAGAGCGCCCGGGCCTACTCCCACTTCAGCCACATGAGCGTCGCCACCGTCTTCGGCGGAACCTCGATCGGCAAGAACAAGCAGGACGTCAGCCGCGGGGTCGACATCCTCGTCGCCACTCCGGGCCGCCTCATCGACCTGATCGAGCAGGGCTATCTGATGCTCCGCGGGGTCGAGATCCTCGTCCTCGACGAGGCCGACCAGATGCTCGACCTCGGCTTCATCCATGCCCTGAAGCAGATCGTGAAGCTTCTCCCCGAGAAGCGCCAGAGCCTGTTCTTCTCGGCGACCATGCCCAAGGCGATCAAGGAGCTGGCCGACCGCTTCCTGACCGATCCGGCCCAGGTCGCGGTGACTCCGGCGGCGACGACGGTCGAGAAGATCGACCAGTACGTCACCTACGTCCAGCAGGCCGAGAAGCCGGCTCTGCTGACCATCATGCTTCGGGTCGGATTCGGCGATAAGGGCAATATGGACCGGGTTCTGATCTTCTCGCGCACCAAGCATGGCTGCGACCGGATCGTCCGCCAGCTCAGCCAGGCGGGGATCGCGGCCAATGCCATTCACGGCAACAAGAGCCAGCCGCAGCGCGAGCGGGCGCTTGCCGAGTTCAAGGCGGGCAAGATCAAGATCCTGATCGCCACCGACATCGCCGCGCGCGGAATCGACGTGTCGGGCGTCAGCCACGTCGTCAATTTCGATCTGCCGAACGTGTCGGAGCAATATGTCCACCGGATCGGCCGAACCGCGCGCGCCGGCGCGGCGGGCGTCGCCATCGCCTTCTGCTCGGACGACGAGCGGGCCTATCTGAAGGGCATCGAGAAGCTGACCAAGCAGAGGGTCGAGATCGTCCCGCTGCCCGACAATTTCGTCGCCGAGGCCGCCCGGATCAAGGCGGCGCGTCCGGCCGAGCCGGCGCGCGCGGCCCGGGACGATCAGCGCGAGGACCGCAGCCGCGTGCGCCGGCCGACCAGCCGCCGCCCGAACTTCGGCTCCGCCGGAGCGCCCAAGACCAACCGCGCCCGGCGCCGCGCCTCGGCACGGTAAGCAAACCCCCGTCGTCCCAGCGAAGGCTGAGACCTCAGGGGGTGAAAGGCTCTGGCGTTCGAACGGGCGTCTTGCACCACCCCGCGGGTGCCCTTCACCCGCCGTCGCCCCAGCCTTCGCTGGGGCGACGGGCCTGGCTCACCCTCTCCCCCGCGGGAGAGGGTTTTTTGTTGCCCTGCGACCGCCTAGAGGGCGCGCGTGCGCCGCCTCCTCCTGCCCCTCCTGCTCGTCTCCGCCCCTGCCGCCGCGCAGGACATCGTCGTCACCGGCCACGGGCTCGGCACCGCCGCCGGCGAGGAGGTGCTCGACGTCGTCACCCTGGCGCCCGAGCGGCTCGCCGAGGCGCAACGGCTGGAGGACGTGCTTCGCGACGTTCCGGGCTTCCAGCTCTTCCGACGCTCCGACGCGCGGACGGCCAATCCGACCAGCCAGGGCGCGACCCTGCGCGCGCTCGGCGGCAATGCCTCGAGCCGGGCGCTCCTTCTTCTCGACGGAGTGCCGCAGACCGATCCGTTCGGCGGCTGGGTGAGCTGGCCCGCCTACGACCCGCGCCGGCTCGGCACGGTCCGGGTGACCCGCGGCGGAGGATCGGGAGTCAACGGCCCCGGCGCGCTCGCCGGGACGATCGAGCTCGAAAGCGCCGGGCCGAAGGCGCTTGCCGGTCTCCGCGCCGATCTCGCTTATGGAAGTCGCGAGAGCGTCGATGCCCATGGCGGCGCGGGGCTGGTGCTGGGCGGCGGCTTCCTTTCCGTCTCCGCCGCTTATGGGCGAGGCGACGGCTTCATCCCAATCGTCGCGCGCAACCGGGGCCCCGCGGACCGTCCGTCCCCCTACGAGCAGGCGAGCCTCGCCGTCCGCGCCGTGGCGCCGCTCGCCGCGGGCGTCGAGCTGCAGGCGAGCGGCCTCGTCTTTCGCGACTCGCGCGAGCGGGGGACGGCGTTCAGCGGCATCGTCACCCGCGGCGCCGACGCTTCGCTACGCCTGGTCGGCCGCCGCTGGAGCGCGCTCGGCTACGTCCAGAGCCGCGACTTCTACAACAGCTTCGCGTCGGTCGACCCGGCTCGGTCGTCGGCGACGCGGACTTCGCTTCAATATGGCGTGCCCTCGACCGGGCTCGGCGGACGGGTCGAATGGCGGCCGCGGCTCGGCGCCGTCGAATTAAGGCTGGGCGCCGACGGGCGGGGGACGGAGGGCGTCACCCGCGAGCTTTTCTCCTATGCCGCCGGACGGCCGACCCGCGGGCGGGTGGCGGGCGGCCGGACGCTGACTCTCGGCGGGTTCGTGGAGGGGGCGCGGCGAACCGACTCGGTGACCCTCACCGCCGGCGCCCGGCTCGACCGCTGGACGATCTCGAACGGTCGCCTTCAGGAGCGGGTGCTTGCGACCCAGGCGCAGCTCACCGACGATCGCTATGCCGACCGCTACGGGTGGCGGCCGACCGGGCGGGCAGGGATCGCATGGCATCCGCTCGACAGCGTGACCGTTCGAAGCGCAGCCTATCTCGGCTGGCGGCTTCCGACCTTGAACGAGCTTTACCGGCCGTTCCGCGCCGGCGCCGACGCCACGGCGGCCAATCCGGCGCTCAAGCCTGAGCGGCTCGAAGGGGCCGAAGCGGGCGTGGAATGGCGGCCGGGGCGCGGGGCGAAGATCGGCGCCACCGTCTTCGCCAATCGCCTGCTGGACGCCATCGCCAACGTCACTTTGGGACAAGGGCCGGGTACGTTCCCCGGAGTGGGCTTCGTCGCCAATGGAGGCGTCTTCCGGCGCCGGGGCAATATCGATGCGATCGACGCGCGCGGGGTCGAGCTCGACGCGGAACTCTCCCGCGGGGCGTGGCGGCTGTCGGGCGGCGCCTCCCTGGTCGACGCGACGGTGAGCGCAAGCGGCACGGCCGCGCCGCTCGACGGCCTTCGTCCCGCCCAGACTCCGCGGCTGAGCCTCTCCTCCTCGCTCGCCTGGCATTCCGGGCCGGCGGAGGCGAGCGTCACAGCCCGCTATTCGGGAATGCAGTTCGAGGACGATCTCAACCGGCAACGGCTTCGTAGCGCCTTCACCCTCGACGCCTCCGCCCTGCTCCCGCTCGGCCGCGGACTGGCGGTGGAGGGCCGGGTGGAGAATATCGCCGACGAAGAGGTCCAGGCGGCGGTCGGCGCCGGCGGAGTCGTCGAGCGAGCGACTCCCCGGACGGTGTGGATCGGCCTTAGAAGCCGCTTCTGAACCGCGGCCCGGTCCGCGCCGGCGGTTCGTTACGAATCGGCGGGTATTCAAGGCTGGCCGCTTGTCACCGGCGGACAGCGCAGGTACGTTGCGAATGAAAACTAAAGGGAGGTCTCAATGATCGTCTATGGCTCATCGTTGTCGCCTTTCGTGCGAAAGGTGCTCGTCTTCGGCGCCGAGAAGGGCATTACGCTCGACCTCCAGCCGACCGGACTGAGCTCCAACGATCCCGCTTTCGTCGAGGCGAGTCCGTTTCGGAAGATGCCGGGCTTTCGCGACGGCGACTTCGCCATCTCCGACAGCTCGGCGATCGTTCATTATCTCGAGGCGACGACGCCCGAGCCGGCGCTGATCCCGGCCGAGCCGCGGGCGCGGGCGCGGACCATCTGGTTCGACGAATTCGCCGACACGATCCTGACGGCGTGCGGCGCGAAGATGTTCTTCAACCGCGTCGTGGCGCCGCGCTTCCTCGGCCGGGCGGGCGATCTCGACGCCGCCGACAAGGCGGAGCGCGAGGATCTGCCGCCGATCCTCGACTATCTCGAAGGCGTCGTGCCCGCACCGGGCGGCTTCCTCGTCGGGGACGCACTGACGCTGGCGGACATCGCCGTCGCCAGCCCGTTCGCCAATCTCTCCCACATGGACGTCGCCTTCGACGAGGCTCGCCACCCGCGGGTGCGGGCCTGGGTCGACTCGATCCTCGCCCGTCCGAGCTTCGCCGGCTGGATCGAGCGCGAGCGCGGCTTCCTCGCCAAGGCGGCTTGAGGTGGCGGAGTATCTGGCGACGGTCGAGTGGCGCTGCGACGGCGACTTCCGCGAGGGCCGGTACAGCCGCGCCCATAGCTGGCTTTTCGACGGCGGAGCGACGGTCCCCGCCTCGGCCTCGCCCGGCAACGTCCCGGCGCCCTGGTCCGATCCGGCGGGAGTGGATCCGGAGGAGGCGCTGGTCGCGGCCGTGTCCTCCTGCCACATGCTGTGGTTCCTCCATCTCGCCCGCGACTCGGGCCTGGACGTCGCCGCTTATTCCGACGAGGCGCGCGGAACGCTCGGCAAGGGAGCCGACGGGAAGGTGGCGATGACCCGGATCTCGCTCCGCCCGAACATCTCCTTTGCCGGGGAGCCGCCGTCGGAGGAAAGGCTGGCCGGCCTTCATCACGCCGCCCACGAACGCTGCTTCATCGCCAATTCATTGAAGACGGAGGTAGTGGTCGAGCCCTGACCGGCCTATTCCGGCTTCGAAGGAGAACCTCATGAACCGGATCTGCCTAGCGCTTCTCGCCACTGCCACCGCCGCAAGTCCCGCCGCTGCCCAGGACTGGAGCCACGCCCGCCGGATCGAGGTGCGGATGGCCAATTTCTCCTTTGCCCCCAAGGTGATCCACCTGAAGGCGGGTCAGCCGGTCGTTCTCCACCTCGTCAACACGGCGTCCGGCGGTCACGACTTCACCGCGCCGAGCTTCTTCGACTCCGCCGCTTTGCGTCCGCAGGACCGCGGCCGGGTGGAGGAGGGGAGCGTGGAGCTGGGCGGGCATCAGGCGGCGGACGTCGCCCTGGTGCCGAAAGCCGGGCGCTACCCGCTCAAGTGCAGCCATGCCTTCCACAAGGTGTTCGGGATGAGCGGCGAGATCGTCGTCGACTAGGCGTGGGTTAAGCTCCCGCCATGGCCGCCTGCCAGCGGCGCAGGCTCTCGGCGGGCCAGACCTCCGGCGGCGAATACCATTCCGGCACCGCCCTCGCACCGTCGGGAAGCGCCAGCCAGGGCAGCTTGGTCGAGGTGAAGATGTGGATGTCCGGCGGGCATTGCGCCGGGTCGTCGAGCGTTCCGACGCGCACGAACGCGATCCGCCGCCCCGCCCGGGGATAATGGCTCCACAGCGCAACCCGGCAGGCCGGGCAGCGCATGATCGTCTGAGCGAGCCCGCTCGTGCCCGTGACGACGACCGGCTCCGGCTGTCCCGCCAGCAGCTCGACGCGCCCTGTCTCGACCATGGCGTTGAGAGCGAAGGCGGTGCCCGAGAGCCGCTGGCATTCGGTGCAGTGGCAGGCGTGCACGATCAGCGGCGACGCGTTCATCCGAAAGCGGACCTCGCCGCACGTGCACCGCCCTTCGACTCCTCCGTTCGCCACCCTTCGCCTTTCCGTCGTTTGCGGCAGGTTAGCGGCTGCCCGCGACGCCTGAAAGCGGGTTTGCGAAGCGGCGGGTCGTTCGTCGATCCAACGCTCAGGTCGGTTGCCGAAGTTGGTGAGACGGGCTCCCGCGGCGCGTAGCCGAGCTCCGCGCGGCTGGGACCGCTCGCCTGAAGATTGAAATGACCAAAGGCCGTCTGGCGGCGAACATCTTCGGCATGGCGGCAAACTGAAGGCGCAGGGGGTCCAAGTGTCCCCGAGGCCGCGTCGAACGCCGCGTCCGCTCCGGCCAACGGGCGGTCGAGGCGGGCTAGCGGCGCCAGACGATGTCCCCGCCGCCGAGCCGATGGTCCAATGTTACAAGGGTCCTGGTCGCGCGCAGCTCCGGCGGGAAGGAAGCGGGAAGATCCTGCGCGACGCCACCCTGCCGGCGAGCAAGGAAGAATAAGAGCGAGCGGTGCGAGCGCGAGGTCGCAAGTTCGGCGGATTAGGGCCGGGCCAGCCGGCCCGAGCGCCGGTCAGGCGGGGGCGCCCCCGGCCGCGACGCGGGCCGCCTCGGCCTGGGCGCGGTGGGTGTCGCTGCGCTCGGCGCGCGCGGCCATGGCTTCCCAAGCGGCGGCGGCGCGAAGGCACCGGTCCCTCACATTGTCCAAGGTCGCGGCTTCGGCTTCGGCGCGCGCTTCGCTCGCGCGCGAGCGGTAGAAATCGAGCTGGCTGGACATGGCACACGTTTTCCGGGTGGAGGCCCCGCCTAGGCGAGAAGGCGTCCCAATGCAAACCGGCGGCCTGGGTTTGGGGCTCCACATTGGGACAGCGGAGCGGGCGCGCAGCCGGGCGCCGGGAGGGCGTTGCCGGGCGGCGGAGGCGCCTTCCCCGTCGCTCCAGCGAAGGCTGGAGCCCCGGCGGGTGAAAGGCGACGGAGCGCATGGCCATTCGGGTTTGAAAGGCGGGCGGAAAGCGCGGCCATCGGTGCTCTTCACCCCCTGGGGTCCCAGCCTTCGCTGGGACGACGAGCTTGAGCGGCGGGAGCCGGAATCGAAATGGGGGCCGGCGTCGCCGCCGGCCCCCACTGTCCAAGTCCGAAAGACGGGCCGGTGAGGGCCTGCCTGTTCTCGCCTGGGCGAAACCGTCTTCGTCGCCATAATATGGGCTCTCCCGCGAGGTTCCGGCCGAGGCCTTTCGGCCCCGGTCGGTTCCTCAGGGTTCGCCCGGACTATCGCTACTCCGGTCGGTTCCCTGCGAGTTGCCTCCGCGCGGCTCGCGCCGCCTTCAGCTTCCCGGTCGGACTTCCTTCCTCGGCCTTGCGGCTTCGTCCGGTCGTCCTCGAGTCCCGCCGCCTCGCCTTTCGGCCGGCCTGCGTTTCCCGCTTCGGGTCCCGACACGCAGCCCAAAGGCCTTGTACCGTTTCCCGCGAAACGCCTCCTCGAGGTTTGACCCTCCGTTCGGCATTCCGCCCGGCCGTCGTCGGAGCCGAAGCTCCGCCGTATCGGCCTTTCGCGGTTCCTTCGCCCGGGGGGCTCCGGTTCCGCCGGACGGCTTATCCGGAAAGTGGGTTCGGCTTTCGCTTTCGCGTCGGCCTCGCGCTTCTTCCGTCCGCTCGCCCCGCCTTCGCTTCGATGGTCTCACCCTTGCGGGATGAACTATCTCGTTTCCGGCGGTCCCGATCCGCGCGCTTCGTTTCCGAAGAGCCGCGTCCCGGCACAAGTGGAAGCTGTCATGCTTTGCCGAGTCGGCCAAGCGGATTCCGACTGTGGATAACGGGGATATCGGGCATAACCTGGATCAAGCGGGGAACGGCTTCGCGCCCGCTCCGGAACAGGTTTTAAAGGGCGGCGGCGGCCGCCGCTTTGGCGGCTTCCTGGCCGGCGCGGAAAGTGTCGCTGCGGTGGGCTCTGGCGGCCATCGCTTCCCAGGCCGCCGCCGAGCGCAGGCAGCGTTCCTTGACGTTATCGAGCTGCGAGGCGTCGGCATCGGCACGCGCCTCGGCGGCGCGGGCGGTATAGAAATCGTGCTGGTTCGACATGAATGTCCTTTCCTTCGCCCTCGTCATGGCGCCCGGGCGCCGGTCCGCCCGCGCCGAGGCGCGGGCGGGGAGAGAGGTCAGGCGGACTGGATGTTGACGGCGCTGGTCTTGCCGCGGCGATCCGTCTCGAGATCGTAGGAGACGCGCTGGTCGCGATCGAGGGTGGTCATGCCGGCACGCTCAACGGCGCTGATGTGGACGAAGGCGTCCTGTCCGCCGCCCTCGGGCTGGATGAAGCCATAGCCCTTGTCGGCATTGAAGAATTTGACGGTTCCGATGGTCATGTCACTTTTTCCTGTCCTGGCGGACCGGAAGTCGGCCCGCTCTGCTGCGAGAGGCGAGAGAAGGAAAAAGGAGCCGCAAAGCACCAAAAACCGTTCGTTTGCGACTGGTAGCCCCGCCGATGTAGGCGCGGAGGGCGGTAAATGCAAATCAGGCCGAGGCGGATCGGGCCGGACGAAAGCGCGGCGCCGGTCAATAAGCCAGGCTCGGATACCAGTCTGCCGGGCGGCCTTGGGGAGTCATGTCGAGGAAGTTCCAGAGCGGCGCGATGTCGGGCGCGCCGCGCGGGTCCTGGCCCGGATCGGCGGTCTCGAAGCCCATCTCGTTGCCCCAGAAATGGAAGATCCGCCCCTCCCGCCGGACGAAGACGTTGAGCGCGGCGGTGTCGGTCCCGTCGGCGGTCAGTCCGCGATAATCGTCGGCGAAGCGGTTGCCGGCGGACCCGTGGAAGCGAAGCGCCGTCCAGCCGCGCTCGCGGGCGAAGTCGAGCTGCCGAGCCACCGGCGACAGGGCGACGACGGCGAGCGCCGCCTTCTGCTCGATGTCGCGCGCATTGGCGTCGAGGGGCCCGAGGAAGTTGGTGCACATCGGGCAGGGCCGGGCGCGCTTCGGACCGTACATCCAGAAATAGGTGATCAAGCTGTCGTGGGCCCCGAACATGCCGGAGAGGCGGATCGGCCCCCCGTCCGGCCCCTCGAATGCGTAATCCTCGGGTACCTCGCCGCCGAGCGGGAGCGAACGGCGCCGGGCGGCGACGCGTTCAAGGTGGCGGCGAAGCTCGATCTCGTCGGCGAGCAGCGCCTCGCGGGCGGAGCGGTAGCCGGGCGGCTCGTTCGGGAAAGGCCGGCTCGCTTCGGCGGCCAGGTCGGCGGCGGGGCGCAGGGCGGGCGTGGAGGTGGGGGCGGGCTGCACGCTGTCCGGCATTGTGGGCTCCTGGTCGGGAGCGGGCACATTAGCGCGGGCGCCGGCGGAAGTCTTCACGTCGGCGGGGATGCGGCCGCCGCGCCCGGGCGCGGCGGCCGTCCGGATCAGGCTTTGAGCGAGGCGGAGACCTTGCCGCCATTTTTCTCCAGCTCCTCCATCACTCTCTTGTGGAGCCAGATGTTCATCTCGGCGCTTCCGTCCTTGGCGCCGGAATAGCCGAACTCGGTCGCAAGCTCCTTGCGGTTGGCGAGGGAGGGATCGAGGTCGAGCAGCTTCATCAGGTCGACGATGGAGCTTTCGTAATTGAGCTTCTCGCCCTTCTTCGAGGCAAGGTCGGCGAGGACCGAGTCGACGTCGACCGTCTGGGCGGCGGGGGCGGGCTGAGCCGCCTGCGGCGCGGACTGGGGCGCAGCGGCGGGGCGGTTCATCTGCGGCATCGCCTGGTTCTGGGCCTGGCCTTGAGGCTGGGCGGGGGCGGCGGCCTTGTGGCCGAAAATCGCGTTCTTGATCGCGCCGAAGATACTCATGCTCACTCTCCTGGTCGGGAAACGGCCGAGGCGATCCGCGGCCTCGGGGGAAATGAGCGGCGGCGGCGATGGTTGCCGCGTCGCGCCGGCGAGTCGACGAAGCGATTCCCGCGCGGGCCGGAGCGGCGGGGTCTTGCCGCGCGGCGCGAGTGACGTAGGGAGCGGCGATGACCCTCGCGCCCCCCGACCCCGCCCTCGTCGCCCTGCTCGCCGAGCTCGACCGCGCCGGCTACCGCTTCACCGCCATCACCCCCGCCACCCACGCCCGGGTGATCGCCCGCCCCGGGCGGGCGGAGGCGCGGGACCTTCGCGACGTGTTCGGCTGGTCGCTTCCGTTCGGCCCCGGCTTCCTTCCGCCGGCCATCGGCGAGGCGCTGGCCGCCGCCGGCGCGGTGGAGCGGCACGGCGCCCGGCTGAAGAGCCGGCTGCGCGCCGCGCGCCTCGGCGGCGACCTGTTCCTCCACTCCGCCTTCCCGACCGAGGCGGAGGATTCGGTTTTCTTCGGCCCCGACACCTATCGCTACGCCGCCTTGCTCCGCGCCGAGCTTCCGGCGCTCGGACAAGTCCGCCGGCTGGTCGACGTCGGCGCCGGCGGGGGCGCGGGCGGGATCGTCGCGGCGCGGCTCCTTCCGGGCGCCCGGATCACGCTGGCGGACGTCAATCCGGCCGCGCTTCGGCTCGCCGCGGCCAACGCCGCGCACGCCGGGGTGGAGGTGGAGCGGGTGCTGGGTCCCGGGCTCGATCCGGTGGACGCAGCGTTCGACTGCGTCATCGCCAACCCGCCCTTCATGATGGACGAAGGGGGCCGCGCCTATCGCAGCGGGGGAGGTCTGGGCGGCGCCGCTTTGTCGCTGGACTGGGCGCTCGCGGCGGCGGCGCGGCTGGAGCCGGGCGGGCGCATGATCCTCTACACGGGAGTGGCCATGGCGGGGGAGTGCGACCCGCTGTTCGAGGCGCTGGAGGAGGCGCTTCCGCCGCTCGGCTGCACCTTGTCCTATCGCGAGCTCGACCCCGACATATTCGGCGAGGAGCTGGACCGGCCGCCCTACCGCGAGATCGAGCGGATCGCGGCGGTTGCGGCGGTGATCGCCAAGGGGCGATAGGCGCGGCGGAAAGTCGCGCTCTTCGCGTCTTCGCGTGAAACCGGCTCATGTCCGGGCGTGTCACGGAGTGGCGGGGAGAGGCCGGTGTCGTTTCACGCAAAGCACCAAAGCATCAAAGACGCTCCGGCAGTTCCCCGGCCGAAGGCCAATCCGTCCGCCTTGCCGCGCACGCAAATGAAGGATCGCCGAGGCGATCGGCGCGGCACGGCCCCTTTGATGCTTTGCGGCTTTGCGTGAAACCGGCTCGATCCGCCGAAGCGGCCGGGCGTCGTCGGCCAGGCTCCGGAAAGCCCTCTCGACCAGGCTCGGGAGAGCCCCTTCGACTAGGCTCGGGACAAACGGTGAGCGTCGCGCTTGATCGCCTTCATGGCGGCGGCGTCGGCGGTGAATTCGACGAACCGGTCGTAGAGGGTGAGGTCGAGCTTTAGGGCGAGTGCAGAGACGTCGGGAGCGGGGGTAGCGAGCAGGCGGGCGAGGGCTCGGTCGTGGCGGTCGTCGACGCGATCGTGGAGGGCCTGGTCGGTCGTCCCGGCGGCGGCGCTGAGGGCGGCCTTTCGACTTCGCTCAAGACAGGCCTTTCGACTTCGCTCGAGACAGGCTTCGGCGCGGCGGTAGCGGGCGAGGGCCTTCTCCCACCTCACCTCGTCATCCCGGCGAAGGCCGGGACCCAAGGACACGACAGTATCAGCTGGAGTCGCGGCCGTGTTCCTGGGTCCCGGCCTCCGCCGGGATGACGGGGAGGCGGCGAGAGCAGGCCGTTCGACCACGCCCAAGACAGGCGCGGCGCAGACAGCGCCTAGCAGCGCGCGCCGCGACAGTTTAAGCTGCCCGTCAGCCATCCTTCGCCTCCTCGTGGGGCGGTTGCTGGTTTCTGTGCCGAAGCCAAGCGTGAGGCTGGATCGGCTTGTCTTTATGGTAGTACCATATTGTAGGGGCGGGTCAATAGCCGATCTCGAAAAAAACCCCCGCGGCCGCCCGCGCACCGGCAGGGACCCGGTGCGGACGGTCCGCTGGCCGGACGACCTGGAGGCGCGGATCTCCGCCTGGATCGAATGCCAGCCTGAGCCAAAGCCTTCGCGATCCGAAGCGATCAGGCGCCTAATCAACGCCGGGCTGAGTCGCCGCTAGCCCGCCCTGCTAACTGCCAACCGCGCTGAATGGGCGTAAGCGTCCCCGTTGCCCCCCAGGGTCCGTTTAGCGTACCATGCGAGAGCCTGCGGAGAACACATCGTGTTTGTTGAAACAATTGAAGGCCTTTCTGCTGCTGTTACGATTTACGAGCAGCGCAAATCGGTTCTTTCGCTCCTGCGCCGGCTAGGAACGTTGGCTTTGAAGGGAAACACTCGTATTGCGGTTTTCGGCGAAGGCGGCTGTGGAAAGAGCACCCTTGGCTCCTTTGTATCGGGAGCCTTGGACACTGACGAGGGTGCAAAGCCCTACAAAGAGACTCTGATCGTGGAGAGCTTTGGTTTCACAGGCGTGACGCCAGGCAAGTTGATTGTCCCGCCAGGACAGCCAGATCGGCGGCCGAGGAACTGGGATGAACTCTTTGGCCTTCTTTCATCTGGGAAGGCCTCACGGGTAATTAACCTAGTGTCATGGGGGTACTTATCAACAGAGCTAGAGCGCGCGCGGGTGTTTCCTCGCGAGACGTTTGAAACGGACGACGCCTTCAGGCATAGATTCGTGGCCGATGGACGCAGTAGGGAACTGCGAGCATTGCAAGAACTCATACCTCACCTTCGATCTGCGAAGTATCCGATCCACATGATCACCTTTGTAAATAAGCAGGACTTATGGTGGCATGATCGCTACGAGGCACATGATTACTATGCCCAAGGGGACTACAACCGCCTCCTACAGGAGGTCTACGAATACAGAGGCGCCGCTGGCTTCCAGCATGACATAGTTTCAGCCGCTCTTGTGCAGCAGAATCTGCGGACGGCGGACGGGTTCGAAGTCGCGGCGACAGCTGCAGGATACGACGATGCTTTGCGCGTTGCGAATCTTGGCCGAGCCGCAGTCGCCATCCAGCAGATGATCGAAAAATGAACAGCGAATTTCCGCTTGAGTACCCTGCGCCAGTTACTGGCGAGGAGGTTGATATTCTTCTCAAAACTATCCGGGAGTATACGGAAACACTTCGAAAACGGGTAGACTTTCTGGAGGCTATCAAAATACAAGTGGTAGCTTTATTCACCGTGATTTCTTTTGCACTTCCCGTGCTCGTTGTTTTGACTTCACGAGCGGGCTCTAACGGGTGGTTTGCGGGCGACGTTATCCCCGATTTCTATGAGCTTATCGCGATTATAGGCGGAAGCGCTATGGGAATCGCGTCGATGTACTTGTATGCGAGTAGAAGCATGCGAGCATTTAAAGATGTTCAGCGTCTATCCGCCATTCTTGAGACGCTGGTGCGGAGAGGTTCTCAACTTCGTGACCGGCATAACTTCGCGTTCACGCAAAAGATGTATGTTGACATCGGATTGGCAGATGCAGAGTCCATTCTGCAAGAGGCCCGTCGGACTATTCGAACGTCTTTTATCAAGCTGATCGTGCCAGGTTTGCGGATGTCTGAACGATTCTAGCTCATTGGCTCTTATAAGGTAGGTACGACGCTGCGTGCTTACCTACCTCAACCCCGTTAAGAGCTTGCCTTTGTGCAAGCTATAAACCGCTCGAATGCTGTTGGCTTACAAATACGGCCTGTGCCGCGCGTGGCTTCTAAGGTATCTGTCACTGCTACAAGTGATTTAGTCGAAGCTCTTGATGATCCGTTCGGAGTTCATGAGCGCAGGCACGTCGAGTCTGCTAAACGCCCCGCTCCACTCGGGAGGCCTTAAGTCGCCCGACTTGTATCGAGTGACTAGGCGTTCGAGCATGCCTCTGCCATCGATCCCGAGAAGCGACAGAAGTTCGTCCCTCATCGGCGGCCTCTCAGCTCGCACAAAGAGCGGAAGCGCCCCGTCTACATCAGAAACGTACAGCGAAGAAATGGGCCACCAGCCACGATAATAGCGGAGTCTGTCTTCATCGCCTAAGGCTGCACCGCGCACGTAAAGGACGAAATCAGCTTCGATAAAATCTCGGAACGCAAAGCCGATCGTGTCGCAGATTTGCTTGATCAGATCAGCGTGGAGTGAAAGCCGCCGAAGAGAAAGTCGTTGATCACGCGCTTCTAAAGAACGAAGATGCGTCCGAAAGATGTCATAGTTGACACTCTTGGCAGTGAAACCACGAACCTCATCTTTTACAAAGGGTGTCTCTAAGAAAGCCTTTGCCTGGTCCAGCTTCCTGTTCCGCAAGAGAATGGCAAAAAAAGCTACAAACGCAAAATGCGCGTAAAACCTCGTCGGATCCCCGGACCACTGCGTCGGCCCTGCCTCTAGGCAAGGGATCACATGCTCGAGATAGTCGTGATAGGCAATCTGCACCGTCCCGTGATCGTCAACCAACACAGCACGTTCAACAAGAGCGAGAAGGCGCGTAAGAACCGGCCCTAACCCCTCTATGGCTCTAAAAACCGCCTCGTCCTTAGGTTCATCCGGAACGAACCTAACAGGAAAGGCGGTTGTCGAGGCCGATACCTCGCGAAGGAAAGAAACAGTGGCGTTGACGATTGCTCTAGGGTCAGCCGAAGGATCGCGTAGCATGCGCTCTAAAGGTAGTGCTCGAGCAATGACGGGAGCCGATTGGTCGTCCAGAAAGCTGGGAGGCGGGCCCAGCTCGGGTTCAACGTAGAAGGGCTTATCGAAGGACCATCTTAGCAGCTGCTCAAAGCCGCGCCCAAAATCGGCATCCTCACTCAAATCAATGTAGATACGCGACCTGAAGAACGTAGGTAGTAGGGCCCGGTTGTTCTTGTCTCTCTCCCTGGAAATGGCTACAAACTTCGTCTGGTCCACCTTACCATAGAGCTCCGACGACATGATCTGGGACTCGGCTCCTACGCCACCCTGCCGGGAATCAGACCTCTCTACGTATTTTCGATCGCAAACTACCACGACCTTTCCGACATCGGGGTCTGTGACCATACGCTCCATAAAAGCGTAGGCGTCCTGCCCTTCCTTAAGATGCCACTTGTCTAGAATGGCGTCGACTCCGTTCGCGCGGAGATCGGCTGCAAGCTGAAGCACCCAATCCATGTGCTTCTCATTTGACCAGCTGTACGAGATGAAAACCTTGGGGGCATCTTTCATTCTGCGGCCTCGCGCTCGCGCATTGAGCGAGACGTCCGAGCTTTCTTCTTTCGGATGGGAGCCGGCTCAGCACGCGTCGCCTGTAGCAGCTCTTTCAGGTAGCTCCCGGTGTAGGAGCGGGGTTCCTCGGCGACCTGTTCCGGCGTCCCCTCGGCGACGATCTCGCCGCCCTTGTCGCCGCCCTCCGGGCCGAGGTCCAGAACCCAATCCGCCGTCTTGATGACTTCCAGGTTGTGCTCGATCACCACCACCGAATTTCCCTGTTCGACCAGTGCGTGGAGCACCTCCAGCAGCTTCCTCACGTCCTCGAAGTGTAGCCCCGTGGTCGGTTCGTCGAGGATGTACAGCGTCTGCCCGGTGGCTCGCCTGGACAGCTCCTTCGCCAGCTTCACCCGCTGGGCCTCGCCGCCGCTTAGCGTCGTCGCCTGCTGGCCGACCTTGATGTAGCCCAGCCCGACCTCGGCCAGCATCGCCATCTTTTCGCGGATGGTGGGGACGGCCTTGAAGAATTCCACCGCGTCCTCGACGGTCATGTCCAGGACGTCGGCGATGCTCTTGCCCTTGAACTTCACTTCCAGCGTCTCGCGGTTGTAGCGTTGGCCGTGGCAGACGTCGCAGGTGACGTAGACGTCGGGGAGGAAGTGCATCTCGATCTTGATCAGGCCGTCGCCGCTGCACGCCTCGCAGCGGCCGCCCTTGACGTTGAAGGAGAAGCGGCCGGGCTTGTAGCCGCGGGCCAGGCTCTCGGGCAGGCCGGCGAACCAGTCGCGGATCTGGGTGAAGGCGCCGGTGTAGGTGGCCGGGTTGGAGCGCGGGGTGCGGCCGATCGGTGACTGGTCGATGTCGATGACCTTGTCGAGATATTCGAGGCCGGAGATCTTCTCGCACGGGCCGCAGACGACGCGGGCGCCGTTGAGGGCGCGGGCGGCGCCGGCGTAGAGGGTGTCGATGGTGAAGCTCGACTTGCCCGAGCCGGAGACTCCGGTGACGCAGGTGAAGGTGCCGAGCGGGATGGAGGCGGTGACGTCCTTGAGGTTGTTGGCGCGGGCGCCCTTGACGGTCAGCTTCTTGCCGTTGCCCTTGCGGCGCTGGGCGGGGAGGGGGACGGAGCGGCGGCCGGTCAGATAGTCGGCGGTGAGGCTCTTCTCGTTGGCGAGGACCTGGTCGAGCGTGCCGTGGGCGACGACCTCGCCGCCATGGACGCCGGCGCCGGGGCCCATGTCGATGACATAGTCGGCGGTCTTGATCGCATCCTCGTCATGCTCGACGACGAGGACGGTGTTGCCGAGGTCGCGGAGGCGCTTCAGGGTGACGAGGAGGCGGTCGTTGTCGCGCTGGTGGAGGCCGATCGACGGCTCGTCGAGGACGTAGAGGACTCCGGAGAGGCCCGAGCCGATCTGGCTTGCGAGGCGGATCCGCTGGCTCTCGCCGCCGGACAGGGTGCCGGAGGTGCGGTCGAGGTTGAGGTAATCGAGGCCGACATTGTTGAGGAAGCCGAGGCGCTCGTTGATCTCTTTCAGGATCGCGCGGGCGATCTCCTTCTGCTGGCCGCTCAACTTGTCCTCGAGGGTCGAGAACCAGTCGAGGGCGTGGCGGACGGAGCGGCGGGTGGACATGGAAATGTCCTCGCCGGCGATCTTGACGGCGAGCGGCTCGGGCCGGAGGCGGGCGCCGTGGCAGGTCTCGCAGGGGGCGGCGCTCTGGTACTTGGAGAGCTCCTCGCGCATCCAGGCGCTCTCGGTCTGGAGCAGACGGCGGTTCAAGTTGCCGATCACGCCTTCGAACGGCTTGCGGACGTCGTAGCTCTTGCGGCCGTCGACGAAGGTCAAGGTGACCGGCTTGCCCTTGGAGCCGTAGAGGATGATGTCGCGCTCCTCGTCGAGCAGCTCGTTCCAGGGTATGTCGAGGCTGAAGCCGAACTCGCGGGCGAGGCTGCCGAGGACCTGCATGTAATAGGGGCTGGGCGGGTTGGACTTGGCCCAGGGGACGATGGCGCCCTTCTTGATCGAGAGATTCTCGTTCGGGACGACCAATTCCGGATCGAAGAGGAGCTTCTCGCCGAGGCCGTCGCAGGCTGGGCAGGCGCCCTGGGGGGCGTTGAACGAGAAGAGGCGGGGCTCGATCTCGGCGATGGTGAAGCCGGAGACCGGGCAGGCGAACTTCTCGGAGAAGACGATTCGGCCGGGAGGGGCGTTGTCCTGGAGCACCGCCTTTTCGTCGGAAGCCTCCGTTCGTCCCGAGCGAAGTCGAGGGGCGTCTGCACTGGCCTTGGCGCCGCGCCCCTCGACTTCGCCCTTCGGGCTCCGCTCGGGACGAACCGATTCCTCCACCACGGGCGCGTCGGCGGGGTCGAGATAGACGAGGCCTTCGGCGAGCTTCAGCGCCTGCTCGAGGCTGTCGGCGAGGCGGGTCTCGATGCCTTCGCGCACGGCGAGGCGGTCGACGACGACCTCGAGGTCGTGCTTGTACTTCTTGTCGAGCGCCGGGGCGTCCTCGATGTCGTAGAGCGTGCCGTCGATGCGCACGCGGGTGAAGCCGGCCTTCTGCCACTCGGCCAGCTCCTTCCGATATTCGCCCTTGCGGCCGCGGACGACGGGGGCGAGGAGGTAGAGGCGGGTGCCTTCGGGCAGCGCCATGACGCGGTCGACCATTTGCGACACCGTCTGGGCGGCGATGGGGAGGCCGGTGGCCGGGCTGTAGGGCACTCCGACCCGCGCCCAGAGCAGGCGCATATAGTCGTATATCTCGGTGACGGTGGCGACGGTGGAGCGCGGGTTGCGGCTGGTCGTCTTCTGCTCGATCGAGATTGCGGGGGAGAGGCCCTCGATATGATCGACGTCGGGCTTCTGCATCATCTCGAGGAACTGGCGCGCATACGCACTCAGGCTCTCGACGTAGCGGCGCTGCCCCTCGGCATAGATGGTGTCGAAGGCGAGCGATGACTTGCCCGAGCCGGACAGGCCGGTGATCACCGTCAGGGTCTCGCGCGGAATGTCCACGTCGACGTTCTTGAGATTGTGCTCGCGCGCGCCGCGGACGGAAAGATGAGTAAGGCTCATGCCGATAATCTCGCTTTAATCCTTGAGAAGTCCCAACGTGGAACAGGCGCCGATCGCCCCGCTTCGAAATACCGGATAGGCAACTGTAGATGTGCCTGACAAATTCCCTGCTGGCGAAGGGCAATTACGCCGGCCGGAAAGGGGAAATCATGGCGGCTTCGATCGCGATCAACTTCTTCGATGCTGTTGTCTTCAACGATGCTCTGTGTCTCATCAAGGTCCAGCAGGGGCAGTTCGTGCTGTGTGAGCCATGGCCTTTGAACATCGACGGCGGATTGGTGTCGGGCGGAGTCTCGATCTCGCCCAACCTGCTGTCTTTGACCACGACGCAGCAGCCCATCGTCGCCGGAGGGTCGATGACGATACCGCTCGCGGCGAATGGCGGAGGGCAGCCGCCGATCATTACCGTCACCGGCTTTTCCGGCGAGGCCTACCTCGCCTGGCCGCTGGGCGTCGGCGGGCAATCCACGACGCTGCTGCAATCCGGAGCGCCGGTGACCCTGACCGGCTTCGTAGGCTGAGGCGCGGCGCCGTCGGTGAGTCAGCATGGCCAGCCTAGTTCCAGATTTGTTCCAAGGGTGCAAGGCCGGGGGCCGAAGGCCAACGCGGCAGGGGGGAGATGGGTGCGGGGGGGCGCGAAGGCAAGGTGGGGGCGTGCCGTTACAGCGCGAGCGTGGCTTCCCGATAGGCCGCCATATCGTCGCGCAGTGCGGCAAGCGCGGCATTCGCCTGCCGCAGGTTCTCGCGCGCGGAGGAAGCGAGGGCGGATCGCTCACTGCCTCCCGAAGCGCTTTCGATCCGCGCGAGATCGGCGTCGGCGGCGGCGGTGGCGCGGGACACTTCGTCACGGCGGCCGTCGATACGGGCGCGCATGGGCTCGGCTGCCTCGAGGATCGCTCGGTGGATCGGGTCGGCCAGCTCGCCGAGAGCCTTCACCCGGTCAAGCCGGGCACCGATCGCTGCCGTCTCGGCGCTGAGAGGTGAAAAGTTGGCGTCGAGCTGCTTACGCAACTCCGTGAGCGTCCCGACGGCCGTGCTATCGTCGGCCTCCTCCCGCATGCCGTCCGTCGACGAGCGGCTGCCGAAGTAGAAGCCGATGACGGTGGTCAAGAGGGTTATGATCGCCGTCAGGAGCTGCTTCGTGAGGTCCATCTGCCCCGCCGACTGGTCCGCGATGCGGCCGAAGATCGTGATTTGCGCCCGTCGCTCGGTACCGCTCGTTCCCGGCGCCGCCGCCACCCCCGGATCGCTAACGAGGACCGTGAAGCCCTGCTCCCGGTTGCGGCGGATCGTCTCGTCGAGCTGGCCCGGCGGGACCTGACTCGTGATCGGAGCGATGGCTTCGCCGGTCGAGGAGATAACCGGCATTCCGAACACGACGAAAAGGATCATGATCCCGACCGCCAACAAGGCCCGTATCGATCCGGAGGGCAAGCCGAAGGCCTCGCCGCGGTCCCCCATGCGCAGCGACACGAACAAAGCGGCGGTCGCGGCGAGAGCGACCATGAACATGATCAACAACGAGATGAAGCGGAGCGTTTCGTCCGCAGCCGAGTCCGCCGTCCCCCCAAAGGCCCGGAAAGCGAGAAATCCCGCCGCGCCGATCAGCAGGACGACGCTCGAGCCGGTCACCACGTAGGGGATCACCGTCAAGGCGCTGCGAAAGCGGGCGGCGAGTTTCTGCACCGGCTCTCTCCGTTCGGCCATCCGCGTGAAGCGGTCCGACACCGATTAGCGCGGTCGCGGCGTCGCAAGCGTGATCTGCGTCACGCAGCTGGGAAGCGCGGCGGATTATGCCCCGGTGGCTAATCGAGGGGAAACGCCATGAAATCGATCGCATTGCTCGTCGCGGCACTCGGCTGCACCGCCTGCACGAGCTTGAAGGTCCATGAGTTCAATCCGGCTCTGCCGGCGTCGCGGGTAGGCATTCCTTACCCGCTCGGCTTCACCCAATATAAGATCGAGCTGACCCGCCGCGTCATCGCCTGCGGAAACGAGATGAAGGTGGCCGCCGCCGCGAAAATCGAGGAGACGCGCAATGCGCCGGACCCGCAGCGGCGCTACGTCATCGATCCAAACAGTCTCGGTTCGATGGTGAAGACGAGCGACGTGAAGCTCGAATATCATCCTAACGGGCTCGTCGGTGCGCTCAATGCCTCGGCGGTGGACAAGACCGGCGACATCATCGCCAACGTCGGCACGACCGCCGTTAAGATCGCGTCCCTCGCCGCGGCCGCGGGCGGCCCGGCGGGAGCCTGCAAGCCCGAGGTGGTCCAGGCGCTGGCGGACGTCGAGGCTCAGCAAGCGAAGGTGGCGACCGCCAACGACGTGCTCGAGCGCAGCCTTGCCCGTATGAAGCGGGCGCGCGAGAAGGTGGAGGCGCTCGGCGCAGCCACCGACGAAAGCGCCAAGGCCGAGGCCTCGAAAGCCTATGATGAGCTGATCGTCTCCACTTCCAGGCAAAAGGCGGAGACGGAGAAGCTCGACGCCCTCCTTGCCAAAATTACGTACAAGCAGGTCGTCCGGTGGCCAGAAAACGGCGACGTGGGACGCGGGGTGTACCGGATGGATCCAGATGTGCTCGCGAATTGGGCTCTCAACCTTTCGGGCGACCCGTTGAACCCGGCGCGCGCGCAGCTGGATATCTTCATTCAGCTCGAGACGGTTTCGAGCGACGGGCGGCCGTTGCCGCTCGTGCGGCCGGGAGATTCGGCGGCACCTCCGACCGGAAGCGGGATTGACGAAAAGATCGACCCTGCGCTCGGAATTCCATTCCGCCAGCCCGGCTACGGCGAGCTGAAAATCTGCAACATCAATTTCTGCGACCGCGGCGGAGAGGTGCTCGCCACTCAGGCCGGCAGCGCGCTTCAGCTCGGCCAGATCTACTATCTCCCCTGCCGAAGCCGACCGTTCACCTCGGTCGAATGCAAGTTCGAGCTGACGGAAGACGGGTGGCTGAAGTCGATGGGCACCTCGAACAAGGAAGCGGCTTTGGCGGGGGCCACCAACGCGGCAAAGTCCCTGTTCGAGAGCGCCGGGACCATCCAGTCGACTCTATCAGGAGCCGGCGTTGCAGCCTTGGAGGCTAAAACCAAGGCGCTCAAGGCGCAGGCGGATTATCAAGCGGCGGTTTCCAGTCTAGCCGCCAATCCGAACGCCGCCTCGCTCGCCGAAGTGGCCGCTCTCAACGCCAACATCGAAGTTGCGCGTGCCCGCAAGAACCTGATCGAGGCCGAAGCCGAGCTGGTCCGCGCGCAGGGATCGGCGGCCGACGGTGGCCAGTAATCGCGCTCTCCGCGCGCTGGAGCCCATGCGGATTATCGAGCGAGGGGGCTCGACCTCCCCTCCGCTCCGCCAGCGACGGTGGGATTGGACGGGGACCATTCCCGCACCCCACGTCCGGGATCAGGGGCCGTTCCAGGCCTGCGTTTCCTGCGCTCTCGCCAACATGATCGAGGCCAGGCACTGGATACGCCGCAACACGCACATCACGGTGGTCGCCGGATACGTCCACAAGTGCCTCTTCGGGATCGGGGACTTCGAGAGGTCCCTCGATCCCGGCGCCGCGCTTCCAGGCGTGAAGCGGGACGGAATAGCGGTCGGGCCGGATGCCGGCTTTCCGGTCGGTCCCTCCGTCTGTACCGCCCGCGACCTTTTCCGGATCGACGATTGCGGCTGGCTGATCGGCCAGAACGTCATCCTGAATCATCTCGTGGAGAACGGACCGCTGATCGCGACGATGCGGGTCGAGGACCAATCGTTCCGAGCGCTCGGGAGCGGGATCTATCAGATGCCGCCCGAAGGCGCCGGCCGCCGCTACCTGCATGCGGTGCTCTTGCTGGGATACGACATCGACTCGGGATGCATCAGCTTCCTCAACAGCTTCGGACCATCGTGGGGAGTGGGAGGCGTGGGGAAGGTGAGGTTCGGCAGTGGCGGCTTGTTCATCACCTCATCTGGCGCGGAGGCTCTGATCGCATGAGCCGACATGGGAGACCTGGCGCGGCGGGACCCCGGTCGGCTTTCCTCGCCCAACGCGGCGACACACCTGCCCGAGCTTCGATCGAGCAGCGCTGAAGGCTCTGGACAGGCGACGCCAAAACGGGCGAAGTTTGCTGATGGCCGCTTCAGCCGTTGCTGCGCCGGCTTTCGGGGAAGGGGGGCCTGTGACACGTCGAGACGGACTGAACCTGCGACCACGATTGTCCGGCCTCGCCGCCCTCACCGCCGCCCTCCTCCTCTCCGCCTGCGTCAACCCCGCCTTTCGCCAGTCGATCGGCGAGTATGGCGCGCTCACCAAGGCGGCGGCGGCGCAGCAGAATGCGCGGGTGACCCAGATCGCGGCCGAGGAGGCGGAGCGGATCCGCTCGGATCTGGCGGCTCGGCGGGTGGATCTTCGGCTGAAGCCGGATTGTGCGGCCCGGCTGCTCACCGATCCTTCGGGGGGCGGGGCGGCGCCGGTCTGCGGGCTGGTCGAGGTCGGCGGAAAGCCGATCGCGCAGGCGCCGGGCTTTGCCAACGTCATCGCGCTGACCGGAGCGCTGTCCGATTATGCCGACCAGCTGATCGCGCTGGCGGCGGATTCGACCCAGGACCAGGCCGCCTTCGCCCAGTCGGTGACGGCGCTCGGGACGGCGGTCGGCGGCCTCGACGGCGCGGTCCGGACCGCGACCGGCGCGAAGGCGGGGACCGACTCGCCGCGGATCGGGGCGGTCGCCGGCCTTCTCGCGGAGACGGGCAGCCTCTATTTCGCGCAGCGGCGGGCGGCGGTTCTGAAGCGGATCGTCATCGCCGCCGACCCGGTGGTCCAATCGGCCACCGGCCTGCTCTCCGGCGCCGACGAAAGGGTTCAGCTTTATTATCGATCCGAGCTGGCCGCGGCGCTTCTCCAGGCGCAGGACCATGCCAGCGCCGTCGCCAACGATCCCGCGTCGAGCGTGGCCGACGTCCGCGCGGCCCAGGACGCGCTGTTCGCGCAGGTCGACGCCTATAACGCGCAGGGCGCCGACACCTTGCGCTTCCAGGCGATCGGCGAGGCGCACGCCAAGCTGGCGCAGGCCGCGCGCGCCGGCGCTTCTCCGGCCGAGCTCAAGACGGCGATCGAGGCGATCGTGCAGCTGGCGGGCACCGCCGACTCGACGCTCAAGGCGCTGAAGGACCAGAAGCCGGCGAAGGGCGGGGGGAATTAGGGACATGGCAGTCAAGCTGAACGGCCTCGCCGCGTGGAGCGACGCGCACCAGGCGCTGGCGGAGAACATGGCTTCGGCGCTCGAGCTGCTCCAGGACGCGCCTTATTCGTCGGACCCCGCCTCGCCTTACCGGCAGGCGCAGTCGGCGGCGCAGGCGCTTGCCGCGCAGGGCCGGGAGCTGGCGGTGCTCGGCCTGGGCCAGATCGACGCGGCGATCGCGAGCGGACCCGAAATGAAGCAGATCGCCGCGAGCGCCGCCGAGGCGAAGCGCGAGGCGGATCTGCTCGCCAACGCCACCAAGACGGTGGCGAAGGTCAATGCGGCGGTCGGCTCCGTCACCGCCTTGGTCGGCAAGATCGGCTCTCTGCCCTTCGTCTGACCTGCCAGCCAGGCAAGTTCTACTACGGCGGCGATCGCCTTCATTGACCCATAATGAAACATAGAAGTATTTCTATGTCAATCGACTTGCCTTGTGAAGGAACCTACGATCTATTTCTTGCGTGGCTGGTGGAGATGATCGATGTTGGCGCCTGATCGCGACGATGTGAACAGCGACTTGGCCGACACGCACAATCTTCTGCTTCGCATCGGAGGTTATGCCACCACCTGCCTGACGGCCCTGATCGGCCAGATGCCCGATCCGCCGCAATGGCTGAGCGACGTCAACGCCGTGCTGTCGCAGTGCCGGAGCGACGCGCATTCCTGGCTGCAGGACAGGCCGGACATAATCGTCGGCATTATCGACGGCTTCAGCAATTATTCGTCCCTCATCGATTCCGTTGCCGCTTCGTCTTCGAGCGAGTTCGACGCGGCGGGGTGGATCGCGTTGCTTACGAGCCTTCGCGATCAGGCATCGGCGAATTCGGCCGCGACCCGCGCCGCTGCGGACCGGATCGGCAAGCATGGCGACGCCTTCGCGGCGTCTCACGCAAAGCTGCGCGACGTTTTGGCCGAAGCGCGCGCCGCTCAGGATGCCGACGAAGCGGACATCCTGAAGGTCTCGGTCGACCTCGCCCAGCTCCACGACCGCCTCGACGAACTGGATTCGGGGACGACGGGCGCGGCCATGTCCGGGGGCGAGGCCGCAATCAAGACCGTGGCGCAGATCACCTATGCGGTGCTGATCGCCGGCGAGACGGCCGTGCCTTATGTCGGGCTCGCGGTGATGCTCTTCAGCGTCGGCGAATCGCTCTACGAGACGATCGAAGGCGATTCGAAGATTTCCTCCATCCTTTCCCAGATCGAGGCCGACACGCGGCAGCTGGACGCCGACGTGCGCCTGCTCGCGCTGATCCACTCGCTGCTCGCCGTTCTCGACAATATCAACGACGCCTACGCGGCCGCCTCCCAGCGGGCGCCGCGGCTCGACGAATATTGGGAGGCCGCCGCCGCCGACCTCGATCTCGCCGTGGACGCCATCCACGCCGGCGCGGTTCCGGCCGACATGCTGGCGCTGGCGACTCTCCCGAAGGCGGCGGCGGTGTGGCGCGAGCTCGCCTCGACCGCCTCGGCGATGATGGAGCCGGCGGTGGAGGAGCCGCGAGCGGCCGAACTCAAGATCGTGTTCAACTGAGCGGGAGCGCTCATCGGGAAGGGAGAGCTGAACAATGGCGGATTCGGACGCGGCGCTGGGCCCCAATGGAGGCGACGTACAAAGCGCGCAGGCGCAGGCGAACAGTGGCTTCGCCTCGGTCCAGATCGTGACGGCGGCCGCCCACGCGCTGCTCAACGCCGTCATCGGGCCGGTTCCGACCGTGGACAATCCTCCCGCCGGGCTGGACATGCAGAAGATCACGGACGGGATCAACGACGTCCGAACGAAGCTGACCGCGGCGCAGGCCACCGCCTCGACCTGGGTCGACGATCTCTCGATCGAGGTCGGCAAGACCATCCCGACGAGCATCATGAACTACAGCTCGCTCTACGACGCGGCTTCGGACCAGATCGCCGACAGCGTCGCCGCGGCGAAGAACCTGCCGTCGGACCCGCCGGCGCCGCCGGGCTCGCCTCCGGGGCCGCGCGCCCAGGCGCAGCTCGACATCCTCTCGATGTTCCAGGCGCTCCAGGGGCAGGTCCAGGAGATCAAGACCAACGTCGATTCCTGCGCCGACCGACTGTCCGCCTACGGGCAGCAGCTTCAGAAGGACCATGACGCGCTCGTCGGCGGGTCCGACGAGGTGCAGACCCTGATCACGATGGACCAGTCCGCGCTGGACAGCATCAAAACCGACGTCGACCGGCTGCAGAGCGAGGTGAAAGAGCTCAACAAGCGGCTGATGGACGCGGAGCTGGCGGTGGGCGGCGGGATCTTCGTCGGAGTGGTCGGGATCGCCCTGTGCTGCGTACCGGGAGGACAGGTCGTCGGCGGCTGCGCGATCGCGGTCGGCGTGGCCGGGGTCGTCGGAGGCGGAGTCGAATGGGGCCTCACCGAGGCGAGCATCAAGAGCGACGAGAAGAAGATCCAGGACGACCAGGTCACCAAGACGGCGATCGAGCAGCAGGTGATCGCGCTGACGACGGTCCACACGGTGACCGCGATGCTGGTCGACCAGGTGGCTCAGGCGGAAAGCGCGCTGTCGGATCTCCGCACCTTCTGGGCGAGCATGGATACGATGCTTGGGGACGTCATCTCGGATCTCGGCAAGCCCGACGCGCTCCCGAATTTCAGCTTGGATACGGTGTGGCTTGCCGCGTCCAAGAAGAATTGGACGAAGCTCAACGACATGGCCGAAGCCTTGCTCAACATCACTCCGACCGTGACCGTCACGCCGGCGTCCCCGGCCGCCGCGGCCTGAGCGGCCTTAGAAAGGATCACGACCATGTTGGCGATTAGGCCCGGCGGGCCGGACGCGGCCGCCGCCGCTCGGAACACGAATGACGTCGTGGGTCAGCTCCGCGCGGTGAGCGACGCCTGCAAGGTGATCCTGGCGAACGCATTACCCCAGCAGATGCCGACAGCTCCTCCGGTCTCCGACACGTTGAAGGCGGTCGAGGAGGCGCTGGTGGATTCCTACGCCGCTCTCGGCAACAACTACGTGTTCGTCCAGGAGGTGGCGAGGGACCTGATCCAGGCGGCGGAGGCCATGCGGCGCGGAGTCCCGCAATCCATCGTCGGCTACGCGAACCTGTTCTTGCCGCTGTCCGATCTGATCCTGAAGTGGCTCGAACAGGCGAGGACGGAGGGCTCGCATCCGGACCTCGTCGCCGCCGCGCGCGACGTGATCGTCCAGCTGGTCGCCCAGGCGGATCAGATGGCCGGGACGATTAACGAGCAGTCCACGAGGATCGGGGAAATCGGCTCGGCCCTGCAAAAGGCCCATGACGGCTTGGCCGCGGCCACGGCTTTGGTCCAGCAGCGGTTCGACGCGCTTGCGGCTTGGGAGCAAAGCGGTGAAGGCCAGTCGAGGCTCTTCCTCGATAAGCAGTTCATGTTAGGCTTCAACGGTGAGCTGACGCGGTCGCTCGACGCACAGACCGTCTTCGTGACGTCGGCGGTTAACCTGGCACGGGGGACCGACACCGAGTCCGCGACGGGGCTTTCCGCGATCACGGATGCGCGAACGCTCTGGGGGGCCTTCGCCGACATTCTCCACCAGCTTGCCGACGATCTCGGCAAGGCCGAGGCGGATCTCAACCTGCTGATCGAGGAGGTCTGGGTTCGGGCTGCGCAGGGGGAATGGGCGGACCTTCGAACCATGGCGCAAGGCATCGTCGACCAGGGCTGACCGGGCTGCTCGGAGCCGCCGCGCCCGGCGGGACCGGGGGGGGGGCGGTGGCAGGGGATCTTGGTCGCTCGAGCCGCCGCTTTGGTCGAAAAGAGGTGCATCGACCGCGATGCCGCAATAATCCTGCCTTTTCTCCCACGCAGCAGGGGACGGGGCATGGACAAGCGGATCATCGCGGCGGCGCTCGCCGGAACTCTCATCTGGGCCGGGGCAGCGGATTCCCGACCGTTGCGGGGAAGGCCGGCGGCCGTGGCGTCGCGCGCTCCGGCAGACGTCGCCGCCGCGGTCGCCTCGGCCGATCGTCCGGCCGACCAGGTGAAGCTCGACGAGAGCCGCAAGCCCGCGCAGGTGCTTGCCTTCGAAGGCCTGAAGCGCGGCGACATGGCGCTCGATCTGTTCACCGGCGGGGGATATTATGCCGAGATCATGGGCAAGGCGGTGGGCCCCAGGGGCGGCGTCGTCGCCTGGGAGCCGGCCAATTTCCTCAACGACAAGACCCGCGCCGCTTTCGCCGCCCTTAAGCAGCGGACGCCGAACGTCGGAATAAGGGCGACCCCGGTCAACGCCTTGTCGCTGCCGGCGAGCACGTTCGACTTCGTCATGCTCCACCTCAACTATCACGACCTTTATTGGGAGAGCGTCAAATACGGCTTCCCGAGGACCGATCCCGCCGCGATCCTGCGCACGCTCTACCAGTCGGTGAAGCCGGGCGGGACGGTGGCGGTGGTCGACCATGCCGGTCCGGCGGGCGACACGCGCGCGCTGGTCGAGAAGTACCATCGGATCGATCCGGCGACGGTGAAGGCGGATTTCGAGCGGGCCGGGTTCGTTCTGGAGGCGGAGTCGAACGTGCTGCGCAACCCCGCGGACGACCACAGCAAGGAGGTGTTCGATCCGGCGATACGCGGCAATACCGACCGGTTCGTCTACCGCTTCAGGAAGCCGCGCGGCTGAGCCGCTCGGCTGCCGGCCCTAGCGGAGCAGTTCGCCTGGGGTGAGCACCGGGATCACGACCAGAAGGTCGTAGCCATCGAGGACCCGGCGCCACTCGGGGTCGAGGTCCTTGAGGCGGCGGTGGCGCAGCGGGCGGAGGTCGAACAAGGTCCAGCCTCCGCCCGGCGCCGGGTTGGCCGCGGCGGCCGCGAACCAGCGATAATCCTTGTCCTCGCTCATCGTGAAGGGAGCGCGGCCGAGCGGCTTCGCATAGCCGCCGAACGTCGCGTGCACCCCCGCCGCGCCGAGGACCAGGATGTGCAGCGAGCTTGCGCCGGTGCCCTCCGCGGTTTCGGCGATGAAATTGCCGAGGTCGCGCTGGCCGAGCGGATTGACGCCCTTGTAGAGATGCCAGTCGCCGAACTTGAAGAGGAGCTTGCCGCGAGGCGGCATCCGCTCGGCCAGATGGCGCTTCAGGAGCAGGCCGCGAACCCGGTTGGCGTCGGGCGATCCGGCGGCGTTCAGCGCGTAGATGTCGCGGCTGGCGCGAAGCTCGGCGAAGATCGCCCGCGCGCGGGGCGTGCCGCCTACGCGCAGCGCCGACTCCGCCGGAGCGAGATCGGCGTCGGTCGCGGCGGGTAGCAGCAGGCCCGACGGATCGCCGCCGGCGGCGGCGCGCGCGGCGCGCCGGCGCTCTTCGGCGCGCAGAACCAGGACGGCCGAGCGGGCCGACGGGCTTAGTTTCTCCCCCAGGATCCGGTCGAGCAGGAGGCCGGCGGAGCCGAGGAACTCCTGGTCGAGGCCGATCAGGCGAACCCGGCCGGCTCCGGCGGCGAGGCAATGGGCGGCCATCGCATTGTCCGCTCGGCCGTCGAGGAAGGCGATTGCGTTCGGATAGCGGCGGTCGAAGGCCGTCATGCGCGCCTCCCGATCGGGCTGAGCGAGGATCGGCGCGACCGTCTCCGCGGCGACCGGGCCGATTTCGAGCGCCAGGGCGGCAAGGCCCTGGGGCGCCATCAGGTCGCACAAAGCCGAGGTGAAAGCGGGAATCTCGCGGGTGAAATGATCCTCTCCGACGCCGACGAAGCGGGCCTCGGCCACCGCGTCGCGGAGCAGGGCGGCGCCTTCTCCGGCGATCCCGTCGGGAGACAGGGAGAGCGGGTGGCGAACGCCGCGGAGCGCCTCCTCGATCGTCGTCGGCGGCGGCTGCGCGGGCGCCGCGGCGAGAGAGGGGGACGAAGCAGCGAGGACCGCCGCGGCTGCCAGTTGCCAGGCCTTGACCATCCGCAAATCCCCCTTCGCCCATCGGCCGGTACCAGCAGGGGCGCGGTGAAGACGAAGCTTTTCGACCAACCGACCCGCGCCGGCTGCGAAAGGCACTTGCCTGTTGCTACAAATGTGGCATGTTACAGGTGTAGCAGAGACGAAAGCGTGAGTCGGAAATGATCGAGGGCCTGCCGCGCCGCGAGCGCGAGATATTCGAGATCGTGTGCAGCGCGGGGGAAGCGACCGCCGCCGAGGTCCGCGCCGCGATGAGCGAAGCGCCGAGCCATTCGGCCGTCCGGACCTTGCTCGCCCGGCTCGAGGGCCGGGGCCTGCTTCGCCACCGGGTCGCCGACCAGAGCTATGTCTACGAAAGCGTGCCGCAGCCGGCCAAGGTGCGGGAATCGGCGCTTCGACAGCTGGTCAAGACCTTCTTCAACGGCTCGGCGGCGAGCGCGGCGACGGCCCTTCTGGGCCTCACCAAGGAATTGGAGCCGGACGAGATCGAGACCCTTCAGCGGGCGATCGACGAAGCGAGGGAGCGCGGGTGATGGATTTTCAGTTCCTGATCGAGATGGCGTGGAAATCGGCGCTGATCAGCGGCGCGGCCCTGGCTCTTGCGGCGATGTTGCGCACGCGCAGCGCGGGCGAACGCTCGGCGCTGCTCGGCACGGCGGTGGCGCTGATCGTGGCGCTTCCCGTCATCACCCTGCTCCTGCCGTCGCTGACGGTGGTGACCGCGACCGTCCGCGAGGCGGCGCCGCCGACCCTTGGAGCGGGCGATATGGCGGCGGTCGCGGCCAGCGTTCCGGCGACGGCGGGCAGCGCGCTCGACGACCCGACGCTTCTGATCGAGCTACTCTGGGCGGGCGGCGCGCTGATGGTGCTGCTGCGCCTCGCCGCCGGACTTTGGACGCTTCAGCGCTGGACCCGGGCGGGAAGCGAAGTCGAGTGCAGCGCGTGGCGGACGGCGATGATCCGGGCGACGGAGCGGACCGGCTGCCGCCGCGCCGTGCGGCTGCTCGTCTCCGATTCGCCCTCGCCGCTGAGCTGGGGTTCGCTCAAGCCGGTGATCCTGCTCGATCGCGACACGGTCCGCGATCCGGACGAGGCCGATTCGGTGTTGGCGCACGAGCTCGCCCATGTCGTGCGCGGCGACTGGCTGGTCCTGATCCTGGCGCGCGTCGCCGTCGCCCTGTTCTGGTTCAATCCCCTGATGTGGCTGCTCGAACGGCGGATCGTCCGCGAGGCCGAGGAGGCTGCCGACGCTCGGGCGCTCGAGCATGTCGAGCCCGCCCGCTACGCCCAGACCCTGCTTAGCTGCGCCCAGCAATATTCGTCGCCGCGGCTTCCGGCGAGCGGAATGGCTGATTCCGGGCTGGCCGCGCGGGTGCGCGCGATCCTCGAGCGCCGGCTTCGCTCGGGCGCGCCCGATCCGCGCTGGATCCGCGCTTCGATCGCCGTCGCGGCTTTGATCGCGGCTCCGATCGCGGCGCTCAAGCCGGTGGTGGCGGTGGTGCGGACCGAGGCGCCCACGGCGCCGGCGGCCCCCGCCATGGCTCCCGCCCCGATACCGGCCGAGCCGCGCCGTCCCGCCGTCGCCCCTTCGGCGCCCGCCGCGCCGCTCGCGCCCGAGGCGCGGGCGAGGCTCGCCGCCCTCGCTATCGCGCCGCCTCCGCCGAACGTTCCGCTCGCGCCCCCGGCGCCGCTGGGACGCGCCGCCTTCGCTCCGCCGGCGCCGCCCGCGCCGCCGGCCCGGCTTCGGCCGCTGATCGACGCGGACGAGATCAGCCGCGACGTGCAGGACGCGATCGCGGAGGCGATGCGGGACAAGGACGAGGCGCTCGCCGAGGCGGCCCAGGCGCGCGAGGAGGCGCTTCGGGAGGCACGGGACTCGATCCGCGAGGGCAAGGCGGAGTCGCGGGTCTCCGCTTCGGTACGGGCGCAGGCGCTTCGGGACGCCGACCAGGCTCTGCGCGAAGCCCGGCGGATCACGCCGCAGGCGCTCGCCGCCGCCCGGCGCGGAATGCGGGAAGGCGCCGGCGGGATGATCGAAGGCGCGCGCGGCATGGAGCGCGGCGCCGACCGGATGGACCAGGAGGCGGATCGCCTACGCTCGAGCGACTATCGCGAACAGCAGATCGCCAAGGCGGCGCGCGAGGGCAGGACGCTCACCCACCAGCAGCTGCTCGACACGATCCCGCGCTTGCACGAGGGCGCCAGGGGAATGCGCCGGGGTGCCGAGGCGATGCGCCGCAGCGCCGAGAGGATGCGGGGGTAAATCCCTTTTCCTCCCCAGGCGCAGCTCGGGTGGTTACCCTCCCCATCTTCCGATGGGGAGGCAAAGTGCGCTACCTCCCTTCCTAACAGGAGGGACGGGATGCGTTTCGGAATCTCAATCGCGCTCGTCGCGCTGCTCGGCGGGTGCGCGTCGGTGCCGCAGGCGCCAAGTTACGACACAATCCTTCGCGGCGGGACGGTCTACGACGGGAGCGGCTCGGCGCCCTTCGCCGGCGATATCGGGATTCGCGGCGACCGGATCGCCTATGTCGGGCCGCATCTCGCCGGGCGCGGCGCCCGGGAGGTGGACGCGCGCGGGCTCGCGGTGGCGCCGGGTTTCGTCAACATGCTGAGCTGGGCGAACGAAGCCCTGATCGCCGACCCGAAGAGCCAGAGCGACATCCGCCAGGGCGTGACCCTGGAGGTGATGGGCGAGGGCGAGTCGATGGGCCCCTGGTCGGACGAGATGAAGCGGCTCGAGACGCAGCGTCAGGGCGATCTTAAATTCCCCATCGAATGGACGAGCCTGGGCGAATATCTCTCGTGGCTGGAGCGCAAGGGCGTTTCCACCAACGTCGCGAGCTTCGTCGGTGCGACGACGGTGCGGGTCCACGAGCTCGGCGAGGGCGACGTCGACCCCAACCCGGCGCAGCTCGCGCGGATGCGGGCGCTGGTCCGCGAGGCGATGAACGAAGGAGCGATGGGGGTCGGCTCCTCGCTCATCTACGCGCCGGCTTATTTCGCCGAGACCCCCGAGCTCGTCGCCCTGGCGCGCGAAGCCGGGTCGTGCGGCGGAATGTATATCAGCCACATTCGCGACGAGGGGCCTAAGCTGCTCGAGGCGATCGACGAGCTGGTCGCCATCTCCGCTCAGTCCGGAGCGCCGGCCGAAATCTATCATTTCAAGCAATCGGGCCGGCCCAATTGGGGGAAGATCGGCGACGCCGTCGCGCGGGTCGAGGCGGCGCGGGCGCGGGGGCTCCGGATCACCGCCGACATGTATACCTATGCGGCCAGCTCGACCGGCCTCGATGCGGCGATGCCGCTGTGGATCCAGGCGGGCGGGATCGAGGCGTGGGTAAAAAGGCTTCAGGACCCGGTGCAAAGGAAGCGTGCGCTCGACGAGATGCGTGCGGGCAAGGTGTCGGAGGATTCCGACCTCGTCATCCAGGAGCCGGCGAAGGTGCTCCTGCTCGGCTTCAAGACGGAGGCGCTGAAGGGCCTGACCGGAAAGACGCTGGAGGAGGTGGCGCGGGCGCGGGGCAAGAGCCCGGAGGAGACCGCGGCCGACCTCATCGTGGAGGACGGCACCCGCATCCAGGTCGCCTATTTCGCGATGAGCGAGGAGAATGTGAAGCGCGAGGCGGCGCTTCCCTGGATGAGCTTCGGCTCCGACGCGTCGAGCCAGGCGCCGGAAGGAGTGTTCCTAAGATCGAGCACGCACCCGCGGGCCTATGGCAATTTCGCCCGGGTGCTCGGCAAATATGCGCGGGACGAGAAGGTGATGACGTTGCAGGAGGCGGTAAGGCGGCTCGCCGCGCTTCCGGCCGACAATCTCGGGATCAAGGATCGCGGCCGGCTGAAGGCGGGGAGCTATGCCGACGTCGTCCTCTTCGACCCGAGGACGATCCGCGACAACGCCACCTTCGCCAAGCCGCAGGTTTACGCGACCGGCATGCGCGACGTGTTCGTCAACGGGGTGCAGGTGCTGAAGAACGGGGCGCATACCGGGGCGACTCCGGGGCGCTTCGTCAAGGGACCTGGAGCGGGGCGGTGTCCGCCTCTTCCCTTCTCCCCGAGGGGGAGAGGGTAGGGTGAGGAGGTTCGGGGTTCGAGTATAGCTTCCGGAGCGAGGGGACAGTTACAGTGACTGTCCCCGTGACTGTGGGGACAGTTACAGTGACTGTCCCCGCGGCTATCCTCGGACTCAGAACCCCCTCACCCCAGCCCTCTCCCCCAAGGGGAGAGGGGGCTAGCGGCGCTCCGCCTCGGCGGCGAGGTCGCTTTCGTGCTTCGAGACGGTCGAGCCGATCGCGTCGAGGACGGCTTCGGGGGCGACGTCGCGCTTCAGCTCCTCGACGTCGTCGGGATGCTCGATCCCCAGGTGGGAGGCGATGGCGGAGACGAGGGTGACGACGCGGGTGAGCTCGTGCTCGGTCAGGAGGCTGATCTGGAGGTCGAGCTCGGCGCGCTTCTCGGCCGCGGCGGCCATCCGGTTCTGGGTGATGAGGACGAAGGTGGAGAGGAAGATCGCCTCGACCGACGCGATCATGGCCAGGACGACGAAGGTCGGATCCCAAGCCTTCACGCCGAGCCAGCCGATATTGGCCGTGATCCACAGGCCGTAGAGGGCGAGGTGGACGTAGACGAACAGCATCGAGCCGGTGAAGTCGGTGACCTTCGCGGCGATCCGCTCCTGCAGGGGGGCGGAGGCGGCCTCCTCCCGGCGGCGGCGTTCGAGCGCGGCGATGTTGCGCTGGAGGGCGGAGTTGAGGCTCGCGGGATCGGGCGGCGGGACGGTCGGGCCGCGCTCAGCCATGGCGAAAGGCCTTAGGGGTCGGAGCGGAGCAGGCGGTCTTCGGGAGAGGTTTCATCATTCGCGGAAAAACCGCCGCGGCGGGCAATTGTTGCCGCGACCGTGACATCCATCGTCACGTTGCCGACGGTGCGGAAGAGATCGGGCACCGTTTCGACCGCGATGAGCAGGGCGAGCGGCTCGAGCGGGACTCCCATGGCGAGCGCGATCGGGGCGGTGTTGGTGACGAAGCTGACCTGGCCCGGCAGGCTGATGGCGCTGAACGTGGTGATCGCGGCGACGACGACTCCCATGGCGATCGTGGCCGGGCTGAGGCTCATCCCGTACCAATTGGCGATGTAGAGGACGACCGCCATGTTCATTCCCGGCCCGGTGGCGCGGAACAAAGCGACGGCGAGCGGCAGGGTCACGCCCGAGGCGGAGACCGGCACCCCGAGCCGCTCGGAGGAGCGGAGCATGGCAGGGAGGGTGGCGAGCGAGGACTGGGTGCTGAACGCCACCGCCTGGGCGGGCGCGACGGCGCGGGCGAAGCCGCCGAGCGGAAGCCGGGCGCCGGCCGCCGCCAGCACGTAGGCGAGGCCCCAGATGACGATCCCCACCGAAGACACGATCGCGATGTAATGGAGGAGGGCTCCGAACGCGCCGCCCCCGGCGCGAACGCCGACGACGTAGGCGAGGGTGAAGACCCCGATGGGTCCCAGCCAGAGCAGCCAGTTGACGATCACGATCATCGCCTCGGCGACGGCTCGGAAGAGGCCGACGACCTGCTCGCGACCCGCGGCTTCGATCCGGGTGAGGGCGAAGGCGAAAAGGGTTGCGAAGACGACGAGCGGAAGGATCTGGTCCGACGCGGCCGCCGCGACCGGGTTGGAAGGCACGATCGAGCGCAGGAAATCGCCGAAGCCGGGGACGGTGTCGACCGGCTTGGCGGTGGTGAGCGCGGCGCGAAGGCTGTCCGCCGCCGCCGCGCCCATCGGGAAGAGGCGCAGGAGCAGGGGGACGAACAGGGCCGCGAAGATCGCCGAGAACCACAGGATCGCCCACATCAGGACGAAGGAGCGGCCGGCGACCCGGCTCCCCCGCGCCGCCTGCGCCCCCTCGGCGATCCCGGTGACCAGGAGCGCCACGACCAGCGGAACGATCGTCATCTGGAGGCCGCGAAGCCAGATTTGGCCGACCGGCTCGACGAGGTCGGCGGCGCGCGGCGCCCAGGCCTGGTGGGCGGTGACGATTCCGAGCAGGAGCCCGAGGGCGAGTGCGGCGAGGATTCGGGCGGCTTGCGACATGGGGGAGGTGTAGCGGGGCGGGGAGAGAGGGGGAAGCGGGGTCCGTCGGGGGAGGTCCGGCACCATACCCCCTCTCCCCTTGGGGGAGAGGGTTGGGGGTGAGGGGGTTCCGAGTCTGCGGATCACGGCGAACGCCGAACCCCCTCTCCCTACCCTCTCCCCCCTGGGGAGAGGGGGTTTTGCTCCTCTCACAACGACCATAGCCTGGTCCCCCTCCCCGTTCCGGGGAGGACAAGGGACGGAGTCCGCGCTATTCGCATAGGCGACGACACACATGCACGAGGCTCCATGACTCGCAAATTCTTCGGCACGGACGGCATTCGCGGACGGACCAACCAGCATCCGATGACGGCGCAGATGGCGCAAAGGGTGGGCCAGGCGGCGGGCGCCCACTTCCTTCGCGGCGACCATCGCCACCGGGTGGTGATCGGCAAGGACACGCGCCTTTCCGGCTACATGATGGAGACGGCTTTGATCTCCGGCTTCACCAGCGTCGGGATGGACGTGGTCATGGTCGGGCCCGTTCCGACTCCGGCGGTGGCGATGCTGACCCGTTCGATGCGCGCCGATCTGGGCGTGATGATCTCGGCCAGCCACAATCCCTATGGCGATAACGGCATCAAGCTGTTCGGGCCCGACGGCTACAAGCTGTCCGACAGGGACGAGGCGGCGATCGAGCGGCTTTTGGAAACGGATCCGAACCTGGTGGATGCGCCGCTGATCGGGCGGGCCCGCAAGATCGAGGACGCGCGCGGGCGCTACATCCATTTCGCCAAGGCGACCTTTCCCGAGGAGCTTCGCCTCGACGGGCTGAAGATCGTCGTCGATTGCGCCAACGGCGCCGCCTACCAGGTAGCGCCTTCGGCCTTGTGGGAGCTCGGCGCGGACGTGGTGGCGATGGGTGTGGGGCCGAACGGCACCAACATCAACGACGGCTGCGGCTCGACCTCGCCGGCGGCGCTCCAGGCCCGGGTGGTCGAGGAGCAGGCGCATATCGGCATCGCGCTGGACGGCGACGCCGACCGGCTGATCGTGGTCGACGAGGCCGGGCGGATCGTCGACGGCGACCAGCTGATGGCGGTGATCGCGATGAGCTGGGCGCGCCGAGGCACGCTCGAAGGCGACGGGATCGTCGCGACGGTGATGTCGAACCTGGGGCTCGAGCGCTTCCTCGAATCGAACGGGATGGAGATGGTGCGGACCCAGGTCGGCGACCGCTACGTGCTCGAGGCGATGCGGGAACGCGGCTTCAACGTCGGCGGCGAGCAGTCGGGGCACATCATCCTCACCGATTATTCGACCACCGGCGACGGCCTCGTCGCGGCGCTCCAGATCCTCGCCTGCCTGGTCGAGGAAGGGCGGCCCGCGAGCGAGCTTCTCCACCAGTTCGATCCGCTCCCGCAGCTCTTGAAGAACGTCCGCTTCGGCGGCGGAGCGCCCTTGGAGACGGAGGGGGTGAAACGCGCCATCGCCTCGGCGGAGGAGCGGCTTCGCGGCTCGGGGCGCCTCGTCATCCGCAAGTCGGGCACCGAGCCGCTGATCCGGGTGATGGCGGAAGGCGAGGACGAGGCGGTCGTCGAGGAAGTGGTCGACAGCATCTGCGAGGCGGTGACGGCGGCGTGACGCGCCGGACGGCTCGGAAGGTTCGAAAGTTCGGCTGCTGTCGCGAAGGAAATGCCCGATTTCACGGCGGCCGGCGCCGAACGTCGAGAACGTCGGCGGCGTGGCATGCGAGGCAAAGGCGAATCGGCCGAGGGGCATGAGAGTAGTGACCATAAGCGGAACCAATAGGAAATAGCCTAGATGAACCTACCGCCGCGCATCCTGATCGTCGCCGGCTCGGACAGCGGCGGCGGCGCCGGTATCCAGGCGGATATCAAGACGGTGACGATGCTGGGCGGCTTCGCGGCGACGGCAATCACCGCTCTGACCGCCCAGAACACGCTCGGAGTCCAAGGCGTGTTGCCGGTGCCGACGGCCTTCGTGCTCGAGCAGGTGGACTCGGTCCTCTCGGACATCGGGGCCGACGCGATCAAGATCGGGATGATCGGATCGGCCGAGACCGCCGCCGCGCTGGCCGAGCGGCTGCCGGTCGACATTCCGATCGTGTTCGACCCGGTAATGGTCGCGACCAGCGGCTCGATCCTCGCCGACGAGGCCACGGTGGCGGCGTTCGGACGACTGATGGCGAAGGCCGCGCTGACGACTCCCAACCTGCCGGAGCTGGAGGCGCTGGCCGGGCGCGGCTTGGAGAGCCGGGCCGAAATCGAGTCCGCCGCCCTCGAGCTGGCGCTCCGCGCCGGGACGGCGGTGCTGGCGAAAGGCGGGCATGGGGCGGGGGCGGAGGTGGTCGACACGCTCGTTTCGCCGTCCGGAAGTGTCCGCACCTGGCAAAGCCCCAGGATCGAAAGCACCGGGACCCACGGCACGGGCTGCACGCTGGCGAGCGCGATCGCGGTTCACCTCGGCCGGGGAGGACCGCTCGAGGAGGCGGTGGAGCGGGCACGCGGCTTCGTCCGCAGGGCGATGCTCGCCGCGCCGGGCCTGGGCGGCGGCCACGGGCCGATGGGACATGGGTCGGCCGGAACGGACGAGATGAACCTCAACCAGGTCACCCTGCCGGCCCGGGATTACGAGGCGTCCGTCCACTTCTACCGGACTCTCGGCCTGACCCAGATCGTCGATTCCGCGGGCCGCTACGCGCGCTTCGAATGCCCCGGCGGAGCGACGCTTTCGATCCATGTCGAGGAGGCGAAGCCGGCCGAGGGCGGAGCGATCTGCTTCGAAAGCGCCGATCTCGATTCCTGGGTGGAGCGGCTTCGGGCGGCGGGAATCGCGTTCGACGCCCTGCCCGAGGGCCAGAGCTGGGGCTGGCGCGAGGCGAGGCTTCGCGACCCGGCCGGGAACCGGCTGATCCTTTACCGTGCCGGAGAGTATCGCAGATTTCCGCCTTGGCGGGTGGCCTAGGTTCTAGCCGAAGCGGCGGCTTCAATCCCTCTCACCGGCGGGGAGAGGGCAGGGAGAGGGGGCTCGGCGGCCGCGGTTGAGCTTCGAAGGCAGAACCCCCTCACCCCAACCCTCTCCCCACCGGGGAGAGGGGGCTTATCGCCTATCCACAGTTTTTGCTCCGCGGCCTCTGGCGTGGGTCGCTAAGCACCTCTAGCCTAAGGCGAATATGGCCCGGCCCTGCTTCAAGCTCGAGAAAGTGCATCCCGAACCGCTCGCCGGAGTGGACGAGGCCGGGTGCGCTCCGCTGGCGGGGCCGGTGGTCGCCGCCGCCGTGGTTCTCGACCGCAACCATTTCCCGCGCGGGATCGACGATTCGAAGGTCGTTGCGGTCAAGGACCGGGAGGCGATCTGCGCGAAGCTCTACAAGGTGGCTCGGGTCGGCGTGGGGATCGCCTCGGTCGAGGAGATCGACCGGCTGAACATCTATTGGGCGCGGATGCTGGCGATGACCCGGGCGGTCGAGGCCCTGGGGTTCGAGCCCGCCATGGTGCTGGTCGACGGCAATCGCTGCCCGCGCTGGGAGCGGCCCTCGCTCGCCATCGTCGCAGGCGACGCCAAGTGCCGCTCGATCGCCGCCGCCTCGATCGTCGCCAAGGTGACCCGCGACAGGATCATGGCCGACTATGCGCTCGAGCATCCCGGCTACGGCTGGGAGCGCAACAAGGGCTATGGCACGCCCGAACATTATAAGGGCCTCGACGCGCTCGGGCCCTGTCCGCTGCACCGCCGCAGCTTCGCTCCGATTCGCCAGTATATCGCGGCGCGCGATGGGACGGCGACTGTGGGCTCCCAGCAGCTGATGGACCTGTAGCGCCCCTCCACCGCGCGGAGCGCGGTGGAGGGGGGTCTTCGGTGAACGGCTGGATGTCGATTCAGGAAGGCCCCTCCACCACCCCTTCGGGTGGTCCCCCTCCCCCGCAAAGGCGGGGGAGGAGAGGGGGGTCCGCTTTTGCCGCCGGGTTGAGTCCTTCGGGCAACACCACAGGATGTTGAGTCCCCGCGCGGAGGCCTCCCGCCATTAGTAGCGTCAGACTCGTTCCGTTCCCGGCACGTTAAGCGGTTTCTCAGGGTCCTTCGGTAAGAGCTTGTTCTTGACCGCGGAGTCCGCCTGCATGAGGCTGGCCGCTTGATCGACCGGGGGGCGGTGCCGAATGACTGTGCTTGCGCGTGTGGGACCCGGCCGAGGCCGGACGAGGGAGCAGGCTGAGCCCGCGCAGCTGCCGCTCGATTCGATCCTCGAGGAGGATTGCGTCGCCGCCATGTCCCGGCTCCCGGCGGGCAGCGTCGACATGATCTTCGCCGACCCGCCCTACAATCTCCAGCTCGGCGGCGACCTGTTCCGGCCGGAGGGCGGCCGGGTCGACGCCGTGGACGACGATTGGGACAAATTCTCCAGCTTCGCCGCCTATGACGAGTTCACCCGCGCCTGGCTGAAGGAGGCCCGGCGGATATTGAAGCCGAACGGGACTTTGTGGGTGATCGGCAGCTATCACAACATCTTCCGGGTCGGCGCCGCGCTTCAGGACGAGGGTTTCTGGATCCTCAACGACATCATCTGGCGCAAGGCCAATCCGATGCCGAACTTCCGCGGCACCCGGTTCACCAACGCGCACGAGACCTTGATCTGGGCGTCGCGCGGCGAGGACAGCCGCTACACGTTCAACTACCGGACGATGAAGGCCCTCAACGACGATCTCCAGATGCGCTCGGACTGGCTGTTCCCGATCTGCTCGGGCGGCGAGCGGGTGAAGGGCGAGGGGGGCGGCAAGGCGCACCCGACCCAGAAGCCCGAATCGCTTCTCTACCGGGTGCTGCTGGCCTGCACGAACCCCGGCGACGTGGTCCTCGACCCGTTTTTCGGGACCGGCACGACCGGCGCGGTGGCGTGCCGGCTAGGGCGCCGCTGGATCGGCATCGAGCGCGAGAAGCGCTACGTGCGGGTCGCCCGCGAGCGGATCGCCTCCACCCTTCCGCTCGACGAGACGGCGATGAAGACGATGGCGTCGAAGCGCACGGCGCCGCGCGTGCCGTTCGGGGCGCTGGTCGAGACCGGAATGCTGGCGCCCGGGGCTCTGCTCACCGACTCCCGGCGGCGCTGGCAGGCGAGGGTGCTGGCCGACGCGTCGATCGAATATGAGGGGCAGCAGGGCTCGATTCACAAGATGGGCGCCGCGGCCCAGGGCGCTCCGGCCTGCAACGGCTGGACCTTCTGGCATTACGAAGCCGAGGGCGCGCTCGCGCCGCTCGACACGCTGCGCCAGCGTTACATCCTGGCAATGGACTGAATTGGGATAGGGCTCGGAAAAAAGGTTGCACGAAGCCACTCGACAGAATGTCGAAACGGAGGCACAAACAGAGCGGCGACCGTCCCGGAACGACCTAACGCCCGCACGCCTTTGACCACGGGAGGCATGTGGGAGCCCCTTTGGGTCGTAAACCGGGCCAAGACCATGCCATGCCCCACATGGCGGTCCCGGCCTTCGGAGTCCTCAGTTACCCTGCTGACCTTCGATCAAGAGGCGGTCGCCACCCGATCCTCCCCCACAGTCCGAACTTTCGCCGATTCCTGTCGCACTTTTTTTGCGCTAGGCGAAAAAAGATGAGCCGCCGCCTCTATCTCCGCCCCGTCGCCTTCGTCGACGCCCCGTTCGGCCTCGACGGCAAGGTCGCGAGGCTGGCCGGCGGGATGGCCTGGTTCAGCGCGATCGAGGCGGTCGCCATGGACGGCGAACGGGCCGGCGCGGCCGAGCTCGTGCCGGTCGAGCGGATCGAGGACTGGCTGGAGCAGGCCGGCGCCGAAGCCGCGGCGACGTGGCGCCGGATCACCGCGCCCCGCGCGCCGCTCAAGCTCGGCGAGCGGGTGGTGCGCCTCGACCAGCCGCAGGCGGTCGCGATCCTCAACGTCACGCCCGACAGCTTTTCCGACGGCGGCCGATTCGCCGACGATGCCGAGGCCGCCGATGCCGGTTTCGCGATGGCCGCCGCGGGCGCCGCCATCGTCGACGTGGGCGGCGAATCGACCCGCCCGGGGGCGAAGCCGGTCTGGGAAGGCGACGAGATCGCGCGGCTCGAGCCGGTCGTCCGGCGGCTCGCCGCGTCGGGGACGGCGGTATGCGCCGATACCCGCAAGGCGGCGGTGATGGAGGCGGCGCTGGCGGCCGGCGCCCGGATGGTCAACGACGTCTCGGCCCTGACGTTCGACGAACGTTCGGCGGCGGTGATCTCGGCCGCCGGCTGCCCAATCGTCCTGATGCACCACCAGGGCAGCCCCGAGACGATGCAGAAGGCGCCCTATTACGACCGGCCGGTGGCCTATGCGGTCTACGACTGGCTGGAGGCGCGGATCGCGGCCGCCGAGGCGGCAGGGATCGCGCGCGACCGGATCGTCGTCGATCCCGGGATCGGCTTCGGCAAGACCGTCCAGCACAACCTCCAGGTCCTGAACGCCCTGGCCTTGCTCCATGGCCTCGGCTGCCCGATCATGCTGGGCGCGAGCCGCAAGCGGATGATCGGCGCGCTTTCCGGGGAAGCGGCGGCGGACGAGCGGCTGCCCGGCTCGCTCGCCCTCGCTCTCAAGGCGGCGGAGCAGGGCGTTCAGCTGCTTCGGGTCCACGACGTCGCCGAGACCGTCCAGGCGCTGCGCGTGTGGCGCGGGCTTAGGGACGCGGCCCTGACTCCGGCAGTCTAAGCCCGTCGCCCCAGCGAAGGCTGGGGCCCAGGGGGTGAAGAGCACCCGCGCTTTTCACCCGCCGGGGTCCCAGCCTTCGCTGGGACGACGATCGCTCATCCCAGGCTTATGTCTAGAAACATCATCGCCGCGAGCCCGATCATCAGCCCCGCGCTGGCGATCCCGCCGCCCCGGCCGCGCTGGGTGTGGGGGATGATCTCCGACGCGACGACGTAGATCATCGCTCCGGCGGCGAAGCCGAGCGCCCAGGGGAGGAGGCTGGAGACGGCGGCGACGGTGGCGGCGCCGATCAGGCCGCCGACCGGCTCGACCAGGCCCGAGGCGAGCGCGGCGAGGACGGCCCGGAGCCGGCCGTGGCCGATCGTCATCAGCGCCACGGCCACCGCAAGGCCCTCGGGTATGTTCTGAAGGCCGATCCCCAGCGCGGTGGCGGCGCCGGCCTTGAAGTCGCCGGTTCCGAAGCTGACCCCAACCGCCAGGCCCTCGGGAAAGTTGTGGAGCGTGATGGCGGCGATGAACAGCCAGATGCGCCGGTGGGTTTCCTCGCCGATACCGTCCCGCGCCGACAGGCCGAAGGATTCGAGGTCCGGCACCAGCCGGTTGAGAAGGCCGACGAACGCGCCGCCGGTCAGCACCGCGGCGATGACGATCCCCGCGGACGCCGTCTTGCCGAACCCGGTAGACTGCGCCTGCTCGAGCGCAGGAATGATCAGCGAGAAGAAGGAGGCGGCGAGCATCACCCCGGCGGCGAAGCCGAGGAAGCCGTTTTCGAGGCGAGGCCCGGGTTTCCCCGTCCCGAACAGAGGGAGGGCGCCGAGCACGGTCGCGAGTCCCGCGGCGAGGCTAGCGAGGAAGCCGGTGAGGACGATCGAATGAGTCAGGTGGGTTTCCGCCGAGGGCTGTCTGGGGCGGCCCTAGCGCGATAGGTACCGAAGTTGAACCGGCGAAGAATTCCCTCTCCCCGCTGGGGAGAGGGTAGGGTGAGGGGGTTCGGCCTGGGTGAGGGGCTTCGGACGCCGAACCCCCTCACCCCGACCCTCTCCCCCCTGGGGAGAGGGAGCCTTATTCGCCATCCAGCTCCTTGGTCCGTCCGGCGCCGGGGCCGGCGCCGAGATCGGTCCCGGTGGTCGGGTTGCGGGTGGGGTCGGAGACGGTCCGCACCGCGGTCGCCCTGAGATCCTTCTTCTCGCGGGCGCTCAGCCCTTCGACGGTGGCGAGGCCGTCGCCGCCGCCCAGCGGAATGGCGCTTGTCACGTCATCCAGCCGATCCCATTCCGCGCCGCTGTTCCACGGTCCCTCGAGATCGCCGTCGCCCTGCGAGGTGTTGACGTAGAGGCTCGAATAATCGGGGTGGCCGGGCAGCTTGCCGGACGGGAAATTGTCCTCGATCGCGTAGAGCGCCTTCTCGAACGATTTTTGGTGCGCCACTTCCCGGGTCATCAGGAAGGTGAGGGCGTCCTTGATGCCGGGATCGTCGGTGATGTTGATCAGCCGCTCATAGACGATCTTGGCGCGCGCCTCGGCGGCGATGTTGGAGCGCAGGTCGACGGTCGGCTCGCCGCGCGAATCGACATAGGCGCCGCTGAACGGCACTCCGGCCGAGTTGGTGAGCGAAGGACCGCCGCCGAAGACGATCTGCTGGGTCGGCGTGCTCGCGCCCGACTTGGCGAGATCCAGATAGAGCTCGGCCTCCTTCATCGTGCCTTCCGACATCCGGCCCTTGGCGCCCTTGTTCAGCATGGCGACGATGGAGCCGATGATCTCGAGGTGGGAGAGCTCCTCGGTGGCGATGTCGAGAAGCATGTCCTTGCGGCCCGGATCGTCCTCCGCGAGGCCCTGGGTGAAGTAGCGCATCGCCGCGGCCAGCTCGCCGTCGGGGCCGCCGAACTGCTCGAGCATGAAGGTGCCGAGCACGGGATTGGGTTCCGAGACCCGGACCGTATATTGCAGTTTCTTGTTGTGCATGAACATAAAGGCGCCTCCGGCAATGATAGACGGCGAACCCCCCAAAGCCGCGCGCCGTTCCTCCAGGCCGCTAAAATAGTCGTTTCGGTTCCAGCACTTAGAAGTGACGCGGGGAGCGTTCCCAGGCTTGGCGAGGGCGTCAACAAAGGGCTTTCAATCCCCCGCCGGTCCCGGCAGAGGGCGGCCTTTCGCCAACAAGGTGACTTGATGAAACCCGATCTGGCGGTGCTCTACGAGCATCCGAAATGGTTCGAGCCTTTGTTCGCTTCTCTGGAGCGCAACGGAATCGCCTTCGAGGCGATTCGGCTTTCGGACCACGGCTTCGATCCCGCGGTCCGCGAGGCGCCGGCGCCGGTGGTGCTGAGCCGGGTGGCGATGTCGAGCTTCCTTCGCGAGCGCGAGCACGGCATCTTCTACGCCGAGGCTTTGTTCGATCATTGGACGGGCGCCGGGGCACGGGTGCTGAACGGCGCCGGCACCATTGCGATCGATTCGTCCAAGGCGCGCCAGCTCTCGCTGATCGCCCGCCTCGGCTACCAAGTCCCCGATACCCGAGTGGTTCACCGCCGCGAGGACCTGCTGAGCGCGGCCGAGGGCATGCGCTGGCCGCTGATGGTCAAGGCCAATATCGGCGGTTCGGGAGCCGGGATCGTCCGTTACGCCGACCGGGCGGAGCTGGAGCGATCGATCGCCGACGGGACGGCGCCGGACAGCGTCGACAGCGTCCTCCTCGTCCAGGATTACATTCCGGCCCGGGGCGGGGTGATCACCCGGGTCGAGACTCTGGGAGGCAAGTTCCTCTACGCCATCGAGGTGGAGACGGGGGGCGACAGCTTCGATCTCTGCCCCGCGGACGCCTGTGCGGCCAGCCGCGGGCCGATCCGGATGAACGCGGTCCGGCCGCCGCCCGAACTGGTGGAAGCGGCGGAGCGGATCGCACGAGGAGCCGGGCTCGACGTCGGCGGAGTCGAGTATCTGATCGACGACCGCGACGGCACCGCGCGCTTCTACGACATCAACGCCCTCTCGAATTTCGTGGCGAAGCCGCTGGACGTGCTCGGCTGGGACCCGCACGACCGGCTCGTCGACTTCCTTCGGTCGGCCATCGCGGAGAGCAGATAGATGCGGTTCGGATATTGGATGCCGGTGTTCGGCGGCTGGCTTCGAAACGTCGCCGACGAGCGGATGGAGGCGAGCTGGGACTATGTCCGCCGGCTCACCGTACGAAGCGAGGAGACCGGCTGGGACCTAAGCCTGATCGCCGAGCTGAACCTGAACGACATCAAGGGGATCGAGGCGCCCGCGCTCGACGCCTGGTCGACCGCGGCGGCGCTCGCGGCGGTGACCGAGCGGATCGAGCTGATGGTCGCGGTTCGGCCCAATTTCCACCAGCCCGCCTTGTTCGCCAAGCAGGCGGCGAACATCGACAATATTTCGGGGGGCCGGCTGGCGCTCAACGTCGTCTCCTCCTGGTGGGCGGACGAGGCGACTCAATATGGCCTTCATTTCGACCAGCATGACGACCGTTATGCGCGCACCCGCGAATGGCTCGACGTGGTCGACGGACTGTGGACCGAGAAGCGCTTCAGCTACGAAGGCGAGCGTTACCGGCTGAAGGATGCGATCTGCGAGCCCAAGCCGGTGCGGAAGCCGCGCCCGACCGTCTATGCCGGAGGGGAAAGCGAGGCGGCCAAGACGATGATCGCCGAGCAGTGCGACGCCTATGTGATGCACGGCGATCCGGTCGAGGCGATCCGGCCCAAGGTCGCCGACATGGCGGAACGGCGGGAGAAAGCCGGGCTCGGGCCGATGCAGTACGGCATGGCCGCTTATGCCATCGTCCGGGACAGCGAGGCGGAGGCCAGGAAGGAGCTGGAGCGGATTACCGCCCTTCCGCCCGAGCCGCCCAAGGGCTTCGACAATTTCGACCAGTGGCTGTCCGGCACGCAGCTCGAGCGGGAGCTCAAGCTCCAGGAATATTCGGTGTCGAACCGCGGGCTTCGGCCCAACCTGGTCGGCACTCCGGAGCAGGTGAGCGAGCGGATTGCGGAATATGAGGATGTCGGACTCGACCTCCTCCTCCTCCAGATGAGCCCGCAGGCGGAGGAGATGGACCGTTTCGCGAGCCAAGTGATCCAGCCGATGAAGGGACGCGCATGAGCGAGGTCAGGAACGATACGCAGAGGCAAAGCTACGTGCTGGAGGCCGAGGGCCACACCGCCTTCGCGGCGTACCGGGTGGAGGGAGACGACATCGTCTTCTACCACACGGTGGTGCCGCCGGAGCTCGAGGGGCGGGGGATCGGAAGCGCTCTGGTGAAGGGTGCGCTGGAGGATGTGCGCAAGCGCGGGCTCAAGGTCGTGCCCGCCTGCGAGTTCGTGAAGGCGTGGATCGAGCGGCATCCCGAGGCGCAGGACCTTCTCGCCTGACCGTCGTCCCAGCGAAGGGCACCCATCAAAGTAGTACTTTGATGGGACCCAAGGCTGGGATCCCAGTGGGCGAAGACCGCGGCGCCTTTCATCCCCTGGGGCCCCAGCCTTCGCTGGGGCGACGTGGGATGGCTGGGGCGACGGTCAGAATTCCGAGCGGACTCCCGCGACGAGGCTCTTCGCTTCGGGGTCGTCGCCCGCGGCTCGGGTTAGGCGGGCGGTGCGGCCGAGGTCGCGGGACCAGCTTGCCCCCACGTAAGGGGCGAGGTGGGGGCGGATCTCGTAGCGGAGGCGAAGGCCGAGTTCGGCATAGGTGAAGCCGTGGCCGAGCCCGAGGGCCGGAACGTCGCGCGCCGAGGCGTCGAGCTCGAAGCTCGGCTGAAGGACCAGCGGCCCGGTAAGGGTCAGATTGTAATAGCCGGACAGGCGGGCGCTCAGCTCGCCCTTGTGCGACAAATAGGTCCAGGCGCCCAGCCAGAGCCGGTCGCCGTCATATTGCGCGCCGAGCGCGGCGTAGGCGTGGTTCGGGCGCGGGCGAAGATCGTAGCGGGTGCCGAAATTGAGGTCCCAGTCGCCGCCGAGCGCGCGGCTGTAGTAAGCGTCGAGCTCGGCATAATCGAGGCGAAGGGAGGCGCCGCCCTCGCCGGTGGACGCGAGATAGACGCGGTTCCTGTCGCCGCCGACCAGCGCCGAGAAATCCCAGGCATAGCCGTCCTCGCCGCGCGCGAAATTCCATTCCAGGCGGTCGAGCAGGGCGTATTGGAGCCAGGGCGGATTGCCTTCGCTCGCCTCGGCGCTTCCGCCCGGAGCTTCGGCGGGCGCGGCGGCCTCGGCGGGCGCGGGACTCTCGAGGTCGTAGGCCAGCCGCTGCGCGCCGGCCGAGGTGCCGAGGGCGGCGAGGCCGGCGGGGAGCGCGTAGCGGAGCATCGCGCCGCCATAAGCGAGCCGCGGTTAAGGCAGGGTTAGGCGAGGCCGTCTCCCTCTCCCCCACGGAGAGAGGGGTTTTTCAGGCTCTACCGCCGAAGCACCACCGCCATGGGGCCGAGGCCGGAATAGCCGTCCTGCCGCCCGCCGCCCGGGTCCCACAGGCTCGACACGCTTCCGTCGAGGAACAGGGCGTTCGCGCAGCCGAGGCGGTCGCGGAAGAGGCGGGCGAAGCGGCCGAAGGAGACGCCCTCCTCGCTGATCGCGAAATAAGCGGTAGCCGGGTCCTTCACGCCGACCCCGTTGCGGACGAGCCGGGAGGGGCCGTCGCGGTCGAAGCGGGGGTGGAGCCTGCCGCGGACGACCAGCATCGGACCGGACTGGGTCGCCCAAAGCGGGGATCGCACCGTCGCGGCGAAGTCCCGCGACGAGGTGACCGAGGCCCGGCCTTTCCCGTCCATGGCGAAGACTCCGTTGGGCATCAGATGGAAATTGCCGGGGCCCGAGCGCAGGTTGATCGACTTCAGCTTTCGCCCGTTCTCGACGTAGAGGCCCACCGGAGCCCCTTCGTCGTCGTACATGCCGGCGTTGATTGCGAAGCGGACTCGCGAGGAATCGGCTCCGAGGGACGTCTCGAGCGCGGCCAGGCTCCGGAGCGGCGCTCCGTCCGCGCCGCGCCAGGCGAGGCGAAGTTCGTCCCGCCGGGAGTCGAAACGGCAGATAGTGAAGGCGCTTCCTTCGAAGGACTGGCTCTCGCACGCGGGAGAGCCGGCGGTCGGCGTGGCGGGGGCAGGGAGCGCGTCGGCGCGGTTCCGATCGGGAGGGGCGGCGGCGGGCTCCGCTCCGCCGCATCCTGCAAGGAGGAAGGCGGCGACGCAGAGGCTAGAGCGAATAGCCGCCGTCCGTGACGAAGCAAGTGCCGGTGACGAAGGCGCAGGCGTCGGAGAGGAGGAAGGCGATCTGGCCGGCCACTTCCTCCGGCTTGGCGAAGCGATTGAGGAGGCCGCTCGCAGACCCCATCGCCTTGAACGCCCCTTCCTCGCTTCCGGTGCTTTCGACCAAGGCGTGGAAGAAGGGAACGCTGTGCCAGATCGGGGTCTCGACCCCGCCCGGAGCGACGGCGTTGACCCGGATGCCGACCGGCCCGCCCTCCTTGGCGGCGATTCGGGCGAGCTGGATCACCGCGGCCTTGGAGGCGCCGTAGGCGGCGATTCCGGGCTCCGGCTTGATCCCCGCCACCGACGCGGTGAGGACGATCGCGCCGCCGCGGTCGCGCATCGCGCGCATCGACGCCTGGAGGGTGAGGAAGGCGCCGTCGAGATTGACCGACATGACGCGGCGCCAATCCTCGAAGCTCGTCTCCTGGATCGGCCCGGCCGAGCCGATTCCGGCGTTGACGACCGCATGGGTCAGGCCGGTGAGATCCGAGTGGGTCCACAAGGCCTCGTCGGCGACGTCGCCGATGATCGGCTGCCGCTCGCACGGGAGGGTGAAGGCGAAGTCGCGAAGCTTCTCCTCGTTGGTGTCGACGAGGATCAGCTTCTTGGCGCCCGCGCAGGCTATTCGGGTCGCGGTCGCCGCGCCGATCCCGGAGGCGGCGCCGGTGATGAGAACGATGGCGTTGGTGAAGTCGAGCGTCGGGGCGGGTTCGGTCATTGGGGGAGTGTAACGGCTTCGTAACCGCCCGTCATCCCGGTGGAAACCGGACAAAAATGGGGACAGTTTAGAACTGCTTCCGAGGCCGGTCTTTTACCCCCATCGCCTTGGCGGAAATTCTAAACTGTCCCCATTTTCAGGCGACCTCGCCGATGCCGAGCTCGCCGAGCTTTCGGTAGAGGGTGGAGCGGCCGATCCCGAGGCGGCGGGCGACTTCCGTCATGCGGCCGCGATAATGACCGATGGCGAGGCGGATCACGTCGGCCTCGATCTCCTCGAGGCTGCGCATGTTGCCGTCGTCGCCGTAGAGGGTGATCCCCGGGCCGTTGGAGAGCGCCGCCTGCTGCGAGGCGCCGTTGAGCGAGGGGCGGTGATAATCGTCGGAGCGGCGGTTCCAGCAGCTTTCCTGCTGGATCTGCGGGAAATCGACGGCGGTCAGCGCATTGCCCTCGCACAGCACGGCGGCGCGGAAGAGGGCGTTCTGGAGCTGGCGGACGTTGCCCGGCCAGCCGTAGCGCATCAGCACGGCGAGCGCGTCGTCGGTGATCGAGAGATAGCGCATGCCGGGCTGCTCGGCGATCCGGCCGAGCAGGTGGCGGGCGAGGGCGGGTATGTCGCTCGACCGATCGCGGAGCGGCGGAATGTCGACGTGGACGACGTTCAAACGGTAGTAGAGGTCCTCGCGGAAACGCCCTGCGGCCACCTCCTCGACGAGCCTGCGGTTGGTGGCGGCGATGACCCGGACGTCGACCATCTGGATCGAGCGGCCGCCGAGGCGCTGGATCTCGCCGCTCTCGAGCGCGCGCAGAAGCTTGACCTGAGTCTCGAGCGGAAGCTCGCCGACCTCGTCGAGGAAGAGGGTGGAGCCGTCGGCGTCCTCGAACCGGCCGATATGGCGGTCGAACGCGCCGGTGAAGGCGCCCTTTTCGTGGCCGAACAGCACCGATTCGACGAGATTGGCGGGGATCGCGCCGCAATTGACGGTGATCATCGGCTTGCGGCCGCGCGGGGACGAGCTGTGCACGGCCTGGGCGATGACTTCCTTGCCGGAGCCGCTCTCGCCCTCGATCAGGACGGAGACCCGGGCCCGGGCGGCCTTGGCGGCGACCGCCATGGCGGCCCGGAACTTGGGCGCCGAGCCGACGATCTCCTCGAATGCGAGGGTCTTCGAGATTTTTTCGGAGAGCGGGCGAAGCTCGCCGCCGCGCTGGCGGCGGTCGGTGGCGGAGTTCAAGGCCGCAAGGAGCCGGTCGGGCGCGATCGGCTTGACGAGGAAATCGGCGGCGCCGGCGCGCATCGCCTCGACCGCCACCGCGACCGAGGTCTGGGCGGTCATGACGAGCAGGGGCAAATCGGGACGGACGGAGCGGATCTGCTCGATCAGTTCGGTGCCGGCGGGCCCGGGCAGCCAATGGTCGAGGAGGATGGCGTCGATCGGCACCTCCCCCTTCTCCTGCAGGATCTCGGTCGCGGCGTCGACGTCGGACGCGCCGCGCACCCACCATCCGGCGCGGGCGCCGATGGCGGTGACGAGGCGGCGCTGGGCGGGCTCGTCGTCGATCAGCAACAGGCAGCGGGTGGGATCCGGCCGCATTCAACGCCCCCTCTTCGGCTTCCAGCGAGGGATCGGACTAGCAGCGGAGGGTAAAGGTCGGCTTAATCGAACCGGCGGAACGACGCGAAGGAGCTCCCTTCCCTCCGCGCGGGGAGCTTGGTAAGGAACCGCTCCCACGATGGCCCAAGAGGATGGCAAATGGCGGCTGAACGCGAGCTCGAGAATGAAACGGTCGTTCACCGGCAGGGCTATGAGCGGTTCATCACGATGTTCAAGGTGGGGACGGTAATCTGCCTCATCCTCGCCGTGATCGTCGTCCTCGTGATCCGCAAATAAGCCGCCCGTGAAGCTCGCCGTCCTCAAGGAGAGCGCGGAAGGCGAGCGGCGCGTCGCGGCGAGCGCGGAGACGGTGAAGAAATTCATCGCGCTCGGCGCCACCGTCGCGGTCGAAGCCGGGGCGGGCCTGGGCGCGTCGATTTCGGACGAGCAATATTCGGCGGCCGGAGCCTCGGTCGCGGGGCGCGACGAGGCGCTTCGCGACGCCGACGCCGTGCTCGCCGTCCAAGGGCCGGAGCCGGGCGCGCTCGGCGGGGCCCGCAAGGGCGCGCTGGTCGTCGCCGTCCTCGATCCGTTCAAGCGGCGCGAGCGGGTCGAGGCCTATGCCTCGGCGGGGCTCGAGGCGCTGGCGATGGAGTTCATGCCGCGCATCACCCGCGCCCAGTCGATGGACGTTCTTTCCAGCCAGGCCAATCTTTCCGGCTACAAGGCGGTGCTCGACGCGGCCGCCGAATATGGCCGCGCCTTTCCGATGATGATGACGGCGGCGGGCACGATTCCCGCGGCGCGCGTCTTCGTGATGGGAGTCGGGGTCGCCGGCCTCCAGGCGATCGCCACCGCGCGCCGGCTCGGCGCCATCGTCTCGGCGACCGACGTGCGCGCCGCGACCAAGGAGCAGATCGAGAGCCTCGGCGCCAAGGCGATCTTCGTCGAGACCGTCAAGGGCATCGAGGGCGAAGGCGCGGGCGGCTACGCCACCGAGATGTCCGACGAGTATAAGGCCGCCCAGGCGGAGCTGGTCTCGACCCACATCGCCAAGCAGGACATCGTCATCACCACCGCGCTCATCCCCGGCCGGCCGGCGCCGCGGCTGATCTCCGACGCCCAGGTCGCCTCGATGCGGCCGGGAAGCGTCATCATCGACCTGGCGGTGGAGCAGGGCGGCAATGTCGAGGGCTCCCAGGCGGGGCAGGTGGCGGAGCGCCACGGGGTGCGCATCGTCGGCCACCGCAACGTGCCCTCGCGCCTCGCCGCCGATGCGTCCGCGCTCTACGCCCGCAACCTCTACAATTTCCTCTCCGCCTTCTGGGACAAGGAAGCGGGCCGGGTGGTGCTTCCGGACGACGACGACATCGTCAAGGGCGTGAGGCTGACCCGCGGCGGGCAGGTCGTCAGCGAGAGGCTTCTCAACGCGTGAGGGTGGCTTTCCCTCAATCCTCCCCTGAAAGGGGAGGGGGACCGGCCGGAGGCCGGTGGAGGGGTATCAGCCTAATCGCAGGCGCAGCGTTGGAGGAGACGCTGACACCCCTCCGTCAGGCTTCGCCTGCCACCTCCCCTCGAAGGGGAGGACCATAACGTGCTGAGCGGGCCACAGAGCACGATCGAGCGTTCCCGAAGGCTGCGACGTGAGATGTCGCTTCCAGAGGTTCTCCTGTGGCGAGAGCTCAAGCAGCGGCCGGCGGGATTGAAGTTCCGCAAGCAGCATCCGGCGGGTCCGTACACGGCGGACTTCTTCTGTCATGAAGCGAGACTGGTGGTCGAGTTGGATGGCGAGGGGCACGATCGCGGCGATCGGCCGGAGCGGGACGCGCGGCGGGATGCCTGGTTCGCAGAGCGCCGGTTTCATGTGCTCCGGATTCCCGCGGCTGAAGTGATGGCCGATATCGAAGCCGCGCTTGCCGCCATAGTTGCCGCCGCCGCCCCTCCCTCCGGCCGGGCACCGACACCCCTCCGTCAGGCTTCGCCTGCCACCTCCCCCCTCGGGGGAGGATTGGAGTAGATATGGACTTCATCTCGATCCTGTCGATCTTCGTTCTGGCCTGCTTCGTGGGTTATTACGTGGTCTGGTCGGTCACGCCCGCGCTTCACACGCCGCTGATGGCGGTGACCAACGCCATCTCCTCGGTGATCGTGGTGGGCGCTCTGATCGCGGCGGCCGCGGCGGGGTCGGCGACTTCGAAGTGGCTCGGGCTGCTCGCGGTGGTGCTGGCGAGCGTCAACATCTTCGGCGGCTTCGCGGTGACGGCGCGAATGCTCGCCATGTACAAGAAGAAGGAGCGGCGCTGATGCACCAGGGCACCGCTTTGCCGAGCTGGGTCGCCCTGGCGTACCTCGTCGCCGGGGTCTGCTTCATCCTGGCGCTAAGGGGCCTTTCCAGCCCGGAGAGCAGCCGGCGCGGCAACCGGTTCGGGATCGCCGGGATGACCCTGGCGGTGGCGACGACGCTTTACCACTACCAGCCTAAGCCGCAGGTCTGGACCGGAATCCTCAACCTCGACCTGGGCGATTTCGCGCTGATCCTCGTCGCCATCGCGATCGGCGCGGCGATCGGGCTGGTGACGGCGCGGCGGATCGCGATGACGGCGATGCCGCAGCTCGTCGCGGCGTTCCACAGCCTGGTCGGGCTTGCGGCCGTGCTCGTCGCCGTCGCGGCTTACCTCAATCCGGAGGCGTTCGGGATCGCTTCGATCGTCGACGGCATCGCCATCATCCATCACGTCAGCCGGGTCGAGATGAGCCTTGGCGCCGCGATCGGCGCGATCACCTTCTCCGGGTCGGTGATCGCCTTCCTGAAGCTCAACGGCAATATGTCGGGCAAGCCGATCCTGCTTCCCGGGCGGCACGTCATCAACCTCGGCACGATCGCGCTGATCCTCGGCCTGATCGCCTATTTCGTCACCGACCAGAGCGCCTGGGTGTTCTTCGCCGCCGTCGCCTTGTCGTTCGCCATCGGCTTCCTTCTGATCGTCCCGATCGGCGGGGCGGACATGCCGGTGGTGGTGTCGATGCTGAACAGCTATTCGGGCTGGGCCGCGGCGGCGATGGGCTTCACGCTCCAGAACACGGCGATGATCGTCACCGGAGCGCTGGTCGGAAGCTCCGGCGCGATCCTTTCCTACATCATGTGCCGGGCGATGAACCGGAGCTTCATCTCGGTGATCGCCGGCGGCTTCGGCGGCGATTCGGCGGTGGCGGGCGGAGGCGCGGCGATCGACCGGCCCTACCGGCGCGGATCGGCCGAGGACGCGGCCTTCCTGCTCTCCCAGGCCGAGCAGGTGATCATCGTCCCGGGCTACGGAATGGCGGTCGCTCAGGCGCAGCACGCGCTCCGCGAGATGGGCGACCTCCTCAAGAAGGAAGGGGTGAGCGTCAAATACGCCATCCACCCGGTTGCCGGGCGGATGCCGGGGCACATGAACGTGCTGCTCGCCGAGGCCAATGTACCTTATGACGAGGTGTTCGAGCTCGAGGACATCAATTCCGAGTTCGCTCGGACCGACGTCGCCTTCGTCATCGGCGCCAACGACGTCACCAACCCGGCCGCGAAGACCGACAAGAGCTCGCCCATCTACGGAATGCCGGTGCTCGACGTCGAGAAGGCGAAGACGGTGCTGTTCATCAAGCGTTCGATGGGCGGCGCGGGCTATGCCGGAGTCGATAACGAGCTGTTCTACCGCGACAACACGATGATGCTGCTGGCCGACGCGAAGAAGATGGTGGAGGAGATCGTCAAGTCGCTGGGGTAGGGGGCAACAGGGTCGAAGCTCGGGTGAAATTATCCTTCCGTCGCCCCAGCGGAGGCTGGGGCCCAGGGGTGAATACACCGCGCCTTTCACCCCTTGGGGTCCCAGCCTTCGCTGGGACGACGAGTCGACCAAACCTCGCCGCGGCCCGCGAAGTGCTTGCGCGGATTGCTGTTTCCTTCGCGCCACAGGTCGCCGCGATTAGCGACCGAACCGCCAGAGCAGCCTTGCAAAGCCGCTCCGAACCGCGTTCCAAGACCGGGTTAACGGGGGCTTCAGGGGCGGGGACGTGCGCAAGCTGGGGATGATCGGCGGGACGAGCTGGCTCTCGACCGCCATGTATTACGAGCAGATCAACCGGGGGGTGGCGACGAAGGTGGGCGGACTCGCCTCCGCACCGCTTCTGATCGAGAGCCTGAACATGGCCGAGGTCGCTCCGCTCCAGATCGGAGGGGAATGGGATCGCGTCGCGGGAATCCTGACCCGGGCGGCGCGGCGGCTCGAAGTGGCCGGGGCCGAGGGGCTGATCATCTGCTCGAACACCGGACACAAGGTCTCGGGCGCGGTGGAAGCGGCGGTCGCCATTCCGCTCATCCACATGGGCGACGTGGTCGGAGCCCGGCTCGCGGCGGACGGGGTGAAGCGGGCCGGCTTCCTGGGCACCCGGTTCACCATGGACGAGCCGTTCGTGCGGGGTCGGATCGAGGCGCTCGGCATAGCCCTCTCCACTCCCGATCCGGCGACCTCCGCGGAGATCGACCGGATCATCTTCCAGGAGCTTGCGAAGGGGCAGGTGCAGCGCAATTCCCAGCGCCGGCTCAAGACCTGCCTTACCGAAATGGCTCAGGCGCGCCAGCAGGCGGTGGTGCTCGCCTGCACCGAGCTGGTCCTGCTCGTCGATCCGGTCGCGAACGTCCTGCCCATCTACGACACCACCGCGCTGCACGCGAAGGCGGCGGTGGAGTGGATCACGGCCTGAGGCCCGTCGCCCTCCCGTGGAGCGGAGGGAAGGCCTAACGGCAGGCGTGCCACCCGATCGCGCCCCGGCCCGCCTGGTCGAGATGGAGGTGGTCGCGGTGGGCGGCGTTGTAGTCCGGAGAGAGGGTGGTCGCGAAGAGCCGGCAGGCGCCGTCGCGGACCTCGTGGAGAAAGCGTCCCTTCGCGCCGCCGTCGCGCCAATCCCCGAGCACGCCGATCCGGCGCCCGTCCTCGAGCCGGAAGGCGGCGACGTCGACCGCGTTGGCGCGGGAATGCTCGCTCCACGCGCCGGCCCGGCGGCCGTAGATCCGGCGGCAATTATAGCTTCCAAACGTCTCCACCGCGACCACCCGGCGGCGGAAGCGGCGCAGCGCCGCGGGCTGGACCACGTTCCATTCCCAGAGCGCGAGCGCGGCCGCGACCGGGCATTGCAGGGGGAGGTGCGCGGGCCGGTAGGAGATGGCCGCAGCGCCTCCCGCCAGGCTGACGGCGTCCTCATAGCCGCACTGGGCGCCGTCCCTCACCGCGGCGAGCCGCGTGAAACGGATTCCGGCGCGGCCGAGAAGAGCCCGGCATTCGGCGGGACCCACGCCCGCAAGCTTGGCCCGAGTGAAGGCGCCTACCGGCTGGGCAAGATCGAGCGGCGCCCACGGCACGTCCTGCGGGTGGGTTCGGGCATAGCCCCAGGCCAGGAAGGCGAGGAAGGCGGCGAGGCCGAGCAGGAGCAGCCGCTTCGCCCGGCGAAGCGTCCTGCTCACCGCCGCCGCGCCGTCTCGTAGCGTTCGGCCGTGACGGGATAGCCGATACCCTCCGGGATGCAGACCCAGCGCTTGCCGTCGCGCTCCTCGACCCAGGGCGTGATCTGCCGGACGGGATGGCGCGCCGCGTCCTCGCGCGCCTGGCCGATCGAGGCGAAGCCGGCGAGCCGCTCGAGGTTTCGGCGGGTGGGGAAGATGGCGTGGGCCCGGCCGGCCTCGATCTCGGCCAGCGTGTCGGCGGCACCGGCCCAGAAAGTTCGCGCCGACTCGGTCTCGTCCGCCGAGGCGACCTGCGCTCCTGCCGGAGCGTCCGCGAGGTAGAAGAGCGCGTCGAACCGCCGCGCCTCTCGGAAATTGGGGCACCAGCGGGCGAAGGGGGTGAGGGCTTCCAGGTGGAGCGTCAGGCCGTGCCGGTCGAGCAGCTCGGCGAAGGGCGCTCCGGCCGCCAGTTCGCGCCGCAGCCGCGCCGGGTCCGCCTCTCCCGCCACCGCGGGTACGATCCCGGTTTCCTCGACCGTCTCCCGAACCGCCGCGATCCGCGCGGCCGCGTCCGGAAGGGAGGAGCCGAGGCGGGCGGCGGAGTCGTGATCCTGCGGATCGATGCGGCCGCCCGGGAAGGCCAGGGCGCCGGCGGCGAAGGCCATGGTGGCGGCGCGCTCGATCATCAGGATCTCGGGAGGGCCGCCGGGCGCTCCCGGGCGCATCAGGATCAGGGTCGCGGCCGGGATTGGCGGGGGAAGATCGTCGTCCACGCCGCCCACTTAGGCCGCGGCCGTGCCGGAGGAAAGGCCGCGCCGGGCGCGCAAGGCGCCGCCGCCCGTCCTGCCCGCCTTGGGACGCGCCTTTGCCTGGCTTAGGGCCGCGGCGCCTTCGATCCGGACCAGGAGGCCTCGTCGACGGTGACGTCGAGGCCCGCGGGGCTCTTGCCGAGGTCGAGCAGGAAGACTTCCGGTCCGCCGGTCTTCTGGATGGTGTTCGTCACCCGCTCGAGCCGGGCGGTAAAGGCGGGGAGGCGGCGGTAATCGCTCGACACCCGGACCGTCGAGGGGCCGACCTTGGTCACCGTGATGGTGACTCCCGAGCGCGACTCGCCGCGCGAATCCGAGATGACGTCGCCATGATAGGTGCCTTGCGCGACGTCGGCGACATCGGGCCGCGGCCTTGCCGGCTGGCGCGGCGCGGCAAGGGCCGTGGAGGAGATTGCGAGCGCGGCGGCGAAGGCGGCGAGCTTTGGACGGACCTGCATGTTGACCCCCGGTCTGTGATGGACTGGAAAGACGCGACAGGGGCGAGGCCCGGCGTCAGCCTACCGGCGACGGAGGAAAAGAGCCAGCGCGTGCTTCAGGAAAGGCTGGTGGAGCTGAGGGGAATCGAACCCCTGACCTCTGCAGTGCGATTGCAGCGCTCTCCCATCTGAGCTACAGCCCCGCGCCCTAGATCGGCCATCCAGATGGGACTGGATGGGGCCCGAGAAGGCGCCCAGATAGCGGGGCCCGGCCGCTTTCGCAATGCGGCATTTGGACGCTGGCGCTAACCTGGATCATTTCGGCGGAGACGGCGAACGCCCCGGCTCTCCGGACGGAACGGCGGCGATCCGATCGGGTTCTCTCCACCGAACCCGTACGCGCGGAAGGGCCGCGCTTGTGCTCGCGGGTCGACACCGGAAGGAGAGTTCGATGGGCTATGATGGCGAGGACCGCCACGGCGGTGAGCGTTGGCGCGATCGCGACCAGAATTGGAACCGGGACCGCGGACAGAACCGCGAGCAGGGCCGAAGCTCCCACGGCTACGACAATAGGGGCGGCGACGATCGCGGCTTCATCGATCGCGCCGGCGACGAGCTTCGCTCCTGGTTCGGCGACGACGACGCACAGCGGCGGCGGGAAATGGACCAGAGGCGCTGGGAGCAGGAGCAGCGGATGACCGGCCGCCGCGACAATGACAGCGGCCCGGGCACGCTCGGCGGCGGCGGCTTCGGAACCGGTTGGGGCAACCAGGCGGGCGAAAGCTGGAACCGCGAGCGGCCGGGCACGCGCGGCTGGGCCGGCGGAAGCCGCGACCAGGAAGGATATGAGCGCGGCTCCGGCGGCGGCGAAGGCCGTGAAGGCGGCGGCCGTTCCTATGGCGGCGGTGAGCGCGAGGGCTGGTTCAGCGACTCGATCGGCGGCGAGCGCGGCCAGCGCCACGGCGGCTCGGGCGGCGGCTATGGCGGCGGGAGCTACGGCGGCCGGCCCTCCGGCCAGTCGGGAAACAGCGGCTTCGGATCGTCCGGCTCGGGCGGCTTCGGCGCCTCGGGCGGCCAAGGCGGCGACATCCACGATCCGCATTATTCGGAATGGCGGCGGCGCCAGATCGAGGATCTCGACCGCGACTATGACGAATATCGCCGCGAGCATCAGTCGAAGTTCGAAAGCGAGTTCGGAAACTGGCGCACCCGGCGCCAGGGCCAGCGCCAGTCGGTCGGCAAGGCGATGCCGCACATGGAGGTGGTCGGTTCGGACGGAAGCCATGTCGGAACCGTCGACAAGGTCGCCGGCGACCGGATCATCCTGACCCGATCGGACGAGAATGCCGGCGGAATCCACCATTCGGTGCCGTGCAGCTGGATCGAAAAGGTCGAGGACAAGGTCACTCTCAACAAGAGCGCCGAGGACGCGATAACCGAGTGGCGCAACGAGGAGCGCGGACGCGCTCTGTTCGAGCGCGACAATCCGCGCGGCGGCGAGGGTCCCCACGTCCTCGACCGAAGCTTCTCCGGCACCTACGGCGACGGCAAGCGTGACGGCAACGTCGACCGCGACGGCGACCGTGACCGCGACCCCAAACTCGACAGGGGCAGCGGCCGGAGCGAACCGGAAGCCTGATTTCCGCGCAAGCGGCGATTGCGGCCCGGCCTCCCTGTGGAGGCCGGGCCGTTTTGACTCTTCGGGCCATTCCGGCGAAAGCCGCTCCCGGTAAGGCCCGGCCTTTACGGGCGACGGAGATCCGACGATGACCAATCGCACCTGGCACCTGAAGTCGCGCCCGCAGGGCATGCCGACTAGCGGAAATTTCGAGCTCAAGGAGCTGCCGGCCGAGCCGCTTCAGGATGGCTGGGTCCGGGTCCGCAACTCGTGGCTCTCCGTCGATCCCTACATGCGCGGGCGGATGAACGACGTGAAGAGTTACGTGCCGCCGTTCCAGGTCGGAGCGCCGCTCGAGGGCGGGGCGGTCGGGACCGTGGTGGAGAGCCGGTCCCCCGACTTCGCCGAGGGGGAGACGGTGTTCCACATGCTCGGCTGGCGCGAGGAAGCGGCGGGCCCCGCCAAGGCGTTCAACAAGCTTCCGCCGCTCGGCGTCGAGGACCATCAGTGGCTCGGCAATCTCGGCCTGACCGGCGGAACGGCCTATTTCGGCCTCTTTCGTGCGGCCCAGGCGAAGGAGGGCGACACCGTCTTCGTCTCGGCGGCGGCGGGCGGAGTAGGATCGGCGGTGGTGCAGATCGCCAAGGCCAAGGGAATGACGGTGATCGGCTCGGCCGGGGGCGCGGAGAAATGCGCCTGGGTCAAGGCGTTGGGCGCCGACGCGGTGATCGACTACAAAGCCGGGCCGCTCGCCCCCGCGTTGATGGAAGCGGCGCCGAAGGGGATCGACGTCTATTTCGACAATGTCGGCGGCGAGCATCTCGACGCCGCCTTCGCCGCCGCCCGGCAGAACGCCCGCTTCGCGATCTGCGGAATGATCGAGAGCTATAACGGCGGCCCGCCGCACGCCTTCAAATATATCATGCGGGTGATCGCGATGCGGATCATGCTGAAGGGCTTCATCTACACGGACTATGCGGCCGAAACGGGCGAATTCTATCGCGACATGGGCGGCTGGATCGGCGGCGGGCAGGTGAAGAGCCGCGAGACGGTGCGCGAGGGGATAGAGGCCGCCCCGGAGGCCTTCCTCGACCTGTTCCGGGGCGGCAACACGGGCAAGATGCTGGTCAGGCTGTAAAGGCCACCAGTCCTCCCCTTCGAGGGGAGGTGGCAGCCCGAAGGGCTGACGGAGGGGTGTCGGGGATCGAGGATCACCTCCGCCGCTGACACCTCTCCACCGTGCTTCGCACGGTCCCCCTCCCCTCAAGGGGAGGATTTAGGTCATGCCAGCGCTTCCGCCCGCTCCGCGACGACCTTCAGGTCGTGGACGAACTTCGCATATTCGGCTTCCTTGTCGTCGCGTACTCGGAGCAGGAAGCTCGGGTGGACGGTGACCCAGGCCTCGCCGCCTTCGGGCAAGGCGTGGGCGCGGCCGCGCATCGACCCGATGGTTACGGCCTTGCCGAAGATCGAGCGGGCGGCGGTGGCGCCGAGCGCGACGGTGATGGGGGGACGGATGAGCTGGCGCTCCTGGTCGATCCACCAGCGGCAGGCGTCGATCTCGCCCGAGTCCGGCTTGGAGTGGATGCGGCGCTTGCCGCGCCGCTCGAACTTGAAATGCTTGACGGCGTTGGTGACGTAGGCGGCGGAGCGGTCGATCCCCGCCTCGCCGAGCGCCCGGTCGAGAAGCTGGCCGGCGGGGCCGACGAAGGGGCGGCCGGCGAGATCCTCCTGGTCGCCCGGCTGCTCGCCGACGAAGAGGATCCGGGCGTCGAGCGGGCCTTCGCCGAACACCGTCTGGGTGCCGCATTTGTAGAGCGGGCAGCGGGTGCAGGCCATCGCCTCGGACCGGATCGACTCCCAGGCGGTGCGCGTGTTGCCGCCGATCCGCGCGCCGCTTGCCTCGACCATCCTCGCCTCCCGCGCCTGCGCGCCTGCCACCAACTCCCCCACCAACGCCGTCTCCGGCATGTTTTTCCAGTAACGGCGCGGCATCTCCTTGAGCATCGCCCCGACCTTGAGGCGCGCGGGATTGAAGATGGAGGCGTAATAGGTCTTCCACACCGCCTCGACGGGATCGCCGGCGGGCGCATCGGCGCGGGTGGCGCCGGGGCCCTCGACGAGCGTCTCCCCGTCCCAGTGGAGGGAGGCCCCAGGAGTCAGGATCGACCAGCGCATCGCGGCGAAGCGGCGGACGAAGAAGCCGCCGTTCGAGCGGACGATGTGGTGCTCGGGCTCGAACCAGGCGACGAAGCGTGGGCCGTCGGGAGTCTCGAGCTCGCGGAAGCGGAGGAAGGCGCGCATCTTGTGGATGTCGCGGCGCACCGCCTTGGCCATCGACTCGAGCCGGCGCAGCAGCGGGTCGGCGGAATCGCCGATCAGACCCGGCTGCTCGCGAAGGCGCAGGAGCAGGGCGTAAAGGAGGGCGAAGCGCTCCGGATCGGAGTGGAGGATGGCCGTCTCGGCAAGGGCGAGGAAGGCCTTGGGGACGGGGAAGGGTTGGGCCGGCGGGAGGGGCGAAGAGTCGCCGCCGCCGAACAGGTCGCCGCTCGCGCCGACGACCCGCCAGCTCACCTCCTCCGCCGGAATGTGCGAGGAGGCGAGCGCCCTGGCGGCCTCTCGCCATCCCTCGAAATCGTCTTCGGCCTCGAGAACGACGTGCCGCATTGCCCTCACCCTCCCACGATGCTTCGCATCCCGGGCCCCTCCCTCTCCCCTGGAGGGAGAGAGGTTCGGCGCTCCCGCTCCCTGCAGGGGAGAGGGACACGCGGGCGGCGAAGCCGGCTGCGAGGGTGAGGGCAAGGCATTGGCAATGACCGTAAGTACCCCGTCCAAATTCTCGGTGATCTCGTTGTTCCAGAAGCGGGGGGTCTTCCAGCCGAGCCGAGCGAACGCTGCGGCACGCGCCGCATCGTAAGCGAAGTCATCCGCATGCTGGCTTCCGTCGGCTTCAACCACCAGCCGCGCCGCTGGACAGGCGAAGTCGGCAATGTAGCCGTCGAGCCACATCTGCTTGCGGAACTTGGCTCCGTCGAGGCGCCGGTCGCGCAGTTGCGACCAGAGGAGCGACTCCTGCGGCGTCATTTCCCGGCGCAGACCGCGGGCGCGTTCGAGCATCGCCTGACCCGGGGGACGCTTCATGCCCTCACCCTCCCACGATGCTTCGCATCGCGGGCCCCTCCCTCTCCCCTTCAGGGAGAGGAATTTGGTTTCCCTCTCCCTGCAGGGGAGAGGGACACGCCGGCGGCGAAGCCGGGCGCGAGGGTGAAGGATCGTTCACCCGAACAGCTCGAGCTGCTCGCGCTTCGGCTTAAGGCGGGCGGCGAGGTCGGAGCGGTCGGTGAGGAGAGTCGGGCGCCAGCCTTCTGCCTCGATGAACGGGCGCACCTTGGCGATCGAGGCGGTGAGCCGGGCGACGTCGTCGAGGCGGAGGCGGCGCCAGCGGCGGCTTGCGAGGAGCTTGTCGACCGCCTTGACGCCGAGGCCGGGCACCCGGAGCAGGGTTTCACGGGGCGCGCGGTTGACGTCGACGGGGAAGTGCTCGCGGAAGCGAAGCGCCCAGGCGAGCTTGGGATCGATGTCGAGCGGAAGCATACCGGCGGCATCGGCGGCCTGGCCGACCTCCGCGGCGGTGAAGCCGTAGAAGCGCATCAGCCAGTCGGACTGGTAGAGCCGGTGCTCGCGCATCAGCGGCGGCCGGCGAAGCGGGAGCACGGCGGAGGAATCCGGGATCGGCGAGAAAGCGGAATAATAGACCCGGCGGAGGCGGAAGCGGCCGTAGAGGTTGCTCGCCCGTCCGACGATGTCGCTATCGGTGGCGGCGTCGGCGCCGACGATCATCTGCGTAGACTGGCCGGCGGGCGCGAAGGCGGGCGCCGATTTGAAGCGCTTCTTCGCGTCCTTGCCCTCGTCGATCGCGGCGCGCACGTCGGCCATCGCGCCCTCGATCCGGCCGCCGTCCTTTTCGGGGGCCAGGCGGGTGAGGCCGGCGATGGTGGGAAGCTCGACGTTGATCGACACCCGGTCGGCGTAGACGCCCGCGAGGCGGACCAGTTCTGGGTCCGCGTCGGGGATCGTCTTCAGGTGGATATAGCCCTTGAAGTGGTGATCGTTGCGCAGAGCGCGCGCCACTTCGACGATCTGCTCCATCGTATAGTCGGAGGAGCGGATGATGCCCGAGGAGAGGAACAGTCCCTCGATATAATTGCGCTTGTAGAAATCGAGGGTGAGGCGGACGACCTCGTCCGGGGTGAAGCGGGCGCGGCGGACGTTCGAGCTCTTGCGGTTGATGCAATAGGCGCAGTCGAAGATGCAGCTGTTGGTAAGCAGGATCTTGAGGAGCGAGATGCACCGGCCGTCGGGCGCGTAGGCGTGGCAGATGCCCATGCCCTCGGTCGAGCCGATCCCCTTGCCGCCGCGACTGTCGCGCTTCGACGTTCCGGAGGACGCGCAGGACGCGTCGTACTTGGCCGCGTCCGCGAGGATGGCGAGCTTCTGCTGGAGGTCGATCTGAGCCATCTGCGGCCCGAGATAAGTGCTTGAAAAGCGTCTGACAACCGGAAACGTACGATGTTTGTTCTGTAAGTGGCGAAGGGGCGATCAGCCGCCGCACCCGCCCCCGCAACCGCCTCCACAACTGCCGCCGCAGCTTCCGCCGCAGCCGCCGTGGCAGCCCGCGTGCGAGCCGCCGTCTCCCCCGCACGCGCCGCCCCCGTCGCCATTGCCGTTCCGCCGTTGCGCACCGGCGGGGTTCGTCCCGATTCCGGAGAGGAAGGCGACGACGAGGAAGCCGAGGATGGCCGCGCCGCCGAAGCCGGCGGCGCCGGGTCCGAACAGGCCGGCCGCGCCGGCCGCGAGGCTGCCAAGGACGGCCGCGATCGTCAGCCCGCGGCCGGGACGTGTTGCGCGCCCGGGAGCAGAGCGCGGCCAAAGGTCGGTCGGAGGCGGGTCGGAGAAGACGTCCTCGTAGAAGCGCAAAGTGGCCTCGTATTGGGAGCGGTAGCGCGCCTCGTCCTCCGGCGCGCCGGTGCCGGGCAGGTGACGGCAGTCGCGGCCGAGAATCCCGCCGCACAATTGCTCGCGGTAATGCCGCTCCCAGGCGAGGTGGAGGTGCCAGACCTCGTCTACGGCCTTGGACGGCGTCAGCTCGGCCGAGGAGAGCGCCATCAGGAAGAGGAAGCGGCGATATTCGTCGACGGCGCGGGCGGCGAAATGGGCGGACCAGCCGGTCTCGCCGATCAGCTCGGCCTCGAAGTCCCGGCCGGTTTCGGGCTCCTCGATCCGCATGGCCGAGAGGGCGGCCCAGAGGGCGCGGTTGGAGAGCGGAAGCGACTCGGCTTCTGTCATGATTTTTATATAAGCAATTTGGTTGACAATCATGTGACAGATGCCGGGAGCCGGCGCGACGGCCTCGGCTTGCGTTGCGACGCAATGGACCTCTAGAAGCCCATCTTGCCCGACCGCTCCGGCTTCGCCTTCGCCTCGGCCTCCAGCAGACAGAGGATCTCGCCGGGGGCCGGGCGATCGCGGTAGCGAAGCTGGCGCCTGACCACGGCGAAGTCGCCGGGGGTGAGGCCGGTCACCTGCTTGAGCCGGGCCGGCGCCGGTTGGCCGAAGAAGCGCTCGAAGGCCCGAGAAGCGGCGTCCTCCGACAGCGACCGCAGCTCGATCTTGAAGACGAAGCGGCGAAGCGCCGCCGGGTCGAGCCGCCGGGCGAAGTTGGTCGCCGCGACGAACGGAAGCGGGTGGGAGTCCATCCAGGTCAGCAGCTCGTTGACCTGGGTGATCTCCCACGAACGCTGAGCGTCGGCGCGGTCGAGGAGCAGCGAGTCCGCCTCGTCGAAGAGCAAGACCGCGCCTTCGTCGCGCGCCTCGGCAAAGGCCTCCGCGATGTTCGCCTCGGTACCGCCGACCCACTTGGAAAGCAGGTCCGAGGCCCGCTTGACCGCAAGCGGCCGGTCAAGCCGATCGGCGAGATGGGCGGCGAGCGCCGTCTTGCCGGTGCCGGGCGGCCCGGTGAGGAGAAGCGAGAAGTCGCTCGGGCTTCCCGGCGCCGACAGCCGCTCCAGCAGAGGCGCGATCGCCCGGTCCGCCTCGTAGAGCGACAGATCGAGGCCGTTGCCGTCCGGCAGAGGGGCAAGGGCCCGCTCGCCGCGAAGGGCGAGGACCAGCGCCCGGCCGGCCGCTTCGGCATCCGCCGCGCCGCCTCCGGCCAGTGCGGCGGTGCGCAACGCGACGCCCGCGACGCTGGCGGTCTCGACCTGGGTGCGTGCCAGCGCCTCGAGCCCCGCGGCGGCGTGAGGGGCTCCGGCCGCCTGCGCGGCTCGCGCGACGATCCGCGCCCGAGCGCCGGCCGGCGGATGATCCATTCGGAGCACGAAGCAGAAGCGGCGCAGGTGCGCGGCATCGACCCCCTCGGCGGCGTTGGACGTCCACAAGGTCGGGACCGCATTCTCCTCGAACATCCGGTTGAGGAAGATCTTGGAGCCGGCGCGCGGAGCGCCGTTCGCCGCGGCGGCGAACAGATCCTCCATCTCGTCGAACAGGAGCAGGCTGCCGCCCTTGCGGGCAAGCAGCCGCTGGGCTCGGCGGAGGCCGTGGAGCCTTTCGTGGCGAGTGGGTTCCTCGCCATATTCGTCGCGTTCGCAAACGGCGTAGAGCCGCGCTCCCGCCGCCGCCGCGACCGCCCTGGCGAACTCGGTCTTGCCCGTTCCGGGCGGCCCATGGAGCAGGACGTTCACGCCGCGCGCCCGCTGACTCAACGCGCCGGCGAGCAGGCGCGCGATGAGGTCGAAGGCCGCACCCTGCTCCGGGAAGTCGGCGGCGCCGAGCGACGCATCCTGCGGCATCCCGGCAAGGGCCTCCAGGATCGCCGCATCGTCGGCAAGCGGCCGGTCGAGCAGCGCCGACAGGCACCAGTCCAGCCGAAGATCGAGCGCGCCGCCGTCGGTCCCGAAGTGGAGCAGGCCCAGCGCAACGGCCTCCGAGCGGCGCACCCGAACGGCCGCCTCGGCCGCGGGCGCGCCGGCGAGCCGGGCGGCGAGGATCGCGATTTCGGCGCCGGCGCCCGACAGCCGCTCGGTGAGCGCCGCCAGGCGGGGAAGCCGGGCGAGCGCCACGCACGTGCGCAGCAGCTCGGCGTCGAAGCCGTCGAGGGCGAGCAGGCGCGCCGCCCCGTCGAGCGAGGCGAATATCGCCCGCTCCGGCTCGTCGTCCACGATCCGCGCGACCAGCGCGGGAAGGCCCGGCCAGTCGAGCGGCTCGCCCCCGTCGGGCGAGTCCTTGTCAGCGAACACGACGCCCGGCCAGAGCCAGTCGCGGTGGTCGGCGGCCCAGCCGAGCAGGGCCAGGGCCACGGGAGACGTGGCCGTTTCGGTGTTGCGCAGCAAAGCAAGGACGCGCTGCGCCAGAAGCTTTTCGCCCATGACAAATCCGTCCGGCCGGCACGCCCGAAAGGGCGCGGCCGCGGCCGTTTTCAAAAAACCTGGAGGATTTCGTGCTCGCCGGTCCGGTTACCGGCCGAGCGGGCTAGCGCTTGGGCGGAGTGCGGACGATGGCGGGACGAAACCGAGAATCTGTCGATCCTGTCGTCACGTTGCGTCTCCGTAGTCCCGCGGCCGAAGGGCGGCGGGGAGCGGGCGATTAGTCGAGCCCGAAACGATTGTCAACGCGGCGGATCAAAGCCGCCGCCGCTTTCAGCCGTCGAGGGTGAAGCCGATCTTGAGGGTGACCTGATAATGGGCGACCTTGCCGTTCTCGACGTGGCCGCGGGTTTCGAGGACCTCGAACCAGCGAATGTCGCGGACCGTCGTGGAGGCGCGCGTTATCGCCCCTTCGATCGCGTCCTCGATGCTGGTGGGGGAGCTGCCGACCAGCTCGATGACCTTGTAGATGCTGTCGCTCATTGGGAAACCTCCGCGTCGGGACAACGGGCGGCCGAGCGGATCGTTGCCCGCTTCTCCGGCCCCGGACGTGCCGCTAGGGTGAGCCGAACTTCAAGGAGCGCGCGATGCGACTGTCCCTTTTCCTGGCCGGCCTCCTCCTGGCGGGAGCGGCTCCGGCCGCGGCCGCGCCGGCCGACGACTTGAACGGGCTGATGGCGGATTATTATGCCTGGCTGCTTCGCGAGAACCCGGTCTCGGCGACCTCGCTCGGGGTCCGCGACTATGACGACCGGATCGACGACCTAAGCCTCGCCGCGGCGGACCGGCGGGCGAAGGAGGCGCAGGGCTTCCTGACCCGGCTCGAGCGGATCCCCGGAGCCGGCCTCGATGCCGCGGGACAGGCCAATCGCGCGATCCTGAAGCGCAGCCTGGAAGGCACGGTCGAGGCCAATCGCTATCCGCAGCGGGTGATGCTCTTCACCACTTATTACGGCTGGCATCAGGGTTTCGCCGGGATCGCCGACAACCTGCCGTTTCGTACCAAAGCGGATTATGAAAGCTATCTCGCCCGGCTTGCCCAATATCCCAAGCAGAACGACACGGCGCTCGACATCACCGCCCAGGCGGTTCGCGGCGGCTTCGTCCTGCCCTGCTCCGTGCTCGGCAGTTACGAGAAAAGCATCACCGGGGTGATCGCCGAGGATCCGGCCAAATCGCGCTTCTACGAGCCGTTCGGGAGGTCTCGCCCCGCGGACGTGAGCGAGGCGGAGTGGGCGGCGATGCAGGGTCGGGCGAAGCGAATGATCCTGGACGTGCTGAACCCCGCCTACGCCAAGCACGCGGCCTTCTACCGGACGCAATATCTCCCCCATTGCGCCAAGTCGGACAGCATTTCTTCCCAGCCGGGGGGAAGGGCCTATTACGCCTTTCGGGTTCGGCAGGAGACGACGACCGACCTCACGCCGGAGCAGATCCACGCGATCGGGCTTAGCGAGGCGGCGCGGATCCGCAGCGAAATGGACAAGGTGGCGAAGGAGGCCGGCTTCGCCAGCCGGGCGGCCTTCATCCAGGAGCTTCGCACCAACCCCAGATATTATGCGAAGACGCCCGAGGAATTGATGGCGGCTTCGGCGCTGGTCGCAAAGACTATAGACGGCAAGATGCCGAGCCTGTTCGGACGGCTTCCCCGGCTGCCCTACGGGATAAGGGCGATCCCGGCGGAGACGGCGGAAGGCACGACGACGGCCTATTACAGTCCCGGCGCGCCCAAGAGCGGGATCGCGGGCACCTATTACGTCAACACGTCCAAGCTCGACCAGCGGCCGCTCTGGGAGCAGACCGCGCTCACCCTCCACGAGGCCGTGCCCGGCCACCACAACCAGATCGCCCTCCAGCAGGAGCTGGATTTGCCGCCGTTCCGGCGCGATTTCTCGTCCTTCACCGCCTTCACCGAAGGCTGGGCGCTCTATGCGGAGAGCCTGGGCGAGGAGATGGGGCTTTACGATAGGCCGGCCAAGAAGATGGGCCAGCTCTCCTACCAGGCGTGGCGGGCGGCCCGGCTGGTGGTGGATACGGGCATCCATTCCAAAGGCTGGACCAAGGCTCAGGCGGTGGCGTTCATGCGCGAGAATACGGCGCTTTCCGATGCCAATATCGACGCCGAGGTCAATCGCTACATCAGCTGGCCGGGCCAGGCGCTCGCCTACAAGGTGGGCGAGCTCAAGATCCGGGAGCTTCGGGCGCGTGCCCAAAAGGCGCTTGGGCCTAAGTTCGACCTCCGGCGGTTCCACGACGCGGTGCTGGCGCAAGGTTCGGTGCCGCTCGACGCGCTCGAGGCGCAGATCGATGCGTGGATCGGGGAGGAGAAGGGGCTCTGACCGCAACGGGCGAGTTCGGGTTTCGCGCGGCGGGCCCCGCCGACGCGGCGGCGATCGGCCGGCTTCATGTCGCCTCCTGGCGGGAGACCTACGCCGGACTCCTCCCCGCATCGTCGCTGGCCGCCCTGTCGGCCCAAAGCCGGTCGACCATGTGGCAAGCGGTCATCGAGGACCCCGCCTGCTTCGGCGGCGCAGCGGTCTTCGTCGCGGAGACGGGGAGCGCCATTGCGGGCTTCGCGTGCTGTGGAAACCAGCGCGACCCCGAACTGGCCGATCGCGGCTTCGGCGGGGAGATCGGCGCGCTCTACGTCCTTCGAACTCATCAGAGACTGGGCGTGGGCCGAGCGTTGATGCGCATGGCCGCGCGAAGCCTTATCGAGCGCCGATACGAGGGCGCGGCGCTTTGGGTGCTGGAAACCAACCGCTCGGCGCGAAGCTTCTACGAGACGCTCGGCGGAATGCCGGCGGGCGCCAAGATCGAGGAGCAGGGCGGCGCAACGCTTCGGGAGGTCGCCTATGGATGGAGCAACCTTGCGTTGCTGGATCGCTAGCCTTTAGCGCCCGGGCTCGCCGTCGGTTTTGCGGCGGTCGCCGCGGGCGGCGCGCATCACTTCGGCCCAGCAGCCGGTGAACCCGCCGGGGCCGACGGTGGAGCAGCTGTCGGTGCCGGCGCGGCCGACATATTCGAGGCTCTCCGCGCGCGCGGCCCAACTCGCGTTGTCGGGATCGCCGCGGCTGGTGGTTCGAAGCTCCTCGGGGATCCGGTAGCGCTCCTTGTCCGGACGGCGCGCGCAGACGACGATGGCGCTCTCGCTGACCGGGCAGGGATCGTTGCCGTAGATGACGACCCGGCGGATATGGTCGCGGCCCTGCGCGGCGGCGGGGGCGGCGGGCCAGCAGGCCGCTGCCGCCGCGGCCACGAACAACGATTTCGACAGCACGGCTTTCATCGCCCGGCTCCTTTTGCTTCTCGAGGGGAGAAGGATCGGAGCGGCGGCTTTGTTCCCGAGCCTGAACTCAGCGCGGGTTGAAGGCGGCTTCCTCGGCGGCGGCCTTGGCGTCGATCTGGCCCAGCCGTTCCTGGCGGGCGGCCTCGATCAACGCGTTCCAGTTCACCTCGTCGCGGCCGGCGCGCTCGGCGCGGGCCTGGCGGACGAGCTGGTTGAAGCAGCCCGTGCCGCCGCCGGGGCCGACCGGAGAGCAGCTGCCGATGCCGGAGCGGCCGACATATTGCAGCTCGCTGGCGCGGTTGGCCCAGGCCTGGTTGGCCGGATCGTTGGGATTGCCGCGGAGGGCCTTGGGGATGCGGTAGCGCTCGCTCTCCGGCTTTCGCGCGCAGACGACGATCTCGTCGGCATTGCCGCTCGGGCAGGGATCGTCGCCGTACACGATGAGTGCGCTGACCTTCTCCTCGCCGGGCGCCGCGGCGGGCGATGGGTTGGCAGGAGACTGGGTGGCAGGAGACTGGCCGGCCGGAGATTGGGCGGCGGCGGCCGTCGCGGCAAGCAGAGCGGCGGCGGCGAGGAGAAGCAGGCGCACGGGTTCAGATCCTCTTGGACAAGGCGATGGCGAGGCGGCAGCCGGCGCGGATCACGCTCGACAGGACGGGATAGGCGAAGGCATCCTCGGCGCCCGAGGCGATGGCGGTGTCGCGATGCTCCAGCTCCTCCGCCTGGAAGCGGGAGATGGTGGCGGAGAGGTCCGCCTCCTCGGCTCCGAGGGCTGCGACCTGATGGCCGTAATGCTTGTCGATCTCCGTCTCGACGGCGGCGGTGCAGGCCATCGCCGCGCTCGGTCCGATCAAGCCGGTAACCGCGCCGAGCGTGTAGCCCGCGACGTCCCAGAGCGGCTGGAGGAGGGTGGGGCGAACTCCGCGCTCGACCATCATGTCGTCGAAGCTCTGGAGGTGCCGTTCCTCCTGGCTCTGCATCCGGGCGATCGCCCGGGCCGCCGGCTGGCGGGCGCCGAGCACGGCGAGCTGGCCGGCGTAGATACGGGTGGCGCCATATTCGCCGGCCTGGTCGACGCGGATCATCGACGTGACGTCGGGACGCTCGTCGCCGGGGCGCCAGCGCGGCGCCTTGGGTGTAGCGGCGGCGGTGTCGGCGCTCATGCCTGGACCGTCCGGGGTCGTTTGAGGCTCAGCCATAGGATCGCCAGTGCCGACGCAGTGGAGATAATGAAGTTCCAGCCGGCCATTGAGATGCCGAGGAACGACCATTGGACCTCGTCGCAGCGGACGAGCGGCGCGGCGAGGATCTGGCGCATCAGGTCGTCGGTGGAGCTGGCCTTCACCGTGCTCGTGCAGCTGCCGACGCCCTCGAATATCTTCAGCTCCACGCCGGCGTGGTAGAAGCCGATCAGGCCGCTGGTCAGGATGGCGAGGGCGGCGAGCCAGACGAAGCTTCGGCCGCGGTCGGGAAAGCGCACCAGCGCGTAGGCGAGAATGGCGAAGGCGAGGGCGGCGAAATGGGCGTAACGCTGCCACCAGCAATAATGGCAGGGAAAGAGGCCGCCGAAATATTGCGAGCCGTAGGCGCCGGCGAGCAGGGCCGCCGGGACGAAGAGGGCGAGCGCCTTGGCTTTGCCGAGCGCGGTCAAAGCGCCCCCTCTCCCCTTGGGGGAGAGGGTAGGGTGAGGGGGTACGGAGTCAGGGATTTCGCTCGAACGCCGAACCCCCTCACCCCGACCCTCTCCCCCCTGGGGAGAGGGGGAAGGAAGGGGCTCAACGCTTCGCTCCCGTCCGGGGGAGGGCGCCGCCGCCGGCTGCCGGGGTAGCCTTGGCGAGGCGGGAGATCGCCTGGACGGCGTAGCTCAGCTGAAAGTCCTCGATGCCCTTCTTCTTGAGCTCGTCAGCGGTGGCGGCGAAGCGCGGATCGGGTTTCCCGTCGTCCTTGATGATGTCGTCGCTCACCGAAGCTTCGTTGATGAGGTGGCGGCGAAGGTCCGCCTCGCGCAGCCGTGGACGCGACTTGTAGTCCGGATCGGAAAGCTGCGGCACTTCGATGTCGGGGGTGATCCCGCCTTCCTGAACCGAACGGCCCGACGGCGTGTAGTAGCGCGCGGTGGTGAGCCGGAGCGCGGTATTCGACGACAGCGGGAGGAGGGTCTGGACCGAGCCCTTGCCGAAGCTCCGCTCGCCCATGACGATGGCACGGTGCTGGTCCTGAAGCGCGGCGGCGACGATCTCCGCGGCCGAGGCGCTTCCCGCGTCGACGAGGACGATGACCGGCGCTCCGCCGGTGGCGTCGCCGGGCTGGGCGTAATAGCGCTCGATGTCCGTCTTGCGGCGTCCGCGCTGGCTGACCACCTCGCCCCGCTCGAGGAAGACGTCGGACAGGCCGACCGCCTGGTCGAGCAGTCCGCCGGGATTGGAGCGAAGGTCGAGGATGTAGCCGGCGGGCTCGTGGCCGAGCGTCTTCCTGATGTTGCCGATCGCCGCCAGGGTCTCCGACGTAGTGGTGCGGCTGAAGGTGTTGACGTTGAGGACGCCGACATTGTCCTTCACCTCCCACTTGACGGCGGGCAGGTTGACGATCGCCCGGGTCAAGGTGACGTCGAACGGCTTGTCGCGGCCGGGTCGGAAGATGGTGAGCTTGATCGGCGTTCCGGGCGCGCCGCGCATCGCGTCGACCGCCTCGTCGAGCGTTCCGCCGACGATGAACTTGCCGTTCAAATGGGTGATGTAGTCGCCCGCCTTGAGTCCGGCCTTGAAGGCGGGGCTGTCCTCGATCGGGGTGACGACCTTGACGGTGCCGTCCTCCATCGTGACGTTGAGGCCGAGGCCGCCATAATTGCCTTCGGTCGTGGTCATCATCGACTGGTAGCCGCGCTCGTCGAGATAGGAGCTGTGCGGATCGAGCGCGTTCAGCATCCCGTCGATCGCGCCGCGGATCAGGGTCTTGTCGTCGACCTGGTCGACATAGTCGGAGCGGACCCGGTTGAAGACGTTCATGAACTCGTCGAACTCGCGGATCGAGCCGACGTCGGCCGCCGCGAAGGCGGAAGTGAAGGTCGGCACGAGCGCAAGTGCGCCGACGAGGCCGAAGGAGCGGATGAGATTGCTGGCCATGGGAATCCTGCGTGTCACGGTTCGGCGGGAGGTTAGCCGCTTTTCTAGCGGCGCGAAAGCAACGGCAGGTGAACGGCGGTTGTGCCTCCCCGTGCGGAGCACGGGGAGGGGGACCACCCGAACGTTGGTGGAGGGGTAACTGACAAAGGCCTGCGCGTTCTACCCCTCCACCACCCTTCGGGTGGTCCCCCTCCCCATCTCCGATGGGGAGGCATATTATCCGATGAGGGCGGTGATCGGGACCGGGCGGCCGTCCTTGCGCAGCTCCACGGTCACGCGGGTTCCGGTTCGTCCGAGCGGTGCTCCGCGGCGGACGGTTTCGCCGCGCCGCACGTCCAGGGAGGCGAGGTTGGTGAGGGCTGTGACCCAGCCGCCGCCATGGTCGAGGATGACGACCCTTCCGTAGCTTCGAAACGGCCCGGCATAGACGATTCGCCCGGGCGCCGGAGCGACCGCCTCGCTGCCGGCCGCGGTATCGAAGGCAAGGCCGCGGCCATGGACTCCGGAATCGGAGATTTCCCCGGTGCCGGCGACCAGGCGGCCGGCCACCGGAAGCACATAGCGGCCGGGCGAAGGGGCGGGCGGCGGAGGGTTGACCGGCCTCGGGACCGGGCCCGGAAGCGCCGCCAGCCGCGCCCGCAGCCCGGCCTGGAAAGCCTTGGTCCCCTGGAGCTCGGCCAGTTCCCGGGCTTCCTCGCCCAGCGCCAGGGCGCGATCGGATTCCCCCAGGGCCGTGGTGGTGAGGTTCTGCCACAGCGCCCGCTGGCGCCGTTCCAGAGCGGCGAGGGCGAGCCGGCGGCGGCGCAGGTCGTCCTGGCTGGTGCGGAGCGCGGCGACGGCGAGGTCGGCCTCGCGGCGAAGGGCGTCGCCGCGGGCGACTTCGGCGCGCAATCCCTCCGTGCGGGCGCGAATGGCGGGAAGGGTGGCGGCGAGGACGGCGCGGACATGGATCAGCCGGTCGATCGACCCGGGCTGGACGAGAGCGAGCGCGGGCGGTCGCCGCCCCATCGTCTGAAGCGCCGCCGCCAGCCTCACCACCGGGCCCTGTTCGCGGGCGAGGCGCTCGCGCTGCTCGAAGCGCAGCCGTTCGATAAGGCGGATTCGCGCCTCGGCGGCGGTGATCTCGGCCTCCGCGCTCTCGATTCCGGCCGCGGACGCCGCCGCCTGGGCTCGGGCGCGCTCGGCATCGCCCTCGGCGCGCGCGGCTCGGGCGGAGAGAAGTTCCGACCGGCGCTTCGCCTCGTCCGCCTCCCGCTTCGCCGCTGCAAGCTCCTGCGCGCCGCCGCCGGAGCCGTCTTGCGCGAGCGCCAAGCCGCCGCCGGTGACGACGCCGGCGCAGGCGAGGAGGAGGAGAAGGCGACGCATGGCCGTCACCCTTCACGATGATAGGGGTGGTTCGCAAGGATCGAGGTGGCGCGCCAGAGCTGCTCCGCCAGCATCGCGCGGGCGAGAAGGTGGGGCCAGGTCGCACGGCCGAACGACAAGAGGAGGTCGGCCGCAGAGCGCTCGGCCTCGCCGAAGCCGTCGGCGCCGCCGATCAGAAATCGCGCCTCCCGCCGCCCTTCGTCGCGCCAGCGTTCCAGCCGCCGCGCAAGGTCGAGGCTGCCGAGCGTCTCCCCCTTCTCGTCGAGGAGGATGGTAACTCCCGCTTCCGGCGGCGGCGGAAGCTTGCCGCCACTTTCCGGCAGCTCGGTGACGCGGGTCGGCCAGGAAATGCGCTTCAGGTAGCGCTCGACGAGCTCCGCCTCCGGGCTTCGGCCGATCTTGCCGCGCGCGACGATGTAGAGAAGCATTTCCTAGCCGTCATCCCGGCGGAGGCCCGGACCTATGAACACGGAAATTCTCCTATTCCCACGTCGGTGATCATCGACCCGGCTTTCGCCGGGATGACGCGGGAATGCGTTGGGCCGCCGCTACGGCAATCGGCAGCCTTCAATGCGCCGCCGTGGCCGCAGCTTCCTCGAAACCCCACATGCGCTCGAGATTGTAGAAGCTGCGCACTTCGGGACGGAAGAGGTGGACGATGACGTCGTCGGCATCGATCAGCACCCAGTCGGCGACCGGAAGCCCTTCGACCCGGACGTTTCGGCCGAGATCCTGCTTGATCCGCTCCTGGAGCTTCTGCGCCATCGACGCGACTTGACGGGTGGAGCGCCCGGAGGCGATCACCATGTGGTCGGCGATGCTCGACTTGCCCGAAAGGGGAATGCTGACGACGTCCTGGGCCTGATCGTCGTCCAGGGACCGAAGCACGAGGGCGTGCAGAGCTTCGATCCGTTCGTTCGCTCCGTCTGGTTTCGGAGCAGGCTGGGTGGCGGGCAATGTGCCTCCTTACTATACGGGCCGCCGCGTCACGTCGTCGCGGTGATGGCCTGGCTTTAACGGTTGGGACCGGCTTTGGTGCCAGTCGGGGGTGGCGGCGCGGATGCCGGTGGCGGAGGTCGGATCGAGCGGCAGTCTCAGGAACACGAGTGCCGGGGTTCTCCACTCCGTCCAGCGCCTGGCCGTGGCCGCGGGGCGGACGAACCGCCGAAGCCAGCCCATCGCGCGAGCCGCATGGGCGGGGCCATCATATCCCGGACGGGAAACGACTGCAATCGGAACCCTGTGTGCGATCGCTCGCCAGTCGCGCCAGCGATGGAACTGGACCAGATTGTCGCCGCCCATGATCCAGACGAACCGGCGGTGCGGATAGCGAAGGACGAGAGCGCGGATCGTGTCGACCGTGTAGGGGCTGCCCAGCTCCCGCTCGAGCGCGGTGACCCGGATCGGCAGGTGGCGCGCCGCCCGTTGGGCGGAATCGAAGCGGGCGGCGAGCGGCGCCATTCCGGCTTGGGGCTTCAGCGGATTGCCCGGTGAGACCAGCCACCACATCTCGTCGAGGCCGAGCGCGTCGATCGCGGCGGCGCTGATCCGCCGGTGCCCGCCATGCGCCGGATTGAACGAGCCGCCGAGGAGTCCGGTCCTGATCATGGCTTGCGCCAGTCCGACGCGGCATGATGGACTCGCGCTACCTCGACCGCGGTGTGAAGCACCCGGTAAGTCAGGACGAAAGGCGTGCCTCGAACCGTCCACTTGCGGTACCGGCCGCGACCCGTGGCAGGGCCGAGCTTTGGCTGATCGAGGAGGATCAGCGGAGCCTGCTCAATTTTCTCGAGCAGATGCTCACCGAGGCCCTGCTCGACGGATTCGTAATAATCCCCCAGCTCCAGCAAGTCGCGTCGGGCGCGATGCGCCCAGCGTAGTTGCATCAGGCCGCTTTCCGTTTCGCCCGACGCTCGCGAAGCTCCTCGACCAATTGATCATGCGAGATCCAGCGCCCGTTATCGAGATCGTCCTCACCTTCTTGAACGAAGTCGATGAACTCCAGCTCCTCGCGCACGTAACGCTCCACCGCGCTCGCAACAATCCAGGCCCGGGACCGGTCCAACGCCTTGCCGAGACGATCCAGCCCCGCCAAATTCTCCTCGTCGATCCGTGCGGTGATCACATGCTGCTTGCTCATGGCGCAATTCGTAGCACTTGTATACATCTGAAGCAACGCTTCCTCTCGACGTGCCAATCGGCTTGCGCCATGTTCCGCCCATGGAATCGGGGGGAATGGAGGCGGTGGGGGACGCGGCGCTGGGCGGAGCCTTGGCGCGCGCGGTCGAGCCGGCCGCGGGCGAGGGGCAGGGCGAGCGTGAAGGCGCCTGCCTCAATTGCGGAGCCGCTCTGATCGGGCCGCACTGCCATCAATGCGGGCAGGCGGCGCATGTCCATCGGAGCGTCTCGGCCTGGTGGCACGATCTTGCCCACGGAGTGCTCCACCTCGACGGGAAGGTGTGGCGGACCCTGCCGCTGCTCGCCTGGCGTCCGGGGGAGCTGACCCGGCGCTACGTCGCAGGCGAGCGGGCGCGCTTCGTCTCGCCGCTCGCTTTGTTCCTCTTCTCGGTCTTCGTGATGTTCGCCGCGATCCACAATCTGGGCGGCGAGGTGAACGTCAATCGTCCAGGGGTGAGGCGCGGGCTCGCGGAGGAAGTGCGCAAGCAGTCGGACTCGGTGGCGACGCTGGAGAGACGGCGCGATGCCGCAGCGGCCGCGCGCCAGCCCACCGCCGAGATCGAGGCGCAGATCAAGAACGCCCGCGAGGAGCTCGTCCTCCTGAAGACGATGAGCGAGCGCGGGATGGTCAAGGGCGGCATCGTGCGAGTGTCGGACGACGTCCCCGCCTGGCTTCGCAAGCCGTTGGCGAAGGCCGGGGACAACCCGTCGCTGACGCTCTACAAGCTCCAGTCCAACGCCTATAAATTCTCCTGGGCGCTGATCCCGATCTCGGTTCCGTTCCTGTGGCTTCTGTTCCTCCACCGCGGCCGTTACCGCCGGGAGTACAAGGCCTACGACCACCTCATCTTCGTGACCTATTCGATCGCGTTCATGAGCCTTGCCCTGGTGGCGCTCGTTCTGCTCAAGGCTATCCACGCGCCGTCGGTGCTGCTCGCGCTCATCGTCTTCGGGGTGCCGCCGGTCCACATGTACCGGCAGCTTCGCGGCGCCTACCAAGTCAGCCGGTTCGGAGCGGCGTGGCGGGCGGCCGCCCTGCTCCTCTTCGCGACCTGGGCGCTGGGCCTCTTCCTGCTCCTGCTCGTGACCCTGGGGGTGCTCGGCTAGGGATCAGCGCCGGCAGGGATATTTGCGCGCCAGCAAGGCCCGCAACGCATCCTTCACCTCGACGCGCGAGCGCTGCGCCGCCGGGATCGTCCGAAACGCCTGGAGGATCTCATTGCTGCCGAGCCCGGGGGCGGCATTTCCCGGGCAATAGGCCTGCGGGCGCCCCGCCGCCTGGGCCGCCAGGCGCTCCTGCCGCAAGGCGGCCGCCCCGGCCTCGACCTCGCCTTTGAGCAGCTTATAGTCGCTCGAGAAGAGCGCCATCATCCCCTTCTGCTGGAGGGCGTCGGCCTTCTGAAGGAACTGGTCCACCTTCATCGCCTGGGCGCCGCTCACCGGCACGGCGACGAGCAACATCGCGGCAATCCACCTTTTCTTCACGTTCGAAGACCCTCCCTGGCCCGGCTCGGCGGCAAGGGAGGGCTCCGGGCCTGAACGCTGCTTGAACGGCGCCTTACGCCCCTTGCGGGGCGGGGCCGCCGATGCCGCCGCCGCGCGGACGCCGGGTGCTCGGGATCGAGGAGCCGGCGATCGCGACTCCGGGACGGCGGGCGTTCGGATCCTCGCGGCCGATATCCTCGCCCCGGATCGCCCGCTTCGATTCCTCGCCGGTCAAGGTCTCGAATTCGAGCAAGGTGCCGGCGAGGCGGTGAAGCTCGTCGATATTCTCGGTGAGCACATTGCGCGCCGTCGACTCGGCTTCCTCGATCAGCCGGCGGACCTCCTGGTCGATCAGCTGGGCGGTCTGCTCCGACACGGTCTGGTTGCGCGACACGCTGTGGCCGAGGAACACCTCCTCCTGGTTGTCGCGATAGCGAAGCCAGCCGAGCCGCTCCGACATGCCATATTCCATCACCATCGCGCGGGCCATGTCGGTCGCCTGCTGGATGTCGTTGGACGCGCCGGTGTTGAGTTCGTCCTGACCGTAGATGAGCTGCTCGGCGATCCGTCCCCCGAAGCAGAGCGCGAGGCGCGCCTTCATCTGCTTCATGGTCATCGAATAGCGGTCGCGCTCCGGCAGGTTCCAGGTCACGCCCAGCGCCCGGCCGCGCGGGATGATCGTCACCTTGTGGAGCGGATCGCAGCCCGGCACGTGGAGCGAGACGAGGGCATGGCCGGCCTCGTGATAGGCGGTCGCCTTCTTCTCGTCCTCGGTCATCACCATGGATTTTCGTTCCGCACCCATCATGACTTTGTCTTTGGCGAGCTCGAACTCGGACATGGCGACGAGGCGCTTGCCCTTGCGCGCGGCGAGGAGGGCGGCCTCGTTGACGAGGTTGGCGAGGTCGGCGCCCGAAAAGCCGGGGGTTCCGCGGGCGATGGTGCGCGGATCGACGTCGGGGGCGAGCGGGACCTTCTTCATGTGGACCGCGAGGATCTTCTCGCGCCCGTCGATGTCGGGGCGGGGAACCACGACCTGGCGGTCGAAGCGGCCGGGGCGAAGCAGCGCCGGATCGAGCACGTCGGGCCGGTTGGTCGCGGCGATGATGATGATGCCCTCGTTCGCCTCGAAGCCGTCCATCTCGACGAGCAGCTGGTTCAAGGTCTGCTCGCGCTCGTCATTGCCGTTGCCGAGCCCGGCGCCGCGATGGCGGCCGACCGCGTCGATCTCGTCGATGAAGACGATGCACGGCGCATTCTTCTTGGCCTGCTCGAACATGTCGCGGACCCGCGACGCGCCCACGCCGACGAACATCTCGACGAAGTCGGAGCCCGAGATGGTGAAGAAGGGCACGTTGGCCTCGCCCGCAATGGCGCGCGCCAGAAGCGTCTTGCCGGTTCCGGGCGAGCCGACAAGGAGGGCGCCCTTGGGGATCTTGCCGCCAAGGCGGGCGAACTTGGTCGGGTCCTTCAAGAAATCGACGATCTCCTGAAGCTCCTCGCGCGCCTCGTCGATCCCGGCGACGTCGTCGAACGTCACCCGGCCCTGCTTCTCGGTCAGCAATTTGGCCTTCGACTTGCCGAAGCCCATCGCGCCCGAGCCGGCATTCTTCTGCATCTGGCGCATGATGAAGAAGGCGATTCCGAGGATGAGCAGGAAGGGAAGCGCCTGGTAGAGGAGGAGCAGCCACACGGAAGGCTGGGCGTCGGGCTGGCCGGAGAAGGACACGCCGCGCTCGCGAAGCCGCGCCGGGAGCGTCGGATCGGGAACCGCGTTGGTCTTGAAGCTCTCGCCGCTGGCGAGCTTGCCGGTGATCACTTCCTTGCCGATCGCGACGTCCTTCACCGACCCGTCCTCGACCCGGTTCAGGAACTCGGAATAAGCGATCCCTTGTCCCGCGGCGGAACGCCCGCCGCCCTCGACCACCTGAACGAACAGAATGAAGGCGAGCAGGATCCCGGCCCAGATGAAGAGCGACTTCATCCACGGATTGGAGGAGCCGCCGTTCGGGTCCTTGTCGGGCTTGGGGTTCTGGTCGGCCATACTCAAATCCCATGAAAGTGGTACTTTCACGGGGACCCAGGGAGAGGGGGAGGCCCGTGAGGGTACGAAGCGTCGGTGCGTCTGACCTTAAATAGGGTCAAAGCGGACAAGCGCAACTTAGCGCGTGCCGCTGAACAGCGTGTTTACGCGGCGGGCGGAGCGGCGGCGCAGCGTCTGGCGGACGGCTCCAGAGCGTAGGCGGCCGCGGCTGCGATTTCACCGCCCGGCGACAAGGGCCGGAGGCGAGGTTCCCGGCGAATGCCGTGCGACGGCCGGGAGGCAGGGCGAGCGACACAGCGCCTTGCGAGGACATGCGCAGCGCACAATCCGCCCGAATTGCTATGGCCTGATCGTAACAGAACCGAGCAACGCCTTAGAGTCGTTCATGAACAGCGTAAAACCTGTCAGGCTAAAATCCGGTCCTTTTTTGCGAAGGCCCTGCCAAAAACCATGACATGATACGGACATCGACTCGCTTACAACGGTGCGATGGGACTAGCTGCACTTCAGACTCGTTTTTTCCAAAGTTCCGGAATAGTTTGTACCCCGACTCGGTGGCGTAGGGGAGTCCGTAGGGGTAATCGACCGGCGGGGGGCTGATCGAATGAGCAATTTGTTAAGAGCTATATTCAAGTGGCTTGTGACTGCTCTCGTGCCTGTAGCGCTCATATCAAGTTCGGCTGCTACAGCCAAAGACAAGGACGATTGTAAGGGAACGGCGGGGACGATCATCGGCGGGGTCGCCGGTGTTATGCTGGGCGTCGGCCTCGTCGCGCTTTCGGGCGGCAAGAAGCGCCTGGCCGTCGGCGCGGCGATCATCGGAGGCGGGCTGGGCGCGCTCCTGGGCCGGTCTATCGACCAGCGGCGCTGCCGGCTTCGGAAGATCGCCAAAGCGAACAAGCTGGACATGCAGATCACGGAAATCGCTGCCGCGGACGTGGCGGAGGATGGCGGGTCTTCCAGCGCCTCCGGCGGGACGAGCGATTCCTCCGCCGGCGGCGGCGAAAAGGCGAATTCGAAGACGCCGGCGACCGCCGGACTGGTCGTGTCCCTGCGCGACGACGGTCGGCAGTTCGAAGTGGGTTCCGACAAGCTCACCGCCGACGCCGAGAAATATTTCGGCGCCATAGCAGACACTTATGCCGCTAAGGACGAGGAAAAGGCGCTGGGCGCGAATGCCACCGAGGAGCAGAAGGCGGCGCTTTACGCTTTGCAGCAGCGCGTGATCCTCCTTGTGGGTCATACCGACGACGTCGGCGATTCCGCCTTCAACGCCGCACTGTCCGAGCGGCGCGCGCGCGCCGTCGCCGCCCTGTTCCGGACGCATGGCGTTCCCGAGGACAAGATATATTTCCAGGGCGCGGGGGAGATGCTTCCCATCGACGACAACCGAACGGATTCGGGACGGGCGCGGAACCGACGCGTCGAAATCCTCGATCTGGTCGACACCCAGGCGCTCGCCTCTTTCCTCAACAAGCGAATTCCGCGCGTGGAAAATTATCGTCCGGTGGAGGTGGCATCCAGTGCGGCGCCGGAGCCGGAGATGCCGGCGGTCAAAGCGCCTCGGCCGATACGGGCGAGGCATTCCGAGGCCCGCCGCTCGCCGCCACCGGCAGCGGTGCCCGCCGCCCACCCGCCGACCGTGACGGCCCGCCGTTCCCCACCGCCGCCGAAGCTCCGGCTGCCGGCGTCGCAAGCCAGCGCGGAACTGGACTTCGGCGGCCGCCCCGCACAATCGGGCAACGGTCCCGATATCGGGCAACTCGTGCGGAGTCGCGGAATCAGCGCGTTCTTCATTCCGAGTGCGCACGCCGCGACCCTCAACGGTTCGGGCATTGCCAGCTGCGCGCACGATCGGCCGCGCTACGCCTACGCGGTGAAGTCCCTACGCACCGGATCGCCGCTGGCATTCTCCACCGGCGACTTCATGACCGGTCTCTACGACACCTCCTGGTCGGCAATGGCGGGTCCGCACCTGGTCGCTTTGACTCACGTGAACATCCTTCGGGACGGGGGAGTGCCGGCGACCCGGCCGACGCTGATGGTGTTCGCCAACTATCCGAAACAGGCGCGCAGGGGGTTGAAGCCGTCCCTGGCGATCCAGCCGCACGTGAACGTCTATCGCGGAGAGCGGGGCGTTCTGTTCCGAGTGTTCGCCGGCGAAGCGCGGAACATGCGCTGCATCGACATGGTGCTGCCTCCGGCGGGAGGTTTCTCCGCGCCCATGTCCACTCTTAGCTACACCAAGGACGGTCGGTCTTATCTTGCCAGTTGGGCAGCCAAGATCGCACGTAAGTAGGGGGCCGCAATGCTGAACGGGATGCTGAATATTCTTCAGGCCTATTGGGTCTTCATATCAATTGTCTTCACAGCGACGGTCGCCTTCCTGGTTTACCGCGCCAACGCCAATGAAATTTCCTACCGGCTTATGAACTGGTGGTACTCCGTGCCCTGGATCGGCCGGACGGCGCGCCTTTCGGGAGACCTGACGCGGTCGACCAAGCCGGGCTGGCTAAGAGCGGAACAGACGCTGTGCGCAGACTATCGCAAGCACATCAGGCCCGTTTCGAGAGCGATGTTCGACAATTACCTGACCTATCTTCGCAAGGCGCACGATCTCGGCCGGCGCCCGCTCCCGCTGTGGATGTGGCTGTTCCTCGGAGTCCTGCTGATCGCCGAGGGACTCGGTTTCTCCTACCTTCTCGGGACGCAGATGGCGCTCGAGGGATCCGAGAACACTCGGACGTTGCTGATGCTCGCGATCGTCCTCGTCATCTCCGGTATCCTGCTTTGGATAACGCATGCGGCCGGCCATCAACTGTATCGCACCGGGTTGCTCCGGAGCTGCCTGAAGCAGTTCAAGCTCTACGATCACGACTCGCTGAGCACGCGCACGATCGGCCTTAGCGAAGACCAGTCGAAGGACGACCGGGAGCCCGAAGTCTCGCAGTGTGTCAACCGAGTGAAGGCACGCCCCTTCGACGCCGGAAGCTATGTCTGGGTGTACATCGCCGCCGCGGCGATCATCATCATCGCAGCCGGATCGACGTGGCTGCGATTCTCGCACTTCGAAGCATCGCGCGTGGCGAGCACCGTGAGCTCCGGGCCGGACCCCTTCGCCGATTCGGGGTCCGAGCTGCCCGATGCCGTCACCGCTCCGCAGCAAGCCGCGGATTCCAAAGCGGCCGCCGACACCGACAGCGCCAGCAAGAGCGAGGCGACCGCAGCCTTCGTGATGCTCGGCTTCATTTTCGCGATCACCCAGATCGTCGGCATCGGGGCGGGATATCGCTACGGTTTCGGGGGCAAGGAGGGGTACACCGCCTGGCGGGAGACCCGCGGCCATTCGGATTTCGAAAGCTATTATTCGCCTTACGAGCGGCGGATCGACACCGCGGAGGCGCGCCTGCAGCAACTGCAGCAATTGCTTACACGCGACGAAGGACGCCGGCTCGACCTGAACAAATCGTTCCGCGGCTATGTAGAAGAAAATGGAGAGGCCGGCCCCGATGCCTTCGCGATAGATCATCGGCCCAAGCAAGCGGCCGCCGCCGAGGCGAAGCCCGACCCGGTCGCCGATGCGCTCGGCAAGATCGAAGCTGCGGGCAAGCACGAGGACAAGTTGGCGATACTGTTGGCGTTGACCCAGGAAGATCGCGACGCCGTCCAGACTCAGTTGGCCGAACGAAAACTAAGACCGAGCCGAGCCCAGGTCGAAAGCCAGTTCGAGGGCCTTTTGTGATGATCGCGACCCTCCTCGCCGCGGGGGCCATGGCCGCCGCTCCGCCCGTCACCGAGAACCGGGTGCCCAGCTGCTACGCGATCAGCAAGATCGGAGTGCCGCCGCCGGCCGTCCAACGCGAGGTCTTCGTCCTGATCGACCAGACGACCATGCTGGATCCTTCGCTGAAGAACGCGGTGCGCGAGGAACTCGGCCGGCTCGTCGTGCCCGGCTCGAGTTTCGTGATCGGCAGCTTCTCCGCCTTCGCTCAGGGGCAGTTCGAAAGGGTCGTCGCTGCCGGGCGGCTCGAAACCAGCGTTCCGGCCGGCGACCGCGACAACCTCTCGGTCCGCGCTCTCGAGGCTCTCGACCGATGCCTCGGTAGGCAGGCACCCTATGGCCGCCGGATCGCAGCGGCGGCGCTCGACCGGGCGACCGCAGGGCAATCCGACGCCTTCCAGCATTCCGACGTAATCAGCAGCCTTCGCGATTTCGCCCCTCGAGTCGCCAGCTCGACCGGACGTCGCAAGATCCTCATCGTCGTGTCGGACATGATCGAGAACAGCAGCCTGGCGAATTTCTACCAGAACAGGACGTTGCGCGGGATCGACCCGGGCAAGGAATTGCGGAGCGTCGCCGCCAAAGGCTTTCTTGCGAATTTCGGAGGCGCGGAGGTCTATGTGATCGGCGGGGGCCTTCTTTCGGGCGATCGCGACAGTTATCGCGATCCGGTCCGTCTGAAGGCCCTGGAGACGTTCTGGTCCACCTATTTCGCCCGGTCGAATGCGCGGTTGCGGGGATTCGGAAAGCCTCTCCTAGCCTCGCCCATCCGGTAGGTCGCCGCTCAATAGCGCCTTACCCGGCTGGTCTTGAGCTTGACGCGGCCGTCGTCGCGGACGGTGCAGGCGAAGCTTCGCGGGTCGTTGCCGCCGCGTCCGTAGCCGTAGCCGCCGCCGTAGCCGGTCACGCCGTAGACCCGCAGGCTGCGGTTGCCATAGGGGTCGACCCGGTCGACGCGCAGGGCGCCGTAGCGGTCGAGATAAGGGCGGCAGCGGTCGATGGCGAAGCGCTGGGCGCTGTTCCAGCGAAGCTCGCCGAGGCTGGCGTCGACCGAGCCGCGGACGGTGGCGACCGCGTCGGCGGTCTCGCGGACGGTTCGGGCGATCTCGTCGGCGACCTGGCCGGCGCGGGTGCGCGGCGGCGGCGGCGGCGGGTAGGGGTCGCGATATTGGGCTGCGGCGGGCATCGCGGCGGCGAGCGCCGACGCGGCGGCGAGAGCGGCGATGGCAATCTTAAAGGTCGATGGCCTGGACGTCCTGGACATGGCGTCTCCTTCCTTACGCAGGGGCCGCCGACACATCGGGGCCCTCGAGACGGAAGGAGGAACGCACCGGCGAGCCGAAGGTTCGCGAAAGCCTGATCGAGGCCGGCCCGGGGAACCGCGGCGGGTCCGCAACCGTTGCGGGGGCGATCCTTTCACATTTCGAACGAGGAGCCGACCCATGTCGCACATCCCAAGCAATGCCATGCCCCACGCCAAGCCGCACGACGGCTCCGAAGGCGAAGGCCAAGGCGCGACTGCCAACGCCCAGGGCGCCAAGCAAAGCGGCGGCAAGTCCGGCGGCGGCGTGAGCAGCGCGGCCGGCGCGGTCGGAGACGCGGTGAGCAGCGCGGCCCAACGGGTGGTCGAGGCGGCGAAGGCCAATCCCAAGGCGGCGGTCGCGGCGGGAGTCGCGGTAGCCGGAGCGGTGATCGCGGCCGGAGTCGCCGCGGCGCGCGGCGGCGGCAAGTCCGACAGCGGCTCCAAGTCCGGCGGCAGCTCGGCCAAGGCCGGCGGAGCGGCCAAGTCGGGCGGCTCGACGCGCTCGGGCGCAAGCTCGGCGGGCGGCGCCCGCAAGGCCAAGCCCAAGGCCTGACCCCGGGTCCTCGGTGGCGGAGGATGACGCGCTCCGCGCGATGGCGCAGAATCGCGGCTGCAAGCTGGTCCGCTCGCGCCGCCGAACTCCGGGCGTCGGCGATTTCGGCCGTTACGGGCTGAAGGATTCGGCGACCGGCAAGGAAGTGCTCGGCTTCGGCGAAGACGGGCTGACCGCCACCGCCGAGGAGGTCGAGCGCTTCCTTCGCGGCGGACTGGCCGCGACCTGGAAGCAGTCGGTGGCGGCCACTCCCGCCGCCGCCGACCCGAAGCCGGCGCGGCGGCGCGCCGGGGAGGAGGACGAGCCGGAGGCGCGGCCCGCGCCGCGGTCGCGTTCCCGCGTACCGGAGCCGGCGCCCGAACCCGAACCCGAACCTGTGCCCGAGCCGGACCCCGAACCCGTGATTCGCGAGGCGAAGCCGGGCGATTCAGAGGCGATCGCGAAGCTGGTCACGGCGCTCGGCTTCCCCTCCGCCGCAGCCGAAATCGCCAAGCGGCTCGCCGCCCTTCGCAAGGCGGGAGAGCCGCCGCTCGTCGTCGAGGGCGCCGGGGTCCTCGGAGTGCTCACCTGGCACGTCACGCCGGCGCTCCACCGGCCGCGGCCCGTCGGCCGGGTGACGATGATGATCGTCTCGGAGAAAGCGCGCGGCCGAGGCCTCGGCACCGCCCTCCTGGACTCGGCCGAGGCGCGGCTTCGGGCGGCGGGCTGCGGCCTCGTCGAGGTGACGAGCAATGTCGAGCTCGGGGGCGCGCACGCCTTTTACCGCCGCCGCGGCTACGAGCGGACCAGCTACCGCTTCGCCAAGGATCTCGGCGGCGGCGAAGGGAAGAGGGCTTAGCCCTCGGCCTCGCGGGTGAAGGCGGCGTCTCCGCCGATGCGGGCGGCGAGCTTGCCCAGCCAGACCAGCACGACGACGGCGAGGACGGTGGCGAGGATCGCATAGGTATAGAGGCCGGCGAGGCTGTCGCCGAGGCCGAGGAGGACGAGGGTCGCCTTGATCGCCTCGTTCCAGGCAAGGGCGGCGACCAGCCCGAACGAGGCCGAGGCGAGGGCGATCATGGTCTGGATGAAGGCGCGGCTGTTCATGCATGGGCTCCCGTGGCTTGAGACGGAAGGCTAGCAGCGCCGGACGGTGCGGCCAACCGGCCTGTGGGACGGATCGTTACGGATGCGTTTTTTCGGCAACCTTGATCCAGGTTATGCGCTGTTGCCGCTCGTACAGAGGCGTGACCATGCCCCAATATTATTTCAACGTCCGCGGCGACGGGTTCGAGGTTCCCGACCTCGCCGGGCGGCAATGCGCCGACGAAGCCGCGGCGCGCGCCGAAGCAGAGCGGATCGCCGCCGAGCTGATCGAGGCGGCGCTGGTCGCCGGCGCGGCGCCTCCGGAGGCGACCGTAGAGGTCGACGACGAGTCGCTTCGGCCGGTGCTTGCACTGCCGCTTCAACCCCGAGGAGAATGAGGTGATCGCTTACCCCGTGCGTCTGGTGCCGACCCGCGAAGGTCGGGTCCGGGTCGTCTTCCCGGACCTTCCCCAGGCGGCGACGGAAGGCGACGACGAGGAGGACGCCATGTTCCGCGCCCAGTTCGTCCTCGAAATGTGCCTCACCCATCTTCACGCCCATGGCGAGAAGCCGCCCGCGCCGTCGGACATTTGCGGGGCTCCGACGGTGTGCACGGACAAGTTCTCGGCGGCGACGGCCTGAGGGGCGGTCAACGCGCCTTCGGGTGGCAGCGCGACACTCGGAGATTATCGGCGTCGGCAATCACCGGAGCCGCGTAAGAGACTACTGAGGCTGAAGCCGCATCAGGACGTGGCTGTCGACGAACAGGACTCGACGGGGCTTGAACGAGAGTTTCTTACTGCGGTCAGCCGGTTTGCGACAGCGGTGAGTACCTGCCTGCATCACGGTCGGCTTTGAATAGCCTGCCGGACCCGTGGTATGTGTTTGCCGCTTGGGTTGGGTTCACCTGCCGATGCTACAATCCTGAGCCGCTTTATGGCCGCAGGAGGCCCAGCCGAGCAAGCTCGCTATGTATGAACGGGCTCTCCTTCAACAAGAACGCCGTTGAAAACTCACAAGCAAGATAATCATCAATCTTGCTCAAGCGAGCTTTTCGCATCTCAGGATCGTCTAATTTGAGTCGTCGGATCGTGTCTTTCGCTGCTGCACGTGCGGCACCAGAAAGTGATGGTGCCGGCCTGATACCGCCGTTACCGACAATAAGTTCAAAGGTTCCAGCTGCAAGGCTGAAAGGATCGAGCACATTCGTGAAATTGTTTTTGCGCGCGTTCATCTTAGCGCACGCAAGGCGGTAGTTTGACCACTCGTACGTCTGAGCAGGAGCTCGAGACTTCGGCGCGAAGTGATCGACAGACGCAGCTCCAGTTACCGGAGCGATGCGCAGACTCGAGTATGCGCAAACGCTGTCATAGGCAGTCATAAGTTCCTTAAGAGCCTCTCTCCAGATGGGCTTCACCTTCGTCCCGGGTGGAAAGCTGGGCAAACCCAGGTATCCCTTCGCAGCCAACCACTCAGTCCCAGGCTGCCTCACCTTCGCATGGAAGGTCGTCGGCTCGCCCGCCGGAGTAACCGGGATCACTAGGACGCTCGCGGAGAGGAAAACCTGCGGTCTTCCGACGTCATCGCGCGCCAGCGAGTCCAGAACGGATCGATGTCCGGCAGTACGGTCGTCAGTCGCTCATACATCGTGCGGAGCTCCGCAGGAGACGCTCGGTCACGGCGCTGGAGCAGTAAAGAAGCCTCATCAACCAACCGTTCGGCAGGCAGCGACCTTGAGGTGCGAAGGCCGAAGGCATCGCTGACCAGCCAGTCTTCCGCTCCGCCGCGCCGCCTGAACTCCGTCTCGCGCAAAGAGACGCGTCGGCTCCCGGGCGAAGCGTCTTCCAGATGAAGCTCGAAAAGAGAATCTATATCCTCGTCGAAGAGCGGCTCCAGCGAGGTCAGCACCAGAGGTGAGTGAGTTGCAACAATGTATTGTATCTGCGGCGGCTTGTGAGTTGCCTCCCCGAATGGGGCCTGGGCGGTAAGGCCGGAGAGCGTCTCGACCAAGGAGGACAGGATTACCCGCTGCCACTTCGGATGAAGATGGGCCTCCACTTCGTCAATGATCACCAGCATCCGTTCTGCGGATGGCCGACCGGCAATTCGGCTCACCTCTAAATGCTCCCGCCACGCCCAGACAAGCAAGTAGGCAAGGGCGAGTATTCGTTTCATCCCGGCCGACGCGACGGTGACCGGAACCTGCTGATCGTAAGGCATCTGCAGCGTTGGAATGAGCCGGGAATCAAGGAGATCGACCCGCGCCGGTTCACCGGGAAGCATCAGCTGTTCTTCGGAAGGCGATAATTGCTGCAAGGCGCGCGCGAGCGCGACGGCCTCCCACGTCTGTCTCTGTTGCCAGGACGTCCAGTCTGCGAGAAGGCCGTTGCAGATCGGCTTCCCCTTGAGCAACAGGCCGTTCCAAACATCCTCCCGCGTAAAAACGAGACTTTTCGGAATGCCGGAGTCAGCCTCGCCAGGGTCACCGAACCGGCGATTGCTGTCCCAAACTGCAAAATCGCCATCGACGCGCGCGTAAATGACCAGTCCCGGCTGACCGGGCTGCCCCTTGGGGAAACGCCAAGCCTGCTCCGAGCGGTCATAGACTACGCTGAGCCTGGCGGTCTTCGTCTTAGCCGCGAACGACACATCGACCAACGCAGGCACGGACAGGTCCAGCGGCGGCTGCACGGGCGCGCCAGCCCACGTTCGGGTTACGGCCCACCAAGCGAGATCCAGGAGGAAGCTTTTACCCAAGCCGTTGTCGCCGGTGATCACATTGAGCCGCTTGGCCGGCGTGAACACCATGCGGTCCGCTGGACCGACGTGGGTGAGGGAAAGCTGTTTCAACATCGCTTCGATTCTGCGGTGGAAGTTGGCTCGGGTCAATGAAGTCCAATGGGAAAGGCCACCCTGATCCCAACCTTTGCGCCGGCGATACCGGCCTCCGCGCGTCTTTGCAGGAAACAGAACCCGACTGAGCCGCGATCAACGACCGGTTCGCAACCTCCCTTTGGGGCAGCAGCGGTGACAGCTACGTAACTGTCACCATCGCCAAACTGTCACGAAGGCCGGCTAACCGCGGCGGCGGGCGCAGGCTTCGAGGACTCGAGTCACGAGGGCGGTCTTGCCGTCGGTGTAGGCGGAGCGGTCGGGGGGGAAGCGGCGGGCGAAATCCAGTTTGAGCGTGGCATATTTGGCGGCGAGCGCCGTATCGCCGCGTAACGCGTCGCGGAAATCGAGCATTCGTGTCCACGCCTCGCCGCCGAGCGGAACGGCATGGAAGAGATGGGTGCGCGGATCGCCTTTGCCGAAGACCTCGTGGCCCGGAACTCCGGCCCAGGTCCCGTGCTCGTAGCCGATCGCCGCAAGGGCGCGGGCGAGCGCGGCGACGTCGATCGGCGCGGAAGGCCGATCATCGTGTCGAGGATGGGCTTGGCCACCAGCCCCGGGACGGCCGTGCTCCCGACATGCTCGATCTACGCCGTTCCCGGCCCGAGTGCCGCCTCGATCCGCTCGGCTTCGAACGCGAACGCTTCTCCCCAGCGCGGATTGGACACGTCCAGCCTGACCATCTTCTGACGCAGGCCGAGGCCGTACGGATCGGACATCTCATCCTCCGACGGAGGGCGCTTAGTGTGCTGGTGACGTAAGTCAGTCAAGGCCGGTTTGCCGCGCCGGGCCTTCAATCCTCGGCGATCGCGGCGACGTCGGTGAACCACATCGGCATCGTCAGTCGCGTCCCGGACGTCACCGTCCGGACGCCGTGGCGGCGGGAGGCGCCGTGGAAGCCGACCAGCGTGCCCGTGCGCGGCGCGACGGCGCGGCCGTCCTCGAAGAAGGTCTCGCCGCCGCCGAAGCCGTCGTTCAGGTACAGGACCGCCGCATAGGTCGTCGTCGGCCGGGTCGAATCGAGGTGGAGCGGCTGGCCGTCGCCGGCCGACCAGCGGACGATCTGGGTCTCCTCGGGATAGACGTGCGGATTGCCGAAGACCTCGCGCAGGTGCTCGGCGGCGAGCCAGCGTATGGCCCGCATCTGCCGGACGCTCGTCTCGTCGGCCGCAACGCGGCGCGGAACGTCGCGCAGTCGCAGGACTCGAAACGAGAAGACCGGCTCCGCGTCGTCGCGTCCTACGGCGGCGATGTGGCGCTCGAAACACTCGACGAGCGCTTGGCAAACCGCAACGGGAACGAAGCCGCGGGCGACGGCTATCACGGCAGTGGCACCGTCTCGGTGGAGGCGGTGGAGTCCCATGCGCGCGCGACGTCGCCCGGCGAGAGGGCGGCCACCCACTGTCTTAGCTCATCGAGGCGGTCGGCGATAAACCTCTCCCGCGACAGGCCGGCGCCGGCCGCCAGGCCGCTCGGTAGGTTGCGGCGCCACGAGTCCCGGGTGAACAGGCCCCCCTGCAGCAGCGCACCCAGAAGCGACGAGACCTCCAGCGTGCAGCAGGTCAGCGTCAGCGCGAGCGAATAGTCGCCGGCCGTGCCCTGGTGCCACGTGCCCGGCGGAAGGTACAAGGCGTCGCCGGGCCGCAGCAGGCATCGGTTCCAGACTGTATCCCCGGGTTCCGCCAGCGGGATTTCGGGATGACGCTGGCGAAATGCCTCACGGCCGGAATCGGGAAAAGCGTCCATGCCGCGAGGCGGAAAGGCAGCCGCGGGCTCAGCTCCGTAGAGCCAGTGCTTCTCGCCCTCGACCTGGAGGATGAAGACCGACTGCGGATCGAGATGGAGGCCGAAGCCCCGCCCCGCCGGCGAGAGATAGGCGTTGACCGACACCGCTCCGGCCAGCGCCAGCGCCCGCCGCGTGTCCCGCGCCAGCTCGCGCAGCCTCGGCATCGCAAGGTGCAGGTTGGTGACGCAAATGGTCATCCCTTGGTCGAAGCAGGCGCGGCAGTCCTCCGGGCCGACATGGACATAGCGGCCGGTGCCGTCGCTTTCCACGCGATTGGCGCGAAGGCTATTGGGCGGCAAGTGGCCGATCGCGACTCCGAACCGGTCGAAATCGACCTCGAGTCCGTCGAAGCGCCGGGGATCGCCCGGGAGGGGAAGGGCGCGCCTCTCCCAGCTTTCGGCGACGAAGCCGGCCGGCTCCATCGGCGCTATCAGCCGCCGGAACATTCCGTCCTCCACAGCGCACCTTATTCCTGATGAACCCAGCCGTTGACCGTGAAGCGCGACGCCTCGAACCGGCCTGACTCCGCCCGGACGGGAAGCACCTCGTGCGTGACCGACGAATCGAAAAAGACGAGCCGGTTCGGCAGGGGCTGGACCTCGAGCGGGCCGTGCCAGGCGCCGTTCGGCGAGAAGCGCAGCTCGCCGCCCGAGGGACGCGTGGGTGAGCCGTAGAAATAGAAGACGAAGGTCAGCCGCCGGGTCCGGTTCGCCGGGTGGCTGTTGTCGTCGTGGCGGCCGAAATGCCCGCCGTCGCGCATCGAGGTCAGCTGGAATTCGAGCCAGTGGCGCTCGATCGGCGCAATCCCCAGCCGGGCGCAGACGAATGGCAGGTAAAGAGTGACGCGCCGCTCGAACAGGTCGCGGAAGGGACCGAGGTCGAACAGGGTGTCGGCGGCGCGGAAGCTGCGGTCGACATACAGTCCGTCATGCCGCGGACCGACCAGCGTCCCCGCCTCGAACGCGCGCTCGCGCGCCAGGACGAAGTCGCGAAGCGCCGCGAGCTCGCCGGGCGCAAGGAACTCCTCGCAGGTCAGGACCGAGGCGGGGTGCTCCCAGTCTTCGACCGTTCGCACCGTTTCTTCCGGGATGCCGGCCCAGCGCCGCAGCCAGTCGGACACCGCGGCCGCCACCGTCGCGCCGGCGGCATCGGGCGCGGCGGCGACATGGCGCGCCAGCAGCTGCGCGAGGCTGTGGCGGCCGAGAGTGTCGGAAGTGTCGAAGCCGCTCAATCGATGCTCCCGTCGAAATCAGCGGGGACGAAATGGAAGAAGAGGGATACCGACATGTGGCCCTCCGGCAGCGGCGGCCGCCCATGCTCGATGTCGCGGCCGGCGAAGAGGAGGATCTCGCCGAGGCGCTGTTGGATCGAGACCGGCGGATCGCCGAGGTGGAGCTGCAGCGGCCAAAGCGAGGGCCCGCCCGGATCGGGAAGATAGTCGACCAGCATGGAGGCGGTGAACACGCATTGTTCCCGGTCGGTGTGCCGGGCCAAATAGGAGCCCTGCGCATAGGCGCCGAGGTAGAGGTAGGACGGCTTCACCGGCGCCCCGACGATTTGGGAGACGAGCGGCGCGAGCGCCGAATGAAGCGGAAGCGCCGCTTCGTCGTTATGGGCCGTCCAGCGCGTCGGGCATTGCGGGTCGCCGTAGGGCAGGGCCGCTTCCCGCGCCATGCGGCGGTAGCGCTCGCGTAGGAATGCGACGGCGGCCGGGTTGAAGACTCCCGGCAGCTCGGCATAGCGGCGCTCGCCGAAGCAGGCGGCGGCGCGGCCGACGACCCGCTTCCATTCGGCCGCCGCGGTCGCGGCGGAGCCAGGGTCGAGCAGTATGCCGAGGGCGGTCAGGCGCTCCTTGAGGGCGCCGGGCAGCCGGTCGATCTCCGTCGGGTCGGCGCCGATCCGGGCGAGCAGCGCCGGGATCGGCCCCGTCGCCGCGAACATGGCCTCGATCCCGGTTGCCGGATCGGGAGCGACGATTTCCTCTCCATCGCTCCGGAGAGCTGGATTGAGGATCAGCCCCGCGCCGTCGCCGGCGGCCGGAAGGCGGCCGGTCCACAGCCCGACTTCGAGATAGGAGGGCGGCGCGCCGAGATCCGAAGCGCGCGGCGTCCGCCGGAGGCGATCGGACGGCGGCGGATCCCGGACCGGCCGGCCGCCGTCGGACGCGGGCCGCGGACGCTCCGTCACCTCCACGGCCCCATCGCCTAAGCCGGTCGTCCCAGCGAAGTGAAGGCGATCCACGTTCCGGCGCCTCCGGCGCTCAGCTCTTCGGCCGGGGCTTGGCGCCGGGGACGGCTCCGCCCGCCGACCGCTCCGAATCCTCGGTGCTCGACAGATTGCCGGGGTTGGACGGGGACACCTGGCCGCCGGTATTCCCCGGATTGACCGGAGACACCTGCGGCATGAGGTTGCCGGTGTTGGTCGGCGACACCTGGGCGCCGGGCGAATTGCCGGGATTGCTGGGCGAGACCTGCGGCGCCATGTAGTTGCCGGGATTGGACGGGGACACCTGGCCGCCGGTATTGCCCGGATTGACCGGCGACACCTGCGGCATGAGGTTGCCGGTGTTGGTCGGCGACACCTGGGCGCCGGGCGAATTGCCCGGATTGCTGGGCGAGACCTGCGGCGCCATATAGTTGCCGGGGTTGGACGGGGACACTTGGCCGCCGGTATTCCCCGGATTGACCGGCGACACCTGCGGCATGAGGTTGCCCGGGTTGGACGGCGACACCTGGGCTCCCGGAGAATTGCCCGGATTGCTGGGCGAGACCTGCGGCGCCATGTTCGGATCGGGCGTGCCGCTCCTTCCCAGCATCTGTCGGACCAGCTCGTCCGCGAGCGCGCCGAGGATCCTTCCGCCCATCGAGCCGACGACCGCCGAGACCAGGCGGCGCGACACGGCCGCGTCGAGCTCGTCGTTGCCGGTCGATTCGGCCGCCGACTTGTCGAGCAGGTCGAAGAGCAGCTTGCGCTCGCTCGGAGCGAGTACGCGCTCGTCCTGGAGCAGCTCAGCCGCCAGTTGCGTCAGCAGAGATCCACCATTCCTTGAGATGTTCATCGTTTCCCTCACCCATTCAGCCACGATTCGCGCCAAATACTTCAGCTTTAGGAACGGATCAAGTTTACCCCCGCCGTTTGCCCACGAACTATCTGTTCTTGACTTGATATATGTGAATTCGAATTGACTCCGAAATGGAATACATTGTGGGGGATTTTGGTAAGACTTTGTTTGAGCGCGATCTTTTGTAGTTGCAGGCGCCGGTCCCGGTCCTTTCCGTGGGAGAAAGGGGTGGGACCGCAGCGCGGCGAGCGGGAACGCGGCGGCGGGGTCGCGGGTTGGCAGGGCGAATTCCCCAGAGGAGACGATTAAGCCATGCCGGACATTTCCGAAGCGAAGATATTGATCATCGCCACCGACGGTTTCGAGGATTCGGAGCTGCTGGCGCCGCTGGAGACACTGAAGCGGCGCGGCGCTAAGGTGACCTTGGCCTCGCTTTCCACGGACGAGATAGAAGGCGCGAAAGGGGCGACGATCGCTCCGGACGCGCTGATCGGCGACGTCGACGCGGGCGACTTCGACGCTCTTCTGCTTCCCGGCGGCACCAAGAACCCGGACAAGCTGCGGATGGACGAAACGGTGGTCGGCACGGTCCGCACGTTCGTGGAGTCCGGCCGGCCGGTCGCGGCGATCTGCCACGGCCCGTGGCTGCTGGCGGAAGCGGACGTGCTGCGCGGGCGCACGGTGACCAGCTGGCCGTCGATCCGGACGGATCTCAAAAATGCCGGAGCGACCGTCGTCGACCGCGAGTCGGTGACGGACGGCAACCTCGTCACCAGCCGCAATCCCGAGGACATCCCCGCCTTCACCGAGGCGTTCATAAGCCTCGTGGAATCCGCAGAGGCGCCGCTTGCGGCGGCCTGACCGGCGCCGCGCCCCCATCGATGTCGGACTTCGATGGGGGCGCTTCGCTGGGGAACGGTTCAGAGCCTAGAAGCGGCCTGTGGCGACATCGACCACTCGGCCGGTGCGAAGGTTCACCAGGACGAGATCGTCGCCGTAGCGGACCCAGCGCTGGTTCCGCTTAGCGCGGGTCAGCTGATAGCCCTCGGGGTGAGCGACCGTGTAGGACTCGCCGTAGAAGCGCGAGCGGAGCGTCGCTCCGGGACTTACCGCGGCGTAGCTCCAGCCGCGATAGGGCGCGACATATTTGTTGCGCGCGAAATGGTCGCGATCCTCGCGAAGCTCCTGCCCTGCCTTGCGCGCGTCGTGCGCCCGATGCTCGATCGCCCTCGCGTCGCCGCTGTCGACGGCGCGCTGCAGCTGCTCGTTCTGCCGGTCGACGTTGCGCTCGTCCTTGCGGATCTCGCGACTCTGCGCGGACGCCGCGGCGGGGACGGAGATAGCGGCCATCAGGCCGACCAAGACAATATTTCGCATTCGATTCTCCTTTTCCCGATTTCGCAGGTTTTTACGTTCGGGATCGAGGAATGCCTTGCGAGTCTTATTATGAACGGGAGGAATATGGCGACGAATATGACTTTGCGATATTTAAGATACTTGAAATAATAATTGGGCGACTGGCGTAGAGTCAGCGTCGTTTATCTCTGAGAGGACCTGGAAACGACCACGAGCGCACCCATATATTTGCCATCACCTGCGTTGTCAGCAAGCGCGCCGTGACAGGGAGAGTCTCGTGCTCCCGCTTGCACGAACGAAGGTGGACCGATGGAAAAGACATATTGGATCGGCCGCAAGCGCGCCGCGATGGGCATGGCGCGAGGCGCGCGGAGCGCCGAGGCGCGGCTCATCCACTACGATCTCGCCGGCCGCTACAGCATCCTGGCGGCGCGGTGCGCCGCCGCGCCGCCGCGCGCCCCCGAACGCGCCTTGCTCCACCCGCCCGAGCCGGCGATTTTTGCGCCTCGGCGCGGCCCGGCGGGAGACGACGCATGAGCCTTCACGACTGGTTCGGCCGCCACGAGGCCGATACCGAGGCGAGCCGATGGGACCGGGGCAGCTTCGTCAGCCGCTGCACGGTCTGCGACCGGGCGATGGTCAAGCTTCCGGGTCTCGCCTGGCAGCTTTGCCGCAAGGCGGGCTGAGCGATGGACGACGCATTGCCTTCGCGAACCAAGATACTGAATTTCGGTCTCGTCACCTTCCTCACCGCGCTTCCCGCGATGATTCTGCTCTACAAGTGGGTGATCTGACGGAGAGGTAGCCGGCGCGGACGGCGGAGGGCGCCGACCGTTCAGCCGCGCCGCGGCGGCGCCATCTCGAACCGCCAGCCGCCGCCGCTCGCGGCGCATTTGACTCCGGCAAGCGTCGCCGCCCCCTCGGCCTCGAGCGTGGCGAGAAGGGCGGTGAGCTGGTCGCCCCGCGGGGCGGCCTCCGGGGCGAAGCGGCGCAACGCCTTGAGGACGAGTCGCCGCAGGAGCTCGCGCGGGAGACCCGCGGGTTCCAGCCGGAGCGCCGCGCCTTCGACCGCGCACCGTTCCTGGAACAGGCTATCCGCCATGGCGGCGAGCGCTTCCTCGGCGTCGGCCAGCGCAGCGGCGCTTCGGGCCAGCGGCACCGGATCTAGCCAGGGCGCCTCGGCAAGACGCCGGCGCAGCCGGGCGCGGTCATAGGCTTCGTCGCGGTTGGAGGGGTCGTCGGCGGGGTCGAGACCGGAGGCTCGGACGATCGCCTCCAGAGTCTCGCGGCGCCAGCCGAGCAGCGGGCGGGCGATCCGCGCCTCCGGGCCCGCCGCGGGAAAGGCGGCGCTCGGCCGGATTCCGGCGAGTCCGGAGACCCCGGAGCCGCGGAGCAGGCGCATCAGCAGGGTCTCCGCCTGATCGTCGCAATGATGGGCGGTGAGGAGGGTGTCGGCCGCCTGCGCGTGCATCCAGCCGGCGAGCGCGGCGTAGCGCGCCTCCCGCGCCGCCGCCTGGAGCCCCGCGCCGCTCCTGCGTACCGCAACTTCGATAATCTGGTGCGGCACGCCCAGCGCCTCGCAATAGCCGGCCACCCGCTTCGCTTCCGCGGCGCTTTCGGGGCGAAGGCCGTGATCGACCGTCGCCGCGCGCACGGCGCCCGGCGCGGCGGCGGCGGCGAGCAGGAGCAAGGCGAGGCTGTCGGCGCCACCGGAAACGGCGACGGCGAGCGTGGCGGCGCGCGGGGCGACCGTGCGCAGATCTTCGCGGAAGCGTTGGACGAAGCCGGGGGCGGGGATCATCGCGCCATCCTAGGCCCACCGGGCGCGGAGCGCCAAGGCGCCGTCGCGGACGTCGATACGGCCGCGTAAGATCGTAAGCGTGCGGCGGCCCGACGCTACGGAGGGGAAACGGAAGCAACGATGGCGGCGGGCCGGGACTTCAGCCGGAAGGGACGAACGCAAAGGAGGCGAGGGGCCGGCCGAGCAATCGGCGGCGCTTGCGGGCGATGGCGGACGACGGCGACTTCCTAAGGGCCCAGGCGCGCAAATGCCGCTGGCTTGCCGACCGGGTGAATGCCCGCGACGTGGTCGACGCATTGATTCGAATGGCGGCCGAATATGAGGAGCGGGCGGCGAAGGGCGGGGGCGAGGAAAGCTGAGCCGCCATTTCGGTGCGATTTGTCCGGCCAAAAGCTTTGACCAGGCTCGCCAATGGCTTACTCTCCCGCACCGAGCCTGCGCCAAGGAACGGGGGAGCTTTTCCAATGACCTTGCTGATCGACCAGGACGGCGCGACCGTCACCAACGGCACCACGTTGGAAGACGCTCCGGCGGTGCGGATCTCCGGCCGCGACGTACGTTTCGCCAATGCGGCCGGAGGCACGTTGCGCTCGACGGCCGCAGGAGTCGCGGCCCTCGTCATCGAAGGCGAGAATGCCCAGATTTCGAACGCCGCCGGGGGATCGATCCAGGCTCATGGCGTCGACGACCTCGCCATCCTCGGCTCCGCCTTCGGCGACGCGGTAGAGAATTCCGGCGCGATCGTCGGCCGGGTTTCGCTCGGCGACGGGAACGACCGCTTCACCATGCTCGGCGACGGATATGTCCAGGGATCGTCTCCGGCGATCGACCTCGGCTCCGGCGACGACGTCTACGTCCACAGCGCGAACGGAGCGCTGGCGACCGTGGTCGGGGGCGAGGGCACCGACACGCTTTCGCTGACCCATGTGAACAATATTCTCTCCGGCACCAATGCGACCGGCTTCGAGCGGCTGACGGTCGCGAACGATCCCGGCCGCACCTACAACCTCGAGAACTTCTCCGGTTATCAAATTGTGGAGGTCGGGGCCGGCGGCTCGTACAACTTCATCTACAGCGTCGATCCGAATGCGGCGGTCACGGTGGGCGCGGGGGCCAACATGATCGCCGGAGTCGGCTCCACCTTCGCGTCGGTGACCGGAAGCTCGAGCGGCGAGACGGTGGAAGTCAGCAGCGCCACCGTGACGGGCAATGTGAGCCTGGGCGGCGGCGACGATGTGTTCTGGTATACCTGGTTCGAGGCCAATCAGGCCGCGCCCATCGTCCACGGGACGATCGACGGCGGAACGGGCAACGACATCTTCCTGCTGTGGATCCATAGCGGCCACACCGTCGATCTCGCCAACGTCACCGGCTTCGAGACCCTGAACGGCGGCACATGGGCGGGCGACGACAGCAACGTCCGGGTGATCAACGCGAGCGGCTTCACGAGCATCATGCCGGATACGACCGGCGGAGTGCTGACCCTGGCGCAATCGAACCTGTCGGCGGCGACCCTGACCTTCTCCTACGGAGGCACCGCGATCCTCGAGGCGACGGCGACGATCAAGCAGGTCGGCGAATATTCCGCCGCGCTCGCGCTCGCGACGGAAGGTGCGAACTGGCCGGGCGTCACGCTGGTCAACGGCGGCACGATCCTCGGCAACGTCTATCTCGGGACGACCAACGACACGTACGACGCAACGTCCGGAGGAACCGTCGGCGGAAGCGGCGGGGTTTTCGGCTATGCCGGCAACGATGTGCTCAAGGGCGGCAGCGGCGCGGATCGTTTCAGCGGCGGCTATGGCGCCGACCAGCTGTTCGGCAATGGCGGCGACGACCAGCTGGACGGCGAGGCCGGCAACGATTTCCTGTCGAGCGGAGCGGGCATCGACAGCCTTTCGGGCGGCACGGGCGACGACGTCCTGTATTTCGGCGCCAGCCTCGGTCAGAGCGACGCGGTCTCCGGCGGAGCCGGATCGGATATGCTCGTCCTCCAGGGCGCGTACGGCAGCGGCATGTTCTTCGAGCAGCCGACGACCCTACCGGCGGCCCAGTTCAACGGCATCGAGACTCTGCGCCTTCTGTCCGGCGCCGATACCAGCTTCGGGGACCAGAGCGGCGGCACCTACAATTACGCTTTTGCCGTCACCGATGCGGCGGTCGCCGCCGGGGCGACCCTGACCGTCGATTTCCTCGGGCTTCGGAACGGGAATACCCAAAATTACGAAACCGCGAAGTTCGACGGCTCGGCCGAGACGGACGGGCGCTTCGTCTTCCTGGCCGGCGGCTTCCGGACCGACCTCAAGGGCGGCGCGGGCAACGACCGCTTCGACTATGCGGTGGATGCGCCGTCCCAAGGCTCCGCGGACGGCGGCGCGGGTTATGACGAAATCGTCTATCGGGGCGGGATGTTCTCGCTTCAGATGAGCAACATCGAGAAGGTCACGTTCCAGACCGGCTATTCCGACCCTTCGACCCCCTACTTCATGTACCTAAGCGTCATGAACGGCGACGGGGCCCCGCTCACCGTCGACGCGCGCGGCCTCGCCGCCGGCGAGGACATGGTCATCCGGACCTACGACTATATCAGCAACGTGCCGATCATCGCGCTCGTCGGCGGCGGACGGGGCTTCGTCGAAACCGCCTCCCGGGACGACACGATCTATTTCGGAGCGACCTACGATAGCCGCGACTGGGTCAATGCCGGCGAGGGGTCGGACCGGGTCATCCTGCAAGGGAGCTACGATCTCACCATCGGCCAGTACATGATGGTCGGGGTCGAGACCTTGAGCCTGCTCTCCGCCGGCGACTCGAGTTTCGGCGGCGCGAGCGCCGGGCCCAATCACTACAATCTGACCCTCTCCGACGAGGTCGTCGCGGCCGGCGGCCGGCTCACCGTCGACGCCTCCGGCCTGTCGGCGGCCGAGGCTCTGGTCCTCCATGCCGAGAGCGAGCTCGACGGCTCGATCGCGGTAACGGGGGGAGCGGCGGCCGATAGCCTGTTCGGCGGAGCCGGCGGCGACCTTCTCGACGGCGGCGCCGGGGCCGACACGATGAAGGGCGGCGCCGGGAACGACGTCTATGGGATCGACCAGGTGGGCGACGTCGTGACGGAGCTTGCCGGGGAGGGGACGGACACGATCCGCACCGCGCTCGGCACCCAGGCGGCGATCTATGCCCTGGCGGCCAACGTCGAAAATTTGATCGGAACGTCGGCGACCGGCCAGACCGTCGCGGGCAACGCGCTCGACAACGTCATGACGATGGGCGTCGGCAACGACGTGCTCGACCTTTCCGCCGGCGGCACTGACACGGCGAACGGCGGCGGCGGCAACGATTACGTCTATTTCGGCGCCGCCTTCACCGCGGCGGACACGATCATCGGCGGCACGGGGACCGACACGGTCGGGCTGCTCGGCAACTACAATCTCACGCTGGGCGCGAACTCGCTCTTCGGGGTGGAGAATCTCAGCCTGCTGAGCGGCACGGCGGCGGGCGGCACGGCGCATGTCACCTACTCGATCACGACGGTGGACGAGAATGTGCAGGCCGGAGGACGCCTCACCGTTTACGGCGGCGGGCTGCTCGCGGACGAGAGCCTGTTCTTCAACGGCTATGCCGAGACTGATGGGGCCCTCAGCGTCTATGGCGGCGCAGGCAACGACACGTTCGCCGGCGGCCCCGCCAACGACGCCTTCGTCGGCGGCGCGGGCGACGACACGATGTACGGTTTGGGCGGCAAAGACTGGCTCGAGGGCGGGCTGGGCGCGGACACGATGCGCGGCGGACCCGGCAACGACGTCTTCGTCTACCAGTCGGCGGCCGAGTCCACGGCTGCGAAGACCGATCACATCCTCGACTTCGAATATGTCTCGGACCACATCGTCCTGACCAACATCGACGCGAACACCAACGCGGCGGGGGACCAGGCCTTCACGTTCATCGGAGGCAATGCGTTCAGCAACACCGCGGGCGAGCTTCGTGCCTACCAGTCCGGAGCGAGCTGGTTCGTCGAGGGCGACGTCAACGGCGACGGGGTGGCCGACCTCGTCATCCAGGTCGATCCCGTCGCCGGCCACGCGATCATCGCCAGCGACTTCCTGCTCTGACGCCAACCCGTCGCCCCGGCGAAAGCCGAAGCCTCATGAAGGGCGCGGCGGAAAGAGCCGGAACGAAGCCCGAGCGGCTCGACTTTCCGTGCCCTTCACCCGCGGGACGACGTGAGTCACCGGATCGTTCCTTCTCGCTGACCGCTCCGGGCAAACGAATTGCCGCGAGCCTTTCAGTGGCTTAAGCGGAACCTCGAGACGGAGGTTCTTCCCATCACTTTGATCATCGATCAGGACGGATCGACCGTCACCAACCATGGGCCCTTGGAGGGCGCTCCGGCGGTCCGGATCGCCGGCGACGACGTTCGCTTCACCAACGCGTCCGGAGGCTTCCTGTTCTCGACCGACGTCGGAGTAGCGGCCCTCGTGATCGAAGGCGAGCGTGCGCAGATAACCAATGCCCAAGGGGGGCGGATCCAGGCCAACGGCAGCGGCGGCCTCGCCATCCTCGGCTCGGCTTTCGCCGATATCGTGGAGAATAGCGGGATCATCGTCGGCCGGACCGAGCTGGGCGACGGCGACGACCGGTTCACCATGCTGGACACCGGATCGAACTATGGGACGGGCTCGACGATCGACCTCGGCTCCGGGAACGACGTCTACGTCCATGGCTCGAGCGCGCCGCTGACCAGCGTGATCGGCGGCGACGGCATCGACACCCTCTCGCTCACCAACGCGAGGGGCGATCTCATCGGCACGGAAGCGACCGGCTTCGAGCGCCTGGCGATCGCGAACGATCAAAGCCACTTCTACAATCTGCAATATTTCTCCGGCTACCAGTCGATCGACCTCGCGGCCAACGGCTGGTACAATTTCATCGACAGCCTCAATCCGACGCTGGCCGTCTCGGTGAGCGCGGGAACCTTCCTCTTCGTCGGGCCGGGTTCGTCCTTCGCGTCGGTGACGGGCAGCGCCGGCCAGGAGACGGTCGGGGTGAACAGCGGCACCGTGACCGGCAACATCAACCTGGCCGGCGCCGACGACGTCTTCTGGTATAAGTGGTTGGACAGCAATGGCGGCGCCCCGGTCGTCCAGGGAACGATCGACGGGGGCGCAGGGCAGGACAGATTCCTGCTCGACGTTCCTGGCGGCCACACCGTCGATCTCGCCAACGTCATCGGGTTCGAAATTCTGGACGGCGGCACCCGGTCCGACGACGACAGCAACGTCCGGGTGATCCACGCCAGCGGCTTCACCTGGATCGACGCCGACTCCTTCGGCGGAATCCTGACGCTCGCCCAGTCGGACCTGTCGGGCGCGATCCTCAGGTTCATCCAGGGCGGCACGGCCGTCCTCGAGTCGACGGCGACGATCCAGCAGGTCGGCCAATATTTCGAGGACGTCGCGCTCGCGACTCAAACCAACATCATGCCCGGCTCGACCCTCGTCAACGGCGGGACGATCCTCGGCGACGTCTATCTCGCGACCACCAGCGACAGCTATGACGCCTCGTCCGGCGGGACGGTCGGCGGCAGCGGCGGAGTCTTCGGCTATGCCGGAGACGACGTGCTGAAGGGCGGCCCCGCCGCCGACCGGCTCAACGGCGGCTACGGCGACGACCAGCTGTTCGGCAATGGCGGCGACGACGTCCTCGACGGCGGCGGGGGCGCCGACACGATGGCCGGGGGCCTCGGCGACGATAGCTATGTCGTCGACGCTTCGGGCGACGTCGTCACCGAGCTCGCGGGGGAGGGAACCGACACGATCCGGACCGCGCTCGGCACGCAGGCGGCGATCTACGCGCTCGCGGCCAACGTCGAGAATTTGATCGGAACGTCGGCGACCGGCCAGACGGTGGCGGGCAATGCGCTCGACAATGTAATGACGATGGGCGGCGGCAACGACGTGCTCGATCTGAGCGCGGGCGGCAACGACACTGCGAATGGCGGCGGCGGCAACGATTACGTCTATTTCGGGGCCGCCTTCACCGCCGACGACGTGATCGTCGGCGGCGCAGGCACCGACACGGTCGGCCTGCTCGGCGACTACAACCTCACGCTGGGTGCGAACTCGCTTTCGGGCGTCGAGAATCTCAGCCTGCTGAGCGGCACGGCGGCGGGCGGAACCGAGCATGTCACCTACTCGATCACCACGGTGGACGCCAACGTGCCGGCCGGGGGCAGGCTGACGGTTTACGCCGGTGGGCTGCTCGCCGACGAGAGCCTGTTCTTCAACGGCTATGCCGAGACGGACGGGGCCCTGTCCGTCTACGGCGGAGCGGGCAGCGACACGTTCGCGGGCGGTCCGGCCAACGACGCCTTCGTCGGAGGTGCTGGAGACGACACGATGTACGGCCTCGGAGGAATGGACTGGCTCGAGGGCGGGCTGGGTGCCGACACGATGCGCGGCGGTCCGGGCAACGACGTCTTCGTCTATCAGTCGGCGGCGGAATCGACGGCGGCCAAGACGGATCACATCCTCGACTTCGAATATGTCTCGGACCACGTCTGGCTGACCAACATCGACGCCGACACCAACGCGGCCGGCGACCAGGCCTTCAGCTTCATCGGCGACTCCGCCTTCAGCCACACCGCCGGTGAGCTCCGTGCCTATCAGTCCGGCGCAAGCTGGTTCGTCCAGGGCGATGTCGACGGAGACGGGGTGGCCGACCTCGTGATCCAGGTCGATCCCGTCGCGGGCCATGCGATCATCGCCAGCGACTTTTTGCTTTAGCGTCGCCCCATGCCCCCCTTCGTCGCCCCAGCGAAGGCTGGGGCCCCGGGGGGTGAGGAGCGTTGCGGGTTGTGCAGCGGCGGGGTGGAGCGCCTCATCCGTCCGCGCTCTTCACCCCCCAGGGTCCCAGCCTTCGCTGGGACGACGGGTGGGGCGCTCTTCACCCGCTGCGGTCCCAGCCTTCGCTGGGACGACGGGTGGGGCAGGTTGCTCTTCCTCCGAGCCTGCGCGTCGCGCTCTTCGGGACTTGCACTTGCGTGGGCGGGCGCATCGGGGCAAAGCGGCGGGCATGGGCTTCTTGAAGCAACTTTTCACCTGGTGGGAGGGGGCGACCCTCACGACCGGATGGCATGTCAGGCGGCACGGGCGGCAGGTCGGCTCGGACGCTCTGGGCAATGTCTATTATGCGTCGAAGCAGGGGAACCGCCGGTTCGTCCTCTACAACGGACCGAACGACGCCAGCCGGATTCCGCCGGAATGGTATAGCTGGCTCCACCATCAGATCGACGGACTTCCCGACGAGGCGCTCCCGCCTGCCCCGGGATTCCTCAAGCCCCCGACTCCCAATTTGACCGGGACCCCCCAAGCCTATCGGCCGTCGGGCGCGCTCGAGCGGGGCGGCCAGCGCGCCGCCGCGAGCGGCGATTACGAGGCCTGGACGCCGGACGGAGGATGAGAGCCGCGCCTTGGCCGGCCCTCATCGCCGTCGCCGCGCTTGCGGCCCTGGGGGGGTGCAACAAAGATGGCGCCGCCGATCCGGCGCAGGGCAACGGGCAATCGGCCGCCGAGCCGCGGGTCGTCGACGTTCCGCAGGACGTCGCCGCGGAAGCGCCGGGAACCACTCCGATGGCGCAGCGGGTCGCCGTGCTCGGCCTGCTCAACAAGCGCAACGGACTCTCCCAGACCCTGACGATGAAACCGGGCGAGGCGCAACGGATCGGCGACGTCATCGTCCACCTTCGCGCCTGCGAGACGACGGCGCCGTGGGAGGCCCAGAAGCTGACCGGCGCCTTCGTCCAGCTCGACGTGCGCGATCCCCAGGGGCAGTTCCACCGCGTCTTCTCGGGCTGGCTCTACAAGGAATCCCCGTCGCTCAACGTCGTCGAGCACCCGGTCTACGACGTCTGGCCCAAGAGCTGCGCGATGACACATCCGGAAGCCGCGGCGGACACGGTTCGGGCCGGATCGGCGGAGAGCAACCGCTCGAGCGCTCCGAACTCGCCGCCCCGGGCGGGAAAAGCGGGCTCGGCGGCTCCAGCTCCAGCTCCGGCAGGGTCGGCGGCCCCGTCCCAGGCGCCCGACAATGCGGCGGCCAACAAGGCGCGATAATCGTCCTGGCTGATCTCCACCGCGCCGAGGCTGCGCAGGTGATCGGTCATGAACTGGCAGTCGAGCAAGGTGTAGCCGCCGACCCGAAGGCGCGCGACCAGCCAGGCCAGCGCGACCTTCGACGCGTCGTTTGCCGACGAGAACATGCTCTCGCCGAAGAAGGCACGGCCAAGCTCGACCCCGTAAAGCCCGCCGACAAGCTCTTCCCCGAGCCAGCATTCGACCGAATGGGCCCGGCCGAGCCGGTGAAGGTGGACGAAGCCTTCCTCGATCGCGCCGTTGATCCAGGTCTCGCTGCGCTGGGCGCAGCGCCGGATCACCGCCTGGAAGTCGGCGTCGGCGGTGACCCGGAAAGCGCCCGAGCGAAGCGTCTTGCGAAGCGAGCGCGAGAGCCGGAAGCCGTCGAGCGGGATGATCGCGCGCCGCCGCGGCTCGACCCAGAAGACGTCGCCGGCGTCGCGGCTGTCCGACATCGGGAACACGCCGATCGAATAAGCGCGCAGCAGAAGCTCCGGGTCGATCGTCGGCATGGGATCCTAGAGTATCTCGCGCACCCGATCCTGGGGGCGGCAGAGGCGGACGCCTTTGTCGGTCTCGACCAGCGGCCGCTCGATCAGGCGCGGATTGCCGATCATCGCGTCGAGCACCGCCTCGTCGCCGGCCTCGGCGATGTCGGCGGCGCCTTCCTCCTTGGCGCGCAGGCCCTCGGCCGGGCTGATCCCGGCGCGCTCGTAGAGGCGGCGAAGCTCGTCGCGGGTCGGCGGCGTCCGAAGATATTCGACGACGGTGAGCTCGGCGCCTTCGTTCCGGAGGATCTCGAGGGTCTTGCGCGACGTGCCGCACGCCGGATTGTGGTAGATGGTCGCCTTCATTTCGCTTCCGCTCCGCCGCCCCGCTCGCGCTGCTTGACCTTGCGGACCTCGGCAAGCTGGCCCTTGAGGATTGCGAGCGCGTCCCTTTCGGCCGGGGTGAGACCGGCCTTCGGAAGCCGGTCGACCAGCACTTCCAGGGCGTCGCCGATTCGTCCCAGCTGGCGGCCGTAGCTTCCGACCTCGTCGAGCACCTTCTGCTCGATCTCCGGATGCGGAGTCCGGCCGAGGTTGATGTTGACGAGGCCGAGTTGCGCGCCCTGGTTGTAGAAGGACCAGGGGTTGATCGCCTGCCACAATTTTTCCGGCGCGATGGGGATCTGGAAGAGGCTGGTCATGGCTTTTTTCCCTAGGCCGACGACGCCCGCTTTACCAGCCGCCGACTCCGCCGCCGCCGCCGCCGCCGCCCGAGGAACCGCCGCCGCCGGATCCGCTGCTCGACCCCGGCGCGGTCGAGGCTGAGGCGATGCTGCTGGTGAGCGACGAACCCATCGTCGAGGCGAAGCGGCCGGGATTGGACCAGGCGTTCTGGCTTCCGGAATACCAGCCCATGCCGCTCTGGCGGTCGGGCTCCGCCGACGCCCGGGCGAGCACATTGGCGAAGCGGGCCGCCCAGCGGTTCTCGACGCCGAGCGCAATGGCGTGGGGCAAATAGCGCTCGAACAGCTCGGGCGTCTTTTCCGGCGGGTGAAGGGTTTCCAGCCGGTCCTCCTCGGCGACCGAGAGATATTTCTCGAAGCCGGCGATCTCGTCCATCAGCGTCCGCCCCTCCCGGGTCGGCGCCGCCATCCAGCGGAAGGCGGACAATGCCAGCGGCAAAGCGAGCAGCGGCGACAGCATCTTGAGAACCGTCATCGCATCGCCCGCGTCGGCTGCGACGATGTAGGCGGTGAAGAGCATGAAGGCGGCGCCGACGGCGAAGCCCAGCGCGAGCAGGGCGAGAAGCCACGATCGGCCGGGCGCCGCGAGGCGGGAGCGGGTGCCGGCCGCGAGCGCTCCGGCGACCAGGGCCAGGCCCAGCGCCGGCGGTCCCCAGGCGCCCTCGTCCGCGTAGGGATCGGTCAGCGCGGCGACGAGGCCGACGAGCAGCATCGCTCCTCCGACCAGGACGAGCCCGGCCCATGCCCAGCCTTTGTTGAGGTGGAAGGTCTTGTCGAGGAAGGCGCTTTCAAGCCCGTCGCCAAGGGCCTTTTGAGCCGCCGAGAAGGTCGCGTGATTGTCGTTGTCCATCTCCACCCTGTCGCCGCCGGCGAACAGCTTGCGGAGCATGTCGCGCTCCGGCGCGGCCATTCCTTCGGGCTCCGCCAGCTTGTCGATCCGGGTCTTGCCGCGCGAGAAGAAGCCGCCCTCGCTCTCGACGAGGCGAAGCTTGCCCTCCACACCGCTTTGGACGATCGCAGCGGCGAAGGCGCGGGTGTCGTAGCCCATCCTGCGAACGTAGCGCAGGGCGGCCGCCGACAGGCCTTCCGGCGGGGTGAAGAGCGGGACGACGGTGCCCGGCCGCGGCCCTCGTCCCGCCTTGCGCCAGGCGTGGAAGTAGAAGGCGCAAAGGCCGGCGAGCGCAAGAATAGCGGCGGCGAGCGGACCGTTCGTGGCGAGCCATTGCCCGGCGGGCGTCGGCCGGCGGGGCGGATCGACGACTCCTTTCGGCCAGGCGACCGCAATGGTCAGGCCTTCGTGCGGGGCAAGCGGCGCCGTCGTCCGGAAGGCGATGTCGCCCGGCGCCTCGTCGACGACCTTTGCGTCCTGGGCCTTGGAGCCTTCCGGACCCGTGTAGAAGGAACGCTGCCCGAACGGCACCGCCCGGGGCAGCCTGACCCGTGCCTCGGCCACTTCGATCGGGAAGGAAGAGGCGAGGCCGGTGACGTTCCAGTAGAGCTCATCATAGCCCTGGAAGAAGCCGAGCTGCCGGGTGGTTCGGTAATGGATGGCGTAGACGTGCTCGCCATCGGCCAGGGTGACCTCGGGCCTGCCGATGCGAACCTCGACCCCGTTGTCGACGGATTGGGTGGTCCACTCCTCCTTCGCGCCGTCGCGCTCGATCCCCTCGACGGTGAAGCCGACCCGGACGGTGCGGTTTCCCTGAGCGTAACGGGTGGGAAAGTCGCGCAGGATCCCGTGCTGGAAGCGGTTGCCCTCCGAGCGGATCCGGATCGTCTCGACGACGTCGAGATGGCCGTCCTTCGCCACATTCGCGTCGCTCCGGAAGTACAGGATGCGCTCGCCGGATTGGGATTGGGACTGGGCCGAGGCGGCCGGCGCGGCGAGCGCCAGCGCGGCGAGGAGGAGGGCGATAAGCGGCCGGAGCGACCTCACCCGATCAGGCTCCGAACTTGACCACCGGCGCGGTCTGGATGGAAGCGTCGCCATCCTCGTAATATTCGGCTTCGGCAAAGCCCATCGGCCGGGCGATCGCGAAATTGGGGAAGGATTGGATGGCGGTGTTGAGGTCTCGCGCGGTCGCGTTGTAATAGCGGCGGGCGCCCTGCAACTGCTCCTCGATCCGGCTCAGCTCGCCTTGCAGCTGGCGGAAATTCTCGTTCGCCTTGAGGTCCGGATAGGCTTCGGCGACGGCCAGCAGGCGGCCGAGCATCCCGGTCATCGCCGCGTCGGCCTGCGCCGTTTCGCCGACCGTTCGAGCGCCGGCGACGGCACCGCGCTGGGCGGTGACCTCGGTCAGGACCTCCCGCTCGTGGGCGGCATAGCCCTGGACGGTGCTGACCAGATTGGGGACGAGATCGGCGCGTCGGCGAAGCTGGACGGTGATCCCGCTGAACCCCTCCTTCACCAGCGCGCGCAGGCGGACCAGCCGATTGTAGATCGCCACCGCCCACAGGACCGCGATCACGACGATCGCCAGAACGATCCAGCCCATCATGCCCATGTTCGTAAACTCCCCCCGGAATCCGCCTCTTCTTAAGGCGGAGGAACAGCCGAGTCGATGGTGGCGAGCGGGCGGTGGAGTCGCGGGTGACCCTGCCAACCTGTCCTATTTGTCATTTCGCGTCCCGCAAGGGATCATGCGAAGCGTGCCATGGCCGCCGGCAGGAGGCGCATGATGAGATCCCCGCGACCCGACGCGCCGAATGCGCGCAGGCTGAAGCGATGGGCCGCTGCGACGCTCGGCGTGGCGGCAGTCCTGTTCGTCGGCCTGCTCGGCTTTACCGGCTATCTGGGGGGACCGGTCTTCACCGACCTTCCTCCCGCGGCGGTCGCACCGCCCCCGGCACTTCGCGGAGTCGCGGTCGCGCTCCTCTCCGGCGACATGGGCTTCCGGATGGGCATGGGGCGGGCGGTTGCGGACCGGCTCGCCGCTCAGGGCGTGCCGGTGGTCGGGGTCAACACGCTCGCCTATTTCCGAACCCGGCGGACGCCGCGGGAGGCGGGGCGGCTGGTCGAGGCGGCGGCGCGAAGAGCTCTGGCGGTGGCGGGGACCCGGCGGCTGGTGCTCGTCGGCCAGTCGTTCGGCGCCGACATGCTCCAGGCCGGGCTCCCCGCTTTTCCCGAAGCGCTCCGCCGCCGGATCGCCCTGGTGGCGCTGGTCGTTCCCGGAGCAACGATCGTCTACCGGGCATCGCCTTCCAACCTGTTCGGGCTGGAACGGCCGGAGGTGGACGGCTTCGCGACGGCTCGGCGCCTCGACTGGGCGCCGGTGCTTTGCGTCTACGGCGTGGAGGAGACGGCAAGCCTGTGCCCCGGGCTTAGGCAGCGCAACGTCCGTCGGGTCGGACTTCCCGGCGGCCATCCGCTCCGCCGCGACTCCGACCGCCTCTACCGGACCTTGATGGACGCCGTTGCCGGAGCGCTGAAGTGAGGCGGGCGAGAGACGCCTTCGGAGCCTTGCGCGGACTTGCGGAGCGTCACCGGCGCTGGCTCGTGCTCGCTGCGATCGGGGCCGTCGTCGCGCTCGGCTTCTACACCCTTCACAATCTCACCCGCGAGATACGCTATCAGGACGTCCGGCTGGCGCTTCACGCCATCCCGCCGGGGAAGATGGCGCTGGCCTTGCTCCTCACCGCGTCGAGCTATCTGGCACTCACCTTCTACGACGTGCTGGCGCTTAGGATCGTCGGCCGTCGGCTCCTCTGGCGGACCGCCGCCTTCGCCTCGTTCACCAGCTATACCTTGAGCCATAATCTCGGCCTCGCCTGGCTGACCGGCGGATCGGCGCGCTACCGGATCTACACGGTGGCCGGAGTGCCGGCGGCCGACGTCGCGCGGATCATCCTCATCGCCAGCTTCACCTTCTGGCTGGGAGTCCTGACCCTCGCCGGCGCGGCGCTCGCCTTCCACTCCGGGCCGTTGCTTCCGGCGACCTTGAGGCTGTCGGTGGAGCTCGGCCATGCCGTCGGCGGGGCGGCGCTCGCGGCGGTCGCGGCTTTTCTCGCCGTGGCGGCGAGCGGGCCGAGGGCGGTCGAGCTGCTCGGCTGGCGGCTGCCGCTGCCCGGCCTCCGCTCCGCTTTGGCGCAGATCGCCGTCGCCGCGATCGACCTCGCCGCCGCAAGCGCGGCCCTGTTCGTGCTGGTCCCCGGCGCGCAGGCGGCGGCGCTCCCGGCCTTCGTCCTCGCCTACGCGCTGGCGATGACCCTTGCGGTGCTGAGCCACGTTCCGGGGGGCGTGGGCGTGTTCGAGGCGGTGATGATCGCCGCCCTGCCGGGCGACCGCGCCGCCCTGTTCGCGGCGCTGATCGCCTATCGGATCGTCTACTACCTCATCCCGCTCGCCGCGGGCGGGGCGCTTCTCGCCCTCGTCGAAGGGCGCCGCCGGAGGCTGCCGGGCCTCCCCCGGCTCGGCGAGATGCAGGCGCTCGCCGCGGCGGCGGCGCCGGTGGTCGTGTCGGGAGCCGCTTTCGCCGGCGGCTGCATCCTTCTCATCTCCGGGACCCTTCCTGCGCTCAGCGGACGGATGCACGCCCTTCTCGATTTCGTCCCGCTGCCCTTCGTCGAAGCCTCCCACGTCGCGGCGAGTCTCGCCGGAACGGCGCTGCTGCTCATGGCGCCCGGGCTCTACCGCCGCCTCGACGGCGCCTTCGTCGCCACGCGGGCGCTGCTGGTGGCCGGAGCGGCCTTCTCGCTGCTCAAGGGCATCGACTATGAGGAGGCGATCGTGCTCCTCGTCATCGCGGGCTTCCTGCAATGGACCCGGCCGGCCTTCTACCGGCGAACGGCGTTGACCGCCGAGCCTTTGTCGCTGCAGTGGCTGGCAAGCGTCTGCACGATCGCCGCCCTGGCGCTCTGGCTCGGCCTGTTCGCCTACCGCCACGTGCCCTATCGCAACGAGCTGTGGTGGGAATTCACCTGGCGAGGCGACGCGTCGCGCTTCCTTCGCGCCAGCCTCGCGGTCGCGGTCCTGCTCGGCTGCGCGGCCTTCGCCCGCCTGCTGGGCGGAAGCGCAAGGCCGTTCGTCGAGCCGCCGCCGGACCGCGCCGCGATAGACCGGGCGCTGTCCAGCGCCGTCCGCGCCGACTCGATGCTGGCCTTCACCGGCGACAAGAGGTTCCTCACCGCGCAGAGCGGCGACGCCTTCGTCATGTATCAGGTCAAGGGCTCGACCTGGGCGGTGATGGGGGATCCGGTCGGCCCAGTCTCCGCCTGGCCCGAGCTTTTCTGGCGGGTACGGGCGCTCGCCCACGCCGCCCAGGGCCGGCTTCTGCTTTACCAGATAAGCCCGGCGACGCTGCCGTTCGCGATCGAGCTCGGCCTCCAGATCTTCAAATATGGCGAGGAGGCGGTCGTCGGCCTCCCCGCCTTCACGATCGAGGGCCCGCGAGCCCGGCCGCTGCGCCACGCCGCGCGGCGTGCGGCGCGGGAGGGCGCACGGTTCGAGATCGTCCCGGCCGCCCGGGCGGCGCCGCTCCTGCCGGAGCTTCGGGCGGTGTCCGACGAATGGCTTGCCGCGAAGGGCCATAGCGAGAAACGCTTCAGCCTCGGCCGCTTCGACGAGGCCTATCTATGCCGCTTCGACCTTGCCTTGGTTCGCTGCGAGGGCCGGATCGCCGCCTTCGCCAACCTTTGGGCGACGGCCAATGGCGAGGAATTGTCGGTCGACCTGATGCGGCATTGCGAGTCGGCGCCGTACGGCACGATGGACTTCCTGTTCACCCGATTGATGGAGTGGGGGCGGGACCAGGGCTATGCGCGCTTCTCGCTGGGCCTGGCGCCGCTTTCCGGGATCGAGGCCCGGCCGCTCTCGCCCGCCTGGGCGAAGATCGCGGCGCTGCTCTTCCGGCACGGCGAGCGCTTCTACGGCTTTCGGGGGCTTAGGGCCTATAAGGAGAAGTTCGCTCCCGGCTGGGAGCCGCGCTATGTCGCCGGGCCGGGCGGACTGTCGACGATGCGGGCGATGGCGGACCTAAGGGCGCTGATCGGGGGGTAGGGCGCCGGCCGAATCCGAGCTCCGTCGTGCTGAACTTGTTTCTTCATCCAGCGTCGAGCCCCGGGGCGGGTCGAGGCCTGTACCCTGAACCAAGTTCAGGGTGACGGCTGTGCCAGGGAGGAGGCCGAGGCTATTCCGCCTTGGCCAGCCACTCCTCAAGCCACTTGATCGTATATTCGCCCTGCTGGAATTCGGGGTCCTCGATCAGCTTCTGGTGGAGGGGGATGGTGGTCTTCAAACCGTCGACGACGAATTCCTCGAGCGCGCGGCGAAGGCGCATGATGCAGCGCTCGCGGTTGGAGCCGTAGACGATCAACTTGGCGATCATGCTATCGTAATAAGGCGGCACCTTGTAGCCGGCGTAGAGGCCGGAATCGACCCGCACGTGCATACCGCCGGGAGCGACGTAGTTCTTCACCAGGCCGGGCGAGGGGGCGAAGGTCTGCGGATCCTCGGCATTGATCCGGCATTCGATGGCGTGGCCGCGGAAGGTGATCTGGTCCTGCCGGCAGGACAGGCCCTCGCCGCTCGCGACCCGGATCTGCTCGCGGACGAGGTCGATGCCGGTGATATATTCGGTCACCGGATGCTCGACCTGGAGGCGGGTGTTCATCTCGATGAAGTAGAATTCGCCGTTCTCGTAGAGAAACTCGATCGTCCCGGCGCCGCGATAACCCATGTCGGCCATGGCCTTGGCGACGATTCCTCCCATCCGGTCGCGCTCTTCGGACGGGATAACCGGCGAGGGCGCTTCCTCGAGCACCTTCTGGTGGCGGCGCTGGAGCGAGCAGTCGCGCTCGCCGAGATGGACGGCCTGGCCGTTGCCGTCGCCGAACACCTGGAATTCGATGTGGCGCGGATCGCCGAGATATTTCTCGATATAGACGGTGTCGTCGCCGAAGGCGTTCTTCGCCTCGGACCGGGCCTGGCTGATCTGGCTTTCGAGCTCGTCCTCGGAGCGGACCACCTTCATTCCGCGCCCGCCGCCGCCCGACGCCGCCTTGACGATGATCGGATAGCCGGCCGTAGCGGCGATCTCGCGCGCCTCGGCGAAGCCTTCGACCGGGCCGTCGGAGCCGGGGACGAGGGGAAGGCCGAGCTTCGCCGCCGTCCTTTTGGCCTCGATCTTGTCGCCCATCACCCGGATATGCTCCGGCTTCGGGCCGATCCAGACGATCCCGTGCGACTCGACGATCTCCGCGAAGCGGGCGTTCTCGGACAGGAAGCCGTAGCCGGGGTGGATGGCATCGGCGTGGCTTATCTCGGCGGCCGAGATGATGTTGGGGATGTTGAGGTAGGATTCGGCCGCCGGCGGCGGGCCGATGCAGATCGCCTCGTCGGCGAGCCGGACGTGCATCGCCTCGCTGTCCGCGGTGGAATGGACCGCGACCGTCTTGATTCCCATTTCGTGGCAGGCGCGGTGGATGCGCAAAGCGATCTCGCCGCGATTGGCGATCAGGACCTTCTGGATCATATCGTCACTCGACGATGACGAGCGGCTGGTCGAACTCGACCGGCTGCGCGTCGACGACGAGGACCTGGCGGACGGTTCCGGCGCGCGGCGCAACGATCGGGTTCATCACCTTCATCGCCTCGACGATGAGCAGCGTGTCGCCGACCTTGACGGTGTCGCCGGGGGCGACGAACGGCCTGGAGCCGGGCTCGCCGGACAGATAGGCGGTGCCGACCATCGGCGACTTGACCGCGCCGGGATGCGCCGCGGGCGGAACGTCGGCTGCCGGCGTGACGGGCGGCGGCGGAGCGGCGGCGGGCGCCCCCGCGGCGGCGGGAGCCGCCTGCGGAGCGGCCGCGGCGAAGGTCGCCTGACGCTTCACCGCGATCCGCCGCTCGCCGTCGACGACCTCGACCTCGGTCAGCTCGTTCGCGTCCAAAAGCTCGGCGAGCTGGCGGACAAGATCAACTTCGATGCGCATTCCTCCGGGAGCGGGCGCGCCGGGTTCGTCGGTCATTCTCTTCCCCTTGTTAGGCGCGCTTTACGGTCTGTCCCCGCTTCCCGCAACGGGGGAGCCGGTCACAGCCGGGCCGCCGCGTCCAGAGCGAGCTCGTAGCCGAGCGCTCCGAAGCCGCAGATGGTGCCGGCGGCGACCGGGGCGACGAAGCTCCGGCGCCGGAAGCTCTCGCGCGCCTGCGGGTTGGACAGGTGGACCTCGATCACCGGCACAGCCACCGCCTTCACCGCGTCGTGGAGGGCGACGGAGGTGTGGGTGAAGCCGCCGGGGTTGAGGATCACGGCCTTGGCCTCCTCGGACTGGGCCTCGTGCAGCCAGTCGATGAGATGCCCCTCGTGGTTCGACTGGCGGATATCGAGGACGAGGCCGAGGGCGCGGGCCCGGTCCTCGAGGCGCCCAGCAATGTCGTCGAGCGTGTCCGACCCGTAGACCTCGGGCTCGCGAAGGCCGAGCAGGTTGAGGTTGGGACCGTTGAGGACGTAGACGGTGGGTGGCTTCGGCATGGCGAGACGCTATAGGGGCATCGATCCCTGTTCCCAAGTTCGTTCGTGCCGAGCGAAGTCAAGGCGCGGGGCACCGAGGCCGAGGGCGCCCCTCGACTTCGCTCGGGACGAACGAGGTTGGTGTGGAGACCCTGGAAACCAATTCGATCACGGTCAACGGGCAGCACCGCCGCGTTGCCAAGGGCATCAGCGTGGCCGACCTGGCGCTCGAGCTCGGGCTCGAGCCGACCCGGGTGGCGGTGGAGCGCAATCTCGAGATCGTCGCCCGCTCGACCCTTGCCGAGGTGAAGGTCGAGGACGGCGACGATTACGAGATCGTCACCTTCGTAGGCGGAGGCTAAGCACCATGGACGCGATCACCACCACGGACCAGGATGCCTGGCAGGTCGCCGGCCGGAGCTTCCGCTCGCGCCTGATCGTCGGCACCGGCAAGTATAGGGACTTCGCTCAGAACGCCGCGGCCGTCGAGGCGTCGGGCGCCGAGATCGTCACCGTCGCTGTGCGGCGGGTCAACGTCTCCGATCCCAAGCAGCCGATGCTGATGGACTTCATCGATCCGAAGAAGATCGCCTACCTCCCCAATACCGCGGGCTGCTTCACCGCCGAGGAGGCGATCCGCACGCTCCGGCTGGCGCGCGAGGCGGGCGGGTGGACGCTGGTCAAGCTCGAGGTGCTCGGCGAGGCGAAGACCCTCTATCCCGACATGATAGAGACCCTGCGGGCGACCGAAATCCTCGCCAAGGAAGGGTTCGAGCCGATGGTCTATTGCGCCGACGATCCGATCGCGGCCAAGCGGCTGGAGGATGCCGGAGCGGTGGCGATCATGCCGCTCGGAGCGCCGATCGGCTCCGGGCTCGGCCTCCAGAACGAAGTGATGATCCGGATCATCGTCGAGCAGGCCAAGGTTCCGGTGCTGGTCGACGCGGGCGTCGGAACGGCATCGGACGCGGCGGTGGCGATGGAGCTGGGCTGCACCGGAGTGCTGATGAACACCGCCATCGCCGAGGCGAAGGACCCGGTGCTGATGGCCCGGGCGATGAAGCTTGCGGTCGAGAGCGGGCGGATGGCGTATCGCGCCGGGCGAATGGGCAAGCGCCGCTACGCCGATCCGTCGAGCCCGCTGGCGGGTTTGATCTGATCGGGATATACGCGTATATACGGAGCCGGAGGTTCGGCGATGATCGAGGTGGACAGCAAGACGTTCAAGAGCGGCAACAGCGAGGCGCTTCGCCTTCCCAAGGAGGTGGCGCTCGGAACCGACGTGGAGGTCACCATCCGGCGGGTCGGAGACGTTCTGACGATCACGCCCAAGAACCGGACGATGGCGGAACTGGTGCGCCGCTTGCGGGAGATCGGTCCGCCGCCCGACGGGGTGCAGGAGCGGGAGCCGATAGAATTCCCGAGCCGCCCCGGGCTCTGAGTGCGTCTTCTCTTCGATACCAGTGTCGCCATCGCGTTTCGGGACGGCGATGCGCACATCCTCGGTCGTTCGGCCGGCCTCGAGCCGGTGGCTTTGCTCTCCGCCGTTTCGGTGGTGGAACTCGAAGGAGGGTTGGCGCGCGCGCACGAAGGCCGCGAGCAGCGCCGCCGCGCGCTCGATGCGATGTACGAGGTGCTCGACATTCTGCCGTTCGGGCAGCGGGAGGCGGCGGTTTACGAGAGGATCGTCGAAACGCTCGGTTTCTCGCATTCGCTGATTATCGAGAGGATGATCGCCGCGCAGGCTATGGCCGTGGATGCGGTACTGGCTACTCTGAACGCCGCCGACTTCCGCGCCATACCGGACCTCAAGCTCGACGACTGGACCTTCTCGCCAAAGTAGCGCTTCCGTCCCTGTGGGCCGGAAGCTGGGCGCCCTTCGCGCGCGCCAGCGAGGAAGCGTTCGAGCCAGCCTTTCTCATATAGGTCGCGGCCGCGCTGCCGATCGAAGGCGGCGGCATTCTCCTCGGAGAGCCCGATCCGATCGAGCATCCTTCCTCCGCCGTCCGAGTTCTTGGCGGGGCGAGGATGCGGAAATGACAGACTTCGCGGCCCAGCGAGCGGAGATGGTCGAGCGGCAGCTGAAGGCGCGCGGAATCGGCGATCCCCGGCTGCTCGACGCCTTCCGTGCCGTTCCGCGCGAGCGCTTCGTTCCGGCGGAGGCGTCGGGTTCCGCCTATCAGGACGGCCCGCTTCCGATCGGGGCCGGACAGACGATCTCCCAGCCCTACATGGTTGCGACGATGATCGCTGCGGCCGAGGTCGCTCCGGGAAACCGGGTGCTCGAGGTCGGCGCCGGCTCGGGATATGCTGCGGCCGTGCTGGGCCGGATCGCCGACGCGGTGATCTCCGTCGAGCGGCACGCCGAGCTTGCCGCGGCCGCTCGCAAGCGGCTTGCCGCGCTGGGGTACGGCCATGTCCGGATCGTCGAGGGCGACGGGAGCACGGGCCGTCCGGACGAGGCGCCGTTCGACGCGATCCTGGTCGCGGCGAGCGGGAGCCATGTTCCGCAGGTCTTGCTGGAGCAGCTTCGCGTCGGCGGCGTTCTAGTGATGCCCGTGGGGGAGCCGGATGCGGTGCAGATCCTGGTCAAGGTGACCCGGACCGCCGAGGAGGATTATGAGCAGGAGGAGCTTGGACCGGTGCGCTTCGTGCCGCTGATCGGAAGGGAGGGGTGGAGCGACGAGGCTTCGGACGCGACCCTGCCGGAGCTGATCCGAGCCGCCGCCGAGCCGCTGCCCGACATCGACGATCCCGCTTTCGCCGAGGCGTTCGACCGTTTCGCCGATGCCCGGGTGGTGATGCTCGGCGAGTCCAGCCACGGGACGAGCGAGTTCTACCGGGCGCGGGCGGCGATCACCCGGCGGCTGGTCGAGCGGCACGGCTTCACCATCGTAGCGGTCGAGGCCGACTGGCCGGATGCGGCCTCGGTCGACCGTTTCGTGCGCCACCGCGCCCGCCGCGACGGCGAGGAGGAAGCGTTCCAGCGCTTCCCGACCTGGATGTGGCGGAATGCCGAGGTCGACGCATTCGTGCGTTGGCTGCGCGGGCACAATGAAGGCCGCGAGTACGAGGCGATGACGGGCTTTTACGGCCTCGACCTCTACAATCTCGGCGCTTCCATCCGGGCGGTGATCGACTTTCTCGACGAGGCGGATCCGGAGACGGCGAAGGTGGCGCGCAGGCGCTACGGATGCCTGTCGCCGTGGAGCCGCGACCCGGCCGAATATGGCCGAGTGGCGAGCAGCGACGGCTATGGGCGGTGCGAGGCCGGAGTCGTCGAGATGCTGAAGGAGCTGATGCGGCGGCGGATGGACTGTCTCTCGGAGGAATGCGACGAATGGCTCGACGCGGCCGCCAATGCGCGCCTGATCAAGAATGCCGAAGCCTATTACCGGGCGATGTACCAGGGATCCGCGGAGAGCTGGAATTTGCGCGACACGCACATGTTCGAGACCCTCTGCCAGCTGCTCGACGCGAAGGGGCCGGGCTCCAAGGCGGTGGTGTGGGCGCATAACAGCCATATCGGCAATGCCGCGCATACCGAGATGGGCCAGCTTCGGGAGGAGCTGAACATCGGCCAACTTGCCAAGGAGAGGTTCGGCGGCGACGCGCGCCTGATCGGCTTCGGCACCCATCACGGCACCGTCGCGGCGGCCGACGACTGGGACGAGCCGATGGACGTGAAGGCGGTGAAGCCCTCGCTCGCCGGCAGCTACGAGCGCGCCTCGCACGACAGCGGCGTGCCGCGATTCCTCCTCGACCTACGCGAAGGCGCGCTTGCCGGCCCGCTCGAGGAGGCGCTGCTCGAGCCCCGGTTGGAGCGCTTCATCGGCGTGATCTACCGGCCGGCGACGGAACGGTGGAGCCACTATGCCGAGGCGGTGCTTCCCAATCAATTCGACGCGTGGGTGTGGTTCGACGAGACCCGGGCGGTGACGCCTCTGCCGGGCGAGCAGCGGCCGGGCGAGGAGGAAACCTACCCGTTCGGGCTGTGAGCGAGCAACGTCGACGCGACCATCAGCGCGCCGACCGCGGCGGCGGCGAGGCTGGCGAAGAGGACGGCGCCGGCGGCGGCATCCTTGGCATGGCCGATCTCCTCCGCCCAGTCCGGATGGAGGCGATCGGCGAGATATTCCAGGGCGCCGTTCGCCGCCTCGAGGGCGAGGACGAGGCCGGTCGAGAGCAGCACCAGCGCGGCCCAGAGCAGGCCTGGCCGAAGCAGGACGAGGGCGGCGGTCGCGGCGAAGCCCAGGAACGCCTGCGTGCGGAAGCTCTTCTCGCGCCGGGCGACGATGCGGATCCCGGCGAGGGCGAATCCCAACCGGACCCCGAACGGGCGGTTCTTGGCCGGCAGGAGGTCAGGCGGCGGCCGGTTCAACGCGCTCTACCTTGGCGGGAGGATCGCCGCGCGCGCTGACCTTCGACAGCACGCCTTCCAGCAGCGGGGTCATCACGCCGAGCCGGCGGGCCTTGATGACCAAGTCCCAGAGCGGCTCGAACTTCTTCCAGCCGGCGGCGTAGAAGAAATGCTTGGCGCGGTGGCGGGGGGTGGCGTGGGTCCAGGCGGCGCGAGCGATGCTGCGCCAGCCGTAGAAGTCGCGATAGGCGCGGTCGTAGCCGGCCTTGAGCGCGTCGGCGGTGAGGCGGGCGGGGCGGTAGACGACGTGACGGGTGTCGTAGCGGTCCCAATCGCGGGTGGCGATCCGGCCGGCCGCCTCCATCGCCGCGTGGAGCCGGGTTCCGGGATAGGGCGTCTGGATGTGGAAGGTGGCGGTGGTGATTCCGTTCTCCACCGCCCAGCCGACCGTTCGGTCGAACACGTCCGGGCCGTCGTCGTCCATTCCGAAGACGAAGGAGCCGTTGATCATGATCCCTAGGCCGCTCAGCCGGCGGGCGACCTCGGCATAGTCGCGCGCCAGATTCTGCTTCTTGTTGCTGGAGCGCAGATTGTCGGGGCTGAACGTCTCGAAGCCGACGAACAGGCTGCGCAGGCCCGCTTCGGCGGCGCGCTCGATGAGGTCGCCGCGAAGGACGGAATCCACCGTTGCCGCGCCCTGGAACAGCCGGCCCATGCCGCGCATCCCATCGAACAGACCCTCGGCGAAGCGGCGATTGCCGAGCAAATGGTCGTCGAGGAAGTAGAGGTGGCGGCCGGGCAGGCGCTCGATCTCGGCCAGCGCCTCGTCGACCCGTTGCGTATAGAAGCTCCTGCCGCCCTGGAAGAAGGCGTCCTTGTAGCAGAAGTCGCAATGCTGCGGGCAGCCGCGGGTGACCACGATCGAATTGGGGACGAGGTAGAGGCGCCGCTTGATCAGGTCGCGGCGGATGGGAGGAAGGCCTTCGAGGCTGCGTCCGCCGGCGGAATCGTAGCGGGGCCGCGGCAGGCCGGCCTTGAGGTCGGCGAGGAACCGCGGGAAGGTCTGCTCCCCCGGGCCGACGAAAATCGCATCGGCATGAGGCGCCGCCTCGTCGGGGAGCGAGGTGACGTGAAGGCCGCCCAGCGCGACGAAGCAGCCCTTCGCCCGGTAAAGGTCTGCAAGCGCATAGGCGCGGTAGGCGTTGGTGATGTAGACCTGGATGACGACCAGGTCGGGCCGATCGTCGGTGCGCACCGTCTCGACATGGGCGTCGACCAGCTCCGCCTCGTCGTCGGGGCCCAGGAAGGCGGCGAGCGTGGCGAGCCCGAGGGGCGGGAAGAGCGAATATTTGATCGGCCGCCAGAACGGGCTTTCCGCCTCGGTGAGGGCCGGCAGGATGAACTTGACCTTCATTGCGCTGGCATACGCCTTTGCCGGCGCAAGGATGGCGCGGCGGCGGTGACGATCCGGCCCGAAGGCGGTGCAGATCCGGCGCAGCGCGGCGGGCGGGCGGCGGGCGAAGGAACCCCCCGCCGCTCCTGCGGGTTCTAACGCAGGTTAAGCGGCGCCCGCTCCCGAGGCGCCGGACCGGGTAAAGGACCGCGACATGGGCGAATTCACCGACAGGCTCAAAGGCAATGTCAATCAGGCGATCGGCGACGTGAAGCAGGAAAGCGCCGATCCGGACGTTCGCGCCGAGGGCGATGCGCAGAAGCTGAAGGGCACCGGCCAGGACCTCAAGGGCAAGGTCAAGGGCGTCATCAACGACCTTTGAGAACCGCCTTGTGTATCTAGGCGATTGAACGTCCCGTCGTCCCAGCGCAGGGTCCCATCAAAGTATTACTTTGATGGGACCCAAGGCTGGGACCCCGGCGGGTGAAGAACACGGCGCTTTTCACCCCCTGGGGCCCCAGCCTTCGCTGGGGCGACGGTTACGCCTTAGCCCGCTCCCGGATGCGGGCGATCGTCGTCGCGTTGGTGATGTGCTCGACGTCGGTCTTGAGGTGGAGGAGCCTTACGCCCTTCTCGGCTAGAGCGCGGTCGAGGGTGGGGGCGAAGGCCTGCGTGCTCTCCACGGTCTCCGCCCAGCAGCCATAGGCGCGGGCGAGGGCGGCGAAGTCCGGATTGACCAGGTCGGTGCCGGAGAGGCGCTCCGGATATTCGCGCTCCTGGTGCATCCGGATCGTCCCGTAGCTGCCATTGTCGATGACCAGGACCAGCATGTCGCAGCCGTAGCGCACCGCGGTGGCGAGCTCCTGGCCGTTCATCAGGAAATCGCCGTCGCCGGCGGGGACGAGCACCGTGGAGCCCGGCCGGCGAAGGGCGGCGGCCACTGCGGCGGGCAGGCCGTAGCCCATCGAGCCGTTGGTCGGCGCAAGCTGGCAGGGGAAGGCGCCGAAGCGCCAGAAGCGGTGGAACCAGCCCGAGAAATTGCCGGCGCCGTTGCAGACGATCGTGTCGGCCGGGAGCCGCTCGCGAAGGGCGGCGACGGCTAGGCCGAGGTCGAGCGGTGCGCCCGACGGCTTGGGCGTCGACCATTCCAGCCATTCGGAATGCGCCTCGGCTCCGGTGGAGAAGGAGACGACCTCGTCCTCCCAAGCCGAGACGAGCTCGGCGAAATCGTGCATGTCGGCGCAGATCGGGAGGCAGGTCTTGTAGACCCGGTTGAGCTCGTTGGGGTCCGGGTGGACGTGGACAAGCGTCTGATCGGGGTGATCCGGGGTGACGAGCGTGTAGCCGTCGGTGGTCGCCTCGCCGAGGCGGGGCCCGACGACGAGGAGGAGGTCGGCCTCGCGGATGCGCTGGAGCAGCTTGGGGTTCGGCCCGTAGCCGAGATTGCCGGCATAGACGGGGGAAGCGTTGGGGAATGCGTCCTGACGGCGGAAGGCGCAGGCGACGGGGAGGCCGATCCGCTCGGCGAACTCGGTGAAATAGTGGCTCGCGCCCGCGTCCCAGCCGGCGCCGCCGACGATCGCCACCGGCGCGCAGGCGTGCTTCAGCAGGTCCATGAGCGCGGCGGCGGCCATCGGGTCGGCGGCCTGGACCGGGGGCCGGACGGCGGGCCGGTCGAGCGCTTCCGCTTCCTCGCGAAGCATGTCCTCGGGAAGGGCGAGGACGACGGGGCCGGGACGGCCCGAAATAGCGGTTGCCCAGGCGCGGGCGACATATTCCGGAATGCGGGCCGGGTCGTCGATCCGCGCCGCCCATTTGGCGAGCGGGCGGAACATCGCCGCGAAATCCACCTCCTGGAAACCCTCGCGGTCGCGATCGGCGCGGGCGACGTCGCCGATGAAGAGGATCATCGGCGTAGAATCCTGGAAGGCGGTGTGAACCCCGACCGACGCGTTGGTGGCGCCGGGGCCGCGGGTGACGAAGGCCACGCCCGGGCGGCCGGTAAGCTTTCCGTCGGCCTCGGCCATGTAGGCGACTCCGCCTTCCTGGCGGCAGACGACGAGGTCGATTTCGGGGCTGTCGTGGAGCGCGTCGAGGACGGCGAGGAAGCTTTCGCCGGGGACGGTGAAGATCCGGTCGCAGCCTTGGGCGAGGAGGTTATCGACGAGGATCCGGCCGCCGGTGCGCTTGTCAGTCATGCCCGCCCGGTAACGCGCCGCAGAGGCGAAGGGAAGGCAGGCCCGCTTGACCTGACGTTCGCGTAAAGTAGGAGGGGCGCAACAACCGGAGGAAGAGGCGATGACGAAGAGCGAAATGGCGGCGGCCCTCAACGAGAAGAGCGCCTGGCTTCCCGGCAAAAGGGTGAAGCTGGACTATGGCTCCGAGGGCGTGGTCATGCTCGACGGCGCGGCGGGGCAGGTTTCCGAGGAGGACGGAAATGCCGACACGACGATCAAGGTCAGCTGGGAAGACTGGCAGGCGATGACCGAAGGCAAGCTCGACGGGATGACCGCCTTCATGCAGGGCAAGCTCCGGGTCGAGGGCGACATGTCGAATGCGATGCAGCTTCAGGGCGTACTGGCGAAGCTCCGGGGGTGAGAAACCAGATCCTCCCCGGTACGGGGAGGGGGACCGCGCGCGAAGGGCGTGGTGGAGGGGCTGACTCGAAGTTCGTGCCCGCCCCTCCACCAGGCTTCGCCTGGTCCCCCTCCCCGTGCCGGGGAGGATCTAAAGAATCAGGCCAGCGCCCGCTCCAGCAGGTCCTCGAGATCGAGGCCGAGGCGGCGGATCTGCGCGGCGACGGCGGGCCAGCGGTGGTTGAGGAAATCGTCGCGTTCGGCGGTCCGCAGGCGCTCGGCGGCGCCGTCGGCGACGAACATGCCGACCCCGCGCTTCACCACCACAAGCCCTTCGTCCTGGAAGGTCTGATAGGCCTTTGCGACGGTCAGCGGATTGGCGCCATGCTCGGCGGCGAGGCTTCGCACCGACGGCAGCGGATCGCCGTCGCCGACCCGGCCGTCGAGAATCAGGGCCGCGATGGAATCGCGGAGGCGGAGGTAGACGGGACGATCTTCGGGCACAGCGACGTAGTGTAGTAATACAGCGGGTCGGTCAAGTGCCCTGGTCCTCCCCCCCAAACCTTAAGACCCGGTAATCTGCCGCTGGGCGCCGCCCTGTGCTCCACCGCGCCTGCGCGCCTCATCAATGATAACTTCGAGGCGTATCAGGCGCTCGCGCGTCTCAACGTGAGCCTGCGAAAGCCGCTCGACCTCGGACGCGAGGGTCTGCAGGCGGTGTTCGAGTAGCAACACCTTCCGAAGCCCGGCAAGCACATCCCCTAAGACGCTCACACCACGAAACCTCCGAACTCAATGCTCCCCGACGACAATTCCGCTTCAAAGCGGCTGCGGATGGTCGCCTCCCGATCAGTATCCAAGGCACTTCGAACAGTATCAATTGCGCGATCGAGCGAGACACTCATTCTCGCAGCTGCCCTTTCGAGTTCCGCCGCCACGGCCCTAAGTTCGATTTCCTCGCTTTGATCGGCAGCAGGCTGAACTTTCTGCTGAATGCCTTCCTCGGAGCCTGCCTTTCTCGACTGTTCCTCTTCTGCAGCGCTCTCGCGGACATTAGAGATACGCAAGATGGTGTGCTGCTGCCGATGGCCTTTCTTTCTTCGATGACTGTTACGTCCCCGCTTCTTGAAGACGATAACCTTTTGACCCGCCCCTTCCGCTACGATTTCGGCAGAAACCGTCACTCCTTGCGTCAAGGAGCCGTCCGGATCTCCAGCCGCAAGCAACAAGTCGCGCAGCGAGAGGCCCTGGTTTGCGACCGGAGCCAAGACGATCCGGCCGGATTCCATGGTAACATGAAAATTGGCCACATCCTCAGGCGCCGGTTTCCGGTGAGGACCTGCCTTCTCTGCGCCTAATCCCATGGAAGCCTCCAGAGGCAAAGCTAGTCCCGGGGGCCGCAAGCTACAAGCGTCTAACTGGCTGGCGAGTCAACCGGCTCCCACTCGCTGACGATCTGGTCGATCGCCGGCCGAGGCCGTTCCTCGAGCGGCTGGGCCGGGGTGCCGAGGTAGATGAAGCCGGCGACGCGCTCGTGGGGGCGGCCGCCGAGGCCTTCGAGGAGGAGCGGGGAATAGGCCGCCCAGCCGGTGATCCAGCCGCCCGTAAAGCCGTGGGCGTGGGCGGCGAGGAGGAGGTTCATGCAGGCGGCGCCGCAGCTCAGCTCCTGCTCCCAGAGCGGGATCTTGGTGCCTTCGACGGGGCTTGAGAGGACGACGACGAGCTCGGGCGCCTGGAGGGCGAAGCGGTCGACGGCCTCCAGCTCGAGCCGGTTCGGGGCTTCGGCGTGGCCCGCGCGGTAGGCGCGTTCGGCGAGGTCGCGGAACGCCGGGCGCGCCTCGCGGCCGATATGGATGAAGCGCCAGGGGGCGAGCTTGCCATGATCCGGCGTTCGGGCGGCGACGGCGAGGATATCGGCGAGCTGCCGGGGGTCGGGCCCCGGCCCGGTCATGTCGCGCGGGCGGCCCGAGCGGCGGGTGCGCAGCAAGGCGAGGATCGAGGAGTGGTCGTTAAGCATGCGGGAAACTCACCTGGGCTGGATCGACGTCAGGCGCTTCCTCCCTCTCCCCCAGGGGGAGAGGGTTGGGGTGAGGGGGTTCGACGTCGGCGGCTCACCTCCAGCGCCGAGCCCCCTCACCCTACCCTCTCCCCGCCGGGGAGAGGGATGACTGCTCCCGAGAGCCGAATGTGGATGCCCGGTAGCAGCACCCCGACGCCGCAACAATCCGGCTTCACAAGCCGGTTTTCGCCGTTAGGGTGCGCCGCTCATAAAGAGGCCGGACGGGTAAGATCCGGCCCGACAGGAGAGGCGAATGGTCAACGTAGCCCCCGAAACCACGACCGAAGGAGAGCATCCGGACGTCAGCCGCACCGACGGCGACACCTGGTTCGGCCATCCCCGCCAGCTGGCGCGGCTGTTCACGACCGAGATGTGGGAACGGTTCGGCTATTACGGAATGCGGGCGCTCCTGACGCTCTATTTGACCAAGCATTTCCTGTTCAGCGACCAGACCACCAACGGCCTCTATGGCGGCTTCACCGCGCTGGTTTACCTGACGCCCCTGATCGGCGGCCTGATGGCGGACCGCTTCCTCGGCTCGAAAAAGGCGGTGAAGTTCGGCGCCCTGGTCATGGCCTGCGGCTATTTCGTGCTGTGCTTCGGCGGCGAGACCGCCAAGCCGCACGCGATCATCGACGGCCAGCGCTACGAGGTGCAGGTCAAGAACGCGATCGACCGGCCGACCAGCACGGGCGAGGAGCAGCGCTTCGTCATCGCCGACAACAAGCCGCTCCTCATCCGCGGAAACGAGGACGGCACCGTCTCGCTGCTGGCGCCGGACGGCAGCGTCGCGCGCAATCTCGCCAAGGGACAGTTCGACTCCGGCGCCGACCGGTCGATGCTGTTCACCCTGCTGATGCTGATCGGCCTCACCATGGTCACCGTCGGCAACGGCTTCTTCAAGCCCAACATCTCCACCATCGTCGGCTCGCTCTACAGTCAGGGCGACCGGCGAAGGGATGCGGGCTTCACCATCTTCTACATGGGCATCAACCTGGGATCGCTCTTCTCGCAGCTGCTTTGTCCGTTCCTCGCCGACACGGTCGGCTGGTGGGCCGGATTCGGGCTCGCGGCGCTCGGCATGCTGTTCTCGTGGAGCCTCATCCAGTTCGACGGCGGCCGTCTCTCGGGCTACGGCGAGCCGCCGGTGCGCGAGGGCGCGGACCGCTCGCTCATCATCTATGCCGGAGCGATGGTCGCGATCCCGATCGTGCTCTTCCTGTTCTGGAACCTGATGAACGCGCCCAAACCCGAGCCCGGCGCCGGAATCGCCGGCTACCTCCTTCACCTGCCGATCATGGGCAAGGTCCTGTTCTTCACCTTCCTGCTGGGGATCCCCGGGATCCTGATCTGGTCGGCCAAGGCGGGCGACCGGCGCGAGTTCCAGATGATGCTGGCGGCGATGGTCCTCATCGTCTTCAACGTCGTCTTCTGGACCCTGTTCGAGCAGGCGGGCTCCTCGCTCACCCTGTTCGCCGACCGCAACACCGACCTGTCGATCTTCGGCCTGTTCAGCATCTCGGCGGGGCAGACGCAGTTCTTCAACGCCTTCTTCATCGTCGCCCTGGCGCCGCTGTTCAGCATCATGTGGAACGCCATGGCGCGGCGCGGCGTCGAGCCGACCATTCCCATCAAGTTCGGCATCGCGCTGATGGGCGTCGGCATCGGCTTCCTGTTCCTCGTCTGGGGGACGCAGTTCGCCGGCTCCGACTTCAAGGTCGCGATCTGGTGGCTGGCCGGCCTCTACTTCATCCACTCCGCCGCGGAGCTGTGCATCTCGCCGGTCGGCCTGTCGATGATCACCAAGCTGTCGATCGCCCGCATCGTCGGTCTGATGATGGGCGTGTGGTTTCTGTCCATCTCGGTCGCCCAATATGTCGCCGGTGTGGTCGCCCAGGTGGCGAGCGTCGAGACGGTGGGCGGGCAGGTGACCAACCTCAAGGTCAGCCTCGACACCTATTCGGGCGTGTTCTGGAAGATCGGCCTCATCTCGATGGGGATCGGCCTGCTCCTCCTCCTCATCTCCCCCCTGCTGAAGAAGTGGATGCATGGCGTTAAATAAGCTCGGCCGCCTCGCTCTCGCCGCCGCCGCGGCCGGCCTCGCGGCCGGCTGCACCCAGGACAAGCCGCGGACCGCTTCCACCGAGGCGGCCCCGCGCACTCCGCCCAAGACCTATTCGCACGACCCCTATCCCTCGACCTATCGCGCCTATCCCGGAGTCCTGACGGCGATTACCGGCGGCACCGTCTTCGACGGCGAGGGAGCGCGGTTCGAGAACGGGACGGTGATCCTTGCCGACGGCAAGGTCCAGGCGGTCGGCGGGCCGGACACTCCGGTGCCCGAAGGCGCGACCCGGATCGACGCGCGCGGCAAGTGGGTCACTCCGGGCGTGATCGACATCCACAGTCACTTGGGCGACTATCCCTCGCCCGCGGTCGAGGCGCATTCGGACGGCAACGAGGCGACCGGCCCGGTCCACCCCGACGTCTGGGCCGAGCACAGCGTCTGGCCGCAGGATCCCGGCTTCACCCGGGCGCTGGCGAACGGCGGCGTGACGACGCTTGAGATCCTTCCCGGATCGGCCAATCTGTTCGGCGGCCGCTCGGTGGTGCTGAAGAACGTTCCGGCGCGCACCGTCCAGCAGATGAAGTTCCCGGGCGCGCCCTACGGCCTAAAGATGGCGTGCGGCGAGAATCCCAAGCGGGTCTATGGCAGCCGCAACCAGTCTCCCTCGACCCGGATGGGCAATATCGCCGTCGACCGGGCGACCTGGGCGCGGGCGGCCGAATACAAGCGCAAGTGGGACAATTACGAGCGCAACGGCGGCGACATGCCGACCCGCGACATCGGCATGGATACGCTTCGCGGCGTGCTGGCCGGCGAGATCCTCGTCCAGAACCATTGCTACCGCGCCGACGAAATGGCCATCGTCATGGATATGGCCAAGGAGTTCGGCTATCACGTGGCCGCCTTCCACCATGCGGTCGAGGCCTACAAGATCGCCGACCTGCTGAAGCAGAACGGGGTCTGCGCGGCGATGTGGGCGGACTGGTGGGGCTTCAAGATGGAAGCCTATGACGGGGTGAACGAGAATATCGCGCTGGTGCACAATGCGGGCGCCTGCGCGATCGTCCATTCCGACGATCCGAACGGCATCCAGCGGCTCTACCAGGAGGCTGCCAAGGCGCTCGCGGCCGGGCGGCGGATCGGGATCAACATCCCCGAGGAAGTGGCCTGGGAATGGCTTAGCTGGAACCCGGCCAAGGCGCTCGGCATCGGCGAGCGCACCGGAAGCCTTCGCGCCGGCAAGATGGGCGACGTGGTGATGTGGAACGGCAATCCGTTCAGCGTCTACACGCGGCCAGAACGGGTGTGGATCGACGGCGCGCTGATGTACGACGCCAACGACCCGAGCCGCCGGCCGGTGAGCGATTTCGAGCTTGGCCAGCCCGGCGAAGGGGACGTGAAGTGAGCGGGTTCAAGCAAATCCTCCCCTGGAAGGGGAGGGGGACCGTGCGCAGCACGGTGGAGGGGTATCAGAGTCCGCGCTTTGCCTCTGAGGCTGACACCCCTCCGTCAGCCCTTCGGGCTGCCACCTCCCCCATCGGGGGAGGATTGTTGGGACTGGCCCTCGCAATGTGTGCAGCCGCCCCCGCCGCGGCTCAGACCGTCGCGATCACCGGGGGCACCGTGGCGCTGGGGGACGGGTCGGAGCCGATCCAGGGCGGCACCGTCGTCATCCGCGACGGGCGGATCGTCTCGGCGGGACGCGGAGTCGCGGTTCCGGCGGGGGCGCAGGTGGTGGACGCGACCGGCAAGTGGGTGACGCCGGGGATCGTCGCGGGCTTCTCGCGGATCGGGCTGGTCGAGGTCGACGCGGTCGACGCGACCAACGACGTCGAGGCGGGCAATTCGCCGTTCAGCGCGGCGATCGACGTGGCTCCGGCGGTCAATCCGCGCGCTTCGGCGATCGCGATCAACCGCGCCGGCGGCGTGACCCGGGCGATCGTCGCCCCGGCGACGGCACGGAGCATCTTCGCCGGCCAGGGCGCGGTGATCGATCTCGGCGCGGACATGAACGCGGTGACGAGGGCGCGCGCCTTCCAGTTCGTCGAGTTCGGCGAGCAGGGCAGCCGCGAGGCGGGCGGAAGCCGGGCGGCGATGCACGTCTTGTTCCGCAACGCGCTTCGCGAGGCGCGCGACATCAGCCGCTATTCCGGAATTCCGTCCGGCGGCGGCGCGGCGCGCCAGGCGCGGGCGAACGACCAGCGCGACCTTCCGCTGGAGGAAGTGCCGGGAAGCAACGGCCTGCTCGGCGCCAACGTGAACCGGCCGGACGACGTGCTCCTGACCCGCTTCGACGCCGCGGCGCTGGTCCCGGTGCTTCAGGGGCGCCAGCTGCTTCTCGTCCACGTCGAGCGGGCGGCCGACATCCTCCAGGCGCTATCGCTTCGTAAGGAATTCCCCAACCTCCGGCTGGTGCTGGTCGGCGTCGCCGAGGGTTGGACGGTGGCGAAGGACATCGCGGCGGCCGGGGTCCCCGTGATCGCTTCGGCCCTGACCGACCTTCCCAACAGCTTCGAGCAGCTCGCCTCCACCCAGTCCAATATCGGCCGGATGCGCGCCGCCGGGGTGCGGGTGGCGATCGGGATGATCGACGACGAGGAAGCGCGCCAGGTGCGACTGTCGCGGCAATATGCCGGCAATCTGGTCGCGGTCGGACGGCTGCCCGGTGCGACCGGGCTCAGCTGGGGCCAGGCGCTCGAAGCGATCACCTCGGCGCCTGCCGAGGCGGTCGGGATGGGCGGCGATTTCGGATCGCTCCGCCCCGGCCGGCGCGCCGACGTTGTGGTGTGGGACGGCGATCCGCTCGAGAACAGCTCGGCCGCCGAGATCGTGCTGATCGACGGGGTCCAGCAGCCGCTGTCGAACCGGCAGACCAAGCTTCGCGACCGCTACCGGACTCCGGGCGAAGGGCAATTGCCCAAGGCCTACCAGAAGTGATCGCCCTCGCGAGCCTGACGCTCGCGACGATCGCCTTCGTCGGCTCGCATTTCGCGATGTCGCACCCGCTCCGGCTGCGGATGATCGGCGCGCTCGGCGAGGCCGGGTTCCAGGGCGCCTATTCGGTCGTCTCGGCGCTGCTTCTGCTGTGGATGATCGTCGCGTGGCACTGGGCGAGCGGGCTGCCGCTGTGGATCGCGCCCGACCTGTGGTGGCCGGTGGCCTCGGCGCTCATGCTCGCGGCGTGCATCCTGCTGGTCGGCTCGTTCGTCCGAAACCCGGCTTTTCCCCATCCCGGGGCGGGCAAGCGGCCGGTTCGGCCCGCGAGCGGGGTGTTCGCGATCACCCGCCACCCGATGAACTGGGCCTTCGCCTTGTGGGCGATGGTCCACCTGTCGCTCTGGTGGTCGCCGCGCAACCTGGTCGTCGCGGCCGGGATCCTGGTGCTCGCGATCGGCGGATCGGTGGGGCAGGACCGCAAGAAGCGGGCGTCGCTCGGCGAAAGCTGGCGGCAGTGGGAAGCGCGCACGTCGTTCGTGCCCTTCGGGGCGCTGGCGACGGGCCGCGCGCGATGGTCGCAGGCGGCGCCGGGGTGGATTGCGGGGCTTGGTGGGCTGGCTTTGTGGCTGGCGGTGACGACGTTCCACGCGGCCACGGTCTCGCCGTTGGTGTGGCTGTGGCAGAGCGCGGGGTAGGCTCCCTCTCCCCATGGGGAGAGGGTTGGGGTGAGGGGGCTCCGAGTCAGCGATTAAGCTCGGGCGCCGAACCCCCTCACCCTACCCTCTCCCCCAAGGGGAGAGGGGATAAAAGGTGCAACCGACGCAAGCGCAAGCGGTTCTCACCGCCATGAAAGCTTCCGCCCTGCTCCTCGCGCTTGCGCTCGCCGGCTGCGCGACCGCGCCCGCCGCCCGGACCGTCGCCGCCGACGATCCGCGCTCTTTCGCGCCGATCGATCCGAACCGGCTTTCGTTGATCACCCGAAGCCTCGCTTCGGACGATTTCGAGGGCCGGGGGCCTGGGACGGCGGGGGAGGCGAAGACTATCGCCTATCTCACCGAGCAGTTCCGCCAGCTCGGGCTCGAGCCGGGCGGTCCGGGCGGAAGCTGGACCCAGACGGTGCCGCTGATCCGCACCCAGATCGACAAGGGCGGAACCGCCGCGATGACGATGGCGGGGCAGAGAATCCCGCTGCGCTTCCCGCAGGACATCTACCTAAGCAGCGTCCGCGAGACCGACCGGGCCCGGATCGCCGACGCGCCGGTGGTGTTCGTCGGCTACGGAGTCAACGCTGCGGAGCGCGGCTGGGACGATTTCAAGGGCGTCGACCTCAAGGGCAAGGTCGCTCTGTTCCTGGTCAACGATCCCGACTTCGAGGCGGCCGCGGGCGAGCCGGCGGCGGGCAAGTTTTCGGGCCAGGCGATGACCTATTACGGCCGCTGGACCTACAAATATGAGGAGGCGGCGAGGCGCGGCGCGGTGGCGGCTCTGATCGTCCACGAGTCCGCCGGCGCGGGCTATGGCTGGAACACGGTCCAGGCGCCGGGCGGCGAGAATTACAATATCGTGCTGGGCCCGGGCGCTCAGCAGCCGGTGCTTCTGCAAGGCTGGATACAGCGGCCGATCGCCGAGGACCTGTTCCGTCGCGCGGGGCTAGATTTCGAGGCCGTGAAGCGCCAGGCGCGGACGCCCGGCTTTCGCCCTGTCGAGCTCGGCGCGCGCTTCTCGGCTGACTTCGGGGTGGAAACGAACCGGGTCGAGAGCCGCAACGTCATCGCGAAGCTGCCGGGGGCGAAGCGGCCGGACGAGACGATCATGTTCTCGGGCCATTGGGACGCCTACGGCCTCGGCGCGCCCGATGCGCGGGGACGCAGGATCAGACCCGGCGCCGCCGACGACGGGCTCGGCCTGGCGGGCGTTCTGGAGATCGCCCGCGCCTTCAAGGCGGGGCCGAGGCCGGACCGCACCTTGCTGTTCGCCGCGTGGACGGCAGAGGAACGGGGCCTGCTCGGCTCGGAATATTTCGCCTCGAACCCGCTTTATCCGGCCGAGAAGATGGTGGCGAACATCACCCTCGACACGCTTCAGCCGGTCGGGCCGGCGCGCGACGTGATCCTGATCGGTCAGGGCCAGAGCGAGCTCGAGGAGACGATGCGCCGGCTCGCCGCGGCGCAGGGCCGCTACGTCACTCCGGATTCGCACCCGGAGCGGGGGCTGTTCTACCGCGCCGATCATTTCGCGATGGCGAAGCGGGGCGTGCCGGTGCTTCTGCTGATGGCGCTGGGCGCGGGGCCGGACCTGGTGAACGGCGGCCGGACCGCCGGCGACCGCTGGGTGAGCGAGTTCACCGCCAATTGCTATCACCAGACCTGCGACGAATGGCGGCCCGATTGGGATCTGCGCGGAGCGGCGCAGGACGTGGCGCTGGCCTACGGGATCGGGCGGGAGCTGGCGTTCGGCACGCGCTGGCCGCAATGGAGCGCGGGCTCGGAATTCCGGCCGGTTCGGGAGCGGTCGGCGGCCGCCCGGCGGTGACTAAGCCCCTCTCCCCATTGGGGAGAGGGGAAGAGCTAGTTCGCCGGCTGGGCGAGCCAGCGGCCGGAGGTTTCGAATTCCGGCTTCACCGTCGAGACGGGGAGGCGATCGTCGACCGCCGGCGCCGGCGCCGGAGCCGGAGCGGCTTCGGTCACGGCGATCGGTCCGTAGCCCGAGAGCGGCAGAGCCGCCGCCGGGAGCAAGGTCGCCGACGCCGTGCGGCCCAGCGATATGGGAAGGCGGTTGGCGATGATCGTCGCGGGCGAGGGCTCGCGGCCGGCATAAAGCTGGCTGAAGGCGGCGGGGGCGCCCCAGCTACCGGGAGTCCGGTAGAAGATGTGGTTGCCGATCACCGCCGCCTTGGCGAGGCGATAGGCCCAGACCGGAAGGACCTGCTGGGTGTGGTAATGGGTGGCCAGGCCGACGGGCGCGTAGGCTTTGCCGGCGAGCGCCTCGGCGGCGATGCGGCGGGCGGCGAGCCAGGCGGGGCCGGCGGGCGCAAGAGCGAGCGAGCCGTCGCAGGTGAAGGTGAACTGGCAGCCGCCGCCGGCGCGCAGCGGCCCCTGGTAGACGACCCCGCAGACGCTGCCCGGATAAGCGGGGTGGCGGACGCGGTTCAATACGACCTGGGCGACGGCGCGCTGGCCGTCCTCGGTTTCCGAGCGGGCTTCGTAATAAACCGCTTCGGAAAGGCATTGGAGCGAGCGCAGGCGGTCGATCGGACCCGAGCCGCGGAAGGCGAAGGCGCCGGCGCTCGGGCCGACCTCGCCGGCAAACGGGATGGACGCGTTGATCGCCGCGGCGTCGGTCGGCGAGACCGGCTGGAGGAGCATCGGCTCCGGCTCGGGCGGCGCGGGAACCACGGCCAGCCGCTCGGCAACCCTGGCGGGCGGGGCGGCGGAAGCGAGCGGGCGGACGGCAGCGGACGGAACGCACGACGCGCTTCCGAGGAGCAAGGCGAGGCAGGCAAGTTCGCGCCCTCGGGCGTGAAGCGCCTCCTCCAGCAACTTGATCATCAGCGTGTTACGCACGTCGGGCAGGTCCTCGGCGGTTCGGTGAGAGGCCGCCTAGCGTCAGATAGCTCAACAAGTTGCCACCATTCTGCCCCCCGATTTCGACTGTGCCGGAACGGGACGGACGCGGCACGGCGCTTAATATTTCGCAGGAGAGCGCTTTTCTGGATCGGAGCGGGGGGCGGGGACGTTGGAGGGGCTGATCCACGATAGGAATTGGCGTAGATGCGTAGAGCTTTGGTGTGCGTGTCGCTTGCGGCTTTGGCCGTCGGCGGTTGTAATGTGGTCTCCAGCAACAACAATGAAGGCGGAGGCGGCCAGGGGCCGGTTCAGACCGAGGTCGCGAACGTCACGCCCGAGGCGCTGAAGGCCGCCGTCACCGACCCCGAGGTGAAGCGTTTCTACGAGGCGAGGAACTGGGCGCCGGTTTGGGACAAGGCGCGCGCGGCCGACCTCACGGGCGCTTTCCAGGACGCCGAGCGCCACGCCTTGCAGGGCGCCGCGTTCATCCGCGACGTCAAGCAGGAGAACGACCCGGCCCAGCGCGAGGCGGCGATGACCAAGAACGCGCTCGACTACGCCAAGGCGCTGGCGGTCGGGATCGTCGATCCGCGCAAGGTCTTCGACCCCTATACGGTGCCGATGAACCAGGTCGACGTCGCGGCGGGCCTTCGCCAGGCCGTCGACAAGGGCAATGTTCGCGAATGGCTTGCGAGCCTGGCGCCCCAGGACGCCGAATATAAGGCGCTGTCGGACTCCTATGTGCGCTACGCGCAGGGCGCCAAGGGGCCGAGCCGCCAGCCGGTGCCCGTCGGCGAGACCATCCATGTCGGCGACAGCGACAAGCGCCTTCCGGCGATCGCCGCGGCGCTCCAGGCCAATGGCTACATGCCGGCGGCGCAGCAGCCCGCGCCCGCCGGCGGGGCCCCGGCGAAGGGCAAGGCGGCCCCGCCGTCCGCGCGCTATTCGAACGAGATGGCGGAGGCGGTGAAGCGCGTTCAGCAGGACTATGGGATCAAGCCCGACGGCGTGATCGGCAATTCGACCCTGGAGGCGCTCAATACGGGGGCCGCCGAGCGGGCGCGCATCCTGGCGGTGAACCTGGAGCGGCGGCGCTGGCTGAACCGCACGCCGCCGGCGACCCGGATCGACGTCAATACGGCGGCGACGATGCTCACCTATTGGCGCGACGGACAGGTAAAGGACAAGCGCGCGGTGGTCGCCGGCCAGACGGACTGGGAGACTCCGGAGCTCGGCTCGCCGATCTTCCGGCTGGTCGCCAATCCCGATTGGAGCATTCCGGAGTCGATCGCCAAGGAAGAGATCATGCCGAAGGGCGCCGCCTACATGGCGAAGGAGCATATCACGACCAAGAACGGTCGCCTGGTGCAGGCCTCCGGCCCCGATTCCGCGCTCGGGATGGTCAAGTTCGACATGGACAATCCGCACGCCATCTACCTTCACGACACGCCGTCGAAGGCGGCGTTCGCGCAGCCGGAGCGGCACTTGAGCCACGGCTGCAGCCGGGTCTACGACGCGCTCGGCTTCGCCCGGATGATTGCCCAGGACGAAGGCCAGCTCGATGCGTTCGAAAAGGCGCTCGCGACCAAGAAGGAAACCGGCGTTCCGCTTCCCAACAAGATCCCGGTGCGGCTGATGTACCAGACCGCCTATCTCGACGGCGGCAAGGTGGTGTTCCGGGGCGATCCCTATGGCTGGGACGACAAGCTCGCCCAGGCGCTCGGCCTCGGCGGCCCGCTCCGCCACCGCGAGATCAAGCACGTGCGGGATATCGGGCCGTAAACAGATCGCCTGAAAGTGGTACTTTCAGGCGGATGGCGAGTCGGGCGAAAGCCTGCCTCCCTGGGAGCGAAGCTCACGGGGAGGGGGACCATGCGAAGCATGGTGGAGGGGTAGAGTGCGCTGCGCTTAGCGGTTCTCGCGGGAACTCCAGGTCGGCGCCTTTTACCCCTCCACCCCCTTCGGGGGTTCCCCTCCCCATCTGGCGATGGGGAGGCAAGGATGAAGCTGGCACTTGGATTGGCGTTGCTGGCGCTGGGCGCGGCGCCCGCGCCCGAGGGGCCGACGGCGAAGTTCTCTGCGGCGGACAAGGCGTTCGTCGCTTATCCCGATCCGGACCTCTTCTTCGAGGACGTGCAGCTCGTCGACGGAACGGGAGCGGCGCCGAGGACGCACGTGTCGGTGCTGGTCCGCGGCGGGCGGATCGCGGCGATCGGGGCGGCGGGGAGGCTCAAGGCGCCGGCGGGAGTCGCGACGATCGACGGGCGGGGCAAGACCCTGCTGCCCGGCTTCGTCATGGTTCACGAGCATTTCTTCTACCCCTCGCCGCGAGGCGGGGAATATGAGGAATATCCGTACAGCTTCTCGCGCCTCTACCTCGCGGGCGGGACGACGACTCTTCGCACGGCGGGGAGCATGGCGCCCTATGCGGACATCAACACGGCGCGCGCCGTGGCGCGGGGCGAGCAGCCGGGGCCGGACATCGACGCGACCGGGCCCTATCTCGAGGGGCCGAAGCTGCTTTCGGCGAAGATGGCCGGCCTGAAGGACGCCGCCGACGCCGCGCGAACGGTCGATTTCTGGGCGGGGGCCGGAGCGACGTCGTTCAAGGCCTATAATTATGTCACTCGGGACGAGCTCAAGGCCGCGATCGACGCGGCGCACCGGCACGGGCTGAAGCTGACCGGGCATCTCTGCTCGGTCACCTATGGCGAGGCGGCGGCCATGGGCATCGACAATCTGGAGCACAGCTTCGCGGTTGCGACCGACTTCGTGAAGTCGAAGCAGCCGGACCAATGTCCCTCGTCGGCCGACACGATGGCGTCGCTGGCGGCGCTCGACCCGGACGGGCCGGGGATTGGCGGGCTGATGCGCAGGCTGATCGAGCGGCACGTGGCGCTGACTTCCACGCTTACGGTGTTCGAGACGTTCGCGGCGGGGCGTCCCGAGGCGCCGCTTGCCGCGCGCGAGCTGCTTTCGCCGCAATTGCGCGCGGCCTACGAGCGGACCTGGACGGCGATCCGGGCCAATCCGCAACGGCGCGACTGGGCCGCCTTCCTTCCCAAGGTGATGCGCATGGAGAAGAGGTTCGTCGCGATGGGCGGCACCCTGCTCGCCGGCACCGATCCCACCGGCTATGGCGGCGTGGTGCCCGGCTGGTCGGGGCGGCGGCAGGTGCAGCTGCTGGTCGAGGGCGGATTCGGCTTCTCCGAGGCGCTGAAGATCGCGACCCTGAACGGCGCGCGCTATCTCGGGCGGGAGCGGGAGGTCGGCTCGGTCGAGCCGGGCAAGCGCGCGGACCTGGTGCTAATCGACGGCGATCCCGTCGCCGATCCGACGGCGCTCGACCGGATGCCGTTCGTGTTCAAGGCGGGGGTGGGGTATCGGACGGACGCGATCTTCGATGCGATGAAGGGCGTGGTGGGGCTGTATTAGCATATCCTCCCCAGGGTTTCCTGGGGACGGAGACCGCGCGAGGCGCGGTGGAGGGGCCTTCGGCCGTGAAGAAGCCCCCCTGCAAAAGCAGGGGAGGAGAAGGTGGCCTTTCGTCGGCGAGGATAGGCCGTTCGTCGCCGGCTGAGGCCGTTTGCAGAGCCGTTTCGGCTCCGTGTCGACGGAGGCAGGAAAGGCGCGACAGCCGATCGTATCAGGGCGTGGCGACGCAGGCACCGAGCCTGTTTCATCCCCAGGCGAGGGCCTGCGCCGCAACCTCGCAAACGACGACAAGAAGGACCTCGCCATGTTCAATCGCACTCTGTCCGCGCTGGCCGCGGTCGCGCTTTCGGGCGCGACCCTGGCGGTCAGCACTCCCGCTTTCGCCCAGTCAGACGACCAGGTCTCGGTGAGCTACGGCGATCTCGACCTCTCCAGCGCCGACGGCGCGCAGCGCCTGGCGCGGCGCATCCGCCAGGCCGCGGTCGAAGTTTGCGGCACCTTCTCGAACGACCTGCGTCGCAACGAGATCATCGGCCAATGCCAGGATCGCGCGATCGCCGGCGCCAAGGCGGAAGCGCAGGTCGCGCTCGCCGGAAAGACGGGCGGCAGCGGGACCGTGGCCCTGCTCGCCGACTGAGGCCGGGCTTCACGCCCTAAGCCTCGATGCCCTGCTCGCGGGTCGCTGGTCCAGACCTTAACGGCCCGCGAGCTTCTTTGCGTTGCGTACGTAGAGCCGACCGACCTTCTGCTCGTCGCCGTCGGCGAGGCGGGCCCACCAGCGGCCGCCGTCGTCGCGGCGAAGGCCGGCGACGAAATCGCGGCGAACGATCGCGGAGCGGTGGATCCGGACGAACCGGTCGGGATCGAGCTCCGCCTCGAGGCGGCCGATCGTGTGGTTGATCAGCCAGCTCCGGGCGCCGACGTGAAGCCGCATATAGTCGCGCTCGGCGGTGATGCGGTCGACGTCCGAGGCCGCCAGCCGGACGAGCCCGCCGCGCGGCTCCGACACCCAGAATTCGGCGAGCGGCGCACCGCCGCCGCCGGCCGGTGCGGAGGGCGCTTCGTCGCGGGCGCCGATCCGCTCGCGGGCGCGCTCCACCGCCCGCGCGAGGCGATCGGCGGAGACCGGCTTCATCACATAGTCGACCGCGTCGACGTCGAAGGCGGCGACCGCGAAGGTATCGAAGGCGGTGACGAAGATCACCACCGGCGGGCTCTCCAAGCCGCCGAGGGCGCGCGCCACGTCGATCCCGTCCATCCCCGGCATAGCGATGTCGAGCAGGACGGCGTCTGGGCGCATGGCCTCGACGAGGCGCAGGGCGGCGGCGCCTTCCATGGCCGTGCCGGCGACGCCGACGCCGTCCATCCGGGCGAGCAGGAGCTGGAGCCGCTCGACGGCGAGCGGCTCGTCGTCGACGATCAGGAAGCGCAACGGCTCAGCCATCGCTTTCCAGCGGCATCGAGAGGGTGACCCGGTAGCCGCCGCCGGGCAGCGGCCCGGCCTCGCAGTCGGCGGCTCCGGCGAAGCGGGCGGCGAGCCGCTCGCAGACGTTGGCGAGGCCGACTCCGGTGCCCTCGGGCGAGTCCGAGCCGGGCGCGGGGCCGCGGTCGTTCTCGACGGCGAGGATCAGGCGCGCATCCTCCTCGCGGGCGGAGAGGGTGAGGGTGACCGGTTCGACGGTTCGGGCGACTCCGTGCTTGATCGCGTTTTCGACCAGCGGCTGGAGGAGGAGCGGCGGCACCCGGGCGGCGCGCAGGTCGTCGGGAATATCGAAGCGCGCCGAAAGCCGGCGCGGGAAGCGGACCTTCTCGATGTCGAGATAGAGTTTCTGGAACTCGATCTCGTCGGCCAGGGTGACGTCGGCGCTCGGGTCGAGGGCGAGACTCGACCGGAAGAAGGTCGACAGGTTGACGATCATCGATTCCGCCTCCTCCTCGCGGCGCGCCATGACGAGCGAGGAGAGCGAGTTGAGCGTGTTGAAGAGGAAGTGCGGATTAACCTGGTAGCGAAGCGCCCGGAGCTGGGCGGCCTGGGCATCGCGCTCGGCGCGGGCGGCGCGGCGTTCGGCGGTTCGAAGCCGGGCGCCGCCGGAGATCGCGATGTAGAAGCTCGCCCAGGCGGCGAAGAAGAAATACCAGGTGACGAGGCCGTCGGCGATCAGCCGGATGGTCCGGCGGCGCTGGATCTCGTTGACGATCGCGCTGGACAGGCCCGGCGGCGGCGGCGGAAGGGGGCGCTCCGCCGCCGCTCGGCCGGTCAGGATCGTGCGCTGACCGTTATGCTCCGTCACGAGGGTCCGGGCGACGAGGGGCTGCTGGACGGCGAAGGCGAGGTTGAAGGTCGAGAAGATCGCGGCCGCCGGAATGCAGGCGATGGCTGCGGCGACCACCTGGATCCGGAGGCTTTCCTGGGCCGCGCGATTGAGCACCAGCCAGACGAGGAAGGTGAGCGCCAGCCCGACGAGACAGCCCAGGCCGCGATAGACCAGCCATTCGTAATCCTGGTCGATGAGCGCGGTGCGGATCGCGATGGTAACGAAATAGAAGGCCCAGAAACCCGCCGCCGAGGCCGCGCCGAGCGGCAGCTCGGAGCGAAGCGACGGAGCGGGCGGGTCGTTGTCCATGAGAGGCCTTGTAGCCGTTCTGCTGCGCTTGTGGTGGCACGGACGCGCCGTTGGTGGAAGCGGCGAGGCGGTTCGTCGAACGGCGGGCCTTCTTCCCCCCCTCCCCGTGGGGGAGAGGGGGCAGGCAAGCGACTCCGGTTCGAGTGGGAGCGTTACGATCAAGCCCCATCTCGACTTTTTTGTGGAAAAGTCGTTCCGGGCCCGTGAAGTGGCTGATTTTCCGGGCGGTTTCCCGCTTGGCCTGTGGCTGGGATGTTACAGTGACGCGTCACGCGCGCGCCGCGTCTATTTTCCCGTTGTACATGGGTTTGAACTCTGATTCATTTCGAGATGGGGAGCGGGGATTTTGGTTAAGCGGTCGGTAACCGTTTGAAGCGCATGATCTCCGCCGGGGTTAGAGAGTGGGAGTGGGTTCATGGCAACGAACACCAAACCGGCTGACGGCGCGCTGACGCTGGTTGAGATGAAAGAGTTTGCGGGCTTCTCGGCGGCGACCCAGCGCTACATCCGCCGTTCCCTCGACATCGGCCTCGGCCGCCGCGACGCGATGCGCCGCTGGTCGCGCGACGCGGGCGAGGCGGCGAGCATCCGGGCGCAGGAGCGGGTCTACCGCCGGCTCGACCATGTCCGCACCAACGTTCCGGACGACAGCGGACTCGATGAGATGGAGCCCCTGATGGGCCCGCTGACCACGATGACCGCCTTCGACCTCGGCCAGGACCGGCTGCCCGATTTCGCCGCCTACCGTTTCCTCTACGAGCGGCTGATCGGCGCCGCCGTGCGGCCGTGGCTTCCCGGCGCCTTCTGCGCCGCCGCGGCGCTTCCGCACCTCCATCCGGAGAAGCGCCGGGCGCTTCTCCAGTCGATCAGCGAGGCCGCCGCGACCGCGCCGGGCTGGTCGAACCGCGAACCGGCCTTTTTCCCCGAATGGGTCGACAAGGTGGACGTCACCGTCGCCGGTTGAACCTTCAACGTTTCCACGTGAGACGGCGGGCCCTCGGGTCCGCCGTTTTGCGTTGGGAAGACGAGGATGCGAGGCGCGAACCAGCTGCTCGACAGCGAGCTTTCCCTGCACAGGCGTCACCCTGAACTTGGTTCAGGGTCCAGTTTTCCGCCCGCACTGCCGCATCCGGCCTGGATGCTGAACCAAGTTCAGCATGACGGTGGGAGAGAGACTAGATCCCAAACTAGCGCGGCAGAGCGTCCAGGACCCCCTCGGCGAAGCGGCTCAACGTATCGTCGCGGGCGCCCATGATCACGATCCGGTCGCCGGAGCGGGCGAGGGCGGCGAGGCGGGCGCCGGCGTCGGCCCGGGCGGGTATGTGCTCGGCGGAGCGGCCGGCGGCGTTCACCGCCGCGACGACATCCGCGCTTCCGACGCTCCGGTCGACGGTTCCGCCGAAATAGACCGGATCGCACAGGATCAGCCGGTCGCCGGGCGCCATGCCTTCGGCGAAAGTCTGCGCAAGCGCGTCCTTCATCAGCCGGAGCGGCCCGAAACCGTGGGGCTGGAAGAAGAGCAGAAGCCGGCCCTCGAGGCCGATACGGGCGGCGCGCAGGGTGGCGGCGATCTTGTCGGGATTGTGCCCGAAATCGTCGATGACGGCGACTCCGCCGTGCTCGCCGACCATTTCGAAGCGGCGGCGAAGGCCGGTGAAGCCGGCGAGCGCCTCCACCGCAACGGCGAGGGATATTCCGGCCGCGGTCGCCGCGGCGAGGGCCGCCATGCCGTTGACGGCGTTGTGAGCGCCCCACAGATTGACCCGCGCGGCAAGGCTTTCGCCGCCCGTTCTGACCGTGAAGTCGCCGCGGCCGGGGCCGCTTTCGATCCCGGGGCTGTAGAGATCGGCGCGGGGGTCGCGGAAGGAGAAGGTCACCTTCCGCTCCGCCGGAATTCCCTCGGCCAGCGCACGGGTTTCCGCATCGTCGAGGTTTATTACCACCTTCTCGGCGCGGAGCGCGAAGCCGAGGAACAAGGTGCGCAGCTCCTCAAGCGACTTGTGATCGAGGCTGACGTTGTTGAGCACCGCGACGGTCGGGCGATAGAGCGCGATCGAGCCGTCGCTTTCGTCGACCTCGCTGACGAAGGCGCCGCCGCGGCCGACGAGGGCGCTGGCGAAGGGCGCCTCGGGCGTCACGAAATTCTTCATCACCGCGCCGTTCATCGCCGTCGGATCGCGTCCGGCCTGATGGAGGATCCAGGCGATCATTCCGGTCACGGTGGACTTGCCCGACGTTCCGGCCACCCCGATCGACAGCGGGGCCGCGTTGAACAGCCGGGCGAGAAGCTCGGCGCGGGTCAGCCGCTCCGCTCCGAGGCGGAGGGCGGCCGCGACGTCGGGAACGCTCTCCTCGATGGCGGCGGAGGCGACGAGCACCTGGCCTGGAGAGGTGAGGCCGCTGCCGTCCTGGGGGAAGAGGGCGATCCCCTGGCGGCGCAGGAAGTCGAACTTGTCGCCGGTGCGGCCCTGGTCGAGCGAGCGATCGGACCCGGCGACGATAGCGCCCTGCGATCGAAGGATGGTGGCGAGCGGAAGCATGCCGCTCCCGCCGATGCCGCAGAAGAAATAGGATTTCGCGTCCGCCATGGCCGCCGCCCTATTGCGGTCTCGGCGGCATTTCAAACGGGAGGCGGCAAAAGAATTTCGATCGGCCTCATCCAAACGCCGCACCCGCCGCGTCTGTTGGGGCAGGAACACGAGACGGAAGAGGGCAAGGCATGGAAGAGGATATGGTCATCACCATCGCGATCGCCGCGGCGGTCGTTCTCATCGCCGGACAGATCGGCCGGGTACTGCGCACGATGATCCTCCACGGCACGATCCGCCGCAGCTTCAGCGAAGGGAGCCCGCTGGCCCCCGAGCTGATCGACCGGATCGACCGGAGGAAAGGCGGGCAGGGGTTCAGCGACGACCGGATCGGCGTGGTTCTGATCGCCATCGGGCTCGCCGTGCTCGGCTTCGGGATCATCGCCGGCGGCGATCCCGACGACATCCGCGCCGCGGTGGGAAGCTCGCTCTTCCCCCTGCTCGTCGGCGCCGCCCTGCTCGGAAGGCATTTGGTGATCCGGCGGGCCCGACTGAACGGGTGAGAGCGGGGTGGAGGGGGACGAACTCCTGGCGAGGCGGGCGGCGGCGGGCGACGTCGCCGCCTACACGGCGCTTGTACGGCGGCATGAGCGGCGGGTTCGCGCCTTCCTCGGCCGGCTCACCCGCGGCGACGGCGCGGACGACCTTGCGCAGGAGACCTTCCTCAAGGCGTGGCGGGTCCTGCGTGACTTTCGCGGAGAGGGGAGCTTCGAAGGCTGGCTGCTCCGGATCGCCTGGCGGCTGTTCCTCAGCAGCCGGCGCAGCCGGCGCGAGCCGCCGGTGGAGGCTGCGGAGGAGGGAGGCGGAGGCGCCGATCCGGCCGGTGGGGACCGCGACTTGCGGATCGACGTCGAGCGGGCGCTGGAGCGATTGCCGGCGCGGGAGCGGGCGGCCGCCCTGCTCTGCCTGGGCGAAGGCTATTCGCACGGCGAGGCGGCGGCGATAATGGACGTGCCGCTCGGCACGTTGAAGAGCCTTGTGGCGCGGGCGCGTGCAGCGCTGGCGCGAGCCTTGGAGGTCGGCGATGAGTGACGATGAGGTCGACGGGCAGCTGAAGGCCTTTCTGGCGGCGCCGATCCGCCCGGCGGACGACGCCTTCGCCGTCGGAATCGAGCGGCTGGTGCTTATCGAGGAAAGGCTTCGCCGGGCGCGCCGCGCCGCCTGGCGCCGCTTAGGGCTCGAGATGGCCGCGGCGGTCGCCATTCTCCTCGTCTTCGTCGTCCTGGCGCGAAGCGGGCCGGCGGCCGACTCGGCCCGAGCCGTGCCGCCGTTCAGCGCGGCGGGCGCCGGCCTGCTGCTGCTCGTCCTTTGGGTGTTCGTCTCGTCGCGGACCGAAGAAGGCTCCAGCGCCGTCTAATCCACGTTAAATTTGCGCCAGAGCGCTCCTGCCGCCAGCCAGCACGATTTGCCGCGCCTAATCTCTTGCACTCGCGCCGCGTTTGAGGCTTATCAGCTTTCGAATCACAGGGAGGGAATTATGGCTAAAGGCACTACTGGCGGCGGAGCCCGCGGCGGGCTTTCGCGTCCGGTCACCCCGTCGGAGGATCTGGCCCCGATCACGGGCAAGGACCCGCTGCCGCGCAGCGAGGTCGTCAGCAAGATGTGGGACTATATCCGGAAGAACAATCTGCAGAACCCCGAAAACAAGCGCGAGATCGTCGCCGACGAGCAGCTCAAGAAGGTGTTCGGCAAGGATCGGGTGACGATGTTCGAGATGAACAAGCACCTTTCGCGCCATCTGACCTGAGGCGGATCCGCCGGCAATGCCGGTGTCGAACCAGCTCGCGGCCTCGCTTCCCTGAAGCGGGGCCGTTTGCGTTTGGGACAGTTTCGACGATTGGTCCGAAACGGACGCAAATTGGCGACGGATTTTTGCTCCATTAGGGACTATACCGTGAACCGCATTCCCCGGCCGGGCCGGAGCATTCGAGCCGAGCGAGGGCCCGGCTCCTGCCCCGGCGTCTAGTCAGAGGAAGAGCGGGGCGAGAAGCGAACCTGTGCGGGACGAAAACCCGCCGGAACGGAGGAAGAAGGCAGTGCATTTGCTCCGGGTCCCGCGCCATTCTGGAGGAAGGGGAGCGGATGGCATGGCATCGAGAGCAGTCAACGACGCGTCGTCGAGCGCGCTTGCGCGGATAGATTATCGGCCCGATCCCTGCGTGCTGATCATCGCCGACTCGCCGGAGAGCGAGGACGCGTGGCGACGGGCGGCGCTGCTGGCCGGATGCCGGATCAGCGGATGCGCCTCGATCGCCGACGGCGCGGCCCGGATCGACCGGCAGCTCGCCGTCGATTCGGTGCTGGTCGGACTTTCCGGCGAGTCGGAGGATTCGGACGAGGCGCTCGACGCGATCCTGTGCCGGATCGCCTCGGCGGCCGCGGCCGGGCGCCACGGAAGCGCGATCGCCGCTCCCGCCGCGCTGATCGACCGGATTGCCGCCGCGAGTTTCCACGCCGGAATTCAGCATCTCGTCGATCCGACCGATGTCGAGCGTGCGACGGCACTGGCGGTTTCCACGACGCGACAGCCGCCGCGGCTCCACGACGTGGTGAAGGGCTCGGCCACCGCCCGGCTGCAGCAGCTGAGCGAGGAGGTTGGCCGCGTCGCGACGATCCTTGCCGCCCTTTCGGAAGACGAGGCGGCGGCGACCGCCCTAGCCGGCCGCGAGACCGAGGAGAGCGTCGGCGAGCGGATCGATGCAGGCCAGGTCCGAGCGATCATCCGCGCCCGCCGCCTTCGCGACCATTTCTTCAAAAGCGACCTGTTCGCCGATCCCGCCTGGGACATGATGCTCGACCTGATGGCCGCGCGGATCGAGGGCCAGAAGGTGGCGGTGTCGAGCCTGTGCATCGCCGCGGCGGTGCCGCCGACCACGGCCCTGCGCTGGATCAAGGCGCTTTGCGACCAGGGCATCTTCGTTCGCCTCGCCGATCCGGAGGACGGGCGGCGGGTGTTCATCGAGCTGGCCGATCCGACCGCGGCGGCGCTCGACGCCTATCTTCGCGCCGCCCAGCGGATCGCGCCGCTGAACGTCTGACCGCTTGCCGCGCCGCGAGCGCGGTGGCAGGACGGGGGCGCCGGGGCGCTTAGCTCAGTTGGTAGAGCATCTCGTTTACACCGAGAGGGTCGGCGGTTCGAGCCCGTCAGCGCCCACCAGGCAGCCGAAGCGAGGATCTTCCCTTCGCCGGCCTAGCGGCCAAGCCAGCCCGTCAGCCAGAGGAGCAGGAGGGTAGCCGCGGCGGTGACGAGGAGTGAGCCGGCGCAGCCGAGGCGGTTCGAGAAAAAGAAGAACATCAGCCGTCGGAACGCATGGGCGCGGCACCGGTGCCGAAGCGGCCGCGGCGCCAGGCGAGCCTGACGGTGGCAAGCCCGACAGCGGTTCCGACGAGGAGCCCGGCGAAAGAGGCTTCCGGGCCGAAGCCGCCGCCGCTTACCCAGTCCGCAACGCCGGGCATCGGAGACAAAGCGAGCGGCCCGCCGCCGAAATCTTCCGTGCCGGAGACCGCGGCGCCGAACAGCCATCCCTGGGCGAAGTTCCAGCCGGCATGGACTCCGATCGACATCCAGAGGCGGCCGGTGAGGATGTAGAAGGCCCCCAGCATGACTCCCGCCTCCACCGCGATGGCGAGCGCCGCGAAGGCCCCCGAATGCGCATTGGCGAGATGGAGCGCGCCGAACAGGGCCGCGGAGAGACCGAGCGCGGCCCAGGGCCCGAAGGCGCGCCAGAGCAGGCGAAGGACGACGAGGCGAAGCAGAATCTCCTCGACCACGCCGGACTGGACGGAGAGCGCGATTGCATTGCCGACATGCTCGGCCGGGCGGTGGACCAGGACGATCGCGCCGGCGAGGTTCAGGAGGAGGATCGTCAGACCCATCATCAGCACCCCGAGGAGGAGGCCGAGCCCAAGATCCCGAGGCGCGGCGGGAAGGGCAAGCTCGGACGGCCACCTGTCCTCCGCGAGGCGGACGAGGCCGATATAGGCGGCGAGGCTACCCAAAGCCATTGCGGCGAGCCCGGCCTGGCCGGAGGGACGGAGGGGCGAGAGCAGGTCGGGCCGCCATGCCCCGCCGGCCACCGTCCAGGCCGTCGCGAAACTTATCGCGCTTGCGCCGAGCAGGACGAGGAGGAAGAGCGCGGCGCCCCACGCCAGGGCGCGCAGCCAGAGCCATTTGCCCGGGGCGAGGACGCGCCGTTCGCCCAGGTCGAGCGGACCGGCGCCTCGCGAAGTAGACGCAGTCACAGCGGCCGGATGAGGCGGTGCGCCATGGCGAGCCAGGGCGGATCTGCGAGAACCAACTGGCGCTGTCCGCTGCCGAGCGGAAGAATGTGAAGCTTGCCTTCCTCCCGTCCGATCAGACGGCCGAAGAGGAAGCGTCCGGCCGGCCGGGGGACGAGCACGTCGCGGTTCATCGCGCGGCCGAACCCCTCAGGCGCGAGCCGGAGGCACCAGATTTCGTCGCCCGCGCGATAGTCGCCGAGGCTCGCGGCGACCGCGACCGCAACCGCTCCGGGATCGGGACGCGGCGGAGCGGCGACCGCTTCGCGCCGGGGCGCGTGGGCGCCGTCATGCTCCAGCACCGCGGCGACCGGCACGTCCTCCCGGTCGGGCAGCCGGACGAGGTCTCCGGCTTCCACTCCGAGCGCCCGGGCGATGCGGTTGAGCCAACCGACGGAGACGGTCCGGGTGCCCGTCTCGAGCCGGCCGATGGTCTGCGGCGTGGTCGGCGGCTGGCAGCGGTCGGCGACCTCCTGAAGAGTCATCTTCTTGGCCCGCCGAACCTCTCTGATGCGGGTGATCATCGGCCCCTCTCCTAACCGCCACGGTTATTTCACTTTCCTACAGTTGCGCCGCGATGGCAAGATCGCACCGGGCCGATTCGTGATGGGGACGTGGAACATGAAAGCAATGGCGAAGGTGAGGCGGGGGCGGCTGCTGGAGGAACGGGCGGCGCCGGGCGAGGGGGTCGCGCGCGGCAAGGCGGGGAGCGGCGCGCCGGCGCGATCGGTGACGGTGAACACGCTCGAATCGCCGCTCGGCTGGCTGCTCGCGCACGGGCATGTCAGCCAGCGCCAATATGCGGCGGGCGAGAAGCTGCGCGAGGATTGGGAACGCGCGCATTATCCGCCCCGCGTGACGATGAGCTGGGACTCGCTGCCGAGCGAGCGCCATGGCCGGAGCGCGCCCGGCGGGCTTTCGGCCGGCGGTCGGGAGGCCGCCGCCAAGGCGCGCTTCGAAGCGGCCGTGGAGGCGGTGGGGCCGGGGCTTCGCGACATAGTGTGGCGGATCGTCTGCGCCGGCGAGGGGATGCGGGAGGCGGAGAGCGCGCTCGGCTGGCCGGCGCGCGCAGGGAAGATCGTCCTGTGCATGGCGCTGGACCGGCTGGCGGACCATTACCGGCTTCGGTGAGTCCTTGCGCGGCCGGGGCCTTTGATGGTCCAAGCAGCCGGACGAAGGGAGAGCGGCGTGTACCTGACCGCGATGATCGCGATGGCGGCCGGGCCGGGGGATGCGCCCCCCGCCGTCCCGCCGCCCGTCCCGCCCGGGTTCACGCTCCAGCCGGGGCCGAAGGACCGGCGGATCGTCGCGCCGGACTGCCGGCCCGGGCGGGCCGACGAGATAGTGGTGTGCGCGCGAGATCCGGGTCGCGACCGGCTGACCGAGATCAAGCCGCCCGACGGCGTCGTCGACCGGCCGGGCGGGGTGGTCGGTCTCGACATCGGCGGAGCTCGGCTCGAGCCGAAACTCGAGCAGGTCGAGTTTCCCGGCGGAATCGTCAGCAAGCGAGTCATGGTGACCATCAAGATACCGTTCTGAAGCACCTGTCGGTTCGTTCCCAGCCGCGAGCTACAGCGGTCCGCGCCACCGTCGGGTGCCGAGCGTTGCGGCCTCCGCGCGACGAGGTAAGGTGCTGCGGTGCGCGGTGCCTTTCTCGTCTCATTCCTCGCAGCCCTTTCGGGTTGCAGCGCCAGCGCACCCCGCAATTGCCGCTTAGCCGCTGAACAGGCTCCACAATGCATTCGGGCCGATCGAGGGAAGGGCGAACGCGACCTGCTCCTCGGCTGCTTCCCCTTTTCCTCCCCCGAGACAATTGCGGGCGCATGGGTCTACGGATTCGAGAACAACGCATTCTACGAGGGCGCTCACGCGAGCGCTAGCACGGCCCGCATGGACCCGAGCGACACCGCTTTGGAGGCCGAGTTAAACCTGCCGAACGACGGGCGCATTCGAGTGCTGCAGGTCACGGTCGTTGGGCGCCGATCGAAGTGCGACCTGGGCTATCCGCCCAAAGCGATCGTCGTGGACCGGATCGTCGCCGGAAAGGTGGTGGCGGTTCTCGGCTGATCGCGGCGCCCTGAGCCGGTTTCCATCCTACCCAGCGCCTGGAACCGTGGCCGGGCACCGGTACGGACGGCCGAGCGTTGGGGGGGAGGTGGCGATATTCTTCACCAGCGACAGCCATTTCGGCGACCATCGGGTGCTCAACATCTGGAAGCGACCGTTCGGATCGGTGGCGGAGATGGACTCGGCGCTCGTCGAGGCATGGAACGCGGCGGTCGGCCGGAACGACGAGGTCTGGCACCTGGGCGATTTCGCACGGCGGGCGGGCGACGTCGCGGGGCTGCTCACCCGGCTGAACGGCGTGAAGCATCTCGTGCGGGGAAACAACGATCCGGAGGGGACGCTGGCCGCGCCGGGTTGGGCGAGCGTTCAGGATTATCGCGAGCTGGACGTGGAGGGCGCGAGGCTGGTGCTGTGCCATTACCCGTTCCGAAGCTGGAACGGGCAGCACAAGGGTGCGGTCAACCTTCACGGACATAGCCACGGGCGATTGAAGCCGATGCCGCGACAGGTCGATGTCGGGGTGGACGTTTGGCCGTGGCGGCCGGTGGCCCTGGGGGAGATACTGCCGAAGCGCAGCGGATAGTAAGCCCTTTGCCAATCCGAATGCTTCAAGCCGGCGGGGATGAGGGCCGGCCCTCAACGCCGAGTGACGGGCGCAAGCGCATCCTTGGCCTGGTCGAGGCGCAAGCCCGGGCGGACAGGGAACTGGCGAGGACTCCGAGGCGGCTCGGCGCGCGGCGATAGCCGAAGCTCAGAAGGGGCGCTCGCCCTCGACGTTGCCGGCCTGGCTGTAGCGGCAGACGAGAATCTCGTCCTCCGCGCCGGGAGCGAGGGCGCAGCCGACCTGGCCGGTGTCGCGCCAGACCAGCTGGGTGTAGTGGCCGACCGCCTCGAAATCCCCGGTTCGGCTCACCGCCGGGATCGGACCGGGGCGATAGTCCTTCTTCTCCTCGATCCACAGGCCGACCATCGCCTCCGGCGAATAGGCGCCGCGAGTGCCGGCCCAGAGGTTCTCGCCCTGCGGGTCCGCGGAGTCGTCGTCCTCGGCATGGACGAGGGTGCCGAGTCGCGCGAGGTGCTCGGCCCAGGCGCGTGCGTCGGCGGCGAGCGCCGGATCCCATCGGAGGGCTGGAAGGCCGAGCGCCGAGCGCTCGCGATTGTGGGCGGCGAGGAGCCGGCCGTCGAGATCGGTGAGCCGGCCGGTGGCGCCGGTAAGGACGGGCCCCGCCAGCGTCAGCAACGCCACGGCGGCTGCCCGTCCCGCTTTTCCTAGCCGCGACGCCATCGCCGCGTTCTCCCTGCCGACCTTCCGAGGCGGCGAGGATCGGCCGCGCCGGGTTTACGGGCGGTGCAGGGATGCGGTTAACGGGTTACGGCGGCGCAAGCGTCGGCCGACGCGAGATCAGTCGCCGGAGCGGTCGGACTCGACGGGGCTCACGCCGCCCGGCGGGCGGCCGGTTCCGGTGCCGCCCCGCGCGCCCACTCCGCCCATGCCGCCGGGCGAGCCGGCGTCGATGCCGCCAAGGCCGGTGCCGCCGCCGCCTTCGCTTCGCGTCGGGCTTGCATCGCCGCTCGCATTGGCGCCGGCACCGCCACCCTCGCCGCCGCCGAGCCGGTCGGCGAGATCGTCGCCCTGGCCCTCTGCGGGCGGAGCGGTGTCGCGCTCGGGGAGAGCTTCGGCCTCGCCGGTGCCGGCGGTGCCGCCGTCCGTCAAATTGTCGCGCTCGTCGGCCATCGCGTCTCGCTCCTCTCGGCAAATGAAGGGTCGGAGCGCCAACGAAGCCGCGGCAGGACCGGTTCCTGAGAGAGGGCGCAATGAAAAGGGGCCGGCCCGTGAAGGCCGGCCCCCTCATGTCCCAGGCTCACGACCGCCGCCGCCGGCGCGATCACCCGCTGGGTGGGCGGAGCCCGGAGCGTGGCCTTCAGGCCGCGTTCGGGCCCCGAGGGGCGCACCCGGGACGAACCCGGGCGGTTCCCAACCGGGTCGGGCACAAGCCGAAGCCGTTGCCCTCTCGGTCGCCAGGGGTTTTTCGCGAGGCCGAAGCCGCGCCTGACCCTGGGGCAGGGTGACCGGCCGAAGCCCGCCGCCCCTTTCGGCTTACCCGCCAGGATTGATCCCCGCGGATCGCGTCGGGCTTTTTCAAGCCGTCCGCTCGCCCGGGAAGCGTCTTCGAACCGCCTCGCGAGAGGGCTTTCGCCTACCCGCGGAAGCGGACCGCTCCGGCCGCCCGCCGCCTTGGCCGCCGCCGCCTTCCACGAAGGAAAAGCGGCCTTCGGCCGGGCTTCGTGTCCGTTTGCGGGGCTGCTCCGTTTCCGGTCCGGCTCCGCTTTCGGCCACGTCCGCAAATTGTCACGCGGGCCCGAGTCGGGGAAGCGGAATCGGCTTGTGGATAACGAGGATATCGGGGGTAAGCGGGACTCGCTTAGGGCTCCTGGGCCGGCTCGCGACGCTTCCGGGCATTCTCCTCGATCGCCTCCGCCGCCCGGCGCGCCACGTCGATCGCGGCGGAGCGGAACATATCGGCGAGCGGTGCGGGAGCGCGCGCCGACTGCCGGGCTCCATCCGCCTCCGGCTCGGCACCGAGATGGGGCGCGCGGGCTGGCCGCACCGGCTTGCGAAGCGCCGCAGCTGCGGCGAGCATCGCGGCGGCGACGGCCTCCTCGACCGCCGGCTGCGAGGCCAGCTTGAGCGCCGCCTTACCGGCCTTGCGAACCGCCTTGGACACTTCGACTCCGGAGACCTCCTTGAGGAGCTTCGCCTCCTTTTTCTTGTCCTTCTTCTTGTCCTTCTTGCCTTTGCCCATTGTTGGATCCTTCATTCGACGAGGATGGTGGCGCGCATGCCGAGCATGCGGCGGAAGAGATTGTCGCCGCGCGCCGGGTAACGGCCGGCGGCGGGAACCAGCATGATCGTCGTCTCGGAGAGCGGCGGGGCGAGGACGGCGCCGCCTCTCACCCGCTCGCGGTCGCGGCCTCTCAAACGCGCATGGGCGAAGAAGCCGGGGGCGGAGAAGCTGTGGGGCTGCTCCGAATTGTTGACGAAGCGAAGCCGCACCGGCTCGGCCGCCTTGAGCCGGATCAGCCCCGGCTGGATTTCGAAGCTGGTCAGAAGAACGTCATATTCCGGCGCCGAGGTCCAGTCCTGGGCGGTCGAGGGCGCAACGGCGAAAAGAAGGGTAAGAAGAAGAACGATGACGCGCACGGGCCGCTCCGCCGAAAGCTGGACTTGCCCCAACGCGTAGCACGGGCGAAGGGCACCGGGAAACCTCGTCGGGCCCCGCCATGCGACCTGCTTTCCTCGTCTTCGCCGCTTTTGCCGCGATTGCCGCCGCGCCGCTGCAGGCGAAGCTCTCGCCCGCCGAGGAGAAGATGGCCCGAACCGTCGAGTCGGAACGCGAGCGGACCGAGGCTCTGCTCGAGAGGCTGGTCGAGCAGAATAGCGGCTCGAGAAACCTCGCCGGAGTCGAGGCGGTGGGCCGGATGATGCGGGCCGAGCTCGAGCCGCTGGGCTTCACGGTGAAGTGGGTGCCGATGGGCGAAGTCGGGCGGGCGGGCCATATCGTCGCGACCCATTCAGGCGACGGACGCGGCAAGCGGATGCTCCTCATCGGCCATCTCGACACGGTGTTCGAGGCGGACAGCCCGTTCCAGCATTTCACCCGCAAAGCCGGCGACAAGGCCGAAGGGCCGGGTGCGGGCGACGACAAAGGCGGGATGGTCGTCATCGTCGCGGCGCTTCGGGCGATGCAGGCGGCGGGGACTCTTCGGAAGGCCGACGTGACGGTGGTCCTGACCGGCGACGAGGAGGATGCCGGCGACCCGATCGCCATTGCCCGTCGCGACCTGATCGAGGCGGGCAAGGCGGCCGACGTGGCGCTCGACTTCGAGGGGCTGGCGCAGCAGGACGGCAAGGACATGGGCTCGATCGCGCGGCGGAGCGCCGGCTCGTGGGAGGTGAGGGTGACGGCCCGCACGGGGCACAGCTCCGGAATCTTCAGCCGCGGCTCCGGCAACGGCGCGATCTACGAGCTGGCCCGAATCCTGGAGGCGTTCCGGACCTCACTCCCCGAGCCGAACCTGACCTTCAACGTCGGACTCGTCGTCGGAGGCGCGACGGCCTCGCTGGACGAGGCCGGCATCAGGGGGCAGGCGACCGGCAAGACCAACATCATCCCCGCGATCGCCATCGCCAAGGGCGACATTAGGACGCTCAGCCGCGAGCAGGACGAGAGGGTGCGCGCGAGGATGCGCGAGATCGTCTCGAGGCCGCTTCCCGGCGCCAAGGCCGAGATAAGCTTCGGCGACCATATCTACCCGCCAATGGCGCCGACGGAGGGGAATCGGGCGCTGCTCGACCGGCTGAACGCGGTCAATCGCGACCTCGGCCTCGAGGCGATGGGCGAGCTCGACCCGCTGAAGCGCGGCGCGGGCGATATCAGCTTCGTCGCGGAGTTCGCCGACGGCCTCGTCGGCCTCGGCGCGGCGAGCGAAGGCGATCATGCTCCAGGCGAGACGGTCGACCTCGCCTCCATTCCGCGCCAGGCGAAAAGGGCGGCGATTTTGATGACGCGGCTAAGCCGAGAAAAGCGGTAGCGTCGAGTCGCAGGGACGCCTTTGGAAACAGCGGCGGGAGAGGCCCGAAAATAAAGTTTCAGCGTGCGCTTCGAACGCGCCAAATCCTATTTTCGGCAGTCTTCCGCGACAAATAAGATTTGCCTATATGGAACAAAGCGCTTGACATCGGCACGATGATCGGGTACTAATTGGTCATCGTCGAGAAATGCGGCTGCGACCGCGGAAGCGACGAGGAATGAGCCGTCGCGATCCGATCGCGGCGGCTTTTTTGTCGCCCGGGCAACCCGGCCCGAAGCCTGGGCACGGCGGCCGTTCCGCTTCAGCGGGGCGGCCGCCGCTGGGGCAGGCAATCGGGGCGACGAAGTCCGTCGTGCGCATCGCCGGCGGGACAGTAACCTTCGGTTAGCCAAATGGGGGGATAGCGGTCGGATTGGGACTCGCGGGGGGAGAAACGAGATGCGGCTTGCGGCATCGCTGGAACGGAAAAGCGACTACGACCGGAGGCAGTTCGTCCGGCAGTCGGTGAGCATCGGCGCGGGGCTTCGCGCCGACGACCGGCCGGCGAGCGGGATCGCCGTCGTCGACCTGTCGACCCACGGCTGTGGGATCGAGGCCAGCTGCCATCTCGAAGTCGGAGCCCGGGTGTGGCTCAAGCTTCCGGGGCTGGAAAGCTGGCCGGCGCGGATCGCCTGGGCTCAGCACGGACGGGCCGGCCTCGCCTTCGACCGGCCGCTGCACGACAGCGTGGTGGTGCGCTACACAGGGGGCTGATTCCAGGGAGCGGGCGGCCGGCCGTCGTCGGGGCGCGACCGCCGCATTTTCACGCGAAGGCGCGAAGGCGCGAAGAGACTGAAGCTGCGCAGCAGCTTTGAATCCTTTGACGACACTCGCGGTACAGGATGGCGGCTCGCGCCGCCGGAGCCTCTTTGCGCCTTCGCGCCTTCGCGTGGACCAAAGGAATGCACGGGCCGGTTTCGTGCAGAGGCGCAGAGAGTCCTGAGCGGCGCAGCCGCTTTCTACCTATTGAAAGAATAAGCGGATTGTTGGGGGCTGCGCCGCAGCCGCGGCCTCTCTGCGCCTCGGCGTCTCTGCGCGAGACAGACGGTGGCGGCGGAACCGGGAGAAGCGGGATGAAATGGTGGTTCGGTCGGAAGGCCGCGCGGGAGGCCGCGCGGCCTTCCTTGTTCGGGGCATGGGCGGCTTCGCCTTCGGCGGGCGAGTGGCCGCGGAGCTACGAGGCGCAGGTGCGGGACGCCTATCTCGGCAACCCGGTTGCCCAGCGGGCGGTCCGGCTGGTGGCGGAGAGCGTCGCCTGGTGCCCGGTCTATGCGCTGGGCGAGGAGGCGGGAGCGGCGGTTTCTCCCGGCTGGGCCAGGCTGCTCACTCCGCCGTTGCTGGACTCGGCGGCTTCGCAGCTGCTCCTGCACGGCAACGCCTATCTCCAGATATTGCTCGATGCCGACGGCGCGCCCGCCGAGCTGTTCGCGCTTCGGCCCGAGCGGGTGAAAGTGGAGGCGGGGCCGAGCGGATGGCCCGCGGCCTATGTCTACAAGGCGGGCGAGTCGAAGGCGCGGCTTCCGGCGCGCGACGGGCTCGGGCGGCCGAGCCTGATCCACATCCGCTCGACCCACCCGCTCGACGACCATTACGGGCTGGGCTGTCTCGGCGCTGCGGCGGGGGCGGTGGCGATCCACAATGCCGCAACCCGGTGGAACAAGGCGCTGCTCGACAACGCCGCCCGTCCGTCGGGAGCCCTGGTCTACGACCCCGGCGACGGAGCGGCGCTCGCCGCCGACCAGTTCGAGCGGCTCAAGGCCGAACTGGAGTCGGAATATGCCGGCTCGGCCAATGCCGGGCGGCCGATGCTTCTCGAAGGCGGGCTCAAGTGGCAGGCGATGAGCCTCACTCCGGCCGACATGGATTTCGTCGGGCTGAAGGCGGCGGCGGCGCGGGAGATCGCGCTCGCTTTCGGAGTGCCGCCGATGCTTCTCGGCCTTCCGGGCGACTCGACCTACGCCAATTACCGCGAGGCGAACCGGGCGCTGTGGCGGCTTACCGTGCTTCCGCTCGCCGAGCGGATCCTGGCGGCGGTCTCGGGAGCGCTGGGGGCATGGCGGCGGGACGTCTCGTTCAGGGTCGACGTCGACCAGGTGACGGCGCTGGCGGAGGACCGCGAGCGGCTCTGGGCGCAGGTCAGCGCGGCCGATTTCCTAAGCCGCGAGGAGAAACGGGACATGCTTGGGTTCGGACCGGAAGGAGAGGGACGATGAGCGGTACGGAAGGGGCGAGCGCGTCGATGCTGGCGCTGCTGCTTGCCCAGGCGGAATCGCAGGGCGCCGACCTCGGCACGTTGCGCGGCCTGATCGAGGAGGCGAGCGGGATCGGCGCGGAGCGGGCGCTCGGTGCGCTCGGGCTGACCGACGCGCGGGCGCGGCGCGACATGGACGAGCTTCGCGAGCTTCTGCAGGCGTGGCGGGACGCGAAGAAATCCGCTTGGGCGGCGGTGGTGACCTGGGCGGTTCGGATCCTGCTTGCTCTGCTGGTCCTCGGGATGAGCGTGAAGCTCGGCCTTCTGGACCTTCTGAAATGAGGTTTGCGCATCGCGTGAAAGTGGGACTTTCACGCGGGAACCCCTCCGCCGCCCTGCGGGCGGTCCCCCTCCCCGCGGAGCAAAGCTCCGTGGGGAGGAGAAGGAGGTTCAAATGAGGTTCGCGGGCTATGCGGCGGTGTTCCACCGGCCGGACCGAGGCGGGGACGTGGTCCGGCCGGGAGCTTTCCAGCGGACCCTGAGCCGCGGGACCGGGAGCGTCCCGCTGCTTTGGCAGCACGATCCGACCCGGCCGATCGGGCGGATCGAATATCTCAAGGAGGACAGGCGCGGGCTAAGGGTGATCGCGCGGCTTTCGAGAGGTGCCGGGGGGCGCGAGGCGGCGGCCCTGCTGAAGGAGGGATCGCTGAGCGGGCTGAGCTTCGGCTACCGGGTTCGGGCCGCGAAGGGGCAGGCGCCGCGCGAGCTGACGGAGGTGGAGCTGGTCGAGGTCAGCCTCGTGAAGGTGCCGATGCAGCCCAAGGCACGAGTCCATGCGGTGGAGTGACGGCGGTTCCGAATGCCCGGCGACTCGCCCGAGGCGGTGCGATCCGGGCGCGACAAGCAAGGGAGCATTGGCCTCGTCCACCGGATCGAGGTGGAGACGCACGGTGAGCATCCGCTCGAGTAAATCGAAAGGCGGGACCGCATGCGCGATGCCCGACTTCACGGTCCATTGAATGAAGCCCGGCGCCTCGGCTCGGGCGGCGAGGGCGACGGTGCGATCCTGATGCCAGCCGAGCGACCAGTTGCGCTCCGCAGACTTGTCGAACCAGCGGGCGAAGACGGGCCGCGCGCAGGGCAGGAAGCGGCGTACCAGGTCGGTCGCCGGAAGAAGCTGTTCGGCCAGCCCGGCAACCGGGGTTAGGCGACCACTTTCGCTACGGGATGAAAAAAACGCCCGAAGGGTTTCGACGCGGGCGGCGTTGAAGACGGCGGAAAATCTCTGCGCGCCATCGGGATCGAACTGCATGCCGTCCGACGACGACGATGGCCGATCGGGAAAAAGGAGATTTCGGTCTTGGCCCGGATGACGGGTCAGGGCGCGATCGAGACGGAGGAGGCGTCTGCCGGCTAGGGTCGTGCGCGGCAGCGTGCGTCCGAGGCGATGAAGGCAATACCGGCAAGAGCGGCGCTCGCCAGATAGAGGAGCAGGGGCACGGTGTCGAAGCGTGCGCCGGTGAGGCCGATTCCGAAGCCTCGCGAATAGGGGGCGGGGACCAGCGCCAGGGTCGAAAGCATCGCCACGCAGGTCGCAACCACGGCCGCGAACGGGGCGAGGCGCGGGGCGGCAAGCCGATCGACGGCAAGCAGAAGTGGCGCGACGGCGATGACGAACCCCAGCTTTGCCGCGGGCGCCATCTCGTCGGCGACTTCCCAGATTGCCGAGGGGAGGCTCCTACCGGCGGTGATAGGCGAGAGTCCGGAAAGCGCGATGAGCGCGCTCCCGGCGAAGATCGCGACGAACCAGGCGAGAAGCAAGGCGACGAAGAAGCATCTCGGGCGGAAGGCGAGGGACCTCGCGTCGCTGGTGCCGGGCTGCATCGGGCGAGGCTAGCAGATCGATCAAGAGAAAGAAGCAATTCCGGCCGTTCGCCGGGATCCGACGACGTGTGTGCAAGTCAACGAGGAGAGCGGGAAATGCTGGAAGTGAAAACGGATGCTCTGGAGGCGTCGTTCGAGGCGCTGGAGCGGGATGACGAGGATGTCGCGGCGCTCAAGGCCGAGATGGCGCAGCTCAAGGCGCGGGTCGATGCCCAGTCGGCGGCGGCCGGACGGCCGGCACTGTCGGGGGCGACGGCGGGCAAGTCGGCGTTCGTCGACAGCTATTTGAGGAAGGGGCTCGAAGCGGGGGTGGAGATGAAGGCGGTGGCCGCCACCTCCGACGCCGCCGGCGGCTATGCGGTGCCGGAGGAGATCGACTCCGAAATCGACCGGCTGCTCGTCTCCATCTCGCCGATCCGGGCGATCGCCAACGTCGTCAGGGTCGGTTCGGCCGGGTATCGCAAGCTGGTGACGACCGGTGGCACGCCCTCGGGCTGGGTGTCGGAGGTCGCGGCTCGGCCGGAGACGGATACGCCGAGCTTCGTGGAGATCGCGCCGCCGTTCGGCGAGCTCTACGCCAATCCGGCGGCGAGCCAGGCGATGCTCGACGATGCCGCGTTCGACGTCGAGGCGTGGCTGGCGAGCGAGATCGCGACGGAATTCGCCCGCGCCGAAGGGGCGGCATTCGTCTCGGGAAGCGGAGTGAACCGCCCGCGGGGCTTCCTGACCGGCGCGACCTATGCCGATACCGACGCGACCCGCCCGTTCGGTTCGCTCCAGACGCTGGCGACCGGGGTCAATGGCGGCTTCCCCGTGAGCAATCCGCAGGACAAGCTGATCGACCTCGTGCAGGCGTTGCGCCCGCCCTACCGGCAGGGCGCCGTCTTCCTGATGAACTCGGCGACTGCGGCGCGAATTAGGAAGTTCAAGACTTCCGACGGCGCGTTCCTGTGGCAGCCGGGGCTGGTCGCAGGACAGCCCGACACGCTGCTCGGCTATCCGGTCGTCGAGGCGGAGAACATGCCCGACATCGCGGCGGACAGCCTCTCGATCGCGTTCGGAAATTTCAAGGCGGGCTATCTGATCGCCGAGCGGACGGAGACGCAGATCCTTCGCGACCCCTATACCCATAAGCCGTTCGTCCACTTCTACGCGACGAAGCGGGTCGGCGGACAGGTGTCGAATTCGGAGGCGATCAAGCTGCTGAAGTTCAGCGCGTAGCCAGCCTTTCCCCCTCCCCCGGCGCGGGGGAGGGGGCGTTTCGGGAGAAACCGGATGATCGAGAGCGATGCGCTGGTCCTGCCGCCCGAGGCCGCGGCGGAGACGGCGGACTTTCTGCGGGCCGGAGGGGCGGGAGAGGCGGCGCTGATCGCCACGCTGACGAGCGCCGCGGCGGAGCTTTGCGAGCGTTTCACCGGAACGGTGCTGATCGCACGCGGCTTCACCGAGATCGTGCGGCCGACCGACGGCTGGCAACGGCTTGAACGAGCGCCCGCACGGGCGATTCAACTGGTCGAGGCGCTTCCGCCGGGCGGCGTTGCCGAGGCGCTGGAGGCCGGCAGGTTCGCCCTGGACATCGATGCCGACGGCAACGGCTGGATCAGGGTGCCGGAACGATCGTCGGGCGGACGGGTGCGGGTGTCGTATCAGGCAGGCCTTGCCGTGGACTGGGCCGGCGTTCCGGCCGCTCTGCGCCATGGCGTGATCCGCCTCGCCGCCCACCTTTATTCGGTTCGCGGCGAAGCGGGCGCAGACGAGCGCCGACTCGCCCCGCCGGCCGCGGTCGCCGCCTTGTGGCGGCCGTACCGCCGGCTCCGGCTGGCCTGAAGGAGAGATAGGATGTTCGAAGCATTGATGGCTCGGGCGGCGGCGCTCGGAGCGGCGGCCGCGGCGCGGCGGCTGAAGCGGATCTCGGCGACGGCGGCGGCCGACGTCCCGCCCGGGGTGACCGTTCGAGACGGCGGCGATGCGATCCTGGTCGTCGGGCGTGGCCTTTCGGGACGGCGCCTTCGAGACGGGCGGCTGCGTTCCTTCCTGGAGTCCCTGCGATGACCGGCGCAGGCGGCGCGCTGCAGACGGCGGCGCTCGGGCTGCTGGAGGCGTTGGCGGCGCTGAACGGCGCCTATCCGGGACCGCCCCTGCAAGCGGCGGTTCCCTATGCCACGGTCGAGAGCGGCGGAGAGACCGATTGGGGCCACAAGAGCGGCGACGGACGTGAGGTCCGGCTCGCGGTCGGGCTTCGCGACGAGGGAGAACGGCCCGATCGGATAAGGTCGTTAATGGGTTCCGTCGAGGCGGCGCTCGGCACCGCGCCGGACGTGCCGGGATGGCAGCTGGTCAGCCTCCAGTTCCTGCGCAGCCGGCTTTTGCGCGAGGGGCGGGGCCGCGAGTCGGCCTGGACAGCGCTGATCGAGTATCGCGCGCGGATGCTGGCGCTGACGCCGCCGTCCGCCTCTTAGCGGACCGCCCACAAACTAGTGGGGCTTGCCGCCGCTTTCGAAGAACAGCTGGTAGCGGTCGGCGGCGCTCGAGACGATGTCGTCGAGGTCCGTCGAGGCATTGCGCTCCGCGGCCTCGCGCTTGATCCCGACGCCGACGTCGGCGGCGATCGACGCCGTTGTGTAGGCCGCCTTTTCGTTCGCGCAGATCGAGCTGAGCTTCGTCTTGAAGGCCGCCGGCTGCGTCTTGGCATCCAAATCCGTCATCAGGGCGGAGTTCAGGCACGAAGCGAGCGCCTTGCGCGCCTGGGTGGGGTTGGCCGCGGGCGAAGCGGGCGCGGCGGGCGCGGCAATCAGGGCCGCGAGAAGCACATTCGAAATCATGGCGAAATCCTGTGCAACGTGTTGATCGAAGGAGGATGAAACATGGCCGCGGAAAAAGGAAGCGCGTTTTTATTAAAGGTCGGAAACGGTGCCCAGCCGCCCGTTTACGCCACCGTCGCAGGGATGCGGACGACGCAGATGTCGGTCAACGGCGAAGCGGTGAACGTCACGTCCAAGGACAGCGGCGGCTGGCGCGAACTGCTTTCCGGCGCGGGCGTGCGATCGATCTCGGTGGGGGCGAGCGGGATCTTCACCGGCTCCGCGGCGGAGCTTCGGGTGAAGTCGAACGCGCTCGCCGGCCTTACCGACGACTACGAGCTGAGCTTCGAGAGCGGGGAGCGGCTACGCGGCCGCTTCCTGGTCAGCCGGCTCGATTATTCCGGCGACTATAACGGCGAGCGAAATTACGCGCTGAACCTGGAAAGCGCCGGGCCGGTGGCAGCGCTGTGAGCGCGGCGAATCCCGTCCGCGGCGAGGCGGTGCTGAACGTCGGCGGCGAGACGCTGCTGCTCCGGCCGAGCTTCGAGGCGCTGGTGGCGGCGGAGGAGGAATTGGGACCGCTGTTCGCGCTCGTCGAGCGAGCGGCCTCGGGGGGGCTGAAACTCGGCGAGATGACCGCCTTGTTCTGGCACTGCGTGAAGGAGCGGCCCGAACGGCTGACCCGCGAACGGATCGGAGCGGCGATCGCCGAGCGTGGGCTGGCCGGCGCGACTCCGGTGCTGAAGCTGCTGCTGGGGCAGATATTGTTGGGGAGCTCCCCCAATTCCGCAGGGGAAGGCGTGTGACCTTCGCGCAGTGCGCGGCGAAACTCGCCGGACTGGCGGGGGCGCTGCTCGGTTGGCGGCCCGACGAGTTCTGGCGAGCCACTCCGGCGGAGCTGGCGGCGGTGCTGTCGGTGCTTTCGGGCCGGCCGGAGGCGGGGGTCACGCGCGCCGACCTGACGGGGCTGATGGAACGGTTTCCGGACTGACACGAACTTTACGGACGCGGGGGCCCTCCACCAGGCTTCGCCTGGCCCCCTCCCCGTTTTGAGGAGGATCTCGGAAATGGACGAAGAGATTGAGCGGCTGCTGGTCAGCGTCCGCGCCGACACCGGCGCGTTCGCGCGCGACGTGTCGGAGATGAAGGCGCAACTGGAGGGGCCGCTGGCGCAGGGGGTCGAGCAGGCGGGACGAGCGATCGAGAACGCCCTGGTGCGCGCCCTTCGGACCGGAAAGCTGGGATTCGAGGACCTCAAGAAAGTGGCGCTCTCCGCCATGGCCGAGATCGCCGCGGCGGCCTACCGGAGCGGGATCGAGGCCTTGGCCGGAGGGGTGAAGGCGGGGGGCCAGGGCTCAAGCGGCGGCGGGACCCTGGGCGCGATCGGTCAGTTCGTGCTCTCGGCGCTCGGCGCGTCGGGGCGGGCGACGGGCGGAGCGGTCGCTCCGGGGCGGGCATATGTGGTCGGTGAGCGTGGGCCGGAATTGTTCGTCCCCACCGCCGGCGGCCGGATCGAAGCGGCGCGCGGCGGCGGTCGCGACGTTCGGGTCAGCATCACGATCAACGCCGGTGCCGGCGCCGCTACGCCGCAGGCGCTCGACCGATCGGGGCGACAGGTCGCGCGCGCCGTTCGCCGGGCCCTGATGCAGATCGAGGATTGAGCCGATGGGACACTGGCTCGCGGCGGCGGGGAGCGCCAGGCAGATCGGCCACGTCAAACGGTTCGACCCGCGATTTTGGACGGTGAATTTTCCGAGGCCGATGATGGCGAGCGTCGTCACCAACGCCGCGGACGCCCTGCGCGTCGATGCGACCTTCTACAAAGCCGACGATCTCGCCGGGCTGATCTGGGAATCGGAGGATCGCTTCGACCACCCGCTGCTCGCCTATCGAACGAGCCGGGACTATCGCCGCTGCCGGCTGAGCTTCCGGTGGCGGAGCGGCGGAGTGACGCCGTTGGAGGCCGTAAACGGCCCGACCCTGACCCTCGAAGGGCGGGACGCGCAAGGCGATCCGCGAAGCTGGTATGTGCGGCTGTGGAACTACGCCGAGGGCAACGGAGAGGATGCGCTGGTCGCTCTCGACTTCGACGCGCTTGCCGGCGGTTGGGTGGCGGACGATCCGGTGTGGGCGGGCGACATAGACCGGTTGTTCCTTTCGCTGGTCCCGCCGGGCTTCAACGGCGCCGATACTCCGCTTTCCGCGCCGGCCGAGGGCTGGGCTGAGCTGAGCGACATACGCTGCGACGGGCCAGGCTCGGTACTTGCGATCGGCGAGACGATGGTGCCCGAGCACCGCCTTCGGATCGCCACCGGCTATGACGATCTCTACCACCTGACGCCGGCCCGGTTGCTCCGGAACGTGCTCCACCTCGGCTATCGCGGCGCGATCAACCATTATGTCGGGATGAGCCACTATTTCCGGCTCGAGGCGCTGTACGGCGGCTATTACGTCAGCTTGGCCGGAGGCGTTCTGAACGGGCCCTGCGCGGCCTGGCACCGCGACTTTGCGGAGCGGGCGAAGGCGCTCGGCTTCGAGCTGATCCTGTCGCTCTCCTACGAACTGCTCGACCAGCATTGCTGGAACGATTGGAAGCAGAGGGCGCAGGACGGCAGTCCGGCGCTGACCGGCTGGGAGCCGCCCTCGACCCTGCTTTCGCCGGCCCATTCCGGAGCGATGGCCTACCTTCGCCTGGCTGCGCGGGCCTTCGCCGATGTCGCTGCGCAGGCGGGACTAAGGGTGCGGCTTCAGGTCGGCGAGCCGTGGTGGTGGGTCAGGCCGGACGGCCGGATTTGCCTCTACGACGCGGCGACCGCGGCGGCGATCGCACCGGTTCCGATCGCGGACGTTCGAGGTCCGCTCAACGACGCGCAACGCTCCACGCTCGACGCCGCCGGTTCGCTGCTCGCGCAGTCGACCGCCGCGCTGGTGGCGGCGGTGAAGGCGGATCATCCGGAGATGGAAAGCCTTCTGCTCGCCTATCTTCCTTCGATCCTCGACGGTGCCGAGGTGAGGCGCGCGAACCTCCCCTATGGGTGGGGAGCACCGGCGTTCGACCGGCTGCAGCTCGAGGATTACGACTGGGTGACGGCAGGCGACGCGGGCGCGACCGCGCGCGGAGTGGCGGAAGCCCGCATCCGGCTCGGCTACCCGCCTTCCGAGCAGCATTATTTCGCCGGCTTCGTGCTCCGCCCGGAGGACCGCGGGCAATGGCACAGGATCGCCGCAGCGATCACCGACGCTCGGCGGAGGGGCACCTCGCAGGTCTTCGTCTGGGCGCTTCCGCAGGTGCTTCGCGACGGATTCACCTGGTTCGATCTGGAGGAGGAAGAAGTGCAGCAATTCGACGATGTCCGCTTCCCGATCGCAGTCGGACGGGAGGCGAGCGTCGAGCCCACCTTCTCGACCGCGATCGTCACCACCGCCAGCGGCGCCGAGCAGCGCAACAGCGACTGGGCGGACGCCCGTCTGCATTTCGACGCCGGACCCGGGGTGCGCGGCGAAGCGGAGCTTCGCGAGCTCGCCGCCTTCTTCCGAGCCCGCCGAGGCGCCGCGATCGGGTTCCGGTTCGAGGATCCGTTCGACCATGACGCGGAGGACGCGTTGCTCGGCATCGGCGACGGATCCCGCACGGCCTTTGCCCTGGTCAAGCATTATGGCGGCCAGGAGCGGCGGATCACGCGCCCGGTCGCGGGGACCGTCAGGGTCATGGTGGCGGGCGTCGAGCGGGCCTCGGGATGGGTGCTCGGCGCCTTTGGGAACCTGCAGTTCGACGCCGCTCCGGCGGCGGGAGCCGAGGTGCGGGCGAGCTTCGCCTTCGACGTGCCGGTGCGGTTCGCCGAGGACCGGCTAAGCTTCAGCCGGGCGACCTTCGCGGCGGGCGAAATCCCGTCCGTCCCGCTGATCGAAATCCGGGAGGGCTGAAGCCATGCTCATGCTGGATGCGGAGCTGACGACGCTGGCTTTCTGCTGGCGCCTGGAGCGGCGCGACGGAATGTGCTTGGGGTTCACGACCCACGACCGCGACCTTGCCATCGACGGGCTCGTCTATCGCGCTTCGCCGGGGATGCTGCCGTCCGCGGTCACCTCGTCGGACGGGTTCGACACCGGCGGCCTGGATATTTCCGGCGCCCTCGCCAGCGACTCCATCACCGAGCGCGACCTCGCGGACGGCCGTTGGGACGGAGCGGCCCTGGCGCTGTTCCTGACCGATTGGCGGACGCCGGGTGGCGAGCGGCTTGCGCTTGCCCAGGGCGAGCTCGGCGACGTGGCGGTGAAGGCCAACGCCTTCGAGGCGGAGCTGCGCGGGCCTTCCTCGGCGCTCGAGCGGCCGGCCGTCGAGCAGACCTCGCCCTCGTGCCGGGCCGCTCTGGGCGATGGACGCTGCCGGGTCGACCTGGCGCCGTTGACCTTAGCGACGAGGGTGGTCGCGATCCCGGACGAAGCGGTTGTTCAAGTTGCGCAGGCCGAACCTGGGAGCGACCTCTACGCCTCCGGCCGCCTGCGCTGGCTCAGCGGTGCGAACAGCGGCCTCGACGGCGAAATACTCGCGTCGGCCGGGACTTTGCTGACGCTGCGCGATCCGCCGCCCCGCGCCCCCGCCCAGGGCGATCGGGTGGAAATCATGCAGGGCTGCGACAAGCTGTTCGCGACGTGCCGGGACCGCTTTGCGAATGTCGCGAACTTCCGCGGCGAGCCTCACCTCCCGGGAATGGACCTCCTGACGCGCTACCCGGGGGCGGCGTGAACCGGCGCGGCGCGGCGATCGCGGCGCGTGCCCGCAGCCTTGTCGGAAGCCGGTTCCGGCCCCAGGGCCGGCGGCCGGAATTAGGCCTCGACTGCGTCGGCCTGGCGGCGGCGGCGGCGGAGGTGGCGGCCGATCGGCTGCCGGCCGATTACGATTCCAGGGGGCATAACCGGGTGCGGATCGAGCACGCCCTGTGCGACCTCGGCTGCATGCCCGTGCCGGGCGCGGTGCCGGAGGCGGGCGACGTAGTGATCTGCGCGGTGGGACCGGCGCATTTCCACCTTCTCATCGCGACCGGCGAGGGGTTCGTCCACGCCGACGCAGGGTTGAGGCGGGTGGTCGAGCGGCCGCCGCCGCTGCCCTGGCCCACCGTGGGAGTCTGGCGACTTGCGGGAGACGAGTGATGGCGACTCTGGTGCTAAGCACCGCCGGCCGGGTGATCGGCGGCCCGATCGGGGGCGCGATCGGCGCCTTCGTCGGCCAGCAGATCGACCAGCGGCTGTTCGCGCCCAAGGCGCGGCGTGGGCCGCAGCTCGGCGACCTGGCCGTCCAGACCTCGCACTACGGCTCCGACATCCCCAAGCTGTTCGGCCGCATGCGGGTGGCGGGGACGGTGATCTGGTCCACCGACCTTCGCGAGCGCCGCGCGTCCGGCGGCGGCGGCAAGGGCCAGCCGAAGACCGTCGCCTACAGCTATTCGGCGAGCTTCGCCGTCGCCATTTCGGGAAGGCCGATCCTCGGCGTCGGACGAATCTGGGCGGACGGACGGCTGCTGCGCGGCCAGGCCGGCGACTTCAAGAGCGCCACCGGCTTCCGCCTCCACCTCGGCGACGAGGCGCAGGAGGTCGATCCGCTGATCGCGTCGGTCGAGGGCGCGGGGGCGGCTCCGGCCTATCGCGGCACGGCTTATGCCGTGTTCGAGGATTTCGAGCTCGCCGACTACGGCAATCGGATCCCATCGCTGACGTTCGAAGTCGAGGCGGATCCGGGGGAGGTGTCGGCGGCGGCCGTCGGCGCGGGGCTGAGCGCGGGGACGATCAGCGCCGGTCCCTCGCCGGCTCTGACCGGCTATGCGGCGAGCGGTGACAGCGTCCGGGCGGCGATCGAGGACCTTGCGCTCACCGCCGGACTGTCGCTGACTGAAGGTTCGGGAGGTCTGGTCCTCGGCTGCCCGCCGATCGCCGCGGATATCCTGCTCTACTCTGCGGAGATGGCGGTCGCGCCGGGCTCCTCCTCCGCCTCGTCAGCGCGCGCCCAGGCCGGCCGCAAGGGCGCCGCGTCGCTGCCGGCCGAAGCGACTCTCTCCTACCTCGACCCCGAGCGCGATTTCCAGAGCGGGCTGCAGCGCGCGGCGCGCGGCGCGCCGGGCCTTCGAGCGGACCGGAGGGCGCTGCCGGCGGCGCTTCCCGCCGCGGCCGCGAAGGCGATGGCCTCGGCCCGGCTCGCTCGGCTGTGGGCGGCGCGCGAGACCCTCCAGGTCCATCTTCCCTGGCGCCGAGCGGAACTTCGATCCGGCAGCGTGGTGCGAGTCGAGGGGCACAGCGGCCTTTGGCGTGTCGCCGCTATCACGCTCGAGCGGATGGCGCTCGGTCTCGAACTCGAAAGGTTGCCGAGCAGCGGCGCGGGCGCTCCGGCGGCGGAGCCGGGCCGTCCGATCGGCGAGATCGACGCTCCGCACGGCCCGACGACGCTGGTCCTGCTCGACAGCCCGCTCCTGGGCGATACCCGGCCCGCTCGGCCGCAGCTGATCGTGCTCGCCGCCGGGTCCGCACCCGGCTGGCGTCGCGCCGACCTTCTGGCGAGCTGGAACGGAGGGGCAAGCTGGGACCCGGTGGGAAGTACGGCGCCGGCGGCGGTAATCGGAGCGACGATCTCGCCGCCGGGACCGGGCGGCTCGGCGCTCCTCGACCTTCGAAGCAGCATCGAGGTCGAGCTCCTGTCCGATACGATGTGGCTCGAGAGCCGGGACGATTCCGCTTTGGCCTCGGGAGCCAATCTCGCGGCCGTCGGAAACGAGCTCCTCCAGTTCGGGACCGCGATACCGACGGGCGGTCGCCGCTTCCGACTGTCGCGGCTGCTGAGGGGACGCAGAGGCACGGAATGGGCGGCGGCGGCGGGGCATGTCGCGGGCGAGGCCTTTGCCTTGCTCGACCCGGCGGCGACGACGATCGTCGAGCCGCCTTTGGCGGCGCTGGGGTCGCAGGCGCTCGTGCTGGCGACCGGCCTCGGCGACGCGGAGACGGAACCGACGGCGACCGCGGTCACCGGCGAAGCGCTGCGCCCTCCCGCGCCCGTCCATCTTCGGGCGGACCGGCGGTCCAACGGGGACGTCGCGATCTCCTGGGTCCGGCGGAGCCGGAACGGCTGGGTTTGGATCGACGGAACGGACGCGCCGTTGGGCGAAGAGCGGGAAGCCTATCGGCTGACCCTTTCCCCGGGGACCTCCACCCGCACCATCGAAACGGCCGAGCCGGTGTTCGTCTACACCGCCGCCGATCGACTGGCCGACGGCGCCGCGGGGGCTCTCGCCATTCAAGTCGTGCAGCTCGGCGATTCCGCCGCCTCGCGACCCGTTACCCTGATCCTCGATTGAACCCGGAGGCGAAGATGAGCGACCTTACTCCCCGTTTCGAACTGCCCTTCATCCTCCCTGGACAGGCCCAAAAGGAACTGTTCCACAATGAAGCGCTGCTTCGCATCGACTCCGCGCTGAACGCATCGGCGCAGGAGGCGCCGCGCGCCGACCCGCCGGCGAATCCGGGCGAGGGCGAGAGCTGGATCGTTGCCCAAGGCGCTTCGGGCGCGTGGAGCGGCAAAGCCGACAAGCTCGCCTGCTGGACGGCCGGCGGGTGGCGTTTCGTATCGCCCACGGCGGGAATGACCGTCTGGAACAAGGCGGCGGGCGTTCCGATGCAATGGAGCGGGAGCGGGTGGGGGCAGGGAAGGCTCGCCTGCGCCGGGCTGGTGGTCGCCGGGCATCCGGTCGTCGCAGAGCGCCAGCCGGCGGTTGCAAGTCCTTCTGGTGGAACGATAATCGACGAGCAGGCGCGCGCGGCGGTCAACGCGCTCATTGCGACATTAAAGTCACACGGTCTGATCGATTGAGTTTTTTGCCGGGAACCTGAAACCAAGGCCCCTTTGCCTCGTTGCGGGGGGCGGTATGGTGAGGGGCTTCAGGTTTCGGTAGTCTGAAACTGAGGCATTTCGGCAACAGGTCTGGGGATAAGCGCGCTTGCGCCGAAACTCCGGTTACCGTATTGAGTTCAACGGTCGTTCCTGTTGGGACGCAGACTGAAAGGGGATTGATTTATGCGGAAGCTCGCCATCGCAGTGGCGCTTTCATCCACTTTGCTCGCAACTCCAGCCTTTGCGCGCGATGGCGCCTGGTACGTTGGTGGCGAATTTGGTGCGATGATCGTCGAAGACACGGACATCGATGTCGGAACCCGTAACAACGCCATCACGCTCAACCATGATTATGGTTACGATGGCGACGTGTTCATCGGCTATGATCTCGGCGCGTTCCGGGTCGAGGGTGAAGTCTCGTACAAGAAGGCTGATCTCGACACCTTTACGACGACGATCCCGCTCGCGGGTCAGAACACGGGTACCTTCGGCACCTCCGGCAACGCCGGCGGCAACACCAGCGCGCTCAGCTTCATGCTGAACGGCATGCTGGACTTCGGCGACGACGACGGCATCAGCGGTTTCGTCGGTGCCGGTGTCGGTATGGCCCGGGTCAAGATGAACAACGCTCGGGTCTACCAGAACCTGGCGCCGTTCCTCGACGGCTCCGACTCGCGTCTGGCCTGGCAGGTCATCGCCGGAGTCCGCCAGGCGGTCACCGACAACATCGACATCACCGTCAAGTATCGTTTCTTCAACGTCCCCGATGTCCGCATGACCGCGTTCAACGGCTCCGACACGAAGATGCGTTGGCGTTCGCACAGCCTTCTCGGCGGCGTGACGTTCAACTTCGGTGGTGCGGTTCCGCCGCCGCCGGCTCCGCCGCCGGTAGTGGTCGACACCCCGCCGCCGCCGCCGCCGCCGCCGCCGCCCGAGCCGTCGATGCAGCCCCCGGCTTGCACCGCTGGTCCGTTCATGGTGTTCTTCGACTGGGATAAGTCGGACATCACCCCGCAGGCGGCTGCGATCCTCGACAACGCCGCGGCGGCGTATCAGACCTGCGGCCAGGCCCAGGTCATGATCGCCGGCCACGCCGACCGTTCGGGTTCGGACCAGTACAACGTGGGCCTGTCCCAGCGTCGTGCCGACAACGTCCGCGCCTATCTGGCCGGTCACGGCATCCCCGACGGTTCGGTCACCACCCAGGCGTTCGGCGAGAGCCGTCCGCTGGTCGAGACCGCCGACGGTGTCCGCGAGCCGCAGAACCGGCGCGTCGAGATCACCTACGGACCGGGTTCCGGATCCTAAGGCGATCGCCTTCCGCTTCGGCGGGAGGGATGCAGAAAAAGGGAGTCGGCCTTCGGGCCGGCTCCTTTTTTTCTGCCAAGACGGGCCTCTGCTTTGAGGTGAAACCGCTTGTTCGTGCCAAGCCGCGCGGACTAAGCGCAAGCGTCCCAATCGAGCGACCGCGGGAACCCCAATGCGCATTGCCATGATCGGAACCGGCTATGTCGGCCTGGTATCCGGAGCCTGCTTTTCCGATTTCGGCCACGACGTCACCTGCGTCGACAAGGACGCCGACAAGATCGCCGCGCTTCATGCCGGGATCATGCCGATCTTCGAGCCGGGCCTCGAGGATCTGGTCGAACGCAACGTGCGGGGCCGAAGGCTCTCTTTCACGACCGATCTTCCCGCCGCGGTCGCGGGCGCCGACGCGGTGTTCATCGCGGTGGGCACGCCGTCCCGCCGCGGCGACGGCCATGCCGACCTAAGCTACGTCTTCGGTGCGGCGGAGGAGATCGCCCGATCGCTCACCGGCCCGGCCGTGGTGGTCACGAAATCGACGGTGCCGGTCGGCACCGGCGACGAGGTGGAACGGATTCTTCGCGAGACGAGGCCCGACGCCCAGGCCTGGGTGGTCTCCAATCCCGAATTCCTCCGAGAGGGCGCCGCGATCGAGGATTTCAAGCGACCAGACCGGATCGTGGTGGGAAGCGAGAGCGAGCAGGCGGCCGAGGTGATGCGGGAAATCTATCGCCCGCTCTACCTGAACCGGGCGCCCCTGCTGTTCACCAGCCGGCGTACCGCCGAGCTCACCAAATATGCCGCAAATGCCTTTCTCGCGACGAAGATCACCTTCATCAACGAGATAGCCGACCTGTGCGAGGCGGTGGGCGCGGAGGTCCAGGACGTCGCTCGCGGCATCGGTCTCGACAATCGGATCGGCCAGAAGTTTCTCCACGCCGGACCGGGTTATGGCGGATCGTGCTTCCCCAAGGACACGCTCGCTCTGCTCAAGACCGCCGAGGACCAGCAGATGCCGCTACGCATCGTCGAAGCCGTGGTCGCGGTGAACGAGGCCCGGAAGCGGGCGATGGGCCGAAAGGTAGTCCAGGCGCTCGGCGGCGATGCGCGCGGGAGAATTGTCGCCTTGCTCGGCCTGACCTTCAAGCCGAACACCGACGACATGCGCGATGCGCCCTCGCTGAGCATCGTCCAGGCTCTGCAGGACGCGGGAGCCAAGGTACGCGGCTACGATCCCGAGGGGATTGGACAGGCCCGCCCGCTGATGCCGGAGGTCGAGTTCCACGACGACCCCTACAGCGCCGCCGACGGCGCGGATGCGGTGGTGCTGGTGACGGAGTGGGACGTGCTTCGAGCCCTCGATCTCAAGCGATTGGCAGGCTCGATGGCGGAGCGCGTGTTCGTCGACCTGCGCAACATCTATCCTCCGGAGGAAGTTGAGGAGGCAGGCCTGCGCTGGTTCGGGGTTGGGCGACCGCCCCGGAACTGACGTTCCCGAGCGGACGGCAACCGCCACGCCGCCGGATCGTTCGCCTCTTGTAACAGGAGGAAACGAGATGAGAGGCCTATCGATCGGAGTTGCCGGCGCGCTGGCGCTCGGCACAGGTGCCTGTACCGCCGCACAGCCTCCGCAGGCCGCAATGGCGGCCGCGACGGCTTCGACCAGGACGGCCGAGGTGCGGGAGCCCGGCGGCCGGACGGTGGCGCGCGCGACGCTGGAACAGGCCGGCGACGCCGTCCGGGTCCGCGTCGAGGCGGCGGGGCTTGCGCCCGGCTCTTACGGCGCTCACCTCCACACGACCGGCCGCTGCGAGGCGCCCGCGTTCGCAAGCGCGGGTCCGCACTGGAACCCGACGATGCGGCAGCATGGGCAGGACAATCCCCAAGGCGCGCACATGGGCGATCTGCCGAATTTGATGGTCGGAACGGACCGCCGGGGCACGTTCGAATATAGTCTGCCCGGAGCGCGCCTTTCCGGCGGCGCGAACGCGCTGCTCGACTCCGACGGCGCGGCGCTCGTCATCCACGCGCAGGCGGACGACTACCGGACCGATCCGTCGGGCAATAGCGGAGCGCGGATCGCCTGCGGGGTGATCGGCTAGATCGGCTCCCCCGCCGCCCGCGCCCGCTCCACCTTGCTCGCTTCGAGATCGCCGATGCGCCGCGACGCCTGCCAGAGGGCGAGCAAGGTGAAGGGCGGGACCAGGTAGAGGCAGAAGATCCCCTTGCTTAGGCTATGGGTCACGACCGACATCTTGCCGGCGAAATACGGCCCGAGGGCGAGGCCGACCATCGTCGTTCCAAGCACGTAGGTGGCGCCGGCGGTGGCCCGCATCCGCGGCAGCACCAGATCCTGGAGCGTCGCCACCGCCGCTCCGACCCAGGCGGAGCCGAACAACTGCGCGATCGGGCTGGCGATGTAGAAACCGGCGAGGCTGTCGGTGGTGAACATGTACCAAACCGCAGGAGCGGGAAGGACGACCGCGAGCATATTGACGTAGAGGCGCCCGCGCGGATCCCGCCGCCGCCAGCGATCGGCAAGAATCCCGCCGACAATGACCCCGGTCGCGGCGGCGAAGGCGGCCGACCAGCCGATGATCGTCGATACTTCTTCGGCAGCTGTCATTCCGGGCAGGATCCGTGCCGGAGCCGCGGCGGAGGCATAGAAAGTCCGGATCCCATAAGGCGGAGCCCAGAAGGCGATCGCGTAGGTCATGAAAGAGATGCTGCCGAACGCAACGGCCAGCATGACGAAGGTCGAAGACCCCCATATCAGCCGGTAGGTCGCCAAGTCGCGGTGGCGGAGCGACTGCACCCAAGAGAAGATGGCGTAGATTCCAAGGCCGTACGCGATCCATTGCGGCCAATCGCCCGTCAGCTTGCCGAGTCCGGCGACCACAGCACAAACGGCGGCGAGAACAGCCACGTTCATGCGAAAGTCGGCTGCATTCCTTGCGGCAGTGACGAGGGTAAGAGGCGGCAGGATGGCGGCGAGCTCGGCTCCAAATTCGCGCCACGCATCGGGCCGCACGATCGGCTGCGGGAGCCCGTCGGACGCGCCGCGCTGCGGTTCGCGAAGGGTCAGCACCCACAAAGCCAGGAGAAGCCCCGGCAAGCCGACGGTGAGGAAAGCGGCCTGCCAGCCGACCAGCCCGAACGGCGCCCCCGAGCCCCCGGGCCACGCCGCGTTCCAGCGGCTCAGGACGAATCCGCCGATCGGCAGGCTGAGCGCTCCGCCGATGTAGAGGCCGCTCGAGTAGATGGAGAGCGCCGTCGCCCTCTTCTCCTTGGGGAAGCTGTCGGAGATCATCGAGTAAGCGGCCGGGGACGCGCTCGCCTCCCCGATCCCGACTCCGATGCGTGCGCCGGCGAGCATCCCGAAGGACGAGGCGAAGCCGGAGAGGATCGTCATCGACGACCAGAGGCCGAGGCCCACCGCGATCAGGCGCCCCCGATACCAGCTGTCGGCGAGGCGGCCGAGCGGGATCCCGAACAGGGCGTAGAACACCGCGAACGCGGTTCCATAGAGGAAGCCGATCTGGGCGTCGTCGACCGCGAGGTCGTGCTTTATGTCCTGGGCGAGGATCGAGATGATCTGCCGGTCGATGAAGTTGATGACGTAGACGAGGACGAGGACGAACAGGGCATACCAGGCGTAGCGCGACGCGCGGAAACGGGCGGGATCATCGGAGGAGCCTGAAGCTAGGTCGGACGCCATGAAGCCCCTCTCGATTGTGCTGTTGCGCGCCTGTGGCTAGCAGAGTCGCCGGCTTTGGCAAAACGGCAGTCGCGAGAATGCGAAAATCGATCCTCTTCGTCTGCCTCGGCAACATTTGCCGCTCGCCGCTCGCCGAAGCGGCCCTGCGTGCCGAGGCGGAGCGGCTCGGCCTCGACGTCGAGATCGACTCGGCCGGCACCGGGGACTGGCATATCGGCTATCCGCCCGACCCTCGCGCCGTGGCCGTGGCGGCGCGCAACGGCATCGACATCTCGACCCTGCACGCGCGCCAGGTGACCGCCGACGATTTCCGCCGCTTCGACCATATGGTCGCGCTCGACGAGAAGAATCTGAGCGATCTTACCCGGCTCCGCCCGCCGGGCTCCAGGGCCGAGCTGTCGCTGCTCCTCGACCATGTCGAGGGCCGGCAGGGGGAGGCGGTGGCCGATCCCTATTATGGCGAGGACGCGGATTTCGACGCGACCTGGACGGACGTGACGGACGGCGCCCGGGCCCTGGCGCGAAGGATTGCCGCCGGAACCGCGGCTTGAGCGGGTTCGTGAGCCGAGTCGCAGCGCTCACCGGCCTCGCCGAGGGACGGCTGGAACGGCTTGCGGGAGGCGATCTTTCGCAGGTACTTCTGGTGCGCCGCGCCGACGGCCGCCTCAGCGTCGCCAAGGGCGGCGCTGCGGTTCCGATCGAGGCGGCGATGCTGCGCTCCTTCGCCGACGCCGCCGTGCCAGCACCCGTCGTCGAGGCCGAACATGACGGCGTGTTGCTCCTCGAATATGTCGATAACGACCGGGTGTTCAGCCCCGCCGCCTGGACGTCGGTCGGCGAAGCGGTCCGCCGCCTGCACGCGCGGAGCGACACCCAATATGGCTGGCCGCTCGACTTCCGGATCGGGACGGTCGAGCTCGACAATCGCCGCGGCTCCGACTGGCCGTCTTTCTGGGGCCAGCAGCGCCTGGTGTCGGCGGCGAGCCTCCTCGACCGGCCCTGGCGGGAGCGGATCGACCGCCTGGCGGCCCGTCTGCACGATCTTCTCCCCGCAACTCTGCCGCCGGCTCAGCTTCACGGCGACTTGTGGGGCGGCAACATCCTGGTGCGCGACGGCAGGCTCGCCGCGCTGATCGATCCCGCCTGCTATTTCGGCGACGGCGAGGTCGACCTGGCGATGCTGTGCCTGTTCGATTCCCCCGGAGACAGCTTCTGGGACGCCTACGGCCGGCCGGCCTCGGGGTGGGCGGAGCGCAAGGCCGTCTACCAGCTCTTTCCGGCGATCCTCCACCTTCGCCTGTTCGGCGCAAGCTACGCCGGAATGGTCGACCGGCTGCTTAGCGCGATAGGCGCTTAGGCGCGGGTGGCAATGTAGCGGTCGATCACCCGCTCGAGCAGGGTCATCGGCACGTTTCCGCCGAGCACCAGCGCATCGTCGAAAGTCCGAAGGTCGAACCGGCCGCCGAGGGCGCCCTGTGCCTTCTCGCGCAGCCGGTTGATCTCGCTGTGCCCAACCTTGTAGCCGCAGGCCTGGCCCGGCCAGGCGCAATAGCGGTCGACCTCGCTCTGCACCTCCTCGCGGCTCGACCCGTTGGTCCTGACGAACCAGTCGATCGCCTGTTCGCGCGTCCACCTCTTGGCGTGGATCCCGGTGTCCACGACCAACCGGCAGCAGCGGAAGGCAATGGACTGCATGTAGCCGAGGCGGCCGACCGGGTCGCCCTCATAGACGCCGAGCTCGTCGGCGAGCTGCTCGGCGTAGAGCGCCCACCCTTCCGAATAAGCGTTGAAGGCGAGGAGCGAGCGGATCAGCGGCAGCTTGTAGGTATATTCGCCCTGCCAGACATGGCCCGGAATGCCCTCGTGATAGGTGAGGGTGGGAAGCGCGTGGCGCGGCCAAATCGCGGTGTCGCGAAGGTTGATGTAGTAATTGCCGGGGACCGAGCCGTCGATCGTCCCCGCCGCCGCGTAGCCGCCGGGCGCTCCCGCCTCGATCTCCGGCGGCACCCGCTTGATGACGAGGTTGCCGCGCACGAGCGTGGCGAAGGCGTGCGGAAGACGGGTACGGATGTCGGCGACGCGGCCGTTCAGGAATTCGAGGATTTGGGCGCGACCTGCGTCGGTGTTCGGGAACAGCGACTTAGGGTCCTTGCCGAGCGCCGTCATCCGCTCGCCCACGCTTCCCCGGGTGAGCCCCTGGGCCCGAAGGATTGGATCCATCCGGTCCTGAAGCGCACGAAGTTGTTCCAGCCCCATCCTGTGGACTTCATCCGGGGTCATGTTGCTGGTGGTTCCGGCGCGCAGCGCCCAGGCATAATAACGCTCACCCTCCGGCAGCTTCCAGGCTCCGGCGCGGCTGTCGGCGCGGCCGCGCTGGCGGGTCAGCTCCGCAATCTGACGGTCGAGGGCCGGGGCGACTCGTCCTTCGGCCAGGCGGCGGGCGCGAGAGCCGTAATCCCCGCCGAGCGCGGCCGAGCGCCGGGCGAGGGACGTCACCAGGCTCCATTCGCCGACCGGCTGGGCGCGGGCCGATCTCATCTGGCGAAGCGTCTTGTCGAGCAGGAAGTCCGGAGCGACGACGCCGAGGGCGGAATCGTGGCGGAGCCGCTCGGTCTCTCCGTCCAGCCCCGCCGCATAAGCCTCGATCCGGGCGAGATACGCTTCGGCGTCTTCACGGCTCGCGACGACATGGCTGCTGTCGAGGAAATCGGGGATCTCCACGAACGCGCCGGTATTCTGGGCGACCACGTAAGGCGCGTTGCGGTAGGACCAGCTTTGGCTGAGCGTCACCACGTCGCCATAGGGGAAGCGGAAGCCCTCCGAGGCGAGCTGGTGCGCGGTGGTCGCCACTTCGAGGTCGATGACGGTCGAGGGGCCGAGGCCGGTCTGCTCGACCGCGCGAAGCCGGCCCAGCCGCGACGCGGCGGCGGCGGCGTGCCTCGCCCGCCCTTCGAGCGAGCGGTCGGTGAGACGGGCCTTGAGCGGCGCGCGCTCCGCCTTGTCGAGCCCCAGCGCCGTCGCATTTTCCGGATATTCGGCGAGCAGGTCCTCGGCGGCTGCGCTTAGCATTCTCTCCACCGAGGCATCGTCGAGCGCGCTCGGTGGGCCGTTCCAGCTTGCGCAGGCAGGGAGAAGCGGGGTCGCGGCGAGCGCCGCGGTGGAGGAGAGGAAGCGGCGGCGGTCGAGCTGCATGGAGGGCTCCGTCACGTGGGACCGGTCTTGTGTCACGGCGGCGGGTCCGGACGCAACTCGGCGTCGCTTACCCTCTTGCAAGCTACGGCGGGGGCGATTAGCTGCTTTGCCATGGCGATCGAAAACCTCGTTTTTTCCGACGACTGCGCGGCTTGTGCCGCGGCAGCGCCGCTTTTCGCCGCTCCCGTTCGCTGGTGGCGCTGGCCGTCCGACGTCGCCGCGGCGCGCCCCTTTCGCATGACCTGAAGATTCGAAGACTCTTCTCCAAGCGACAGCAGGCCCGCCCTTTGGCGGGCCTTTTTTTATCCTTCGAACACGGAAAAACACCGCCATGATCATCGTCCTCAAGCCCGAAGCTTCCGCCGAGACGGCGCGCGAACTGCTCGATCGAATCGCCGGGAAGGGCCTGAAGCCGCTCCACATGCCGGGCGCCGAACGGGTCGTGCTCGGCGCGCTCGGAGACGAGCGGGTGCTCCGCGAGCTCGCGCTCGACAGCCATCCTATGGTGGAGTCGATCAAGCCGATCCTCGCACCCTACAAGCTGGTCAGCCGCGAGCTCCACCCGCACGACACGATCGTCCGGCTCGGCAAGGCCGCCATCGGCGGGCGCGGCTTCTGCGTGATTGCCGGGCCCTGCGCCGTCGAGACGGAAAGCCAGATGCGCGCCACCGCCGCCGCGGCGAAGAAGGCCGGTGCGCATGGGCTCCGTGCCGGCGCCTTCAAGCCGCGCACCAGCCCCTACGCCTTCCAGGGCCACGGCGTCGAAGGGCTGAAGATCCTGCGCGCGACCGGCGACGAGTTCGGCCTGCCGGTCGTCACCGAAGTGATGGAGACGGCGGACGTCGAGGTGGTCGCGCAATATGCGGACGCGCTTCAGATCGGCGCCCGCAACATGCAGAACTATTCGCTGCTAAGGGCGGTCGGCCGCTGCGGAAAGCCGGTGCTTCTGAAGCGCGGAATGGCCGCGAAGGTCGAGGACCTGCTGCTCGCTGCGGAATATCTGCTGGCGGAAGGCAATGAGCAGGTGATCCTGTGCGAGCGCGGCATCCGCACGTTCGAGACGGCGACCCGCAACACCCTCGACCTGAACGCCATTCCCTTCATCAAGCAAAAGACGCACCTGCCCGTGCTGGTCGATCCGTCGCATGGCACGGGGGTGAGGGATCTCGTAATCCCGATGGCGCTGGCCGCCGCCGCCTGCGGCGCGGACGGATTGCTGGTGGAGATGCACGAGAATCCGGCCGTCGCTTGGTCCGACGGCGCCCAATCGCTCTATCCGGAGGGCTTCGAAGCTCTGATGGCCGCGCTCGCTCCGGTCGCCGCGGCGGTTGGGCGGCAGCTGGCATGAGCGCCCCGATTGCCGCGGCCACGGCTGCCAGGGCGCTGACCCGGCGCCTGACCGCCAGGCCCGATCGACTCGCCCTCTTCGCGGCGCTCTGCGACCAGGGCCGCCGGTCCGACACGATGATCCTGGAGACACTTGCCGGACCGAGCCTGATCATGGAACGGGCGGCCGTCCGCATCGAGTGCCGCGGCCTCGACGTCACACTCGCGGCCCTCACCGCCGGCGGCCGGACAGTGCTCCGCGGAGTCGCCAGGAGCCTGCCGCACCGCGTCGTCGAGAGCGGCGAAGACCGGCTCGTCCTTCGCTTCCCGCATCCGCGCGGAGACGACGCCGAAGCGCGGCTGCTTGCGGCGACGCCGTTCGACGCGCTCCGGGCGCTCACCTCCGCGATCCGAAGCGATAGCCCCGAGGAGCCGTTCACGCTCGCCTGCCTCGGAGTGGTCGCCTTCGACCATGTCGGATTCCTGGAGACCCTGCCGTCCTGCGCGGACGACCCTCATGACTTTCCAGACTACCTCTTCTGGCTTGCCGAATCGCTGATCGTCGCGGAGCCGGGCCTTGCGCCGCGGCTGGTCTGCACCGCTTTCGAGGAGGCGGCGGAGCCCGCCGGGCGGGCGCAATATTCGGCGGCCGAGAGGCTCGCCACGCTCGCCGCACGCTGCGAGCAACCGATCGATCCCGTCGAGGCGCCCGCCGTCGCGGCTCACCCGGTAGAGGCCGAGGCGGATCTCGACGATGACGCTTATGCCGATGTGGTTCGGCGGATGAAGGACCACATACTGGCGGGCGACGTCTATCAGATCGTTCCGTCACGGACCTTCAGGGCGCCCTGTACCGATCCGCTACGCGCCTTCGCGGCGGCCCGCAGGCTCGATCCCAGCCCCTACATGTTCTTCGTCGCCGGCCCGGAGCATGTCCTGTTCGGTGCGTCGCCGGAAACCTCGGTCCGGATCGCGCGCGAGGAAGGCTGGCCGGTGGTCGAGGTGAAGCCGATCGCCGGCACCCGCCCGCGCGGCGCCGACGTCGACGAGGACGACCGGATGGAGGCCGAACTTCGGCTCGATACGAAGGAGGTCGCCGAGCACATGATGCTGGTCGATCTCGCACGCAACGACGTGGCCCGGGTGAGTCTTCCCGGAACCCGCCGGGTCGCCGCCTTGATGAGCGTGGAGCGGTTCGCGCGAGTGATGCACCTCGTCTCGTCGGTGAAGGGGGCGCTGGCGATCGGCTACGACGCCCTCCACGCGCTCCAGGCCTGCCTCAACGTCGGCACCCTGTCGGGCGCGCCCAAGCTCAAGGCGACCGAGCTTCTCCGCCGCGAGGAGCGGACCCGGCGCGGCCCCTATGGCGGCGCGGTCGGCTGGATCAACGGCGAGGGCGCGATGGACACCGGGGTAGTGATCCGCTCCGCCCTCGTGCGCGACGGGATCGCCTATGTCCGGGCCGGCGCCGGAGTGGTCCACGATTCCGATCCGATACTCGAGGCGGACGAGACCCGCCGCAAGGCGTCCGCGATCCTCTCGGCGATCAGAGCGGCGGGAGAGGCGGCATGAGCGAGCGCGTGCTCCTGATCGACAATCTCGATTCCTTCACCTTCAACCTCGTCGAGGCGATCGAGCGGCTCGGGGCCAAGGTACGGGTGCTGCGCAACAGCGTCCGCGCCGGCGACGCGCTTCGGACGGCGGAGAAAAGCGGAGCCTCGATCCTGATCTCGCCGGGGCCGGGGACTCCGCGGGAAGCCGGCTGCTCGATGGAGCTGGTCGCGCTCGCCAAGGGGCGGGTGCCGGTGACCGGAATATGCCTCGGCCATCAGGCGATCGTGATGGAGGCGGGCGGCGAGGTGGTTCGGGCGCCGGCCCCGGTCCATGGCAAGTCTTCGGTCCTGCGGCACGACGGGCAGGGGCCGTTCGCGGGCCTCACCGCGCCGGTGCAGGTCGGACGCTACCACTCGCTGTGCACCCGCAGCCTGCCGGGCCGCTTCCGCGTCCACGCCGAGATCGACGGAATGGCGATGGCGATCAGCGATTACGAGGCGAAGCAAATTGGGCTTCAATTCCACCCCGAATCGATCCTCACCCCGATGGGGCAGCGGATCCTCGCCAATTCGATCGGCGCCTAGAGGCTTTAGAGGCGCCCCTCGTAGAGCAGATTGCCGAGCGCCTGCTCAGCCATTCGCCCCAGGCTCCGCCAGCCATTGCCGGCGGGGTGAGGGGAGCGGACGTCGAGCCGCAGATCCGGCAGGTCGGCGAAATGGACGGTGGGCAGCTTGTCGCTCTGCCCCTCGAGCCAGAGGCAGAGCTGCTCGAAACGGCGCTTCAAGAGGCTGTTCGCCCGAAGGCCGTCGCGGGCGGCGAGCTCGAAGCTGTGGCTGACCAGGGTGACGACCTGCTGATTAGCGCAGGCGGCGTCGGCGAGGGCGTGGCGGAGCTCGACCTGCGACAAGGCGCAGAGCTGGATGTGCCGCAGCCCACCGCGGGCGCCGGCGATCTGCCCGACCGGAAGCTCGACGACTCCGCGATGGCTCACCGGATCGATCTGGTGCGCCGGGAGCGAGATGGCGCAGGGCCAGGGCGCGTGCGAGGCGTTGAAGCTGCTGTCGTAGCGAAATCCGAGCCGGGCGAGGGCGTCGAGGGTCGAATCGTCGGCGCCGAAGCTTCCTGCGCGAAAAGCGATCGGGTTTGGGGCGCCGGAGTCCACCAGGAACCGCGCTCCCTGGTCGATCAGCGCCTGCTGGCGGTCCGTGCTCAGGCCGGCAAGCTCGAACGCCTGCCGGTCCTGGCCGCCCATCCAGGAGGGGTGAAGGTGAAGCTGCACTTCCTGCCCGGCGGCGAGGACGGTCTCAACCATCCGCCGAACCGGGCCGAGGCCGTAGCGGCAGGCCGGCATCGGATCGATGAAGAAGCAGGCCCTGAGGCCGTGGCGGGCGAGCACCTCCAGCTGATAGCCCAGGCCCACTCCGGCCGGCTCGACCGAGCGGGCGTAATTCTCCTCCCACGGCCGGCCCGAAGCGGCGTGGCGCCAGGCGAGCTCGGTGTCGACGGTAAGGAGGACCCGGGTGGTCACTCGGCAGGCAAGGCAGCCGGAGCGCCCTTGCGGGTCAGCTTGCCGAAAAGACGGGTGATCGGGCCGCGCCGGCTCATCCACGCCGCATAATCGCGATAGGCCGGGTCGGCGGAAAGGTGCCGCTCCTCGGTTCGCGCCCGCCAGTAGTAAATCCCGGTGACGAGGCCGAGCGTGAAGGTGTTGCGGATCTGGTCGGTCATGTCGCCTGTGGTGGCGAGGAAGGGCAGAGTGGCGAGCCACCAGAACAGGTTCTTCGAAACGTAGGCGGGGTGCTTGGTCCACGAATAGGGCCCGTGAGTGAGGATTCCGCGATGGGTTAGGTTCGAGAAACGGATCCCGAAGGCGACCGTCGCCCACGCATAGATTCCCGTGAGCAGAACGAGAAGGAAAGCGACGAGTGTCATCGCAAGCGGATAGCCTTCGAGCCAATAGGCCCAACCGTTCTCGCCGAGGGTGCCGGGGTGATAGTCGAGCGGACCGCCCGAATTCATCATGATCCAAGGCGGGTAGCAGATGAGCGCGGCCATCCACCCGGCGGCATAGGGATTGGCCGAGCGGATGTGGGCGTCGAGCGGCTTCAGGGTCAGGACGTAGCCGACGGTGGCGAAGGTCACGTCGACCATGAACATGAAGGTGATCAGCCAGCGGGTCAGCTCGCCGATGTTGCTGGTGATCCGCTCCGCCGGAGGATCGATCGCTCCGGCCCAGTTGCCCGCCATCACGGCGACCATGAAGGCCAGGAAGAAGGCCTTGATCGCCCAGCAGCGCAGATGCTCCTGGACCATGCGCCGGTCGACGAGTGCGGATTTGCCGATCAGCAGCTGGCCAAGATGCCATGCGCCGTCGCGCGGATCCGTGAGCCGCCGGTCGATCCAGAGGACGTAGGGGATGGACAGCGCCAGAAGCGGCACCACCGCCCAGCTGAACACTTTCATCGAGAAGAGGTAGGGATCCTGCCAGTACCAGCGGCCCATCGCGTAGAGAAAGGCGATCCCCGCCCAGGTCGCCCAGAGGCCGGCGATCTTGACGAGGCTGGCGTCGAGCGACTGGGACAAAGGCCGGGGCGGGCTTTCCCAATCGATGCCGTTGTCCGGGCTGCGATGCACCTTGTCGACGAAAAGCGACCAGAGGATCATCGGCACCGCGCAGGCGACGAGCGAGCAAAGCGCCGCCCTGGGTCCTGAAAATTGCCAGGCGCGCGCAATTCCAACCCAGACGAGGAGGCTTGCGAGCCCGACCAGCCCGACCCCCGTACTTACGGCAGAGCGGGGCCTGCGGTCCGTCAGAAGCTCGGGGGCGATCTTCGTCTCAGCGTTCATGGACCGGGTGGATAAGCCGGAATGGTAAGCAAGCCGTGAACGAAGTCGCCGGCCGGTCCGGAGTCCGAAACGGACCCATTTCGGAGGGGTGCGCGGAGGCCTCCCGATCAAGCGTAACAAGATTTTAAGCGATGGCGGCGCTTATTCCCCGGGCGACGCGGAAGTGGGGCTTTGCGGGCGCCAAACCACAGGTGGGCTTTGGGCATGCTTTCTACCGACTGCCATCAGGAGACGATATTCTCCTTCTCGGATCGGGCGCCGCGCCCGCCGGAGGATCGACGGCGCGATCCGCGGCACCTTACCATTCTTCGCGTCGGCGCGCTCGTCTGCGAGGGCGGCCGAGAACTCTGCCTCATCCGCAACATTTCCGCCGGCGGAGTCATGGCGCATGTTTATTCCCGCCGCATCGAGGGGGAGCGGGTTGCGCTCGAGCTCAAGAGCAATCAGCGCATCGAGGGCGAGGTGGCCTGGGTCAGCGGCTCCAATGTCGGCATCCAGTTCGACAGCCCGGTCGACGTCACCGAAATGCTCTCGAGCCAGACGATGCTCGACAGCGGCTGGCGGCCGCGCCTTCCGCGGGTCGAGGTTGATCGGCTGGCGACGCTCCGCTGCGGCGCCAGCGTCTATGGCATCAATACCCGCGATATCAGCCAGGGCGGCGTCAAGATCGAGACCGACCAGCCGCTCGAGCTTGGAGCGGCGGTGGTCCTCACCCTCGACAAGTTCCGGCCGCTTCACGGCGTGGTGCGCTGGTCCGACGGCGGCCTTGCCGGAATCGCCTTCAACCAGCTCATTCCCTTTCACGATCTGATGGAGTGGCTGAACCCCAATCGCGGCGCCTGAAGCGCCGCCCACGTTGACAGCCGAAGGCCGTTTCGCCATGGGGTCGCCCTCCCCGTCGGGGCGCCGCTGGACAGGTGGCCGAGTGGTTAAAGGCAGCAGACTGTAAATCTGCCCGGTTTATCCGTACGCTGGTTCGAATCCAGCCCTGTCCACCAGACGCGCCGAAGGGGCTAAGCGGGTATAGCTCAATGGTAGAGCACTAGCCTTCCAAGCTTGTGATGCGGGTTCGATCCCCGCTACCCGCTCCAGCCTTCGCCCCCGGCGGCTCCAGCCCCGGGCGCCGGCCGGCTCACAGTGGCGGTGCCGGCGAAATGTAGCGGGCCTGCGCCCAGCACTGCCCGCCATGCGAAGCCAGGCTGACCCAGCCGCCTTCCATTCCCAGGATCCGGACTTCCTCGCCGCGGCCAAGGCTTCGCACCCGGCGCGCCTGGAGAGCCGGCGCGGCGCGGCAGCTGAGCAGGCTCGCCGCGACATAGGCGCGATCGCTCCGCGCCGCCGTCGCGGGCTGCGGAGGTTCTTGCGGACCTGCGGCCGGCGGCGCGCTCGACCCTTCCTCGGGAGCGGAGGCCGCGAATGCATCGGACTCGTCCTGAACGAGGCCGGCGTCCCGGGTCGATTCGGGGGCTCCGGCCGGTGCCTGTGCCTTGGGGCCGGCAAAGACCATCGCCACGGCCACCGCCACGGCGACGGCGGCGGCAAGCGCGATGGCCAGCCGAGGATTGGGCTGGGCCGGGCCCGACCAGAACTCACGCACCGCCGAACGCATCGAAGAGCGCGGCGGGGCAAGCGGCTCCGACCCGTCCGGCTGCTGCGCCGAGTCTTCCTCCGCCGCCCCCGCGGCCATCGCCGGCGGCGGTTCGTCCGTCGACCCGAGCGCAGGACCGGCTTCGGACTGCGAACGGCGCGGCGCCGGGTCTTCCCGCGCGAAGTCGTCGTCCATGAAGTCCCAAGTCTTCCGGCGCGGCGGCGGCGGCGGCGGCGGCGCAGGTGGAGGGGGAGGCTCCGCGGCCGCCTCGGGCGTGGGCGCTGCGGCTCGCTCGTCGGCCTCCTCCGCGGCGAGATGGGCCAGCACGTCTTCGATCGGAAGCCGGCTTCGGACCCCCTCGTCCGCGGGCGAGGCCGCGGGACTGGACGGCGTGCCCGGCCCACCGGCGAAGCTCGCCGGGCCGGCGACGTTATCGACGTCCTGCCCGAGCGCAGGCGCGACCGGTTCGTCCGCGCCGATGGGGGAGGGAGCGGCGACCTGCCCCGCCGGCACAGGATCGGCGGGGACGTCGCTCGGCACCAACAGGACGTCGGGCCGCGACACCGGTGGGCGCTCGCTCCAGACGACTTTATACCCCTTGGGCACGTGCCATCCTTGGAACGCCGTACGCACCAGATCGCACCCGCAATTCTCGCAGGTCGCGAAATAGAAACCGTCGTTCCAGCGGGGGATCCCGCCGGGCCGATGGCGCCCCAGCCGGCAAAGGAGGTTCATGTCCGTCCCCACGAGACGAGCCGGCGAGCGTCGGTCGCGGACGCGCGCGGTACCACGTCCGGGACAAACATGCTGCCGTGACGGTCGTCGGTGACGATCATGCCGTGCGCTCCTGCCTCGCTCTTCCCGTGCGCCTCCCCGCACCTGCGGCCCGACCGGCGTGCAGGCGAGCAGGTGCGCGCGCCCCGACGGCTATTCGATGTAGACCGCCGCCTGGGCCTTGCCCGTCGGCGACGCCGGCTTGTGGGCTTGCGGCGGCTCGATCATCCGAACCGCCTCCGCCTCGTGCACGTCGTCCCGCGGCACATGGCTCATCCTGCCCTGGACCACGGCCCCGGTCGCCATCTTGATCCGGCTGTAGGTGAGGTCGCCCTTGACCCGCGCGGTCGCCTCGATCGCGAGGTCTCCCGTTTCGATGGCGCCTTCCACCGTCCCGGAAAGCCGAACCCGATCGGCGAAGACGTTTCCCCGTATTTCGCCCTGCTCGCCAAGCACGAGCGTCTCGCAGCGGACGTCGCCCGAGATCCGGCCGCGGATCTGGAGGTCGACCGTCGCTTCGATATTGCCGTCGACGAAGATTCCGCTGCCGATGACCGAGGGGCCCTCGTCGCGAGCGGTTATTGCGTTGCTGTCCATACCAAGCCTCCCCGACGGTACGCCGCGCTCCCTTCAGCGCTCAAGCGTCCGCCGGCACAAGTTGACCCATTCTCCCAAGACGCCGCGGGGTCTCGAGCCTGTGCATAACTGACGTCCGCCGCTTCCTCCAGCGGCCGGCGGCGCGGTTCATGCCCTATGCCCAGATTGGGACGGTTCGGACGGAACAGCTTGCCGCACCGACCCCCTAGGAGCGGCGGACGCCTACGACGAAGCAGCGTTGCGGAGAGTTGCAGCGGATCGCCGAGGAATTGGCCCGCACCCGGAGCCTGTAGACGCGTTTGCCGCGGACGCGCGCCGGCTCGATCGAATGTCGCGCGCCCGCGAAGCGCCGGTCGCCGCCGATTTCCCGCCAAGCGCGTTCCGCGCCGGCGCGGCTTGCGAAGGCGCCGAGCTGCAGCAACCGGCCCGGGTGTCGCGACTCCGCCGCCGCCGGAGCAGGCGTCCCGGCGCTTGCCCGCCCGCTCGATCGGGCCTGCGCCTTTCGGCTCGGCCGTTCGCCCCGGTCGGCCGGACGAGGAGAAGCGCGATCGCGGGGTGTCGCCTGACTTACCGAGCGCGCAGGAGCCGCTTTGCCGACCGGCCGCCGGCTCGGCTTGGCGACAGGAGCCGGCGTCCGAGCCGCTCGCTCGTCGCGCCGTACGATCGGGGCGACTTCCTTGCCGGGTTGGCCGAGGCTGGCGAGGTCGCCCTGCGGCGGCGTCGCCTGCGGGGGAACCCGCAACGCCATCATGCCGGCGATCGCCAGCGCGACCACCACGACCAAGCCGACCGCATAACCGATCAGCCGCCGCCCGCCGCCTTCCTCGCGCGGAGCTTCCCCTTCGATCTTCGCAAGCCAGGGGAGCCTCTCGGCTTCCTCGGTCGGCTCGGCGGCATGGTCTTCGCTGCTCATGACCCCTCCTGGTTCCGGGCACCGGCGGATCTGGCCAGGGAGCATAGCGGCGGCCGGTTTTCAACCGGGAGCGATAATCGTCCCGAAAAGGGGCGCCGGCGCAAAACAACTGATTCCACTGATGACTTCAAGCCGGATTGCCGTATTTTCCACAGATCGGCCCACAACGGGCACAGGAGGAAGTACCAGGCGACCTCCTGCGGCGGCTCGGGTGGCGCCGCCGATGCCCTGCAACCGCGACGGAGAGACGAGGATGGAAGAGGCGAGGACGGTTGAGCCCGAGACGGCCGAGGAGATGTCGATCATCGGCTCCGGCATCAGGGTCACGGGGAATATCGAAGCGACCGACGACCTCCACCTTCTCGGCAAGGTGGAAGGCGACGTCCGCTGTGCCACCCTCATCCTGGGCGAGAACAGCGTCATCCGCGGAAGCGTCTATGCCGAGCGGGTTCGGGCCGCTGGAACGGTCGAGGGTTCCCTCGAGACCAAGGATCTGGCGGTCGAGTCTACCGCTCGGCTTCTCGGCGACATCACCTATTCGCGCATCCGGATCGCCAATGGCGGCGTGATCGACGGCAAGATGAGCTTCCGCGAGAGCGCGGAAGAGCCCGGCGATGCGGCGCGGCTAAGGCTGGTCGAACCGGTCCGTCGAGAGCGGTCGCAGGCGAAGCCGGAGCCCAAGGCCGAGGCTAAGCCGGAGCCGAGGCCGGAGACGAAGGCCATCTATATCGAGTAAGCCGTCGTCTCGGGGGCGGAGCGTTCAAGCCGCGCCCTTGCTGCGGCGAACCGGCCCGCCCCGACCGTCGTCGAACGGCCTGGACCCGGGCCGGAACCTTGCTGAGCGGCTCCGAAAAGGACCGACATGGCCGACGTTGCGATCATCCATTCGCCCGACAAGGAAGCGGCGGCCGTCCGACTGGGGGAGGCGATCGCCGGCGCGGGCTATGACGTTCGATCCGTCGACGTTGCTCGGCCGGAGGGCCTCGAAGAGGCGATCGGCGAGGCGACGGGCGACGCGCGGATCCTGATCTGGTCGCGGCCGCTGGTCTCCCACGCTCTCCATTCGGGAGAGCTCGCAGGCATTCGCAAGCTTCCCAACCTCATCGAAGTGTCGGCGGACGGCATCACTCCGCCGGCCGGAGGGGACGCGATGCGGGTCGTCCTGATTTCCGGGTGGCGAGGGCAGCCTTTCCATCCTGGCTGGCAGCGGGTGCACGGAGAGATCAAGCGCCTCTGCGGAGCGCGCAAGGGGACAGCCGAGGTTGCTCGCTCCGGCATAAGCCTGCCGGGGCGCCGGTTCGAGCGTGGGGCAGGATCCACCGCGGCCCACCCGGCCGGCGGCCGCCACGGCCGCCGGCTCGTCGGCGGCGCGCTCGCGGTCCTGCTCGTCGGCGCCGCCGCCGCCGCGGCCGCGTTGATCGACGAACGCGCTCCGCTCCCGACACCTGCTCGTTCACTGGGGCGAGCGGAATCGCTCCCCGCCGTCGAGAAGACTCCGCCTGTGCCGGCGCCGCCGATGGCGAAGGCCGGCGCCGCACCGGCGGAGGTGCGGGAAACGATTTCCGCGCCGGGCGCGCCCCACTCCTCGGCCCAGACTTTACCCGAAGCCGCGACGCCGGCACCGAAGCGGGCGCCGCAGGCGGAGCGGTCCCGCCGTTCCGCCGCGACGGCGCGGACCCGGTCGCCGCGGATCTTGGAGGAAGGCCCGGCGAAGAGATATTCGCCGCGCAATTCGAAGGTGATGAGACAATTCTGCGCGCGGAGCGGACGATCGACGCCGCAGTGCCGTACTTTCCTCCGCTCGGTTAGCGGCCAGGACGACTGACGCCGCGCTGCCGGGGGAGGCTTGCCAAGGTGGCGGGCGGTCGTCATGGCGCGGCGATGCGACGCAAAGCCCGCCAGGCTTCCAAGCCCGAGAATCGTCCCCGCTTCTGGGGGCGCCACGCCGTCGCGGCGGCGCTCGCCAATCCGGAGCGGTCGTTCGTGCGCGTCTGGGCGACCCGCGAGGCGGCGGAGCAGTTCGACTTTCCGCGCGGTCTCGACGTCACCTTCGCCGATGTCGCCGACCTGGGACGGCTCGTCCCGCGCGACGCCCCTCACCAAGGCATCGTCGCGGAGCTGGAGCGACTGCCCGACCTGCTTCTCGACGACATCCTCCACGGCGCCCCGGAGGGCCGGCCGCTGGTGGTCCTCGATCAGGTGACGGATCCTCACAATGTCGGCGCGATCCTTCGCTCGGCGGCGGCGTTCGACGCGCTCGCCCTCGTAACCCAGGACCGCCATGCCCCGCCCGAGTCGGGCGCACTCGCCAAGGCCGCCAGCGGCGCGCTCGAGACGGTGCCCTGGGTTCGGGTGGTCAACCTGGCCCGGTCGCTGGACTCGATGGCCGAAGCCGGCTTCTGGCGGATCGGCCTTGCAGGAGAAGCGGAGCTGACGCTGGGCGAGGCGCTCGGGCCGCGCCGGGTCGCGCTGGTGCTCGGCGCGGAAGGAGAGGGGATGCGCCCCAACACCGCGCAGCATTGCGACGCCCTGGCGCGCCTCCCGATCGGCGCCGGGATCGAGAGCCTCAACGTTTCGAATGCGGCGGCGATCGCCCTATATGCGGTGGCGACGAAAGCCTGAACGTCGAAGATCGAAGCGCTTCGCACTTCGTGTGGAAGGTCACTCCGACCAGCCGGGCGGTCCCGACCGCCGTCATCCGCTCCTAGCTGTCGTCGGGCGCGATCTGGACCTTGAGGCCGTCGAGCGCCTCGTCGAATTCGATCTGGCAGGAGAGCCGGCTGTTGGCCTGGCGAAAGTCGCAGCTGTCGAGCAGGTCGTCCTCGTCCGGGCCCATTTCGGGAAGCTCGGCAAGCCAGCGTTCCTCGACATGGACGTGGCAGGTCGCGCAGCTGCAGCAGCCCCCGCAGATGGCGAGCAGCTCGTCGAAGCCCGCATTGCGGATATTCTCCATCACGCTCCAGCCGGTGCGGCCTTCGACGGTCTTTTCGTTGCCGTCGCGATCGACGATGGTCAGCTGCGCCATATCTGATTGGATGCCGTGGATTTAGAGGAGTGCCCGGCCAAGGTCCTATGCTAGGCCGGGCGGCGATTGCAAGCGGGAGCGGGACTTGGGGATCAGGGCGGAGGAACTGCACCAATCGCTTGCCGTGTTGGCCGCGCGCGAGCCGCTGATCGCCGCCGCCCTGGAGCGCGCAGGCTATCCCGAGCCGCGGATCAGCGAGCGCGGCTACCAGACGCTTCTGCGCGCCATCGTCGGGCAGCAGGTGAGCATCAAGGCCGCCGCTTCGATGTGGGCGAAGCTTACCGCGGCGGTCGGCGACCCGCCCGATCCGGAGCGGCTGCTCGCAGCGAGCGACGAGACCCTGCGCGCCGCCGGCCTGTCGCGGCAAAAGGCCTCCTACGCCCGAAGCCTCGCCGAGGAAGTCGTTTCCGGCCGCCTCGATTTCGACCGCCTTCCCGAGGACGACGAGGAAGCTATCGCCCATCTCGTCGCGGTCAAGGGGATCGGGCGCTGGACGGCGGAAATCTACCTCCTGTTCGCCGAAGGGCGGCCGGACGTCTGGCCGGCCGGCGACCTCGCGGTCCAGCTCGAAGTGGCTCGGATCATGGGCTTGGACGAGGCGCGTCCGACCGAGAAAAGCATCCGGGCTTTGTCCGAAGCCTGGCGGCCCCATCGCGGCGCAATGGCGATCTTCGCCTGGCATTACCGGCGGGCGGGGCAGTCGGCGATCTGAGCGCGCGCGCCTATCTGCTGGCCGTGTTCCTCGCCGACGCCGCGGGCTTCCTCCTGCTCGGCTGGGCGCTCGATCGCTGGAGCGGGGACCCCGTCGACTGGGGCAGGAACACCGGGATCGCGCTTACCATGGGCTTCGTCACCGCCGACCTGGCGCGAAGGCTCGCCGGAGTCGAGGCCGGCGAGGTGCGATCGGGCTTCTCGGCCTACCGGACCCCAACGCAATGGATCCTGATCTTCTGGGCTCTCCTGCTCGGGGCGCTCGCTTTCTCCTTCGCCGCGGTGTCCTGGCTCGGCTGACGCCGGAGGAGCGGGCCGGTCCGCCCGGTCCGCTCCACACCCAGGCGCGTTGGATCAGGCGGCGGCGGGGACGTGGCCCTCGTTCAGCCAGTCGGCGACCTTGCGGCCGAAGCGGGCGATGGCGTGCATGTTGAAGAAGTGCATCGCCCCCAGGACGACGACGGCGAGGCCCACCTTCGAGCTGACGAACTTGATCGCTTCGACCCAGTTGGTGGGCTCCGTCCCGAAGGAGAGGGTCAGCAGGATCCAGCCGATGTTGATCAGGTAGAAGCCGACGACGAGCAAGTGGTTGGTCGAGCGGGCGAGGACGGCGTTGTGGCCGAAGCACTGGACCAGGAACACTTCTCCGTTGGTCGACAAGGTGTGCGCGACCCAGATGGTCATCCCGATCGAGAGGGCCAGATAGAGGCCGTAGGCGAGTTCGATCATGATCATGTCCTCCTTCTTCAGTCGTTACAGAAAAAACAGAATGCAACCGGCGCGGCGAGGCCTTCGTCAGGCCTGTCCTGCACCTCCCTGGCTCTCAGCCGCCGCCTTTGCCGCCGACGAAGCGCGCGATCTTCCCGCCCATCTTCATCAGGGCGACCAGAGTCGGCTTGGGCAGCCGCCGGACCTGATCGTACCAGCCGGACAGGGTGCCGATGAACTCGTGCATCCTCGAAATGCGCTGGCGGATGTGCTCCGGAACGTCGCCGCGCAGGTCGATCCGTTCCTTGAGCTCGGCCAGGAACGCGATGGTCGGGTCGATCTCCCGCCGCTTGCGCTCGGCCGAAATTCGCATCAGCATCTCCCACAAATCCGCTTCCGCCGCGAAATGATCGCGGCGGTCGGAAGGGACATGGGTGCGCCGCACGATCCCATAGGCCTGCAGCTCCTTGAGCGCGGTCGAGACGTTGGAGCGGGCCAGCTTCAGGCTGTCGGCTATCTCCTCGGCATGCAAGGGTCGGTCGGAGAGATAGAGCAAAGCGTGGATCTGGGCGACGGAGCGGTTGACGCCCCAATGGGTCCCCATCTCGCCCCAATGGAGGATGAAGGCCTCGACTTCCGGATAGCGCCCGATGTCCATCTTCATTCCTATATTTCTGTAAATACAGAAATGCACGAACTGAGCGGCGCCGTCAAGCAGCTAAATCATTCCGTAACCGATGATGCGCTATCCGGGTGACGGTACGCGACTGGGGGGGCGGGGACCGTTTGGGCGGTTCCCGCCTTTTCGTATTCGCGCGAGCCCCGAAGCGGCTTGGCTTAACCGCCGCTAACCGTCCCGTTCAGCCTTTTCTCAAGGGCTTGGGTGCAAAGCCCCGTCATCGCCCGAGCGGGTTTCCCGTTTCGCGGCGGTCCCTCGAGTCGCGTATCGAGGGGGGGCCGGCGATCCCCAAGGAAAGCCGGCCCCAACCCTCCTAAACCAAAATTTAGGCATCGCGCCTGTAGGACGAAGCCCGTCCAGCGGCCGGAGGGAAGCGCCTTTGTTCATCAATGCTCAATTGTCGCAGCTCCCGATCAGCGAGGGACGCAAGGCCGAACGCCGGATCGTCAACCTCGCCGCCGCGCTGCGCGAGGACGGCGCGAAGAATGTCTCGATCGTCATCCTCGACATCTCGGTGGGCGGGTTCAAGGCCCAGGTGTCGGAGCCGTTCGACGACGGTAGCGAGGTCTGGCTCAAGCTGGCGGATTTCGAAGCCAAGCGAAGCAAGGTGGTCTGGGCGCGCGGCAGCGAAGTGGGCTGCGAGTTCGAGACTCCGCTCCACCCGCGCGACCTCGAGGTCGCCGTGGCGCCCAAGCCCCGCCGCATCCCCAAGGGCGTCTTCCGTCGGGTCTGACGGGCCTTGCTCGCTGAGCTGGAACGCCGTTTTTCCGTCACGCTGAACCTGTTTCAGAATCCGGTTCTCCGCCGCGCTCAGCCTCGACAGCAGCGTCTGAAGCGGATCTACAGCGCGTAGCTGGCAATGTCGGCGAGCGGGATCTGCTCGACCGGGATTCCCCTCTCGTCGACGATCTCGATCGCCTGCTCCTCGAAGGAGAGGCCGAGATGAAGATCGGCGCGGATCACCTCGCGCGCGCTCCGCACCGCCTGATACCAGGCAGCCTCGCCGTCGGGCAGCACGACCCCGGTCTCATCGATCAGATGATCGCGCGGGGCGTGCAGATGGAAGTAGTAACGAGGCATGTGGGAGGAACGCGAGGTCTCTGCGATCGTGCCCGAAAAATGAAGGTTAACCCGGAGTAGACCGCGATTAGTCGCTCCCCTCCCTCGCGGGCGAGGGAGGGGAGGGATCAGCGCGCGTCGACCAGGACGATCTCGGCGTCGGCGAGCGCGCGGATCGCCACTGCGGCCTCGCCGGTGACGGCTATTCCGTCGCGCGGCTCGGCCCTGCGACCGTTGACCTCGACGGCGCCGCCGAGCGCGACCAGATAGGCGTGCCGCGCCGGATCGAGCGATAGCTCGGCCGTCTCTCCAGCCTTGAGGGTCGCTCCCAGCACGCGTGCCGCGGCATTGATCCGAAGCGCATCCGAATCCGTCTCGAAGCCGCTGGCGAGCGTCACGAAGCCGCCCTGGCGGTCGTGCTTCGGAAATTCCTTGGCGCCCCAGCTCGGCTCTGCGCCGCGTCTGTCCGTCTGCACCCAGATCTGGAACAGAGTGGTAGCTTCGTCCTCAAGATTATATTCGGCGTGGCGAACCCCGGTGCCCGCGCTCATCACTTGAACGTCGCCGGCGCCGGTGCGGCCCTGATTGCCCATCGAATCCTGGTGGGTGATCGCGCCCTGGCGGACGTAGGTGATGATCTCCATGTCCGAATGGGGATGGGGCGGAAAGCCGGAACGGGCGGCGATCTCGTCGTCGTTCCACACCCGGATGGCGCCCCAGCCCATCCGGGCGGGATCGTGATAGTCGGCGAAGGAGAAATGGTGCCGCGCGTTCAGCCAGCCATGGTCGGCATGGCCGAGCGAGGCGAAGGGGCGGATGTCGATCATGGTTCGTCTCTCGAAAATAGGGAGGAACGTCATTGCGAGCGAAGCGAAGCGATCCAGAAGCGGCGTCCGTCCCCGGGCGCCGTGCTGGATTGCCGAGTCGCTGCCGCGAAGCGGCAGTTTATCCTGAGCGCCGCCGCAGGCGGAGTCGAAGGGCTCCTCGCAACGACGGCTAAACGAGGCCTTCGGCCTTCAGCGTCTCCTGGACGGCCGGCCTGGCGGCGACCCGCTCGAGATAGGCGGCGAGGCCCGGCCAGCGGCCGATGTCGATGCTGTGGATCTTCGTCCAGTTGAGAACCGCGAACGCATAGGCGTCGAGGATCGAGAAGCGGTCGCCGAGAATGTAGGGGCCGTCGCCGATCTTCTCCTGGAGATAATCGAACTTCTTGCCGAGCGCCTCGCGGGTCGCGTCCTTGAACGAATCCGGAGTCGCCGGATTCCACAGCGGGCCGAAGCCCTTGTGAAGCTCCGTGGCGATGAAGTTCAGCCACTCGAGCAGGCGGTAGCGCTCGATTCCGCCCGTCGGGAGGGCGAGCTCCGAATTCGGCGCCTGGTCCGCCAGATATTGGAGGATCACCGCATTTTCGGTGAGGACGTTGCCGTCGTCGAGCTTGAGCGTCGGAACCGCGCCTTTGGGATTGACCGCGTAGAGATCCTCGCCGTCGGCGGTGCGCTTGCTCGGAAACTCGACCTTTGCGAGGTCGATCGGAAGCTTCGCCTCGCGGGCGGCGATATGCGGAGCCTGCGAGCAGGCGGCGGGCGCGTAGTAAAGCTTCATTCTGGGTCTCCCTTCGGTCCTGATATGGGGTCCCGTCCGCCCCGGCAGGAGGGGGCTTTTCGCCGGCGGCGGACGGGATGCGCGGCGGCCTTAGGCCGCCAGCGGCAGCTGGCTGTCGATCCTCTCGGCCGCCTCGGCGAGCGCGGCTTCGGCGACCTCCGGTCCGAAAGCCAGCTTTTCGGCGCGGACGAAGGTTACGTCGTCTATCCCCATGAAGCCGAGCAGGGTGCGGATGTGCGGCTCCTGGCTGTCCATCGCCGCAGCCGGGCCTTCGCTGTAGAGGCCGGCGCGGGTTTCGACGACGATCGCCTTCTTGCCCTTGAGCAGCCCTTCAGGACCGGCTTCCGTGTAGCGGAACGTCACCCGGGCGCGCAGCACATGGTCGAACCAGGCCTTGAGCGTGGACGGCATGCCGAAATTGTACATCGGCGCCCCGAGGATGATCAGGTCGGCCTCCTGGAGCTCGGCAATCAGCTCGTCCGAAAGGGCGAGTGCGCTGCGGCCTTCCTCGCTCTCGACGATGCCCGCGCGGATGGCAGGGACGCTCTTTTCCGTAAGGTGCGGGATCGGTGCCGAGCCGATGTCGCGAAGGACGATCCTCGCGGCAGGATTGGCCCGCTGCAGCCGCTCGGCGGCCTCGCGGGTGAGCTTTCGCGAAACCGAAGCCTCGCCGGTCGCCGCGCTGTCGATGATGAGGACGTTGGTCATGAGAGCCTCCACTGAAACTTGTCGAAGCCGAGATAGGCGCGTAAGTCCGTTCCTGATAGCCGCGCTTGGCGCATCATGGTGTTGCGAAATATGGAACGCTCTTCGGTCGATCTCCTGGATGTGCTCGCCTTCGTGCGGGTGGTGGAAACGGGGGCTTTTTCCCGGGCCGCCGAGCGGATGGGGATGGCCAAGTCGATCCTCAGCCGCCGGGTAGCCCGGTTGGAGGAGCAGCTCGGCGCGCGGCTTCTCACCCGAAGCGCGCAGGGCGCCCAGCCGACGGACGTCGGTCAAGCCTATTTCGAGCGCGCGTCGAACGTGCTCGCCGAGCTGGAGGCCGCGGAGGAGGTGGTGGCCGAGGCGGTGACCCAGATTGCCGGCCCGATCCGCCTTTCGGCCCCGCTCTCCTTCGGAGTGCAGCACCTGGCCCCCGCGCTTGCCGAATTCGCCGCCGCCAATCCTCGGGTGGAGCTCGACATCTCCTTCGACGACCGGCCCGTCGACCTCATCGCCGGAGGCTACGACCTTGCCGTCCGGATCGGACAACTCAAGGATTCCGCCCTCGTCGCCCGCCGGATCGCGCCGGTCAGGAAGGTACCGGTCGCGAGCCCCGCCTATCTCGATCGACGCGGGCGGCCGGAGCACCCCCACGACCTCGCCGACCACGACATCCTGCTTTACGCCAACGAGATGTGGCGCTTCCGGGTCGGCAAGAGCTGGGAGCATGTGAAGGGCAAGCCGCGTCTACGCGCCGACAATGGCGAGATGCTTCGTGCGGCGGCGGTGGCGGGCCTCGGAATCTGCGTGCTTCCAAGCTTCATCGCCGCCGCGGCCTTTCCGACCGGCGAGCTCGAACCGCTGCTTCGCGACTACCCGCTGGACGAAGGCGCCCTCCACGCCGTGATGCCCAGCCGCGCCACCACCGCGCGGGTCCGCGCCCTGGTCGACTTCCTCGCCGCCCGCTTTGGCCCGGAGCCCGAATGGGACCCGTGCTGGATGCACGGGGGTGTCGAGGGGGCGGCCAAGGCGGGTCGAATGCCGCCTTCCTAAGGAGGTCCAGCCCGTCGACAGCGGGCGGCCAGCGCCTGCAGGGCGCGGAGCAGGCCTACTCCGGTCACGCTGAGGACGGCGGCGGAGACGAGCACTTCCAACAACCAGAATTGCCCGGCGAACAGACCCAGGAGCGCCAGGACAACGATCAAACCGGCGCTCAGCAGAACCGTTGCCGCCGCGCCGACGCAGATCAGCGCGGCCAGCCAGACCAGGCCGATGTCCAGGAGCGAAGGCGAAAGCCGGCGGATGCGTTTGCCTTCGGTCATCGCCAGCAGCGTCGCACGCGCAGTAGCCCCCTGCCAGTGTCAAATGGCCCCGCCATAGCGGGAAGGCGCCCTTCACGCCGTCGCGCCGATCCACGCCGGGTGTTCGTACTCGCCGCCTGGTGCAGCGCCTCCCGCCTCCCCTAGGGCTCCGGCCGCTCGGCCGCGGGAGGCGGCAAATCGCCGGCCGCGATCTGGGTCAGATATTCCTCGCCGAAATCGATCTTGAGCTCGACCCAGAGCAGCAGATGGTCCGACATCTGGAACGTCCGCCACTGATTGTAATAGCTGCTGCCCTTCTTCGCTTTCCCATAGCCGGGGCCCATCGGCCCGGCATAATCGCCTTCCTGGTCGTCGCGGAACACGGACTTGTAGAAGTCGAACACGTCCGCCTTGCTGGTGGTGCCGAACCGGTCGGGCCGTACCAGGAACGCGATCTGGTCGTAATATTTGTCCCGCTTGAGATTGCTGCCTTTCAGCTTGAGCAGCTCCTCGGGAACCACGAACCCGGCCTTGGTCAGGCCCTCGAAGGTTCTGTCGGCGCGTGCGAAGATGTTGAAATCGCCGAGCAGGATCAGGTTTTCGGGAGAGGTGTTGCGCACGGCGGTGGCTGCGCCGTCGGGACGCGCCGGCTGTTTGAGCTTCGCCGGTTTCGCCCGCGAAGCAAGCGCTTCGGCAATGTCTTCGATCTCCTTGATGCGGCGCGGGTCATCGGCCTTCGCCGTACCGTAATAAGCGTGCATCGTGCAGATGTTGAACTTCGTCCAACTCGCCTTGAACCCGCACAGGAAAGGCGTTCGCGCGAACTGGGTGACCTCGGCGCTCTTGACGGCGGGAAGCACGACTTCGCCGGCAAGCCCGCCGAACGTGACTTTGCGGCCGTCGTAGAGGAAGGCCATCCGCTCGCCGTTGCCGGCCGATCCGGCCGTCACGTCGGTCACGATATATTTCCACCAGCCCCCGAGCATCTCCTGGACCCGGTCGAGCGCGGTCAGATCCTCTCGGACCTCCTGCACCGCGACCAGGTCGAAATGGCTGATGATCTCGGCGATGTAGTGGAGAGGCTCGGCGCTTCGATCGCCATATTTCTCCGAATCGAACTCGCGTATGTTCCAAGTCGCGAGAAGCAACGTGTCGGAAAGCGTGCGCTTCGGCACTTCGGCGGCGAGCTGTTTGCGAAGGCGCAGCAGGCCCTCGGCGGTACGCCGCCTTGCGGCTTCGTCGTCGATCTCGCGAATGGAATAATAAAAGGGCATGGCGGCTGCTCCTCACCGGACGAGGCGAGGAGGCCATAGAAAACCGGCGGAAGCAATCGTCTGCCTCCGCCGGTCGTCGTCCGGTGCCGGGTGCGGTCGCCTGCGCGACCGCTCCTTATGCCTGGGCTTCGGGCTGGCCTTCCTCGGCTCCGCCCTTCTCGCCTTCGGGCTCCGCTTTCTTGCCCTTGCGCTTGCTCGGTTTGGGCGCCGCCGGGACGATCTCGAACGAAGGCGCATTGTCCTTGATCGTGACCTTCACCTCGCCGCCGTGGATGAGCTTGCCGAAGAGCAGCTCCTCGGCGAGCGGCTGCTTGATCTTCTCCTGGACCAGCCGCCCCATCGGCCGCGCGCCGTAAAGCTTGTCGTAGCCGCGCGTGGTGAGCCACTTCCTCGCCTCCTCGTCCAGGTCGATATGGACGTTGCGGTCGGCGAGCTGAAGCTCGAGCTGGAGGATGAACTTGTCCACCACCCGGGCGACGACTTCCGTCGGCAGGTAGGAGAAGGGGACGATCGCATCCAGCCGGTTGCGAAATTCCGGCGTGAACATCCGCTTGATCGCTTCCTCGTCCTCGCCCTCGCGGGTTTGGGCGCCGAAGCCGACCCCCTCGCGCGCCATGTCGGACGCGCCGGCATTGGTGGTCATGATCAGGATGACGTTCCTGAAATCCACCGTCTTGCCGTGGTGGTCGGTGAGCTTTCCGTTGTCCATCACCTGGAGAAGGATGTTGAACAGGTCCGGATGCGCCTTCTCGATCTCGTCGAGGAGGAGCACCGAGTGCGGATGCTGGTCGACCGCGTCGGTGAGCAGCCCGCCCTGGTCGTAACCGACATAGCCGGGAGGCGCGCCGATCAGCCGGCTGACCGAATGGCGCTCCATATATTCGGACATGTCGAAGCGCTGCAGCGGAATGCCCATGATATTGGCGAGCTGGCGCGCCACCTCCGTCTTGCCGACGCCGGTCGGGCCGGAAAAGAGGTAGTTGCCGATCGGCTTGTCCGGATCGCGAAGCCCGGCGCGGGACAGCTTGATCGCCGAGGCGAGCACGGCGATCGCCGCGTCCTGCCCGAACACGACCCGCTTCAGGTCGCGGTCGAGATGCTCGAGGGTCTTCTTGTCGTCGCTCGACACGCTCTTCGCCGGGATGCGCGCCATCGTCGAGATGACGCTCTCGATCTCCTTCGTGGTGATCGTCTTCTTGCGCTTGTTGGGCGGCACCAGCATCTGCATCGCGCCGACCTCGTCAATAACGTCGATCGCCTTGTCGGGCAGCTTGCGGTCGTTGATGTAGCGCGCCGAAAGCTCGACCGCCGCCTTGATCGCGTCGGGCGTGTACTTGACGTGGTGATGCTCCTCGAAGGCGGAGCGAAGGCCCGCCAGGATCTTCACCGTATCCTCGATCGTCGGCTCGTTGACGTCGATCTTCTGGAAGCGCCGGAGCAGCGCCCGGTCCTTCTCGAAATGGTTGCGGAACTCCTTGTAGGTGGTCGATCCGATGCAGCGGATCGACCCGCCCGAAAGCGCGGGCTTCAGGAGGTTGGACGCGTCCATCGCGCCGCCCGACGTCGCCCCGGCGCCGATCACGGTGTGGATCTCGTCGATGAAGAGCACGGCGTGGGGAAGCTTCTCGAGCTCCGTCACGACCGCCTTCAGCCTTTCCTCGAAGTCGCCGCGATAACGGGTGCCGGCGAGCAGCGCGCCCATGTCGAGCGCGTAGATTACCGCTTCCTTGAGCACCTCGGGAACATCGCCCTCGATGATCTTGCGGGCAAGGCCTTCCGCGATCGCGGTCTTCCCGACTCCGGGATCGCCGACGTAGAGCGGGTTGTTCTTCGAGCGGCGGCAGAGGATCTGGACCGTGCGGTCCACCTCCGGTCCGCGGCCGATCAGCGGATCGACCCGGCCGCTCTTCGCCTTTTCGTTGAGGTTGACGGTGAACTGCTTGAGGGCGCTCTCGTTCTTCTTCTTGCCCTCGTCCGACTTGGTCTCCTCGGCGCCCTTCGGCTCCTGCGGCTCGGACGCGGTCTCGCCCTTGCCGACTCCGTGGCTGATGTAGCTGACCGCATCGAGGCGGCTCATGTCCTGCTGCTGGAGGAAGTAGACCGCATAGCTTTCGCGCTCGGAGAACAAGGCGACGAGCACGTTGGCCCCGGTCACCTCGTCGCGGCCCGAAGACTGGACGTGGAGGATGGCGCGCTGGACGACGCGCTGGAAGCCGCTCGTCGGCGACGGGTCGGTGTGGGCGTCGACCTTCAGGGCCTCGAGCTCATTGTCGAGATAGGCCTTCACCGCCTCCTTCAGCTCGCGAAGGTCCACTCCGCAGGCAGTCATCACCTTGGACGCGTGGGCGTCCTCGGTAAGCGCGAGCAGGAGATGCTCCAGCGTCGCATATTCGTGGCGGCGTCCGCTCGCTTCGGCGAGCGCCGTGTGCAAAGTCTGTTCAAGTTCGCGGGCAAAAGACGGCACTTCGACTCACTCCTAACGGCCCGCGCACTGTCACGGACTTGGTCTTAATGTCGGGTGGATGGACGCGGCATCAAGGTCTTGAAAAACGCGCAGGCTCTCCCTGGGAGTTCCCCGGCCGCTCATTTTTTGAACAATTGCTCGGCGCTGGCGCGGTGGCTGGTCGCCGCGGCGATCCGCCCGCGCACCCGCTCGATCTCGCCCTCGAGGGTCGCGATCCGCGCTTCCAGCTCCTCGACCGACAGCGGATCGAGATCCTGCTTGGTGAGCTGGGTCAGCGGATCGGCGGGTTTCCCCGGGAACAGCTCGTCGAGGTCCATGGCGGGAGATTCCCCTGTCCCGACCCCTTCTGTCAAGCTAGTCGCGGCCGATGCGGACGATGATTGCGATAGATCCCGCCGGACCGGGCGGCCCTGAAGTTCTCGAGGCCGTCGAGCGGCCTGTGCCGGAGCCCGGCCCGGGCGAGCTGCTCATCGCCGTCGAGGCGGCCGGAGTGAACCGCCCGGACGTCGTCCAGCGCCTCGGCCTCTACCCGCCACCGCCCGGCGCTCCGTCCATCCTCGGGCTCGAGGTTGCCGGCACGATCGCCTCCGGCCCCCGCTCCGGCGAGCGGGTCTGCGCCCTCGTCGCCGGCGGCGGCTACGCCCAATTTTGCGTGGCGCCCGAAGGCCAGTGCCTTCCGGTGCCGGACGATTATTCCATGATCGAGGCGGCGGCGCTTCCCGAAACCTTCTTCACCGTCTGGACCAACCTCTTCCAGCGCGGCGGCGCTAAAAGCGGCGACTCGGTCCTCGTTCACGGTGGCACCAGCGGCATCGGAACGACGGCGATCCTGCTCGGCAAGCTGTTCGGGCTTGAGGTGATCGTCACCGCCGGCTCAGCGGACAAATGCGCCCGCGCTCTCGATGCCGGAGCCGCCCACGCGATCGACTACAAGGCGCAGGATTTCGTCGAGGCGGTGAAGCGCCTGACCGGGGGTAGGGGAGTGGCCGTCGTCCTCGACATGGTCGGCGGCGACTATGTCGCCCGCAATTTCGACTGCCTCGCAGAGGAAGGGCGCCACGTCTCCATCGCGGTCCAGCGCGGCGCGAAGGCGGAGGTGCCGCTGTGGCAGATCATGGCCCGGCGCCTCGTCCTGACCGGGTCGACGCTGCGCGCCAGGGAACCTGCCTTCAAGGCGGCGGTGGCCGAGGCGCTGCGATCCGAGGTCTGGCCGAGACTAAGCGAGATTCGGCCCCTAATCGACAGCGTCTTTCCGCTTGCGAGTGCGGGCGACGCGCACCGCCGAATGGAGTCCGGCGCCCACGTCGGCAAGATCGTCCTGAAGGTGTCCTAAGCCGACGCCCGCAGCGGCATCGGCCGGAAGCCTTCCGTCGCCGGAAGCGCCTCGAAGGCGGGGCGGGCGATCAGATAGCCCTGGACGTAGCGGATACCCAGGCCACGAAGCGCCGCCAGCTCCGCCTCGGTCTCGATCCCCTCGGCGATGACCGCGATCCCGAGCGCTTCGGCCATTCGCACGACGCCCTCCACGATCACCCGCCGCGGCAGGCTCGCCTCGATTCCGCGGACCAGCTCCATGTCGAGCTTGAGGATGTCCGGCTGGAACCGGGCGAGCAGGCCGAGCCCGGCATGGCCGGCGCCGAAATCGTCGAGCGCCGTTCCGAAGCCCATCGCCTGATAGGTGCAGACGATGTTGGCGACATGGCTGGGATCGGCCATCTCCTCCTGCTCGGTGAACTCGAAGATCAGCCGGTCGGTCGGAAGTCCCACCGCCGCCGCCGTCTTGAGGGTCAGCTGGATGCAGGCCTTGGGCGAGTAGACCGCGTTGGGCAGGAAGTTGATCGACAGCCTCGCCGGCGTCTCCAGGATTCCGGCGCGCACCGCGGTTTCGATCGCCTTTACCCGGCATTGCTGGTCGAATGCGTAGCGATTGTCGGCCGTGACTTTAGCGAGTACTTCCGCGGCGCCTTCGCCGGCGGTGCCCCGCACCAGCGCCTCGAAGGCGAACGGCTCGCCCGTCTCGAGGTCGAGTATCGGCTGGAAGGCCATAGAGAAGTCGAAGCCGAGCGCGGCGCCGTCGCGGCAGCCTGCGCAGGGATGGAAAACTGTCGCGGTCACAAGCGGCTCCGGGCGGCGTTAGCCCCTTGTGTAACCTCGTAAAAACTAAAATCAGGTTGAGACGGGCGCGCCGAGGACGCGTCGCCGGGAGTGCATCACCCCCGGCGACCTCCGATTCAATAGCAGCGGCGCGGGCGGCTGTGGCGCTGGACGTGGCGGCCGAGCAGCGCGCCGCCGGCACCGCCGATGAGCGGGCCGGCCAGGCCGTGGCCGCCGATCGCGCGTCCGGCGAGCGCCCCTGCGGCTCCGCCGACGAGAGCGCCGGTGGTGCCGCCATGATGGTGGCAGGTGCGGGCGTAATAATGGCGATGGCGCGCGGCGTCGGCCGGGCTGGCAATCGCAATCGGAAGGGTGAGGGCGGCGGCGCTGAGCGCGAGAGTGAGTTTACGCATGACAAATCCTCCTTGTTCGGCGCCAACACCCGCGCAGGCGATTCCGTTCCGTAGCCGGTATTACCGGGCTTCGTCCGATCGCCGCTTTTGTGCGTTGAGCCGCTCATGGTGAGGCGCGAAGCATGGACGAAGGAGCGCGTGAGGTCGGCGGTCGCCGCTTTGCTCCTCGAAGCGGTGCTCGGCTATGCGCTTGTCGTCGGGCTGGGAATCGAGCCCGCGGCGCCCGTGGACAAGGGGTTGGAGGTGCTCGGCCTCCTTCCCGAGCCTCCGCCGCCCCTTCCGAAGCGAGCGCCCAAGCCGCCGCCGGTGCGCATTCCCAAGCCGGAGGGCGCAGCCGCGCCGCCCAACCTCAAGGCGACGCCGACCGAGATCGTCCGGCCGCCGCCGCCGCCGGTCGTCTTCCCGCCGCCTCCGCCGCCGGTGGTCGCGGCGCCGGTGGCCGGCACGGGTGCGGCGCCTTCGGCTGGCGCTGCGCCGGTGGCGGGGCCAGGCACGGGAGCGGGCGGCGAGGGCGACGGCTTCGGGGCCGGCCGGGGCGGCGGCGGAGGTGGAAGCGGAGCCGGCGTGGCGACGCCCGCCCGCTTCCTCAAGGGCGAGCTCAGGAACCGCGACTATCCACGCGCGCTCGGCGACGCCGGAATCGGCGGTACCGTCACGATGCGCTTCACCGTCGGCACCGACGGGCGGGTTTCGAATTGCCGGGTGATCGGATCGAGCGGCAATGCGGAGCTCGACGAGACCACCTGCCGGCTGATCGAGCAGCGCTATCGCTACAGGCCGGCCCGCGACTGGGAGGGTCGTCCGGTGCCCTCGACCGATACCGACGAGCATGAATGGATCAGCCGCCCGCCGGTGCCGGACGACGAGTGAGGGGGTGGCCCCCCTCCCCCCCTTGTGGGGGAAGGGGGCGCGCAGCGCCGGATGGGGGGTGCGCGGCGACGCCGGCGCCGGCCTGCGGCCGGCACCCCCACCCCTCCCCCTCCCCACAAGGGGGAGGGGGAGCTCGCCGGTTCCGAACCCCGTAGCCTAGTTCCGTTCGCGGACGCTCGCGAAGCCGATCTTGGGCCAGTCCTGCTGTAATCGCGCGAGTTCCCAATCGTTTCGAATGAGCAGGACGGGGGCACCGTCGGCATCCTCGGCGGCGCTCGGCCGAAGCGCGGAAAGCGCCCGCTTCAGCTCGTCCGGTTCTTCGGCCGAAATCCAGCGAGCGATGTCCCAGGGCGAAGCCTCGAAGCCGAGCTTCAGCCCATATTCCGCCTCCATGCGGGTCGCCAGCACATCGAGCTGCAGGGCGCCGACCACGCCGACGATCCAGTTGGAGCCGATCGCCGGCTTGAAGATCCGGATCACGCCTTCCTCGGCGAGGTCCTCGAGGCCCTTCCTCATCTGCTTCGACTTCATCGGATCGTCGAGCCTCACCCGGCGCAGAATTTCCGGCGCGAAATCGGGAAGTCCGGTGAAGGCGACGTCGCCGCGCTCCGAGAGGGTGTCGCCGACCCGCAGCGTACCGTGGTTCGGGATCCCGACGATGTCGCCGGGCCGCGCCAGCTCGGCGAGCTCGCGGTCGCGGGCGAAGAAGGTGATCGGGTTCTGGATCGAGACGGCCTTGCCGACCCGGGGATTGGTGAGCTTCATCCCGCGTTTGAGAGCGCCCGAGCAGACCCGCATGAAGGCGACCCGGTCGCGATGATTGGGGTCCATGTTGGCCTGGACCTTGAAGATGAAGCCCGAGCAGCGCGGCTCTTCCGGCGAAACCGCGCCGCCGCGTGCGGCCTGCGGCCCGGGCGCCGGAGCGAAATCGGCAAGGCCGGCGAGCAGGTCGTCGATCCCGAACTGCTTGAGCGCGCTTCCGAAGAAGACGGGCGTCAGGTCCCCATTGAGGAAGGCAGCGACGTCGAACTCTGGATAGGCGGCGGTGACGAGGCCCGCTTCCTCGCGGAGCAGATCGACCGATTCCGCCGGAAGCTCGCGGTCGAGCACCGCGTCGTCGAGACCGTCGGTCGGGACGATCCGCCCCGGAGCGGTGCCCTCGCTCCGGTCGGCGAGGAGGAGCCGGTGGTCTGCAAGGTCGAACAGGCCGTGGAACATGCCGCCCATCCCGACCGGCCAGTTGCGCGGGCAGACGTCGAGCTGGAGGGTCTCGGCGATCTCGTCGAGCAGGGCGAACGGGCTCAGCCCTTCGCGGTCGACCTTGTTGATGAAGGTGACGATCGGGATGTTGCGAAGCCGGCAGACTTCGAACAGCTTGCGGGTCTGCGCCTCGATCCCCTTGGCGGCGTCGATCACCATGATCGCGCTGTCGACGGCGGTGAGGGTCCGGTAGGTGTCCTCCGAGAAGTCCTGGTGGCCCGGCGTGTCGAGCAGGTTGAAGAGCAAACCGTCCTTCTCGAACGTCATCACCGACGAGGTGACCGAGATCCCGCGCTGCTGCTCGATCGCCATCCAGTCCGAGCGCGCCCGGCGGCGGTCGCCGCGCGCCCGGACCTCGCCGGCCTCGTGGATCGCTCCGGCCGAATAGAGCAGCTTCTCGGTCAGGGTCGTCTTGCCGGCGTCGGGATGCGAGATGATCGCGAAGGTACGCCGCTCCAGCACGGCGCCGTCGGCATCGGTTCGGGCCCGCGCGGCCGCGGCTTCGCTCATCGTCTGCTCCAAATCGGGAAGAAGCCGCGACATAGGGCAGGTGACGGCGATTGTGTAGCCCGCGCGAGAGGGGTGCGGCGTCTTCGCCCGCTCCGGCGTCACCCTGAACTTGTTTCAGGGTCTAAGGGGGGAGGCGACGGTGCGTGGAGAACTGGATGCTGAAACAAGTTCAGCATGACGGCCGGTTTACCCACCATAGGCGCGGACGAAAAACGCGATCGTCGTCGCGCCGGTTACGGCCAGAGTCCAGATCCGCACCGCGCGCGGGGACAGGCGCTTCCCGACGGAGGCTCCGAGCCATCCGCCGGCGAGCGCGCCGAGAAGCATCGGCAGGCACGCCCACCACCGCACCATGCCGAGCGCGACGAAGACGAGCGCCGCGGCGAGGTTCGCCACCGCGAGCATCGCGGTTCGGATCGCGAAAAGCTCCCGCGGGCGGATATTGGCGAGCAGGCCATACAAAGCGGTGGTGATCAGTCCGACTCCGCCGCCGAAATAGCCGCCGTAGACCCCGAGCAGGGCCTGGGTCGCGAGAAGCGTTCGGCGCCCGATCGAAACCCGGTCATGCAGCCAGTCGGCGGCACGCTTGCCGAACGCCATCACCGTGAACGCGAACAGCAACAGCCAGGGAATGAGAAGGTCGAAGGTCTTGGTCGGGGTCAGCACGAGAAGAAGGCTCCCGACCAGCCCGAAGGCGAAGGTGATCGCCGCGAGCAACCGGACGGGCAGTCCGGCCACCGGCGCCAGCTCGTCCCGATAGGCCCAGGCGCTCGCCGCCGCTCCCGGCAACAGCGCGACGTTCGAAGTGGCGTTGGCGAAGTTCGCCGGAAGTCCGAGCGCGATCAAGGCAGGCAAGGTCGCGAACGTCCCGCCGCCGGCAAGGGCGTTCATCGCGCCGCCGATGAGCCCTGCTGCGGCGGCGAGGAGGATGGCGGCAAGGTCGCTCAAGGTGTCACTCGATAGAAATTTATCGTTAACGGCGAAAGGTGAGGGCGAGGGCTGCTCCCTCTCCCCTGTGGGGAGAGGGCTGGGGTGAGGGGGTTCTGCTTCCGCGAATGTCCGCCAAGGCCGAACCCCCTCACCCTACCCTCTCCCCACAGGGGAAAGGGGGAGTTCCCCATCCGGCCAGGTGAATCTCGACCTCTAAACCAAAGTCTCCAACTGAGTGAAGCGGACCGCCATCACCTCCCGCGTGTCGAGGCTTCCGTCGAGGCGCTTGTCGACGATAGCGAGCTGCTGGACGTCCTTGCCGCCAAGCGGAATGACGATCCGGCCGCCGGGGCGCAGCTGCTCGGCCAGCGCCTGCGGCGGGGCCGGGGCGGCGGCGGTGACCAGGATCTTGTCGAACGGCGCCTCGTCGCTCCAGCCGCGGCTGCCGTCGCCGATCCGGACGTGGACTCCGTCATAGCCGAAGGCGGCGAGCCGGGCCTCGGCTTCGGTCGCGAATTCCTCGACGATCTCGACGCTCCATATCTCGGCCCCGAGCGCCGCCATCAGCGCCGCCTGGTAGCCGAGCCCGGTTCCGACCTCGAGCGCCTTCTCGCCCGGCTGGACGTCGAGCAGGTCGAGCATCAATGCGGCGATGAAGGGCTGCGACACCGTTTTGTCGAAGCCGATCGGAAGCGGCGTGTCCTGATAGGCGGCAAGCGCGAGCTGCGCCGGAACGAACAAATGCCGCGGCACCTCGAGAAGCGCCTTACGCACCGCCGGATCCGGAGCGGCCTTGCCGATCTCGTCGGACGCCAGATCGAAATGAAGGTCGACGATCTCCACCATGTGCCGGCGGAAGATCGCCAGATGCTCCTCGCCCATCGGCTTCATGGGAGGGTGCTTTCCAAAGTGGGTCCGGCTGCCATATTCCGCATTTAGGCGCGGCGTCCCGAAAAGTCAGCGGGCCCGGGCGAGGCGGTCGCCGGCGAAAAAATTTCACGCGGGTTAGTTTCTTCCGCCCGGTCCGGGCGTTGCGTCGCCGAAAAGGCTGAGGCATTTGGCCGCCTTTCCGGGAGACCCCAGCATGCCGTCCGACGCACCCTCGCCCCCGCAAGACGAGGCGATCTCAACGGGCTCGAAGGCGCTCGACGACATTCTGAGCGGCGGCTATGCGGCCAACCACATCCACCTGATCGAGGGCGCTCCGGGCTCGGGCAAGACGACGCTCGGCCTTCAGTTCCTGATGGACGGGGTGCAGCGGGGCGAGCGGTCGCTCTACATCACTTTGTCGGAAAGCCGGAACGAGCTGCTCCAGGTAGCGCAGACTCATGGCTGGAATCTCGACGGAGTCGAGATATTCGAGCTCGTCCCGCCCGAGCTGAGCCTCGATCCGGAGCGCGAGCAGTCGATCGTCTACGCCTCCGACCTGGAGCTCGGCGAAACGGTGAAGATGGTGATGGAGGAGGTCACCCGGATCGCCCCGTCGCGGATCGTCTTCGACAGCCTGTCCGAGATTCGGCTTCTGGCTCAGGGCTCGCTTCGCTACCGGCGCCAGGTTCTGGCGCTCAAGCATTTCTTCGCCCAGCGCCAGGGCACCGCGCTCTTCCTCGACGATCTCACCGAGATGATCGACGATCTGAGCCTCCACAGCCTCGCCCACGGAGTGATCAGGCTGGAGCAGCTCGCCATCGCTTACGGATCGGAGCGGCGCCGGCTGCGCGTATACAAGATGCGCGGCCGCGACTTTCTGGGCGGTTTCCATGATTTCATCATCCGCACCGGCGGCATGGACATCTTCCCCCGGCTGGTCGCCTCCGCCCATCCGGACGAGGGCCAGGAAGACCGGCAGGCGCTAAGCGGCGTCGCCGAGATGGACGAGCTGGTCGGCGGGTCGCTCGACTATGGCACGACGACCCTAGTCATTGGGCCGTCGGGGTCGGGCAAATCGACCCTCACGCTTCAATATGTCCACCAACTCCTCCAGCGCGGCGAGAAGGCGCTGGTCATCAGCTTCGACGAGACCAGCCGGGTCTTCCACAAGCGTGCCGCCGGCCTCGGCCTCGATCTGACCGCGTGGGTCAACGACGGCGCGTTCATCTTCCGGCAGGTCGATCCCGCCGAGCTTTCCCCAGGCGAGCTGACCGGCCTGATCCGCGAGCATGTCGAGGAGAAAGACGTCAGCATGGTCGTCATCGACTCGCTGTCCGGCTACCAGCACGCCATGGCGGAAGAGCAGTTCATGCTGCTCCAGATGCACGAGATCGTCACCTACCTGAACCAGCAGGGCGTGCTCACCTTCCTCATCCTCGCCCAGTCCGGGATGGTCGGCCAGATGACGTCGCCGGTCGACCTCACTTATCTTTCCGACAACGTCCTCCTGCTCCGCTTCTTCGAGGCGCATGGCGAGATCCGGCGGGCCTTGTCCGTGCTGAAGAAACGGACCGGGGCGCACGAATCGACCATTCGCGAGCTCAAGATCGCCGCGGGCGGGATCGCTGTCGGGCCGCGGCTCGCGGGCTTTCGCGGCGTTCTCACCGGAACCCCGACTTACGAGGGCGGTTCTACCCTGCTCGAGGATCGCATTGTCCCCCGTAAGTAGCAGCACCCCGCAAAGCCCCTTCCTGATCGTCGCTCCGGCGGGCCGCGACGCGCAGGTCATCGGTCAGCTTCTGCAGAGCGCGTCTATCCCCTGCGAGGCGGATTCCGGCGAGCGGCTGTTCCAGGCCCTGGGCGACGGCTCGGCGTCGGGCGCGGTGATCACCGACGACGCCATCGCGCGGCTCGACCATGCCCGGCTTCGCGAGGCGATCGAGAGCCAGCCGCGCTGGTCGGATTTCCCGTTCGTCCTGCTGTCGCGCCGTGGAGAGACCCGCGAGGGCGCCCGCTCGATCGAGGAGCTGGTCAACGTGACCGTGCTCGAACGGCCGCTCCACCCGGCGACCTTGATCAGCGCGGTCCGCTCGGCGATGCGCGGTCGCGACCGGCAGCGGCTCGCCGGCGCCTATTTGGCGGAGCGCGAGCGGGCCGAGGCGCAGCTTCGCGAACTCGCCGAGACTCTCGAACAGAAGGTGCTCGATCGCACCCGCGACCTCGCCTCGGCGAACGACCGCCTGACCGCCGAGATCGCCGAGCGAGAGCGGGCTGAGGCACGGCTCGTCCAGGCCCAGAAGATGGAGGCGATCGGCCAGCTGACCGGCGGGATCGCCCACGACTTCAACAACCTGCTGACCGCGGTGATCGGCTCGCTCGAGCTGCTCCTTCGCCGCACCGAAGAGGAGAAGCTTCGAAGGCTCGCCTCCAACGCCCTCGAGGCGGCGGAGCGCGGCGGCAAGCTGACCGCCCAGCTGCTCGCCTTCTCCCGCCGCCAGCGGCTCGCTCCGGTGCCGGTCGACGTCAACGCCATTCTCGGCGGGATGGGAGATCTCCTCGCCCGGAGCATCGGCCCGCACATCCGCGTCGAGACGCGGTTCGACGGGCTCCTCTGGCACGCGCTGGCCGATCCGACACAGCTCGAGGTGATGATCCTCAATCTCGCGATCAACGGCCGCGACGCCATGCCGTCCGGCGGCACGCTCAGGATCGAGACCCGCAATCACGACTTCGTGCCGCGCGGCCTCGGCACGGATCTCGCGGAGGGCGAATATGTAGCCATCTCGGTTTGCGACGACGGAATGGGCATGTCACCGGAGGTCCTCCAGCACGCCTTCGAGCCCTTCTTTACCACCAAGGAGCAGGGCAAGGGGACCGGTCTGGGCCTCGCCCAGCTCTACGGCTTCGCCCGCCAGTCGGGAGGAACGGCCCGTATCGAGAGCGAAGTCGGAAAGGGCACCACGGTAACCATATACCTTCCGCGGACCCGGTCGGTCGCCGAGGCGATCAAACCGAGCCTGCCTGAGACGCGTATAGTGACGCGGGGCCGCGTGCTTCTCGTGGACGACGATCGCGACGTTCGCAACGTCGCGGCGGCGATGGTCGCCGAGATCGGCTACGAGGTCACCGCCGCGGCCAGCGGCGAGGAAGGGCTCGAGCATCTTCGCAAGACGACGTTCGATCTGCTCATCAGCGACGTCGCCATGCCCGGAACGAACGGGGTCGAGCTCGCACGCGCCGCCCGGGCGCTGGCGCCCGCAATGCCGGTGCTCTTCGCCAGCGGTTACGCCGACCTTCAAACCTTCGGCCGCGAGATCTGCGTCGACCGGCTGCTCAAGAAGCCGTTCCGGATCGCGGAAGTGGCCGCCCGGATCCAGCAGGTTCTCGAGGCGGGGCCGGAACCGGCGGCGCCTTGCGGTCCCGCGGTGCTCGGCACCAGCGCGGCCGACGCGCCTGCCGGACACGCTTAGGCTCAGCCTAGGCCCGCGCGCCGACGGGAAGGGCCGAACATCAGCTGCAGCGCGCCGGCGAGCAGCGCCGCCATCATCAGCAGCGGGTAGGGCGGTTCCTGCTCACCCGCCGCCTTCGTCGCTCGGGCATCCGCACCGGCGGATCGACGCTGCTCCTGCGGCGACGAAGGTGCCAGCTGACGGCTCCACGAGGCGAAGCGGGGGCGCACCATCGGCAGGTTCGCCGCGGGATGAAGGACCGGCAGCACATGGGCGTAGTCGGTGGCCAGCGAATGACTTCCCCGCCCGCTTCGCCACACCACGCGGTGCCCCCGCGGTATGACGTCCCACGACCCTCCGGTGCGGATCATGTCGCGCCGGCAACGTCGGCAGCGGCTGAACCAATAGCCGCTGTTGTAGACCTCGTCCGGCCCCGCTTCGTGGCCGCCGAACGTGCACAGGATGCTCATCGTCCTTCCTCCCTTTCCTCGCTTCCGATTTCCCTCAAGCGGTATTCCGCCATCTCGCGCAGGTCCGGTCCGCCCGCCTCGATCGCGAGGTCCGGATTCCAGATCTCGAAGGCGCCGCCGGTGCCGACGAACAGGGCGAGGCCTTCGATACGGCCCTTCCAGCGCATCATCGCCGGAAGTGTCACCCGGCCCATGGAGTCGAACTCGGCCTCTTCGGCGAAGCCGAGCAGGCGGCGCCGGTCTTCCCGCTGGGCGAGGGCGGCGCGCCAGCTTGGATCGTAGGCGCTAAGGCACGGCTCGCTTTCGTGCGCTCCGAAGACGATCCGGCGACCTCCCGAGCGGCGGATCAGCGTCTCGAGGATGAAGGACGGGAGGCGGAGTCGCCCGGCGGCGGTCACCGCACCGATCGCGTTGCCGCCGAAAAGAGGCCCCACCTCCACGTCCGCTTACGCCCCCTCACGCCACTCGCCGGACCTAACACCGGCCCGACAAGACAAAGCTTAGGCGTTAACCCTTTCGCCGCGCATCATGGGACTTCTACACCGGTAACTGTACGGTGCTTCGCCTCGGTCAATACTGAGCGTTTGCATCGTAAATGGGCACCGAAGTTGATCTATGTGCCTACGCAGTCGTGCCATTCAGGGACATGGCGGGAACAGCTTTCTACAAGCTGCCAAACTGTGTCAGCAGCGGTTCACCGTAATCTCCCTAGGTTGCTCATTAACGAGCAAAGTCAGACATTTGGCTGGCGTGGCCGTGTATTTCTGGCCGGAGGGGGGAGGGGAGCTTAATGTCCCACCAACGCACCGTGTACGTGGTCGACCGGGATCTGGCGTCGAGGCGCGCATTGACTGCGCATCTGGCGCGGATCGGCGCCGAAGCCTGGCCGTTCGCCGGCGGGGCCGAGTTCCTCGACATCCTCGATCATCTGATGCCGGCCTGCGTCCTCCTCGACATGGACGTGGCCGCGCCCTCGGGGCTCGAGGTCATCGCGGAGCTCGGGCACCGCCGGCCCGGCTGGCCGGTGGTGGCGATGAGCGCGGCACCCGAAGTGACGGTCGCCGTCGAGGCGATGAAGCTCGGCGCGCTAGACTTCCTGGAGAAGCCCGTCGAAGCGGCCGGCCTCGCGGCGGCCCTCCTGCCTGCCTGGACGAGCCTGGAAAAGTCGCTCGAGGCGAGCGAGACGCAGCGTCTCGCCGGAGAGCGGCTCGGCCGGCTCACGCCTCGCGAGCTGGACATCGCCCTGGCGTTGTTCGCCGGCCATTCGAACAAGGCGGTCGCGCACCTGCTCGGGATCAGCGTCCGGACGGTCGAGATGCACCGCGCCCACATCATGGCGAAGCTCGGGGTGAAGACCCTTGCCGAGGCGGCGGTCCTCGCGACTCAGGCGAGGCTCGCCGCCGCGCCGGCACGTGCCCCGCCGGCGGTGCAGTCGTTCGGCACATCGACGGTGCTGCTCCCGCGGCGGCGCCTGGCCGCGCGTTAAGCTTCTACCCTTCCAGGTTGTTCGCGGCGTAGGGGTCCCTTAGGCCCACTCCGATCGAGGCGCGGGTCTGCTCCGCTTCCGACGAGGTGACCGGATAGGCGCAGTAATCGGCGGCGTAATAGGCGCTGGGGCGATGATTGCCCGACAAGCCGATGCCGCCGAAGGGGGCGTTGGACGGCGCGCCGTTGGTCGGCTTGTTCCAGTTGATGACGCCGGCGCGCATATTCGCCCAGAACCGGTCGTAGAGCTCCGGGCTTCCGCCGATCAGGGAGGCGGCGAGGCCGTAGCGGGTGGCGTTGGCCTCCGCCAGCGCGGCGTCGAAATCGGCGACCCGAACGACCTGAAGGACGGGACCGAAAAGCTCCGCATCGGGCCGTTCGCGCACGTCGGTCACGTCGATCACCGCGGCGGTGAGGAACGGCTTGTCCTCGAACGGGCGGTCGAGGTGCTTCACCGGCCGTCCGCCCTTGATGATGAGATCGAGAAAGGCTTCCTGAAGCTGATCGGCCGCCTGGTTGTCGATCACCGGACCCATGAACGGCGGTGGATTGGCATGCGGATGGTCGACGATCAGCCGCTCCGCCAGCTTGACGATGGTGGCAAGAAGCTCCTCGTGATCGCCGTTCCTGACGATCAGCCGCCGAGCCGCGGTGCAGCGCTGCCCGGAACTTAGGAAAGCCGACTGCACGGTCAGGGTCGCCGCGGCGTAAATATCCTTGGCGTCCCAGACCACCAGCGGATTGTTGCCGCCCATCTCGAGAGCGAGAATCTTCTGCGGAGTGTCGGCGAACTGGCGGTGGAGGGCGATCCCGGCGCGTGCCGAGCCGGTGAAGAGCAGTCCGTCTATGCCGCCGCTCGAAGCTAGCGCCCGTCCCACTTCCGGGCCGCCTTGGACGCACCGGACGACATCTTCGGGCACGCCCGCCTCATGGTAGAGCTGGACGAGCCGTTCGCCGACCGCCGGAGTCTTCTCCGAAGGTTTGAAGACCACCGCATTGCCCGCAATCAGCGCCGGAACGATATGGCCGTTCGGCAGGTGGGCGGGAAAATTATACGGCCCGAGCACGGCGAGGACGCCGTGCGGCTTGTGGCGGACCGCCACGCGGGCGCCCATCGCGCCTTCGAGCCGCCGCTGCGACGTCCGCTCCGAATAAGCCGACACAGAAATGTCGACCTTGTTGACCACTGCCTCGACCTCGGTGAGGGTTTCCCAGAGCGGCTTCCCGGTCTCGCGGGCAATGAGGTCGGCCAGCGGCTCCTTCTGTCCCCTGACGACGTTGCCGAAACGCCGCAATGTCTCGATCCGGACGGAAAGCGGCCGTGCCGCCCAGGCTGACCAGGCGGCGCGGGCGCGAGCGACCTCGGCCGCCGCGTCGCCGCTCTCGCCCTTCCACAACGCCGCGCCCGTCGCCGGCTCGTACGAAGTCAACATCGCCATGCCCCGCGTTCCCACCATGCCGAGCGGCGCGGGTCAAGCGGGGGGACGCATCGCCTCCCCCAGGCGGCGCACTTCGTCGACCTTGGCGTGGAACGGCGACCAGTCGTCGGCCTCGTCGATGCGCGCCCAGATCGCCTCCACTTCATCGATATGCATCCAACAGGGCGCTTCCCCGGACCAATAAGGGTGATCGACCGCGCCCGGAGCAGCCTCGAAGCCGGCGATCTGCCTTCGGAAAGCCTCGAATGCTTCCCCGTCATAGGCGGCGTCGGCCGGCGAGGGCTGCCGCCGCCGGCCGCTGCGCCAGTCGAAGAAGAAGCGGTCGATCGCGACCTCCTTGTGCGCCAGCGCCGACTCGATAGCGACGAGCAGGGCGGAGTCGCTTTCCGGCCCGGCTGACTCTACGCCCATGCGCCGCAGCATGGCTTCGGCCAGCGCATCCTGGAACTCGCCTGGAAAGGCTTCGAGGGCAGGCGTAAGCGCTTCCGCTTCGGCGACGCCGCGCAGCGAGGCGGCGAGCTGCACCACGTTCCAGTGGATCGCCTCGGGCTGGCGGCCGAAGGAATAAAGGCCGGCATGATCGAAATAGGCGGCGGTGAAACGACCGTCCCAGAAGGGCGTGAAGCGCCACGGGCCGTAGTCGAAGCTCTGCGCGGTGATCGCGATGTTGTCGCTGTTGAGCACGCCGTGGACGAACCCTGCCGCAATGTAGGACGCGGCGAGCCTTGCCGCTTGGCGACCGACGTGGCGGAGAAGCCGTGCCGCGGCACCTTCGCCCGCCTCGTCTTCTCCGTAATAATGCGCGAGGCAATAATCCGTCAGCCGGCGCAGGCCCTCGGAATCGTCGAAATAGGCAAGGCGCTGGAAGGTGCCGATGCGGATATGGCCATGCTGGAGCCGCACCAGCACTGCCGACCGGGTCGGCGAAGGCTCGTCGTTCCGGTCCAGCGCTTCGCCGGTCTCGATCAGCGAGAAGCTCTTCGACGTGTCGACGCCCAGCGCCTCGAGCATCTCCGTCGCCAGGACTTCGCGCACGCCGCCCTTCAGCGTCAGACGGCCGTCTCCGAAGCGGCTGTACGGCGTCTGTCCGGAGCCCTTCGTGCCGAGGTCGAGGAGCCGTCCTTCAGCGTCGCGAAGCTGCGCGAACAGGAAGCCGCGTCCGTCCCCGATGTCGGGATTGTAGGTCCTGAACTGGTGGCCGTGATAGCGAAGGGCAAGCGGCTGGGGCAGGGAGCCGGGGAGGGGATCGAAGCGGCCGAAGTGCCGGATCCACTGCTCGTCGGCAAGATCGCCCAGACCGACCGCCTCGGCCGCGCGGCTGTTGCGGAAGCGAAGCAGTGTCTCGGGGAAATTCGCGGCCTCGACGGGGTCGTAGAACGTGTCCCCGAGTTCGAGGATCGTCCGTTCGGGACGGTAAAGCGGCTCGGCGGAAGGGTGCGGCATTCCGTGGCAACCGTGGGCGCAGGGGGCAGGTTCCCTCGCCGCCCCTTGACCTTCCGCCCCGCGGACGGGAAGGTGCGGCGATGGGGGGCGCCGCAGACAGCCACTGGACCGACGGCTGGTGGAATTCGCCGGACGGCCTTCGCCTCCATTACCGCGACTATCGCGGCGGCGCCGAAAGCCGTCCGCCTGTGCTGTGCATCCCCGGGCTGACCCGCAACGCCCGCGACTTCGAAGGGGTCGCGGAGCGGCTGGCGGGCGACTGGCGGGTGATCTGCGTCGACCTTCGCGGGCGGGGCGAAAGCGACGCGGCGCCCGATAGCACGACCTACAATCCACTGGTCTACCTCAACGACATTCAGGCGCTGATCGCCGAGCTTGCGCTCGACAGGGTGGTGATGTTCGGCACCTCGCTCGGCGGGCTTGTGACGATGCTTCTCGCCGCGGCCGACAGGCCTCGCCTCGCCGGAGCGCTTCTCAACGACGTCGGCCCCGTCCTGGAGGAGAAGGGGCTCGACCATATCCGCGCCTATGTCGGCCGCTCGCAGACCTGGCCGACCTGGGTCCACGCCGCCCGCGCCTTCTGCGAATCGCAGCGCGAGCGCTACCCGGACTGGGGGCTCGACCAGTGGCTGGTCTTCGCCAAGCGGGTGTGCCGCCTCACCCCCCAGGGGCGGGTCACGCTCGACTACGACATGCGCATCGCCGAGCCGCTCAGGGCGCCGGCGCCGCCGGTCGACCTGTGGCCGATCTTCAAGGCGCTGAGCGGCGTTCCGTCGCTGCTTGTCAGGGGCGAGCTGTCCGACTTGCTCGCCGCTTCCACGGTGGATCGCATGCTCGCTGAAAATCACGACCTCGAAGCGGTGACCGTGCCGAGGGTCGGCCACGCGCCGACGCTCGAGGAGCCCGAGGCGGCGGAGGCCATCGATCGGCTGCTGATACGGGTGGAGCGAAGCGGCCCGGCCGCTTAGGGTCGGACATGGCCGCCGTCCGGATACTCCACCTTCATTCGACCTTTTCCCTCGGCGGTAAGGAGGCGCGGGCGGCGCGACTGATGAACGCCTTCGCCGCCGCGGCCGAGCATGACGTGGTGAGCGCGATGCCCGGCGAGACGAGCGCCCGCGAAGCGCTCGATTGCGGCCTAGTCGCCCGTTTCCCGGTCGACGCGCCGCCGCTCGCCGGTCCGACGGACCCGCGCCGTCTCTACCGGCTGGCGCGCTACATGCGCGACTACGACCTCGTCCTCACCTACAATTGGGGCGCGTTCGACGCGGTGATGGCGCGCTTCCTGTTTAGAGCCGCAATGCGGCTTCCGCCGCTCGTCCACCACGAGGACGGCTTCAACCAGGACGAGGCGGCGGCGCTCAAGACGCACCGCAACCTGTACCGGCGGATCGCCCTTCCGGCCGCACACCGGCTGGTCGTGCCGTCGGAGCGGCTGGAGGCGATCGCGCTCGGTCCGTGGGGGCAGCGGGCAAAGCGGGTCGAGCGGATCGCCAACGGCGTGAGGGTCGCAGACTATTCCGCCCGGCCCGCGGCGGATGCCATTCCAGGCTTCGAGCGCCTCACCGACGAAATCGTCGTTGGAACCGTCGCGGGACTTCGGCCGGTAAAGAACCTGCCCCGCCTGGTCCGCGCCTTTGCTGGAATGAAGTCGCAACCGGCGCGCCTCGTCATCGTCGGGACCGGACCCGAGAGCGAACGGATCGCCGCCGAGGCGCGCCGGCTCGGAGTCGCCGACCGGCTGCACATGCCGGGCTTTCTTGCCGATCCGGCGCGCTGGATCGGGCTGTTCGACGTCTTCGCCCTCTCTTCCGACAGCGAGCAATTCCCCATCTCTCTGGTCGAGGCGATGGCGGCGGGACTTCCCGCGGTCGCGACAGCGGTCGGCGACATTCCCCATATGGTGGCAACCGACAACGCGCCGCTGATCGTGCGCCCGGACGACGAGGCCGCATTCTCAGCCGCTCTCGACGCGCTTGCCGAGCGCGCCGACCTCCGCCGGGCGATCGGCCGGGCCAACCAGACGAAGGCGGCGCTCGAGTTCGACGAGGGCCGGATGATCGGGCGCTATGCCCGACTCTACGGCGAGGCGATCGGCCGCCCGGAGGCGCTGACCGGCACCGGGTCATGATTTTTGGCGCATTTCGGCAGGCGAGGGGTTATAGCCCGGCCTAACCTATGTCGGAGGAATGATGTTCAAGGGATTGAAGCCGATCCTCTACGGCGGCCGCGAAGTCTGGCCGCTTGTGGAAGGCGGCAAAGGCGTCTCCGCCACCAACCATGCGAGTTCCGGCGCCTGGGCGGCAGCCGGCGGCATCGGCACGGTCTCGGCGGTCAACGCCGACAGCTACGATCCCGAAGGCAAGATCATCCCTCAAGTCTACTACGCCCTTACCCGCCGCGAGCGGCACGAGGAGCTGGTCCAATATGCCATCGACGGCGCCGTCGCGCAGGTCCAGCGCGCCTATGACATCGCCGGCGGCCGGGGGGCGATCAACATAAACGTCCTGTGGGAGATGGGCGGTGCCCAGCGCGTGCTTCAGGGCGTGCTCGAGCGGACCCGGGGCCTTGTCGCCGGAGTCACTTGCGGCGCCGGAATGCCCTACAAGCTCAGCGAGATCGCCGCTTCCTACGGCGTCAACTACTTGCCGATCATCAGCTCCGGCCGCGCTTTCCGAGCGTTGTGGAAGCGGGCCTATTCGAAGGCCGCCGAGTGGCTCGCCGCCGTGGTCTACGAGGATCCGTGGCTCGCCGGCGGGCATAACGGCCTCTCCAACGCCGAGGATCCGCTCAAGCCACAGGATCCCTACCCGCGAGTGAAAGAACTGCGCGACGTCATGCGCGAAGGCGGGATACCCGACACCGTGCCGATCGTCATGGCGGGCGGAGTCTGGAACCTGAAGGAATGGGAGAATTGGATCGACAATCCGGAGCTCGGCCAGATCGTCTTCCAGTTCGGAACCCGGCCGCTGCTCACCCAGGAAAGCCCGATCCCCGAGGAATGGAAGGCCCGGCTGATGACCCTGGAGGAGGGCGACATCCTCCTCCATCGCTTCTCGCCGACCGGCTTCTACAGCTCGGCCGTGCGCAACCCGTTCCTGCGCAGCCTCGAGGCGCGATCCCACCGCCAGATCGCCTTCACCAAGGAAGAGCTCGGCGATCACGCCTTCCAGCTCGACGTCGGGGTCGGCGCCCGCAAGAATTACTGGGTGACCCGCGGCGACCTGCTCCACGCCCGCCAATGGTTCGCCGAAGGCTTCACCGAAACGCTCAAGACCCCGGACGAGACCTTGGTCTTCGTCACGCCGGACGAGAAGGCGCAGATCCGGAAGGACCAGGCGGACTGCATGGGATGTCTTAGCCACTGTGCCTTTTCGTCCTGGGCGGACAATGAGAAGAACACGACCGGCCGGCTCGCCGATCCGCGAAGCTTCTGCATTCAAAAGACGCTGCAGGACATCGCGCATGGCGGACCGGTCGACCAGAACCTTGCCTTCGCCGGGCATGCCGCCTTCCGCTTCAAGAAGGATCCGTTCTACTCGAACGGCTTCGTCCCGACCGTGAAGCAGCTCGTCGATCGGATCCTGACCGGCGATTGATCCTGAGCTCTGTCTCGCGGGCTCGGGCGAGTGCCCCAAAACGGAGCGACCGGCGCAGTTGCCGGTTGAAGCGCGCCCGCGCTCCTGACTAAGGGGTGCTGTGAGGAGAGACGCTATGCGGATACGACTGGCGCTGGCATCGGCCTTGGCGCTGACGCTGTCGGTGGCGCCCGCCGGCGCGCAGAGCGAGCGCAAGCCGCCTTACTGGGCGTCCATTTCGGCCAGCAAGGCCGCGATGCGCACCGGGCCGGGCCGCAACTATCCGCAGACCTGGGTCTATCAGCGCGGCGACTTGCCGATCCGGGTGATCGAAACCTACCCCAATTGGCGTAAGGTCCAGGATCCGGACGGAGAGACCGGGTGGATGCTTCAGCGCCTGCTTAGCGATACCCGGACGGCGCTGGTCACCGGACGGGAGCCCAGGCCGATGCGAGAAGCGCCGCAGGAAGGTTCCAAAGTCAGGTACCTCGCCCAGCCGGGGGTGGTGGGGCGCGTCTCGAAATGCGCCGCCAACTGGTGCCTGCTCGATGTGCGCGGCCGCCAAGGCTACATCCGGCAGGACCATGTCTGGGGCGTCGACCCGGGCGAAACGCTGGATTAGGCTGGGGAAATGGGAGCGGACATGGAGCTGAGTCTGGCGGATTTCGAAGGATTCGTGGGCGAGCCGCACGAGCTCGTCTTTGCGGATGGGACGATCCCGATCGTCCTCGAAAAGGCGCAGGAGCTGCCGCGCTCGATGCGCGACGCGGGCGCCTTCCGGCTGGAATGGCGCGGTCCGTCCGAGCCGGTCCTCGGCCAGGCGATCTACCGCTTTCGGCGCGGCGAACAGCTGTTCGACATGTTCATCGTTCCCGTCGGACGCGATGCGCGCGGAACGCTCTACGAGGCGATCTTCAACTAGAGGCTGGAGCCCGGCCGGCGGGCGGGCGCCATTCCATCAGGTCGTATACACCGTGCTCGTCAATGGGTGCGAAGCCGAGCCGAAGGTATAGCCGCATCGCCGGATTGTTCTTCTCGACGTGGATGGTCAGCGGCTTTGAAGCATCTCTGGCCATGTCCATGAGGTCGGAGAGGATCGCGCTCCCGGCGCCGGACCCCCGCTGGTCGGGGAGGAGGGCGATGTCGATAAGCCGGATCTGGTCGGGCCATTCCTCGATGTAGAGCCGCCCCGCCGCCGCTCCGGCGCGCTCGATAACCAGCCATTCGGCTTTGGGATAATGCTGCCGGTAATGGCGGTGCTGGGCGTCGAACTGGTGGGCGAGGAACTGGCGCTGCGTTTCCAGCGGCCAGCCCGTGCGGGCGACTTCATCCAGCCGAGTCGATCCGTAGACGAGCGCGAGGAACGGAAGATCGGAATCGGTCGCCGGACGATAGCCGATACCGAGCCGCGCTGCGGCCTTGAGGGGCGGCGGCACGGCTTGCGGATCAGCTGCGCGGCGGGAAAACGCCCTGAAGCGCGATGCAATAGTTCAACGTGAGATAGGGCATCATGTTGTTGTGCGGAAGGCTTCCACCCGCCGGGCCGATTGCCTCGGGGGCCGCCTGCACGAAGGGGCCGTTCGTGGTGTTGTAGGCGGTGCCCGGAGCCGACCGCGCCCAGCTTCGGGCCGGCGACGGAGTCGCGAGGTTCGAGGGATTGATGTTCCCCAGCACCTGGTGGACGTGGGACGGCATCTCGCTCTCGAGCAGGGTCACCGACTCGGTGCCGCCCGTCTCGCCGAGGTCGTAGAGGCTAAGCCCCGGGCCCTGGCCTGGATTGACCGGGATGCTGCCCTGCAGGTTCGGAAGGGCGAAGTTGGACTTGCCGTTCCCGCCATAGGTGGTCCCGAGCAGCGAGAAGAGCGCGGTGTTCTGCGACAGCGGCAGAATCTGCCCGTTGCAGAACGCCCAGCCCTTGGGCGCGAAGTTGAACCCGAAAATCCGGATTTCGGCGACGAAAGGATCGGCCATCGCAAGGAACTCCTAGGTTGGGCTCGGGAAGATGCCGAAGAGGGAGATGATGAAATTGACACAAAGGAACGGCTGGATGTTCGTGTGCGGCTGGCTTCCGCCGGTCGCCGTCATCACGCTCCCGCCAAGCGGCGAGGCCGGAGGCACTTCGCGGTAGATCTGGGTCGCTCCAACCTGGCCGGTGACGTTCCCCGCGACGGTGCTGTTGCCCGCATTGTTGAGCGACACGAGCATCGGGTGGTTGTGGACCGGTATCTGCTGGGTCGTGAGCGTGACCTCCTCGACTCCGGCGGCCTCGGCAAGGACGAGGCCGTTGCCTTGGTGAAGCGGCGTCCGGCCCTGAAGGTCGGGAAGTCCGAAGGTCGACTCGCCGTCGCCGCCATAGGTGGTGCCGATCAGCTGGAAGAGGGTCTCATTCTCGGAGATCGGGAGAAGCTGGCCCGCGCAGAACATCCAGCCGGCCGGAGCGAAGTTCCCCGCGAAAATCCTGATCTCACCCACATAAGGCTGGGCCATGACGGTTACCCCTCAAGTCTGCGACGGGAAGATGCCCTGAAGGGCGATGACGTAGGTGAGCACCAGGTAAGGCTGCATGTTGTTGTGCGCCTGACTTCCGCCCACGTTGCCGATCGTCTGAGGATGCAGCGTCGTGAAGTTCGCCGCCGTCGCATAGACGTTGCTGACTGTGCCGAAATAGTTCCCGGTCGGAGCGGGCTGGTCGGCGTTGTTCGCCGTCCCCTGCAGGAAGTGGATATGCTGGGGCATTTCGGAGACCGTCAGGGTATGAGCCTGCTCGCCGCCCTTCTCCCCGAGATTGTGACCGTTGCCGAAGTGCATCGACGAGCGTCCGCGAATGTCGGGCAAAGCGAAGTTCACTCTCCCGTCGCCGCCGTAGGTCGTGCCAAGAAGCGAGAAGAGCGCCTGATTTTGGTTGATCGGCAGGAGCTGTCCGTTCGTCATCGCCCAGCCTTTCGGCGCGAAATTGAACGAGACAATCCGGATCTCGGCGAGAAACGGTTCAGCCATTTCGATGTCCCCCTTGCGCCGTAGGGATACAGGAAAATTAGCCTGTATCAATCCGGCATAAGAACAAAATCTTTCCCGGATTTTCGCGCAATCTGGGGTCCGTTATGGTTGGAAAAATCGGGATGGGTTGTGATTTCGGGCTCGACTTGGCAACGGCGGCCATGCCCGATTCTTTGCCGCCCCCGCCTCCCATTCCTTCGTCGGCGGCGCTGCTCCTCGATTTCGACGGAACTCTGGTGGAGCTAGCCGAAGCTCCGGATGAAATTGCCGTTCCGGCCGGTCTTCCCGCGCTGCTGGACCGCATCGCCGGGCGCTTGGATGGCCGGGTCGCTCTGGTCAGCGGACGTTCGGTCGCCGACCTCGATCGTCATGCGGGCCCGCTCGACCTCGCCGTCGCCGGCTCGCACGGCGTGGAGCTTCGCTTCCGCGGCGGCGGCGCGTTGCCGTTCGAGCGCCCGGCGGCGCTCGATTTCGCCCGCGAGGAGGCCTCTCGCTTCGCCGCGGACCATGCGGGGCTGCTCGTGGAAGACAAGCCGGCAGGGTTCGCGCTGCATTTTCGCCGCGCGGCCGCGCTCGAGGGATTGGTTCACGCCTTCGCCGCCGAGCTTGCCCAGCGCAGCGGTCTTGTGGTCCAGCATGGCGCTATGGTCGTCGAACTACTTCCCCGCGGAATCGACAAGGGCGAGGCGGTTCGGCGGATCATGCGGGAACCGCCCTTTGCCGGCGCGAGTCCCTGGTTCGTGGGCGACGACCTGACCGACGAGAACGGCTTCGCGGCCGCGGCGAAGCTTGGCGGCGGCGGAATCCTGGTCGGACCGCCGCGTGAGACGTCGGCGCGGTGGAGCCTTAGCGGAGTCGCAGCGGTGCTCGCCTGGCTCCAGACGGCGGCGGGCTGAGCATGGCCGACCTTTCGCTGTGGCCGATCGGCAATTGCCAGGTCAGCGCTCTTGTCGACAGCCAGGCGGGTTTCGTCTGGGGCTGTGCTCCTCGAGTCGATGGAGACCCGCTCTTCTGCTCCCTGCTCAGCCCCCGGGGAGAGAGCGCGCCGCCGCGCGGCGAGTGGCGGATTTCGGTCGAAAACCAGGTTTCGGTCGAGCAGCATTATCTGCGCAACACGCCCATCCTGGTCAGCCGGCTCACCGATACCGACGGCGGAGTCGCCGAGCTGTTCGACTTCTGCCCGCGTTTCGAGCGGAGCGGGCGGATGTACCGGCCGGTGGCCTGGGCGCGAATCGTCCGGCCGATTGCCGGAGCGCCGCGGATCCGCGCGACGCTCAACCCGGCGACGGGCTGGGGGGAAGCGGATGCCGAGCGGACCAGCGGCACCAATCATATTCGCTATCTGCTCAAGCCCCAGCCGCTTCGCCTGACCACCGACGCGCCGGTCGGACAGATAATCGAGGGGCGCCCGTTCCGCCTGGAGCGGGCCCACCATTTCTTCCTCGGACCGGACGAGCCGTTCGTCGGCAATGTCGGCCACACCCTGGCCGCCTGGCTCCACCAGACGGCGGACGAATGGCGTGGATGGGCGCGCGGACTCGCCACGCCGCTCGAGTGGCAGCGGGTGGTGATCCGGGCCGCCATCACCCTAAAGCTTTGCCAGCACGAGGAGACGGGCGCGATCGTCGCGGCGCTCACCACCTCCGTCCCCGAAGCGGCCGGAAGCGGCCGGAACTGGGATTATCGCTACTGCTGGATCCGGGACGCTTATTATACGGTGCAGGCGCTCAATCGGCTGGGGGCGCTCGACGTGCTCGAAAACTACCTGGGCTATCTGCGCAACGTGGTTGACGACGCTCAGGGCGGTCATATCCAGCCGCTCTACGCCGTCTCGGGCGAGCCGAAGCTAGAGGAGCGCGAGGCAAAGGCCCTGGCCGGCTACCGCGAGATGGGCCCGGTGCGGGTCGGAAACGCGGCCTATAGCCAGATCCAGCACGACGCCTACGGCCAGATCGTGCTGTCCAACGTTCAGGCCTTTATCGACGAGCGTCTGTTCCGCCGGGCGACGGAAGCCGATTTCCAGGCGCTCGAGAAGGTGGGCGAGCGCGCCTGGGAAGTGCACGACCAGCCCGACGCCGGGCTTTGGGAATATCGCACCCGGAGCGCCGTCCACACCTACAGCTCGGTGATGAGCTGGGCGGCCTGCGACCGGCTTGCCCACGCCGCGCAGGTGCTCGGCCTCAATGAGAGAGAGGCGGTCTGGCGGGAGCGGGCGGATTCGATCCGCGCCCGAATCGAGGAATCGGCCTGGTTTGCCGAGGGCGGCCGGTTCGGGGCGACCTTCGGCGGCGGCGACCTCGACGCCAGCCTGTTGCAGCTCGTCGACATGCGGTTCCTCGAACCCGACGATCCGCGCTTTCGGGCCACGTTCGACGCGGTGGAGAAGGGCCTTCGGCGCGGCGAGCACATGCTGCGCTACGCCGCAGAGGACGATTTCGGGCTTCCCGAGACCGCGTTCAACTTCTGCACCTTCTGGCTGATCGAGGCGCTTCACCTCGTCGGCCGCAAGGAGGAGGCGCGCGAGCTGTACGAGAAGATGCTGGAGCGGCTCACGCCGGCGGGCCTCCTTTCGGAAGATACCGATTTTCAAAGCGGCGAATTGTGGGGGAACTACCCGCAGACCTATTCCTTGGTAGGGCTGATCAATTGCGCCGTGCTCCTGTCGCGGCCGTGGAGCGCCGTCAGATGATAACGCGTAGATGAGCCGCCTCATCGTCATCTCCAATCGCGTCGCCGCGCCCAAGCCGGAAGGCGAGGGCGGAGCCCAGGGCGGGCTCGCCGTGGCGCTGTCCGCGGCGCTTCGCGAATATCGCGGACTGTGGTTCGGCTGGTCCGGCAACGTCGCCGAGGAATTCACCGGCAAGATCGATTTCCAGAGGCACGACGGGGTGACTTCCGCGACGGTCGACCTCGAGGAGCAGGACGTCGAGGAATATTATAACGGCTATGCAAACCGCACCTTATGGCCGCTCTTCCACTACCGGATCGACCTTGCCGAATATGATCGAAGCTTCGCTGGCGGCTATGAGCGGGTGAACGAGCGGTTCGCGGATACCGTCGTTCCGCTGATCGAGCCGGACGATCTGATTTGGGTCCACGATTACCACCTCATCCCGCTGGGTGCGCAGCTTAGGGAGCGCGGCGTCAAGAACCGCACCGGCTTCTTCCTCCACATCCCGTTCCCGCCCTCGCGGCTGATGGTCTCGCTGCCCTTCCACGAGGGGCTGGTCCTGTCGCTCCTCGCCTATGACGTGATCGGTTTTCAGACTGAGGAATGGCTGGACAGCTTCCGCAATTACGTGGAGCGCGAGCTCGGCGGCCATTGCGATCCAGACGGGACCGTGCATGTCGGCGACCGCTCGGTCCATGCCGGCGCCTATCCGATCGGCATCGACTATGCCGAGTTCCGCGAGGCGGTTGCGAGCGAGGGCGCGCAAGCCGCTTATGACCGGCTGATGGCCAGCGCCGACGGACGCCACACCATCATCGGCGTCGACCGGCTCGATTATTCGAAGGGGCTCGAGGAACGGTTCCTCGGCTACCGCCGCTTCCTGGAGGACAATGCGGGGTGCCGGGGGCGCGTCTTCCTGCTCCAGATCGCTCCGCCCTCGCGCGGGGAGGTTCACACGTACGAGACGATCCGCGAAAGCCTGGACGAGCTGTCGGGCCGGATCAACGGCGAGTTCGCCGAAGTCGACTGGGTACCGATCCGCTACGTCAATCAGGGCTACGGACGAGAGGATCTCGCCGGCTTCTACCGCGCCGCGAAGATAGGGTTGATTACGCCTTTGCGGGACGGGATGAACCTCGTCGCCAAGGAATATGTCGCGGCGCAGGATCCGGAGGATCCCGGGGTCCTCGTCCTCTCGCGCTTCGCCGGAGCCGCGCTCCAGCTCACCGATGCGCTGCTCGTCAACCCGTACAGCAAGGAGGACATTTCCGACGCGATCCGCCGCGCCATCGAAATGCCCAGGGAAGAGCGCATCCGCCGCTGGCAGGCGATGAACGCCTGCGTCGAGGCGGAGGACGTGGTCTGGTGGCGAAAGCGCTTCGTCGAGGCGCTCGAAGGCGGCGAGGGCTAGGCGGCGACCTCCCGCCGACGCCCGGCGAGCAGCCCGACGAGCGGCAGCCCGGCATGGAGGAGCATCAGCCACCACAGGCTCCGGGTGAGCGCGAAGGCGAGGGCGAAGACGAAAGCTCCGGCGATCGCCCCGAGGAACGGCCCCCGCCCCTTATAGCCGTGCCCGGCGCCGTAGGCGGCGGCGGCGGCGAGCACCGCGCCCGCGGTCCCGAGCAAGGGTTCGAGCGCCCAAAGCAGGAAGCCGCGATAGAGCAGCTCCCAGCCGATCGCGGCGACGAGGATCGTGAGCAGGAAGCCGGGCAGCTCGCCGCGCCCCGACGGCAGGATCTGCGCGGCGCGCTCGAGCGCGGCCGGATCCGCCGGCTTCTTCCTAAGCAGCGTCGCCGAGGCGAGGAGAAGGAGGAGGAGCGCGACCGCGCCGAGCCGGACGAGCCCGTGCCCGGCGAGCGGCGGGTCGAGCCCGAGCAAAGCCCAGGGGCGGCCGGTGAGGCGCCACAGCGCCACGAGCCAGGCGGCGAGCGCGCAGCCGAGGACGATCGTCCGCCGATATCGCGCCGCCTTCGGCTCGGCCGGGCGGCCCTTCCGAAGATCGCTCCAAAGCGCCCGCGCCGGCAGGCCGAGCAGCAGGACGGCCACCAGAGCCGCGTCGAACGCCGTCATTCCTCCTCCCCCTCGACCGCGAGCTTAACGTCGCCGGCCGGCCCGTCCAGAGCGGCGCATGAGGTGCCGGGATCAGCTGTCACGAGCGGTCGAATCGTCCACCAGGAGCGAGCGCACCCACGATCCCGGCAAGACGGGCCCGTCCGTCCGCTGAAACGGCTTGGCTGCCCTTTTAGTCCGCTCTCGATCCGTCATAGGCCCGCTGCGCGCTTTCCAGCGCGGGGCCGTTGGCGAGCGACCAGTTGTAGAGGGCGGCGAACGGCTCGCGGAGCGAGCAGCCGAGATCGGTGATCGTGTATTCGACCCCGATCGGCTGAGTCGGCAGGACCTTGCGACTGACGAGGCCGTTGCGCTCGAGGCGCTTCAACGCCTCGGACAAAGCCTTGTGGGTGATGCCGTCGAGGCGGCGCTTGAGTTCGTTGAAGCGCGCCGGCCGAGTGCAAAGGACGCTTAGGATCAGCACCGTCCACTTGTTGCCGATATGGTCGAGGATGGGCCGCGTGGCGGTGACGTCAAGCGGCAGTTCGAGTGCCTCTTCGGCCATAGGTATACGCCTCGATATCTAAGCACCACCCGGTGCCTTCTTGTGATTAGATATAGGAATGATACCTGCCCGTCATCATCAGATGTGAGGACGTATGAGCAGGCTTTCAGGAAAAATCGCCGTCGTGGTCGGCGGCCACGGCGGCATCGGTGGCGCCATCGCGGAGCGGTTCGCGGCGGAGGGGGCGACGGTCTACGCCACCAGCCGTCGCGCCGAAGAGGGGGAGGTGGAGCTCGGGTCCGGAACGCTGCGCGCGCGCCGGGTCGACGCTTCCGATCTGACGGCGCTCGCCGCTTTCTTCCAAGCGGTGAGCGGCGAGGCGGGGCGGGTGGACGTGCTCGCCGTCAACGCCGGCATCTCCGAGTTCGCGACCCTCGACCAAATCGGCGAGGATCATTTCGACCGCACCTTCGACCTCAACGTGCGCGCGCTGCTGTTTGCCGCCAAGGCCGCGACGGCGATGATGCCGGATGGCGGATCGATCGTGCTGGTCGGCTCGATCGCCGATTCGATCGGAACCCGGGGCTATGGCGTCTACGGGGCCACCAAGGCCGCCGTGCGCTCGTTCGCGCGGACTTGGGCCAACGAGCTGGCGCCCCGCAACATCCGGGTCAACGTCGTGTCGCCGGGACCGACCGACACCGCCATGATGGCGGCCGCCTCCGACGAGGTGCGCGAGACGCTGACGAAGTTGATCCCGCTCGGCCGAATGGCGCGTGCCGACGAAGTGGCCTCGGCCGCGCTGTTCCTCGCCAGCGACCAAAGCAGCTTCGTCACCGGGGCCGAGCTGCCGGTCGACGGCGGAATGGCGCAGGTCTGATTGGCGCGGCCTGCCGGACGACATGGCGCAGCGTCCGCTGTCGCAGCCGGGGGGCAGGGGCGTTGCGCCTGGTCGCCGGTCAGGTCCACGCGGTGCGGTTGCGAGGTCGCCGGTCCGTTCGGCGTGGCTCCCGGGACGCTCCAATGATGGTGCGCCGGTCCGGACGACGCTAGTCTCGATCCATGCGATTGCCGCCCGCCACCCGCCTTGCCGGCATCGTCCTCTCCGCCTTCCTCGCCACCGCCGCCGCTCCGGCCGGTTTCGGGCCGAGCCCGGCGCCTCCGCCGGCCGCGCTTCGGCTCGATCCCTTCTACGCGCAATATGTCGAGGCCCTCGGGATACCCGTGGTCGGATCGGCCCGGGTACCGGCCGAGGCGCTTCTTCGGGCGCGGGGGATCGTGGCACGGATGCTCGCCCACCGGCCGGACCTCGCCGCCGAGCTGGTCCGCGAGGGCGTCCGGGTCGGCGTGATGGCGGCGGACGAGGCGATCACCGACCTTCCCGAGCACCAGGCGTGGAAGAAGCCCGCTCGCGACGATCCGCGCCTGACCGCCTGCGAGCTCAAGCATTACGACCGGATCGCGGCGGCGAGCGACCGCGACTATTGGAACGCCCGCGCCCGCGGCATCGGCGGCACCTTCACGACGGTGGGCGCCGAGAATGTGCTGGGCGAGCGGGGCGACCGCTATTTCGGCGAGAACATCCTCGTCCACGAATTCTCCCACGCCATCCTAAGCGCCGCCGAGCGGGCCGACCCGGCGCTCTACCGGGCGGCGCAGGCCGCGTTCGCGGGGGCCAAGGCGAAGGGGAAATGGAAGGGCGACTATGCCGCCGTCACCCTCCAGGAATATTGGGCGGAAGGGACCCAGTTCTGGTTCAACGACAACAAGCTCGCCCGGCTCGACGAGGGGCCGGTCGTGTCGGACGAGGACCTCAAGCGCTACGACCCGGCGCTCTACGCGGTGCTCGGGCGGGTCTATGGCGGACGGCACCGGCTCGCGGGCGACCCTTACTACAAGCACCCGGCGCGGATGAACGTTCCGGTGGGGTATAAGAGCGCGGAGTGTGATTAGGGGCCCCCATCAAAGTGGTACTTTGATGGGATTTGAGGTTGGCGCCGGTGGGGGAGGGGGCGGAGCGCTGAAATGACATCGTCGCCCCAGCGAAGGCTGGGGCCCCGGCGGGCGAAGAACGCGGCGGTTTTTTACCGGCTCGGCTTCTTTGGTGCTTTGGTGCTTTGGGTGAAATGGGGGCGTGTCTCCCGTGCTGCGGCGCGAGGCGGTGAGGCGCGGTGCAGGGGGGAGAGGCCGTTGTTTCACGCAAAGCACCAAAGGGACTAAGGCCCCAAGGGGCCAGCGCGCGTGGACGCGCCGTTGCTTTCGCGCAGGGCTTTTGACGGAGCGACAAGGCTCGTGAGTCTGGAAGTGACAGCCACGGGCGCGCGCTTCCTCATGGTCAGCTTGTGCGAACGAATGGTAGGAACCCGGATCTTTCGGTCGGCCGGCGGATTGCTAAAAGTGCGCTATGCCCTCCACCAGTTCTTCGCCGCACTCGGCCTTCGGCGTGGAGAAATCTGCTAGTTGTGTGAGGATGAAATGCCACTTGCACCACCGCCCAAATTGGACCTGTTTGAGGACTGGGCCGAGGATACTTTTCAGCAGTGCGGTAGCGGGACTGGTATCACTATCAATCCTACGCGGCGCGATAAGCGCGGCTGGGACTTCATCGCCGAGTGGGATGAGGTCCCTATAAAGAGCATTGCGCGCGACAGGCAGGTGATTGCGCGCGCGGCTCGCGTTCAGGTGAAATCCAGCCGTCAGCCGCGACCGACGGCCAAGCTCAAGCTCTCCAATGCGCTGCGCTTCGTGGAGGCCAACGAGCCCTGCTTCGTGGTTCTCTACTGGCTCAATCGGAAGAAGACCGGTGTTGAGGTTTACGCGCGTCATTTTCATGCGGACCTGATCGCTGCCACGTTGAAGCGAGCACGCGAGGCCGACCGGGATGGTGAGCCCGATTACCATAAACTCTTTATCTACATCCCAATGCAGGACCAAGACCTGCATACAGCTGATCTAATCCCGTGGCTGCAATCTTATTGCGGAGGTAAACCGACCGATTATGCCCGGGAAAAAGGCGAAATTAGGGACAGTGTCGGCGGTCGCGGTCTTATCGGCACCATCAAGATTCCGGTGGCAGAGGCAGCCAGATTTATTGAACATGCGGTCGGATTGCAGCAGGATTTCAACCCCAATTGGGTTGAGTTTCGAGAGACACGTTTTGGCATCGCCTCCAATTCTGTAGAAGACGCGAACGATGGCGTCACCTATAAGCTAAATGTTAAGCCCCGCCCCTCAGCGATGCATTTTGAAAGCGAGACAGGCGAGAAGGTCACATTCAAGGGTGTGACAAAGTCCATACAATTACCTGGCTTTGCCGACTCAGACCTGATCGCGGCATTTCACGCTAAGCACCTTACTGCTCGCGTCTATGCTTCATCTAAGATAAATATCACTTACAATCTTAGTGGGACCGATGTTGACGAAATTCGGGAACTTAGGGACATCCTCAAGTTATTTTGTTTACTTGGCACGTGCAATATGTATTTCGTGTACGATTTAGAAGGAGAGCGTCTTGACAGGGCAATGATATCCGACACCGCTCCGGTCGAAGAACGGGACCTGTTTTTGTGGGCCGTAGACAGGGTGGACGCGCTGTTGGTCTGTACCAGGATTAGCGAACAGCCACGCCTTTCAGTCGCGGACATGCTCGACAATTCGGAGGCTTTGGACGAATTTTACAGCTGTATATTAGCTGATAGTACTACCTTGAAGTTGCAGCCAAAGGGCTCCAACACTGCGCCCCCGGAGCCAACTGAAATGGCGGGTTATGCTTACGTAGAAATAGGGAATACTGTTTACGCAGCGTTTTACTATCAACGGTTGCTGGGCAAGGAATATATAGAAAACGAGATTGTTTTGGAATTTGATAAACCAGTGATCATTGAGCGCTGGGCTAAGAGTGGTACGATCGAGCAGCACATTCCGCGCATAAGGCGGAAGTTCAGATTAGTACTAAATAAGAGACCGGCCGGCACTGTCTATGTTAACGATGGCGACACGCTGTCGGCGCTGTATGGCGCGCAGGAGATAGGTATGCGGGTTGCCGACAAAGCAGAACGTTAACTTGGACAGCATCGCGAGTTTCGCCTTTCCCACCACGTTGGAATTTTCCCTGACAGCTACGTAATCGCCCGAATTGATTCTAGCCTAGTGGGTGCCTCGGTGCCTGAGTGGGTGCCTCGGTGCCTGGCACCAAGGATAATTTTTGCCGGTGGGTGCCTCGGTGCCTGGCACCAAGGATAATTCCTGCCGGGTGGGTGCCTCGGTGCCTGGCACCAAGGATAATTCCTGCCGGCCTTCGCCGGGGTGCCTCGGTGCCTGGAAATCCTAAGGCGCCTGGCACTGAGGAAGCTTCCTAAAGTGCCTGGGAAGCTTCCTAAAGTGCCTGGCACCGAGGACGCTTCCCAGTGTCAAGCACGCTTCGCAGCTATTTCGCTACTTTTCTACGACGGATGCCAGGCTTGCGGTTCTCACTAACGGCGTGGTCTACCAGTTCTATTCCGATATCGACGCGCCCAATAAGATGGACGACCGGCCGTTCTTCACCTTCACCCTGGAGAACCCTCGCAAGCACGACTTCAAGACTCTGACGAGCTTCACAAAACAAAGTTTCGACATCGACAATATCGTTCAGGAGGCGGGCAACCTCAAGTTGCAATCCTTGGTGTACAAAGAACTTCAGAACGAGTTTCAGCAGCCGTCGGAAGAGTTCATCCGATTGATCGCCAGCCGTGTTAGCGCGGGGCGGATCAAGCCGGCCGTGAAGGACACCTTTCGCGCTCTGATCGTGAATTCCGTATCATCGCTGATCCGCGATCGGGTAAATGAGCGGCTGACATCAGCGCTCACCGCCACCAACCCGGTGGAAGAGGAGTCGGACCAGCAAGAAGGGGGAGAGGCCACCTTCACGACCGAGGAGGAGATCGCAGGATTCAATATCATTCGCGCCATCGGATCTCGTCTGGTCGATCCGAGACGCATCATCATGCGGGACGCGAAATCCTATTGCGCCGTCCTGCTGGACGACAACAACCGCAAGACCATTGCGCGGCTCCACTTCAACAGTCCCACGGCCCGCTACCTCGGAACCTTCAAGGGCAAGGAGGAAGCCCGTGTTGCCGTAAGCGACCCGGTGGACCTGTATAAGTACGATGCCGCTATCCTGGAGCGGATCGAGGAACTGGCCTCGTCGAAATCGGAAGCCGGAAAAACTTAAGTGCTTTGGGACGTCCCCGGGCGCCGACCGCTTGGCGGATGGGTGACAGCTCCGTAGCTGTTACCGGCGTGAGTTGAACGTCATCCCGGCGGAGGGGGGAGCCAGGGATATCGAGGCTTGGCGGTTCGCGTCTGCGTGTTTTCGCCTGGCCGCGGTGTTCCTGGGTCCCGGCCTTCGCCGGGATGACGGGTTAGCTCTCGTTGCGGCTCGCGCCTGTACCGCACTTCGCTCGATGTTGCGTCCTGCACCCGCGGCGTGCCAGCCCCTCCATCGCACTTCGTGTGGTCCCCCTCCCCGTGCCGGGGAGGAGCTTTACGGCTTGACTTTTCCTATCCTATATGGAACAAAAAAGGAACTTGAGCGGGAGGTGAGCTGTGGCGGGGGAAGAGGAAAAATCCAATCGTGGTGCCGGTGCCGGGGGGCGTCGGGTCAAGAAGCCGGGGGAGGTGGGGATGCGGGTTCAGGCGTTCGGGAAGGACGGGCCGCAGCTGCACCGGACGTGGGGGAAAAGGATCACGGCGCATTCGGAGGACGTGTTCCTGGGGGCGCTTCGGGCGAGTTGCAACGTTCGCTATTCGGCGGACCAGAGCGGGTTTTCGGCCAATGCGCTCTATGCCCGGCGGGCTCGGGATCCGGGGTTTGCGGAACGGTGGCGCGAGGCTCGGGACGAGGGGTTCGCGCGGGTCGAGGCGCTTCTCGTCGAGACGGCGGCGCGGATGCTTTCGGGGAAGGCGCCTTGCGGCGGGGCGGGCGGCCCGGTCGGTCCGATCCCGACGATGACCGTGAGCGAGGCGATTACGGTCGTGAAGCTCCATCGCGGCGCGGTGAGCGGCGAAGGGCGGGGGATGGGGCACGGGCGCTCGCGGCCGCAGCCGCTCGACAAGCATCGCGATTCGATCCTGCGCAAGCTCTCCGCTTTGGAACGGGCGCGGCGGCGGGAGGAGGCGGAGCGGGCCGCCGCCCAGGCTGGGGCCCAGGCTGGGGGGGAGGCTGGGGCGCAGGCCGGGGCGGAGGATAAGGCGGAGGACGGCGTGAAGGCCGGGGGCGTCGGCTCGCAAGGGGCCATGAACCCGGAGCAGCCCGGCGGCGGCGGCTCGGGGCCGAGCCTGGACGGGGACGGGGACGCGAACCGGGACTCGAACGGGGCCGGGGCCGGGGCCGGTGACGGGGACGGGGCCGGTGAGGCCTGAGCGGTTCGAGCTTGCGCGCGACACCGACATCGTCCGCTATCTCGACGGCCTTTCGGCCGAGCGGCGGGCCGTGGCGGTGGAGCAGCTGGGCGAGGCGGAGCGGGCCGCGCTCGACCATGATTGGCGCTCCTGGGCGCATGACGGGCAGGCCGTTGCGGAAGCCGGCGCGGGTTCGGCGGGGGATGCGGGTTCGGGGCGCGCGGCGGACGCGGCGGTTTCGGATTGGCAGACCTGGGTGATCATGGCGGGGCGCGGCTTCGGCAAGACCCGGGCGGGGGCGGAGTGGGTGCTGGGCGCGGTTCGCGGCCCCTCGGCTTCGGGCGAGAGCCTTCGGATCGCGCTGGTCGCGGCGACGGCGGACGAGGCGCGGCGGGTGATGGTGGAGGGCGAGCGGGCTGCTCGCCGTCGCCGAGCCGTGGATCGAGAGCTGGAACCCGTCCCGGCGGCGGCTGCTGTTCGCCAGCGGGGCGGAGGCGTTCCTCTATTCGGGCGCTTCGCCGGAGGCCCTGCGCGGGCCGCAGCATCATCTCGCCTGGTGCGACGAGCTCGCCAAATGGAAGAAGCCGGTCGACACCTGGAACATGCTCCGGCTCGGGCTTCGGCTGGGCGAGCGGCCGCGGGCTTTGGTCACCACCACGCCGCGGGCGGGGCCGGCGCTGACCCAGATCATGGCGCTTCCCGGGACCCGGGTGTCGCGCGGGCCGACCCGGGCCAATCCGCACCTGCCCGATTCGTTCGTCGAGGCGGTGCATGCCGATTATGCCGGGACGAGGCTTGCCCGGCAGGAGCTCGAGGGCGAGCTGTTGCCCGACGCGGCGGGGGCGCTTTGGACGGTGGAGCTGATCGAGCGGTGCCGGGCGGGGCCGGGTGAGGGGGCTGGCGGGGGGCGTATGGGGGCTCGGTTCGCGCGGCTGGCCATCGGGGTCGATCCGCCGGCCGCCGACGGCACCTGCGGGATCGTCGCCTGCGCCCTCGATGCGGCCGGGCGGGGGCATGTGCTTGCCGACCACAGCGTTGCGGGGCGGAGCCCGGAAGGCTGGGCGCGCGCGGTCGCTGCGGCGGCGGAGGCGTGGGGGGCGCTTCATCCGGGGGTTCCGCTCGTCGTCGTCGCGGAGGGCAATCAGGGCGGGCGGATGGTGGAGAGCGTGCTCCGCGCGGCGTCGGCCTCGCTTCGGGTGAGGCGGGTCCATGCCGCGGAAGGCAAGTCGGCGCGGGCGGATCCGGTCTCGGCCCTGTTCGAATCGGGGCGGGTGGCGGTGCGCGGGTCCTGGCCGGAGCTTGAGGCGGAATTGTGCGGGCTGATCGGCGGGGGCGGCTATGAGGGGCCGGGCGCCTCGCCCGACCGGGCCGACGCGATGGTCTGGGCGATGAGCGAGCTGATGCTCGGCAAGGCCCGGGCGGAGCCTCGGGTGCGGGGGCTGTAGAGGCGATTTCGTTCTTGCCGGCGGCGGCCTAGGGTGGCGCGATGAGGATGAGCGAGATCGAGACTCCGGCGCTTCTGCTCGACCGGGGGCGGCTGGAGCGCAACGTGGCGCGGATGCGGGAGCGGCTGGCGGGCCTCGGCGTGCCGCTTCGCCCGCACGTCAAGACGGCCAAGTCGGTGGAAGCGGTGAAGCTTGCGGTGGCGGGGCAGCCGGGCGGGATCACCGTCTCGACCCTGAAGGAGGCCGAGCATTTCCTGGCCCACGGCTTTACCGACATCCTCTACGCGGTCGGGATCGTTCCCTCGAAGCTCGACCATGTCGCTTCGCTTCGGCGCCGCGGGGCGGAGGTCGCGATCGTTCTGGACAGCCTGGACATGGCCGAGGCGGCGGCGGAGCGGGGGGCGGCGCTCGGCGCCCGCTTCCCGGTGCTGATCGAGATCGACACGGACGGCGGGCGGGCCGGGGTGAGGCCGGGCGATCCGCGCCTGGTCGAGATCGGCCGGCGGCTTCACGGCTCGGCGGGAACCGCGCTTCGCGGGGTGATGACCCATGCCGGCCGCTCCTACGAATGCCGCTCGCCCGGCCAATTGCGGGCCATGGCGGAGCAGGAGAAAGCGGGCGCGGTCGCCGCTGCGCAGGCGCTGCGGGCGGCGGGGCTCCCGGCTCCGGTGGTGAGCGTCGGATCCACGCCCACCGCCTTGTCCGCCGAGCGGCTGGACGGGGTCAGCGAAGTGCGCGCCGGAGTCTATATGTTCATGGACCTGGTGATGGAGGCGCTCGGCGTGTGCACGGGGGAGGACATTGCAGTCTCGGTCCTCGCGACGGTGATCGGCCACCGCTCCGAGCTCGGCTACCTGATCGTCGATTCCGGCGGGCTTGCGCTGTCGAAGGACAAAGGGGCGGGCGGGGGCTATGGCCGGCTGGTCGACGCCGCGTCCGCCGCTCCGCTCGGCCTCGCCGTCGAGTCGGTCAACCAGGAGCACGGGCTCGTCCCCGCCGGCCCGGACGACTTCGCCCGCCTGCCGATCGGAACGACGGTGCGGATCCTCCCCAACCATGCCTGCATGACGGCCGCCGCGCACGAGGCATATTGGGTCGTGGAGGACGCAGAGGTCGTCGAGCGGTGGGCGCGGTGCAACTTCTGGTAGAGGGGGGACGGCGGATGAGCGGGAGCAGGCTATGGCTGGGCGCCGCGCTGGCGATCGCCGCGCTGGCGGGCGGGCCGGCAGGCGCGGCGGGAGAAAAGATCGGAGTCTGGCGGCCGCCGCCGGGCCATGAGGAGGTCGCGCTCTGGCCGGGCCGCGCGCCGGACAGCGAAGGTGCGGCGCCCGCCGCCGAATATTCGAAGACCGGGACCAACCCCCGCCGTTTCGCGGGCCTGCCGGTGACCGGGGTCTACAACGTCTCGGTTCCGACCCTGACGATCTTCAGGCCGAAAGCGCCGGGCCGGCGCGCGGCGATCCTGGTCTTCCCCGGGGGCGGTTTCCAGCAGCTCGCGATCGACCTCGAGGGGACGGAGGCGTGCGACTGGATCACCGCGCGCGGCCTGGTCTGCGTGCTGGTGAAATATCGGGTGCCCGGCAGCAACCATCATCACGACCCGGCCTGCGATTGCGCGGTGACTCCCAAGCACCTCACCGCCCTCCAGGACGCGCAGAGGGCGATCCGGCTGGTCCGCGCGCGCGCCCCGTCGCTGGGCGTCGACCCGGCCAGGATCGGGGTGATGGGGTTCTCGGCCGGCGGCTATCTGGTCGCTCAGACCAGCAACATCTTCGAGCCCGCCTACAGGCCGGTCGACGCGCTCGACCGGGTCAGCAGCCGGCCCGATTTCGCCGTGGCGCTCTATCCGGGCCATCTTTGCCGCGCCGGCCGGACGCTCGATCCCGGAATCCACGTCGGCAAGCGGACCCCGCCGACCTTCCTCCTCCAGGCGTGGGACGATCCGACCGACGAGATCTGCAACAGCGTGGTCTATGCCCGAGCCCTGGAAGCGGCCGGAGTGCCGAGCGAGGTCCACCTCTTCGGCGCGGGCGGCCACGCCTTCGCCCTCCGGTCCACCGGACACGACGTCGACATCTGGCCCTCGCTGCTCGAAAACTGGCTGAAGGAAATCGGAATCCTCTAGCGTAATCTCCGGCGGCCTGTGGCGAGACAACGGCCGCGGGAGCGTCGCACCTAGCCGATCGTCACCTCGAGGGTCATCTCGGCATTGAGTAGCTTGGAGACGGGGCAATTCGCCTTCGCGCCTTCGGCGAGCTCGCGCAGCCGCGACTCCTCGATTCCGGGGACCGACGCGGTGAGCTGTAGGTCGGAGCGGCTGATCTTGAAGCCCTCGCCCTCCTTGTCGAGCTTGACGCGCGCAACGGTCTCCAGCCGGCCTTCCTCGATCCCGGCGCCCGCGAGGGCGAAGGAGAGGGCCATGGTGAAGCAGCTGGCATGGGCGGCGGCGATCAGCTCCTCGGGATTGGTGCCCGGCTCGTTCTCGAAGCGCGTTCCGAAGCCGTAGCGCTGCTCGTCGAGGACCTTGGATTGCGTGGAGACCCAGCCCTTGCCGGTCTTGCCCATGCCTTCGTATCGCGCGCTCGCCGTCCGTGTGATCATCGCCGCTCTCCTTCTCGATCAGGGGAATGGATGCGGAGCGGTATCGGTTCCGCCCAGGAACGGCAGGGGCTCGCCAGCCCCACAGGCAAGGGCGCCGAGCAGGGTGCAGAGGCGCCGGCCTCCCGTAGCGTCATCCCGGCGTAGGCCGGGACCCAGGAACACGGGGTCGGCGGAGAGGGCGCGGCCATTTCTTGGCTCGCGGTGTTCCTAGGTCCCGGCCTTCGCCGGGATGACGGGAGGTCGCCGGGATGACGGGAGGTCGGCGGGATGACGGGACTTGCGCAGCGCTGGAGGTGGGGCGGTGACCGAGGGAGCGTCATCCCGGCGGAGGCCGGGACCCAGGAACACGGGGTCGGCGGAGAGGGCGCGGCCATTTCTTGGCTCGCGGTGTTCCTGGGTCCCGGCCTTCGCCGGGATGACGGATTTTGCCGGGATGACGGATTTTGCCGGGACGACGGGGCTTTGCCGGGATGGCGGGACTTTGCCGGGATGGGGGTGACGGCCGCCGAGAGATGACGATCTCCCGGCCATACGTCCTGCGGTCGGGTCGAGCAGGAGCTGGTCGTAATCTTCCGCCTCCGCCACGGCGGGCGGGACGACCGACCGACGGATTGCGCAGCGTAGAAGGCAGTCCGGCGGCGGCTTCCGGGCCGGGTTCGAACGCGACAGGCGACGGCGAAACGGGGGCTCGATATGGTAGCGCCGCGAGTCGCAGCGTCGGACCGGCGACTTTCAGCGTTGGAGCGGACATGGCGATATTCGAAGACCCGGCCCGTGAGGCGGACCTGCGGCTGCGCGGCTACACGATCGTGCCGCTGCTCGACCCGGAGGCGGTGGCGGGGCTGTGGGACTCGCTCGTCCGGCTTCGCGAGCAGCACGAATTCGCCAGAACCGACGCCGCCGGCGCGAAGCTCACTTATCATGCCAGCTTCATGGATCGCGACCAGGACTATCGGATCGCCTCGATCCACCTCATTCGGGAGAGGCTGGGCCCGCCGCTTGCCAAGGTGCTCCCCGGGTTCGACATCCTGATGGGCTGTTTCCACATCAAGCCCCCGGGAACCGGCCATGTCGGAATTCACAAGGATTGGACGGTGACCGAGAATGTCGACGAGCTCTCGCTCAACGTCTGGTGCCCGCTCGTCGACGTCGACGATTCGAATGGCACGCTTCGGATGATCGAGGGCAGCCACGGCCTCTATCCGCACATCGCGGCGCCGGGGACCCACGCTTATTGGCAGGATTATATCCCCTCGCTCGAGGCGGCCTCGAAGCCCTTGTCGCTAAAGGCCGGCGAAGCGGTGATCTACGACAGCACGGTGCTCCACTGGTCCAAGCCCAACATGAGCGGCTCGACCCGGGCAGCGGTGGGCCTGAGTGCGATCAGGGCCGGTTCGCGGCCGGTCTTCCACGTCCTCGACAGTGCCGCCGGCGGAAGCCGCTTCGAAACCTTCGACATGTCGGGAGACGCCTTCCTCTCCCATCCCGCCGCCGATCTTTATGCCGGACAAATCACCGGGCCGAGGCTCGGCTTCGTCGAGAATCGCAACCGCCCCGTTCCTCATGCCGAGTTCCGCCGCGACCTCGAGCGGGCGTGGCGGGGGCGCGGCGGCGCGCCCCGCACCGACGGCGCCGCCTCGCGCCTGCGGTCGCTGGCGGCGCGGCTGACGGGGCGCCGATCCGCTTAGAGTCGGTACTCACTACCGGCAACGGTCATGACGTGGCGCCGCTACGCGGTCGTCCTGACCCTTGCCGGTAGCGAGTACGGACCCTAGTCGACGAGCTCGACCGCCATCGCCGTCGCTTCGCCGCCGCCGATGCAGAGGGTTGCCAGACCCTTGGTCTTGCCGTGGGTTTCCAGCGCGCTGAGGAGGGTGCAGAGGAGGCGGGCGCCGCTGGCGCCGATCGGGTGGCCGAGGGCGGTGGCGCCGCCGTGGACGTTCAGCTTGTCGCGTTCGATGCCGAGGTCGCGCATGGCGATCATGGCGACGCAGGCGAAGGCTTCGTTGACTTCCCACAGGTCGACGTCGGCGACGCTCCAGCCGGCCTTGTCGAGCGCCTTGCGGACCGCCGGGACCGGGGCGGTGGTGAACAGGTTCGGCGCCTGGGCGTGGGCGGCGTGGGCGACGATCCGGGCGATCGGCTTGATGCCCAGACGGTCGGCGACGCTCTGGCGGGTGATGACGAGGGCGGCGGCGCCGTCGGAGATGGACGAGGCGTTGGCGGCGGTGATCGTGCCGTCCTTGGCGAAGGCGGGCTTGAGGCCGGGAATCTTCTCCGGGTTGGACTTGCCGGGCTGCTCGTCGCAGGTGACGATTTCCTCGCCCTTGCGGGTCTTCACCGTGACCGGCGTGGTCTCGCGGTCGAAGGCGCCGCTCTTGATCGCTTCGGTGGCGCGGCGCAGGGATTCGATGGCATATTCGTCCTGCTGCGGACGGGTGAACTGATATTCGCGGGCGCTGTCCTCGGCGAAGGTGCCCATCGCGCGGCCGGCGTCATAGACGTCCTCGAGGCCGTCGAGCATCATATGGTCGTAGACCGTGTCGTGGCCGATGCGGGCGCCGGAGCGGTGCTTCTTCATGAGGTAGGGCGAGTTGGACATCGACTCCATTCCGCCGGCGACGATCAGGTCGGCGGAGCCGGACGCAATCATGTCGTGGGCGAACATCGCCGCCTGCATGCCCGAGCCGCAGACCTTGTTGACGGTCGTCGCCTCGACCGAGCGGGGAAGGCCGGCGCCGAGCGCCGCCTGGCGGGCGGGGGCCTGGCCGAGGCCGGCGGGGAGGACGCAGCCCATGAAGATCTTGTCGACCTCGTCGCCCGAAACCCCGGCGCGTTCCACCGCGGCGCGGACGGCGGCGGCGCCGAGCTCGGTGGCGGAGGCGCCGGCGAGGGCGCCCTGGAAGCTGCCCATCGGGGTGCGGGCGTAGGAGAGGATGACGATGGGGTCGGCGGCGGGGGTGGAAGTGGCCATGGGTTCTTTCCTCGTCACCCCAGCGAAGGCTGGGGTCCCAGGGGGTGAAGAGCGCCGGTGCCTTTCACCCGCTGGGGCCCCAGCCTTCGCTGGGGCGACGGCTAGTGTTGAGCTGGCGCCCACATAGTGAGGAGGCCGCGCTTGTTCAAACGCTCCGCAGTGTTCGAGTCGCGGGGGCTCTTCTCAATCCTCCCCGGGACGGGGAGGATTTCAGGAGGGGCAAATGGCGCGGCACCCGCCTTGTTCAAATCGCGGGCCCTCTGCTAGGGCCGCCGCCGAACAGGAGACAGAGAATGGCCGATATCGGGCTCGATTTCGCACTGGGCGAAATGGCGGACACGATCCGCGATACGACGCGGCGCTTCGCCGCCGACCGGATCGCGCCGCTCGCCGCCCGGATCGACCAGGAGGATTGGTTTCCGACCGAGCTTTGGCCGGAGATGGGGGCTCTCGGCCTTCACGGGATCACCGTCGGCGAGGAGGATGGCGGGCTCGGCCTGGGCTATCTCGAGCATGTCGTCGCGCAGGAGGAGGTGGCCCGCGCCTCGGCCTCGATCGGGCTTTCCTACGGCGCCCATTCGAACCTGTGCATCAACCAGATCCGCCGCTGGGCGAGCCCGGAGCAGAAGGCGAAGTACCTGCCCAAGCTGATCTCCGGCGAGCATGTCGGAAGCCTCGCCATGTCCGAGGCCGGGGCGGGCTCCGACGTCGTGTCGATGAAGCTTCGCGCCGAGAAGGTGCAGGGCGGCTATGTGCTGAACGGGACGAAGTTCTGGATCACCAACGCCCATCATGCCGACACCCTGGTCGTCTACGCCAAGACGGGCGAGGGGAGCCGGGGGATCACGACGTTCCTCATAGAGAAGGGCATGCCCGGCTTCAGCCTTGGCCAGAAGCTCGACAAGATGGGCATGCGCGGGAGCCCGACCGGCGAGCTCGTGTTCGATGGCTGCGAAGTGCCCGACGAGAATGTGATGGGGCCGGTCAACGGGGGCGTAGGCGTGCTGATGTCGGGCCTCGATTATGAGCGCACCGTGCTGGCCGGGATCCAGCTCGGCATCATGCAGGCCTGCCTCGACGTGGTCCTGCCCTATGTGCGCGAGCGCAAGCAGTTCGGCCAGGCGATCGGCACCTTCCAGCTGATGCAGGCCAAGGTCGCCGACATGTACGTCGCGCTCAATTCGGCGCGGGCCTATGTCTATGCGGTGGCGAGGAATTGCGATGCGGGCAAGACGACCCGGTTCGACGCTGCGGGCGCGATCCTGCTAGCGAGCGAAAGCGCGGTGAAGGTGAGCCTCGAGGCGATCCAGGCGCTGGGCGGGGCGGGCTATACCAAGGACTGGCCGGTCGAGCGCTTCATGCGCGATGCCAAGCTGCTCGACATCGGGGCCGGGACGAACGAGATCAGGCGGATGCTGATCGGTCGGGAGCTGATCGGGGCGGGGTGAGGGGGATGGAGGGCTCCTCCGCAAGCCTGCCGCGCCTCGCACGCGGCGCAGTTCTTTCAACCGTCGCGTTCCTGTGCGCCGCCTTCGCCCACCCTCCCGGGGAACCGGAGAAAATCAAGATATCCCGCCGCCCGTGGTTCGGGATCTGCGCGGGGGTGTGCCCCGACTACGATATCGTCATGCAGACGGACCGATACGTATGGGTGATCCGCCGCAATTCCGGTTCGGTCGAGGATGTCCGGCGTTTTCGAATCTCCAAGCGTCGGGCCGCGAAGCTCCGCGCGATCCTCGAGCCCTTGCGGCCGAACGGGGACACGCGCGAGCCGGAGGAGTGCAGGCATGACGTTCCTCCCGAGCAGGCCGGGCTCGTCATCAAGGCCGTGGAGATGGAGGTGAAGTGGGTCGGCCCAGGCCGATCCGACCGCCGCATCGGCTGCGCTACCCCCGAGTATGAAGCGATGCGGATCACGATCGACAAGGCGCTCGCGACGCTCGGCGTCGGCGCGGACGCGCGAGCGCTGGAGAGAAGGGCGCGCGCGGCGCGTGGGGCCAGTCCTCGTAAGGCCCCGTAATTTCGTCGTGCCAGCGGAGACTTGGGCCTCAGGGGGCGCAAGGCGCGGCATCCTTCACCCGCTGGTCCCCCAGCCGTCGCCGGGGCGACGGCCGCGTCTATCGTGCCGCCGCCGTCCTTGACGAGGATTGCGTCGTTGCGCGGCGCCGGCGCGACGGCCTCATTGCGGGGAACCGGGCTTCGCCAGGTCGGGCTCCAGCGAGTGGGTGCTGCCCTGCGTGCCCTGCATCTGCTGCCAGGTGTCGCGCGCATTGTCGGCGATCTGACGCCATTCGCGGGCCGTGTGGCAGGTCCGATGGTTGCCGGCCAGGGTTCCGATCCGGGTTTCGGTCTTGCAGATCTGGCGCTCGCGCGGCGGCGGGGCTTCAGCCGAGGCGGTCCGGACGTCTGGCCCTTTCGAGGCCGGTGGCGCGGCGGCTCCCGCAAGGGCGAGAAGCAATAGCGCAACCATGGGTCGGTCTCCCTTCGAAGGGACGCTATACGCTTCTCCAGGCCCGCGTTCAATCGAGGCCCCCGCTGCCGGGAAGACGGTGTTCCTCGTCATGCCAGCGAAGGCTGGCATCCCAGGGGGTGAAGGGCTCGGCGCTCTTCACCCGCTGGGGCCCCAGCCTTCGCTGGGGCGACAATTAGGTCACCACACCTTCACGCGCTTGTCGGGTGCGAGGTAGAGCTTCTGGCCCGGCTTCACCTGGAACGCATTGTACCACGCGTCGAGGTTCCGCACCGTCTGCGCGCGGAACTGGCCGGGGGCGTGGCCGTCGGTCAGCACCCGCTGGCGAAGCGTCGGCTCGCGCATCTTGGTCGCCCAGGCCTGGCCGTAGGCGATGAAGAAGCGCTGGTCGCCGGTGTAGCCGCCGATCGCGGGCGCCTCCTTGCCGCCCAACGAGGCGCGGTAGGCGTCGTAGGCGGCGGAGAGCCCGGCGACGTCGGCGATGTTCTCGCCGAGCGTCAGCTTGCCGTTGACGTGAAGACCGGGAAGCGCCTCGTACCCGTCATATTGCGCGGCGAGGGCGGCGCCGGCCTGCTGGAACCGCTTGAAGTCGGCCGGGGTCCACCAATTGCGGAGCCGGCCGCTGGCGTCGAACAAGGCGCCGTTATTGTCGAAGCTGTGGCTGATCTCGTGGCCGATGACCGAGCCGATCGCGCCGTAGTTGAAGGCGGCGTCGGCGTTCGGGTCGAAGAACGGGCGCTGGAGGATGGCGGCCGGGAAGTTCAAGGCGTTCTGGACCGGCAGGTTGACCGCGTTGACGAGCTGCGGCGGCATCCACCATTCGCTCCGGTCCATCGGCTTGCCGATCTTGGCGATCTGGTGGCGATATTCGGCGAGCCGCGCATTCTTCTGATTGGCGTAGGCGTCGTTCGCGACGATCTGGAGCCCGGCATAATCGCGCCAGGTGTCGGGATAGCCGACCCCGACGACGATCGACTGGACCTTCTTCAGGGCCTCGGCCTTGGTCGACGGCGCCATCCAGTCGATCGCCTGCACCCGGCGGGCGAAGGCGGCCTTGATGTTGTCGACCATCTTCTGGACCTCGGCCTTGGCGGAGGCCGGGAAATATTTGTCGACATAGGCCTTGCCGACCGCGTCCTGGAGGGCGCCGCTGACCGCGTTCAAGGCGAGCTGGTCGCGCGGGCGCTGCTGGGGCGTGCCCGCCAGCGCGGTGCCGTTGAAGGCGAAGCTGGCGTCGCGGATCGGGCGCGGCAGGACGTTGGCCTGCTGGTTGAGGGTGTGGAAGGCGAGCCACTCCTTCCAGCTCTGGAGCGGCTCGGAGCCGACCAAAGCGGCGAGCTTGGGGATGGCGTTCGGATGGAAGGCCTCGAACTTCTGCGCCCCGCCGAGCTGGGCGGCGCCGAGCAGGGCGCCCCAGTCGATTCCCGGCGCCTTCTGCTCGAGGTCGGCGCGGCTCCACACCTGCGCGCCCTTGGCGAAATCCTCGCTCTCCTCGCGGGTGGCGTGGGCCGAAGCGATCTTGGTCTCGAGATCGAGGATGCGGGTCGCGGCGCCCTCGGAGTCGACCGCTCCGGCGGCCTTCATCACGGTCGCGACATAGGCGCGATACTGGTCGCGAATGCCCTTCATCTTGGAATCGGAGGAGAGGTAATATTCGCGCTCGGGAAGGCCGATCCCGCCCTGCATGATGTAGGGCAGGGTCTCGCCCGGGGTGGCGAGGCCCTGGGTGACGAAGATGCCGAACAGATTCTCGGTGCGGAAGTTGGTGGCGTTCAAGGGATCGGTGTCGGCGCGCAGGGTCGAGCCGATGGCGGCGCTCAGCTGCTTCTTGTCGGCGATGGCGACGATCGCGTCCATGTCGGCCTTGGCCGGAGTCATCCCGGCGCGGTCGATCGCGTCGGTGTTGAGATAGGCGTTGTAATAATCGGCGATCATCGCCTCGCCGCTGCCCGCCGCGGGCTTCGACTTGAGGACGGAGTCGAGCAGCTCGCGGGTCTGCCGCTCCCGCTCGCGATCGGCGATGAAGAACGCGCCGACGCTGGAGCGGTCGGCGGGGATCTCGTTGCTCTTCACCCAGCCGCCGTTCGTGAAAGCGAAGAAATCGTCGCCCGGGGCCACCGCCTTGTCCATCGCGGCGGGATCGATCCCGGCGGCCGTGCCCGCCGTCTGGGCGCCGCCCGCCTCGCTTCGGTTGCCGGGCCCGGAGGGAGAGCAGGCGGCGGTGGCGAGGAGGAGAGCGAGCAGGGCAGGGCGATACATAAGGGAGGCCTCTCGAAACATCTTGTAGTCGGCGTACTATAGAGGGGTTTGGCCGGTGCGCCAGCGCTTCCCAACCCGGCGCGGAGCCGTTAGTCAGCCCGCCATGAGCGGAGCCGGTGAATGAGCAAGGGCCTGATCGACGGGCTGGAATGGTACGGCTCGATCGCGGGCGCGATCGCCGCGCTCATCGTTTCGCTGGACCTCGGCCGGCGCCCGACCGGCTGGGCCTTCGTGATCTTCGTCAGCTCGTCCATCGCGCTCGTCACCTGGGGCTTCCTGTCCGACAAGGCGACGGGGATCGGGACCCAGAATATCGTCCTGTTCGTGATCAACGTCATAGGGGTGTATCGGTACCTCATCCGCAAGAAGCCGGTGCACGGATGAGGAGAAACGCTTTCTCGTCATCCCGGCGAAGGCCGGGACCCAGGAACGCCGGGCTTCTCGCGAGGGCGCGGCGCCTCGAATTCCTCGTTCCGAGTTCATGGGTCCCGGCCTTCGCCGGGATGACGGTGATGGCATGACCCTCCTCACCTCCAAGGCCGACGACGGCTCGGAGAGCTTCGCGCGCTATTGCGCGCACAACCGCGCGCTGGCCGAGGCGCTTCGCACCAAGGTCTCCGCCGCCGCGCTCGGCGGGCCGGAAAAGCATCGCGAGCGGCATGTCGCGCGGGGCAAGCTGCTTCCGCGCGACCGGGTGGCGAGGCTGCTCGATCCGGGCGCGCCGTTCCTCGAAGTCGGCCAGCTTGCGGCCAACGGCATGTATGGCGACGAGGCTCCGGGCGCGGGAGTGATCGCCGGAATCGGCCGGGTGTCGGGGCGCGAGTGCATGATCGTCGCCAACGACCCGACGGTGAAGGGCGGCGCCTATTTCCCGATGACGGTGAAGAAGCATCTTCGCGCCCAGGAAATCGCTTGGCAGAACCGGCTTCCCTGCGTCTATCTGGTCGACAGCGGCGGTGCCAATCTTCCGCACCAGGCCGAGGTCTTTCCCGACCGCGAGCATTTCGGGCGGATCTTCTACAACCAGGCGCAGATGTCGGCCGAGGGGATCGCCCAGATCGCCTGCGTGATGGGAAGCTGCACGGCCGGCGGCGCCTATGTCCCGGCCATGTCCGACGAGACGGTGATCGTCCGCAACCAGGGCACCATCTTCCTCGGCGGCCCGCCGCTGGTGAAGGCGGCGACGGGAGAGGTGATCAGCGCCGAGGATCTGGGCGGCGGCGATCTCCACGCCCGCAAGTCGGGAGTCGTCGACCATCTCGCCGAGAATGACGACCATGCGCTTGCCATCGTGCGAAGCATCGTCGCTCGGCTCAACAGTGTGAAGGCGCCCGACCTAGACCTTGCCGAGCCGGCGCCGCCGAAGCTCGATGCGGAGGATCTGTACGGGATCATTCCCGACGACGTCCGCACGCCCTACGACGTCCACGAGGTGATCGCGCGGCTCGTCGACAATTCCGACTTCCACGCCTTCAAGCCGCTCTACGGCACGACGCTGGTCTGCGGCTTCGCTCGGATCTGGGGGATTCCGGTGGCGATCATCGCCAATAACGGGATCCTGTTTTCCGAAAGCGCCTTGAAGGGCGCCCATTTCATCGAGCTCGCCTGCCAACGCCGGACTCCCTTGCTATTCCTCCAGAACATCTCGGGCTTCATGGTCGGCGGCAAATATGAGGCGGGCGGGATCGCCAAGGACGGCGCCAAGCTGGTCACCGCGGTGGCGACCGCGCAGGTGCCCAAGGTCACCGTGCTGATCGGCGGAAGCTTCGGCGCCGGCAATTACGGCATGGCCGGCCGCGCCTACGGCCCGCGCTTCCTGTTCACCTGGCCCAACAGCCGGATCAGCGTGATGGGCGGCGAGCAGGCCGCGAGCGTTCTGGCCACCGTCCACAAGGACGCCGAGCGCTGGTCGCCCGAGGAAGCCGAAGCTTTCAAGGCCCCGATCCGCCAGCGCTACGAAGACGAAGGCAATCCTTATTATGCGACGGCGCGGATGTGGGACGACGGGATCATCGATCCGGTGCAGACGCGGGACGTGCTGGGGCTTGCATTCAGCGCCTGCCTGAACGCACCGATTGCGGAGCGGGCGCGGTTCGGGTTGTTCCGGATGTGAGGGGGGTCCGTGCCAGCCCCTCCGTCAGGCCTGTGGCCTGCCACCTCCCCGTACCGGGGAGGATTGCCCTTTCCTCAATCCTCCCCGGTACGGGGAGGGGGACCGCCCGAAGGGCGGTGGAGGGGCTGGCACTGCCGCGCCAGGTGCACCGCGTAGCTGACCACCGCATCGAGATTGGCAAGCACCTCTCGAGCGGAAACGCGCCAGGTGCGATAGCCTTGCGCCATCAGCCATTCGTCGCGCGCTTCGTCATACGCCGGGTTTCCGCCTCGGTCATGTGCCTCGCCATCCACCTCGATGACCAGCCGCGCCGCCAAGCAGGCAAAGTCGAGCGAGAAGGGGCCGGCCGGATGCTGCTTTCGCCATTTGAACCCACCCGGCCGTTCGCGCAGCGCCTGCCAAAGGATTACTTCCGGCAGAGACATGTTCTTGCGCAACCTGCGCGCGCGGCGGATCGCCGATCCGGAACCTGTCAGCATCGTGCCAGCCCCTCCACCGTGCTTCGCACGGTCCCCCTCCCCGTGCCGGGGAGGTTTTTAAACGGTTTGCGCTTATGTTGAAATCCCTCCTCATCGCTAATCGCGGGGAAATCGCGTGTCGGGTGATCCGTACGGCGCGGCGGCTCGGCGTTCGTACCGTCGCGGTCTATTCGGACGCCGACCGGAAGGCCCTCCACGTTCGCGAGGCGGATGAAGCCGTGCACATCGGCCCAAGCCCGGCGCGGGAGAGCTATCTCGTCGGGGAGAAGATCATCGCGGCGGCGCGCGCGACGGGTGCCGAGGCGATCCATCCCGGCTACGGGTTCCTTTCGGAAAATGCCGACTTCGCCGAGGCGGTGGAGGCGGCGGGGCTGGTCTGGGTGGGGCCGAAGGCGGCGTCGATCCGGGCGATGGGGCTGAAGGACGCGGCCAAGACGCTGATGATCGCGGCGGGGGTGCCGGTGACGCCGGGCTATCTGGGCGAGGACCAGACGCCGGAGCGGCTTCGCGCAGAGGCCGACGCGATCGGCTATCCGGTGCTGATCAAGGCGGTGGCCGGCGGCGGCGGCAAGGGGATGCGGCGGGTCAACCACCCGCAAGAATTCCAGGAGATGCTCGCCTCGTGCAAGCGCGAGGCGGCGTCGTCGTTCGGCGACGACCGGGTGCTGATCGAGAAATATATCGAGCGGCCGAGGCACATCGAAGTGCAGGTGTTCGGCGACAGCCACGGCAACGTCGTCCACCTGTTCGAGCGCGACTGCTCGCTCCAGCGCCGCCACCAGAAGGTGATCGAGGAGGCGCCCGCGCCCGGCTTCGACTGGGCGCTTCGCGAAATCGTCTGCGGCGCGGCGGTGAAGGCGGCGAAGGCGGTCGACTATGTCGGCGCGGGGACGATCGAGTTCATCGCCGATGCGTCGGCGGGGCTTCGCGGCGACCGGGTGTGGTTCATGGAAATGAACACGCGGCTCCAGGTCGAGCACCCGGTCACGGAGGAGATTACCGGCCAGGACCTGGTCGAATGGCAGCTCCGGGTGGCGAGCGGCGAGCCGCTTCCGCTGCGCCAGGACGAGCTCGAGATCACCGGCTGGGCAATGGAGGCGCGGCTCTATGCCGAGGATCCGGCGCACGATTTCCTTCCCTCGACGGGGCGGCTCGACCATTTCCAGCTTCCGCGCGGCGTTCGCATCGACACCGGGGTCGAGGAGGGGGACCGGATCAGCCCCTATTACGACCCGATGATCGCCAAGGTCATCATCCACGGATTCAATCGCTACGACGCGGCGGCGAAGCTCACCGACGCGCTTCGCGAGGTCGAGGTCTGGCCGGTCAAGACCAATGCCGCCTTCCTGGCGCGGGCCGCCGCCGACCGCGATTTCCGCAAGGAGGAGGTCGACACCGCCTTCATTCCTTCGCGGATCGACCGGCTGGTCCCCGATCCCGCTCCGTCCGAGGCGGTCTGGAACCTCGCGGCGACGGCTCTCGACGTCTCCGACTTCGGCCGGGGCGAGGAGGGCGATCCGTGGAGCGGCCTTGCCGGCTTCCGGCTCAACGCCGCGCCCGATCGCCGGATCGCGCTCGCGCATGGCGGCGAGACGCGGAACGTCGACACCGGCGGCAACCCGCCGCTCGAGGGGGTCGCGACCGCGCATGGCGAGCAGGCGCTGGTCTTCTCCGCCGGCCAGGCTTTCGCCTTTTCGCTTCCGGGTTCGGCGGGCGGGGCGGCGGGCGCCGGCGCCGGGGACGGAAGCCTGGTCTCGCCGATGCCGGGCCGGATCATCGCCGTCGACGTCCGCCAGGGCGACCGCGTGACGAAGGGCCAGAAGCTCGTCACGCTGGAGGCGATGAAGATGGAGCACAGCCTGACCGCGCCGTTCGACGGGACGGTTTCGGAGCTCGAGGCGGCGGTGGGGGCGCAGGTGCAGGAGGGCGCGGTCCTGGCCCGGGTGGAGAAGGACGGTGTTTGATCCTCCCCGGAACGGGGAGGGGGACCGCACGAAGTGCGGTGGAGGGGCTGCTCAAGCCTCTCCGCCAGCCCCTCCACCAGCCTCCGGCTGGTCCCCCTCCCCGTTCCGGGGAGGAATTATATGACCGGCCGCTTCTTCGACGAGTGGACGGTCGGCGACCGGCTCGCCCACCAGCCTCACCGCACGGTGACCGAGGCGGACAATCTGCTGATCTCGGCGCTGACCCATAACCCGCAGCCGCTCCACCTCGACGCCGAATATGCCGCGGGGACGGAGTTCGGGCGGATCGTCGTCAACGGCACCTTCACCTTCTCGCTCCTGGTCGGGCTGTCGGTGGGCGACACGACGCTCGGGACGCTCGTCGCCAATCTCGGCTACGACAAGGTGCGGATGCCCAAGCCGGTCTTCATCGGCGACACGCTGCGCGCCGAGACGGAGGTGATCGCGCTCAAGGATTCGAAGTCCCGACCCCAGGCCGGGATCGTCACGTTCGAGCACCGGATGCTCAACCAAAGGGACGAGATCGTCTGCACGATGGAGCGGACGGCGCTGATTCGGAGGCGGGGGTGAAAATGGTGACAGTCACTATTTGTCCGGTACCGCCCTGCGCGCACCCAAGCGAGGTGCGGACAAATAGTGACTGTCACCATTTTCGCGACCTTCGCCGGGATGGCGGTGTGCGATGAGGCTCCGCTCTCTCCTCTTTGTCCCCGGAGACCGGGCGGACCGGATGGAGAAGGCGCTCCGCGCCGGAGCCGACGCCTTGATCCTCGATCTGGAGGATTCGGTGGCGGCTTCGGCGAAGGCGGAGGCGCGGCGGAACGTCGCGCGCTTCCTGGAGGGGCATCCGGGGGCGAATCTGTGGGTCCGGATCAATCCCCTCGACAGCCACGAGAGCCGGGCCGACCTGGAGGCGGTCGTGCCGGGACATCCGCACGGAATCGTCCTTCCCAAGGCGGAGGGCGGGGCTTCGGTGGACGAGCTTGCGCGGCGGCTGACCGAAGCGGGCAATGCGACGGCGCAGATTTTGGCGATCGCGACCGAGACTCCGGCGGCGATCTTCCAGCTCGGCAGCTATGGCGGGGCGCGGCGGCTGGCGGCCCTGACGTGGGGCGCGGAGGATTTGCCGGCGGCGATCGGCGCCTCGACGTCGCGCGAGGAGGACGGGCGCTATACGCCGCCCTATGAGCTTGCCCGTTCGCTCTGCCTGTTCGGAGCCGCGGCGGCGGGGGTGGCGCCGATCGAGACGGTCTATCCCGATTTCCGGAATATCGAGGGACTCGCCGCTTATGCAGGCCGGGCGCGGCGGGACGGGTTCACCGGGATGATGGCGATCCACCCCGCGCAGGTGGAGCCGATCAATACCGCCTTCACGCCGTCGGAGGCCGAGATCGCCCACGCGCGGGCGGTGGTGGCGGCGTTCGACTCCGATCCCGGTGCCGGCGCGCTGTCGCTGGACGGGCGGATGATCGACCGGCCGCACCTCGTCCAGGCCCGCCGGATCCTCGCCGCCGCTTCGTCCTGATGACCGAAGGAAGCGCCTGGACGGCGCTGGGCTTCGTCGTCGGGCTTGCCGCGGGTGGGGCGCTCGCCGCCCGAATTCGCGGAAGGCCGGTGCTCGCCGGACGGCGTTGCCCGCGCTGCGGGGCGAGCCTTAGCCTCTGGCCTTCGGCGCCCTTCCTGTCGTGGATCGCGGCGCGGTCGCGCTGCCCGCGCTGCGGCCGGGAGACGCCGCGCCGGCTTGCGCTCTTCGACGTCGGCGTGGCGGGAATCGGAGTGGCCGCGATCCTTCTCCTGCCGGTTACGCTGGCGGTTCCGGTCGCCGCGGCGGGCTGGCTGCTGCTCCTCTTCCTCATCGCGCGGCGGTGAGTGAGCTAGCCTTCCAGCTTGGGATCGCGGTAGCGGCTTTCGACGAAGCGGCTTTGGGTCTCGAGCCGCATCCGCTCGTCGCGGCTTAGCTCGGCGGTGAGGCGGGAGAGCTCTTCCGCCAGGGTGTCGAGACCCGAGCCGAGGCGGCGGCGAGCCTCGCCGTCGCGCTCGCGCGTGACGCTGGGCAGCTTGCACCAGCTGTCGACCAAAGTCGGAAGATGCTCGCCGAGCAGCCGGCGCGAATCCCAGGCGAGGGTTTCGTTCGGGTGGAGCGCGGCGAGAAAGGGCGGAAGGTCGCCGAGGTGGACGAGGATCGTGTCGAGCGCGGGCTCGGTGCCGCGCGGAAGGAGCGGGCGCATGTCGAGCAGCCACTCTTCGGCCTGGGCCGGGAGCGCGGCGAGCTCCTCGCTCGAGAAGCCTTCCCGCGAGCGCCTGTCCCAGAAGCGGATGCCGACGATTCCGACGAGCGCCGCGCCGCCTGCGGCGAAGGCCGCAACGGGCGGGGCGAGGGCTGCGGCGACCGCGAAGCCGCCCGCCGCCGACGCTCCGCCGGCGAGGACGAGGTTGCGGCCCTGGCGGAGCACGTTGCGGCGCCGCCGCTCGACGCGCCGCCGCTCCGCGTCGCGGACGGCGCGGGTCTTGATGTGGCGGCGAAGGAAGTCGTCCGCCGCGCGCCAGGCGCCACTTAGGTCCATTTCGTCACCCGCCGCCGGTTCGATCCGGGTCCTTGTAGCGGCTCTCGATGAACCGGCCCTGGGTCTCGAAGGCCTGCCGGTCGCTCTGGGCGAGGCGGGCGCCGATATCGTCGATCGCTTCCTTTGCGGCATCGAGGCTGGAGACGAGGCGCTGGTCGGCGGTCATGCCCTCGCCGTCGGGCTGCTGGCGGTAGGCGGCGGGGATCCGCTCGTAGCGCTCGATCAGCTCCGGGAGGTGCTTGCCCATCAGGCGGCGCGCGTCCTGAGCCAGCGGATCGAGCGCGTCGACCTCGCCGAGCCGGCTCTCGAGCAACGGAAGCTGGGCGCTGATCGCGTCCACGCGCCGGGCGGCGGGGGCGGGGAGAGCCTTGCGCTCGCGAACGAGGACGCCTTCGAGGCGGCGGACGAGGGCGCCGGTGGGAAGCTCGTCCGAATAGGCGACCCGCGCCGGCTCCGACGGCCAGACCGAAACGCCGATCATGATCGCGATCATGAGGAGGGCGACGACGAACAATCCGTTCCAGCCGATCGGTCCGACGATCAGCCCGAAGGCGATGGTGGCGAGGGCGAGGATCGCGATGGCCGCCCCCATGGCCCCCATCCGGATCGCCACGGACTTGGCGGCGCGGCCGTAATAGCGACGCTGGGCGCCGATCGCCTCGGGGGTGCGCCCGTCCCAGCGCGCGAAGGTGGAATCCATCTTCGCGATGACCTGATCGACGCGCTCGTCCACTTGCCTAGCCCTCGACCGGCGACAGCAAGGCCGAGGCGGCGCGGCCGCCCGACAGCTGGTTCTGCGACACGCCTTCGGCGCGGGCGATATAGCCGCGGCTCTTCTCGACTTCGGAGGAGAGGGTGTCGACGGTCTGCTTCATGCTTCCCAGCGCCTCGAGCTTGAAGCTGTCGATCGCGTCCATCGTGTCGTAGATGTTCTGGAAGGCGCGCTGCAGGGTCTCGAGCGGAATGGTCGAGGAGGCCGCCTGGCGGTGGATCTCGCCGGTCTGGCTCTTCAAAAGCTCGCCGGTCGAATCGATGATCCCGGCGGTGGTGGTGTTGAGCGCGGTGATCTGCTCGAGCACCAATTTCTGGTTGGTCATCGCCTGGGCGACGGTGACGGCGGTGCGGAGCGCGGCGACGGTGGTGGTCGAGGCGCGGTCGACGCCCTTCACCAGCTCGACATTGTTCTTCTTGACGAGATCGAGGGCGAGATAGCCCTGGACCGTCACCGCCATCTGGGTGAGCAGATCGGTGGTCCGCTGGCGGGTGTAGAAGAGCGCCGTCTCGCGGATCGCCTTGGCCTTGGCCGGCTCGGTCGAATCGAGCTCGTTCGCCTTGTCCTCGAGCTTCTTGTCGAGCGCCTTGGAGATGTGGATCATCTGCTCGAGCTGGCCCATCGTCTTCCACATCGCCGCCCGCTCGGTGTCGATCGCGGCATTGTCCATGAGCAGCTCGTCCTTGCCCGAGGCGAGGGCGGAGAGGATCTTCGAGATGTGGGTCTGCGACGACTGATACTTCTGGAAGTAGTTGCCGATCTTGTTGCCCCACGGGATGATGCCGAGGATCTTGCGCGAGCTTGAGAGATTGCCCTGCTTGCCGGGGTCGAGCTCCTCGACGGTGCGGCGAAGCTCGGTGAGGTTGGCGCCGATTCCGGTGTCGGCGTCGATCGCCTTGACCGGCCGGTCGAGGAAGCGGTTGGAATGGCCGGCGGCCTCCATGATCTGCTTGCGGCCCATGTTGGTGAGCTCGTCCACCTTGCGGCCGAATTCCGGGCTGTTGGCGTCGGCCGCGACGAGCTCGTCGACGAACTTGTCCACCACCGTCTCGAGCTTCGACTTGACGCCCTCGTCGACCGGCACGAGCCCGGCCGCTTCCGCCGGAGCGACCGTCTGAAGCGCCTCGGGCGCCTCCAGCTTCAGCTTGGTCTCGGTGGCCATTCCCGCATCTCCCCAACAACGTGCCTGCGTAAATGGGGCAGGCGGGGCGGGGGTTGCAAGGGGAAACGTGTATTATATGCCTAGATCACCGCGCTTCCCCGCCGCGAAACCTAACCCGGTCCGGCGCATTGTTCCGGAGACGATATCGCCGGGTGAAGGAGTATCCGCCATGAGGCCGAAAGCGCTCGCCGCCTTCGCCGCGTCCCTGCTCGCCGTCGCCGGAGCGACGCCCGCCCCGGCGCTCGAGGCCGGCCGAACCCGCGGCATCTCCCAGTCCAGCCTTTCCGAGGCGGCTCGGAACCATCCCCAGATCGTCGCCGAGTTCGGGGGCGAGATGACCGGGCCGCAGGCGGACTATATCCGCTCCGTCGGAGCCCGCGTCGCTTCGCAGACCAATATCGCCGGCGGCGGCGGCGCCTTCCACGTCACCATTTTGAACTCGCCGGTGCTGAACGCCTTCGCCGTTCCGGGGGGCTATCTCTACGTCACCCGCCAGCTCGTCGGGCTGATGAACGACGAGGCCGACCTCGCCTTCGTCCTCGGCCACGAGGCGGGGCATATCGCCGCCCGCCACAATGCCGAGCGCAAGCGCGCCAGCATCCTTAGCCAGCTCCTCACCCTGGGAGTGAGCGCGGTGACCGGATCGAGCGAGATCGGCCAGATGCTCGGCCAGGTCAGCCAGGGCCTCGTTCTGGGCTATTCGCGCAACCAGGAGTTCGAGGCGGACGATCTCGGCGTCTCCTACATCGCCCGGGCCGGCTACGATCCGATCGCTTCGGCCGAGTTCCTCGATTCGCTCGGCGCGGCGACGGCGCTTGAGGCGCAAGAGGGCGGCGGAACCGACGAGCGAGCGATCCCGTCCTGGTCGCGGACCCACCCGCTGAGCGCCGACCGGGTGATCCGCGCCACGCAAAAGGCGCGGGCGACCGGCCGGGTCGGCACCGGCGACCGCAACCGCGACCTGTTCCTGGCGCGAATCGACGGGATGCTGGTCGGCGACGATCCGCGCCAGGGAGTCGTCGAGGGACGCACCTTCTCGCACCCCGACCTGCGCCTGCGGTTCACCGTGCCGCAGGGTTTCGCGGTCCAGAACGGCGCCCGGTCGGTGAGCATCTCGGGCCAGCAGGGCCAGGCGCTGTTCGCGTCGGGCCGGCTCGACGGCGATCTCGGCGCCTATTTGGGAAGCGTCTTCCGCGCGCTGACCGGCGAGCAGGCGGCGCTCGCCGGCCTTCAGCCGCGGGCGACGGGCGTGAACGGAATGCCGGCGGCCTATGCGACCGGGCGGGTCAATACCCAGCAGGGGCAGGTCGACCTCACGGTCTTCGCCTATCGGTGGGATTCGAACACCGCCTATCATTTTGCGATGATCACTCCGGCGGGGAGCGGGATCGGACCGTTCGTCCCGATGCTCCAGTCGCTCACCCGGCTGACCGCGGCCCAGGCGGCGGCGATCCGGCCGCGGGTGATCGACGTGGTGACGGTCGGCCCGCGCGACAATGTGGCGAGCCTCGCCTCGCGAATGGCCTACGATTCGCGGCGCGAGGAGCGCTTCCGGGTGATGAACGGCCTCGCCGCCGGGCAGAACGTGATCCCGGGGCAAAAGGTGAAGCTCGTCGTCTACGGCGATCGGGGGTGAGACATTGTCCCTCTCCCCGAGGGGGGAGAGGGTAGGGAGAGGGGGCTCGGCGCCGGAGCAACTTCTTCGAACTCAGAACCCCCTCACCCCAACCCTCTCCCCGACGGGGAGAGGGAGAATAAAGAAAAGGGCGGCGGAACCGGAGTTCCGCCGCCCTTCTTAAACCGATTGCTCGGTTTAGCCGTTCATCGACGTCGAAACGTTGTTGAAGGTCTTGTTGAGGCTGGTGCCGACGTTGCCCATCGCGGTGATGGCGGCGACGGCGATCAGGGCGGCGATCAGGCCGTACTCGATGGCGGTGGCGCCCTTTTCGTTCTTCAGCATCTTGCGAATGAAGTTCATTTCCGGTCTCCTAGTTTCCAAACGCTTCGTGGAAGCCCAGCTTCCCCTGCCGCCCCGCTGTCCACTTCGGCTTGGCTGTTTTGGGGTTTAAGCGAAGGAGGTTTCCAAAAAGTTAGCGGCGAAAAAGTCGTTTCGAAGCGCTTCAGCCGTTGAGCACGGCAGCCGAGGACACGTTGTTCCACATGCTGATCGTGCTCCCCGCGAACGCGCTCAGGCCGGCGATCATCGCCAGTACGACGAGGGCGCAGATCAGCGAATATTCGATCGCCGTGGCGCCGTTCTCGTCGCGGATCAGCCTTGCAAAGCCTCGCATCGCCTCTAATCCCCTTTGGGGGCAACTCGCCCAATCCTGCCTGTCGATACGGCCGGCACCGTTAACAACCTCCTAGCGGCGGCCCTGCGCGATGGACGAAACGACAAGCTTCACGGTCGTCGCCGCGGCCCTTTGCGACGGCGAGGGGCGGGTGCTTCTCCAGCGCCGGGCCGCCGGCCGGGCGATGGCCGGGCTGTGGGAGTTTCCCGGCGGCAAGGTGGAGCCGGGGGAAACCCCCGAGGCCGCGCTCGCGCGCGAGCTCGAGGAGGAGCTGGGCCTTGCGGTGCGGCCCGAAGCCCTGGTCCCCTGCGCCTTCGCCAGCGCCGACAATGGCGGCCGGCATATGCTTCTCCTGCTCTTCACCTGCCGCGCGTGGCGGGGGATTCCCGAGGCCCTGGACGCCGAAGCGCTGATGTGGGCGAGGCCGGCGGAAATGCGCGCTTTGGCCATGCCGCCGGCGGACGAGCCGCTCGTCGATTGGCTCGAGAAGCTGCTTTGACCCCGCCGGGGCGGACGAGGGTGGCGCGGCGTTTCGAACCGCGTTCCGGCGTCACCCTGAACTTGGTTCAGGGTCCAGGGTGGAGGCGCCTCGCGGGTAGAGGCCTGGATGCTGAACCAAGTTCAGCATGACGGGGACGGGGAGATGACACCGCGGCTAACCGCCCGCCGGGGTCACCCTGAACTTGGTTCAGGGTCCAGGGTGGAGGCGCCTCGCGGGTTGAGGCCTGGATGCTGAAACGAGTTCAGCATGACGATGGTGGGGTGATCTAGGCTCGCGGCTTGAGCGCCTGCGCGAGCGAGGTGGTCGCGCTTCCGCGCCTGGCGGGCTTGGGCTGGTCGGGGGAGGGGGCCCAGCCGAGCAGGTGGAGGATCTCGAATCGCTCGGTCACCTTGCCGTCGGTGCCGGCATGGCTTTCCCATTCGGCGATCGCCGCCGCCAAGGCCGCCCGACCCAGCGGGCGCCTGTCGCGAAGGCCGAGCATGTTGGAAGCTCCCATCGCGCGCAGGTCGCGGATCAGGCGGCCGAAGCCGGCGAATCGCACGTCGAGCGATTCGACGTCGACCACGGGCAGGGCGAAGCCGGCGCGGGCCAGCAGGTCGCCCGCGGCGCGGACATCGATCTGCGGATGGATCCGAGGCGCGGCGCCGCCGGCGTGCGAATCGGCGGCGAGCATCGCGGCCCGAAGGCGCGGAAGGCTCCCGGCGCCGGCGAAGGCGCCGAGGAACAGCCCGTCGGGGCGGAGCGCGCGGCGGATCAGGAGGAGTGCGCCGGGAAGGTCGTTGACTCCGTCGAGCGTGCCCGCCGACACGACCAGGTCGAAGGCGCCGTCGCCGAACGGCAGCCGGTCCTCGTCGCACTGGACGCCCGCCGCGGCGCGCGCGAACCGGAAGCCTGGATCGGCCGGGATCACCTCGATGCCGCGCTCCCGGAGGCGCGCCGTCAGGTAGCCGTCGCCGCAGCCGAGATCGAGCGCCCGGCCGAACGTCCGGCTGACCAGGTCCAGCCGGTCGACGATCTCGTCGGCGGCGCGGCGGATAAGATAGTCCGCCTCGCCCAGCGCCGAGGCCGCCCGGTCGCGGCGCAGCCGGCGAAGCCGCCGGTCGAACGGGCCGTCCTCGCTCATCCGCTTCGCCTAGCCGCCGCGACCGGTCAGAAGAAGAGCTTCCTGAAGCTGATCCTGACGCTTCGCCCGAGCGGGTCGAGATAGCCGGGCTGGTAGCTGAGCGGAGTCGTTCCGGTCGAGTCGGTCACCCGAAGCCGGTTGTTGAACACATTGTCGAAGTTCAGGCTGACCCGCGACCCGCGGAAGAAGGGCGACGCCTTGACCAGCGAGCGCTGCAGCCCGAGATCGGCGAAGAGGCGCAGATTGACGGTGGTCAGCGGCGAGAAGCGCAGGTCGCCGGTCGTTCCGCCGAGGGCGTTGGAGCCGCCCCGGACCGTCGTCCCGCTCTGCCAGTTGGCGGCGAGGCGGGCGCCGAAGCCGTTGCGGAACAGGCCGGCGGTCGCCTCGACCTCGTGCTGCGGCGAGCCGCCCCGGCTTCCGGTGGCGGAGCCGTGGAGGAGGTCGAGGACCGGGAGGCCGGGCCGGATGGCGATCTCGTCGCGAAGATGCCAGGTGTGATAGAACGAAAGCTGGAGGCGCCCGGCGCCGCCGAAGCCGCCGCCGCCAAAGCCGCCGCGCCCGCCGCCGCCGCCGCCTCGTCCGCCGCCGAAGCCGCCGCCGCCGTCGCGTCCAGCGGCGCCCTGCGCCGGAGCGCCCGGAGTGCCGCCCGGGCCCAAAGCGCCGCCGGCGGCCGGAGCGCCGCCGGGCGCCGCGCCGGGCGCTCCGCCGGGGCGTCCCTGACCTCCGAAGCGGCCGCGAAAGCCCCCCGCCGGCGGCTGCGGCCCGACCGGGAGGGACAGGTTGAGGCCCCAGCGCAGGTCTTCGCGGTCGGAGTGCTGGAAGTTCACCGGGCGCGCGTCGATGAGCGTCAGGCGTCCGCTGGAATCGCGAACGAAGCGCTCCGGAAACGCCGCCTCGAGCTCGGCCGTCGCGGTCGGGAAGCCGGCGATCGGGTTGCGGATCCGGCTGTTGGTATAGTTGGCGGTGAAGGTCAGATCGGTCTTCTCGAGCGGCCGGATCGTCGCCCCGATCTTCCACACCCGGCGATTGTCGGCGGAGAGGTTCGGGTTGCCGCCGGTGATCTGGCTGATGTCGACGGTCTGCTGGCGAAGAAAATCGAACACCCTGACGTTCGGCGTGGTCAGCACAGGATCGCCGAGCTGCTGGGTGGACGGAGCGCCTTGCTCGTGGGTCGCCGAGGCGATCAGGCTGAGCTGATCGAACGGCGACCAGTTGAGGCCGTAGCCGAGCGTCGTCAGAGTGCCGAAGTCCGAGAAATGCTCCACCTCCGCGTTGAAATTGGCGGACAGGTTGCCGAGGCCCTTCAGGACGTCGCGCCGCCGGCTGGCGATCGGCACGTCGACATTGGCCTGGAGGCTGAGCTCGTCGCGCGACAGATCGCGAAGGGTCAGGGCACCGCCGCGCAGGGTCTCGCTCGACAGATCGCGGGTGCGGAAACGCGCTCTCACGCTGGTCGAGACGTCGCCGGCGGGGAGCTTCACGAGCGAGCCGTTGAACAGCAGGTCCGCGGAGCCCGTCGACGATATGCTGTGCGAGCGGTCGCTCGGCCGAGCGTCGATCAGGCCGAGCGGGATCGTGCCGAACGGGTCGACGGCCGGATCGCGGGCGAGGATCGTCGACTGAAGGGCCGAGATGTCGAGGCCGGTGCCGGTCACCAGGTCGCTTACGGTGCGGTCGTAATTGCCGGTGAACGACCAGCGCCACGGAAGGAGGTCGCCGTTCAAGGTCACTCCGACATGGGCGGTGCCGCTGTCGCTTTGCCGGGCGAGCGGCTGGCCGACGTCGAACAGGCGGAACAGGGTCGTTCCCGAGGGCGAGAAGGGGCTTGCGGCGGGGACCGTCAAGGTTCCGCTCGGAAGGCCGAGCTGGCTTCGGCTGGTGCTGAAGTCGTAGCGCCCGTTCAAGGTGGCGGAGACGTTGCCGAGGATCGTCTTGTTGACGGTGCCGGCGAGGCTGAGCGTGTCGGTCCCGGCGAGGAGGGTGCGGAAGCGGCCGAGATCGGCCGGAGCGACGACCTGGAACGGGCTCGACGGCGGCGACTGGACGATGTCGCGCTGGCTCTCCAGCAGAGGATCGGAATGCTGGTAGTTGACGTCGATGTTCCAGCGGCCGCTGCGGTCGATTCGAAGGACGTTCATCTGCCCGCCATAGGTGGCTCGTCCGCCTTCGGTGGCGAGGCCTCCGCTCACTTCCGTCGTCACCGCGCGGAAGCGGCGGCGAAGAACGATGTTCACCACCCGCTGATCGGCGCGGAAGCCGTATTTGAGCGCCACTTCCTCGGGAAGGATGTCGACCCGCTCGATCGCCTCGGGCGGGAGATCGCGGATCTCGCCGAAGCCGGAGATCCGGCGGCCGTTCAACAGGACGACGGGCGCATCGCCGCCGCGGCCGCGGGTGCTTGCCGTCTGCGGGGCAAGGGCGGTGAGCAGCTCCGAGATGCTGCTCGCGCCGTAGGCGCGGATCTCGCGCCGATCGAGCTGGTTCTCGGGCGGGATGTCGCCGATCACGGTGCCGCGCTCGCGTGTGCCGGTGACGACGATCTCGGGCGCTTCGGATTCGTCGTCGGTGGGATCAGCCGAGGCGGCGGGTTCCGTCGCGGGAGGCGAGGCTGCGGGGGGAGGCGCGGCGGCGGGGGGCGAAGCGGCCTGCTGGGCGTGGAGGGGCCCCAAGGCGCTCCCGGCGAGCAACGTCGCCACACAATATCTCGAACCCCAACGCAACCAATCCGACACGAACCGACACCTCATCGCTGAACAGGGGGCCCCGTGCCCCAGGACCGGTGAACTCCCCGTGTACGGGTCGGTTTCGTCGTCCCGGGGGGCGGCTTCGTCGCAAGCCGCGGCCCCGGCAGACGCAGGTGCACCGAACGTCGCAGGCGCCGCGCCTCGAATCCGCCCACCGGCTATCCACCCTCATCGCCGACGGACCGGCCTCGCAAGCCACCGCTCCGGACGGCGCAACCAGGGAGAAACATCATGAAGACCGCCTTGTCGCCCATCGTCCTTGCAACCCTGCTCGCCGCCGGCGCCGCCCAGGCGCGGCCGGCGGAGGCCGGGGACGACTTCGCCTCCATCCGGAGCGGCGACCTCAACCTCGCCGCGCCCGGCGGGCTCGAGACCTTTCACGGCCGGGTGAGGGCCGCCGCCAACCGGCTCTGCGGGCTGGCGCCGGGCCTTCCCTTCTACGCCGCGCGCTCGATCGGCGCGTGCCGGGCCGAGATCTTCCGTTCCGCCGACCGGCAGGTGAGCCTGGCCTCGGCCGGGAGCGACAGCGGAGTCGCCGGCACCCGCTGACCGACTCCGCAAAGGCGGCGCCCACGCCCCCCGGGCGCCGCCTTCCTTCTGCCAAGCCCCACGTTCAGGAGCCGCCCGTGCGCTTTCCTTTCCTGCCCAGCCTCTTCGCCCTGCTCCTCGCCGCCTCCGGAGCGGGGCTTGCCGGCCCGGCGGCCGGTTCCGGCGAAATCGTCGCGGCGGAGCGAGGCTTCGCCGCAATGGCACAGACGCAGGGGCTCGGCCCGGCCTTCACCTTCTGGTCGGCCGAGGACGCGGTGATCTTCGCGCCTCGCCCCGCCCCGGCGAAGGCGACCTACGCCGCTCCGGGCTACCGGTTCGGCGGTCATCTCATGTGGTGGCCGGCCTATGTCGGGATCGCCCGCTCGGGCGACCTCGGCTTCTCCACCGGCCCGTTCGACTATGAGCGGGGCCAGGCGCACGGCTGGTATTTCAGCGTGTGGCGGCGCGAGGCCGACGGGCGATGGCGCTGGGTGCTCGACCACGGCACGCCGACCGACTCGAAGTCCGGCCGGGACGCCGGCGCGCCGGTGGCCGTCGCACCGACAGGCCGCGGTCCGGCGCGCGCCGCGCGGGCCTGGCCCGAGGTTCGGGCGGCGGAGGCGAAGCTCGCCGCCGCCCTCGCCGCCGACGCCCGGACGGCTTTGCCGGCGGGGATGTGGAACGACGGCCGGATCATGCGCCCGGGGCCGCAGCCCGCGGTCGGACGCTCCGCCTTCACGGCCGCGGCCCGGTCCGGACCGGCGACGATCGCGGTCTCGTCGATCGGCGGCGGGGTCTCGAAGGCGGGCGACCTCGCCTGGACCTACGGAAGCGCCTCGTGGCCGGAGGCGGGAAGGCGGGTGGAGGGGCATTACGTCCGCATCTGGCAGAGGCGGGGAGGCGGCTGGAGGCTGCTCGTCGACGAGATGACGTCCCTGCAGCCGCGCCGCCCGGTTTCGTCCGCCGAGACGCCATCCGGCGGCTGATCCCTCCGCCGGGCCGGCCATGCGTCTGCCAAACCCCCCCTCCGTGCGACGAAAACCGGCGCGCGGCCGAGCCAAAGGAGCTAATATGGACGCGTTCGACATCACCGGATCCAAGATGGACAAGCCGCTCGCCCGCCATCCCGAAGTCGTCCGCCAGGCGGCCAAGCTGACCCTCGGCGTGTGGCTGTTCACCTTCATCCTCTTCATGATGCCGGTGGTGGCGGCGACGGGGCGCCTGCCGAAATTCGCGATCGGGATCACGTCGATCTCGATCGCCTTTGGGATAATGCTCTCGGCGCCGCTCTACTGGGCCGCGGCGAAGCTTCGGGACGCGCCCAACGGCACCAAGGCGATCGGCGTGTTCGCCGCGGTGTGCGTCGTCGCGCTGGCTTTCTCCGCCTTCGACGCGCTGCTCGGTGGAGAGATCATCCGATTGTTCATGAGCGGCCATCGAATCCCGCCGGACATCGTCAACCGGACGGTGTCCAATTTCATCAGCTTCTCGTGGCTCTACGGCCTTCTCGGCACGATCTACGTCATCCTCCACACCCATGCCGCGATGCGAGAGAGGGAGCTTCAACTCGTCGAGGCCCGGGCGCTGGCGCAGACCGCGCAGTTGACCGCGCTCCGGCTCCAGCTCAATCCGCATTTCCTGTTCAACACTCTGAACGCCATCTCCTCGCTGATCGTCACCGGCCGCAACCGCGAGGGCGAGGCGATGCTGGGCAAGCTCTGCGACTTCCTGCGCACCGCGCTCGTCTCCGACGGCGACGGCGGGACCACCCTTGGCGAGGAGCTCGAGACTCTCCAAACCTATCTCGAGATCGAGGCGATCCGCTTCGGCGACCGGCTGACGATCGAATTCGCGACTCCCGACGAGCTGCTCGACCTGCCCGTCCCGAACTTCATCCTTCAGCCTTTGGTCGAGAATGCGGTGAAGCACGCGGTCGCTCCGACCCGTCGGCCGATCGTCCTTCGCGTGTCGGCGCGGCGGGAGGGGGACGACCTGCTGCTCAGCGTCAGCGACAACGGCCCGGCCGCGAAGGCGGGACGGGCTTCGGGCGGCACCGGCGTCGGCCTCGCCAATACGCGCCGGCGGCTGGAAGTGATCTACGGCCCAAGGGGACGGCTCGAGACGCTCGCCCATGACGGCGGGTTCACCGCAATCGTCAGGCTCCCGGCACCGGAGAGACCGGCGCTCGGGCTGGTGGCGTGACGATGCTTCGAACCGTCCTGGTCGACGACGAGCCGCTCGCGCTCGAGCGGCTGCAGGTCTTCTTCCGCGACATTCCGGACGCCGAGATCGTCGGCACCGCCCGCGACGGACGGGAGGCGTCGGAACTGATCGAGCGGGAGAAGCCGGACCTCGCCATCCTCGATATCCAGATGCCGGAGCAGAACGGCCTCCGCGTGGCCGCGACCCTGCCCGCGGAGGAACGGCCGGAGATCGTCTTCGTCACCGCCTTCGAGCAATATGCCCCGGACGCCTTCGAGGTCGAGGCGGCCGACTATCTGCTGAAGCCCGTGCGCTTCGACCGGCTGTGGCAGGCGGTCGAGCGGGCGAAGCGGCGCCGCTATCTACGGACGATGGCGGGCCGCGCCGAAGCGGCCGAGGCCGAGGGCGCGGGCGCCCGCAGCGCCCATGAGGACGGCCTCTGGGTCCCGACCCGGACCGGCTCCGTCTTCGTCCCGGTAGAGACGATCGACTGGATCGAGGCGCAGCGCGACTATGTGATGCTCCACACGGCGACCCGGAGCCATATCGTCCGGCTTTCGATGCGGGCGCTGGAGGAGAAGCTCGATCCCGGTCAGCTGCTCCGGGTGCACCGCTCCGCCTTCGCCCGCCCCGGCAACGTGGTGGAGGTCCAGCGCCTCGGCCGGACGATCAACGCCCTCGTGCTTCGCGACGGCGCCATCGTCCAGGTCGGCCCCAATTACGCCAAGGCGGTCGCGGCACGATTGAACTTGGCGGAGTGACGCGCTTTCCTCCCCATCGCGAGATGGGGAGGGGGACCACCCGAAAGGTGGTGGAGGGGTAGGACGCGCAGGCCTGTTCCAGTTACCCCTCCACCACCCTTCGGGTGGTCCCCCTCCCCGTGCCGCGCACGGGGAGGCAAAGGCGGCTCCGGATTTGTGCGGATTGCGGCGGAGGTTTGACGGTGTCGCCCGGTTCGCGGCTCCCCGCGGCGCCGGTATAGGCGCGGTCGAACCAGGGGGGGACAAGCCCATGAAGACCGCCGTATCGATCCTTGCCGGCTGCGCCGCGCTCGCGCTCGCCGGAGCCGCCACCGCGCAGCAGGCGGGGGAGGGGACCGCCGTCTACTGGATGAGCGCCGACACGATGTCCGGAATGGGCGCGATGATGGGCGGCGGCGGCCGGCCGAGCATGGGTTCGGTGATGGGCGCGATGATGGGCCGCGGCGGAAACCAGGCCGGCTATGCCCATAGCTTGATGCTCCAGCTCGGCAGCAGCCGCCGGGCCGGCGGCGAGCCTTCCGCCGAGCACCTGCCGCCCGCCGGCCTCCAGGCCGGGCCGAGCCTGCCTTTGGTCACGCCGCAGGGCGCCGCACCGGAGCCCAAGGTCCCGACGATGTGGCCGCAAGGCACCGAGCGGCCGCGCGGGCGGATCCTGATCTACTGGGGCTGCGGCGAGCATGCCCGCACCGGCCAGCCGGTGGTGATCGACTTCGCCAGCCTGACCGCCGGCAAGGTTCCGCCGGCCTTTGCCAACAACGCGGTGCGGATGATGAACCCGCCTTCGGCGGCGCGCTTCGCGACCTACGGCGAATGGCCGAACCCGCGCTCCCATACCAGCGTCCCGGCCGGCGGCTCCCTGGTCGGACCGCACGTCGTGCGCGGCAATTACAGCCCCGAAATCCATTTCGCCCTCGGGCCCGGCCAAGACTTCCTGGCGCCCGTCCGGCTCAGCTCCAACAGCGCCTCGCCCTCGGGGGCCGTCCCGCTCGTCTGGCAGCCGGTCGGCGGATCGAGGGCGTGGTTCGTCACCGCGATCGGCGCCGGCGCCAACGGCGACATGGTGATGTGGAGCTCGTCGGAAAGCCAGGCGATGCCGATGATGGACTATCTGTCGGACGCCGAGATCGGCCGGCTGGTCCAGCAGCGGGTGCTCCTGCCGGGAAGCGCGGACCGCTGCACCGTGCCGATGGAGGTCGCCAAAGCCGGGCAGGGGATGATGAACACCGTCACCGCCTTCGGCGGCGAGGCGAACTTCTCCAACCCGGTCCGGCCCGCGCGGGCGCCCGCCTCCTGGCGGCCGGAGTGGACGGTGAAGCTTCGCACCAAGTCCACCTACATGGGCATGCTCGGAATGAGCCTGGACGAGATGATGGGCGGCCGCGGCGGCGACGAGCGGAGCGGCGGCGACGGCCAGAAGCCGAAGAAGAAGAAGTCGCTGCTCGGCGGCCTCGGCGGCTTCATCCCGCACTGAACGGCATCGGGCCGGTTGAACGAGCCCTGGGGCCCGGCACGATCGTCACCCTGAACTTGTTTCAGGGTCCAGTCCTCCACCCGCTCGGCCGGCTCCAGCCTGGATGGTGAAACAAGTTCAGCATGAGGGGGACGGGGAAAGCGATCTTCGTCCGCCCCCTGCCCCCTTGGAACCGACCCCGCCGCTCCGATTTATGATATTCGGGCGCCGTTTCGTTCCGGCCGCCCGGACAGGGGAGCGACGGTTGGAAGCACCGGTGCAAAGGGTGTTGCTGGTCGAGGACGAGCCGCTCGTCCTGCGCTCGACCGCCGAACTCTTCGCCGACGACGGATTCGAGGTGGCGGAGGCGAACGGTTATCAGGAGGCGCTGGTCCGCCTCTCCGACCGGCCCGAGACCGCCGTCATGGTCACCGACATCAACCTCCCCGGCGGGCCCGACGGGCTGGACCTGGCGAAAACCGTCGCCGAGCGCTGGCCGCACATCCGCATCGTCATCGTCTCCGGCTGCGTCCGCCCCGACGGCCGGGACTATCCCAGCCAGGCGATCTTCTTCACCAAGCCCTATGCGCCCGCGGCTTTGCTGACGATCGTCAAGGATTCGTCGAGCTGGCGATAGCGCGCGCCGAAAGGCAACCGTCCGCGCTCTCGATCGTTACACAGGCGTAGCAACTTCGCTGCGTGTCGGACGGAGGCGATCCATGACGATCGGTACCATTCTCATCATCCTCCTCATCCTTCTGCTCATCGGCGCGATGCCCTCGTGGGGCTACAGCCGGGGCTGGGGCTACGGACCGTCGGGCGGTCTCGGCCTCGTCCTGATCATCATCATCATCCTGGTCCTGATGGGCCGGATCTGATCCTTCTCCCCCTCCCCGCACGCGGGGAGGGGCCCGGACGGGCATTCCCCGTCCGACGGAGCCGGGCTCTCGCCGGCTCACGCCGCCCCTGGGTGCGCCCGGGAGGGCGGCGTCGGGGCGTCATCCTCCCGTCATGAAAGCCCGCTAGCCGCAGCGGCTCTGCGACCGCCGCGGGAGGCTTCCAAGTGCTTGAGATAAAGATTCTTTCTCGCGCCCGCGGGCAAGGGACGATTCGCTCTTGAGCCGCGCTTCGGCCTCTGCCAACGTCCGCCCGCTCGGGGGAATCAGCAGGCTCGACCGACGGGCGGTTCGCCGCGCAGCTCAAGCGCGCCCCACGCATGCGCAAAGTTTTCAGGAGGATCAGTCATGGCCGCGTTCACCCCGGGTAACCTCGTCATCTATCGCGTCGGGACGGGCGCCGCGTCGCTTACCACCGCCGCCACTGCGGCGTTCCTGGACGAATATACGCAGGCCGGCGTGCTGGTTCAGTCGATCGCGCTGCCGACCGCGGACAGCGGCTCCAACCAGACTCTGACCGCCAGCGGCACCCAGGCGGAAGGGTTCCTCAATCTCAGCGCCGACGGCCACTATCTCCTTCTGACCGGCTACGACGCGGCCGTCGGAACGGCGGCCGTCGCCGGCACGACGGGCTCGACGGTCAACCGGGTGATCGGCCGGGTCGACGCCAGCGGCGCGGTCGACACGACGACGGCGATCACCAGCTTCAGCACCGGCAATATCCGCAGCGTCGCCAGCACCGACGGAAGCACCTATTGGGCGGTCGGCTCCAATTCGGGCGTCGTCACCGGAACGATCGGAAGCTCGACGGCGACCCCCGTCGCGACGACTCAGAGCGGCGGAACGGCGGCCACCAACCTTCGCGCCGTCGATATCTTCGACGGTCAGCTTTACGTGAGCGCCCAGACCGGGTCGCTCCGCCTCGGCACCGTCGGAACCGGCACTCCGACCGCCAGCGGCCAGGTCATCGCCAACCTTCCCGGTTTCCCGACGAGCACCGGCTCCTATTACCAATTCTACTTCGCCGACCTGACCGCGACGGTCGCGGGCGTCGACACCGTTTACGTCGCCGACGATGGCGGCTCGATTCAGAAATATTCGCTGGTCTCCGGCCTCTGGTCCTCCAACGGCAGCGTCACGGCGAGCGGCGCGAGAGGCCTCACCGGCTCGACGGTGAACACGACCGTCAACCTCTTCGCGACCTCGGCCTCGTCGCTGTTCAAGATCATCGACACGAGCGGCTACAACGGCACCTTCACGGGGACTTCCGTCAGCACGATCGCAACCGCCGCCGCCAATACCGCGTTCCGCGGGATCGACTTCGCGCCGCAGTCGGCGACGGTGGTCACGCCCAGCCTTTCCATCGACGACGTCACCCACACCGAGGGGCAGGCGGGAACCGTCACCTACACCTTCACCGTCACCCTCTCGAGCGCCGCGGGAGCGGCCGGAGTGACCTTCGACATCGCCACCGCCGACGGCACCGCGACGGTCGCGGGCGGCGACTATGCGGCCAATTCGCTGACCGCCCAGACCATCGCCGCCGGGCAGACCAGCTATACGTTCAACGTCACCGTCAATTCCGACACGGCGATCGAGAATGACGAGAATTTCACCGTCAACGTCTCCAACGTCACCGGCGCGACCGTCGCCGACGGCCAGGGGCAAGGTACGATCACCAACGACGACTTCCCGCCGACTCCGGCCGCGTCGGTGAGCGACGCGACCATCGTCGAGGGGCAGAGCGGGGTGACCTACCTGTCCTTCACCGTCAGCCTCAACATCGCCCCGACCAGCGCCGTGTCGATCGATTACGCGACCGCCAACGGCACCGCCACCGCGGGCTCGGACTATCTCGCGGTCAGCGGAACGGTCAGCTTCGCGGCCGGCGAGCAGTCGAAGACGATCCTCGTCCCGGTGGTCGGCGACGCCAATGCCGAAGCCAATGAGACGCTGACCGTCAACCTCTCCAACCCGAGCGGGGCCACCGTCTCCGATGGACAGGGCGTCGGGACGATCACCAACGACGACGCCTCCGCTTATTTCTCGCTCTCCAGCGGCAATTTCGGCCCCGAGACCTGGACCGACACCAGCCGGATCACGGCCAACGACAATTGGAGCGGAGTCCCCTACATCGTCGGCTATCTCGGCGACATCGATCCGGCCGGTGCCGTCACCGGGGTCGACCCGCGCACCCTGACCGGGGCGAATATCGGCCAGGTCGACGTCATCGCCAACCAGACCAATCCCAACACCCAGACTTCCGGCGGAGTCGCCGAGTTCGAGATCGCGGACCCGACCATCGCCCTCCAGGGCTCCGGGACGGCCGACGCGCCGAGCCTCGTCCTGTTCCTCGACGCCAGCGGCCGCCAGGACATCCACCTCACCGCCACCCTTCGCGACATCGACGGTTCGGCCGACGATGCGGCGCAGCAGGTCAACGTCCAGTATCGTACCGATCCCAACGGCACCTGGACCAACGTCGCCGGCGGCTATTTCGCCGACGTGACGACCGGCGGAAGCGCCACGCAGACGACCTCGCTCGACGTGATCCTGCCGGCAGGGGCCAACAACGCCCCGCTGCTTCAGGTCCGGATCATGACCACCAATGCCGGCGGCAGCGACGAGTGGGTCGGGATCGACAATATCGCCGTGAGCAGCAACCAGGGCCCGGCGAGCTACTCGATCAGCGACTCCGCCGTGTTCGAGGGCACCGGTGGGACGACCCCGATCAGCTTCACCGTCACCCGCGCCGGCGACACCAGCGCGGCGGGGACGATCGACTATTCGGTCGCCTTCCCGGGCGGCGGCTCCAGCGCCGACGCGTCCGACCTCTCCTCGGCGCTGACCGGGACGGTCAGCTTCAACGCCGGCGAAACCTCCAAAGTCCTCACGCTGCAGATCGTCGCGGACTCCAATCCGGAGGCGGACGAGGGCTTCACCGTCACCTTGTCCAACCCCTCGGCCGGCGGAACGCTGGGCGATTCGAAGGGTGTGGGCACGATCGTCAACGACGACGGCTCGCCGCCCTTCGTCACGATCTCCGACATCACCCAGGTCGAAGGCGACAGCGGAAGCTCGACCTTCACCTTCACGGTGACCCGGAGCGGCGGCACCGGCGCGTTCACGGTCGATTATTCGACCGCCGACGGCACCGCGACGACGGCGGGCGGCGACTATGTGGCGACGAGCGGCACCCTAAGCTTCGCCGCCGGCGAGACTTCGAAACAGGTCAGCGTCACCGTCAACGGCGACACGGCGGGCGAGTTCAACGAGACGTTCGCGCTCAACCTGGCCAACCCGACCGGCTTCGCCGTGCTCTCCGACTCCTCGGGCACCGGAACCATCGTCAACGACGACATCATCCCGGTCTACGCCGTCCAGGGCAGCGGAATGACCTCGCCCTTCGCCGGCCAGCAGGTGCGCACCCAGGGCATCGTCACCGCGATCGACAGCAACGGCTATTACATCCAGGACGCGGCCGGCGACGGCAACTCGGCGACCTCGGACGGCGTGTTCATCTTCACCTCCACCGCTCCGACCGGCGTGGCGATCGGCGACCTCATCCAGGTCACCGGCACCGTCACCGAGTTCGTCGCCGGCACCGGCGCGCTCTCCGTCACCGAGATCAACTCGCCGTCGGCGCTCACCGTCGTCTCGAGCGGCAACACGCTTCCCGCCGCCGTCGTCATCGGCACGGACGGGGTGCTTCCCCCGACCGAGAACGGCCCCGGCAACGGCTTCGGCAACGCGCTCGCTTTCTACGAATCGATGGAGGGCATGCGGGTCACCGTCCAGGCGCCGCTCGTCGTCCAGGACACCAACAGCTTCGGCGAGACCTGGGTGCTCGCCTCGGGCGGCGACGGAGCGACCGGGGTGAACGACCGCGGCGGGATCACCATCTCGGCCGGCGATCTCAACCCCGAGCGGATCCAGATCGACAACGACGCGAACCTTAGCCCGAACTACAATCCGACCCATACGCAGGGCGACATCCTGGGCGACGTCACCGGAATCATGAACTACGCCAATTCGAGCTACGAAGTGCTCGTCACCGGCACGGTCACGACGCTCACGGACATCACCCTTCCGCAGGAGACGACGACGCTCAACGGCGATTCGAGCCACCTCACCATCGCCAGCTACAATATCGAGAATGCCGACGTCGGCGACGGCCAGCAGAAGTTCAACATCCTCGCCGGCAACATCGTCAACAATCTGCTCGCGCCCGACATCATCGCGCTCCAGGAAATCCAGGACGCGGACGGACCGGGCAACGGCACCGATTTGTCGGGAACGGTCACCGCGCAGGCGCTGATCGACGCGATCAAGGCGATCGGCGGGCCGGACTATGTCTATCTCGAAATCGCCCCGACCACGGCGGGATCGACCGGCGGCGAGCCGGGCGGCAACATCCGCAACGGCTTCCTCTACGATCCGAGCCGGGTCAGCTTCGTCGAAGGAAGCCTGTCGCTGATCAACGATTCCGCGTTCAGCGGAAGCCGCAAGCCGCTGGTCGGCTCGTTCACTTTCAACGGCCAGACCGTGCAGGTGATCGACGTCCACTTCACCTCGCGGCTGGGAAGCGGCGAGCTGGAGGGCGCGACCCAGCCGCCGGTCGACGCCGGCGATTCCTCGCGCACCGCGCAGGGCCAGGCGGTCCGCGACTTCATCAACACCGAGCTCGCCACCAACCCGGCGCTCAAGATCGGCGTGTTCGGCGACTTCAACGGCTTCTATTTCGAAGGCGCGGTGGGCGCCCTGGAAGCCGGCGGGGTAATGACCGACCTCCACCGCCTAAACGCGCCGGAGGAGCGCTACACCTACGTCTTCGACGGCAATTCGCAGGCCATCGATCAGGCGGTCGTGACCCAGAACCTGCTGTCCGGGGCGCAGTTCGACCCGGTCCACCTCAATTCCGAATATCTGTCCAATCCCAACCGGCCGACCGACCACGATCCGATCGTGGCGAGCTTCCTCATCGCTCCGGCCAACCAGCCGCCGGTGGTGACGACGAGCGCCGGCACGGCCTCGTTCACCGAAGGCGCCGACGCGCCGTCGGCGCCGGTGACGGTGGATCCGAACGTCACCGTCAACGATCCGGACAGCGCTATCTTCAACGGCACGGTGCAGGTTTCGAACAGCGTCGCCGGGGAGGACGTCCTGACGTTCGTCAACAACGATGCGACGCTGTACGGCAACATCCAGCAGGTGAATGCGCCGGGCGGAGCGGTGATCCAGCTGCAATCCACGGGCTCCTCGGCCACGCTGGAGCAGTGGCAGAACGCGCTGCGCAGCATCACCTACACCAACAGCTCGGAGAACCCGACCACTACGGATCGGATCATCTCCTTCAGGCTTACCGACGGAACCGACGTCGGCAACGAGGCGACCCGGACGATCACCGTCGCCGCGAGCAACGATTCTCCGGTGATCGCCGCTCCGACGAATGCGGCGGGAACGGAGGATTCCAACGTCACGTTCAGCGCCTCGACCGGCAATGCGATCACGGTCGCGGATCCCGACGGCACGACCCTCAACGTGACCCTCGCGGTCGGCCACGGCACCCTGACGGTGTCCGAAGGATCCGGCGCCGCGATCGGCGGGGACGGAACGGCGACCCTCGAGATCAGCGGCACGGCCGCCCAGATCAACGCGACGCTGGACGGCCTCGTCTATCGCGGCGACCTCAATTACAGCGGGTCGGACTCGCTGGTGATCGACATCGACGACAATGGTTCGACCGGAGCCGGCGGCGCGAAGACCGATCACGAGACGGTCGCGATCTCGCTCACCGCCGACGGCGTCATCCAGGGCACGGCGGGCGACGACACGCCGGTCTCGACCGGCGGCAACGATCTGTTCGACATGTCGCAGGGTGGAAGCGACACGGTGAACGGCGGCGACGGCAACGACTATATCTATTTCGGCGGCGCCTTCGACCAGGGAGATGCGGTCGACGGCGGTGCCGGCACGGATACACTAAGCCTGATCGGCAATTACGAGCTGACGTTCGACAGCGACAGCCTGGTCGGGATCGAGCGGCTGGCGCTGGTCAGCGGCACCGCCATCGGCGGCGCTCACGTCCATTACTCGCTCACCACGGTGGACGAGAATGTCGCAGCGGGCCAGGTGCTCGAGGTGCTCGGCGGCGGGCTCCAGTCGGACGAGAATGTGGTCTTCAACGGCAGCGCCGAGACCGACGGGCGCTTCTACATTGCCGGCGGTGCGGCCAACGACGTCCTGGCGGCCGGGCAGCAGAACGACGCGCTGGTCGGAAACGCCGGCGACGACACGCTCTTCGGCCTCGCCGGCAACGACTGGCTGCTCGGCGGCGCCGGTGCCGATACGCTGCGCGGTGGAACCGGCCGGGACTCGTTCGTCTACCAGTCCACCTCAGACTCGACGGCGGCGTCGATCGACCACATCGTCGATTTCGAGGACACGACGGATCACATCGACCTTAGCGCCATCGACGCCAACACCCTTGCGGACGGGAACCAGGCCTTCTCGTTCATCGGCTCCGACTCCTTCAGCAACACGGCGGGCGAGCTTCGCGCCTACCAGTCGGGCTCCGACTGGTTCGTGGAAGGCGACGTGAACGGCGACGGCACGGCCGACCTGGTCGTCCAGGTGACCGTGTTCAACGAGCACGTCATGGCCGCGTCCGACTTCGTTCTGTAAGCCGGTCGCCACTGCGGTGGCCGGTAGAGAATCCCTCTCCCGAGCGGGGAGAGGAAAGGGAGAGGGGGCTCGGCGCACGAGGTCAGCCCCGGAGGCCGGACCCCCTCACCCCAACCCTCTCTCCCAAGGGGAGAGGGAGAGTATCGCCCAGTGATGGCTCGCCCGGTTGCGGCGGAAAATGGTTTGTGTACAGTCGCCCGCCACGGGGGTTTGCTTGGCACGGCTCGAACTTAGCGACATCCGGAAGGCCTATGGCGAGACGCCGGTGCTGGACGGCGTTTCGCTGACGATGGAGCCCAGGGAGTTCATCGCCTTCCTCGGCCCTTCCGGTTCCGGCAAGTCGACCTTGCTTCGGATCATCGCCGGACTCGAGACCCTGGACGAAGGCGAGGTCAGGCTCGACGGCGAGCGGATCGACCATCTGCCGCCGGGGAAGCGCGGCGTCGCAATGGTCTTCCAACATTACGCGCTCTATCCGCACATGAGCGTTCGCGACAACATGGCCTTCGGCCTCAGGAATGCGAAGGTGCCTCGCGAGGAGATCGAGACCCGGGTCGCGGAAGCCGCCCGGATCCTGGAGATCGAGGCGCAGCTCGACAAGAAGCCGGCGCAGATGTCGGGCGGCCAGCGCCAGCGCGTCGCGATCGGCCGCGCGATCGTCAAGCACCCCAAGCTCTTCCTGCTCGACGAGCCTTTGTCGAACCTCGACGCGGCGCTTCGGATGCGCACCCGGATCGAGCTCGCCCAGCTCCGCCACCGCGTCGACGCAGCCTTCATCATGGTCACTCACGACCAGGCGGAGGCGATGACGCTGGCCGACCGGATCGTGGTGATGAACGACCGGCGGATCCAGCAGGTCGGAGCGCCGATGGAGATATATAGCCGCCCCGCGAACACGTTCGTCGCGCGCTTCGTCGGCTCCCCGGCGATGACCCTGGCGCCGGCGTCCCTGGTGGGAAGCGAGGGGCCGTTCGCGACCGTGCGCCTGGGCGACGGAGCCGAGGTCGAGACCCGGGTCCGCCGCGACGGGCTGGCGGGCGAGGGCCTGCAGCTCGGCCTTAGGCCCGAGAGCGTGGCGGTGGCTGCCGCCGGCGCGGCGACCACGGTCGGGAAGGTCGAGCTGGTCGAGCGGCTCGGCGAGCGGACGTTGATCTACGCCCATCTCGCCGACGGTCTTCCGGTGGTCGCCGAGGACGAAGGAAACAGCCGGGTCCGGGTCGGCGAAACGGTCGGCCTGCGCATCGACGGATCGGCGGCCCATCTCTTCGACGCGGCCGGTAGCGGGCACCATGCCGAGGCGGCGGCGTGAGCAGCGCCCGGGACTGGCGCGGCCTGCTGTTCGTCGCGCCGTTCCTCTCGCTCTACGCGTTGATCCTCGTCTTTCCGCTGCTGCGCGGAATGTGGCTGAGCCTCAACCGGGTCGACCTGTTCGGCGACGGCCATTTCATCGGCGCGGGCAATTACGTCCGGCTTGCGCAGGATCCGGTCTTCTCCACCTCACTTCTCAACACCTTCGTCCTCACGCTGATGATCGTTCCGGTGCTTAGCGTCGTCGCTCTGATGCTCGCTCTGGCGCTCAACAATGCGGGGCGGGGCGCGGCGCTGATGCGCGGCATCTTCTTTTCCTCCGCGGTTCTGTCGGTGACCATCGTCACCCTCATCTGGCGCTTCGTCCTGGCGCCCGATGCGGGCTTGCTCGGCGAGCTTTGGAAGGCGCTGGGTTGGCAGCCGCTCGCCTTTCTCAGCGACCCCCACCTGGTCCTTCCGGCGCTTGCCCTCACCACCATCTGGTGGTCGCTCGGCCTTCCCATGATGCTCTTCCTCGCCGGGCTCCAGCAAATCCCCGGAGACATGTACGAGGCCGCGGCGCTCGACAATGCGAGCCGCTGGCGGACCTTCTGGCGGATCACCGTTCCCGCGCTTCGCCGGACGATCGTCCTCGTCGTGATGCTTCAGACGGCGGCGCAGCTCCAGATCTTCGGACAGGCCCAGCTGCTCACCGCCGGCGGCCCGAGCGGAGCGTCGCGCACCGCCGTCCTGTTCCTGTTCGAAACCGCTTTCGGGCGGTGGGAGCTCGGCTATGCCAGCGCCGCGGCGGAGATCCTCTTCCTGATCATCCTCGCGGTGACGCTCGCCCAATATTGGGCGACGGGGAGGGCGCAAAGTGAGCGCTAAATGGAGACAGTTTAGATTTTCGCGACGCGGTTCGGCGCCTCCCCACGCCGAGAGTGGAAAATCTAAACTGTCCCCAGTTAACGGCGGGGGGCGGTGATGGAGCGCGGCCGGCTGACTCCGCTCGGCTGGGCCGGCCTGGTCGCCGGGGCGCTGATCATGGTCGCGCCGCTGGCCTGGACCCTGCTGCTGTCGCTCAAGAACAATGCCGAGCTGGTCGGGCATAGCGGAGCGGCGCTCCACGCGCCCTACACGCTGGAGAATTACGCCGCGATCTTCGGCAACAGCTCGACGATGCGCTGGCTTCTCAACAGTGCGATCGTCTCGCTCGGGACGACGGCCGGAGTGCTCGTCCTTGCGAGCCTCGCCGCCTACGGCTTCGCGCGGCTCGACTTTCCGTTCCGGCGCACCTTGTTCGTCATCGTCCTGCTCGGGCTCGCGGTGCCGAGCCAAGCGGTGATCCTGCCCCAGCACCAGCTCTTCGCCTGGCTCCACCTCCACAACAGCTATCCCGGCCTGATCCTGCCGGGCCTGGTGGGGCCTTTCGGGGTGTTCTTCATGACCACCTACATGCGCGGAATCCCGCGCGAGCTGGACGAGGCGGCGATGCTCGACGGCGCGTCGCGCTGGACGATCTTCTGGAAGGTCATCCTGCCGCTCACCGTTCCCGCGCAGTCGACCCTGGCGGTTTTCACCTTCCTCGGCACCTGGAACGATTATTGGTGGCCGCTCATCTCCGCGACCCACAGCGACATGTATACCCTGACGGTCGGTCTCGCCGCGGCCCAGATGAACTACGCCCAGACCAGCGGCCTGGGCTATCTGATGGCCCAGGCGGTGTTCGCGTCGATCCCGATCTTCATCGTCTACATCGTCTTCCAGAAGCAGATCGTGAGCGCCATGGCCGGGACGGCGGTGCGGTGAGGGGGCCGCTGGCGGTCCTCGCAATGGCCTTGGCCCTCGCAGGCTGCAAGTCGAGCGACGGCAAGACCCATATCTACCTGCAGCGCTTCTTCGGCGAGTGCGGCGCCGAATTCGGAAGCAGCACCGACGTCGCCAAGGCTGAGGGCGAGTGCGGGATCATGACCTCGCTGATCAACCGGTTCAACGCCGAGAATCCGGACCTTCGGATCGACGTCAACGTCGTCGCCTGGCCCGGCTACCCGCAGCTCACCGCCCAGATGGCCGCGCGCGACCCGCCCGACCTGGTGACGATGCACGAGGGGGTTCTTTCCGATTATGCCGCCAAGGGCCTGCTCGAGCCGGTGGAGCCCTATCTGGCCGAGGCGGGGATCGCCGCGGACAGCTTCACCGCGGCAAGCCGGCTCGGCGTGACGATGCGGGGGCGGATCTTCGCCTTGCCGTGGGACACGCATGGCGGCCTCTTCCACGTCAACACCGCCCTGTTCGCCAAGGCCGGACTGATGCGCGGCGGAAAGCCGGTCCTTCCCAGCTCGCCCGAGGAGCTGATCCAGCAGGCCCGGCAGTTCCGGGCGCGCACCGGCAAGCCCTATCTGATCCAGAGCCTGGTTGGCGACCCGGCGGGCGCGGCGCGCAACGAATATACCTACATGATGGCGCAAGGGGCGACCTTGTTCCCCGACGCCCGGCACATCCGCCTGGCGACCCCCGAAGGCGCCCGCGCGGCCGACTTCTTCCGCCGGATCACCGCCGAGGGACTCGGCACGAGCAACATGGATACGCCGGCGGCGATCGCGGCGTTCATGAACGGCGAGGGGGGCATCTACCCGACCGGCACGTGGATGATCGGTTCGTTCGAAAAGGAGGCGAACTCGCCGGGCCGCCCGCTATACCGAAGCTATGCCGTTTTCCCCTATCCGCGGCTGTGGGGGCAGCGGGTCGAGTTCGTCGGCGGCCATGCCTGGGCGGTTCCGGCGCGCAAGCGCAGCACCGCGCAGCGAAGCGCGATCGCGCGCTTCTTCCGCTTCATGGCGGCGCATAATTTCGATTGGGCCCGCACCGGCCATATCCCCGCCTTCAAGGCGGTGCTGGACGATCCGCGGTTCAAGGCGCTGCCCCACCGCGGCGACATCGCGCTGCTCGGCGACATCGGCCGCCCGCTGCCGGGCGAGGTCCAGCGCCAGTCCGCCATAGAAGGGCTGGTGGGGGAGGAGATGGCCGGCGCCTTCACCGGCCAGAAGCCGGTCGACCGCGCCCTCGCCGACGCCGAGCGGCGGGTGAACGAGCTTCTCGGCCAGATCGACTGAGGAAAAGCCAAGCGAGGTTGATCGAGGATAAGAGCGCCATGCCGGCTGTTGCGCGGGCGCGTCACCCTTTCATAAATATGACAAATGGGTTGTCCGCCCGAGAGCGCCATTGCTATCAGGGGGGCAGCGTAGAGCCCGCGTTCGACGGGCCTGTCAGAATAATGACGCCGCCTGGGGAGGTTCCAAGACATGCGCGTGAAGACTCTCGTCCTCTGCTCGACTTCCGGCCTGCTTCTCGCGCTCGCCGCGACTCCGGCCGCGGCGCAGGGCCAGCCGGCGACTCCGCCCGATCCGACCGTGCGGGCGCAGGACAATCCCGCGGCTCCCGACCAGGGCGCCCCCCAGACCGACGATGCGACGCAGAGCGCGAGCGGCGCGGACGATGCCGCGCAAGGCGATACGATCGTCGTCACCGGCTTCCGCCGGAGCCTCCAATCGTCTCAGAACATCAAGCGCAACTCGATCCAGATCGTCGATGCGATCGTCGCCGAGGATATCGGCAAGCTTCCGGACACCTACGTCTCCGACACCGCCGCGCGCATCCCCGGCGTGCAGGTGGAGCGGGGCGGAGGCGAGGCGGGACGCGTGCTCGTTCGCGGCCTTCCCGATTTCGAGACGACCTATAACGGCCGGGAGATATTCACCGCCGAGACCCGGGTCGTCGCCCTTCAGGATTTTCCCGCCGGAGCGATCGGCGCGATCGAGGTGTTCAAGTCCTCGACTGCGAACCTGATCGAGCCGGGGCTTGCCGGCCTGGTCAACGTCCGCTCGCACCGCCCCTTCGACTTCAGCGGCCGCGAGATCTCGGGCTCGGTGTGGGGCGTCTACCCGCTGGTGTCGCGCGACCTGGTGCCGAACGGGCAGCTCCTCCTTTCCGATCGCTGGTCGGTCGGGCAGGGCGAGATGGGAGCGCTGATCAACGTCTCCTACAGCCAGCTCCATTATCGCGACAGCACCCGCTCCAACACGGACTTCGTCGCCGGCCGTGCGGAGGGCCGTTTCCCCGACGTCCAGCGCGCCACGTTCGGCGAAGGCAGGCGCTCCCGCCCGTCCGTCAACGGCGCGCTTCAGTGGCGGCCGGCTCCGGGCTTGGAATTCTACGTCGAGGGGCTTTGGCAAGGCTTCCGCAACAAGCTATCCGACCGCGAGCTGACGGTTCCGCTGTGGGGCGGCGCGAGCTACACCAACATCGTGCTTCGGCCCGGCACCGATCTGATCCAGAGCGGAACGGTGGTGAACCCCTTCCGCCCCGACGGCTTCCAGGGCGGCACTCTCAACAAGACGAACACCTACCAGTTCGCCGTGGGCGGAAGCTGGGACAGCGGCCCGCTCAAGCTCACCGCCGACGTCGCCCGGACGACGAGCCGGTTCCACGGCCAGACGGAGAGCGTCGACTACGCCTTCGCCTCTCCGCAGACGATCGACTTCCTCACCAACGTTCCGGGAAGCGACGGACCAAGCTTCACCATCCGCAATTTCGATCCCGCCAATCCGGCCAATTACGTCTATCGCGGCTTCTTCGAAGAGAATCAGGTGGCCAAGGGCGACGACTGGCAGGCGCGCCTCGACGCGGAATATGAGACCGGCCTCGACGCCCTGCCGAAGTTCCAGGTCGGCCTGCGTTACGTCGATCGCGACGCGTCGCGTCAGTTCGGAAGCCGCTACAGCACGCGCAACGGCGGCGCCCCGATCGGCACGGTCCCGCTCGACTACGTCCTTTCGGCGCCCGGCTTCCGCGGCGACGATCTCGAGCCGTTCCCGAGCCGCTGGCTGGCGCCGACCTATTCCAGCATTCACAAGAACCTGGATCAGCTGCGCACCTTCGCCGGCTATCCCACCACCACGCCGGACTTCCAGCCGGCGCAGAGCGTCGATGCCAACGAGAAGAGCAAGGCCGCCTACGCCCAGCTCTACTACAAGTTCGGAATCCTCGACGGCCAGGTCGGAGTCCGGGTGGTTCAGACCCACGACCAGCTCGTCGGATTCCAGCTGCTCCAGCCGGCGCCCGCCCCGAGCGTCATCACCGCGGTGGCGGTCGACCGGAAATATACCGACTGGCTGCCGAACCTGAACGCCAACCTGCACCTGACCGATCAGCTGCAGCTGCGCGCGGCGGTGACCCGCACACGCACCCGGCCGAACTTTCGCGACCTTAGCCCGTCCTTTACGATCAATCCGCCGGACGCCTGCCTTTCCGACCCCAATCGGCCGCCAACCTGCCGGCTCACCGGCAATACCGGCAATCCGTATCTCCAGCGCCTGAAGTCCACCAATTACGACGCGAGCCTGGAATATTATTTCTCGCGGGCCGGCTTCGCCTCCGTGGCGCTGTTCCGCCGCGATCTAAGGGGCTTCATCGAAACCGCCTCGAACGACCTCATTGAGCCGAGCAGCGGATTTCCGCTTCGGCTGAACGGGCCGATCAACTCCGGCAAGGGACACATCCAGGGCTTCGAAGGCCAGGTGCAGACCTTCTTCGACTGGGCCTTCGTTCCGGAATGGGCGCGGCGGTTCGGGGTGCAGGCGAACGTCACCAACATCGACGCCAAGGCCGATTTCACCTATTTCGAGGGGGACGTGAAACTGGTCTCCACGACCGTGAACCGCCGTCTGCTCGGGGTGTCGAAATGGTCGTACAACCTGGTGGGAATGTACGAGGGCGGCGGGCTCAGCCTCCGCCTCGCCTACAATCGGCGGAGCTCCTACCTGACGACCTACCAGCGGCGCGACACCGGCACTCCCGGTTCGCTCAACCTCTATGAGGAGAAGGTTCGGCCGGTGTCGCGGCTCGATCTGTCGAGCAGCTACGCCGTCACGTCGAACGTCACCCTGTTCGCCGACTGGACGAACATTCTGAAGCAGCCGTTCCGGAGCGATCTGTTCCGCACCCAGGTGGCGACGGGCGAGGTGGTCTACTTCCCGCGGGCGGTGCGCTACGAGGAATCGATCATCTCGGCGGGCGTCCGCTTCCACTTCTAATCGGGCGCGCAGGCGCTAGAAACGAGGGCCGGGGCTAAGCCCCCGGCCCTTTTTTTGCGGACACTCGGATGGCAGGCGCCGGAGAAAAGCAAAAGGTCGTGGTGCTTGGCGGCGGCACCGCCGGATGGATGGCGGCGTCCGCGCTGGTTGCCCGGCTGGCCGACTCATGTTCCGTCCACCTCGTCGAATCCGAGGAGATCGGGATCGTCGGAGTCGGCGAGGCGACTCTTCCGCACCTGCGCTATTTCATCGAGAGCCTCGGCCTCGACGAGGCGGAGTTCATGCGGGCGACGAGCGCGACCTACAAATTGGGGATCGAGTTTCGCGATTTCGGGCGGATCGGCGATTCGTACCTGCACCCGTTCGGAAGCTTTGGGACCGACCTGGACGGAATCCATTTCCACCATCTCTGGCGGCGGATGGTCGCGGAGGGCCGGGACGACGACCTGTTCCGCTACTCGATCGCGAACGTCATGTCGTGGCGGCGCAAGTTCCAGGCGCCGTCCACCGACCCCGTCTCGCTCCTCTCCACCTACAATTATGCCTATCAGTTCGATGCGACCCGGTTCGGACCCTATCTGCGGACCTGGGCGACGGCACGGGGGGTGGAGCGGACCGAGGGGCGGGTCGTCGACGTCGAACTGGACGGCGAGCGCGGAGACGTGCGCGCGCTTCGGCTCGACAGCGGCGTGCGGATCGAGGGGGATTTGTTCGTCGACTGCTCTGGCTTTCGAAGCCTCCTCCTCGGCCAGACGCTCGCCGAGCCATGGGAGGATTGGTCTCACTGGCTGCCCTGCGACCGCGCGGTCGCCGTCCCCTGCGCGTCGCCGCCGGGCGTGATCGAGCCTTATACGACGGCGACGGCGATGCCCGGCGGATGGCGCTGGCGGATCCCGCTCCAGCACCGGATCGGCAACGGCTACGTCTATTCGAGCAGCCATATCTCCGATCAGGCGGCACAGGACGCGATCGTCGCGGCGCTTGAGAGCGAGCCGCTGGCCGATCCCCGGACGCTGCGCTTCCGAGCCGGCCGGCGGCGGCGCAGCTGGGTCAAGAACGTGGTCGCCGTCGGCCTCGCCTCCGGCTTCCTGGAACCGCTCGAATCGACCAGCATCTACCTCGTCCAGGGCGCGGTCACTCAGTTGATCGAGTTGTTTCCGACCGGCCGGGTGGAGGAGGCGGACGTGGCGGAGTTCAACCGCCGCACCGACGTCGAATATGACCGCATCCGCGACTTCCTCATCCTTCACTACCATGCCACGCGGCGGGACGATTCCAGCTTCTGGAACCATGTGCGCACGATGGAGGTGCCGGACAGCCTGCTCGAGAAGATGGAGCTGTGGCGCCGGGCAGGCCGCGTCTCCAAATATACGCAGGGGCTGTTCTTCGAGCCGAGCTGGGTCGCCGTCTATCTGGGCCAGGGTGTCGTGCCGGACGGCTGGGACCAACGCGCCGACGGGCTGGAGGGTGGAGCGCTCGCCGCGGCGATGGAGCGGCTTCACGCAAGCATCGAAGAGGCGGTGCGGGCGATGCCGGATCACGACTCGTTCCTCCTCCGAAGCGGCGCGGCCGCCGGCGCGGCAGCCTGATGACGCGTCCGGCGGACCGCGCGATCCGGTCGATCCTCGTCCTGGGCGGAGGGAGGGTCGCCCTTTCGGCCGCCATTGCGTTCGCTCGAATGCTGCGGGGCGTGCGGGTGGAGCTGATCGAGACGGCGCTGGATCCGGCCGCGCTGGCCGACCGCCTGGCGGGGACCTTGCCGACAATCCATCGCTTCCACGCCTTCGTCGGACTGGACGAGGCGGATCTCGTTCGCCGGGGCATCGCCACCCACCGGCTCGGCAGCCGGTTCCGGCATTGGTCGGCGGGCGGGGAGCCCTGGTATCACGTCTTCGGCGAGCACGGCCTGCCGGTCGGGGCGGTGGCGTTCGTCGACCTTTGGAACCGCGCGCGGGAGGCGAAGCGGGCGCTGCCTTATCATCGCTACGCGGCGGCGGCGGCGATGGCGGAGGCGGGGCGCTTCGTCCACCCGAGCGGGAACTCGCAATCGCCCCTGTCGGGCTTCGTCTACGGCCTGTTTCTGGAGATAGACGGCTATGGCGATCGGCTGCGTGCGGCGGCGGATGCGGCGGGCGTGGTTCGGCGTCCGGGGCGGCTGGGCGCGGCCAATCGCCGCGCCGACGGAGGCGTCGCGTCCCTCTCCCTCGCGGGGGGCGAGACGGTGGAGGCCGACCTGTTCGTCGAGGCGTCCGGTCCCTCGGCGCCCCTGCTTTCCGCAATCGGGTCGACGTTCGAGGATTGGGGTGCGTGGCTTCCCTGCGACCGACTGGTGCTGGAGCGCCGGCCGAACGGCGACGGTCCGCTGCCGCTCGACGACATCGCCGCCGACGAAGGGGGCTGGCGCTGGTCCGCTCGGCTGGGCGGTCGGAGCGAGGAGGGGCAGGTCTTTTCGTCGGCCTTCGAAGGCGCGGACGGAGCGCGGGACACGGTTGCAATCCGCCCGGGCCGTTACGCGGAGCCCTGGACGCGCAACGTGCTCGCGCTCGGCGATGCGGCGGTGGCCCTCGATCCGCTTCACGCCTGCGGCCTCCATCTCGCCCACGCCGGCATATTGCGCGCCGTCGAGCTGCTTGCGGGCCGCGACTGCCATCCGGTCGAGCTGGCGGAATATAATCGGCGGACGGCGGAGGAGGCGTTGCGGGTGCGCGACTTCCTGGCGCTTGCCTATCTTCGGTCGGGCCGCCGCGAAGGCGCTTTCTGGCGGGCGATGGCCGAGCGACCGCTCCCGGACAGCCTCGCGCTGACCGTTCAGCAGTTCGAGGCGCGGGGGCGAATTCCCTTCTTCGAGGAGGAGACGTTCGACAAGGAGAGCTGGGCCCAGGCGCTGATCGGCCTCGGCCTCCCGCCGCGGCGGCTCAATCCGCTGGTCCGCGCGGTCGACCCGGAAAAGGCGACGGCGGGGATGGAGCGTCTCGCCGGCGAGATCGAAGCCCTGACCAAACGGATGCCGCCTTACCGGGACTATCTCGCCCGAATGGCCGCAATGCCGGTCAGGTCGACGTCCTCCTAGGGCTTGGGGCGAAGGCCGACCCCGATCACCGGCTTGCCGTCCTTCCAGCTTAGCGGCGCGATGTAGAGGAAGCGCTTGTCGTCGGCCTTGCGGCAGCCCTTGGTCGCCGACCAGGCGTGAAAGGCGAGGAAGGTCCGGCCGGCGGCACGGAACACGCTGGTATGGCCAGGGCCGCTAAGGCAGCCCGCGTCGCGGTCGTTGAAGCTGTGCAGGATCGGGTTCTCCGGCGCGTCGCGGCACGGGCCCATCGGGCCGGCACAGGTGGCGTAGCCGGTCGCGTAGGGAGAGAGCCGCTCCGTGTTCCAGCCGAAGAAGGCGGCGGAGAAGAGCAGCCGGTAGCCGTCGGGCGTGGACACCATGGTCGGCGCCTCGACCAGCTTGTTTTCCCAGCCCGCATCGTCGCGGATCAGGCCGGTGGCGGCGCCGTTCACCGACAGGCCGTCGTCGGACAGGCGCTGGCCCCAGATGAAGCTTGGCTTGCCGACGGCGTTCCCGTCATTCTTGTAGTAAAGGTAGAGCTTGCCGTCGGAATCCCGGAACGGATTGGCGTCGATCGTCCCGCCGAGCTCCGGCTGGCAGACGAGGGGGCCGGGAGAGGAGTCGGCGAACGGCCCCTCGGGATCGGCGGCGATGGCGGCGCCGATGCACTGCACGTTCCGCTTGCGGTCGTGGGCGGTGTAGTAGAGCACCCAGCGGCCGCCGACCGCCATCACTTCCGGAGCCCAGGTCAGCCCTTCCTTCGCCCAGGCGCCCAGCTGCGGCATTCCGTCGCGAAGCTTCTTGGGATCCGCCGGATCGCGGACGAACTCCCAGTGGACGAGGTCGCGCGAGGTCGCCATCGGCAGGTTCAGGCCGCGATTGGTCGAGTAGGCGATGAACCCGTTCGGCGTCGGGAGCACGAACGGGTCCGCGAAATCCTCCTGGAAGACCGGCACGAACAGCGGGTCGGCGGCCGAGGCGGGCGAGATCGCCGCTGCCGCTCCCAAGGCGGCGAACGCGAGGCGGCGCAGCGTCGAAGAGACTTTCATGATGTCCAGGATAGCCCTGTCGCGACGCGGCGAGAAGCCTGTTATCCCTCTGTCCATGCTCGACAAGCTGATCAGTGCCTCCGTCGCCCTTGCCGCCCTTACCGCTCTCGCCGGCTGCGCCACCGCTCCGGGAGCGGCGGCGCCCGCCGCCGTCGCGGGGCCGGAAATCGATGCCGACTTCCCGGATCCGGCCGTGCTCAAGGCGCGCGACGGCTATTATTACGTCTACGCGACCCAGAGCGGCGCGCCGGGCGCGATGACGAACATCCAGTCGGCCCGATCGCGCGACTTGGTGCGGTGGGAGCGGCTGGGCGACGCCTTGCCCGCCAAGCCCGGATGGGCGAGCCGCACCCAGGATTTCTGGGCGCCGCACGTCGTCGAGGACGGCGGGCGCTACATCCTCTATTACTCGGCCAAGCCCGATGCGGCGCTCGACGATCCGAAGCTCGGGCTTTGCCTGGGTGTGGCGACGGCGTCCCGGCCCGAGGGGCCGTTCCGGGACGGCGGCGCTCCGCTCCAGTGCGGGCCGGGCTTCGTCAACATCGATCCCATGGCCTTCGACGATCCGGCGACGGGGCGAAAGCTCCTCTATTGGGGCTCGGGCTTCGGACCGATCAGGGTCCGCGAACTTGCCGCCGACCGGCTGTCCTTCGCGCCCGGAAGCGAGGCGGTCGAGCTCGTCCGGCCGGCGCCGGGCGACTCGCCCGACCGCTACCAGCGCCTGATCGAAGGCGCCTGGGTCGTGCGGCGCGGCGGCTGGTATTATCTCTTCTACTCGGGCGACAATTGCTGCGGGAAGGACGCCCATTATGCGGTGATGGTCGCCCGTTCGCGAAGCGCCACCGGGCCCTTCCGGACTCTCGCCGAGGCGAGCGGAGCGGCGAGCAGCGTCATCCTCGAGCGCGATTCGCGCTGGATCGCGCCCGGGCACAATTCGATCGCGACCGACTCTCGCGGCCGCGACTGGATCGTCTATCACGCGGTCGATTCCCGCCGGTCGCGCGAGCGGGCGGGCGACGACGTCAACACGCGCCGGGTCATGCTGGTCGACCGGATCGTCTGGCGAGGCGGCTGGCCCCGGGTGGAGAGGCGGGCAAGGCCCTGAACCTCGGCCCGCGGACGCTATCCTGCCGCCCGTTCCGCTTCCTCGATCAGCGCCATCACGTCGCGGATGATCGTTGCCATCGCCGCGCGGGCCGAATCGCTGCGCCCGCTTTCGATCGCGGCCAGCACCGCCTCGTGCGCGGGAAGGCTGGCGGTTCGGCCCTGGAAGCGGTTGGTGAACCGGATCGAGGTGTGGAGCGCCGTCGCGATGAGGTCGCGAAACTGGCGGTAGAACGGGTTTCCGGAAGCGTCGAGCACGGCGATGTGGAAGGCGAGGTCGGCCTCGAGCGGATCGTCCCGGCCCGCCTCGGCCGCCTCCATGCGCGCATAGCCGGCCCGGATCGCCGCCAGGGCCGCCTTGTCGCCGCAGCGCGCGCCGAGGGCCGCCGCTTCCGGCTCTATGGCGATCCGAAGCTCGCTGAACTGGCGAAGCAGATCGAGCGAGAACTTACGCTCGAGCAGCCAGCGCAGCACGTCGGCGTCGAACAGGTTCCAGGACGAGGCCGGAAGGACCGTCGTCCCCTTGCGCGGACGGGCCGTCAAAAGGCCCTTGGCGGTGAGCATCTTGACCGCCTCGCGCGTGACCGAGCGGCTGACCTTATGCTCGTCGGCAAGCTCCGCCTCCGTCGGAAACCGGCGGCCATCATACTGGCCGGTGACGATCTCGCGCCCGATCGAATCGAGCATCCGAAACGTCAGATTGCCCGCGCCCCCGTCGGCGCCGCGCTGCGACCGTCGCTCTGGCTCCAAAGCCCCCATGGCGGCGATGATATGTCCGCCCGGCGCGGGCGGCAATGGCGGGCGGAGGGAGATGGAGCGGCGGCGATATCCCGAAACGGCAGCCTGTAATAAGGCTGGTGACCCCTACGGGACTCGAACCCGTGTTTTCGCCGTGAGAGGGCGACGTCCTAGACCGCTAGACGAAGGGGCCGTCGTGCGTGGGAGGCGCGCATATCGGGGGAGCGGGGGTTTCTGTCAAGCTGGCGTCGGGCGGCGGCGGGGCTTAAGCGGCGCGCGATGTGCAACGACTATAGGAGCCGGGTCGAGCTCGGCACGATCGGCCGGGACTTCGAGGCGTTCGGGATTCCGCTCCTCTTTCCCGAGGGGCTGCCGAACCTCGAGCCTCGCGACGATATCAGGATCACCGATCGGGCGCCGATCGTGCGGCGCGGTCCAAGCGGCGCCGCGGAGCTTGTCCAGCGCCGCTGGAGCTGGCCTGCGCCCAGCGGAAAGCCAGTCTACAATTTCCGTTCGGAAGGCCGCGCCTTCGGCCCGAACCGCTGCCTGATCGTTGCCGACGGCTTCTACGAATTCACCGCCCCGGCCGAGCCGGGAGCGGGCAAGCGCAAGGACAAATGGCTGTTCACCTTTGCGGATCATCCCTGGTTCTGCATCGCCGGAATCTGGCGCGACACGCCCGTCGGGGAGGCCTTCACGATGCTGACCACCCCGCCCGGCCCGGATGTCGCGCCGTATCACAACCGCCAGATCGCCGTGCTCGGCCCCGACCGGTGGGCGGCCTGGCTGGATCCGGACGTGCCCGCGGCGGAGGTCATCGGCACCTGTCCGGCGGGCACCCTTCGGGTCGAAAAGGCCGGCTAGGAGGTCGCGCCTAGGCGGCCGCGGCCGGGCGGCCGGCGGCAAGCTCCTCGGCCACCGCTCCCGCGACTTCCCACGCCTGGTCGGGATTGAGGCGGGGATCGCACTGGGTCTCGTAGCGCCTGGGAAGATCGGCCTCGCAGGTCCCGGCGCCGAGGCATTCGGTAACGTCGCGCCCGGATGCTTCGATGTGAAGGCCGCCGGCGCGAAGCCCCTCGGCCCGGAGCAGGCCGAAGAAGAGCCGCACTTCGCCGACGATCGCTTCCAGCCGTCGGGTCTTGTAGCCGCCGGCCGCCTCGACCGTGTTGCCGTGCATCGGATCGCAGGCCCAGAGCACCGGATGGCCTTCGCGCGCGACGGCGCGAATGAGCGGCGGCAAGGCGGCCTCGACCCGATCGGCTCCCATCCGGGCGATCAAGGTCACTCGTCCAGGCAGGCGCGACGGGTTGAGCGTGTCGAGCAGCGACACGAGGGCAGGGGCGGCGAGGGTGGGGCCGCACTTGATCCCGATCGGGTTGGCGAGGCCGCGGAGGAACTCGACATGCGCGGAGCCGGCGAAGCGGGTGCGGTCGCCGATCCACAGGAAGTGGGCCGAGCTGCCGTACCAGGCGGCTCCGTCGCGCCTCACCAGCGCCTCCTCGAAGGGGAGGAGCAAGGCCTCGTGGCTGGTGTAAAGGGGCGTCTCCCCCGGCGCCGGCCGGAGCAGGGCGAGAGTCGCGGCCGCCTGGGCGTAGGCGCGGAACAGGCGCTGCGGATCGGGCGCTCGAGCGGCTTCGTCGAAGGCCATGTCGTTGACGATGTCGCCGCGATACATGGGAAGGGATTGCGGGCCGCGCACTTCGAGCTGGCGGGTCCGGGGCTTGGCGAACTGGCCGGCGATCCGACCGAGCCGGATGACCCGGACGGCGCCTGCCTGCTCGATCCTCGCCGCCAGCACCCGTAGAAGGGAGACCGAGGCGCCGACATTTTCGGGCGAGAACAAGGCGAAGCTTTCGGCGCAGTCGCCGCCCTGCAGGAGGAAGGCGCGCCCGGCCTGAGCTTCGGCCAGCTCGAGGCGGAGCGCAGCCGCGTCGGCGGCGGCGACGAGCGGCGGATAGGCGCGAAGCGCCCGAGTCGCGGCCGCCAGCGCGGCCTCGTCTTCATATCGGGGCTGCTGGCGCGCGTCCCCGCTCCGCCAGCTCGTCGGGGACCATGGCCGGGTCATCGCCGCCTCTTCGCGGATCGGCGCGGCGCAGGCAAGGGCGGTTGACGGACGCGTTCGATGGGTCGAGGTAAGCGCCTGTGAAAAGCCTGTTTCCCCACAGCGCCACGACCCGGGGCGTGACCGTGCGAGTCTCCGTCTCCTTCCTTCCGGAGCAGTCGGAGCCCGCCCGAGGGCGCTGGTTCTGGGCCTATCACGTCCGGATCGAGAATGAGGGCGAGAGCGCGGTCCAGCTCGTGTCGCGCGAATGGACGATCAGCGACGGACGCGGCGGCCGCCACGAGGTGAAGGGCGAAGGGGTGGTCGGCGAGCAGCCGACAATCGCTCCGGGCGCCGCCTTCGATTATGTTTCGGGCTGTCCGCTGACGACGCCGACGGGCTCGATGGAGGGCATTTATCACATGGTCGGAGAGGACGGGCGGCCGTTCGCCGCCGCCATTCCGCGATTTGCGCTAATCGCTCCGGCGGTCGCGAGCTGAAGGATAGGACATGACCAGGCTGCTTCTTCTCACCGCCCTGTTGGCGACAGCGACGGCGGCGGCGCCCGCGAAGGTTCCGGCTCCGAGGTCGGCGCCCGCGCGGACCGCCCCGCGACCGGCCGCTCCGGCCAAGGCCGGGCCTTCATCGCCGGCCGTGCCCGCCGCCTCGGCTTCGACGACGATCACCTGCCCGGTGGGCGGCGCGACGTTCCAATATTCGCCGGCCGTCCTGGGGCCCACCCCGGGCGAGCGTCCGGACGGCAAGCCCTATGGCGCGGGCCGGCCTCCGCCGCTTCCCGAATGCCCGGACAACGGACTCGTCCTCTACAAGGATTATTCGGCGGCCGAAGCCGCGAAGCTCGAGCCGCTGATCGCCGCCGAGCCCTACCAGGCGCTGCGCAAGTCGGACGTCCAATATTATCGCGCTTATTGGCTGATGAAGCAGATGGGCCTTTCTCCGGAAGAATATCTGTGGGTGCTGCTTCAGGCGAGCTGGCAGGCCGACGACCGGCCCGAGCTTCGCCGCCGGTACCTGGCCGAACTGGCCGACGAATCGGGCAAGGCGGCGCCGCGTCCGACCGACTTGAACTGGATCGGCATGGAGGGCCGCGCGGTCAACGCCCTGCGCGAGCTCGGCCGTTTCGACGAGGCCCTGGCGCGGCTCGAGAAGGTGCCGGTCAAGAGCCTCGACGTCGCCGCACCCGCGCCCGGGGACCAGAGCGCGGCGGGACGTCAGGCCCGGGTGAAGCGGGGCTGGCTCAACTATTTCACGCAGATGCGCACCGTCCTGGCGCGCAAGGATTCGTCGCTCGAGCCGTTCGAGCTGCTTCCCCGGTCGGTCGCGCTCGTCCGCTGCCTGGGCGGGCCGGCGGGGGCCGGCGAAGCGCAGACCGCCTTCTGCACGAAGGAGCAGGCGGCGGTCGAGCTGGTCCGCGCCGCCCGTGCCAAGGAAGCTCAGGAGCTCGACGCCTTGCGCAGGTCGCGCGAGGAAAGCGGCCGCTAGGCATGGGATGGCGGGGACACTTTGCTAGCAAAGTGTCCCCTTGCCGGCATCAGGCGTCGATCGCCTCCTCGTCCACCTCCGCCGCATGGCTCTGGATGAAGGCGAAGCGGTGCTCCGGGTTGCGGCCCATCAGCCGGTCGACGAGATCGCGAACGCCCCTCTGCTCCTGATATTCGGGCGGAAGGGTCACCCGGATCAGAGAGCGGGTCTTCGGGTCCATCGTCGTCTCGCGCAATTGCATCGGGTTCATCTCGCCGAGACCCTTGAACCGGCTGATCTCGACCTTCTTCCCCTTGAACAGGCTCGCCTCCAGCTCGCCGCGATGGACGTCGTCGCGCGCATAGGCGACGGTGCCGCCGGCGGAGAGCCGGTAGAGCGGCGGCTGGGCCAGGTAGAGCGCGCCCTGTTCGACCAGGCTGGACATTTCGTTGAAGAAAAATGTCATCAGCAAAGTGGCGATGTGGGCGCCGTCGACGTCGGCGTCGGTCATGATGATGATCCGGTCGTAACGAAGCTGCGCCGGGTCGCAACGTTCCCGCGTTCCGCAGCCCAGAGCCTGGATCAGGTCGGCGATCTCCTGGTTGGCGCGGATCTTGTCGGCGCTGGCGGAGGCGACGTTCAAGATCTTGCCGCGGATGGGGAGGATCGCCTGGGTCTTGCGGTCTCGCGCCTGCTTGGCCGATCCGCCGGCGCTGTCGCCCTCGACGATGAACAGCTCCGTTCCCGCCGGATCGTCGTTGGCGCAGTCGGTGAGCTTGCCGGGGAGGCGAAGCTTGCGCGAGGACGTCGCGGTCTTGCGCTTGATCTCGCGCTCGGCGCGGCGCTTCAGCCGCTCGTCCATCCGGTCGAGGACGAAGCCGAGAAGGGCCCGCCCGCGCTCCATATTGTCGGCGAGGAAATGGTCGAAATGGTCGCGCACCGCCGCCTCGACCAGCCGGGCGGCGTCGGGGCTGGTCAGCCGGTCCTTGGTCTGGCTCTGGAACTGCGGGTCGCGGATGAAGACGGAGAGCATGATCTCAGCGCCTCCGACCACGTCCTCGGCCTGCAAATCCTTGGCCTTCTTAAGGCCGGCCAGCTCGGCGAAGGCGCGAAGCCCCCGGGTCAGCGCGGCCCGTATCCCCTGCTCGTGGGTCCCGCCGTCGGGGGTGGGGATGGTGTTGCAATAATAAGAAGAGCCGCCCTCGCTCCATAACGGCCAGGCGACCGCCCACTCGACCATGCCCTGGTTGCCGGGAAAGTCCTGCCGGCCCTTGAAGAATTCGGTGGTGGCGCAGGCGCGCTCGGCGATCTGCTCCTTGAGGTGATCGGAGAGCCCGCCGGGAAACTGGAACACCGCTTCCGACGGCACCCCGTCGACGGCGAGCGCGGGGTCGCAGCGCCAGCGGATCTCCACCCCGGCGAAAAGATAGGCTTTGGAGCGGGCGAGGCGGTAAAGGCGCGCCGGCTTGAACCGCGCCTCCTCGCCGAAGATCTCGGGATCGGGGACGAAGCTGACCGACGTTCCGCGCCGGTTGGGGGTAGGGCCGAGCTTCTCGAGCGCCGAGGTGGGCTCGCCGCGCGAGAAGGTCTGCCGGTAGAGCTCCTTGTTGCGCGCGACCTCGACGATCGTCTCGACCGACAGGGCATTGACCACGCTGACCCCGACCCCGTGGAGGCCGCCCGAAGTCGCATAGGCCTTGTTCGAGAACTTTCCGCCCGAGTGAAGCTTGGTGAGGATCACCTCGAGCGCGTGCTTGCCGGGATATTTGGGATGCTCGTCGATCGGCATTCCGCGGCCGTTGTCAGTGACGGTCAGGCGGTTGCCCGAATCCAGCACGACCTCGATGCGGGTGGCGAAGCCGGCCACCGCCTCGTCCATGCTATTGTCGATCACCTCGGCGGCGAGATGGTGGAGCGCCCGCTCGTCGATCCCGCCGATATACATGCCCGGCCGCCGCCGCACGGGCTCGAGCCCCTCCAGCACCTCGATCGAGGTGGCGTCGTAATCCTCGGAAGGGGCGGCGGTGGACGCGAACAGGTCTGACATGGGGGAGGTATAGGGCGCGCCGACTTTGCGGGGCAAGGTTCTTGGGCTGTTCTATCCACAGGTGGGGCGCACGTCCGCAAAAGACAGGATGCACTGGAAGCCGGGCGGATGCCCGTTGCGGCGGGGAGCGCAGCGTGGGAGGCTCTCGGGCATGAGCCTGCTCTTCCCCGCGCGCGTCTTGCCAAAGGCGGCGATCCTGATCGGCGCAGCGTTCATCCTGGGCGCGGCCGGGATGGGAGTCGCGCACTTCGTCTACGGCCAGCCGGTCTACGACCGGAATACCCACCGTCCGGCTTCGACGGGCTCGGTGGCTTTGATGATGGTCCTGCTCGGATCGGCGGGCTGCGGGTTGTCCGGCCTGGGCGTCGCAGTGTCGAGGGCGGCGCGTCGCCATCATGGGGACGAGGGGAACCGATAGCCGGTCGTCGTCTTGCCGTGTTCGAGAACCTTCGCGCCGGTCAGCGCCCCGGCGTCCTCACCGGCTCGAGGATGCCGCCCATCATCCTTCCGTCGGAGTCGAGGGCGGCCGACATCGTCACCTCGCCGTGGGCGAACGACAGGCTGTAGATGTCGTCGCCCCGCTCGCCCCGTCCGCGGTAGGTCATCGCCTGGAGCTCGCCCAGCCCGCTGAAGAGGGGCTGGGTTTTAGGCAGGTCCCGGCGGACGACTTCGGCGAACCCGGGGGAGAGCCTGGAGTAATCGGGGGAGCCGCTCGCCAGCCCGGCGACGAGCCTTCGCAAGGCCGCCTCGGTGCCGGCCGCCGGCTTTCCGGGGGCCTGCATCGGCCGGAGAATGCCGCCCATCATCCTGCCGTCGGAGTCGAGCGCGGCCGACATCGTCACCGCGCCGTTGGCGAACTGCAGACTGTAGAGGTCGTCGCCCATCTCGCCTCGGCCGCGGAAGGTCACCGACTTGAGCGCGCCCATCGAACGGAAGAGGGGCTGGGTCCGGGGCAGATCCCGCCGGACGATTTCGTCGAACCCGGGAGAGAGCCTGGAATAATCGGGCGAGCCGATCGCCAGCCCCGCGACCAGCGTCCGCAAGGCCGTTTCGGTGCCGGGCGACGGGGTCACGGCGGGGGCGGGCGACCGCTCTCCAGACGACGCCGGCGGCTGGCTGTTCGCCGCCTGCGAGAAGGACGCGGGCTGCAGAAGCAATCCGAGCATGATAGCTCCAACCAGGATCATGATGGCCACTCCGAAGACTGTTGAACGGGTGGCGCCTCGATGCGTCGGTAGAGCGTTGGACGCGAGGTCCGGCGATTGGGCTACGGTTCGACCATACCCTTCGGCCTCACGCAGCATGCGGGCGGCTTCTAGGGACGACGTCGCGCCAAGCTTGGTCCGCGCCATCTTGAGGCGCTTCTCGACCGCATGGTGCGAGATGCCGAGATGCGCGGCGATCTCCTTGGCCGACATATGGTTCAGCCATTGGCGCAGGCAGACCTTTTCCCGCTCCGTCAGTCTGGAAAGGGAATCGCGCTCGTCCATCGATCACGGGATAAAGGCTGTCGCCGCGCGTCGATAGTACGGTCCGTTGGTACAATCGCCGGGATTCCTGCTGTCCCGGAACCCGGGCAGGCTCTCGAGCCCGGGCGGATCGCGCAAGCGGGCCCGGTGCCGGGGAGGGCCGACGGCCGCTCTAGCCGAGCATCTGCTCCAGGGTGCGCAGGACGTTGCCCATATCGTACGGCTTGCCGATGAACCGGGCCCCGGAGGGAAGCTCGTCGGAATTGGGCACCCGGTTGCCCGAAACGATCAGGATGACCGCCCGTGGGTGCCTGTCATGCGTGATCTGGGCGAGGGCGCAGCCGTCGATCAGGCCCGGCATCTGGATGTCGGTGACCAATCCGGCGATTTCCTGCCCGCTGGCCAGGATTTCGGCCCCCTCGTCCCCGGATTCGACCTCGATGACGTGGAATCCGGCCGCTTCGAGCATGTCGACCGCGACCATTCGAAGAAGGGATTCGTCCTCGGCGACGAGGATCGAAAGGGAGGAGGGCGCGAGGCGTGTCATGAAATGCTCCTGAAGCCCGGTCGGAATGGAGCAGGGAAGATGAGTCAGCGCGAAGCGGTCAGGGTCAGCACCAGGCCTGTCGGCCGATAATCGACATCGACATCGCCCTTGAACTCGCCGGCAAGGTTTCGCTTGATGATCCGCGAACCGAATCCGCTTCGGCTCGGAGTCTCAACGTCCGGTCCTCCGCTTTCGGTCCATCGGAACGTCAGCCGGTCTTCGTTTACCGCCCAGGCAACGTCGATGCTTCCGGACGCGTTCGACAGCGATCCGTATTTGACGGCATTGGTCGCAAGCTCGTGGATCGCCAGTGCCAGCGCCAGGGCTTCCTTCGCGGACAGGATGAGATCGGGGCCGGACCGGCTGGCGCGCCCCTCCGGGGCGTGGGGCAGGAGGCCACGGTCGACGATCTCGGTGATCGAGGCCGATTGCCAGGCCGTGTTCACGAGCAGGCCCTGGGCGTCGCCCAGCGCGACCAGCCTGGCCGTGAAGGCGTCGACGCTTGCGCGATCGGCGGCGGTGAAGGTCTGCGAAGCGATGGCGCCGACGATCGCGAGCAGATTCTTGACCCGGTGGTTCAGCTCCAGGCTGAGCAGCTCGCTCTGCAACTGAACCGTTCTGGTCGCCGTGATGTCGCGGGAAATCGACAGGAGGTGGCTCGGCCGGGTGCCGCCGCCGCCGAAGATGGGCGTGACCGTGACGTCCCACCAGCGCGGAGAGCCGCGAAGCGTGTCGGCAAGCCCGGTGAACTGTCCGGTACCGCCCGATTTCGCCAGGCTCACCGCGTCGAGCGCCGCCTGATGGAAGTCGCCTTTCCAGAACGACTGCCAGGCGGAACCCCGCACGGTTTCGAAGTCGTCGATCTCCATCACCGCGAGTCCGCCGCGGTTCATGAACAGGAGCTCGCCGTCCATGGAAAGCACCTTGATGCAATCCCTGCTCGCGTTCAGCACCGTCTCAAGAAAGGCGGCGGATTCGACGTCCACGTCGATCGGAGGACCGCCGTCTTCCTTGGCCGCCGAGTAGGGGGGCGAGGCGTTTTCGCCCACGGGCCACCGCGCTCCCGACGGCGGGCCGTCCGCTCGGGTGCCTGGCACCACAGTCACGTCGATCCTGTTGACGAGAACTGCACGCCGACTCTCCACCAAGTCGGTCAACCCTAGGCCAACCCGGCCAATATGCAATTTGCGAATTGACGCGCGCGTCGATCGTCCTTCCCCGAGGAACGACCCGACGCTGCGGTGTTCCAGGCGCTGACGGAGCAGATGCGCGGACCGGGAAAGCGCCGCCGCCGGTCCGGGCCCGGAAGGAGGGAGGGGGGGGCGGCGGCCCGCTCGTGGGGGGGTGGGGGCCGCCGCCGGCCAGCGGGACCAGATCCGCCGGCGCCTTCAGGCCCGCTTCCCCTGCGCCCTTGCCGGCCAAGGGAAAATACCGGTTGATTACGGTAGCGCGCCCCCTGCAAAAGCGGGCCCCGAATGCCCATTTAAGTTGCAGTTTGAAATTGAAGCGACCGCACCCTTGCCCCCTCTGATCCACATCGTCGACGACGACGCGCAGGCCCGCGCGGCGGCCGGCGCCATGCTTTGCGGCCAGGGTTTCGAGACCCGGCTCCACGCCAGCGGAGCCGAGTTCCTCGCTACTCCGACGATCGAGGGCACCTGCGTGCTGCTCGAGCTGGGCCTTGGCGGTGTCACGGCCGAGGCGGTTCAGCGCGAGCTGGCGCGGCGGTGCAACGCGATTCCGGTGGTGGCGATCTCCGGGGGCGGCGATCTCGACGCCGCCGTCGCGGCGATGAAGCTCGGCGCCGTCGAAGTGCTTCGAAAGCCGCTCGCCGAGGCGCCGCTGGCGACGGCGGTCCGGCGTGCGGTTCGGCTGGTCGAGGACGAAGCGGGCCGGCGGAGCGCCCAGGCGGCCGCGGCGGAGCGGATCGCACGGCTTTCTCCGCGCGAGCGCCAGGTGCTCGAGGGCCTGCTCGGCGGGCTGTCGAACAAGGCGATGGCGCGGGTGCTCGGGCTTAGCCCCCGAACCGTGGAGATGCACCGCGCCAACATGATGGCCGACCTCGGGCTTTCCAGCCTGCCCGAGGCGCTAAGGCTGGCGATCGACGCCGGGCTCGAACCGCTCCAGGGCGCGGGCTTCCGTCCTTCCCTGCCGGGCCCCGGCCGGCCGAGGGGCGCAGGCGGGCGCCGCGAGCATGAGGAAGAGCTTCGGCTGATCCTGGAGGCGTCGAGCGACGGCGCGTGGGACTGGGACCTGCGCTCCGGCCAGATCCGCCTGTCCACCGCGCTCGTCGACCGGCTGGGCTACGTGCCCGAAGCCGTTCCGGAGCGGCTGGACGGCTACGAACGGCTGCTCCATCCGCACGACCGCCCCGCCTTCCGAGCCGCGATCGAGGCGCATCTCGCCGGCGAGACGGAGGCCTATGCCTGCACCTATCGGATCCGCGCCCGAAGCGGCGAATGGCGCTGGACCGAAGTGCGCGGCCGGGTGGTGGAGCGCGACCCCGCCGGCGGAAGGCCGCTGCGCATGATCGGCACCGCCAACGACATCACGGAGCGGCGCGAAAGCGAGGAGAAGGCGCGCGAAAGTTCCGCCCTCGTCGCCTTGGTTCAGTCGGCCGTCGGAGCGGGGATCTGGAACCTTAACGTGGAGACCCGCCGACTCGACCTTTGCGCGCGAAGCCGCGAACTTCACGACCTTCCGGCCGACGCCGACCTCGACCTCGACCGCTGGGCGAAGCAGGTGGAGCCGAGCGATCTTCCGCCCGTCCTGGAGGCGCTCGACCGCACCATCGCCGCCGGCGGCTGGTTCCGCACGGAGTTCAGGGTGCGCCGCAGCGACGGAGGCTGCCGCTGGATCCTCGGCCTCGGCCAGTTGGTGGTGGGCGAGGGCGGCGAACGGCGCCTGGTCGGCCTCAACCAGGACATCACCGGCGAGCGGATCGCCGCGGCGGGCTAGGGCATGACCGTGCGCGCCCACGGCCGTCGCCCCGGCGCAGGCCGGGGCCTCGTGGGGTGATTGGCTGCGGCGATTGTCGCGCGGGGAGATTACGGCCTTCGCCGGGATGACGGGAAGGGGGCGCCGCATCAGCTTTCGAAGAGGCCGCCCGAGGATTTGGGCGAATCGCCGTGGACCCGGTCGAGATAGGCGGCGGCCAGTTCGTAATGGGCCCGGACCACGCGCCCGTCGGTTGCCTTCTGCGCGAGAATGACTTCGGCCTCGGCCCGCCGTTCGAAATATTCCGCTTCTTCCAGAGACATTTACGCGTTCCGGCTACAAGATCGTTTCACGGGCGATTCAACGGACAGGGCCGCCTCGGCGTTCCTGCGAAATCATGCTGATCTGGATTAGCGGTGAAGACCTTTACCGCGCCTTAGCGGATGCGCGGCCCGCCGAACGGCAAAGGCGGGGGCGGACGACGATCGCGCCTCGGGATCTGCGCCTGGTAGGCGACCCCGCAATGCTCGACGCAATAAGGAAAGCCGGGATTGGCCGCCTGTCCGCAGAAATGGAAGTCGGGCTCGCCCGGATGGCCGATCGGCCACTTGCAGATCTTCTCGTTGAGATCGAGCAGGCTGGTCTTGTCGGCGATCTCGGGGCTCGGCTTGGCCGGGACCAGACGGCGGGGCGGGGCCGGCGGGATCGGCGACTGCTGCTCGCCGGGAGCCTGGCGGACGAAGCCGCCTGGGCCGATCGAGCGGATCTGGGGCTGCGGCGCGGCGGGGGGCTGGGGGGCCGCGGGTTCCGCCGGCTTGGCGGCCGGCTCGGCCCGTGCCGGAGCCGCCGCTTCCGCAGGTTCCTCCCAGGGTGCGGGCTCCTCCGCCGCAGGGGTCGCCGCCGCCGGGGACTCGGCGGCTCCGGGCAGCTCTTCGCCGCCTTCATTGGCCTTGACCGGCGAGGGACGGGACTGGAGGCCCAGCCGGTGCGCCTTGCCGATCACGGCGTTGCGCGAGACGCCGCCGAGCTCGTCGGCGATCTGGCTCGCCGTATTGCCCTGAGTCCACAGGGTCTTGAGCCGTTCGATCCGTTCGTCAGTCCAGGACATTCGTCTTCCTTCGCGGCTTGCGGCCCACCGCGTCTGCCTCTAGCGACGACGCCATGAACGACCAAGCCTCAAGCTGGGTAAGAACCGAACCCGGCATTCCGTCGATCCGGAACGTCAATTGGGGCGGCCTCGAGACCCTCTATGTGAAGGAGGTGAGGCGTTTCTTCAAGGTCCAGCTGCAGACCGTCTGGGCGCCTGCGATCACGACCTTGCTGTTCCTCGTCATCTTCACCGTCGCCTTGGGGCGAAGCGGCCGGACCGTTGCGATGGACGGAGCCGCCGTGCCGTTCGCCGACTTCATCGCGCCCGGCCTCATCGTCATGGGAATGCTCCAGAACGCCTTCGCCAATGCCAGCTTCTCGCTGCTCGTCGGCAAGATCCAGGGCAATATCGTCGACTATCTGATGCCGCCGCTTTCGACCGGCGAGCTGATCGCGGCGCTGATCGGCGCCGCCGTCACCCGGGCGGTGCTGGTCGGCTGCGCCGTCTGGCTGGCGATGCTGCTCTGGCCCGGGGTCCACATCATTCCCCGCCATTTCGGCGCCGTCCTCTGGTTCGGGATCATGGGCGCGACGATGCTCGCCTTCTTCGGGCTGATCACCTCGATCTGGGCGGACAAGTTCGACCATGCCGCCGCGGTGACGAACTTCGTCGTCGCTCCGCTGTCGCTCCTCTCCGGCACCTTCTACTCGATCCACAACCTCGCCCCCGCCTTTCAGGCAGTGAGCCACGCCAACCCGTTCTTCTACATCATCTCCGGCTTCCGCTACGGCTTCCTCGGCGCGGCGGACTCGCCGGTGATGTTCGGCGCCGGCCTGCTCCTCGTCATCAACCTCGCTTTGGGCGCCTTGTGCTACGCGCTGCTCAAGCGGGGCTGGAAATTGAAGAGCTGATCTGTTCATCAAAAAGGCGATAAAGCTGAACGTAGGCTGCCGAGTGCGTTCAGCGTCGCCACATTGCTGCAGGCCTAGACCGGCATCGTCAGTTCGACCCCGAACCAGGAGACAGACGATGCGCAAGTTCCTCATTTCCGCTTTGCTGATCGGCGCCACCGCGGTCACCGCGGCGCCCGCTTCCGCCCAATATGGCCGGGGCGACCGCGGCGCCTATGGCGGCGGCTATCGCAGCGACGACGGCATCGACCAGCAGATCCGCCAGATCGAGCAGCGCATCCGGACGGCGATGCAGAACCGCACGATCGACCGCCGCGAGGCGGACCGGCTGCTCCGCCAGGCCGACCAGATCGACCGGCTCGAGGACCGCTACAGCCGCAACGGCCTGACCGCCTACGAGCTTCGCGACCTTCGCCAGCGAGTCCAGAACCTGCGCCAGCAGCTCCGCTTCGAGCGACAGGACGGGCGGGACTACGGGCGCGGCGATCGCCGCTGGTAAACCGCTAGACGAGATGGCCCCGGCGGTCCGACCGCCGCCGGAGCCTCTTGCCAGAAGGCGCCGCGCGATCCAGCATGAGCTCTTCCACGAAGGGGGCTTCGATGCGGATTGCGCGGCGTTTCTCGTTGCTTGCGGCGGCCCTGTCCGCGCTTGCCGGCTGCTCCCACGCCGGCGACGTCACCCGGGTGGCGACCGACTTCAACCGGGCGATCGCCGACAGCCGAAACCAGCAGACCCTGCTCAACGTCGTCAGGGCGAGCGCGCGCGAGCCGCTCCAGTTCACCGCCATCGGAGAGGTGACCGCCACCGTCAATCGAACGGTCGGCCTCGACACGGTCGCCACCAACCTCATCACCGGCGGACGCGATGCGATCAGCCCCGCGCTCCGGATCGGCGCCTCGACGGTTCCGGTCCTCCGGATGACCCCGCTTGCCAACAAGGAGTTCGTCGAGGGCCTTCTCAAGCCCACTACTCCGGAGGCGCTGTCGAGCTTCATCGACTCGGGCTGGGACGCCGACTTCCTGCTTCCCCTGCTGGTCGCGAGCTACAGTTGCGGCGGCGAGCGCTTCGTCAACAGCGGCGAGGCGGGTAAGGACGGTGACGAGGTTCGCCGCCGCCTGATCGCCGCGGCGCCCGACCTCGGCCTTCATCAGGAGACTCCGCCCGCGGAGACGGCGAGCCTCACCGTCCCCTCGGCGGACGCCCTTTCGGCGCTCGGCTCCGGACCGGGCGGCTACAAGGTGGACAAGGTGGAGGCGGGTCCAACCGGCGATACCGTCCGGCTGACGCTGAAGCGGCCGGCGCGGTCGACCTGGACGGTCAATCCCGCCCGGCTCTGCGGCGCGGGCGCCCGCGGCGAGCTGAGCTTCGCCGGGAGCGGCGCCTTTTCGATCCAGCTTCGCTCGCCGGAAGGGATTCTCTACTTCCTGGGCGAGGCGATGCGGCCCTGCTACCTGACCGGAGCGCCGGTGTGCGAGATCGCCTATGAGAAGAACGGGCAGAAGCGTTATCTCTTCCGAATCTTCGCCGGAAATCCGCCCGCCGGATCGGCGGCGGTGACGACCGAGCTTTACGGGCGGCATTACTGGATCCCGCGCCTCGACGCCGAGGATCGCGACCGGAGCCTCAAGACGCTCACCTTCATCGCCGAGCTGATCGCGCTCCAGAGCAACCCGGTGCCGCTGTCGCCCTCGCTGATCAGCATCCCGCAATAGGGCGGCGTCTGACCTTTGATCCGTTCCTCGCGGTGAGCGGGTGGCGGAGACCAAGAAGTTGGTCGCGGAGCGGCGGTTCGAACTGCCTCGTCGTCCCAGCGAAGGCTGGGACCCCAGGGGGTGAAATGCGCCGGTGTTCTTCACCCCCTGGGGCCCCAGCCTTCGCTGGGGCGACGGATATGGCACCGGCCCCCCGTGGCCGCGTCCCTCCTGGTGGAGATGGCGCTCCAAAGGGTCGGGCTAATCGCTCCGCAGAGCAACCCGGCGCCGCTCTCGCCTCGCTGATCAGCATCCCGCAATAGGCAGGTGCCCGGCCTTTCACCGATTCCGCACGATTTTCGGGTGGCGGAGACCGAGAAGCTGCTCGCGGAGCGGGCGGTTTGAACAGCCTCGTCGTCCCAGCGAAGGCTGGGACCCCAAAGGGTGAAATGCGCCGGTGTACTTCACCCCCTGGGGCCCCAGCTTTCGCTGGGGCGACGGGCATGGCCCCGGCCCCCCGTGGCCGCGTTCACCCTGGTGGAGAAGGCTCTCCAAAGGGTCGAGCTACACGACACCGGCCCGCGTTGACCCGCAGAGGCGGGGCGTTGTAGATCGCCCGCGCCCGCTTCGGGCTGTCCCCACCCGCGTCTTCAGGAGCCTTCGTCATGGCCATCACGCCGCTCATGCCCGTCTATCCGCGCTCGCCGGTGCGGCCGGTGCGAGGGGAGGGGGTGTATCTCTATGGCGAGGACGGAACGCGCTATCTGGATTTCGCAAGCGGGATCGCGGTCAACCTGCTCGGCCACGGGCATCCGCACCTCACCAAAGCGATCCAGGAGCAGGCGGCGACCCTGATCCACGTCTCCAACCTCTACGGAAGCCCGCAGGGCGAGGCGTTCGCCCGGCGGCTCGTCGAGAACACGTTCGCGGACACCGTCTTCTTCGCCAATAGCGGCGCCGAGGCGGTCGAGTGCGCGATCAAGACCGCGCGCCGCTACCACCATCATCACGGGCGGCCGGAGAAGAACGTCCTCATCACCTTCGGCAATGCCTTTCACGGCCGGACGATGGCGACGATCAGCGCCACCGACCAGCCCAAGCTCCGCGACGGCTTCGCGCCGCTTCTGCCCGGTTTCACCGTCCTTCAATTCGACGATCTCGCCGCCGCGGAAGCGGCGGTCGACGAGCATAGTGCCGGCTTCCTGCTCGAGCCGATCCAGGGCGAGGGCGGAATCCGGCCCGCGAGCCCCGAATTCATGCACGGCCTTCGCCGGATCTGCGACGAGAAGGACCTGATGCTGGTCCTCGACGAGGTGCAGTGCGGCGTCGCGCGGACCGGCAAGCTCTACGCCCACGAGCATTACGGCATCGAGCCCGACATCCTCGCCACCGCCAAGGGGATAGGCGGCGGCTTCCCGATGGGCGCCTGCCTCGCGACCGAGAAAGCGGCGGCGGGAATGGTCGTCGGCACCCACGGCTCGACGTTCGGCGGCAACCCGCTGGCCATGGCCGCGGGCGAGGCGGTGTTCGACGTGATCCTGGAGCCCGGCTTCCTCGACCATGTCACCCGGATGGGCGAGCGGCTTCGCGGCGCGCTGGAGCAGATGATCCCCAATCACGACCATCTGTTCGAGAGCGTGCGCGGGATGGGGCTGATGCTCGGCGTCAGGATGAAGACCGACAGCCGCGCCTTCGTCACCTACCTGCGCGACCACGGGCTGTTGACGGTCGCGGCCGGCGACAACGTCATGCGGGTGCTTCCGCCGCTGGTCCTGGAAGAGGCGCATATCGCCGAGTTCGTCGAGCGGCTTTCCGAGGCGGCGCGGCAATATGAGGTACCCCAGGCGGCGTAAACCTTTGCCTCCCCATCGCAAGATGGGGAGGGGGACCAAGCTCTGCTTGGTGGAGGGGTGACGGCGCCAGCCTTCGCCGTTCAGCGCATCCTCGCCGCCGTGGCGGCAAGTACCCCTCCACCACCTTCGGTGGTCCCCCTCCCCATGCTTCGCATGGGGAGGCAAGGTAGAACTTGAACCGCTGCCGCACGTTAGCCACATCGCCGCCATGACGTCTTCCCTTCCCACCACCGCCACCCTTTCCGCCCATCTCGACCAGGCGATCGGCTTCACCATCCCGCACCGCAACGCGCGGGGGCGGATCGTGCGGCTCGGGCCGCTCCTCGACCAGATATTGTCGGCCCACGATTATCCGGCGCCGATCGCGAGGATACTGTCCGAAGCCCTGGTTCTCGCCGCCTTGCTCGGCTCGCTCCTCAAGGAGGAGGCGGGGCAGCTCACCATCCAGGCTCAGACGGAGAGCGGCATCATCGATCTGCTCGTCGTCGACTACCGGAACGGCGAGCTTCGCGGCTACGTCCGCTTCGACACGGCGCGCCTGGGCGAGCTGCCCAGCCACCGCGACCTGTTCGCGCTGTTCGGCAAGGGCTATCTGGCGATCACTTTCGACCACCCCGTGGCCGAGGAGCGCTACCAGGGGATCGTTCCGCTCGAGGGCGGCTCGCTCGCGGAAGCGGCGCAGAGCTATTTCACCCAGTCGGAGCAGCTTCCAAGCGTGGTCCGCCTGGCGGTGGACGACACCGGCCACGTCGCCGGCGGGATCCTCGTCCAGCATCTGCCGGAAGGCGAGGAGGGGCGGGACCGGCTCCACACCCGGCTCGACGATCCGGAATGGGATCATGTCCGAATCCTCGCCGAGACGATCAAGGGCCATGAACTGACCGATCCGGCCCTGCCGCTGGAGGACGCCTTGTGGCGGCTGTTCCACGAGGAGGAGGTTCGAGTCCTGCAGGCCCAGCCGCTCGCCAAGGGCTGCCGCTGCAATTTCGATTACATCAAGGCGGTGATCGGCCGGTTCTCGGGCGAGGAGCGGGCGGAGATGGTCGACGAGGACGGCTTCATCAGCGTCGACTGCGAATTCTGCTCGCGGGTCTTCCCGATCTCGGTGTCGGATTTCGACGGCTGAGACGCTCCGCGAGGCGGCGCCGTTAAGCCTCTGTTTACCCTGCCGGCCTTATCGAGGACGGGTGCCGTTGGTTGGGCACGCTTTCCTCCCTAGCAGGCCTGACGGCCTCAACTGGGCCGTCCTTAGGGGCGGCCCGTTTTCTGTCGGGCCGGTTCAGCCGGCGACGCAGCGGGCGAGGAGATAATCGCCCTTCTTGTCCCAGCAATCGGAGCTCATCGGCGGGACCCGCGGGACCCGGATCGAGTAGGGATTGAAGCGCACCAGGTTCGCCTCGTAGGCGGGCACGAGGCTGTTTCGAAGCTCGCGCATGCGCGCGATCGCAAGCGTGATCAGGTCGCCCTTGGGCGTTGCGAGTGCGCTCTTCTCGATGTTCGACGCGGTGTTGCAGAAGCCCATCTGGGCCTGCGGGTAGGACCATTGGTTGTAGGTGATCGTGGAATAATCGTCGAACGCCTTCTGGCCCTTCACCGGGCCGAGCTGGCGTTTGAAATAATTGTTCAAGGCCGTGTAGGCGGCCGCGAGCTCGACCGAATGGTGCGCGAGGATGCCGTTATAATTGGGCACAACGCGTAGGTAAGGCGAGAATTGGCATTGCAGCGCGGCGACGTTGAGTCCGGCGCGCATGTTCCAAAGAAGGCCCGCCCGGTATTCGGCGGCGGTCGCGCCGGGAAGCGGAACGCCGACGAGGGGATCGCTCGGGTCGATCGGGCCCGCCTTGAAGTCGGGCTGGGTGATGAACAGCTGAGCTCCGGCCGGAGCGCCGGCGGCGATCGCGCAGATCGTTGCCGCGGCGACGGCCGCGGGCTTGAAGCGGTACATCCATCTCACTTGCATCGGTTCCTTCGACCCCCAGCGCCCCGCGCGGCTATGCTAGCGGCGCCGGACATGCGCGCCAGTCGCGGCGGCGGGTTCCGTCGCGAAGCCGGCACGGCTCGGCACACCCGCACTCCGCCCGATGCCGCCGGCCGGAACGCCAGACAGCGTCGCGACCCGCGACGGTCGCCCTCTAAGCGCCTGCGCGGCATAAGAAAAGGCCGCCCGGTCGCCCGGACGGCCTTTTCCGAAAAAGCGTAAACCCTCGGAAATTACATTCCGGTGGTGTTGCCCGTGCCGGCGCCGGTGGTGGTGCCGGTGGTGTTGCCGGTGCCGGTCATGGTGCCGGTGCTGCTGTTCATGTCGGTGCCGGTGGTGGTGCCGGTGGCGCCCGTCGTGCCGCTCATGTTCGCGTCCATGCTGGTGCCGAGGTTGGCGTCGGTGCCGTTGGTCGCGTCGATCGAGGTGACGTCGTTGCCCATCAGGGCGTCGTCGGTCGCGAAGTTGCTGGTGTTGTTGACGGTGGCGTCGTCGCCGCCGCCGCAAGCCGCAACGAGCAGGGCCGCGCCGGCAACCATCGAACCGGTCATCACTTTCTTGAAGAGGTCACGCATTTAGAAACTCCCTAGGTTGACGATCTGGCCGGGTTGGCCCCTTTTTTGCCAAATCAGTTTCGTACAATAAACGGAAAGGGTACGGCTCTCAAGCCTTCTCGCCTCCCCCTTTCAGAGAAGCGAGAAAATCGCAGAGCCCTTGCCTCAGCGCCAGGTCGAAACGGTCCTGTCCTGCGGACACGCCCATGCCGACGAGACTGGCCACCGGGAACTCGGCAATACCGCAGGGCACGATGCCTGAAAAGTGGGAAAGTTCCGGATCGAGATTCACCGAGAAGCCGTGAAGGGTCACCCAGCGCTTCACCCTGACGCCGATCGCCCCGACCTTCGCCTCGGTCCCGCCCTGGTCGACCCAGAGCCCGATCCGCCCCGGCGCCCGCCGCGCCTCGACCCCCAAACGGGCGAGGGTGGCGATCGTCCAGCCTTCGAGCGAATGGACGAAGCGCCGCACGTCGCGCCCCCGCCGGTCGAGGTCGAGGAGGACGTAGACGACCCGCTGCCCGGGCCCGTGATAGGTATAGCGCCCGCCCCGACCGGCTTCGTAGACCGGAAAGCCGAGCGGGTTGAACAGCTCGGCGGGATCGGCGCTGGTCCCGGCGGTGTAGAGCGGCGGGTGCTCGAGCAGCCAGACGAGCTCGCTCGCGCGCCCCTCGCGGATCTCGGCGGCGCGCGCCTCCATCTCCGCAAGAATCTCGGGATAGGGGCTAAGGCCGGGAGTCACCCGCCATTCGATGTCGGTTCCGAGGCTCACCGCCCCTCCTTTCGGCAATTGGCCCGCCGGGGCAAGATCCGCGATTGCCTGACCGGTGCGGCTTGCCATAGGGAAGAGCAAAGAGGGGAAGAGCCGAAATAATGGCGCGCTTGTCGATCAACCAGGCCTGGAACGAGACGGCAGAGTTCGTGAAGCGCGATTTCGGGCCGCTCTTCGCCATCGCGCTCGCCCTCATCGCCCTTCCCAATTTCGCGCTTCAAGCGCTGGCCCCGGCCGATCCGAGCGCCGCGGGCGCGGCCGGAATGGGCTTGTGGCTGCTTCTCCTCCTGGTCGCAATGCTGTCGAGCCTGGTCGGCACCCTTGCCATCACCACCCTGGCGATCGGCCGCGAGAACGTCGTTGGAAGCGCGATCGGCCACAGCTTCCGCCGGCTCCCGCCGGTGCTCGCCGCGGTGCTCCTCGTCGGTATCGCAGCGATCGCCTTGATCGTCATCTTCTCCCTTCTCCTCAACATTACCCCCGAGGTGCTCGCCGCGCCGACCCGAGAGACCCTGGGGCGGGTGACGCTCCTCCTTCTCCTGGTCACCGTCATCATGCTCCCCTTCTGGGTGAAGCTGATGCTGATGACTCCGGTCGCCTCCGCCGAGCCGGCCGGCCCGATCGCCATGATCACTCGAAGCTGGGCCCTGACCCGCGGACATTTCTGGAAGCTGCTCGGCTTCACCCTGCTTCTCGTCCTCGTCCTCCTCATCGTCCTGGTCGTGGTCAGCTCGGTGGCCGGGATCATCCTCACCCTGCTGCTCGGACCGCCGGAGGCGGGGAATCTGTCCGGGCTCCTGCTCCTGCTCGTCCGAGGCGCGATCAACGCCGCCTTCAGCGTCGTCTTCACGACGATGGTGGCGCGCGTCTACGTCCAGCTCGGCGGGCCCGCCGCCGCGTCCGCCTCCAGGGGAACGAGCGGAAGCTGAGGCGCCGAGTCCGCCGGAACGATCCCCGCGAGGCGCGGATCGGGGAAGCTTTCAAAGGCCCGCCGGTAGGCGGTGAACCCCGCCTTGAGATAGGCCGGCAGGGCGGCCGGATGGTCGAGCGTGCAGGTATGGACCGCGACCCGCCTTACGCCCGGCCGCCAGGCGAGGCGCATCGTCTCGGCGAACAGCCAGTCGCCATGGCCCTGGCCGGCGAGCTCGGGCACCAGTCCGAGGAAGCGGATCAGGCACTCGCCTTCGCCGCGGAAGTCGAGCTCGAGGATTCCGACCTCGATGCCGGCGGGGTCGATGACGGCGTAGACCTCGCCCATCTCGGCCTCGAGCCGGGCATCGTCCATCAGCAGCCGCGAATACCACAGCCAGCGGGTGCCGATGCGGCGGAAGAGCAGGCGGTACTTGGCCGGCTCCGGGCTCTCCCAGCGCTTGAGACGGAGGTGCCGGGCGGAGACCGGCCGGGGGAGGGGACGGGCGGTCATCTCGAGGTAGGTGACGACGGTGCCGAGATGGCCCGGCTCGATCGGGATCAGCGCCATAGGCTCTTCCCGGGTCGGGGAGGAGGACCGCACGGCGCGCGGTGAAGGAGGTCCCCTGCCGGGCGCGCGGGAAGCCGGATGCTCATCCTGCGCCGATGCCTTGACCGGCGGCGAGTTTCAACCGCCCTCATTCCCTTGCCCCCCTAGGGGAGAGGCTAGAGCAGGAAGTCGCTGGCGATGATCGCATGGCCGGCGACGGGATCGACCTGGATGATCAGGTCGGCATTGCCGTCGCCGTTCACGTCGCCCTCGACGAACCAGCTCGCCCCCGACTGATAGGCGCGAAGCTCGCCCGCGGTGTGGCTGAAGGCGTCGGAGCCGATGAAGCTGAAAGCCTGGTCCCCTGCCGCGCCGGTATTGGCGTCGACCCGGGTGAGGTCGATGTGGTCGGAGACATATTCGAAGTCGAGGATGTGATCGGTCTTCGCCGCCGTCGATTCCGCTGCGGACTGGTAGACGTAGAGGTCGTTGCCGAGCCCGCCGCGCATCGTGTCGGCGCCTAGGCCGCCCTCCAGCCAGTCGCTGCCGCCGAGCCCATACATCGTGTCGTCGCCCGCGCCGCCGACGAAGGCGTCGTTGGCCGGGCCGCCTGCGAACGTGTCGTTGCCGGCGCCGCCGTAGACGCTGAGCGCCCCGTCGGTCTCGGCATAGCCGTTGAAGAACAGGCTTTCGTCCGCGAGTAGCCCGCCGCCGTAAACGGTGAGGCGTCCGCCGGCGGGGACGTTCGCGTCGACGGTGGTGATCGAATAGGTGACGTGCTCCGTGCCGCCCGCCGCAGTGCCGCTCAGCAGGCTGAGATTCTCGACGCCCGAAAGCGAGTTCGCACCCAGCGTGAGGTTGTAGTTGCCGAGCAGGCCGACCGTGTCGGTGCCCGCGCCGCCGACGATCGAGTCGGCCGCGGTGAAGGCGGCGCCGAAATAGACGTAATCGTTGCCGCCGCCGCCGTTCGCCGTGTCGTTGCCGCCGGAGGAGAGGTCGAGGACGTCGTTGCCCGAACCCATCGTGATCGCGTTGTCGAGCGTGTTGCCGGCCACCGTCTGGCCGGTCGCCGACGTTCCGATCAAATTCTCGACGTTGGCCGCCAGCGCGTAGATCGCCGCCTGCGTGCCGAGCGCGGTGCGGATCGTGTCCGTGCCTTCTCCGGCAAGCTCCGTGACGGTGTCGGCGGCGCTGTCGACGACGTAGACATCGTCGCCGGTGCCGCCCGTCATCGAGTCCGCCCCGGTTTCGCCGTTCAGGACATCGTTGCCGCCATTGCCGGTCAGGCTGTCATCTCCGGCGCCTCCGAACAGCATGTCGTCGCGGGCGCCGCCGGCCACCGCGTCGTTGCCGCTCGTGCCGCCGATGGCGGGCGAGAGGCCGCCGAAATTAGCCTCGGTGAGATCGGTCGCGGCGATGCCCTGGAGGACGATGAGGTCGACATAATGGTCGCCGCCGCCATTGCCGTCGACCTGAACGACGGTATCGGTGCCCTTCTGGAGGAGCTGGAAGTAACCGGAGGCGAAGGTATTGCTTCCCGAAATCGAGCCCGTGAGCAGCTCGGTCGCCGAAAGGGGGAGGTCGAGAACGTCTCCTCCTGTCCCGACGGTGAAGTCGGTGACGGCAAGGGTGCCGGCGAGGTTGAAGCGGTCGCCCCAAATCCGGATTCGATCGCTTCCGCCGCCCAGGGTCAACGTGGTCGATCCGCTGACACCGCCGACCCCGAAAATGTCGTTGCCCTCGCCGCCGTCGGCGAACCAGGCCGCCGGACTGTAGCAATGGAGATCGAAGGAATCGTCCCCGTCTTCACCATAAGCGTAAGCGGCCTTACCGCCCCCGCTGGAAGATTGCATGATGATGATGTCGTCTCCGCCGCCGGCATGAGCGACGTCGGCGCCGTCGCCGAGGAAGATGAAATCCTTCCCGCTGCCGCCCTTAACCGTGTCGTCGCCGGCGGCGCCGTTGAGATAGCCGCCGCCATCTCCGCCGTCGATCGAGTCATTTCCTCCACCGCCGTCGATCGAATCGTAATCGGCGCCGCCGATCAGGGTGTCCGCTCCGCCTTCGCCCGAGATTGTGTCGCGTCCGCCATGACCCTCGATCCGATCCGCGCCGCTCGTTCCGGTCAACGTCTCGTCGGCACTTGTTCCGATCAACGTGATGCCCGCAGGCTCGCTTCCGTCGGCGGAATAGCCGAGATTGTCCTGGGTGAAGCTCGCGAGGTCGGAATTCTTGAAGGTCACCGCCGTACGATAATCGAAGGTCGCGCCGGCGCTTCCGTCTCTATCGATCTGGAGAAGGGTGTCGGAACCGTCCTGGATCAGTCGAAGGTGCCCCGTTCCGAACGGGTTCGAGACCTGGTCCCAGCCTTGGAGGCTGTTGACCAGCCAGGCGTCGAGATCCACCTTGTCTCCGGCACCGCCCGTTGCGAAATCGCGGACGATGACCGAGCCATATTGGGAGAGGAGCTGCTGGCTGTCCTCCAGGCTCAGCAGGTCGCGTCCCGAACCGAGCGTGATGTCCGCCGTGCCCTGAAGCCAGCCGATATGGATGACGTCGTCGCCCGAACCGCCGTCGAGCTTGAAGAGGTGGTAAGGCCCGTAGCCGTAAAGAGAGAAGGTATCGTTGCCCTCGCCGCCCTCCGCGGTGACGGTGTCGCCCACGGGATTGTAGTCGCGGCGAATGTAGAAGCTGTCGGCGCCCGCATCGCCCTGGAGCAGCTGAGTGCCGCCCAATTGCGACTCGATATAATCGTTGCCGTCGCCGCCGCGGACGATGTCGTTTCCGAAGCCCGGGTACAGAATGTCGTCTCCCGCTCCGCCGTCCAGGATGTCGTCGCCGCCCTCGCCCTGGAGATAGTCCCGGTCGTCGCCGCCGCTGATCGAGTCGTTGCCGCTCCCGCCCGAGATGACGTCGGCCCCGCCGAGGCCGTCGATCATATCGTTTCCGGCGGCGCCTAGGAGCGCGTCGCGGCCGGCGGTTCCGGTCAGCGTTAGTCCAGCCGGAATGCTTCCGTCGCTTGGGAAGCCGTCGAGATTCTCATAGGCGAAGGTCGACGCATCGACGTTCTTGAAAGTGATCAGGGTAGCGAAGCCGTTGCCGCCGCCGTCGGAATCGATCTGCAGCAAGGCGTCGGCGCCGCTCTGCGTAATCCGCAGGTGGCCGGAGGCGAACGGGTTCTGGTTGCGGTCCCAGTTGGAGAGCGCCGAACCGAGCATGTCGCTGAAGTCGAGCCGATCGCCGCTGGGGCCGGTCGCGAAATCGGTGACGGTGATGACGGCGGAGGCGGTTGCGGCGCCGTAAATCCCCAGAGTGTCGATCCCGGCGCCGAGCGTCAGCGAATAGATTCCTCTGGGGTAGCTTATCCTGATCACGTCGTCGCCGTCGCCGCCATCGAAGGTGAGGCTGCTGCTCTGCGCGAACAGCGACGCATCGAGACGGTCGTCGCCGTCGCCGCCGCCGATCAGGATCGAGGCCGCCACACCGTGCTGACTTACGCTGAAGTAATCGGCGCCGCCGCCGCCATAGAGAACGTCGGAGCCGTCCTGCGATTCGAAACTGTCGTCGCCGTCGCCACCCTCGGCATAGTCGTCGCCCACACCGAGGAGGAAGTAATCGGATCCGGCCCCGCCGTAGAGGAAGTCGTTGCCGTTCTGGCCGTCGAGCCTGTCGTTATCGTCGCCGCCGAACAAAGTGTCGGAGCCGTCGCCCCCGTTCAGCCGGTCGTCGCCGGCAAGCCCGTCGATGCGATCGTCGCCGCTGGTCCCGTTCAGCGTCTCGGAGGCGGCGGTGCCGGTGATCGTCGTCATGTATCATTCCCCTCCCGAAGGCAAAGGTGCCAGGCCCTGAAATCGCCTGGACGCGCCCCGTGGGACCCCCGCCGGCACAGGGACGCGGCTGTCGCACGTTTTTAAAAAAAGCTCAAGCCGCCAGCACTTTAGGCTTGCTCTTCAAGCGTCTTTCGAAAGCTCCTTCGAGAGCTTCGGCGGCACGGACGTGGCCGCGGGCCGTACGGCGTCAGCGCCAGGCGGCCTGGGGCGGGAGGCTCATCAATATCGCCTCGACGTTGCCGCCGGTCTTGAGGCCGAACAGCGTGCCCCGGTCGTAGAGCAGGTTGAACTCGGCGTAGCGGCCGCGCCATTCGAGCTGCTTCGTCTTGTCGGCGGCGGTGAAGGGGGTGTCGAGACGGCGGCGGACGAGGCGTGGGAAGATGTCGAGAAAGGCCTCGCCGACGTCGCGGGCGAAGGCGAAGGTCGCGTCGAAGGCGGCCGGGGCGGCGCAGTCGAGATGGTCGAAGAATAGGCCGCCGACGCCGCGGTGGACGCCGCGGTGGGGGAGGTAGAAATAATCGTCGGCCCACTTCTTGAAGCGATCGTAGAAGGTCTGGTCGTGGGCGGCGCAGGCGGCGCGAAGGCGGGCGTGGAAGTCGGCCGTGTCCTCTTCGTAGGGGATGGGCGGATTGAGGTCGGCGCCGCCGCCGAACCAGCGCTTGGTGGTGGCGAGGAAGCGGGTGTTCATGTGGACGGCCGGGACGTGCGGATTGGCCATGTGGGCGACGAGGCTGATGCCGGTGGCGAAGAAGCGCGGATCCTCGGCGGCGCCGTTGATGGACGCGGCGAAATCGGGATCGAAGCGGCCGGCGACGGTGGAGACGTTGACCCCGACCTTCTCGAACACCGCGCCGTTCATCAGGCCGCGCACGCCTCCGCCGCCCGGAGATCCGTCGGGATCGAGGCGGTCCCAGGGCGTGTAGTCGAAAGCGGCCGACGAGCCGGCCTCGCGCTCGATCGCCTCGAATTCGGCGCAGATCCGGTCGCGAAGCGATTCGAACCAGTCGCGGGCGGATTGCTGCTGGGGATCGAGGGGGGCCATCGCGGCAGCCGATGCCCCCGCCGGCGGCGCGTTGCAAGGGGCGGAGGGGAGTCAGCCGGGCCAGAGGCGGGTCTGGCGGACCGCCTCGGCGAGGCCGATTCCGGCGGCGACGGCGAGGTTCAGCGAGCGGGTCCCGGGGACCTGGGGAATGCGCACGCGAAGGTCCGAACGGGCGTGGACGTGCTCGGGCGCGCCGCGGCTTTCGGAGCCGAACAGCAAGGTGTCGGCGGGCTCGAATCGGGCTTCGGGCAGGGGGATGGCGCCGGAGGTTGTGAAGAGGACGAGTCGGCCGGGCAGGGCGGCCTCGAAGGCGGCCCAGCCGGAATGGCGGGTGACGGCGGCCAGCTCGGCATAGTCCATTGCGGCCCGCTTCAGCGCCCGGTCGGAATAGGGAAAGCCGCAGGGCTCGATCAGGTCGAGTGGGACTGCGAGGCAGGCGGCGAGACGGAGGACGGTTCCGACGTTGCCGGCCTGGTCCGGCTGGTGGAGGGCGAGGCGCATTCGGGTGACATGCTGCCGGCGGCGGCGGGAAGCAATCGACCCCCGCTGCGGGAAGAACTCATCGACCCGGAACGGCTGGGGCGATTTTCAGACCCGATAAAACTGACTTTCTGCGGTCACCGCGCAGAACCGGCTACCGCGGGTGGCGCGGCTCGCGGGATAGGATCGCCAGGCGTCTCAGGATTGGCCCTTCGCGGCCGGCGAGGAGCTGCGCGCGGCAACCCGGCGTGACATAGCCCCGCTCCCCACGCGCTAAGGTTACGAGAACAATCTGACCGGGTCCTGCATCGAGCCGGCTCGATTCCGGGCCGATCCACTGGGTGCGGCCAACTCGGTAAGGGGCGTAGGCATAGCGTCCGGCCTCACCCTTGAGGGGGACGGCGATATCGACGAACTGCTGCTCGCGCTCGGGCGTTACCACCGTGGAGACATAGCCCAACCCGATGACGTCGGAATGCGTCCAGATCAGCTGCGCCGCCTCGTCGACAGACATAGACGCGATCTGCTGCGTGTTGCACGTGGTCGCGGCCGCCGGTTCCGCTACCGCCAGGCCGGCGGCCGCGAACGCGACCGCCGACCACCGATACCAGGGGCATGGTTCACGCATAAGCGACCTGTGCGAGATAAAGGTCCCCAAGAAGTGCGTCCCCAACAGTGTGGGACGCCGGGTATCCGACGGGCTCTCCCGACGCAAAGACGTTGTCGTCGACCCCGCCGAAATCTGGGACTCTAGCGCCGACGAGGTCGAAGGTGGTCATCGTTGTCGCTCCGCCCACGAGGTAGCGCAGGTGCTCCGGGATGCTCTCCGTCGCGCCGGCGGCTGCGGCTAGGACCGTCCCCGCCGCAAACGACGCGGCAATTGCACTGGACACCATAACGACGTCGGACGCGTAACCGGCCTGGGCCGACTGCACGGCGACGTCCGCTCCCGACTGCATCGGCGACTGCGCCGACCAGAGGCTGGACAACTCCACAAGCCACCCCCCCGCCGTCCTTAGGTATTCGATGCTTTGACCGTCGGTGAAGCTGTGGTCCATGAGAATAATGGCGTTTGGATCTTCGACAGGAGAATAGGCGCTGTATTTGTTGGTAATATAGAGGTCGCTGTTGATCATCGTGAGTTTGACCTCGAAATAGCCAAGAAACACGTCGACCACGTCAGTTCCAGGCCCCTTGTCGTAGATTGCCTTGACGCCATTCATGTCGGCCGAGATCCAATCGTCTCCGTCCATCGTGAAGATAAAGTCATTTCCGGCGCCGGTCGTCACCGTTGCACTCGACATGTCGTTTTGGAACCGGCGGGCGTTCCGCCGTGGTAAAGGTCCTGCAGGAACTGGCCGTTAGCATCGCGGTAGAAGTGGGTGAACTCGTGGGCGAGGATCCCCTCTAGCGAAGATTCCCAGTTGCTGCTGTTGATCTGGTCACGATCGATGGTGATGGTGACTGTGCTGCCGTTCTGGAAGCCTTGAGTGTGCATATCGGATTCGAAGAGCGGTGTGAACTGAACCGTAGCGCGCGACGTCGGGTCTGCAGCGCCCGGAAGTTGATCAGCGAAGTTGATCTGTAGCGTAACGCCACGATCCGCCATTTGATGAAGGGCCGCGGCCAAGCGTGGATCCCTCGCCACGCGGTCCAGAAAATCCATTACCTTTTCGGCCTGCTCTTTCGTAAGGTCGTGCAAGACGATCTTCGGTGTGTCAGAGGTCGCCGCGATCTCGATGTCAAACTTCGTGGTGTCGGACGGAACCTGCGCCGCGACTGTGGACCCGCCACCGCCGCCGCCCCCACTCGCGAACGAAGAAAATCCGCTAGAGGCCCATCCTCTCAGAAGCCAGCTCCAGTCGACTTCAGGAAGTCTGCGGCCGGTGACAACGATTTCCTCTTCTGCCATTCGATCCTCCAAAGACATCGTGCGTTGGGTATAAATGGCGGTCTCTATGGCCGGCGACGGGAAAATCTGGAACATCGGTAAAATACTGGCTGTTGTTTTCCAATTCGAGGTCCAAAAGGGACTATTTTAGCATGTTGCTTTAGGACCCCCTCCGGGTAGTGCGCCTTTTGCCTTACCGTGGGGGAATATTGTTTCGTCTCCGGGTTTTATCTCTGCTAGAGGGTTTGCAGTTCTGGGCGATGCGTGACCGTTAGCCACCATCGGGCACCGGCACTTCTCAGCGTGGGCCCTTCATCGTCACCCGTGGCAGATGGAATCGTTGCCCTTTTCATTGTCGGGCGGGTGGTGCCGTCCTCGCCGCGCTGCGGGGGCGGCGGCGGGCGTCCTTCTGGGAGGCGGTCATCGGGTCGGCGTAGCAAGACGCCTTTCCTCGTGCGTGACCCGGTGCCGGCCTCCGGGCCTCCCATTCAAAAACACCGTTGGCAAAGGCGGGTCCACGCGTCTATCAGGCGCGCCAAGCCGCCAGGGGGCACCCGACGCGGCGCTGTGCGAGCGTTCCCGGCGGCCGTCCTGCGCCGCGCAAAGGGATGTTTCGCGCATCCTGGTTCGAACCGCTGAAGGATCCTATGGCGAGCGTGGAACAGAGCGATGGCACGCAGGCCGCGACTCCCGACGAGGGCGTCCGCAGGCGCGATTTCATCAACATCGCGGCGGTAAGCGCGGCCGGAGTGGGCGGAGCGGCTTTGCTCTTCCCGCTGGTCAACCAGATGAACCCCTCGGCGGACGTGCTCGCGCTCGCCTCGATCGAGGTCGACATCTCGGCGATCCAGCCGGGTCAGGCGATCAAGACGACGTTCCGCAAGCAGCCGCTCTTCATCCGCCACCTCACGCCGGCAGAGATCCAGGCGGCCAATGCGGTCGACGTCGGCTCGCTTCGCGACCCGCAGAGCCTCGCCGACCGGACCAAGCCGGGCAAGGCGATGTGGCTGGTGACGATGGGCGTTTGCACGCATCTCGGCTGCGTTCCGCTCGGCGCCGGCGAAGGCGAGAATCGCGGTCCGTTCGGCGGCTATTTCTGCCCGTGCCACGGATCGGCCTACGATACCGCGGCTCGGATCCGTAAAGGGCCCGCGCCCAAGAATCTGGAAGTGCCGGACTATGCCTTCAAGTCCGACACCGTGCTTAGCATAGGCGAGGTGGCGTAAGATGAGCTTCTCCTGGGCTGAACCCTACGCGCCCAAGCATCCGCTGATGCGCTGGATCGACCAGCGCCTGCCGCTTCCCCGGCTGGTCTACGGAGCGATCGGCGGCGGCTATCCGGTGCCGCGCAACCTGAATTACTTCTGGAACTTCGGAGTCCTCGCCGGGCTCGCTCTGGTCATCCAGATCGTCACCGGAATCGTGCTTGCGATGCACTACGTTCCGCAGGGCGACCACGCCTTCCAGTCGGTCGAGCAGATCATGCGCGACGTCAACCAGGGCTGGTTCCTTCGCTACGCTCACGCCAACGGGGCGAGCTTCTTCTTCATCGTCACCTACATCCACATCTTCCGCGGGCTCTATTTCGGCTCCTACAAGGCGCCGCGCGAGCTGGTCTGGATGCTCGGCTTGGTCATCCTCCTGCTGATGATGGCAACGGCGTTCATGGGCTACGTCCTTCCCTGGGGGCAAATGAGCTTCTGGGGCGCCAAGGTGATCACCGGCCTGTTCGGGGCGATTCCCCTGGTCGGCGAGCCGATCCAGCAATGGCTGCTCGGCGGCTACGCTCCGGACCAGGCGACTCTGAACCGCTTCTTCTCGCTCCATTACCTGCTTCCGTTCGTGATCGCCGGAGTGGTCATCCTCCACATCTGGGCGCTCCACATCCCGGGCTCGTCGAACCCGACCGGAGTAGAGGTGAAGCGGGCGCAGGACACCTTGCCCTTCCATCCTTATTACACCGCGAAGGACGGCTGGTTCGCGCTGCTGTGCGTCACCCTGTTCGCGCTGGTTACCTTCTTCGCTCCGAACTATCTGGGCCATGCCGACAATTACATCCCGGCCAACCCGCTCTCGACTCCGGCGCACATCGTTCCCGAATGGTATTTCTGGCCGTTCTACGCGATCCTTCGCGCCTTCACCGTCGACTTCATCCTTCCGGCCAAGCTGTGGGGCGTGCTGGCGATGTTCAGCGCCATCCTCATTCACTTCTTCCTGTCGTGGCTCGATCCGTCGCCGGTCCGCTCCGGCAATTACCGGCCGCGCTTCCGCCAGTTCTTCTGGATCCTGGTCGCCGACGTCTTCGTCCTCGGCTTCTGCGGCGGGCGCCCGGCGGAAGAGCCGTACGTCATGATCAGCCAGCTCGCGACGATGTACTATTTCGCCCACTTCCTCATCATCCTGCCGATCCTTTCCAAGATCGAGCGGACGGAGCCTCTGCCCAGCTCGATCTCGGAATCGGTGCTGCACGGCGAGGACGAGGAGTCGGCACCGGCCCAGATCGGCGGGATCAGCCCCGCGGCCGCGCATTAAGGGGACAGTCGGGTCATGGTACGTTTCTTCGGCATCCTCATCGGGCTCGTCTTCGTCAGCGTCGCCGCCTGGTCGCTGGGCTGGGGCGTCTACACCTTCCTTAGCGAGCCGCGCGAAGAGAGTGTCGTGCGCCAGTTCCACGAGGAGCCGCGCCCCCTTCACCTCGCCTCCGACGGACCGCTCGGCAAATATGACCGCCAGCAGGTCCAGCGCGGCTTCCAGGTCTATAAGGAGGTCTGCTCCTCCTGCCACTCGCTCAACCTGGTCGCGTTCCGTAATCTCGAGGAGCTCGGCTACAGCGAAGCCGAGGTGAAGGCGATCGCCGACCGTTATCAGATCCAGGTGCCGGACCTCGATCCGAAGACGGGCGAGCCGACGGGCCGCAAGGCGATCCCGGCCGACCATTTCCCAAGCCCCTTCCCGAACGAGGTCGCCGCCCGCCAGGCCAATAACAATGCGCTTCCGCCGGACCTGTCGCTGATCACCAAAGCGCGCGAGGGCGGCGGTGCTTATGTCTATTCGCTCCTGACCGGCTATCGCGATCCGGCGACGTACAAGAACGAGGAGGGCAAGCCGCTTCCCGCCGACCAGCGGCCCGGTCCGACCTCGCACTTCAATCCGTGGTTCGCGAACCTGAACATCGGAATGCCGCCGCCGCTGAAGACCGACGGACAGGTCAGCTATGCCGACGGCACCAAGCCGACCGTCGACCAGATGGCTCAGGACGTCTCCGCCTTCCTGACGTGGACCGCGGAGCCCCGGCTCGAGAACCGCCACCGTGCGGGCCTCGCCAGCCTGATCTTCCTGATCTTCGCCACGATCCTCGCCTATCTGGCTTACCAGAATATCTGGCACGGCGGCGCCAGCCGGCGGGTGCGCGCCACCGGCCCGCTCGATCCGGAGAATATGGCGAAGAAGGATGCGGCGAACTCCGAAGCCGGGATGCTGGGCTGACCTGAACTCGTCGCCCGCAAGGCCCCATCAAAGTGTCACTTCGATGGGGCCCAAGGCCAGGGTCGGCGGCTTGAGCCCATTCCGTCGCCCCAGTGAGGCTGGGGCCCCGGCGGGTGAAAGGCTCCGTGTTCTTCACCCTCTGGGTCCCAGCCTTCGCTGGGACGACGTGCGACCGCTGTCCCCGCGAGGGACGGTAGAGGAACAGCGGCGCCTCCCGCCGCGTTTCGCTCCTGTACAATTCATTTACCGTTCACGGCGCGGGGCGGACCTTTCCCGCCCTGTCGGACGGCCTTCGGGAGAGTCGCTCATGTTCAATCCACGTCTTCGCGCCGCGGCGCTGGTCCTTGCCGGCACCGTCGGCCTCTCCGCCTGCGCCTATGGCGACGGCTACGGCTATGGCGGCGGCGTCTCGCTCGGCTACGGCGACGGAGGGGGCTATTGCGACCCCTATTACGGCTGCGACGAAGGCTATGGTTACGGCTACGGCTACGACCAGGGCTATGGCTACGGCGATCCTTGGTATGGCTGGTACGGCGGCTATTATTATCCGGGCACCGGCTTCTACATCTACGACCAGGGCGGCCGCCGCTATCGCTGGAACGACAATTACCGCCGCTACTGGGAAGGCCGGCGCGGCGGCTACCAGGGCCGCGACTGGAACGACCAGCGGTGGCAGCGCTGGGACGGCTATCGCGGCCAGAACGGCCAGGGGACCAACGGCCAGTGGCAGGGCCGGCGAGGTTCGGGCCAGGGCACGTACCAGCAGGGCCAGCAGTACCAGCAGGGCCAGCAGTACCAGCAGGGCCAGCAGTGGCAGCAGCGCCGGCAGCAATGGCAGCAGCAGGCCAGCCCGGAACAGCGCCAGCAATGGGAGCAGCGCCGCCAGCAGGCTACCCCGGAGCAGCGTCAGCAATGGCAGCAGCGCCGCCAGCAATGGCAGCAGGCGACCCCCGAGCAGCGCCAGCAATGGCAGCAGCAGCGCCAGCAGCAGCAGGGCACGACCGGCAGCACCGGGACTTCCGGCACACGCGGCGGCGGTCGCTGGCATCGCGGCGGGTAGAGCGGGGTCGAGTGCGAGCCTGATCCGCACCCTGACCCCGAACACCCCCGTCATACTGAACGTGTTTCAGCATCCGGCGACGAGCCGCCTCGCCGCTTGAGACTGGACTCCGAAACAAGTTCAGCGCGACGCCCGCGCCGCAACGAAGGGTGTCGGGTGCCCAACTAGTTGCTTTGCTTCGCCCTACGCTTCCGGAGAGGGTCTCCGGCGCATCAGGACGATCGAGGTGAAGGTAAGGACGGGGATGCCGTCCTGGTTGGTGACGACGGTAGCGGAGCGGAAAGAGCCGATTTCGGGCTTGCTTCGCGACGGGCGGATATCGACGATTTTGCTCGAGACGTTCAGCGTGTCGCCGGGATAGACGGGCTTCAGCCAGCGCAGCTCGTCGATCCCGGGCGAGCCGAGGCCCGCTTGCTCTTCCTTGACGACGTGGCGGGCGATCACGGCCATCACCATCGCGCAGGTGTGCCAGCCGCTGGCGGCGAGACGGCCGAAATGGGTCTTTGCAGCCGCTTCGTCGGATAGGTGGAAGGGCTGGGGATCATATTTGCGGGCGAAGTCGAGCACTTCCTCGCGGGTCACCTCATAGCTTCCGAAAAGGGTTTCGGCGCCGAGCTCCAGATCGTCGAGATAGATCAAGTCGCGCTCCCGGGTTCAGCGTCTAAGAAAAGGGGCGAGGGTCGCGGCGCTTCCGTCATTGGCGAGCGGAGCGACCCCCGCGAGGCCGGCGACGAACGAATAGACGTCGACATTGTCGAACACCGGCGGCGCGGCACGGTGCGCCACGCCGGGACCGGCGGCGAGGAACAGGGCCCGCATGTCGGGATCCTGATTGTCGTAGCCGTGATTGCCGAGGTCGAACGGCGTCGGCGGCTCGCGCCCATAGAGCAGCCAGCCATGCTCGGCGAGGCAGAAGATCGGCTGGACGCGGGGGTTGCGGCCGTAGTGGAAGCGGGCCGGAAGCTCGCTTTTGCGCCAGCATTCGAAATGAGGGTGCCGGCCGAGCAGCTTGCCTTCGATCTCGGCTTCATGGCCGGCGACGGGGGCGAGAGCCATGAAGGGGCCGTCGCTGACGACGTGGATCGCCGCCGGATCGACCATCCGGTCGACCCGCACGACCCGCTCGGGGCTGGTCGACTCCATACCGTGGTCGGAGACCACGACCAGATTGGCCGGCTGACCCATCGACTCGAGCGCCCGGCGAAGATAGCCGAGCTCCGAATCGACCTCGGCCACCGCGGCGTTCACCTCGGCGCTGTCCGGGCCGAAATCGTGGCCCGCCGTATCGACGATGTCGAGGTAGAGGGTGAAGAAGCCGGGACGGCTGGCAGCCGGGCGGCGAACCCAGTCGAGGACGGTATCGACGCGCTGGCGGCCGGTGATGTTCTGGTCGTAGCGGATCCAGGCGAAGGGCCGCCTGTTGCCCCAGGCCGACTCGGCGCCGGGCCACATTGCGGTGCCGGTGCGGATTCCCTGCTTCTCGGCAGTGATCCAGATCGGCTCGGCCGCGTCCCACCAGAACGCCTTGTTGGCTTCGGCGTTGCTGATCTTGAACAGCACGCCGGGCCTTCGCGGATCCTCCATATTGTTGTCGATCACGCCGTGGCGATCGGGGCGCAGGCCGGTGACGAGGGTATAGTGGTTGGGGAAGGTCTTGGAGGGGAAGGAGGGGCGCATCGCCGCCTTCACGCCCTGTGCGGCGAGGGCGTCGAGGTTCGGGGTGATCGCGCGGTCGAGATAATCGGGCCTGAAGCCGTCGATCGAAACGAAAATGGTGACCGGCGCCCGCCGCTCGGCCGCCGCCCCGAGGGACGAAGGGGAGGAGGCGGCCGCTTCGACCGACGAAGGCGTGTGGCGGGCCGCGCACGCCCCGACCGTGAGGAGGAGGGGAAGGAGGAAGGCGCGAAGCAAGCGCATCGCGTCAGACGTTGAACCGGAAGAGCAGGATATCCCCGTCCTGGACCACATATTCCTTGCCCTCCGAGCGCATCTTTCCAGCCTCCTTGGCCCCCGCCTCGCCGCCGAACTTGACGAAGTCCTCGTAGGCGATGGTCTCGGCGCGGATGAAGCCGCGTTCGAAATCGGAGTGGATGACCCCGGCCGCCTGCGGCGCCTTCGAGCCCTCCTCGACCGTCCAGGCCCGCGCCTCCTTGGGGCCTGCGGTGAAGAAGGTGATGAGGTGGAGAAGATCGTAGCCGGCGCGGATCACGCGCGACAGGCCCGCCTCGCCGAGCCCGAGATCGGAGAGGAACTCGCCCCGGTCCTCGGGCGCCATGGTGACGATCTCCGCCTCGATCGCCGCCGAGACGATGACCGCGCCGGCGCCTTCGGCCGACGCACGCTCGATCACCCGGGCGCTGTGGGCATTGCCTTCGGCCGCGTCGCCCTCGTCGACGTTGCAGACGTAGAGGACCGGCTTGGCGGTGAGCAATTGGGCGCGGTCGAGGGCGAGCTTCTCCTCGGCGTCCTTCGGGACGGTGAGGCGGGCGGGCTTCGACTCGCGGAGCAGATCGAGCGCCTGGCCGAGGACGGAAGCCTGGACCTTCGCCTCCTTGTCGCCCTGCTGGGCCTTCTTGACGAGGTTGGGGACGCGCTTTTCGAGGCTGTCGAGATCGGCCAGCATCAGCTCGGTTTCCACCGTCTCGGCGTCGGCGACCGGATCGACCCTGCCCTCGACATGGGTGACGTCGCCGCCCTCGAAGCAGCGAAGCACGTGGACGATGGCGTCGACCTCGCGGATGTTGCCCAGGAACTGGTTGCCGAGCCCCTCGCCCTGCGAGGCGCCGCGCACCAGGCCGGCAATGTCGACGAATTCCAGCTGGGTCTCGATCTCCTGCGCCGATTTGGCGATCCGGGCGATCTCGTCGAGGCGCGGATCGGGAACGGCGACGCGGCCGACATTGGGCTCGATCGTGCAGAAGGGGTAGTTGGCCGCCTGCGCCGCCGCCGTCTCGGTCAGGGCGTTGAACAAGGTGGACTTGCCGACATTGGGAAGGCCGACGATGCCGCAACGAAAACCCATTTAACTGACGCCTTGATCCAAGGTTGGAGACGGGGGCGCGATAGAGGGAAGTAGGCCCCGGCGCCAGCCCGGCGAGCGGCGCCACGCGGGTCGGGGGGACGCCGCCGGCCCGCGGCCGGGCTCGATGCGGCGGGCTGGGCCCGCGCCACCGGCCGCCGCGTGGAGCGGGCGCCGGCTCGGCGTTCCTTAACTCCTGTCGCGATAGAAGAGGGAATGACCGAAGTTGCCCGCTTCATCCTCGGCATGGCCGCGTCCGTCGCGGCGGTTCCGCCGGTGCTCATCGCCTATCTTACGCCGCGTTACGTCCCGAGCGAGGATCTCGTCCGGCTGGCAGAAGATCCCGGGACAGCCGAGGGTCCAGGACGGGCGCTGGAGCGACGGCTGCGGCGCTGCACCGGCGGACTCGACACGAGTCCGCTGCGCGCTTCGGAAGGGCGCTTCTTCCTACGCTCCTGGGAAAACGATGCCGGCTTGCTTGCGACAACGTCCATCTCCTGCACGGCCGGTCGTTGCGACGTGCGGGCGACTGCCCTGATCGAGCGGCGCGGGATGAAAGTATTCGGCTGCGCCGGCAATGGACGCATCTACCACTGAGCGTTTCAGTCTCTCGCCCGACGGCGTTGCGAAAACGCGCCGACGGCGGCCGGGAAGAGGCGCGGCTTCGCTTGCGAATGCCACCTCGGCGAGACGGGCGTTCCCTACGGCTGGCAGTAGCGATTCTAATCCTGAAGGCGTAGCGCGACTTCGCTCATGAAGCGGACGTCGTCGCCCTTGGCGAGCCACGGCGCCTCGGACGCGATGGCGCCGAGCGTGTCGGCGAGGGCGTCCGTCTCGGTCTTGGCGTAATTGCCGAGCACGTGGCCGGTCACGCGGTCCTTGTGGCCGGGATGGCCGATGCCGATCCGCACCCGGCGGAAGGCGTTGCCGACATGCGCCTCGGCGGAGCGCAGGCCGTTATGGCCGGCGGTTCCACCGCCGACCTTCACCTTGACCTTGAAAGGGGCGAGATCGAGCTCGTCGTGGAAGATCGTGACGTTGCCGACGTCCTTCTTGAAGAAGTCCAGGGCGGCCCGGACCGAACGGCCGGAGTCGTTCATGAAGGTCTCGGGCTTCAAAAGCAGGATCCGCTCCGACCCGATCCGGCCCTGCTGGGCCCAGCCCTGGAACGCCTTTTTGGGCGGCTCGAAGCCGTGCACTTCGGCGATGGCGTCGATTGCCATGAAGCCGACATTGTGCCGGTGCATCGCATATTTCGTGCCCGGATTGCCGAGGCCGACCCAGATCTGCACGGGCTCGAAATCCCAATCGGTGGCTTCAGGCGCATCGAGGGGCTGGCCCGGCACCTCCACCGGCTTCACGCCGAAGAAGGGGCCGAACCAGCTTAGCAGTCCCAAGATCAGCCCTCCTGGGCCGGGTGGTCCTCTGCCTCGTCGCCGGCGGTCGCGTCGGTCGCCGGGACCTCGTCGGCAGGCGCCTCGGCCTCGGCCGCGGCGTCCTCGGCATCCATCACCGCTCCGGAAGAGGGGACGATGGTGGCGATGGTGAAGTCGCGGTCGGTGATCGCGCTCTCGACGCCCTTGGGGAGGCAGACCGAGGAGATGTGGAGCGAATCGCCGATGTTGAGGCCCTTGAGGCTGATCTCGATCTCGTCGGGGATCTCGGCCGCGTCGCAGACCAGCTCGAGCTCGTGACGAACCGCGTTCAGGACGCCGCCGCGCTTGATGCCGCGGCATTCCTCTTCGCCGCTGAAGCGGATCGGCACGTTCACATGCACCTTCGAATGCTCGGAGATGCGCAGGAAATCGACATGCAGGGGCCGGTCGGTGACCGGGTGGAACTGGACGTCCTTGGGGAGGGTCCGGGCGGTGGCGCCGCCGGCGACCTCGATCATCACGACCGAGTTCATGAAGTGGCCGGTGTTCAGCATCTTCATCAGGGCCTTTTCCTCGACGTGGACGGCGAGGGGCTCTTCACGGTTGCCGTAGACGACGGCGGGGACGCGGCCTTCGCGACGCATGGCACGGGAGGCTCCCTTGCCCGCCCGCTCGCGCGTCTCGGCCGACAGCGTAAGCTGTTCGCTCATGTGCATGTCTCCAAAACTGGGGTTTGCATAAATGCCCGCGCTCACGCCTCCAGGGATGACCATGAACGGGGAAGCGGCGCCTGTAGACGAGGGGCGCGGCCGAGGCAAGCTTCGCGCCCGGTTGCAGGCGCCGCACGCCTCGTCTAGCAGCGGCCTTGCAGTGCCCCTGTGGCGGAATTGGTAGACGCGCTCGACTCAAAATCGAGTTCCGCAAGGAGTGCCGGTTCGATTCCGGCCGGGGGCACCAGCGTTCGTGACGCCGAAGGGGAGTTCGCGCTGAAGCGCCGCGCCGCCTTCGCCGGCGCCCGGCGCGGACCGGGGCATGGATGGGACGGATGCGATCCTCGAAGGCCGGGCTCGGCGGCACTCCGACTAAGTCAAGGCGGGGTTCCGATCCGTGCCGGCAGCCGGCGCTGATCCGTCGGTTGCTGCGCGCGAAGGATCGAATGGACGCGGCCTCGCACGAGCCATGGCCGATCCGCCGGCTCGCCGCTGCCAGCGGAGTGTCCGAGGCTCATTTCGCCCGCTCGTTCAAAGTCGCGTTCGGGTTGCCGCCGCATCGCTATCTCCTCACCCGCCGCATCGAACGGGCGAAGGCGCTCCTACGGGACACGACGATGGCGGTGACGGAGATCGCCTTCGCGACCGGCTGGGAGAGCCTCGGCACGTTCGGCCGCGTCTTCCACGATATCACGGGAGAGAGCCCGACCGACCTTCGCAGACGCGAGCAGGCCGCCGCGCAAGCGCTGGGTCGGGTTCCGCACTGCTTCGTCAGCGCCGCCTACCGGCCGGACCTCACTATGGCAGTTTCGGAGAAGCGGCGCCGCGCGGCGGAAGCTAATTCCGGTGCCGAACAAGAGGAGCCGACATGACCCAGAAGGTAGCCGTCGCCGGCATCTACGTCCGGGACCAGGACGAAGCGCTGGACTTCTACGTGGAGAAACTCGGCTTTCGGGTCCATACCGATGCGCGCAACGGCGAGTATCGCTGGCTCACGGTGGAACATCCCGATCAGCCGATGTTCCAGCTCGGCCTGTTCAGGCCGCAGCCGCCGACGGTCGACCAGGCGACGGCGAGGACGCTTGACGAAGTCGTCGCCAAGGGGGCCATGCCGCCGCTGGTTCTGATCGTCGACGATTGCCGTGCGGCCCATGAGCGTTTCCGGGACCGCGGCGTCGAGTTCATCCAGGAGCCGATCAGCCGCTTCGGCAGCGTCGACGCAAGCTTCCGCGACCCGTCCGGGAATGGCTGGAAGCTGATCGAGCCGCGGTGATGCACGCCCGCTTCTTTTCGACCACGAGAGGCGCCGAAGGCGTTTCCAACGGGGAGAGAGCCATGACCCCCAATCCTCGCTTCAGGCGCGCTCACCGCGCAGTCTCGAGCCTATTCACCCTTTGCGTTGCCCTGAACTTCGTCGCCATGGGCCGGGGCCCAGTGCCAGCGTGGATCACTTATTCGCCCCTTCCTCCGCTGTTCCTGCTGATGCTCACGGGCCTCTACATGCTCGTTCTGCCCCATGCCCTGCGCTGGCGCACGCGCTGGCGCGCCTCGTCGCAAGGCATCGCGCGGTGACGGATTTCCCCCTTTCCCTAACGGGGAGAGGGAAGCCCTATTTCACCTGCGCCCTGAACTTGATGGTGAAGCTGGAATTGGCCGCCATCGTGCCCTGGAGGGCGAACTTCACCGCCTTGACGTTGGCGTCGTAGCCCGAGGCGGGGGTGTAGCCGTAGGTCGAGCCGTTGCTCGAATAAGCGACGTTCGCCGCGGCGAGGGTCACTCCGCTGGTCCCGGCGGTGAGCAGGAACGGGTCGGTGCCCGCCTGGGCAGAGTCGAAGTCCGCATTGTAGAATTTGACGTTCGCCGGGAGGGTGTCGGAGAGGACTAGGCTCGCCGCGTCGACCGGGCTGCCGCCCGTGTTCGCCACCGTGATCGTATAGACGACGTCCGAGCCGGGCGTGTTGAACCGGGCGATCCCGGTCGTCGCGAGCGGCGCCGAACTCTTCGTCGTCGCGATGCTGGGCATCGGGCAGAAGCTCAGCGCCGAGATTCCGAAGGCCTGCTGGCCGGTGGTCTTTTCCTTCCCGGTGTAGGGATAGTTGCCGTAGCGGATCGTGACCGAGGTGACCGGCTGGGCGAAGCTGATGGCGATGTCGCCGTCGTCGCTGCCCGTGTTGGTATTGGTCGAAGTGCCGAGCGCCTGACCGGACGCGAGCGAGGCGTAGGTGGCGTTGGGGCCGAGCACCAGGGTCGGAGTCGTGCTCGGAATGCTCAGCGTCGGCTGGTAGGTCGTCGCGCCGTTGAACCCCTCGATCATCAGCCAGTCGCGATACTGGTCGCTGGAGAAATCGATGTCATGGACGGCGATCGCCATGTCCCGGATCGGGGTGGCGAAGGTGAAGGTCACCTTGATGAAGCCCGTGGTGAAGCCGGTGTTGCTGCGCGCGGAGAAGGTGCCGCCGACCGCCAGAGTGTTGCCGGTCCCGATGCCGGTGATCAGGTTGCCGATGGCGGGGAGCTGGATGTTGCCGCTGCCCGTGTTGACGGTGCTAAGGCTAAGCCCGTTGGTGGCGAAGCTGGTGGTGAAGTTCTGGGTCGCGCCGCCGCTGGTCGAGGCGGTGTAGGTATAGCTTCCGGCATAGCTAAGGCTTCCCGCCGGGCGGCTGTTGAAGCTGAAAGCATAGCCGTTGGCGGCGCTGCACGTCCCCGCGGCGGCGGGCACGGCCCACGCCATGAGGAGGGCCGCGGCCGCGAGCCGCAACGCCGCTTCGATCAGTCGAGCCAAGCTTTTCCTCCCCCCCGGGAGAGGGGGTAGCCGGATCATGGTTGAAAGGTAGTTAACCACGGCCCGCTTCACCGCCGACCCAGGCCGAGCGACTGAAGGCTGAGCTGGTCGAACTTGAAGCGCATCGTCACGTAGGGGCCGCTGCGGGTGTAGCGGGCATCCTCGAAGTCGCGGTCGTGGAAGCCGGCGACGTTCCAGCCGATCGACAGCCGGCCGTTGGCGAAGGGCTTCACCCCGACGCTGGGGCCGGCGGACCAGGAAACGGAGCGGCCGCCTAGGCCGGCGCGAACCGTTCCGGCCACGCCGATGTCGATCGTGTCGGAGAGGTCGAAGCGGAGGTCGCCGCCGGCGACGTTGCTCCAGCCGCCGATATCGTCCGCACCGACCCGCTCCGAGACGTAGCGCGAGCCCCAGAAGAGCGAGACTTCGGTCCGGGCGGACGGCGAGTAATCGACCGAAAGGCTGTTCACGACCCGGCGCGAGCGGGCGTCGCCGGAGACGGTGAGCGGGGTGCCGAGCGCGCCGCGAAGGCCGGCGACGGCGCCGACCACCCGGTCGTCGCGAAGCTCGAGCTTGTCGAGCCACGACCAGGCGCTGCCGGCGGGACGGTGGGCCCAGCTGAACTGAAGGTTGGCGGTCCGGGTCTCCTGCCCGCCGGGACCCTTGGCGGTGAACCAGTTGAGCGCGCCTCCGGCGGCGCTGCCCTCGCCGATCTGGCGAAGGGCGGCGGCGGTGAAGCCCCAGCGGTCCTCGGTCTCGCCATGGCGGTATTCGGCCCGGCCGGTGAGGCTCCAGCGGTCGGCGCGGTAGGTCGCGCCGGCGGTGACGGCGGTAAAGTCCTCGGTGATCCCGCCGCTTCCGACGAAGCCGCCGCTGGCGACGGGGTGGAGCGGGTTGAGGACGCGGGCCGGGTCGATCCCGCCCAGCGTCTTGTTCGAATCGAGGCTGAAATCGACCGACCAGTGCCTGTCGAGCACGAGCGATTGGGAGAGGCCGAAGGCGGCGAAGGTGCGCGGCCCGTATTCGGCGATGTTCTGCAGGTTGCCGCTGACCGCGACCCGCGCCCCCGCCCAGGGCTGGAGGTCGAAGCCGATGCGGGCGGTGCGGGCGTCGACGTCGCGGCCGTCCGCGATCTCGTAGGTGCCGACGAGCTGGACGGCCGGCGAGAAGGCGTAGCGGGCGCTCAGCCGATGCTTGGCCGGAAAATCGACGCTCTTCGCCTGGCCCAGCGGGATCTCGGTCTGGCCGTCGAGCTCCAGCTTGTTGCCGAGGACGCGCTTGGTGGCGCCGAGCTGGAGGAGGGTCGAGCGCGCGGTCCGCCCGTCGGCGAGGCGATCGTCGGCGAAGGTGAGGCCGGCGCGGCCCGACAGGGTCTTGCCGCGATATTCGAGCAGGCCGCGCGCGGCGATCCGTCGTGCGTCGCTGGTCAGATAATCCTCGACCCAGCCGCTCCCGGAGAGGGAGAGGGTATCGGTGAGCGCCACCCGGCCGTCGAAGCCGAGCTTGCGGGTGCCGTTCTCGCCGGCGTTGGTCTGGCCGAGGCCGAAGCCGTTGTCCTGCTGATGGGCGTAGGCGAGCAGGTCCCAGCGCGAGCCGTGATGCTCGGCTTCCACCGACCAGGCCGTGGCGGTGCCGGTGGAGGCGCCGGTGGCCGCGCCGCCCTTGGCGTGGGTGTCGCTGACGGCGACCTCGGCCCGGATCTCGGTCGAGGCGGAGGGGCGATAGCGGACGTCGGCGCCGACCAGGTCGGAGCGGTGGGTCTCGTCGGCGTCGCGGACCGCGGTGGCGGCGACCTGGACCTTCTGGTCGGCCGAGCGCCACGCGACGCGCCCGCCGGCATTCAAGGTGCGGCCGGCGGTTCCGTCGACCTCGTAATCGGCGACGATGAACTGCGGATCGAGATCCGAGGTGCGGCTAACGATCGGCTCGCGGAAGCGGATCGTTCCGGCGCGGTAGTCGATGTCGTAATCGGCGTTGCGGATGAGGAGACGGCTGTCGACGATCCGGTCCGAGCGAAGCCGGTCGCGAACCTCGATGGCGATCCGCTCGCTGTTGGGGAGGATGTCGCGGGCGCCGAGCGTATAGGGGCCGGAGAGGCCGTTGCCCTGCAATTCGTCGCGGCGGTGGCGGGTAGGCGTGTCGGAGGCGAAGGCGGTCGCGGCGAGGCGGCGGCCCTTATATTCCGCCTTCGCGCCGTTGAAGCTGCGCACGTAGCGGGCGAGGCGCGGCTCGTCGATGCCGGTCTCATAGTCGCCGAACAAAGCGTAGAATTGCGGCCGCTCCAGCTTCAGGTAGAGCTTGCGGACCGAGGCGGCGTCGAAGCGCCGCTCGCTGCGGTCGGCATAGACGGTATAATAGGCCTTCGGGTCGATCACGCCGGCGAAGCGGGTCTCGTCCTTCGCCTTGTCGCTGTCGTAGGACAGGGTCATCAGCCATTTGCCGCGGATCCTGCCCTTCGCGTAGAGCGCGAGGCGGCCGTCGGTCATGACCTTGTCGCGGCTGTCGCCGAGCCGCTCCATCTTCGCTCCGAGGCGGTTGTAGCCGAGCGTTCCTTCGGCGAGTCCGACGAGGGTCCAGGGGCGCTGGCCCGGGTCGAGCCAGGCCTCGACGCGCTGCTCGCGGACGGTGCGGTCTTCGCGGAAGTTGAAGCGAAGGCTGACGCTTCCGGAGGCGGAGGTCGGCTCAAGCTCGATATAGGCGATTCCGTCGTCGCCCTCGACGCGCCAGAAGGGGCGCGCGCGCTCCAGGCCGGCGAGCTGGCGCGCCTGCTGGGCGTCGGCCTCGACGGCGGGATAATAAGGGGCGGGAACCTCGAAATCGCCGACCAGGCCGTTGCGGACCGGGCGGCCGTCGCGGTCGGTCAGGCGGACGGCGAGGACGGGGCGGGTCACTCCGTCGGCGACCAGCACCGAGCGGTCGCGAAGGAGCTCGGCCTGCATCGGGCTTCCGCCGTAGCGGATCGTCCGGTCCAGCGCCTCGGCGAGGCTTCCGTCGGCGTTGCGGATCTCGGCGTGAAAGGCGGTGGCGCCTTCCTGGAGCGGAACGCCGCGCCAGACGCTGACGGCGATCCCCGCCGACTCGTCCTTGGTGGTGCCGTCGAAGGCGATCGGATCGACCGGCTTGCCGCCGACGGACAGCTTCACGATCTGGCCGGGGCGATGCTTGATGGCGATCCGGGTGATCGGCGCGCGCGGATTGTAGTCGGCGGCGGGGAACAGCCAGCCGGTGCCCGGCGCCTGGCCTGCGAGCCAGTTGCGGTCGGCGCCGGCGGCGGCGGCGTCGCTCGGCGGAGCGGCACGGCGGGCGCGGGCCGAGACGGCGTCGGAGCGCGGAGCGGAGGGCAAAGCGTGGAAGTCGACCCGCTTCAAGGCGCCGCCCATGCCCTCGACGAAGCGCGAAAAGGCGCGGCCGCCGGAGCGGGAGTCGCGGGCGCAGTCGGTCGCGGCGCGGTCGGCGGGAAGGGTGTTGTCGTCGAGCTGGACGACATGGGTGCCGGGGACGACGCCTTCGAAATGATAGCGGCCGTCGCTGTCGGTGACGGAATAGCTGCCGTCCTCGAGGAGGATGCGGACTCCGCCGATGCCGCGACCGCCGTCGCCCTGATCCTCTACTCCGCAGGCGCCGTCGACGACCCGGCCGACGATCGTCATCCGGCCGGCGACCGCGTCGCGGCGGATTCGGACCGCGGCGTCGGCGGCGATGCTGCTGTTGCCGCGGTCGTCATTGGCCGTCGCGCGGTTGACGGCATTGCCCTCGCCGGCGTCGGGGCGGACTTCCAGGGCGTAACGGACGTCCGCCGAGGCGCCGGGAGCCAGCGGGGCGAGATCGAGGTCGAAGCCGCGCGAGTCGGCGGAGAGGCCGGAAGGCTTCTTGCCGTCGACCCGCACCGTCTCCGGACGGAGCCGGAGCGCCGCGGGGAAGCGATCGTGGAGGACCAGCTTGCCGGACGGGAGGCGCGGATCGGCGTTACGAACCGTTACGGTATAAACGATCGCGTCGCCCGGTGCCGCATCGGCGCGGCTTGCCTGTTTCGTGACGGTGAGCGGCTGAGCCTTTGGGTCGAGCGGGATCGAGACCTTGACGACCTCCGGCCCGGCGACGGCGAAAGACGCCCCGTAGGAGGCGCCGGTGACGGTGAAGGGCTTTCCATCCGGGCGGCGGAGCGCGGCGAGGTCGGCGGCGGCGCGGAGCGAGGGCCCGGTATAGCCGGCCGGAGGCTCGACCAGCAGCCGGTAATGGCCGGGCCGGACGAGGGGGAAACGGTAGAGGCCGGTTCGGGCGGCATAGACCTGGCCGCCGCTGTCGGACGCTCCTGCGCCGCTGACCACGCTCGACGGGTAGACCGACTTGGCATCCTCGCCGAACACCGCCGCCGGTCGGCCGGACTCGGCTTCGACCAAGGTCACTCGGGCGCCGTCGATCAGATGGCCGTCGATGCTGTCGAAGACGAACCCGACGGGATCGGCGAGGACGTCGAGCTGGGCCGAAGCGGTCGCGTCCTTGTGATCGGCGCCGAGGCTTTCGACGACGATCCGCTCCCCCGGCTCGACCCCGAGGCGGCAATCGCCCGGCGTTCCCGGCGGAGGCGAGCCGACGGTCTGGATGAAACCGGCGAAGCGGCCCGTGTCGGGGCCGCTTTCGAAGACGGTGAGGGTCTCGCGGTCGCCGCTGTCGGTGCGGACGGCGACCTCGATCGAGTCGACCCGCGTCGGGTCGAGATTCTCGCCCGCATCGTCGACCACGAAGAGGAGCGGCTCGCCCGGAACGAGATCCTTCGCCGGCGCAAGCGCCGCCGGGGCGAGCTTTTCATCGACCCAGGCGGGCGCCAGAGCCGCCACCGAATCGCCGAGCGCGGGGCAGCGGGGCGCCGCCACCGCCAGGCTTTCGGTCGAATCCGTCCCGGCGAACCGATAGACCGAGAGACTTAGCGGAACGGCGTTGCGGCCGACCGCGATGTCGACACGGTTGGACGCCAGCGTCATCCGCTCCCCGCCGACCTCCCACTCGATCGTCGCGACGTTGGAGATCGTGTGGTTGAGAGGCGCGACGGTGCCGCCCGCGCGCACGGGCGCGGGGGCGGCGAACGCCGTCGCCAGGGCGAGCAGGGCCGCCCCGAGGATCCGGGTGAGCTTCATCACAGAAGCCTGGGGGAGGGCCGGAAGGACGATCACCTTCCCGCGCCTCCCTCAGTTCCGGCTCAGTTTACCGTGACTCGGAAGACCAGGGTCTTCGCGTTCGCGGCACCCGCCTGGATGTCGGCGAGAGCGCCCGAAATGACCCCGGAGGCGTAGGTGCCGCCGGCTGCGCCGTCGGAAGCGCAGGTCGAGCCGGACACACTTCCGTTGATCTTGATCCCGAAGGCCGAAAGGTAGGTCGTCTGCGTCGGAAGCGTGTCGCTGATCGAAATGTTGGTCGCGGTCGCGCTGCCGGCGGCGTTGCTGACGGCGATGCAATATTCGACCACGGCGCCCGGAATCATCTTCGGGTTGGTCGTGTTGTTGACCGGATCCGAGATGATCCTGCTGGTCTTGGTGACGGACAGCGCCGCCGCCTGGACGGTATAGTCGTCGAGCGCGAACTCCTGGCCGTCATACTGGACGTTGCCGTTCGACGCGCCGCCCTCGGCGAAGACGGTGTCGACTCCGCTGGTGTTGGCGCCGGTCGTCTGGGTGACGATCGCTCCGAGCGAACCCGCCGCGGTGGCCTCGGCCGCCTGGGCGTTCAGCTTCACGCCGGCGACGTCGCCGGTCGCGCGGCCGAGCGGAATGTCGACGAGCACGAACACCTTGCGGCTGTCGTCGGCGGCGAGCTGGTCGATGTAGGTCGCCGTGTCGGTCGCCGAATCGTAGACGCCGTTATTGTTGACGTCGACGAAGATGCGCATGGTGGTGCCGTTGAAATTGTCGGTGGTGCCGGTGTGCGCGGCGCTTCCACCGGAAAGCTGGCTCGGCGTCAGGGCGAAGTCGAGCGTCGCGTTGGATGCGTTCGTCACCGTGAAGGTGGTCATCACGTTCGCCTGTCCCGGCGACACGCTGATCGTGGTGGCGTCGTTCGAGACGGTCGACAGCACGATCTTGCGGTCGACGGTGAAGGTGTCGCTTGCGGTGGCGGTGGTCTGCGCGACTCCCCCGACCTTGTAGTCGAGGGTGATGGAGTTGGTGATGGTCGTACCCGCGGCCGTGCCCGCCGCAGCGGCGGGGGAGGCCGCGAACGCCGCAGCCGCCAGCACGCTGGCGGTCGCGAGCAATCGCATGTTCCTGGTCATTTTCCGGTCCAATCGTTCAGGTTGGGCGCCATTCCCCCCCGCCGGCGCCCTCGCGGGTCGAGGCTATTTTACGACGCCTCGGAAGCTAAGCTTGCCGCCCGCGCCGGCCGGGATGGCCTGGGCGAAGGACCAGCGGATGTGCGTGACGTCGGCCTGGGTGGCCGGACGGACGGTTCCGTCGGCGGCGCGCACCTTGAGCGAGGCCAGCGGACCCCAGCTCTTGCCGCCGTCGGCGGAGAAGACCGCTCCCGGGCTCTCGGTGCCGGCGAAGGTCACCGAAGCCGGGATCGGATCGGTGAGGGCGAAGCCGGTCGCCGGCTGGGAGCCGTCGTTGTGATAGCCGAGTTCGAAGACGAGCTTGTCGCCCGGAGTGACGATCTTGGGCGCGTCGCGGACGACGGACGGCTTGCCGTCGGGTCCGGGCTTCACCTTCTCGACGAAGACGTTGCTCGAGAGGGTCACGTTTCCTCCGGCCGCGAAAGCGGCGGCGGGGGCGACGAGCGCCAGGATTGCGAGCCAGATCTTCATGTCCTTGCCTCCTTCAGGCTTCAGTCGATTTTGACTTTGAATTTCACGGTCTTGCTGGTGCCGGCGGCGAGCGTGCCAAGGCCGACGGAGATTCCGGTGCCGGTGAACCGGCCCGAATCGGAGTCGGTGGCGTCGGTCAGCGCGGCGCTGTCCAGCGACAGGCTTCCGGCCTGGTAGGTGGTGCCCGCGGGAATCGGATCGGCGACGGTGACGTTGCCGAGGGTTCCGGAGCCGCTGACGGTGGCCGTCAGGGTATAGGTGATGATCGCTCCGGGGCCCTGGGTGGTGCCGCCGAACGGGTCGGCGACGCTGGCCGACTTGACGAAGGCGAGGCTCGCCTTGCGGACCGCGTACCAACCGTCGTCCTGGGCGCTCGCGCCGGTCGCTCCGACCACGGCGTTGCCCCCGCCCTGGCCCTTGCCGGCGAAGCTGCTCCCCGGCGTTCCGCTTCCGGTGACCGAGGTGGCGGTGAGATCGACCTTGCCGCGGCCGCCGTCGCCCGCGTCGGCCGGGATGGTCGAGAGGACGAAGATCGCGATCGACTGGTCGGGCGCGAGCTCGGGATCGTTCGAGCCCGGCACGTAGGCGGTGTCGACTCCGGCGTCGTAGGCGCCGTTGCCGTTCGAATCGAGGTAGATGCCGGTGACGGCCGGGTCGAAATCGTCGCCGCCGCCATTGGCGACGGTGGCGAGGCGATAGGCCTCTGGGCCGTTGCCGCCGTTGGTGACGGTGAAGCCGAGCACCTGGCCGGTGAGTCCGGGGGCGCTTGCCACGTCGGCCGGGTCGCGCCACGCGACGGTGACGTCGAGAAGCTCGTCGACCTTCAGCGTGACGACGTTCGAATCGACGCTCGTCGGAGTGCCGTTGGGAAGGTCGTAGGTCGCGGTGGCGACGTTGGTGATGTTGGTCCCCGCCGCGGTCCCACCGGCTCTCGCGGGCGTCGCCACTCCGGCGGACGCCGCCGAGATGGCGGCTAGAAACGCATTTTTCGCGAACGCCGATGATTTGGCGCTCCAGGCCTGATATCGCATGTTGCTCCCCACGAGCCGGTTTCGTCGGGGGGCTTTTGCGTCCGAGATCGATAAGGATTGGTAAACGTCATTTTAGCCACTGAAATTAATCGCACCGACGACAGGCGACGGAGAGGACAGGCAAGGTGAGAAGGATCGATCCCGCGGAGCTTCCGGCGGCGCCCGTTTCCGCGCCGCCACCCGCCGAGGCTGCGGCCGAGGCGCCTCGCGAGCCTCATGCGGAGGCCGAGGCGGTCGCCTTCCGCCGCGACCGGCTGCTCGCCGCATTAACCCTCATCGCCGGGGCCGGGCTCGTCCTCGCTTTGCCGTTCGCGCTTCGCGGAGGCGCCGAATTCTTCCTTCCGGTGACCGCCGCACTGGTGATCGCGATCGCCCTGGTGCCGATGCTGGAATGGCTCGAGCGGCGCGGCCTTCCGTCGGCGCTCGCCGCCTTCATCTGCGTCCTCACCTTCCTCGGAGTGGCCAATATCGCGGTTGCCTCGATCGTCCTTCCGGCGAGCGACTGGGTGCGCCTGCTGCCGGAGCGGATCGGCCGGATCCGCGAGACCCTGGCGCCGATGATGCGTATCTATTCTCAGCTCGAGCGGTTCATCGACGACATAGTGCGACAGTTCGGAGCCGCGGGCCATGCGACCCGGACGGTGGCGCTCGAGCAGCCCAATTCGCTGCTCGGGATCATCGCCACCTCGGCCCCGCTCGCCGCCGTCCAGATGTTCTTCGCCGTTCTGGTCGTCTTCTTCTTCCTGTCCGGGTGGAGCCGGATGCGCAGGCACACGATCACCGGCCGGTCGAGCTTCGACGGAGCGATGACGACCGCCCGGGCGATCCAGGAGATGGTCGACGCCACCTCGACCTATCTCGGCACCATCACTCTGGTGAACATGACGCTCGGCCTCACCGTCGCCATCGTGCTCTGGCTGCTCGACATGCCGACCCCGTTGATGTGGGGCGGAATCGCCGCGGTGCTCAACTACATACCTTATCTGGGCCCGATCGCCTCGGCGCTGCTTCTGGCGCTTGGCGGGCTGATGACGTTCACCGAGCCCTGGTACGCCCTCCTCCCCGCCGCCTGCTTCATCGGGCTCCACCTGATCGAATCGAACGTGGTGACTCCGACGCTGGTCGGGCGCCGGCTGATCATCAACCCGCTGCTCATCCTCGTCTCGCTAAGCTTCTGGGCCTGGGTGTGGGGAACGACCGGGGCGCTCCTGGCCGTGCCGCTGCTGATCATCTTCAAGACCGTGCTCGGTGCGGCCGGCAAGCCCGACATTGCCGGCTTCCTGTTCGAGGAGGGCACTCTGACCGGCTCGCCGCACGAGGATCATCCGGACTAGGACAAAGCCGAGGCTTTTTGCGCCCGAGGGTTGTTGACAGCCTTCCGGGCCTCGCCTAGTTCGCCGGCCTTCCCAAGCGGGTGTAGCTCAGTTGGTTAGAGCGCCGGCCTGTCACGCCGGAGGTCGCGGGTTCGAGCCCCGTCACTCGCGCCATTCTTTTCATTGGATGAAGCGCCGCGCGTTGCGCGTGAGGCGCCACCCTGAACTTGTTTCAGGGTCCAGTCCTTCACGCGCTCTCCCCGTTCACCCTGGATGCTGAAACAGGTTCAGCATGACGAGGGTGGACGAGCTTCGGTGAAGGCGATTGCGCTCTAGGCGCGCCAGCGGCCCGTCTCCATCCACTGGAGGAGCGGCTTCAAGGGGAGGATCCAGACGATCCCGGCGGCGACGAAGTAGAGGGCTCGCAGCGGCCAGGGCGCGTCGGGGAACCAGCCGGCCACGGTGACGACGATCACGGCCCATACGGCGATCAGCGCCAGGATGAGGAAGATTCCGGCCGGCTTGCGCCAGCTCGGCTGATCGAGCGCGGGCTTCATCGGCAGTCGATCCATTCCTTGGGGGTGGCGATGGCGTCGAGCGGGACGTCCCAGGGGTCCGGCTCGAGCGCTTCCTCGATTATCTGCGGCTCCCAGGCAAGGCCGATGGTGAAGACGGTCCCGCCGACGCGCTCGCGAAGATGGGCGAGGGCACGGTCGTAATGGCCCTTGCCGTGGCCGATCCGGGTGCCGTGACGGTCGGCGGCGACGAGCGGGACGAGGACGGTGTCCGGCGCCAGCGCCTCGGCCTGCGGCGAAGGCTGGAGAACTCCCCAGGGGCTCGGCTCGACCGCGGGGGCCTCGCGCCAGATCATCCGGCTGTCCCGGTCCAGGAACCAGGGCAGGGCGGAGCGCTGGCCCGCGCCGAGACGGTCCAGGAGGGCATAGGGGCTGATCTCGTCCTTGAGGGGATGATAGGCCGCGACGATCTTCGCCGCGATGAGGCGGGGCGCAACGATCTCGGCGAGCTTTGCCTCGAGCTCGGACCGAAGCTCGGGCGTCAGCGAGCGCGCATAGCTCCGCCGAGCCTCGAGTGCCTGGCGCCGATTTTCGGCTTTAGAAGGGTGTGACGGGACCGCCATGGCCGTTTGCCGGAATATCCTCTGACGCCAGAACGTCAGGTGGGGACCATTTGTGCCGAACCAGGATCCGACCAGGGACAGCCCCCTAGGATGTCTTATCGCCTCAGGGATGTTCGCTAAAGCTCGTACCCGGCAGTACCCGTCGGCTCCTATCTAGGGTCTGGGGCCTTGCGTCTCAAGCCTTTCGGCGAGCCGCTCCATCCGTTCGGCGAGGCGCTCCAGAGCGTCGGGCACGCGCGGATCGGGTTCCGTCGCAGCGGCCGTTGCGGCGGCCTCGGCGGGCTTGGGCCGGCCGGCGCGGCTCTCCTTCAGTTCGTCGGCGAGGAGCAAGGCGGCGAAGAGCAACTGGCGCACTTCGTTGAGATTGCCGACGGCGGCTTCGGCGTCCTGCGCCTTGCGGTCGACGATCGCGGCGACCGAGAGGAGATGCTCCTCCTCGCCGTCGCGGCAGGTGACGGTGTAGCGGCGGGCGCCGATCTCGACCTCGACATTGGCCATCAGGCGGAGCCGTCCGCGCCGAGCAGTCGGTCGATCTGGCCGATCGCCTCCTCGACCTTGGCCCGCAGGCTTCGGTGAGCCTCGACAAGGGCGGCGTCGCCCGCCGGTGCGGCGGGGGCCGGACGATCCGCGGCCGACTCGATCCGGGCTAGTGCCCGCTCGATCCGCGCCAATGCCATTTCCGCCCTGTCATCCCCCATGAGCGGGGCCATAGCATGAGGGCGGCGGAGAAGGAAACGGGGAGGAGGCCCGGTTGACGCGCCGCCTTGCGCCGATAAAGGGGGGCGCAGACCGGGACCCTTCGAGTCCCGAAGCGATCCGCAAAAGGATTTGAATGGCCGCCGCCGAACCGAGACAGCTCGCCAACGCCGTTCGCGCCCTCGCAATGGACGCGGTCCAGGCGGCGAATAGCGGCCATCCGGGAATGCCGATGGGCATGGCGGACGTCGCGACGATCCTGTGGACCGAATATCTCAAGCACGATCCAAGCGATCCCGACTGGCACGACCGCGACCGCTTCGTCCTGTCGGCCGGCCACGGGTCGATGCTGATCTACGCGCTCCTCCACCTGACCGGCTACGAGCGGCCGACGATCGACGACATTCGCCGCTTCCGCCAGGTCGGAAGTCCCTGCGCCGGGCATCCGGAGAATTTCCTTCTTCCCGGGGTGGAGGCGACCACCGGGCCGCTCGGCCAGGGCTTCGCCATGGCGGTGGGAATGGCGATCGCCGAGCGGCACCTCAACGCCGTCTTCGGGGACGAGTTGGTCGATCATCGCACCTGGGTCATCGCCGGCGACGGCTGCCTGATGGAAGGGATCAATCACGAGGCAGCCGGGCTTGCCGGGCATCTCGGCCTCGGCCGGCTCAAGGTTTTCTGGGACGACAACAAGATCACCATCGACGGCGCAACCGACCTGTCGACCTCCGAGGACATAGCGGCGCGCTACGCGGCTTATGGCTGGCACGTCGTCCGCTGCGACGGGCACGACGTGGCCGACATCCGGCGCGCCATCGACGAAGCCCTGGCCGACGAGCGGCCGTCGCTGATCGCCTGCCGTACGATCATCGGCTGGGGCGCGCCCAATAAGCAGGGAACCTCGGCGACCCACGGCTCGGCGCTCGGCGCCGAGGAAGTCGCGGCGGCGCGCAAGCAGCTGGTCTGGGATTCCGAGCCGTTCGAGATACCCGAGCCGATCCTCTCGGCGTGGCGAGAGGCGGGCAGGCGCCGCGCAAGCGAGCATGAGGCGTGGCGGGCGCGGCTCGCGGCGAGCCCGGAACGGGACGAGCTTGTCCGGCGCATGGAGGGACGCCTGCCGGCGGACACCGGGCTGGAGGGCTGGCTGGACCGCCTCGCCGCCGAGCCGCAGACGATCGCCACCCGCAAGGCCTCGGAGCTGGCGCTGGAGGCGATCAACCCCGCCGTGCCGGAGACGGTGGGCGGCTCGGCCGACCTGACGGGTTCGAACAACACCAAAACAAAGGCGCAGAAGCCTTTGACGAAGAACGACTATTCCGGACGCTATATCTATTTCGGCATCCGCGAGTTCGGAATGGCGGCGGCGCTCAACGGGATGGCGCTCCACGGCGGGGTGATCCCTTATGGCGGCACCTTCCTGGTCTTCTCCGACTATTGCCGCCCCGCCATTCGCCTGGCGGCGCTTCAGCAGACCCGCTCGATCTACGTGATGACCCACGATTCGATCGGTCTTGGCGAGGACGGGCCGACCCACCAGCCGGTCGAGCATGTCACCAGCCTTAGGCTGATCCCGAACCTCGCGGTCTACCGCCCCGCCGACGCGGTCGAGACGGCGGAATGCTGGGCGCTCGCGCTGGCGCGCGCCGACGGGCCGTCGCTCCTGGCGCTGACCCGGCAGAATCTTCCCCAGCTCCGCCTCGGGCGGAGCGCCGAGAACCGGTGCGGGCGCGGCGCCTATCGCCTGCGCGAAGCCTCGGGCGCGCGGCGGGTGGTCTTGATCGGCACCGGTTCCGAGGTCGAGTTGGCAATGGCCGTGGCCGATGCGCTGGAGGGGCAGGGGATCGGCGCCGACGTCGTGTCAATGCCCTGCTGGTCGCTGTTCGACGCCCAGGAAGCGGATTATCGCCGCGACCTGCTTCCGGCCGATGCGCTCAAGGTCTCGATCGAAGCGGGGACGACGCTGGGCTGGGAGCGTTACGTCGGCTGCGACGGCCTGGCGATCGGCCTCGACCGCTTCGGCGCCTCCGGGCCCGCCGAAGATCTTTTCAAACGCTTCGGCTTCACCGCCGAAGCGATCGTGCCGCGCATTCTCGCGGCGCTCAATAGTCAAGGAGATCAATGACATGGCGACGAGAGTTGCGATCAACGGCTTCGGCCGAATCGGCCGGCTGGTGGCCCGGGCGCTGCTTCAGAAGCAGGATAGCGGACTGGAATTGGTCTCGATCAACGACCTCGCCGACGCGGAGTCGAACGCGCTCCTGTTCAAGCGCGATTCGGTCCATGGCGCCTGGCCCGGCGAGGTTCGTGCCGACGGCAACGACCTGATCATCGACGGCCGCCGGATCCAGGTCACCGCGGAGCGCGACCCCGCCAAGCTTCCCCACGGGCAGAACGGAGTGGACATCGCGCTCGAGTGCACCGGCTTCTTCGCGGAGCGTGACAAGGCCGCCGCGCATCTTACTGCGGGTGCTAAGAAAGTTCTGATCTCCGCCCCGGCGAAGGGTGCCGACCTCACCGTCGTCTACGGCGTCAATCATGAGAAGCTGACGGCCGAGCACGTCATCGTCTCCAATGCGTCGTGCACGACCAACTGCCTCGCCCCGGTCGCCAAGGTGCTCCACGACCTGGTCGGGATCGAGCGCGGGCTGATGACCACCATCCACGCTTATACGAACGACCAGAAGATCCTCGACCAGATCCACAAGGACAAGCGCCGGGCGCGCGCCGCGGCGATGTCGATGATCCCGACCACGACGGGCGCCGCCCGGGCGGTCGGCGAGGTGCTTCCCGAGCTCAAGGGCAAGCTCGACGGCTCGTCCATCCGTGTCCCGACCCCCAATGTCAGCGTCGTCGACCTGACCTTCACGCCCGGCCGCGACACCAGCCTCGAGGAAGTGAACGGAGCGCTCCGTGCCGCCGCCGAGAGCGGGCCGCTCAAGGGCATCCTCGCTTATTCCGACGAGCCGCTCGTTTCGATCGACTATAACGGCAATCCGGCGAGCTCGACCGTCGACAGCCTCGAGACGGCGGTGCTGGAGGGCAAGCTGGTCCGGGTGCTGTCCTGGTACGACAACGAATGGGGCTTCTCGAACCGGATGGTGGACACCGCCGGGGCGATGGCAAGGCTGATCGGGTAAGGCGAGCGAGAGGGGGTCTCCCAAGGGTTCGTTCGTCCCGAGCGAAGTCGAGGGGCGCTGCACGGACTCTTCGGGTGCGCCCCTCGACTACGCTCGGGACGAACGAGGTTTGTGCATGGCCCATTTTCTTACCCTCGACGATATCGGCGACGTGCGCGGCAAGCGCGTGCTCGTCCGCGAGGACCTGAACGTCCCGATGCAGGACGGGCGGGTGACCGACGATACGCGGCTGCGCGCGACCGTCGCCACCGTGGGAGAGCTTTCCGACAAGGGGGCGATCGTCCTCGTCCTCGCCCATTTCGGCCGGCCCAAGGGCAAGCCGAGCCCGGACATGTCGCTCGCGCTGGTCACCCAGGCCTATGGCGAGGTGCTCGGCAGGCCGGTCCGCTTCGTCGACTGGGAGGTCGATTCGGAAAACGTCGCGATGCTCCGGCCGGGCGACATCGCCCTGCTCGAGAACACCCGCTTCTTCTCGGGCGAGGAGAAAAACGATCCGCTGACCGTCCAGCGCTTCGCCCGGCTCGGCGACCTCTACGTCAACGATGCCTTTTCCGCCGCGCACCGCGCCCACGCCTCGACGGAGGGGCTGGCGCACGTCCTTGCCGCCTTCGCCGGGCGGGCCATGGAGGCGGAACTCAAGGCGCTGCAGAAGGCGCTGGGCGAGCCGGAGCGTCCGGTCGCCGCCGTCGTGGGAGGAGCGAAGGTATCGAGCAAGCTGGAGGTCCTTCGCCACCTCGTCGCCAAGGTCGACCACCTGATCATCGGCGGCGGCATGGCCAACACCTTCCTCGCCGCGCGCGGCGTGGATGTCGGCAAGTCGCTGTGCGAGCACGACCTTCGCGACACGGCGCTGGAGATACTCGACGCGGCGGAGCGGGCGAACTGCATCGTCCACCTGCCCTACGACGTCGTGGTGGCGAAGGAGTTCGCCCCCAACCCGCCGAGCCTTCGGACCTGCAACGTCCACGAAGTGGCGGCGGACGAGATGATCCTCGACATCGGCCCGGCCGCCGTCGAGGCCCTCGCCGACGCGCTCAAGACCTGCCGCACGTTGGTCTGGAACGGGCCGCTCGGCGCGTTCGAGACCCCGCCTTTCGACGCGGCGACGGTCCAGCTCGCCCGGACCGCGGCGGCCCTGACCGAAGCCGGTCAGCTCGTGTCGGTCGCGGGCGGCGGCGACACGGTGGCCGCGCTCAACCACGCCGGAGCGGCGGACGGCTTCACCTTCGTCTCGACCGCCGGCGGCGCCTTCCTCGAATGGATGGAGGGCAAGGACCTGCCGGGGGTGAAGGCGCTGGAGCGCTAAGGCCCGGGCCCGGCTGGACCGCCCGCTCGGACCGGGTTAGCCTCCGCCCGAAAGGGTAGAGGCGCATGAAACCCCTATTTCTGCTGGCTCCGCTGCTCGCCGCCGCCGGTTCCGCCGCGTCGGCGCCGGTCGTCCTGGAAACGCGCTGGAGCGAGTCGGCCGCCAGGGCCTATGTCGCGTCCTCCGACAAGGCGAAGACGGTACGGTCGCTTCCCGAGCTTCGGGTCTACAATGCCGACAACCGCCTGGTCCTGCGAAGCTTCGGGCTGAAGGCGGGCAAGGTCGGCTCGAGCATCGTCCAGGCCGTCCGCCGCCGCTCGCCGGTCAAGGGGCCGAGCCTGGCCGACTCGATGGCCGAGCTGGAGACGCGCGACGGAAAGCCGGCGCTCGCGCAGGCGCAGGGCAGGGCGAAGATCACCATCATCGATTATTGGGCGACCTGGTGCGCGCCCTGCAAGGCGCTGGGCGCCGAGCTCGACAGCTGGGCGGCGCGCCAGCCCGCCGGCTTCGTCCAGATCGTCCGTGCCGAGACCGACTTTATCGCGGCGCAAAAAGCCGCCGGGCACAAGGTCCACCACTTCATCAAGGGCCCCGACGGCAAGCTGACCGAAGTCCAGGATTAGCGAATTCCTGTCCCCGGGATACGGCTATGCCCTCGAGCCAGCCACCAGGGCCATCGCGAGCATGACCGCTGCGTAGAAGAAGGCCGCTCGCCTTAGAGAGCCGGGGTAGCCCCGCCTAAGGAACATCCAGACGAACAGCGGCGGCGCGGCCAGCATGCCTGCGAGCAACGGGAGGCTCAGCGTTCGGGTCCGCTCGCCCCGTTCCTCCTCTCCTGCTCGCTCCACGGGCGGATTACACCCGACCTTCGCCGCCGTGGCAAGCACGTTGCCCCTTTCCGGCCGCTGGTTTAGGGCCGCGGCGACTTCACCACCGAACAGGGACCAACGATGAGCATCACGCCGGCCGTCAAAGCCATTCTCGACCGCTACGAGAGCGACAATCCCGGGACCAAGGCGAATATCGCCCGGATCCTGATGAACGGGCGCCTCGGCGGCACCGGCAAGCTCGTCATCCTTCCGGTCGACCAGGGTTTCGAGCACGGCCCGGCGCGCAGCTTCTCGGTCAATCCCGCCGCCTACGATCCGCATTATCATTACCAGATCGCGATCGACGCGGGCCTGTCGGCCTATGCCGCTCCGCTCGGCATGATCGAGGCGGGGGCGGGGACCTTTGCGGGACAGATCCCGACCATCCTCAAGGTCAACAGCTCGAACAGCTGGGCCGATGCCAAGGATCAGGCAATGACCGGCTCGGTCGAGGACGCGCTTCGCCTCGGCTGCGCGGCGATCGGCTTCACCATCTATCCGGGCTCGGAATATTTCTTCGAGCTGGTCGAGGAGATACGCGAGATGAGCGCGGAGGCCAAGTCCGTGGGAATTCCGACCGTCATCTGGTCCTATCCGCGCGGCGGCAAGCTTTCGAAGGACGGCGAGCTGGCGCTCGACGTCGGCGCCTATGCGGCGCACATGGCGGCCCTTCTCGGCGCCCACATCATCAAGGTGAAGCTGCCGTCCAACCATATCGAGCAGAAGGACGCGCAGAAGGCCTATGAGGGGACCGACTGGTCCGCTCAGGCCGACCGCGTGCGCCACGTCGTCCAGTCCTGCTTCAACGGCCGCCGGATCGTCGTCTTCTCGGGCGGCGCGGCCAAGGGCGCGGACGCCGTTTTCCAGGACGCGCGCGACATTCGCGACGGCGGCGGCAACGGCTCGATCATCGGGCGCAACACCTTCCAGCGCTCCCGCGAGGACGCGCTGGCGATGCTCGACCGGCTGGTGCGAATCTACAAGAACGAGGAGTGATCCGGTGACGCCGCCGGCGAGCCGCCTGTTCTACCTCTGGGTAGCACTGGCGCTTGCCGGCGCCGTCTTCCCGTTCGTCATCGCCATTCCCTGGATGGAGCAATACGGCTTCCAGCCCGGGCTGTTCCTTCGCCAGGTCTTCGACAATCGCGCGTCGAGCGCCTTCGCGGCGGACCTCCTCTACTCGATCAACCTCTTCATCCTGTTCATCCTCGTCGAAGGTCTTCGCCTCGGGATGAAGCGGTTGTGGCTGCCGGTGCTCCTCGTCGTCGGTATCGGCCTGTGCTGCGGGCTTCCCGCCTTCCTCGCGATGCGGGAGCGGGCGCTCGCGAAGGCGCGGTGACACCTGCCGCCTTCCCGTACGCCCGGGGCGTAGCGCCGCTCCTGTGGGCCTTCGTCGCGCTTGCCGGCACCGAGATGCTGGTCGTCCACCTGCTCGTCGCGGTCCTGCTGAGCAAGGTCGTAGCTCTGGCCCTGACTCTGGCGAGCCTCGCGACGATCGCATGGATGGTGCTTCTGATCCGCTCCTTCGGCCGGCTTCCCGTGATCGTGGGCGATGAGACACTGGTGATGCGCACCGGCTTCCTGCTGCGCATCGACGTTCCGCGCGCCTCGGTGGCGGCGCTTCGCGGCTCGTTCACCCGGGCCGAGCTGAAGCAGGCGGGAGTGCTCAACCTCGCGCTTCTCGCCTTTCCGAACGTGCTGATCGAGCTTGCCGCCCCGGTGCCGCATGGCCGCCGAAAGAGGCCGGTGCGGGCGATCGCCCATCGCCTGGACGATCCGCAAGGTTTCCGCTCGGCGCTTGCGCCGCCGCTGGCCTAGCCGGCGATGCTCTCCCGCTACCTCGCCGCCCAATTTGCAAGGCCGCACGGCTTGGCCGGAAGGTGGCTGATCGCGCCTTGGCTCGATCGAATCGGCGGGGCGATGAACCGGCTCGCGCTCGAAAGGCTCGATCTGCGGGCCGGCGAGCGGGTGCTGGAGGTCGGATTCGGCGGCGGAGCGCTGCTCCGCACCATGCGCGCCCGCGGGGCGAGCGTCTCGGGGGTCGACGTGTCGGCGGAGATGGTCGCGCGCGCGCGCGGGTTCGACATCCGTCTCGCGCCGGCGGACAGGCTGCCTTTCGAAGCGGGGCGGTTCGATAAGGCGGTGAGCGTCGCCAGCCTCTATTTCTGGCCCGATCCCGCCGCCGCGCTTAGCGAGCTGGCGCGGGTGCTTCGGCCCGGCGGCCGGCTCGTCCTGTGCTTCGAGCCGCCCGAGGAGCTGCGCAAATGGCCCGGCCATGTGCACGGCTTCCACCTGCTCGAAGTGGCGCAGGTGCGCGCCCTGGTCGAGGCGGCGGGCTTCGGCGCAATCGAGGAGGCCTGGGGGAGGGGACGCAAGCCGGATCGCTTTTGCGCCTTGAGCGCGCGCCGTTCCGGTGCGAACGGCTGAGCGATGGACGAAGACGAACTCTCGCTCGACCCGAGCTTCCCGGAATTGTTCGAGGCGCAGCGCCGGCCGGCCTGCCAGCTTTACCTGATCTCGCCGCTCGAGGTCGGGGGCGATTTCCCGGCTCGACTCGAGGAAGCGCTGTCCGGAGGTCCGGTCGCGGCCTTCCAGCTTCGGGTGAAGGGGGTGGACCAGCACCGGGCCGCGCAGCTCGCCGAGCCGCTCCAACGTATCTGCGCGGCGCACGACACCGCCTTCATCGTCAACGACGACATGGGCTTGGCGAAGCGGATCGGCGCCGACGGCGTCCATCTCGGCCAGGGAGACGGCGATCCGCGCGAGGCGAGGGCGCTGCTCGGCGCCTCGGCTCAGATCGGCGTGACCTGCCACGACAGCCGCCACCTCGCCATGGAAGCGGGCGAGGCGGGGGCCGACTATGTCGCCTTCGGCGCCTTCTACCCGACCTCGACCAAGGAGACCTCGCACCGGCCGGACCCGTCGATTCTCGGCTGGTGGTCGCGATTGTTCGAGATTCCCTGCGTGGCGATCGGCGGGATCACGGCGCAGAACGGGGGAGCGCTGGTCGACGCGGGGGCCGACTTCCTCGCGGTCTGCGCGGCGGTCTGGGGCGACGAGCGGGGGCCGGCCGCCGCGGTGGCGGACTTCCAGGCCGTTCTGGGCGGCGCCTAGCGCAGCGCCTGGCCGACCATGCTCCTTAGGGTGAGCGCGTCCTGGATGGCGTGGGCATCGATGTCGTTGTTGAAATAGCACCAGACGTCGCGGCCGCCGCGCGCCTGGCCGACCAGCCAGTCGGTCCAGGCGAGCAGGCCCTCGTCCGAGTAGCGGCCCCAATATTTGCCCTCGCCGCCGTGGAAGCGGACGTAGGCGATGGGGCCCGCGGCCCAGCGTTCGGTGCGCGAGCCCGGCATGTCGTGGGCGCAGAAGGAGACTGCGCGCGCATCGAGGAGGGCGAGCACCTCCGCCGTCAGCCAGCTCGACTCGCGAAACTCGAAGACGTGGGTGAGGTCTCTCGGGAGGAGGGCGATGAACTCTTCCAGCCGCTCCGGATTGCAGGCCCAGCGCGGCGGGAGCTGGTAGAGGACCGGCCCGATCGTCTCGCCCAGGCCGCGCGCCCGGGAGAGGAATTCCTCGACCGGCTCGGCGCAGTCCTTGAGCTTTTTCATGTGGGTGATGAATCTGGGCGCCTTCACGGCGTAGCGGAAGCCCGGCGGCGCCTGATCGCGCCATTTCACGAACGTGTCCGGCTTGGGCAAATGGTAGAAGCTGGTGTTGAGCTCCACCGTCTCGAAGGTTGCGGCATAATGCGAGAACCAGAGGCGCTGGGCCATCTTCTCGGGATAGAAGGTGCTGCGCCAGTGGCGATAGATCCAGCCCGAGCAGCCGATTCGGACGATTCCCGTCATGGCGGCTCGAACGGAACGGGTCGGTAATAAGTTGCGTTAGACCGTCATGGACCGCTTGAAACTGATCCTCGTCATCGTGGTGACGGCGCTCATCACCTGCGCCGTGACCAGCGCCTTCTGGCTGATCGCCTTCAATGCCGGGCGGATTTCCCAACGCTCGGCGCCCGTCGCGCCGGTCTCGCCGCAGGCGAAGGCGCCGGACCTGGTGCTGGGCCCGTCGGGCCTCGCCCTCCCCGTGCTCGGGATCAAGGCGGAGCAGCTCACCGACACTTTCACCGCAGCGCGCTCGGGCGGCCGGGTGCACGACGCGATCGACATCATGGCGCCGCACGGCACGCCGGTCATCGCGGCCGCTCCGGGAACCCTGGAGAAGCTCTACTTCAGCCGCGGCGGCGGCGGGATCACCGCCTACGTTCGCTCGCCGGACGGCAAGTGGCTATTCTATTACGCCCACCTCCAGGATTATGCGGCCGGGCTGCACGAGGGCCAGGCGATCAAGCAGGGCGATCCGATCGGCCGGGTCGGATCGACCGGCAACGCCAGCCCCGCCGGCCCGCACCTCCATTTCGCCGTCTACCAGATGGCGCCGGGCCAGAAATGGTATGACGGAACTCCGGTCAATCCCTACCCGCTCCTCACCGGGCGAAAGACGGGAGGCTAGACGGCGGCGGCAATGCCGCTGCGGGCCGCACGGGCGAGCCACTCGGCTTCGGCGGCATCGCCCGGCACTCGCGCGTCCGACGGCGCGCCGGGAAGCGCCTCGATCAGCGCGTACTGCCAGTCTTCGAGCGGATGGCAGGCGACCCGATAGTCCGCTCGGGCGACGGCCAGCCGGCTCGGGACCGGCCGCGGCCAAGGGGGCGGCCCTTTGCCGTCCGGCGCCGCCAGGGTCTCTGCGAAGTCGAAGGGCAAGGAGAGCAGCCTAACGCTGTCCGGCCGCCAATAGCCGCAACGGTAAAGGCCAGTCATCTCCAGCAAAGCGGGGCGCTCGGCCGCCGGCGCCGCGCGCTCAAGGCCGCGGGCGCGGAGCACTTCGGCCCGGGCGCGCTCCACCCGGGCGAGCGCGGCGGGAACCGCTTCAGTCGCCTGCGCCGTGCCGTCTCCGGGAGGGCGGGACGCTTCGAGGTAGTCGGCGAAGCCGGCGCCGAAATCGTAGAGCGTGTAGGATTGCGACGGCCTCGCCTCGACATAGCCCTGCGCGAACAGGTCGAACACGGTGGGGCCAGCCAGGCGCGCGAGCAGGGGATATTCGAAGCGCAGGCATTCGATCAGCCGCAGCCGGTAGCCTGTTGCGTAAAGGCCGATCCGAGCCTCGGCGGTGAGCCGGTTGCCGTCGCGCACATGGGCCCGGGCGCGGGAGTCTCCGCCGGCGAGGATCGCCGCCTGCATCCAGTCCTGAAGGTCCGCGAGCTCCGGCACGTCAGGCGGCGATCGCCAGCCCTTCGCGCACCCGCCGCGCCTTCGCGAGCTCGGCGACGAGGTCGCCGAACGGGGGGACGCGCGAGTCCCACTCGATCATCGTCGCGACCGGCCCGCAGCGCTCCCAGGCGCGGGCGTAGAGCGGCCAGACCGCATCCGGCACCGGCCCGTCATGGGTGTCGACGAGGTGGGTTCCGTGGTCCGTCGGACTGGCGAGATGGATCTGCACGACCCGGTCCGCCGGCACGGCGTCGATATAGGCCAGCGGATCGAAACCGTGATTGAAGGCGCTGACATGGACATTGTTGACGTCGAGCAGAAGCCCGCAGCCGGTCTCCTCGCAGAGTCGGGCGAGGAATTCCCACTCCGGCATCCGGCTCGCGCTAAATTCGAGATACGTGCTCGGATTCTCGACGATCAGCGGCCGGCCGAGGAAATCCTGCACCGCATCGACTCGCGACGCGGTGTGGCTCAGGCTCTCCTCGGTGAGCGGCAGCGGCAGGAGATCGTGGCTGTTCAGCCCATGGATTCCCGTCCAGCAGAGATGGTCGGAAATCCACAGCGGCCGAAGCTCGGCGGCGAGAGCCCGCAGCTTGCGCAGATAGTCGTAGTCGAGCGGGGCGGTGCTGCCGATCGACATCGACACCCCGTGCATCACCAGGGGCCGGTTCGCCGCCACCCGGTCGAGGACGTGGCGGGCATAGCCCTCATTGTCGAGGAAGTTCTCGGTGACGATCTCGAACCAGTCGACTCCCCATTCGGCCGGAGGAGTCGTCATCAGGTGCGGGTAATGCTCCTCGCGCAGCCCCACCCCGTCGCCGGGGCAGGGCAGGCCGAGCGGGGGGCGCGCCGCCGCCACCTTAGGTCGAAGGCGGGAAGGCGAGGCGCAGGGCCGTCGGTTCCGCCTGCACCGGCGCGGGGTAGTTCAGCTCCTCCGCCACCTTGGTGAAGGCGCGGAAGGCGACGTCCTCGACCCGCTCGCCCTTTGCGAAGTCGATCGTGCCGATCTTTCGCGAGGGCTTGCCGCTGCCGCAATTGTGCGGCGGCGGGGGAGGGGGCGGCCCTCCGCAAAGGTTCTGGACCGCGCCGACCTCGGCTGCTTCGCCGGCAGACTCGGCGGGCGAGGCCTGGGGCGCGCCGCATCCGTTCGGCGCGGGCGGCAGCGGCGCGGGGCTGCCGGAGAGGACGTAGACCTCCATCGTCCCCGCCTTGGGATAGACCTGGCACGCCGAGATCGGCACCGCGCAGCCGCCGAAGCCCGCGCAGATGTTGTCGCTGGGCGCGGTGTAGACCGGATCGCTCGGGCTCGGCGGCGCCGGCGGCCCGCCGCACAGGCCGGCATAGACCCGCACCTTGACCGCCGAGCAGCCCTGGCCGCCGACCCGTCCCGGGGTCGGCGCCGGCGCCGCGGCCGACAGGGTGGAGCCGCAGCTTCCGCCGCCGCCGCAACTTCCGCCGCCGCCGCCCGAACTCGCCTGGACGAAGCCGCACCCGCCCATGCCCTTGCACAGGTTCGAACCGCGGCAGGAATGATAGATAGGGGTTTCAGCGCAGGTGTTGGTGCCGAGCTTGCCGTCCTCGGGCGTGAGGCTAAGCCCCTGGCAGGCGTGGTTGAGCACCTTGGTGTCGGCATTGGGAATGCCGATGGAGAGGTCCGGCGTGCGGCCGAATACCGCCCAGGCGATCGCCATCCGGTCCCCGGACCCGACCATCGACGGGTAAGGGAAGCCGACGGTCGCGCCCGGACTCGCCGGGTTCCAATATTGGTCGAGCACGGTCGTCACGCCCTTGATCGCGCCGACCACCGCCTGGCTGAGCAGCTTGTGATTGCCTTCGGCGTCGGCGACGAACAGTTCGTTCAGCGCGTCGGCGATCTGCTCCGGCTCCGGCAGTTTGCCGCAGTCGACCGGCGTGTAATCGGGGGTGACGAGGTCGCTCGCCTTCCATTGGCCGGGCTTTCCGGACTGATCCCAGGTCAGGATCTCGCCCTTGTCGATCATCGCCTGCACTTCCTGGAAGCGCTCGTAGTGATCGATACCGTCATTTTCGATCCGTGCCGCCGCATCGGCGGATGGGATCTGCTGGCCGGTGTCCGAGAAGCTGGGATAGTCCGAGCGAAGCGCGTCGGGATCGGGGCAGAAGCGCTTCTGGACCGGCGCCTGAAGCGACAGGGCGTTGGCCGCCTTCAGCCGCGCCTTCAGAGTCGCGCCCTCGCCCTGGTCGGTGATGGCGTTCATCATCTCCAGGGCCTGGCGGAACGCTATTTCCTTGTCGGTGAGCGCGATGGTCGTCTCGACGCCCATATATTCGCGCATCGGGTGACCGGGAAAGCTGAAGCCGTTGAACATGTCGTTCTGCTGGCCGGTGGGCGTGAAGACATGGTCCCACAGCCGTGTGCCGTCGCTGTAGACGATCGAGAGATAGTCGCGATAGCATTGGTACATGTAGCCGATCGATCCGAACTGAATGCTGTCGAGGCGCAGCGTCGGATCGAAAGGCACCTTCGGGAAATATTGGTCCTTGTTGCGGACGATCGCCTTTTCGGCGTCTTCCTGCGGCTGTTCGATCGCGAGGAACAGGCTCACCCGCTCGCTGTCGAGCGGCCCGATGTTCACCGCGACCTTGGCATATTTGTCGGTGTCGCGAAGATCGACGATGTTGGGGATGCGGTGATTGTCCGCGGCATAGCAGGTCCAGCCATGCTCCGCATCCTGGAGCGCCCCCGAGGTGAAGCTGGGCCGAACCCCGATCGCGGTCGCGAGGTTGGCCGCCATCTGGAGATGAAGCATTTCCTGGATGAAGACCGAGAAAACGATGTTGAAGGCGCGCTTGTTGCCCGACTCCGGACCCGAGGTGCCGGTATCGACGATGACGCTCGGCTTCGCGCCGGGCCATTGCCGCCCTTTGTAGAAGTCGGTGTTCTGCCCCGTGATGGGGTGCATGCCCGTGATCGAGTAAAGCGAGGTCATGTAAAGAGGAATCGTGAACAGCTCGACGTTGATCGCCGTCTGCGCGATCCAGCGTACCGCGCGCGTATCGGATTCGACCATAGCCGGATCGCGGCCCGACAATGCGCCTTGAAGATGCGTCACGTGCATAGCATGTCCCCCCTTGGACGTTTTCCCCTGAAGCCATTGCTCCCACAGGCATTCCATGTCGGTCAAGCCGCGCTTTTGCGCAATTTGGAAAGGGAATGACTGGGAACGTGCAAACGAATATTCGCTCCCGCCCGCGTTGCGCTTTCGCGCTACTCCGCCCGCGGCTGCGGCTTGGCAGGAGCGGCGGCAGGCGCTAGGAGCCGCCCGGGCTCTTTTCCACTTTCTCCCGAGAGACAGACATGAAGATCAGCGGCGTGGACATCCGTCCCGGCAACATCATCGAATATGAGGGCGGCATCTGGCGCGCCGTCAAAATCCAGCACACCCAGCCCGGCAAGGGCGGCGCCTACATGCAGGTCGAGATGAAGAACCTCATCGACGGCCGCAAGAACAACGTGCGCTTCCGCTCGGCCGAGACGGTGGAGCGCGTTCGCCTGGATACCAAGGACTTCCAGTTCCTGTTCCGCGACGGCGAGATGCTGACCTTCATGGACAAGGAGAATTACGAGCAGATCTCGCTTCCCGCGGACCTGCTTGGCGACGCGGCAGCCTTCCTCCAGGATGGAATGGACGTGGTGATGGAGCTTTGGGAGGAACGGCCGATCTCGGTCCAGCTTCCCGACACGATCGAAGCGACGATCGTCGAGGCCGACGCCGTGGTGAAGGGCCAGACCGCCTCCTCCAGCTATAAGCCGGCTTTGCTCGAGAACGGCGTGCGCGTGATGGTGCCGCCGCATATCGGCGCCGGAACCCGCATCGTCGTCGACGTCTACGAGCAGACCTACGTGAGGCGGGCGGACTGATCAGACTCCCCTCCCTGGAAGGGAGGGGCTGGGGGTGGGTAGGCGAGCGTAGCGAGCCCTCCCCGCCGTCAGCGTTTCCGCCGCCTTCGGCGGTACCCACCCCCGGCCCCTCCCTTCCAGGGAGGGGGGAGAAGAAGAACTTGGTTTCCCATTCCGGCCTGATCACCGTCATGCAGAAGGCGGCCCGCAAGGCGGCGCCGCGGCTTCGGCGCGACTTCAACGAGGTCGAGCAGCTCCAGGTCAGCCGCAAGGGGCCGGCCGACTTCGTCTCGATGGCGGACCGGCAGGCGGAGAAGACGATCGTCGAGGAGCTTCGCCACGCCCGGCCGGACTGGCGGCTGACGCTTGAGGAAGGCGGGACGATCGAAGGCGATCCCGACAAGCCGCGCTGGATCGTCGATCCGCTCGACGGAACCACCAACTTCCTCCACGGAATCCCGCACTTCGCCATTTCGATCGCGGTCGAGGATCCCAGGGGGCCGCAGGGCAAGCCGGAGATCACCCAGGCGCTGGTCTACCAGCCGCTCACCGACGAGAGCTTCTGGGCGGAGAAGGGGCGCGGGACCTGGCTCAACGAGCGGCGGCTTCGGGTCTCCGCCCGCCGCGACCTCGCCGACGCCCTGGTCGCGACCGGCGTTCCGTTCCTGGGCCATGGCAACATGGCGCGGTTCGAGCGGATTCTCGCCGCGGTTGCGCCCGAAGTCGCGGGGATTCGGCGCTTCGGGTCGGCGGCGCTCGACCTCGCCTGGGTCGCCGCTGGCCGCTATGACGGCTTCTGGGAGGAGGACCTCCAATATTGGGACATCGCCGCCGGGATTCTGCTGGTCCGCGAGGCGGGCGGCTTCGCCACCGATTTTCGCGGCGGCGACGCCGGGCTCTCCAAAGGCCAGATCCTCGCTTCGAACAGCGAGATCCAGACCCGCCTCCACCGGCTGGTGGCCAAGGCGCTGAGGTAGGGCAGTCTACTTCTCCTCCCCTGCCTTTGCAGGGGAGGGGGACCAGGCTTCGCGCGGTCCCCCTCCCCCGGAAAAGCCGGGGAGGAAAGAGGCCGTTCGACTAGCTCGAATAGCCGATATGCTTCTGGAAGGCCGTCATGATGCTGGTCCAGAACTCGATATTGTCGTTGAACAAGGCGCGCGACAGGCCGCCGTCGTCGAGGTCGAGGTCCATCTCGACAATGGGGTCGTTGTCCTTGTCGAGATAGGCGCGGCCGAAGCGCTGGCTGCTGTTCCAGGCGTTGATACGGTCCATCGCCAGCCCCTTTTCAAGGTCGTAGCCGGCGTGGAACTGCACCGTCGCGCAGGCCTTGTGGGCGGTGCAATTGTAGAAGAAGATCTGGAAGGCGGTGCCGGACGATCCGCTGGTGATCATCGGATCGCCCACCTTGTCGGTGCCGAGCTTGGCGGCATAGCCCGCCGCCTGCATCGCCGCGACCAGGCTTTGCGGATCCTGCGCCTGGACCATTTGCGCGCCGGCCGGGACCGCCGTCCCGGCGATCAGCGCGGCGAGCGCGACCTGTATCATCCTCATCGTTCATCCCCCTGTCGAAGCGGCTATTTTGTTCCGCCGGCGCGGCGGCTGTCAACGGCCGGGAAGAGTGTTGCGGAAGGGGGGCCGCTGTCCTAGAAGCCGCCCAACTTCTGCCCCCGGAGAGTCTCCATGGCGTCCGCCGCCGCCGGTTATCTGCCCATCCTTCTGTTCCTCGCCGTCGCCCTTGCCCTTTCGCTGTCCTTCGTCGTGATGCCGATGATGGTTTCGAAGCTGACCGGCGCGAACAACCCTTATGCCGACAAGCTCGCCGAATATGAGTGCGGCTTCCCGGCGTTCGAGGACAGCCGGGCGCAGTTCGACGTCCGCTTCTACCTGGTCGCGATCCTGTTCATCGTCTTCGATCTCGAGGCGGCGTTCCTCTTTCCTTGGGCGGTGTCGCTTCGCGAGATCGGGCTTGCCGGATGGGGATCGATGATGCTGTTTTTGGGCGAGCTCATCCTCGGCTTCGTCTATGCGTGGAAGAAGGGAGCGCTCGAATGGGAGTGATCCTCGACCCTCGCCACGAGAATCAGCGGCCGGCCGATCTGCAGGCGCCGGATCCGCGCTTCTTCACCGAGCTTCAGGGCGAGGTGGCGGACAAGGGCTTCCTCGTCACCTCGACCGAGGACCTGTTCCAGTGGGCGCGCACCGGCTCCTTGTGGTGGATGACCTTCGGCCTTGCCTGCTGTGCGGTCGAGATGATCCACGCCAACATGCCGCGCTACGACCTCGAGCGGTTCGGAGTGGCGCCGCGCGCGTCCCCCCGCCAGTCGGACGTGATGATCGTGGCGGGCACGCTGTGCAACAAGATGGCTCCGGCGCTTCGCCGGGTCTACGACCAGATGTCGGAGCCGCGCTACGTCATCTCGATGGGAAGCTGCGCCAATGGCGGCGGCTATTACCATTACAGCTATTCGGTGGTTCGCGGCTGCGACCGCATCGTGCCCGTCGACATCTACGTCCCGGGCTGCCCGCCGACCGCCGAGGCGCTGCTCTACGGCGTGATGCAGCTGCAGCGGAAGATCCGCCGCGTCGGCACGATCGAGCGCTGAAGATGGCCAATAATTCGGCTCCCAGGATTGCCCCGCGGGAGGGGCTGCTCGACGAGGTGAAGGCGGCGGTCGGCGACTCGCTCGTCGAGGCGCGGGAGGCGGTCGGCGAGGTTTCGCTGACGGTGGTGCGCGAGAGCCTGGTCGAGGTCTGCCGGACCTTGCGCGACCGGTTCGAATATCAGCAGCTGATGGAGATTGCCGGGGTCGACTATCCCTCACGTCCCGAGCGGTTCGAGGTGGTCTATCACCTGCTGTCGTTAACGAAGAACCACCGCATCCGGGTCCGGGTGTCCACCGACGAGGACGTTCCGGTGCCGTCGATCACCGGGCTCTGGCCGGTGGCGGGCTGGCTTGAGCGCGAGGTGTTCGACCTCTACGGCGTGCTGTTCGACGGCAATGACGATCTTCGCCGGATCCTCACCGACTACGGCTTTCGCGGCCACCCGTTCCGCAAGGACTTCCCCCTCTCGGGCTATGTCGAGCTTCGCTATTCCGAGGAGCAGAAGAGGGTCGTCTACGAACCGGTGCGGCTGCCCCAGGACTTCCGCTCGTTCGATTTCCTGAGTCCGTGGGAAGGGGCGCAATATCTCCTCCCTGGCGACGAGAAGGCTTCGCCCGAGGCGCCCGGCGCTCCGACGCCGCTCAAGGCGGAGGAAGTGAAGAAATGAGGCGCTTCCTCGTCGCCCAAGATGCCTCCCTTCGTTCGTCCCGAGCGAAGTCGAGGGGCGCTGCACAGGCATCGGAGATGCGCCCCTCGACTTCGCTCGGGACGAACGAGTCTGGAGTGTTCGCATGACCTCCGATCTCTCCACCCCCGCCATCTCCACCCCCGTCGTCGGAACGGCGGACGAGGTCGCCCGCTCCGGCGCCACCCAGTCCGACATCGCCAATTACACGATCAATTTCGGGCCCCAGCACCCGGCCGCGCACGGCGTCCTCCGCCTCGTCCTTGAGCTCGACGGGGAGATCGTCGAGCGGGTCGACCCGCATGTCGGGCTGCTCCACCGCGGCACCGAGAAGTTCTGCGAGTACAAGACCTATATCCAGACGATCCCCTACATGGACCGGCTCGATTACGTCTCGCCGATGTGCATGGAGCATGGTTACGTCCTCGCCATCGAGAAGCTGCTCGACATCGAAGTGCCGCTCCGCGCGCAATATCTGCGCGTCTTCTTCGCCGAGCTGACCCGGATCTCGAACCACCTGCTCAACATCGGCAGCCACATCATGGACGTCGGGGCGATGACTCCGAACCTGTGGCTGTTCGAGCCCCGCGAAGACATCATGAACTTCTACGAGCGGGTGTCGGGCGCGCGCATGCACGCCAATTACTTCCGCCCGGGCGGGGTCCACCAGGACGTGCCGGCCGGTCTGCTCGAGGAGATCGGCGCCTGGTGCGACTCCAAGCTCCTGCCGATGTTCGAGGATTCGCTGAGCCTCGTCGTCGACAACCGGATCTTCAAGCAGCGCAACGTCGACATCAGCCCGGTCTCGAAGGAAGACGCGATCGCCTGGGGTTTCTCCGGGCCGATGATCCGAGCCAGCGGGGTTCCCTGGGACATCCGCAAGTCGCAGCCCTACGACGTCTACGACCGGGTCGAGTTCGACGTACCCGTTGGGACCCGCGGCGATTGCTACGACCGGATGATGGTCCGCGCCGAGGAGGTCCGCCAGTCCGTCAAGATCATGAAGCAGTGCCTTCGCGACATGCCCGAGGGGCCGGTGGCGAGCCTCGACCGCAAGGTGGTTCCGCCCAAGCGCGGCGACATGAAGCAGTCGATGGAAGCCCTGATCCACCACTTCAAGCTCTACAGCGAGGGCTTCCACGTTCCCGCCGGCGAGGTCTATGTCGCGACCGAAAGCCCGAAGGGCGAGTTCGGAATCTATCTGGTCTCGGACGGCACCAACAAGCCCTACCGGGTCAAGATCCGCCCGACCGGCTTCTCGCACCTCCAGGCGATGGACTTCATGACCAAGGGCCACATGCTGGCCGACGTCACCGCCATCCTCGGAAGCCTCGACATCGTGTTCGGGGAGATCGACCGGTGAAGCTCATGTCCCTGTTCGTCGCGCTCTACATGATATCGGTGGTGGTCGGGCTGGTCTGGTTCGTGGTGTTCGCCCTCGCTCTGATGGGAGCGACTCATTTCGTCCTTCCGCTCAAGATCATGATTGGCGCATCGCTGCTCACTTTCGCTTCGAAGATCGGCGCGGCCTGGACACGCAAAGCGGCACTTCGGCATGGCTGACATCCTTCCCACTTCCATCCCCGACATGGACGAGGTCCGCGCCCGCTGGGGCGCGTTCGCGTGGAGCGACGAGAATGCCGCCCGGGCCAAGGTGATCGTCGGGCGCTACCCGCCGGGGCGGCAGCACAGCGCGATCATTCCGCTGCTCGACATGGCGCAGCGCCAGGTGGGCGCTGAGACGAATACCCAGGGCTGGCTTCCGATACCGGTGATCGAGTTCGTCGCCAGGCATCTGGAGATGCCCTACATCCGCGCCTACGAGGTCGCGACCTTCTACACGATGTTCAACCTCCGCCCGGTGGGGCGCTTTCACGTCCAGGTCTGCGGGACGACGCCGTGCATGCTGCGCGGCTCCGACGACGTGCTCGCCGCCTGCTATGCCAAGGGTATGAAGAAGGGCGGGACCACTCCGGACGGGCTGTTCACGCTGTCCGAGGTGGAATGCCTGGGCGCCTGCGCCAACGCGCCGATGGTCCAGATCAACGACGACAATTTCGAGGACCTGACGTTCGAGACGACGACCGCCGTGCTCGACGCGCTGGCGCGCGGCGAGATGCCGAAGCCGGGGCCGCAGGGCGTCGCTCGGCGAACCAGCGATCCGGAGGGCGGAGTGACCTCGCTGCCGGAGATGGTGTCGGAAAATTTCGATTATCGCGAGCGGTGGAATCGGCCTGAAGGAGCCGGGGCATGAACTTCCTTGTCGCCCCAGCGAAGGCTGGGGCCCAAGCGGGTGATAAGCACCCGCGCTCTTCACCCCCTGGGACCCCAGCCTGCGCTGGGGCGACGGAGAAGCTCGCATGAAATCCCTCGGCTCCCTCGCCGTCGCCGTCCTGGTCGGCATCATCGTGCTCTGGCTTCTGGTGAAGCTGGTCTTCTTCACCTTCAAGCTGATCGGCCTCGCCATCGCCGTCGCCGTGGTCGCCGCCGTATTCTTCGGGGTGCGCAAGATGATCGAAGGTCCGCGCTGATGCTCGACGACAAGGACCGCATCTTCACCAACCTCTACGGCTTCCAGGACTGGGGGCTGAAGGGCGCGCAGGGGCGCGGCGACTGGGACGATACGGCGGGGCTGATGGCGATCGGCCAAGATGCGATCATCGACGTCGTCAAGGCCTCCGGCCTTCGCGGCCGCGGCGGCGCAGGCTTCCCAACGGGCATGAAGTGGAGCTTCATGCCCAAGGCGCCGACCCCCGGGCGGCCCAACTTCCTGGTCATCAACGCCGACGAGTCCGAGCCCGGATCGTGCAAGGACCGCGAGATCATCCGCCACGATCCGCACAAGCTGATCGAGGGCGCGCTTATCGCCGGCTTCGCGATGCGGGCACGGGCGGGCTATATCTACATCCGCGGCGAGTTCATCCGCGAGGCGGAGACTCTCGAGGCGGCGGTTCAGCAGGCCTATGACGCGGGGCTGCTCGGCAAGAATGCCGCGAAGTCGGGCTACGATTTCGACCTGTTCGTACACCGCGGCGCGGGCGCCTATATTTGCGGCGAAGAGACCGCGATGCTCGAGAGCCTGGAAGGCAAGAAGGGCATGCCGCGCCTCAAGCCGCCCTTCCCGGCCGGAGCGGGCCTGTACGGCTGCCCGACGACGGTCAACAACGTCGAGTCGATCGCGGTCGTGCCGACCATCCTTCGCCGCGGCGCCGCCTGGTTCAAGTCGTTCGGCCGCGAGAAGAACGAGGGCACCAAGCTCTTCCAGATCTCCGGCCACGTGAACAAGCCGTGCGTCGTCGAAGAGGCGATGTCGGTGCCGTTCCGCGAGCTGATCGAGCGGCACGCCGGCGGGATCCGCGGCGGCTGGGACAATCTCCTCGCCGTCATCCCCGGCGGCTCGTCGGTGCCGCTGGTGCCCGCCGAGCAGATCATCGACGCGCCGATGGACTTCGACGCGCTTCGCGACCTCCAGTCCGGCCTCGGAACCGCCGCCGTGATCGTCATGGACAAGTCCACCGACGTGGTAAAGGCGATCGCGCGCATCTCTTATTTCTACAAGCATGAGAGCTGCGGCCAGTGCACGCCGTGCCGCGAGGGCACCGGCTGGATGTGGCGGGTGATGGAGCGGCTGGTCGAGGGCAATGCCGACATGGAGGAGATCGACCTCCTCTGGGACGTCACCAAGCAGGTCGAGGGCCATACCATCTGTGCGCTCGGCGACGCTGCCGCCTGGCCGATCCAGGGTCTGATCCGCCACTTCCGGCCTGAGCTGGAGCGGCGCATCCGCGACCGCCACGCCCGCACCCTGGAAGCGGCGGAATGATCGCGTTCCTTCTCGCCGCAATGCTCGCGGGCGATCGTCCGCCGGCGCCGACGACCGGCACCAATGTTCCTAAGAACGACACCGCCGCGCCGGTCGACCGGGTCGGGCGCCCTCCGGACGGAACGCCGAGCGACCGGGAGCCGACCGACTCGGCGCTCAAGTCGGCCCGGACGATGGCCGCCTGCGTGCTGAAATATCGCCCGGCCGAGGTTCAGGGGCTGCTCGCCTCCGAAGACCAGCAGGCGTTCGCGGCCTCCTACAAGCGGTTCAGATATGTCATCCAGCATTGTCTCGGCGCGGCCGCCGATGCGGACGTGTCGACGATCACGCTCTCCTTCGGCACCGACACGATGATGGGGGTGCTCGCCGAGGCCTCGCTGCTGCGCGCGCCGCTCGCGCCCCTTCCGGCGATTCCCCTGGCATCGGCGCCGGACATCGGCTGGATCCGGGACGATCGCGCCGGCCAGGTGGTCCTGAACCTCGCTTCCTGCCTCGCGGCGACCCAGCCGGCGGCGGTGGCGGCGGTCCTCGCGACCCGCCCGGATTCGCCTCAGGAGGCGGCCGGCTTCGCGGCGCTGGCGCCGGCGATCGGGCCTTGCCTCGAGAGGAACGTGACGCTTCACACCAAGCGCGCGCCGCTTCGCGTCTATCTTGCACTGGCTTATTATCGCCGCACGCTCGATCCCCTGCCGCCGCCGCAAAGCGCTTCGGGGAGCCGGTCGTGACCGGGTCGCGTCCGAACGCCGGAGGCGCCCGAGCGAAGCGTCTTGCGGCAGTCTCCCTCGCCCTCGTCGGACTGGCCTCGACGGCCGCGGCCGCCAAGCCGGACAGCCAGGCCGGCGAGACGATCCGCCGGATGCACAGCTATGGAAGGTGCGTCGTTCAGCAGGCGCCGTCGGATTCGAAGCGGGTCCTCGGCAAGGCGCCGGGGTCGAAGGAGGAGCGGTCGCTGCTGCACGCCATTTCGTCCGACTTGTGCCTGAACGGCCAGGGCGGGCTCGAGCAGATCGACTTCCAGCCCGAGTGGCTTCGCGGCGAGGTCGCCGAGGAGGTACTGCGCCGCGAGCGCGGCGGCGACCGGATCATGGCCCGCGCCGTGCGAGTGGCTCCCTTCCCCAGGCTCAGCGACGCGGATGTCGCGGCTCTCGACCAACGGGGCCAGCGGACGTTGCGCGGTCTCGGCCTCGCGGAATGCGTTCAGGCCGCGGCGCCCCAAGCCGTTGCGGAATTGCTGAAAACCGATCCTACGTCCCCCGAGGAGGATCGGACGTTCCGCCAGGTCGCTCCCTATTTGGGTCCCTGTTTTCCGCAGAACGCGGAGACGACCCTTCTTAGGCCTCAGCTGCGCGGCTTCCTCGCCGAAGCGGCCTATCGCGCGGACTATTTCGCCGCGCATGGATCGAACTAGCATGGCCGCGATCCAGATCGCCGGCGGCGGGGCCAGGCGAATATCTCGCCTCGCAGCGCTGCTGGCGGTTTCCGCGGCGCTTCAGCCGGCGCAGGCCTATCGCCCCGCGACGGAGCGCGAAGGCCTGGTCGCGATGCACGCCCTCGCCGATTGCACCGTCAAGCGGCATCGCGACGCCGCGATGCGGATGCTCGCCTACCTTCCCGAGTCGAAGGAGTCGGTCCAGGCCTTCCTCGCCACCGACCCCTCGTCCTGCATGAGCGCCGAAAATGACGGGGATGCGCTGGCCATGAAGGACCATTTCCTTCGCGGCGCGCTTGCCGAGCGCCTGCTCCTGCAGGACTTTCCAGCGATAGGCGTGTTCGCGGGCAAGAAGCTGCCACCCGTCTTCGCCTGGCCGGACCAGCGGGCGTTCGTCGCCCTTAAATCGAAGGCGAAGCTCGACCTCACCCTCATCCGTATCGGCGAGTGCGCCACCGAAGCGGCGCCGGACAAGGTCTACGCGCTGTTCGGCACGCCGGTGGGGACCATCGCCGAGGCGGGCATGATCCAGTCGCTGGTCCCAGTTCTTCGGAGCTGCGTCCTTCAAGGCAATAGCGTCGAGCTGAAGCTGGCGACGGTCCGAGCTTATATCGCCGAAGGCGCCTACCGTGTCTCCGTCCGGCGGGCCTCGGGCGATCGGGGCGGTCAATGACCGGGCGGGCCTTCACCGGAGCGGCACTGATTGCCGCCCTCGCCGGGTTCACCGCCGCGGCGGCCAAGCCGGCGACGGGGGAGATGGACAGGCTCCCCAGCTGGAAGGAATCCCACCTGGCGGTGAACGATCCCGCCATTCGCTCGGTCTACATCCTGGCGGTCTGCACGAGGAACCACCGACGCGCGCTTGCCGAACAGCTGCTCGACACGGCGCCCGGCTCCGCCGAGGAGCAGGCTCTCATCAATCAAGCGGTTCCCTCGGGCATGACCGACTGTCCGATCCGGGCCACCAAAGTGACGATCCACAGCTTCATCCTGATGCGGGGGGCGATCGCCGAGGCCTTCTACAATGGCGAAGGCACGAAGCCGCGCAAGGAGGCGCGATTGCCGCCGCCCCAGCCCCTCGACCCGGCGGCCGCCGCTTCGCCGAGGGTGCTGGCCTGGTGGGTCGCCGGGTGCGCGGTGCGCCGAGCGCCGGCACTTTCCCATGCCGTGGTGAGCTACAATGCCGGGGACATAAGCGAGGGGAGGGCGCTCGATGCGCTTCGTCCGACCCTGCTTGCCTGCCTTCCGGAAGGCCGCCGCCTTCAGGTCCTTCGCGCCAATTTCCGGGCGATGATCGCGGAGGAACTCTACCACGCGTCGCGCCGCTACAAAGAGTCCTTCCGCAATGCCTAAAGTCAAAGTCGACGGAGTCGAGATCGAGGTTCCGCAGGGGGCGACCGTGCTCCAGGCGTGCGAGCTGGCGGGGAAGGAAATTCCGCGCTTCTGCTACCATGAGCGGCTGTCGATCGCCGGCAATTGCCGGATGTGCCTGGTCGAGGTGAAGCCGGGGCCGCCCAAGCCGCAGGCGAGCTGCGCGCTTCCGGCGGCGGACGGCCAGGAAATCTCGACCCTCACTCCGCTGGTCAAGAAGGCGCGCGAGGGGGTGATGGAGTTCCTGCTCATCAACCACCCGCTCGACTGCCCGATCTGCGACCAGGGCGGCGAGTGCGACCTGCAGGACCAGTCCATCGCCTACGGCCGGGGCCATTCCCGCTTCCACGAGAACAAGCGGGCGGTGACCGAGAAATATATGGGTCCGGTCGTCAAGACGGTCATGACCCGCTGCATCCAGTGCACCCGCTGCGTGCGCTTCGCCGAGGAAGTGGCGGGCGTGGAGGAGATCGGGGCGATCAACCGCGGCGAGAATATGGAGATCACCTCCTATCTCGAAGGCGCGGTGACGTCCGAGCTGTCGGGCAACGTCGTCGATCTCTGCCCCGTGGGTGCCTTGGTCTCCAAGCCGTACAGCTTCGAGGCTCGGCCCTGGGAGCTTCGCAAGGTACCGGCGATCGACGTGATGGACGCGGTCGGGACCAACATCCGCCTCGACCACCGCTTCCGCGAGGTGATGCGGGCGCTTCCGCGCCTCAACGAGGACGTCAACGAGGAGTGGGCGCACGACAAGACCCGCCACTGCGTCGATGGGCTGGTCCGCAACCGGCTCGACCGGCCGTGGCTGCGCGAGGGCGGCAAGCTCCGCCCGGCGAGCTGGGAGGAGGCGTTCGCCGCCATCGCGGCGCGGCTCGAGGGCGCCTCGGGCGACCAGGTGGCGGCCATTGCCGGCGATCTTCAGGACCTCGAATCGATCTACGCGACCAAGGCGCTGCTTCGCTCGCTCGGCTCGAGCCTCCACGAATGCCGCCAGGACGGGGCGCGGTTCGACGTCTCGCACCCGGCTGGCTATCGGTTCAACTCGACCATCGCCGGGATCGAGTCGGCGCCCGCCATCCTCCTCGTCGGGACCAATCCGCGCTGGGAGGCGTCGCTCGTCAACACCCGCATCCGCAAGGCGGTGAAGGCGGGGGCGAGGGTGTTCAGGATCGGCGAGCCGGTCGACCTCGCCTACCCCGTAGTCGAGCTCGGCACCGACCTGTCGCTCCTCGGCAACCTGCCCGATTCGGTAACGGAGGCCTTCTCCGGCAAGGCGAACGCGGCGGTGATCGTCGGGATGGGCGCGCTGGCTTACGCGGGCGCTTACGAGGCGGCCCGCGCCGCGGCGGCAGCGCTGGGCGGCACCTTCAACCTGCTCCACAATGCGGCGTCGCGGGTCGGCGCCCTCGACCTCGGCTTCACCACCGACGGCGGAATCGAGGCGATCCGGGCTAAAGCGGGTGCGCTTAAGGCCCTGTTCCTGCTCGGCGCGGACGAGATGGACACCGCCGCATTCGCCGACACTTTCACCGTCTATATCGGAACGCACGGCGACCGGGGCGTCCGCCATGCCGACGTCATCCTCCCCGGCGCCGCCTTCTCCGAGAAGCACGGCACCTACGTCAATCTCGAGGGGCGGGTGCAGGTCTCCGAATTCGCCGTCCATCCGCCGGGCGAGGCGCGGGAGGACTGGACGATCCTTCGGGCGCTGTCCGACGCCGTCGGCCGGACCCTTCCGTTCGACGATTTGTCGCAGCTCCGCTCGGCGATGGCGGCGGAATATCCGCACCTCGGCACCGTCGGCCTGACCGACCTCGGCGCTCTTCCGGCGCTCGCGGGTCCGGCACCGAGGGTGTCGGGCGAGATCGCCTATCCGATCGACGATTTCTACCTGACCAACCCGATCGCCCGATCGTCCCCGACTCTTCAGCGCTGCTCGGGCGAGATCCTCCACGGCCGGACCTATCAGGAGGCGGCGGAATGAGGGGGTCGAAGCCAAACAGGGTCGTTCGTCCCGAGCGTAGGCGAGGGGCGCTGGCACTGACTCATCACACGCGCCCCTCGACTTCGCTCGGGACGAACGAGATCGGTGTACGGCACCGGGATTTCTCTGCATGACCGCTTATCTACAGAGCAGCTGGCTCGGCTACGGCTTCGGCTGGTTCGTCGCGACCCTGATCCTCGTCCTGATGATCGCCCTTCCGCTGATGCTGGCGGTGGCGATGGTGATCTATGCCGATCGCAAGATCTGGGCGGCGATGGCGCTTCGCCGCGGGCCGAACGTGGTCGGGCCGCTCGGCTTGCTGCAGAGCTTCGCCGACGGCTTGAAGGTCTTCCTCAAGGAGACGATCATCCCGTCCGGGGCGAATCGCGGCCTGTTCATCATCGCGCCGATCCTCACCTTCACGGTGGCGCTGGTCGGCTGGGCGGTGGTTCCGTTCGGGCCCGGGCCGGGGGGAGCGATGATGGTGCTCGCCGACATCAACGTCGGCCTTCTCTACCTGCTCGCCGTCTCCTCGCTCGGCGTTTACGGCGTGATCATCGCCGGCTGGGCGTCCAACTCCAAATATCCCTTCTACTCCGCGCTTCGAGCGGCGGCGCAGATGGTCAGCTACGAGGTCTCGGTCGGCTTCGTCCTGGTTCCGGTGGTGATGTGGTCGGGGACGTTCAACCTGTCCGGAATCATCGAGGCGCAGCGCCACCACGTCTGGATCATCAATGGCTTCGGCTTCAACCCGATGTTCCTTCCCCTCGCCGTCATCTTCCTCATCTCGGCGATGGCGGAGACGGCGCGCGCGCCCTTCGACCTTACCGAGGCGGAGAGCGAGCTCGTCGCCGGCTATCAGACCGAGTACAGCTCGATGAGCTTCGCGCTCTTCTGGCTGGGCGAGTACGGCAACGTGCTTCTGATGTGCGGAATGTCGGCGGTGCTGTTCTGGGGCGGCTGGCTTCCCCCGATCGACTGGGCGCCGCTCTACTACGTGCCGGGGATCATCTGGTTCTTCGCCAAGATCTTCCTGTTCTTCTTCATCTTCTCGTGGGTGAAGGCGACGGTGCCGCGCTTCCGCTACGACCAGCTGATGCGCCTCGGCTGGAAGATATTCCTGCCCTTCTCGCTGCTCTGGGTGTTCCTGATCTCCGGGTACCTCGAAATCTTCCGCTTCGGAGCGCTCAAATGATCGCGCACTTCATCAAGTCCTTCACCCTCTGGGAATTCCTGAAGGCGCACGCTCTGACCTTGAAATATTTCTTCAAGCCCAAGGCGACGATCAACTATCCGTTCGAGAAGAACCCGCTGTCGCCGCGTTTCAGGGGCGAGCATGCGCTTCGCCGCTATCCGAACGGGGAAGAACGCTGCATCGCCTGCAAATTGTGCGAGGCCGTGTGCCCCGCTGTGTGCATCACGATCGAGGCCGAGCCGCGCGAGGACGGCAGCCGCCGGACGACCCGCTACGACATCGACATGACCAAGTGCATCTATTGCGGGCTGTGCCAGGAGGCCTGCCCGGTCGACGCCATCGTCGAGGGGCCGAATTTCGAATTCGCCACCGAAACCCGCGAGGAGCTGCTCTACGACAAGGCCAAGCTGCTCGACAACGGCGACAAGTGGGAGCGCGCCCTCGCCGCGAACCTTGCCGCCGATGCGCCCTACCGCTAAGCGCCGGGCCGTTCCTATGATGACCCGATTCACCTTCAGCGTCATCCCGGCGAAGGCCGGGACCCATGAACACCCGGTCATGGGGACCTCGCGCGGCCTGCGTTCCTGGGCCCCGGCCTTCGCCGGGGTGACGGCTCGATGATCGAGGCCTTCGCCTTCTACCTGTTCGCCACCATCGTCATCGCCAGCGGCGTGATGACGATCCTGGCGCGCAACCCGGTCCATTCGGTGCTGTGGCTGATCCTCGCCTTCTTCAACGCCGCCGGCCTCTTCCTGACGCTGGGGGCCGAGTTCATCGCGATGCTGCTGGTGATCGTCTACGTCGGCGCGGTCGCGGTGCTCTTCCTGTTCGTGGTGATGATGCTCGACATCGACTTCACCGAGCTTCGCGCCGGAGTCGCCCGCTACTGGCCATTCGGCCTCGCCCTCGCTTTGCTCCTCCTCGCCGAAATGTTCTTCGCGGTGGTCGCCTGGACCTCGGGCGGGCTCGTCCCGGTGCGCACCGCTCCGGTCGTCAAGGCGGTTCCCAACATCGAGGCGCTCGGGACGGTGCTCTACACGCGCTACCTCTACATCTTCGAAGGCGCGGGGCTGGTGCTCCTGGTCGCGATGGTCGGAGCGATCGTCCTGACCCACCGCCGCCGCGGCGACGTTCGCGCCCAGAACGTCTCGGCCCAGAACCGCCGCCGCCCGCAGGACGCGGTGGTCAACATGCAGCCCGGCGTCGGGCAGGGGGTGGAGCTGTGATCAGTCTTCCCGTCATGCCAGCGAAGCCTGGCATCCCGGCGTGTGAAAAACGCCGGCGCTCTTCACCCGCTGGGGCCCCAGCCTCCGGGTTCCCATCGAAGTACTACTTCGATGGGGTCCCTGCTGGGGCGACGGAGATGCAGGCATGATCGGGCTCGGCCATTATCTCGCGGTCGGCGCCGTTCTGTTCGTGCTCGGGGTGTTCGGGATCTTCCTCAACCGGAAGAACATCATCGTCATCCTGATGGCGATCGAGCTCATCCTCCTGTCGGTGAACATCAACCTCGTCGCCTTCTCGTCCTTCCTCGGCGACATGGTCGGGCAGGTGTTCGCCATGTTCGTCCTCACCGTCGCGGCGGGCGAGGCGGCGATCGGGCTCGCCATCCTCGTCATCTACTTCCGCGGCCGGGGCACGATCGCGGTCGACGACATCCACCAGATGAAGGGGTGAGGGGGATGTTTGCGCACGTCGCCCCAGCGAAGGCTGGGGCCCCAGCGGGTGATGGACACCCGCGCTTTTCACCCCCTGGGGCCCCAGCCTGCGCTGGGGCGACGGTGTTGCATGAACATCCTCCCTCATCGTCTTCCTGCCGCTGCTCGCCGCCATCGTGGCGGGGCTCGGCAACCGCCTGATCGGCAACTTCGCCGCGAAGCTGGTGACGACGGCGGCCCTGTTCGCCGCCTGCGCCTTGTCCTGGCCGGTCTTCCTCGGCTTCCTCTCGGGCGCCCAGCACAGCCAGCTCTACCCGGTCCTCGCCTGGATCCACTCCGGCGACCTCCAGGTCGACTGGGCGCTTCGGGTGGACGCGCTGACCTCGGTGATGCTGGTGGTGGTGACGACCGTCTCGGCGCTCGTCCACCTCTACTCCTGGGGCTATATGGCGGAGGACGACAGCCAGCCGCGCTTCTTCGCCTATCTGTCGCTGTTCACCTTCGCGATGCTGATGCTGGTGACCGCCGACAATCTCGTCCAGATGTTCTTCGGCTGGGAAGGCGTCGGCCTCGCCTCCTACCTCCTGATCGGCTTCTGGTACTACAAGCCGTCGGCCAATGCGGCCGCGATGAAGGCCTTCATCGTCAACCGGGTCGGCGACTTCGGCTTCAGCCTCGGTATCTTCGGCACCTTCCTGGTCTTCGGAACGGTGTCGATCCCGGCGATCCTCGCCGCCGCGCCCGGCATGGCGGGCTCCTCGATCGGCTTCCTCGGCGGCCGCTTCGACACGATGACTTTGCTGTGCATCCTCCTGTTCATCGGCGCGATGGGCAAGTCGGCCCAGCTCGGGCTCCATACCTGGCTTCCCGACGCGATGGAGGGACCGACGCCCGTCTCCGCGCTGATCCATGCGGCGACGATGGTGACGGCGGGCGTGTTCATGGTCTGCCGGCTCTCGCCGATGTTCGAGACCAGCCACACCGCGACCAACCTCGTCATCTTCGTCGGCGCCGCCACCGCTCTGTTCGCGGCGACGGTCGGAACGGTGCAGAACGACATCAAGCGGGTGATCGCCTATTCGACCTGCTCGCAGCTGGGCTACATGTTCATGGCGGCGGGAGTGGGCGCCTATTCGGCCGCGATGTTCCACCTCTTCACCCACGCCTTCTTCAAGGCTTTGCTGTTCCTCGGCGCGGGATCGGTGATCCACGCCATGCACCACGAGCAGGACATGCGCTTCTACGGCGGGCTTCGTAAGCAGATCCCGCTGACCTTCTGGGCGATGATGGCCGGGACGCTGGCGATCACCGGAGTGGGCATCGAGGGCGTGTTCGGCTTCGCCGGCTTCTATTCCAAGGACGCGATCATCGAGAGCGCCTACGCGCACGGCTCGACACTGGGCGGGTTCGCCTTCTTCGTGGGCGTGTTCGCCGCGCTCCTGACCAGCTTCTATTCCTGGCGGCTGATGTTCCTGACCTTCTGGGGCAAGCCGCGCTGGGCGGCGTCCGAGCATATCCAGCACGCCCTCCACGACGCCCATGGTCACCACGACGATCATCCGGACGCGGAAGATGCCGGCCACGACACGAGGCCGCATGAGGCCGGCGCCGACGCGGTGCCCACCGGGACCGGCGGCTATCATCCGCACGAAAGTCCGTGGGCGATGCTCCTGCCGCTGGCGGTGCTGTCGGTCGGGGCGATCTTCGCGGGCATGGCGTTCGGCCATTGGTTCATCGAGCCGGAGGGCGCCCCGTCCTTCTGGAGGGGGAGCGTCGCGTTCAGCCACGAGCTGGCCGAGCGCGCGCATCACGCGCCTTTGTGGGTCAAGCTGTCGCCGGCGATCGTCATGATCCTCGGCTTTGCGATCGCCTTTTTCGCTTACGTCCGGAGCACGGACATCCCGCGGCGCTTCGTCGGCCAGTTCGGGATCCTCTACGCCTTCCTCTACAACAAATGGTATTTCGACGAGATCTACAACGTGCTGTTCGTCCGCTCCTCGCTCTGGCTCGGCCGCATGTTCTGGAAAAAGGGCGACGAGGGGACGATCGACCGCTTCGGACCCGACGGCGCGGCGACGGCGGTTCGGATGGGCAACGTCGTCACCGCCCGGATCCAGACCGGCTATCTCTACACCTACGCGCTCGTGATGCTGCTCGGCCTCGCCGCCGCCGTCACCTGGGTGATGGCGCGATGAGGGGAACTCTCATGCTTACCGTCGTCCCGGCGAAGGCTGGGACCCCAGCGGGCGAAGAACACCTGCGCCTTTCACCCCCCGGGGCCCCAGCCTTCGCTGGGGCGACGGGATCGTCATGACCGGACTTCCCATCCTCTCGATCCTGCTCGCCGTGCCGATGGTCGGTGCGCTCGCCTGTCTGTTCGTCTCGGCGCCGGCGGCGCGGTGGATCGCGCTCGGAGCGACCCTGCTCGACCTCCTGCTCGGGATCTGGCTGTGGAGCGCCTACCAGATAGGCGGTCCGCAATGGCAGTTCGTCGAATTCAGCCCCGCCTTCGGCAATTTCGCCTGGGCGCTCGGCATAGACGGCATCGCCTTGATGCTGATCATGCTCTCGGTCTTCCTGATGCCGATCTGCATCCTTGCCAGCTGGACGTCGGTGACCAAGCGGGTACCGGAATATATGGCGGCGTTTCTCGCCATGGAGACGATGATGATCGGCGTCTTCATGGCGCAGGACATCTTCCTCTTCTACATCTTCTTCGAGGCAGGCCTCATTCCGATGTTCCTGATCATCGGAATCTGGGGCGGGGCCGAGCGGATCTACGCCAGCTACAAATTCTTCCTCTACACCCTGCTCGGCTCGGTGCTGATGCTGGTTGCGATGCTGTGGATGGTGAACTTCGCCGGCACCACCTACATCCCGCGCCTGCTGGTCACCGATTTCCCGCCGCACGCCCAGACCTGGCTGTGGCTCGCCTTCTTCGCCAGTTTCGCGGTCAAGATGCCGATGTGGCCGGTCCATACCTGGCTTCCCGACGCCCACGTCCAGGCGCCGACTGCCGGCTCGGTCATCCTCGCCGGAGTACTCCTCAAGCTCGGCGGCTACGGCTTCGTGCGCTTCTCGCTGCCGATGTTCCCGGAAGCCTCGGCACAGCTGATCTGGATCGTGTTCGGATTAAGCATGGTGGCGATCGTCTACACCTCGCTGGTCGCGCTGGTGCAGAACGACATGAAGAAGCTGATCGCTTATTCCTCGGTCGCGCACATGGCGTTCGTCACGATCGGCATCTTCACCTTCAACCGTCAGGGGATCGAAGGCGCTCTGATCGTCATGCTCTCCCACGGCCTGGTGTCGGGCGCCCTGTTCCTGTGCGTCGGAGTGATCTACGACCGGCTGCACACCCGCGAGATCGGGCGCTACGGCGGCCTTTCGAACAACATGCCGGCTTATGCGGTGCTGTTCCTGCTCTTCACCATGGCTTCCGTCGGTCTTCCCGGCACGGCCGGCTTCGTCGGCGAGTTCCTGAGCCTGCTCGGCGCCTATCGCGCCTCGAGCCTCGTCGCCTTCGTCGCGACCACCGGGATCATCCTCGGCGCCGCCTACATGCTCTACCTCTATTGGCGGGTGGCTTACGGGACGAGCCGAAATGCCGACGCCGCCGCAATGCCCGACCTCAATGCTCGCGAACTCGCCTCGCTGGGTGCGATCGCGGCCGTCGTGCTTTGGATGGGGGTCTATCCCGAGAGCTTCCTGGCGCCGATGCGGCAGGACGTCGGGGTGCTCGTCGAACGGGTCGGCCGGGCCGCGCCTAAGGGGGATTCGGCGGTCGCGCACGGAGCACGCCGGGCGCCCCTCGTCGTCGATGCGGAGGGCCACCGGTGATGAAGATCCTCGTCGCCCCAGCGAAGGCTGGGGCCCCAGCGGGTGAAAACCACCCGCGCTATTCACCCCCTGGGGCCCCAGCCTTCGCTGGGGCGACGGAACTTTGATGCTCGACTCCCTTCAACTTACTCTGCCGGAGATCATCCTCTCCACCGCGGCGCTCATCCTGCTGCTCGTCGCCGCCTGGCGCGAGGACCGGGCTGCGCGCATGATCACCTGGGCGGCGGTCGCTGCGCTGGCGGCGGCGGCGGCGGCGATCCCCGGCTATTACGGGCGCCCGGTCTACGGCTTCGGCGGGCTGTTCGTCTCCGACGCCTTTTCCGCCTTCGCCAAGGTGGTGATCTATATCGGCGCCGCGGTCTCGCTGATCGCGGCGAGCGGCTGGTTCAGCCGCGACTCCGACTACAAGGCCGAATATCCGGTCCTCATCCTGCTCTCGACGGTGGGCATGGGAATGATGGTGTCGGCGTCCGACCTTCTCACCCTCTATGTCGGGCTGGAGCTCCAGAGCCTCGCCGCCTATGTGCTCGCCTCCTTCCAGCGGCAGGACACGCGCTCGGCCGAGGCGGGGCTGAAATATTTCGTGCTCGGCGCGCTCGCGTCCGGAATCCTGCTCTACGGCATAAGCCTCCTCTACGGCTTCACCGGCTCGACCATGTTCGGCGACATTGCGGTATCGATCGCGCACCAGAAGGGCGCGGCGGGGGGTCTTTCCAACGGCACCCTGTTCGGCCTGGTCTTCGTCCTCGCGGGGATCGCCTTCAAGGTTTCCGCAGTGCCGTTCCACATGTGGACTCCCGACGTCTACGAGGGCGCGCCCACTCCCGTCACCGCCTTCTTCGCCTCCGCGCCCAAGGTGGCGGCGATGGCGCTCCTCACCCGCGTCGCCATCCAGGCGCTCGGGCCGGCGACCTTCGAGTGGCGGCAGATCGTCATCTTCATGGCGCTCGCCTCGACCATCCTCGGCGGAGTCGCGGCGATCGGCCAGCCCAACATCAAGCGGCTGCTCGCCTACAGCTCGATCAACAATGTCGGCTTCGCGCTGATCGGCCTCGCCGCCGCGAATCGCGACGGAGTGGCCTCGGTGCTGTTCTACATGGCGGTCTACATCGTCATGACGCTGGGCGCCTTCCTGGTCGTTCTGCGGATGCGGGGCGAGGACGGGCAGGCGGTGGAGACGGTCGCCTCCCTGTCGGGCCTGTCGCGTACCCGTCCGATGCTGGCTCTGGCCATGGCGACCTTCATGTTCAGCCTCGCCGGGGTGCCGCCTTTGTTCGGCTTCTGGCCCAAATTCCTGGTGTTCAACGCCGCGGTCCGGGCGGACCTCACCTGGCTCGCTGCGGTCGGAATCGCGACTTCGGTGATCAGCGCTTATTATTACCTGCGCATCGTCAAGACGATGTATTTCGACGATCCGGCGCCGGCCTTCGGCCCGACCCGCGACGTGCCGCAATCGGCGCTGATCCTGCTCTCGGCCCTGTTCGTTTCGCCGCTCGGCTATTTCGCGATACCGTGGCTCGGCGCAGCCGCGAGCAACGCGGCGGGCGCCCTGTTCTAGAACCCCGCCAGCCGCGTTCTTCTTAAGATTGCCGAGCAGAACGGCGCTGTTTGCGCCTGCGGGGCGGCAGGCCTCATCCGCCTGTCGTACAATTGACCGTCCGTTTCGATATGGTAACATCCGCCCGTCGGTCGGGGCGAATCGTTCTTCCTTCGTATATTGAATGTGCGCGCGGACGATTAGGCGGTGCGTAGCGGAATATGCGTCGTGAACCGGCGCCCATGCCAGGCGAATGTATGGTGATTTAGCGAAGTCTTGCGTTCCATTGTCGATTCGAAAGGCTCGTCATGCTGGGCTCTGACGTTCTAGAGATCGCCATCGGCGTCGTGTTCGTGTTCCTCATCGCCAGCCTGATCGCGTCCGCGGTGCGCGAGATGATCGAGGCGTTGCTCAAGACCCGGGCGGTCCAGCTCGAAAAGGGCATGCGGCAATTGCTCGACGACCATGCCGGCACCGGGATCATGAAGGAGCTGTTCGACCACCCGTTGCTGTTCGGTCTCTACGAAGGAACGTACGAGCCGGAACAGCAGCTTGCGCCGACCTGGACGGGCAGGGCTTTCTCCGCGCTTCGGCGCGACGCCGCGGCCGGCGAGGCCAAGGTGAAGACCACGCTTCAATGGGCGTCCAATCTCCCCTCCTACATCCCGTCGCGCAATTTCGCCCTGGCGCTGCTCGACCTGGTTGCCGGAACCGGCCGGAACGGCGAGCCGCTGACTCTCGACAGCATCAAGGCCAGCGCCATGACCCTCCCCGACGGTCACCTGCGCAAGGCGGTTCTGGTCGCGGTGGGGGAGGCCGGTGACGATCTCGACCGCGCCCGCGCCAGCATCGAAGCCTGGTTCGACGGCAACATGGATCGCGTGTCCGGCTGGTACAAGCGCAAGACCCAGGCGCTGCTCGTCCTGATCGGTCTGGTCATCGCCATCCTGCTCAACATCGACAGCCTCAACGTCGCCCGCGAGCTCGCGACCAATACCGCGTCGCGGCAGCTGGTGATGGCGCGCGTCGACGCCGTCTATTCGACGTTGAAGGACAATCAGCAGGGCGGTCAGCCCCTGCTCACGCCCGAGCAGCTTAGGAGCGAGGCGAGGGGTCTTTCCCAGGTGATCGGCTGGCCGGCGGTTCGGGAGAGGGCCGGAGCCGAATGGGATTCGAAGCGCAACGCTCTCGCAGCGCAGGCCCGCGCCAATCCCGCGCTCAAGGATCTCCACGCCAAGGCGCAATGGGTGCTCGCCCAGATCGGCGATCGCGATCGCTATGTGAAGGATCAGGTCCGCCGGGGCATTCCGGCGAGCATTCCCGGCTGGCTTCTCACCGCCCTTGCCGTGTCGCTCGGGGCGCCCTTCTGGTTCGACCTGCTCAACAAGTTCATGGTGATCCGCTCTACCGTGAAGCCCTATGAGAAGAGTTCTCCGGAAGGTTCGGAGGATCGCCGCGGCGGCGGCAAGAATGCGGCCCAGCAGCTCGCCCCCGGGCCGCTTCAGCCGGCTCTCCAGCCGCCCGGTCCGCTCAACGCCCTCGCCGCGCCGGCCGGCGCCGTCGCGGGCGCAGTCCCGGGCGGTATCGCGGCCACGGCCAGGATCGCGACGGTGAGGCTCGCCCTCGATACCGCCGGCTTGGCCGGCGTCTCGCTGACCAAAAACGGAGCGGCGCTCGCGGTCCCGTCGGACGGCTTCGTCGAGGTCCCCCTGGAAGTCGACATCGACCATGTCCTCGCGGCGACGGCGAAGCGGACGGCCGACCAGGCGGTGGTCCGCTGGAAGCAGGAGATCCGCGCCACCCTCGACTCCGAGGGCCAACCGATCACCGCCACGTTCGAATAAGGGAGGGAGGGATTCATGCGGGATATCTTCACCGGCCCCGGAAGCCCGGTTTCGAGCGGAGGCTTCGCGAGCGCGATCGGCAGGATCGGACTTGCCGGGGAAGAGGCCTCGCTATGGTCGGTACTCGCCGTCGAGACTCGCGGCTTCGGATTCCTGCCCGACCGGCGTCCCAAGATATTGTTCGAGCGCCACGTCTTCCATCGCCGCACCGGCGGGCGGTTCAGCGGCTCCCATCCCGACATCAGCAACCCGGCCACGGGGGGATATTCAGGCGGAGCGCGTGAATATGACCGGCTGAAGAGGGCGATGGTCCTCGACCGGGCCGCCGCACTCGAGAGCGCCTCCTGGGGACTCGGCCAGGTCATGGGCTTCAACGCCCGCTCGATCGGCTATGCCGGCGTCGACGCGATGGTCGAGGCTTTCGTGCGGAGCGAAGACGCGCAGCTCGACGGCTGCGCCCGCTTCATCACCGCCAACTCCGCCCTGGCGGACGCCTTGAAGGCCAAAGCATGGGCGCGCGTGGCCTTCTTCTACAACGGCAGGAATTACGGCGAGCAGGGCTACGATCGCAAGCTCGGCAATTTCCACGCGACCTATTCGCGCGGCCCGCTGCCGGCGGTGGCGGTGCGAGCGGCGCAGGCGAGGCTGACCTATTTGGGCTTCGATCCCGGCGGGATTGACGGGATTTTCGGCGGCGGGACGCTGCGTGCGATGCAGGCCTTCCAGAAGGCCAAGGACCTCCCTTCCACCGAGCAGCTCGACGCCCTCACCGAAGCGAAGCTGGAGGAAGCCGCGGGGGCGTGAGCCGTTTGCGGCCGACCGTCTTTCCCTAAGGCCGCGGCGCGTACATAGGCATGAGGGTGCACAATCGCCCCACTTCGAGAGAGAAATGCGGTTCGGCCGCACGCCTCGTCGCACTCACCGGCTCCACCAACGACGATGTCGCGGCGCTCGCCCGGGAAGGGGCGGAGGAAGGCCTGTGGCTGCGCGCCGAACGGCAGAGCGGCGGACGGGGGCGGCAAGGCCGCGAGTGGCGATCTCCGTCGGGCAATCTCTACGCCAGCACCTTGGTTCGACTCCGTCCCGGGGATCCCCCGGCGCCGAGCCTCGCCTTGGTCGCCGCTGTCGCGCTGCACGAGGTCGCCGCCGCCTTCGCGCCCGGAGCGGCGATTCTGATCAAATGGCCGAACGACCTACTCGCCGGCGGCGCCAAGCTGTCGGGGATATTGCTGGAGCGGGAGGGGGAGGCCGTCGTCGTCGGCTTCGGGGTCAACCTCGCGGCGCATCCCGACGACGTCCTACGCCCGGCCACCAGCCTCGCCGCCCTCACCGGAAGCGCGCCCGACCCGGCGGCTTTCCTGGACGTCCTCGCCGGCGCCTTTTCGCGCTGGCTCGGTCGGTGGCGGGGGGAGGGGCTGGCGCCGGTCCGCGGCGCCTGGCTTGCCGCCGCGCATCCACGAGGCACCGCTCTGTCCAGTCAGATCGCGGGCGGAGCGGCGGTGGAGGGCCTGTTCGACGGCCTGGACGAAAACGGCGCGCTCCGCCTTCGCCTTGCCGACGGAACGGTCGAGATCGTCCACGCGGGCGACGTGTTCCTGATTTAGAGGAGGGGGGCTTCAGGTTCGCCGCATGCGGGGGTCGCGGCGCGGCCGTCACCCTGAACTTGTTTCAGGGTCCAGTCCTCCACCCGCTCTGCCGCCTCCACCCTGGATGCTGAAACGAGTTCAGCATGACGAAGAGCGGCGTCAGGGCGCCGCCTTGGGGGTGGTGTCGATGAGCAGGTCGAGCTGCCCCTGACAGCCTTTCTCGATCAGGCCGGAGGCGATGCGGCCGAGGTCCTCGGGGACGGCGGACAACCGGACGAAGCGGATCCGGCTGGTGTCGCCGCTGGTCGACAGGGTCATCCCATATTCGACCCCTTCGGCGACGGCGCCCTTGCCGGGCCAGGGGAGTGTGGCCTGCCCTGCCGGCCATTCGACCGTGGACGCCGTGCCGCCCGAGGCCGGTTTGACGGTGAGGCGCACCGCCTCGGCCGGATCGGGACGCCACAGCACCACCTTCGCCGGATCGGCGAGGCAGACGGTGCCGCTCTGGCTGACGTCGACCTCCCACAGGTTCGGGCTTTCGATCTCGCCGCTGCGCATGGCGCCGAAGCGGGCGCGCGGATTGAAGGCGGCGATCCCGCCTCCGCCGCCGAGGGTGAAGTTGCCCGGCCCGCGAAGCACGCGGGTGCCGGCGGCGACGAGGACGGTGACGACGTCGCCCGGCTTCAGGGCTACCGGCGCCTTTTCGGGAAGGGTCTTGCCGGGCGCGTAGACCTTGGCCGAAGGGCCGGCGGAGCGAAGGACGAGCGGCGCCGCATCGGCGGCGGCGGCGGGCGCCAGAAGGGCGAGGGCGGCGGCGACCAGGGCGAAGCGGGAACGGATCATGGCGAGGCTCCTCAATTCATCATCTTGGTCGCAACGTTGTAGCGAAAAGCTTCGTCGCGGGTGAGGCAGCGGCGGGTCGAGCGGTCGCCGCCGGCCTCGCCCACCGCCTTCTGCTTGTACATGACGTCGGTCAGAAGCTTGCGCGACACGCCCATCCGGATCAGGAAATCATTGTCCTCGCTGGCGAGCATGGCCGAATCCTGCTCGACATCGGCGATCACGGCGACGGCCTTGTCGCCGCCCCCCGCAAGCTGGCCCTTGAGCGCTTCGCGATCGCCGGTGTGGGTGAACATATGGACCACGAACAGCCCGCCTTCGTCGACGAACCGGGCGATCCCGCCCATGAAGACGAAGTTGCACGCGGAAAAGCAGGCCCAGCCCTTTGGGATCCGGGTCGGCAGGCCGGCGTCGCGGATGATCTTGCCGGCGGCATTGCCGGCGCGGGCGTCGCCGCCGGGAGAGCGGATCCAGATCTCCTCGACATTCGCGTTCTGCACGAGCGCGGCCTTGAGCCGGTCCGGAACGCCCTCGTCGATCGCGCCTTCGGCACGCAGGATCGGGTGGCCGTCCACCGTCTCGGGGGTGAAGCGCATCTGCCGGTAGGTCGACCAGTTGAGGCTTTTGGGACAGGTCGGGTTGGCCACGTCCACACCTGCCGACTGTGCGCCCGCCGCCTGGCCGGCGGCAAGGCAGAGCAGGGCGGCAAGCGCTTGCGAGCGGCGCACGGCCGTCAGACCCGCCGGTAGCCGCCGCCGCCGGGCGGCCGGCACATCTTCTTGGGAACGGTAGTCTCCTCGCCGTCGACAATGACGACATCGCTGACCGTCATGCATTGCGATCCGTCGGCGAGCTTCTGCTGGCCGGTGACGGTGGAGGAGCCGGACACGTTAGCCCGGCTCTCGCTATGCCAGGACGAAGTCGTCCCGACACCGCCGCGGATCGCCTCGTTGGTCGCGGTTGCCGCCTGCTGCTGCTCCTTGCAGTCGAGAAGGGCGGCGATCGCGTCCGAAAGCAGTTCCGAGGTGGGAAGGCCGATCCCGCCGACGCTGGTCGGAACTCCGGCGCGCGAGGCGATTCCGCCAAGTAGGCCGCCGATGGCGGAGTTGCGATGCTTCTTGGCCGTGCTGCACTGGCCGTTGGCCTGGCGGTCTTGGGCGAAGGCCGGCGCGGCGGCGGCGAGCGGGGCGAGGACCAGCGGCACCGAAATCAGAACGACGCGCAACATCCGTGGCTTCCCCTCCCCAGGTTCGCCCGCGAAACTACGCCGCGCTCTTGCCGGGGTCAATCGACAGCCGCGCCGCAAGCGCCTCGATCTGCCGCTGCTGGCGGGCGAGGGTGAAGGCGACCTCGGCCTCCTTCGTCTCGCGGCTGAGCACCAGCCAGAGCGCGTTGGCGACCGGCCGGGCGACTTCCTTCAGCGCGTTGAGCTCGGCCGAGCTGATCGACGAGCAGTCCGGCCGGGGCCCGATCAGAAGGAAGCCGAGGCAGGTGCCGTCGACCAGCTTCAACGGGACCCGGATCGGGAAGACCGGATCGCCGCCCTCGAAATGCGGCGCGCATTCCGGATCGAGCGGACAGCCCGCCTGCCATTGCCGGACCTCGTCCTCGCTCGTGCCGCGCGCCGCTAGAACCCGATCACCGGCGATCGCCGCCACCCGTATCGCCCGAACCCCCGCCTCGACCCTGTCGAATATCTCGTCGAGCAGCTCGCACAGGGTTGCGACGTGGCGAAGGTCGCGAAGGCAATCGGGCAGGTCCTCGCGAAGCTCGACCAGGCGGCGGTGGAAGCGCCGCTCGGTCCAGGACTGGACGCGCTCGTATACGGGATTGACGAGGATCGTGGAGAGCGCCGCCGCGGCGACCGGCCCGGTGGAGCCGGAGCTCTGGCCGAACTCGTTCTGGACGAACTGCTTCATCGCCTCGATCACCGCTTCGAACAGGGTGGCGATGAGAAGCATGATCACGGCGATCGAGGCGGAGCGGGTGATCACCGACTCGGCGTCGTAGAGCCGGTATTTGAGCAGGGCTACGAGCAGGCCGAGCTGGAGCAGCAGGAAGGCCACGCCGAAGGACAGTCCGGCGAGGAGCTCGAGGGTCAGCTGCTGGCCGAGGCTTCCGACCTGAAGCTTCATCATGTCGGAGCCGAGCGAGACGGCAAGGAAGATCGCGTAGCCCGAGAAGCCGAACAGGGCCCATTTGAGCTGCTGGCGCTCGTCGCCGCGCTCCGTCTGGCGGAGCCGGTAGAGGAGGGTGGCAACGCTTGCGGCCATCCAGGCGACGAGCACCCAGCGATAGGTGTCGCCCTGGAGGAAGAAGAGGATTGGAAGCGCCGCAATCAGCGCGAGCACCGGCCGTGGAGAGAGGCGTCCGTGCGGGAAGAGGAGGATTCCCCCCAGGAGGCAGATGTTCGACAGATCGTAGAGCGCCTCGTGAACCGGCATCGGCACCCCGACACGATCGAGGAAGATGGTCGCCGGCTGCTCCGTCGCGAGCGTGAGGAGAATGGCGAGCGAGACGATCGAGCTCACCACGTCGAACAGGTTGCGCCGGTACAGCATCCAGGCCGAGACCAGCAGGAAGGGATAGGTCAGGAGATGGAGGAGATCGCCGAAGCTTAGCAGCCAGCGCGGTACGCCCGCCCGGTTCGCGCCGGTCTCGATGTGCGTCTCGCCGGTCCGGATCACGACGTCGCGCTCCTTTCCGCCGGGTGCGCGGAGCCGTAGCTGGACGTCGCGATCTTCGGCGCCGTCGAGCAGGTCGCCGAACAGGGCATTGTCGGCGTCGGTCGCGCGGGAGGCGGCGGCTGCGGGGGTTCCCGGCATCGGTACCGCGGCAGAGACGGGGATGGTGTCGATCGCCACGATCCGGTCGCCGGAGCGGATTCCGGCACGGGCGGCGAAGGCTCCGATCGGGTAGCGTATGCGGGTCAGGTTCTGCGGATCGAGGGCGAGTCCGGCGCGACTGCCGGGGACGAGGGCGCTGTTCCGGCCTGAATCGTGAAGCCGGTACCAGGTACCGGCGACCGGTCCGATCACCGCCAGCGCAAGCGCGGCGAACCAAGCCAGACGGAAAGCGAACAGGCTTCGGCGGCCGAACTTCGGCAATGTTTCGGGAAGGTTGAGCCGGGGGAGGGGTCGCCTCCCTTCGGTAGCCGTCGCCATCACGCCCCCAGCGCTGGTTCGCCCTCGCGATAGCATGCTGGCCGCCGGTTTCGCTAGCGCTCCCACTCGAACCGCGGAGCGGGGGAGGAGGTGAAAGGCCGCGCCGTTGCGGCTATGGCGTCTCGATGGCTTCCCCGCCCCCCCTTCACGATCTCGTCGCCGCCGAGCTGGCCGAGCCGGTCGATCCCCGCGTGACCGAGATGGCGGCGGCGATCGCTGCGCTCTATCCGGGCGCGGCGCGGGCGGTGCTCTTCTACGGCTCCTGCCTTCGCGAGCGGCAGCTCGACGGGCTGATGCTCGATTTCTATCTGATCGTCTCCGATTATCGCGCCGCTTACGGCAAGAGCTGGCTTGCGGCCGCCAATCGTCTCATTCCGCCCAACGTCTTCCCCTTCGAGCATCGCGGCCTCGCCGCCAAATATGCGGTGCTGAGCGAGGCGGATTTCGCCCGCGAGTGCGGCGCTTCGGCGTGGACGGCATCGGTCTTCGCGCGTTTCGCCCAGCCGTCGCGGCTGGTCTGGGCCTCGAACGAGACGGCCCGTTCGAGCGCCGTCGACGCGGTAGCGCAGGCGCCTGCCACCCTTCTCGATCTGACCCGTCGCAGCATGACCGACGAAGCGGCCCGCGACCCGATTGCGATCTGGCGCACGGCCTTCGCCTTCACCTACGCGGCGGAGCTCCGGGCGGAGCGCGGCTCCAGGCCCGGGTCGATCGTCGATTCCGATCCCGAGCGTTACCGGCGCTTCGCGGCGGCGCTGGGTTATCCCCGGGACGAGAACGGGACGGAGGAAGAGCGGCGGGCCAGCGACGCGGCATGGCGAACCGCCGCCCGGCGCGGCAAGCGCGCCAACGCGATGCGGCTCCTCAAGGCCAGCTTCACCTTCGCCGGAGGGATCGACTATCTCGCCTGGAAGATAAACCGCCACGCGGGGACGAACATCGCTGTGAAGCCCTGGCAGCGGCGCTGGCCCCTGGTCGCCGGGCTTATCCTGCTGCCGCGGCTGCTGAAGCGGGGGGCCATTCGCTAGCCTTGCGGTCGAGGGCGGAGCGGACGGCATCGGAGAGCCCGGAGACGGTGAACGGCTTGCGCAGGATCTCGTGGCCGGCGAGGTCCTCGGCATCGCCCGCCTCGCCGACATAGCCGGTGACGAAAAGGATCGCGATCCAAGGGTAGAGCGCGCTCGCCTTCCGGACCAGCTCGGTGCCGGTCATCTCCGGCATCATCACGTCGGTGATGACCAGCTCGATAGAGGAGTCGCGGGCGAGGATGTCGAGCGCGTCGCGCCCGCCGGCGCAGGCGATCGGCCGGTATCCCAGCTCTTCCAGCGCCCCTACGGTGGAGCGGCTGACCCGCGGATCGTCCTCGACGACGAGAACGGCGCGGCCGGCGGCGTCCGCGGATTGGCTCGCCGCCGCCGCCGGGTCGGATGAGGCCGGCCTTTGCAGGCCGGCCGCCGCCTCGGCGCAGCGCGGCAAATAGAGGGAGACGGCGGTGCCTTCGCCGACGGTCGAGGCGATCGTCACGTCGCCGCCGGACTGGCGCGCGAAACCGAATATCTGGCTAAGGCCGAGGCCGGTGCCCTTGCCGACCGGCTTGGTGGTGTAGAAGGGCTCGAATACCCGCTCCATCACCTCCGGGCTCATCCCGCCGCCGGTGTCGGCGACGACGATGCGGACATAGTCGCCCGCCGGCAGCTCCCCTACCTCGCCGTCCGAGAGGCTGGAATTGTCGATGGCGATCTGGATCTCGCCCTCGCCGTCCATGGCGTCGCGGGCGTTGACCGCCAAGTTGACGACGGCGTTCTCGAGCTGGTTGGTGTCGACCCGGACCGGCCAGGCGTCGGGGGCGAAGCGGGTGCGAACCCGAATCCGCTCGCCGATCGAGCGATCGACCAGGTCGAGCATTCCCTCTATCAAGGCGGCGGGGTCGACGGCGGTCGGGAGAAGCGGCTCGGCGCGGGCGAAGGCGAGCAGCCGGCGGGTGAGGGCGGCGGCGCGGGTCGCGCCCTCCATCGCATTGTCGAGATGCATCTCGACCTCGCGCGGATCGCCGGAGACCCGCCTTCGGGCAAGGTCGAGGCCGCCCACCACCACCGCGAGCATGTTGTTGAAATCGTGGGCGATCCCTCCGGTGAGCTGGCCCACCGCCTCCATCTTCTGGACCTGGCGGAGCTGCGCCTCGGCGGCCTCGCGCTCCGCCGCTTCCGCCTTCAGCTGCTCGTAGGCGGCGCTGAGCTCCTGAGTGCGCTCGCGCACCGCCTGCTCGAGGGTCTGCGCCCTCGTCGCCTCGCTGTCCGCCTCGCGAAGCGCGTCGATCCGCTCGCGCATCGCCCGGAAGGCGAGAAGGCCGAGGGTGACCGCGCCGAGGCCGATGAGGACGGCGAGCCACCCGAACCATTCGGTCAGCTGGTCGGCGCGATCGGACGAGGCGCGGGTGTCGGCCATCCGCCGGCGCAGATCGTCGCGCTCCGCATCGGCGATCGCGCCCAGGCGGCCGCGAATCTCCGGCCCCAGCGGCGACTGGCCGGCTTGGTAGAAGAGCGGAATGCCGCCGGTGGTGCGATGCCGGGCGGCCGCCGCGGCCGCCGCGGCGAGCTCGCGGTCGCGCTTGCGATAGAGAATCTGAAGCTGGTCGACCCGGCCGAGCTGCTCCGGCGTGTCGCCCACCAGCCGGCGAAGCTGGTTCATCTGCTGCCCGGCGAGGATCCACTCGCCGTAATAAGCGGTGCCCGTCTTGGGCTGCTCGTCCATCACGTAGCGACCGAGAGTGGCTTCAGCCCTGGCCAGGGTCGCGTCGACGGTCCGGGTGAGGAGCATGACGTCGTAGCTGTGCCGCTCCTGCGACAGCGCCTGGTCGCGCGCCGCGTTGGACGAGGCGACCATCATCATCAGCGCGGCGAGAAGCGCCGTCGCAAGCAACGCGCCGATGCTCGCCGCTACCCCGCGCCACCTGCCGGAACCCGGCGCGACGCCGATGTTCTCCACCGCCATGGCGGCGATTCTAGACGAAGGTGAATGACGAGGGAAGCGCCCTGTCCCGTCGCCCCAGCGGAGGCTGGGGCCTTAGCGGGTGAAAAGCGCTGGTGTTCTTCACCCCCTGGGGTCCCAGCCTTCGCTGGGACGACGGGGTTTAGGACAAGTAGCCGGTCGCCCGCCCGGCGGTTTCGAACATGGCGAGGATGTCGCCGACCTGTTCGGCGCTGTGATCCGCGCAGAGCGAGCAGCGCAGGAGGTACATGCCGGCCGGAGTGGCCGGGGGGCGGGCCATGTTCACGTAGACTCCCGCTTCGAGAAGCGCCTGCCACATCCGGACGGTCGTGTCCTGGTCTGGGAGGAGGACGGCGATGATCGCCGACTGGGCTTCGGGAGTCGCGAGCTCGAAGCCCAGGTCGCGCAGGCCCTTGTGCAGGCGGCGGCTATTCTCCCAGAGGTGCTGGCGCTTGTTGCCGGCGAACTTCAGCTTGCGGATCGAGGTCGCCGCGGTGGCGACCACCGAAGGCGGGAGCGAGGCGGTGAAGACGTAGGGGCGGCAGACGAGGCGGAGCACCTCGAACTTGGGATGGTTGGAGACGACGAACCCGCCCACCGTCCCGACCGACTTGGAGAAGGTCCCGACGACGAAATCGACCTGGTCCGCGACTCCGGCTTCCTCGAACACGCCGCGGCCATTGGGGCCGAAGAAGCCCATTCCGTGCGCTTCGTCGACGACCACCATCGCTCCGGCGGCCTTGGCGACCCGGACCATGTCGGCGAGCGGCGCGATATCGCCGAGCATCGAGTAGACGCCCTCCAGCACGACCAGCCGCCCGCCCTCGGCGGGAAGGCGGCGAAGGCGCTTCTCCAGGTCCTCGACGCTGTTGTGGCGGAAGCGGACGATCTGGGCGTTTCCGAGCGCGCAGCCGTCGTAGATGGAGGCGTGGCTGTCGGCGTCGAGGATGATGTAATCCTCCTTGCCGGCGATCGTCGACATCAGGCCGAGATTGGCCTGATAGCCGGTCGAGAAGACCATGGCGTGATCGGTGCCGTAAAAGTCCTTGAGCGCTTCCTCGCACTCCTTGTGACCCTGATAGGTGCCGTTCAGGACCCGGCTTCCGGTCGTGCCCGAGCCATATTCGTCGAGCGCCTTCTTGCCGGCTTCGATCACGTCCGGGTCGAAGGTCATGCCCATGTAATTGTAGGTGCCGAGAAGGATCGTCTCCTTGCCCTTGACGATGGCCCGGGTGGGGGAGAGCACCTTCTCCATCACCAGCCCGAACGGATCGCGCACGCCGGTGTCGAGAAGCGCCTCGCGCTCGGCGATGAGGGCGTCGAACTTCGAGAACAAGTCGCGGCCGTGCGAGGGCGCGACGGCGGTCTCGCGGGCGGGATCGTCCGCGGTCTGGACGGCGTCGGTCATTTGAATCCTCCCCGGAACGGGGAGGGGGACCGCCGCCGCAGGCGGTGGTGGAGGGGCTGGCAGGGAGTTGGCGCCGTGCCAGCCCCTCCACCGCACTTCGTGCGGTCCCCCTCCCCGTCCCGGGGAGGAGCTGGTCTAAGCCCCCTCATCCTTCGTTCCGGAGCCGCTCGACGGCGTCGACCAGCTGGCCCACCGTCTCGATCTCCGCCTGCATGTTCATCGTGATGAGGATGTCGAACTCGTCCTCGGTGGCGGCGACGAAATCCATCACCGTCAGGCTGTCCCACTCGAGGTCGCCGGCGAACGTCGTCGCCTCCGTCAGCGCTACGCCCTTCTTGTTGAAGGGGCCGATCAGCTGGGCGACCTTGTCGAAGGTCTCGTCTCTGTCCGTCATCCCCGTCCCTTAGGTTCCGGCGTCCGCCCTGCCAAGGAAATTGGGCGCAATCGCGGCGGGAGCGGGGCGGCTTGGCAAGACGCCGAAGGTGCGGCACCTTGGCGGCGGGGGAGACGATGATGGCCGACGAGACCGCTTCCGGCGCCGCGAGGCCCTTTCCGCCCAATGCCGTCCATGTCGTCCGGACGAGCCAGCAGATCCACCTTCAGCTCTCCGGAATGGCGGACCAGAAGGCGAGCATCCTGATGGGCGCCGCCTTCGTCATCTTCACGATCGCCATACGCGAGGCGGAGACGGCGCGGCCGCCGCTGCCCTTGCTCATCCTCGGCGGCTCCGCCTTCCTCGCCGCCGTCTGCGCCGCCTTGGCGGTGATGCCGGCAATCCGCTTGGGCGGGGGAGGGCCGCCGAACCTGCTCTTCTTCGGCGGCTTCAGCGCGATGAGGGAGGAGGAATTCGTCGACGAGATGGTCGCTCTGATGCGCAGCGACGAGGACAGCTACCGGGCGATGGCGCGCGATCTCTACCAGAACGGATTGGTGCTCGCCCGCAAGAAGTACCGGCTGCTCGGCTGGGCCTACCGGATCTTCCTGGCGGGGATGAGCGCGGGGCTGGTCGCCTTCGTCGCCCAGCACCTCTGACGCCGGCTTATTTCAGCCAGCCTTCGGAGCGGTACCATTCGGCGGTCTGCTTGAGTCCGGTGGCCGTCTTGACCTCGGGCTTCCAGAGTCCCGCCGGCGGGCGCCGCTCGGCTGCGACGACCCAGTCGGGATGGCAGAAATAGCCGACCCGGTCGGCGGTGAGCTTGGCTCCGGAGCGGCGGAAGAGGCGGTCGAGGCCCGAGGCGACCCGAAGGGCCGGCTTGGGCAAGGCGAAGGTCGCCGCCCGCTTGCCGTAGAGCCGGCCCAAGGTGCGGGCGAAATGGCGATGCTCCCAGCCCCCCTCACGCCCGTCGTCCGGCTCGTATATTTGGCTCCAGGTGTCCGCTTCGTCGAGCAACGCGAGGATCAGCCGGCAAAGATCGTCGACGTGGATGACCGAGAAGTGCCCCTTGGGGGGAAGCGCGACGAGGCCTCGCCGGGCCATCTTGAACAGCTCGAACGTTTCCTTGTCGCCGGGCCCGTAGACGGCGGGCGGGCGGACGATCGTCCAGTCGAGCCCGGACGCCGCGACCAGCCGTTCCGAGCGGGCCTTCGACCAGCCGTAGTTGGAGAGCTTGGGCTCGCGCGCCGAAAGAGAGGAGATGTGGACGAAGCGCTTCACCCCCGCCTTGCGCGCCGCGTCGATCATATTGGCCGTGCCGGCGACGTTGACCGCCTCGAACGCCGAGCGGGAAGGGGCATTGAGCGCGCCGGCGACGTGGACGACCGCGTCGGCGCCCGAGCACAGCTTCGCCAGCGTCTCCGGCCGGTCGAGCGCTCCGTCGACCCAGGCGATCTCGTCCTCCGGCGGCTTCCACCCGCGGGTGAGGGCCCGGACGTCATATCCTTCGTCGAGAGCGTGGCGGAGGAGGTGTGTACCGACGAAGCCGGTCCCCCCGGTGACGGCGAGGGTTCGGATGGTGCGAGCGCGGCGGGGCATCAATTCCTCCCCGGAACGGGGAGGGGGACCAGCCGAAGGCTGGTGGAGGGGTTGGCACGGACTCTGAAGCAGCCCCTCCACCACCGGCTTCGCCGGCGGTCCCCCTCCCCTTGCCGGGGAGGATCTACAGGGGCGACCATCCGGCTTCTTCCTCTTCGGCCGCCGCCTGGGCGCCGAGATGGGGCAGGATTGCGTCGAGCACGGCTTCGGCTCCGTCGCCGGTCGCGCCGGACAGGCGGTAGGGACGCACCCCCGCCTCCGCTTCCAGTTCGGCCGCCAGCGCGTCGAGAAGCTCGTCGTCGAGCGTATCGGCCTTGTTGAGGGCCAATATCTCGGGCTTGTCGGCGAGGCCCTCCCCATAGGCGTCGAGCTCGTCTCGGACGATCCGGTAGGTTTCGGCGACGTCCTCCTGATTGGCGTCGACGAGGTGGAGCAGGACCCGGCAGCGCTCGATATGGCCGAGGAAGCGGTCGCCGATCCCGGCGCCCTCCGCCGCGCCTTCGATCAGGCCGGGAATGTCGGCCATTACGAACTCGCGGCCCTTGTGGCGGACCACGCCCAGCTTCGGGTGGAGCGTGGTGAAGGGATAGGCGCCGACCTTGGCGTTGGCGTTGGTGACGGCGTTGAGCAGGGTCGACTTGCCGGCATTGGGAAGCCCGACCAGGCCGACGTCGGCAAGCAGCTTGAGCCGGAGCCAGACCCACATCTCCTCGCCGGGCCAGCCGTCGCCATGCTGACGCGGGGCGCGGTTGGTCGAGGTCTTGTAGCTGGCATTGCCGCGGCCGCCGTCGCCGCCCCTTAGGAAGACGATGCGCTCGCCGACGCGGGTGAGGTCGGCGAGGACATGCTCCTTGTCGTCGGAGATGACCTGGGTGCCGACCGGGACCTTGATGACGAGGTCGTTGCCGCCTGCGCCGGTACGGTTGGATCCCGACCCGCCCTTGCCGCGCTCGGCGCGGAAATGCTGAGTGTAGCGAAAGTCGATGAGCGTGTTCAGCCCCTCGACCGCCTCGAAGACGATGTCGCCGCCCTTGCCGCCGTCGCCGCCGTCGGGGCCGCCATATTCGATATATTTCTCGCGCCGGAAGCTGACCGCGCCGGGGCCGCCGGCGCCGGAACGGACGAAGATCTTGGCCTGGTCGAGAAAATGCATGGCCGCCCTTTAGGGGAAGCGGCGCGGTTCGTCACGGGCGCGCGTGCCGCGCCTCGTAAAGGCCGACGCTTCCGCCGCCCGGAAGCGGGATGTCGGTGAAGCGGCCCCAGCTCGCGCTCTTCGGTTCCTCGCAGATCACGCCCTTGCCGCGCAGCCGGGCGAGCTCCGAATCGAGATCGTCGCAGATGAGATAGACCTGGTGGTGGTCGTTGCGCTCGCCGCCATGGACGCCGAGCTCGGTCGGCGGGAGCCTGAAGATCAGCCACCCGCCGCCGGCGTCGACGCAGGGGAGCTCCAGCACGTCGCGAAGAAAGGCGCGGTCGGCCGCCTCGTCGCGGGTGAAGATCATGACGTGAGCGCCGGTGATCATGGCTCGTTCCTTCCTTCGGCGGGGCGGGCTGCCCGCAGATGCTCGGCGGCGATCTCCCTGGCCTTGTCCCGGTCGAGGCCGAGCGCCGCCGCCATCGGCGCCCCGAGCAGCGAATCTCCAAGGGCGGTCAGGACCAGCCACAAGGTCAGCTCCGGCACCGGCCGGTCCTCATGGCCTTCGCGGAGGCGGTCGACGAGGCCGTGAATGGCGTCGAGCACCGGATCGAGCGCGTCGCGGTTGCCCGAGAGGATCATCCACGCGGCAAGCGCCCCGGCGCCTTCCTTGCCGAAGGCGTCGAAGGTGCCGTCCACCACCTCGCGCGGATCCGCCTCGCCGTGGCGGGCGCGCTCGACGGCGGCGGCGATATGGGTGGTGACCCGTTCGGCGATGAACCGGGCAAGCTCCGACTGAAGCCCAGCCGCCGTTCCGAAATGGTGGAGGAGGTTGGCGTGGGTCTTGCCGATCCGCGCGCCTACCGCCTTCAGGGTCACGGCCTGCGGCCCGCTCTCCAGCAGAAGCTCGCGCGCCGCCTCGAGCGCCGCGGCCCGGCTTTCCTCGGGGGTTAGGCGCAATCGAGTTGTTGACATTGATGTAAGTAGTGGCTAGGCATAGCTGAGGAGATACAGCATGGCGAGCCGCTCGGCACCCCTAGACCTTAATATTACCCCCCGCGACCGGCGTTTCGGGCGCGGCGCGGAAACCCGGCGCTGGTGGCTCGGCGGAGATCCCGTCGGCTCGGTGCTGTACGACGCCCTTTCCGTCACCTTCCCCAAGGGCGAGGCGTATTTCGTCGAAAGCGTCCGGGCCTTTCGCGAGGGGGCGCCGCCCAAGCTCGCCGCCGAGATCCGCGCCTTCACCACGCAGGAGGTGATGCACAGTCGCGAGCACGTGCAGTTCAACAAGCGCGCCGTCGATGCGGGCTACGACATGACGTTGCTCGAGAAGCGGGTGGACGAGCGGCTCGCCGTTTCGAAGGCTCGTCCGCCGATCGTCAATCTCGCCGCCACCATGGCGCTCGAGCATTTCACCGCCATCCTCGCGCACGAGCTGCTGCGCGATCCGCGCCACCTCGCCGGTGCGGACCGCGAATCCGGCAATCTGTGGCGCTGGCACTCGATCGAGGAGATCGAGCATAAGGGCGTCGCCTACGATACCTGGCTTCACGCGACCCGCGACTGGCCGCGCTTCCGGCGCTGGAGCGTCAAGGCGCGGGTGATGCTCTACGTCACCCGGAATTTCGTGGTCGACCGCACCCACGGTGCGCTCGAGCTGCTCCGCCAGGACGGCATCACCGGAGCGAAGGCCTGGAGCCGGCTGCTGTGGCACGTCTGGGTTCGCCCCGGCATGTTCCGCAAGATCATGGGCGCCTGGTTCGCCTTCTTCATGCCCGGCTTCCACCCCTGGAACGAGGACGATCGCGGCCTGATCGCCTCGGCCGAAAAGGCGCTGGCGGAAGGCTAGGACCTAGCCGAGCCGGTCCTCGTCCTCCTTCTCCATGGGGCTGAACTCGGCGGCGAGGACCAGCGCTACCCAGACGACGAGCGTCGCGATCAGCCGGTGGAGGTCGCCGGGGTCGAGCCCCTTGGGCTGCAGACCCGGGACGAGCGCGACGAGCCCGAGTATCACGACGTAGGTCAGGATCGTTCCCACCATCATGCCTTTGCGCGGCGAAGTGGAAACCATGCGCAGCGCCATCACCATGCCGGCGAGCAGGAGGATGAGCAGGACGTAGGGGTAGAGGGCAAGGCCGGTCACCGTGCCGAGATTGGCGCCGAGCAGCGCTCCGAAGAAGAGGTTTAGGCCGTCGATCGTGCCGGCCTTTCCACCCTCGGTACTGGTGAGCAGCTTCTTCATGTCCTTCCCCCCGGCCGCCGAGCATAGCGGCCGGAGAAGAAAGAGGAAGCGGGGAGGGGAGTCAGGCGGCGATCATCGCCGGCGATTCCTCGGCCCTCTGCGCATCGGCAACGGCGCCGTAGCGCAGGTCGAGCGTATAGAGGCGGCACGGCGCATGCTGTCCGCGCCCTACGCTCAAGCGCGACTCGATCGCCCCCGTCGGGCGGAAACCGAGCTTCTCCAGCACCCGCCCCGAAGCCGGATTGTCGAGGAAGTGGCCGGCGTCGAGGCGCGGGATTCGGAAGCTCTCGCGAGCCATCGCGATCACTGCCCGGCCCGCCTCGGTGGCGTAGCCGCGATTCCAATGGGGACGGGCGATCCAGTAGCCGAGCTCGGTTCCGCCGCCGGGCACCGGCGCGATTGCGATCGTCCCGATCAGCCTCGGCGCGGCCGGCGTGCGCAGGAAGACCAGCATGACCGGATTGTCCGAGCCGCGATCGGCGCCGAGAAAGGCCTGGGCATCCTCCAGGCGGTAGGGCCAGGGGGCGGTGGCGAGGTTCCGCACGATCGCCTCCTCGGCCAGCGCGCGGTGAAGGGCGGGGGCGTCCTCGGTCCAGCCGGGCCGCAGCAGCAATCTCTCGGTTCTCGCGAACATCGTCTCTTCCTCCCTGCGATGCGCCGGCCCTTGCCCGCCGAGGGTTTCAGACCGGAGACAGTTTCGAGGGAGAAACGAAAAAGGGAGAGGGACCCGGTCCCTCTCCCTCTATGGTTCTCTTGCGAGTACCGGGACCGTCCCTTGGGACGACCCGTTCCCGGTCGTCCTATTCCGCCGCTTCCGCCGTCATTTGCATGTCCACGCAGACGAACTTGCGGCCGAGCTTCCCGTCGCGAAACGAGACTCGTCCGTCGGTAAGCGCAAAAAGGGTGTGATCCTTGCCCATGCCGACGCCCGCGCCCGGATACCATTTGGTTCCGCGCTGGCGCACGATGATGTTTCCGGCGAGAACGGTTTCGCCGCCGAACTTCTTGACGCCCAGACGACGGCCGGCGCTGTCGCGACCGTTGCGTGAGGATCCGCCTGCTTTCTTATGTGCCATGACTAGCTACCGTATCTCTTGAAGGGGTTTAGGCGTCTTTATCAGCGGCGGGCTTCTTGGGGGAAGCCTTTTTCTTCGTCACCGGGCTGTCGGTCATCGCGCTTTCGGCGCCGTCCACCTTGAGCGGAGCCTGGGGCTGAGCCTCGGTCGCCGCCGGAGCCTCGGTCGGGGCCGGGGCCGGAGCGTCGGCCTTCTTGGCCCGCGGCGCCTTGGCCGGAGCCGAAGCTTCGGCCGCGGCGGCGGCCGGAGCCGCCTCTGCGGGCGCCGGAGCGGGGGCGTTGGCGGCCTTAGCCGGCTTTTCGGCCTTCTGATCGCCGATCGCGGTGATCCGGAGGATCGTGTGCTGCTGGCGATGGCCCTTCTTGCGCCGGTAATTGTGCCGGCGGCGCTTCTTGAAGACGATGACCTTCTCGCCCTTGGCCTGGGCGATGATTTCGGCGGAGACGGTGAGGCCGTCCGTCGGCTTCAGGTCCGAGCCCTCGCCGGCGAGCAGGATGTCGCCCAGGGTGATGGTCTCGCCGGCCTCTCCGGCCAGCTTCTCGACGACGATCTTGTCTCCGGCGGCGACGCGATACTGCTTGCCGCCCGTGCGCACGATTGCGAACATGGCTCTTTCCAATAACTGATCTGCTGCCCGCGCAAAACCGGCCGCGGCCATACCCCGCGCGGGAGACGGGCTGCTACTGGAGCGGGCCCGGTGTGTCAACGTCCCTAGTGGCGGTGCTCCCGCTTCAGCCGGTAGCGGCCGTCGGCGAAGGCATCGAACAGGCCGGAAATGGCGGGATGGTCGACCGGCTCTTCGCTTTCGTCGGCAAGCAGATTCTGCTGGCTGACATAGGCGACGTAGCTTGCTTCGCCATTCTCGGCGAGGAGGTGGTAGAAGGGCTGGTCCCGATCCGGACGGATATCCTCGGGTATCGCCTCGTACCATTCCTCGGTGTTGGCGAAGACGGGGTCGACGTCGAAGACGACTCCGCGAAAGTCGAACAGGCGGTGGCGAACCACCGCTCCGATCGAGAATCGGGCATGGGCGACCGCGGGGGCCAGCAGCGCGGCGGCCGCCATGTCGCCTTCGAACGGATCGGGTCTGTGCATCATCGCCTCTATGTAGGGTATAACGCGCTCGGAGCAAGAAAAGCTGCCTCGCGCGGCGCTCGCGGCATCTCTCGACTTCGCTTGCGACATACCTTGGCAAGCCCGTCGCCTTTCGCTAGAGCCCCCCGCCTGTCGACCCGCCCCCCGCGGCGGGGGCGTGCTTCGCGAATGCGGAGAGGTGCCAGAGTGGTCGATTGGGACGGTCTCGAAAACCGTTGTGCCCTCACGGGTACCGTGGGTTCGAATCCCACCCTCTCCGCCATTTGCCTGCTTTTCCTCGATCCGAAAAAGCCCGGTTTGCCAGCATCGGCCCGAGGGTCCGTCCGGTCGAGCCCTACGTCTCCCCGAGCCTTGCAGGCGCCGTCGGGTCCGTCGCAATTTTCCGCCCCTCGTTCCCGGCGACCGCTACAGCAGCACCAACGACCTCTTGCGCCCACCCCGCTTCGATCCGACGATCGCTAATCAGACGTCGACGAGAAAGCGTTTTCGGGCCGGAAGGGTCGAGGAGGCGCGAACAGCCGGAGGATTTACAGTGACCCTAAGACTTGCCCTCCTGCTCGCCGCCGCGGGCCTTGCCGGTGCCCATCCCGCCGCCGCGCGGTCCCCTCAAGCTGCGGCCGCGCACGAGGCCGACCGGCGGGAGCATGTCTCGATCGTCGACGAGGGCGGCACCGGGCCGGCGGTCCTGCTCATTCCGGGGCTCTCCAGTCCGCGCGCCGTCTGGGCCGGCGTGGTTCCCGCCCTTCGTGCCGGGCACCATGTCTTCACCGTCCAGGTCAACGGCTTCGGCGGGGACGATCCCGGCGGCAATCTGAAGCCCGGCATCCTGGACGGCACGGTTGCCGAAGTCGACGCCTTCATCGTTGCGAAGAAGCTGCGCAGGCCGGCCGTGATCGGTCATTCGATGGGCGGTCTGATCGGTATGATGCTGGCCAAGGGCCATCCGGACCATATCGGGCGGCTCCTGATCGTCGATTCGCTCCCTTATGTGGGGGAGTCCTTCCGTCAGGGGGTCACGGTTGCTCAGGTCGAGCCGCAGGCGAGGGCCATGCGGGACCAGATCGCCGGCAATTACGGCAAGCCTCACAATCCGGCGGCGGTCGAGGCCCTCGCCAACAGCCTCGCGGCGACTCCGGACGCCCGGGCGCAGGTGAAAGCCTGGATGCAGGAAGCCGATCCCCGAGTGAGCGGGCAGGCCATGTACGAAGACATGACGACCGACCTGCGCCCCGACGTGGCCGGCTTCGCGCTGCCTATCACGCTGGTCTACCCGGCTCAGGGGGACGAGCTTTATCACGCGGTGTTCGGCAAGGCTCCTCGCGTCACCTACGTTCCGGTGGCCGGCGCGGGTCACTTCGTCATGCTCGACAAGCCTGCGGAGTTCGCCAAGGCCGTCGACGCCTTCCTGAAGTAGCCCGAGACGGCGACCGGCACCGCGATCATGGCCGTGAAGACGAAGGCGCGCCTCGTGATGATCTCCGGTTGCTGCGGCGGCGGCAAGTCCACCCTGGTCGCGGAACTCGCCCGGCTCGGCCATGCCACCGTCGCCGAGCCGGGACGGCGAATCCTCGCCGAGGAGCGGGCGGGCGACGGCAAGGCGCTGCCCTGGGTCGATCGCGCCGCATTCGGCGCGCGGGCGCTGGCCATGTCGGTCGCCGATCACGAGGCCGCGCGCGGCCTCACCTTCTTCGACCGCGGAGTCGTCGACGCCGCCGTGGCGATCATGTCGGCGCGCGGCGAGCGGCCGGCGGCGATCCTGGAAAAATATCGGTACCACCGGCTATTCCTCGCCCCGCCCTGGCCCGAAATCTACGTCCAGGACGACGATCGCCGGCACAGCCTGGAGAAGGCCCAGCTCGATTACGAGCGGGTCCGAGCGGCGTATCTCGACGCGGGCTACGAACCGATATTGCTTCCGCGCGGAACGCCGAGGGCGCGTGCGGACTTCGTCCTGGCGGCGGTTGGCGCGGGAAGGGCCGCGAGCTAGGGGGCCGTCGGGGGTTTCCGGATTGCGTAGAGCATGCGGAGCGCTTGCAAGGCGGCCGGATGGTAGACCGTGGAATGCCCCTCCGGGACCCGCACGGCGCTCCATTCGAGACTTCCGGGCGGCGCCTTCCGCAGGGCTTCGACCAGGCCATCCTGAAGCGCGCGCTCCCGAGCGGCCTGGTCGGCGGGCGGCGCCGGTTCGTCGAAGCCGATCCAGAGCCGCCGTCCGATCGCCGGAGCGCGCTTCCAGCCGTCCGCCGCCGTCTTCGCGAGGCGGCCGCCGTCCCACCACAGGCTCGGGCTTACGGAAATATAGTCGTCGAACGCGGCGGGCTCGCGCAACAGGGTCTCGAGGACGAACAGGCCGGCCAGCGACTCCCCCATCAAAGCGGTTCGCCCGTCGGTCCTGAAGGTCGCCGCAATCCACGGCTTGAGCTCGTCCACCAGGAAGCGTCGATAGGCTTCCGATCCCCCGGACGTCGGCGCCCGCTCCCGGTCGGAGGCCAGCGACGAGGGGGAGGTGAGGTCATGGCGCCGGTCCACGCCTTCGACTCCGACCAGGATCATCTCCTGTCCCTCGCCATAAGCGGCAGTGATCTGCGTCAGTCCGGCAACGTGAAGGAAGTCCTCGTTGACGCCGCCGTCGAGCAGGACCAGCACCGGGAAACGCCGGCCGGCTTCGCCGTAATGGTCGGGCAGGCGAACGTTGATCCGGCGAACGTCCCCAAGGATCCGCGACCGGATATCGCGCGAGAACCCGATCGTGATCGGAGTGTCCGCCGGCTTTTGGACCGGTGTCGGCTCCGCCGCCTGCGCCTGGGCAGGCGGAGACGGCAGAAACGCCGCGGCGAGGGCCGCAAGGGCCGCAAGGGCTGCATTAGGGTTCATGGCTTCCCTAGACTGGCGGTAAGGCGGTCGGTCAATCTCGCCGGCCTCCGCCGCCCCGCACGTCGTGACGAACGGCGGCCTGCGCGCCACGAACGACACGACCGGCCTTGGCGGGCGCCTGGGCTCGCGATTAGCTGGCCGCGACGCTGAAAGATGGAGACCCGGATGGGCAAGGTGTGCGTGAGAGGGTTTGCAGTCTCGATCGACGGCTTTGGAGCCGGTCAGGATCAGAGCCTCGATCAACCCATGGGCAAAGGGGGCGGGGAGCTTCACAAGTGGTTCTACCCGACCCGCGCATTCCGATCGATGGTCGGGCAGGAGGGCGGGACCGAGGATCGCTTCGCCGAATGGGGAATGCAGGGGTTCGGCGCCTTCATCCTCGGCCGCAACATGTTCGGACCGGCGGGAGACGATTGGGGCGGGCCCGAATGGGAAGGCTGGTGGGGCGACAATCCTCCCTACCATGCGCCGACGTTCATTCTTACCCACCACGCCCGCGCACCGATCGAGATGGAGGGCGGAACGACCTTCCACTTCGTCACCGAGGGGATTGCGGCGGCGCTCGCTTTGGCAAAGGCCGCCGCGGGCGACCTCGACGTGAAGATCGGAGGCGGGGTGTCTACCGTCCGCCAGTATCTGCTCGCGGGAGCGATCGACGAGATCCACCTGGCGCAGTCTCCCGTCCTGCTCGGCCGCGGCGAAGCCCTTTTCGAGGGCATCGACCTTCCCGCTTTGGGTTATCGCGTGACCGAGACGGTGCCGACCGACCTTGCGACCCATGTCGTGCTGACGCGATGAAGGCCGCTCACCCCGCAGCGGCCTTGGGCTCGGGGAACGAGCCGAGGACGGCCCGGGTCAAGCTTCGCATGCACAGGGTCGAGGATTTCGAGGATTGCGTCCGGCTGTGGAGCGACCCGGACGTGGTGCGCCACATCGGTGGGAAGCCCTCCACGCGTGAGGAAGTCTGGCAGCGGCTCCTGCGTTACGCCGGCCATTGGTCGCTGTTGGGCTTCGGCTTCTGGGCGATCCGCGACTCGGCGACGGACGCGTTCCTGGGCGAGATCGGATTGGCGGACTTCAAGCGCGACATGACCCCCTCCTTCGGCTCGTCGCCGGAATGCGGCTGGGCGCTCCTGCCCTCGGCGCAGGGAAAGGGGCTCGCCGCCGAGGCGCTCGGAGCCACGCTCCGCTGGGCGGACGCCAAGCTGGCGGCGCCTCGCATCGTATGCATGATCGACCCGGCGAACACGCGCTCGATGCGGCTTGCCCGCCGGTTCGGCTTCAACCCCAATGGGATGGCGGTTTACCGGGGCGCACAGTCGGCCGTATTCGAGCGCCCGCGCAACGCGAGCGGGGGGATCCGATGAACGCCGCCGACGAGCGGGCGATCGGCGGCTTGGTCGAAACGTTCTACGCCGCCTTCGACAATCGAGGCGGGCGACGGCCCGACATTCTCGGGCTGCGCGCCTTATTCGCCCCTTATGCCCTGATCGCGCGGGTGTCGGCAGAGGGAATGGACTGCTGGACGGTGGACAAATTCCTCGCGCCGCGTGCAGCGCTCCTGACCGACGGCACGCTCACCGAATTCCACGAATGGGAGGTGCGGGGCCGCAACGTCGGCGGCGACCTCATCGCGACCCGCTGGTCGGAATATGAGAAAGCCGGCGTGCGCGACGGAACGGCGTTTCGAGGCGCCGGACGAAAGCTCGTCAGCCTGCACAAGGCCGACGGCCATTGGCGCATCGCCTCGGTCCTTTGGGAGGATTGCCAATGAGCCCGATCCTCGGCGCGGTTCGGCGGGAGCGGTATCGGCCGGTCGCGGCTGGGAACGGAGGAAGATTGCGATGGTAAGTGCGGGACACGAAGCGGCCGAGGGCGCCCGCGGATTCGACTTCCTCTACGGGAAATGGTCGGTTCGTCACTCGAAGCTGCGCGAGCGGCTTGCGGGCAGCGACGACTGGTACCGCTTTCCGGGCACTCTGGACGTCGCCCCGATTCTGGGCGGGAGCGGAAACTTCGACCATAACGGTCTCGACGATCCCCTCGGTGCCTACGAGGCGCATTCGCTTCGGCTCTATTCCCCGGGGGACGGCCGATGGTCGGTATGGTGGCTCGACGCCCGCGATCCGGGCGCCGGGCTAGGGCCGCCGGTGGTCGGCCGCTTCGACGGGCTCAAGGTCAGCCTCTATGGCGACGACGTCTTTGCCGGCCGCCCGATCAAGGTGCGCACCACCTACGAGCCGCTGGGCGAAGCCGCGGCGCAATGGACCCAGGCCTTCCAGACTTGCGACGGCGATTGGGAAGTGAACTGGGTGATGGACTTCACGAGGATCGCTGCTTGAGCGGGCGCCTCCGCCGGCGCTAGCGGCGCGGCTTGCGGAACTTGAACAGGAACTGGTCGGTGCGGCCGCGGATGGTGGGATCGAAGACGCCGGCCGTGTGCGGGTCCGACGGATTGGCAAGCGCCCGGCTTGCACCGACATATTGGAAACCGGCGGCCTCGACCTGCCTGCGCACCAAGGCGGGATCGATCCGGTGCAGCGTGTCCGTCACGTCGGCGGGCGAGCCGGGGGCCGCCACGTGATCCAGGATCACGTAATAACCGCCCGGCTTGAGTGCGGCAAAGACGGCCTTGTTGAACCGGGCGATGTCCACCGGGCCCATGAAATCGTCGAGCAGGTCGTGATAGTTCTGCCCGATCCAGAAGATGTCGAGCGGCTCCGGGTAGCGGGCGGCCGCGAGCGCGGAGCCGAAGGTCACGGTGACGTTCGGGTGCTTCACCGACCAGGACTGAGTCTCCGCAAGGCCGCTTACGATGTTCGGGAAGGTCAGCAGGGCGCTCGGCACCGACGCGTAGACCTGGCCGGTCGGACCCACCGCCGCCGAGAAGAGCCGGGTGAAATATCCCGAACCGGAGGCGTAGTCGGCAATTCGATCGCCGGGGCGGACGCCGATGAAGCGAAGCGTTGCGTCGGGCTTGCGGTCGGTATCCCGCTCGACGTCCTTGGCCGGCCGACTTGGGTCCGCAACGGCGGCCGCGACGGCGTCGCGGCCGGTTCCGCCGTTCTGCGCGGAGGCCGCGAAGGCGCAAGCGAGCAGGGCGCCGGCGGCCAGCGCGCTCCAGAAACGTCGATCCACTTTCACCCCAAAACTCCCCGAAGCGCAGGTCGGTGCGGAAGCTGGAGCGCAAGCTGGCCTTCGCCAATGACCAGTTCGGCCTGAATCTCGGTGACCACTTCGGCAGCGCGCGCGCCTTGGGCTAGCCGGGCAGAAGGGCCTCCAGCACCGACACTCCGCGGTCGAGCTCCGCCTCGTGCGCGTTGCCATAGCCCAGGATCAGCCCGGAGAACGAAGGCGCTGCGAGGAAGCAGGTGGAGAGGGGGATTGCGGAGACGCCGCGCGCCGCCGCCTGGGCCGACAGCGCCCGGTCGTCGGAACCCGGGGGCAGAAGTCCGGTCAGGTGCATTCCCGCCTCCATCCCGACGATCGTCAGCCGATCGGGCAGCCTCGACGCCAGCGCGCCGGCGAGCCAGGACCGGCGCTTCTCGTAGACGATCCGCATCCGGCGCAGGTGCCGTGCGAAATGCCCTTCCGACATGAAATCGGCGAGCGCAGCCTGGGTGGGCGTGGAGGGGAAGATGTCGATCGCCTCGCGAACCGCCCTGAAGACCGGAACGACATCTTCCGGCACGACCAGGTAGCCGACGCGGAGCGAGGGGAACATGACCTTGCTGAACGTCCCGACATAGACCGTCCGCGATGCGGCATCGAGGCCCTGCAGCGCCGGCATGGGCCGCGCGCCGAAGCGGAACTCGCTGTCGTAATCGTCCTCCAGGATCCACGCGTCGCGCCGCCGTGCCCAGTCGAGCAGCTGAAGCCTGCGCGCGGCGCTCATCCCCGTCCCGATCGGATATTGATGCGACGGCGTGGCATAGGCGGCGCGCGCGTCGGGAGCGCGCTCGGCGCCTTCCGAAACCGCCATGCCCTCGTCGTCCACCGGCACCGGCACCATTTCGAGCTGGGCCGACGAAAAGGCGGCGTGGGCGCCGGGATAGCCGGGCTCCTCAACCAGGATCCGCTCGCCCGGATCGAGGAGTGCGCGGGCCGCGATGTGGAGGCCCTGCTGGGATCCCGAAACGATCATAACCTGCGCCGGCGAGCACCGCACGCCGCGGGCGGCGCCGAGATAGCGGGCGACAGCGTCCCTTAGCGGGAGATGTCCCATCGGATCGCCATAGCCCATCGCCGCCTGGGGACGCCCCCGGGAATGGCGCGCCATCAAGCCGCCCCAGACGGTGGATGGAAAAAGATCGAGCGCGGGCATGCTTGCCCGGAACGCGCCGGGGTGCGCGAGCCACGGCTGATCCGGTTTCACGAGCGAGGCGGCGCGAATCGAAACCCGGCGTTCGACCGCGGAGTCCGCTGGGTCTCTACCGCCCCGCGCGACCGGCCGAAGCGTTGTCGGCGGGATTGTGGCCGAGACCCGGGTACCCGAGCCGACGACCGCTTCCAGATAGCCTTCGGCGATCAGTTGCTCGAACGCGCAGAGCACGGGGGCTCTCGACAGGTTGAGCTCGCGCGCGAGCGCCCGGGTGGAGGGCAGGGCCTGCCCCGGCGCCAGACGGCCGTCCGAAATCGCGGCCTGATACCAGCTGTATATCTGACGATGCAGCGGCTGCCGATCGGCCGGGTCGATGGTGACGGGGGAGGGGAAGGCGCCTCGCATCGCTGTCCGGCGTCGGGAAGTGGTCATATCTCCTTCTCTCGCATTGGCTATTGGCTCCTGTCCACTCGGCCGGTCAGGTCACGCTTATGATCCTCGCCCGCCAAACCCTGCCGCTCCTGCCCCTGCTCGCTTTGACGTTCTCGCCCGCGAGCGAGGCCAAGGGCCCGCCGTCCGCCGCAGCCGTCCGGCCTCCGGCCGCGGCGATGCCGACGCTTCGCGACGGAAGCCACGATTTCGACTTCGAGTTCGGAACCTGGAAGGCCCATGTCGCCCGGCGGCTCCGGCCCCTCACCGGGTCGACCGAGTGGGTCGAGTTAGACGGCGTGTCCACCGTCAGGGAGGTTTGGGGCGGCAAGGCCAATATCGGCGAGCTCGATGTGCGGGGGCCGGCCGGATCGATCCAGGGCCTTAGCCTCCGGCTCTACAATCCCGACACGCACGAGTGGAAGATCAGCTGGGCGAACAGCCGCGACGGAATGCTCACCGTGCCGATGGTCGGCGCCTTCGACGGCCGCGGCGGCGGAGCCTTCTACAGCGCCGATACGCTCAGGGATCGTCAAATCCTCGCCCGTTTCATCTTCACCGGCACCCTCGGCAAGACGTTCAGGATCGAACAGGCCTTTTCGGGCGATGCCGGTCGCACCTGGGAGGTCAATTGGATTGCAGACTTCACGCGCTAAGACGCCGGTCCTCGTCAGGCCCGCGGCGCCGGGCGACCTCGACTCCTGGCTGCCCCTGTGGAACGGCTACAACGCCTTTTATGGACGAGAGGGCGCGACGGCGTTGCCGGCCGCGGTCACGGCGGACCGGTGGGCGAATTTCCTGGCTCCGGACGTAGCGATGTGGTCGCTGGTCGCATCCCTGGGCGATCGTCTGGTCGGGCTTGCCAACTACCTTTTTCACCCGAGCACCACGGACCTCGCCCCGTCCTGCTACCTGCAGGACCTCTTCACCGCGAGCGAGCATCGCGGCGCCGGAGTCGGGGCGGCGCTGATCGAGGGCGTCGCCGCGCGGGCTCGGCTGGCGGGAAGCACAAGCCTCTATTGGCAGACACACCACACCAACGCGACGGCGATGCGGCTCTACGATCGGGTGGCCGCCCGATCCGAGTTCGTGATCTATCAACGGCCCCTCGGCTGAAGCGGCCGGCCGCGGAAGCGCGGCGCGCGATCGCCGACGGTGCGGTCGGTGAACTTCACGGCTTTCGCGGGCGCGGGTGCGCTGGTTCCTCGCGGGCTGTCGTCCATCGCTAAGCGGTGGAGTGCAGGCGCGCCGCGCCCATCGTCCAAGCCCGCTGCCGCGACCGAGCAGCACGCGAGCTTTGGAGGCGTGGATGCAGACCGGCAGGAGATTGTTCGTCACGGCGGCGGCCGCACTCGGCGCGATCGGGCTCTTCTGGGGCGACTTCGCCGCCAATTGGCAGCCGATCCCGCCCGATCTTCCGGGTCGCGCCGCTTTCGCCTTGCTTGCCGGCGCGCTTCTCCTCGTCGCCGGCCTCGCCGCGCATTATGACCGCACGACCCGGGCGGCGGGGTGGGTTCTTGCCGCCGTGTTCGCCGCTTTCTCCATCCCCTGGGCGGTACGCGTCGTCCGCTTCCCGGAAATCTTCGGGACCTGGGGCGGCTTCGCCGAGGCGTTCTCGCTGGTACTGGCGGCGATCATCGTTGCCGAGGCATCCGGCCGGCGGGAGCGGGGCCGCCGCGAGGCCGTGGAAAGCCTGTGCATCCTCGCCTTCGGCTTTTGCGCCATCGCGTTCGGCCTGAACCACTTCTTCGCACTTCCGCAGACCGCCGCGATGGTGCCGGGCTGGATTCCGCCCAACCGGATGTTCTGGGCGGTCGCGACCGGGATATTCCACTGCGCCGCCGGTCTTGCGATCGTCAGCGGCGTCTACGCCCTTCTCGCCGCCCGACTGCTCGGCGCCATGATGCTCGGCTTCAGCGTGCTGGTCTGGATTCCGAACCTCGTTCGGTCGCTCACCGTGCACATGACCTGGGCTGGGAACGCCGAGAACCTGGCGCTGGCGGGCGCGGCTTTCGTCGTGGCCGACGCGATTGCCCGCCATCGGCGCAAAGCCTCTTCAAGGAGCGAGCAAGGGGATCCCTCACCCGACCTCGCCGCTGCGGAAATTCAAAGGTAGCTGAGCCACCATCGGTCGCCTCGGCGCTTCAGCGCCGAAAAACGGATCGCAAGCGGTCGCAGGATCAGCAGCACGGCGATCCAGACGAAGTACACGACCGGCAGTCCGAACCCCCAACCCGCCGCCTTGAGTCCCTGCGTGCCTTCGATGAAATGGGTGAAGGCCGAGGCCGGGATGCCGAGCGCCAATCCGGTCGACAGCGCCAGCACGTGGACGATGAAAATGTGCAGCACGTAAGTGAAGAAGGGGGCGCTCCCGAAGGCCTTGAGCATGGGAAGCCTCGAGGCCGGAACCCGCGTCAAGACTGCAAGCAGCAATGCCGACACCCCCAGCGTGAGCGCCGCATATTGAAGGCTGGGCGGGTATTTGCTGATGTCGATATAGGAAAGGAGGCGCAGTGCCGGGCCGGAACCGCCGCCGCCTGACCTGACGTCGCCGACATGGGCCAGCCGCATGACGGCGAAGCAGGCGATGAGCGCAGCCGAAGCGGCGAGGGCCCGTTTGCGCAACAGCGCGGGTGCGCAGGCCAGCGCCGGAGCCGCCGCATAGCCGATCGCGAGTATCCCGAACCAGGGTAGCGCCGGATAGACCGCGACCCCGGGGAGCGGCGTCAGCGGACCCGGCGCGAGCAGGACGTGCCAGAGCGGCGCCGGGAGCAGCGGCGCAAGGGCCGCTGCGAGCCGGGGCGTCAGCGCGAGCGAGGCAAGGCCGACGAGACCGACCATTGCGTGCGGCAAAGCGGTGCAGGCGGCCAGCGCCACCATCCCGAGCCCGATCGCCCAGATCACCTGCAGGAAGAGGAACGGCTCGGCGAAGTTGAAAGCGAAGCCGATCACGGTCAGCTCGAGAAGGATCAGCCAGAGACCGCGCGTCAGCAATTGTCGGCGGACGGCGCCTTCGGGTTTTCCGGCGAGGCGCTGCAAGTGCACCGAAGCCCCCGCAAGGAAGACGAACGTGGGGGCGCACAGGTGAGTGGCCCAGCGCGTGGCGAACAGCCAGGCCGTGGTCCGCGACAGATCGAGCGGGTCGAACCGGAGCGCCTCGGCGCTGAAATATTCGCGCGTGTGGTCGAGGACCATCAGAGCGACCATCAGGCCTCTTAGGAGGTCGACGGCTTCGATCCTCTTCCTGGCAGCGTCGGCCTTGCACGGGGGCTCCGCGCCCGGCATCGCGCCGTCCCGCCGATCCGGATCCGCGGCGGCGCCGGTCACGCGCCGCCTTCGTCGCGGAAGGAGCCGGTGAAGACCCGCACGCACGAGCCCGAGACCTTCGCCCGAATGCCCTCGGCCGAGCGCCGCGCCTCGACGACCACGAGGCTCGGCCTCCCCATCTCCACCCCCTGTTCCACTTCGAGGCGGAGGTGGTCCGCTCCGCCTAACGAGAGCAGCAGCGCGCCGAGCGGCGCGTTGGCGCTGCCGGTCGCCGGATCCTCCCAGGTGCCGGCCAAGGGCGCGAACATCCTGGCTGCAAGACCATCTCCCCGCCGAACGTAGACGTGGAGCGAGAAGCGGCCGTCCGGTCCGCCATGCACCGCGAGGGCGCGCCGGAATGCGGCGCGGTCGGGCTCGCAGCGGGCGAGAGCCGAAGGCTCCAGCTCGGCGATCACATAAGGGTTGCCCATCGTCGCGATCGTCGGCTGATGGCCGGCCGTCCGGATGTCGGCGACGGCCAACCCGAGACACGCCGCGACGTCGGCCGCCGGCACCTCGGCTCGAAGCGTCAGCGGCTGCGGTACGTCGATCGTCGCCCCGGAGGGGGTGCCGTCCTCGTCGAAGCGGAGATCGACCTCAACCACGCCCGCCGGCACCTCGAGCTTCATCGTTCGTCCGCTCACGCGTCCCAACCGGGCGAGCACAAAGGCCGCGCCGATGCTCGGATGGCCGGCGAACGCCATTTCGGCCGTTCGGTTGAAGATCCGGATGCGCGCCGTGTTGGCCGGATCGTCCGGTGGAAGCACGAAAACCGTCTCGCTAAGGTTGAGCTCGCCGGCGAGCGACTGCATCCGCGTGCCGTCAAGGCCACGCGCGTCCGGGAAGACGGCCAGCGGATTGCCGCCGAAGCGCTTCGTGGTGAACACGTCGACCGTCTCGAAACTATAGTCGGCCATTCAGAGTCTCCCGCGGATGCTTCCCGAACTTGACAGTTCTTAATCGTATGGCGAAGCCTGGATGCACCCTGCGCCGATCGGCGGGCAGGCCTTGAACGCGCGCGACGGCCTGCAACGGCGGCCTTCTTCATCAAGGGCTCTCGAACCAACGTCCGCGAGTCAGTCACCGGCGACACCGGTGCGCGTTCGAGTGAGCGGCCGACGGACATACATGAGCTTATGGATGCGCAGAGCGAGAGCGGGCAGGGGGCGGCGACGACGGTACGCAAGGCCGGGCTTTGGGTCGTCGCGGCGTTCTGGCTGATCCAGTTCGCCGAGCTCTCGGTCGTGGCGCTCCTCCAGGGCCGGGCGTTCGCAATCCATCAGCTCCCGGAGCGAGTCGTCATCGTCGCCGCCGGCATGGTCCTTAGCGCGCTTCTGGTCGAGTGTGCCGCGCGGCTCGAGGGCCGGCCGTTCCGGACGAGACTTGCCGGTACGCTCGGGGCGGCTCTGGCGATGTGCGTCTTGCTGGTCAGCTTCTCCTATCAGGTAGCGAAGCTGCCCGTCTGGGGTCCCCGGAAGCTGGACCTCGCCGCCTTCGTCTACGTGGGCTTCGCCTGGTCCTGGTTCTTCCTGTCGGTCGCCGCGGCGATACTCGCGCTCTCCTACAGTGCGGAGGTCCGGAGGCGCGGCGAAAGGCTGGCCCGGCTGGAAGCCGTCGCTCGGGACGCGCGCCTCGCCGCGCTTCGTTATCAGATCAACCCGCACTTCCTTTTCAACGCTTTGAACTCCATTGCCGGTCTCATCGGCGCGGGCGAGCACGAAGTTGCGGAAGCGATGGTCGAGAACCTCGCAGACTTCCTTCGCGAGACGCTCGAGCAGGATCCCATCGAGGACATCCCGCTCGAGCGCGAGCTCCAGCTCCAGCGCCTGTACCTGGCCGTCGAGCAGGCGCGATTCCCGCACCGGCTGGCCACTCTGTTCGACCTCCCCGCCCGTCTCGCCCCGCAGCCGGTTCCGGCGCTCATCACCCAGCCCATCGTCGAAAATGCGATCCGCCATGCGGTGGCGCGCAGCTCCGGGCTGGTGACCGTTCGGGTAAGCGCCTCGCGGCGCGCGGATCGCCTCATCATCCGGGTGGAGGACGATGGCGGCTTACCGGCGGGACCGCCTGCCGGCGGAACCGGGACGGGCCTGCGCAACGTGCGAGAGCGTCTGGCCGCCAAATATGGCGCCGACCAATCGCTCACGGCCACCTCCCTGCCCGACGGAGGCTTTCGAACGGAGCTGCAAATTCCCATCGGGAGGCCGTCGTGACGCTTCGGGTCCTCGTCTGCGACGACGAGCCGATCGCCGTCTCGCGGATGGTCGCCTTGCTCACCCGCATTCCGGACGTGGAGGTGATCGCCACCGCCATGGACGGAGGCGAGGCCCTCGCGGCGGTCGCGAGCGCCCGGCCGGACCTGCTCTTCCTGGACATCGAAATGCCCGGATGGGACGGCTTCGAGGTGGTCCGGGAAACCGAGAAGCTGGCCGAAGAGATGGGTGGAGACGCGCCGCTGATCACGTTCGTCACCGCCTATCAGCGTCTCGCGCCCGAAGCTTTCGACAGCGGCGCGGTCGACTTCCTCTCGAAGCCGGTGCGCCTCTCCCGCCTGGAGCAGTGCATCGCGCGGGCGCGGCGGCAGGTGGCGGCGCGCAAGGCCGAGGCGCAGCTCGCCCACCTGGAGGAGCGGGTCGAAGCCCTCCAGGCGCAGCGGCTGGGCGTCGAGCGGCCGCATGTCTGGGTGCAGCGCAGGAGCGAAGTGATTCGGATCGATCTGGACAGCGTCGAGCGCGTCCAGGCCGAGGGACCGTACGTCCGGCTCCACGTCGGCGACTCCACTTTCCTTCACCGTGAGGCGATCGGCCTCCTTGAGACTCGCCTGGGATCGGCCGTTCACCTTCGGGTGCACCGGTCGCACATCGTCCGCATCGGGCAGGTCTCCCGGATCCGGCGCACCTCGCACGGGGGAATCGAACTCATCCTGCGCGACGAGGCGCAAGTTCCGGTCGGCAGGTCCTATGCGAAGGAGGTCCGGCGCCGCCTGCTGCACCTGGACGCGCTCAAGTGAGCGAAGGATCGCCTCTCCCCGACGATCCGCACGCCTTCGCCCTTGCCTGGGCGGCGGCCTGGAACGCCCGCGACCTAGAAAGCGCACTGGCCCATTTCAAAGACGATGCGGTGTTCAGTTCTCCGATCGCGCGGAAGATGGGCCGCGGCATCGAGGGGGTGGTGACCGGAAAGGCCGCGATCCGCGAATATTGGACGGCGGCGCTCGTGCTGAACCCGCAACTCAACTTCACCGTCCGGTCCGTCTACGCCGGGGTCGACGTGATCGTGATCGGCTTCGAGACGCAGGACGGGACCCAGCGCACCGAGGTGCTGATCTTCGAGGACGGCCTGGTCAAGACCGGCTTCGGCACCACGGCCACCGGCGGCGCGTGAACACCCGCCCGGTCTCCCGCGCCGCGGCCCTTCTTGCGGCCGTCGTCGTCGCAGCGGCTCCGGTGTCGGGCGCCGTCGAGCCCGAGCGCGTCCCGAGCGGCGGCGTACCCGCCCTCGAGGCCGGCGAGCAGCCGGCCGACTCGGCGCTGGTTGCGCTGGTCGAGCGGTCCGAGGCCGGGGATATTGCCGCGCTTCAGCGCGCTCGGAACTCGGTCGCTGACCCTCGGGTCCGCGCCGTCGTCGACTCCCGGCTCGCCGCCGCCCGGCTCGATCTGCGAGGGACTCGAGCCGCCCTGAAGCGGGTCGCCTGGCGCGGACTTCCCGCCCGATGGCGCGCCATCGCGCTCGCGACTCGTGCCGCCGCCGCCTTCGCGCAAGGAGACTATGCCGCCGCCGACGAGGACTGCCGGGCGTGGCTGGAGCTGCCGCAAGGTTCGGACCCTGTCCACCAGCGGTCCGACGTCGAGCAGATGCACGCCATTGCGGCGGAGCTCGCCGCCGCGCCGCGCCAGACGGTGGAACGTCGGAGTCCCGGCACCGCCGCTACGACCCGCGACAAAGCCTCGTTGCTGCGGACCTACGCCACCATCGCCGGAGTGCGGCAGGAGGTCGTTGTCGATACCGGCGCGAACCTGTCGGTCCTCACCGTCTCGACGGCGAGGGCGCTCGGGCTAAGGATCGTTGGCGGGTCGAGCGTAAGGAGCTCGACCCGAGGCGCGGTGGGAGTCCGGCTGGCCGTCGCGGACCGTCTCCAAATCGCCGGTACATCGCTCCGCGACGTAGCCTTCCTGGTGCTCGAAGACTCCGACCTGCGGCTTCCCCTCCCGGGCGGGTACGAAATACCGGCGATCATCGGATTTCCGGTCCTGAAGGCGCTGCGACGGGTTACGTTCACGGCCGGCGCGCTCGCGACCGGACGAGGCGGGGGCGGGCGGGGCGAAGCTTCCAACATGGTGGCCTCCGGCAGCGATCTGTTCGTGCGCGCGCGGATCAACGGCGCGGAGGTTCCGCTCCACCTCGACTCCGGGGCCTCCCGCACCAGCCTGGGCCCAAGGTTCGCGGCGGATCACCCCGGCCTGGTGGCCGGACTGGCCAAACGATCGTCACGGCTCGCCGGCGCAGGTGGAGCCGTCGAGAACATCGTTTCCGTGCTCGTGAATGCCGACGTGGAAGTCGGCGGGGTCGTGATTCGTCTGCCGGCGATGGACGTGGCGACGGCCGCCCCGGCCGGGAATTTCGGCACGCTCGGGCAAGACCTGCTGCGTTCGAAAGAAAGCTATACGATCGATTTCGAGCGGATGACCCTGGTCCTCGGCGCCACCCGCGACCGTTCCCCCGACCGATAGGTAAGCGGGCGGCGCACATCCTTCAGAGCGCGATCCTTCGAACGAGCTTCGCATAAATCTCGGTCGATCGACCGCGCGCTGCGCTGTCCAGAGGCCGCAACTCGCCGGATCGAACGCCGAAGAAAGCCCGCCAGGCGAGCGCCGGCTCCCAGACGAACTGAAGCGAGGCCAGGCTCGACCGGTCGTCGCGCAGGGTGGGAGAAGCGCGCCGCGAGCGGTGCAGCTGGAAGTCGCCCAGCACATAGAAAGCGGGCCCGAAATACCAGGTCGCGAGCACTTCCGGGATCGTCTCGGTCAGCCGATAGCCGCCCGTTCTTTCGCTAAGCTTCAGGTAGGTGAATCGTCCCTCGAGCTCGAACCTGTCGCTCGGCCGCGTCCTTAAAGTCGCTGCGAGACTTCGAAGCGGCAGGACTTCGCCGGTGGCGAAATCCACGTCGGTTCCAAACGATCCGTTGAGCGAGACCAGCGGCACTCGCGGCCCCGGCTGGATCGAGGCCGTCCATCGCAACTGGCCGGTGCGGCGCTCCTCGCCCTGGGCGGTCAACAGCCGAGTGATGGGATGCCAGCTCGCATCGACGCTGAGCGCCTTGTAGCCGGACAGGTTGACTCCGAAGGCGGCGTCCTGCTCGCTTCCGGCCCTCCCGATCGCTTCGAGCCGATCGTAGCTGACGTACGGAGCGATCCTGTTGACCAGGCGGGAGGAGCGGTAAACCGGCTTGGAGAGCAGGGCGTAATAATCGGAGAAGCCGACTCGGGGGACGAAGCCGAGCCAGCTTCGGAAGCCGGGATCGTAGCGCGTGTAGCGCAACGTCGAGACGATTGCGCCGCTATGGTCCCACTGGGCGAGGCCGGCCATTCCCGATCCCCGCTGGCCCCGCCAGTCGGGAAGGAGGTCTGGCCGGTCCGGGTAGCGGGTCCACGAATAGGCTATCTGTCCCACGAGCCGGTCCGTCGCGTTCTGCCATGCCGCGTCGATCCCCGTCGTGGCGTTGAAGCTGCCGTCGTCGTTGAGCTTGCCGGCTCCAAGCGCTCCGACCAGCGTGGAGCCGAGACGATCCGTCAGATGCGCGAACCCGACCTTGGACTCGAAGTCCGGCACGACGGCCGACGAGGAAAGGAGGTCGGGTTCCAGGATCACCCCATGCCCGCCGTCCCTTGCGAGAAAGGCGGTGCCGTTCAGCGCCGGTGAGCGGTGGCTGAAGCGCAGTCCATAATCGGGCGCGGTGATGGTGCGGGTGTAGAGGATCGGAAGCGGCGTGCCGATGAGGTCGGACGACTCGCGGAAGAAGGCTCTCTTCTCGGGAAGGTTGATGGCGAACCGCTGGTTGGCCGTCAGCTGCGGACTGTCCGCCTCCACTTGGGAAAAATCCGGATTGATCGTCAGGTCCACCGCGGCGCCCCCATAGGGCAACCATTTCGCATCGACGCTCGGCTGGATCGAAGTCGCGGTGCCGCGCCCGAAGCTGCCGGTGTCGCGGGTCAGCGTTCCGGCGAGGGAAGGCTCGAGGATCAGACGCTCCGCCTTCGGCGTGAGATCGGGAAAGGCGAGCTTGCTCGCCTGGCAGAGGAAGCAATTGCCGTCGTGCGACCAGGGCGCCGTCGCCATCTGGGTGTTCTGATCGCGCGGCACTCCCCGGGTCACCACGACGTCCCAGCTCTGCGCGCCGCTTCGCGAGACCCGGAGCGTGGACAAGGGGATGCGCATCTCGGCGGACCAGCCGTCGTTCGCGATGGAGGTCCGCACCTCCCACTCGAGATCGGGGTCGGTCGATTCCGAACCCTTCGCTTCGTCCTGGACGCCGTCGGTCCGGGTGCCCCGGGCGTTGACCCGGAAGAGAGTCGACGTTTGTCCGCTGCCTTGGGGATCGAGATAGACCTGCACATAATCATGGGTGGAATTCACCTTGTCGCGGCGCACGAAGGGATGGCGAAGCCGCGACGGATCGGCCAGGTGCAGGCGAAAGCCGACATAGAGGTAGCGGTCGTCGTACAGGAACCGAACCTCCGTCCGCTCCGGCGCTGGAACCTGGCTGGCCGGGTAGACCTCGTAGAAGCGGTCGAGAGCGGCCGCGGCGCTCCAGTCCGCCTCGTCGAGCCGCCCGTCCAGCACCACCGGTCCGCTCACCCGCCGAGCCTGCGCCGGCTGGGGGGTCGGCTTCGCGACATCCTGGGCTTGCGCCGCCGAAGCCGCGGAGCAGGCGAACCCCAGCACGACAAACCCGATCCGCATGTCCTTCTCCCCCAAGCGCCTGATCGCCTGGAGCATCGTTCGGGGCAACCGGCTAAGGGTGCCCGCGACGTGAGGGCCCGTGCCCGCGACCGCGCGCCGGGCCGGACCACCAGCGGTACCCCTGGCGCGACGGGCGGTGCCAAAGTCTGGCGGCACCGGCGCGCTGGAGGCGTATGAGGGACAGATGGAACGCAACCGCCGGACCCTGCTGCTGATCGCGACCGCCATCGTCTGGGCGATCGCGTACGTCGCCTGGACGGCCGACTGGTTCATCGGTCCCGATCACCACGTCGTCGAGCGTGCCTTGCGCCGGATCCCGCTTTGCATAGTCGGCGCGGCGATCTGCTGGACGATCCGGGCGTTGCTCGACCGCCGGCTTGGCGACCCGATCGGTCGGCGGCTCGCCGGCGCCTTCGGGATGTGCATCGCCGGCGCGCTCCTCTACACCGGGCTCAACACCCTCGTCTTCTATGTGCTTAAGCCGGTTTGGGGCCACACCACGCTGGGCGCGGCGTTGCAGACCGCGATGATGATCGTCTGGGTGTTCTTCGCCTGGTGCGCGCTCTACTTCGCGATCGACGGCCTCCTCGAAGCCGCGGATGCGAAGCTAAGCCTCGCCGACGCTCGAACCGCATCGCTCAGGGCACGCAACCACGCACTGGCGCAACAGGTCAGCCCCCACTTCCTGTTCAATGCGCTGAACACCGTGTCCGGCTTGATCCTGGACGGGGAACCGGCGCGTGCGGAACGGGTCACGATGGCCCTCGCGGCGCTGCTCCGGCGGTCGCTCGACACGGACACGCGCGAATTCGTCACGCTGGGCGAGGAGCTGGACGCGGTCCACCGCTACCTCGAGATCGAGGAGAACAGGTTCGTGGATCGGCTGACGGTCGTCGAGAGCGTTCCCGCCGAACTGCGGGAACTCCAGGTGCCTCCACTCATCCTTCAGCCTCTCGTCGAGAACGCCGTCAGGCATGGCGTCGCGCGTACCAGCGGCGTCGTTTGCCTCGAAGTCGCCGCCCGAACCGAAGGCGGGATGCTCCGTGTCGTCGTCGCTGACGATGCCGTCCCGGTCGAAGGCGCGGGCGAGACCTCCGGGGGCGGCATCGGCCAGGTCAATGTCCGGGAACGGCTGGGGCTTCTCTACGGCGCAGCGGCATCGCTGCGCTGCTCGGGCCGGCCGGAAGGGGGATATGTCTGCGAGCTGATCCTGCCGGCGAGCGCCCAGTGACCCCGCTTGAGATCGTCATCGTCGACGACGAGCCGGTCGCAGTGAGGCGCCTCGTCGCCCTCCTGCGTGGCCTCGAAGGCACGAAGGTGACCGGCACCGCCGGTCATGCGGACGAAGCCCTGGCGCTCATCGAAGCGACGCGGCCCAATCTGGCGCTGCTCGACGTGGAAATGCCGGGAACCGACGGCATCAGGCTGGCGGAGCGGGTACGGCGGCTTCCGGAGCCTCCGGCGATCGTGTTCGTGACGGCGTTCGGGCGCTTCGCCGTCGAGGCCTTCGACCTTAGCGCTTCGGACTACCTGCTGAAGCCGGTCGAGGCTTCGCGGCTTGCGGAGTCCGTCGCCCGCGTTCGCCGCCAGGTGGAGAATGAGCGCGCCGTCGCAAGGCTCACCGATCTCGAGGACGTGGTCCGCCGCCTTCGGACGCTGGAGCGGGCGACGGAAACGGTCGAGGAATCGCTGTGGCTGCCCCACGGGCAGGCGCACGATCGGGTGCCGATCCGCGACATCACCTGGATCGAGGCGGAGCGCGACTATGTGCGTATCCACACCGCCGCTGAAAGTTATTTCGTCCGCGGCCGCCTGGGCGAGATGGAAAGGAAGCTTTCCCACGCCGGGATGCTTCGAGTGCACCGTTCCGCATTGGTGCGGGCAGGGGCGGTCATCCGGGTCGAGGGGCGAGGGGAGCGCGGCTATCGTCTGGTGCTTTGCGACGGGGCCGTCGTCGAGGCCAGTCGACGCTTCGGTTCTCGGATCCGATTGCTGACCACCCCGATATCCTGACGCTTGCTCGGGAACCGGCGCTGCGCCGAGCGCCCGTGCCTCCCGCTAGCCCAGTCGCACCCAATCCACGGATTCCAGCGCGTAAGGCGCGAACAGAAAGTCGCGGATCCTCGCGATCCGGTCCTCCCGCCATTCGACCAGGACGAAGTGGGCCGGCTTCTCCATCGCGCCGCCGTCGAAGACCAGCATGACCGGTCGCCCCTCCACTGCGCCGAAGCGGAACCGCCACTTCGTCTCCTCGGCATAGCGCGTGAAGTAAGGCGCGATCCGGTCGCGACCTTCCCAGCGAAGCCGGTTAACCAGATCGAGCTTCACGTCGTCGGCCAGCAGGGCGCGGATCGCATCGAAATCGCCGGTGCGAAACGAATCGACGAAGGTCGCCAGTTTCGCTCGCTCGGAATCCGGGATCAGCGGCAGCCGCGTGTCCGCCGGCGACTGCGCGAGCTGGCGAAGCGCGGCTCGGCCGCGCTGAAGCGCCGACTTGGCGGCCGCCGAAGTGCATCCCGCGATGTCCGAAATCTCGTCGATCGAATGGCCCAGCACGTCCTTGAGGATCACGGCGCAACGCTGAAGTTCGGGCAGCCGCAGGAAGGTCTGGAATCCGACCGCGACGATGTCCGCCTCCGGCATCGCCGCGGGTTCGAAATCTTCGCTAAGCGGAACGACCGTGTTCCGCGCCCTGCGGCGAAGCAGGTCGAGGCTCGTATTGTGGGCGATCCGAAACAGCCATCCTTCGAGATTGTCCACCCTCGCGCCTTCGGCTCGTGCGCTCAGCGCCTTGACGACCGTGTCGTGCAATACGTCCTCGCCATCGACCGTCGATCCCGTCATGCGCGCGCAATAGCGATGAAGACGGGGTCTAAGCGCAGCCAGGCGATGCTCGAATTCGTCTCCTTCGTCGCTCATTCGGCTGCGCTTCCTGTGCTCTGCGTGGATCGGGCGGCGGCCGTGTCCGCGATGTCGAGGAGTATCTTCGCCAGCGCGCCCGGTTGCGAGAGGAAGGGCGAATGGCTGCTTTCCAGCGTGTGCGTGATCGTCCTGCCACCGATCGCGCGGTCCACCGCCGCAATCATATGGTCCTGGCCGGCGAGCGGAACCGCGCGGTCCTGGGTCGTGCGGATGTAATGGCGCGGCACGGTTCCGAACTTGCCGGGAGTGATCGGGGAAGGGGCCAGCCCGCCGCCGTTCGGCTCGTCGCTGTGCAGGTGCGACACGGCCTCGGCGAAGCCGGCGTCGCTCACGTCCGCATAAAAGGACGCCTTGAGCAGCGACCTGTAGGCAGGGTCGGTGGACCGAGGGTCGATGCGGGTCGCTCCGATCGCGCCGGGATCTCCCACGAAGAGCCCGGGGGAAAGGGCCGAAGCCATGGATTCGTGCGTGAGCATCGCCAGCAGCGACATTCCGCTCGGCACCATGAAACCGGCGAGGAAGACCAAGGCTTCGAGCCGGCCCGGAATGCGTTCGGCGGCCGCGGCGACGCTTACCCCGCCGGCGGAGTGCCCGACCAGGAGGACTTTCGCGCCCGCAAGCGATGCAGCTTCCTCCACCAGCGCGACGACGGCTTCGGTCCGGTCGTCCTGGGTGACGCCGGCGACGGGCGACGTCTCCGCGGCGAAGGCCGCCGGATCGAACGGTCGGGCGCCGAGCGACTTCGGCGCGGTCGAATTCGTCCCGGCGCCGGGAAGGTCCAAAGTCAGGACCCGATGGCCCTGCGCTTCCAATAGCGGTGCGAGCCTCGTCCAGCTCCATCGATCGTGCCACCCGCCATGTACCAGGACGAACGCTGCTTTGGGCGTGGTCATCGTCGATCCTTCTTTGTTCGAATAGGATTAGGCTCGGCTCGTTCGGAGTTGGGTCAGACTTCCCGGGTGTCGAACGCGAAGATCTGTACGCCCGTCTCGTCGGGGGCATAGACCTTGCGATCCGCCGCGGTCGCTTGTCCCTCCGGGCTCGCGAACGCCTGCTTCATCGCCTCGAGATCGTCGAAATAGACCGTTCCGATCAGGTAGACGTCGTCCGGTCCCGCAAGCACCGAGACCGGTCCCCGGCTGACCTCGTACCGCCGGAAGCCGGGCATGGTTTTCGCCAGCGGTATATGTTTCGAAATAGTGCTTTTCGAACGCCTCCACGTCAGCCGGCCTTTTGTAGATGGCGACCAATCCAGCCATTGCGATTCCTTTCTCGTCAGATGCGGCAAGGACGAGACGGCGGCACGAAACGGATCGGAGCGCCGCAAAAATTTTTCCGGAAATTCAGCCGCAACTTCGAAACCGAGGCATAGCGACTCATTAGCGTTGACTAAACAATGAGCAGCCGCTAATGGATCCGTTATGGAGCAGCCAGCGGGTCTAGACGGGGTGATGCGGGCGTTGTCGGATCCGACTCGAAGAGCGGTGTTCGAGCGGATCGCGGTATCGGAAGAGATCAATGTCGCAGCGCTAACACGGATGAGCGGCGTCACCCAGGGTGCCGTGTCGCAGCACCTGAAGCTTCTGAAGATGGCCGGCCTGGTCGAGGAGCGTCCGCAGGGACGGAACGTGTTCTACCGAGTCAGGCCCGGCGGGCTCGCGCCGCTGTTCGATTGGATTCAGCATTACGACGCCTTCTGGCGCGAACGCTTCGACTCGCTGCGTACCCTTCTGAAGGAGATAGATTCGTGAACGAGACCGCACTCGACGCCAGGCCGGGACAGATCGTCGTCGACGAGACCTTCCCCCATCCGCCGGAGACCCTGTGGCGAACGCTGACCACGGCCGAGCTCATCGGGCGATGGCTCAAAATGGCCCCGACGGAGTTCGAGCCGGCGGTCGGAAACCGTTTCACGATGCAGACCACGCCGGCGGGATCGTGGGATGGCCGGATCCATTGCGAAGTGCTGGAAGTCGCACCCAACTCGCGCTTCGCGTTTTCCTGGAAGGGCGGCCACAGCGAGAATGCCGGCTACGGCTCTTCCCTCGACACCGTCGTCACCTTCACCCTCGAAGCGGTCGAGGGGGGCACCCGGCTGCGCATGGTCCACTCCGGCTTCGTCCTCCCCAGGAACGACGTCGCCTACAGGAACATGAGCGGAGGCTGGGACAGCGTCGTTCCGCGGATAGGGGCGCTGACGGCGGAGACGCAAGTGGAGCTTGACGAAGGACGGCTGCAATGACCGGATCGCCGATCGTCGCCACGCGCGAGGAATGGCTCGACGCGCGCAAGGCGCTGCTCGATCGCGAGCGCGCCATTCTCCACGACCTCGATGCGGTACGCGCCAGTCGCAGGGCGCTGCCCTGGGTGCGGGTCGAGCGGGATTATGCGTTCGAGGGACCGGGAGGCGCCGTTACCCTAAGCGCGCTGTTCGGCGACCGGACGCAGCTCGCCATCTATCACTTCATGCTGACTCCGGGCTCGGACCATATCTGCCCCGGATGCGCGTTCACCATGGACCATGTCGATGCGGCGCGCCGGCATTTTGAGCAGGCCGATCTTGCGTTCGCCGCCGTCTCGCGGGCCTCCGTCGCACAGATCGAAGCCGCCAGGTCGCGCATGGGCTGGACGTTCACATGGGTCTCGTGCGGCGAGGGCCCGTTCAACTACGATTTCGACGTCTCCTTCACCGAACAGGATCGCAGGGACGGCACGGCCGCCTACAATTACGGCCTTACGACCATCCAGCGCAGCCCGGACATGTTCGGGGTCAGCATCTTCGCGAAAGACGGGGAGGGCGAGCTGTTCCATACCTACTCGACCTACCATCGCGGGACCGAGCTTCTGATTGGGGCGTTCAACTGGCTGGACCTCACTCCCAAGGGGCGAAGCGAGACCGGCGGCACGATGAGCTGGGTTCGCCTTCACGACGAATATTGAAGGGAATGAAGGCGGAGCGCGTTGCCCGCCGGCCGCAGTCCGCTTGGCCGATTGAGCGCTTCGCCTCAGGAGCAGACAGGTTAATTCACTCACCCGAGAATTAGTATTGCCTCGCCTGGCATAACGCGCCAATCTGCAGACACGCGCCGTAGAGCGCGGTCGACGAGGATAGGGGAGTGCCAATGAAGGCTTGTGCATTGCGGCTCGGCGCATCGGCGCTGGCCTTTGCCTGGTGCGGGGTCGCCGCCGCGCAGAACACCCAGCCGGCGACGAACGCCGAAGGCGCCACCCCAGCTGCGACGGCGGAGCCCGATCGGGGCGACCGGCCGGCGGACGAGGGCGAGATCGTGGTCACCGCGGGTCGCCGCACCGAGAATCTGATGAGGACGGCGATCTCCGCCTCGGTCCTTTCGGGAAGCGATCTCGCCGGCAGGGGCGTCACCAACGTCGATGCCCTGCAGTTCGCGACGCCCAGCATCGTCGTCAACAATTTCGGCCAGGGCAACGACTTCAACGTCCGGGGCATCGGCAAGGCCGAGCATAACACCCAGACGACCACCGGCGTCATCACCTATCGCGACGGAGTCCCGAGCTTCCCGGGCTACTTCCAGGGCGAGCCTTATTACGACATCGCCAACATCCAGGTGCTTCGCGGCCCGCAAGGAACGATCGTCGGCCAGAATGCGACGGGCGGCGCGGTGTTCGTCAACACCAACGACCCCGTCATCGGCGGCGGCGTGCACGGCTATCTCAGCGCGAATTACGGCAACTACAACGACGCCGGCGCACAGGGCGCGGTGAACCTCCCCGTCAGCGACACCTTCGCGGCCCGGATCGCCTTTTACGGCGAGCGGCGCGACAGCTTCTACAAGATCACGGGGCCCGGCGGCGCGCGCTACACCGGCAACAAGGGCGACCTGCGTGAGTTTGCCGGCCGGATCAGCTTCCTGTGGAAACCGGTCGACGCGCTTTCGATCCTGCTCAAGACCGACGTCGATTACCTGGACTTCGGCGCCTATCCGGCCGAACCCTATACGGACCGTTTCCGGTTCCTGCCGGTCGGAAGCACGACCCCCAACCCCAATTACCGCGACCTGTTCGACATCACCGCCAACTCGCCGCAACGCGCGCGCGACAAGTTCATCCGGTCGATCCTGAAGATCGAGTACAGGCTGGACAGCGGGGTCAGGCTTCGCTCGGTGAGCGGAATGTCGGTCGGGCGCGGCCTGTACCTTGCCGATCTCGACGGCACGTCGGCGAACACGTCCACCTTCGGCGACGAGCTGATCGAGCGGCAATATTCGCAGGAGTTCAACATCATCTCGCCCGACGACCGGCGGTTCACCTGGCTGCTCGGCACGTTCGCGCTGTGGAACAAGTATGATTTCCTGGCGCCGTACAAATTGTTCATCGGGCTGCCCGGCTTCGGGATCCCCAATTATTACGACCTGCAGGGCACCAACCCCGAGCGTGCGCTCGCCGTCTTCGGGCAGGTCGGCTATGCGCTCACCCCGGATCTCAAGCTCGATATCGGCGGCCGCTATACGGCGAGCCGGAGCACCAACCATGTGCTCATCCGCCAGTTCGGCTCCCTCGTCACGCCCGACGAGCAGACGACGAAGTCCGACAACTTCTCGTACAAGGTGTCGCTCGGTTGGACGGTGAATCCGAACCACTTCCTCTACGCCTTCGTCGCGACCGGGTTCCGGCCGGGCGGCCTCAACACGCCCACCTTCGGAAGCGGGCCGATCCCGCCCTTCGGTCCGGAGAAGGTGCGTTCGTTCGAGGGCGGCTGGAAGGGGAACTTCCTCGGCGGCCACGTCCGGACGACCCTCGACGGCTTCTACAACCAGTATAAGGATTTCCAGGCCATCCTCGGGCGGCCCGACAATCCCCGGCTCACCACCCAGCTCAACGTCGCGGGGACGACCAAGATCTACGGCGCCGAGGCCGAAGCGGACGTGAGGGTCGGGCACCTGACCCTCGGGGCGGGGATCAACCTGCTGCACAGCGAGCTCGGCCGCTTCTTCGCGGTCGATCCGCGCAACCTCCCGCCGGCGGTTCCGGCGCCGGGCCTGTGCAACCCCTCCACCGGCCCCGCGACGCCCTATTGCATCAACCTGGCGGGGAGGCGGCAGACCTATGCGCCGAACCTCACGTTCAACCTGTCGGCGCAATACGATCTCGTCTTCGGCAACGGCGACACGCTGACTCCGCGGGTGAATTTCGGCCATGTCGGCGCGCAATGGGCGACCTTGTTCGAGCAGCCGCAGCTTGGCGACCGGCTGGGCGGGCGCAACATCCTCAACGCCCAGCTCGCCTTCACCCACCAGAGCTGGACGGTGACCGGCTACGCCACCAACCTCACCAACCAGCATTATGTCGGAGCGCTCAACAGCGGCCTCGATTTCGCCGGGCCGCCGCGCCAGTACGGGATCAAGCTCCTGAAGTCGTTCTGACCTTCTGCGGGGGGGCGCCACGCCCGAAGCGGGCGTTGGCGGCCCCCCGTGTCATCCCCTTAGAACCCGAAGCCGCCATGCAATCCTACGGTCTCACAGTAGACAAATTCCTGGACCATGCCGCCAACTGGTTCCGCGACAGGGAAATCGTCGACGGGGACAAAGGAGAGGCGCGCCGGCGGGTCACCTACGCGGCGCTAAGGGCGCGCAGCAACCGGTTGTCGGGCGCTCTCCTCGCGCTGGGGGCGCAACCTGGAGACCGGATCGGCACCCTCGCCTGGAATAGCCAGCACCATCTCGAGCTTTATTACGCCGCGATGGGGGTGGGCCTGGTCTGTCATACGCTCAATCCGCGGCTGTCGCTCGCCCATCTCGCCGCGATGATCGACGAGGCCGACGATCGGATTGTCGCGGTGTCGGCGGACCTGATGCCGCTCATGGCCGAGCTCGCGCCGCTTTGCCCCCGCATCGAGCAGGTGATCGTCCTCGACGAGGAGGATGAAAGCACGGGACTCGGCTCCCACCCGGCCCGAGTCCGGACGCTCGAAAGCCTCCTCGAAAGACACGGCGCCGACGTCCACTGGGGCGGGTTCGACGAGAACGCGGCCGCGGGCCTGTGCTATACTTCCGGGACGACGGGCCGCCCCAAAGGCGTTCTCTACACCCACCGATCCAACTACCTCCATACGCTTCGCGCACTTCAGGCGGACGCGTTCGCGCTCACCTCCGCCGACGTGCTTCTGCTGGCCGTGCCGATGTTCCACGCCAACGGCTGGGGGCTGCCCTTCGCCGCGCCGGCGGCCGGAGCCAAGCTCGTGCTTCCCGGCCCGGCGCTCGACGGCGCAAGCCTTGCGCGCCTGATCCGGAGCGAAAGCGTGACGGTGGCGGTGGGCGTGCAGACGGTGTGGCTGGGCCTCGTCGATCATCTCGAGGCGGCGGGCGAGGAACTGCCGACGCTCGAGCGCGTGCTGATCGGCGGATCGAGCTGCCCCGAGGCGCTGATCCGGCGAATGGAGGAGCGGCTCGGCGCCCGGGTCCAGACCAGCTGGGGAATGACCGAATTGTCGCCGGTCGGCACGATCATGCCGCCTGGCGCGGGGCCGGAGGCAAGCCTTACCGCCGGTCGGCCGCCCATGGGGCTTGACCTCAAGCTTACCGACGCCGCCGGCAACCGATTGCCCGAGCAGCGCGGAGTGCTCGGTCATCTCAAGGTCAAGGGCCACAGCGTCGTCGACCGCTATTTCAACGCCGCCGCCGAAGCGCTGGACGAAGAGGGCTTTTTCGACACGGGCGACCTCGCCACCCTCGACGAGGACGGCAATCTGACGATCGGCGGCCGCGCCAAGGACCTCATCAAGTCCGGCGGCGAATGGATCAACCCTGCCGAGATCGAGGCCATCGTCGGGCGGCATCCCGACGTCCGGCACGTCGCCGTCATCGGCCGTTTCGATGCGCGCTGGGGGGAACGGCCCGTCCTGGTCGTCGAGCCGCAGCGGCGCGGCTCGATAAGCCTCGACGGCCTCGTCGCCCTATTGCGCGGGCAGGTGGCCGATTGGTGGATTCCCGACCAGGTCGCCGAGGTCGCGGCGATGCCGCTCGCAGCGTCGGGCAAGATCGACAAGAACCGGCTTCGCGAGGATCATGCGGCGGGCAGGCTGACCGGAACGCCCCTACCGCGCTGACCTGGGCCAGCGCCGCCGGCCTTCTAGGGACAGCCCGGGGCAGGCGGGGGCAGCGGGGGCGATGCCAGGCCCATGTTCCAGTTCCAGCCGATCGTGCCGGCGGCCATCCGCCTGCAGACGACCTGCTCGAGCAGGTCGTACATTCCGCTCATCAGCCCGGTCGACGGGCGCGGCCGGTCCGCAAAGTGCATGTAATGGCCGGCCGTCCCGAATTTCGGCCACGCGCCGGCCGAGCGCGACGTCGGTACGCCGTTCCGCGCGAAGCTCGTCCAATAATCGATCATCGCGTTCGACAAGGCGCGTTCCGGCGGCGAGTCGGGAACCGCCGGCCAAGCGGGCGGAGTTCCGTCGAACGCTCCGAACACGAAGGGCAGCTCGCTTGCGTGGAAGGCGTGGAGGCCGGCCGCCTCGGCCGCCGGATAAGCGTGGTCGAACAGGTACAGATAGGCGGGCTTGCCGAGCGCCGTCTGCTTGCGCGCCACATGCTCCGCGGTCCAGCCGTAAAGGCCGTCGCGGGTGGATGCGTAGATGCTCTCCTTGAGATCGCTCGCCGGGTAGAGGCGCAGGAAGGCATCGGCCAGCTCGCCGTAGCGCTTGCGGATCTCGCGCTCATAGACCGCCGGGCTGGCCGGCGGCTTGGGCGCGAGCACCGTCAGCGACCGGATTTCGCCCTGGTTGAACCCGGCAAGGACCGGAACCGGGGCCTGGCGGCCGTGATTGAAGGCGGAGACCATCTGTTCGGGCAGAACCTGACCGTCGACCACGCCCCAGGGACCGAAACCGAGGCCCGCGGCCTTGGCGGTCAAGGTCTCCGCGTCCATCGCCCTCATCGCCGCAAGGTTGGGCGCGTGAAGCGCCGAGGCGAGCATCTCGCCCGCACCCTCGCCCGACGGCGCGCCGTGCACGGCCCGCTTCAGCTCGGGCATCGAGATCATGTAGCCGCTCTGCGCGATCGCGCGGGCGAAGAGGCCCCGGGCCATGGGCGAGGACATCAAATAGAGGACGCTAAGCGCACCGGCGGATTCGCCCGCCACGGTGACGTTCGCCGGATCGCCTCCGAAGGAGCCTATGTTGCTCTTCACCCAGGAAAGCGCCGCGATCTGGTCGAGCAGCCCGTAATTGCCGGAGACGCGCCGCGGCGACTCGGCGCTGAGCTCGGGATGGGCGAGCCAGCCGAGGACGCCGAGCCGGTAGTTGATTGACACCACCACGATCCCGCGCTCGGCGAGCCGGCGGCCGTCGTAGAGCGGCTCCCGGCTCGAGCCTCCGACCAGCGCTCCGCCGTGGATCCAGAACAGGACCGGCGCGCCCCTGGCGTTGGCGGGAGCCCAGATGTTGAGGCTTAGGCAGTCTTCGCTGACCGGCATCGGCTCGCGCGCATAGATGGACGAGAGTTGGGCCTGCGGCTGGACGCAGGCGGGGCCGAACTCGCGCGCCGTGCGAAGTCCGCTCCAGCGCGGCATCGGGCTCGGCGGCTGCCAGCGCCGGGGGCCGACGGGCGGCAGCGCGTAGGGGATTCCGCGGAACGCGCGGACTTCGCCTTCCAGCATTCCCTGGACGCGTCCGGCGGGGGCGTCGACGATCGGCGCCGCGGCCGGTCCGGCGGCCGGCGAAGCGGCCGTCGCGCCGAGCAGGAGGGAGGCGAGGGCGGCGATGCGTTCGATCGAGATCATGACGGCAGCCTTTGGGAGGGGGAGGTCTCCGCCCCGAGGATACGGGACAACCTCCAGAACAGGATGATGGCGATCACGTAGAAGGGGCTTAAAGTGTAGAGCGCGATCTGGAGCGGGTGAGCGATGTGCCGCGCCGCGAAAGCGTCGCTCGCCGCCCCGACATAGGTCGGGCCGAGGCCAAGGCCGATGAAGTTCATGACGAGAAGGAGCAGTGCGGCCGAGAGGACGCGCTGGTCGGGCCGCACCTCCTCCTGGACGAGCGCGACGGAGGAGGAGAGATAGAAATAGTTGAGGAACATGACGAGCGTGAGGAGCACGAGCGCGAGCGGCCAGGTCGGCGCCCACACGAAGGCCAGGTATAAAGGCAAAGCCGCCGCCAGCGACACCGCCGGAGCCGTCGCATAGATACGGCGCGACCGGCGCACGAAACGGTCGATGACCCGACCCGAGACGATCATCCCAGCGCTCATCCCGACGGCGACGACCAGCGCGTAGTAGATCGCGACCTGTGCCAGCGTCATGCCCTTCTCGCGCATCAGGAACAGCACCGCGAAATTGCCCAGGCCGTAGGTGATGAACTGGGTCGCTCCGCTGCCGAGCGCCGCCAGCATGAGAACGGGGTTCGCGAAGAACATGCCGACCGTGCCCAGGAACGAGGTTCGCCCTTCGCCGGCATTTCGAGCCACCGGGTCGAGCGCGCCCTTGGCGGGCTCGCGCACGATGATCCGAACGAGGATGGCGGTGACGATCCCGACCAGGCCGATGGTGACGAAGGCCGTGCGCCAATCGAAGGCGGCGGCGATTGAGGCGCCGAACGCGATCCCGATCGCGGCGCCGACCGGCGGGCCGAGATTGTAGAGGCCGAGCGCGGTGCCGCGCCGGCCGGGCGGGAAGGTGTCGGTGATGATGGAATAGGAAGGCGGAACGCCGCCGGCCTCGCCGAAGCCCACCGCCATCCGCGCCGCGACGAGCTGCGGGTAGCTTGCGGCAAGCCCGCAGCAGGCGGTCGCTCCGCTCCAGATCGCGCAGGCGAGGGATAGCACCGTGACCCGGTTGGTGCGGTCGGCGAACCAGCCGACGGGTATGGCGATGAAGCAGTAGAAAAGTGCGAAATAGAACCCGCCGATGAGCCCGAGCTGCCCGTCGGTGACGTGAAGCGAGTCCTGGATCGGCTTGGCCAGGATGGCGAGCAGCTGGCGGTCGAGGAAGTTGAGCACGTAGACGAACGTCAGCGTGAAGAGGACCAGCCAGTCGCGGGGAGAAGCGTCCGCCTTGCGCGCCGACGAGGCCACGTCAGCGGATCCGGCCGCCGGCGCGATGGGCGAGCCGCCGAACGCGCGAGGATTTCGCTGCGGGGACAAGGACGCGCGTCGCGCCGGGCTCGAAGTCCACGATCCTCTCCCTTCCTCTGCTCGGGCCATCATGGAAGGGCTCTCGCGCCCTTGTCAATGCACACTCTCGCGTGTGTGAATGTAGGTCGGGCTTGCGCAGCAGCCTTGACGCCTCGACTGCGAGGCGGGAAGGACGACGGCGTGACGCAGAATGAAAAGATCGCCCGCCCCTCCCGAAAGGCCGAGCAGCGCGCGGAGACCATGGAAGCGATCCTGGACGCGGCCGAAGACCTGTTCTCGAAGCATGGGCTGCACGGCGTCACGCTCAAGGACGTCGCGAAGCGCGTCGGCGTGCACCACACGCTGCTCAATTACTATTTCGCCGATAAGAAGGCGCTGTTCGACCAGGTGTTCGCGCGGCGCGCGGTGGTAACCAGCGCCCGGCGGATGAAGGCGCTCGACGACTATGACGTTTCGAGCGACGGCAGGCCGAGCGTCGAAGGGGCGCTACGTGCCTTCCTCGACACCGACCTGGACCTCTACATCGAAGGCGGCGAGGGATGGAAGAATTATGCGCAGCTGACCGCCCAGGTCGCCAACACGCCCGAATGGGGCGCCGACCTGATGGACCGGCACTTCGATCCGGTGGTCCTGCGCCTGATCGAGCTGCTCAAGAGAGCGCTGCCCGGCTGCGCGCCCGCCGACATCTTCTGGGGCTATCACTTCGTCAGCGGCGCGCTGATGCTGACGCTCGCACGGACGGGCCGGATCGATGCCTTGTCGGACGGGATCTGCCATTCGGACGATTTCGAGGCGGTGAAAGCCCGAATGGCGACGTTCATGGCCGCCGGACTGGCAGCGATCTGCAAGCGGCAGGACTGACCGGGCGACGCTGCCGCGATCAGGCGGCGATCGCGTCCGCGAGGAGGTTCGCGACGACGCAGCGGTTTCTCCCGCCGCGCTTGGCCGAATAGAGCGCCTCGTCCGCCTTCGCGATCCAGTCCTCGGGTCTGGACACGGACGGGGCGAAGCTCGAGACCCCGAAGCTTGCGGTGACCCGGATTCCTTCCGCAACGTCCACCGACAGGCCTTCGATCGCGCTCCGCAGCTTCTCCGCGACCTCTAGGCCGCCTCCGGCGTCGGTCTCGGTGAGCAGGATCCCGAATTCCTCCCCGCCGAGACGTCCCAGCAGATCGTTCTCGCGAAGGCTTCGGCTGCAGGCGGAGGCGACCGCCTTGAGGACCTCGTCGCCGGCCGGATGGCCGTAGCCGTCGTTCACGCGCTTGAAGTGATCGATGTCCATGAGCAGGAGCACGCTCTCCCGGCCGTGGCGACGGCAGCGGGATATCTCCTTCTTCACCTGCTCGACGAACCCCCGCCTCGTGAGTGCGCCGGTCAGATGGTCCCTTTCGGCGATTCGCCGAAGCTCGAGCTCGTCGACCACCAGCGAAGCGAAGCTTCTTAGGATTCCCAGCTGTGCGTCCGAAAACTCCCGGGGCACGACGTCGATCGCGCAAAGCGCGCCCACATTATATCCGTCGGGGGTTTGCAGCGGCACGCCCGCGTAGCTGCGGATATGGGGCTCGCCGACCACCAGGGGGTTGGCGCAGAAACGCGGGTCCCGGAGCGCGTCGGTGACGATGAACGCCTCGTCCGTCCTGATCGTGTGAGCGCAAAAGGATATTGATCTCGGGGTCCGGCGCGTCTCAAGGCCCTGGATCGACTTGAACCACTGCTCCTCTCGATCGACCAGCGACACTGCGCAGATCGGGACCTGAAGGACGTCCTGCACCAGCGAGGTTATCTTTTCGAACGGCGCTTCAGGCGCCGTGTCGAGGACATCGTAGCGGATCAGGGCGGCGACGCGACCCTCCTCGTCGAGGGACTTGGGCTCACGCATGACAGTGCCTCTTCAACGTTTCGATCGCGGTGACGAGCTCGGCCCTGTACGATCCGATCAGCTCGTCGACGTTCCGTTCGACCGCCTGGTCGTCCACTCCGAAGGACCGAAGGCTGGAGACGAGTTCGGCTACGTGCTGCCGGTGACGGGTCGCGACTCCCCGCAGCTCATCCGGAATTTCGATCTCGTAGAAGCTGTCGAGCATAAGCTCACCTCGTCGGGTGCAGGCGCTCCAGCTTTCTGCCCGTTCGCGGTTAATAATTCTCCCAACCCTGCGGACGCTGCCCGGGACCTCGGCTCCCGGAAGACAGACGATGGTCCGATCCTCCCGGGGTGGGTTCCAGTTGCCGGGTCGCACCCAACGTCGCCGTTCAGCCCGCGGTGGCGACCGCTTCCTCGCCTCGCGCACGCCGCAGGTAGGGGGCGGTGCGGCTGACCTTGGACGAGGCGACTTTCGCCGGCGGGCCGGCGGCAACGATCCGTCCGCCGTTTTCGCCGGCCCCGGGGCCGACGTCGATCACCCAGTCGCTCGCCGCGGCAAGCTTCATGTCGTGGTCGACGAGGATGACGGAATTGCCGGAGTCGACCAGGACCTGGAGTTGGTCGAGCAAGCGCTCGACATCCGTCGGGTGAAGGCCGGTGGTCGGTTCGTCGAGCACGTAGAGTGCGCCGCCGCGCTGGGCGCGCTGCAGCTCGGTGGCGAGCTTGACCCGTTGCGCTTCTCCGCCGGAAAATTCCGTCGCCGGCTGGCCAAGGCGGAGATAGTCCAGCCCGACCTCGCGAAGCACTGCGAGCGATCGGCAGACACTGGGCGCGTCGACGAAGAAGTTCCAGGCTTCCCCGACGGTGAGGGCGAGCACTTCGGCGATCGTCTTGCCGCGATAATGGATTTCGAGGGTCTTCGGATTGTAGCGGGTGCCGTGGCACGTGGGGCAGGGCGCGTAAACGCTTGGAAGGAAGAGCAGCTCGACCATGACGAAGCCTTCCCCTTCGCAACGCGGACAGCGGCCTTTCGCGACGTTGAACGAGAACCGGCCGGCGTCGTAGCGCCTCTTCCTCGCTTCCGGAGTCGCCGCGAACAAGGCGCGGACATGGTCGAACAGGCCGGTATAGGTGGCGAGGTTCGAGCGCGGGGTTCGCCCGATCGGTTTTTGGTCCACCTCGATCAGACGCCTGATGCCCTCGATACCGCCGGCGATCCGACCTTCGACGAGGTTGGCAGAGCGGTCGTCGAATTCGGTTTCCGCCTCGTCCCGCTCGTCGGTCGCCGGCGGCGCTCCGAGGGCCTCGCGGACCAGTTCGACGAGCGCTTGGCTGACCAGGCTCGACTTGCCCGACCCGGAGATTCCGGTGACCGTCGTCAGCACGCCCAGCGGAAAGGCGCAGTCGAGCGAGTCGAGATTGTTGCGCGTGATGCCTTCCAGGCGAAGCCAGTCCGTCGGCGCGCGGGACCGGCTCTGCGTGCCTTCGCCCTCGGCGAACAGATGTCGCCTCGTCTCCGACCCGGCAACCTCGCGGAGGCCCTCGATCGGGCCGCTGTAGAGGATCTCGCCGCCCTGCTCGCCGGCGGCAGGGCCGACATCGACGATCCAGTCGGCGCGGCGGACGACGTCCATGTCATGCTCGACGACGAACAGCGAGTTGCCGATCGTTTTCAGGCCTTCGAGCGCGCGCAGCAGAGCCTCGGTGTCGGCGGGGTGGAGCCCGGCCGACGGCTCGTCCATCACATAGACGACCCCGAACAGGTTGGAGACGACCTGGGTCGCGAGCCGAAGCCGCTGTAGCTCGCCCGGCGACAAGGTCGGCGTGCTGCGTTCCAGATCAAGATAGCCGAGGCCGAGGTCGATCAGCACCGACAGCCGGCGGCACAGGTCGGCGGCGATCCGCTCGACCACCAGGGCCTTTTCCGGGTGGGTCTTGCGGAGCGCCCGCAGCTTGGCGGCTCTCGCCTCCGCATAGGGCGCGAAGATCTTCGAGAAGCGGGCCATGGGAAGGCGGCTCATCTCGGCGAAGTCGAGCCCTTCGAAGCGTACCGACAAGGCTTCCCGGCGCAGCCTCTTGCCGTCGCAAAGCGGGCAGAGCCGGGCGATCATGAAGCGGGCGGCGCGCTTCTTCATCATCGCGCTCTGCGTGGTGGCGTAGCTGTGGGTGACATGGCGCTTCGCGCTGGAGAAGGTGCCCATGTAGGCGGGCTCGATCTTGCGCCGGATCGCCCGCTGGATCTCGTCATGGCTCCATCCGGGATAGACCGGCACCTGGGGCTGCTCGTCGGTGAACAGGATCCATTGGCGGACCTTCTTCGGAAGGGCCTTCCACGGCGTATCGACGTCGATCCCGAGGCTGATCAGGATGTCGCGCAGATTCTGCCCGCCCCACGCCATCGGCCAAGCGGCAATGGCGCGCTCCCGGATCGTCTTGGACGCGTCGGGCACCATCGAGGCCTCGGTGACCTCGTGGATCCGGCCGAGGCCGTGGCAGCGCGGGCAGGCGCCCTCCGGGGTGTTCGGAGAGAAGGATTCAGCGTCGAGATGGGCCTGGCCCGGCGGATAGTCGCCGGCGCGCGAGTAAAGCATCCGAAGGAGGTTGGAGAGCGTGGTGACGCTTCCAACCGACGAGCGGGTGGTGGGCGATCCGCGTTGCTGCTGAAGCGCCACCGCCGGCGGCAGGCCCTCTATTTCGTCGACTTCAGGCACTTCCATCTGGTGGAACAGCCGGCGCGCGTAGGGGGAGACCGATTCCAGATAGCGGCGCTGGGCTTCGGCATAGAGGGTGGAGAAAGCGAGCGACGACTTGCCCGATCCCGACACGCCCGTGAAAGCGACGAGCGCGTCGCGCGGGATGTCGACATCGACATTCTTGAGATTATGCTCCCGCGCGCCGCGAACCCGGACGAAGCCGGAGGCTCTGGTATCTCGCATGCGAACCTCCTGGCCTGATATGTCCGCCGCCGCCTAGCCTGCTTCCGCCGCCGCTTCCTTCGACGCCAGCACCTCGGCATGCTCGATCTTGGGGATGCCGTTGAGCAGCGTCGGCGTATGGGCAAGCAGCGCCCGGCCGACCTTTCCCGCAAGGTGCGCCAGCCGGTCCTTCTCGCTTCCGAACGTGTCGAAGATGGCAAAGTCGCGCGAGCCGAACTTCACGGCGTACCAGTCGACCGTTCCCTCCTCCTCCATCACATCGGCGCGCGCCTTCCTGAGAAAGTCTTCCACCTCGTCCTCCTTGCCTTCCTTGGCCTCGATCCGGACGAACAATCCACGGTCAATCATCAGCTTTCTCCTCTGTATGAAATCAAGGACTCGTGGCTACGCCTCCTCTTTCTCCTGGCGGCCCGGCTCCTCGCCCGGCCGATAGCGTGGGCTCGGCTGCGGAATGAGGAACCAGGCGACCGTCAGCAGGGCGATCCCGGCGCCGATCCGCGGCGCGGCCATCGCCACCGGCACCGCCAGGATCTGGATCGCGGTCGCGATGCCGTAGCGGCGCGTCATCTGCTTCAGGAAATCGGGCGCGAGGCGTTCGTCCATCACCCGTCGCCCGCCCGACATTCCGTAGAACCACTTCATCATCCAGGCGACGGCCGTGGAGGCGAGCGCGACCGTCAAAGTCACTGCCGCCATCGGCTCGAACGGCGTGCCAAGGTGAAAGCACCAGACTCGGATCGGGTAGGGGACCACGACGATCGCCAGCAGGAAAAGCAGGTTGATCAGGCCGAAGACATGATCGCTGCGCGCGTAGATCCGGCCGGTATAATGGTGCTGCAGCCAATAGGCGCCGATGGTGACGTAGCAGAGCAGCAAGGCGAGATGCTCGCGCCATTGCTCCGCCATGGCGTGGACGAGGCTCGCGTAGCCGTGTGGGCCGTCGGGGGCGCCCGGCGGCTTGATCTCCACGATGAGCAGGGTGAGCGCGATGGCGAACACCGCGTCCGTAAAGCCTTCGAAGCGGCTGAGCCCCCGGATCGCGCCGAAATTCTTCGCCATCATGCTGTCCTATGGGCAGTGACGGCTAAACACGCGGGGACGGCGTTAAGTTGCCGATCGCCGTGAGGACCGCGCGCGGGAGCCGGTCGTTACAGTCCCCATCCCGGCAGACTGGAATTTGGGACGAGGTCAGGAGGCAGCGATGCGGTTTCGGCAGTTTGGACCCACCGGGCGAGACGTCCCGATCGTTGGCCAGGGCACCTGGGAAATCGATGACGACAGGCGGGAGCTTGCGGTGGCCGCGCTCCGCCGCGGGCTGGACGAGGGAATGACGCACATCGACACCGCCGAAATGTACGGCGATGCCGAATTGCTCGTCGCGCAAGCGATCCGCGGCCGCCGCGACGAGGTGTTCCTCGTCTCCAAGGTGCTTCCCCATAATGCCTCGGCCGAGAGCGTGATCGATGCGTGCGAACGCTCGTTGTCGCGCCTCGGAACCGATCGCCTCGATTGCTACTTGCTGCACTGGCGCGGTCGAATCCCGCTGAGCGAGACCTTTGCGGGGTTCGAGCAGCTCGTGCGGTCGGGCAAGATCCTCGCCTGGGGCGTCAGCAACTTCGACGTGCCCGACCTTGACGAGGCGATCCAAATCGTCGGTTCCGGCAAGATCGCCTGCAATCAGGTCCTCTACCATCTCGACGAGCGGGCGATCGAGCATGAGGTCGTTCCGTGGTGCAGACGACACGGAGTCGCGGTGGTCGCCTACAGCCCGTTCGGCCATGGGCGCTTTCCCGGCGATCGCGCGCCGAGCGGGGAGGTGCTTGCCGAGATTGCCGATGCCCACGACGCGACTCCTCGCCAGGTCGCTCTCGCCTTCCTCGCTCGGGAGGCGTTCGTGATCCCGAAAGCGTCGACTCCGGAGCATGCCACCGATAACGGCGGCGCGGGCGATCTCACGCTGTCCGCAAGCGAGCTGGAGCGCATCGACGCCGCGTTTCCTCGCGGGCCGAAACCGCTGGTCCTGCCGATGCTCTAAAGACAGTACCGCTGCCATCGGCGGCTGCTGCGCCGCGTGTCGTTGGGCGTTGACCTGGCGGACTCATTTCGTAGGGCATGCAGATGGCGGATGATTTGGCAGCGCAGGTCGAACTGGCCCGTGCGCTTGCGGAGGCGGCGCGGCGGGAGACCTTGCCGCGCTGCCGCGACGGCTGGGCCGCGGTCGACAACAAGCTCGACGAAGGCTTCGACCCGGTGACCGAAGCGGACCGCAATTGCGAAAAGGCGATGCGGCGCCTGATCGAGGCGCGGTTTCCAGATCATGGCATAAGGGGCGAGGAGTTCCCCGACCGGGCGGGTTCGGGGCCGCTGGCCTGGTCGCTCGATCCGATCGACGGCACCCGTGCCTATATTTGCGGGCTTCCGACCTGGACGACCTTGATCGCACTGCTCGACGGGGAGGAGCCGGTGCTGGGACTGGTCGACGTGCCGCGTCTGGATGAGCTCTACATCGGATATGCCGGGACCGCCTTGCTGGTCGAAGTCGGTGCCGAGCGGCCGATCGCCACCGGCCCTTGCCGGAGCCTGGCCGAGGCGCGGCTATCCACCACAGATCCGAACCTGTTCAAGGGCTCGGAGGCCGAGGGATTCGAGCGGTTGCGGCGCGCCGTGCGGCTGACTCGTTACGGTCTCGACGGCTACGGCTATGCGGCGCTCGCCGCCGGGCGGATCGATATCGTCGCCGAGTCCGGCCTCAAGCCGCACGATTACAACGCCGTCGTCGCCCTCGTTCGGGCGGCGGGCGGAGCGGTTTCGAACTGGAGCGGCGGAACGGATCTGGCGCCCGGGCAGGTCGTCGCCGCGGCGAACGAGGACCTGCTGGCGCAGGCCTGCGGAATGCTCGGCGGGGCCTAGCTCTCGTGGCGGCGGCGAAGCACCGCCGCGATGTCGTCCCAGTCGAAGCCCCGCGCCGACATCAACACGGTCAGGTGATAAAGGAGATCGGAGGCCTCCTCGATGCAGCCGTCGCGGTCCCGGCTGACCGCGGCAAGCGCCAGCTCCACGCCCTCCTCGCCGATCTTCTGCGCGACCTTCGCCGGACCGTCGGCCAGAAGCCGCGCGGTGTAGCTGTCGTCCGGGTCGGCGCCTGCGCGGCCGGCGACGATCCGGCTCAATTCGCCCAAGAATCCGACGCCTTGCGCACCGGCGGTGCCGAAGCAGCTCGGCGTTCCGAGGTGGCAGGCAGGCCCGGCCGGCTCGACCCTGACGAGCAGGGCATCGCCGTCGCAATCGGGGCGGATTTCCCGGACGACCATATGGTTGCCGCTGGTCGCGCCTTTCTCCCAAAGCGATTCTCTCGAGCGGCTGTGGAAAACCGCCACGCCCCGCTCGAACGTCGCGGCAAGCGCCTCGCGCGACATATAAGCGAGCATCAGCAGCTGCCCGGTCGCGGCGTCCTGGACCGCGGCGGGCAGCAGCCCGTCCATCTTCTCCCAGGCCAGCGCGCCGATGTCGGCGGCGCCTAGAGGCGAACTTCGATCCCGCATTGGGCAAGATGCTCCTTCAGCTGGGGGATGGGAATGAGTCGGTCGTGGAACACGGTCGCGGCGAGTGCGCCGCTTGCTCCGGCTTCGAAGGCGTCGCGAAAATGCTCCGGAGCGCCGGCCCCGCCCGAGGCGATCACCGGCACCGTCGTGGCGCGCACCACCGCGGCCGTGTGGGCGATGTCGTAGCCGGTCCGGACGCCGTCGCGGCGCATGCAGTTCAGCACGATCTCGCCCGCGCCGCGCTCGGTCGCCTCGCGCGCCCAGTCTAGCGTCCGGCGTCCGGAATCGCGGGTGGAGCCGGGGGAGCCGGTATATTGCTTCACCCGATACTCGCCTTCGGCTTCGAAGCTGTCGATCCCGATCACCACGCACTGGCTCCCGAAATCGCGGGCAAGCGCCTCGATCAGCGCCGGCCGCTCGAGCGCGGGCGAATTGATCGAGACCTTGTCGGCGCCCGCATCGAGGCAGGCGGAGGCCTGGTCGCGGGTGCGGACGCCGCCGGCCACCGCGAAGGGGATGTCGATCACCCGCGCGATCCGGCGCACCCACTCCGGATCGAGGCTTCTTCCCTCGGCGCTTGCACCGATGTCGTAGAAGACGAGCTCGTCCGCGCCCTCGCGGCTGTAGCGAAGCGCGTGCTCGACGATGTCGCCGACGTCGCGATGGTTGCGGAACTGGACGCCTTTGACGACCCGGCCGTCCTTGACGTCGAGGCAGGGGATGATCCTACGCGCAGGCATCGAGCGCCTCCGCGAGGTCGATCCGGCCTTCCCACAGGGCCTTGCCGACGATCGCTCCGGCTGTCCTTAGCCTGCGCAGGTCGTCCAGCGAGGACACTCCCCCCGAAGCCTGGATCGCGAGGTGCGGAAGCCTTCGCCCGGCTTCCTCGAGCAGGTCGAAATTGGGGCCCTGGAGCATCCCGTCGCGGCCGATGTCGGTGAGGAGGAGGTGGCGGGCGCGGGGGAAGCGGGCCGCGACCTCCCAGAGGCTAAGGCCGCTGTCCTCGGTCCAGCCCGCGGTGGCGACGAGCGGCACCTCTCCCTTCAAGCGGACGTCCAGCGAGAGGGTGATTCGCTCGCCCCCGAACGCCTCCAGAAAGGCCTGGACGCGCTCCGGCTGCGTCACCGCGAGGCTTCCGATCACCACCCGGCCGACGCCTGCCTCGAACATGCGCGCGATCTGCGCTTCGCTTCGAAAGCCGCCCGCCACCTGTAGGCGGAGCGTGGAGCGGCGCGCGAGCGCTTCGATCAGATCGTGCTGCACCGGCGCTCCTGCGCGGGCGCCGTCGAGATCGACGACATGCGCCCATCGCGCGCGCGCCTGGGCGAACCGGTCGAGCGCCTCCGCCGGATCGTCTCGATAGAGGGTCGAATCCTCGAACCGCCCCTGCGCCAGCCGCACGACCCGTTCGCCCATAAGGTCCATCGCCGGATAGAGGATCATGATTCGAGGAACGCCTTCAGGAAGCGCGCGCCGGCCTCGCCTGAGCGCTCCGGGTGGAACTGCGCGCCGAGCCAGTTGCCGCTGCGCACCACCGCCGGAATCTCCCGTCCATATTCGGCGCTCGCCGCCGTCTCGGGCACCGGATCGCAGGCGAAACTGTGGGCGAAGTAGACGTAGTCGCCGTTGCGAAGCCCGAGCCGATCGTCGCCGACCGTCAGCCGGCTCCAGCCCATGTGCGGGACCGGCATTCCAGGCATGGGCTCGAGCTTGCGGACCGAGCCTGCCAAAATCCCGAGACACTCCGCCTCGTCCTCCTCCGACCGCTCGAACATAAGCTGCATGCCGAGGCAGATGCCGAGCACCGGCTGCTCGAGGGCGCGAAGAGTCGGTCGGAGTCCCCGCGCCTCGATCTGCTCCATCGCATAGCCCGCCGCCCCGACGCCGGGCAGGATCACCTTTTGGGCGGAGGCTATCGTGTCCGGATCGCCGCTCAGGGTCGGCGAGAGGCCGAACCGCTCGAAGGCGATGGCCACCGATCCGATATTGCCGCAGCCGACGTCGACGATGACGAGCTTCACAAGACGCCCTTGGTGCTCGGCATCGAATCGCCCTTGCCCTCGCGCGCGACGGCTTGGCGAAGCGCCCGTCCGAAGGCCTTGAAGCAGGCTTCGGTCTTGTGGTGGTCATTCTCTCCCGCGACGCGCACGTGGATCGCCGCGCCCAGGCTGTCGGCCAGCGAGCGGAAGACGTGGCGGGTCATCTCGGTGGGGTAGGCGCCGATATGGCTCGCCTCGAAATGGCCTTCGAAGACGCTGTAGGAGCGGCCCGACAGGTCGATCAGGACATGCGCCTCGGTCTCGTCCATCGGCAGCGAGAAACCGAAGCGGCCGATCCCGCGCCGGTCGCCGAGCGCGCGCGACAGGGCGGTGCCGAATGCGAGCGCGCAATCCTCCAGGCTGTGATGCGGATCGATGTCCAGGTCGCCGTCGCAGGAAAGCACGAGCGAGAAGCCGCCGTGCGCCGCCACCTGATCCAACATATGATCGTAGAAGGGGATGCCGGTGTCGATCCGGCGGGGCGCGGGTCGATCGAGGTCGACGGCGACGGCGATGTTCGTCTCCTTCGTGTCGCGCACCACTTCCGCCCGTCGCGCGGGTGCCGATCCGCTGCCAACGCCCAAAGCGGCGAGCGCCGCTTCATTCTCGGCGTCGGTGCCGATGGTGAGTCGAAGCCCGCCGGGCGCGGCGTTAGGGCGAAAGCGGGCGCGGATCCCGAGGCGCTTCAGCTTGCGCGCCAGCCCGTCGGGATCCTCGACCTCGAGGAACAGGAAATTGCCGCCGCCGCTCCGGACGCTCTTCACGACGGGCGAGCCTTCGAGCAGCGGCGCGAGCCGATCGCGGTCGGCCTTTATCCTGGCGATCCGCTCCTCGTGGACGGCGCGGCGCGAGGGCGCGAGCGCCGCGAGCGCCGCCTCGATCGACAGGCTGGGCAGCGGGTAGGGCGGGAGGGCGCGGGCGGCGACGGCGACGAGCTCCGCATTGCCGAGCAGCGCTCCGACCCGGGCGCCGGCAATCCCATAAGCCTTGGAGAGGGTCTTCAGGACGACCAGGTTCGGCCGCCGTACCGCTTCCGAAGCGACGCTCGGTATGTCCGAAAATTCCAGATAGGCCTCGTCCACCACGACGATCGTGTCCGGCAGCGCATCCGCGAGCTTGAGCAGATCGGCCGGCGCGGTCGCATTGCCGGTCGGATTGTTGGGCGAGCAGAGGAAAGCGAGCTTCAGCGACTCCTCACCGGCCACCGACGCGAGGAAGGCGGCGGAGTCGAAGTCGAAATTCCCGTCGAGCTTCGACTCGACCACGCGCGCGCCCTGAAGCTTGGCGAAATGGGCGTACGCCGAGAAGGTGGGCGTGCAGATCGACACGGCGTCGAGACCCGGCCTGCAAAAGGCGCGTATCAAAATGTCGATCGCATCGTCGGCGCCGCGGGTGACGGCGAGCTCTTTGGGCGCCACGCCGTAAAGCGCGGCCATCGCCTGCTTGAGCCGCGCCGGCTGCGGCTCCGGATAGCGGTTGAGCCCCGCCGCAAGCGATCCCTCGCTCAGCGGCGGATAGGGATTCTCGTTGGCATCGAGCTTGATCGCATCCGGCCCGAACGCGTCATTGGCCTGCGCGGCGATGTCGAACGGCGCGAGCGCCAATATTTCGGGGCGCGCGAGGCGCAGGGCGAGCGACGTCATGCCGGCATCGCCTCCGCCCGGAGCTCGGCCGCGCGCGCGTGCGCTTCCAACCCTTCGAGCCGCGCCAGAGCCGCCGCGGGAGCGGCGATCCGTCGAGCGGCTTCGGGAGTCACCGTCTGAACGCTCATCGCCTTGAGGAAGGTGTGAACCGACACTCCGCTCCAGGCGCGGGCGGCGCCGTCGGTCGGGAGGACGTGGCTTGAGCCGGCGAGATAGTCGCCGAACGTCTCCGCCGCCAGCCTGCCGGCGAAGACGGCTCCGGCGTTGCGGACGTCGCCGAGCAGCGTCTCCGGATCGGCGACGGCAAGCGAAAGATGCTCGGGTGCGTAGGCGTTGGCGATCTCCACCGCCTCGCTTAGGTCCGCCGCAACGATGATCCGGGCATGAGCGAGCGACGCTTCGGCGATGCCGGCACGAGGAAGCAGCCGCGACTGCCTCGACACCTCCGTCCCGACCGTCTCCGCCAGGCTGCGCGAAGGCGTGACGAGCAGCACCTGCGCCGAAGCGTCATGCTCGGCCTGGCCGAGCAGGTCGGCGGCGATGGCGACGGGATCGGCGGTCTCGTCGGCGATCACCATCAGCTCGCTCGGCCCGGCCGGCATGTCGATTGCGGGACCGCCCGGAAGCGAGGCGAGGTAATTCTTCGCCTCGGCCACCCAGGCGCTGCCGGGGCCGCAAATCTTGTCGACGCGCAATATGTCTCCCGCTCCGAAGCCGAGGGCGGCGACGGCCTGGGCGCCGCCGACGGTCCAGATCGCCTCTATCCCGCACAGCTCCGCGGCGATCGCGATGACGGGATCGAGCCCTCCGTCCGGCCTTGGCGGAGTCACCGCCGCCAGCTCGCGGACCCCCGCGGCGCGCGCGGGGAGGGCGAGCATGAGGAGGGTGGAGAAGAGCGGAGTCTTGCCGCCGGGAATGTAGAGGCCGACGCGGTCGATCGGCCGCCACAGCTTGCGAACGACGAGACCTGGCATGGTTTCGACGCGATGCTCGCCCGGCAGGCTCCCTTCGTGAAAGGCTGCGATGTTGCGGGCGGCGAGCTCGATCGCCGCCACCTGCTCGGCCGCCAGGCTCCGCCGCGCGTCGGCGGCGAGCGGAGCGACGGGCACCCGTTGCGGCGCCGCGCCGTCGAGCCGAAGGGCCTGTGCGCACAGGCCTTCCCAGCCGCGGCTTCGCACGTCGTCGACGATCGCGCGCACCGCCGCGCGAAGCGCCGGATCGCCGCGCTGCGCCGGCCGCGCGAGGGCGTCGGCCCGGGCCGAAGCGCCGAGCGAGCTCCAATCCAGAACCCTCACATCATCATCTTTTCGATGGGAACGACGAGGATCGCCGAAGCGCCCGCATCCTTCAGCTTCTGGAGCGTCTCCCAGAAGACGGATTCCTGGCAGACGGCGTGGACCGCGAAATGGCCCGGCCGGCCGTGGAGCGGAACGATCGTCGGTCCGTCCGCGCCGGGAAGGATGGCGGTGATCCGCCGCAGCGCGTCGCCGGGCGCGTTGAGCATGATATATTTGGAATCGCGGGTCGCCAGGACGCCTTCGATGCGGCTGAGCAGACTCGCTCCGAAACCGGCCTTGCGCTCTCCCGTCTCCCGGGTGGTCCGAACCAGCACCGCTTCGCTATTGAGCACGGTTTCGACCGGCCGAAGCCCGTTCGCTTCCAGCGTCGCGCCGGTGGAGACGAGATCGCAGACGAAGCCGGCGATTCCGAGCCTGGGCGCGAGCTCGACCGCGCCGCTCATCTTCACCACGTCCGCCTCGATCCCCCGCTCCTCCAAAAAGCGGGCGACGAGGCACGGATAGGAGGTCGCGATGCGGGCGCCGCGAAGCGATTGCGGGCCGGCATATTCGGCAAGCTCGGACGCCGCGATCCGAAGGCTGCAGCGGCCGAAGCCGAGCCGCGCGACGATCTCGATCCGAGCCTCCTTCTCCCGAAGAGCGAACTCCCGAAGCACGTTCTCGCCGACAACTCCGAATTCGCAGACTCCGTCGCTGACGAACGTGGGGATGTCGTCGTCGCGAACGAACATCAGGTCGGCCGGGAAGTTCTCGACCCGCGCGGTGAGGTCGTTCTTGCCGTTCTGGATGCGGAGGCCCGCGTCGCGCAGCAGGCCCCGGCTATAGTCGGACAGGCGGCCCGATTTCTGGATGGCGATGTGCAGCCTGCTTTCGTCAACCAGCATCGCCGCCTCCGATAGACCGAATGGCGCGGCGATAGCCTTGATGCGGCTCCTGCTTCAGGAAGCGGGCGACCCTGACGATGGTGGTGGTGCTGACCCCGGTCGCGTCGTGGATCTCGCGGTAGGACAAAGCGGTCTCGGCCAGGAGGCGGGCGACGTGCCAGCGTTCGGCAAGCGTCCGGATCTCCGCGGGGGTGCAGAGATCGACGAGCAGGTCGCCCATCTCGCGCGCGTCGGCGGGCGTCAGCAAGGCTTCGCAGAGATCGGCCACGAGCGTCGCGGGGTCGCGAGACGGGGCGGCTGGAGAGGGCGGCATCGGCGACTTTCGTTTCAGCGTACTATCACGTTGTAACGATCGCTAGATGACGGGGCGGGTGGTGTCAATCGGCCGCTAGGTTCCTCGTCGCCGCGCTGGCGGGCACCATCCCGCTCTAAGGCGGCGGCAAGGGCAAGGTGGGAGAAGCTGTCTTGATGGCGCGAAAAGCGATGCGCTCAGCGGCACTTGGCCTCGGCCCGGGCGGCGGGGAGGCGTTGGCGGAGCCAGTCGCGCATGGTTTTGCCGTAGACGTCCTGAAGCTCGTCATAGGCCTTGCAGGCATCGGCCGGCTTCTTCAGCGCCAGCAGCGACTGGCCGAGGAAGTAGAGGCTGTCCGCGGCCCGCTCGCCCTTCGGGTTGCTCTGGTAATTGGCGAAGAAGGCGCGGGCGGCGGCGGTCGGCTTGCCGTCGTCGAGATAGGCCCGGCCGGCGAGATTGCCTGCCCAGCTTGCCCAGCGGTCGCCGGGATAGGCGCGCACGACTTCCTCCAGCGCGGCGACGGCGTCGCCGTAGCGCTTCTGCTCCCAGAGCTTGAAGCCGGCATTGTAGGCGGCCTCGGCGCCCTTTCCGCCCGGGGCTGCGGCCGGGCCCGGCGGCGCGGACGACGAGCCTTCCCCGCCGGCCGGAACCCAGTCCGGCACGGTCCCGTCGGCGGCAAGGACGGGCGCGTCGCCGCGGCTGCCGGAGCGGCTCCCAGCGGGCCTGTTCGCCGGCTCCGCCGCGGCTTGGGCGGAGGTGCCGGCCTTTTCGAGCGCGTCGAGCCGCGCTCCGACGGACTCCTGGTTCCGGCTCACCGTCGCCTCGATCTGGCGGAGGCGGTTCATATCCTCCTCGGCCTGGCCGGTGAGGGCGCGAAGCTGGCCCTCGATCGAGTCGAGTCGGGCGGTCAGGTCGGCGACGGCGCTGGTCGCCGGAACGCCGGTTGGAGCCGGCGCGGCGGTGCCCGGACCGACTTCGGGAGTGACCATATTATCCTGGAAGACCCGGCGCTGGACGGCACGCAGCTCCTGCTCGAGCCGCTCGATCCGTTTCTCGGGAGTTTCCGCGCGCTGAGCGGCCGCCGGAATGGCGACGCTCGCGAGCGCCGCGGCCGCGATCAGATGAAAACGCATGGTCACTCTCCCCGCTCGCCCGGCGCCAGTGTAGGCGGGCAAAGCGCTGGAATGAAGCGGTTTCGTCGGCGCCACGCCTCGTTCCGGCGCGGCTTCCTAGCGCGGCGCAGCCGCCGCGGGCGCGGCCGGCGGCGCGGGAGCCTGGCTACGGGCGGCGAGATCGGCGGCTTTCAAGCTGACGTTGGAGACCGTCCGCTCCGGCGGGCCGAGCGGGGCGACCGGCTGGCCGCCGACCGTGACCTGAAGCACGTTGGCGCGCCCGGTCCGCAGCTTGGGAGCCGAAGCGGTGGCCGGAACCTCGTAGCGCTGGCCGGCCTTGAGCGTGCCCTGGAACAGCGCTTTCGCCTGGCCCGGCTCGTCGATCCGGAGCCACACGTCCTCGGTCGCGGTAAGGGCGACCGGGCCGCCCGCGACGGGCGCGGGCGTGGCCTGGGCCGCCCGGCTGGGCACAGGCCCGGCAGGAGCCGCGGCCGGAGGCGCCCCGCTCTCGGCGGCGGCGATGTCGGCCGGAGTGCCGTCTCCAACGGCCGAGCTTCTCCACAGGAGGTAGCCGCCGACCAGGAGTATGGCGACGACGACGGCGACGACGGCGATCCAGCGCGGCGGGACCCGGGCGGGATCGGCGGGCTCGTAGAAAGCGGCCGGCCCGGAGGCGGGAGCACGGCTAAGCCCCAGCTCCTGGCGCACTTCGGCGCCGAGCGCCGCTCCGTCGAGGCCGACGGCGTTGCCGTAGGAGCGGGCGAAGCCGACCGAATAGGTCGCCGCCGGCATGGCTTCCCATTCTCCGCGTTCGATATGCTCGAGATGACGGACCGGGATCCGGGTCTGGCGCGCGACTTCGTCGAGGCTCACGCCCTTCTTCTCGCGCGCTTCGCGGAGGCGCTCGCCGACGGTTGCACCGCCCGCCGGGGTCCCGATCAACTCCTGCTGCCCTTCCGGCATGGCCTCGCGGCACCCCTTCCTTTTCGAACTGGCCTTTCATGACACAGGAGCCCGGGAGCAAAGTCAACCGGACGGGCGGCGCCCGGTCGCTCCGAATGTGGCGCCTAGCCGATCGACACCGCATTGGCCTCCGCCCAGGCCGAAAGGGCGGCGCGCATGTCGGGCGGCGGAGCGGCGAGCAAAGTCTCGAGCGCGGCGACGACCGCAGACCGGTCCAGCGAGCGGATCATCGCCTTGATCGGAGCCACCGCCACCGGCGTGATCGAGAAGCGCGTGAGGCCGATGCCGATCAGGGCCATGGCCTCGAGAGTTCGCCCGCCCATTTCGCCGCAGACGCCGACCGGCACATCCGCGGCCTGCGCCTCGCGAACCACGCGGCGGAGGAAGCGCAGGATGGCCGGCGACAGCCAGTCGTAGCGTTCGGCAAGCTTCAGATTGGCCCGATCGGCGGCGAAGAGAAACTGGGTAAGGTCGTTGGTCCCGATCGACAGGAAGTCGATCTTGGGGAGGAGGATGTCGAGCGTTTCGGCGAGGGCCGGAACCTCCAGCATCGCGCCGTAGCGTATCTGGGTGGGCAGGCCCTTCTTGCGCTCGGCGAGCCAGGCGCGCTGCTGCTCGACGATGGCGCGGGCGGCGTCGAACTCCCACGGCTCCGAGATCATCGGGAACATGATCCGAAGTTCGCGGCCGGCGCCCGCCTCGAGCAGCGCCCGGGCCTGCGCCTTCATCAGGCCGTCGCGATCGAGGGCGAGTCGAAGCGCCCGCCAACCCATCGCCGGATTCTCCTCGGTCTCTCCGCCGGCCGTGTCGATATAGGGCAGGGCCTTGTCGCCGCCGACGTCGACCGTCCGGAACACGACCGGCTTGTCCCCGGCGGCGTCGAGGACCGATTTGTACAGCCGCTGCTGGGCCTCGCGGCGGGGGAGGGCGGCGGAGACGAGGAATTGGAACTCGGTCCGGAACAGCCCGATGCCGTCGGCGCCCATCATTTCCAGAGCCTCGACGTCGTCGCGCAGGCCGGCATTGATGTTGACGCTGATCCGGGTCCCGTCGCGGGTCACCGGCGGCAGGTTGCGAAGCGCGGCGAATTCGGCGCGGCGCTTCTGGCTGACGAGAAGCTTGGCGCCGAACGCGTCCTCGATCGCCGTGGTCGGGCGGACGAAGGCGGCGCCCTCCGTCACGTCGAGAAGGATCTCGTCGCCCTCGCCGATCGACTGGCGGACGTCGCGCACCCGGCCGAGCACCGGAACCCCCATCGCCCGAGCGACGATCGTGACGTGGGCGGTGAGCGATCCCTCCTCCAGGATCACGCCCTTCAGCCGGCGGCGGTCATATTCGAGCAGCTCGGCGGGGCCGAGGTTGCGGGCGATCAGGATGGCGTCGGACTGAAGGCCCATCTGGGCGGCGGTGCCGAGCCGGCCGGAAACGATGCGCAGCAGCCGGTTCGACAGGTCGTCGAGGTCGTGCATCCGGTCCTGGAGGAGCGGGTCGTCGATCTGGCGCATGCGCATCTGCATGCGCATCCGGACCCGCTCGATCGCCGCCTCGGCGGTGAGTCCCGAGTCGATCGCCTCGTTGATCCGCCGCGACCAGCCTTCGTCATAGGCGAACATCTTGTAGGTCTCGAGAACCTCGTGATGCTCTCCGGCAGTTCCGAACTCGGCCAGGCTGGTCATGTTGTCGATCTGCTCGCGCATCTTGCGAAAGGCCGAATAGACCCGGCGGCGCTCTTCCTCGACGTCGTCGGCGACGGTGTGCTCGATGAGGATCCGCGGCTGGTGATAGACCGCCTGGCCGCGCGCCATTCCGGTGACGATCCGAAGTCCCGAGAGGCGGACGGTGCCGTGATCGCGGGCCGCGGCCGCGGCCGAGGTCGCTTTGTCGGCGAGGCCGGCATTGGCGATCAGCTCGGCCAGCACCATCGCCACCGTCTGGAGCGCCTCGATCTCGAGGTCGTCATAGGCGCGCGGGTCGGCATGCTGCACGGCGAGGACCCCGATCGCCCGCTCCTTGCGGACGATCGGCACTCCGGCGAAGCTGTGGAACAGCTCCTCTCCGGTCTCCGGCCGGAAGGCGAATTCGGGGTGGCTCGTCGCCTCCGCGAGGTTGAGCACCTCGACCTTGCGCGCGATCGTCCCGACCAGGCCCTCGCCGAGCGCAAGCTTGGTGACGTGGACCGCGCCCTGGTTGAGGCCGAGCGTTGCGAACAGCTCCAGCACGCCGTCGCGCAGGAGGTAGATCGAGCAGACCTCGCTCGCCATCGCGTCGGCGATGATCTTGACCACCTTGTTGAGCTTCGCCTGGGCTCCGAGCCGGGACGCCATCACATCGTGCAGCCCGGTGAGGATTTCCCGCGCGGAAGTGGCTGAAGCGGTCGGCATGTCCCGAAGAGGGTTAGCAGGAAGGTCCAGCCGCCGTCGAGCGGTTCCCGTTCGCCGGGCCTCGTTCGAAGTCATAACGAAAGGGCCTTGCGACTCGAATATGTTCTGGTTATGTTCTTATCATGAACTGAAGCAAGGTTGAATCACACGTTTGGAGTAGACGCGCGTCGCAGGCCGCGCCCCCAGACTCCTTGATGCGGCGGTAGGAGGAAGCCGCGCGGTTGGCACCGCGCGGAGGCTAACTCGCGGCAGCCGGCAGGTAGCGGACTAGACTCCGTCGCCTGCGGCCCGGTCCTGAGCAGGAAGATCGATCCGCGAAGTCCATTTCCGAAAGGTCTCACACCTCGGGTGCTTGCCCGAGAAGTGGCGAGAGCGTAGTCCCTACCACGCGTTCCCGATCTTCGTCGTGAGGGAGCGTCCGCTATCTGCGTGTGGACACAGGCACCGGCTTCGGTCGGGTGGCCTGCGGAATAGAATACCTTCGGGAAATACGCAGGGCGCGGCTCCCTGTGTCCTCGCGCGACGAACCACCCGGCTTCCGGGGTGGAGCGGTGACACAGGGGAAAGTTATGTCCGACGTGGATCGGCGTGAGGGGCACGCCGTCGAACCTAGGTCCAAGCCGAAGATCCGGACCGAAATCCTTCTCATCGCGATGAACTGCGCGCTGCTGGCGACGACGATCGTGGCGGCCGTTCGAATCGCCTTGGCCGGCGCCCGCTAAGCATTCTTCATGGGGTCGAAGCCTCTCTCAGTCCGCAAGGTCCGGATTCGACGGCGCGCGGCGCTTCGGCCGGACTGCTCACGCATTCGTTTGTCCCCGCCGTCAATCGGCTTCCCCTAGCCGGGCGGGGGCGGGGGCCGGGCGCGTACCACGGGCGTTCCGGCCCCCAAATTACCGCCCTCAGGCGGTGCCGATAGAATGGGGGGAGGGTCAGCGCGCCCGGAAAGGAATGACCCGTCCGCCGGGTATCGTGTCGGGGTTGGCCGCCTGGAGGATGGCGCGCGCAAGGTCCGATTGGGTGAAGGGCTTGGCCAGGCGCGGGAGGGTCGCTTCCTCTCCGGCGGCGACTTCGGCGAAGCCGCTGGTGAGCAGGAAGGGAAGCGTGGGCCGCTCCGCCTGGGCAGCCTCGGCGAGCTGAAGCCCGTTCATCTGCGGCATGGCGTAATCCGTGATGACGAGGTCGATCGGGTGGGAGGCGAGTATCTGCAGCGCCTCGGCGCCGGACCCCGCCTGGTAGACGGTGTGGCCGAGATCCTCGAGCATCGCCGCGGTGTTGAGGAGGACGAGGCAGTCGTCGTCGACCGCGAGGATATTCAGCGCCTGGGTGGCGAATGTGGGCTCTTCGCCGCGTTGGGCGGCGAAGGTGCGGGCGGCCTCGCGATTGACGTGGGCGACGGGCAGCCAGACCTGGACCGTCGTGCCCGCGCCGGCCTCGCTTAGGATTCGAAGCCCGCCGCCCGATTGTTCGGCCAGGCCCTGGACCATCGACAGGCCGAGGCCGGTGCCCTTTCCGACCCCCTTGGTGGTGAAGAACGGCTCGACCGCCCGCGCCAGCACCTCTTCCGGCATGCCTTCGCCTTCGTCGGCGACGGAGAGGCAGACATAGGCACCCGGCTCCAGCCCCAGCGCCTCGCCCTCCCCGACCGTCTCCTCCTGCGCGGAGATCACCACCGGCCCGCCTTGGGGCATCGCGTCCCGGGCGTTCATCGCAAGGTTCAGGAGCGCGAGCTCGAGCTGGTTCGAATCCGCCATGACCGGCGCGATGGTGAGCGGGAAGCGGGTTTCGATCGCCACGGTCGGCCCGAGCGAGCGCTGAAGCAGGTCGGCCATTCCCCGGACCAGCTCCGGTATCTCGACCGGGGCGAGGCTTAGATCCTGGCGGCGGGCGAAGGCCAGCATGCGTTGGGTGAGCGAGGCGCCGCGCTGCGCCGCCTGGTGGGCGTTGTCGATCAGCCGGTGGACCCGGGGATCTTCCGGCACGCGCCGCTTCAAAAGCTCGAGGCTTCCCAGCACGGCCATCAGCAGGTTGTTGAAATCATGCGCGATGCCGCCGGTGAGCTGGCCCACCGCCTCGATCTTCTGAGCCTGGAAAAAGGCTTCCCGCGCCTTTTCGAGGGCGCGCTGGGCCTCCTTGCGCTCGGTGAGGTCGCGGGTGATCTTGGCGAAGCCGAGGAGGGTTCCGTCGTCGGCGCGGATCGAATCGATCACGACGTGCGCCCAGAAGCGGGTGCCGTCCTTGCGCACCCGCCATCCCTCCGCCTCGAAGCGGCCCTCGCCCGCCGCCGTGGCGAGCGCCCGGGAGGGAAAATCGATCGCCCGGTCCTCGTCCGTATAGAAGCGGGAGAAATGCTGGCCGATAATCTCGTCCGGCGAATAACCCTTGAACCGCTGGGCGCCGAGGTTCCAGCTCGACACGATGCCCGTCGGATCGAGCATGTAGATCGCATAGTCCGAGACGCTTTCGACCAGCAGCCGGAAGCGTTCTTCCGAGAGGCGCAGAGCCTCCTGGGCGCGCTTGCGGTCGGTAAGGTCGCGGGTGATCTTCGCATAGCCGATAAGAACGCCCGACTTGTCGCGGATCGGATCGATGACGACATGCGCCCAGAAGCGGGATCCGTCCTTTCGGACCCGCCAGCCTTCCGCCTCGAAACGCCCCTCCCGGTCCGCCGTCTCGAGCGCGCGGCGGGGAAGCTCCGTCGCCTTGTCCTCGTCGGTGTAGAAGCGCGAGAAATGCTCGCCGAGGATCTCGTCCTCCTCGTATCCCTTGAAGCGCTGGGCGCCGGGATTCCAGCTGACGACCGCTCCCTGGGCGTCGAGCATGTAGATGGCGTAATCGGTGACGGAATCGATCAGCAGACGGAATCGACTGTCGTCGTTCTTAACGCCTGTGCCCGAGACCGATTGCCCCACCTGAACCCCTCTTGGTCGCGCGATTATCCCCTCCGAAAATAGCGCGGCGGGAGCGATTTGCAGAAATCGCAAAACAGCCGGGCAGGCGGTTTGTTCCGGGAAAGCGCCCGATGCTGGGTGATCGTGAGGCGAGAGCTTCACGTCGCCTTCAGTCGGCGACGCAGACCGTAGCGCTTCACTCTAGGCCGAGCGGCGCTCCAGGGCCTTGGCGGCTTCGTCGACCAGCTGGTGCAGGATTTCGGCGGCCGGAGCTTCCTCCTTGACCATCCCGACCGATTGGCCGGCCATGACCGAGCCCGACTCGACGTCGCCGTCGATGACCGCCCGGCGCAGGGCGCCGGCCCAGTAATGCTCGATCTGAAGCTGCGCCTCGGCCATCTCGACATTTCCCTGGTCGAGCAGGCCGGCGACCTCGCGCTGCTTCGCGGCGAAGGATTCCATCTCCCGGTTCCTAAGCGCGCGGACCGGGATGACGGGGAGGCGCGGATCGATCTGGACGCTGGTGATCGCGTCCCGGGCGGAGGCGCGGATGAACGCCTTCTTGAAGTTGGGATGGGCGATGCATTCGGTCGCGCAGACGAAGCGGGTGCCGAGCTGAACGCCGACCGCGCCCATTTCGAGATAGCCGGCGATGAGGCCGCCATGGCCTATCCCGCCGGCGACGAAGATCGGCACCTCGGCGGCGAGCGGCGGAAGGATCTCCTGGGCGAGAACCGAGGTCGACACCGGTCCGATATGGCCGCCCGCCTCCATGCCTTCGATCACCAGCGCGTCGACCCCGGAGCGGACCAGCTTCTTGGCGAGCGCCAGGGCGGGGGCGAAGCAGATCAGCTTCGCGCCATTGCCTTTGATCCGGTCGATCGAGCCGGGCGGCGGAAGCCCTCCGGCGAGGACGACGTGGCTCACCTTGTGACGGGCGCAGACGTCGATCAGCTCGGAAAGCTGCGGGTGCATGGTGATGAGGTTGACCCCGAACGGCCGCTCGGTCCGCTTTCGGGTCTCCGCAATCTCGGTATCGAGCAGGTCGGGAGTCATCGCTCCGCACGCGATCACTCCGAAGGCCCCGGCATTGGACAGGGCCGAGACCAGGTGACGCTCCGAGATCCAGCTCATCGCGCCGCCGAGGACGGCGACTTCGGCGCCGAGGAAATCGCTGCCGCGCTTCATCAGGCGGCGAAGCCGGTCCTGGCCGACGGGGGAGGGGGCGGGGGAGGCGATGCTGTCGTTCATGAATGCTCCGTCGCCCCAGCGAAGGCTGGGGCCCCAGGGGGTGAAGAATGCGGGCGCTTTTCACCCGCTGGGGCCCCAGCCTGCGCTGGGGCGACGAGGCAGTTTATAAGCCTTCCCCCGTATCGTCGAGGCCGTAGGCGGTGTGGAGGACCCTCACCGCGAGCTCGGTATATTCCTCGGGGATCAGAACCGACACCTTGATCTCCGAAGTGGTGATGGCGAGGATGTTGATGCCGCGCTCGGCCAGCGTCTTGAACATCCGTGCCGCGATTCCGGCGTTCGAGCGCATGCCGATGCCGACCGCGCTGATCTTCACGACGTTGGTGTCGGTGACGATCTCCTGAAAGCCGATCGCGTCGCGCGCCTTTTCGAGCTCGCTGACCGTGAGGGCGAGCGAGTCGGTGGGCACGGTGAAGGTGAGGTCGGTCTTCTCGCCCGCCCTCGGCGCCGCCTGGACGATCATATCGACGTTGACGTTCGCCTTCGAGAGGGGCTCGAAGATCGCGGCGACGGTGCCCGGCCGGTCGGGAAGGCCGGAGAGGGTGACCCGCGCCTCGTTCTTGTCGTGAGCGATTCCGGTGACCAGCTGGCGTTCCATGTTCATGTCCTCGATGGCGTCGTCGCCGGCGATCAGGGTGCCGGGCCGGTCCTCGAAGGAGGAGAGGACCTGGATCGGCATGTCGTAGCGCATCGCCAGGCCGACGGAGCGGGTCTGGAGCACCTTCGCACCGACGCTGGCGAGCTCCAGCATCTCCTCGTAGGTGACCGCGGCGAGCTTGCGGGCACGCGGAACGATCCGAGGGTCGGTCGTATAGACTCCTTCGACATCGGTGTAGATGTCGCAGCGGTCGGCTTTCAGTGCCGCCGCGAGCGCCACCGCGGACGTGTCGGAGCCGCCGCGGCCGAGAGTGGCGACGTCGCCTTCCGGCGTGACCCCCTGGAAGCCCGGAATGACTGCGATCCCGCCTTGCTCGAAGACCTTCTCGAGCACGTCGGCCTCGATATGGTCGATCAGCGCCGCGGCATGCCCGGTGGCTCGGATCGGGAGCTGCCACCCCATGTAGGAGCGGGCGTTGAGGCCCATGCCCTGGAGCGTGATCGCAAGGAGCCCGCTGGTCACCTGCTCGCCGCTCGCGACCACCACGTCATATTCGCGCGGATCGTAGAGCGAGGAGGCCTCTCGGCAGAAGCGGATCAGCCGGTCCGTCTCGCCGGCCATCGCCGAGACGACGACCGCGACCTGGTTCCCCGCCTCCGCCTCGCGCTTCACCCGGCCGGCGACATGGCGGATCCGCTCGATGCCCGCCATCGAGGTGCCGCCGAACTTCATCACGATGCGGGCCATTGCGGGGCGTTAGGAGGGCGCCCGCCCCAAGGCAAGCGGAGCGCCGGGGCAGTCCTGGAGATTGTCCTGTCGAGGCTGAAGCATCCAGCTACCCGTCATGCTGAACTCGTTTCAGCATCCAGGGCGGATGCGCCTCGCGGGTTGAGGCCTGGACCCTGAAACAAGTTCAGGGTGGCGGCAGGAGCCAATTCAAGCTCCTCCGGACAAGCTCTGGTCCAGCCACTCCGGAACGCTGTCCGAATCGATCAGCGACTGGACGTCCAACCGCGGGCGGACGACCGCCCAATCGCGGCCGTTGACCAGGACTTCGGGCGTCAGCGGGCGGCTGTTGTAGGTGCTCGACATGGCGGCGGCGTAGGCGCCGGCGGTCCGGAAGACGAGGAGGTCGCCGGGCTCGGCCGAATCCATCTCGCGGGCGGTGGCGAAGGTGTCGCCGGTCTCGCAGACCGGGCCGACGACGTTGGCGGTCACGCGCGCACCGCTCGGCCGGACCGCCTCGATGCCGTGCCAGGCGTCGTAGAGGGTCGGGCGCATCAGGTCGTTCATCGCCGCATCGACGACCAGGAAGGGGTGAGCGGCGCCCGGCTTGACCCGGATCAGCCGGGTGAGGAGGACGCCGGCATTGCCCATGATCAGGCGTCCCGGCTCGAAGACGAGTCGCGCCTCCCATCCTTGAGTCACCCGGCGAACCATCTCGCCATAGGCCCGAGGGCTTGGCGGCGGGGGTAGGGCAGGGTCGTAGGGCACGCCCAGCCCGCCGCCGAGGTCAGCGACGGCGATGTCGTGGCCGGCGGAGCGGAGGAGGCCGACGAGTGCGCCGATCCGGGTGAAGGCGGCCTCGAGCGGAGCGAGGCTGGTCAGCTGGCTCCCGATATGGACCGCGACCCCGCGGACGGCGAGGCCCGGCAGAGCGGCGGCGCGGGCATAAGCGGCCGGGGCTTCGGCTATCGGAATCCCAAACTTGTTCTCGGCGGCGCCGGTGGAGATCTTGGCGTGAGTGCCGGCGAGGACGTCGGGGTTTATCCGGAAGCCTATGGTTGCGGTCCGCCCCAATGCCGTCGCGACGCCGGAAAGCATCTCCGCCTCGGCGACGGATTCCAGGTTGAACTGATAGAGCCCGCCGTCGAGCGCGAGCGCCATCTCCTCCGCCGTCTTGCCGACCCCCGAGAAGACGATCCGCTCCGGCGGGACCCCGGCCGCGCGCGCCCGGCGGTACTCGCCGCCCGAGACGACGTCGGCGCCGAGGCCTTGGCGGGCGAGAGTGGCGAGGACCGCGGCATTGGGGTTGGCCTTGACCGCATAGGCGACGAGCGGATCGGGGAGCGGCTCGAGCGCTTCGCGAAGCACTCGGGCGTGGCGAACCATCGTCGCGGTCGAATAGACGTAGACGGGGGTGCCGACCGCCTTCGCGATCTCGGGAAGCGGCACGTCTTCGCAGTGGAGCACGCCTTGGCGCAGCTCGAAATGGTCCATGCTGGGCGCTTTTGCGTTGGGGGCGGAGCGGCGTCCTGATAGGTGCTAAAGCATGACCACGGCAACAGGAACGGCATCAGCAACGGCAACCGGCACGGCGACCGGAACGACCGTCGATCCCGCGCAGGCGGAGCATTTCGGGCGAATGGCGGCGGACTGGTGGGACCCGAAGGGCTCGTCGGCCGCGCTCCACCAGCTGAACCCGGTACGCCTCGCTTACCTGCGCGACCGTATCGACCAGCATTGGAGCCTCGACGAGTGCAACCTGAAGCCTCTCGCCGGACGCCGGGCGGCGGACATAGGCTGCGGCGCCGGCCTTCTCGCCGAGCCGCTGGCCCGGCTGGGCGCCGAGGTGACCGGAGTCGACGCGGCCCCTGAAAATATCGCGGCGGCCCAGGCCCATGCGCTCACCCAGGGACTAGAGATCGACTATCGCGTCGGGAGCGCCGAGGCTCTCGACGGCCGGTACGATCTCGTCACCTCGCTCGAGGTGGTCGAGCATGTCCTCGACGTGCGGGGTTTCGTCCAGGGCTTGGCCGATGCGCTTGCCGACGACGGACTCCTCATCCTCTCGACTCCCAACCGAACCGCCATGTCGCGGCTGATGCTCATCGTCATCGGCGAGGGGACGGGGCGGATCCCGCGCGGCACCCACGACTGGGACAAGTTCCTCGCCCCCGAGGAAATGTGCGCGCTGCTTCGGGACTGCGGGCTGGAGGTGGTGGACTGCCACGGCCTCGCCTGGGGCCCGGCCCGCGGCTTCCACCTCTCGGACAATAAGAGCCTCGACTATTTCGTCACGGCGAAGCGGGGGTGAAAGCCCGACAAAAGGCGCGACAGCTCGCGCCTTGAAGCACTCTCGTCATGCTGAACTCGTTTCAGCATCCAGGCCCGACGCGCTTCGGCGCCCGTAGCTGATCGATCACGGCGAGCGGGTTCGACCCTTGACCTTGAAACAAGTTCAGGGTGACGGTGGAGCGCTTCGACCGGCCCGCCGTCGCGTCAGAAATCCACCTTGTCGTAATGGGCGGGCGGGGAGATCACCTCCATCCGCTCGGCGAGCAGGGGCCGGAAGCTCGGCCGCGACTTCATCACCATGTACCAGTCGGCGGTCTGCTTGTGGCCGCGCCAGTCGATCCCGCCGAGATAGTCGGCGACCGACAGATGCGACGCGGCGGCGAGGTCGGCGAGGCTTAGCACCGGCCCGGCAAGCCACCGGCGATGGTCGAGCAGATAGTCGAGATAGTCGATATGGGCGTTTGCAGTCTTCATCGCGTCGCGAAGCACGCGCGTGTCGGGCGCGTCGCGGTTGACGAGACGCTTGAGCATCCGCTCGTCGATCAGCGGCTTGACGACATCCCCGTACAGGCCCTCGTCGAACCAGGCGACCAACCGCCGGACCTCGGCGCGGTTCGGGGCGGTGCCCGGGATCATCGGCGCCTTGTCGACCGTCTCTTCGAAATATTCGCAGATCGCGTTCGAATCGATCAGCACGATGCCGCGCGATTCCTCGACCAGCACCGGAGTCTTGCCGGCTGGATTGAGGTCGGCGAACTCGTCGCGGCGAAGCCAGGGGGACTCGCGCACGAGCTCATGCGCGATGCCCTTCTCGGCGAGCATCAGGCGGACCTTGCGCGAGAAGGGGCAGAGGGGAAATTGATAGAGCTGCCACATTGCGGCGCCCTCTTAGCGGGACGCGGCGCGCCCCGTCCACCGACTCACTCGCGCTCGCGGCTCTTTTTAGCGGCCGTAGGGATCGTCGCGATAGCGTTCGTCATAATAGTCGTCGCGGCGGTCGCGGCCTTCGCGCATCGCCCGGTCGATGCGGCGGGCGCTGTCCTCGATCGAGCGGCGGATCTCGGGCGCGGCGATCGCCGCCTGCTCGGCCGCGGCGCCAAGCCCGGCGGTGGTCGCCCGGATCTCGGCGTGCATCCGCTCGCGCGCATAGGGATCGCGGCGCGAAGCGAGGTCGCCGAGAGTCTCGCGGCCGTAACGGCGGCCGTTGCGATAGGGGTCGACGGCGTCGGCGACGGGGCCGATGTCCACGTCCATCATGGCGTCGGTGACCCGGGCGAGCATCGCACCGAGACGGTCGATCTCGTAGCCGGACGGGAGGCGACGCTGAAGCTCCTCGTCGCGCCGGTCATAGCGGGGATCGTAGCGCGAATCGTGGCCCGGCTGGGCCAGAGCGGGCGAGGCAAAGGCGAGAAAGCTCGCGGCGAGGATCAGCTTACGCAAGACGGGCCTCCATCCAATGGGTTCGCGTCGTCGCGGCAAGAACGCCCGCGGCGCCGACTCGTTGCCGGCTATGCCGCCCCCAGGATGAGTCCTTGCTGAACGGTCAGTGCCGGCGGCTGGCGCCCCTTGGAGCCGGCGGCGGCGGAAGGTGCGCGGTGGCCGCCTTCACCTTGTCCATGATCCTCGGCATCTCCTTCATGAACTCCGGCGCGAAGCTGCCGACCTGCTGCACGATCTCCGGCTCCATGAACGCCATCATCGCCTCGGGTGCGTATATCCGGCCGGTAGGGGTGGCGAAGAAGCGGTTGAGCTCCTCCAGCTGAGCCGCGGTGAACTTGCGCGCATAGACCTGCGCCAGGCCCTCGCGAATTCCGGGCTCGATCCGGTTGAGCAGCGGAATCATCTCCTCGAACATGACTCGGTTGGTGATCTGCATCCGCTCCATGAAGTGCGGATCCTCCTTGGCCATCGCCTCCCTAAGGGTCTGGCGGGCAAGCTTCGGGTCGTCCGATGCGTGACCCGGGGCCATGTCTCCGATCTTCATGTCGAACATCGAGTCCATCATGTGGTCGATCACCGAAGACATCGCCCCGCGCATCATCCGCTCATAGGTCCCCGTCGGCCAGACGGACTCGATCGCCGTTCGTGCCAAAGCCAGGCGGGCGGGATCGCCGGGCGCCCCAGTCTGCGCCGTCCCAGCGGGAGCCGGAGCCGCCGACTGAGCCCAGGCCGGCGCCGCCACGCAAAGAGCGGCGCAAAAGAGCAGGTGCTTCATCGGTTTTCCCCATTTCCCTGTGCGAAGCGCACTTTAGCCGCGTCCGCGGAGCCTGCCTAGCGGGCGAGCAGCCAGACGAGGGCCAGCGATCCGGCGACGATCCGATACCAGCCGAACGGCGCGAAGCCGTGCTTCGAGACGATCCCGATGAACCAGCGGATGACGACCAGCGCGACCAGGAAGGAGACGACGAAGCCGAGCCCGATGGCGCCGGCGCTGACTCCCAGATGCTTGTAGTTCTTGGCGAGCTCGAGGGTCGTCGCGCCCATCATCGTCGGGATTGCGAGGAAGAAGCTGAACTCGGCGGCGGTGCGGCGCTCCACCCCGAGCGACAGAGCGCCGAGGATCGTCGCTCCGGACCGGCTGACCCCCGGAACCATCGCCAGGCACTGGATGAAGCCGATGGCGAGCGCCTTCTTGAGCGGGATGTCGGCGACTCCGCGCTCCTCGCCCTTGGGCGGCTTGCGGTCGATGAGCAGGATTGCGATCCCTCCGACGACGAGTGCGACGGCGACCACCGTCGCGTTGCCGAGCAAGGCCTCGATATAATTGTGCAGGATCAGACCGATCACCGCCGAGGGAAGGAAGGCGACGGCGACGTTGCGGAGGAATTTCCAGGCGTCCGGCTCGCGGCGGACGAGGCCGGTGAGCACCGCGAGGAAGGTCCGCCAGTAGAGCACGACCACGGCGAGGATCGCGCCGAGCTGGATGACGACGTTGAACACCTTCCACTGATTCTCGTCATAGCCGAGCAGCGCCCCGGCGAGGATCAGGTGCCCGGTCGACGAGACCGGGATGAATTCGGTGACTCCCTCGACGATGCCGAGGAGGATGATCATCAGGATGTCGGTCATCGGATCAGTAGGGCGACTTGGCGGCGAAGCGGCCGTGCTTGCGGTAGCGAGTGAGCCAGCCCTCCGAGACCGCGGCGAGCGGGGTCTTGGAAATTCCGAACGCTTCCAGCCCCTCGGCGCCGGGCGCGACGACGTTGTCCCGGCAGAGCATCAGATACTGGTCGCGGGTGATCGGCGCGCCGGGCAGCCAGCCGGTGGCTCGGGCGGCGATCGCGGCGATCGGATCGGGAATGTCGAGCAGAGTGCGGTCGCGGCCGGTGGTCCGGCAGATCCATTGCATCAGCTCTCGCATCGTCATGACCTGGGGGCCGCCGAGCTCGTAGGTCTTGCCGCCGTGGATGCGCGGCTCCAGCGCCGCGGCCGCGATGGCGCGGGCGACATCGCCGGAATAGACGGGCTGCATCCGCATGGCGCCGCGGATCACCGGCAGGACCGGCGACAGGGCGGCGAGGCCGGCGAAGCGGTTCACGAAATTGTCTTCCCGCCCGAAAACCAGCGAGGGGCGAACGATCGTCGCCCCTGGGAAGGCCGATCGGACGGCGGCCTCGCCCTCGCCCTTGCTCCGCGCGTAGGCGGAGGGCGCGTCGGGATCGGCGCCGATCGCGGAGACCTGGACGAAGGCTTCCGCGCCGGCCGCCGCCGCGGCCCGGGCCACGTTGCGCGCGCCTTCGACGTGGACGGCTTCGAAATCGCCCTTCAATATGCCGACCAGGTTGACGACGTCATGGCTGCCCTGCGCGGCCGCGGCGACCCGCTCCGCATCGAGCAGGTCGGCGGCGACGAACTGGATCTGGCCGAGACCGGCGAGCGGCTTCAGGAAGAAGGCGGCGCGCGGATCGCGCTGGACGATCCGCACCCGCGCTCCGGTCTTGAACAACGCCTGTGCGACGTAGCGACCAAGAAAGCCGCCGCCGCCGAACAAAGTCACCAGACGGTCCATTCCCAGTCCCTTGAAGCCATGCCGAGCCGGCGCTCCCTTGCCCGCTCACGGCCTCGTTGACAAGCGCCGGGTCCGCCCCTAACTCGCCGCTCCTACCCCGTGCCCAGGTGGCGGAATTGGTAGACGCACCAGCTTCAGGTGCTGGCGCTCGCAAGGGCGTGGAGGTTCGAGTCCTCTCCTGGGCACCATTCTTCCTGTTCGCAGCGGAACGGCAAGAGCATGAGGGATTGGCGGAAAAATCCGCCCTTCCCTCCGGCTTCGTCCGAGGGTGCGCGACCCGATTTCTCCACATCCTCGGCGGTTCTGGCTCACAGCCTGACGCGCTTTGGCCCGGCTTTCCGGGCGGATCGTCGTGCAGCCGTCCTTGCCTTGCCGATCGGAGGCGCGGGCTCTAATTGGATCCATCGTGCGAGGGGGGGGTGATCGTGACGCGGAGGCCTTCGGAGGGAGACTGGGCTCGAGCAGCGCAAGCGCGGCGGTCCAGTCCGGGTCGGTCGAGGACCGGCAGCCTGCGGGCATTTTTAACGCCCTTCGCCGTCGCCTCACTCGTTGCGCCTTCGGCGGTGTTTGCCGCGCCGCATCGGGTACCCGCCAAGTTCGTCGACAAGCAAGTGGTGGTCGCGCCGCGAATGGCCTTGCGCGTGCTCGAAGCCAATCCTGCCGGGCCTGCGCCGGTGATCTTCATTCCGGGATGGAGCGCCGGCGCCGACATCTGGATCGACCAGATGAACAGGCTGACGGCCGGTCACCGCGTAATCGCGTTCGACCCCCGATCCCAAGGCGATTCCACCGTCAGCGTAGACGGCAATACGCCCGAACAGCGCGCGATCGACCTTCACCAGTTGATCGCGAGCGAGCGGGTGGAACGTCCCGTGCTGGTGGGTTGGTCGCAAGCGGCGCAGGATGTCGCCGCCTATGTCTCCCGGTACGGAACCCGCGATCTTGGCGGTATCGTCCTGGTCGATGCCGCAATCGCACAGGGCGCTGCCGCGATAACGTCGCAGCCCGAACAGGCATCCGCCCAGTTCGCACGCTTCGCGGACTATCTTTCAGACCAGCAAGCCTATCTTCGCGGAATGTTCGGCTACATCATCAGCAAGCCGCAGCCGGCGGGGTTCGTCGACGGTCTCGTCGAAACGGCGATGAAGACTCCTTCGTCGATCGGGATCTCGATGCTGGTCGCCGACATGTTCGGGCGTGACCGGACGGGCGTCCTCGGTCAGATCGATTGCCCGGTGCTGATCGTCGCCGCCCGGAAGTCCGGCGAGCTCGAGAGGCAGAAAGCGGAGCAAAAGCTCATAAGGGACGCCAGGTTCGTCGAAATCGACGATGCTTCGCACGCCGTTTTCCTCGATCAGCCGGAGCGTTTTGCAGCCGCTCTTTCCGCCTTCCTGGAAGAGATCGGAAAGCGGCCCGCCTCGGCGCGTTGAAGCCGCCGGGATCTGGCGCACTCGCCGGGAAGGCTGCGCGGATCGGCCGCGGTCTCATCCTAGGCCACTCCAGCGGGTCCATGCGTCCTCGGATGCTTCACGATCCGATTTGCAGTGGAGCGACAAAAGGAAACGGGCCGCGGCATGCCGCGGCCCGTTCCAGTTTTCGTCTTTCGGCTTAGAAGGCGCCGGGACCGTTCGGGGTTCCGAGGCCGGTCGGGCCGTCATAGCCGGCGCCGGCATGGCAGAAGTAGCTTACGCTGCAGGTGCCGTTGGCGCCGCTGGTCACGTCGAACAGAAGGCTCGAATTGGCGTAGATCGTCGCCGCTCCGGTCGGGTGGTGGTTCGTCACGCCGTAGATTCCGGCGATGATCGGGGCCGAGGCGCTGGTCCCGCCGAACACCATCCAGCCATAGGTGCCGCTGCCGGTCGGGCCGTAGACGGCGACTCCGGTTGCCGGATCGGCGACGGCGGAGACGTCCGCTTCCATGCGGGCCCCGCAGGACGGGTCATGCTGGAAGCTCGGCTTGGCATAGACCGTGCTGCAGCCGCTGCCGCCCGAGGTCCAGGCCGTCTCGCTCCAGCCGCGGGTGTTCGCCGCGGTGACGAGCCGGGTGCCGCCGACCGCGATGACGTTCGGCGAGGTGGCCGGGAACGACGCCCCATAGCCGCTGTCGCCGGTCGAGGCGGTGATCGCGATGCCCGGATGGTTGTAGGCGCTCGCGTAGGTGGTGGTGCCGGACTCGCCGCCGCCGTAGCTGTTGGAGATGGCGTTGACTCCGGCGATCGACGCGGCGGTGTTCACCGCGGCCGCGAGGTTGGCGTAGGAGGCGCTGGTCGCCTGGACGAGCAGGATCTTGCAGTTCGGGCACATGGCGCTGGCCATGTCGAGGTCGAGCGCCTGCTCCTGGTCCCAACCCACATCCGTCACGGGATAGCTGCCCTGGACGCCGCTCTGGTTGACTTTCTTGAAGCAGCCGTTCGCCGTCGTGCACGACGGAAGGCCGTATTGCGCGCGGTAGGTGGCGAGGTTCGACTCGGCGTTGGGATAGCCGTAAGCATCGACGATGGCGATCGTCGACGCGGTCGAGCCCGTGCCGGTGATCTTGTAGGCGCTGCGAAGGTCGGCCGGACCGTAGCCCGACGGGACGACCATGGGCGAAAGCTCGCCGCCGCCCGGCGCCCGCCCGACCATCTCCCGGCCGTTCGAGTCGGTGACGACCCGCGCGAAGCAGCGCGCCGTGCCGTTCGGGTTGCCGTGCGCGCACACGGCCTTGTGATAGACGTTTCCACTCTGCTCAGGCTTGTCCGCATTTGCGGCAGTGCCTGCCACGGCGCCCACGAGCGCCAGGGCTCCAAGTCCCCACTTGATCAGGTTCATGCGATTTTCCCCTATGCGGTCAGGATTGGCCGCAGATCGCCATGCTGACATCGCATTTATTATCCGCAAGCAGAGACTTAGCCGATTTCGACCAAACTCGCGCGATCAGGGTTAAACGGCGATGGGACGTTCTAAGTAAACGACGACTAGTTGGGGAGGCGCTTTACTCGAACATTTGCTGCAGTGCGGGATGACAGCCGGCACTCATATGAATAACGCAGGCTGATTACATGCGTCGGTGTCATTTCGCCCGGTCGCGTGTCGGGACGCTGAAGGACGTTTAACGTGCCTTTCAGTATCGTCTGCCTACGAAAGTGCCGCATTTCCGCGACGCTTGCCGCCGATATCTCACCCTTGACGCTTCTTGAGATGCCGGCTTCGCACCGTTGCGCGGCCTGGAGTTGCGCCGAGTCGACGGGGGCCGGCGACAAGGCGGCGACGAAGCCGGCGCTCATTAACAGAGGGATCATGCTTTTCTCGCCCTTCAGCCCAGGCTGCAGGATGCGGCCCGGACCCTTACTTTACAACGCTATTCCGGTCCGTCCGTACAGTCCCAGACTCCGAAATGGAGGTTTCGTCGACTCGCCTCCGCCTGGCCGCCCGCTTGCGCCCGCCTTGCGCGGCCCGCGACCCGGCCTAAGACGGCTCCATGGGGGCGTATGATATCGGCGTTGCGGGCTGCGGCCCGGCGGGACTGGCGGCGGCGCTCCTGCTGGCCCGGAACGGCCACCGGGTCAGGCTCTATGAGCGATTCGATGCGCCTCGGCCGGTCGGCTCCGGACTGATGCTCCAGCCGGTCGGTCTGGCCGTGCTTCGGGAGCTTGGGCTGGCCGACGGCGCGGTTGCGGCCGGTCAGCGGATCGATCGCCTGTTCGGAAAGGCGGAGCCGGCCGGCTCGACGGTTCTCGACGTCCGGTACGAATGGCTTCGAAACTCGGGTCTCGGCGGCGTAGGGATCCACCGCGCCGCCTTGTTCGGCCTGCTCCACGAAGCCGTCGCGGCGTCCGCGATCCCGATCGAGACGGGCCGCGCCGTGCGGGGCGTGGCCGACGGACGGCTGCTGTTCGAGGACGGCTCGGGATCGGCCCGTCACGACCTGATCGTCGACGCCCTCGGCGCCAAGTCGCCGCTCGCGTCCCAGCCAGGGCGCCCGCTCGCTTACGGGGCGCTGTGGGCGAGCCTCGATTGGTGCGACGGCTTCGACGCGCACGCGCTCGAGCAGCGCTATGTCAGAGCGAACCGGATGACGGGCGTCCTGCCGATCGGCCGGGCGCCCGGACGGGAACGGCCGCAGGCGGCCTTCTTCTGGCTGCTTCGCTCGGACCGGCTCGCCGACTGGCGGGAATCGGGGCTCGATCGGTGGAAGTCCGAAGTCAGGGCGCTCTGGCCGGCGACGGCGCCGCTCCTCGACCAGATCGGCGACGTCGATCAGCTCACCTTCGCCCGCTATGCCCACCGCACCTTGCGCAGGCCGGCCTCGCCGGGGCTGATCCACATCGGCGATGCGTGGCATTCGACGAGCCCGCAGCTCGGCCAGGGCGCCAATATGGCCCTGCTCGATTCCTGGGCGCTTGCGAAGGGGCTTCGGGAGGCGCCGGACATCGAGAAGGGACTCGCCCGCGCGGTGTCGCTGCGCCAGGCCCATGTTCGGCTTTACCAGGCGCTGAGCGCGGTCTTCACTCCCGCCTATCAGAGCGACAGCCGGTGGCTGCCCTTCATCCGCGACAGGATCGTTCCGCCTTTCGGCCGCCTGTGGCCGGCAACCCGGATGCAGGCGGCGATGGTCGCGGGAACCTTCGGCGGTCCGCTTCGCCCGCTGGACCTGGCGCTCCGGCCCTAGGCTTCGTCGCCGCCCTCGGCCTCGGCCTCGGTTCCGGCGTCGCCCTCGCCCTCCTTGGAGGCGGCGTCGGTGAAATAAGGCTCGACCTCGCCGCTGAGCTTGATCGTCAAAGGCTGACCGTGCCGGTCCATCGTCTTGCCGACCTGGACCCGGATCCAGCTTTCGGAGACCGAATATTCCTCGACGTCGTGACGGTCGCGGCCCTTGAAGCGGATCCCGACCCCGCGGCGAAGCGTGTCCGCGTCGAAATGCGGGCTCCGCGGGTTGAGCGAAAGGTGATCGGGAGGCGTATCGGCCATGAGCATCGGCTTTCGTGCGTTCGGGCGGGCAAAGTTCAGCGCAGCTTGCTGATCTTCAGCCCGTCGAGTTTCGCGCGGTCCTTCACCGACTCCTCGGTCCGGGTCAATGCCTTCGCGATCGCCTTGAGCGACATGTCCTTGGCCGCGAGCTGGTGGAGCTTCTGAAGCTCCTCGCTCTTCCAGGGCTGACGGTGGCGGGCGAAGGGCTCGGCCATCAATCCTGGACCACGGTGCCCTTGGTGGAGGGATTGGCCGCGATCGTCTTCTTCACTTCCTTCTTCGGCTTACGGGTTTCCTTGTTGCCGCGCACCTGTCCCTTGGCCATGCCTTATCTCCTTCGCGGTCCTAATCGGCTCCTTAAGGCAGTAAGTCGAGAGCCGAACCCATTGTCGCCCTCGAACTCGGTCCCTAAGGGTCGCGACCGATGAATTCCCGGCCCCGTTTCTCGTTCCAGATCCACGCCACGGACGGCGCCGCGCGCACCGGGACGATCGCGATGCGCAGGGGCGAGATCAGGACTCCGGCCTTCATGCCGGTCGGGACCGCGGCGACCGTGAAGGGGATGAAGCCGGCCGACGTGCGCGCCGCCGGCGCCGACATCCTCCTCGGCAACACCTACCATCTGATGCTTCGCCCCGGCGCCGAGCGGGTGGCCCGGCTCGGCGGCCTGCACCGCTTCATGGGCTGGGACCGGCCGATCCTCACCGACAGCGGCGGCTATCAGGTGATGAGCCTGTCCGATCTCGCCAAGGTGACGGAGGAAGGCGTCGACTTTCGAAGCCATCTCGACGGCTCGAAGCACAGCCTGTCGCCGGAACGGTCGATCGAGATCCAGCGGCTGCTCGGGTCGGACATCGTGATGGCGTTCGACCAGCTGGTGCCGACGACGTCCTCCAAGGAGGTCCAGGTCGCGGCGATGGAGCGCTCGATGCGATGGGCGAGGCGTTCGCGCGAGGCGTTCGACGGCGGCGGAGCCCATGCCCAGGACGCCGCCTTGTTCGGAATTCAGCAGGGCGCGCTCGACTGCGAGCTTCGCAAGGCCTCGGCGGACGCCCTCATCGCCATCGGCTTCGACGGCTATGCGGTCGGCGGGCTTGCGGTGGGGGAGGGGCAGGAGGCGATGTTCGCCTGCCTCGACTTCGCGCCGGGCCAGCTCCCCGCCGACCGGCCGCGCTACCTGATGGGAGTCGGCAAGCCCGACGACATCGTCGGTGCGGTCGAGCGCGGCATCGACATGTTCGACTGCGTCCTTCCCACCCGCTCGGGGCGCACGGGGCAGGCTTTTACCCGCGACGGGCCGATCAATATCCGCAACGCCCGCTTCGGCGAGGACGAGGCGCCGCTCGACCCGGATTGCCCCTGCCCGGTCTGCGCGGCCTGGAGCCGCGCCTATATCCACCACCTCGTCCGTTCGGGCGAGATGCTCGGCGCGATGCTGATGACCGAGCACAATATAAGCTTCTACCAGCAATTGATGGCGGACCTTCGAGCCGCCATCGCAGAGGCGCGGCTCACCGCGTTCGCCGACGCGTTCCGCGCACGCTACGGCTCACGCGGCTGACCGCCCGGGCGCGAGCTCCTCGACCCGCGCGACCTTGCAGAATTCGAAGGCGAGGGTTGCGACATGGGCGGCCTGGATGTCCTCCGCCCGGATCGTCCCGCCGCGTCCGTCCGGAAGGTCGAAGCAGTCGCACGCCTCGGGGACGAGCACCATGTCCCACCCCAGGTTCGCGCCGGTGCGGATAGTGGTCGACACGCACATGTCGGTCGAGATCCCGAACACCACGACATGACGGACTCCGAGCCGGCGAAGGCGAAGATCGAGATCGGTGCCGATGAAGGCGGAGTTGACGCTCTTCGTCACGAGCGGCTCGTCCCCTTGCGGCCCGAAGCCCGGGCGGAAGAGGTTGCCGGCGGTGCCGGGCGCGAGCGTCGAGCCGGGCGAGACGCTGTCGTGGCGGACGTGGACGATCGGCCGCCCCGAGTCTCGCCAGGCGGAGAGGAGTGCGAGCCCGTTCGAATCGACCTCGCGGTTCCAGCGTCGCGGCCAGGCGGGCTCGTCGAAGGCGCACTGCATGTCGACCGGCAGGAGGACGGTGCGATCGAGGTCGAAGGTCATGGGCGGTCTCCTTGTGGCGAGCCCTTCCTGCGCCCTTGCTCCGCCGGTTTCATTCGGCAAGATGCCGGAGCGCCCGGCATTTCGCCGGCGGGAAAGCGCGCCGGGGGAGGGCGGGGTGGACGACAAGGACAGGCTGCTATTGACCCTGTTGCGGCGGGACGCGCGCGCCTCGGTCGTCTCGCTGGCCCGCGACCTCGGCCTCTCGCGCAGCGCGACGCAGGAGCGGCTCGCCAAGCTGGTCTCGACCGGCGCCGTTACCGGCTTCACCACCGTCGAGGGTCCGGGAGAGGGCGCCCGCCAGTCGGCTTATCTGATGGTCAGCTTCCAGCCCGGCTATCGCTGCGCCCAGGTGGTGCCGAAGCTCAAGCGCATTGCCGGCGTCGCGATGATCCACTCCGTCACCGGCCCAACCGACCTCCTCCTTCGACTCGATGGCGAAAGCGTCGCGGATTTCGAGAGCGGCCGGGCGGCCGTGGCGGAGGTTCCAGGGGTTGCGTCCGTATCCACGGCGGTGGTGCTGGAGCGGCATCTGGCTTGAGATGCCGGTTCCGCGCCGGGCGCTAAGAGCTTGAAAAAAGACTGTTCGTCCCCATCTTCAAGCCGGCGAACGGAGCCCGCGAGCAGGTGCCGTCAGTCGCGTTCGGCTCCCGGCCTGCCCCGCCTCGGGGCCTCGTGCGGTTGCGAAGAACGGGCATCCCCTCTAAGGGCGCCACCCTTCCCGGAGTCATAGATGCTGTCTACATACGTCGCTATGCCTGCTTTGCGTTTGCCTTCGCTGCCCGACAAGAAGCATGTGCTGAGCGCGCTGGTGCTCGCGGTGATGTTCGCGCTCTATCTCGTCGCGGGCCTTAGCGTCACCTCGGTAGAGCCGGTCGGAACCGCGCGCGCCAACGTTCCCTCGCACCTCCCCGCCGTCGTTCCGGGCCTCGGCACGGTGCCCACTCCCGAGCCGCTCCAGTTTCGCGACGTCGCGCCGCAGGAAGCCGTGGCGATCAACGCCGCCGTTCCGATCTCGACCCTTCCCAATCCCGCGGCGCGGCCGTTCGACGTCGCCTTCGCGACTCCCGCCGATCGCCTCCGCGCGGTCGAGTGCCTCACCGCCGCCGTCTATTACGAGGCGGCGGTCGAGCCGACCGAAGGCCAGCGCGCGGTGGCGCAGGTGGTGCTCAACCGGGCCCGCCACCCGGCTTACCCGAAGAGCGTCTGCGGAGTCGTGTTCCAGGGCTCGGAGCGGACCACCGGCTGCCAGTTCACCTTCACCTGCGACGGCGCGCTCGGGCGGACCCCGAGCGCCGCCGGCTGGGCGCGCGCCCGCCGGGTCGCCGAGGAAGCGATCGCCGGCCAGGTCTACGCGCCGGTCGGCTGGGCCACCCACTACCATACCAATTGGGTGGTTCCGTACTGGAGCTCGAGCCTGGTCAAGGCCCAAGTCGTCGGGACGCACATCTTCTATCGCTGGGAAGGCGGCTGGGGCCGTCCGCCGGCTTTCCGCTTCCGCCCGTCGTCGAGCGAGCCGCAGATCGCGCTGATGCGCCGGCTGACCTCCGATCCGTCCAGCCTCGCCCAGGCGGTGGACGTGCCGGTCGTCGATCCCGCCGCCGCCGCCGCCGCCGCGGCGACCGCCGCCGCCAATCCGGACGTGACGATCCCGGTGCCGTCGGCCGCCAATCTCGCCGGAGTGCTCAACGCCCAGACGAATACCAACATCGCCAACCGCGCGGTGGTCCGCCGCTACGTCCCGATGACCCGCGAGGCGGCGGTCGCGGCGACGATGGCGCAGACTCCGCAGGCGAACTCGCAGCTCCACTGGGCGCTTTCCGGTCTTCCCGAAAAGCCGGCGGCGGCGGCGGCGACGGGCGGCAAGACGGCTACCGAGGCCGCGCCGGCCGCGGTGCAGCCGCCCAAGTGCCTCGAGGGCGTGCGGCGCCTGCCGGCCGGCGGCGCTGCCGCCGCCGCGGCCGAGAAGCAGGCCTGCTGACCTAGGCCTTCAGCGCGAAGCGCTGGAGCTTGCCGGTGACCGTCTTGGGAAGAGCGGCGACGAATTCCACCTCGCGGGGATATTTGTACGGCGCGATCGTCGCCTTGACATGCTCCTGGAGCGTCCTGGCGAGGGCAGGGGAGCCGGGGGCGTGCGCTTCGGCCGGAACCACGAACGCCTTCACCTTGTGGCCGCGCTCCTCGCAGGGCACGCCGACGACCGCGCACTCGGCGACCGCGGGGTGGGCGTAGAGCGCGTTCTCGACCTCCGGAGCCGCGATATTGTAGCCGGCCGAGATGATCATGTCGTCGGACCGGGCGACATACCAGAAATAACCGTCCTCATCCTGCCGGAAGGTATCGCCGGTGACGTTCCACCCGCCCTGCACGTAATCGGCCTGGCGGGGATCGTCGAAGTAACGGCAGCCGGTCGGGCCCTTGACGGCAAGACGGCCCGTTCCGCCCGGCAGGGGGATGCCGTCCCCCGAAAGCACGCACGCCCGGTAGCCGGGGACCGCCTTTCCGGTGGAGCCGGGGCGGATGTCGTCGCCCGACGCCGAGATGAAGATGTGCATCATCTCGGTCGCCCCGATGCCGTCGACGATCTCGATCCCGGTCGCGTCCCGCCAGGCGTGCCAGGTCGCGGCGGGAAGGTGCTCGCCGGCGGAAACGCAGGTGGAGAGGGAGGAGACGTCGTGCCCGGCGAGCATTCCGAGCATCGCCTTGTAGGCGGTGGGCGCGGTGGCGAGGGTGGTTACCTTGTGCCGGGCGATCGCCTCGAGCAGCGGTTTCGGTCCGGGCTGGTCGACCGTCACCGCCGCGCCCCCGAACCGCCACGGGAAGACCAGCTGCATGCCCAGGCCGAAGGTGAAGGCGATCGGCGCCGAGCAGATCCAGCGCCCGTCGCGGGCGGGCCGCAGGACCTGGCGCGCGAAGCTGTCGGCGGAGGCGAGGATGTCGCGGTGATAATGAACGCAGCCCTTGGGCGTGCCGGTGGTACCTGAGGTGAAGGCGATCATCGACACGTCGTCGCGGTGCGTGTCGACGGCGGCGAAGTCCGCGCTCGCCCGTGCGAGCCGTGCCTCGAGCGGTCCCTCGCCGCTGTCGCCGCGATAGGTGAGGAGCGAACGTATCAGGCCCGTCCGCCCCGCCGCCTCGGCGAAATCGTCGAGCGCGCATTCGTCGACGATGGCGTGATGGACCTGCGCGCGCTCCAGGATGGTCGCGATCTCGCCCGCGCGCAGCACCGGCATGGTCGTGACCAGCACGCCTCCGGCCTTGAGCACCGCCAGCCAGGCGGCGAACAGCATCGCTCCGTTGGGTCCGCGAAGAAGCACCCGGTTGCCGGGGACGAGCCCCTCCTCCTCGGCGAGCAGGCGCGCGATCCGGTCGGAAAGCGTGTCCATCTCGCGGTAGGACCAGGTGCCGGCATCGTTGATCACCGCCGGGTTTTCGGGAGCGCCGCCGCGGATCAGCTCCACCGCCGCGTTGAGCCGCTCGGAATAGTCCAGCTCGGGAAGGTCGAAGAGGAAGTCGGGTTGGCTGTCCGGCGGCGGAAGCCGGTCGCGGACGAAGGAGTCGGAATGCGCCGAGCGCATCAGTCGGGGACCACCGCGGTCGCTTCGATCTCGACCTTGGCCTCGGGCTCGACCAGCGCCGAGACCTCGACCACCGCCATGGCCGGAAAGTTGCGGCCCATCAGCTCCCGCCACGCGGCGCCGATTTCGCTCGCCCCGGCGACATACTCGTCCCGGCTGGTGACGTAGCAGGTCATCCGGACGATATGCTGCGGACCGGCTTCGTCTTCGGCGAGGATGGCGAGGATGTTGGCGAGGACCTGGCGGAACTGGCCGGGCAGGTCTTTGCAGGGAAAGCGCTCCGTCTCGTCCCAGCCGACCACTCCGGCAGTGAAGATGGTCCGGCCGCGGGCGGAGATGCCGTTGGCATAGCCTTTCGGCCGCGGCCAGCCGGGCGGCTGGAGGATCTTCATGGCCGGTACTCCGCCAGATGGGCGCGGGCGATGACCACCTTCTGCACCTCCGAGGCGCCCTCGTAGATGCGAAGCGCGCGGATTTCGCGGTAGAGCCGCTCGACCGGGACTCCGCGGGTGACCCCAAGGCCTCCGAACAGCTGGACCGCCTTGTCGATGACGCTCTGCGCGCTGTCGGTGGCGTGAAGCTTGGCGAGCGCGGCCTCGCGGCTGTTGCGCCGCTTGAGGACGTCGCGGAGCCAGGCGGCGCGGTAGACGAGCAGGGCGGAGGTTTCGACGTCGAGCACCATCTCGGCGAGCTTCGACTGGGTGATGGGGTTGTCGGCGAGGGTTCCGGCGCCGAGCCGGCGGGAGAGGGCGCGGCGGGTCGCCTCGTCCAGCGCGCGCCGGGCTAGTCCGAGCGCGGCCGCGCCGACGGTGGTGCGGAAGACGTCAAGCGTCGCCATTGCCTGGGCGAAGCCCCTGCCGCGCTCGCCCAGGAGGGCGGAGACGGGGAGCCGGATGTCCTCGAAGGTTAAGCGGGCGAGGGGGTGGGGGGCGATGACCTCGATCCGCTCGGAATCGTCCAGGCCGGGGGTGCCTCGGTCGACCAGGAAGGTGGATAGGCCTTTTGCTCCAGGGGCTTCGCCGGTCCTGGCGAAGACGACATAGAAGTCGGCGATGCCGCCGTTGGAGATGAACGCCTTGGTCCCGTTCAGGCGGTAACCGCCCTCGATCTCTTCACAACGTGTCTCGATGCTGGCGACATCGGAGCCGGATTCGGGCTCGGTAAGGGCGAAAGCGGCGATCTTTTCGCCGCGGGCGACGGCGGGAAGATAGGCGGCCTTCTGCGCGTCCGAGCCGAACAGGCCGATCGCTCCGGAGCCGAGACCCTGCATGGCGAAGGCGAAGTCGGCGAGGCCGGAATGGCGGGCAAGAATCTCGCGGATAAGGGCGAGGGAGCGAACGTCGATCCGCCCCTCGGAGTCCGGAACGCAGTGACGTAGCCAGCCCCCGTCGCCGAGCTTGCGGACCAGGGTGCGGCAGGCGGCATCGACGTCGGCATGATCCTCATCGTCGAGGTTTGCCGCGCACCACGTCTCGAGCTCCTGCGCGAGCATGCGGTGGCGGTCCTCGAAGAACGGCCAGTCGAGGAAGTCCTTAGTCACCCTCGAACTCCGGAGTGCGTTTCGCGGCGAAAGCCTCGAAGGCGCGGCGGAAGTCGTTGGTGGCCATGCAGATCGCCTGGGCCTGCGCCTCCATTTCGATCGCGGTCTCGAGGCTGACGTTCCACTCCTGGCCCAGCTGCATCTTGGTGATCCCGTGAGCGAAGGTGGGCCCTCGCGCCAGCTCGGCGGCGAGCGCCCGCGCTTCGTCGAGGAGCCGCTCCGGCTCGACCAGGCGATTGTGGAAGCCCCAGCGCTCGCCTTCCTCGGCGGTCATGAAGCGGCCGGTGTAGAGCAGCTCCGAGGCGCGGCCCTGGCCGATGATCCGAGGAAGGATAGCGCAGGCGCCCATGTCGCAGCCGGCGAGGCCGACCCGGGTGAAGAGGAAGGCGGTCTTCGTGGCCGGCGTTGCGAGGCGCAGGTCGGACGCCATGGCGAGGATCGCTCCGGCCCCGGCGCAGATCCCCTCCAGAGCGGCGACGATCGGCTGCGGGCAGGCGCGCATCGCCTTGACGAGGTCGCCGGTCATCCGGGTGAAGTCGAGCAATTCGGGCATCGCCATCCGCGTCAGCGGCCCGATGATCTCGTGGACGTCGCCGCCCGAGCTGAAATTGCCGCCCGCTCCGGCGATCACCACCGCCTTCACCTGACGGGCGTAGACCAGCGCCCGGAAGGTGTCGCGAAGCTCGGCATAGCTTTCGAAGGTGAGCGGGTTCTTCCGCTCCGGGCGGTCGAGGGTGACCGTCGCCACGCCCTCGGCAAAGTCCCACAGGAAGTGCTCGGCCTTGAAGGTCTCGGGATTCATGCGATCTCCACCGCTTCGCCGTTCCGGTCGGACAGGACGAAGTCGAGCACCGATGCGGCGACCTCCTCGGGGGCGATCAGCCGGCCGGAGGGATTGAGCCTGGCGAGCTCGGCCCGCGCCTCATCGGCGCTGCGCCCGGTCTTGGCCTGGATGTTGGCCACCGAACCGGCCGTCATGTCGCTGTCGACGAAGCCCGGGCAGACGGCGTTCACGCGGAGCCGGGTGCCGGCATATTCGGCGGCGAGCGCCCGGGTGAGGCCCACCGCGCCGTGCTTGGCGGCGATGTAGGGGGCGGCGTAGGCGAAGCCGTGGAGCCCGGCCATGGAGGCGATGGTGACGATTCGGCCCTCGTCGGCGGCGAGCAGGTCGGCGAGGGCGGCCTGGCAGCCGTGGAACATGCCGTCGAGGTTGACGGCGAGCATGTCGCGCCAGAGCGTCTCGGTGACCTTGGCGAAGGGGATTCCGGCGGCGGCGCCGGCATTGTTGACGAGGATGGAGATTGGGCCGTTGGCGGTGCGGGCGGCGGCGAAGGCGGCATCGACTTGCGCTCGGTCAGTGACGTCCCCCTGCGCGACCACCACCTCGTTCGTCCCGAGCGAAGTCGAGGGGCGCACTTCGGAGTCAGTGCCAGCGCCCCTCGACTTCGCTCGGGACGAACGAATGTCGTTTGCGACCTCCTCCAACGGTTCGCGCCGTCTGCCGACCAGCGTCAGCCTCGCCCCTTCGGCCGCAAGCGCACGCGCGATCGCGGCGCCGATGCCGGTGCCGCCGCCGGTGATCAAAGCGTGCCGCCCCTCGAGTCTCATGCCTTGAGCTCCGCTTCCCGCGCCAGGTTGCGCGCCAGCTGGCTCATGCCGCTCAGATAGGGTTTGGGCACCGTCACTCCGCGATAGTCCTGCGCCGCGGCGGCGCGCAGCGTCCACATCGGGTCGACCAGGTGGGGCCTCGCCAGCGCCACCAGGTCCGCCCGTCCGGCGGCGAGGATCGAGTTGACGTGGTCGGGCTCGAAGATGTTGCCGACCGCCATCGTCGCCACCTTGCCCTCGTTCCTTATCTGGTCGGCGAAGGGGGTCTGGAACATCCGCCCGTAGACCGGAGCGCAATCCGCCCAGGTCTGGCCGGCGGAGACGTCGATCAGGTCGGCGCCCGCGTCGGCGAAGGCGCGGCCGATCAGAACGGCTTCGTCGGGAGTGACCCCGGCCTCGCCCATCCAGTCATTGGCCGAAATGCGTACCGACATCGGCTTCTCCGCCGGCCAGGCGGCGCGCATCGCCCTGAAGACTTCGAGCGGAAAGCGGAGCCGGTTGCCCAGGCTCCCGCCATATTCGTCCGTACGCCGGTTGGTCAGCGGCGTGATGAAGCTGGAGAGCAGATAGCCGTGGGCGGCGTGGAGCTCGACAATGTCGAACCCGGCCTTCTCCGCCATCCGGGCGGCGGCGACGAACTGGGCGACGACCGAGTCCATGTCGGCGCGGGTCATCGGCCGAGGCACCTGGTTCGCCGGCGACCAGGGCACGTCCGAGGCCGCCATGATCGGCCAATTGCCGCTGTCGAGCGGGACGTCATAGCCTTCCCACCCCACCTTCGTGCTGCCCTTCGGCCCCGAATGGCCGAGCTGCAGGCAGAATTTGGAGCGCGTCTCGGCATGGACGAAGTCGACGATCCGCTTCCACGCGGCGACATGCTCCGCGGCGTACAGGCCCGCGCAGCCCGGAGTGATTCGCCCCTCCGCCGACACGCAGGTCATCTCGGTATAGACGAGGCCCGCGCCGCCCTGCGCGCGGGTGCCGTAATGGACGAGGTGGAAGTCGTTCACCGTCCCGTCGCGGGCCGAGTACATCGCCATCGGCGAGACCACGACCCGGTTGGCGAGGCGCAGGTCGCGAAGCCGGTAGGGCGCGAACATCGGCGGGGCCGGATCGTTGACCGGAATTCCGAGCGCCTTCGACTGGAACCAGCGCTCCACCCCCTCGAGCCAAGGCTTGTCGCGAAGGCGCAGGTTTTCGTGGCTGACCCGCTGCGAGCGGGTGAGCAGCGAGTAGGCGAATTGGATGGGCTCGAAGCCGAGGTAACGGTCGAGCGTCTCGAACCATTCGGTGGAGTTGCGCGCCGAATTCTGGAGCTTGAGCACCTCGACCTGCCGCTCCTCGCGATATTCCTCGAGCGCCCGCTCGCGGGGCAGTCCCGGTCGGTTCAGCACCTCGGCGAGCTTGATGGCGTCCTCGAGCGCGAGCTTCGTCCCCGATCCGATCGAGAAATGGGCCGTATGGGCGGCGTCGCCGAGCAGGATCAGATTGCGGTACGACCAGCGCTCGCAGATGATCCGGCGGAAGTTGAGCCACGCCTCCGGCCCTTTGAGGTGGGCCGCGTTGGACATCAGCTCGTGGCCGCCCAGATATCGCGCGAAGATCCGCTCGCACAGGGCGATGGCGTCGGGCTGGTCCATTCCGTCGAGCCCGAGCCCGGCCCACGTCTCCGGGGCCATCTCGACGATGAAGGTCGAAAGGCCGGAATCGAAGCGGTAGGCGTGGGCCCAGACCCAGCCCGCCTGCGTCTCCTCGAAGGCGAAAGTGAAGGCGTCGAACACCTTGTGGGTGCCGAACCAGAAGAACTTGTTTCGCCGCACCTCGACGTCGACTCCGAAATGCTCGGCATAGGCGGTGCGGATCCGGCTGTTGGCGCCGTCGGCGGCGACGACCAGGTCATAGTCCGCCCAATCGTCGAGCCGCGGGCTCGCCTCCTGCTCGAAGTGGAGCCGGACTCCGAGCGCCCGTGCGCGCTCCTGGAGGATGGCGAGGAGGCGCTTGCGGCCGATGCCGATGAAGCCGTGGCCCGACGAACGGATCGTCTCGCCGGCGATGTGGACCTCGATATCGTCCCAATGGGCGAACTCGCCCCGGATCGCGGCACCGGAGACGGGATCGTTGGCCGTCAGGCTTTCGACGGTCTGGTCGGAGAAGACGACTCCCCAGCCGAACGTGTCGTCGGCGCGGTTGCGCTCGAACAGGTCGATCTCGTGCGCCGGATCGCGCAGCTTCATCGAAATGGCGAAATAGAGCCCGGCGGGTCCGCCGCCCAGGCACGCGATCCGCATCGCCGTCTCCCTCGCGTCGGGGGGTAATGGTCCGTGGGAGGGGAGGCAAGGCCGCCGTCGCCGGCGCCTCGTCGCGCTCCTCAGGTTCCGCGCGTGTCGCCGAAAAGATGGACGTGCAGCCGGTCGGAATAATTGAAGCCGTTGTCGATCACGGCGCCGATGATCGAGGCGCCGATCCGGTTGAGCGTCCCGCTGTCGGTGCCGAGCGGCATTATGTAGACCCGGGTGGGCTCGATCCCCAAGGTCGCGGCGAGGCGGGCGGCCTCGTTCACGTCGTCGGGCGTCGCGGCGACCAGCTTGAAGGCCGCGGTAGGAAGTTCGGCGAAGGCGGCAAGGGCCCGGGCGCGGATCGCCGCGCCGGGGCGGTTGCCGGCATTTTCGAGCTTCGGGGACACCATGAACAGGTCGACCAGCCCGGCCAAAGCGGCGCTCGGCGCGAGGGTGCCGTTGGTCTCGATCTCGACCAAGCGGGAGGGGGCCTGCTCCCGCAGGCGCTCGATCAGGGCGGTCAGGGCGCGCATCTGGACGAGCGGTTCGCCGCCCGTGATCACGACCCCCTCCGCCGGCAGCTGCGCGACCCGCTCCGCGACTTCGTCGACGGAAAGCTCGACGCTCTCCCGCGCCGGGTCGAACTTGCTCGGCGCGTCCGGCCCGTCCGCGACGTGCGGCCAGGGGGTGCCGTGCCAGTTCCAGGTATAGGGCGTGTCGCACCAGGCGCATTGCAGGTTGCAGCCGGAAAGGCGGACGAAGGTCCGAAGGCGCCCGCTGTTGGGGCCCTCGCCCTGGATCGACCGGAAGATCTCCGCGACCCCGGGCGACGTGCAGGCGAGCTTGAGGCTTGGCATCGCGCGCTCCTACCAGCGGCCGCCGCACGGCGCGAGGCAGGACATGAACATGGTGCCGACTGTCCGACTCGAACGGACGACCTACCGCTTACAAGGCGGTTGCTCTACCAGCTGAGCTAAGCCGGCCCGCCGCGACTGATGGTGCATATGCGGCGCCGCGTCCAGCCTTTGCTCCCTTGTTGACCTTGCCCGCCCGCCGCGGCGAGAGTGCGGCGTCGAGAGCGCGAGGAGGCGGCATGGCTTGGACGGGCAGGCTCTGGAAATTCGCTTTGGGGGCGGCTCTGTGCGCCGCCGCCCCGGCGCCGGCCGCGGACCCGCCCGGCCACACGGAGGCGTGGCCCGGCCTCGTCTCCGGCGCCACGCGCGCGGAAATGAGCGCCAGCCTCGATGCCGGGCCGGACCTGGAGCGGGGCCGGGCGGCGCGCTTCGAGCTTGCCGAGCATCGCCGCCTCGACGCGGCGCTCGCGGCTCTGGCCCCGCAGCGCAAGGGCGTGGTCGACGCCTATGTCGTCGTCGTTCGCTTCGACAGCGACCCCGTGTTCGGCCGCGAGGCGCGCGAGGCCGGGAAGGTGCTCGAGCGCCGCTACGACGCGGCCGGGCGGACGCTGGTGCTCGGAGGGGAGGGCGGCGGCGCCCGGCTGCCGATGGGCAGCCTCCATGCGCTCGCTCTCGCGCTCGCCCGGGCGGCCGAGCTGATGGACCCGCGCGAGGACGTGCTCGTCCTCTACACGACCGGCCATGGGTCGGACGCCGGCCTCGCTTATCACGACGGCAACGAAGGCTATGGCTTCCTAAGCCCGGCGCGGCTCGCCGCATGGCTCGGCGAGCTCGGGATCCGCAACCGGCTGCTCATCCTCTCCGCCTGCTATTCGGGGATATTCGTCCCCGCCCTGAAGAGCGAGTCGACCGCGCTGGTCACGGCGGCTTCGGCGACCCGGACCTCGTTCGGATGCACGGCGGACAACGACTGGACCTTCTTCGGCGATGCGATGATCAATCGCGCGCTGCGCAAGCCCCAGCCGCTTGGCGACGCCTCGGCCGAGGCGAGGCGCCTGATTGCCGGCTGGGAAACGGCGAACGGCTTCGAACCTTCCGATCCCCAGGTCAGCATAGGCGCCCGAGCCGACTTATGGCTTAAGCCGCTCGAGGCGCGAATGCCGAAGACGGCGACCGCACCGGTCGGCCGCCCGCCGGCGGGGCCGTAAGCGGCGTCGACGGGTTAGAGGATGCCGAAGGTCCAGCCTTCGCTTCGGGCGAGTTCCGGGGTGAGCCCCGCCGGCATGAAGGCGGCCGGTCCGATGGCGGCGAGGGCACGCATTCCGGCGGCGGTGACGAGGGCGTCGGTCTGGTGGTCGTCGGGCTCCAAGCGGAGGCGCGCCGGAGCGCTTCCGAGCGCCTTCAGGGCCAGGTTGAGCTCGGCTCGGCTCCGGATCTTGGCGCCTGAAAGGCCGGCTCGGCGAAGATAGATGCGGGTGTAGATCTCGACGACCGCGCTGCCGTTCGGCGGGAGCGGGTCCATCGGCCAGACCGCGACTCGTCCGGCAAGGTGGTGGAGCAGCCGCATGCCCGAGAAGCTCGCCTTGGCCACCTGGGCCGCGCCGATCGCGTCGTAGGCGCTTGCGGTCTTGCGCCCGCCCTGGGCATTCAGCCGCGCGTCGCACTGGCGGAATCGCACGAACCGCGCCTTCTCGCCGTCGGCTATCCCGAAATAGAAATGGCGCCTGTGAACGCGCTCCAGGAAGCTCGCGGCGCCGAGATCCTCGTCGTCGCATCGGGAGTCGACATAGGCCCAGAACGCGCGCGCGGTGGACGGGACGTCGGGTTCGCCCGGAAGATATTCGCCGCGCTCCGCGATCGGCGGCGCGAAGCTGAAGTCGAAGCCGAACAGGGTGGGCGCCTCCGCCGCGCTCGCCACCAGCCACTCGAGCACCTCGGTCCGCGACCAGACGTGGCCGGGCCGGACCAGGCGGGGCGCCGCCGTCCCGGCTTCGGCCAGGGCGACGGCGATCCCTTTGTGGCGCTTCCCCTTCGCCCCGGACCAGTCGATCGCGGCGAAGCGGGCGAAGGACGCCGTCACACCAGAGGCGGCTGGGTGTCCGACGGCGGGGGCGGGGGCGGGGGCGGAGGCGAGGCCCGCGGAGCCCTGGGCGCGGCCGGCGCGGCGGGCGGAGCGGGAACCGCATTGGCCTCGGTCCAGCGCTCCAGCAGCTTGTGCGCGGTCGGCCGGCCGCCGAGGCCGAAGGCGAGGGCGCAGGCCACTGCCGCGGAGCCGATGATCGAGGCGAAGGCTATCACGACGATCTCGTTGGCGAGCCCCATGAAGCGAAGCCCGATCGCCACCGCCAGGGCGATGATCGCCCAGCGCAGGATGGTGGGAAGCCAGCCTTGGGTGCCGGCGCCGCCCACCAGGTTCGAGACCAGTCGTGCGATCGCCACGCCCGCGAGGATGATCACCGCGCCGAACAGGACGTGGCTGCCGAGCTCGAGGATCTGGGCGAGCATCGCGGCGATGATCGGCGACTGGAGCAGCTCGGCGGCCTTGATCGCGAAGAAGATCAGGATCGCGATCATCACCACCGTTCCGACCGTGCGCGACGGCGTTCCGCCCTCGCCCGGCGCAGAAATCCCGAGCGCGCTCACCGAGCGGTCGAAGCCCATGGACGGGAGGAGCTGCTCGATCGCCTGCTTGGCGAGCTTGCCGACGAAGAAGCCGATGGCAAGCAGGATGAGGGCGCCGAGCACGTTCGGGATCGAATCGAGGATGGTGCGGAGCATCTGGGTCGCCGGGCCGGAGATGGCGGCGATGTGCAGCGCGTCGAGCGCCGAGATGGTCACCGGGATCATGATCAGGAAGAACACGACCATTCCGATCGAGCGGCTGATCGAGGTGCGCGGGGCGATCGAGGGAGCCGCGCCGGAAACGCCCGCCGGGACGGTTCCGCTCGTCTCCGAAAGGCCGGTCTTGCGAAGCCAGCCGTCGGCATTGGCGGCGAGCAGCGCGCCCTCCACCAGCCGGCGGACGATACGGGCGACGATCAGGCCGATGAAGAAGATCAGGCCGGCGCCGACCACGTTCGGGATGAAGGCGAATATGCGGGTGGTGAGCTGGCGCACCGGGTCGAGCACGCCGGCGAGGCGGAGCGGCTGGAGCGCGATCATGATCCCGATGAGCAGGATCAGCCAGAAGGCGATATCGCCGATCAGGCTTCCGAGCGTCTTGCCGGGTTCGGCCTCGTAATGCTTGCGAAGCGCCGGGACGTGGTCGACGACCCGGGCGATGGCCCATTTCGCCGCCCGCGCGAGGATCCAGGCGAGGATGAGGATGCCGATCGCGCCGAGGATCCGCGGCCCCCATTCCATGGCCTCGGCCTTGAAATAGTCGCCGTTGCCCGTCGTGTCGTACATGGCGCTCTCCCCTTTTGTCGGGCGCGATGCGCGCGCCCCCGTTCATGTCGCACCCGAAAGAACCCTTCGCAACAGGTGCGGGTTCCGCCGAGGCATCGGCGGAATGGCTCCCGCCCGCAAGGGCAACCTCCTTCCAGCGTCCCCCGTCGGGATACACATGCTTTGCATCGCCGGAGCGCCTTTGGTGCTTTGGTGCTTTGCGTGAAAGCGGCGTTTGTCGGAGCGCCGAGCAGATCCGGCTGCGCACCAAGCGTGGCGAGGCTGTCGTTTCACGCAAAGCACCAAAGCATCAAAGAGGCTTCGGCATCGAGCGTGAGGCTTACTTTGACCCGGACGCGAAGTGGGAATGTTGCGGCTTTGCCGCGTCAGCCTTTGTCGCTTGCTCTTTGCTGGTTCCACCAGGCGAGGCGTTCGGCGATCTTCTTTTCGAAGCCGCGGTCGACGGGTTCGTAGAAGGTCTGGGGCTGCATTTCCTCGGGCCAATAATTGTCGCCGGAGAAGCCGCCCTCGGCATCGTGGTCGTATTTGTAGCCCTTGCCGTAGCCGATGTCCTTCATCAGCCGGGTCGGTGCGTTGAGGATGTTCTTCGGCGGCATCAGCGAGCCGGTCTCCTTGGCCGAGCGCCAGGCGGCCTTCTGCGCCTTGTAGGCGGCGTTCGATTTGGGCGCGGTGGCGAGGTAGAGGCAGGCCTGGACGATTGCGAGCTCGCCCTCGGGTGAGCCGAGGAAATCGTACGTGTCCTTGGCGGCGATGCACTGGACGAGGGCGTTGGGGTCGGCGAGGCCGATATCCTCCACCGCCGCCCGGGTGAGCCGGCGGAGCAGATAGAGCGGTTCCTCGCCGGCGGTCAGCATGCGCGCCAGATAGTAAAGCGCCGCCTGCGGGTCGGAGCCGCGGATCGCCTTATGGAGCGCCGAGATGAGGTTGTAATGCCCCTCCCGGTCCTTGTCGTAGACCGCGACGCGGCGGTTGAGCAGGGCGGAAAGGGCGGCGGGATCGAGGGGCGCCGGAACCTCGATAGAGAAGAGCGTTTCGGCCTGGTTGAGGAGGAAGCGCCCGTCGCCGTCGGCGGACGCGACCAGAGCGTCGCGCGCCTCGGCGGTGAGGGGGAGGGGGCGCTCCATGATCGCCTCGGCCCGGTCGAGCAGCTTGCACAAGGCGGCGTGGTCGAGGCGGTTGAGGATCAGCACCTGCGCGCGAGATAGGAGCGCGGCGTTGAGCTCGAACGAGGGATTTTCGGTGGTCGCGCCGACCAGGACCACCGTTCCGTCCTCGACATAGGGCAGGAAGCCGTCCTGCTGGGCGCGGTTGAAACGGTGGATTTCGTCCACGAACAACAGAGTCTGGCGCCCGGCGCGGGCGAAGTCGCGGCTTTCCGCGAACACCTTCTTCAGGTCGGCGACGCCCGAAAAGACCGCCGAGATGGCGACGAACCGCATCCCGACCGCGTCGGCGAGCAGCCGCGCGATGGTCGTCTTGCCGGTGCCGGGCGGTCCCCACAGGATCATCGAGGCGAGCTTGCCGGCCGCGACCATCCGCCCGATCGCCCCCTCCGGCCCGGTGAGATGGTCCTGACCGACGACCTCGTCGAGCTTCGCCGGCCGAAGACGGTCGGCGAGCGGAGCGCCCGCGGCGGGCGCGGGCGTGGGAGGAGGGGGGTCGCTTGCGAACAGGTCTGCCACGGCGAGCCCGATAGCCGATGAAGCCGGCTGCGTCACACCTCTCCTCGTCCCCGCGAAGGCTGGGACCCCAGCGGGTGAAATGCACCCGCGCCTTTCACCCCCTGGGGCCCCAGCCTTCGCCGGGGCGACGAGTAAGGTCGCATTTCATCCCCTGGGGCCCAGCCTTCGCTCGGGCGACGGGAGGTGCTTGACGGCGATTGTACTAAGATATATCTAAGCTATACAAAGTAACTAGGAGACATGTCATGAGGATGCGGTGCGGGCCGGGTTTCGGCTTCGAGAAGAAGGGACCCGGGATGTTCGCGATGCACTTCGGTCCCGGCCGCGGCGGCTGGGAACGGGGCGGCTGGGACGGCGGCGACTGGAGCGCGGGCTTCGGCGGAGGGCCGGGCGGCCGCCATGGCGGTCGCGGGCGGCGACGGATGTTCGAATCGGGCGAGCTTCGGCTCGTCCTGCTCAAGCTGATCGCCGACCAGCCGCGCCACGGCTACGACCTCATCCGGGCGATCGAGGAATTGACCCATGGGAGCTACGCGCCGAGCCCGGGGATCGTCTACCCGACGCTCACCCTGCTCCAGGACATGGGCCTAGTCCGCGAGAGCGGGACCGAAGGGCCGCGCAAGGCCTTCGAAATCACGCCGGAAGGGGAGGCCTATCTCGCCGAGCGGCCGGAGGAGGTGGAGGCCTTGTTCGACCGGCTGACCGGCGCCGGCGAGGGCAAGCGCCGCGCCGGCGGGAGGCCGATCCAGCGCGCCGTCGCGAACCTTCTCTCCGCGCTCTGGCACCGAGTCACGGCCGAGGAGATGGGCGAGGAGCGGCTTCACGAGATCGCCGCCATCCTCGACGAGGCCGCGCAGAGGATCGAGCGGCTGAAATAAATTCCCGACGAGTTAAAAAGGCGACGCTCCAATAAAAAAGGGCGCTCCCAGGCCTTTCGGCCGGGAGCGCCCAATCGTGCGGCAGGGAGTGGCCGCTTATTTCATCTTGTTCGCGTCGGCCGCGTTGTCGACGGCGTTGTCGGCCGCGTCGGCAGCATTCTCGCCCGCGGCGCGCACGGCGTCGGCCTTGTTCTCGGTGACGTCGGCGGCAGTGTCGTTCGACATGTTGTCCGCGACATCCTCGAGGTTGTCGGCAACGTTCTCGGAGTTGGCGACGATGTTGTCCCCGGCGTCCGAATGGCTGTTGCACCCGGCGAGCGCGAGCAGGCCGGCGCCGGCGGCGGCAGTGATGATGAGCTTCATGTTATTCCCCTTGTTCTATTTCAAAAGGACGCCCCAGCCTTGGCCGGGGCGTCCGTGGGAGCTCCGCGTGACCGGGTGGAGCCCAACCGAATCAGACAAACCCACTGATCAAGGTTAGGTTCCGGCGCCGTCACAATCAAGGGACCGGACCGAATCAGGGGACGGCCTGATCAGGGGACAGCCTGATCAGGGAACGGCTTGATCAGGGAACAGGGCTTTGGGGCGGAGCGCCGCCGCCGCGCTCGCGCTGCCGGGTGACGCGGCAATAGCCGTCGACCAGCGCCTGGTTGACCGCGTCCCAGCCGTAGCGCCGGCTCATCTCGCAGCCGGCCCGTCCCGCTTCGCGCCGCGCCGGCTCGTCCTCGCAGTAGAAGCGGAGCGCTTCGGCAAACCCTTCGACCGCGCCGGGGCGGATGAGCCGCCCCGTCACCCGGTCGGTCACCAGGCTCTCGCTACCCGTGGCGATCGCCGCGACGACGGGAAGGCCCGCCGCCATCGCCTCCAGCGTCACGTTGCCGAACGTCTCGGTAACCGACGGGTTGAACAGCATGTCCATCGAAGCGACCGCGCGGCCGAGGTCGGCGCCTTGCTGGAAGCCGGCGAATACCGCGTTCGGAAGGCGCCGTTCGAACCACTCGCGCGCCGGCCCTTCGCCGACGACGAGCACCCTGTGCCGCACCTGGCGCTGCTCGAGCCCGTCGATCGCGTCCGAGAAGACGTCGAGGCCCTTTTCCATGACCAGCCGCCCGACGAAGCCGATCACGGGAACGTCGCCGCCCAGCCCGAGGCTCTCCCGCCACGCCGGGTCGCGCGCGCCGGGGTGGAAGATCGTCCGGTCGATCCCGCGGGTCCAGATCCCGACATTGTAGCTCATTCGCTGCTCGCGCAGCAGCTGAGCCATCGAATCCGACGGCGCGAAGATGGCGTCGCAGCGGCGGTAGAAGCGGCGAAGAATCGCCTCGATCGCCGGCTCCAGGAAGGCGAGGCCGTAATAGCGCATGTAGGTTTCGAACCGGGTGTGCACCGACGCGACGACGGGAAGGCCCATTCGATGGGCGAGCGTCACGGCGCCGTGGCCGAGCAGGTCCGGGCTGGCGACGTGGAAGATGTTGGGCGCGAATGCCTCGATGTCGCGGCGGACCCGGGGCGGGATGCCAAGCGGGAACTTGTACTCCTTGCGCCCGGGAATGGAGAAGCTGGGGATGTGGACCACCTCGGCATTCTTCTCGAACGCCGGCGTCTGCACGGTCGGCGAGTAGACCCGCACCGCCGCCCCTTTGCGGAGGCAATATTCGACGAGCCGGTTCAGCGCCTGGTTGGCGCCGTCGCGGATGTAGTTGTAGTTGCCGCTGAACAGGGCAATGCGAAGGCCGCTCGCGTCCATCGGCGGGGGCGATACAGGCAATGGTGCGTGAAGCGCAAATCCGGCGAAGCGGCGGACGGTGCGGGCAGCGTCAGTCGCGCCGGTCGAGGCGGCGCCGGATCACCCACAGGGCCGGGAGAACGAGCACCGCTACGAGCAGCAAGGTGATCGCGATCTTGAGCTCCACGTCGTCCTCCTGCGCCGAAGGAGAAATCCCTCTCCCCAGGGGGGAGAGGGTAGGGTGAGGGGGTTCAAAGTCCGAGACTAACCTCTGAGGCCGATCCCCCTCACCCCAGCCCTCTCCCCCAAGGGGAGAGGGGTCTTTGACTTAGTCCTGCAGATACTCGCCGGCGTCCGCGTCGGTGCCGTGGCCTTCCGGAGAGACCGCGGCCAGCGGATCGTCGCCGATGGCGCTTTCCGGACCCTGGGCCAGTTCGGCGGCATGCTCCTCGGCCGCGCTGCTGGGCGCGATGAGGGCCTCCTGCAGCTTGCGCTGCTGGGCGCGGAGAGCGACGTCGCGGCTGGTCGCCGCGATGCGCATCCGGTTCATTCCGGCGCCGGTGCCCGCCGGGATGAGCCGGCCGACGATGACGTTCTCCTTGAGGCCGTCGAGCGTGTCGATCTTGCCCTGCACCGAAGCCTCGGTCAGCACCCGGGTGGTCTCCTGGAAGGAGGCGGCCGAGATGAAGCTTCGGGTCTGCAGCGACGCCTTGGTGATGCCGAGGAGGACCGGCTTGCCTTCGGCGAGCCGCTTCTTCTCCTTCTTCAGCTTGGCGTTGGCCTCGTCCATCTCGAGCCGGTCGACCTGCTCGCCGACGAGCAGGGTGGAATCCCCGCTCTCGGTGATCTCGACCTTCTGGAGCATCTGGCGGACGATCACTTCGATGTGCTTGTCGTTGATCTTCACGCCCTGGAGGCGATAGACCTCCTGGATCTCGGAGACGAGATATTCGGCCAGGGCGACGACGCCGAGGACTTCCAGGATGTCGTGCGGATCGGGCGAGCCGCCGATGAGGTTGTCGCCGCGCTTGACGAAGTCGCCTTCCTGCACGTCGATGACCTTGGACTTCGGCACCAGATACTCGACCGGCTCCGACCCGTCGTCGGGGATGATCGCGATCTTGCGCTTCGCCTTATAGTCCTTGCCGAACGAAACCCGGCCCGAGACCTTGGCGATGATCGCATTCTCCTTGGGCTTCCTCGCCTCGAACAGCTCCGCCACCCGCGGCAGACCGCCGGTGATGTCGCGGGTCTTGGCCGCCTCGCGCGAGACGCGGGCGAGCACTTCGCCGCCCGAGACCCGCTGGCCGTCCTCGACCGACAGGACCGCGCCAGGCGCCAGCATGTAGCGGGCCGCCTCGCCGCTCTCCTCATCGAGGAGGGTGACGCGCGGGCGAAGATCCTCCTTCGAGCGGGCGGAGCCGCGGAACTCGGTGACCACGCGCTGGGCGATTCCGGTCGCTTCGTCGGTCTGCTCGGTGAGCGTCTTGCCCTCGACCAGATCCTGGAACTTCACGATTCCGCCCTTCTCGGTGATGACCGGCATCATGAACGGATCCCATTCCGCGATCCGGTCGCCCTTCGAGACGATGTGGCCATGGTCCGCCATCAGGTGCGCACCGTAGGGAATACGGTGGGTCGCCCGCTCGCGGCCGTCCATGTCGACGATCGCAAGCTCGCCCGAGCGCGACATGGCGACCCGACGGCCGCGCGGATCGACGATCGTGGGAAGATCGCGAAGCTCGATCGTCCCGTCCACCGAAGCCTCGAGGTTCGAGGTCTCGTTGAGCTGGGCGGCGCCGCCGATGTGGAAGGTGCGCATGGTGAGCTGCGTGCCCGGCTCGCCGATCGACTGGGCGGCGATGACTCCCACCGCCTCGCCGATGTTGACCGGAGTGCCCCGGGCGAGGTCGCGCCCGTAGCACTTGCCGCACACGCCGTGCTGGCTCTCGCAAACCAGCGGCGAGCGGATTCGCACCGCCTGGACCCCGATCTCGTCGATCCGGAGCGCCTGGCTCTCCTCGATCAGCTGGCCTTCCTTGGCGAGAACGTCGCCGCTCTTGCCGTCGACGATGTCCTCCGCGGGAGTGCGGCCGAGGATCCGGTCGCCGAGCGAGGCGATGACCGCTCCGCCCTGGACGATCGCCCGCATCTCGAGCGCGTTCTCGGTGCCGCAATCCTCCTCGACGATGACGCAATCCTGCGACACGTCGACGAGACGGCGGGTGAGGTAGCCCGAGTTGGCGGTCTTCAGCGCCGTGTCCGCGAGGCCCTTGCGGGCGCCGTGGGTGGAGTTGAAATATTCGAGGACGGTGAGGCCTTCCTTGAAGTTCGAGATGATCGGCGTCTCGATGATCTCGCCCGACGGCTTGGCCATGAGACCGCGCATACCGGCGAGCTGCTTCATCTGGGCCTGCGAGCCGCGGGCGCCGGAATGAGCCATCATGTAGATGGAGTTGATCGGCGCCTGGCGGCCGTTCTCCATCATCGGCTGAGCCTTGATCTTCTCCATCATGGCGTTCGCCACCTGGTCGCCGCAGCGGCTCCAGGCGTCGATCACCTTGTTGTACTTCTCCTGCTGGGTGATCAGCCCGTCCTGATATTGCTGCTCATAATCCTTCACGAGCGCGCGGGTCTCGTCGACGAGGCCCTCCTTCTCGTGCGGGATGATCATGTCGTCCTTGCCGAACGAGATTCCGGCGCGGAAGGCGTGGCGGAAGCCGAGACCCATGATGGCGTCGGCGAACAGCACCGTCTCTTTCTGGCCGGTGTGGCGATAGACGGTGTCGATGACGTCGCCGATCTCCTTCTTGGTAAGGAGCCGGTTGACGGTCTCGAACGGCACCTTGTGGCTCTTGGGAAGGGTCTCGCCGAGCAGCATGCGCCCCGCGGTCGTCTCGAAGCGCTTCATGTACTGCTTGCCCCGCTCGTCCGTCTGCGGGACCCGGCTGACGATCTTCGAGTGAAGGGTGACCGCGCCGGCGTTGAGCGCCTGGTGGACCTCCTGCATGTCGGAAAGCAGCATGCCCTCGCCGGGCTCGCCCTCGCGCTCCATCGACAGGTAGTAGAGCCCGAGCACCATGTCCTGCGAGGGAACGATGATCGGCTTGCCGTTGGCGGGCGAGAGGATGTTGTTGGTCGACATCATCAGCACGCGCGCTTCCAGCTGGGCCTCGAGGCTCAGCGGCACGTGAACGGCCATCTGGTCGCCGTCGAAGTCGGCGTTGAACGCCGCGCAGACGAGCGGGTGGAGCTGGATCGCCTTGCCCTCGATCAGCACCGGCTCGAACGCCTGGATGCCGAGGCGGTGCAGGGTCGGAGCGCGGTTCAGAAGCACCGGATGCTCGCGGATCACCTCGTCGAGGATGTCCCAGACTTCCTTGCGCTCCTTCTCGACCCACTTCTTCGCCTGCTTCAGGGTCATGGACAGACCCTTGGCGTCGAGGCGCGAGTAGATGAACGGCTTGAACAGCTCGAGCGCCATCTTCTTGGGCAGGCCGCACTGGTGGAGCTTGAGCTCCGGACCGGTGACGATCACCGAACGACCCGAATAGTCGACCCGCTTGCCGAGCAAATTCTGGCGGAAGCGGCCCTGCTTGCCCTTGAGCATGTCGGACAGCGACTTGAGCGGACGCTTGTTGGCGCCCGTGATCGTGCGGCCGCGGCGGCCGTTGTCGAACAAAGCGTCGACCGCCTCCTGAAGCATGCGCTTCTCGTTGCGCACGATGATGTCCGGCGCGCGAAGCTCCATCAGCCGCTTCAGGCGGTTGTTGCGGTTGATCACGCGGCGGTAGAGGTCGTTCAGATCCGACGTCGCGAAGCGGCCGCCGTCGAGCGGCACCAGCGGGCGCAGCTCGGGCGGGATGACCGGAACGACGTCGAGGATCATCCACTCCGGACGGTTGCCCGAATCGATGAAGCTCTCGACGACCTTCAGCCGCTTGATGATCTTCTTGGGCTTCAGCTCCGACTTGGTCTCGCTGAGCTCCTTCAGGAGGTCGTCGCGCTCGCCTTCGAGGTCGAGGTCGATCAGCATCTGCTTGACCGCTTCGGCGCCGATTCCGGCCGAGAAGGCGTCCTCGCCATATTCGTCCTGGGCCGAGATCAGCTCGTCCTCGGTCAGCAGCTGGTACTTCTCGAGCGGGGTCAGGCCCGGCTCGATCACGACATAGCTCTCGAAATAGAGGATCCGCTCGAGCTGCTTCAGCTGCATGTCGAGCAGAAGGCCGATGCGCGACGGCAGCGACTTCAGGAACCAGATGTGGGCGACGGGGGCCGCAAGCTCGATATGGCCCATGCGCTCGCGGCGGACCTTGGAGACGGTGACCTCCACGCCGCACTTCTCGCAGACGATGCCCTTATACTTCATGCGCTTGTACTTGCCGCACAGGCACTCGTAATCCTTGATCGGACCGAAGATGCGCGCGCAGAACAGGCCGTCGCGCTCGGGCTTGAACGTGCGGTAGTTGATGGTCTCGGGCTTCTTGATCTCGCCGAACGACCAGGACCGGATGCGCTCGGGGGAAGCGATCCCGATCTTGATCATGTCGAAGGTCTCCGGCTTCACAACCGGGTTCGAGAAGTTGGTCAGTTCGTTCATTTGATACTGTCCTCTAGAATTCTGCCCCTCTCCCTTGAGGGGAGAGGGAGGGGCCCGCCGCCGTCAGGCGGTGGGAGGGTGAGGGACCGGTGCCGCGTCGCACGCTTGCCCTCGCCCCAACCCCTCTCCCCTGGAGGGAGAGGGGCTCTTGATCGTTACTCCGCCGCCTGCGCGAAGCCGTCGTCGTCGACCGCGTGGCTGTTCAGCTCCACGTTGAGGCCGAGCGAGCGCATCTCCTTGACGAGCACGTTGAAGCTCTCGGGGATGCCGGCCTCGAACGTGTCGTCGCCCTTGACGATCGCCTCGTAGACCTTGGTCCGGCCGATCACGTCGTCCGACTTCACGGTCAGCATCTCCTGCAGCGTGTAGGCGGCGCCGTAGGCCTGGAGCGCCCACACCTCCATCTCGCCGAAGCGCTGGCCGCCGAACTGCGCCTTTCCGCCCAGCGGCTGCTGGGTGACGAGCGAGTAGGGGCCGATCGACCTCGCGTGGATCTTGTCGTCGACGAGGTGGTGGAGCTTCAGCATGTAGATGTAGCCCACGGTCACCTTGCGGTCGAACGTGTCTCCGGTCCGGCCGTCGAACAGGGTGACCTGCCCCGACGGGTCGAGCCCGGCCTTCTCCAGCATCGCCGACACGTCCGCCTCGCGGGCGCCGTCGAACACCGGGGTGCCCATCGGGATTCCGCCGACCAGGTTGGAGGCGAGCTCCATCACGTCGTCATCGTCGCGGGCATCGATGTCGGCATGGTAGTTGTCGCCGTAGATGTCCTTGAGCTTGGTGCGGACCTCTCCGACGCCCTTGCCGGCAAGCCCCTGGCCGCGCTCCTGCATGCTTTCCAGCATCTCCGAGATCTGCTTGCCGAGGCCGCGCGCGGCCCAGCCGAGATGGGTCTCGAAGATCTGGCCGACGTTCATTCGCGACGGAACGCCGAGCGGGTTGAGGACGATGTCGACCGGGGTCCCGTCCTCGAGGAACGGCATGTCCTCGTTCGGCAGGATCCGGCTGATGACGCCCTTGTTGCCGTGACGGCCGGCCATCTTGTCGCCCGGCTGAAGCTTGCGCTTCACCGCAACGAAGACCTTGACCATCTTCAGGACGCCCGGCGGAAGCTCGTCGCCGCGCTCGAGCTTCTCGATGCGGTCCTCGAGCCGCCGGCGGATCACGCCTTCGGCCTCGTCATATTGAGTCTTCACGGCCTCGAGGTCGCTCTGCACCCGGTCGTCCTTCACCGCGAACTTCCACCATTCGTAGGTGTCGATCTCGGTGAGGCCGGAATCGTCGATCGTCCCGCCTTTCTTGAAGCCCTTGGGGGCGGCGGTGGCGGTCTGGCCGACGAGCATCTCGCGAAGCCGCGCGAAGGTCGAGCGCTTCAGGATGGCGCGCTCGTCCTCGGCGTCCTTCCTTAGCCGATCCTTCTCCTCGGCCTGGATGGCGCGGGTGCGGTCGTCGATATCGATTCCGTGGCGGTTGAACACCCGAACCTCGACCACCGTGCCGGAGACGCCCGGGGGAAGGCGAAGCGAGGTGTCGCGAACGTCGGAGGCCTTTTCGCCGAAGATGGCGCGAAGCAGCTTCTCCTCCGGAGTCATCGGCGATTCGCCCTTCGGCGTGATCTTGCCGCACAGGATGTCGCCCGGCTCGACCTCGGCGCCGATGTAGACGATCCCCGCCTCGTCGAGATTGCGGAGCGCCTCCTCGCCGACGTTGGGGATGTCGCGGGTGATGTCCTCCGGCCCGAGCTTGGTGTCGCGGGCCATCACCTCGAACTCCTCGATGTGGATCGAGGTGAAGACGTCGTCCTTCACGATCCGCTCGGAGATCAGGATCGAGTCCTCATAATTATACCCGTTCCAGGGCATGAACGCGACGAGCACGTTCCGGCCGAGCGCGAGCTCGCCCATGTCGGTCGAGGGACCGTCGGCGATGACGTCGCCGGCCTCGACGATGTCGCCCACCTTCACCAGCGGACGCTGGTTGATGCAGGTGTTCTGGTTCGACCGCTGGAACTTCATCAGCGTGTAGATGTCGACGCCGGACTTGCCGGCCTCGACGTCGCCGGTCGCCCGCACGACGATGCGGGTCGCGTCGACCTGGTCGACGATGCCGCCGCGCCGGGCGGCGATCGCCGCTCCGGAGTCGCGGGCCACCGTCTCCTCCATGCCGGTGCCGACGAACGGCGCCTCGGCGCGGATGAGGGGAACGGCCTGGCGCTGCATGTTCGAGCCCATGAGGGCGCGGTTGGCGTCGTCGTTCTCGAGGAACGGGATGAGCGAGGCCGCGACGGAGACGAGCTGCTTGGGCGACACGTCCATCAGGGTGATGGTGTCGCGCGGCGCCATCAGGAAGTCGCCGGCCCGCCGCGAGGAAACGATGTCCTCGCCGAAGGTGCGATCCTCGTTGAGCTCGGCGTTCGCCTGGGCGATCGTGTGCTTGGCCTCTTCCATGGCGGAGAGGTAGACGACCTCGTCGGTCACCTTGCCGTCGATCACCTTGCGGTACGGAGTCTCGATGAAGCCGTATTTGTTCACCCGGCTGAAGCTGGCGAGCGAGTTAATGAGACCGATGTTCGGCCCTTCGGGAGTCTCGATCGGGCAGATCCGGCCGTAATGGGTCGGGTGAACGTCGCGAACCTCGAAGCCGGCACGCTCGCGGGTCAGGCCGCCGGGCCCGAGCGCCGACACGCGGCGCTTGTGGGTCACTTCGGACAGCGGATTGGTCTGGTCCATGAACTGCGACAGCTGCGAGGAGCCGAAGAATTCGCGCACCGCGGCCACCGCCGGCTTGGCGTTGATGAGATCGTTCGGCATCACCGTCGACACGTCGACGCTGGACATGCGCTCCTTCACCGCGCGCTCCATGCGGAGCAGGCCGACGCGATACTGGTTCTCGAGCAGCTCGCCGACCGAGCGCACGCGCCGGTTGCCGAGATTGTCGATGTCGTCGATCTCGCCCTTGCCGTCCTTCAAGTCGACGAGGGTCTTCACCACGGCGACGATGTCCTCCTTGCGAAGGGTCGTCACCGTGTCCTCGACGTCGAGGTCGAGGCGCATGTTGAGCTTGACCCGGCCGACGGCCGAGAGGTCGTAGCGCTCCGGATCGAAGAACAGGCCGGCGAAGAGGGCGTCGGCGGTCTCGCGCGTCGGCGGCTCGCCGGGGCGCATGACGCGGTAGATGTCGGCGAGCGCGCTGTCGCGGTCCTCCGACTTGTCCGCCTTCAGCGTGTTGCGCATCCACGCGCCGGTGGTGACGTGGTCGATGTCGAGAAGCTCGATCCGGTCGATGCCGGCCTGGTCGAGGCGCTCGAGATTCTCTGGCGACACCTCGTCGCCGGCCTCGATGTAGATCTCGCCGGTCTTCTCGTTGATCAGATCGTAGGCGCTGTAGCGGCCGAAAATCTCCTCGGTCGGGATCAAGAGCTCGCCAAGGCCGTCCTTGCCGGCCTTGTTGGCGGCGCGGGGGCTGATCTTGGTTCCGGCCGGGAACACCACTTCGCCGCTCTCGGCGTTGGCGATGTCGAAGGTGGGCTTCTGGCCGCGCCACGCCTCGGCGACGAACGGAATCCGCCAGCCGCCCTTGCCGCGGTTGTAAACGACCCGGTCGTAGAAGGTGTTGAGGATCTCCTCATTGTCCATCGCAAGCGCGTGGAGCAGCGCCGTCACCGGAAGCTTGCGCTTGCGGTCGATCCGGACGTTGACGATGTCCTTGGCGTCGAACTCGAAGTCGAGCCACGAGCCGCGATAGGGGATCACCCGGGCGGCGAAGAGATACTTGCCCGAAGCGTGGGTCTTGCCGCGGTCGTGGTCGAAGAGCACGCCCGGCGAACGGTGCATCTGGCTGACGATCACGCGCTCGGTGCCGTTGACGATGAACGTGCCGTTCTTCGTCATCAGCGGCATGTCGCCCATGTAGACGTCCTGCTCCTTGATATCGAGCACGGAGCGGGTTTCCGTATCGGGATCCACTTCGAAGACGATGAGGCGAAGGGTGACGCGCATCGGCGCCGCGTAGGTCATGCCCCGCTGGCGGCACTCGTCGGTGTCGTATTTGGGCTCTTCCAGCTCGTAATGGACGAAGTCGAGCTCGGCGGTTCCGGCGAAGTCGCGGATCGGGAAGACCGAGCGGAGGGTCTTCTCCAGGCCGGAGACGTAGCCGTCCTGCGGCCGCGAGCGGAGGAAATGCTCGTAGCTCTCGCGCTGGACCTCGATGAGGTTCGGCATCTCGCTGACTTCGTGGATGTTGCCGAAGATCTTGCGGATTCGCTTGGAGGCCGTGGAGCGGGTGTCCGGAGCCTTGGGAGCGGTGGTCGCCATGAGTATCGTGTCGCCTCTGCCTGCGGGGCGCGGCCCCGGGAAATCGTCACCCCGCACTGAATACGGGGCTCAGGGGCTGCGCGCCTCGCCGTGAAAAGCGAGGGCGAAGCCCGATGCGAGTCGCTGCAAAGACGCAAAAAGCCGCGAGTCCCTAGGAGCGGAACCGCAGCTTCAGCGTCTTGAAAACCCCGCCCGATCAATGCGTTGACCACGCTGCGCGACGGCGTGGCCTGTTCCGATGCGAATGGGGTGTGGCGGCTAGATAGGGCGGAGGGCGGCGGGGGTCAAGGGGAGGGACCCGATAGACGCCTCCCCGCCGCGACGCACCTGCAAAGCCTCGGCGCAGGTTATGGCTTGAGCACCCGCTTGCCCTTCCTCCGGCTGGTCAGGTGGAAGGCTCGGCAGCGGTCGCAGAGATAGGGGAGGAGGGGTAGGCCCGAGCGCGTCGCGGCGGCTCGGGCGTCGGCTTCGGAGGCGAAGCGCGCCTTCTTTGCGCAGATGCTCTGGCGGGTCCGCATCGCGCTTTCTTCCCGCATCCGCCGGCCGATAGCCAGCCGGAGCGTGCCCTTTGCTCCGCCGTCGTGCGCGCGCTAGCACGGCGCCCATGCCCGATCCTTCGGCCCGTCCGCGTTCGCGCCCGCTTAAGATCTTCTTCGACGGCGGGTGCCGGCCAAACCCCGGTCCGATCGAGGTTGCGGTGGTGGTTCGTGGGGTCGTCCGGTTCTTCGACGATCTCGGCTCCGGCACGAGCGAGGATGCCGAGTGGCTCGCGCTTCGGACGGCGCTGCGGGTCGCGCAATCGCTGGGCGAGGGCGAGTTCGACCTGGTTGGCGACTGCGCGAACGTCATCGCCCAGGCGAGCGGCCTCGCCCGCTGCCGGAGCGAAGCAGCCGCCGGTCATGAAGCGCGGTTCCGGGAGAGCGCCGCCGCCGGTCCGCCGAGGCGGATCCGATGGATCGCGCGCACCCAGAACGTCGCGGGCATCGCCCTCGAGCGCCGGCGCTCCGGCGCCTTGCAGCGGTGACCGCTACGCAGCCGTCGCCCGGCTACGCCGGCTGCGGCTCCGGCCGTGGGGCGTGGGCCGGTTGCGCCTTCGGGTCCGGCTGCTTGACCAAGGTCGCCACCGAGACGTGCGGCCAGCGCTTGCCGGCGAATTCGAGGTAGACGAGCTGGCGGTACTGGAGCTGAAGGAAGTTCGGGGCGCCGTTTTCACCCTCGATCAGCTCGATCCAGAAGGTCGACTGGACCTCGGTCGCGTCGGCGTTGGGGCCGTCCTTGGCGCCGATCAGGAAGGCGGTGTTGGCGGTTCCGCCGCCGGCCGACAGCGGCGGCGGGGGAGTGGGCGCGGACGCGTTGTTGGTGAAGACCGCCAGGGTGACGTTGGCGAGCACCTTCTGCTGGCCGAGGAGATCGGTGAGGACCGACTCGGGATGGTCGATCATCGTCTGGGTGATTCCGGCGACCTGCTGGCCGGACGAGCGGTAGGGCGTCTCGAAGGCGAGGTTGGATTCGTTCTGCGGCACCGGTTGCCCGGTGGCGATGTCGATCGGCGCCGGATAGCCGGGCGACGAGACGGGGCCGATGTCGGGAGCATGATCGAGGAGCGTCACAATGCCCTGGGCGACGATCGCGGTCCCGTGCGGGATGGAGCCCATCCGCACCACCGTCGGCGGCTCGGCCGGGTCGGTGGTCGCCGGGACGGTGAGCCACACGCCGGGCTCGGCGTGGAGCCCGACCGGAGCCGAGGGGGTGCTTAGGTTATGATCGTTCACCTGCTGGAGGTAGGTGAGGCCGACCATCTCGATGTCCGCCTGGAGAAGGCCCCGGTTGGGGATCGTCCCGCCGATCGGCGCGAACTGGAAGGTCTCGTCGGTGAGGTTGAGCTCGAGGAAATGGTTCTGGGCTCCGGTCGGGTCGAAATAGGGGCGCCAGATCATGTTGAACCCGGTTCCCGACCAGAAACCGGGCAGATCGTTCAGAGGCCCGAGCGGATCGGACAGCGCCCGAAGCTTGGCTCCGCCCTCGATCGGCGGCACCGGCTCGAAATTGAAATCCTCGAGGTTCATCTTGCACCCTCCCTATTCCCCCGCGCGAGGCGGCCGCCCACCGGCCGCTCGATCGCGAAGGCGAGGGTGGCGGGGCGCGGTCGCGACGGTCAACCGCCGTCTGGTCCGAACTCCCACCAACTTGGCGCAACCGCGCCTAGCTCGCCGTCGAACGCGGAACGACAGCCACGGCGCTGCCAGGGGCTGCTTAGGCCGCGGGGGCGGGGCTCCGTCCGAAGTCGGGCCTCAGCCGCGCCGGGCCGGCTTCGCCTTGTACTTCGGCTTGGGTCCGGCGCGGCGATTGTCGCGCGCCATGTCCCTCGGCTTTCCCTCGACCGGCTCGATCCTGACCCCGCCTTCGCCGTCCTCGTCGGTCGCGGTGCGCTTGACCGCGGCCATGAAGCGGCCGGCGGCGGCTCTGGGCACCTCGAAGATCGTCTCGGCGCCGGTGATCCGGATGGCGCCGATTTCCGACTTGGTGATGTGGCCGCGGCGGCAGAGCAAAGGGAGGAGCCAGCGCGGATCGGCATTGTGGCGCCGGCCGATGTCCATGCGGAACCAGATCGTGTCCTCGAAGCCGGGCCGCGGCCCGTCGTGCCGCTGGGGGCCGTCCCGGCCGGCGGGGCCGGAATCGACCAGCTCCTCGGGCGCCGGCATGCGCGAGCGGTGCGCCCGGACCAAGGCTGCGGCGATCTCCTCAGGGCTCCTCTCCGCCAGCAGCCTGGCGGCAAGCTCGCGGTCCTCCTCCTCGATCTCGACCGGCTCGAGCAAGGCGGCAAGGAGCCGCTCGCGGTCGGCCGCGCGGATGTCGTCGGGAGTCGGCGGCTTGATCCACTCGGCCTCGATGCGGGCGCCGCGAAGCACCGACTCGACCCGCTTGCGGCGCGGATAGGGGACGACGAGCACGGCGATGCCCTTCTTTCCCGCCCGGCCGGTGCGGCCGGATCGGTGCTGAAGAGTCTCCGCGTCGCGCGGAAGCTCGACATGCACCACCAAAGTGAGGTTGGGGAGGTCGATCCCGCGCGCCGCGACGTCGGTCGCGACCAGGACCCGGGCCCGGCCGTCCCTTAGAGCCTGGAGCGCGTGGTTGCGCTCGCTCTGGCTGTGCTCGCCGGACAAGGCGACGACGCTGAAGCCGCGTTCGGTGAGCGAGCTGTGCAGCCGGCGGACGTTCTCGCGGGTGGCGCAGAAGAGCAGGGCGCTTTCCGCCTCGTGGAGGCGAAGCAGGTTGACGACCGAATGCTCGATGTCGGCAGGGGCCACCGTCATCGCCTGGTAGGCGATGTCGCCATGGCCGCGCTCCTCGCCGACGGTGGAGATCCGAAGCGCGTCCTTCTGGTAGCGCTTGGCCAGCGCGACGATGGGGCGCGGCATGGTCGCCGAGAAGAGCAAGGTGCGCCGCTCCGGCGGAGTCGCGTCGAGTATCTCCTCGAGATCCTCGCGAAAGCCCATGTCGAGCATCTCGTCCGCCTCGTCGAGCACCGCCACGCGAAGCTTGGAAAGGTCGAGCGCGCCGCGCTCCAGATGGTCGCGAAGGCGGCCGGGCGTTCCCACCACGATGTGCGCGCCCTGGGCCAGCGCGCGACGCTCCTTCGAGGCATCCATCCCGCCGACGCAGGTCGCGATCCGAGCCCCGGTCGGGGAATAGAGCCAGATCAGCTCGCGACTGACCTGGAGGGCGAGCTCGCGGGTCGGAGCGACGATCAGCGCCGCCGGCTCGCGCAGGTAGGCGGCCTCGCCCGACGGCTCGAGCAGCTGCGGCGCCATGGCGAGGCCGAAGGCGACGGTCTTTCCCGAGCCGGTCTGGGCCGAGACGACGAGGTCGCGCCCCTCCGCCTCCGGCTCGAGCACGGCGGCCTGGACGGGGGTGGGCTCGGCATAGCCGCGTGCGGACAGAGCGCCGGCGAGGCGCGACGGAAGGTTCTCGAAAGGCATGTCTTAGGAAATGGGGTGCCGGCGCCCAAGGGCAAGGTGCGCCGCTCGGCGCCGCTCGGCGTGCAGCCCCGATCGGGCTTGTGCGTCATGCCGGATCAGGTGCGGGAACACGCCGTTCCCGGCCTTCCCGCTCCCCCCCAACCGGCGATGCCGGCTTCGCCTGTACGGGTCCGTGCGGGCAATTGCGGAGGATGATGGAGAAAGACGCTCGCGGCGACGTTCTGCCGCCGATATCGAATTGGCATCCGGCGATCCTGGGCCGGCAGGGAGACGAACGATGACGTACCGCAAGATGGCGATCATGAGCCTCACCGCCGTCGTTGCCGTGCTTTCGATCGACCCGCGCCCCGCCAAGCCCGCCGCGCCGGCGCCCCAGCCCTCGGCGGCGCAGATCGAGGCGGCCGTCGCCTATGCCGAGCAGCAGTCGCAGCTGGTGAACGGGAAGCGTCGCTAATCCGGGCGCGCGGTCGGCGCTAAAGCACGTCGCCGAACATGAACCACAGCATCGCGAACCACAAAGCGAGCGCCGCCACGCCGATCAGAAGGGTGCGAAGCTTCGCGCGGCTTTCGAGATTCATCGCCTGCACGTCGTCCTGATGAAATCGAACCGAAACACACCGTCACACTGAACTTGTTTCGGGGCCCAGCTCTCCATGCGTCCCGCGGCTCGACGCTGGATGCTGAACCAAGTTCAGCATGACGGGGGGGAAAACAAGGGCTCCGGCTCCGAGGAGGCCCCTCGCCTCGGCTTAGCCGCTTCCTGGGCACGCGTCCTAAGCTTGCGTGAATAGTCTTCCGACCGTCCATGCGATGCTTGTTCCCGGTCTGCCGAGTTGCGACGGCGACAGGCCTACATCGCCTTACGGCCGTTTCGTGTACCGCTCGCCGCGGCCCCGTACGTTCAACCGGATCAATAACTTAGGATCGGTTGCGAAACATCGTTCGGAGCGTCGCTCCGTCGCGCCGGAGCACGGAACCTAACACAGGATAAAGCGCTCAATCGCGCATGCCGCGCTTCTTCCTTCACCTCACCGACGGTTATTCGGTCTGCGATGAGGACGGGATGTTGTTCGAGAATGCGGACGCGGCCCGGGAGGAGGCGATCCGCGCGGCCCGGGACATGATGGCCGACCAGGTCCGGCAGGGGCGGCTGTCGCTGCGCGACCGGATCGACATCGAGGACGAAGCGGGCAACCCGATCTTCAGCGTCCGCTTCCGCGAGGCGGTGGAGCTGGAGGAATAAGGGGAGGTGACGGCCGCCGCTCGTCGTGGGGGATAAACGACGACCGCCGCCGTCGCAGGTGGGGCGGGAGGGCCGCCGGGTCGATACGGTATGATTACGGTCCTCGCCGTGAATCGCGTGGCGGAAGCGGAAATTTCCTGTTATGGTCTATTATGCTCGACTCGCTTCGCCCCCGCCTCTCCCGCCGCCTCGGCCTTTCGCGCCCGGAAGCCCGTTTCCCACGCGTGAAGACCGTGAACTTCGTGAAGTTCACCGGCCTTTCCGGCCCCCGAACGGCGTTGGCGGCGGCTGCGCTCCTCCTCACCTCCGCCGTTCCGGCGCTCGCCCAGCCCGCCGACGAGGCGGCGTTCCGCGCCACCTACAAGGAGCTGGTCGAGACCAATACGACGCTTTCGGCGGGAAGCTGCACGCTCGCCGCGGAGCGTATGGCGGCGCGGCTCAAGGCGGCGGGCTTTGCCGACGGCGATCTCCATCTGATCGTCGAGCCGTCGCATCCCAAGGAAGGTAGCCTGGTCGCCGTCCTTCCGGGCACCGACCCTAAGGCGAAGGCGCTCCTGCTTCTCGCCCATATCGACGTCGTCGAGGCGAACCGGGCTGACTGGGAGCGCGATCCGTTCACCCTCGTCGAGGAGAACGGCTATTTCTACGCCCGCGGTTCGTCGGACGACAAGGCGCAGGCCGCAGTCTGGGTCGACACGCTGGTCCGCTTCAAGCGCGAGGGGTACAAGCCGAAGCGCACCGTCAAGATGGCGCTGACCTGCGGCGAAGAGACGGCGGGGGCGTTCAACGGCGCCGACTATCTCGCCAAACACGAGCGGGCATTGATCGATGCCGAATTCGGGCTCAACGAAGGGGCAGGGGGGCTTCTCGACGACGGCGGCAAGCCGCTCGTCCTCAACATCCAGGCGGGCGAGAAATTCCCTCAGAACTACCGGCTGGAAGTGACCAATCCGGGCGGCCACAGCTCGCGCCCGGTGAAGGAGAATGCGATCTACAGGCTTGCGGACGCGCTCGTTAAGCTTCGCGCCTACGATTTCCCGGTCCAGTCGAACGAGGCGACCCGCGGCTATTTCGGCGCGATGGCGAAGCTTCTCAAGGATCCCGCCGCGCCGGCCATGGCCGCCTTCGCCGCCAATCCCGCCGATCCGGCGGCCGCCGCGACGCTTGCCGCGGGCGATCCGGCCTGGAACGCGATCCTTCGCACCACCTGCGTCGCCACCATGCTGGACGGCGGCCACGCGACCAATGCGCTTCCGCAGCGGGCGCGGGCGAACGTCAACTGCCGCATCTTCCCCGGCACTTCGGTGGAGGAGGTCCGCCAGGCGCTCGATCGGGTGGTCGGCGATCCGCAGGTGAAGATCACGACGCTGGAGACGCGGAGCGAGATCGCGCCTCCGCCGCCGCTCACCGAGCGGGTGATGGGGCCGGCGCGAAAGGTCGCCGCCGAGGTGTTCCCGGGCGTTCCGTTCGTGCCCTTGATGGCCGCCGGCGGGACCGACGCGGCGTTCATGACTCCCGCCGGGATCCCGACCTACGGCCTGTCCGGCTTCTTCTCCGACCGCGAGGGAAGCCATGCCCACGGCCTCAACGAGCGGATGCGGGTCAAGTCGCTGATGGACGGCCGCAACTACCTCTACCGGCTGGTCAAGGCCTATACGGCGAAGTGAGCTTTCACCGTCATCCCGGCGAAGGCCGGGACCCGGGAACCCCGCGCTTTGAAATCACCCGCCGAAGCCGGCGTTCTGGGTCCCGGCTTCCGCCGGGATGACGGTGCTGGTCGTCCGGAACCGCAGGCGAGTCCAATTCATTCTCGCCCTGTCATGAAACAGGAAACCCGCTTTCTCCGCCGCGCCCCCTGGCTGCTTCTCGCCGCCGCCGCGCTTCCCTTGACCCCGGTCGCGGCGCAGGACGCGCAGCCGCCCGCCGACGCTTCGGCGGCGACAGCGCAGCCGCCCGAGGCCCAGGCGCCTCCCGCTCCCGAGGACAATTCTCCCGCCGCGGAAGCGACGGAAGCGCCGACGCGCGAAACCGGCCCCGCGCCGCGCCGGGTGCGGACCGCGCCTCGCGCCGTGCGGGTCGCTCCGCCCGCTCCGGTCTATGTCGATCCCGCCCCGGTCGTCACCACCGCCCCGCCCGCCACCGTGGTCACCACTCCGCCGGCGGCCGTGATCAGCACCACGACGACTCCGGCTCCGGTCGACCCGAATATGGTCGAGACCCTTCCCACCACCCCCTCGAACGGGGTCGACGTGGTTCCGGTGGAGACGGTTCAGGAGGACAACAGCAAGGCGATGTGGCCGTGGCTCCTGCTCCTCGGACTCGCCGCCGTCGCCGCCGTCCTGCTCGTCACCCGACGCCGTGGCGCGACTGTGATTGAGCGCGAGGCGGTGCGCGAGGAGCCGCTGGCGGCGCTGGAACCCGTCGCTCCGCTGGTGCCGCTCGCCCCGGTAACGCCCGCCGCCGTCGCTCGGCCCCGGCTCGTCCTGACGCTGGAGCCGCGCCGGGCCGGGGTCGCCGCCGACGGCGCCCGGGTGGAGTTCGAGCTGACCGTCGCCAATCGCGGCGATGCGGCCGCCGAGGACGTCCGGGTCGCGACGTGGATGCTCGCGGCCGGCGCGTCGGAGGCGGAACAGTCCCTGATCGAGCCGGCTGCCCGAGCCGACACCCCACCGGTGACGATCGAGGCCGGCCAGTCGCGGACCATGGAGGCCGCGGTCGCCCTGCCGACCTCCGAAGTGCGCGGCGGCTCGATCCTGCCGGTCGTCGTCGCCGACGCCCGCTACCGGCTTCCCGACGGAAGCGAGGGCCATACCCGCGCCTCCTACGCGGTCGGCGTTCCGGACGGCGAGGAGCTGATGCACTTCAACACCGAGCAGCCCTCGGGCCTCCACGACGGAGTCGTTGCCCACGTCCTCGGCGAGCCCGAACGCGTCTGAGCATTCCTAAGAAGAAGGGCGGCACCCTCGGGCGCCGCCCTTCTTCTTTCTACCACGCCGAACATTCAGGACGGCAGCGGAACCTTGAAAAGGCTAACGACCGGAGACGGTCCCTTGGAGATTCCGACCTCCGGAGAGGCTTTCCGGTCGCCGGCCCAATTTTTTCCGTTATAGACGTTCCACCACAGCCAGCCTTTGTTCCCGCCGCTCTGATGGAAGACGTATAGCCGATCCTCGAAGACGACCGCGCCGGGCCGACCGGAAATCTGGGTCCCTTCGAGTTTTCGATCCTTCGCCCAGCTTTGCCCGTCGAACACGCTGTACCAAAGCTCGCCGGAGTCGGAACGGCCCTGATGGAAAACGAATATCCTGTCCTGATAGACCACGGCGGAGGGCCCCGCCGACAGCCCCACTCCGGGATTGATCCCAATGTCGCCCGACCAGCGCGACCCGTCGAAGACGTTGTACCGCAGCCATCCGTTGCTCGCGCCGCAATGGAACACGTAGAGCTTTTCGCGGTACACGACGGCGCTTGGATCGCCGGTGATCCCGGTATCCGGCACTTGGCGGTCCGCCTCCCAGGTCTGGCCATCGAAAACCATGTACCAGAGCTTCCCGGATTTAACTCGCCCCTCACGAAAAACGTAAATCTTGTCCCGGAAGACCGTCGCTGACGGACCGAAGGATAGTCCGGCCTCGCTGGGCACCGGCCTGTCACCCGCCCAGTCGAATTTGGAGCTGACCCAATCGTACCAGAGGTCGCCGCTATTCTCCTGGCCACCATGAAATACGTATAGGCCGCCTTGGAATTCGACCGGGCCCGGACTGTGCGAAATGCCGGTTTTCGGCACTTCTACGTCTGCCAACCAGCGTTCGCCGTCGAAAACGGCAAGCCATAGGTCGCCTGAATTGGCCCGGCCTTCTCGGAATACTCCGATCGCCGGGATTGTCATATACTGCATCTCGAGGGCCCCCATCCTGTCGAGGCAAGCTAGGAGAGGCGTGGCCGGCTTCGCAAGCCCTCGGCGGCCTGAGATCCCAGAGCGATAGCCCCAAGAAAAAGGCGGCTCCAATCCGGAGCCGCCCCTTCTTCGTTCAACCCCGCCTGGACGGGGCGATCGGCGCCTTGCAGCGCGAAGCTTACTTGACCTCGACGGTCGCGCCGGCTTCCTCGAGACGCTTGCGGAGATCCTCCGCCTCGGCCTTCGAGATGCCTTCCTTGACGGCCTTGGGAGCACCCTCGACCAGCGCCTTGGCCTCGCCGAGGCCGAGCTGGGTGATCGCGCGCACTTCCTTGATCACGTTGATCTTCTTGCCGCCGTCGTTGACGAGGATGACGTCGAACTCGGTCTTCTCTTCCTCGGCGGGGGCAGCGGCGCCGCCGCCTCCGGCCGGAGCCGCCGCAACCGCCGCAGCGGCCGAGACGCCCCACTTCTCTTCGAGCGCCTTCGCGAGGTCGGCGGCTTCGAGAACGGTCAGCTCGGAAAGCTGATCGACGAGGGACTGGATGTCTGCCATTTCATATTCTCCGTTCGGTCGGCCCACGTGGGGGCCGGGTTCAATTCAAAAACAGTAGGTTACGCGTCTTCTTTGGCCGCATAGGCCCCGAAGACACGCGCCAGCATCGCACCCGGCTCGCTGACGGTCCGGGCGATCTTGGTCGCAGGCGCCTGAATGAGGCCCACGATCCGAGCGCGCAGCTCGTCAAGCGACGGAAGCTCGGCGAGCGCCCTCACCCCGGCGAGGTCGAGGACGGTTTCACCCATCGCTCCGCCGACGATCTCGAACTTGTCGGTCGTCTTGGCGAAATCGACGGCCACCTTCGCCGCGGCGACCGGATCGGCCGACGTTGCAAGGGCGACCGGGCCGGTCAGCAGGTCGCTGATCCCGGCATAGGGCGTATCCTCGAGCGCGATCAGGGTGAGCGTGTTCTTGGTCACCTTGTAGCTGGCACCCGCGTCGCGCATCCGGATCCGGAGGGCGGTGGACTGGGCCACCGTCATCCCGAGATTGCGGGTGACGACCACCGCGCTCGTCTCGTTGAACGTCTGCTTCAGCTGGGCGACCTGCTCGGACTTTTGAGCTCGATCCATGCTTACACTCCAATTTCCTCCGGCGGACAGCCCGCACGAAGGTACGAAACCGCCTGCGGCGAGACCGCGGGCGGGAAGTCCGAAGGGGAGTGGTTCAAGGCCCGAACGGATCGGGCAGTCCCGGGAAAGCGCAAGGCGCCCCGGCGAAAACTCTTCCCCGTCTAGGCTGGAGATTAAGGGGCGAGCCCCACCAGCTGTCTCGGACGGCTGCTCGAGCGGGGAGACCCCGAACGAGCGAAGCCGCGCCTATACAGTAGAGGCGGCTGGAATCAAACCCTTGTTCCGGCGGGCGCTTCGGGGGAGGAGAGGGCGTGGCAATTCCCGCTCCTGCGACGCGCGGCTACGCGATCTGCGCCGAGGCGCGGGCGGGCACCATCTACTTGTGCCGGCTGCTCGCGTCGACCGGGCGGCTCGGAAAGCCCGCCGAATATTTCCACAGCCCGGAGCGCGCGCTTGCGCTTGCGAGCGATCCTGACGGCGTGTTGGCCGACATTGTGGAGCAGGCGGCGACGCCCAACGGCGTGTACGGCCTCAAGCTGTTCAGCGCCCATTTCGACCTGGTGGCGAAGAGCCGCTGGGCGGAGCGGCTGCCGGGCCTCGCCTTCGTCCATGTCCGGCGGCGGGACCTGCTCGGCCAGGCGGTGTCGCTCGCCCGAGCCATTCAGACCCGCCAGTACAAGGCCGCCGACGTTCCGGCGGGCGAGCCGCGCTACGATCCCGCACTGATCGCCGACTGCCTCGCCCGCACCGCCTACGGCCAGGCGCGCTGGGAATGCTGGTTCGCCCGCAACGGCGTGGAGCCGCTGCGGCTCGACTACGAAGACGTCGTCGCGGCGCCCGACGCGGCAGTGGCGGCGGTCGCGCGGCTGCTCGGGCTCGACGAGGCGCCCGCCATCGACTGGACGCGCGTGGAGCTTCGGGTGCAGCGCGACGACCAAAGCGAAGACTGGCGCCGCCGCTTCGCCGCCGAGCGGGGAGACCGGTCTTATCTCGACGGCGGGCGGCTGTTCAGCCGCTTGCGGCGAGGCTCCGGCTTCGCGCGATTCTTCCTGGGCGGGCGATGACCTTGGAGCGGTGCAACAGCCTGTGGATCGGCTCCACGCTCGGGCTGGTCGAGCGGGCTTGCCTGCGCTCGATCGTGGCGCAGGGCCATCCGCTCACCTTGTGGTGCTACGAGGCGCCTGAAGGCGTTCCGGGTGGGGTCGAGCTGGCCGACGCCGCGCGGATCTTGCCCGAGTCCCAGATCGTTCGTCACCGCGGCGGAAGCCCGGCGCTGTTCGCCAACCGCTTCCGCTACGAGCTTCAGCGCCGGGCGCTGGGCTTCTGGGTCGATTGCGACATCTATCTGGTTCGGCCGCTCGACGGGATGGACGGCCACGTCTTCGGCTGGGCCGCCCCCGGCCATATCAACACGGCGGTGCTGCGCATCCCGGCGGATTCCCCGCTCATCCCGCCGCTGCTGCGGGTGTTCGAGGAAAAGGAGGTGCCGCCCTGGCTGGCATCGAGGGCGAAGCTGGCGGCTTGGTATCGACTGCGGCGGACCGGCAGGACCGGACTGTCGCTGATGCCGTGGGGCTCGGCCGGCCCGCTGGCGCTAAGCTGGCTGGCCGAGCGCGAAGGGCTGGACCGTTTCGCCTTGCCGGCCGAAATCTTCTATCCCCGCCACTGGGACGAGTCGCGATGGATCCTCGATCCCGCCATCGGCCTCGACGCCGTCGCGGGTGCCGAAACGCGGGCGGTGCATTTGTGGAACGAACTCATCAAGGGCTTCAAGGACGCGCCGGCACCGCCGGGGAGCTTCCTTGCCCGGCTTCACGCCGAGGGCGCCCGCGATTGAGCCGCCAAGCGGCGTAGGCGGCCTCCCAGCTCGGCGAGGAGAGCTGGCCGTCGAGAGGCCGGCCGAGCTCGCGCTTGAAATGTCCGCACCAGCCGCACAGCCGCTTCATCTGGTCCCGCATCTCGTCGTCGCCGCTCGGGAGCGACGGCCGTCCGACGCCCAGCCCCAAGACCCGGTCGATGCCGGCGGCGACGGCACATTGGTAATAGCCGCCCGGCGCAAGCCCGATCCCGCAATCGTGGAGGATCCGGCAGCCGTTCGAGTAATCGGCCTGCGCGTAGGCGGGGAGATCGCGCGGCGCGACGTTGAAGCTGTCGAACACCTCCCGGTCGGGGCCGCTCGCTTCCTTGGCGGAATTGTTCACCGAGATGTCGGAGGGCAGGGACTTCAAAATCGCCGCGACCCTGGGACCGAAGCCATTGGTGGTGACCTCGATCCGCGAATCCGGCGAGCAGCGGTCGCGCCAGCCCCTTAGAAGCTCCAGCATAGGCAGGAATTCGGGATGAAGGGTCGGCTCTCCGCCGAGCAGCCGAACCCGCTCCCACTGCGTCCCCTCGCGCTCCCACTCCGCGATCCGGGCCGCGAGATCGGCCGCCCCGATCGATGTGGACGAGGGCGCCTGCGGGACCGAGCGGTTGCAATTGTCGCACGCCAGATTGCAGGCGTAGGTGATATCGATCTCGATCAGCCGCCGGGAGCGGCGATATTGGGGGCCGAGCAGCCGCGTCACCCACGTCCGGGTGCGAAGCTCGGGGAAGGGCCCGTGCAGGCGAAGGCGCCAGAGCCGGCGGCCGATCGCGCTGCGCGGGGTAAGTCGCCGGCCCACCCACGCGCGAAGGCGGCGAAGCGCAGAGGCGCGCGGGCGGGGGCGATCGGCCATCGCCCTCCTCTACGCCGATGGCGGAGGAGGGCAAAGGCCTGAACGGCGGCGCTTCAGACCGCGCCGCGACCCCCCCGCACGAAATGCAGGATGACGGCAATCACCGCGAGGACCAGCAGGATATGGATCAGGGCGCCGGCGGCGTGGAAGGCGAAGAAGCCGAGCAGCCACAGAACCAGCAGGATGACCGCGATGGTAACGAACATTTGACGCACTCCTCGAAAGGCAGGGGGAAGGCCGTGCCGCCAACGTAACGGCTTCAGCCTTCCCCCGGTTCCCGTGCCGGCCCGCCGGCCGGCGACGAAGCGCGCTTAGAACTTCGTCTCCACCGAAACCTGGAACGAACGGCCGCGCGGGTCCGCGACGCGCGGCTCCCACGAGCTGCCGGCCCCGGTATTGCCGTCGTAGGTGATGGCGAACGGAGGATCGCGATCGAGCAGGTTCTTGACTCCGCCGGTTATGCGGAAGTTGGGAGCAAGGCCGGTGTAGGTCAGGGATAGATTGTAGACGATGTACGAGCTCACCCGCGGATTGTAATCCGGACGCGTGATCGCACCCGAGGCGATGCCGGGCAGCGCGAAGTTCTTGTAGCCGTCGCGGAAGATCTGCGTCAGCGTCACCGCCCAGTCGGAATTGGTGTAGGTGATGAAGGCGTTGTGCTTCCACTTGAGGCCAAGGTCGCCGGTGAAGGTGAAGACGCCGACCTGGCTGGCCGTGAACGGCGAGCTTTGGGTGAGCTTCTCCTTCTTCTTGAGAAGATAGGTGCCGTCGAGGCCTGCCAGGATCTGGCCGCCGATCGCGTTGATCCCGCCCCGGACGGAAATTTCGAGGCCCTGGGTCCGTCGGGCTCCCGCATTGATGTACCTCTGGTCGAGGCCGGTGATGATCCCGGCCGAATCGCGGATGAACCGGTCCGGGAACAGCGAGGCGTTCTGGACCAGCTGGCGCGTGGTCAGCTCCGCGATCGTGTTGTCGACGGCGATCGACCACCAGTCGACCGAGGCGCTGAAGAGGGGCGCCGGGGTGACCACCACGCCGACGTTGAACTGCTTGGCCGTTTCCGGGCCGAGTTGGTTGTTGCCTCCGGTGAGGATGTCCGGCCGGATCTGGGCGCAGGGCTGGCCGCTTCCGAACGCGCTGGTCGGAACGCCGCCGGGGCAGTTCACCGGATCGGCGATGTCGCTTCCGGCGTAGGGGGATTCGGTGGTGCCGTTGAATATCTGGTTGAAGGTCGGAACCCGGAAGCTGGTATTGTAAGAGGCGCGGAACAGCAATTGCCGGAACGGCTTGTACTTGATCGAGACCTTCGGGTTCGTGGTCGAGCCGAAGCCGGTATAATCGTCGATCCGGACGGCCCCGGTGATGTCGAGATTGTCGAGGATCGGCACCAGCATCTCGGCATAGGCGGCCTTGACGTCGCGATGCTTGGCGGTGAGCGCGTTGACGTTGTCGAACGCGGCCAGGAAGATCACCGGCTGGTTGGCGGCCGCCGCCGGCGAGCCGTTGAACGAGTAGGTCTCGCGCCGATAGTCGACTCCGACGGCGAGCTGGATGTCGCGGCCGAAGATCGGGAAAAGCGGCCCCGACGCGGAGCCGTCGAACTGCTTCACCTCATAGCGTCCGCCGTAGAGGACGGTTCCCTCCGCCGAGACGGCGGCGAGCGCCGCAAGCCCGGCGTCGGTCTGGCCGATGGCGAAGGGGTTGATGAGGCCGCTGTTGAGCACGCCGACCAGGCCGCGCTGCCCGTTGAGGCTGCCCGGGGCCTGCGGCGCGAGCGGATCGGGCAAGCCGTTTTCGTTGATCGCGGTCGCCGGATTGTCGGACAGCGTGCCGCGATAATAATAGCCGGAGCCGAGCACCGACGAGGCCTCGCTCCGCGCGTAGGACGCGCCGGTGCGATAGTCCCACCCGGTCCACAGCGGGCCTTCGAGACCGAGGGCGACCCGGAAGGTCTTGGTCGTCGTCTCATACTCGCGCGGGCCGCAGGGAATGCAGCGGTAGCGGTAGGCGATCGGCTTGCCGTAATTGGTGCGTAGGCCCGCCTGCTGTGTAGGGAAGGCGTTCAACAACGCATTGTAGATGCCGTTGTACGTCGTCGCCGTCGAAGCGTTGAGCGGATAGGCGATCGGCAGGTTGGTGGCGTTGGCCGAGAGCTGGGCGTTGGAGAAGCTCTTGGCCGAATCCGCCTTCGATCCGGTGACCTCGAGCGAGATCTGGTGCGATCCGGCGAAGTTCAGGACTCCGCGGCCGTAATAGGTCAGAGTCTTGATCGGCTGCTGGATGACGGCGGCGCGGCCCGTGTCCCACGAGCAGGCGTAATAGGCCGCGGGAGTCTGCCAGAGCTCGTAATCGTAATCCATTCCGCCGTCGACCGAGGAGCAGCCGGCGCCGCCGGGAAGGTCGAGGATATTGATTCCACCGCCCGCGGCGTTGGCGCCGTTGGGGGCCGTGAGTGTCAGGCCGCCGGTCAGAGTGCCGGAGCCGGGCACGCCCGTCACCCCGTTGGGCGGTTGGTTCGCGCTGGCGCCGATGTTGAAGATCGTCGCGATCGGCGTTCCGCGAGTGTCGATCGAGAGGCCGCGATTCGGCTGGTTGCCGTTGACGAAGCCGCGCTGGTTGCCGCGCAGCAGCTGGTTCCAGCTGTACGAGACGGCGCCCATGACATTGAAGCCCTGGGTTTTCAGGTCGCCGAAGCCCGCCGTGGCCGAAACCCGGTAGATATTGCCGCCGCCATGTTCGGTGGTGTCGGTGAAGCCTTGGAGGCCGATGCCCTGATAGTCCTTGCGGGTGATGAAGTTGATCACGCCGCCGACCGCGTCGGTGCCGTAAATGGCCGAAGCGCCGTCCTTCAGGATCTCGATCCGGTCGATGACCGAAAAGGGGATCTGGTTGACGTCGACGGCCGAGCCGGAGAGGCCGTGCGCGGCGATCCGGCGGCCGTTGAGGAGGACGAGGGTGGCGGCGCTGCCCTGGCCGCGCAGGTTGGCTCCGGAAAGGCCGTTGGTGCCGCGCTGGGCGCCGGTGACGACGTCGGCGTTGGAGGCGAGGTTGTCGGGCCCGGTGCCGTTGGTGGTGAGGTGCATGAGCAGCTGCTCGGGGCTGCTGATCCCGTTGCGCTGCACTTCCTCGTTGGTGATGATCTGCAGCGGAAGGGCGCTGTTGTTGGGGTTCTGGCGGATGCGCGATCCGGTGACCAGGATATCGCCGACCTGCGCGTCGGGCGGCGTATTCGTCAGGGTCGCGTCCGACTTTGGAGTCTCCGCGCCGGTCGGGGTCGCCGCCGGCTGGGTGGTGTCCGGATCGGGTGGAGTGCCCTGGGCGAAGGCGGGGCCCGCCAGGACGGTCAGGCTGGCCAGTGCGGTTCCCGAAGCGAGAAGCCGCCGAATCGCGGTCGAAGCGCGCATAGATATCCCCCCAAATTCAAACCTGTGTCGCCGCCCCCGGGCGCCGAGCGCACTTAGCAATCAAAACGGTTTGAAATGCCAGTGGCAAAAAGCGGGTTTTTGACAGATTTTTTTCAGTTCTCGGCGGCGATCAGCTCGAGCGCCGAGTCGACCGCCTTCGAGGCCGCCACGCCTTCCGGCATGTCGTTGGCGTAGGCCGCGAAAATCAGCGTCCGTCCGCTTCTCGCCACCAGGTATCCGGCGAGGCCGGAGGCGGCATTGAGCGACCCCGTTTTGGCGAAGAGCCGGCGCTCGAGCGGACCGCCCTTGAAGCGATTGGCGAGGGTGCCGTCGAAGCCGGCGACCGGAAGGGTCGCGCGCCACGCCGGGCCCCACGGCTGCTGGGCAATCCAGCGCAGGAGAGTCACCGCGGCGCGGGGCGAGACCCGATTGTAGGTCGACATTCCTGAGCCGTCGGAAAAGTCGAACCCGCTCCTCGGCACGGAAGCGGCTGCGAGCATTGCGCGAACCGCCGCCAGACCGTCGGCGATCGAGCCGGAGCCGTCCAGCCGGCCGAGGCGGCGAAGAAGCAGTTCGGCGTGGAGATTCTGGCTGACCTTGCTGGTGAAGGCGAGATCCTCGCCGAGCGGACGCGGCACCGCTCTCGCAAGCGCGGCGGCCTCGGCGAGGCGGAGGGGCGGCGCAGTGCCGCGCACGGCGGGATCGTCCTCGGGCGCGAGGGGGCGATGGCGGGCGGAGACGGCTCCGGCGACCTCGACTCCGCGGGCCTCGAGCAGGACCCGAAGCCGCCAGGCGGCATAATGAGCGGGATCGTCGATCCCGAGGCGGAGCGTCTCGGGCTTCGCTCCGGCCGGGATCGTCCCGGTGAGCCGAAGGACGGTCGATCCCGGCATCCGGTCGGCGGCGAGCCGGCTTTCGCCGCCGGGCGCCGCGGTAAGGGCGCGATTGTCGATCGCGTAATAGCCCGCACCCAGGCCCGAAACGGCCGGCGGAGCGCCGTTCGCGGCCGGCGCGACGACGATCCTAAGCTCGTTATCGTCCAGGGTGAGCGCCGAAACGCCCGTCCCGGAGCGGGTGGGGATGTTGTTCCAGCTCATCCCCGGGCTCCACCGCTCGTCGGGGAACCAGCGGTCGTCGCCGACGACGTTGCGAACCTTGCGGGTCTTCGCCGCCACCGCGTCGGCGAGGGCGGCGAGGCAATCCTGGGCGCAGGCGGGGTCGCTCGAGAGGCGGGCATCGCCATGGCCCTCCAGAACGACGTCGGGTCCGAGCGGACTTTGCCCGTCGAGCCGAACCGAGGCGCCGGCGGCGGAGTCCGGCACATCGAGCGGACCGAGCCTCCAGAAGGCGGCGGACGTGGTGAACATCTTGGTGGTGGAGGCAGGGACGAACCGGCCGTTTGGGGCGACGGCGACGATGTCGCGCCCGTTCTCGTCCATGACGAGCAGGCCGAAACGCGTTCCCGCTCCGGCCTCGGAGAGCTTCGCCTCCACTCTCTGCTGAAGAGGCGCTGGGGTGGGCGCCGGTGCCGATGCCGGCGGCGGCGCGGCCGCGGCCAGCGCACCCGCGATCAGCAACAGGGCGCCGGTCTTACCTCTCATCGGGCAAGCCTAGCCGCGCGAACGCGCCGCCGCCAGGGCCGCTGCGGCGGCGACGGCGATCAGGGGCACCGCACGACGGCGCGGCGCCGGCGGCTGGGGTCAGCCCCGCAGCCGCTTCCAGTGCCGCTTCACCGCTTTCGAGAAAGCGGCCATGTCGAAATTCTGCGGATCGTCGTGCCCCTCCGCGAACAGGCTGTCGAGGACGGCGTGGAAGGCGGGGACCAGCCAGCGGCCGCGGCGGATGCCGGCGGCGACGTAGAGGAGCGCAAGGCGGTCATACTGGGCGGCGGCGAAGCCGGGGCGAGGCGCGACGAGATCGTTCGGGCGCTTCGCCCTCGGATCCTCCGCCCTCGGCTGGGTATTCTCGACGGCGAGGAACAGGCCGGCCTTGGCGGGCGTGTCGAGGCAGCTTTCGAACTTGGTGGAGCGCAGCGGAAGGTCGAACGTCACCTCCGTGATCGAGCCGCCCACCCGGTTCGTCCAGGCGTGGGCGAGCCGGTCGGGTGCGGGCTTGGGATGGCCGAGATAGCCGAGCTCCGCGGCCCATTCCGCCGTGTCGCGGCCAAGCGGCAGCTTCCCGGGCTCCGGGCACAAAGTCGCGCTCCAGCCGGGCTCCGAACAATTGGGCGTGCTGGTGTCGTGGATGATGAAATAGTCGGCCGTGACGGGAAGGAGGGGATCGCCGCCGAGCGCGCGCGCCGGATCCACGCCCAGTTCGGCAAGATAGGCGGCGAGTTGCCGCGGAGTCGCCTCCGGGGGGCGCCCCACGCGGTCGCGAAGGAAGCGTGGGAGCGTCGGGCGGCCGACCTTGCCTCCCTTGCCGACCTTACGCGTGAGGCAGGCGGCCTGGTCGGCCGGGGCGCCGGCAAAGCGCCGTCCGGCGACGTCGTATCCGCATAGTCCTGCCGCCGCCTGCTCGGCCGTCACTCCCGCATCGAGCGCGCAGTTGACCGCCTGGGCCGGCTGAGCCGCGACGGCGGCGGAGAGCAGCGCGACAAGGAGGTGAGGGCGGGCCATCGCCCTATCCTTAGCCGCAAAGCAAAGGGACCGGAAGCTTGCGCTCCCGGCCCCCCGCTTCACGTGTCGGTCGAACGCCTAGGCGCCGGCGACTTCGGCCGAGTCGACCTTGAGGCCGGGTCCCATCGACGAGGAAAGCGAGACCTTCTTGACGTACTTGCCCTTGGCGCCGGTAGGCTTGGCGCGCACGATGGCGTCGACGAAGGCGTCGAAGTTGCGGCGCAGGTCGGCGGTGGCGAAGCTCGCCTTGCCGATCCCGCTATGAATGATCCCGGCCTTCTCGACGCGGAACTCGACCTGGCCGCCCTTGGCCGCCTTGACGGCTTCGGTGACGTTGGGCGTGACGGTGCCGAGCTTCGGGTTGGGCATCAGGCCCTTGGGGCCCAGAACCTTGCCCAGGCGGCCGACGATGCCCATCATGTCCGGAGTCGCGATGACGCGGTCGAAGTCAATATTGCCGGCCTGGATGGTTTCCATCAGGTCCTCGGCCCCGACCACGTCGGCGCCCGCCGCGGTCGCTTCCTCGGCCTTCCCACCCCGCGCGAACACCGCGACCCGGACGTCCTTGCCGGTTCCGGCGGGCAACGTCACGACGCCCCTGACCATCTGGTCGGCGTGGCGGGGGTCGACTCCCAGGTTGAGGGCGACTTCGATCGTCTCGTCGAACTTGGCGGTGGCGTTGGCCTTCAGCGCCTCGATCGCCTCGTCGACCGGATAGAGCCGCTCGCGGTCGATCGCGCCAGCCAGCGCCTTCTGCTTCTTGGTCTCTTTCGCCATGTCCTTAACCCTCCACCACGGTAAGGCCCATCGCTCGGGCGGAGCCTTCGATGATCTTCGTCGCCGCATCGATGTCGTGGGCGTTCAGATCCTTCATCTTCGTCTCGGCGATGTCGCGCAGCTGCGAGCGCTTGATCCGCCCGGCCGAGGCCTTGCCCGGCTCCTTCGAGCCCGACTTGATGCCCGCCGCCTTCTTGATCAGGAACGAGGCCGGCGGGGTCTTGGTCTCGAACGAGAAGGACCGGTCGGCATAGACGGTGATGACGGTGGGGATGGGCATGCCCTTCTCCAGCTCCGTCGTCGAGGCGTTGAACGCCTTGCAGAATTCCATGATGTTGACGCCGCGCTGGCCCAGAGCCGGGCCGATCGGCGGCGACGGATTGGCGGCGCCCGCGGGCACCTGGAGCTTGATATAGCCCGTAATCTTCTTCGCCATGAGTCTTCGTCTCTCACTCTGTAGATCGGGGCAAAGTGGTACTTTGCCCCGGGTTCAAGTTTAGCGGTCCAGACGGCGGAGCCGAGCCCTGCCTCCCGCAAATCCACTGCTGATGCCTTGGAAGGGCGCGCCCTTAGCGCAAACCGGCCGGCGGGGCAAATGCTTAGGCTTGGTTCTTGGTTGCGGAAAGAAAGAAATGGGTTCGCGCGGAGGCGCGGAGGAGGTAAATGTCACGTGACGGTTACGTAGCTGTCACCGGGGTTTTCCTGGCACCGTCACTCCCGGCACCGTCACTCCCGCCGCTTGGCATTGGGTTCACGCAGAGCCCGCCGAGCCCGCGGAGCGTGGAGAGGGCGCCGGGGCCAGGGCTCGAAGGCGAACGAGCCGGGCGTCAGCACGGCGCCTTCGCCGCCCGTTCCACCGCCTTCATCGTCGCCTCGTCCATCCCCGTCACGGCGAGGGTGCCGCCGGAGATCGTCTCGTTCACGTTCGGCGCGGAGATTGTCTCGCCGTCGACCCGGATCGTCATCTGCCGCCCCAGCAGCCGCTCCGTCTCCGCCTTCAGCAAAGGCTTGAGCGCGGGAGGGAGCGCGATGGTCAGAGCGGGATAGCCCAAAAGGTCGGTCGTTCGAGTCACCGTGACGGCCCCTCCGCCGCACAGGCGCATCCTCCCGATCCAAAACCCTTTCTCCCCCTTCACCCGAGGGAACGGGTTCGGAATGTCGTGGGGCGAGAGCAGCGGCCCGGGCGGCGCGGACGGCGTGGGTGGTGCGACTTGGGCGAGCGCCAGAGCGGCGAACAGGAAGAAGGGCAGGGACGCCATCGCCGTCACCTTATCGCAAACGGTGGCGGCGGTCGATTCGGTGGGCAAGAGGCAAGGGCTGGGTTCGCGCGGAGGCACGGAGGCGCGGAGGCACGGAGGCGCGGAGACGCGGAGGACGCGGAGGACGCGGAGGGATCTTCCTAAGGTGCCTGGCGCGTGCCTGACACCGCCCCCCCCAGCGCCGATCGGCGAAGGCGGGTATCTCCTAGGTGCCAGGCACTGAGGGTGTTTCCTAAGAGGGTTCGAACCTCTAAGAGGTGAGATGTACGCTGTGACCGACACGCAGATGCACGACGCTTGGCAGGAATCCTTGCGCACCGCGCAGCGACCCCTCTCGCCGGTGACCATTCCACTCCCGTCTGAGTGGGAGCTGACATGATCCAACGCCCGCCGCTGAAGTGAGCACGCGGGAGGGGCGGGCGGTCAGTCGGCCTCCTCGGCGGAACGCCGCCGGCGCGCCAGGACTTCGCCCAGCGGCCGGTCCGGCGACTTGCGCCATCCGCCGATCCGGTGGGTGTCCTAGCGGGCGGAGCCTTCGACGAGGTTGGCGGCGGCTTCCTCGAGGCGGGGGAGGGCGGGATTTTCCTAAGGTGCCAGGCACGTGCCCGGCACCGGATCTTCCTGTACACCTGCTTAGTCGTGAAGGTCGGTTCCCGCCGCCTGCAGCCACATGGAGCGAGGGATCGGGTACTGTTCCACGGTTCGAGGGACCAATGGCAACCGGGCGGGGTCCGTTACCCACAGAATTGAGGCATCTGCGGTCGGTTTATAATTCTCGACGATTGCGAGCACGTAGCGGCGCCCATGTCGCTGCGCCGATTGGAATTCAGTACGCGTGAGAACAGGACTGCACGGACCCACACTGCTCTTTACCTCAACAAAATACCGCGTACCCGAGCCAGGCCGCATGATCTCAAGATCGAACCCAACGAGCTGACTTGTCCGATTGATTACGCGCCATCCGTTGTCGCGAAGATAGGTTTCCACTGCCTGCTCCGCGGACCACCAGTGGTTCCCTGCGGGCGGCGTCGTACGGGTAGCAAGTTCGGGAAGCTGATCCGGATCAAGCAGGGTGCGTTGCCCCCGGCTAACGCGCCCCCGCCCACTTGACGGCCCTGCCGCCCTTGACGGCCCTGCCGCCCTTGGCGGCGATGGTGCCGGATTAGGCGTGACGGCCCACGAAAGCCGTAGTTGCGGGAAGCGCGCAATCAGCTGATGGTTCACAGGGTTACTAGGATCCCCATCGAAATAAGCTTCATACTCGCCTTGAGAGAAAGAGAAGTCACGTCGGAAGTCTGACGAGTCTATTTGGTCCCTCCCGGCGGTAATATCTGAATCATGGTACAACGCTACAATAAGAGGTAAAATGGGAAGTCGCCTGCCTGCCGGTGCCACGATGGCGGACCAGAAGTGTATCGACTCGGGGTCAACGACAGCCATACCCCCATCCAAAGCATCTCGACGAAGTGCCTTAGGTCCGTCTTCGTTTCGGTAAGACGCGGCCATCTGAAGGCCGCAGCGCGCGCCGCGCAACGAACCCGCCGTCTGCGGCCGCAGATGCGGGCACTCCACTCGCGGCAACTCGAGGAACGCAGGGTCGCTGAGTTCAACGTCGGTGCCGAAGCAGACCGTCGCCTTTTGTAGGCCGAAGTTGTTCCTCCAAATATTTGATGGTGTATCGAGATCGCGCCCTAGTTGGCCGGTCGGAACGAGATGATTGTCTTGGAAGATCATGGCAATCGATCCTTCAGGATCCGATCGCGAGCTTTTTCTATAAAATCTGTCTAGCAGATGTTGAAATTCACCAACTTCTATGCCCTCGCCGCTTCCGACCCGAGGGATAGCGCGTCCGTGATATTTTGCAGCGAAGAAAATCTGGACGAGCCGACCGCGATACCCTCGTCCTACGAATGCGCTAAGCGACCCGAGCGAGGCTTGATAAAGCTGCCTGTGGTTGACTGTGATCATTCGTATCCAAGCCCTGAAGGTACATGTCAGGCGTTATTTCACCCCTCATAAGGCTTTGATAATGGGTTTCACAACGGCGGCGATAATGGAGCGCAGTTCCATCCATCCCGGAGCACAACCCGGGAAGATCATCTAGCGCCTGACGGACGTTTGGCGTTGCCGGCTGATCGAGCGTTCCTGATTGCAATGGCCCCGTTATAGCCGTGGGTTCAGCGGGCAGCTGACTGCCGCGCGGAAGCCCAATGATAACTACACGCTCACGCCGCTGGGGTACGCCGAAATGAGCGGCGTTCAGTCTCCATAGGACCGTGTCGTAACCAGCCGCCTCGAAGCCAACCCTCACCTTTCGGACAAAATTACCGCCGTCGATGCTCAGTAAACCGGTAACATTTTCAAACACGAATACATCAGGACGTAAAATTCGCAACGTCTGGGCGTAGTTCTCATGCAGCCGATTTCGGAGGTCCTCTGCCGAACGTTTCTTTCCACCAGTCGAAAATCCTTGGCAGGGAGGGCCTCCAATAAGAGCTAACCTCCCCGTTCTATTGGCACTCGCAGCGCGAAGACGCGTATGGACGAGGGGATCAGTGAGGTCTCCCGCGAAAGCTACATCGCTAACGTTTTCATTGAACGTCTCGACGGCCGAGCGATCACTATCCACGGCGGCGATTGACTCCCATCCTGCCCATTCGAAGCCAAGAGCCAGCCCTCCAGCGCCACAAAAAAGATCGATAGCAAACCCCGGCTCCCCGAGCGTCTTGGCGATTTGAAACGCGAGAAGAGGAGGCACGGCGTTGCCAATCTGCTGGCAGATTGCACGTTGCGATCCACCAAACTCGAAGTTATCGGGAAAACTTTGAAGTCGGGCGGCCTCCCGGTGAGACAGGGTACGATGTTGGCCACCGGCATAGTCATGGTGCAGAAAGCAACCATTACCAGGCCGATTGTAGTAGGTGCCAATAGTATAGGCCGGGCGATCTGGAGAGAGTCTGCCATAGTACGTCGATCTGGATCCCTTACCCGCAGCGAAGCTCTCTCGAATTTGGTCGAGCCGTGCGGAGGGGATTGAAGGAGGAATATCTTTCCAATTACCACCGGGCGGCACTGCTTGTGCCATCCGTAGGTCCAGATCACTGAGCCGAGCGCAGACGTGATTGTAAATCATTTCACGAGCGCCAAGCTGGGTGATTGAGCAATGCATCGCGGCGCGCTACGTCAAGTTTTGAGAAAGCCCCGAGAAGCTCAGCGAAATCGTCCCGTTGCAGACGATAGGCCTTTGCGACTTCCACCTCCAACGTGACCTCCTCTTTCAGATCGATTGAAACGATTCGACTTATTGAGGCCAGTTTCCGCATACAACTTTCTGACCAGTCCGGCACATGCGCTTTTCTGACTGTTCCAAGCGACATGTGACCTGTGGTGGCTCGTGAACGTACCTGAAACTCGAAGGAAAGCGACGAGAGTACTGCATACAAGGCGTGAAGCCGGTCTAGATCACCGTCTTTGAAATATGCGACATGTAGTGAGTTTCCCGCGATCCACCCCGGTGGAATCACGGCAGTTATCATCCGTCGCGCCTGCGAGGCGCGGGCCACGTCACGCCACACGATTCGGTGATGTAACGGCGACTGCCTCAAGGGAACATACTGGCTCTTTACTGATAGACTTGGCTTTTCAACGATCCGGTGGCGTTGGATCATCCGCCCCTTTAGGAAAGGCCGTGCTGTTGACCTTTCCAGCTTGTCCGCGACCCGCGTCTCATCGAGTTCTCTGCCCGCCCAAAGGTGCCGAGTCTCTGGACCTTCCAAAGACAAAAATTGGGGATGAGCATCGAAGAGGTCGAGCAGGGCACTACGATCGCTGCCGAAGGCGAGTGGGAGGTCGAAATTACCGTTCGCGCTCGGAAGGGCCTCACTCGGGAGACAATGCTGGCCTCGTTGTAGGCGATCTGATCCGAATAAGCGGACGGTTCCCTCGTGACTAGCCTCAGTGCCCCCCGCGAACGTCGCTGATACAACCGGCTGGTCTACACCCTTGAATAAGCGTGCTTCTGCAGGGAACACCGCAATATCTCTTAGGCGCATATGGCGGAACACATGGGATCTCAAGGGTGCCGAGGCCTCATCTCCCATTAGGCTGCCAGGAAGTACGATGCCAAGCACCCCCGCCTCCGCGCAACTGCGCATTGCCAGAGCCCAACCGCAGCGTGCGAGATTGATGTCCCAGCCTCCCCATTGGCGACCCGCCGGACGCGCTTCAGGAAAGCGGGATATGAGATCGCTTCCACGTCGCCGCAGCCAGTGGCGATAACGTGCCGCTTCATCCGCCGACATGAATTTGATTTCCCTGCTGTCGGGCTTTAAGTGTTCCCACGGCGGGTTGGTGATGACGGCAGAGAAACGTTCTTTTTCGGCCATGGCAAAACTATCTTCGACGCGAGCAGACACCGTGCCGTACACGTCTAGATCTTTGAAGGTTTGTTGCACGTTGTCGAGAGCTGCACTAACTGCCTTGGCATCCAAATCGAGCATTCGCACCTCGAACATAGGGTGCGTGCCATAGCGCGCGACAAGCGCGCGAAGCAGTGCAACGGCTAAGCGGCCGTCACCACAAAACGGGTCGCATAAAGAATAAGAGGCTCTCGGGCCTGCGGCCTCTGCCACGCGCGCTGCGAGGTCATCCGCCAATGACATAGGTGTATAGAAGCGGCCGGTGACCCGTTGCGAGAAGGCTTTGCCCGCGTACACCGCTTCACACTTGATGTTGGGAACGGCCGAGACTGGAGGTTCCCTCCCCGTGACGGATGCCGCGAAGCTTCTGTCCACTTTAATCTCCCTCCGGCCGGAACAAGGCGCGTACACCGTCGGATCGCGAGAGATCAAGCGCTTTTCGATGCAAAGTTTCGAAATATCATCGGAATTCGAAGGGCGCGAATTCGTATAGGAATATCTGCAAACCGGATCATGTGCACCAACGACGGAGTCGAATAGTTTAGGTTATCCACAGCTTTCTATTGCTCAATCCTCCCGCAAAAACTCCATCGCCTTCACACCGAACGCCGTCGCAAGTTCGTTGAGAGTCACCACCGTCGGGTTCAGTTTTCCGCATTCGAGGTCGCTGATATATTGCTGGTTCGTGCCGGCGCGCTCGGCGATCGCCTCCTGCGTCAAGCCCGCGGCGCGGCGCAGTCGCGCGGCGTTTTTTCCGACGAGCTTGCGCATGTCCATGCGCCGGACATTGCCGCTCTTGGCACGGCAAGTTTATCAGCTATAAACTGTAATCGAGGGGACCGATTCTCGGCTTTGCGAGGAGAAGGCCCTTGTCCGTGTTCAATGATCCGCCGCTTCCCGTTCCGCCGCTCGAGGAACTTCGCGCCGCGGCGATGCGGTTGACGGCCGAGCTCGATCAGGCTCGGCTTCATCAGGCGGCGGCCTATGTGTCGATGGCGGTGGACGCGATGGCGCGGCCGCCCGAGCCGGCGGTGAACGACAACGTGTTCCGGAGCGACGTCGAGTGCCAGTTCGAGGTCGACGAATATGATCGCGTCTGGATGTACCGGGAGGGGGATGCGCTCATCATCGGGCGCAAGGACTATGTCCGGTCCGAGATGTGGCGGTTCATCCGGACGATCCTGAAGCGGCCGTTCTAGGAGGGGGCAGGGGAGGGGCGGGGACAGTCAGATAGGCTGTCCCCCGGGCAGGGCCCCTTGACAGATAGGAACTTTCCTGCGAACATAAGGCGAACTTCAGGAGTCGCCCGTGGCCGTTGCTTTCACCGCCCGCCAGCGCCGGCAGAACGAGGCGTTTCTCGCCGCGCTCCACCGGACTGGGAACGTCCGGCTCTCGGCCCGGGAGGCGGGGGTGAAATATGGGACGATCCAGCATCGCCGCTCGGGGCATCCGGATTTCGCCAGCCGGTGGGATATCGCGCTGGTCGATGCGCATGCGCGGTTTCATGCGGCCGGAGGGAAGGGACTTGTGAGTGTTCCCAACGTTCGTTCGTCCCGAGCGAAGTCGAGGGGCGGGGGCACCGACTCATCACGCTCGCCCCTCGACTACGCTCGGGACGAACGAGTCCGTGTGTCGGCTTTGCGCACCGCGGGCGGGGAGCCTTTGGTGGTCCGGACGAAGTCGGGGCGGCTCCAGGTCCGGCCGGCGCATCGGGGGAAGCTGACCTGGGCGGCGGAGCAGCTTTTCCTCCAGGCGCTTTCGGCGACCTGCAACGTGCGGCTCTCGGCGGCGGCGGCGGGGGCTTCGCCCGCGGCCTTCTACCGGCGGCGGGAGCGGTGCCCGGCCTTCGACCGCGAGTTCCGGCTCGCGCTCGCGGAAGGCTATGAGCGGCTCGAGGCGGCGGCGATCGCGGCCGGCCTGCCGGGGAGCCACAGGGACGATGCGTGGCGCCGCAACGATCCGCCGGCGATCCCGCCGATGACCGCCGACCAGGCGCTCCAGCTCCTCTACCTCCACGAGAAGAGCGTCCACCAGGGCTGGGAGACGCCGCACCGGCGGCGGCGGCGCGGGGAGAGCGACGACCTCTATCGGGAGCGGCTGCGCGCGATGTGGACGGCGGAGAAGGCGCGGGGGGCGGAGAGGGAGGCGGTCCGCTCGGCGATCGAGCGGGAGGAGGAGGCGCCGCCGGCGCTTCCGCCGCTTCCGGACCTGGCTCAGGTGACGGGGTGGAGCAAGGCGAAGGGCGGGGCGCCGCATGTTGCGGGGGTGGCCTTGTTCGGCGGGTGGCGGATCAAGGAGATGGAGGCTTCGCTTCGGGCTCGGGGGAAGGCGGGGCGGTGAGGGCTTGGGTGGAGCTCTTGCGGCGGCGGGGGGCTCGGGGGCTTTGTTTCACCCAAAGCACCAAAGTGACCAAAGGCACCAAAGGGGCCGTGCGGGCGAGGCGGTCGGGGCGGGTTCGGGGGCGCGGAGCGCTTTGATCCGCTGCGCGGGGAGGGAAGGGGGGGCGGCTTTCGGCGCATCGGCGTCTTTGGTTCCTTTGGTGCTTTGGGTGAGACCCTTCCGGGCCGGTCGCGTCTAGCGCCTTCGGCGCAGCTCGCGCTTCCAGTCGAGCTCGCTCGGCATCGGGAGGCTGGAATCGGTGGCGGGCTCGTCGACGAGGTCGAGCTCCGGGTAGCGGATTTTCTCGCCGGTGCGGTGGAGGCACATCAGGCAGAGGCAGCGCTTCCTCACGTCGTCGAAGCGGTCGGACCAGGCGTTGCGGTGGAAGAGCCACCACAAAGCGTGGCTGGGGAAGATCGTCACCCGGCGGCACTGGCGGCAGGTGAGCTTGACCCCGCCGTGGCGGACGGCGGCGTCGAACAGGTCGCGCAAGGGGTAGGCGGTGGGCAGGTCGGCCATTGCGGAACAGATAGCGAACATAGAGCGGAGGGGACAGTCACTTTCGTCGGGGAGCCTTGCCGCTCCCAGGGCCGTGGGGCGAAAAGTGACTGTCGCGCCGCAACGGCCGGCGGTATTCACCGGGCGATGTGCAACCTCTTCCGGCTTCGTCCGACCACCGATCTTGCCCAGCTGTTCGACAGCCGGCCGCTCGCGGCGCGGCCGGAGCTGAAGCCGGACTGCTATCCCAAATACGAGTCGCTCGTGGTGCGCAAGGAGGCTGGGGAGCGGGTGCTCGACTGCATGGCTTGGGGGATCGTCCGCACCATGCCCGGCAAGAGCGGCAAGCCGATCAAGAAGGCGGTGACGAACGTCAGGAATCTCGCAAGCCCGTTCTGGCGCTCGACCATCGCCAATCCGGCGCAGCGCTGCCTGGTGCCGTTCACCAGCTTCGCCGAGCCGAGGCCGGGCAAGGACCCGGAGACGGGGCGGCCGGCCAATTGGTGGTTCACGGTGGAGGGCGAGGAATGCTGCGCCTTTGCCGGGATCTGGCGGATGAGCGAGGGGGCGAAGAGGTTCGCCTTCCTGACCTGCGAGCCCAACCCGCTCGTCGCTCCGCTCCACCCCAAGGCGATGCCGGTGATCCTCCAGCGCGAGGATTACGATAGCTGGCTCGACGGGGAGGCGGACTCGGTGTGCGCGCTGGCCCAGCCCTTCCCGAGCCAGCTGATGCGGGTGGCGTGAGCGGGGCTTCGGCGCCTGCACCGTAAATCCTTGCCGAACGGGCGTGATTTCGAACCGGCGGCAAGATAGCCTGTGCCCGGCGGCGGCAAAGTTTCAAAGGGGTTCGAAGTGGGTCAAGGATCGATGAGGGCGGCTCTGCTCGCCGGGGCGGCGGGCGCGGCGATGGCGCTCGGCGCGGCGCCGGCGTCGGCCGGCGACACTCCGCTCTACCAGCCGGCGCCGGCCTGGATCGCTCCGGCGCCGGTCGCCGACCCGGGCAAAGGCGGCGCGGAGGCGGGATCGGTCGTCATCCTCGACATGCAGCAGCGGATCGAGGGCGGGCGGCTCTGGTCCTACGTCGACAGCGCGACCCGGATCGCCTCGCCCGAGATGCTGGCGCAGATGGCGAACGTCAACATCCCCTGGGTTCCCGACCGGGGCGACCTCATCGTCCACGAGCTGTCGCTGATCCGCGGCGGCAAGCGGATCGACCTCATCGCCCAGGGCCAGAAGTTCACCGTCCTTCGGCGCGAGGAGTCGCTCGAGCAGCGCGAGCTGACCGGAATCCTCACCGCAACCCTGGCGATCGAGGGGCTTCAGGTCGGCGACGTGCTCCGGGTCCGGGTGAGCTCGACCTCGAAAGACGACGCTCTGGGCGGCCGGGTGCAGACCCTGGCCCCGATCGTCGCCGCGCCCGCCCGGGCCGGCTTCGCCCGGCTGCTCCTGTCCTGGCCGGCCGCTTCGCCGCCGCACTACAAGATCCTCGCCGAGGGGGTGACGGCGACGAGCTCGACCAAGGACGGCTACAGCCAGCTTGCGCTCACCCTGCCGGCGCCCAAGCAGCCCGAAATGCCCTCCGACGCCCCGCCGCGGTTCCGCCACGCGGCGATGATCGAGGCCTCGACCTTCGCCGACTGGGCCGATGTGTCGAAAGTGATGGCGCCGCTCTACGCGACCGAGGGGACGATTCCGGCGGGAAGCCCGCTCGCCGCCGAGGTCGCGGCGATCGTCAGGGCCGAGGCGACCCCGCTCGGCCGGACTCAGCGCGCCCTGGCGCTCGTCCAGGACAAGATCCGCTATCTCGCGGTCGACATGAGCGGCGGCAATTACCTGCCGCAGAAGCCGGCGCGGACCTGGGAGGTGCGCTACGGCGACTGCAAGGCGAAAACCCTGCTCCTCCTCGCACTGCTCCACGCGATGGACATCGAGGCGGAGCCGGTGCTCGCCCATTCCAGTCTCGGCGACCTCGTTCCCGAGCGGCTTCCAAGCGCCCAGGCGTTCGACCACATCCTGGTGCGCGCGACCGTCGGCGGGGAGAGCCTGTGGCTGGACGGCACCGCGATGGGATCGCGCCTCGCCGACATCCACGACACGCCCGCCTTCCGTTTCGTCCTGCCGGTTCGGCCGGGCGGGGCGGGGCTGATGCCGGTCCCCACCCACGCCGACGCCCGGCCCGCGATCGACGTCCTGGTCGAAGCCGACGAGAGCGCGAGCGTCGACGTGCCGAGCGCGTTCGACGCGACCGCGGTGGTGCGCGGAACGTCGGCGGCGATGCTCACCCTCGTCGCCTCCGAGATGCCGGAAAAGGAGAAGCGGGAGGCGGTCGGCAGCTTCTTCCAGAGCTACCTCGGCGACGCCCAGTTCAGCAGCGCGGCGATCGTGCCCGACCCGGTGTCCGGAACGGTGACCCTGAAGGCGCGCGGCGCGATGACGAGCCCCTGGAAGCGCGACGAGCGCAGGATCAAGCGGAGCCTCGGCCAGACGCTCGATTCGCTGACCTTCGCGCCGGACCGCGCCAAGCCCGCCTGGAAGGCCATCCCCGTCGCCGGCGAGGCACCGGCCGGGATCCGCTACCGCCTTCGCCTTCGCCTTCCCGACGGCGGCAAGGGCTACACGCTGGAAGGCGCGCCGGACGTCAAGGCCCGCCTCGCCGGCTACGCGCTGACCCGCGCGGTCCGGCTGGAGGGCGGCGTGGCGACCGTGGACGAGCGGCTCGATTCGACCGGGCAAGAGATCGAGGCCGCCCGAATCGCCGCCGAGCGGGACCTGGTCGCGACTGCCAAGGCCAATGCGCCCCGGATCGTCGCCGCCGAGACGGCCCGCCGCTATTGGGAGCTGAACGGCGCCGATCCGGCCGGAGCGACCCAGGTCAAGGCGGCCGAAGCGATCCTCGCCCAGGCGATCGCAAATTCGCCGGACGAGGTCAGCGGCTATACGAGCCGAGCCTCGTTCCGAAACGGGATCGGCGACCGCAAGGGCGCTCTGGCCGACCTCAACCGGGCGATCGCGATCGAGCCCAGCGTCGATCTCTACCTCGAGCGGGCGGACCTGGACGCCATTTTCGGCGATCTTGCCGCGGCCGCGGCGGACGCGGAATCGGCGCGCCAGCTCGACCCCTCGTCGAGCGGGGCGATCCAGACGCTGGCGCAGTTCCGGGCAGACCGCGGCGACCTCGCGGCCGGCGTTGCGCTGCTCGACGAGCGGATCGCGCTCGGCGGCGAATCCGTCCCGGCCTTGCGCCGCGCCAAGGCCAGGCTGATCGGCGAATATGGCGACGCCGCGGAGGCGGTGAAGCTCTATGACGCGATGATCGCCGAAAAGCCGGGCTCGCCGCGGCTGCTCAACGGCCGATGCTGGATCAAGGGCACCCGCGACTTTTCCGTAGACACCGCGCTCAAGGACTGCACCGAGGCGATCGAGCTGATGGAGGACAGCACTCTGGCGCTCGATAGCCGGGCGATGGTCTGGTTCCGGATGGGACGCTATGAGGACGCCCTTCGCGACCTAAACACGGTGCTCGCCGCCGCGCCCGATTTGGCGGCGAGCCGCTTCATGCGCGCGATCGTCCTCGGCCGCCTCCACCGCGAGGCGGACGCGGCGAAGGACCTGGCCGTCGCCCGACGCCTCTCGCCGACCATCGACCACATCTATGCCCGCTACGGGATCAAGGCCGACGGCGCACCGCGCACGGCTGCGGCCAGCGTCGCGGCGGGCGGAGCGAAGCGGTAGGGGCCGGGCTGGGCTATTCCGCCGGAACGCACGGCGAGAGGATCGAAGCGGTAGATTGTATCCGGCTGTCAAACCCCCTCTTCCCGCTGGGGAGAGGGTCATTCACCGTCGCGTCCGCTGAATGTCGATGCAGCCTGGTTATTCATCGTCGCCCCAGCGACCGCTGGGGCCCCGGCGGGTGAAAGGCTCGGCGTTCTTCACCCCCTGGGGTCCCAGCCTTCGCTGGGACGACGGTTGGGGGCGCGGACGAGCCTCGAAAGCCTCGGCGAGGCCGCCCCGTGCGTGAATCGCGTGACGTCGGACCGGCTCGGCCTCGCGCCGCTCGGGACGACCCGCCGGGAAGAGGGTCATTCACCGTCGCGTCCGCTGAATGTCGATGCAGCCTGGTTATTCATCGTCGCCCCAGCGAAGGCTGGGGCCCCGGCGGGTGAAAGGCTCGGCGTTCTTCACCCCCTGGGGTCCCAGCCTTCGCTGGGACGACGGTTGCGGGCGCGGACGAGCCTCGAAAGCCTCGGCGAGGCCGCCCCGTGCGTGAATCGCGTGACGTCGGACCGGCTCGGCCTCGCGCCGCTCGGGACGACCCGCCGGGAAGAGGGTCATTCACCGTCGCGTCCGCTGAATGTCGATGCAGCCTGGTTATTCATCGTCGCCCCAGCGAAGGCTGGGGCCCCGGCGGGTGAAAGGCTCGGCGTTCTTCACCCCCTGGGGTCCCAGCCTTCGCTGGGACGACGGGTTGCGGGCGCGGACGAGCCTCGAAAGCCTCGGCGAGGCCGGCCGGGCGCCTCGGCTTACTTGACTCGCTCGACCTGTTCGAACTCGAGCTCGACCGGGGTGGCGCGGCCGAAGATGGAGACTCCGACCTTGACCCGGCCGCGGTCGAAATCGAGCTCCTCGACCAGGCCGTTGAAGCTGGCGAACGGGCCGTCGAGAACCTTGACGCTGTCGCCGATCTCATAATCGACGTTGATCTTCTGCTTGGGCGCGGCGGCGGCGGCCTCGTCCTTGGTGTTGAGGATTCGGGCGGCCTCGGCGTCGCTGATCGGCTGCGGCTTGCCCGACGAGCCGAGGAAGCCGGTGACCTTGGGCGTGTTCTTGACGAGGTGGTAGACGTCGTCGTTCATCGCCAGCTTGGCGAGCACGTAGCCCGGGAAGAACTTGCGGTCGGAGGTGATCTTCTTGCCGCGGCGGACCTCGGTGACCTTCTCGGTCGGGACCTCGACCGCCTCGACCAGCTGGCTAAGGCCAAGCCGGGTCGCTTCGGACTGGATCGCGTCGCGGACCTTGTTCTCGAAGCCGGAATAAGCGTGGATGATGTACCAGCGGGACACGGTTGTTACCTTTTCCTGGGCGGCGCGGCGCCGTTGGGCGGCGCGGCCTTAGTTCGTCTTGAGCAGCCCGAGCAGTTCCCGGACGATGAAGGAGAAGAAGGAATCGACGCCGAAGAAGAAGATGGCGAGGACCGACGTCATGATCAGAACCATGATCCCGGTCGTCACCGTCTGGCGGCGCGTCGGCCAGCTGATCTTCGCCGATTCCGTGCGTACCTGCCGGAAGAATTCGGTTGGACGGACCTTTGCCACTTTGCCTTGTCGTCCTCTTCGGGGCAGCCGCCGGGGACCGGAGGAGCCGGTCAGCCAAGCCATTGCCGATGAATGCGAAGGCCGGGAGATAGCGCCGGCACCGGGGGATGGCAAGGGGCCGACATCCCTCTCCCCGTGGGGGGAGAGGGAAGGGCGAGGGGGCTCGGCCTGGGTGATCAGCCGGGAATGCCGAACCCCCTCACCCCAACCCTCTCCCCCAAGGGGAGCGGGGGAAGGAAGAGGGCGGCGTTTTTTCCGAAGAGGCCGCCACGGGAGTGAATCCCGTGACCTCAGTCGCGCTTCGCGCGCTGGCCGGCGGCTTCGCGTGCCCTTCGGGCAGCGCGGAATAGCTTTGCTATTTCGCTCGCTTCGGCTTGGCAGGAGTGGAGGGACTCGAACCCACGGCCCTCGGTTTTGGAGACCGATGCTCTACCAACTGAGCTACACTCCTGTGCCGGGGCGGGCAGATAGCGGGAGTGGAGCGGCTAGGCAAGGCGGCGCGCGAGCCTGCTCCCCTCCCTTCCAGGGAGGAGAGCGTACGGCGGATTACGCGGCTATGTCGTAGGGCTGGATTTCGCCCGTCAGATACAGGCTCCTGGCCTTCGCCCGCGACAGCTTGCCCGAGCTGGTCCGTGGCAAGGTCCGCGGCGGGACGAGCTCGATGACGCAGTTCATTCCGGTGATCGCGCGGACGCGGTCGCGGATCGCGTCGCGCAGGCGCGAGCGCTCGTCGGCGTCGGAGGTCCGGCACTGGACGAGGACGGCGGGGGTCTCCTCGCCGCCCGGCGTGGTGATCGAGAAGGCGGCGATGTCGCCGGCCTTGAAGCCGGGAAGCTGCTCCACCGCCCATTCGATGTCCTGGGGCCAGTGGTTCTTGCCGTTGATGATGATCATGTCCTTGGCCCGGCCGACGATGTAGAGATAGCCGCCCGAGAGGTAGCCCATGTCGCCGGTGTCGAGCCAGCCGTCGGGGGAAAGGCAGGCGGCGGTCGCCTCCTCGTCGCGGAAATAGCCGACCATCACGGACGGGCCGCGGCAATAGACCTTGCCGATCTCGCGCTCGCCCAACGGGCCTCCGTCCTCGTCGCGGATCGCCACTTCCATGTCTCGGGCCGGCTTTCCGCAATTGACCACGGCGCGGTAGCGCTGCGGGCGGTCGCGATGGACCTTGCCGTCGCCGGCGAGCGCGGTCTCCTCGACCAGCTCGACGACGATCCCCTCGCCCGGCGGCATGATCGAGACGGCCAGGGTCGCCTCGGCGAGGCCGTAGGAGGGGAGGAAGCTGGACGCCTTGAAGCCGGCCTCGTGGAAGGCGTCGACGAAGGCCTGCATGACGTCGGGACGGATCATGTCGGCGCCGTTTCCGGCGACCCGCCAGCGCGACAGGTCGAAGCGCTCCGCGACCTTGGACTGGCTTCCGATGCGGCGAGCGCAGATGTCGTAGCCGAAGGTCGGCGAGTAGGAGAGGGTGGTGCCGGCGTTGCGGCTGATGAGATCGAGCCAGGCGAGCGGGCGGCGGGCGAAATCCTCGGTCTTCAGATAATCGGTCGAGACCTGGTTGGCGACCGGCGAGAGGAAGCAGCCGACCAGGCCCATGTCGTGATACCAGGGCAGCCAGGAGACGCAGCGGTCGGTGTCGACCACCTCCATTCCGTGGCTGTGGGCGGCGAGATTGTTCAATAGTCCGCGGTGGGTGACGGCGACTCCGTGGGGAAAGCGGGTCGAGCCGCTGGAATATTGGAGATAGGCGATCTCGTCCGGATCGGCCGGCGGAAGCGGCGCGGCCGGCGCCTCGCGGGCGGCGAAGCTTTCCCACTCCAGGCCTTCGATTCCGGCGGCCTCTGCGGCGACGGCTGCCATTCCGGCGAGCTCCGCCGGGTAGAAGAGGCGGGCGGCGGCGGCGCTCTTCAGCTGCACGCCGAGCTGGTCGATATAGGAATCGCGGCCTCCGAACGAGGTCGGAAGCGGCAGCGGGACGGGCCAGGCGCCCGCATAGACGGCGCCGAAGAACAAGGCGGCGAATTCCGGTCCGGTCTCCGCGACGAGGGCGAGGCGGTCGCGCGGCTTCACCCCGGCGGCGATCAGCCGATAGGCGGCGGCGATCGCGTCCGAGCGAAGCTCGCTGAACGGATAGGCCCGGACCAGGACTCCGCGGGGGTCGTGGAAATTGAGGCCCCGCGCTCCGGTCGCGGCATAATCGAGGGCCTCGCCGAGCGTGGCGAAGTCGGCGAAGCGGCGGGGAAGCTTATCCTCGGTGGGCGTCGGAAAGATCGGCGTTGAGGTCGGGGCTTCGGGCACTGCGGGTTGCAATCCTCTCGTGGCCGCCCGGGAGCGGGCGCGCCGGTGCCGGCGCGGAAACGGGGACGTTTATAATCGTGTCCGACTGTGGCACAATCATGGCGCGTGAGAGCCGCCCGACCTTCCAGGCCCCGGCCGCCGCTCGACGAGGAGGGGCTGGAGCGGCTCGGCCTGTTCTATGCCGGCCGCTATGCGACGACTCGCGCAAGGCTTGCCGCCTATCTCGTCCGCAAGGTCCGCGAGCGCGGCTGGGCGGACTCCGGAAACGCGCCGCCCGATCAGGCGGTCGAGCGGTTGGTCGAGCGCTTCGCGGCTCTGGGCTATGTCGACGATCGCGCCTTCGCGGAGGCCCGGGCGGCCTCGCTCGGCCGCCGCGGCTATGGCGAGCGGCGGGTCGGCGTGGCGCTGAAGGCGGCCGGAATCGGAGAGGAGGATGCGGCGCCCGCGCTGGAGTCGGCGCGCGAGGACGCGGTCGCGGCGGCCCGGCGCTATGCCCAGCGCCGCCGCCTCGGCCCCTATGCGGGCGAGGCTCCCGACCGGGCCGCGCGGCAGAAGGCGGCGGCGGCGATGCTCCGCGCCGGACACCGGATCGACGTGGTCCGGCTCGTCCTCGATGCCGGGGCCGGAGAAGTCCCCGATCCGGACAGCGTATAGAAAAGCGCTCCGAAACAGTTCACAAGCCCGCGAAACCCATGATAGTCCTTTCCAATCGTTATGGTGGATAGAGCGTTAATGACGTCGCGCCGGGAAAAGCTTGACGAGGAGCCCGGCGCCGAGAGCGACGGAGGCGGCGGCGCGTCCGATAGCGCGGAAGAGCTGGTTCCCGTCACCGGGACGATGAAATGGTTCGACGCGACGCGCGGCTTCGGCTTCCTGGTCAGCGGCGACATAGACGGCGACGTGCTCGTCCATTTCAGCATCCTGAAGGAGCATGACCGGCGAAGCCTTCCCGAAGGCGCGATCGTCGAATGCCTGGTCGCCAAGCAGGAGCGCGGCCTCCAGGCACGCAAGGTGTTGTCGATCGACCTGTCGAGCGCCGTCGTTCCGGAAGCGGCTCGGGCCCCGGCGGGCGCGCATCGCGAGCGGGTCGATCCTTCCGCCCTGCTCGACGACGCAGGCCCGTTCGAGGCGGTCCGGGTGAAATGGTTCAATCGCCTCAAGGGCTACGGCTTCCTGGTGCGCGAGACGGGGGATCCGCAGGACATCTTCGTCCACATGGAGACGGTGCGCCGAGGCGGCCTTGCCGACCTGATCCCCGACCAGCCGCTTCGCGCCCGCATCGCCAGCGGGCGCAAGGGGCCGCTCGCCGTCGAGGTCGAGCCGGACTGAGCCTAGCTGCCGTCCAGCGGGACCGAATCGCCTTCGCAGGGCGGAAAAACCCTCGATCGAGGCGACTGGCTTCGTTAGGCTGACGGCGAGAGGGGAATTTCGACATGTCTCTGACGCTTGCCCGCGTGGAATCCGCGGGGTCGACCATCATCGTCAACACGACCGTCACGGGAGCGCAGCAACGGCCGAGCGTGGCCGCGCTCAAGTCCGGCTACTTCGTCACCGCCTGGATGGAGAATGAAGGCGGGAGCGCGAGCACCAGCTCCCACGACATAGCCGCGCAGATCCTGGCGCCGGACGGGCGGAAGATCGGTCCTGAGATTCACGTCAACACCGCCGTCGCGGGCGACCAGCAGCTGGCCTATGTGGCGGCGCTGACGGGCGGCGGGTTCGTCGTCACCTGGTCCACGCTGGGAGGCGGGGGCGTTCGCGCCCAGGTCTTCGACGCCGCGGGCAACAAGGTCGGCGCCGAGATCGCGGCGGGGAACGGCGGCTTCGAGACGTCCGTGATGAGCGACGCGGCGGGGCTTGCCGACGGCGGCTTCGCGCTGGCGTGGCGGGCGAGGGTGGCGACTCAGGCCGACCCGGTCGGCGACTGGGCGGTGAGGCTGCAGCTGTTCAACGCCGACGGCAGCGCGCGGGGGCCGGCGACGTTCGCCAACCCGACCAGCACCGGCCTCGGCAATAGCGTCTATACGGAGGATCGACCGACCGTTGCGGCAGCCGGCAATGGCGGCTTCGTCGTCGCCTGGACCGACAAAACGAGCGGCAGCAGCGTCGTCAAGGCGCAGCTCTATTCGGCGGCGGGCGCGGCGACCGGCTCCGTCTTCACGGCCGCGACCGGCGCGAGCCCGGAGATCGCCTCCCTCTCCGGCGGCGGCTTCGTGCTCAACTGGGACAATGCGTCGGCGCGGGTGTTCGACAGCGCCGGCCACGCGGTCGGCAGCGTCATCGCCAACGTCGCCGATATCGCCGCGCTTTCCGGCGACCGTTTCGCGACCTGGGGCTCCAACGGCTCGATCGTGGCGATCTACGATTCCTTCGGCAGACAGTCCGACACGGCCGCCGCCGCCTTCAACGTCGGCGGAGCCCCGCGGATCGCCGCCAATGCGAACAACGAGCTGCTGTTCACCTGGACCGGCTTCGTCACCGCCGAGAACGGGAGCGACATCGTGGCCCAGGCGGCGGTGGTCGCGCAGCACGGCTCGGCGAGCAGCGACTACATCCTCGTCGGCAACCAGCCCGATCATATCTTCGCCGACGCCGGAAACGACTATGTCCACGGCGGGGCCGGCAACGATTTCCTCTACGGCGAAGCGGGCGACGACGACCTTCAAGGCGGCCAGGGCGACGATCGGCTCTACGGCGGCACCGGCGACGACAACCTGCGCGGCGGCGAGGGCGCCGACACGTTCGACGGCGGCTCCGACGACGGGGCCGAGAACGCCAACAGCGGCTATGGCGACAGGATCAGTTTCTACGAGCGCACCGCAACCCAGGGCGTCGTGGCGGACCTTCGCACCGGAATCATCGCGAACGACGGCTTCGGCAATGCCGAGACGATGACGGGAATCGAGTCGCTCGGTCCCGGCACCCGCTTCGCCGACACCTTCAACGGCAATGACGGCCGCAACTATCTGTGGGGAAGCCTGGGCGACACGGTCAACGGCTTCGGCGGCGACGACGTCATCCTCCTCGATTCCAAGCCCTTCTCGGTCGACGGCGGAGACGGGACGGACGAGCTCCGGCTGAGCGCCGAAGGCGGCTGGCTCAAGCCGGACGCGGACGGCGACGGCCTGGCCGACATCGCCTTCCAGGCCGGCTACGGCTGGTACGTGAATCTCGCCGCTCACATCCTCAACGAAGCGTTCCGCGCCGCCGGCGCCGGCACGCGCTCCGTAACCGGAATAGAGAACGTCACCGGCTCGTCCATGTACGACATCCTGATCGGCGACGACGGCGCCAACGTCCTGAACGGCGCCGGCGAGGGCGACCAGATAGACGGCCGCGGCGGCGACGACACGCTCTATGGCGGCGACGGACTCGACATCATCAGCGGCGGCGACGGGGACGACCGGATCTACGGCGAGGCCGGAGACGACGAGATGATCGACGGCTTCGGAATCGACCATTTCGACGGCGGCGACAATACGGACCTCGTCCGGCAATATCGCTATGGCGACATGGTCGGCTTCAACACCGCGGCGGCAACCCAGGCCGTGGTCGCCGACCTGCGCAGCGGGATCATCTCGAACGACGGCACCGGCAGCACGGGAACGATGACCGGGATCGAATCGCTCAACAGCAACAACGCCTTCGCCGACACGCTTTACGGGAACGACGTTCGCAACTTCCTGATCGGCGCGACCGGCGACAGCCTCTACGGCTTCGGCGGCGACGACGTAATCACCCTCGAGAGCGCGGGGATCGTCGACGGCGGCGCGGGACTGGACCTCCTTCAGCTCTACGCCGGGGGAGGCTTCTATATCCCGGATTCGACCGGAGACGGGATCGCTGAGACCGCGCTTGCGATGATTGCGGGCTGGACGGTGAACCTTGCGGCCGGGACGATGGCCGACGGATATGGCAACAGCGGCACCGTCACCGGGGTGGAAGATCTGACCGGCTCGAGCCTCGCCGACACGCTGACCGCCGACTCGGGCGACAACCGGATCGACGGCGCGGAAGGCAACGACCTCGTCGACGTCTCCGCCGGCGGCAACGACGCCGTCCTCGGCGGAGACGGCAACGACTATGTCTATTTCGGCGCGGCCTTCACCGCCGCGGACACGGTCGTCGGCGGCGCGGGCGTCGACACGGTCGGCCTGCTCGGCAACTACAACCTCACGCTCGGCGCGAACTCGCTTTCGGGGGTGGAGAATTTCAGCCTGCTGAGCGGCACGGCGGCGGGGGGCACGGAGCACGTCACCTATTCGATCACGACGGTGGACGCGAACGTCCCCGCGGGCGGCAGGCTCACCGTCTACGGTGGCGGGCTGCTCGCGGACGAGACTTTGTTCTTCAACGGCTATGCCGAGACGGACGGGGCGCTCAGCGTCTACGGCGGCGCCGGCAACGACACGTTCGCGGGCGGTCCCGCCAACGACGCCTTCGTCGGCGGCGCGGGCGACGACACCATGTACGGCCTCGGCGGCAGCGACTGGCTGGAGGGCGGGCTCGGCGCCGACACGATGCGCGGCGGGCTCGGCAACGATCTGTACGTCTACCAGTCGGCGGCGGAATCGACCGCGGCGAAGACCGACCACATCCTCGACTTCGAATATGTCTCCGACCACATCGATCTCACCCGGATCGACGCCAATACCGGCGCGGCGGGGGACCAGGCTTTCGCCTTCATCGGCTCCGACGCCTTCAGCCACACCGCCGGGGAGCTTCGCGCCTATCAGTCGGGGGCGAGCTGGTTCGTCGAGGGCGACGTCGACGGCGACGGCAATGCCGACCTCGTCATCCAGGTCGATCCCGTCGCCGGCCATGCGATCATCGCCAGCGACTTCCTGCTCTGATCCTTTCTCCCTCTCCCCCGGGGGAAGGAAGCGGAGGCTCGGCCGCGGGCACGGCTTGGAGCTCCCGGGCCTGGCTGCGACGAGCGGCTAAGAGCCTGTGAGGGTTGTGATTCTCTTCACGTCGGATAAGGCTTGGGGAGTCTTCTGCGCCTGGCGCCGGGGCAGTTCGGGGATGGAGCGGGGGACGCGGACATGGCGACGAAGATTGGCACCAGCGGGGCGGACGCGCTGAACGGAACCGACGGGGACGACGTGATCCAAGGCCTCGCCGGCTTCGACAGGATCCACGGCCTCGGGGGCAATGACACGATCTACGGGGGCGATGACGGCGACCTCCTGTACGGCGACGGCGGCGACGACTTCCTCTACGGCGGAGCCGGCAACGACTATATCTTCGATGGTCTTGGCAACGACCATGTCGAGGGCGGCGACGGCGACGACGTCTTCAATTCCAACGACGGCAACGACTGGTTCGACGGCGGCGACGGCGACGACAGTTTCTACCTCCAGCGGACGGCCGGCGGTACGGCTCTCACGCTGCTGGGCGGCGCCGGAACCGATCGCTTCTTCGTCCGACAGAGCGCGACCGGCACCGTCACCCTCGACGGCGGCGAGGGCAATGACGAGGTCAGCCTCGGGTCGATGAACGGCAGCTATACGCTGACGCTCGGTGCCGGCACCGACACGCTTCAGCTTCCCGATTATGCCGTCTACACCCGCAACAGCGCCGTCGTCGTCACGGATTTCGCGGCGGGGAAAGGAGGCGATCGAGTCGATCTTAGCAGCCTTCTCAGCGGTGCCCTGACCGGCTGGTCGGGCGACCAGAACCCCTTCGCGACCGGCCATTTGCGGCTTCTTCAAAGCGGCGGCGACGTTCTGCTGCAGATCGACCCGGACGGCGGCGGCGACCTGTACTTCACCGCCGTGACGCTCAGAAACACCATCGCGGCCGCCTTTACCTTCGACAATCTCGACGGCTTCTCGCCCGACGGGAGCATTCCGGCCGGCCAGTCGCTGACCGGGACCGAGAATGCCGAGCTGCTCGTCGGAACGGCAGGCGACGATTCGATCAGCGGCCTGGGCGGGATCGACCGGATCTGGGGCGGCGCCGGCGGCGACCATATCGACGGGGGCGCCGGCGACGACGAGCTGCACGGCGAATGGGGCGACGACGTGATCGACGGCGGCGCGGGCGCGGACACTATCGATGCCGGCCAGGGGAACGACGTCGTCCACGGCGGCGACGGGCGCGACTACATCGGCAGCAGCGGACCGGGCAACACCACGCTCTACGGCGACGCCGACGACGACACGATCTACATTTACCGGGACGCTTCCGACATCTCCCAGACGGTGGCGGCGTATGGCGGCGCCGGGAACGACATAGTCGGGGTCCATGCCTATGGCGCCCACAATTTCGTGCTCGACGGCGGCGCCGGCGACGACATCATTCAAATCGGCTGGATCCAGAGCGTTGCCGACGTAAGTCTGGGCGAAGGGGCCGACACGCTCGCCCTGATGGACGGCGAAGGCACCTTGCTGGCGGGCGGATCGGTGATCGTCCGGGATTTCCAGACCGGCGCCGGGGGTGACCAGCTCGATTTCGACGGGTGGCTGGTCCAGAACCTCACTGGGTGGGATCAGTCGTCGAACCCGTTCGGCACCGGTCATGTCCAGCTCGTCCAGAGCGGCTCGGACGTGCTCCTACAGGTCGACCGGGACGGCAGCGGCAGCGGCTTCGCGTTCCGCACGATCGTGACTTTCAAGGACAGCGCCGTCGCGGCGTTCGTTCCGGCCAATCTCGACGGCTATCCGGCCGACGGCTCCCCCGTCCCGGGCATCACCCTCATCGGCACGCAAGCCGGCGAGACGCTGACCGGCACGGCCGGAGCGGACCGGATCGAGGGCCGGGGCGGCTTCGACACGCTCTACGGCGGGGCGGGCGACGACGTCCTCATCGGCGGGGCGCAGCGCAACTGGCTCTACGGCGGTTCGGGCAACGACACGCTGATCGGCGGCGACGGCGGCGGAACGCTTTACGGCGAGGCCGGCGACGACATCGTCCAGGGCGGGGCCGGAGACGAATTCTTCGGCCTCGGCGACGGTTCGGACATTGTCCATGGCGGCGGCAGCGGGGACTCGTTCCTCTACAACGCGGACACGATCGGGTCGATTTCGTCGGGCTATGGCGAGGGGGGAGACGACAGCTTCAGCATCCGCTCGTATATTAGCGCGACCTTTCTGGCCGACGGCGGCGAGGGGAACGACGAGTTCAACCTCGGCGCCGTCACCGGCACGACCACGCTCACGCTCGGCACGGGCAGCGACCGGATCGGCTTTTCGAGCGACCGCTTCTATACCGGGCCCGGCACCCTGCTGGTCACCGACTTCGCCGCCGGCGCGGCGGGCGACGCCCTCCTGCTTCTGGGCTCGCTCGGCGGGCTGCTCACCGGCTGGTCGATCGGCGACAATCCCTTCGCCGGCGGTTTTCTGCGCCTCGTCCAGAACGGGGCGGACGTGGTCGTTGCAATCGATCGCAACGGCGGCGCCGACTCCTTCCTGACGCTCATCACGCTTCAGGGCCTCCAGGCGACCACCCTGGTCGCGGCCAATTTCGGATACGACCCCGGCTTCGTCTACGGCACCGACGCGAACGATAGTCTCGACGGCACCGACGGCGCCGATCGGCTTGCAGGCTCGGGCGGCGACGACGTGCTAAGGGGCGGGCTCGGCGACGACACCTATCTGGTACTGAACGATCATGACGTGGTGACCGAGCTTGCGGGCGAGGGAGCGGACACGATCCGCACCGCCCTCGGCACCCAGGCGGCGATCTACGCCCTTGCGGCCAACGTCGAGAATCTGGTCGGCACTTCGGCGACCGGCCAGACCGTGGCGGGCAACGGGCTCGACAACGTGCTGACGATGGGCGCCGGCAACGACGTGCTCGACCTCTCCTCCGGCGGCAACGACACGGCCAATGGCGGCGACGGCAACGATTACGTCTATTTCGGCGCCGCCTTCACCGCGGCCGATACGATCGTGGGAGGCGCGGGCGTCGACACGGTCGGGCTGCTCGGCAACTACAACCTCACGCTGGGCGCGAACTCGCTTTCGGGCGTCGAGAATCTCAGCCTGCTGAGCGGAACGGCGGCGGGCGGAACCGAGCATGTCACCTATTCGATCACGACCGTCGACGCGAACGTGCCGGCCGGCGGCAGGCTTACCGTCTATGCGGGCGGGCTGCTGGCCGACGAGAGCCTGTTCTTCAACGGCTATGCGGAGACGGATGGGGCGCTCAGCGTCTACGGCGGCGCGGGCAACGACACGTTTGCAGGCGGCCCCGCCAACGACGCCTTCGTCGGCGGCGCGGGGGACGACCTCATGTACGGCCTCGGCGGCAGCGACTGGCTCGAGGGCGGGCTCGGCGCCGACACGATGCGCGGCGGGCTCGGCAACGACCTGTACGTCTATCAGTCGGCGGCCGAGTCCACGGCGGCCAAGACGGACCACATCCTCGACTTCGAATATGTGTCCGACCACATCGACCTCACCCGGATCGACGCCAATACCGGCTCGGCGGGCGACCAGGCCTTCGCCTTCATCGGCTCGGACGCCTTCAGCCACACCGCGGGCGAGCTTCGCGCCTATCAGTCGGGGGCGAGCTGGTTCGTCGAGGGCGACGTCGACGGCGACGGCAATGCCGACCTGATCATCCAGGTCGATCCGGTCGCGGGGCACACCATCATCGCCGGCGACTTCCTGCTCTGAACCGGGCCGACCGGTGAGGCCCTATTCGGCAGGGCCGCGCAGCGCGGCGTAGCGGGGGTCGAGGGCGGCGGCGCGGGCTTCGTCGGCGCGGGCGCGGGCAAGGTCGCCGCGCTGGCGAAGGACCCGCGCTCGATTGTAATAGGCCCGGGCCGAAGCGGGAGCGAGGCGCACGGCACGGTCGAGGTCGGCGAGCGCGGCATCCGGCTCCCCCTTGCGGCGACGAACGAGGCCGCGGTTCAGATAGGCCGGTGCGGAGCGCGGAGCCGCGGCGATGGCGCGGTCGAACCCGGCGATGGCGCCGTCATAATCCCCGCCCCAGGCACGGACGAGGCCGTCGGCCAGATGCGACGCCGCCCGGTCCGCGCCGCCTTTCGCGCCCGCGTCGACGGCTTCGCGGCAGGCGGCGAGGCTTCGCTCGGGATCGTCGACGGTGCAGGCGTTCCAATCGCCGCGGGTGCGCGCGCTGGCGGGCGGGGCGGCCCTGGCGGCCGCGGTTTGGGTGGGCGAGACCGCTTCGGCCGGCGGAACGGCAATGCGCGCGCCGGTGACGACCAGCGAGGATTCGGCCTGGCTCGCGACCGGGGCCGAGGCCGCTGCGGCCGGCAAGGCGGCCGGTGCCGGTTCCGGTGCCGCGCCCCGGGCCGGCGCGCGCTCCGCCGCCTCGAGGGGGGCAGGGACGGCGGAGTCGTCCGCCGCCGCCGCGGGAGGAGGGGCGGGCGCGGCGACCGCGCTCTGCGTCGCGTCGAGGTCGGCCGCCGCGTAGTTATCGGCGGGGGCGGCGGCGGCGACCGGCGCGGGAGCGGCTGGAGCGGCGGGGCCGGCGGTTCCGCCGCCGCGCGGTTCGAACGCCATCCACGCGAAGGGCAAAGCGAGGATCGCGACCAGCCCGGCCGCCACCAGCGCCCCCGCCTGCGGCCGCGCGATCCGGCTCCCCCAGCCGCCGCTCGGCCGTTCGCGGGAAGGCGAAAGCGGCGCAGCGGCCTCGCCGTCGAACCGGCGCAAGGCCGCCTCGATAGCCAGGTCCCGGCGGGCCGGGCGCGGCGGCGGAGGCAAAGGCAGGGACCCCGCAATGTCGTCGTCGGCCGCCATTCACCGCTCCCGGGGCGCGCGCGGGGTCGAGCCAGAACGGGGCGGAGCGGGCCTCATGGTGGCAACCTTATACCAATGCGCCGCGCCTTCGAAGGGCGGATCGCCGGGCCCGTGGGAGCGGGCCCGGCACGCCGGTCAGCCGTCCATCGAGCGCGCCGTTCGGGCGGCGCGGACGAGCTGGATGAATTCCGAGCGGTAGCCGAACGGATCCTCGCCGCGCGCTCCCGCCAGGATCCGAAGCAGATCGTCATAGCCCAGCCGCCCGGCGTAGCGGCCGCCCCGGAGAAGCTCGGCGAAGCCGGCGACCCCGGCGGCGAAGCGCGCGTCGGCGGGCGCGTCGGCGAAGCGCGCGACCTCGGAGCGGCGGTCGATCGGCGCGGAGATCAGCCGGCTGGTATCGGAGCGGGGCAGCTTGTAGCGGATCTTGAGGAAGCCGTACTCGCCCTCGCGGCCGGGGGCGGCGCGGACCGGAGCCGTCGGGACGGCGTAGCGGCGGTCGCCGACCGCGCGCGGCCCGCCGACCGGAACGATCTCGTACAAAGCGGTCACCGTCTGGCCGGACCCGACGTCGCCCGCATCGACCCTGTCATTGTCGAAATCCTCGCGGGCGAGCATCCGGCTCTCATAGCCGATCAGGCGATATTCGGCGACGGTGGCGGGGTTGAACTCGACCTGGATCTTCACGTCCTTGGCGATCGGGAAGAGCGTGGAGGTCGCCTCCTCGACCAGAGTCTTGCGGGCCTCGGCGACGGTGTCGATATAGGCGGCGGCGCCGTTGCCGTTCTGGGCGAGCACCTGCATCAGGGCGTCGTTGTAATTGCCCATCCCGAAGCCGAGGACGGAGAGGAACACGCCCTTGCCGCGCTCCCGCTCGACGAAGCCCTTCAGCTCGTTGCGGTTGGTGATTCCGACGTTGAAATCGCCGTCGGTGGCGAGGATGACGCGGTTCACGGCGCGCGGATCGAAGTTGCGCTCGGCGAGCGCATAAGCCTGACGGATGCCCTCGGCACCGGCGGTGCTTCCCCCCGCGCCGAGCGAGTCGATCACGGCTCGGATTCGGCCTTTCTGGCTTGCCCGGGTCGGCTCGAGGGCGGTTCCCGCATTGCCCGCATAGGTGACGATGGCGACGCTGTCGTTCGGACCGAGCTGGTCGAGAAGCATGGCGAGCGACTGCTGGACGAGCGGAAGCTTGTTCGGCTCGTTCATCGATCCCGACGTGTCGATCAGGAAGACGAGGTTGGCGCGGGGCCGAGCCGCCCGGCGGATCTCATAGCCCTTGACCCCGATCCGGACGAGCTTGCGGCCGGGCGACCAGGGGCTTGGAAAGACGGCGAGATTGCCGCTGAACGGCTGCTCCGCGCTTCGCGGGGCGGCATAATCGTAGGGGAAATAATTGATCATTTCCTCGCTTCTTACCGCCGCCGGCTGGGGAAGCAGGTTTCGGTTCAGCGAGGCCCGGACGAAGGAATAGGAGGCGGTGTCGACGTCGAGCGAAAAGGTCGAGACAGGCTCCTCCGCGACGGTCTTGAAGCCGTTTTGGGGGAGGCTTGCGAAGCGGTCCCGGCCGACCGGCGGGGGCGGGGCGAAGCTCGGCTCGGAATGATAAGCGCCGGGCCTTGGGATCCGGGTTCCGGTCACCGTGACCGGTGCCCGACGCGCAGGCGCGGCAATCTCGTCGGCCGAGGCCTCGGCGGGGACGACGGTTTCGGCGGGCGGGGGCGGCGCGGGGGGCGCGGAGCCGAAGACGTCGGGCGCCGCGGCGGCCTCGATTTGGTTCTGAGCGGGGACGGTCTCGACTCCCGACCGGGCGCAGCCGGCGAGGGCGGCGGCGACGAAGCCGGCGGCTAGAGCGGGGTGAAGGCGTGGCATGCAAATTTTCTCCCGAGTGGCTGCGGCTCGGATCGGTCCGCATGTCACTGGGACGCCGCCCGGCGGAAAATCCTTGGGTGGGCCGTCAGTTTTTTTTCGGGTCGCCAGCGAGGAGCCGGCGGACCTCGTGCATCCGCCAGGAGACGGTCGACTCCGCGACGCCGAGCAAAGCCGCCGCCTCGGCGTGGCTGAGCTGCTGGCCGGCGACCAGCACCGCCGTGTCGCGATAGGCCGGCTTGAGCCGGGCGATGGCGCTCCGGGTCCAGATCGCGTCGTAGAAGTCGCGCCCGTCCGGCGCCGAGGCCAGCCCGGCGAGCACCGCCAGCCGCTCGGTCAGGCCCTTGAACGACCGGCGGCGGCGGCGCAGGTCGCGGCAGGCATTGTAGACGATGCCGCACAGCCAGGTGGTGAAGCGCGCCTCTCCGCGGAAGGTGCCGATCCGGGTCGCGAGGATGCAGCAGACGTCCTGGGCGACGTCCTCGGCATCCGCGCGGGTGCCGGCAAGCTGCCAGGCGAGCGCGTGGATGCGATCGTAGTGGCGGCGGACGAGGGCGTCGAACGCGGTGCGATCGCCGCCCGCCGCGGCTTCGGCGAGGCGCTCGTCGCTGGGCTGGGCGCCGTCCGTCACTTCTCCCGCGCCGTCGCGACGCCGTCCCAATCGCGCGGCGGCGGAGCCTCGCGATAGCCGGACACGGTTTCGGCGTAACGCGCGTAGAGCTTCGCCAGCCCATAGCCGCCGGCGGACTTGGCCAGCTCGGCGATGCGTGCCTCCGCCTCGCTCCAGCGGCGGGCGCGATAGTGGGCGAGCATCTCGCGGTGCCCCGCGGCGAAGGCGGCGAAGGCGGGGGAGGCGGCGAGCGCCTCGTCGCCGACCAGAGCGTGGACGATAGCCGGGCGGTCGCGGCCGACGACCCGGACCCGGTCGACTTCGAGAGTGGCGAAGCCGGCAAGCTCGTCCGCAAGCTCCCCGCCGATCAGGATCCGCAGACCGTAGGCCTTGGTCAGGCCTTCGATCCGCGAGGCGAGGTTCACCGTGTCGCCGATCAGCGAATAAGCGAGCCTGCGTTCGGAGCCCATGTTGCCGACGCAGCACGGACCGGAATTGAGGCCGATGCCGATTTCGACCGTCCCCGGCCAGGGGACCGCGCCTTGCCCCGCCAGCTCGGCGTTCAGCCGGTCGAGGCGGGCGCTCATCGCGAGAGAGGCGCGGGCGGCGTTGCGATACTGGTCGGGATCGTCGAGGGGGGCGTTCCAGAAGGCGAGCACGGCGTCGCCGATATATTTGTCGATCGTCGCCCGATGCTCGAGCAGGACCTCGGTCATCGGGGTCAGGAAGGCGATCATGAAGCGGATCACCTCTTGCGGCGTGAGCCGTTCCGAAAGCCGCGAGAAGCCGCGCACGTCGCAGAACAGGACGGTCATCCGCCGCTCCTCGCCGCCGAGCTCGAGCCGGCCGGGATCCTCGGCGATCCGCCTGACCAGATCGGGCGAGAGATAGCGGTCGAAGGCCGCGTGGATGTAGCGCCTCCGCCGCTCCTCGCGGACAAAGGTGAAGAGGGTGGCGACGACGTAGCAGGCGAGCAGGGCGAGCAACGGCGCAGTCGGATCGACGAGCAGGTTCCGAGCCCGGAAGGCGTACCAGCTGCCTCCCGCAATTCCCGCCATCATCCCCGCCGCGACGACCGCTCCGCCGAGCGCGCCCATGCGGGGAAGGAGCAGGGCGAGCGTCAGGCCGAGTGCGAGCAGGGCGGCCATTTCCAGCCCGGCCGCCCAATCCGGCCGGCCGAGATAGTCGCCGAGCACCATCTGCTCGATCGCCTGGGCCTGGACGACCACGCCCAGCTCCCGCTCGGCGAGCGGCGTTGCGACGAGGTCGCGAAGGCCGCTCGCGCCCGACCCCACCAGAACGATGCGGCCCGAGAACAGGCGCTGCATCTCGGCCGGCGGAAGCTTGCCCGAGAGCACCCGCCAGGCGGGGACGGTGCGCTCCGCCACCGGGCGGGTGTAGTGCATCCACAGCTCGCCGCGCTCGGTGACGGGAAGCTCCGCCTCGCCGATCTTCAGCCCGACCGTCTCCGCCCGCCCCGCCGCCACTTCTCCGCTGGAGTCGCTGCTCCTGACGATCATCCCGCCCGCCCCTTGCGCGATGCGAAGGGTTTCGGCCGACAAAGCGGGGACCAGGGTTCCGTTCACCTTCGCGATCAGGGGCACCCTCCGGACGATCCCGTCGGCATCGCCTCGAAGCGAGACGAAGCCGAGGCCGGGCGCCGCCGACTGGAGCGCCGGCAAAGGGAGGATGGCTCCGGCATAGCCGGTGAGGCTTCCCCCCGGTCCGGAGCCCGCGACCGCGAAACCGGCCTTCGGCTCGAGCGCCTGGCGCCGATAGTCGTTGGTGAGGAAGAAGCCGAGCACCGAGGGCGTGGCCGCCAAGGTTTGCGCGAGGCGCAAGTCGTGATCGGGGAGCGCCTTGAGCGCTGCAAGCTGCGCCGGGCCCGCACCCATCCGCTCCGCGGTTTCGGCGATGCGCGCGGGCGAGGTCCGGTCGGGCTCGGAGAAGACGATATCGAAAGCGATCGCCGCCGCGCCCGAATCCGCGATGGCTTTGGTCAGCGCCGCCACGTCGGTGCGCGGCCACGGCCATTGGCCGAGCCGGCGGATGCTCTCATCGTCTACGTCGACGACCCGTACGCCCGCGTCGCGATAGTCGCGCGGGGCGAGGCGCTGGTAGGAATCGAAGATCAGGCCGCTCACCTGCGCCAGTAGCGGAAGGTCGGCGAGCTTGAGCAGGGCGACCAGCAGCACCGGGATCATCCCGGCGAGGAGGATCGTCGAGCGGCGGGTGGTGGTCGTGGCCTTGCTGCTCACGGTCCGCCCTCCCTACCGCGTCCGCCTCCGCGCGCGCCGCCCAGGTCCGCCGGCGGCAGGCGAATGAAGTTGCCGCGACGGTGCGCGAATGATAGCCTTGCGTCAATCATACGCCGGCTGCGGACACTCCGCCCAAGGTCCTTGCAGGGGACGAAGCCATGATCCGGTCGAAACGCTTCTATCTTATTGCGATAGTGTTGATTTTCGCCGGAACGATCTTGTCTTCGCCGATCGCTGCGCAGCCCGTCTTCGACGATCTCGACGCTCTGGTAACGCCCTCGCTGGAGACGCAATCGGGGCTCGCGCTGGCGCGGCGGCAGGTCGCGGACACGGACCTGCTCGGCGCCCTCGGCACGCTCGAGCGGGTTCAGTTCGCACACCCCGAGGCGCTCGCGCCCCGGCTCCTCTACGCCTCGCTGCTCTGCCGCCTCGACGACCGGCAGGGGGCGGAGGTCGAACTTTCGCAGCTCGCCGGGCAGGCGATCTCCGATCCGGCGTGGGCGGAGGTGACCGCCGCCTGCGGGCCGATCGCCCGGCCAGTCGGAAGGAAGAAGAAGTGAGGGGCAGGAAGCTCACCGCCGCTCTCGCGAGCCTCGCGCTCGTCGCCGCGCCCGCGGGGGCCCAGCCCGCCCCAGTCGGGATCAACGCCGCGATCCGCAACAAGGTGGAGATTCGCGGCGCGGCGACGAACCGGGTCCGCCCCGCCGTGCTTCGCGAGCGGGTGATGCTGAACGACGAGGTTCGTACCGGCGCAGCGAGCCAGCTCCAGATCCTCCTTCTCGACCGCTCGACCTTCACCGTCGGGGCGAGCGCCCGGATCGCGATCGACCGCTTCGTCTACGATCCCGCCGCCCGGTCGCGCTCGATGGGCGTCAGCGTCGCAAGGGGAGCCTTCCGGTTCATGTCGGGGCGGGCGCTCGGCAAGCCCGCCGGGCCGGTGACGGTGCGAACGCCGGTCGCCTCGATCGGAATCCGCGGCACCATCTTCGAGGGCGTCGTCGGCGAAGAGGCGGTCCGGATCGCGAAGGGGGAGCCGGCGGTCGGCGGCAAGATCAAGTCCAAGGAGGACGAGGCGTCGCTGATCGTCCTTCGCGGCCCCGGCGCGAGAAGCCAGGGAGATACAATTGCCGGAGCGATCGACGTCGCCGGAGGCGGCCGCACGGTCACTCTCGATGCGCCGGGATATGCCGTCTACGCACCCCGTGCCGGAGCGCCGACCATCGGGCCGTTCCGCCTGTCGGCAGCAGGCCTCGCCGCGCTCCAGGCGCTGCTTCGGCCGCCCATGCAGGGCGGCGGCGGATCCCACACCGCCCGCAACGCCGCCCTGGTCGGCGCCGGCGTCATCGCCGCCGGCGTGCTCGGCTCCGGGCTTCTGAAAGGCAAGAAGAAGCCCAAGCTCCCCAACCCGAACCAGCCGCCCAACGGCAAGCAGTAGAGCCGGCCGATTCCCCTCGCCCCCGGGCGGGAGAGGGCAACCCGCCTTGCCAGGCTCGCCTCGCTTGCGTCATACATTCCGCGAGACCGGGGGTGGGGGAGCAATGAGCCGCGGAGTGGCGATCGGCGCATCGGCGGCGTTCCTGGCCCTGGCGCTGCTCGTCCTCTTGCTCGCGGCGGTGCCGAAGGCCGATGCCGCCGCGCCGGCGGCCCGCGGCTTCGTCGGCGTGGCGAGCTGCGCCGGATCGACCTGCCACGGCCGCTCGGAAGCCAATGGCAAGGTCGTCCGCCAGGACGAATTGAAGCTCTGGCAGGATCCGGCGAGCCTCGCCGGAGCCCACAGCCGCGCTTTCCGGGTGCTCGCCGAGCCGCGCGCCCGGGCCATCGCCGCGCGCCTGGGCATCGGCGAGGCGGCGAGCGCCCCCATGTGCCTCGGCTGCCACGCTACGCCGACCGTGGGGGCCGCCGTGGCGCCGCGATTCCAGCGCTCCGACGGGGTGGGCTGCGAGGCCTGCCACGGCGCCGCGTCGGACTGGCTCGCAAGCCATTATGCGGTGGGCGGCACCCACGCCGCCAACGTCGCGCGCGGGATGGCGCCGCTCGACGATCCGCGCGCCCGCGCCGCCCGCTGCCTCGACTGCCATTTCGGAAGCGCCGCCTCAGGCCAGTTCGTCGACCACCGGATCATGGCCGCGGGCCATCCCAGGATCAGCTTCGAGCTCGACCTGTTCACCACGCTCCAGCAGCATCACGATGAAGATGCCGATTATTGGGCGCGCAAGGGCCGCGTTTCGCCGGTGCAGGTCTGGGCCGTCGGGCAGGCGATGGCGCTGGAGCGGTCGCTCTCGCTGTTCGCGAGCGCGAAGGGGACGAGCGGGGTCTTCCCGGAATTCTATTTCTTCGACTGCCACACCTGCCACCGGGCAATCTCGGACGATCCGCGCTTCGAGCCCAACGCTCCGGCCAATCCGGGCCGGCCGATCCCGGGCGGGATGCCGGCCTACAACGACGAGAACATGATCATGCTCTCCGCCGCGGCGCGGGTGGCGGCGCCGGAGGTGGCGGCGCGGTTCGAGCGAGACAGCCGCGCCTTTCACGCCGCCTTCGCCAAGGACCGCGCCTCCGCCGTGGCCGCCGCCGCCCGGCTCCAGGCCAGCGCGGTCGCGGTCGGCCAGGCGCTGTCGGGCGGGGTGAGCCGCGACGAGACCTTCGCGATCCTCGATTCGATCGCCGGCAATGCGGTGGCGGCGCGCTTCACCGACTATCAGGGCAGCGTCCAGGCGGTGATGGCGGTCGACACCTTGCTTTCCGCCTTGGTCAAGTCCGGAGAGGTGACGCCGGCCGCGGCGAAGGCGATCCGCCCGGACATCGAAGTCGCCTACCGTGCGGTAAGCGATCCCAATTCCTACAGCCCGGCGGACTTCCGCGCCGGCCTCGGCCGCGCCGCGGCGGCGATCAGGCGGCTAAGGTGAGGCGCGCGACCGGCTTCGTCGCCATCGCGGCGCTCGTCCTCGGCTCGTGCGGCGGCGGCGGCGGGGGCGGAAGTTCGGGCGGCGGCGATCCGCTTCCGCCGCCGGTCCCGACGCCGACCCCGGCCCCCGTGCCGCCGCCGCCGACCCGGCTCTACGCGACCCCCGCTCTGGAGGCGCTCACCCCCGCCGACGTCCAGTCGGTGCTCGCCCGGGGGATCGCCGAGGCGCAGGCGCGCGGCCTCCCGGCGACGCTCGCGGTGGTAGACCGGGTCGGCAACGTGCTCGCGGTCTTCGCGATGAACGGGGCGAATCCGCGCCTCTCGGTTCCGCCTGGGCCGGACGGCAGCCGCTTCGACCTGCAGGGCGTCGACGTCCCCGCCGCCGCCGCGGGCGCGATCGCCAAGGCGATGACCGGCGCCTATCTCTCCTCGGGGGGCAACGCCTTCTCGACCCGGACGGCGAGCATGATCGTCCAGCAGCATTTCCCGCCGTCCAAGGCCGCTCTCGGGCTCGAGAGCGGGCCGCTGTTCGGAGTCCAGTTCAGCCAGCTCCCCTGCTCCGACCTCGCCGCCCGCTACAACGGCAATGTCGGCTCGAACGCCTTCATCGGCCCGAAGCGCTCGCCGCTCGGCCTTTCCGCCGATCCGGGCGGGTTCCCGCTCTACAAGAACGGCGTGCTCGTCGGAGGGGTGGGGGTGATGGCCGACGGGGTCTACGGCTTCGATCCCGAGGTGCAGGACGTCGACAAAGACGGCGAGGAGATCATCGCCCTGGCGGCAAGCGCCGGCTTCGCCCCGGGCGACGACATTCGCGCGGACCGGATCTCCATCGATGGGACGCTGCTTCGCTATTCCGACGCCGCGCCTTCCGACCTGGCCGGGAACGGCGCCGCCGTGCCGCTCGGCGGCGCCGGAGCCCTGGTGGCGGTGCGCGGCTATTACGACCCGGCGGGCGGAATATTGGCAGGCCGCGCTTATGGCAGCGAAGCCTCCGGAGTGCGGCCGGCGTCGGCCGGCGAGTTCTCGAACCCGGACGCCTTCGTGCTGACCGACGGCGGCGGCCTGAACCGCTTTCCGATCCGGCCCGGTACCGACGGCGGCCTCACCGCCGGCGAGGTCACCGCGCTTCTCGAGGAAGCCTTCACGGTGATGAGCGCGGCGCGCGGCCAGATCCGCCATCCGCTCGACAGCCGGGCGCAGGTCAGCCTTTCTGTGGTCGACACCCAAGGAGTGGCGCTCGGCCTCGTCCGGGCGCCCGACGCTCCGGTCTTCGGGATCGACGTCTCGCTCCAGAAGGCGCGAAGCGCGGTGTTCGCGTCGAGCCCGACGTCGGCGGGGCAGCTCGGCGCAAGTCCCGACGCCGAGGTGCGCGCCTACGCAGCGGCGGCGCAGGCGCTGTTCGACGGCCATGCCTACTCGACCCGGGCGATCGGCAATGTGTCGCGCCCCTATTTCCCGGACGGCGAGCTCGGCCGGCCGCCGGGGCCGTTCTCCCGGCCGATCGCGGCGTTCAATCCCTTCTCGACCGGGCTTCAGTCGGCCCTGATCCAGGCCGAGGTGAAGGCCCATGTCGGCTTCGTCCTCGGCGCAGGAGCCGACGTCCCGGCGCAGTGCGGCGGTGCGGCGGGGGTGAGCCGCCTCGCCAACGGCCTGCAGATTTTCCCCGGCGGGATCCCGATCTATCGGGGCGCCCAGCTGGTGGGCGCGATCGGCGTTTCGGGCGACGGGATCGACCAGGACGACATGACTGCCTTCCTCGGTGCCGACCGATTGTTCGTCCGCACCGGGGGAGCGGGAAACGCCGAGCCGGGGCGGCGGGCGGACCAGGTCACGGTGCAGGTCGGCGACCGGGCCGTTCGCCTGCGCTACGTCAATTGCCCGTTCGCGCCGTTCGTCGGATCGGCCCAGCAGAATGTCTGCCAGGGAAAATGACGGCGCTGGCGGCCGCCTTGCTTCTGGGAATGGGACAGGTTCCGTCGCCCCAGCGCAGGCTGGGGCCCCAGGGGGTGAAGAGCGCAGAGTTTTTCACCCGCTGGGATCCCGGCCTTCGCCGGGATGACGGGGAGGTGGGCAGATGACGGCGCTCGCGGCCGCCTTGCTGTTGGGGGTGAGCGGGCCTCTTCCGTCGCCCCAGCGCAGGCTGGGGCCCCAGGGGGTGAAGACCTCGGCGCCTTTCACCCCCTGGGGTCCCAGCCTTCGCTGGGACGACGAGCAAGACCAGGAACAGCCGCCCCAGCGGGAGCCTCTTCCAGGCCGGCGCCGCCCCGGCATCCCGCAACAGGAGTTGGAGCCGGCGGCCAGCCAGGACAATCCCGGCGCTCTGCACGCTCCCCCGCCCGAAGCCTTTCCTACCGACCAGATACCGGTGCCGGACCGCTGGCGGCTGGTCGAAAGTCTCGGGCTGGTGCGCGAGCGCTGGTTCGATCCGTACAACCAGAACACCTACAAAGGGGACCGGCCGCTCTGCCTTCCAACCGATGCCGAGCAGGCGCGGCGCCGGGCCGCGGGGCTGCCGCGCTGCCGGACCCCGCGCTTCCTGGGGCTCGACGAGAACGACTGGTTCGTCTCCGTCAACGCCGTCTCCGACACGGTCGTCGAGCCGCGCACCTTCCCGATCCCGGTGGGCGTGCAGACGACCCAGAGGCCCGGAAGCAACGATGTTTTCGGCAAGAACGACAGCCTCGCTCTATCCCAGACCTTCATCCTCGGCGCCTCGCTGATCAAGGGCTCGACCGCCTTCATGCCGCCGCACGTGGAGTACCGGCTGACCCTGGCCTTCAACGTCAATTATGCCGTTGTCTCGGAGCGCCGCATCCTGGACGTCCGGCCTTCGAAGGGGACGTCCCGCCTGGACGGGTGGGTTGGGGTGCAGGAAGCGTTCGTCGATTATCACCTGCGCGACGTGTCGGCCCGCTACGATTTCGACAGCGTGAGGGCGGGCGTCCAGCCCTTCCAGCTCGATTTCCGAGGCTTCCTGTTCAACGACCAGCAGCTCGGCCTGCGCCTGTTCGGCAACCGCGACGGCAACCGCTTCCAGTACAACCTGATGGCGATCTGGCGGCTGGAGAAGGACACCAATAGCGGCCTCAACGACATCACCCAGGGCCCGCGCAAGGACTGGATCCTCCACGCCAACCTCTACCGCCAGGATTTCCCCGTCGTCGGCCTGACCAGCCAGGCCAGCCTTACCTGGAACGCCAATCGCGAGCGCGGCGACATCGAGCTCGACAGGAACGGCTTCCCGGTCCGTCCCGCCCTCATCGGCAATTTGCGCGCCCGCAATTACGACGTCGTCTACCTGGGCTACAATGCCGACGGCCATATCGGGCGGCTGAACCTCTCCGCCTCCGCCTACGGCGCGCTCGGCTCCGACCGCAATTCGATCTTCACCGGCCGCAAGGGCCATATCCGAAGCTACTTCCTCGCCGCCGAGCCGAGCTACGATCTGAACTGGATCCGGGTGCGCGGCTCGTTCCTCTATGCGAGCGGCGACGGCGACCCGTTCGACAACAAGGAAGGCGGCTTCGACGCGATCTTCGAGAACCCGATCTTCGCCGGCGCCGACACCAGCTATTGGATCCGCCAGTCGATCCCGTTCGCCGGGGGCGGACGGGCGGTGGCGTTGAACGGCCGCAACGGGATCTTGAATTCGCTCCGTTCGTCGAAGGAGCAGGGCCAGTCCAACTTCAACAATCCGGGCACCGTCCTGCTCGGCGGCGGGGCGGATTTCGACCTCACGCCGCAATGGCGGCTCTCGGCGAACCTCAACCACCTGTGGTTCGCCGACACGGCGGTGCTCCAGGCGCTGCGCAACGAAGGATCGATCCCGCGAGACATCGGCTGGGACGCCTCGGTGGCCGCGATCTACCGCCCGAAGTTCAGCCAGAACCTGGTGTTCCGCGCCTCTGCGGCAATGCTCCGGCCGGGCGCGGGCTTTCGCGACCTGTTCGCCAACAGCGACCGCGACAAACGCTATGTCTCGGTGCTCCTGAACGCGATCCTGACGTTCTGAAAACTCCGTCGTCCCAGCGAAGGCTGGGACTCCAGGGGGTGAAAAGCGCCGTGTTCTTCACCCGCTGGGGCCCCAGCCTCCGCTGGGGCGACAGATCATCCCCGATACCTTAGCGCCTCGAGCAGAAGCGCAAAGGCGGGGGAATGCTGGCGGCGGCTGGGGTAATAGAGGTGGTAGCCGGGGAAGGGGGGAGTCCAGTCCTCCAGCACCCTCACCAGGGTGCCGGCGGCGAGGTCAGCGGCGACATGGTCCTCGGGGAGGAAGGCGAGGCCGAAGCCGGCCAGCGCGACCTGGCGGATCATTCGCGGGTCGTTGAGGATCACCGGACCTTCAACCCGGACCTTGAGCTCGCGCCCGTCCCGTTCGAACTCCCAGGCGTAGAGGCCGCCCGAGGTGGCGAAGCGCAGGTTGATGCAGGCGTGGCGGGCAAGGTCGTGCGGATCCCTGGGCGGCGGCGCGCCGGCGGCGGCGAAATAGGCTGGCGCGCCGACGCAGGCCATGCGCAGCGGCGGGCCGATCGGAACGGCGATCATGTCGCGCGCCACCTGCTCGCCGAGCCGGATTCCGGCGTCGAAGCGGGCCGAGACGATATCGGTCAAAGCGTTGTCGACGCTGATCTCGACGACGATATCGGGATAATCGGGGAGCAGGCGCCGGACCGCGGGCCACAGGATCGTCTCGGCGGCATGGTCGAGGGCGGTAATCCGCACGGTCCCGGCGGGCTTGCTGCGAAGCTCGCCAAGGGCGGCAAGCTCCGCCTGTATGCCCTCGAGGAGCGGGCCGGCGCGATCGAGCAGCCGCTCGCCCGCCTCGGTCGGAGCGACGCTTCGGGTGGTTCGGGTGAGGAGCCGGACTCCGAGCTGCTCCTCGAGGCCCCGCATGGCGTGGCTGAGCGCGGAGGGGGAAACCCCGAGCTTCGCCGCGGCGCGCGTGAAGCTGCGCTCGCGGGCGACGGCGAGGAAGGCGGCGAGATCGTTCAGGTTTTCGCGCGGCATTGCTGAGCAACCCTCACAGGTACGTGCGCGATCTAGCGTCTAATCTCAAGAAACCCAACCGCCTAGATCGGCGGCATGACCCGAGACACCGACTCCGCACGCCCCCCCACCGGCCGGTGGAGCGCCGTCTTCGCCCTGACCCTGTGCGTCTCGACGCTGATCGCGTCGGAGTTCATGCCGGTGAGCCTGCTCACCCCGCTTGCCGGCGATCTGCACCTCAGCGAGGGCGAAGCGGGTCAGGCGATCGCCGTCTCCGGCATCTTCGCGGTGCTGACCAGCCTGTTCATCGCCTCCGCCAGCCGGCGGCTCGACCGGCGGGCGCTTCTGCTCGGCCTCACCGGGCTGCTGCTGGCATCCGGGCTGATCGTGGCGCTGGCGCCGAATTACGCCGTGCTGATGATCGGGCGCGCGCTGCTCGGAATCGTCATCGGCGGCTTCTGGTCGATGTCGACCGCGACCGTGATGCGGCTGGTGCCCCCGGACGGCGTGCCGCGGGCGCTCGGGCTGCTCAACGGAGGCAATGCCCTTGCGACGATCGTCGCGGCGCCGCTCGGCAGCCTGCTCGGCGCCTGGGTCGGCTGGCGCGGCGCCTTCTTCTGCGTCGTTCCGCTGGCCGCGGCCACCTTCGCCTGGCAGTATCTGACGCTGCCCCCGATGCCGCCGCGCGAGCCGGCGAGCGCCGGCGCCGCCTTTCGAGTCCTGCGCCGCCCCTTGGCGCCGCAGGGCATCCTCGCCGTCACTCTCCTGTTCATGGGCCAGTTCGCCCTCTTCACCTATTTGCGGCCCTTCCTGGAAACGGCGACTCGAGTGGTCGTTTCGGCTCTGTCCGCCATCCTGCTCCTCATCGGCGTGTCGGGCCTTGCCGGGACGTGGCTGATCGGGCTCCTGCTGAAGAGACGGCTCTACGGCCTGCTCGTCGCCATGCCGCTGGCGATGGCGGGGATCGCGCTTGGCCTGGTCGCGCTCGGCGCCTCCACCGCCGCAGCGACGATCCTGCTCGCCTTGTGGGGCCTGATCGGAACCGCCGCGCCGGTCGCCTGGTGGACGTGGCAGGCGAGGACTCTGTGCGACGACGCGGAAGCCGCGGGCGGGCTGATGGTGGCGGCGATCCAGCTCGCCATCACGCTCGGCGCCTCGGCCGGCGGACTATTGTGGGACCAGGGCGGCTACCGCGCCACCTTCGCCTTCGCCGCCGCCATCCTGCTCGCCTCGGCGTTGAGCGCCCTGGCGGCGGCACGCGCGGCAAATGCGCATGTGCCCGTTCCCGAACGACGCGGGGCAGTCGCCGAGCTTAACCGAGCAACGATCTAAGGACGAGACGATGGCACGAATCTTCATCACCGGAAGCACCGACGGCCTCGGCCGGGCGGCGGCGCAAAGCCTGATCGAGGGCGGGCATGAGGTGGTTCTGCATGCGCGCAGCCGCGAGCGGGCGTCCGCGCTTGCCGATATCGAGCCGAAGGCGGGCGGGATCGTCGTCGGCGACCTCGCCAGCGCTGCCGAGACGCGCTCCGTCGCGGAGCAGGTCAACGCTCTCGGCCGGATGGATGCGATCATCCACAATGCCGGAGTCTACAGCCTGCCGGCCCGCGGCGAGACGCCCGAAGGTCATGCCACGACCTTCGCCGTCAACACGCTCGCGCCTTATCTCCTCACCGCCCTGATCGAGCGGCCCGACCGGCTCGTCTACCTAAGCAGCGGCCTCCACCGCGCAGGAGCGGGATCGCTGGACGACCTGGACTGGACCCGGCGGCGCTGGGACGGGAGCCGCGCCTATGCCGAGAGCAAGCTCCAGGTCGTCGCGATCGCCTTGGCGGTGGCGCGGCGCTGGCCGGACGTGCTGAGCAACGCGGTCGATCCCGGCTGGGTGCGCACCCGCATGGGTGGCCCCTCGGCGCCGGTCGACCTCGCCACCGGCCAGCGGACCCAGAGCTGGCTCGCAGCCGGCGACGAGCCGTCGGCACGGACCAGCGGAGGCTATTGGCACAACCTGCGGCGGGAGCCGCCCGAGCGCGAAGCGGCCGACCCCGAATTTCAGGACAAGCTGATCGAGCGCCTCGCCGACATGACCGGCTTGGAGCTGCCGTAACGGCGATTGCTGAACGTAACTCACAGCCGCATGCCGATTGTGCGGCCTAATCGAAGTCCCGCCGACGCACTACATGACCGTCATGCAGACGCCCCGATCCAAAGGATCCTCAATGCTGACTCGTGAACTCGGCCGAAGCGGCCTCCAAGTCTCCGCCCTGGGCCTCGGCTGCATGGGCATCAGCTTCAGCTACGCGACCCAGCTCTCCCGCGAGGAAGGCGTCAAGCTGATCCGAGACGCGGTCGAGCGCGGCGTGACCTTCTTCGACACGGCCGAGGTCTACGGCCCGTTCGACAATGAGGAAGTGGTCGGCGAGGCGCTCCGCCCGGTGCGCGAGCGGGTGACGATCGCCACCAAGTTCGGCTTCGACATCGATCCCGTCACGCGCGAGACCCGCGGAGTTACCAGCCGGCCGGAGCGGATCCGGGCGGCGGTCGAGGGCTCGCTTCGGCGGCTCGGCGTGGAGACGATCGACCTCCTCTACCAGCACCGCGTCGATCCCGAGGTTCCGATCGAGGACGTGGCCGGGACGGTCCGCGACCTAATCGGCGAGGGAAAGGTCAAGGCGTTCGGGCTTTCCGAGCCCGGAGTTCTAACGCTTCGCCGAGCGCATGAGGTGCAGCCGGTCGCCGCGGTCCAAAGCGAATATTCGCTGTGGTGGCGGGAGCCCGAGACCAACGGGATCCTCGAGGCGTGCGACGCGCTCGGGATCGGCTTCGTCCCTTACAGCCCCTTGGGCAGGGGCTTCCTGACGGGCGCGCTGGGCAAGGACACCAAGCTCGCCGACAACGACTTCAGGAACAACCTCCCGCGCTTCTCTGCGCAAGCGCGGGCAAAGAATCAGGCGTTCGTCGACCTGCTCGGCCAGGTCGCGGCGGGGAAGGGCGCCACGCCCGCGCAGGTCGCCTTGGCCTGGCTGCTGGCGCAGCGCCCGTACGTCGTTCCGATCCCCGGAACGACGAAGCTCTCCCGCCTCGAGGAGAATTTGGGTGCGGCGGACCTGTCGTTCACGCCCGACGAGCTGCGCGAAATCGACGCCGCCGCGTCGGAGATCCAGCCCGCCGGCGAGCGCTACGCCCCGGCCCAGCTCGCCATGGTCGGCCGCGACGCCCCCGAGAAGGCGCCCGCCTAACCCCCCCCGGTGACAGCTGCGTAGCTGTCACCTAAGCGTCCCGCAAAGGAGCCTTCATGACCGTCAAAGCCTATGGCGCCCAGTCCGCCGACAAGCCGCTCGAGCCGCTCGCCATCGAACGCCGCGAGCCCGGCCCCACCGACATCCAGATCGACATCGCCTGGTGCGGCGTCTGCCATTCCGACCTCCACACCGTCCGCTCCGAATGGGGCGGTACCCTCTACCCCTGCGTCCCCGGCCACGAAATCGTCGGCCACGTGAGCGCGGTAGGCGGCGACGTGAAGGGCTTCGCGGTCGGCGAGACGGTCGGGGTCGGCTGCATGGTCGGAAGCTGCCAGCATTGCGAATCGTGCCATGCGGGGCTCGAGCAATATTGCGAGGTCGGCCTGGTCGGCACCTATAACGGCCCGACCCAGGACCCGCCCGGCCACACGCTCGGCGGCTATTCGCAGCGCATCGTCGTCGACGAGAAGTTCGTCTTGAAGATCAACCATAGCGAGGACCAGCTCGCCGCCGTCGCGCCTCTGCTGTGCGCCGGGATCACCACTTATTCGCCGCTCCGCCACTGGAAGGCCGGCCCCGGCAAGAAGGTCGGCGTGGTCGGAATCGGCGGGCTCGGCCACATGGGGGTGAAGCTCGCCCATGCGATGGGCGCCCACGTCGTCGCCTTCACGACGTCCGAGAGCAAGCGGCAGGACGCGCTCGACCTCGGCGCCGACGAGGTCGTCGTCTCGCGCAACCCGGAGGAGATGGCGGGCCACGCGCGCAGCTTCGACTTCATCTTGAACACCGTCGCGGCGAGTCACGACCTCGACGCCTTCACCCAGCTGCTCAAGCTCGACGGGACTCTCTGCCTCGTCGGGGTGCCGGAGCATCCGCATCCCTCGCCGAGCGTCGGCGTGCTGATCTTCGGCCGCCGCGCCATCGCCGGCTCGCTGATCGGCGGAATCGCCGAGACCCAGGAGATGCTCGATTTCTGCGCCGAGCGCGGCATCGTCGCCGACATCGAGACGATCCGCGCCGAGCAGATCGACGAAGCCTATGACCGGATGCAGAGGAGCGACGTCAAATACCGCTTCGTCATCGACGCGGCGACCTTGTAGCCCGTGCTCCCTCTCCCTCCAGGGGAGAGGGAAAGCCGCCGCGAAGCGGTGGCGGGGTGAGGGGACGCCGTCGATGAAGTGCCCTCACCCGCCCACCGCCCTTCGGCCGGTGGGCCCCTCCCTCTCCCCTTGAGGGAGAGGGAAAAGGGAAGCGGCCTCGCTTCAGCCACGTAAAACCCTCTTTCCACCGACCGCCTGCAACCGACGGTCGCGCAATGCATTTCCGCGCCAGCGTTTCCACAAGACGCGGGTGTGACATGCGTAGAGTATCGCTTACCTTCTCCATCGGCACGGCCGTGCTCGCCGCCGCTTTCGCTCTCCCGGCCGCACCGGCGCTCGCGGCCGGACCGCCGGACCTCGCCGCCGCGGCCTCGGCCCTCACCCCCGGCCGCCACGTCTGGATCGGCGACGCGCCCTCGGAGGGCCCCGTCACCATCCTTGTCAGCCTCGGCGCCCAGCGCGCCTTCGTCTGGCGCGGCTCGACGCTGATCGGCGTGTCCACCGTCTCCAGCGGAGCGCCCGGCCACGAGACCCCGACCGGCACCTTCACGATCCTCGAGAAGGACAAGACGCACAAATCCAACCTCTACGAGGACGCGCCGATGCCGTTCATGCAGCGGCTCACCTGGGACGGCGTGGCGCTCCACGCCGGAAAGGTCGGCGCCGAGCCCGCCTCGCACGGCTGCGTTCGCCTTCCGCTCGCCTTTGCCAGGAAGCTGTTCGACGTGACGGCGCTCGGGGCGACGGTGACGATCACCGACGACGTTCTCTCGACGCCCGAGGAAGCGCTCGCCGCCTTGAGTTTCGATTTGGGAACAGAAGTGGCGGCGGCACAATAAGGAGAAAGGCTATCCGTGCCTCGGCCTGGTCTCCGGCATCGTCAGAAGCACGGGAAGAACGCACAGCGCCACAGCCGCGATCATCGCGCCCGGGACCGCGGGCCAGCCGGTGCGGTCAACGAGAAATTGCGCAAGCCAGGGCGTGATGCCGCCGAACACCGCCGTCGCCGTGGTCGCGCCGAGCGCGAGGCCGCTAAGCCGCCCCTCGCCGGTGAACTGCTCGGCCGTCGCGACCGCTCCCACCGCGCTCACCCCGCCCGCTACGGCGGCAAGGAGGACCGCGCCCGCAAGCGCTCCCGCCGACGAGGCGCCGGCCATCAGGGCGAACAGCGAAATGGGCAGGACCGCGCTCAAGGCGAGCAAGGCGAGGAGGACGGGTCGTCGTCCGACCCGGTCGGAAAGCGTTCCGACGAGGGGCGTCACGGCGATTACCGCGACCGCGGCGGCGGTCGACAGCCACAAGGCCTCCCCCTCGCCATGCCGGCCCGCGGAGACGAGGAAGGCGGGGACGTAGGTGATCCCGACATAATAAGTGATCGAACCAAGCGCCGAGATGGCGAACGAACGCGCAATCCCGATCCGCTGCCGAGCCAGGACTTGGACCAGCGGCCGCTCCGGCACCGTCCCCGCCGCCCGCTGCCGCTCGAAGTCGGGCGACTCCGCCATGGCGGAGCGGGCGATCCACACGCTTCCGGCGAGCGCAGCACCGACGAGGAACGGGATCCGCCACCCCCAGCTTTCGAGCGAGGCGGCCGGCATGGCGCTCACCGTCAAGGCCGAGACTCCCACGGCGAGCAGAGCGCCCACCTCGCTCGCCGCCGCTGCAAGCGAGGTGACGAGGCCCCGCCGCTCCGGCCGCGCGCCCTCCAGAAGATAAGCCACCACTCCGGTATATTCGCCGCCGACCGAGAAGCCCATCACGCAGCGCAGCAGGAGCAGGAGCGCTCCCGCGAGCGGCCCCGCCTGCGACCGGATCGGGAGCAAGGCGGTCGCGAGCATCGCGGCGCTCATCAGCGCCATCGTCACAAGCATCATGAAGCGCCGCCCGTGCCGGTCCCCGACATGGCCGAAAAACACCGCGCCCAATGGCCTCATCAGATAGGCGAGGGCGAAGGTGCCGAGCGTGAAGAGGAGCGAAGCCTCGCCGGGCCCGAAGAACACCCGCGACAGCACGGTGGCGAAATAGAGGTAGAGGGTGAAGTCGTACCACTCGACCACGGTGGAGAGGGCGGCGATCACGAGGGACGCACGGGAGAGGGCGGGGGGAGGCGGCTGAACATCGCTCATCCGTCCGGCATAGCCCGGATCGCTCCGCTCGTCGCCCCAGCGCAGGTTGGGGCCCCGGCGGGTGAGGAGCGCACGAGCGGGTCGAGCGCGGGGGCCCGAACCGGCTCGCCTTTCACCCCCTGGGGTCCCAGCCTACGCTGGGACGACGAGCCTCGCCCGTCCCCTCGCCTGAACGAAGGCCCCTGCGCCGGCGGTGAGATCGTGGAAAAGGGGGTTGCCTAAGCACCCTTGCCGCCCAAGCCGAATTCCCCACATTCCCGCCATGACCTGGGACTTGCGCGGTGCCTTGCTGAAGAAGGAGGAGCGGGAATCGGCCCGCCTCGCCGACTTCGCGTTCAAGCTGCGGGCGCGGACTTTCCGGCTGCTCGCCGAGACGCTGGGCCTTGAGCCGTCGCGGATCGTCCCTCTGATCGCGACGATGGACGATCCGACGATCGTCGAGGCGCTCGCCCGCGATCGTCCCGGCCAGCCGCCGGTCGGTGCCCTATACGACCGCTGCCGAGCCGACGCCCGTGCGCAACTCATCGTTGAGGAAGGCGATCCTTCGCCCCATCGGCTCGCCTGACGCGAGCCCCCTTTGAGCCGCGCGCCGCCTCTGCAATAAAGGGTGCGGGTAAAGGGGAGCCGATGCTGACGCGAGGGGGGCCGCCGCTCGGTAGATTGGGATCGGGGCTTGCCGCGATCGCGCTTGCGTTGCTGGCCGTTTTCCTCGCCGTCCCGTCGTCCGCTTCGGAAGCGGAAAAGCCCGTCGCACGCGACTATGGCCTCGTTCGGGCGCCCGCCGCGCCGCAGTCGCAGGAACTCGACGCCGCCGAGGCGAAGAGCGCGGGATGCGTGTCTTGCCATACGGACTCGGACGCGAAGACGATGCATCCGGGCCAGGCAGTGGTGCTCGGCTGCACCGACTGCCATGGCGGCAATGCGGCGGTTCGGGGCGACGCTTCGCTGGGCCAGGCGGACCCGCGCTACGTCGCGGCGCGGGACCGGGCGCATGTGCTTCCGCTCTATCCCAAGGCGTGGGGCTGGCCCTCCTCGGCCAATCCGAAGCGCAGCTACGCTTTGCTCAACCGCGAGAGCCCGGAGTTCGTCCGCTTCGTCAATCCGTCCGACTACAGGGTCGCTCGCGAAAGCTGCGGCGCCTGCCATATCGAGACGGTGGCGGCGGCCGAGCGGTCGCTGATGGCGACCGGCGCGATGTTCTGGGGCGCGGCCGCCTACAATAACGGGATCGTGCCGTTCAAGACGCCGCTCTTCGGCGAGGCCTATACGCGGACGGGCGAGCCGGCGAAGATCGTCTCGCCCTTCATCACCCCGGACGGCACCCTGACCGCGGGCCAGAAGGCGAAGGGGGCGCTCGCCGAGCTCTACCCGCTCCCCACCTGGCAGGTCGTTCCGCCGGGCGACGTCTTCCGGGTGTTCGAGCGCGGCGGGCGGACGATCGGGACCCAGTTCCCGGAGATCGGCCTGCCCTCGCCGTCGGGCTCGATCCAGCGGCTCGAGGAAGCGGGGCGGCCCGACATACGCCAGTCGAACCGAGGCCCGGGCACCGGCCTTCGGGTCTCGATCCCGATCCTCAACATCCACAAGACCCGGCTCAACGACCCGTTCATGTGGTTCATGGGGACCAACGACCAGCCCGGCGACTATCGCCATTCGGGCTGCTCGGGCTGCCACGTCGTCTACGCCAACGACCGCGAGCCGCGCCACAGCCTGACCTGGGCGCAATTCGGACGGGACGGGCAGACGGCGACGGTCGACCCGACGATCGCCGGGCGTACGGAGAGCGGCCATCCGATCCGCCACGCCTTCACCCGCGCCATTCCGACGTCGCAATGCATGGGCTGCCACATGCATCAGCCCAACATCTTCCTGAACTCGTTCCTCGGCTACACGATGTGGGATTACGAGGCCGACGCCGACCTGATGTGGCCGGGGCCGGAGAACCGGCTGAAGCCGCCGCCGGGCAAGGAAGCGGTCTACCGCAACCAGCATTATCCGACTACGGCCGAGCAGCTCGAGGTGCTGGAGCGCAATCCGGAGGGCGCCGCTCCGCGCGGCCTCTGGGGCGACGTCGACTTCCTGCGCCGGGTCGCGGACGACGTGAACCCGCAGGCGCGGCACACCCAGTTCGCCGACTATCACGGCCACGGCTGGAACTTCCGCGCCGTCTACAAGCGCGACCGCGACGGCAATCTGCTCGACGCCGACGGGAAGATCGTCCCGCCGGGCGATCCGGAGACGTTCCGAAAGGCGGGGGCGCCGGCTTTCGCCGAGCCCGGCGGCCAAGCCGGCAAGGCGGTCCACCTGATGGACATCCATGCCGAGAAGGGCATGCAATGCGCCGACTGCCATTTCGCGCAGGACAGCCACGGCAACGGCTTCGTCATGGGCGAAGTGCCGGACGCGATCGAGATCGCCTGCAAGGACTGCCACGGGACCATTCGGGACTATCCCAATCTGCTCACCTCCGGGCCGGCCGCCCCGCCGAAGGGCACCAATCTCGCTCTGCTCCGCAACGAGGACGGCCAGCGCCGTTTCGAGTGGATGGAGGACGAGGCGCACCGGCCGGTGCTCGTCCAGCGCTCGGTGGTCGATCCCAAGCTCTACTGGCGGGTATCGCTGGTCAAGGAGAGCGTCGATCCCGACAGCCCGCAGTTCAACGCCAAGGCGGCCCGGGCCAAGCTGATGTCGAAGCAGGGCGCGGAGACGGGGCGATACGTGTTCGGCAAGGGCGTGGCCGACGCGGACCTCGCCCACAAGCCCGAGGAGATGGCCTGCTATACCTGCCATCTCTCCTGGACCACCTCGTGCGGCGGCTGCCACCTTCCGATCGAGGCGAACTGGAAAACGGCGATGCACCGCTACGAGGGGCGGGAGACTCGCAACTTCGCCACCTACAATCCGCAGGTTGCGCGCGACGACATGTTCCAGCTCGGCCGGCACATGACGACCAAAGGGAACATCATCGCGCCGGTGCGGTCGAGCTCCGCGCTGGTGCTGAGCTCGACCAACATCAACCGGGAGCGGATCTACGTTCAGCAGCCGCCGATCAGTTCGAGCGGCTTCTCCTCGCAGGCCTTCGCGCCGCATTTTCCGCACACGGTGCGCACCCGCGAAACGAAGACGTGCAGCGACTGTCACCTGTCGGAAAAGGGCGACAACAATGCGGCGATGGCGCAGCTGCTGCTTCAGGGCACCAACTTCGTCAACTTCGTCGGCTTGAACGCCTGGACCGGTCTCGAGGGCGGGCTCCAGGCGACCCGCGTCACCGAGTGGGACGAGCCGCAGGCGGTGATCGGCTCCTACCTCCAGCGCTTCGCCTATCCGGATTATTACCGGCTCCACGTCGAGCGCAACAAGCGCCGGCTGATCGACTGGACCCGCACCGGCAAGGGCTCGCGCGAAGTCTTCTCCAACGTCGTCCAGCAGGCCGGCGGGCCGGTCGGCTGCCTCCAGAATCGCGGCGAGTATATGTACGCGGCGGAAGGGAAGGGGGGCTTCCGGGTCTACGATATCGCCTCGATCGGCAACAAGGGCGTCTCGGAGCGGATCGTCACCGCGCCTTTCTCGCCGCTCGGCCAGCAGGGCCATGTCGCCTCGAGGAACGCGACCTGCATGGCGCTCCCCACCAACCAGCCGATCGCGCCGCTGCGCAACACGCCGGCGCTTCGCGAGGCCAACCGGGAGCAGGCTTTCGCACCGATCTACCATTATGCGGTGATAACCGACTCGGAAGAGGGCCTGATCCTCGTCGATGTCGACACGTTCGCCGACGGCGACCCGACCAACAACTTCCTCAAGCGCGCTCTGACCTGGAATCCGGGCGGAGTGCTGGCGGGCGCCCGTCACGTCACCCTGGCGGGCAATTTCGCCTACATCGCCGCCGCCTTCGGCCTCGTCGTGGTCGACCTTTCCGACCCGCTCCACCCCCGCCTGGCGGCGAGCCTTCCGCTTCGCGACGCCCGCGCGTCGGCCCTCCAGTTCCGCTACCTCTGGGTCACCGACGCCGCCGGCCTGGAGCTGTTCGACGTCACCCGCCTCGACTCGCCGCGGCCGGTCGCGGCGGCCACCGTCCCGCTCGCCGACGCACGGAAGCTCTACGTCGCCCGCACCTTCGCCTATGTGGCCGGCGGGGAAGAAGGCCTGGTCATCGTCAACGTCGCCAATCCCGAGCGGCCAGTCGTGTACCGCAAGGAGACGTTCGGAGGGCGGATGAACGACGTCCGAGACGTCGTCGTCGCCTCCACCAACGCCTCGCTCTTCGCCTATGTCGCGGACGGGCGGAACGGGATGAAGGTGATCCAGCTCACCTCGCCCGAGAGCCAGCCCAATTTCTACGGCTTCTCCCCCGCGCCGATGCCGGAGCTGATCGCCTGGGCGACGACTCCGCAGCCGGCGCTGGCGATGGCCAAGGGCCTCGAGCGCGACCGGGCGGTGGACGAGACGGGCGGGCAGATCGCCGTCTTCGGCCGGATCGGCTCCGGCCCGCTGACCCGCGAGCAGATGAACCGCCTCTACCTCAATTCGCGCGGCAATCCGTTCACGGTCGACGATACCGGTTCGATGACGGAGTGGGTGCGCTAGCCCGGTCCGCAAGGCGGAAGCTTTCCCTCTCCCCGTCGGGGAGAAGGGGACCTGTCTAGCCGTCCCGCTCCGCCGCCAGCGCCCGCACCAGCGGCTGGAGGCTTGGACCGAACCGCGCGATCGCCTCATGTTCCCCCGCTGTCGCGAAATGGGTGACGAGGCGGCGGCCGGTCCACAAATGAAGGGCGAAGGCCGGCGGGTCGGCGACGACCATCGGCCGGCCGTCGGGCCGTTCGGGATCGATGGTGCCGAGGTCGAGGGCGAGCTGCGGGGCGGTGGCCGGGCAGACGGCGAGGAGGGTGCCGGCGAAGCGGGTGACGAGCGGGCGGTGGAGGTGGCCGGCGACCAGCGCCACGACGTTGGGCGCGGCGGAGACGATGTCCTCGAGCCGCTTCACCCAGGCGGAGTCCGGATCCTCGGTCATCCAGCTGAGCCCGGACTCGGCCGGCGGGTGGTGGAGGGCGATCAGGGTCGGTCGCTCCGGCTGCTCGGCAAGACGGGCCGCGAGCCAGGCCGCCCGGATCGGGCAGAAGCCGCCGCCGTGCCGTCCCTCCTCCAGCGTGTCGAGGACGAGGATCCGGACCGGTCCGTCGTCGATCGCATATTGGATGAACCCGTCGCTTGTCGGGCTTTCCGGAAAGGCACTTCGGAAGGCGGCGCGGCCGTCGTGGTTGCCGGGCAGCGGAAAGGCGGGGAAGGGGAGGGCGCCGATCGCTTCGCGAAGCCGGACGTAAGCCTCGTCGTCGTCGCCATGCTCGACGAGGTCCCCAGTAATCAGGAGCAGGTCCGGACGAGGGGACAAGGCCACGAGGGCGCGAAGGGTCTCGTCGAGGCGGCGGCGGTTGGGCTCGTGGGGGTCGCCGGGCACGAAGCCGAGGTGGAGGTCGGTGATCTGGGCGATCAGCATCAGCGTCGGGCCTCCGTCCCGGCGACCGCTCCGCCGCCCGGCGCCGGCGGCAGGAACCGGCGGCGGACGATCATCGGCGGAGCGCCGGCCCGGGCATGATAATCGTGGCACATCGCGCAGGACGAGGCCACCGGCTTCGCCGTCCGCTCGCCGCCGTGGCAGGTGCGGCAGGTGGCGATGCCGGGCAGCAGCAGGTCGGCGGCGCTCCGCGAGGTTCGCGCCGAGTGGCAGTCCGAGCAATCCTGGGCCGAATGGGCGCGGTGGTCGAACCAGCCGTTCCTCACGTAGCGCTGCGGGAACGCGACCGGATGGATGCGGTAGGCGGAGGCGCCGAGCGCCGGAGTCTCCACGCGGTGACAGTCGTAGCAGGCGCCTCCGGGCGAGAAGACGGCGCGGACGGCGGCATCGGGACCGGGCTCTCCCGCCCCGCGCTCGAACCGGACCCGCGCCTCGACCTGCGGCGCCACTCCGGGGAGCCGGCGGGCGAAGGGCGCGAGGCTCGGCGGCAAAGGCGGCCGACGGCTTGCGTAGAACCCGCGAAGCTGAGCCATGACCTGGCCGACGTCGCCGTGGCGAAGCATCTGCACTTCGCCCCCGACCCGGCGGAAGGCGAGGCTGTGGCACATCGAGCAATCGCGCTCCATCTCCACCGGGCGGAAGCCCGTCCCCAGCGGTTCGGCGCGGTGGCAATCGGCGCAATCCAGGGCTGCGCCGAGGCCGAGCCGCCGGCCCATCTGCGCGGGTCCTCCGACGGAGGACAAATGCAGCGCGTGCGGGAATTTCAGGCCGCTATCCTCCCTCGGCCGGCCGGCCAGCGAAAGGCGCCGAAGCACCGGCCGCTCGCCGTTCCATCCGGTGATCAGCGCGGCCTGGAACTCGGGATGAACACGGCCGAAGTCGGACGCGTCGCCGATCTTCGTGTCGCTCAGCCGACTCGACAGGTCGCCGTGGCAATCGGCGCAGAAACGCTGCGGAGTAGGCGCCATCTCCTGCGGTCCCTGGTGTTCGGTGTGGCAGTCGATGCAGCGGCCGGGCGGCAGGTTCAGCGCCTGCTTGAGGCGCAGCTGGAAGGCGCCCCAGCCGCCGAGCTCCGGCTTCGCCCGCGCAAGCCGGAACGGATCGGCATGGCCGTGAATCTGCGTGTGGCAGGCGAGGCAGGCGGTATCGCGCACCGATTCGAACGGCTTGACGTGGCAGGCGCTGCAATCGTGCTGGAGGCCGGCATGCGCCTTGGAGAGGTGGCCGCTCGACCAGATCTCGTCGGCCTGGAAACGGGCGAAGCGTTCGGCCCGCTGCTGGCGGTCGTAGAAGGTCCTGACCGGCCAGGCGACGCACAGGACGAGGACGGCGAGGGCGAGGAGCCAGGCCATGAGCCGCTTGCCGGGGAGCACCGGGGCGAGCGAGAACAGCCGGTCGGCGCTCCGGTCCGGCTTCGCTTCGCCCTCGGTGATCCGCTCGACGACGACCGCGATGTCGTCGGTGGCCGGGTCGGCCGGCATGAATCGGAGGAGGTGGGCGGCGATGCGGATGTCGCCTCCGCCGGCCGTCTCGATCTCACCGGAGCCGCAGGAGCGGCCGTTCAGCGCTACCGTCAGGCCCGGCTCGACCGCAACGATCAGTCGCGCCCCGTCGCGCTTCACCACCGCGTGGCGGAGCGCGACGGCGAGGTCGCTGAGGCGGACGTCGCATTCGGGGCTCCGGCCGATGACGAGGCTGTCGCCTTCGACCCTGGCGGTTCGGACGATCTCGCGCCCTTCGGCGCTGGTCGACACGGTTCGGATCAGGAACGGCACCCGCGGCTACCAGTAGAAGAAGACGCTAAGGATATGGGCGGCGAGCGCCGCGATCAGAGCGAAGGTGAGCGGGACGTGGACGTACAGCCACAGCTCGAGCAGCGCCCGGATGCGCAGGTGCCGCCCGATCCGGGCCAGCAGCGCGCGCTTGCGCTCGAGGATCGGGAGGATGGCCTCGATCGCCGGTGCGTCGGGACCTCGGCGACGCTCCAGGCTCGCCAGCGCCGACAGGGTCCGGCTTCCGCCGCTCGGGCGCGCCAGGCGGCGGATCAGCCCGGCCCGGAACGGATCGTCGGAGACGGCGCGCTCGACGATCGCCGCCTCCGCGTGCGCAAGCGGCTGGGCCGCCGTGCGAAGCTGGGCGTCGAGCTTGGCGAGCGCGTCGATCATCTGCGGCCGGGTCAGGTCGGCGCGGCTGTCGCTTAGCCTGCCGGGCAGGATCGCATAAGCGGCGACTCCGCAAAGGCCGGAGAGGATCACCGCCATCATCAGGACGTAGGCGAGCGTGTGGACGTTCCAGCCGAAGTCGAAGGCGGTGTGCAAAGTGGCGATTACGACGAGGGAGAGGCCGAGATAGACGTGGGCGCTCGTCCAGCCCTTCAATGACCAGCGGCCGCCGGTCATCGCGCGCTTCCGAACTCCGAGCATCGTCAGCCAGAGGATGAGAAGGGTCGCGACGGTGCCGAGCGTGTAGCCGTACCAGGTTCCGCCGCTGGGACGGGGGCTTATGTCGGCCAGCGCGTAGACGAGGCCGGCGAGCAGGCAGAGCAGGGCCGAGGCCTTGAGCCAGCGGAAGTTGGCGTGGCGAAGAAAGCCTTCGTGCCGCGCGTCGTCGCCGAGCGTGGTGCGGGAGATCTCCCGGCGGACCTTCATGCCGTCGCCCCAGGAGGGATCCCATCAAAGTAGTATTTTGATGGGAACTCGGAGGCTGGGGCCCCAGCGGGTGAAGAGCGCCCGTGCTTTTCGCCCGCTGGGATGCCAGCCTTCGCTGGCATGACGGGAAGCACGGCCCCAGCCTCGCCCCCCACCGTCGCCCCAGCGGAGGCTGGGGCCCCAGGGGGTGAAGAGCGCGGGCGCCTTTCGCCCGCTGGGATGCCAGCCTTCGCTGGCATGACGGGAAGCACCGCCCGAGCCTCGTCCCCCACCGTCGCCCCAGCGGAGGCTGGGGCCCCAGGGGGTGAAGAGCGCGGGCGCCTTTCGCCCGCTGGGATGCCAGACTTCGCTGGCATGACGGGAAGCACCGCCCCAGCCTCGTCCCCCACCGTCGCCCCAGCGGAGGCTGGGGCCCCAGGGGGTGAAGAGCGCGGGCGCCTTTCGCCCGCTGGGATGCCAGCCTTCGCTGGCATGACGGGAATCACCGCCCCAGCCTCGCGACGGTCAGCATGTCCTCCGGCGCGACCCGGATCGCCGCTCCGGTGGGGCAGGCGCGGACGCAGGCGGGGCCGCCGGAGATACCGGCGCACATGTCGCATTTGACGGCCCGCTTGGGCGTTTCGCGCGCAACGCGCTGCTCGGTCCACTTCTTGGGCGGCTCGCCCGGGCCGGGACCGATTCCGGCGAGCAGCCAGGCGAGCAGGGGCGGCTTCTTCGGCGGGACCTTCTCCATCCGGATGACGCCGTAGGGGCAGTTGCGCTGGCAATTGCCGCAGCCGATGCAAGTGTCGTCGATGAACACTTCGCCGTCGGCGCCGCGGTGGATCGCGTCGGGCGGGCAATCGGCCATGCAATGGGGATGCTCGCAATGCCGGCACGACGTCGGAACATGGAGATGGGCGTAGGTCTTGCCCGCTTCCCGGTCGAGCCTCGACAGACCCTCGTGGCTGTCGGCGCAGGCTTTCTCGCAATTGTCGCAGCCGACGCACAATTTCTCGTCGATGAGGAGCACGTCGGTCGCTTCACCGATGCCGTTCTCGACGAGGAAGCTCGCGACCGAGGAATAGAGATCGACGGCGCCGCCGAAGCGGTCCTTCTTCGCCTCCACGAAGGCGTTGACCTGGCGGCGGGCGTCCATGTCCGCCCTCGCCCGGGCGAGCAGCTCCGGCTTTCGCTCCAGAAGGCGCGCGAAGGCGTCGCCGTCGAGCCGGATCACCTGCGACTTGATCGCGGCGCGGACCGTCGCGGTGCGCGGGCCGCCGTCGATCAGCGCCATCTCCCCGACATAGGAGCCGGCGGGGAGGTAGGAGAGGAAGACGGAGCGGCCGGCGATCGCCTTTTCCACCACCGCCGATCCGCGGTTGATGATGAAGAGGTCGCGGCCTTCGTCACCTTCCGTCAGGATCGCCTGTCCTGCGCCGACGCTCTCGACCTTCGCGCTTTCCAATATCTCGGCGACGTCGCCGGCGGTGAGGCCGGAGCCGAAGACCTGGAGGATCTGCCGCTCGGTCGAGATCCGCTCGATCGCCCGACGCGCCGCGGGGACGGCGGCCATCAGCTTGAGGGCGGCCATCCGGGGCACTTCGACCAGGATCGAATCCTCCGCGGTTCGGATGGTCGCGCCGCGGCGGCGGCCGGAGATGAGGCCGACCTCGCCGAAGATCGAGCCGGCGCCGATCGCCACGTCGCGCGACCGGTCGGCGGGGCTGACCTCGACCCGAACCGAGCCCGACGCGATTGCGAACAGCGAGTCGCCGGGATCGCGGCGCTCGAACACGACCGTCCCGGCGGGATAGTGGCGGACTTCGCCGTCGAGCATGAACTCGCGCATCTGGAGTGGCGACAGGGGCTCGAATATCGCGACGTTCGAACGCAGGAAGTCGAGCCATTCCGCGACCGTGCGCCCACCGGGCAGTTGCGAGAAGCGGGCTTCGAGGATCGGCTCGTCGGCGGGCTTGAGATCGGAATTGCCGTTGATCAGCTCGACGACGTCGTGGCCCTGGTTCATGCAATGCTTGATCAGCGGATAGCCGGCCAGCGCGCCGATGACGTAAAGCCCCGGAACGCTGGTCTCGAAGCTCGGCGACAGGCGCGGAAAGGATGCCGGGTCGGGGCTTGCGAACTCGACCCCGCAGCTTTCGACGAAGGCGCGGGACGGAACCGACCCGGTGCGGGCGACGATCCGGTCGCAGCGGATCCGTTGCGGGCCGTCACGCGTGTCGAGCGTCATCCAGCCGGGTTCGACTCCGGCCGGGCTCGTCTCCGTCAGCACCGCGATCCGCCCGGCCGCTCTGGCTTCCTCGAGCAGCGCGACGTTGGCGCTCTTGGCCCGCGCGAAGGTCTCGCTCCGGTTGAGGATGGTGACGACATTGCCCTGCTCGGGGTCGGCGGCGAGGCCAAGCGCGTTCTCGATCCCCGCGTCGCCGGAGCCGACGACGACGATATGTTCGTCGACATATTCGCCCGGATCGTCGAGCTGGTACTGGATGTGCGGCAAATCAGCGCCGGCGCAGCGCAGCCGGTTCGGATTGCCCTGGGTTCCGATGGCGAGGACCACCGTCTCGGCCTCGATCGAGTCTCCGTCGGCAAGCGCGATCCGGAACGCGCCGCGGACCCCCGCGATCGAGCGCACGTCCGCCCTCGGCCTGACGTTGATGCCCAGTTCCCGGGCGTTGCGCGCCCAGCCGGCGAGGATGTCCTCGCGGCGCCCGGCTTCGAATTCGACGTCGGAGCGAAGCACCAGCTGGGCCGGGGTCGCCATGACGTGCTTGCCCTTCTGGTACTTGCGGATCGTGTCGGCGAGGTCATCCGCCTTTTCGAGCAGGATGTGGGTGAGGCCGAGGCGGGCGGCGCGCGCCGCCGCGCTCAGTCCGGCAGGACCCGAGCCGACGATCGCGATCCGGTAAGACGCCGGCATTCCCCTATGCTCCACCCCGCCAGCCTTGACGTTGACCAAATTAGCGGGATCATCGCAAGCCCATGGCCGAAGCCTCCGACATGCCCAAGCGGCGCCTGACCGTCCCGGCCGTCCTGCTCGCGCTCGCCGCCTTCGTCGCGGCGGCGTCGGTCGGCGCGGCGCTGTGGCGAAGCGGCCCGGCCCAGGCGAACGGCGCGGCTCCGGGCGCGGCCGACTGGCGGGTGGTCGGCTGGGCCTATGCGGAGAAAGGCGATTCCGACGCTTCCGCCGCCGCTTATCGAAAAGCCGCCGCGATCGAGCCCGGCAATGCCGAGAATTGGTCCTCCCTCGCCGAGGCGCTTCAGACGGCCAGCACGAGCGTCGTTCCGGAAGCCGCCGCGGCGCTCGACAAAGCGCTTGCGCTCGATCCGAGCGACCCGCGCGCCCGCTATTTCCTTGCAGTCCAGAAGGATTTGCGCGGCGATCATAAGGGCGCCCTCGACGACTGGGCCGCGCTTCTTCGCGACAGTCCGCCGGGAGCGCCGTGGCGGGCGGACCTCGAGCGCACGATCGCCCAGGGCGCGAGCCGCAACAAGCTAGCCGTTCCGGAGGCCGCGGGGGCGCCTCCCTCGCCTCCGGCAGCGACGGCGGCCATTCCCGGCCCGTCCCCCGACCAGCTGGCCGCGGCGGGCTCGATCCCGCCCGGCGAACAGGACGCGATGGCGCGCGCGATGGTGGCGAAGCTCGCCGCCCGTCTCGCCGCCGAACCGCGCGACGCCGACGGCTGGATCCGCCTGATGCGCTCGCGGACGGTGCTCCAGGACTCGGCGGGCGCCCGGCAGGCGCTCCAGTCCGGGTTGGCCGCCTTCGCGGGCGATCCGGCGACTCAAGGCCGGTTGAGAAGCGCCGCCGCCCAGCTTGGAGTCGCCGCCGGCGGCGGCTGACCTCGTTCCCGGACCGGAAGGCTCAGGATTTTTTTCCGCAGAAGAGACCCGACCGAAAGAGCATTTCGATGGGAATCCAAGGCTGGGGCCCAGGGGTGAACTCGGCGGGGCTGAGCAGAGATGCGCCCGATCGAGCTCAATTCTCGGCGCTTTTCACCCCTCGGGAATCCCCGCCTTCACTGGGACGATGGGGGAGGGCGCTCTTCACCCGGATTGGGCGGGGACGGCGGGAGTAAGCCGGCAGCGCAGGGCGCAGAGGTCGCCGAAGCGGGCTTCCACCGTCTGGCCGGCGAAAGCCTGATGGACTCCGGCGACGGCGCCGGAGGAGATCCACTGGCCGGGCTCGAGCGCGATCCCGCGGCGCGCCATCAGCTCGAACAGGAATCGCGCCCCGCCCAAGGCGCCGTCGGGAAAGGCGGAGGCCCGGCCGCTCCCGACCTCGGTGCCGTCGATCGAGCTCGTCACCACCCAAGTTTCGAAGCCGCTGCTTCGCCAGTCGGGGACGGCGGGGCCGACCAGGAGGCCGTTATTGTTGCCGAAGTCGGAGATCACGGCGAGCGCCCCGATCCGGTTGATGGGCGCGAGCGGCGAACTGGCGATCTCGATTCCGACATGGACGGCATCGATCAGGTCGGCCGCCTCGTCGAGGCTGAAGCGCGCCTGGCCCGGCGGCGGCCGGCGGCCGATGCGCAGCAGGAATTCGGCTTCTCCCGCGGCAAAGCCGTGCGCGAAGACCGGCATGGCCGAACCGTCGGCGGCGGGAACCGAGACGAAGATCGGGCCCGCCAGGCGGTCGACCCCGAAGCGCTCGGAGAGAGGCGGAGCGACCCGGCCGATCTTCCAGCCGATCGCCTTCCCGCCCCAGGCGGCGATCGCGGCATCCTGAACCGCATAAGCCGCTTCGAGGCTCTCGGGGAGCGTGCCCGGATAAGCGTCGAGGCCGCCGGCCGAGCGGCGGGCGGCGACGAACCGCGCGGCGATCGCGGCGGGATCGTCCGTGGGAGCGGAGGCGGGATTATCGGTCATGTCAGGCCACCGCCGGTTCGAGGATCCGGATCGTCCCGGCCGCCGCATCGATCTCGGCGCGGGCGCCGACCGGGAGGCTGAACTGGTTCGGGATGTGGCCGATCAGCGCGCCCTGGAAGGCGGGGACCCCAAGCGGCTCGAGATGCTGGGCGAGCACTTCGGAAAGCGTGAAGCCGCCATAAGAGGGGCCGTCGGCGCGGCAGTCGGTGCACTGGCCGAACACCACCCCCGCGACCCGGCGGAGCACTCCGCCGAGCGCGAGCTGGGTCAGCATCCGGTCGATCCTGTATTCCGCCTCGTTCGTGTCCTCGAGGAACAGGATCGCGCCGTCGAACGAGGGCAGATAGGGCGTGCCCATCAGCGCCGAGAGGACGGTGAGGTTGCCGCCGAGCAAGGGTCCGGAGGCTTTGCCGGCGCGCAGGGTGCGGGTGCGGCCGTTGCGCTGCACCAAGCGGTCCTCCGCCCCCGGCGGCGTCAGGTAGGTCGGAGTTCCGCCGTCGAAGGCGAGCGTCCGGAACGCGGTCAGGGACAGCTCGCCCCACGCGGACGAGGCGTTGGGGCCGTGGATGGTGGTGAAGCCGCATTTCGCCGCCAGGGCGAGGTGGAGCGCCGTGATGTCGCTGAAGCCGACGAGCAGCTTGGGGTTGGCGCCGATCAGGCCGAAATCGAGATGGGGAAGAATCCGGGCGCAGCCCCAGCCGCCGCGAACGGCGAAGATGGCGCGGACGCTGCGGTCGGCGAACATCGCGTTGACGTCGGCGGCTCGGGCCTCGTCCTTGCCGGCGAGATAGCCGTAGCGGGCGAGGAGGTGGGGCGCGGGCTTGGGCACCAGCCCCATCGCCGCGATCGTCTCCAGGACGAGCTGGAGGTCGAACGAATCGTCGGTGAAGCCGGCCGGCTCGATCAGCCCGACCGTGTCGCCGCGCCGAAGGCGCGGGGGCTTTCGCAAGCCGGGACGGGCGGCGGCGGCGATGGCGGGAAAGGCCATTGCCGCGGCGGCGAACGTGCCGAGACCCTTCAAGGCGGTGCGTCTGTCGTGCATGGCGGCGCCCATAGCAGCTGCCGCTCGGGCCCGCGACCCGGCGGCTGTCGCAAAACCGTAATGGAATTGTCATGATCGGCCGCTGCCTCCACAAGGGAGGGGATGATCCGGGCGCTTTCCCTTTCGATCCTGCTTGCGGGAACGCTGCTGAGCGCGGTCCCGGCGCGGGCGGCGCAGGAGGGGGCGGCTTCGGCGTCCGAGGTCGCTGCGCTTCGCTCGGAGGTCGAGAGCCTGCGCCGTGAGATCGAGGCGCTCAAGGCGGAACGCAGCGCAGCCGCGGCGCCGGCCGCCGTCTCGGCGGAGCCTTCTGCCCCGTCTCCCGCGCCCGCCTGGAACGGCGCCCCGCAATTCCGCGACTCGTCCGGCGGCTTCAGCTTCAAGCCGAAGGGCTTCGAGCAGTTCGACGTCGGCTATGTCGGCCGGCCGGGCCCGCCGCGAGCAGGGACCGTGGGAGGACTGAATTACGATCATCTCGGCTGGAACGGGCGTGCCCGGCGGCTGGTAATCGGGGTCGAGGGCAGCCTGCCCGGCGGGTTCGGCTACAATGTCGAATTCAACTTCGCTCAGGGCGTCGTCGATTATGAGGACGTCGTCCTCACCTACCAGCCGCCGCGAAGCGGGTTGCAGCTGCGCGTCGGCAATTTCTTCCCGCTCTCCAGTCTCGAGACGATGACGCCGGCGCGGGTCACCAGCTTCCTCGAGCGCGCCGCCTTCACGGACGCGTTCAACTACAACCGGCGGCTCGGTGCCGCTTTGGTGCTGACCGATCCCGTATCGGACCGTTACACACTCACCGCCGGGCTCTTCGGGCAGGAGATCAACAACTCAAGCTTCAGCCGGACGGGTTGGCAGGCCTCGGTCCGCGGCACCTTTTCGCCGGCTTTCGAGGGAGCGCGGCTCCACCTCGGCGCCAATTTCCAGCACCGCGTCGCCCAGCGCGACGCGCAGAGCGTGCAATATCGCTCCCGACCCTTCACCCAGGTCACCGATCAGCGCTTCGTCGATACCGGCGCGATCGCCGCGGACGGCGACGACATTGCAGGTCTCGAGCTCGGCGCGATCGCAGGGCCGTTCCACGCCGCCGCCGAGGCTCAGCAGGCCTGGGTGCGAGGCTATCGGCCCGGCCGCCGCTTCGGGCCGAACGACGGCGCGGGCGCGGGCGTGTTCTACGCGGGCGATGCGAGCTTCCGCTCGGCCTATGCCGAGGCGGGCTACTACCTCACCGGCGAGACTCGCGGCTACAAGGGCGGCCGGTGGGACCGGACCCGGGTGCTCCACCCGTTCGATCGCGGCGGCTGGGGTGCCCTCCAGGTCAATGCGCGGCTGGACTGGCTCGACCTGCGCGACCGGCCGGCAGGCGGGGCAGGGACAGGAGCCCGGGACTTCATCAACGGCGGTCGCCAGCTCGGCTACCAGCTGAGCCTGATCTGGAACCCGATCGATTATATCCGGCTGCAGGCGCAATATGCGCGGGCGAGCTTCGCGGGCGGGCCGCTCGCCGGGACGGTCGCGCCGGCCTCGTCGGTTCCGCTCGATCGGCGGGCGTTCGGAGTCGATAGCGTGGCGGTTCGGGCGCAGGTGGAGTTCTAGAGTCCCTCCCGTTGCCGCCGAAGCACTCCATGTCCGTCATGCTGAACTTGTTTCAGCATCCAGGGCGGGTGCGCCTCACGGAGGGAGACCTGGACCCTGAAACAAGTTCAGGGTGACGGCAGAAGCGGTTCAGACTGCCCAGGACGAACCTCAGCCCGCCTTCCTATAGGGCGTGAAGTCTCCCAGCACGCAGACCGGGCCCGGGATCATGTTTCCCGTCGAGACGGGACGGAAGCGGTCGCCGCGGCAATATTGGCTTCCGTGGACGTCGACGATCAACGTGTCCATCGGCCGCATTCCCGGACAGTCGCCGTCGAGCCGGTTCACCCACAATGCGCGTCCCGATTCGTAGACGATCGTACGGGCATCAACGATCCGGAGGCTCTGGGTGCTGCTCAGGGCGGGGATGCAGCTTTGCGGCGACCCGGCGGTTCGGCCGGCGACGTCGCGCGTGAGCGCCTCCGCCTCGTGCGTCGGCCCGGAAGCTTCCGGCGCGGCGCAGGCGCCGACGAGCAGCAACAGGGCCAGCGTCCGCATCTTCGCAATCTCCTTTCAGGAACAAACGCCCGAGCCGGCCGCTTGGATGCGCCGAGCGATTTCCTCATGCTACGGTACATGTGCGGCATTGCATTGGCTCCGCAAGGGGGTAGAGGCGCTTGCAACTACAACCTGTTTCACCGGATTTTCTTCTGACGAAAGCTACTTCCCCAAGCTCCGCCGCAACTGCGCTTCTGCTCGCCACGCTGCTGCTCTCCGCCTGCGGCGGCGGCGGCGCGGACGAGACCAAGGCCGGCGGTCGGGGCGGACGCGGCGGCGGCGGGACTCCCGAGGCGGGGTTCGTCGTCGTCCAGCCGACCGCCGTCCCGGTGGTCGCGGAGCTCGCCGGACGGACCAGCGCGTTCGAAGTGTCGGAAGTCCGTCCCCAGGTGTCGGGAGTGATCCGCCGCCGCCTGTTCACGGAAGGCTCGATCGTCAAGGCGGGCCAGACGCTCTACCAGATCGATCCCTCGCTCTACGAGGCCGGCGCAGCCCAGGCCCGTGCCAATCTCGCCGCGGCGCAGGCGAGCCGGAGCGCCGCCCAGGTGAGGGCGAATCGCTACGCGCCGCTCGCCCGGATGCAGGCGGTCAGCCAGCAGGAATATACCGACGCGCGCGCCCAGGCGCAGCAGGCGGCGGCTTCGGTCGCCCAGAACCAGGCCGCGCTTCAGACCGCCAACATCAACCTTCGCTTCACCCGCGTTCCGGCGCCGATCACCGGCCGGATCGGCCGCTCCGCCTTCACCACCGGGGCGCTCGTCACCGCCAACCAGCCCGATCCGCTGACGACCATCCAGCGGCTCGATCCGATGTTCGTCGACATCCAGCAGTCGAGCGCGGCTCTGCTCGCGCTTCGCCGCTCGATCGCCAACAGCGGCGCCGTTCCCACCCAGGCGCAGGTCCGCCTCACCCTCGAGGACGGCTCGGATTACGGCTATACGGGAACGCTGCAGTTCGCCGAGGCGATGGTCGATCCGGCGACCGGAACGGTCACCCTCCGGGCGAGCTTCCCGAACCCGCAGGGCCTTCTGCTGCCGGGCATGTACGTGCGCGCCAAGCTGGTCCAGCAGACCGTCTCCAACGCCTTCCTGGTCCCGCAGGCGGGCGTGTCGCGCGATCCGCGCGGCGAGGCGACGGTGATGGTGGTCGGACCCGGCAACAAGGCGGTCCGGCGATCCGTCAAGGCGGACCGGACCGTCGGCGACAAGTGGGTGGTGACCGAAGGGCTGAAAGCGGGCGACCGTATCATCGTCGAAGGCCTCGGCAAGATCAGGCCGAACCAGATCGTCGCCCCGGTTCCGGCGGGCTCTCCGCCGCGCCGCCGCCCCGGCGGCGGAGCCGGCGCTGGTTCCGGCGCTGGGGCAGGGGCCCCCGGGGGCGCCGGCGCCGCGAAGGGCGGCTGAGCGGCCCATGATCTCGCGCATCTTCATTGATCGCCCGATTTTCGCCTGGGTGATCGCGATCGTCATCATGCTCGGCGGCATCGGCGGGATCATGTCGCTTCCGGTCGAGCAATATCCCGATATCGCCCCGCCTTCGGTGAACATCCGCGCCAATTATCCCGGCGCCTCGGCCGAGACGGTGGAGACCAGCGTCACCCAGGTGATCGAACAGCAGCTGACCGGGATCAGCGGCCTGCTCTATTTCACAGCCACCTCGAACGCGTCGGGCGGCGTGAACATCAGCGCGACCTTCGACAAGAGCGTCGATCCGGACATCGCCCAGGTCCAGGTGCAGAACAAGGTTCAGCAGGCCCTGGCCCGGCTTCCGCAGCAGGTCCAGCAGCAGGGGCTCACCGTCACCAAGTCCAACCAGGACTTCCTGATGGTCGTGTCCGTCTACGATGAAACCGACAGCGTCACCGGCGCCGACGTTTCCGACTATCTGGTCTCGAATCTCCAGGACCCGCTCGGGCGGGTGCAGGGGGTCGGCGACGTCAACGTCTTCGGGTCGCAATATGCGATGCGGATCTGGCTCGATCCGTACAAGCTCGCCAGCTACTCGCTGATCCCGCGCGACGTCATCTCCGCGATCCAGGCGCAGAATACCCAGGTCGCCGCCGGGCAGATCGGCGGCCAGCCCTCGCCGGCCGAGCAGATGCTGAACGCGACGGTGACGGCGCGCTCGCGCCTGTCGACGCCCGAACAGTTCCGCGCGATCCTTCTCAAGACCCAGCCGAACGGCTCCAACGTGCTGCTTAGCGACGTCGCGCGGATCGAGCTTGGGAGCGAGAATTACGGGTCGATGACCCGTCTGAACGGCCATCCGGGCGCCGGTATCGCCATCCAGCTCGCGCCCGGCGCGGATGCGCTCAAGACCGCCAAGCTGGTCCGCCAGGAAGTGGAACGCCGCGCCGAGGCCTTCCCGTCCGGCTTCCGCTTCGCCTACCCCAACGACAGTACCCTGTTCATCAAGCTCTCCGTCCACGAGGTCATCAAGACCCTGATCGAGGCGATCATCCTCGTCGTCCTCGTCATGTTCGTCTTCCTCCAGAGCTGGCGGGCGACTCTCGTCCCGGCGATCGCGGTTCCGGTGGTCCTGCTCGGCACCTTCGGGGTGCTCGCCCTGTTCGGATTCTCGATCAACACGCTCACCCTGTTCGGCCTCGTCCTTTCGATCGGCCTGCTCGTCGACGACGCCATCGTCGTGGTCGAGAATGTCGAGCGGGTGATGGAGGAGGAAGGGCTTTCTCCGCACGACGCGACGGTGAAGTCGATGGGCGAGATCAACATGGCGCTGATCGCCATCGCGCTCGTCCTCTCCGCCGTCTTCCTTCCGATGGCCTTCTTCGGCGGCTCGGTCGGGGTCATCTACCGCCAGTTCTCGATCACCATCGTCGCCTCGATGGTGCTCTCGGTGATCGTCGCGCTGGTGCTGTCCCCGGCGATCACCGCCACTCTGCTCAAGCCGCCGAAGCGGCCGGAGGAACGAGCGGCGCAAGAGGGGACGTTCGGCGGCTACGCCAACAAGCTGGGCGACCGCTTCAACAGCTGGTTCGAGCGCACCCGCGATCGTTATCGCAACGGGGTGGAGCGCACGATCGCCCGGCCCCGGCCGATGATGCTCGCCTATCTGGCGATGGCGGCCCTGCTCGCCTTCGTCTTCTTCCGGCTTCCGACCAGCTTCCTGCCGAGCGAGGACCAGGGCTTCGCGCAGCTCCAGATCACCCTCCCGCCCGGAGCCACCCAGGCCCGAACGCTCGAGGCGGCGAAGGCGGTCGAGAAATATTTCCTGGGGCCGGAGAAGAAGAATATCGGCGCCATCTTCACCGTCGTGGGAGGCAATCAGGCGGGCTCGGGCCAGAATGCCGGACGCGGCTTCCTTTCGCTGGCGCCGTGGGACGAGCGCAAGGGGAGCGAGAACAACGCGCAGGCGATCACCCGGCGGGCGACGCAGCGCCTGTCCTCGCTTCGCGACGTCCAGTTCAACGCGCTCAACCCGCCGCCGGTGCGCGGGCTCGGCCAGTCGGCGGGCTTCACCATGGAGCTGCTCAACACGAGCGGCCTCACCCGCGAGCAGTTCAAGGCGGCGCGCGACCGGATACTGGCGGCCGCGTCGGACGATCCGGCCCTGTCCGGGGTTCGCCTCGGCACGCTCGAGGACAATCCCACCCTGGAGGTGCACGAGGACCAGAACAAGATCGGCGCCTTGGGTCTCAATCAGGCCGATGTGGATTCCACCCTCGCCGCGGCGTGGGGCGGCAATTACGTCAACGACTTCATCGACCGTGGGAGGGTGAAGCGCGTCTACGTCCAGGGCGATGCGCCGTATCGGAGCCGGCCCGAGGATCTCGGCAGCTGGTTCGTGCGCACCGGCACCGGCGGGATGGCGCCCTTCTCGGCCTTCGCGACGACGAGCTGGGGGCAGGCGCCGTCGACCCTGGCGCGGTTCAACGGCGTCCCGTCCTACGAATTCCAGGGCCAGGCGGCGGAAGGGCACAGCTCGGGCGAGGCGATGGACCGGATCGCGGCGCTTGCCGGGGCGGAAAAGGGAGTGTCCGTCGACTGGGCCGGGCTTTCCTACCAGGAACGTCTTTCGGGCGGGCAGGCGCCCTATCTCTACGCCCTGTCGCTGCTCGTCGTCTTCCTGTGCCTCGCGGCTTTGTACGAAAGCTGGTCGATCCCGATCTCGGTGCTGCTCGTCATCCCCCTCGGGCTGCTCGGAGCCGCGCTTGCGGTCGCCCTGCGCGGGCTTTCCAACGACGTATATTTCCAGGTCGGGCTGCTCACCACCATGGGTCTCTCGGCCAAAAACGCCATCCTGATCGTCGAATTCGCCGAGCTCGCCGAAAAGCGCGGCAAGACGGCGCTCGAGGCGGCTCTGGAGGCGGCGCGGCTTCGCCTTCGACCGATCCTGATGACCAGCCTCGCCTTCATCTTCGGAGTTCTTCCGCTCGCCGTCTCGACGGGGGCGGGGGCACGCAGCAGGGTCGCGATCGGAACCGCCGTAATGGGCGGGATGATCACCGCGACCCTGCTCGCCATCTTCTTCGTGCCCCTGTTCTTCGTCCTCGTCCGCCGGCTGTTCAGCCGCGGCGCGAAGTCCAAGGTCGCCGCCACCACCACCCCCCGCGAGGCGCCCGCCGCATGACCCGCCGCCTCCTCACCCTCCTGCTTGCCTCGAGCCTGGTGGGCTGCACCACGCTGGAGCCCAAATATACCCAGCCCGAGGCGCCGGTGCCGACCTCGTGGCCGATCGGCGACTCCTATCTTCGCCAATCGGAGGCGGCGCTGCCAAGCGTCACCTATCGCGACATCTTCCGCGATCCGCGTCTCCAGCGGCTGATCGACCAGGCGCTGGTCAACAATCGCGACCTTCGCATCGCGGCGGCCAATATCGAGTCGGCGCGGGCGCAATATCGCGTGCAGCGCTCCGAACGGCTTCCGCAAATCGCCGCCGGCGGCGATGCCAGCGTCGGCGGCGGCGGGAACGGCCAGGGGGTGAGCGACCGCTATTCGGTCGACGTCGGGGTCAGCCGCTTCGAGCTCGACCTGTTCGGCCGGGTGCGAAGCCTAAGCCGCTCGGCGCTCAACCAATATTTCGCCACCGAGGCGGCGGCGCGCGCGACCCGCCTGTCGCTGACCGGCGAGATCGCCACCGCCTACTTCACGCTTGCGGCGGACCGGAGCCTGCTCGCCATCGCCCGCGCCACCGAGGCCAACGCGACCCGCTCCGCCCAGCTCACCGGAGCGAGGCTGCAGGGCGGCATCGCCTCACGCATCGATCTTCGCCAGGCGCAGACGATCCTCGAGCAGGCGCGAAGCGACGTCGCGAGCCGGACCAGCGACGCGGCGCAGGACCGCAACGCCCTCCAGCTGCTGGTCGGGGCGCCGATCTCCGACGCCGATTTGCCGCCCTCCCTCGAGACGGTGGATACGCTGGTCAACGAGCTTCCCGCCGGCCTCGACTCGCGGATCCTGCTTCGCCGGCCGGACGTGGTGGAGGCCGAGTTCCAGCTTCGCGCCGCCAATGCGCGGATCGGCGCCGCGCGGGCAGCCTTCTTCCCGACGATCAGCCTCACCGGACTGCTCGGCCTCGCCTCGACCGGGCTCACCGGCCTGTTCTCGACCGGGGCGTTCAACTTCAACGCCGGCGCTTCGGCCTCGGTGCCGATCTTCGACGCGGGCGCTAATCGCGGCAATTTGCAATATGCGCGGGCCCAGCGCGAGCTGTTCCTCGCCCGCTACGAGCAGGCGATCCAGACCGCCTTTCGCGAGGTTTCCGACGCCCTCGCCCGGCGGGGCACGATCGGCGCGCAGTTCGCCGCCCAGACGCGGCTCGTCGCTGACGCACAGGACAATTACAATCTGACCCAGGCGCGCTATCGCGAAGGCATCGAGAATTTCCTTGCGACCCTGGACGCCCAGCGGACGCTCTATTCCGCCCAGCAGTCGCTGGTCCGAACCCGGCTTGAGCGGGCGACCAACCTCGCCTCCCTCTACCGGACGCTAGGCGGGGATTCGCTGATCGATACCGCGAGCTTCGACAGGCCGACCTTCCCCCTAAGGGGCAATTGATCAGCAGGTTCGAATCCTCCCCTTCGCGGGGAGGTGGCCGGCCGCAGGCCTGACGGAGGAGTATCAGTGTCGAGGGAAATTCTCGGCTGCCGGCACCCCTCCACCACCGCCCTTGGCGTCGGCCCCCATCCCTTCGAAGGGGAGGATTATCGGGCGAAGCGAAGCGCGCCGTCCTCGATCCGGCTGAACCTTAGGCTCATCGCGTCGAACGCGTAATTCTGCCGGAGCCGCCATGGCCGCCGGTCCCCCTGGCTGGGAAGGCTTCCCACCGCCCGCCGGACGTAGCCCGAAGTGAAGTCGAGGAACGGCACCGGCCTCACCTCCGGACCCGCCGCCGGAGTCGCGGAGCGATAGCCTTTCCTGTCCATGTGCCCGATCAGCCGGCAGACATAATCCGCCGCGAGGTCCGCCTTCAGGGTCCAGGACGCGTTGGTATAGCCGAAGATGAAGGCCATGTTCGGAATGCCGGCGAACATGATCGCCTTGTAGGCGAGGGTCCTGGAGAGGTCCTGGACCTGTCCGTCGACGGCCAGTTCGGCTCCGCCCATCAGGCGGATCTTGAGCCCGGTGGCGGCGACGATCAGGTCCGCCGCCAGCTCCCGGCCGCTTTTGAGGCGGATCCCGCCGGGCGTGAACCGCTCGATCTCGTCCGTCTCCACGGAGGCGCGGCCTTCTCGGATCGCGGCGAACAGGTCTCCGTCCGGCACCAGGCAGACCCGCTGGTCCCAGGGTTTGTAGCGCGGCGTGAAATGGGTGCCGACGTCGAAGCCGGCGCCGAGCTCGTTCCTTACCCGCGCGATCATGTTCGCCTTGACCCTGGACGGGCGGCTCTTCGCCAGCCGGAAGAAGACCATCTGGAGGGCGACGTTCTTGAGCCGGGTCAGGCGATAGGCGAGGGTGGCGGGGAGCACCCGCTTCAGCCGCTCGGCGAACTTGTCGATCGAAGGGTGGGAGACGACGTAGCTCGGCGAGCGCTGCAGCATGACGACGTGCGCCGCCCGCTTCGCCATCTCCGGGACCAGGGTTACGGCCGTCGCGCCGCTGCCGATCACCACCACGTTCTTGCCCGTCCAGTCGAGATCTTCGGGCCAGAATTGCGGGTGGACGATCGGGCCGGCGAAATCCTCCTCGCCCTCGAAATGGGGGCGGTATCCCTCGCCGTAATCGAAATAGCCGCTGCCCATGACGAGGAAGCGGGCGGTGAAGCGGACGAGGCCTCCGTCATGCTCGGCCTCGACCGTCCAGCGCATCTCGGCCGACGACCAGAAGGCGCGCAGGACCTTGTGGCCGAAGCGAATGTGCGGGACGACTCCGAAGTCCGCCGCGGTCCGCTCGACATAGGCGCGGATCGAAGGGCCGTCGGCGATCGCCTTCGCCTCCGTCCACGGCCGGAAGACGTAGCCGAACGTGTGCATGTCGCTGTCGGAGCGGATGCCGGGATAGCGAAACAGGTCCCACGTCCCCCCGATCGCGTTTCGCGCCTCGAGGATCGCATAGCTCTTGCCCGGAAGCTTCATCGCCAGGTGGCAGGCCATGCCGATGCCGGAAAGGCCGGCGCCCACGATCAGTACGTCGAAGTCCCTGCTCATCGGAGCAGGTTGCCTTGAGCCTGCGGTAAGTCAACGCCGGGCGGAGTTCACGCAGAGCCCGCAGAGGCGCAGAGAGGTCGGCGCAGCCCTTCCTCTCGATCGGTCCTCCGATTACGAGCGGCTGGCGCTTCGCGCTGGCGGTTGGAGCGGTAAAGGCTCTCTGCGCCTCTGCCTGCTCTGCGTGACCCTGCACCGACGGCAGGAACGAATATTGCCCGCCGGACCGGCACCGCCTAATCACCCGAACCGGAAGGAGAGGCGTCATCGACGAGGAGAAGACGGGGTCGAACCTGATGTGGGGCGGGCGTTTCAAGGGCGGGCCGTCGGCTCTGATGCGCGAGATCAACGCCTCGATCGGCTTCGACAAAAGGCTGTGGCGAGAGGACATCCAGGCGAGTCTCGCCCATGTCGTCATGCTGGAGGCGCAGGGCATCGTCTCCGAGGAGGACGCCTCCGCCATCGCCGAAGGGCTCGAGCGGATCGAGGACGAGTATAACCTCAAGGGCGTTCCCGAGGACCCGGCGCTCGAGGACATCCACATGCATGTCGAGGCGCGGCTCGCCGAACTGATCGGGCCCGCCGCCGGCCGTCTCCATACCGCCCGATCGCGCAACGACCAGGTCGCCACCGATTTCCGGCTCTGGGTGAGGAACGCGTTGGACGAGGCCGATGTGGCGGCGGCCGCCTTCCAGCGCGTGCTCCTCGCCCGGGCCGAGGAGCATGCGGAGACGGTGATGCCGGGCTTCACCCACCTCCAGGCCGCCCAGCCGGTCACGCTTGGCCACCATCTGATGGCCTATTACGAGATGCTGCGCCGCGACCGCGCCCGCTTCGCCGCCGCCCGGACTCGGCTCAATGAGAGCCCGCTCGGCGCCGCCGCCCTGGCCGGCACCGGCTTCCCGATCGACCGGGAGGCGACCGCCGCGGCATTGGGCTTCGACGCGCCGATGGCCAATTCCCTCGACGCGGTGTCCGACCGCGACTTCGCGCTCGATTATCTCGCCGCCGCTTCGCTGTGCGCCCTCCATCTCTCGCGTCTCGCGGAGGAGCTGATTATCTGGGCGAGCCAGCCTTTCGGCTTCGTCCGGCTTCCCGACGCTTTCTCGACCGGCTCGTCGATCATGCCGCAGAAGCGAAATCCCGACGCGGCCGAGCTCGTCCGAGGCCATTGCGGCCGGATCGCGGGAGCGCTGGTCGCGCTGGTGATGACCATGAAAGGCCTTCCGCTGGCCTATTCGAAGGACATGCAGGACGACAAGCCGCCCGTGTTCGAGGCGCACGATCTGCTCATGCTCTCCCTCCAGGCGCTGGCGGGAATGGTCGAGGCGACCCGCTTCGAGACCGAGCGGATGCGTTCGGCCGCCGAAACCGGCTATTCGACCGCGACTGACCTTGCCGACTGGCTGGTGCGCGAGGCGGGCCTGCCGTTCCGCGAGGCGCATCACGTGACCGGCCGGGCGGTCGCACTTGCCGAGGCAAAAGGCTGCGCGCTCGCCGGGCTGGATCTCGAGGCGCTGCGCGGGATCGACCCGCGGATCGACGAGCGTGTGTACGGCGTCCTGACCGTCGACGCCTCGGTCGCGAGCCGGACGAGCTACGGCGGAACCGCGCCGGCGCGGGTGCGCGAGCAGATCAAGCGCGCGAAAAAGGCTTTGGGGTAGTATTGCCAGGTTGCTTCAGGAGGGAGCGCATGCCGGATCGAGACACTCCGTCACCCTGAACTCGTTTCAGGGCCCAGGTCTCCGACCGCTCTGCCGCCTCCATTATGGATGCTGAAACAAGTTCAGCATGACGTGGTGGGGCATGCCTTAGTCCGGGTGATATGGCTGGACGCCGCGGTCCCTTACCCCCGCGCCCGCCGCGCTGCGATCTGTAGCCGAAGGGCGTTCAGCTTGATGAAGCCGGCGGCGTCGCGCTGGTCGTAGCTGCTCGAACCCTCCTCGAAGGTAACCAGGTCCTGATCGTAGAGCGCGACCGGGCTCTCCCGCCCGATCACCGTCGTATTGCCCTTGTAGAGCTTGACCCGGACCGTTCCGGTGACGTTCGACTGGCTGTGGTCGATCGCCGCCTGCAGCATCTCGCGCTCGGGCGAGAACCAGAAGCCGTTGTAGATCAGCTCGGCATAACGCGGCATCAGCTCGTCCTTGAGGTGCATGGCGCCGCGGTCGAGCGTGATCGATTCGATGCCGCGATGGGCGGCGAGCAGGATCGTGCCTCCGGGAGTCTCGTAGACTCCGCGCGACTTCATTCCGACGAAGCGGTTCTCGACCAGGTCCAGCCGGCCGATCCCGTTGTCGCGGCCGAGGTCGTTGAGACGGGTGAGGAGCCCGGCGGGGGACAAAGCCTCGCTGTCTATCGACACGGCGTCGCCGCGCTCGAAGCCGATCTCGATCACGCTCGCCTTGTCGGGGGCATCCTCCGGGGAAAGAGTGCGCTGATGGACATATTCCGGCGCCTCGACCGACGGATCCTCGAGCACCTTCCCTTCCGACGAGGAGTGGAGAAGGTTGGCGTCAATCGAGAAGGGCGCCTCGCCGCGCTTGTCCTTCGAGATCGGGATCTGGTGCGCCTCGGCGAAGGCGATCAGTTGCTCGCGGCTTGCGAACTCCCACTCCCGCCACGGCGCGACGACGCGGATGTCGGGCTCGAGCGCGTAATAGCCGAGCTCGAAGCGGACCTGGTCGTTGCCCTTGCCGGTGGCGCCGTGGCACACCGCATCCGCTCCGACCTTCCGGGCGATCTCGATCTGCTTCTTTGCGATGAGCGGCCGCGCGATCGAGGTGCCGAGCAGATATTGGCCCTCATAGACCGTGTTGGCGCGGAACATCGGGAAGACGTAGTCGCGGACGAACTCCTCGCGCACGTCCTCGATGAAGATGTTCTCCGGGCGGATCCCGAGCAGCTCCGCCTTGCGCCGCGCCGGCTCGACCTCCTCGCCCTGGCCGAGATCGGCGGTAAAGGTGACCACTTCGGCGCGATATTCGGTCTGAAGCCATTTGAGGATGATCGAGGTGTCGAGCCCGCCCGAATAGGCAAGGACGACTTTCTTGGGAGGCGGAAGGGTCATGACTGGTCCTTGGAAAGCTTGCGCAGCTGCTGGGCGACGGCGGCGGTGTCGCGGGAATCCCGAACCGCGACGAACAGGGTATCGTCGCCGCAGATCGTCCCGGCGATTTCGGGAAGCTTGGCCTGGTCGAGGGCCAGGCCGACGAGGTGCGCGGAGCCCGGCGGCGTGCGCATGACGATGAGGTTGCCGGTCGGCTCGATCGACTGGACCCATTCGGAGAGGATGCGGCCGAGCCGCGCCGCCGCCCAGTCGGTGTCGCCGACCGCCTCGGGCAGCATGTAGCGAAGGCTCCCGCCGCGCTTGACCTTGACGGCGCCGAGCTGGTCGAGGTCGCGCGACACGGTCGCCTGGGTGACGGCGAAGCCGGCCTCCGACAGGCGCTCGGTCACCTCTTCCTGGCTTGCGACCGGCGCCTGGCGAAGAAGCTCGGCGATCGCCCGCTGCCGCCGGGTACGGGCCTCGGTCATAACTCCGTCGCCCCAGCGTAGGCTGGGGCCCCGGCGGGTGAAGAACACCGACGCCTTTCACCCCCTGGGGTCCCAGCCTTCGCTGGGAGGACGATGGAATCCCTCATCGCCGCGCGCCCATCAGCCAGGCGAGCGCTCCGCGGGCGGTGTGCATGCGGTTCTCGGCCTGGCGCCAGATCGCGCTCCGCGGGCCCTCCATCACGGCGTCCGTCACCTCCTCGCCGCGTCGGGCTGGGAGGCAGTGGAGGAAGTAGGCGTCCGGGGAGGCGGTCATGAGCGAGTCTCCCACCTGATAGGGCGCGAAGGCCTTCAGCCGGGCCTCGGTCTCGTCGTCCTGGCCCATCGAGACCCAGACGTCGGTGTAGACGATCTGCGCGCCCTCTACCGCCTCGCGGGGATCCTCGGTCTGGCGGACCCCGTCGGGCGCCTGGGCGAGGGTGTAGCCCGGCGGGCTCGCGATCCGCATCTCGGCGCCGAGCATCGACGCGGCTTCGGCGAGCGAGCGACAGACATTGTTGTCGCCGTCGCCGATATAGGCAATCCGGGTGCCCTCGATCCGGCCGAGCAGCTGCCTCACCGTCAGGAGGTCGGCCAGGGCCTGGAGCGGGTGCGACCGGTCGGAGAGCATGTTGAGCACGGGCTTGGGCGACACGGCCGCCATCGCTTCCAGATCGCGATGGTCCATCACTCGGGCGGCGATGACCTCGTGATAGCAGGCGAGGGTGCGAACGACGTCCTCGGCCGTCTCGCGCGTGCCGAGGCCGACCTCCTCCTTCTTGATGGAGACGGGGTGGCCGCCGAGCTGAACCGTCGCCATCTCCATCGAATTGCGGGTGCGGGCCGAGGGTTTCTGGAAGACCAAAGCGACTCCCTTGTCCGCGAGCGGCCTGCCGAGATCCCGGGCTTCGGAGAGGGCGAGGATCGATTCGATCCCGTCGCGCCCGAGACCGGCAATGTCGAGAAGGTGGGGGACCGTTCGAGTCGTCACCAGCTCTTCTCCCGTCGCACCATCGTTCCGATTCCCTCGTCGGTGAGGATCTCGATGAGCAAGGCGTGGGGCACCCGGCCGTCGATGATGTGGGCCGAGCCGACCCCGGCATCGACCGCTTCGGCGCAGGCGCGAAGCTTCGGGATCATGCCCCGCGTCACCCCTTCGCCTTCGATCCGCTCGTAAAGCTCGGCGGAAGTCAGGCGCGGGACGAGGCTGGTCTCGTCGTCGATGTCCTCGAGCAGCCCCGGAGCGGCGGTCAGATAGACGATCTTCTCGGCCCCCATCGCCACCGCAATCGCCCGCGCCGCCTCGTCGGCGTTGATGTTGTAGGGCTGGCCGGCGGCGTCGGCGCCGATCGTCGAGACGACCGGGGCCAGGCCCTCGTCGAGCAGCCGCTCGAGCACCGAGGCGCGCACGTGGCTGACGTCGCCGACATAGCCGAGCGCCGACTCGCGCGGCGTGACGGTCAGCAGTCCGCCGTCCTCGCCGGAGACTCCGACGGCGACGGGATCGTCGAGCGCCTCGCGGTTGATCGTCCCGACGAGGTCGCGGTTGATCTTTCCGACCAGCACCATCCGGACGACTTCGAGGGTTTCGGCGGTGGTGACCCGGAGGCCGTCGCGAAACTCCGGCTTCATCCCGAGCCGGCCCATCATCACGTCGACTTGTGGGCCGCCGCCGTGGACGAGGACGACTCGAACGCCGACGCTTCGAAGCAGCAGGACGTCCTGAGCCAGCGCCTGGTCGAGCTCGGCATCGAGCGCTGCGCCGCCGAGCTTCACCACCACCGAGCGGCCGGCGAAGCGGCGGATGTAGGGCAGGGCCTGGATGAGGACCCGAGCGGTGTTCGCGGCGTCGATCATGACGCCACCGAAAATGGTGACAGTCTACATTTTTCCCGGCCGCCGAGCCGCCGCCCCGGTCCCTCGCGAAAAATGTAAACTGTCCCCATTTTCCTACCGCTCCTCACGACGTCCTCGAATTCTCTTTGATGTAGCCGGGGCCGAGATCGATCCCGATCACCTGCGCCGACCCCTCGCCAAGGCCCAGCGCGACCTCGATGTCGATCGTCTCCTGCTTCATGTGGGCCGCGACCGCCTCGCCGTCATGTTCGGCGTTGGTGCCACCGCGCGAGACCAGGATCCCGCCATAGGACACCGCCGTCTTCTCCGTCTCGAAGGCGATCCCGGCCGAGCCTGCGGCGCCGAGCAGGCGGCCCCAATAGGGATCGCCGCCATACCAGGAGCATTTGACGAGGTTGTTTTCGGCGATGTTCTTGGCCGCGGCGCGAGCCTCGGAATCGCTCGCCGCGCCGGTGACTCGGAGGCGGACCATCTTGGTCATGCCCTCGGCGTCGCGCGCCATCTGGTAGGTGAGGTCTTCGCACAGCTTATGAACGGCGTCGGCGAACTCCTTCATATCGGGCGGTCCGCGGCGTCCGTTGGCGAGGAGGATGACGGTATCGTTGGTCGATGTCGCGCCATCGACGTTGAGGGTGTTGAACGTGCGGTCGGCGCAGTCGCGAAGGATCGCCTGGAGTTCGTCGCGGCCGACGTCGGCGTCGGTGGTGAGGAAGGCCAGCATGGTCGCCATGTTAGGGGCGATCATCCCGCAGCCCTTAGCCATTCCGCCGAGCGTGAAGGTGGAGCCGCGGATGACGGCTTCCTTCGGCTTGTGGTCGGTGGTGAGGATCCCGCGCGCGGCGTCCTCCCCGCCCTCGACCGACAACTTCTTGGCGATCTTGGGCGTAGCGGCGAGGATCTTGTCCATGGGCAGCGGAGTGCCGATGATCCCGGTCGAGCAGACCAGGACATGCTCAGGCGCAATCCCGAGGGCCTTGGCCGCGGCCTCTCCCATCGCCTTCGCATCGGCGAGGCCGGCGGCGCCGGTCCCGGCATTGGCGTTGCCCGAATTGACGACGATGGCGGCCGCCCGTCCGCCGCTCGACGCGAGCAGGGCGCGGTCGAGGGCCACCGGGGGAGCGGCGAACTTGTTCTGGGTGAACACCGCCACGGCGGTCACCGGCTGCCGGTCCGCGGTCGCGACCAGCGCCATGTCGTAGCGCCGCCTCTTCACCCCCGCGTGGCAGCCCGCCGCGACGAACCCTTCCGCAGCCGTGACGCTCACTGGAAAATCCTCCCCGTCGAGGGGAGGGGGACCATGCGAAGCATGGTGGAGGGGTGCGCACGCCTGAGAAGGCTCGCGAACGCTGACACCCCTCCGTCGCGCTGGCGCGCGCCACCTTCCCTCGAAGGGGAGGATTTGGAAGCGACGCTCATGGCCACACTCCGATCCGGGGGAGCCCGGCCGTCTCTTCGACGCCGAGCATGAGGTTGGCGCACTGGATCATCTGGCCGGCGGCTCCTTTGACGAGGTTGTCGAGCGCCGCGATCGCCAGCACCCGTCCGGTGCGCGCATCGAAGCGGGCGGTGAGGTGGACCGCGTTGGACCCGAGCGTCCACTTGGTCGAGGGCGGCCGTTCCGAAACATGGACGAACGGTTCGCCGGCATAGGCTTCACGAAGCATTTCCAGCGGGTTGCAAGGCCCCTTGGCGATTCCGTGGCAGGTGGCGAGGATGCCGCGGTTCATCGGTGCGAGGTGGGGCGTGAACAGAACCGGCCGGCCGAGAGCCATCTCCATCTCCGCCGTGTGGCGGTGGGTAAGGAGGCCGTAGGCGGTGAAATTTTCGTCCACCGTGTTGAAATGGGTCTCGTCCTTGAGGCCCTTGCCGGCGCCGGTGACACCGGAGGCGGCGTCGACGACGAGGCTTCCCGGCTCGAGGCAATCGATCAGCGGCCGGAGCGCAAGGATCGCGGATGTCGGGTAGCAGCCGGCGGCGGCGATCGCCCGGCTTCGGGCGATCTCGGCGCGGTGAAGCTCGGGAATGCCGTAGACGAACCGGGAGAGCAGGTCCGGGGCCCGGTGCGGCTCGTTGTACCAGCGGGCATAATCGTCGGCGCTCGACAGGCGGAAGTCCGCGCCGAGATCCACCCAGCGGATGCCCGCGGCGAGGATCTCGCCGGCAATGTCCTGCGACTTGCCATGTGGAAGGGCGGAGAAGACGAGGTCGATCCCGTCGAGCCGGTCGATCGAATAGCGTTCGACGGTGAGGCCGGGATAAGCGAGGGCGAGGTGGGGATGGACGGCCTCTAGGGCCGCTCCGGCCTGGCTGTCGCCGAACAGGGCCGTCGGCTCAAGCTCCGGGTGAGCGGCGCAAAGCCGGAGCAACTCCGCCCCGACGAAGCCGGAAGCACCCAGGATGGCCACGCGAATCATGCAGGGCCTATGCAGAAAGCTGCATAGTTATGCAATAACTCGCGGGGCGTCAGGCGACGGCGCTTAGCTCCGGGTGAGGCAGCGTACCGGCGCCGACGCTTCCGGCCGTCGCGATCAGGTAGGCGCAGTCGGGCGCGGCGTCGACCCGCTCGTGCGGCGCGACGAGCAGGCATTCGCCGGGCGCCGCGACCTCGCCTCCGCCCGCGAGCGTGCTCGAGAGCGGGATCAGCCAGCGCTCGCGCGCCGCGACGAAGGGAGAGGGCACGGCTCCGGCCGGGACGTGGACCAGGGTGAAGTGAGGGGAAGAGACGAGGGTCCTGATGCGGCCCGAGGCTCGCGCGGCGAGACGCGCGGGATAGGGCTCGAGGCTTGCGACGGCGAGCGCGTCGTCGAGGTGGAGCGGGCGCGGCCGGCCATAGTCGAACAGGCGGTAGGTGACGTCGCTCGGCTGCTGCACCTCGACCAGCGAGATGCCGCCGCCGATTGCGTGGATCGTGCCCGCGGGGATGTAGAAGAAATCGCCCGCGGCGACGGAGCGCCAGGCCAGCTTATCGGCGATCGAGCCGTCGAGTGCCGCCGAGCGCAGCGAATCGCGATCCGTCCGCCCGGTCAGTCCAAGCGCCACCCTCGCGCCGGGCTCGGCGTCGACGATGTACCAGCATTCGCTCTTGCCGTGAGGGAGGCCGCGCGCGCGCGCCTCGCGGTCGCCGGGATGGACCTGGACCGAGAGCGGCTCGGCGGTGAAGATATATTTGACGAGGAGCGGAAGCGCCCCGCCGCCGGGGGCACCGAACCAGATCTCGCCGACCGGGCGATGGCGCGGGCGGCAGAAGCCGCGGGGCAACGCCTCGCGCCCCCAGGGTTTCTCCACGTCTGTGCGAGCGAGCTTCATCACGGACCTTCCGGGCCCGTTTATGGCGAGAGGGTCTCAAGAAAGGGTGAAGGGGCACACGTCGTCCCAGCGCAGGCTGGGACCCCAGCGGGTGAAAAGCGCCGAGGTCTTCACCCCCTGGGGCCCCAGCCTTCGCTGGGGCGACGAAACCTCTCTAGTCCCTATGCTCGGCGGCGAAGGCGGCGGCGGCGCCGAACAGGCCGGGCTGCTTGTGGGTGACGATCTTGACGGGAAGGTTCGCCATTCGAGCCGCGTAGCGACCCTTGGCGGTGAAGCGCCCGGCAAAGCCGGAGCGGGGCAAGTGGTCGGCGAGGCGGAGGCCGAGGCCGCCGCCGATCACCACCGCGTCGGCACCGTGAGCGAGGGCGATGTCGCCGGCGACGGCGCCGAGGGTGAGGCAGAAGCGGTCGAGGGCGGCCGCGGCGAGGTCGTCCTCCCCGCCGATCGCCGCACTCCACAAGGTCTTTTCGTCTTCGAATCCGGCTTGGCGGCCTTCCAGGGCGGCGAGCGTCCGGTACAGGTTGGCGAGGCCGGGACCGGAGACGATCCGCTCGACCGACACTCGGGAGTGAAGGTTGCGCAGCGCTCCGAGGATCCGGTCCTCCAGCGCGTCGAGCGGGGCGAAGCCGATATGGCCGCCCTCCGTTGCAATGACGTGATCCCGCCCGCCGCGGCGCAAAAGCTGCCCCACGCCGAGGCCGGTGCCCGGTCCGACGATGCTGACCACCCCGTTCCCGGGAAGAGCCCGTTCGGGACCGCACAGGTGGCGAAAGAAGGAGTCGTCGAGTTGGGCGACCGCATAGGCGACGGCCGCGAAATCGTTGACGAGCGAATAGCGCTCCACCCCGAGCGCCTCGGGAAGCGCGTAGGTGTCGATCACCCAATCGTTGTTGGTGACCTTCACCAGCTCGCCGTCGAGGGGAGCGGCCAGGGCGATGGCGGCGGCTTCTGGAAGGCGATTGCCGAGGGTCGCGCCGAATGCGGCCCAGGCGCCCTCCAAACCAGGATAGTCGGCGGTCTTCAATGTGCATTCCGGTCCGACGGAGAGGACCCGCCCCGATCCGATCTTCGCCAGGGCGAAGCGGGCGTGGGTGCCGCCGACGTCGACCGCGACGATTTCGGTCACGGGCGCTTAATTTCCCAGGATAGCGGCATTGGCTTCGAGCCGTGCGACGATCCGGCGGTCGCAGCGCCTCTGGAGAAGGATCGAGACGAGGAGGAGCAGGTTGAGGGCCGTCGCCTCGAGGAAGAAGAACCACAAGGGCGAGCCGGCCGCCATGCTGATCCCGAGCGCCACGGTTCGGCCGTTCGCGCCCAGGAGGGTCTGAACGCGCAGCGGAATGCGGCTTTCCTCGCGGCATACCCGCCGCGCCCGCTCGGCACCCGCAGGGTTTCGCGCCGCCTGCTCGGCGAGGGCGTCGACCCGCGCGGCGAGCGGACTTCCAGCCGAGGCCAGCCGGACGTAGAAGCGCGCGAAGGGCCCGAACAGGCGGGCGAAGGCGCCGCGGCGAAGATGGTCGTCGTCGGCCTGATAGACCTGCTTGAGCCAGGGAACGCCGTAGACCCGCCACAAATAGGTGCGCCGGCCGCTTTCGCTGTGATTGGCCTGGACCGCGCGCGACAGGCCGGCCGCCGTCCCGAGCGCCCAGACCCAGCCCGGCCAGTGCTGAACCGACACGGCGAGGATGAAGTAGAGGATGAAGTGGCCGGCATAATCGCACACGCCGTCGACCATCTCGCCCAGCGGGGAGGCCTTGCCGGTCAGCCGGGCGAGGTCGCCGTCGGCGCCGTCCAGCACGTGCCACGAGGCATGGGCGAGAAAGCCCAAGGCGGCGGAGAGCGGCCAGGAAAGGCCGACGTAGAGGATCCCGGCGACGACGATCATCGTCCCGCCGGCGATCGATACCGCATTGGGCGTGATGGGGGTGCGCGCGAAGAACGCGGCGAGGCGCCGCGCCAGCGGATGGTAGACATGGGCGTTAAGCCAGTCGTCCATCTCCGGCCGGCGCGGTGGCGGGCCGGGCGGCGTGCCCGGCACCCGGCCCGGGTCGTCGTCCAGCCTTTCGTCCGGCCGGCAGGTCGCCATCTCCAGTCTTTCCCCTGACATTTCCGCTCGTTTCGCGGTCTCTCTCGTTCCTAGGGCCCGTACTCGACATCGGCAACGGTCGTGACGGAGTCGATTTTGGGCCGGGGCAAGGAGCGAGGAGGGAGCGATGCTGACGCATCGTGACCGACGAGGGACGAAGCCCCGGCCCAAAATCGGCCCGCCGCTTCGCGGTCGTCCGGAGGAGGCCGCCGGCTGTGTCCGACGGCTTGTCCGGGCAACCAGCCCGGCCTGCGCCGACCTCCTTGCCGGCGGCCTCATCCGGGCGATCCCGACCATTGCCGATGTCGAGTACGGGCCCTAATGGGCCGCGATGGAAAGCGGAAATTTGAGCGGGACAGCCCTCGCGTGAAGGCGCTGATCATCGCCGCCGGGCAAGGCACCCGGCTTCGTCCGCTGGCGCCTTCGAAGCCGCTCGCCGAACTCGCCGGTGCGCCGCTGATCGAGCATGTCGGGCGGTCCGCGCGGGCGGGCGGGGCGACGGGCCTGGTGGTCGTCACCGGCTACGAGGCCGAGCGGGTCGAGGCTTTCCTGCCCACGCTCGGCGAGCGGGTCGGGCTGCCCGTGGAGGCGGTTCGAAACCCTGACTGGCACCGCCCCAACGGCCTTTCGGTGCTCGCCGCAGCCGAGCGGATGGACGGGGAGTTTGCGCTGCTGATGTCGGACCATCTGTTCGATCCGGCGATCCTGAGCGAGGCGATCGACAGCCGTTCGGCTGGAGCGGAGCTGGTTCTTGCCGCCGACTACGATATCGCCAATCCCGCGCTGGACCTCGACGACGCGACCAAGATCGATGCCGGAGAGGACGGCCGAATCCGCCGCATCGGCAAGTCGTTGAGCGGCTATAACGCGATCGACACGGGCATCTTCGTCGCGACTCCCGCCTTGTTCGAGGCGATCCGGTCGAGCGTCGCCGGGGGTGCGGCGGGGTCGCTGTCGGAAGGCGTGGAGCGCCTGGCCGCCCGCGGGACCGCCTATGTCAGCGACATCGGTGGACGCTGGTGGCTGGATGTCGACGACGAGGCGGCCTGGCGGAAAGCGGAGGCGGCGCTGGCGGCGGCTTGATCGCCTTTGGAGGAGGATCAGCCGGCTTCAGTCTTCGAACGTCTCCACGATCGTGCGCTTGCCGAGCAGGAAGGCTTCGGCGGTGAGTCGGAGCGGCGCGAGATCGACCTCGCTCCGGCCGCCATCGACGAGGGCGGCGAAATCCTGGTAGATGGAGGGGTATTCGCCCACGCCCGAGGTGGCGACGGCCTCGCCGCCGACGCTGAGCATTCCTCCGCCTTCGCTTAGCATAAGCGTCTCGCCGGCGGTCGTGACGATCTCGATATTCCAGGCTTCGCCGCCGCTGTGGCGCCAATCGAACTCGGCCTCCAGCGGCCCGGTCGCGGCCGGGCTCGCCATCGTCAGGCGCGCGGCGATCGGCGCCTGACGGTTCTCGGGGAAGGAAAGCTCGGCCTGGCGCACGAACAAGGTGCCGGGGAAGATCCGGCTTGCGATGGACAAGGCGTTGATGCCGGGATCGAAGATCCCGAACCCGCCGGGCTCCCAGATCCATTGCTGGCCCGGGTGCCATTTGCGCACGTCCTCGCGCCAGACGATCTTCATCGAAGCGACCTTCTGGCCCTTCAGCCGCTCGGCGGCGACGGGGACGCCGGGATTGTGCTGGGCGTGCCAGGTGGTGAACAGGGTGACGCCCTTCTCGGCGGCGAGCCGGCCGAGATCCTCGACCTCGCCGAGGGAGATACCCGGCGGCTTTTCGAGCAGCGCATGCTTGCCGGCGAGCAGGCAGTCGCGCGCGATGTCGTAGCGCACCGCCGGCGGAGTGCAGATCGAGACGGCGTCGACTTCCGCGTCCTTGAGCATGTCGGTGTGGCTGGTGAAGCAGGGCACGCCCGGATGGCCGTTGCCGCCGCGGCTCACCGTCGCGGCGAGCGCGAAGCGGGGATTGCCCTCGATCGAGGGGACGTGCTGGTCCTGGGCGATCTTGCCGTAGCCGACGATCCCGATCCGCAGGGGCGCGTTCATGCCGCAAGTCCTTCCACATAGGCGCGTGCGCGCCTTTCCGTCTCCTCGGCCGATTGGCCGGGCTTGTAGACTCCCGAGCCGAGGCCGAAGCCCGCGGCGCCTGCCTCCAGCCAGGGGCACAGACCGTCCGGCTTCACTCCGCCGACGACGAGCAGCGGAACCTCCTTGGGAAGCACCGCCTTTTGCGCCTTCACCGTCGCGGGCGAGGCGATCTCCGCCGGGAAGAGCTTGAGGGCGTGAGCGCCGGCGCGCAGCGCCTCGAAGGCTTCGGACGGGGTGAAGAAGCCGGGACTGGAGACGAGCCCCGCCGCGACGCTCGCCTCGATAACCGGCGTGTATGTGTTGGGCGAGACGACGATCCGTCCGCCCGCTTCCTTCACGCGTGCGACGTCGGCGGGATCGAGAACGGTTCCGGCGCCGACCAGCGCCCGCTCGCCGAGGCGCGCCGAAAGGCGCCGGATGCTTTCGAACGGATCGGGCGAGTTGAGCGGGACCTCGATGATCCGGATTCCCGCGGCGTGGAGTGCTTCCCCGATCGCTTCCGCGTCGTCCGCAGTCACGCCGCGGATGATCGCCACCAGCGGGCACTCCGCCAGCCGGCGGGCAAGCTCTTCGGAAGGGTTCATTGGATCAGCTCCGACAAATGACGCGCGCCGCACAGGAAGGCATCGTCGCCGTCCAGCTCCCGCGCCTCGCGTCCCGCGACGGCCAAAGCCGCGGCGAACAGGTTGGTGAGGTCCGGCCGCCCCATCACGATCAGCTCGGCATCGCCCATGGTGGCAAGGCCGGTGCGGACGTCGGCGCCGATGAGGAGGCCGCTCGCGTAGGATGCAGCGTCCTCGCGGCGCGCCTTGCCGAGCAGAACCCGGGCGCGGACGGAAAACAGGTCGGCGGTCAGCGCCGCGCCTTCCAGGCCGCGGCGGACGCCCGCCTCGAACGCGGGGCCGGGGACGGCCTCTCCGGCGAGCAGGTCGCTAAGGATGGAATGCTCGCGAAGCAGGTTGAACAGCTCGCCGGTCATCACCGTCCGGAAGGCGACGATCCGCCCGTCGCGGACCCGGATCCACTTGTTGTGGGTGCCGGGATGGCAGACCAAGGCGTCGGGGGGGATCAGCCCCTCGGCGAAGGCGCCGAGTATCTGCACCTCCTCGCCGCGCACCACGTCCGCGGAATCTCCGTCGCCGAAGCAGAGGCCCGGAACGATGGCGACCCGGCCCGGCTCGGCCCATTTGAGGCTCGCGGCGAGCTCGGGCAGGCCGGCGGGGCAGGGCACGTAGGGCGCCTCCATCCATCCCCGGTTGGAGCCGACCATGCCGGCCATGAGCAAAGGCAGGTCGCCGAGCCTCACGCGAATCGCGTCGACCGCCGCAGGGAAGCCGTCCGCAGCGACCGACAGCACGCCCTGATCGTCTTCCAGCCGGTCGACGACGGCGCCGTCCGTGTCCACCCGATAGGCGCGGCGGTTGGTCGTGCCCCAATCCACGGCGATGAAGCCTTCAGCCCAGCGCATGTTTCCTCGCAGTTGGAAGCCCAGAAGAGACGCCGAACCGACGCCCGAACCGACGGGGGGCGCTATTGGCTCCCGCGCCGCGATGCAACCTTCGGTCCGCCGCGGCTTTTTCCCGGCTCAAGGGATAGAGGGCTGGCCCCGCCGCGCCGCGGCGGCTAGCGCGAAGCCGCGAGGGTCGCGAAAGACAGCGCGGCAGGAGGAACGTCATCGCCAACTTCATGTTCGCCACCGGGATCGAGAACAGCATCCCGACGATCAACCACGGCCGCACGCGCGTCGACGAGATGGAGAAATGCGGCCATTACCGCCACTGGCGCACCGACTTCGACTGCGTCCAGGAGCTGGGGATCCATTTCCTGCGCTACGGGCCGCCGCTCCACCGCAGCTTTCTGGCCCCGCGCACCTACGACTGGGAATTCGCCGACATAACCTTCGCCGACCTGAAGCGGCGCAACATCACCCCGATCGTCGACCTCTGCCATTTCGGGGTTCCGGACTGGATCGGCAATTTCCAGAATCCGGACTTCCCCCAGCTCTTCGCCACCTATTGCGGCGCCTTCGCGGACCGCTTCCCCTGGGTGCAGCTCTACACCCCGGTGAACGAGATGTTCATCTGCGCCGTCTTCTCCGCCAAATACGGCTGGTGGAACGAGCAGGCCACCGATGACCGAAGCTTCGTCACCGCGCTCAAGAACATCGTCAAGGCGAATGTCCTTGGCATGATCGAGATCCTGAAGCGGCGGCCGGACGCGATCTTCATCCAGTCGGAAAGCTCGGAATATTTCCACGCCGACAGCCCGGCGGCGATCGGCCGCGCCGAGGTGCTCAACTCGACCCGCTTCCTTCCGCTCGACCTCAATTACGGCCGGCGGATCGACACCGAGATGTACGAGTATTTGCTCGACAACGGAATGACCCGGGAGGAATATCACTTCTTCCTCAAGCACCGGCTCAAGCAGCACTGCATCCTGGGCAACGACTATTACATGACCAACGAGCACCGCGTGTTCGCCGACGGGCGGACGGAAGGCTCGGGCGAGGTGTTCGGCTATAGCGAGATCACCCGGCAATATTACAACCGCTACCGGCTGCCGGTGATGCACACCGAGACCAACATGAAGGAAGGTCCGACCGGCCAGGAAGCGGTCCAGTGGCTGTGGAAGGAATGGGCGAACGTGCTCCGCCTGCGCAACGTCGGAATCCCCACCGTCGGCTTCACCTGGTATTCGCTGACCGACCAGGTCGACTGGGATACGGCGCTCCGACAGGATAACGGCACCGTCAACCCGCTCGGCCTCTACGATCTCGACCGCAACATCCGCAACGTCGGGACCGCCTACAAGAAGCTGATCCAGGATTGGGGCGACGTGCTTCCGGCGTCGAGCCTGTGCCTGACGGTGCCGATCGTCGCGCCGTCCAATTCGGAGCGGGTCGACGCCAAGGAGCAGCAGGACGAGGCGGCCCGGCGCCTTCGCGAAGTTGCAACCGAGCCCGCCAATCCGGAGACGGCGGAATGAGCTTCGGACGCCGGGAGAATGCGAGATGAAGATCGCGCGAATCGAAACCTTCTACGTCGCGCCGCGCTGGCTGTTCGTCCGGGTCGAGGCGGACGAGGGCGCGGTGGGCTGGGGCGAGGCCAGCCTGGAAGGCTGGGCTGAAGCGGTGGACGGAACGTTCGAGGCGCTTCGCGACCGCTTCATCGGCCACGACCCCTTCGCCATCGAAGACATCTGGCAGGTCGCCTATCGCGGCGGTTTCTATCGCGGCGGCCCGGTGCTGATGTCGGCGATCGCCGGGCTCGACCAGGCCTTGTGGGACCTGAAGGGCAAGGCGCTCGGCCAGCCCGCCTGGCAGCTGATGGGCGGCAAGGTCCGCGACCGGATCCGCGCCTATGCCTGGATCGGCGGCGACCGTCCGCACGAAATCGCCGACGCGGCCCGGGCCCGGGGCGCGCAGGGTTTCTCGGCGGTCAAGATGAACGCAACCGCCGAGCTGGACTGGATAGGCACGCCCAAATTGTTCGACGAGGTGGTGGCTCGGGTCCAGGCGGCGCAGGGCGCGGGAATGGACGTCGGCCTGGATTTCCACGGCCGGGTTCACCGGCCGATGGCGAAGCAGCTCGCCAAGGTGCTCGAGCCGCTCGGCCTGCTGTTCATCGAGGAGCCGCTGCTTTCCGAGAATCACGAGGGGCTGACCCAGATCGCCCACCTCGTTTCCACGCCGATCGCGCTCGGCGAGCGGCTGTTCTCGCGCTGGGACTTCAAGCCCTTCTTCGAATCCGGCGCGGTCGACATCATCCAGCCGGACCTGAGCCACGCCGGCGGGATTACCGAATGCCGTAAGATCGCGGCGATGGCGGAAGCCTATGACGTCGCCGTCGCGCCGCATTGCCCGCTCGGCCCGCTGGCTCTTGCCGCCTGCCTGCAGCTCGCCGCGACCGCCCCCAATGTGGCGATCCAGGAGATGTCGCTCGGCATCCACTACAATGTCGGCGCCGACCTTTATTCCTATTGCAAGGATAACGGCCCGATCACCGCGGTCGACGGCTATCTGCCCATACCGACCGGGAACGGGCTCGGGATCGAGATCGACGAGGACAAGGTGCGGGAGTCGCACAAGGACCGCCACCGCTGGCGCAATCCCGTCTGGCGCCAGCACGACGGCAGCTTCGCGGAGTGGTGAAGAAAGATCCTCCCCGTCGAGGGGAGGGGACCCCTGCGCAGCAGGGTGGAGGGGTGTCAGCGGTCGAGGTAATTTTCCGGCGCCGACACCCCTCCGTCAGCCCTGACGGGCTCCCACCTCCCCTCGAAGGGGAGGAATGAATCTACGCGACGATGCGCAGGCGGCGGCGCTGCTCCGGAATCGCGCAGAAGCCGAGCTCCTCCTGAAGCCGGGTCAGCTCGCGTTCGCGCGAGGCGCGATAGGCGTCGGCGTAGCGTGCGTCGCACTCGGCTTCGTCGGCCGTCTTCGCACGAAAGTAGCTGACGCAGATGTGCCGTCCGAAAATATCGTCGCCGCGCATCTTGATCTGCGGCTGGGCCTCCTGCGGAAGCCCGTCGCGAACCTCGGTCAGCCGCTCGATCAGTTCGTCGAGCGAGCTGCAATCCTTGATCTCGATAAAGTCTTTTACGAACCCACTCATGTAACACACCCCTCCCGGTAATCCCCAGGATCGACGCTAGCGTGCCGCGGAATCGGCTCGCAAGCCCATTTGTCATACTTATCCACAGATGAGTTTAGTTCTGCTGAACGCGGAAATATGGCAGCGTCAATCGCATGACCGACTCGACCTTCCCGATCCTCTCGCAGGGTGCCCTCTCGCTGACGCTCGCTCCGTCTATCGGCGGAGGAATCGCGCGCTTCGACTATCGCGCCGCCGACGGCACGACGGTTCCGGTGCTGCGCAACATCGACCCGTCGGAAACGACGCCCGTCCTTGAGCTGGGATGCTTCCCGCTGGTGCCTTACGTCAACCGGATCCGCGGCGGGCGCTTCGACTTTCGCGGCCGCGAGATAGTTCTCGCGCCGAACATGGCGGGGGATCCGAGCCCGCTCCACGGGCAGGGCTGGCTGGGCCGCTGGGCGGTCGATTCGCTGCTCGCGAACGAAGCTTCGCTGTCGTTCCGGCACGAGGGCGGCGAATGGCCCTGGACCTACGATGCTGCGCAGCATTTTCTGCTCGACGATCTCGGGCTGACCGCCTCGCTCAGCTGCACCAATGCTTCGGACGAGCCGATGCCGTGCGGCCTCGGCTTCCACCCTTATTTTCCATGCGGAGAAGGAACCGTCCTCGACACGGGCGTCGCCTCCGCGTGGACCGTCGACGATAAGGTGCTCCCGGTCGACGAGGTACCGGCCGAAGGGCGCTTCGACCTTCGCGAGCGCCGGATATGCGGCCAAGGCCTCGACAACGGCTTCGGCGGCTGGAACCGGCACGCGCGAATGACCAGTCCCGGAGCCCCGTTCCGGATCGAGATGTCGTCGCCCGACGCGGACTTCTTCCAGGTCTATTCGCCATCCTCGGGAGGTCTCTTCGTCGCCGAACCGGTGACTCACGCCAACGCCGCCCTCAATGCGCCGGAGGAGGCGTGGGCGGAGCTCGGCCTGCGCGTTCTTCAGCCCGGCGAGCGCATGTCGCTGACGATGCGGCTAAGGGTCGAGCCGGTTCAGTAGGCCGGGGTCAGCAGGCCCTCGATCACGTGGTGCTGGACGATGGTCTCGAGCCGGTCGACGACCCGGCAGGTCAAGTGGTCGCGCACCCGCGGCGGCAGCGCATCCCGATAAGCCTTCGTCACCTGCAGATCGTGGTGCGCCGCATTGGTGGCGTCGGGCGCGTCCACGCCGACGACCAGCACCGGCCGCGCTTCGTCCGAGCGATTGGCGGTGCCGCGATGGATGGTGAGCGCCGAGCGCGCCGACATGTCGCCCATCTGCGGCATTTTCCGGACGGCGCGCGCGATGTAGCGCGGCCACAGCGCGCGCGGCGGAAACATCCCGCGGGGACAGCCTTCGAACTCGTCCCACTGGGTGCCTGGAGCGATTTCGAACGGGCCGTGCTCGGGCTGTGTGTCGACGGCGGTGAGGTTGAAGGCCAGCGAGTTCAGACGTCGCCCCTTCGTCGTCGCCTCGGGCACCAGGAAGTCGCGGTGCCAGGGCTGGTCGGCCGCTCCCGGGAAGGGGATGTCGAAGCCCACTTCGACGATCCGGTAGTCGACACCGAGCGCCGCCTCGCAGACGGCTACGAACCAGGGGTGGGTCGCAATGTCGGCGAAGCCGCGCACCCGCTCCGGATGGACCTCGACATACCAGCGTTGCGGGCCGCGGGGGAGCGCGCCGCCCGGTACCTCGCGGGCCTCGGCGAACAGGGTGTCGATGTCCTCGCGCATCCGCGCTGCCCATTCTCGCGAAAAGGCGCCTTTCAGAGCGATGATCCCGTCGCCGTAGAGGCCGCCCATGATCTCGCCGACATCGTATCGCGCGTCCTCGAGCTTCGCCGCCGTCGCCATGCCTGCCCCACCCATACGCTGATGCGGCTCTAAGATTTAATCCATTTGTATGATGATTGCGAGGCGGCTAACGGGCCGCCGATGACGAAAAACGCAGCTTCGGCCTTTCGTGTGGACGCCAGCGAGGACGGCGAGGGCAGCCGGTTCGAGATCGCTCTGGGCGAAAGCGGCGAACCGCGCACCTATCGCGTCGAAGGCGGGGAGCAGGAGCATTATGCCGCCTTCTTCAACCGCCTCGCCGCCGACTTCGGAACGCGCGTGCCCCATGCCTTCGCCGACCCCGCGCAGGCGCCGGAGAGCGAGATCGCCTGGCGTCCGCTGCTCACCGCCAATCTGTCGCCGCGCATCCTCGCCGGCTATGGCGACCCGGCGGTGCTCAAGACGGACGAAGGCTGGATCCTGGTCGCTACCTCGAACGACGCACCCGACGCTTTTCCGATCCTTCGCTCGAACGATCTCGATCATTGGGAGCATGTCGGCTTCGTCTTTCCCGAAGGGCAGCAGCCCGATTGGACGGCGAAGGGCCGCAAGGTTGCGGATTTCTGGGCGCCCGAAATGGCACGGGTCGGCGAGGAATATTGGGTCTGCTACACTGCCCGCCAGACCGACAACGCGCTCGCCATCGGACTTGCGAAAGGTCCGAGCCCGTTCGGGCCCTGGACCGATCTCGGCCGGCCGCTGCTGACCGGCCACGCGGTCGACACGACGGGAGCGGCCGGCGAGCCCGGCAAGAAGGTACTTAGCGGCGGGTTGATCGACGCCCATATCTTCATCGATGGCGGCGGGGATCGCTACCTGTTCTGGAAGGGCGACACGAACGGCATCTGGCCGCGCCCGCTCGCCGGGCTGCTGCGCGCCCATCCGGAGCTGATCGATCGGCTCTTCGAGCGCGAGGAGGACCGCCGGACCGCGGCTTTCGCCGCCGCCGTCCAGCCTTGGGCGAACGGGCGCCGGCCGATGGAGCGCTTCTTCCTGATGCAGCCGCTGATCGAGGCGGCGCTGGCCAATTGGGTGGCGGTTCGCGAGGCCCTCGAAGCGTGCGGGCTGGCTGGCACGATCCTCGAGGCGATGCGGACCCCCATCTACGCCCAGCGCCTGGCCGAAGACGGGGAGTCGCTCGTCGGCGAGCCGGTCGTCGTCCTCTCCAACGACCAGTTATGGGAAGGCCATCTGATCGAAGGACCGTGGGTAACCCTTCAGGACGGCCGCTATTGGCTGTTCTACGCCGGCAACGATTTCTCGACGCCGGCCTACGGCATCGGCGTGGCGGTGGCGGATCATCCGCTCGGCCCCTATGCGAAACAGCCCGAGCCGCTGCTCCGCTCGACCCGGCAATGGACCGCGCCGGGCCACGCCTCGGTGGCGCCGGGCCCGGACGGCGAGCCGCATCTTTTCTTCCATGCCTTCCATCCCGGAACCGGGGGCTACAACGTCTTCCGGGCGCTGCTGACGGCGCGGCTGTCGTTCGACGGCGGGCGGGCGAGGGTGCTGCCGGCCTGAAGCCGACTGCCCACGTGAAATCTTCACCCCGGATTTGCTGCGCTTGCGAGGGTGCGGCGAAAGCCGCCACTCTCCCGTCAAGGAACGGGAGGGTTGCGAATGCTGTCGGTAGACAAAGGCGACACCGCTTGGATGCTCGTCTCGACGATCCTCGTCCTGTTGATGATCCTGCCGGGCCTCGCACTCTTCTACGGCGGGCTGGTGCGCGCCAAGAACATGCTTTCCATCCTGAGCCAAGTCTTGGGGATCACTGCGGCGGCGGTCCTGGTCTGGATCGGCTGGGGCTATTCGCTCGCTTTCACGCCGGGCGGTCCGCTGATCGGCGGGCTGTCGAAAGCCTTTCTGTGGGGAGTGGACGCGGAGTCGGTGGCGGCGACCTTCACCCCGGGCGTGGGCCTCCCCGAGCTCGTCTACGCCGCCTTCCAGATGACGTTTTCCGCGATTACCGCGGCGCTCGTCGTGGGGGCTCTGGCCGAGCGGGTGAAGTTCGCCGCGACGATGCTGTTCGCGGTGATCTGGCTGACCCTCGTCTACGCGCCGCTCGCTCATATGGTGTGGGCGCCCGGTGGGCTGATTTCCACGATGGGCGCGGTCGATTTCGCCGGAGGGACGGTGGTCCACATCAATGCCGGAATCGCCGGCCTCGTCGGCGTGTTCTTCGCCGGCAGCCGGATCGGCTTCCTTCGCGAGGCGACCCCGCCTCATTCGCTGGCTTTCACACTGGTCGGGGCGGGACTGCTCTGGGTCGGCTGGTTCGGCTTCAACGCCGGATCGGCGCTTGAGGCGAACGGAGCGGCGGCGGTGGCGATGATGAACAGCTTCGTCGCTCCCGCCGCCGGAACCCTGGCCTGGATGGCCGTGGAGCGGATCGTTTCCGGCAAGCCGTCCCTGCTCGGCGGCGCCTCCGGAGCGATCACCGGTCTCGTCGCGGTCACTCCGGCGGCGGGGACAGCAGGGCCTCTCGGCGCCCTTCTCCTCGCCGCCTGCGCGTCGCTCGCCTGCTATTCCTTCGTTGCGACGATGAAGCACCGCCTTCGGCTCGATGATACGCTCGACGTGTTCGGGATCCATGGCCTCGGCGGGATTGTCGGATCGCTCGGCACCGCAATCGTCGGCGCGCCGGCGCTCGGCGGCCACGGCTCCGGCGATTATTCGGTGGTCGGACAATTGGGAGTTCAGTCGGCGGCGGTCGTGATCGCGGTCCTGTGGTCCGCGGCCGGCTCCGCACTCGCCTTCTTCATCGTCAGCCGGACGGTTGGACTGAGGGTCGCCGAGGAGGCCGAGCGGGAGGGTCTCGACCTTAGCGACCATGGCGAGCGGGCCTACAATCACTGACTCCGGCCAAGCGTGAGGGATCGCCAGGCCGCCCCGTTCATTGAACGGGCAAGATGAAAATCGCGACCTTCAACGTCAACGGAGTGAACGGACGGCTTGCGCTCCTCCTCGAATGGCTGGAGACGGTCCAGCCGGATGTCGTCTGCCTCCAGGAATTGAAGGCGCCGCAGGAGAAGTTTCCGGCCGCCGCGATCGAGAAGGCGGGCTATGGCGCGATCTGGGCCGGCCAGGCGCGCTGGAACGGAGTCGCGCTTCTCGCCCGCGGCTGCGACCCGGTCGAAACCCACCGCGGCCTTCCCGGCGACCCTTCCGACGAACAGGCGCGCTATATCGAAGCCGCCGTCCGCGGAACCCTGATCGGCTGCCTCTACGCCCCCAACGGCAACCCGCAGCCCGGTCCGAAATTCGACTACAAGCTCGCCTGGAACGAGCGGCTGATCGCTCACGCGAAGCGGCTGCACGCGCTGGACGAGCCGGTCGTTCTGGCCGGCGACTACAACATCATCCCGACCGATGCCGACGCCTACAAGCCGGAGCGCTGGGTCGACGATGCGCTCTTCCAGCCCGAGCCGCGCGCGCAATATGTCCGGCTCCTGGAGCAGGGCTGGGTGGATTCGTTGCGCAGTCTCCACCCGGACGAGCGGATCTTTACCTTCTGGGATTATTGGCGCAACGCCTTCGCCCGCGACGCCGGGCTCCGGATCGACCATCTGCTCCTCAACCCCGCGGCCGCGGCCAAGCTGAAGGCGGCCGGAGTCGACAGAGCGGCACGGGCGCGGGAAGGGGCAAGCGATCACGCACCGACCTGGATCGAGCTCGATTAAGCTCGCGGGCGTCGGCGGCGTTTACACTTCGCCGCGGCGTCGGGTGAGAAAATGGCGGATTTCCGCGATTGGCCCGCTCCTTGCCTATTACCGGCCATGGTGAAGACTTTGATAAGACCTTTCCTGATCAAGACCCGCTTCGAGGCCTGGGCGGTGATCTACGCGATCGCGCTCGGCGCCTGCACCCGGGGCGAAATCTACCTTCTGCAATATCCCGGTTTCGGCGGGCGGCTTCTCTTCGTCGCCTGCACCGGAGTCGTCTTCCTCGCCGGAGGCAAGATCCTCGACTCGACGGGGGCGGCACGGCACCGCGCGGCGAGCGTCCGGCGGGTGGTCGCGAGGGCCCGGCTCGCCTGATCCCAACCGTTGGCGAAATTCGCCAATTCTCCGCCAATGCCCACAGCCAGACCGAGCGCGGCATAGGCGAAAAGTGGCGGTTTTCCGCCGTTCTCGGCACTTGGCACGACCCTTGTAATCTACGTGGCAACCCGCCTGTCCGGCGGTGCCAAGAGAGTTCAGGGAGCAAGGTCATGAACAGCATCAACTTCAAGCAAGGCGTCGTCGCCGCCGTCGCCGCGATCGTCCTCACCGCGACCGCCGTCGGAGCCGCCGTCGGTCCCGCCCGCGCGATCGAGACGGCTCCGGCCGCCGCCCGCATCGCCTGAACGGAAAAGAGCGGGCGATGAGCGAGGCGATCCACGTCAAGTCGGGCGAGCTGGTCAAGCTCGCGCCGATCCCGCCCCGGCCGGGCGGGCCCCGCCGCCGGGCGGATCCGGCGCCGCGCCGCGCCCGGCCGCATTTCCCTTTCCTGGAGCTGCTCCCGATGGGCATTTTCTCACGGACTCGCGACATCGTCGCGGCCAATTTCGCCGATCTTTTGGACAAGGCGGAGGATCCGGCGAAGATGATCCGGATGATCATCCTCGAGATGGAGGAGAGGTTGGTCGAGGTTCGCGCGTCCGCGGCCCGGACGATCGCCGACCAGAAGGAGATGCGCCGGCAGATTTCGAGGCTGGAGAAGCTTCAGGAGAGCTGGGTGGAGAAGGCCGAGCTGGCTTTGTCGAAGGGCCGCGAGGACCTCGCCAAGGCGGCCTTGGTGGAAAAGCAGAAGGCGGCCGATCTCGCCGACGGTCTGAAGGCGGAGATCGAGGTTCTGGACGACGCGCTTCGTGCTTCCGAGCAGGACATCGCCAAGCTGCAGGGCAAGCTTCGCGAGGCGCGCACCCGTCAGAACACGATCCAGTCGCGGCTGGAGAGCGCCAACCAGCGCGCGCGGATGCGGGAAGTCTATGCCGGCCCCAAGGTCGACGAGGCGTTCAGCCGCTTCGACGTGCTCGAGCGGCGGGCGGATTATGCCGAAGGCCGCGCCGACGCGCTGGCGCTCGGAGCGCCGCCCAAAAGCCTCGAGGAAGAGATTGCCGAGCTTCGCAACGCCGAGAAGGTCGATGCCGAGCTCGAAGCCCTGAAGGCCCGCCTCGCCGGCCCGGCCGCCGACACGAAGGAAGGGTGAGACGATGGAAGACCTTCCCAAGGTCCTGATGGGCATCTCGATCGTCGGGATGCTTTTCCTGGGTCTTCCGTGGCTTATCTTCCACTATATCACCCAGTGGAAGAAGGCGGCGACCCTTACCGGCGAAGACGAGAAGCTGCTCGAGGAGCTTCACGACGTCGCTCGCCGTCTCGACGAGCGGATGTGCTCGATCGAGCGGATCATGACTGCCGAAAATCCCAATTGGCGCGCCGTCGCCTGCGACCCGGCCGACCTTCAGATCGGCGCCGGCACCGGCTCGGGGGTCGACGAGCGGACCGTCACCAACCAGCCCCGGAGGATCGGACAGTGAGCGCCCGGCACACCAAATTCTATCTCGACAAGAAGAACAAGAAGGTCCTCGGCGTCTGCGCCGGGATCGCCGACTATACCGGCGTCGACGTGACCCTGGTGAGGATCGGCCTGGTGCTTCTCACCGTGCTCGGCAACGGCGTCACCATCATCGCCTATTTCATCGCCGCCTGGCTGGCGCCGTGCAAGCCGCGGGAGCTTAGCCACGAGACCCCCGAGGACACCAAATTCTGGCAGGGCGTCCGCGCCTCGCCGGCGCGGACCGTACGAGACGTGCGCTCGCGCTTCCGGGACATCGACCGCCGCCTCGCGGACGTCGAGACCTACGTCACCAGCTCCAACAGCCGACTCGCGCGCGAGATCGAGCAGCTGCGCTGAAGCGAGAAGGAACCTCCAGTGGATGATAATCTGGCCATTTTCCTGATCCTCGCCCTGTCCATCGTCGGCGCCGTGACTCTCACCGCGCTGATCGCCTGGATGAGGACGAACGCAAGGGTACGGATCGCGTCCGCCGCCGAAGGCTCCGCTTTCCAGCCGCGCGTCGAGCAACTGACCGGAGAAAATGCCTCGCTTCGCGACGAAGTCGCTCACCTTCACGAGCGGCTCGCCGTGCTGGAGCGTATCGCGACCGACCCGGCGGAGCGGACGGCCCGCGAGATCGAAAGCCTGCGCTGAGCGCATCGGAGGAATTTGCCACATGCCCGACTTCAACGCCCTAGCCCCGCTCATCGTGATACTTTCGGTCCTGGGAATCGGAGGCTGGATCCTCACCACCTGGATGCGGATCAAGCACGGCTACCCGCTCGACGGAGCGTGGGGCCAGGCGATCTATCCGAAGAGCAGCGAGGAGACGGTCGAGCGGGTCAAGCTGCTCTCCACGGAGAACGCCCAGCTTCGAGCCGAGCTCGGTTCGATCAAGGACCGGCTCGCCACCGTCGAGCGCATCGTTACCGACGACAGCCACCGGCTCGCGCAGGAGATCGACTCCCTGCGCCTGTCGAAGAATTAAAAGGGGAAGACGAAAATGGGTGCGTCCACGGTCTGGGTGCTGATCCCGCTGGCGGCGATCTTCACCGGAGTCATCAAGCGCTGGCTCGACCTCAAGGAAAGGCAGATGCAGTCTGTGACCCGCGAGGCGGTGGACCGGGCCGAGCGTTACGCCGCCCAGACCGAGCGGCTCGAGGCTCGGGTCCGTGTGCTGGAGCGGATCGTCACGGCGCGCGGCACCGAGGTCGCCGAGCAGATCGAGCAGCTTCGCGACCGTCCCCGGATCGAGGAGGAGCGCGCGTGAACCCCTTCGAGTTCGCCTTCGGAATCGTCCTCGTCATCACCGTCGCGGGCCTGCTTCGAATGCTGATCAGCCGCCGTGACCGCACCGACGAGGTGCCGGGCGAGTCCGAGCGGCTTCGCGAGGAGGTGGTTACCCTGCGCGACCGGGTCGCCGTTCTCGAGCGGATCACGATCGAGAAGGAGAACAGCCTCGAGCGAGAGATCGAGAAGCTGAGGGACCGCTGAAGTCCGATGACCGATCCGTCTCTTCTCCCCTTCGCCGCCGCGGCCCTCGCCGCCGCCGGAATGGGTGCCGCCGCCGGCCTTCGGGCCTGGCAGGATTGGATCGCCCTTCGGCGCGAGCAGGTTTCCTCCGGCCAGGCGCCCGGCGGCGACCGCGAGCTGACGGCGCTCCGCGCCCGGGTGAGGCGGCTCGAGGCGATCGCCAGCGGAGTGGAGCTTTAGTTCGAACGGAATTCCGAGACCGAACGGGCGCTGCCCCCTCTCCCCAGCGGGGAGAGGGTGGGGGTGAGGGGGCTCGGCCGTCGCGGCTTACATCGGAAGCCGAACCCCCTCACCCTACCCTCTCCCCCTTGGGGAGAGGGAGAAGGCTTGCGACGCCGTGCGCCCTCTTCCCGGAGGGAGAGGGAGAGACAATCGCTTACGGCTCTGTTACCCGCCCCCACATGTCCGCCCTCGACGACGTCTATTCCGACTTCGAGCTGCTCGAGCCCGACGACCGTTACCGGCTGCTGATCGACCTGGGCCGGTCGCTGGAGCCGATGCCCGACGCCCTCAAGACCGAGGCGAGCCTGGTGCGCGGCTGCTCGGCATCGGTGTGGCTCTACCCGCTGCCGAGCGACGACGGCCGGCTCCATTTCCTCGCCGACAGCAACGCCGCAATCACCAAGGGTATCGTCGCCCTGGTGCTGCTCGCCGTCCAGGACCGCCGGCCGGAAGAGATACTCGCGACGGACGTGGAGGCGGCGCTCGCCCCGTTCGACCTCAAGAACCAGCTAAGCTCCAACCGGACACAGGGCATTCCCAACATGATCGCTCTGGTCCGGCAGACGGCCGAGCGCCTGCGCGGATGAGCCGGCCGAATTTTACCCAAGCGTTCGATCCCGAGCTGTTCACCCGTTACGCCAACCGGGTGGGCCATGGCGGAGCGCTCGGGATCCATTATTCCGGCCACGGCGGGGACTGGGTGGAGCTGGGCCTCGACTATCGCGACGAACTCGTCGGAGTGGCCGCGACGGGAGTGCTGGCGTCGGGGCCGATCGTCAGCCTGATGGACATGGCCGCGAGCATGGCGGTGTGGGTCCGGCTCGGCCGGTTTCGCCACCAGGCGACGCTCGACATGCGGGTCGACTACCTTCGGCCGGCGGAGCCGGGACGGACCATAATCGGCCGCGCAGAATGCTATCGCGCGACGAAGAGCGTCGGGTTCGTCCGCGGCCTCGCCCACGACGGCGATCCCGCCGATCCAGTCGCCCACGTGGCGGCGACCTTCATCGCGACGGAGTGACCAACGATCCTCCCCTTCGAGGGGAAGTGGCAGGCCGCAGGCCTGACGGAAGGGGTGTCCGCGTCTGCGAGACTTTTCGAACGCTGACACCTCTCCACCGTGCTTCGCACGGTCCCCCTCCCCTCAAGGGGAGGATTATTCCCTACCCGCCTTGCGCTCCTCGGCCTTCCTTAGCACCTCGTAGGCGGCCTGGATGGCTTGGAAGCGGATCGCCGCGTCCTTGTCGCCGGGCGCGGCGTCGGGGTGGTTGGCCTTTGCGAGGCGGCGATAGGCGGCCTTGATGTCGTCGAAACCGGCGTCCGACTCCACGTCCAGCAGGTCGAGCGCCCGCATCTCCTCGCGCGAGCGGGTGCCGTCGCCGGGGCCTCCCCAGGCGTAATGGGTGGACTGGCGATAGCCGTTATTGCCGCGCTGCTCGTCCGCCTCGCGCGCCGCGGCGTCTTCGGCGGAGAGGCCTTGGAAGTAGTTCCAGTTGCGATTGTACTCGCCGGCGTGGCTCTCGCAGAAATACCAGCGCTCCGGGCTGTTCGGCGATTTGGGGGCGGGCCGGTCGCCCGGCAGCTCGCAGCCTTCGCGGTCGCAAAGCCGCACCTGCGCCGCCTCGCGCGAAGTGCCGTAGCCGCGCCAGCGCGGGAAACCCCAGTCGTTCGAGCGAGTGTAGCGCGCCATAGGTCCTAACATCCAAACCGCCGCCGATCTCGCCGGGTGCTGGCGGCCGGTAAATCAAGTGCCAGAGGATCTGTAAGCCGGGTTCTGTCCCGCGGGTTCCCCCGCATGGGCAGCCATTCCTCTGCGAGACGGATCGCTCCGTCCCTCCAGCAACCAACCCGGGCGACGAGCCGGAACGAAGCCCATATACCGCCCCTATTCGGTCTTGCTCCCGGTGGGGTTTACCGTGCCGGCGCCCGTTGCCGGGGCCGCGGTGGGCTCTTACCCCACCCTTTCACCGTCACGAACCCGAAGATCGCGCGACCTGCTTTCTGTTGCACTGTCCCTGGGGTCGCCCCCGCCGGGCGTTACCCGGCACCGTCGTTCCGTGGAGCCCGGACTTTCCTCGACCCCGCTTGCGCGGGTCCGCGGCTGCCCGATCCTCTGGCACCGAAGCTCATGTAGCGTGCGCGTTGCGCTTGTCCAAGAGCAGGCCGAGTAGGATCGCGCGGCATTCGCCGTCGATCACCCCGTCGAGATGCTCGGGCCGGAAGCGGCGCTGGAAGGCGGTGACCGCCGCGGCGGGATCGCGCACGTCGTAGCCGAACCGCTCGAGCGCGAGCAGGAAGCCGCCGTCGGTCCAGTTCGGGTCCATCAGATTCTTCACCGGCCGGGCGGCGGCGAGCCCAAGGCGGGAGAGCCTTCCCCAGGGGAAAAGCTCGCCCGGATCCTGTTTTCGCTTGGGCGCGATGTCGGAATGGCCGACGACATAGGCCGGCCGGATTCCGTGGCGCCCGACGATATCGGCGACGAGCGGCAACAGGGCGTCGATCTGCGGATCGGCGAACGGCCGGTAGCCGAATTCGTGGCCCGGATTGACGATCTCGATACCGATGCTGGCCGAATTGATGTCGGTCACGCCCCGCCAGAAGGAGCGACCGGCGTGCCACGCCCGCTTCTCCTCCTCGACCATCTTGAGCACCTGGCCGTCTTCGGCGACGAGATAGTGGCAGGAGACCTTGGCTTCCGGATCCCGAAGCCGGGCGATCGCGCCTTCGGCCGTCTCCATCCCGGTATAATGGAGGACGAGCATCGAGACCGGCAGGAGACGGTCGTCGAAATTGGGCGAAAGGGCGTCGATGATCTCGCTCATCGCCGGCTAACCGAACGAAAAAACCCGCGAGGTCAAGAGGCGGCGGAGCGCCGCGAGTCGACGGGCTGGTTTCGGATGTAGAGGCCGCGGCGCTCGGGGTCGGAGCGGAAGGCGTCGGTCTGGCCGATCACCGTCTCCCCCGCGCCCAGCATCAGGACGGCGTCGTCGGCCGCCGCCGAGGCGAGCCGGTCGAAGACCGCTCGCCGGGTTTGCGCGGGAAAATAGAGCATGACGTTGCGGCACAAGAGGATGTCGAAGCGGCCCGGGCTGGGGGCCGGCTCGAGCAGGCTGTGCACCTGGAAGGCGACCCTGCGCTGAAGCTCCGGCGACACCTGCCAGCCGAGGCCCGGCCGCTGCTCGAACCAGCGCATCATCTGGAGGACGGAAAGGCCGCGCTGAACCTCGAACTGCGAGTAGAGGCCGGCTCGGGCGCGGTCGATGGCCGGGCGCGACAGGTCGGTCGCGACGATGTCGATCCGCCATCCGTCCCAGCGCAGCTTCTGCTCGGCGAAGCGCATCGCCAGCGAATAGGCTTCCTGCCCGGTCGAGCATCCGGCGCACCAGATCGCCAGCCGCTTCGTCCGCGCGCGCGCTTTCTCCAGCGCCGACAGAGCCGGGCCGAGCAGCAGGTCGAACGCCCCTCGGTCGCGGTAGAAGAAGGTTTCGTGGTTGAGCAGAGCCTCGACGACCGCCTCGGCGAGGGCGGCCTCGCGTCCTCCGACGAGGCTGGCGGCAAGCTGATCGAGAGAGTCGACGCCGCGTTCGCGCATCAGGGCGTAGAGCGACGTCTCGATCCGCCAGCGGCGGCTGACGGCGAGCTGCTGCCCCGTCCGCGCCTCGAACAATCCGGCCAGGATGTGAACGGCGGCGTTGCTCATGCTTGGGCTTCGCTACGCTGCGCGCTGCGCCGGCCGAGCTCGGGCGGTGCAAGCACGGCCGAGGCCAAGCCCGCCATGGCGATCGCTCCGGGCATTCCCCAGACGGCGGAGCTTTCGCGATCCTGGACGAGCATCGCGCCGCCCTTCTCGACCAGCGCGCGGGCGCCGGAGAGACCGTCGCGGCCCATGCCGCTAAGGACGATCCCGCGCCCGCCCCGCCCGAAGACCGTCGCAACCGATTCGAGCATGACGTCGACCGAGGGCATGCAGCCGCTCGCCGCCGCCTCGCGCCGAAGCGCCACCGTCACCCGGCCGCCGTCGCGGACGAGCGCGAGATGGGCATTGCCGGGCGCCAGCAGGATCTCGTCGGGCCGGAGGTCCGCGCCATCGCTCGCGATGCGGACCGGCCGGCCGGCCGCCGCCTCGATCTGCCGGGCGAAGAAGGGCATGAAGGTCTCGGGCAGATGCTGGGTGACGAGCAAAGGCGCTCCGATCCGCGGCGGAAGGGCGGCGAGGAACCCGGCGATCGCGTGGAGCCCGCCGGTCGAGGCTCCCACGGCGAGGCAGGCGAGGCGCGCCTCCGGCATCGGGCGAAGCTCGATCGCTCCGGCGCGCAATTGGGGGGAGCTTGAGCGCTGAGGCCGCGCAAGGGTGCGGATCCGCTCGGCGAGGACGGTCGAGAAGCGGCCGCCGAAGCTTTCGACGCCGGGTTTGGGCAGGGTATCGGCCGCCCCCCGGGCGAGCGCCTCCACGCTCGACGCGGCGCCGCGTTCGCACAGGCACGAGACGACCAGCACCCGGGCGCCGCCAGCCGCCGCGAGGATTGCCGGCAGCGCCTCGAGACCGCTCTCTCCCGGCATTTCGACGTCGAGGAGCACGATCTCGGCTTTGGCGGCGGGAAGCAGGCGAACCGCTTCGGCCGCATCGCGCGCCTCCGCGACCACCTCGATCCCCGGCTGCGACGATACCATACGCCCGAGCACCGCGCGGGCGATCGCGCTGTCGTCGACGATCGCCACCCGGATCGGGCCGGAGCGGCTCTCCTCCGGCGGCCGCGGCCGCGCCGCGGCGGCCACCGTCGGGCTCACGCGGCCCCGACGATCTGCAATTTGCTTTCGAGGGTGTCGCGATCGAACGGCTTCATGACATATTCGTCGGCGCCGGCGTCGATCGCGGCACGAATATGCGCCGCGTCGTTCTCCGTCGTGCAGAAGACCACCTTGGGCTGGTTGGCATGGTCCGTACGGCGAAGCGTGCGGAGGAACTCCATTCCGCCCATGACCGGCATGTTCCAGTCGAGCAGGACCACGTCCGGCATCTTCGCTTCGCACCGCGACAGCGCCTCGCGCCCGTCCTCCGCCTCCTCGACGGCGAAATCGAGGGTCTCGAGGATGTGGCGGGCGACCTTTCGGATCACCTTCGAATCGTCGACCACGAGGCAGCTTTTCATGTTCGGTCTCGCTCGTTGCGCGGCGCCGGCAGGCTAGCCGCAAATCGTAAGCCAAGGCTTAAGGGCACGAAGGCTTGCGGTGCGCGCATCAGGCCGCCCGCGCGAGCGGGCCCGCGATGAGCTCGGCGACCTCGATGAGCAGCAGGAGATCGCCTTCCGCCTCGACCGACTCGCGGGCGACCCTGCTCCACGCGCCGTCGACCGCGCCGGGCAGCGGCCTTGGGTCTCCCGACGTCTCGAGCACATCCTCGACGTCGTCGACGAGGAGGGCGTAAGCGTGGCCGTCGACCGTCGCGACCGCGGCGGCGCGGACCGGCGTCGGAGCGGCCGACCCGAGCGCGACCGCGCCGTCGATCACCGTCACCACCCGGCTCCGCAGGGCGGCGAGGCCGACGACGTGCGGCGGTGCGCCGGGAACCGGGGTGATGTCGGCGATCTCGACCACCGATTCGACCTCGGCGGCGCGGATCCCGACCCTCTGCCCGGCGAGGCCGACGATCAGTACGAGCGCGCTCATGCCTTCTTCCTTGCCGCCTCGAGCGCGCCGAGCAGGCCGGCGCGATCGTAGCGATGAATGCTGTCGTCCCCGTCCCCGCTGGGGGCCGCGGCGGCGCGGATGCGGACCACCGGCGTTCCAGCCGAGACCACGCCCGACTCGGCGCTCACGATGAGGAGGTCCGCCGCCGCGCGGTCGCCGGAGCCGCCGACCCGATAGCCGGCGCTTTCGATCAGCGGGCGCAGGATCGTCTGCATGAAGGGGTCGTCCTCCGGCAGGACGCACAAAGGCCCGGACCCGGGCGCCGCGGCGGGCGCGGCGAAGGTCGCGAACAGCCAATGGAGGTCGAGCCACTCGACCTGTTTTCCGTCGTGAAGGGTGACACCCCGGATTTCGCCCGGCGAGGCGGCGGGAAGAACCGGCGACGCCGGCCGGACGACGTCGGCCACATCGGCCACGGCATAGCCTATCTCCCGCGTCCCGTCGCGAAGGCGAAGCAGGCGGAAGTCCGCTTCGGGCGGCTCGTCGCAACCCGCGAGCGGGAGAAGCTTACCGCCGAGCGCGACGTGGAAGCGGCCGGCGGTGACCCCGACACAGTCGCGGCCAACCTCCTCGATCCGCTCCACCGCCGCGACCTCGACGAAGCGATGAGCTCCGGCAAGGCTTCGGAACAGCAGGGAAAGCGGCAGAGCGGCGTCCGGGTCGGCGGCCGGCGGGGCCGGCGCCTCGGCGAGATCGCCGCGCTCGAGCGACAGGCCGGCGCGGACGGCGATCCCGGGCGGATCGAGAACCAGCACCGGGCGCCCATCGTCGGCGAGGGTGGTTCCAGCATAGAGCCCGGCGGCCATTACCGCGGGGGATGCCGGCTTCACCACCAGCTCCTCATGGTCGCGAACTTCGTCGACGGCGAGGGCGTAGTGACCGCCCCGCGCCGGCTTGAGCAGGATCAGCGTCTCTTCGCCGGCCGGCTCCGCTTCGAGCCCCATCAGCCGCGACAGCGACACGACCGGGAAGCGCTTGCCGCGAAGCGTCGCCACGCGGGAGCCCGCCAGGCTTTCGATCCTTGTCGTACCGCTCCTCACCCGGACGATCTCCTCGATCGCAGAGCGTGGAACGGCGAATGCCTGCCCGCCCGCCCGAAGGGTCAAGGCCGGGATGATGGTGAGGGTGAGCGGGACCCGGAGCATGACCCGGGCACCCTGGCCGGGGCGGCTGTCGATCTCGACCACGCCCCCGACCCGCTCGATATTCTCGCGCACCACGTCCATTCCAACGCCCCGGCCGGAAAGCTCGGTAACCCGGGCCGCCGTGGAGAGGCCGGGCTCGAAGACCAAGGCGATCTTTTGCGGCTCGGTAAGCACGGCCGCCCGCTCCGCCGTGAGCACGCCGGCGGAGACGGCCTTTCGGGCAAGCGCCTCGCCGTCTATCCCTGCGCCGTCGTCGGCGATCTCGATGACGATCTGGTTTCCCGACTGCCGCGCCGACACCGCGAGCTTGCCGGTTGCCGCCTTGCCGGCGCTACGCCGCCGCTCCGGCGGCTCGAGGCCGTGATCGACAGCATTGCGAACGATGTGCGTCAAAGGATCGCGGACCATCTCGATCATTTCGCGGTCGAGCTCGACATCGCCTCCGTCGAGCTCGAGCGCCACCGGCTTGCCGGTCTCCGCCGCGAGATCGCGAACCATCCGGGGTATCGCCGAGAAGAGGACTTCCAAGCGCTGCATCCGGGTGCGGGTGACGGAGTCGCGAAGATCCCCGATCGAGGCCGAGACGCGCTCGAAACAGCCTTCCAGCTCCGGATTCGCGCCGACTTCCCGAAGCCGCCGCGCAAGTTCGTTGCGCACCAGGACCAGGTCCGACACGCCGCTCATCATCCGGTCGAGCAGCTCGACGGGAAGCCGGACGCTGCGCACCGCGGCGCGCGGCAGCGGCGCAGCGGCGGCGGCGGCGGGCGCCGGGTCGTCGAGGCCGGGTCGGCCTTCGAGAGCCGCGATGAGCGCCTCGTCGTCCTCGCTCGGCTCCGCGCTTCCGCTCTCGAGCGCCTCGACGAGTTGGCCCAGCCGGTCGATCACCGCGAGCACCGCGCTGACCAGCGGGCCGTCGGCCTCTCGCCGTCCCTCGCGCACGGCGGACAGGGCGTCTTCGGCGGCATGGCTTAGAGCCTTGATCCGCGGCAGATCGAAGAAGCCGCTATTGCCTTTGACGGTGTGGACGAAGCGGAAGATGGCGTCGAGGCGGCTGCGGTCCGCCGGCGCCGTCTCCCAGGCGACGATCTCGCCCGCGAGCGCGGCGAGCATCTCGCGCGTCTCGGCGATGAAATCGGCGATCAGATCATCCATCGCGCCGGTATGCGGCCGGATGGTTAAAATGCGGTTAGGACCGGCCCCTGACTGCGCGCGGGTCTCCGCGCGCCGGCTTCAGCCCGGTATGCTCGCCCCGATGAGGAGCACCCCCTCCTCCTGATCGGCGACCTGGATCTCGCCGCCGCATTCGTCGACCAGGCAGTGGGCGAGCCAGGCCGCCGCCGCGCGCGGAGCGATCGCATCCTCGTCGACGTCTCCGGCCAGCACCCGCTTGAGCTCCGGATCGATCACGATCCGGGGACCGTCGGCGCGTACCACGACGTCGAGCCCCTGGCCGTGCTTCTCGGCTCCGACGTTTAGCCGACCGCCGCGGACCAGCGCATCGCCGGCGATCAGAACGAGGTTGAGCAGCACCTTCAGCGCCGATTTGCCCATCGTCGGCTCGTCGACCATCCAGCCGAGCTGGATCCGGCCGTCGCCGCCGAACAGGCCTTCGATCGCCACCCTCGCCTCGCGCGTGTCGACCTCGTGCCCGAAGCCGCCGGCCGCTCCGAAGGCGAGCCGGAAGAATTTGAGCTTGTTGGCCGAGGCCCGGGCGCTCTCCCCCAGCAGATCGAGGCAGCGCGCCCGCATATCGGGATCGTGCTCGTCGGAAAGCAGCTCGATGCCGTTGTTCAAGGCGCCGACCGGCGAAAGCAGATCGTGGCAGAGCCGGGAACACAGAAGGCTCGCGAATTCGTGTGATTTCATGCGGCTGCCGCCCCTGTCGCTACCTGGCTGCCGCCCTATTGGCCCGAGCGAGTCGGCGTTGCAAGGCTTGCTCGCCTCCTTCTTGCAAAGGAAAAGCGGCCGCCGCGCAGCCGGTTGAGCGAAGGCGGCGGCCGTGCCGCGCGCTTGTCGCCCGATCTTGAAAATCGCCGGCGAATATCCACATCGGCATTCGAATGACCCGGGGGGAGTCCGACATCGAAGCCGCAATTGCCTCGGAGTCCGTGGGGTGGCGGCTCGACCGCGCGCTTGCGGCGGCGCTTCCCACTCTTTCACGAGAACGGATCAAGGCGCTGATCTCCGCCGGACGAGTCGCCGGCCCGCAGGGGACGGTGCGCGATCCGGCGGCCAAGGCCTTGGCGGGCGACTATCGGGTCAGCGTTCCGGATCCGGTGCCGGCGCATAATGTCGCGCAGGACATCGCCGTGCCGATCGTCTTCGAGGACGACCATTTGCTGGTCGTCGACAAGCCGGCAGGCATGGTCGTCCACCCCGCCGCGGGCAATGCCGACGGGACCCTGGTCAACGCCCTCCTCCACCATTGCGCCGGCCGCCTTTCGGGCATCGGCGGGGTGGCCCGGCCGGGTATCGTCCACCGGATCGACAAGGATACGTCCGGGCTTCTCGTAGTGGCGAAGACCGACGTCGCGCACGAAGGGCTGGCCGCGCAGTTCGCCCGGCACAGCATCGACCGGCGCTACCAGGCGATCGTCGGTGGACGGCCGAGCCCCGCGGAGGGCGTGATCGACGCCCCCCTCGCCCGCTCGTCGGCCAACCGCCAGAAGATGGCGATCGTCGAGGGGGACCGAGGCAAGAGGGCGGTGACTCGCTATTCGCTGGTCAGGCCGCTGTTCGACTCCGCCTTGGTCGAATGCCGGCTCGAAACCGGGCGGACCCACCAGGTCAGGGTCCATATGACCTCGATCGGACATCCGCTGGTCGGGGACCCGGTCTACGGCCGGACCCGTTCGAGCCATCGCGAGTTGTTGAAAAAGCTGGGTTTTGAAAGGCAGGCGCTGCACGCCGCGGAGCTCGGTTTCATCCACCCCGTGACTCGGGCGGCCTTGTCGTTCAAAAGCGACGTTCCGTCCGATATGCAGGAACTGTTAAGCGCGCTGGCGCTATAAAGAGGACGGTCCGGCAAGAGCAAAAACACCGGATTACCAGGGAGCGAGTGAAGACGATGGCAAGCGGCAGAAACGTCCCGGCGACGATCCCCGCAATGGGCGGAGAAGCGGGTCTCAACCGCTATCTCACCGAGATTAAGAAATTCCCGATCCTCGCCCCCGAGGAGGAGTTCATGCTCGCCAAACGCTGGTCGGAGCATCAGGATACCGACGCGGCCGCGAAGCTGGTCAACTCGCACCTGCGCCTCGTAGCCAAGATCGCGATGGGCTATCGCGGCTACGGGCTTCCCGTCTCCGAGCTGATCTCCGAAGGCAATATCGGCCTGATGCAGGGCGTGAAGAAGTTCGAGCCCGACCGCGGCTTCCGTCTCGCCACCTATGCCATGTGGTGGATCCGCGCCTCGATCCAGGAATTCATCCTGCGCAGCTGGTCGCTCGTGAAGATGGGCACGACCGCGGCTCAGAAGAAGCTGTTCTTCAACCTCCGCCGGATGAAGAACCAGATCGAGGCGTTCGAAGACGGCGACCTGAAGCCCGAGGACGTCACCAAGATCGCGACCGACCTCGGCGTCTCCGAGGAGGACGTCGTCTCGATGAACCGCCGGATGGCGATGGGCGGGGACACTTCGCTCAACGTCTCCCTTCGCGAGGAGGGCGACGGCCAGTGGCAGGATTGGCTGGTCGACACTGGGCCGCTGCAGGACGAGCGGGTCGCCGAGGCGCAGGAAACGAAGGTGCGCCACGAGCTGCTCGTCGAGGCGATGGAGTCGCTGAACGAGCGCGAGAAGCACATCCTCACCGAGCGGCGCCTGACCGACGAGCCCAAGACGCTGGAGGAGCTGTCGCAGGTCTACGACGTCAGCCGCGAGCGGATCCGCCAGATCGAGGTCCGCGCGTTCGAGAAGCTGCAAAAGGCGCTGATGAGCCTCGCCGGCGAGCGGCGGCTGCTTCCGGCGGCGTAGGCCTCGACCGTTAAGGTGAAAGACACCGTTCGCCCCAAGAGAAGTCGAGGGGCCCTGCCGAGCGGAGCCGAGGTCCTTCTTGATCTCGGCTTCGCTCGATCGGGTGTCTCGACTTCGCTCGACACGAACGGTCTACTTGATTCCCTGTTGTCGCCATGCCCCGCGTAAGGGCGCGCAAGCGCGGCTGGCTGGGCCGGGCGGTCCGCTGGATCGCGGCGGCCGTGGTCGGCTTCCTCCTCCTCTCCTTTCTTTGGGTGCTTCTCTACAAGGCGGTGAACCCGCCTTTCACCTTCACGATGCTCGGCGACACGGTGCAGGGGCGGCAGATCTCGAAGCAGTGGATCGGCATCGATCGCGTCGACCGTTCGATGGTCCGGGCCGTCATCGCCGCCGAGGACAGCAAATTCTGCTCCCACTGGGGCTTCGACCAGGACGCCATTGCCGCGGCGATGCGCCGAAACGCCCGCGGAGGCTCGATCATCCGCGGCGGCTCGACGATCAGCCAGCAGACGGCGAAGAACGCCTTTCTCTGGCAAGGTGGCGGCTATGTGCGCAAAGGCCTGGAGGCCTGGTTCACCCTGCTCATCGAGAACGTCTGGGGCAAAAGGCGGATCATGGAGATCTACCTGAACCTCGCCGAAACCGGGATCGGCACCTACGGCGTCAACGCCGGGTCGCTTCGTTACTTCCGCCACGACGCGTCGGGGATGAGCCGGACCGAGGCCGCCCGGATCGCCGCCATCCTGCCTTTGCCCAAGAAGCGCGGGGCCGTCGCGCCCAAGGGCTTTACCCGGCGCTACGGCAACATGATCGCCGCCCGGGTGGGCGCGGTGGCTCAGGACGGCCTCGACGCCTGCGTCTACGGCGGCGCCCGGGCTCCGGCGGAGCCGGTCTCGCCAACGGCGCCGGCGAGGAAGGTGCGCAAGCCGGCAGCCAAGGCGGCGGCCCCGGCCGCCCTCCCGGGGGAGGAGTTCGAGCAGCCTCAGACCTCTGCTCCGCAGGCCGAGCCGGCTTCGGGCGAAACGAGGAATGCGGCCTAGCCGGAGCTACCAGACGAAGGGGATGAGCGCCCAGCGGGCGCGACGGTAGCGGACGAAGACCTCGCCGAAGCGGCGCTCGAGGCTGCGCTCCTCGACGCGGATACGGATTGCGAAGCCGATCAGCGGGAGGAGGACGAGCGCCGCGACGGAGAGCGCATTGCCGATTTCGAGGCCGATTCCGGCGAGAGTCGCCATCGCGCCCGTATAGGAGGGGTTGGCGAGGCGGCGGTACGGCCCGCTGTCGACCAGCCGGTGATCGTCCTGGACCGTCACCGTCACTCGGAAGAACCGGCCGAGCGTCCGCACCGCCCAGAGCCGGAAGGCCATGCCCAGCAGGACGAGGCCGGTGCCGAGCCCGACGAGCAGCTCCGGAGGCGCGGGGATGTGCAGGGACGGAAAATTCGGAGGCGCCGAAAAGGCGCAGACCATCGCGGCGGCGATCGCGAGGCTGATCGCGAAAGCGCTGCCGCGGTCCTCGCGCACGCCGGCGATCCGGCGCCGGTCGCGCGCCCAGAGCGAGAGCTCGACCGAGCCCCAGGCGGCGAAGCCGGCCCAGAAGAGCAAACGGGTCCCCGGCGCCGCGGCAAAGGCGGGAAGATGGTGAAGATCGTGCATTTCGGCCTCGATACTGTATTGCATTCATAATACAGCGCCGAGGCGGCGGGTGCAACGATCAGAACGGCATCTTGAAGCCCGGCGGGAGCGGAAGCCCGGCGGTCATCTTCTGCATCTCGTTTCCGGCGACCTGGTCGGCCTTGGCGCGCGCGTCGTTGATCGCCGCGGCGACCAGATCCTCGACCATCTGCTTCTCCGAAGGCTGGAGAAGGCTTTCGTCGATCTCGACCGCGACGATCCGCCCCTTGGCGCTGGCCCGGACCTTGACGAGGCCGCCGCCCGACAGGCCCTCCACCTCGATCTTGTCGAGGCCCTCCTGGGCCTTCATCAATTCGGCCTGGGCGTTCTGCGCCATCTTCATGATCTCGTCGAAATCGGGCATCTAGGCACTCCGTTGGCTGTCGAGGCTGTAGCCGGCGAGCTCGGCCCCTGGAAAGGCTTCGAGGGCCGCGCTGACGATCGGCGTCGCGAGGACGGACTGCTTGACCGCCTCCTCGGCGGCAAGCTCGTTCTCGCGAAGCGAGGGCGAAGCGGGACCGTCGGAAAGCTCGACCCGCCAGCTTTCGGCGAAATTCGCCTTGAGCCAGCGGCGCAGATTGCCGAGCACCTCGTCGATCCGCTTGGTGTCCTTGATCGTCTGGGCGGACTGGAGGAGCAGGACCGGCGGGGCATATTCGACGAGCCGGAAATCCTCCTCCAGCTGGTGCCACAAAAGCCGCTCGTTGCGCTCGCCGATCAGCCGGACCAGCTCGGCGAAGCTTGCGGGCGGCCCAGAAGCCTCCCGAGCCGCGGATTGAACCGGTCCTCGGGCCGCCGGCGCCGCGGCGGCGGCGGCCGGGCGCGCGGCGCTCCCCTCCCCGCTCGCCAGCTTCTCGATCAGAGCGCCGGGATCGGGCAGCTCGGAGGCGTGGATGACCCGCAGAAGCGCCATCTCGGCGGCCTCGAGCGGCATCGGCGCGGCATGAACCTCGGCAAGCCCCTTGAGGAGCAGCTGCCAGAGGCGGTGGACCTGAGCGTAGGAAAGGCGGCTCGACCAGTCGCCATAGGCGTCGCGCTCCTCCACCGACTGCGCCGGATCGTCGGCGCCGCCGACCTTGGCGCGGGTGATTCCGTGGACGCTTTCGAGGAGCCCCCGGATCACCGCGGACGGCTCGACGCCGAGATCATATTGGTCGCGAAGCGCGGCGAGCGCGCCCTGCGCCTCGCCGGCGAGAAGAAGGCCGAGCAGCTTGCGGATCGCGCCGCGGTCCGAGAGGCCGAGCATCGAGCGGACCTGGTCGGCCGTGACTCCGCCCGCGCCATGGGCGATCGCCTGGTCGAGGATGGAGAGGCCGTCGCGCGCCGACCCTTCGGCGGCGCGCGCGATCAGGGCGAGCGCCTCGGGCTCCACCTCGACTCCTTCCGCCGTCGCCACGGCGCCGAAATGCGCGGCCAGCGCCTCGCTCGAAATGCGGCGCAGGTCGAAGCGCTGGCACCGCGAGAGGACCGTGACCGGGACCTTGTTCACTTCGGTCGTCGCGAAGAGAAACTTAACGTGCGCAGGCGGTTCCTCGAGAGTCTTGAGAAGCGCGTTGAACGCGTTCTTCGACAGCATGTGGACTTCGTCGACGATGTAGACCTTGTAGCGCGCCGAGACCGCGGCGTAGCGCACCGCCTCGATGATCTCGCGGACGTCGTCGACCCCGGTGTGGCTCGCCGCATCCATCTCGACCACGTCGATGTGCCGCCCTTCGGCAATCGCCCGGCACGGCTCGCAGACACCGCACGGATCGATCGTCGGGCCGCCCGTCCCGTCGGGGCCGATGCAGTTCAGAGCCTTGGCGATGAGCCTTGCCGTGGAAGTCTTGCCGACTCCGCGGACGCCGGTGAGCAGGAAGGCGTGGGCGAGCCGGTCGCGCCGGATCGCATTGCCGAGCGTCTGGACCATCGCATCCTGCCCAATCAGCTCGGAAAAGCTTTGCGGACGATATTTGCGGGCGAGCACGCGATAAGGCTGAGCCCCTTCGGCGGCGGGCCGGGCCGGCTGCGGCGGCTCGTCGAGGCCGAGGCCGAAGGAGTCGTCGGGGGATTCGGAGGACATTCGAGCAGACTAGCTTATTTCGTCATGCCAGCGAAGGCTGGCATCCCAGCGGGTGAAGAATGCGGAGCCTTTCACCCCCTGGGCCCCAGCCTTGCCTGGCCCCATCACAGTATTAATTTGATGGGGTCCCCCGCTGGGGCGACGCCTGCGGGGTCGGTGGGAGCCGGAACGACCCGAAGCGAAATCGTTGCGGCTGCTTCCTTCCGGACCTGACCGGGTTGGCGACAACTTCGTCCGCCCGACTCCCGCGGCGCATATGGGGGAAGTCGGCGCTTGGAGCAAGAGGAGGGACTAGCGGCCCGAGCACCTGCGTCTCGGACCCTTATCTCGGCCTTGGAGACGCGATAGACGATCCGATGCTTGCCGGAGAGCACCCAATGCGTGTGCCTGCGGCCAGGAATCTCAGCGCCAAGCTCCGGGAAGTCGAGAAGCGATGCGAGGCGGCGATGAAGGTGCGCGGCGTAGTGATCGGCGCGCTTGGCGCCCCAGCGTTCGTTGCCCCAGGACCAGATTTCATCGAGTTCGGCTCAGCGCGCCGAGTGAAGGTCAAGAGGCGCGGGATTTGGCGCGCTCCCGGGCGGCTTCGATGATTTCGTCGAAGCTGCGCTCGCTGATCCCGCTGGCATCCCCTTCATCGATGGCTGCGCGAAGCTCCTCCAGCGACGCTTGATCGCGCCTTAGGAGGTCTCGGACCATGTCGCCGACATCCGCATAGCTGCCGGAATCGATCTGCTCCTGCGCGTATTGAGGAGTGCTTGCGGAGGGAAATGGTGATCCCGGCCATGGATATCCTCTCATTCGTCGGCTGCGGCGTCAACGCCCGGCCTGTCGCTTCCGTTGAATTGCCATCCTCCAGTCAACGCCCCTGCATGTTCCTCGCCGCGCCCGGCATGCGCACCGTCAGCGCAGATAATCCTCCGCACGCATGCGCTTGTGCAGGATGCGGACGATCCGGACGGCGCTGGGACCGACGCGGTAGAAGATGTTGTGGCTGATGTACGAGTAGCGGCGCAAGTCCGGCAGGAACTCGTCCGCCGGCGGCCCGAGCTCCGGATAGGCGGGAAGCGAATCCAAACGCTCCTGTAGACCCACCAGGTAAGCTCGGGCGCGGGCGCGCCCCCATCGGCCGGCGGCGTAGCGGACGATCGCCCGAAGGTCCGCCACCGCGTCCTCGGAAAGGACGAGCTTCACGCGCGGTCTAGTGCGTCGAACTCGCTTTCGATGACCTGCGCTACGGAGAGCGGGCTGTCGGGCGAGGCATCCCCGGAAGCAAGGGCCGCCCGAACCATGTCCAGCTCACGCTGATCGTAGCGGATCAGGTTGCGGACATAGTCGCTCGCATTCGCGAACTGGCCACTCCTCACCTGCGCCTCGACATGCGCTTTCAGTTCGTCAGGAAGTGAAATGTTCATCGTCGCCATCTCGCAAATCTGGCTACGATGGCAATCCTTGTCAACGCCCCTGCATGTTCCTGGCCGCGCCCGGCATCCGCACCGTCAGAGTCTCCATCTGCGCGGTGAGGACGATCTGGCAGGCGAGGCGCGAGGTGCGGGTGACGTGGGCGGCGAGGTCGAGCAAGTCCTCCTCCTCCTCGCTGGCGCGGGGCAGCCCGGCGAAATCCTCGGCGGCGACGATGACGTGACAGGTCGAGCAGGCCATCTGCCCCTCGCACGTCCCCTCGAGCGGCTGTCCGTCGGCCTGGGCGATGTCGAGCAGGCGCTCGCCGGCCGGTGCATCGACCTCGCTGACCTGCGAGCCGTCGGCGGAGACGAAGCGGACGAGCGTCATGCGGCGAAGCTTAGCTGACGGGAGGCCGCCGCCTCGATGAGGGCGAGGGCGCGGAGCAGGTCCTCCTCGCTCGTGTAACGGCCGAAGCCGAGGCGGATGCTCGAGCGCGCCTGCCGCTCCGACAGGCCGAGGGCGGCGAGGACGTGGCTTGGGCGGCCCGAGCCGCTGGCGCAGGCCGAGCCGGAGGAAAAGGCGACTTCCCTCACCTCCGAGATCAGCCGGGACGAATCGACGCCGTCTCGGCGCAGGTTGAGATTGCCGCGATAGCGCGCCGGCTCCGAGCCGTTGAGGGTCCAGCCCGGCATCGCCTCCCGAGCGGCGCGCCAAAGTTTTTCGACATGCGCGTGGTCGGCTTCGCCGCGCTCGATCAGGAGCCGCGCCGCCTCGCCGAATCCGACGCACAAAGCGGGCGAGAGGGTGCCGGAGCGTAGGCCCCCTTCCTGCCCGCCGCCGTGGAACAGCGGATCGAGGGGAACGCCGTCGCGCACCCAGAGGCCGCCTATCCCCTTGGGACCGTGCACCTTGTGCGCGGAGACGGCGACGAGATCGCAGCCGTCGAGGGGAATCGGCACCCGGCCGAATCCTTGGACCGCGTCGCACAGGAGAAGGGCTCCGGCGCGGCGGGCGACGGCGCCGATCTCGGCGACGGGCTGGATCACGCCGATCTCGTTATTGACCAGCATCGCCGCGACGAGACCGGTGCGGGCGTCCACCGCCGACTCCACGTCCGCGAGGCTGACGAGGCCGTCGGCGGCGACGGGAAGGATCACGGTCTCGAACCCTTGGCCGGCGAGCCATTCGATCGTGTCGAGCACCGCCGCATGTTCGGTCGCCAGGGTGACGATGCGGCGGCGGTCGGGCGGAAGGCGCGAAGCGGCGCCCTTCAGCGCCCAGTTGATCGCCTCGGTGGCTCCGGAGGTGAAGTAGAGGCGGCCAGTTGGAAGAGGTGCGGGAGCCAAGCCTCGTTCGTCCCGAGCGTAGTCGAGGGGCGCTCGTGATGAGGCCGCGCCCTCGCCCCTCGACTTCGCTCGGGACGAACGAATGTCTTTTGGACATCCAGGCTCGGTCAGCGCCTCGACCACCCTCCCCCGGGCCACCTCCACCGCAGCCGCCGCCTGGCGCCCGAGGCGGTGAGAACTGTGTGGATTGCCGAACTCGCTCTCGAGCCAGGGCCGAATCGCCGCGGCCGCTTCGGGGGCGAGCGGGGCGGTGGCCTGATAGTCGAGGTAGATCACGCCGCCCGGCGCTTGCCGATCAGCGCCCGATATTCGCCGAGCAGGGCATCGATGTCGGCCTCGCACGTCTGCGGACCGAAGCTCACCCGGATCACCTCGCGCGCCGCTTCCTCGGACCAGCCCATGGCGGTGAGGACCGGGCTGGTCTTGAGACTGCCCGACGAACAGGCGCTTCCCGCGGTGACGGAGATGCCGGCGAGATCGAGCTGCATCATCTGGGCGGCGCCCGGAACTCCGGGCATACGGTAGCAGGCGATGGTGGCGATCCGCGGCGCCCCGTCCGACACGATCTCTCCGCCGGCGGCGCGGACGCCTTCGTCGAGCCGGGCGCGAAGCCGCTTCGATTCCTCATACCAGCCATGATCCGCCTCGCAGGCGGCGGCGAAGCCCATGATCGAGGGCACGGCGGGAGTGCCCGGCCGGTAGCCGCCCTCCTGGCCGCCGATCGCCTCGAGGGTCGCCGGATCGCGAACCAGCAGGGCGCCGATCCCCGGAGGCGCCCCGAACTTGTGTCCCGCGACGACGAGGAAGTCCGCTTCCGGCAGCGGGAGCTTGCCGGCGCTCTGCGCGCAATCGGTGAGGAGCAGGCCGCCCGCGGCCTTCACCCGGGCGTAAACCTCGGCGATCGGGTGGATGACGCCGGTCTCGTTATTGACCGACTGGACCGCGACCAGCGGGCGGTCGGCGCCGTCCAGGGCCCGGTCGAGGTCGTCGAGATCGAGCCTTCCGTCGGAATGGACCGCGATCTGGCGGGCGCCAGGCGCGCTTCGGTGCACCGCCGGATGCTCGACGGCGCAGACGGCGAAGCTCCCCGCCTTGGCCCGCTCGAAGACCAAAGCGATCGCCTCCGTCGCTCCGGAGGTGAAGATCAAGGTGCCCTGGAAGCCCAACGCGGCGGAGATCCGCCTGCGCGCTTCCTCGAGCTGCGCCCGGACGGCCCGTCCCTCCGCGTGGGGCGACGACGGGTTCGCCCAGGCGCGGCAGGCCTCGGCTATCGCCGCCGCCGCTTGCGGAAGGATGGGGGTGGTCGAGGCATGATCCAGGTAGATGCGGTCGGGCACGTCTTCCCCTTTCAATTGCGCGGCGGCGCTTCCCGCCTATATAGAGCGGCACGCGCGCGGGGGCAGCCCCGCTCTTTCGCGCCCGTTATTCCATTCCGTCGAAACAGCGCAGGTCCGATGCCCGAAGTCATTTTTCCCGGCCCCGAAGGCCGTCTCGAAGGCCGTTTCAATCCCGGACCGCGCCCGCGCGCGCCGGTGGCGCTGATCCTCCACCCGCATCCGCAGGGCGGCGGAACGATGAACAACGCCATCGTTCAGGCGCTCTACAAGACGTTCGTCCGCCGGGGGTTCGCAACCCTTCGCTTCAACTTCCGCGGAGTCGGCAAGAGCCAGGGCATCTTCGACAACGGGATCGGCGAATTGTCGGACGCGGCCTCGGCGCTCGACTGGGTCCAGCAGGTCCACCCCGAGGCCGAGTCGACCTGGATCGGCGGCTTCAGCTTCGGCGCCTGGATCGGGATGCAGCTGCTGATGCGGCGGCCCGAGGTGCGCGGCTTCATCTCGATCGCGCCTCCGGCCAACATGTACGACTTCACCTTCCTCGCCCCCTGCCCCTCCTCCGGGATCATCATCCAGGGCGAGGGCGACGAGGTGGTGACCCCGAACGCGGTGCAGAAGCTGGTCGACAAGCTCCGCACCCAGAAGCACATCACCATCCATTACGACACGGTGCCGCACGCCAATCACTTCTTCGTCAACGAGATGCCGCAGCTGATGAAGTCGGTCGACGACTATCTCGACTTCCGGCTCGATCCGAGCTGCCCGATACGGTGAGGCTTCAAACCCGTCGTCCCAGCGAAGGCTGGGACCCCAGGGGGTGAAGAACACGGTGCCTTTCACCCCCTGGGGCCCCAGCCTTCGCTGGGGCGACGGGACTAGACCGACCACACCAGCACGTTGGCGACCAGCACGGCGGCCATGACCAGCATCAGCGCGCCCTGCTTGTAGACCCGGCGCGCGACGATCAGCCGGATTCCGCCCACGGCGAGCGCGAAAGCGGCGATCATGGCGAGCGGGAGGGCGACGGCGGCGATGGCCTGAAGGATCTGCTGCATGGCGGCGGCTTTACCCTCGATTAAGCATGGCGGCCTAGTCCTTTGCGCCATGGCCGAAGCCTATGAAGCGATCGACGACGCGATCCTGCCGAGTCTCTCGGCGGCGCTCGATTCGCTGATCGAGACGGCGGCGCTGGCCCGCCCCGGCTGCGACGCCGAAGCGCATGCGGAGGCGCTTCGAAGCCTCGCCCGCGAGCTCGAGACGCTGGCGCGCGCGGTGGAGGCGGCGGCGCCCGCGGCGGCTCAGGCGAGCCGGTCCGCAGCCGCCTGACCGGCGAGGATTTCGGCATAAGCGGCCGGATCGACGTTGCCGCCCGAGACCACGACCACCGTCCGCTCGCTCACCGCCCCCGCCTTTCCGGCGAGGAAGGCTGCGAGCGCGACGGCGCCGCCGGGCTCGGCGACGATTCGAAGCGCCCGGGCGGCGAAGGCCATGGCGCGCGCGATCTCCTCCTCGGTCACCCAGACGCCGGTCGCGCCGGCGTTGCGCAACGCTCCGAGGGTAAGCGGCGAGACGAGCCTGGTCTGGAGCGCGTCGCAGAATGTCGGGGGCGCGGGCTCGCGCACCGGGACCGGCGCTCCGGCCGCGATCGAGCGGGCCATGTCGTCCCACCCCTCCGGCTCGACGGTGACGATCCGGGCGCCCGGTAGCGCAAGCGCCACCCCCGCCGAAAGGCCGCCGCCGCCGCAGGGGACGAGGACCTTGTCCGGCTCGGCGCCCAATTGCTCGGCGATCTCCACGCCGACGCTGCCCTGCCCCTCGATGACGTCGACGTCGTCGAAGGAGGGAACGAGGACGCAGCCCTTCTCGGCGGCGAGGCGGGCGCCGATCGCCTCGCGGCTTTCCGTGGCGCGGTCGTAGGCGACGATCTCGGCTCCGGCAGCGAGGGTCGACTCGCGCTTCACCGCCGGAGCGTCGGACGGCATGACGATGGTGGCGGCGATGCCGAGGCTTCGGGCGGCGATCGCCACGCCCTGCGCGTGATTGCCCGACGAGAAGGCGACGACTCCGCGCTCCCGCTCCGCCGGGGACATTTGGAGCAGCCGGTTGAAGGCGCCGCGAAGCTTGAAGCTCCCGCCCTGCTGGAGGCATTCCGCCTTCACCCAGACCCGGCCCGAGGCGGTGTCGAGGGGCAGCAGGGGCGTGCGAGTCACGTGCGGCGCGACACGCTTCGCCGCAGCGGCGACACCGGCTGGCGACGGGCTTCTCTCTGTCATCTAAACCTCTGTCAAATCAGGGGAAAAAGCAGGTCTTTACAGGTGGGAGGGAGGACCATATATCCGCCCCCGCTGCCCCATGGGGACTTCCAACAACCGCAAGGCAGCCTCGTCGTCAACTACCGCCTTTGGAGGTCCCTTGAGTTGCACAAGCATCATAGCGCGCTGGGGCTAGCTTCGCTCCCCCACGGCAACGCCGACGTTGCCGACATCGCAAGGACGCGTCCGGTCCAGCCGGTCACGCTCATCCGTCCGCACGCCGCCCGGCGCGCCGCCCGCTTCTTTTCGGAGAAGTTTCCGGGCCGGTCGCTCTATGCGGTGAAGGCCAATCCCTCGCCCGACCTTTTGAAGGTTTTGTGGGAGAGCGGGATCACCCATTTCGACGTCGCCTCGATCGCCGAGGTGCGGCTGGTCCGGGAAACCCTGCCCGGCGCGGTCATGTGCTTCATGCATCCGGTGAAGGCCGAGGAGGCGATCGTCGAAGCCTATGGGCTGGGCGTTCGGACCTTCTCGCTCGACACGCTCGACGAGCTCGACAAGATCGTCCGCGCCACCGCCACCGACGGGGTGGCCGCGACCGACCTCAACCTGTGCGTCCGCATCCGGGTCTCGTCGGACCACAGCAAGCTCAGCCTCGCCTCCAAGTTCGGAGCCGAGCCCGACGAGATGAAGGCGCTGCTGTTCGCCGCCCGCCAGGCGGCGGACGCGCTCGGCATCTGCTTCCATGTCGGCAGCCAGGCGATGACTCCGGCAGCCTATTCCGAGGCGATGGAGCGGGTCCGCGCGGCGATCGTCGAGGCGGCGGTGACGGTCGACATCGTCGACGTCGGCGGCGGCTTCCCGTCCGTCTATCCCGGCATGGAGCCGCCCGAGCTCGAAGCCTATTTCGACGTCATCTCGCGCGCGTTCGAGAGCCTGCCCATCTCATACTCGGCCGAACTGTGGTGCGAGCCGGGCCGGGCTTTGTGCGCGGAATATGCCAGCGTCCTGGTGCGGGTCGAGAAGCGGCGCGGCGACCAGCTCTACATCAACGACGGCGCCTACGGGGCTTTGTTCGACGCCGCGCATATCGGCTGGCGCTTCCCGGTGAAGCTGGTGCGCGACGAGGAATCGGACGTGCGCGACATGGCGTTCAGCTTCTACGGGCCGACCTGCGACGACCTCGACCATATGGCCGGGCCGTTCCACCTGCCCGCGGACGTCGGCCCCGGCGACTATATCGAGATCGGGATGCTCGGCGCCTATGGCTGCGCGATGCGCACCGGCTTCAACGGCTTCGGCTCGGTCCGCAAGGTCGAGGTCGAGGACGAGCCGATGGCCACGCTTTACGGCGGCGACGCCCGCGAGGTGGCGAGGAACAACGTGGTTCAGCTCTAGGCAAGCCGCGTTACGCAAGGGACGGCAAGCTGCGTGGCCCTAGGGAGCCCGGCTTGCCGTACATATCGAAAACGTCGCCCCAGCGAAGGCTGGGCCCCAGCGGGTGAAGATCACCGCGCTTTTCACCCCCTGGGGCCCCAGCCTGCGCTGGGGCGACGAGATACTTGGAGACCGAGCTAAAATGAACACCGAGCCCAAGATCAACGACACCCGCAAGGCCGAGCTGCTCGGCACCGTCGTCGAGCATATCGATATCAAGAGCTTCGATGCCCGCCCCATCGTCGATGCGATGAAGAAGATGAGCTTCACGTCGCGCGATCTCGGCCGGGCGGCGGAGATCTACAACACGATGCTGTCCGACCAGGACTGCTCGGTGATCCTCGTCGTCGCCGGGTCGACCTCGGCCGGCGGCTGCATGGACCTCTATGCGGAGCTGGTCAGGAACAACATGGTCGACGCGATCGTCGCCACCGGAGCGACCATCGTCGACATGGATTTCTTCGAAGCGCTTGGCCACAAGCACTACCAGGCGCTCGAGATTCCCGACGACGATACCCTGCGCTCGCTCTACATCGACCGGATCTACGATACCTATATCGACGAGGAGAAGCTGCAGGAGACCGATCACACGATCGGCGACCTCGCCAATTCGCTCGAGCCCAAGGCCTATTCGTCGCGCGCCTTCATCCGCGAGATGGGCAAGTGGCTGACGGTCCACGGCAAGAAGGAGAACAGCCTGGTCAAGCTCGCCTACGAGCATGACGTGCCGATCTTCTGCCCGGCCTTCGTCGACTCGTCCGCCGGCTTCGGACTGGTCAAGCACCAGGTCGACGCGATGAAAGCGAAGAAGCCCTACATGGTGCTCGACGCCATCGCCGACTTCCGCGAGCTCACCATGCTCAAGATCGAGGCGGGCACGACGGGCCTCCTCATGATCGGCGGCGGCGTCCCGAAGAACTTCACCCAGGACACGGTGGTCTGCGCCGAGATCCTCGGCCACGACGACGTCGAGGTCCATAAATATGCCGTGCAGATCACCGTCGCCGACGTGCGCGACGGCGCCTGCTCCTCCTCCACCCTCCAGGAGGCGGCGTCGTGGGGCAAGGTCTCGACCGCGATGGAGCAGATGGTGTTCGCCGAGGCGACCAGCGTCATCCCCCTCCTCGCAAGCGACGCCTATCACCGCGGCCACTGGAAGGACCGCGAGAAGCGCCGCTTCGCCAAGCTGTTCGAAGAGGCCTGAGCGACAGAGCTTCCCACCGCAGCGCCTGATCGGCGTGGAACCCCTCTCCCCTGTGGGGAGAGGGTTGGGGTGAGGGGGTTCTGCCTCCGCGACTTTCTCCCGAGGCCGAGCCCCCTCTCCCTACCCTCTCCCCGCCGGGGAGAGGGATCCTCCTCCGCGCATCCGGTGAACACCTTTCCTGCTTAGTCCTTCCGGGCAGGCTCCACCCTCGCTTCGCGGATAAAGAACGTCGCCGCGAGCCCGCACGCCACCGCTCCGGCCATGTACCAGCCGGGCGCGACCGGGTTGCCGGTCCATTCGATCAGCTTGCGGATCAGCGGCTGGGCGGTTCCTCCGAAGACCGAGATGGCTCCGGCGTAGATGAGGCCCATCGCTCCGGCGCGCACCCGGGCGGGGATCGCTTCGAGGACGAGCAGCATCGCCGGGGTCGAGCCCATGATGTGGACGAGGGAGAGGAAGGCGGTGGTCGCGAACAAAGCGGCCGGCGTGCGTACCGCGCTGACGAAGAGGTAGGCGGGCACTGCGAGCAGGATCAGCGACAGCCAGGGAAGCAGGAGTGTCCGCTTGCGGCCGAAGCGGTCGGCGAGCCAGCCCGCCGCGAGATCGCAGGCGACGCTGACGGCGCCGAGCACGAGGGTTGCGCCGAAGGCGACGTTGACCGCCATGTGCAAGGTCGTCTGCGCGTAGGTGTTGATATATTGGAGCGTGTAGTTGGCGATCGTCGCGGCGCCGAGCACGATCATACCGGCCGCGGCGGTGGCGAGCACCGGCCGCAGGCTCGCCTCGGCGACCTCCTCCTTCGCCGGCGAAAGCGTCTCGTCGAGCGTCCGGCGAAGCGCCAGGCCGAACGGAACGATGGCCGCGCCGAGCAGGAACGCGATCCGCCAGCCCCAGGCGTCGAATTGCGCCGAGGACAGCGCCGAGGACAGGACGAAGCCGACCAGCCCCGCGACGAGCACTCCGACGTCCGCGGTGGCCATGTGGAGCGAGACGTAGAGGCCGCGGCGGCCGGGAGGAGCGGCCTCGAGCAGCCAGGCGGTGTTCGGCCCGACCTCCCCGCCCAGTGCGAAGCCCTGGATCAGGCGGAACAGGACCGCCAGCGCCGGCGCCGCCATCCCCGCAATCGCATAGGAAGGCGTCAGCGCAAGGCCGACGAGGCCGATGCCCATCAGCGAAAAGGAGAGGATCATCGCCGGCTTGCGGCCCTTGCGGTCGGCGTAGCGGCCGATGAGGAGACCACCGAGCGGCCGGCTTAGGAAGCCGATCCCAAAGGTGCCGAGCGACAGCATCAGCGAGCGGTCGGAATCGCCGGGGAAAAGGCTTCGGCCGATCTGGACGGCGAAGAAGCTGTAGGTGACGAAGTCGTAGAATTCGAGTGCGTTGCCGACGACCACGGCGGCGATCTGCTTCGGCATCGGCGCCCGCCGCGCAACCTCTTCCAACACTCGCCTCCCCTGCCCCATCGCGGCAGGCTGGCAGGCTCATCGCCGGCAGGCAAGCGCCCCATTGCCGCCCGAGCCGCGATGCGGCAGGTTCGCCTCCGTAACGAAAAGAGGGAAGCCGATGCACAGCCCGATCCTGGCGCCCGTCGTGGCGCTCGTCGCCTGGTCGCTCGTGATGATGACCTGGATGTACGCGGTCCGCTTCCCGGCGATGGCGCGCAAGGGGATCAGCCTCAAGGGGCGGGTCGGAAGCAAAGGCGGCGACCTCGACGGAGTCGTCGAGCCCAACGTCCAGTGGAAGGCGCATAATTACAACCACCTGATGGAGCAGCCGACGCTGTTCTACGCCATCGCGTTCAGCCTCGCGCTGCTCGACTTCGGCGGCGGGATGAACCTCTACATCGCCTGGGCCTATGTCGCCTTCCGGGTGGCGCATAGCCTCGTCCAGGCGACGACCAACGTCGTGCGCTGGCGCTTCCTGCTGTTCCTAGCCGGCTCGCTCTGCCTTGTGGCCCTCACCCTCCATGCCGGTATGGCGCTGCTTCACCACCACGGCTGAACGCGCCGACCAGCTCGACATGGGTCGACCAGCGGAACTGGCCGACCGGCTTCACCCAGTCGAGCGCGTAGCCGCCGTCGGCCAGCGTCCTCGCGTCGCGGGCGAAGGTGGCGGGGTTGCACGAGACGTAGGCGATCCTCGGCACCGCCGAGGCGGCGAGGATCGCGACCTGCTCGCGCGCGCCGGCGCGCGGCGGATCCAGGACGACGGCTTCGAAGCGGCTCGCTTCCGCTTCCATGAGCGGCCGCCGGAAGAGATCGCGATGGTCGACGAAGACCTGCCTCTGCGCCCACCCGGCCGCCGCCTTCAGGGCCAAGGCGGCATCGCGCGCGCCCTCGACGGCCAGCACCCGCCCCTCCAGAGCCAAGGCGAAGGTGCCGAGGCCGGCGAACAGGTCGGCGACGATCCGCGCCTCCCCCACCGCTTCGCGCGCCGCCGAGACGAGCGCCGACTCCCCTTCTGCGGTCGCCTGGAGGAAGGCGCCGTGCGGGAGCGGAACCGGAGCGCCGCCCAGGGTGACGGTGACCGGCTCCGGCTCCCAGCGGGTCTGCGGACCTAGGCCGTCGTCGAGCGCGAGCCGCGCCAGGCCGTGCCGGGCGGCGAAGGCGGTGAGCGCTTCCGCGGCCTCGAGCCCGTCCGCCTCCACCTTCTCGAGAAGGACGTCGACGCCCTGGTCGGCGAGGGTCAGCCGCACTCCGGCACTGGAGCGCGGACCGATCAGGGTGGCGAGCAGGTCGCGGAGCGGAGCGACGAGCGCGAACAGTTCGGGCCGGAGGATATGGCACTCGCGCATGTCGACGATCCGGTGGCTCGCCTCGGCGTTGAAGCCGAGCAGAACCGCCTTGCCGCGCCGCTCGGCCCGAAGAGAGGCCCGCCGTCGGCTTTTGGGCGGAGAGATATGGGCGGGGCGGAGTTGCGCCGGTGCCAGCCCCTGCGCCGAGAGAGCCGAGACGATCCGGTCGGCGAGGTAGCCGGCATAGGCTTCGTCGTCGATATGCTGGAGCTGGCAGCCGCCGCATTCAGAAAAGTGCCGGCAGGGCGGCACCTGCCGGCGCGGGCCGGGAAGCACGGCTCCGTCCGACGCCACCAGATCGCCGGGCGCGGTCAGCGGAAAGAAACGGCCGCTTTCGGTGACTCCGTCGCCGCGGGCGGCGAGACGGACGATCGCCTCCTCGCCGCTCACAGGCATTCGGCCAGAGCCGCCGGGAGGTGAAGGGGAAGGTCGTCGGCGATCAGGCCCGGTCCGGCGAGCAAGGCGGCGCGGGTGTGAAGCCAAACTCCCGCACAGCCCGCTTCGAAGGGCGCGAGGCCGGCCGCGCACTGGGCGGCGACGATCCCGGCGAGGACGTCGCCGGTCCCGGCGCTCGCCAGCCAGGCGGGGGCAGCGGCGGAGATCGCCGCCATGCCGTCATTTTTCGCGACGACCGTGTCGGGACCCTTGTAGAGGATCGTGTCCCCGGTCCGTCCCGCGGCCGCCCGAGCGGCTTCGACCTTGCTCCCGGTGTCGCCATAGGCCTTCGCGAACTCACCGGCGTGCGGTGTCGCGAGAGTGATCGCTCCGCCGCGCGGAGGGCGGCCTCGCTCGCCGATCAGCCAGAGCGCATCGCCGTCGAGCACCAGCGGATGCGGAGCCGACATGGCGAGGACGAGCTTGTCCCAGGCCGCTCCGTCGCGGCCGAGGCCGGGGCCGACGAGGACGGCTCCGATCCGGGGATCGGCGAGCGCCTCCTCCAACCCGGCGTCCCGGCGGACGACGGCATTGGGAACCGTCCCGCCCTCCCCCGTCAAAGCGACGTAGCCGGCGCCCGCCCGAGCCGCCGCGGTGGCGGCGAGCGCGGCGGCGCCCGGCATCGCACCTCCGACGACCAGCACGTAGCCGCGGCTATATTTATGGTCGTCCGGCCCCGGCGCGACGAGCCTCGGCCGCTCGATGAGGTGGAGCCGGCTTGCCGCCGCGACTCCGATGTCGGCGACGACGAGCCGCCCCATGCGGCGCGCCGCGGGCTGAAGCAGGTGGGACGGCTTGAGCGCGGCGAAGGCGATGGTGAGGTCGAAATCCGGCACCGGCGAGAGCAAGGCGCCGTCGTCGGTCGCGGCGCCGCTCGGCAGGTCGACGGCCACTCGGATCCGAGCGCCCTCGGCAAGCCGGCGAAGATGTCGCGCCGTCTCGGTCTCGAGAGGACGCGTCAGGCCGGTGCCGAACAGCGCATCGACGAGAAGCGGCGCGGGAGACACCTCCTCCAGAGACTCGACCGGGCCTTCCCAGGCGGACCGGGCCGCGCGGGCGGCCTCGCTTGCCGGCGCGGCGAGCGCCGCGACCCGAACCGGCACGCCGCGCTCCGCCAGCCGCCGGGCGATGACGTAGCCGTCGCCGCCATTGTTGCCCGGCCCGCACAGGATCAGCGCCGGGCTCGCCGCGGCGAAACGCCAGATCGCCTCGGCCGCCGCGGAGCCGGCGCGGTCCATAAGGGTCTCGACGCTCGTGCCCTCCGCGACCGCCGCCGACTCGGCCGAGCGGATGCCGGCGGCGGTGAGGACCGGCCGGCCGCTCATTTCTTGATCGTGGCGGGAAGCCTGTAGCGGTCGCGTCCGATCGCGACCTCGATATGGGCGTCGTCCAGGATCCGGACGACGGCGCTTTCCGCCCCGTCGGCGGGAATGATCCCGCGGCCGTCGCGGGTGACCTGAAGCCGGCGGAACCCTCCGTTCGGGTGGCGGACGGTCAGCACCAGGCCGTCGGCGCCGGTCGAGCGCTCGACGGCGCAGGCCCGCTCGAAGCCGGGCGCGCCGTCGATCGCGCAGTCGACCTTCTCGGCGCCGGCCGGCGCTCCGGCCTCGCGCCGCTCGTCGGCCGAGTTCGAATCGCCGCAGGCGGCGAGGGGCAGGAGGGCGAGCAAAGCGAGCTTGTTCATTCCGCCGCTTCTGATCGATAGGCCCAGGCGCCGCAAGGGATCAGCCTTTGCCGCGCTCGGCGAGGCGCCGGTGGAGCGTTTCGGAGCCGAGCAGGGCGTCGAACGCTTGGTCCTGCGCCGCGTCGGAAGCGATTCCGGCGGCGGCGAGGGACACGGCGCGCTTGAGGGTCGCGTGACTGTCGCCGCTCCCCGCCAGGATCGCCGCGGCGAGCCGCTCGAGCTCGGCTTCGAGGTCCGCGGCCAGTATCTCGACCAGACCGATGCGCAGGGCTTCGTCGGCCGTCACGGGCTGCGCGGTCAGGAGCAGGCGCGAGGCCTGTCCCGGCCCGACCAGGGAAACGAGGCGGCGCACGTCCTCCTGCGGATAGCCGATTCCGAACTTGGCCGGAGTGACCGCGAACATCGCCTGCGCTCCCGCCACCCGGACATCGCAGGCCATGGCCAGCGCCACGCCCGCGCCGAAGCAGGGGCCTTGGATCGCGGCGACGGTCGGCACCGGGAGCGACGCCAGCGCCTCGATCCCTTCGCGCATGTCGAGACGGAAGGCCTCGCGCGCGGCCGGGTCCGCGCCCATCGCGGCGAAGTCGCTTATGTCGGCGCCGGCGCAGAAGGCGGAGCCGGCGCCGGCGACGACGAGCAGCCGGGCGCCGTGTGCGACCGCCTGCCGCGCGGCGGCGCCGAGCTCGGTCCAGCGGCCGGCGGGGACGGCATTGCGCGCCTCGGGGCGGGTGAGGGTCAGGCGGGCGGCGGCGCCCATCGCGCGAAGCTCGAACATGCCGGCTGCCATGCCGGGTCGAAGCGCTTTTGTCCCCCGCAAAAAGGGCCGGCCGACCGGTCGGCGGCCGGCCCAATGCGGGCCATGGCGCCTGCCCCGCTCTCGCGTCGAAGGGACCATGGGCGCGAATGTCGGCCGCACCTGGGATAGGCCGCCTCGACTCGTCGCCGCTCCAGCAGCAAGGACCGTGCCACGACGCAAGCCCGCGGCTTGCGATGGTTAACGAGGCGCCGGCGCCGTCCCCGGGCGGGACGGGCAGTTCACCTAAGACAGGTCGAGAGCCGCCACCAGCCGGGCCGCTGCGCCGCGAGTGCCCGGTCGGCCCGGTCGCGCTCTACCTCGCCGCCGAACAGGGCGAAGCAGGTGGCGCCCGATCCGGACATGCGCGCCAGCCGGACTCCGGCAAGGCCGCGCAGCGCTTCCAGAACCTCGCCGATTGCGGGAACGAGGGCAGTGGCCGGCGCCTCGAGGTCGTTTGCAGCGGCCTCGATAACGTCTCCGAGCGGGCCGGAGCCGGGGCCGCCCCAGCCGCGGAACACCGCCGCCGTCGGCAGCGGAATTCCGGGATTGACGAGCAGCACCGGAGCGCCCGCCAGGTTCGGCGCTTGGAAGGGGCTCAGCACATCGCCCCGGCCCATCCCCCGGCAGGTCACCGAAGCGAGGCACGCGGGGACGTCGGCGCCAAGCTCGCCGGCGATGGCGAGCAGATCTTCCCGCACCCCGTCGATCCCCCAGAAGCGGGTGAGCAGCCGGAGCGCCGCCGCGGCGTCGGCCGAGCCGCCGCCGATTCCGGCGCCGACCGGAAGCGTCTTGTCGAGGGTGAGAGCCGCTCCCCGCCGGACTTCGAACCGGTGCTGAAGCGCCCGCGCGGCGCGCAGGACGAGATTGTCGCCCTCCCCGTCCAGCGCCGCCCCGAACGGGCCTTCGACGCGAAGGGAAAGTTCGTCCGCCGCCTCCACGGCCAGAAGGTCGCCATCGGCTGCGAAGGCGAAAACCGTCTCGATCCGGTGATAGCCGTCCGGCTCGCGTCCCAGCACGTGGAGCGCGAGGTTGAGCTTGGCGTAAGCGATCTCCCGCATCAGGGCGCGGCAAGCTCCGGCTTCAGCCCCGAATCGAGCTTGGCGCGAAGCCGCTGCGCCACCGCCGGATCGGCGGAAACGAGGGCCGCGCGCCACGCATAGCGCGCCTCGAACCGGCGGCCGGCGCTGTAATAAGCGTCGCCGAGATGCTCGTTGATCGCCGCATCGGCCGGTTCACGGCGCGACGCGCTTTCGAGCAGCTCGACGGCTTTGGGAAAGTCGCCGCGCACATAATGGGCCCAGCCGAGCGAATCGGTGATCGCAGGATCGTCGGGCTTGAGCTTGTCGGCCTGGCGGATCAGCCTTTCCGCTTCGTCGAGATTCTCCCGGCGCTCGAGCTGGAAATAGCCGAGCACGTTCAAGACCACCGGCTGCGCCGGCGCCAGCGCGTAGGCGCGGCGAAGCGCCTCGCGCGCTTCCGGCCAGCGGCCGGCGCGGGCGAGCGCCGTGCCCTGGAGGAGGTGGAGGCCCCAGTCCGGAGTCGCCTTCGCCTTCGACTGCCGGGCGAGAGCGCGGCCGTAGGCCTCGGCGGCTTCGGCGAAGCGGCCGGAATCGCTGAGCAGCCCGGCGAGGCGGGTCCAGCTGTCGGAATCGTCGGTCTTGCGTGCGGCGCGGCTCGCCTCCTCGACGGCGGCGTCGGGCCGACCGCTTGCGACCAGCAAGGCGAGCCGGCGCTCCGCCGCTTCGCCGGCGAAGGGATCGTCGGCGGGCACGACCGACAGCGCCGCGAGCGCGGAAGACGGGTGCCCCCTGCCCTCCTCGACCCGAGCGACCAGGAGCCACGCCTCGCTGCTTCGCGGCGCCATGAAGGTGGCGAGCCGGGCGAAGCTCAAGGCGAGGTCCGGAACCTGCTGCGACTGGAGATCGGCCGCGACCTTGACGAGGAAATCGCCCGCTCCGGCGGCTGCGGAGTCGACCGCGCCGGGAAGCGGGCGACCGGCGCGCAGCGCGGCCCGGGCGCGGGCCAGGGGTTCGCTCTCGCCGTCGAGAAGCTTCAGAGCGGCGTCCCGGCCGCCCTTGGCCGCCAGGGTGGCGGCGGCGGTAACCCGGAGCCGCTCGGTCTCGTCCTGCTCCAGCAAAGGTGCGAGTGCGGCCAGCGCCTGATCCCGACGACCGGCGAGGGCGAGGAGAAGCGGCCGCTGCTCGGACGAATAAGCGGCGACGAGAGACGTGCCCTCGCCCGGTGCCAGAAGCGCCAAGGAGTCGCCCCGGCCGGAACCCTGGACCGCCCAGGCGCGAAGGATCGGCGCCATGAACGAGAACACCTCGTCGCGCTGGAGCTCGGCGGCCCGGGCCTCGGCGACACTCCAGCGCCGGTTCTTGAGCGCGTCCCCGAGCAGCAGCAGCCGCGCCTCCGGGGTAAGCTTTCCAAGCCGGTCGAGCGCCCGCGCCGCGGCCAGGGCGACGGCCTCGTTCCCCGCCGCGACGGCCTGGGTCAGCGCCCGGCCGGCGAGCAGCGCGTTGTCCGGCGCCAGGGCCAGAGCGGCGGCGAAACGCTGCGCCGCGAGGGCCGGATTTCCGTCCCCGTCGGCGACCCGGGCCTGGAGGTAGGCGGCGAGCGCGGCCTCGCCGTCGACGCTGGCCGGGGCCGGAGAGGCGCCGAGCAGAAGCAGCGCCGCGGCGCTCGCCGCGACTGCGTGCGGACGGAGCCTACATGTTCGGATAGTTCGGCCCTCCCCCGCCCTCGGGCACCACCCAATTGATGTTCTGGGTCGGGTCCTTGATGTCGCAGGTCTTGCAGTGAACGCAGTTCTGCGCGTTGATCTGGAGCCGCGTCCGACCGCCTTCCTCGACAAACTCATAGACTCCCGCGGGGCAGTATCGCTGCTCCGGTCCGTCATAGACCGGAAGGTTGACCTGCGTCGGGATGGCGGGGTCCTTGAGAGTCAGGTGGACCGGCTGGTCCTCCTCGTGATTGGTGTTCGAGACGAAGACCGACGAGAGCCGGTCGAAGCTGATCACGCCGTCGGGCTTCGGATAGTCGATCGGCCGAACCAGGTCGCGCCGCCACAGGGTCTCGTTGTCCGGATGATGGCGCATGGTGAACGGCAGGCCGATCTTGAGCTGGCGCATCCACATGTCGATCCCGGCGAGCAGGGTCCCGGCGGTGCCGCCGAACTTCGCCACCATCGGCTCGACGTTGCGCACGGTCTTCAATTCGTCCGCCACCCAGCTCGAATGGAGCGCGCTGTCATAGGCCTCCAGCGTGTCGCCGGAGCGGTCGGCGCCGATCGCCTCGAACGCGGCCTCGGCGGCCAGCATTCCCGACTTCATCGCGGTGTGGCTGCCCTTGATCCGGGGCACGTTCACGAACCCGGCCGAGCAGCCGATCAGCGCTCCGCCCGGAAAGACGAGCCTGGGTATCGCCTGGTAGCCGCCTTCGTTGATCGCCCGCGCGCCGTAGGAGACCCGCCGGCCGCCCTCCAGCACTTCCCGGATCGCCGGGTGCTGCTTCCAGCGCTGGAACTCCTCGAACGGCGAGAGGTGCGGGTTGCGGTAGTTGAGAGCGACGACGAAGCCCAAAGCGACCTGGTTGTTCGCCTGATGATAGAGGAAGCCGCCGCCCCAAGCCTCGTCGAGCGGCCAGCCCTGCGTATGGATCACCCGTCCGGCCACGTGCTCGCCCGGCTCTATGTCCCAAAGCTCCTTCAGCCCGATACCGTAGACCTGCGGCTGGCTTTCGGCCTCGAGCGAGAATTGGCGCTTGAGCTGCTTGGTGAGATGGCCGCGCGCGCCTTCCGCGAAGAAGGTGTAGCGGCCGTGAAGCTCCATTCCGGGCTGATAGTCGGCCTTGTGGCTTCCGTCGCGCGCCACTCCCATGTCGCCGGTGGCGACGCCCTTCACCGACCCGTCCTCGTTGTAGAGGATCTCCGCGGCGGCGAAGCCGGGGAATATCTCGACCCCCAGCCCCTCCGCCTGGCCGGCGAGCCAGCGGCAGAGGTTGCCGAGGCTGACCGTGTAGGTCCCCTTGTTGTTCATGAAGGGCGGCATCATCAGGTGCGGAAGGCTGTATTTGCCCTTCCTCGTCAGCACCCAGTGCAGATTCTCCGTGACCGGGACGGTCATCGGGCTGTCCAGCTCCGCCCAATTGGGAATCAATTCGTCGAGCGCGCGCGGGTCGACGACGGCGCCGGAGAGGATGTGGGCGCCGACTTCGGACCCCTTCTCCAGCACGCAGACGGAAAGCTCCCGACCGGCTTGCTCGGCGAGCTGCTTGAGGCGGATGGAGGCGGCGAGGCCGGCGGGTCCGGCGCCGACGATCACCACGTCGTAGGGCATCGACTCCCGTTCAGCCATTCACTTCGCTCCTGTCGTCGCACCCAGCCAACGTCTGGCAGATAGAAGGCAATTTTGCGGTTGACCAGTCCGCCCGCTTCCAGCCCCATGGCTGCGGGAATGGAGCGGGACAGCGACTTTACGGCGGCCGATGAGGCCGCCAGTGCGCTTCTGTGGTGGCAGGAGGCGGGCCTCGACGTGCTTGTCGACGAGGCGCCGCGCGACTGGCTGAAGCCGGCCCCCGCGCCCCTAGCCGCCGCGCCTCCCTCTGTTCCCGCGGTCGCGCCCGAGGCGCGGCGCGGACCGGCGCCCGAAGCCGATGCCCCGCTCCCGGGACAGCTCAACCTCTTTCAAGCCTGGCTCGCCGAGAGCCGGGACCTTCCCTTCGCCTCCCCCGCCGCCCCACGGGTCTCCCCGTCCGGCGATCCGACGTCCGGGCTGATGATCCTGACCGACATGCCTTCGGGCGAAGATTGCACCGCCGGCACCCTCATCTCGGGCGAGGCCGGAAGGCTGTTCGATCGGATGCTGGCGGCGATCGGCCGCGATCGCCGCTCGATCTACCTCGCCGCTTTGTCCTGCCTTCGCTCACCGGACGGGCGTTTCAACACCGAGGGCGCGAGGAGCTGCGCCGCCCTGGCACGCCACCATGCCGGGCTCGTCATGCCCAAAGCTTTGCTCATCCTCGGCGACTCCTGCTCCAAGGCGCTGCTCGGCCTCCCCCTCGTCCAGGCGCGGGGCCGCTGGCACGAAATCCCGACCCATGCCGGCCCGGTCAAGGCTCTGGTAACCCTTCCGCCCTCATACCTGCTCAACCAGCCCGCGGCCAAAGCGCATGCCTGGGCCGACCTGCAAAAGCTGATCGAAGAGGTGAAACCATGATCAAGCTGCGCACCCTGCTCCTCGCCGCGGCGATCGCCCTGCCCGCCGCTCCGGCGCTGGCCCGGGACGCAAGGGCGTCCGACGTCTCTGCTTCGGCAATGACCGACGCTCAGCGCGCGGCCTATCGCGACGTCCTCGCCGCCATCCGTTCCGGCGACTGGGTCGCCGCCGCCGCGCGCCTGGATTCGACTCCGGAGGGGCCGCTCCACAACGCGCTTCGGGCGGAGCTCTACCTCGCCAAGGATTCGCCCAGGGTCGAGACCGAGCCGCTCGTCGCGCTGGCCAATCGTGCGCCCGACCTCCCCAAGGCCGACCAGCTCGTCCGGCTCGCACTCACCCGCGGAGCGACCGCCCTGCCCGCGCTTCCGCTTCCCCAGAAGCTTATCTGGCAAGGGAGCCAGCCGCGCCGGGCGCGTGCCGCGGCCGCCTCGCGCGATCCGGTCGCGACCGAGATCGACGCCCAGATCACGCCGCTCATCGTCGGCAACCAGCCCGCCGCGGCGGAAGCGATCTTCGCGCCGAGGCAGGCGGAGCTTACCGCCGACACGCAGACCGAGTTTCGCCAGCGCCTCGCCTGGTCCTACTACACCGTCGGCGACGATCCGGCCGCGCTCCGCCTCGGCGAGCAGGCGCGGGCCGGAACCGGCGACTGGGCGGTGCAGGGCGCCTGGGTATCCGGCCTCGCCGCCTGGCGGATGAAGCAATGTCCGGAGGCGAGCGACGCCTTCGCCGACGTGGCCGTCCGCTCGGGCGATTCCGAGCTCGCCGCGGCCGGCCATTATTGGGGCGCGCGCACAGATTTGATGTGCGGCAAGCCGGAACGGGCGCAGGGGCGGCTGCGCGCCGCCGCGGCCTCCCGGGAAACCTTTTACGGGCTGCTCGCCGCGACCGCGCTCGGCATAAGATCGAACCCCCGCGAGGCCCTTCACGACTATCGCGACTCCGAATGGCGGCCGATCGCCGGCAAGCCCAACGTCCAGGCCGCGATCGCTTTCGCGCAGCTCGGCGAAACCGATCTTGCCGACCTCTTCATCCGCCACCAGGCGCGGATCGGAAGCGCGGCCGACCATAATGCGCTGATCCACCTCGCCGCGGATCTGAGCCTTCCCGGCACCCAATTCTGGCTCGCCCACAACGCCCCGCGCGGGGCGAGCGTCAACATGGCGGCGCGCTATCCGCGGCCGGACTGGCAGCCGAGCCGCGGCTGGCGGGTCGACCAGGCGCTGGTCTTCGCCCACGCCCTCCAGGAATCGAACTTCCGCACCGGCGTGGTCAGCCCGGCGGGCGCCACCGGCCTTCTCCAGGTCCGCCCCGGAACCGCCGGCGACATCGCCCGGTCGCGCGGCGAGCCGTTCACTCCGGCGCTCCTCACCCTCCCCTCCGCCAACATGGAATATGGCCAGACCTTCATCGAAGGGCTTCGCGACTCCGCCGCGACCGGCGGACTGCTCCTGAAGGTGATCGCCGCCTACAATGCCGGCCCGGTGCCGGTCGCCGAATGGAACAGCCGGCGCTTCGACAAGGGCGATCCGCTGCTCTACATCGAGTCCCTGCCTTATTGGGAAACCCGCGGATACGTCCCGAGCGTGCTTCGCAATTATTGGATCTACGAGCAGGAAGCCAACAAGACCGCCGGAAGCCGCGAGGCGCTGGTCCAGGGTCTTTGGCCGCGCTTTCCGGGGATGGCGGGCGCGAAGGCGGTTCGGGTGACAGGCGACGACCGGACCTTGGCTTCGGCGGACTGACCAAATCCTCCCCATGAAGGGGAGGTGGCAGCCCGAAGGGCTGACGGAGGGGTATCAGCGTTCGCGGATCGCGCCGACCGCCGACACCCCTCCACCATGCTTCGCATGGTCCCCCTCCCCCGCCGGGGGAGGATTGTTGTTCTTGCTTCGTTCCCTTGATGCTGGTAAGGTCCGTGAATGCCCCGTCCCGACGTCCGTCCCGGCCGCGGCGCGCCCGAGAACCGGACTCCGACGCGCTTCAACCTTCCGGTCCGGGAGGCGGACGGCGACTGGCTGGATGCGCGCGAGGAACTGGACGGCGAGCTTCCTCGGCTGCGCACCACCGTCACCGTCGAGGCGCCGCGCACCGTCATCACCCGCAACCTTTCGCCCGACATCGGCTTCGACCGCTCGATCAACGCCTATCGCGGCTGCGAGCATGGCTGCATCTATTGCTTCGCCCGGCCGACGCACGCCTTCCACGACCTCTCGCCCGGGCTGGACTTCGAGACGAAGCTCTTCGCAAAGCCCGACGCTCCCCGGCTGCTGCGGCAGGAGCTTGCCAAGACCGGCTACAGCCCGCGCTCGATCGCCATGGGCACCAACACCGATCCCTATCAGCCGATCGAAGGGAAGTGGCGGATCACCCGTTCGCTGATCGAGGTGCTCGGCGAGACGAAGCACCCCTTCTCGATCACCACCAAGTCCGATCGCGTCGTGCGCGACATCGACCTGCTCGCGCCGCTGGCCGCCGAAGGGCTCGTCTCGGTCGCGATATCGGTGACGTCGCTCACCCCGGAAATCTCGCGAACGCTCGAGCCCCGGGCGCCGAGCGGGCGAAAGCGGATGGCGGCAGTGAAGGCGCTGAGCGCCGCCGGGATCCCGACCACCGTGGCGATCGCCCCGGTCGTTCCGGGGATCACCGACCATGAAGTGGAGCATATCGTCGAAGCGGCGGCCGAGGCCGGCGCGGCGGGCGCCTTCTTCCTTCCGGTGCGCCTGCCGCACGAGGTGGCGCCGCTGTTCCGCGCCTGGCTCGACGAGCATTTCCCCGACCGCGCCGACAAGGTGATGAACATCATCCGGGCGATGCGCGCCGGCAAGGACAACGATCCCAATTTCTTCACCCGCCTGCAGGGCTTCGGCCCGTGGGCGGAGCTGATGCGCGTGCGGCTCGAGGTGGCGATGCGCAAGCACGGGCTGAAGCGGGAGAGAAAGCCGCTGCGCACGGATTTGTTCAGGCCGCCCCAGGGACCACAGCTTAGGTTGTTCTGAGAACCGTCGTCCCAGCGAAGGCTGGGACCCCAGCGGGTGAAAACCACCGAGCCCTTCACCCCCTGGGGCCCCAGCCTTCGCTGGGGCGACGAGCTACTACGCCGCCTTGAGCTTGTATCCGCGATATTGCTCGCGAAGCGCGGTCTTGAGGAGCTTGCCGGTCGCGGTGTGCGGCAGGCTGTCGACGAACAGGATCTCGTCCGGGAGCCACCATTTGGCGACGTGCCGGGAGAGGTGGTCGAGGATCGCCTCTGCGGTCACCTCCTGGCCTTCCTTCTTCACCACCAAAAGGATCGGCCGCTCGTCCCACTTCGGGTGCGCGACCCCGACGGCCGCCGCCTCGGCGACCCCCGGGCAGCCGACGGCGGCATTCTCGAGATCGATCGAGCTGATCCATTCGCCGCCGGACTTGATCACGTCCTTCGCCCGGTCGGTGATCTGGAGGACCCCGTTGGGATGGAGGGCGGCGACGTCGCCCGTGTCGAACCAGCCGTCCCCGTCGATCGCGGGACCGGCGGGGTCCTGGAAATATTGGCGGATGATCCACGGGCCGCGGGTCTGCAGCCGGCCCGACGTCTTTCCGTCGCGCGGGAGGACTCGGCCGTTCTCGTCGACCGTGCGAAGCTCGACCCCGAACGGGACCCGGCCCTGCTTGCACATATAATCGATCCGCTCTTCCGCGGTGAGCAGGTCCCAGTCGCCGGTCGCGGCGCCGACCGTCCCGAGCGGCGACATCTCCGTCATCCCCCAGGCATGGCCGACGCGGATCCCGCGGTCGGTGAAATATTCGATCATCGTCCTGGGTGCCGCGGAGCCGCCGATATGGACGGTGGTAAGCTTGCCGAGATCCTCGCCGGTCGACTCGACATGGTCGATCAGCGCCAGCCAGACGGTGGGCACCCCGGCGGTGTGGGTGACGCCCTCGGCGTGCATCAGGTCGCACATCACCTTCGGCGCATAGTCGGTCGAGTAGACGAGCTTGCCGCCCGCCATCGCGGTCGAGAAGGGCAGCGCCCAGCCGGCGGCGTGGAACATCGGCACGACCGGAAGCACCACGGCGCGCGCCGACAGGTCGAAGATATCGGGCGTGACCTGCATCATCGCATGGATGACGGTCGACCGGTGCTCGTAGAGCACGCCCTTCGGATTGCCGGTGGTGCCGCTCGTATAGCAGAGCATCATCGGCTCCCGCTCGTCGCCTTCGACCCAGGCGTAGTCCGCGTCCTCGGCGGCGATCAGAGCGTCGAACGAGAGGTCGCCTGCCCCGAGCGAAGGCGAGGGGTCGAAGCAGACATAGTGGCGGATGCTCGTCCAGCGCGGCTTCAGCCGCTCGACCAGGGGCGCGAAGACCTTGTCGTAGAAGAGGACGCGGTCCTCGGCATGGTTGGCGATGTAGACCAGCTGCTCGTCGAAAAGGCGGGTGTTGATCGTGTGGAGGATCCCGCCCGATCCGATCGCCCCGTACCAGGCGACGAGGTGGCGGCCGTGGTTCATCGCCAGGGTCGCGACCCGGTCGCCCTTGCGCACGCCGAGCCGCTCGAGCGCGCGCGCCAGCTTGCGGGCGTCGCGCGCCACTCCGGCCCAGTCGGTGCGATCCTTCGCGCCGCCGGCGTGGAGGGAGACGATCTCCCGCGACCCGTGCTCGCGCTCGGCATGGTCGAGGATCCGCATCACCCGAAGCGGCCAGTCCTGCATCCCTCCGAGCATCGAGTCCTCCCGTGTCGACGGGCAGTCTATGCGCTCACGACACGAGCGCAAGGCGCGGCTGGCCGCCGCTCGCGAGGACGGAGAGACGGACGGCGCCGACCCCCTTCACCCGTTCGATCCGGGCGGCGACCTCGGCGTCCAGCCGGAAGTCGCGGCCGAGCACCACCTCCGCCTCGCCCTGGTCGAGCGGAACGCGAAGGCGAAGCTCGCCCTGCCCGCCGCGATCGCCGACAAGCGCGGCGGCGAGGCGCTGGAGCGTGGCGACGTCCTCGACCTCGACCTCGATCTGAAGCCGGGCGCGCTTCGACAGGGCCTCGAACAGCTGGAGCGAGCGAACCGTCACCCGCGGCGCCTCCTCGCCCGGGCGGCGGTCGAGCTCGACCCCGAGAAGGGCGCAGGCGCCCGACTTGGCGGCATTCTCGACCTGGACCGAAACCTCGTCGTCGAAGACGGTCGCGACATATTGGCCCGACCCGTCGGACAAGGTCGCCATCAAATAGCGGCGGCCGCGCGCGGAGGTGCGCCAGCGCGCCTCCTCGACCAGGCCGGCCATGACCGCCCCGGCCCGGCCGCCGTCGACGGTCGCCGGAAGCGAGGCCAAAGCGGCGAAGCTTTTCGCTCCATGCGCCTCGGCGAGGTGGCGGTAGCGGTCGACCGGGTGGGCGGAGAAATAGAAGCCGAACGCCTCCTTCTCGGCGCCCATCCGCTCCGCCAAAGTCCAGGTCGCGGCGACCGGCATCCGGATCGGCACGACGTTCGACTCGCCGCCGAACAGGCCGCCCTGCCCGCTGATCCGGGCATCGGCGGCGCTTGCCGCATGAGCGAGGATGGTCTCGGCGGCGGCGAAGACGGCGGCGCGGTTGGGCGCCACCTCGTCGAACGCGCCGCCGGCGGCGAGGCTTTCGAGCTGGCGGCGGTTGAGCAGGCGCGGATCGACCCGCTCCGAGAAATCCTCGATCGAGCGGAAACGGCCGTTGCAGCGCCGCTCCTCGACGAGCTGCTCCATCGCCTTTTCGCCGACATTCTTGAGCGCGCCCAGCGCATAGCGGACGGCAAGCCCGCCCTCGTCCGTCCGCTCGACGGCGAACTCCGCTTCCGACGCGTTGATCGACGGCGGCCGGCACTCGACCTCCATCCGCCGCATGTCGTCGGTGAAGACCGAGAGCTTGTCGGTCTGGTGGATGTCGAAGCACATCGAGGCGGCATAGAATTCGACCGGATGATGCGCCTTCAGCCAGGCGGTCTGGTAGGCGACCAAAGCGTAGGCGGCGGCGTGGCTCTTGTTGAAGCCGTAGCCGGCGAACTTGTCGATCAAGTCGAACAGCTCGTTCGCCTTGGCCTTGGGAATGTTGTTCACCCGCTCGCAGCCGGCGACGAAGCCGGCGCGCTGGGCGTCCATCTCGGCCTTGATCTTCTTGCCCATCGCTCGGCGAAGCAGATCGGCTTCGCCGAGGCTGAAGCCGGCAAGCACCTTGGCCGCCTCCATCACCTGCTCCTGGTAGACGAAGATCCCGTAGGTCTCCTTCAGCACGTCCTCAAGCAAAGGATGCGGGTAGGAGATCGGCTCGCGGCCGTTCTTTCGGGCGCCGAAGGTCGGGATATTGTCCATCGGCCCCGGCCGGTAGAGCGAGACGAGGGCGATGATGTCTTCGAAGCAGGTCGGCTTCACCGCCGCCAGGGTACGCCGCATGCCTTCCGATTCGAGCTGGAACACGCCGACCGTCTCGCCGCGCTTGAGCAGTTCGTAGACCGCCGGATCGTCCCAGGCGAGGGTGTCCAGGTCGACCTGCTCGCCCCGCGCCGCGAGGAACTGCACCGCCTTCTGGAGGACGGACAGGGTCTTCAAGCCGAGGAAGTCGAACTTCACCAGCCCCGCCGCCTCGACATATTTCATGTCGAACTGAGTGACCGGCATGTCGGAGCGCGGATCGCGATAGAGCGGGACGAGCTTGTCGAGCGGCCGGTCGCCGATCACCACGCCCGCCGCGTGGGTCGAGCTGTGGCGGGGTAGACCTTCCAGCTTCATCGCGAGATCGAACAGCCGCCGCACCTGCGCGTCGTTCTTATATTCGGCGGCGAGCTCGCTGATCCCGTTCAGCGCGCGCTGGAGATCCCAGGGCTCGGTCGGGTGGTTGGGGACCAGCTTGGCGAGCCGGTCGACCTGGCCGTAGGGCATCTGAAGGACCCGGCCGGTGTCCTTCAGCACCGCGCGGGCCTTGAGCTTCCCGAAGGTGATGATCTGCGCGACCTTGTCGGCGCCGTAGCGCCGCTGGACGTAGCGAATGACCTCGCCGCGGCGCGTTTCGCAAAAGTCGATGTCGAAGTCCGGCATCGACACGCGCTCGGGATTGAGGAAGCGCTCGAACAGCAGCCCGAGACGGATCGGATCGAGGTCGGTGATGGTCAGCGACCAGGCCACCACCGAGCCGGCGCCGGAGCCGCGCCCCGGCCCGACCGGAATGTCATTCTCCTTCGCCCATTTGATGAAGTCGGCGACGATCAGGAAATAGGCGGGAAAGCCCATGTTGACGATGATCTCGACCTCGTAGTCGAGCCGGTCGAAATAGGGTTTGTACCTCTCCTCCAAACTTGCGTTCGTCCCGAGCGAAGTCGAGGGGCGTTGCACCGGCGCCGAACCACGCCCCTCGACTTCGCTCGGGACGAACGATGCTTCGTAGCGCATCAGCCGCGCGATCAGCCCCGCCCGCGCGTCGCGGCGCAACTGCGCCGCTTCGCCTTCCAAATCGCCGGCTATGCTGGGCAGGATGGGCTTGCGCTTGGGCGCTCCGAAGGCGCAGCGGCGGGCGACGACGGCGCTGTTCTCGATCGCCTCCGGCACGTCCTCGAACAGCCGCCGCATCTCGGCCGCCGGCTTCATCCAGGCTTCGGGCGACGAACGGCGGCGGTCGTCCCGGTCGAGCTGGCTCGATTGGGCAATGCACAGCATCGCGTCGTGCGCCTGGTGGAAATGGGCGTCGGCAAAGCAGGCGGGGTTGGTGGCGACGAGAGGCAGGTCCCGCTCGTAAGCCAGCTCGATCAGCCGGGGCTCCGCCTTTTTCTCGTTTTCCTCTTCGCGCCGGCAAAGCTCGATATAGAGGCGGCCCGGGAAAAGGGCTTCGAGCCGAAGCAGTATAGCCTCGGCCTCCGCCTCCTGCTCTTCGGCGATCAGCCGCGTCAGCGCGCCGTCGCCGCCGCCGGTCAGCGCAATCAGGCCGTCCGTCCGGCCTTGCAGCGCGTCGTAGGTGACATGCGCAGGCTCCTCCACCGGGCGGCCGAGATGCGCCTCGGAGACGAGCGAGCAGAGATTGTCGTAGCCGCGATCGTTCTGCGCGTAGAGGGCAAGCCAGTCGAGCGCCGGCTGGCCGCTTCGGGTACCGGGACGGGCGACGGCGAGCATCGTGCCGACGATCGGCTGAACCCCTTCCGACTTGCACGCCTCGGTGAACGCCATGGCGGCGTAGAGGCCGTTCCGGTCGGTCAGCGCCGCTGCAGGGAAATCGAGCTTCTTCGCCTGCTTGGCGATCGCCTTGGGCTCGATCGCGCCGTCCAGCATCGTGTAGCAGGAGAAGATGCGAAGCGGGACGTAAGGCGCGGCCATCCTTGCGTTATGGTGAGCGCGGCCCTCTCGGGGAAGCGTTTAGAGGCGACTTTTCCACACCTATTCGCCGGCCATTCCACGGATTTCGGCGATTCGCTCGCCATAGACGGCGTTGATGCATTCCGCATTGCCGCCGCACCGTTCGCGCCGGGCGAGGAAAGCGTCGCGGCCGGTGCGGATCTGGCGCTTGGTCACCGGATCGGCGCCGGCGATGGCGCGATAATAGATGGCCGACATGGTGCGGTCCCGGGCGGCGAGCGCCGGCGAGCTGCACACCAGCTTCTCGCTCGTCGTATGGGCATAGCGGCAATTGTAGCTCGGCCGGGAACCGCCGTTCGCCGCCGAAGCCTGAGCCGGCGCCGGAGCCTGTACTCGTGACGCGGGCGACGGCGCCGGCGCCGGACGCGGCCTCGCCGCCGGCGGGCGCGGCGCCGGTGCGGCGGGCGCTGCACCGGGAGGCGCGGGGATGGGCACGGGCGCGGCGGTCGCGACCTGCGTCGGCGCCGGCGGCGGAGCGGCGGGCGGGGCGCCCGGTTGCGGCATCGCCACCCGCGGCATGGCCGGGGCGCCGTTGAGCCCGAAGGTGGCGAGCCGGTAGATGATCGGCTCCGCGCCATCCATCCGGAAGACGAGGCCGCTCTGGTCGGCGGCGGGCTGGGCGGCATATTCGACCTCCGCGCTCACCCGGCGCAAGCCGTCGAAGGCGTTCTCCGCGCCCGGCGGAAGCTCCAGCGTGAACCGACCGGTGCAGACGGTGACGTTGAGCTTCTCGTCGCGGCTCTTGACCAGCGGGTCCTCCATTCGGACCACCGAGGCCGCGGCGATCGGATCGAGGTTGCGCGGATCGCCGTTCCGGATCCTCGCCGCCTCGGCGAACACATAATCCTTGAGCTGCCCATAGGTCGCTTCCGACGCGCAGGCCTTGCGCATCGTCTCGCTCTGCTCCGCTGCGAGCTCCTTCCGGCTCTTCTGCGCCGGCGAATCCTTCTTGCGCATCCAGTCGCAGCCGGCGGTGGAGGCGAGCACGAGAAGGGACGCGAGGGTAATCAACTGCAAGCGCATGAGCGGCCTCTGACTGACGGACATCCGGCCTGAACGCACGAGGGCGCTCCCCTCTCCCTCGCCGAACCCCGCGCACAACGGGTCACAGCTCACAATTGGTGACAGTCACTATTTGTCCAGGCTTTTCGAGGGAGACTGGACCGTGGATGGCGGAAAAATAGTGACTGTCACCAATTTCCCTCTCCCTTATTCCAGAACGCCCTCGTGGAGGCGAAGGACCCGGTCCATCTTGGCGGCGATCCGCTCGTTGTGGGTGGCGACGAGGGCGGCGCTGCCTTCGTCGCGGACGAGGCGGAGGAATTCGGCGAAGACGATGTCGGCGGTGCTCTCGTCGAGATTGCCGGTCGGCTCGTCGGCGAGGACGAGGAGCGGCCGGTTGGCGAGCGCCCGGCCGACCGCGACCCGCTGCTGCTCGCCGCCGGAAAGCTGGCTCGGGCGGTGGGTCAGCCGGCTTCCGAGGCCGAGCGCGCTTAGCAGGCTCTCGGCGCGCGCCTTCGCGTCCGCGGCCCGGGCGCCCCGGATGAGCTGAGGGATGACGACATTCTCCGCCGCGTTGAAGTCCGGCAGCAGGTGGTGGAACTGGTAGACGAAGCCGAGCGCGTCGCGCCGGAGACGGGTGCGGCCGTCATTGTCGAGCTTCGCCGCTTCCTCGCCGCCGATCCGGATCGATCCTTCGAAGCCGCCCTCGAGCAGGCCCACCGCCTGGAGCAGGGTCGACTTGCCGGAGCCCGAGGGCCCGAGCAAAGCGACGATCTCGCCGGGCCGGACGTCGAGATCGATGCCGCGCAGCACCGCGATCTCCACCCCGCCCTGGTGGAAGCTGCGCTTCAGGCCGCGGACTGAAAGTACTTCACTCATCTAGATCCTCCCCGTCGAGGGGAGGTGGCGGCCCGACGGGCTGACGGAGGGGTGTCAGCCTCCGCGCATCTTCTCGGAGGCAGACACCCCTCCACCCTGCTGCGCAGGGTTCCCCTCCCCTCGAAGGGGAGGATCTTGAAGACCTCACTCATAGCGGAGCACCTGGACGGGATCGGTGCTCGCCGCCTTCCACGCCGGATACAGGGTGGCGAGGAAGCTGAAGATCAGGGCCATGGAGACGATCGCCGTCACCTCGAATGGATCGGTCTTCGACGGCAGTTCGGTCAGGAAGCGGATCGACGGGTCCCACAGATTCTGGCCGCTGATCTTCTGGACGAGATCGACCGCGCCCTGGCGGAAATAGAGCAGGATCGTTCCGAGCAGCAGGCCGGCCATGATCCCGAGCGCGCCGATCGTCACTCCGACCGTCATGAACACCTTCATCAGCGCCCGCCGGCTCGCCCCCATGGTTCGGAGGATGGCGATGTCCTTGGTCTTGGCGCGGACCAGCATGATCAGCGAGGAAAGGATGTTGAACACCGCGACCAGGATGATGATCGAGAGGATCACGAACATCACCACCCGCTCGACCTGCAGAGCCTCGAACAAGGAGGCGTTGAGCGACCGCCAGTCGGTGACAACGCCTCGGCCGGCGACGGTCGCCTGGAGCGGCGCGGTGATCTCCGCCACCCGGTCGGCGTCGACGGTCTGGAGCTCGACCATCGCCACCGCGTCGCCGAGCATCAGGAAGGTCTGGGCGTCCTCGATCGGCATGATCACGAACGCCTTGTCGTAATCGTATATGCCGACCTCGAAGACCGCCGCGACCCGGTAGGAGACGATCCGGGGAACGGTCCCGAACGGGGTGGTCCGCCCCTCCGGGGTGATCAGGCTGATCTCGTCGCCGACGTTCGCGCCGAGCTGCTCGGCGAGGCGGGCGCCGATCGCGACGTTGCCGGAGCCGGGGCTCAGCGCCGACAGCGATCCCTGCAGCACCTTGCCGTCCAGCGTGGAGTTGTGGAGGATGTCGGTGCGCTGCATGCCGCGAAGCAGGACGCCCTCGACCCGGCCGTCGGAGCTCGCCATCAGCGGCTGCTCGATCAGCGGGACGGCGGAGACGATGCCGGGAGTCCGGCGGGCCTGGGCGACGACCTCGCGCCAGTTCGGCAGGCGGCCGCCATAGCCGTTGACGACGGCATGGCCGTTCAGGCCGACGATCTTGTCGAACAGCTCGGCGCGAAAGCCGTTCATCACGCTCATCACGACGATCAGGGCGGCGACCCCGAGCGTGACGGCGAGCAGGCTGATCGAGGCGACGAGGAAGATGAATCCCTCGCCCTTGCCCGGCAGCAGGTAGCGGCGGGCGATCATCCGCTCGTAGGGGTTGAGGATCATGACCGCGAGCCTGTACGAAGGGCGCCGCGGCAAGGCAACCGGCGCTGAACGTTGCGCACCCGGTCCAGCTGTTGCGCTTGCGACACAGGGTGGCCGCAAAGAGTCACAAGCCGCCTACAAGCCGCGTGACAAGGCGGCGCCCCCCCCTTAGCGTCCCGCCTCACGAACAAAGGGCGACAAGGCCTCGGTTCGGGGAGGCTTCGGCCCCGCATTTCCAAGCGAGGTGGGAATGCGTGCGGGCCGCAGGCTCTTTAAGGGGGTTGACGAGCGATCGTCAGACGGGTGCCCGGGCAGCAATGCCCGGGCACTTCGCGTTTGCGGGGCCGTCGTTTGCGAATGCCCCGAACTCGCACGAATTGGCACGGCCCCGTTCCAAACCGGGGCAGCGCGGAATCGGGGATTGCGGCGAGCCGCCCGATCATGACTGCATCCTGGCCGCCCCTCATGGGCAGGACCAGGAGCAACGACCATGCGCACTCTCTCTTCGAACGAGCTCACCGCCGTCAGCGGCGGCGCCAACCCCCACCTCACCACGATCAGCGTCACCACCAATCCCGGCGGCGTGGTCAACAACTCGATCAACTCGAACCCGAACGCGGTGACGACGACGATCACCTACAAGACCACTGGCAAGCCGGCCTGAACGAAGAGGAACACGAACTTGCGCGCTCTTCACACCGACGAACTCGGCTTCGTCTCCGGCGGCGCAAGCAAGCCCGCCAGCTTCCCCTACCCGCCCGGCCAGGCGCCGAGCCTCCGCAACCCGGCCCATTCGCCGGGCGAGAGCTACCAGGGTCCGGCGGACAAGAATTTCGGCCCGAAATAACGCATCGCCTCGCGATCGCGGAAAAGGGGCGGCTTCGGCCGCCCCTTTTTTTTGCGCGCCGGGTTGAGGAAAGGGCGGGCCGGTTAACGCCGCGTTTTCCAACCGCCGTCAGCGCGCCTCAACCTTTCGAAGCTAGGTCCCGGCCGAGAGTGGATCACTCCACCTGCGCAACGGAAGGCCGACACATGGGAATCCGGGGACCTGCTCTCCTTGCCGCAATCGCCCTTTGGGGAAGCGCGGCCGACGCACAGGCGCCCGCATGGCGGATCACCGAAGCGGCCGGGCCCGTGCAGGTCCAGCACGGGGCGCGCATCGTCCCCGCCGCCCGCGGCGCCAGCCTTGCCGCCGGCGATGTCGTCACCACCGGCGCCGGAGCGCGCGCGGTTCTGGTGCGCGGCGAGGAATATGTGATCGTCTCGCCGGGAAGCCGGGTGCGCCTCCCCGCCGCTGCCGAAGCGAAGGGGCTGATCCAGATCGTCGAGGATTACGGCCGCGCCCTCTTCCGCATCGAGAAGAAGTCTACGCCGCACTTCGGAGTGCGCACCCCCTATCTGGTCGCGCTCGTCAAAGGCACGGTGTTCACCGTGGACGTGCGCGCGGAGGGGTCCGAAGTGGCGGTCCAGGAAGGCCGGGTCGAGGTCGCGACCCTCGACGGGATCGCCCGCCAGCTCGTTCTCCCCGGCTTCGTCGGCAAGGTTGCCGCAGCCCAGCCCGGCGCGCTGTCCGTCGTCGCCGGCACCGCCGCGCCCGAGGAAGCGGCACTGGACCCGGCGACGCTCGGCTACGAGGACGTCGCCGAGGCCGAGTTCGAAGCGGAGACCAATGCGGCGGGGGCTCCGCTCGCGCTCCATCGGCCGGTCGTCGAGGCGGTTTCCATCCTGCTCGCCGCAGCCCCCTCCGACGCTCCTGCAGCGCCCGGATCGGGAAGCGGCGCGCCGGTTCCGGCGCCGGTCGAAGTCGCCTCGCCGGCCGTCGGCGGCAGCGGCGCTGGAAGCCCGGCTTCGGACGCCGCGGCGTCCTTGCCGTCGGCACCCGCCCAGGCCAGCGGCGGCGCTTCGGCGAACACTCCGCCGCGGGGCCCCGCCGCCCCCACGCCCACGCCCGGCTCCGCGAATTCGGGTCCCGGAAGCGCGTCGGCGGGCTCCGGTTCGGCCAATTCCGGACCTGGAAGCGCTTCGCCCGGTCCGGGCGCAGGTGCTTCCGGTCCGGGCGGCCTCCCGTCGGGCTCCGGATCGGGCAATCCCGGTCCCGGCGGCTCGCAGCCGGCGGCCGAAATCCCCGCTCCGCCCGTAACCCAGGCGCCCCCCACTTCGACCGACCCCGCCGCGACCATGGACAAGGCCGCGCTGGACGCCGCCCGAAAGGCCGAGGAAGCGGCGCGCAAGGCCGCCGAGGACGCCGCGAAGAAGGCCGCCGAGGACGCCCAGCGGGCCGAGGATGCCGCGCGCAAGGCTGCCGAGGACGCCGCGAAGAAGGCCGCCGAGGATGCCAAGCGGGCCGAGGATGCCGCGCGCAAGGCCGCCGAGGACGCCGCGAAGAAGGCCGCGGAGGACGCTAAGCGGGCCGAGGATGCCGCGCGCAAGGCCGCGGAGGACGCCGCGAAAGCCGCCGACGAGGCGGCGAAGAAGGCCGCGGAGGACGCCAAGCGGGCCGAGGACGCCGCCCGCAAGGCCGCCGAGGAGGCCGCGAAGAAAGCCGCCGAGGACGCCAAGAAGGCGGCCGAGGAAGCGGCCAAGCTTGCCGCGCTCGCTCCGCCCACCGTGGCGGCTCCCGCGCCGGACCCGGCCAGCACGCCCACTCCCACGCCCGACCCGGCGCCCGCTCCAGCTCCCGCGCCGGACCCGGCGAGCACGCCTACTCCGACGCCTGACCCGGCGCCCGCTCCAGCTCCGGCTCCGGACCCGGCCAGCACGCCTACTCCCACCCCTGACCCGGCTCCGGCTCCGGCTCCGGCTCCCGCGCCAGAACCGGCTCCAGCTCCGGCTCCTGAACCCGCACCGGCACCGGCGCCTGCTCCGGCTCCTGAACCCGCACCGGCACCGGCGCCCGGTCCTGCTCCCGCTCCAGAACCGGCTCCTGCGCCCGCTCCGGCTCCGGCTCCGGCGCCGGCTCCTGCGCCCGCGCCAGAACCGGCTCCGGCACCCGCTCCGGCGCCGGCACCTGCGCCCGCTCCGGCTCCGGCTCCGGCTCCAGCGCCTGCTCCTGCGCCTCCTCCCCCGACCTCACCGCCGCAGGGAGGGGTTTGCCTGCTCGGTTTGATCTGCCTCTAAGGGGCGCGCCGTCAGCGATCCTGCCGATGGCTAACGGTTCCTCAACCTAACGCCACTAAGGCATTCCAAAGGCCGCCGAAAATGCGGCGCATGGGAGGCAGTCGATACCGTTTATGGCCGCGAAGCGCCTCGCTCCGTCGCTCCTCGCCGCTGCGTGGCTTGCGCTCTCCGGCTTCGCGCCGGAGCCGCGGGCGGACCTTGCCTATGACATGGCGGTCCTCGACGATGGCGCGGGATCCACCTATCCGCCGGTAGAACCGGGCGGCCAATATCCCCCGGAGGAACGCGACCGGGTGACTCCTCCGGTCGCCAAGCCTCCGCCGCCGCGCCCCGCCGCGCCGCGCAAGACGAGCTGGACCCTGAACGTCGACGCCAGCGTAACCGGCGACAGCAACATCACCGGCGGAACCAGCCTCGACGCTGTCGCCATCGATTCCGGGTCCGGCCCGGCGCCGGTGCCGGTCGACCCAGCGTTCCGCGCAAAGGCATCGGTCGGTCTCGGCGCCTCCGCGGCGGCCGGCGTACGGGCGCCGGTCTCGAAGGCGGTTTCGCTGGCCTTCGACGCCGAGGGCTACGCTTTGCGCTATGCTGACGCGCCCCGCGCCAATGACAGCTCCGCGCTCGCGGCGGCGGGCATCGCCGTCGCCGAGGGCCAGGGTTCCGGACTCCTCCAGCTGACCGCTTACGACCGCTGGTACGGCGGGGCCTCGGCAAGCCGTGGCTTCGGCCTGCGCGGCAATTGGCGACAGGCGATCGGCGGCGGCCAGCATGTCGGCCTCTATCTCGATGCACGGGTATTCGAGTCGGACTGGGGCAACGCGCTGACCGGGCGATCCGCGTCCGTCTTCCTAAGCTACGACGCGACGCTCGACCCGGCGACCACGGCGGCCGGCGGAATCTATCTTCGCCGCGACTGGATGCACGCCGATGCATTCTCGAATTCCGAGCTGGGCGCTTATGCCAGCCTCACCCACTATCTGTCGCCGACCGTGACCGGCGGAGTGTCCGCCGGGCTCGGCCGAAGCGGCTATGACTCACCGCTGGTCTACCTTTCGCCCGAGGTGCGGCGAGACTGGCGCGCTTATGCGAGCCTCTGGTTGACGGCCCGCAAGCCGCTCGCGCTCGGCCTTTATCCGTCCCTGACCTATACGTACGGACGGACGTGGAGCAACGTCGCCTTCTATCGGTCGGACAGACATCGCCTGCGCCTCGGCCTCGCCCGGAGCTTCTAGGCGGTGGACGTCGTCACCCCGCTGCTCGCCTGGCGCCGCTGCCTCGCCTTGGGAGCGGCGGTCCTCGCCGGCGCGCTGACCCTCTACGCGGGCGCCGGCTCGGCGGTCGACGAAGCGGTCGCCGCCGCGCGCGGCGGCTTCCGGCTCCACCCGGCGAGCGGCGAGATCCAGATCATCGAGATCGACGAGCGAAGCATCGCCGCGATCGCGCGCTGGCCCTGGCCGCGCGGAGTCCATGCCGAAGCCGTCGAGCGTCTCCATGCCCTGGGGGTTCGAAGCATCGCGTTCGACGTCGACTTCTCGAGCCCGTCCGAGCCGGCGCAGGACGCCCGCTTCGCCGCCGCCCTGGAAAAGGTCGGCGGCAACGTCATCCTCACCACCTTCCGCCAATATGCCGGGGCAGCCAGCGGCGCCGAGATCGAAGCGGCGCCCCTGCCCGCCTTCGCCTCGCACGCCTTCCTCGCCGCCGCCAACGTCCGTCCCGACGACGACGGGCGGCTAAGGCACATGCTCTACGGCCTGAAAATTGTCGGAGCGCCGCGGCCTTCGCTTGCCTCGATGGTGGCCGAACGGACCGGCGAAGCGGGGCGAAGCTTCGCCATCGACACCGCCATAGATCCGGCGACCATCCCGAGGCACAGCCTGATCGACGTCCTGGGCGGCCGAGTCCCTGCAGCGGCGCTTCGCGGCAAGCGGACCATCATCGGCGGCACCGCGGTCGAGCTCGGCGATCGCTATCCCGTGCCCAGGCACGGTATCCTTCCTGGCGTCGTCGCCCAGGCAATGGCGGCCGAGACCCTTTTGAACGGAGAGCCGCCCGCCGAACGGAGCGCCGTCTGGGCGCTCGCGCTCGCGCTCATCGTGGCGGCGGCGGCGATCCTTTCCAAGGAGCGCCGTTCGCGACGGGCGGCGCTGTTCGCCGCCGGTTCGGCCGCCATCCTCATGCTCCCGCTCGCCGATCGGATGATCGGCACGTTCCTGCTCGGTCCCGCCGCCGCCGCTCTCGCCGCCGCGGCCACGGCCGGCGGCGCGGCCTGGCTCGCCCTTCGCCACCGCGAAACCCGGCTCGAAGACGCGGTCACCGGTCTTCCCAACCTCCTGGCCCTAGAGCGGCAAGCGGCTTCACGTTCCCAGGCCACGGTCGCCGTCGCTCGGATCGACCGCTTCGGCTCCCTCGTCTCCGCCCTCGGGACCGAGGCTGCCGCGGCCCTGGTGAGGAGCCTCGCCGACCGCCTCCGCTTCGCCGCGGGCGCCGCCGCCATCTACCGCCCGGAGGATTCGACCCTCGCCTGGCTGGACGAAGGCAACACGCCGCTCGCCGATCGGATCGACGGCATCTGCGCGGTCATGCGGACCCCGCTCGGCGCCGATGCACCCGATGTCCGGCTTCACTTCGGCGCGGCGCGCGGCGGGGGCGGCGAAGCGCGGCAGCTCGCGGCCGACGCGGCGCTCGCCGCCTCCCATGCCGCCGCCGCCGGAGACCGCTTCCGCTTCTTCACGGAAGCCGACGGAGAGAGCGTGAGCCGGGGCGTCGCCTTGCTCTCAGGCTTCAGCGCCGCCTTGGCCGCGGGCCGGGTGTGGAACGCCTACCAGCCCAAATTCGACCTGGTTCGCGGCGAGGTCACGGCGGTCGAGGCGCTTGTGCGATGGGAGCATGAGACGCTCGGATCGCTTTCTCCCGACGCCTTCGTCCCGCTGCTCGAGCAGAACGGCCGCGCCGCCGAGCTTGCCCTCCACGTCCTGTCGCGCGCGCTTGCCGACGCCGCCGAATGGCATTCGGCCGGGCCTCCGCTCGGCGTGGCGGTCAACCTTTCGGCCAGTCTCCTCCATGACGAAGCGGAGATGGAGCTGTTCCTCGCCGCGGTCCGCGACAGCGGCCTTCCTCCCGAGCGGCTCACCGTCGAGGTGACGGAAACGGCCGCCATGGCCCATCCGGAGCGGGCCATCCGCGCGCTCGAGCGGTTCCGGGCGCTGGGACTGGGCGTGTCGATCGACGATTACGGAACCGGCCAGTCGTCCCTCTCCTACCTCCAGACCCTGCCGGCGACGGAGCTGAAGATCGACAAGAGCTTCGTCGCCTCGATCGCCGACGAGCCGCGCAACGCGATCATGGTGCGCTCCACCATCGCCATGGCCCACGAGCTCGGCCTCAAGGTCGTCGCGGAAGGCGTCGAGGACGAGAAATGCCTGGAGCGGCTTAGGGAAATGGGCTGCGACATGGTGCAGGGCTGGTTGATTGCCCGTCCCCTCGCGGCGTCCCAGGTGTCGGTTTTCCGCCCGCGCCTGCCCGGCGCCGGCGACTGCGCGGTCAGAGCGCCCGAAGCGAAGGCCGGCTAAGCTTCGGCTCGCCGGCCGAGCCGGCCCGGCCCGCTTCGCGGTCGTAGTGGCGGGCGAGCATCAGCAGCGCCTCCTTCTCGGTGGACGCGGCCATCGTTGCAGCGAGCTCGCGGCATTCGCGAGCCTGGAGCCGGAAATAGTCGCAAGCTTCCACGGCAGCTCATTTTGTCAGGACGGCGGTTCTGAAAGGTAACCGGACGCGGGGGGCAAGGTTCCGGCGGCGGCACGACTAAGTTGAATTTCGCGGCGGCTTCGCCTATGTAGGCTTGGCTGACGTCGCCTGCGGCGGAATTTGACGGCCCGGTTTGACCGGCCCCGCCCTTCCCTTTCAAGCTTCTCTGGCCCCTCGGCGCGCTTTGGCGCCGCGCGGACACGCATGAGCGAGGAAGAAGCTTGGCCAAGGAAGACCTGCTGACCATCGAAGGAACGATCCACGAGATCCTCCCGGACGGGCGTTTCGGTGTCGCGCTCGACAACGAGCATCGCATCGTCGCCTATACGGCCGGCAAGATGCGTCGCTTCCGGATCCGCTCCGTGGTGGGCGACCGGGTTCATGTCGAGATGACTCCCTACGACCTTTCCAAAGGCCGCATCGTCTTCCGCGAGAAGACCCCCGGCGCCGGCCCTGGCGGTCCGCGGCGGGGCGGATTCAAGCGGCGCTAGCATATCTGTAACGACCATGGCCGCCGGCGCGAAAGCCGGCCGCCCCAAGGATCAAGTCAATGACACCTACTATCACGAGGCCGAACCGTCGGCCCAAGCTGTTCCTTCCCCTCTTTCTGTGCGGCGCCCCCGGCGCGACGCACTCAGCCCGGGAGACCGGCTTTCCGCTTAGCGCCGACCAGCTTCGGCGCACCGTCGCCGAGATGATCGGCTAAATCACTGCCTGCCCCTCCCGTTCGTCGGGAGGGGCAGCTTCTTTTCGAGGAGGCCGCCATGTCCAGGATCCCCACCAAGCCCTTTCTTCTCACCAAGGACGAAGAGGGCCGATTCACCCTCACCGTCCGCGAGACCCGCTACAACAGCCAGGGCTACCCGCTCGTCACGGCGACCCGGGTCGAGGAGACCTTCAAGTCCGCCACCGCGGCGCGCGCCCACGCGCGCGAGCATTTCGGCGCCGAAGCCGGGCAGTTCGCTACCAAGTGACCGTTCCCGCCGGTCCGGCGGCTCAACTCTCCGGATCGGGCTGCCAAAGCTCGATCGGATTGCCTTCCGGGTCGTGGATTCGGGCGAAGCGGCCGACCCCCGGCATATCCCATTCGGGATCGGTCCTCACCGCGATGCCGGCGGCGCGCAGGGCGGCGATCAGCCCGTCGAGACCGTCGACCCGAAGGTTGAGCATCCACTGCCGGTCGGAGCCGAAATAATCGGTGTCCGCCGGAAACGGCGCGAAGACGCTGGTGCCGGCCGTAGTTTCCCACATGCCGTACGGCACCGAGCCCACTCCGAGATGCTCGACATACCAGGCGCGCAGCCCCTCCGGATCCTTGGCCCGGAAGAAGAATCCTCCAATCCCCGTCACGCCCATCCCCGTCGCTCCGCGCTGCATCGAACCGCGGCGGACGATATCACGCTCGGGCGTAGTGCGCACCCTCGCGGCGCCGGATCGGATCACAGGGAAAAAGTCTAATATTCTGAAGCCGCTGGCTTGCTGCATCCGGCGAGCGCACACGCTCGTATCTCTCTCGTCAGTGGCTTTCGGGAGCAATCGGGTGAGCAGCGCAATCGCGAAATCGATCGAAGATGGGCCCGGTTTCTGGCCGATCGGGATCGTCGTCTCGCCGCTGCTCAACCTTGCTCCAGGCGCGCCGACGGCGCCGAGGATGAACCAGCACCGGCCGATCCTCGCTTTGGGAGCGGAGGGCCTGCGCGGCAGCGTGATGCTGTCGCTGGCGCCCGACCGGCGAACGATAGAGGCGCGCGCGCGCTTCGATCGTCCCGCGGCGATGCGCCTGCGCAGGATCGAGGCGCCCGAGCCGTTCGGGCCGAGCGGGGAATATCGCGAGGATCTGCTTCTGCTGGCCTTCTATCCCGCCGCGCCCGGGGGCATGCGAGTCATGGGCACCGCGACCTTCCCGCTTGCCAATCGCGAGGCCTATGCCCCCTTCTCCCCCCTGTCGGCTCTGCGCGGGCTCGACTTTCGCTGGTCTGAGCTCCGCGCCTCCTCGATCGAAGGCATGTCGGTGGAACCCGCTCGCAAGGCGAGGCCGGCGGTGCGGGACGAGGCCGATTATTTCAAAGCGCGGATGCTGGCCGAGATCGGAGCCGCCGAGTCGAGCCTGACCACGGTGGCGGCGTGCAGGCATGTCGAACTGGCCACCCTCTACGCCCGCCAGCTTCGCGACGGCCGGGAACCCGCCTAGCGCCGCGACTGCTCCAGAAGGAAGGCGCTGCTCTCGTCGAGGACCGGCAGGCGCGTACGGAACGGCCGGGAGACGGCCATGATCAGGTCGTTGTGGCTGGAGCCCGGATATTCGCGAAGGACCACGCGCCCCCCGACCGCCTTCAAGGCGGCGGCGAGATTGCGGCTGTTGCGCACTCGAACGTCGGTGTCGGCGGTGCCGTGGCCGAGCCAGAGCGGGGGCGCGTCGCGGCGGACGAAGCGGATCGGCTGAGTCTCGAGGGGGCGCGGATAATTCCCCATCGCGTTGATCGAATTGGGCTTGTCGAACGGATAGAAATCGTAGGGGCCGGCAAGGCCCGCGGCGGCCTTGACGACATTGTCGGGCAGCCCTTGCGCCGCGAGCCACTTGCGGTCGAGCGCCGGCATGATCGCTTCATAGGCCCCTGCCGAATGGCCGGCGGTGACGATCCGATCCGGATCCCCGCCGAAGCGGGCGGCGTTGCGCCAGGTCCAGGCGATCGCCGCGGCGCCGTCCTGCAGGAAGGCGGGGAAGCGCACTTGGGGGACCAGCCGGTAATCGGGCAGGACGACGAGGAAGCCCTTGGCGGCATAGGCCCTGGCAGCGAAGCCGTAATGATCCTTGTCGCCGCCGTGCCAGCCGCCTCCGTAGAAGAAGACGAGTACCGGCTTGGGGCGACGCCCGGCCTGCGGGTTGTCGTAGACGTCGAGCTTCTGGCGGGGCGCCGTGCCGTAGGCGACGTCGTGCGCGACGCGCCGGGCGCCCGAATTCCCCCAGAGCCGGTCGAGCAGATCGAGCTGCCTGGGCGGCGGGACGAGCAGGTAGAAGGCGCCGAGGGCGGCGGCAAGGAGTAGGAGGACGGTGCCGGCGAGCCGCTTCACCTGGCGTCAGTGGCAGCGTTCCAGCCGGGCGGCAAGCGCCGCCGGCGCGTGCCGCGCCCTCATGGCGGGCGGCGGCGTGGGCTATGGGCGGCGAGCGGCGCGATACCGGCCGCGAGAGCGATCTGGGTGAGTTCGGTGAGGCTGCCCGCGTCGAGCCGGTTCATGACCTGCGCGCGATGGAGCTCCACCGTTCGCGGACTGATCCCCAGCTTCTGTGCGATCGACTTGTTGGTTCCGCCTTCGAGAAGGCCGACCAACACCTGGCGCTCGCGCGGGGTGAGCCTGGCGACCCGGGCCCCGGCGCTATCGTCGCGCCCCGTCGGGCGCACCGAGCCGAGACATTCCGCCATTGCGCCGGCGAGCGTCGGGGTCAGGGAAGCGTCGTCCTCCAGGATCACATAGTCGACGGCGCCGGCCTTCATCGCGGCGACGGCCGCCTCGAGCTCCGCGCCCGGCGCGTCGAGGGCGATGACCGGCAGCGGGATCGACCGCGCCTTCAGCTCGCGCGGGATCGAAAGCCCCTCGTCTCTCGCCTTGCGAAGATCGACGAGCACGCAGCCGGGGGCGAGGACGGACGCCACCTCGAGAAAGGCGGCGACGCCAGCGAAGGTCCGCGCCCGATAGCCCTCGGCCCGGACGAGCGCGGCCAGACGGCGCGCCTCCGCCGCGCGGCCGCAGACGATATAGGCCTGGCGGACGTCCTCCCGGGTCAAATCGTGCGTGATCCCCCCGATCCGGGTCACCGCGCCCTGGTCGTCCCGGATCGGGAAGCTAGTGTCGCGGAGCAAGCGGACGGCGCCGTCGGCCGGACGGACGATCCGGTACTCGAACTCGGCGACCTCCCCGGCAATGACCGAGTCGAACGCGCGTTCCGCCTGCGGCCGGTCGTCGGGATGAACGCCGCTCAGCCATTCGGCGAAGGTGACCGGCACCTCCGGGCAGGGAATGCCGCGGATCTTCTCGAAGGCGGCGCTGCAATAGATGATCGTGCCTCGCGCCGGATCGCCGATCCAGATCAAGTTGCTGCTATTGTCGGCGAAGCGTCGGAACTGCGCCTCGCTTGCCCGGATCGCGGCCTCGTTGCGGCGTTGCTGGGTGATGTCGATCACGGCCCCGATGAAATCGACGGCGCGGCCTTCCTCGAAAATCGCCCGGCCCGACGTGGCGATGTGGCGCGTGACGCCGTCACGCCCGACGACGCGATATTCGATGTCGTAGCGCCCGTCTCCCCCCGGATCGATGCAGGCCGCGATAGCGTGGCGCACCCGGGACAGATCGTCCGGATGGATGCCCGATTCGAACGTTTCGTTATCGACGTCGGCGCCCGGCGGGAGACCCCACATCGCCCGGATCCGCTCGTCCCATTCGAGCGCGCCGGTGACCGGGTCCCAGGCGTAGATCCCGATCCCGACCAATTCGGTCGCGGCGAGAAGCCGGGCCTCGTTCTTCCTCAACGCCTCCTCGATCGCGCGGCGCTCGCTGGTGTCCCGGGACACGCCGATCACCAGCTCGATCGACCCGTCCTCGGCGCGGACCGGCCCCCAGAGAAAGTCGAAATAGGCGCCGTAGCCGGTCGGGCTGCGGTAGAAGACCTCGTCCTCGACGATTGCGCCGTCCCTTAGGACGCGGTCGATATGGCCGTTGAGCAGGTCCGCCAGCTCCGCGGGATAGCCAAGGTCGGCGAACGTCTTGCCGAGCATTTCCTCGGCCGAGAGGCCGAAGAGCCCGAGCATCGCGGTGTTGGCGTAAGCGAAGCGACGTTGCGGGTCGAAGGCGTAGACGAAATCGGGAATGGACGACAGCGCCGCCTCGAGAAAACGGGACTGGGCGGCGAGGACGGCGCTAGCCGCCTCGACTCGCTCCGCCGCCCGCTTGAGATCGTCCACGTCCTGGACGACGACGATCGCCTCGGTCCGGTCGTCCTGCTCGCGCCTGAACGGCACCGCGCTGACCCGCATCCAGCGTTCGGGACCCTCCCGCGCCCTGTAGAGAAAGTCGATTCCCGGCAGGACGGACTCACCGCGCAAGGCGCGTGCACCTGGGTAGGATTCCGGCGGGATCGGCCGCTGTTCGGCATCGTAGCTACGCCAGCGCCGCGAACCCGCCTTGTCGCGAGAAGGCAGGCGGGTGAGGCCGGCATAATCGCGCATGCTCTGGTTGGAGTGAACGACGTCGCCGTGACTGTCGTACACGCCGACCCCTAGAGGCAGGTTGTCCAGCAGCGACGCGAGTAGCCTTTCCTGGTCCCGGAGCGCGCGCTCCGCGCGTTTGCCCGCCGAGATATCGCTGGTGAAGGTCGCCGCGCCGATCAGCTCTCCGCCCTCGTCGCGCAGGGCGAAGGCCGACCAGCGCACCTCCATTTCCTTCGAACGGTCGCTGAAATGACGAAAGGATAGCTCCCCCACCCACTGGCCGTCGCGCAACAGCGCCGGCAGGGCGACGGTCTCCACGACGGCGCGGTCCCGCGCTATGAAGAAGTCGGCGATCCGGAAGGCCGCGATATCGGCGTCGGCCGGCAACCCGACCATCTCGCGCCCCGCCGCATTGAGGAAGCAGGGGCGAAGCCGGGCATCGCAGACGCCGACGAAGGTGGTCGCCTGCCGCAACACCGCCGGCGCAAGTGCGACGAAGGCGGCCTCGTCGCCGTCCGACCCCACTGAAGGCGGTGCGGTGTCCGACATCCCGCCGGCCCTCCTTCGGCAAGTTGCCGGCGAAACGGCAATGCTCCGGGCCCTCGGAATGTTCCCTAGGGATCGTCCGTATGACGGGGCTCGCCGAGCATGCCGATAGCGGTCGCGCACATCGGAAGGAGACTCGCATGAAAGCCCTGGTCTGGCACGGCAAGGAGGACGTCCGCTACGACACGGTGTCCGATCCGGAGATCGCCCATCCGCGTGACGCGATCATCAAGGTGACGAGCTGCGCGATCTGCGGCTCGGACCTCCACCTGTTCCACAACCTCATTCCCGCCATGCTGCCCGGCGACGTCCTCGGCCACGAAACGATGGGCGAGGTCGTGGAGGTGGGAAGCGCCGCCAAGGACTCGCTCCAGGTCGGCGACCGGGTCGTCATCCCCTTCACCATCCAGTGCGGCGAGTGCGACCAGTGCCGCCGCGGCAATTTCTCGGTCTGTCAGCGCTCCAATCGCAAGGGCGATCTGGGCGACAAGGCCTTCGGGCATCGTACTGCGGGGCTGTTCGGCTACACGCACCTCACCGGCGGCTATGCGGGCGGACAGGCGGAATATCTTCGCGTACCTTTCGCCGATACGACCCATCTCAAGGTCCCGGCCGGGATCGACGACGAGAAGCTTCTGTTCCTCTCGGACATCCTGCCCACCGGCTGGCAGGCGGCGGTTCAGGCCGACATCGAGCCCGGCGACACTGTTGCGGTCTGGGGCTGCGGCCCGGTCGGGCAGATGACGATCCGCTCGGCGATCCTGCTCGGGGCCGAGCAGGTGATCGCCATCGACTGCCTCCCCGAGCGGCTGTCGATGGCGGCCGCGGCCGGAGCGATCACCGTCAACTTCGAGGAGGAGAGCGTCCTCGAGCGCCTGAACGAGCTGACCGGCGGCGAAGGGCCGCACAAGTGCATCGATGCGGTCGGCTCCGAGAACCACGTCAATATCGGTCAGCCTGACACGATCCTCGACCGCGCCAAGCAGATGCTGATGGCCGAGAACGACCGGCCGCACGTGCTTCGCGAGATGATCTACGCCTGCCGTCCGGCGGGGGTGATCTCGATCATCGGCGTCTATACGGGCCTCGTCGACAAGATCCCGATGGGGCAGGCGATGAACAAGGGCCTGACCTTCCGGATGGCGCAGGCTCACGTCCCGCGCTGGACCCCCGACCTGCTCCGCCGGATCGAGGAGGGCCAGATCGACCCGTCCTTCGTCATCACCCACAAGGTGTCGCTCTCCGATGGACCCGAAATGTACCGCACGTTCCGCGACAAGGCGGACGGCTGCATCAAGGTCATGCTCCAGCCCTGAACCCGCTCATTCGAAGAGGTCCTATCATGCCACTCACCAATCTTTCGCACATCGCCCGCTCGGAAGGAGACCCCCGGGTCGAGCGCAAGGGTCCGAGCTCGATCACCGGCCCCGACCGACTGGCCCGGGCCCTCGGCTGGTTTTCGATCGGGCTTGGGGTCACCGAGCTGGTAGCGCCGGGGCGAATCGCCCGCGCGATCGGCCTCGACGACAAGCAGGGCCTGATCCGCGCCTATGGCGTCCGCGAGCTGGCGAGCGCTGTTCCGACCTTGTCGGTGGACAAGCAATTCGGGCTCGCCAGCCGGATCGCCGGCGACGCCCTCGATCTGGGGACTCTCGCCTTCGCTCTCGACGGCGACAATCCCAAGCGCGGCAACGCGGCGATCGCAACGGCGCTCGTCCTCGGGATTACCCTGCTCGACCTCGTCGCTTATGCCGGGACCAAGTCGGTGCACAGCCGGGGCTCGAGCGGCGACCACGATTATTCGGACCGCAGCGGCCTCCCCCGCGGTCCGCAAGCCTCGCGCGGCCTGGCCCGCCGGGACTTCGACATTCCCGCTGACTACCGCGCCGAGGGGCAGGTCGCGGACGCGCTCCCCGAGCTGGTCGCCTAGCCGCGACTGTCCCGAACAACCGGCTGGAAAGAGGACGTCATGGAACCAACGGGCAAAATCCTGATCGTCGTGACGAACGTCGACCAATATGATCGGGTGGGATTCAGGACCGGTCTCTGGCTCGGCGAGCTCACCCACTTCTGGGACGCCGTCGAAGAGAAGGGCTTCCGGAGCGACATCGCAAGTCCATCGGGAGGCTGGGTCCCGCTCGATCCCCAGGGGCTGATGATGCCCGAGATGGGCCACAACAGCCGGCTCGGCGGCGATGTCACCGACCATTATCGCGACAAGCAGTTCATGGATCGCCTCAACCATACCCTTCGCCTCACCGAGGTGAGCGCAGCGGACTATGACGCGATCTATCTCGCCGGCGGCCACGGGACGATGTGGGACTTCCGCTCGCCGGAGCTCGGCCGCCTGCTGGCGGATTTCTACGAAAGCGGGAAGATCGTCTCCGCGGTCTGTCACGGCCCGGTGGGATTCCTCGAGGCCAGGCTCAGCGACGGAAGCTGGCTCGTCCGGGACAAGGATCTGACCGGTTTCTCCTGGGCCGAGGAACGGGCCGACAATCGGGACGAGATCGTGCCGTTCAACCTCGAGGAAGAGCTGAAGGCCCGGGGCGCGCGCTATACCAAGGCGATGCTGCCATTCGGCAGGCATGTCGTGAAAGACGGGCGGCTGATCACCGGCCAGAATCCGGCCAGCGCCCGCGGCGTCGGCGAGGCCGTCGCAAGCTCCCTCCTGCAACCCGCGTCCAGAGACCGCGAAGACGTCGAAGCCGCCTAGGCGCGAAGGCCGATGTCCAAGTTTCGCCGTGCCGAGAACGAGAACCGCCGGATGAGCCGTCCAGTCGAGGATGAAGCATGATATTAGAACAGATTATCGGGACCGGGCTGCTGCTGCTCTTCCTCGCCGACATCTTCCTGACGGTGCTCTACGCGCGCGCCGGCACCGGACTTCTGGCGCCGCGGTGGAACCGCCTCGTCTGGTGGGTCCTGAATGCCTTTTCGAAACTGTTCGGGCGCCAGCGCGGGGCGGTGCTCTCCTTTGCCGGCCCGCTCATCGTCATCCTGCTGATCCTGTTCTGGTCGCTCGGGCTGATCGTCGCGGTCGCGCTCATCGTCAGGCCGGAACTCGGCGGCGCGATCCGGCCGAGCAGCGGCGATACGCCCAAGGACTTCGTCACCGCCTTGATGGTCGCCGGAAACAGCCTCTCGATCGTCGGCAGCGGCGACTATTCGCCGCACACTTCGGGGACTCGGATCCTCTTCCTGCTCAACTCGCTGATCGGCGCCTCCGTCCTGTCGCTTGTGCTAAGCTATCTCGTCCAGGTCTATTCGGGGCTTCGCGAGCGCAACGCCCTGTCGCTGACCGTCGACCTGATGACCGCCGGCACGGGCGACGCCGCCGAGATGCTGGCCCGGCTGGGGCCGGACGGGGATTTCAGCGACGCGACCAGCGAGCTCGGCAATCTCGTCCGCCCGCTCGCCATGACCAAGGAAGCCCACCATTTCTATCCGCTGCTCTTCTACTTCCGCTTCCGGGAGCCCTACTATTCCGTGTCGCGGCTGTGCTTCATCCTGCTCGACGTCACGACGCTGATCGAGACCGCGCTGGACACCGGGGAGCATAAGGCGCTGATCCGCTCGGCCCCGGTCGAGTCCCTCCATCGAGGCGCGCGGCTGCTGCTGGAAACGCTCGACCGCAATTTTCCGACCGAGGGAGCGGACGATCCGGCGCAGGCCTGGGATCGCAAGAAGAGCTATGCCGCCGCGCTGGAGACGCTTCGGCGGGCCGGGATCCGGACGCAGCCGGACGACGCCCGCTACGGCGAGCGGCGCAAGCGCTGGGAGCCGCTCGTCCGCCGGGTCGCGCCGACGCTCGGCTACCGGATGGACGAGATAGATTGCCGGCAAGCCCCGTGACCTGCCTTTCTCCTGTCCTCGCGCCCGTTGAGCTTCAGCCGTCGGCCCAGCTTCCGATCGGCCAGGCCGACGCGACGCGAACGGCCGTCCAAACAGCTCAAATCGCGGATCGGAGCACGAAATGACTTCGCGGGACGATGTGCGCTACTTCCAGGAACGCGCGGAGGAGGAGATCAGGCGCGCGAGACGGGCGGAGCATCCCGACGCCGCGCGTGCCCATTCCGAGCTCGCCGGCTATTATCTCGATCTCGTCCACAATCGCATGACTCGTCCGTAGCCGCCGGACGGCGCTCTGCGGGGAGCGTCCGTCCGGCCGGCAAGGCCGCGGAGTGCCGCTTAGAACCGAAGCCCGAGCGTGGCCCGGACGCCGGTCGAGGACCAGCGGTTGGAGACGGCGACGTTCGCCGAGGCCCCGAGGCTCAGCCCTCCTCCAAGCTCGGCCTCCAGACCGCCGTCGACGACCAGGCTGTCGCGGCCGACTCCGGCACCGGTGAGGACGAAGGTTGTCGCGCTCGAGCCGAACGACGCGGTGGTGGTTCCGGTGAGGTCGCCCCAGCCGTGCTGCCAAGCCGCCTCGAGGCGCGGGCGCAGGGTCGCTCCCGTCCCCATCGGCAATGCCCCGCCGAGCCGAAGCCCGAGCGTCGCGAAATCGGCGTCGCGGCGGTCGCGGCGAACGGTGAGCGATCCCGTCGAGCCGGCTTCCGCGAAGGCGTCGGCCCGGCTGCGGACATGGGCGTAGCCCGCGAACGGCTCGAGCCGGAGCGGACCGGAGATCAGATTGTAGGCGATCTCGCCGAACAGCTGGCCGCTCTGCGCGTCGTACGAGCCGGTCGCGCTTCCGATCAGGCCGGGGAAGGCGATCGCCCGGCTGGTGTCGATGTCGTGCCAGGACCAGTTCGCGCCGCCGCGCACCGACAGCGGACCGCCGGTCCATCCCGCATAGACACCGACCAGCTTGGTGCGGTCCTTGGCCGACGCCGACTGGGCGCGGACATCGAGGTCGCCCTCGACATAGCCGCCGACCGCGCCGATCCGCACTCCGCCAAAGCCGCCGTCGATCCCGCCGAGCACGCCTTTCCGGTCGACTCCGAGGCGAAGGGCACCGTCGCCCCGCGAATGCGCCCAGTCGTAGAGCCCGCGGAGCCACAAGCCGGTCCCCTGCCCGTCCGCCCGGCTGCGATCGAGCATCGCCTCGCGCACGTCGCGCTCCTGCTCGACGATGGCGGTGCCGACGCCGGCGTGGATCTCGGTCGCAAGGCTCGCAAGCGCGGTCTGCGTACCGGCGTCCGACTGGCCGAGGATGAGGTTGTAGAGCCCGTTGCCGAAGCCCAGCGCCTGCACCGCATTCGCCGTCCGCACCTGATTGGGGTTCGCGGCGAAGGCGGAGAAGGCGATGTCGTTGCGCGCCAGGACCAGCTGAACGGCGTTCGACGAATAGGTCAGGAGCGGCGACAGGAAGGCGAGGTTCGAGGTCACGTTGGCGAAGGTGCCGGTGACCCCGCCATTGGCCGTGAGGATGTTGTAGCCGGTGACCCGGGCATAGGTCCCCGGCTGGGCGAGCACCGCGACGGTGCCGCCGGTGAGCGTCGCCTTGCCGGTTGCGACAATCTTGTCCGACTGGCCGGCCGCGTTGGCCTCCACCTGATAGGTCGAGCCGGGGCCGAAGACGACGTCGCCTGCGACGTTCATGGTTCCGATCGAATTGCCCGGGCCGACGATCCCGCCGTTGCCCGCATTGACCCCGCCGACGGTGCCGTTGCCGCCCAGCTTGCCGCCGTTGGAAACTCCGACGATCGATACCAGCGAGCCGTTCACCGCCAGGGTCCCGCCGGTAACCGTCGTCGGCCCGGTATAGGTCGACACGCCGGTCAGGTTCAGGGTGCCGGCGCCGGTCTTGTTGAACGCTCCGCCCGCCCCGGTGAGGCTGCCCGCGAACGTGGTGTTGGTGGCCTGGTTGTCGGTCAGCGTACCGCCGGAGATGTCGATGATCGCGTTCGGACTCGAGCCCGAAAGCTCGGCGATCGTGTTCGCCTGGTTCGACAGATCCAGCTTGCCGCCGCCGGAGAGGTCGATCTCCGAATTGGCGGCGAGCCCCTGGCCGAAGCGCAGCGAGCCGGCGGCGACGTTGACGCTTCCGGTGAAGGTGTAGGCGCCGCCGAAGGTGAAGCTGCCGGCGCCCTGCTTGACGAACGTGCCGTTGCCCGAGAGACCGCCGGCGAGCGTGTAATTGTCGGAGCGGTTGGCGACGAAGGTGCCGTTGTCGACGACGTTGCCGGTGAGCGTGCCGCTGGTGCCGCCGTTGCCGAGGATGAAGGTGCCGCCCTGCGCGGTCTCGACCGTGCCGAGGCTTCCGGTCAGCTGCAGGGTTCCGCCGCTCACCAGAGTCTGGCCGGTGAAGCCGCTATTGTCGGTGGCGACGGTGAGGGTTCCCGCTCCGGTGACGTTGAAGAGGCCCGCGCCGGTCAGCTGGCTATTTCCGAAGCTGCTCGTCGCGCCGGCGGCGGTGCGCACCACCAGGGTCCCGGCATCGGCGATGGTGGGAGCCGCGATGGTGAGGCCCGAAGCGCCCGGAACGGAGCGCAGCTCGAGCGAGGAGCCCTGCGCGATCGAGACGCTGCCGAAGCTGCTCGGCGCCGACGACGCGGTCCAGTAGCCGCTCGCGACAGCGAGCTTGGAGAAGCCGTCGAAGGCCGCCACCGTCTGCGACGGGGCCGCGACGTTGCTGGTTCCGATCAGCGTGGCCGTATCGGTCCCGCCGCCGCCCGCAATCGTTCCGGTGACGCTGGAGCCGGTGCGAAGGATGACGCTGTCGTCGGCGGCGCCGAGCTGGACCGCGATCCCGTTGGAGCCGGCGATCGCCCCGCTATTGTCGAGCGTCGTCGCGCCGGCGGCGAGGATGCCGGGGCCCGCAGTGCCGGTGATCGAGCCGGCGTTGACGATGCTGTTGGTGCCGCCGGTGGTGTTGAGGCCGGCGCTTGCGCCGCTGACGCTCGCCCCGCTCGCGACGGTGACCGTCACGGCGCCCGGCGGATCGATGAAGATGCCGTTGCCGCCGGCCGAGGAGACGGTGCCGGTGACGTTGAGAGTCACCGCTCCGCCGGTGCCGTTGGCGATCAGGCGGATTGCGTCGGCGCCCGCGCCGAGCGCCTTGGCCGAGCCGACATCGGCCGAGATCGCGCCGTTGGTCGCCTGCGCGAAGATGGCGTCGGCGCGGTGGGTCGTCGTGCCGTCGCTGGTCGCCGTTCCGGTCGAGGAGGCGGAGCCGATATTGAGGGTCACGCCGGTCCCGCCGGTCGCCATCACGCCCGCGCCGCCGTCGCCGGCGCCGTTCGCGACGGTTGCAGCGATGCTCGCCTTTCCGCCGGCGCTTGCGAAGACCGCGACGCCATGACTTGCGCTGGCGGTGCCGCTGGCGATCGAGACGTTGCCATGGGCGGCATCGCCTTCGATCGCGTAGGAATCCTGGCCGGTGGCGCTGGTGTTCGTCGCAACGATATTGGTGTCGGCATTGCGGCTGTTGCCGTAGACCGAGGAGACCTGGATCCCGCTCGTCGAAGCGGTTCCGCTGGTGATGTTCACCGCTCCGCCGCCGACCGCGCCGATCGCATTGGCATAGTCGCCGTTGGCGGAGGCGTTCTGGCTGACGATGGTCACCGCACCGGCGCCCGTCGAGAGGCCGAAGACCGCGTCGGAGGGGCCGCTGGCATTGGCGTCGATTCCGGACGCGGCCGTCGTCGTGGTACCGGCCTTGATCGAGATCGCGCCGTCGGTCGTCTGGGCGAAGATGCCCTGCGCGGAGACACCCTGGGTTGTCACGGTGCCGCTCTGGATGTCGATCGGTCCGACGGTGGTCCGGACCCGGATCCCGTTCGCGGCCGCGCCCTGGGTGGCGATGCTGTTGCTGGCGACGGCGATCGCACCCGAAGTGCCGCCGACGCTGATCCCGGTCGCTCCCGCGCCCTTGGTGGCGATCGTGTCGCTGGCGATCGAGACGTTGCCGGTGAGGATGCTCGCATTGCCGCTGCCGGTCGGCGTGACCGGGGAAACGAAGATGCCGACCGCATCGGCACCCGACGTCGAGATGCTGCCGCTGGCGACGTCGACCGAGCCCGCCGCCGGCTGGTTCGCTGCGGTCGGGGAAGGACTTACGTAGATGCCGGTTGCGGTATTGCCCGTGGTCGTAACCGACCCGCTCTTCACCACATTGGCGCCGGTTGCGTTGCTATAGATGCCGCGCGCAAAATCGCCGCTCGTGGTGACCGTGCCGCTGGCGATCGTCCCCTTCGAGTCGGAATAGAGCTGGATCGCGTTCTGCCCGTAACCCTGGGTCGACGCGAGGTCCGAGTTCACCGTCGCGCCGCCGGAGCCGGACTGGACGAAGATGGCAGCTCCCTGGCTGCCGTTGCCGGTCAGGGTCGCCGTCTTGCTGTTGACGACGACGGTCGCGCCCTGGCCGATGATCGCATTCGGCTGCGACAGGCCGTTCGCGGTCGCGAAATTGCTGTTGATCGTCGTGGTGCCGCCGGAGAAGGAGGTGAAGATCCCGCGACGCCCGCCGGTGGTCGAATCGGCGGTGATGGTCACGTCCCCCCCGCCGCTGCTCTGCCCGATGATGCCGGTGCTGGACGCGCCGCTCGCGGTGACGGTGCCGCTGGTGATGGTCAGCGGGCCGGCGGTGCGCACATCGATGCCGTTGCCGCTGCCGGCTACGGAGACCGTTCCGCTCGTCACCGTCGTCAGGCTGCCGGCGCCGGCGGTGACCGTGATGCCGTTGCCGGTGGAGGCGGCGCCGGAGACGTTGACGGTGCCGCTGTTGACGACGATCGGGTTGGTCTGGGCCGACGAGACGACCTGGATGCCCGTGGAGGCGCCCCCGCCCGTCGTCGTGATCGCGTTCGACGTGACGTTCACGCCGTTCGAACCGGCGATGACGATTCCGGCCGAGCCGGTGCCGCCGGTGGTGATCGTGCCGCTATTGGCCACCGTCACCGCTCCGCCGCCGGCGAGGATGTTGATCCCCGCCGCGTTGGCGCCGCTCGTCTGCGTGAGGCCGGTGGTGCCGACCGAGATCGGCGCGGGCGCCACGTTGACGCTTGGATTGTAGGAGACGATCCCGCTTCCGGCCTCGATCCGGATGCCGTCGGCCTGCGCGCCGGCGGTCGAGATGTTGTTGCTCGCGACGTCGATCGATCCGGAGGAGCTGACCGCGATGATTCCCGCCGAGTAACGCGGCTGGTTGCCGGCCAGGCGGGTCGTCCCGACCGTCGTGATCTGGCCGGTGCTCGCGATCTTCACAGCGCCGGAATCGGACAGGCCGAAGATGCCGTAGCCGCCGTCGCCGACCGTCGTGATCGAGCCGCTGTTGACCGTCAGGGCGCCGGCGTTCGGCTGCCCCGCCGTGGAGCTTACCGCCGTCTGCGCCGAGATTCCGAAGCGATTGCCCGGGCCCGTCGCGGTGATGGTGCCGCTGTTGACCGTTACGTTCAGCCCGCCGCCGCCGGTGATTGCGCCCGCCGTCGTTCCGGCCACGCCGTTCAGGTTCACGGCGCCGCTGTTCACGACCATGGTCCCGCGCTGGGTCGAGCCGGTCTCGAAGCCGAAATTGATGCCGTTGCCGCCGCTCGTCAGCGTGCCGCTGGTGACGTTCACGTTCACGCCGAAGACGGCGATGCCGTCGACGTTGCCGGTGGTCAGCAGGGTTCCGCTGTTGACGTTGACCGTCGCACGCGGCCCGTAGGCGTTGATCCCGATGCCGTTGGTGGTCAGCGAATTGCTGGTCACGCTCACGACTCCGGCGCCGGTGCCGATCACCGAATCGCCGTTGGACGCGGCACTGGTGGTCGCCACGATCGCTCGGTCGGTATTGGCGGCGAGGAGGTTCCCGCTGACCACCGTCGCGCTGTCCAGGCCCTTGGCGAAGATGCCGCGGTTGACCGTCGTCAGGTCGGTGGAGTTGACGCTGGCCGTCCCGCCGCTGGAAATCGCGGTCAGGCCGGTCGCGCCGGCGCCGGTCACGTGCGCCGTTCCCGACGTCACCGACAGATCGCCCCGAGTCCGGGCGTCCACCGCGCTTGCCGTGGTGTTGGCGGTGCCCACCTGGATGTTGGTCGTCCCCGCGACGTTGGTCGACACGTTGATCCCGAGGGCGTTCGCGCCCGTCGTCGTCACCGACCCCGCCTGGATGGTCACCGCTCCACCCGTATTCGGGGTGACGGAGATCGCCGCCTGGCCGTCGCCCGACGTGGTGGTGCTCGCCGCCTTGATCGAGACCGTGCTGCCCGCCGCGACGGTGATGCCCGCATTTGCCGAGTTGATCACGTTGCTCGTGATGTCGACCGCTCCCCCCAGCTGGCCCGACTGCGCCTGCTGAAGGATTCCGTAGCCGCCCGACTGGATGGTGCCGGTGCTGTTGATCGTCGTCGTGCCGGTGGTGGCGAACGTCCCGATTCCCTGCCGGAAGCTCGCCGACGGCGGCGCCGACAGATTGATGTCGCCGCTGGTGATGGCGATGTTGCCCGTCGCCCCGGCGGGGCTGGTCACCGAGATGCCGCTGCCGCTTCCGGCGACGTTGATCGTGCCGCTGGTGATCGTCGTCGATCCGGCGAGGCTGGCCCCGGCGCCGATTCCGCTTCCGGTGGAGGCGGTCCCGTTGACGTTGATCGTGCCGCTGTTGATCACCAGGGGATTGGAGGCCGAGGCGCTGGATCCGGCCTGGATTCCGGTGGAGACTCCGCCGCCCGTCGTGACGATCGCGTTGGAGTTGATCGTCGCCCCGTTCGAATTGAAGACGAGGATCCCGAGACCGCTTGTGCCGCTCGTCGAGATCGTGCCGCTGTTGTTGATCGTCAGCCCGCCGGTTCCGCCATTGTAGCGGATGCCGCTGCTGTTGGCGCCGGAGGTCTGGAGGAGGCCGGTGCTGTTGATCGTGACCGGGCCGCCGATCGCGCCCGAGCCGATCTGGGTGACGAAGATGCCGTTCGCGTTCGGACCGGTGGTCGTGATCGCGCCCGAGTTGATCGTCGTGCTGCCCGTCCCGTTCGGCGTCGCGTAGATGCCGTAGGCGCCGTTGCCGGCCGTCGTGATCGACCCGCTGGTGACGGTCGCGCTGTTATAGGCGAAGCCGTTCGGGCCGCCGTTGAAGCCGCCGCCGCCGCCATTGCCGCCGAGCACGAGCCCGCGCGCGCCGCCGGTCCCCTCGGTGACGATCGAGGTCGAGCGGACGACGACGTCGGTACCGCTCTGGATGCTGAGGCCGTCGGAATTCTGGGTGGTCCGGATCGCTCCGCTGGTCACGTCCACCGCGCCTTCGGAAAAGACCTGCAGCGCCGCCTGGTTCTGGCCGAACGCATTGGTCGTCCCGGCGTTGATCAGCACGCCGCCCGCGCTGGCGTTGGCGAATATGGCGGTGCCCTGGACTCCCCCCGTATTGGTGTTGCTGGCGGTTCCGCTGTCGATGACCACACGGTAGCCCTGGCCGACGATCGCGTTGACCAGCCCGGTGCCGTTCGCGCTCGCATTGGTGCTGGTGATCGTCGTCGTGCCGGTCGAGCCGAAGGTGCCGCCGTTGCCGGTGACGATGATCCCGTATTGCTGGCCGTTGGCGACGTTGGAGTTGATGAGAACGTCGCCGCCGCCCGATCGAGCGACGATGGCACGATCGGTGTTGTTGCCGCTCGCGCTGATGGTGCCGCGATTGGCGATCGCGATCGTGCCGGTGGTGGCGCGGACGTCGATGCCGGTATTCGGGCCCGTCCCGTTGGCGGTCACGTCGCCGCTCCGGACGGTCACGTTGCCGGGCCCGGTATTGCTGACGCCGATACCGACGCCCGCGGCCGTGCCGTTGTTGGTCGAGGTGATCGTAGTCGCGGACGTGTCGACGGTGGCATCGTCGCTCGTCACCGTGACGTCGATGGCGCGCGGGCCGCCGACGATCGGCGTCGTCTGGGTCAGGGTGTAGGGGCCGGGACCATTGTAGGTGACGTTCTGCGCGCGGGCCGTGCCGGAAATGCCGAGGGTACATCCCAAGGCCGTGCTGATCATGAACATGCAGCGGGCGGCGCGCGCGGAAATCCGCGCACCAACGATAGCTTCGGACATTCGATTCCCCTCCAGAGCGCGTGCCCGCGGCCGCGGCCCTGATGGGACGCGACTGCTGCCGCCTGCCTCGCGATAGGCCAGCCCGACGATGCGGGCGAATGTAATTCCTTACAAAAGAAAAACTTGCCTGCCGACCTTCGCACCTGCAACTAGCCGCGTCCCATTCCGGGACGGGCACAGAGGAAGCGTTCCCCTGATTATCGTGAACCGAAGCGCCGCAGCCCCGTTGCGGAACGGCCCGAAACGCCACCGTCCGCGCTTCCCGCTCGTTCGGCGCGCGACATGATCGAGAGCGGCAGCCTTACGCCGGGCATCTCGGCGGACGCGTTCGGCCTGCCTCCGGGCACGGCCCTGCGCTTCGAGCGCCCGGCCGCGCCGCTGCGCGATTATCTGACCGGCTATGCCGTCCTCGATTCGGTCGTCACGAAGACCGGCCACGGCATGGAGTGGATGTTGCCGGGATGGGCCCAGATCTGGATCGTCATGACACCGGAGCCGATCACGGTGCGGATCGGCAACCGTGCCTACGAGCCGATCCCGACCGCCCTGCTCTACGGAGTCACCAGCCGCGCCATGCCGATCAGCGCCCGCGGAGGGGTGACGATCTGCATCGAGATCAGCCCGCTGGGATGGGCAAGGCTGTTTTCGCGATCCGCCGAAGCCGTTCGGGATCAGCTGGTCCCGCTCGAGTCCGTGCTGCCGGGCGCGCTGGTCGGGGAGCTCGCCTCGAGGCTTGCGCGCTCCGATCGGGCGCTCGAGGTCAAGGGGGTCCTCGACGACCTGTTTTCCCGCCACCTTGCAGCGCCGAACCCCGACGAGCCCGCCATCCGGAAGATCTGGAAGGCGATCGCCGACGAAAACGTGGCCGATCTGACGAACGCGGCTTCGATGCACGGGATCAATCCGCGAACCGCGAGCCGGCTGTCCAAGCAATATTTCGGCTTTCCCCCGAAACTGCTCATCATGCGGTCCCGATTCCTGCGGGCGCTCCTCCCGCTGATCGAGGCCGGGCCCGCCGCCGATCACAAAGCCGTCCCCAAAGGCTATCATGACCGCTCGCACTTCCTTCGGGACGGGCGACGGTTCCTGGGCATGACCCCCCGGCAGTTCGCCGCCCACCCATCTCCCTACGTGGCCGCGACCAGGCGCGCGCGAAGTCTGGTGATCGGAAGCCCGCTTCCGTCCCTCGACACGCCGTGAGCGGCGCGGCGGCGCGCGGCTTCGGGACGGGACCGGCTGAAGGAACCTGCCGCGCGGCGCGCCAAGCCTTTGCGCAGCGATCGGCAGGCGGAAGAAAAGGCTGGCGCACCCTGCGGACGTCGAGTCGAACAAACTCTTCGAAATCCTAGCAGATTGGAATGCGATTTTGCAGGATACCTCACTGGCGGGAGAACCGCCAGCGGGGTCCGACCGAGCTTAGCCATCTCCTCTTAATTTCCCCCCAGCCGCGCCCGCGCGCGGTTGCAGGGGAAGGAAAGAGGATGAAATGGATATCGATCCCCGCCTTCCCGCACCTTTGAGTGCGATCTTTGACGACAGCGCACGCGTCGAGCCCGACGCGCTGCCACCGCCCGAGGAAGAGCCGAAGCCGCTTCACCCCATCTCGCTCCGCATGACTTTCGAGCAGAAGGCGCAACTGGAACGGGACGCGGCCGGCATGTCGGTCGCGGCCTACATCAGGTGGCGGCTCTTCGATCCCGATAGTCCGGCCCCGCGCACGCGCGGCAAGTTTCCAGTGAAGGATCACCAGGCGCTGACAAAGCTGCTTGGCCTGCTCGGGCAATCGCGGATCGCCAACAACCTGAACCAGCTCGCCAAAGCGGCAAACTCCGGGAGCCTGCCGCTGTCGCCTGACACGGAGCACGCTTTGGCGGAGGCCGCCGCTGACATTGCGGAAATGCGGAGGCTGCTGCTGGGAGCGCTCAACATGGAGCCGGACTGATGATCCTAAAAGCCTCTCAGCGTGGCGGCGGAAAGCAGCTCGGCCTTCACCTGCTGAAGACAGAAGAAAACGAGCATGTCGAAGTCCACGAAGTCAGCGGCTTCGTGGCGGAAACGCTGTCGGGTGCGATGAAGGAAGCGCATGCGCTCGCGCGCGGGACGTGGTGCCAGCAATATCTCTTCTCGGTGTCGCTCAACCCGCCGGTTGGCGAGAATGCTCGGATCGAGACATTCGAGCAGGCTCTGAAAATGATCGAAGAGCGGATGGCTCTGGTGGGTCAGCCTCGGATCGTCGTCTTCCACGAAAAGGAAGGGCGGCGTCATTGCCCTGCCGTCTGGTCGCGGATCGATGCCGCGACGATGACGGCGAAGCCTCTGCCCTTCTTCAAGACCAAGCTGCGCGAGATCGCGCGTCAGCTCTTCCTCGAGAACGGCTGGAAGATGCCGGGCGGCTTCACGGACTCTAAATTGCGCGATCCGCGCAGCTTCACGCTCGATGAGTGGCAGCAAGCCAAGCGGGCGGGCCTCGATGCGAAGGCTCTCAAACAGGCCGCGCAAGAAGCGTGGGCGGTGTCCGATAGTGCCGCCTCATTCGGCAAGGCGCTCGAAGAGCGCGGGCTGTTTCTGGCGCAAGGCGACCGGCGCGGCCATGTAGTGATAACGATCGACGGCGACGTGTTCGCGATTGCCCGGCTCGTCGACAAGAAGACCAACGAGGTTACGGCCCGGCTGGGCGATCCGGCCGCGCTGCGGCCGGTCGCGGAGGTCAGGCGCAAGCTTGCGGGAGAAATCGGCCAGCGCCTCAAGTCCCATATCGCGGAAGCCAAGCGGATCGCGTCGAACGCGCTCAAACCTCTGCATGAGCGCCGGGAGGCCATGAAGCGCCAGCACCAGGACGAGCGGCGACGGCTGGACGCGGGGCAAGCGAAGCGCCGGACGGAGGAACAGCGCCAGCGCGCGGCGCGCATTCGCGGTGGCGTCAAGGGCGCGTGGGATCTGCTGACGGGGCGCTACTGGAAGGCGCGGAAGCAGAACGAAATGGAAGCTTTCTTCGCTATGCAGCGCGACCGTGCGCAGCGGGACGCGCTCATCCGCGACCAGCTCAAGGAGAGGTCGCGGCTCCAAACCGACCTTCAACAAGTACGGACGCGGCAGGCGCGGCAGCTTCTAGCGCTTTACCGCGATGCGGCCCGCTTCCGGCAGGCGCAGGAGGCCGCTGCACCAAAGCGCGACACGGGGCTCGACTTCGAACGGTGATGCCGTTCAGTCGTCGCCGAAGGTCATGCGATCATGGCGCACTTCCGGCGCCCAGCGTTGATAGTGGGCAATGGCTTCCGCCTCAGTCTCGAACCGCAGGACTTTTTGAATGCCGCATTTCACTTCGTAGTGGGTCTCTCCACTACCGTCTTGAACCCGCCAGAGCGTGCAGCCCGGCTCGGATATTTGAACTTCGCGCTTAGCCATGTTGCTCGGATATCGGACCTCGGAGCCGGATGAAAGTCGAACGGCCTCCACAGATTGATTGTTTGCAAAAGCTTGGGCGGGCAGCGGGCAGGCTCGGCGCGTCAATCCAGGCTTTCGCTCCTTTGCCTTCGGCCCGGCCTGGGTTCTCGCGTTTTGTGGAAGTTACCAGTGTCCATGACGGGGAGCCGCAAGGCGTGAAGCCTTCTCCACTGTCGTTTTGATCCCTCGGGATGCGGTTCGTCCGTGCCCTGATTCCTCGTCCTCCAACGCGGCCCATCCCGGGCGGCGAAGCAAAGGAGGAATCCATGTTTAAGATGACGCGCAACGATCTCGCCCGCAAATCGCCGGCCCAGCTCTCGGCCCTGTTCAATGAGGTCAATCAGTCTCTCGGAAGCTCGTCCGATCCGAGCCCAGAGAGAGCCCGCGGTCAATCGCTTCTGGCGATGATCCGGGCCGAGCATGCGCGGCGCGATCCCGCGCCGCGCTAAGCGGGAAAGCCGCTCAATGCGCGTTGAAGATATGCACCTCGTCGTGCGCCTCGTCGTGCGCCGTCTGGATCGTGAAGAGATCGCCGCTTAGCTCGGCGTCCCGCGCCATCGCTTCCCAGTCGATATAGAAGCGCAGCCGGTCGGGAACCGTCATGCTCTCTTCGGTCAACCCGGCCATGAAATCGGCCACGCTCTCGAAGGTGCCGAGATAACGGTCCTCGCAAGCCTCGCGCGCCTCGTCCAGGTCGCCGGAATAATAGGACAGGATCGCCGTGCCGATTGCCCCATGCTCGACGATGAAGGCGGCAAGCTGCGCCACCTGCTCGATCCCTGTATGCTCGCTCAAGCGAAGGTCGCCAAAGCCCTCATAGTCATGAATGGCGTATTCCTCCGCACCCGCTATCGGCGAGCGCCGGAGCATGGCGGAAATCGCATCGTAAATCTGCCAAGGGTCCTGCTCGGCATCGATCCATTCGCCGTGCAGAAAGCCGCTATTGTAGGCAGCCAGACAGGCCACATAGATACGGGATTTGTAGCGTTCACAAGTGTCTGATCCCATCTGAAAATCTCCTTGGGGCTGGGGTTCAAGCTGCTGCTGAACCTCTGCCCTTCGGCGAGAATGGGGGTGCAAGCGGAGCCGCGAGCCTTCGCGGGGAACCGGCTGCAAGGAGCGAAACGCGGATGAAGCTGGGCGGAAGGTCTAGCCGGAGCGCGCCAGGGGCAAAGCCCCAAGCCTTCACGCGTTAGCGATCGTCACCGAATGGCGGAGACTACAGGCTCCGGGCGCGGAAAAGCGCCTAGAGCGCGGCCCAAGGGAACGCCAAAATCTCCGAAATCAGCCACTTTCCACCAACAAAATCGACATGCGTTCCGTTTTTGTGGCAGCTTAGCATCCATGAAGACCCGCCTTGCCCTCATCGATGGTGTCCGCACGGCGCCCGCACCGAAGCTGCGCGGCCAATGTCCTCTGTGTGGAGACGATGTGATAGCAAAGTGCGGAGTGGTGAAGGCTTGGCACTGGTCCCATAAGGCGCGCCTCGCTTGCGATCCCTGGTGGGAGAATGAGACGGAATGGCATCGAGCCTGGAAGAACTATTTCCCTGTCGATTGGCAAGAGGTGGTGCTGTTCGACGAAACGACCGGGGAGAAGCATATCGCAGATGTAAGAACCTCGCACAGTTTGGTGATCGAGTTTCAACACTCGGTCCTGCCGCCGAGCGAGCTGAAAGCCCGCGAAGCTTTCTACAGGAACATGATCTGGATCGTGGATGGTACGCGCGGCGAGCTCGACAAAGACTACTTCAATCTGAGCCGGACAGGATCGCCCATCGCTGACAACCCTATCGCCTACGGCTTGTGGTGGCTCGGCAAGAGCCGTCTCTTCGCCAACTGGAGCGGGGCTGCGACGCACGTTTATATCGATTTCGGGGAGGAGGTTGTCTGGCGTTTGATCTATTTCGATATCCACACCAAAAAGGGCGCAGTAGGACCAATTCCAAAGACAACTTTCGTGGAAGACTTGATCAGCGGCGAGCCGATCCGAAAGCTCGCCCGCCTGGCGCCCGACTAGCCGTCCAGGGCCACCGCGACGACGTTCTGTTCCTGAAACAGGTGGGTCGCCGCCGCTAGCGCATTTTCATTCAATGCTTGCGTCGCGAGGACAGCGAGACGTTTTTTGGGTCGGGAGACCGCGACATAGAAGAGATTTCTAGCCCGGAAAAAACCGCCCTTGTCCTTCTCCGTCACCTTGCCCGTGGTGAGTAGCTCGAGAAACTTGGGCCAGTTGTAGTGGTTCCACCCCCCGCTCAGTATGACCAGCACGTTCTCGAACTCGGTGCCCTTGACGCTGTGCTGGGTCGCGAAGGGGGTGAAGCCGTTTATAAATTCGACTAACGCAACGATCTCCCTGTACGGGACTGCTCTCACTTGGCGGTGGCGTTTGAGTGACTTAGGTTCATCTTCGGTAGCTTCGGCGCCGAGACGCGTGATCTCGTCCTCGCGCCCCGACACCCGGTCACTCAACCGGGGGCGCTTTGACGTTTTCAGATGATCGAGAATCTGGCTGATTGTCCCGCTCTCGCGAAGGGCGATCAGTTCATCCATGTCTGTGCGCCATTGCGCTTTGTCAGCGGCTTTGCGGATCGTTGGGATTCCTCCCATCAGCCGAAACATCTCGCCGTAATTGCCGGCAAGGTAAGCTACGCAGATAGGCTCAACCGTATCAGCGAGGAAGGCGATGGTCGCATCCTGTTTTTTTACTAGATCATCTTTGAACTCGTAGATATCGGCGAGCGTCGGATAACCGCGCTCGGCCGCAATGACGTTATGCGTGAGCATCAGGATCTTTGTTCGGGCCGGATCGAAATCCCACCCGTCGCCCGCTAACGTCTGCTTCACGCGCTCGATCGATTGCGCCAGAGCGGCCTTCGGTAATTCCTGCTTTCCGTTTCGAGAATCGACACGCTCGCCCGTAAAGCCGTTGCAATGAAAAAAGCGTGCCTCCCCCTTGGCCTCGACATCATCAACCTCTTGGGTCAGCTCGGGCCGCAAACGGTTGAGAACGTCGACGATGACCGGAACCGACCGGAAATTTGATCCTTTGTCGATGCCCTCCACGTTCGGGTAGTCGATGAGTTCGTAGTCCTTCCGATAGATCGTTTGCCAATGGTCACCGAATAGGCCGGTGATGGGCCCATGGCCCGGCTCGAAAAAGTGCTTAGACAGAGCGTTCATCACGAGCGGGTCGGTATCCTGATACTCATCGATGAAGAGGATGGGGTAGAGGCTGGCGAAAATCTGCTGGAACTTTGGATTGGCAAGCATGTCGCCCAGGAAGCGTGGCACGTCGTCGTGGTGGAGGGTGATGCGCTCCTCGTCGATACCGAAAAATCCGTAGCTGTATTCGACCTGCTGGTTAGCCACGCCGCCCGCCAGTTCGATTGCCTCCTGACGCGACTCCTGCGCGGCGATAAGCTTCCTGAGTGTCTTTTGAAATCGGCCGATGAACGACCATCCGAATCCGTGGATCGTATCCACGAGAATGGCGGGATGCTCCTCAATTTCGTTTGCGATCTCGCGCCGTGCGACCTCGGTGTAAGTGATGCACGCGACCTGCTGGCCCGCATGCATGAGGGCCAAGCCTCTTTCGGCGATGATCTTCTTGAGTGCTGCAACCAGTGAATAGGTTTTGCCCGCGCCGGCACCGGCTTCCAGCCGGAAGTTTTTACTGGCCGTCAGGGATTCCTCGAGGCGCGCCTGCGCCTTTTGAGCTGCGATAACGGCGGGGGAAGGCTGGCCCGTCATACGGACTCCGCGCCCGCGGTTTCTCCCGGCACGATCGGCGGCGGCTCATCGGGCGGCGGCGGCGGCTCAGACAGCCAAATCAAGCCTTCTTTGATGTATCGCGGTACACGCCAATCGGCCTCAGTGACGGCAAATCGGATCGCCTCATCCGACTTCCTAAAACCTTGGGCGGTCTCCCAGGCATTCGTCGCCGCATTCGGGTCGTCGGTAAGCTCAAAGCGATCAAGGTTGGCGAGGATAAGTGCATCCTCATAACTCCGCGCGCAATGTGCGGACCCCTCTTCCGGAGTTTGATAGGCGATCCGGTAGAACCGTTTCGTCTTGTCCGCCGCCGTCTTCGCAATCAATGCCTCAACCGAGATCTCGTTATCATTGAACCACGTTTTCAGGGCGCTATTGGAAGTGCGCGTTCCCTGTGCGCAGGGGCATTTCCTGTATTTCCCGTCGACCAGATGGACCGCATCCAGATCGGTTATGATGAGAGTCTTCAGCTCTAGAAATTCCAGCAGCGCATAAAAAATCTGAGCGTGTGCGCCGCCAACTTCCATCGTCGTGACGTACTGTCGACCCAGCTTCGCCACGGGCGGCAAGTCCTTATCTACGAACGCGATGATGCGGGGCATAAGGATACGCTCGGTCGCGCCCTCCACCAAAATGGCCTTGTCAGCAAAATACAGGTCACACTTCGTGAGGGTCATGTATTGCTGAAGGAACTTGCGGTCGTCGGCGTCGATGGCGTTAGCGCCTTTGCGGAAATCCTTGACCTTCGTTCGGCGCACGCCAGCCTCGGCGGTCGGCTCGTTCAGGAAATATCGGATCGCATCGAACTGTGCGGCATTGGCCAAGTGCGATGAATGCGTGGAAACGATGAACTGAACCTGCCAAGCCGGCTCGTCCGGATATTTCTTCGACAGGGTAGCGATGGCTTCGTTCAGTTGCGCGATGAACACCTCTTGCATCTGCGGATGCAGGTGCGCTTCCGGCTCCTCAAGGAAGACAAGGTGTGTACCCGGCCTTGTCGCGGTACTGCGATAGGATTTATGCAGCGCTTCGAGCTGGAGCAGAATGTAGATGAGATTGCGCGTACCAAGCCCATTGTAGCCTTCAGGCAGGTGAACGCCGTCTGTGCCCGTGTAGAGGATGCGCGTGTTGTCGATCAGGAGACTTTCGACGTCGATGTTTGTTTGGGGCCTCAGTTCGGTGTCATTCAGACTCGGAAAGCCGAACGAGTTCAGGGCGGGCAACAACTCTTTTAGGCGATCATCAAAGTCTCCCTGCATGGTGAGTTCCAGTTGGGCGACCGCCGTTTTGAGACCCTCGGCGATCTGCTGATCCTCCGGTGATGCATTAAGAGTGTTTGCTGTTTTGAAAAGCTTATTGAGGAGCTTTCCAATGACATCCGTGTCGCCGCGCTTGCCGAGATCAAGCGTACGCTGGGCTTTCACAAACCCAGTCTGAATGAGCGCCGAAAGCGTGTTCGTCTTGTCGAACCCGCGGCGGTTGGCCTCATCCGTAGGATCGATCGCGAAGGTCTTGATGGTATAGGCTTTCGGGATCGCATCCCGAAGATGACGAAATAAGGCCTCGTTTGGATTGGCGCCTGACCCGGCGTCGGGAATGTCGAGAAGTGTCGCAACGGTTGCGAGCGAGGCAGAATACTCAATGCGCGCAACGGCCTGCGTGCATGTTGGATCAAGGTCGATGATGAAGGGCGACAACGGTCCCAGGTCGTCGGCGTTTTCATCATAGGAAAATGTCAATTTGAGGGAGATAGTCGGGAGAGCGGCTAGGACGGCGTCCGGCAGCGCTTCGCCAGCATCTCTTAGCGCCTTAGCCGTAATAAACTTGGCTCTCACTGAGGCTGAAAAGTCCTCAAGTCGAAATTGGCCGCTGTGCTCGCCGAGAAACCTGTCGAAGATCTCCGTGAGCGAGGTTTTGCCGCTGTTGTTTCGGCCGACAATGACCGTGGCCTTTGGCTCTATGGCGATCTCAACGCTTTCCAGGAGCCGAAACCCCTCAACGCGGACGCTTGTCAATTTGGTCATACCGGCCCTTTCAGCGCCTATTTTAGGCCGGTCGCTAGGGCACCTCCAGAGCCGATTTCATCGGATGGATTTCTATCCACACGCGAAGGCAGGGGCCCATTCAGGAGAAAAAGTTCGCTTCTCCACCAATGTCAATTTTGCCAGTGCCAAGCCACAGCAGTAGCGGAAAGATCCGCGGAAGGTGCCTACGGGCGGATCCTCGCAAACCGCTTCACGGAGTCTGAGGCCCGCCTTCTCAAAAAGAACGGACAAGCCTGACCTCGCAAGGGTCCCATTCCGCAACCATAATCTAGCCCGCGACGAAGGAAAACTCGTTCTCGTGGGGCGGACGTTCTTCGACAATCAACGCCACATAGTCTTCTAAGTCGCGCGGATTGAATACGCGACCTACCACGGTCCAGATTTCCCGATTTTGAGGGTCGCGTCGGTCGAGGCCCTGAGGGACGCCAGGATTCACAATCAGGTCTCCGATAGCGGGCAGAAACCCCCCAAAACTCGACAGGTCGTAGTCCTCTTGGCCATCGACGGTCGAGCCGTCCGCCTCCCGGCGATAGATGCGAATTGTTACGTCCGTCACGACCCGTTTCCCTCTCACGCTCGCATCCGCTTTTCAAAGATTTCATAGCCCTTCTGAGGCCGCTTCAAGGCGCGAATGATCAGGAAGGTGGCAAAGATGGTTGACCAGCGCAACGCTAAAATGATCTACCTTTGTTCACACCGTTAAGAATGCTAGCTGAGAGACGCTCGGGTGGGTCGAGGGAATGTCACTATTGGGGGCTTGGAAGCCGCCACTGCTGTTGCCGAGCCGGAAATCGAAGAGATTACCGATCTCAAGACCGGTGCCGACCATGTTGCTACAGCATGGATCGCGAATCACCTTTATCAGGATCTGAGCAAGGCGCGGTCGCGCATCAGCGAAAGCCGCAAGAAGGGGCATCCGGAGCTCGCCTGCGCATGGTGCGGAACGCCCGTGTTGCTTCTGTCCAGCACGGAAAAACGATTTTTCTTCCGGCATATTGCCGAGGATGGCTCCTGCCCCGCCCAAACCCGAAGCCTCCTAAGCGAAGCTGAAATCCGCGCGAGGAAGTATTTTGGCCAGCGGGAGAGCGACGCGCACAAGCGCATCAAAGGCCTCATCGAGCAAAGCCTTGAGGCCGACCCCTCATTTTCCCTGATCGCGGTCGAAAAGACATGGCGGTCCGCACGGAACTCGAAAGCGCGCAGGCAGCCGGATGTGCAGGCGACGTCCGCAGAGCGCCGTTTCGCTTTTGAGGTTCAGCTCTCGACGACCTTTCTGGACGTGGTTTCCGGTCGTCGCCTCTTCTATCGGGACGAGGGAGCGCTACTCGTTTGGGTAATGGGCCACTTTACGCCGGATTACCGTCGGATAACGACCGACGACCTGTTGTTTCCAAACAACTCGAATATCTTCGTCGTTGACGATGAGACGACGGCGATCTCGATCGCCAAAGGACGGCTTTACCTACGCTGTCATTACCGCCGCCCGGTGTTGAACCGCGGTCAAGTTGGGGAGGTTTGGAACGAGCGCATTGTGGCATTTTCGGAGCTGACGCAGGACCAAGATCGTCAACGTCTATTTTATTTTGACTACGAAGCGGCGGAGGCGGAAATTCAAGCCTTGGTCGAGCGGGACAGGCTAGCCAGCGAGAATGAAGCCAAGGCTGCTCTGCGCGACCTGTTCGAGACTTTCTGGCGCGCAAAAGGCCCCTATAGCAACCATAAGCCCGGAACATTGAAGGTCTGGAATATCATTCGCTTGGGTTTCGCTCATCAAGGGATGATGCTGCCCGAGTATCCCGACTCCGATGCTAATTTGCGCGCGGGGCTCAACGCACTTTATAGCGCTAAGGCTGGCTCGCCGGTCGGCTGGAGATTTCAAACGCTGGCCGAGGCCGCGCATCATCTGTTTGAAAAATACCCACGGCATCTGCTGGCCTTCGGATATGCGCTACAGGTGTATGATCGATCGTCGGAGATTGAGGCACAGGACAGTTCCGGCAAATGGCGCCAAAAGGCGGCGGCCGCCCGCGTGCAGCTCTCCAGCCGCGCTCCGGATTACCTGCCGGATCCTGCTGTGCTGCCCGTCCTCGGATTTTTGTTCCCCGAGGTGGGCGCGCGGGTCGAAGCCTTCCTGTCGAAGAGTCCAGCTTAGCGCAGGCGCCGATGGCGCGCTTTGCTATGCCTAAAGGCAGGGACCCGGGGCAGGCACGCTCCGGTCGCAATCAAACCGCGACGAGGTTTGGCTTGGGGGTTTCGGGGGGAGGCAGGCACGCTCCCCCGAATGGTGATGCAACGGCCATCCGTTGCCATGGCGCTCACCGGCTCGATGCCGGCGAGCGCCATTTAAGCTGGGGATGCAACGGGGGCGCAGCGCCCCTTGCCAAGATCGGCGTGTAGTTACACGCACATCTTGCGCGCAGCGTAAGGGCAGATTGCTGGCGCGCAGCGTAAGGGCAGATTGCTGGATGTAGTTCACACGTCCAAGCGCCTTCGTCCGAAGCTCTCGAACGCGTCGAACGAGTTGATGAGATCGGAGGCGGCCTTGTTAAGGGCTCTGATTTCTTCCCTTACCCTTTCGTTGGGGTCACTGGGATCATGGTGCATCGGATGCACAGTCTGGTGCCCTTCGGCATTTCGGTCGGGCGAGGTCGACACCGCAATCAGGTCCCCAAAAGCATCGAACTGCTCCTTCAGAGGCTGCCACTTCTTTTGCATCGCCTTGTCGAGAAACTCGTACCGCGCCCCTTCCCACAGCCGGATTTCGCGGCTGCCTCTGAGGCGTTCGCGCAGGAAAGAAACGTGGAAGTCATGGTTGCGAAGGAAGTCCCGCTCCCCATCCTCGATAACCTCCATGATCCTTTCAAAGAGCCCGGCATCATGGGCGTAGGGGGACGATCGGCTTTGGAATTCGGCGAACAGCCAGGCCGCGAGGGCGGCAAAAAAGGCTGTTGCCGCTTGCCATTGCGGGGGCCAAAAATGCCCTGAACGGCCAAGGTTCACCGCTGCAACAAGAGCCGCAAGGCCAGTCAAGAGCCGGCCCTGCATTGTTCCCAAATGTCTGTATATCTGGTCGAGCATATCGTCCCTTATGATCGCCCGGCCTGCGCCGTCACGGGCTTCCGACGTATGGCCGGCCTCGTCAGCTAGAGCCGATCATCCTCGTCGTAATAGCCGTCCCACCATGAGCCGGTGTCCACGCCGGAGACGATCTCGGCGTTGTCGAGTTCCTGCGGGTCTTCCACAGGCACGTCAAAGAGGCATTCAAAGGGGAAGCTCTTTTCCATCTCGGCCCCGTCGCCGCGGCGAAGGTCCGAATTGGAGCCCCATTGAAGAATCACGCTTATCGTGCCGGTTGCGCGATACCGGACCGATTCCGCACCGATCGCCGCCACCTCGGTGTGACCGACATAGATCTCCTCGATCGAATGGTGCGTCGCGAGCTCGTCGATGCTCTGAATGGTTTCCTGCATCAGGTCGTCCACCGCCGCATCGTCCAGCGATTCAGCCAAAGGTTTTAAGAGGGCCGCACGGCATTCATGATAGGCGTTCAAAAATCCGGCGACTGCATCGACGGTGGCGGCCGCCTCCTCGTCCTGAGCGGCAGCATCCAGAATTAGCGTGTCTGCCCGACCATGGACGTGCTTGCTCAAATTATTGAAGGCGCCGAGCAGCTGACTCCGAAGGGCCTCAGGCTCCAGGTCAAGGGTTTCCTCCAGAAACTGGTCGGTAATGCCACCCTGCAAACAGTACTGAATGCGCTGCCGCCGCGTCGGCCCTGTCGTGTCTTTCTCGGGGCGGAACCACGGACAAGCTTTAACTTCATCCAGAGGAGCGAGCGTGCCCATCAGGTGCTCGAAAAAGATGCGGATGCCCGCAGAGAAGAGATTGATCCGCAGCGGATTATCGCGGTCGCCTAGGACCCTCGCCGCGCCCTCCAAGGCCTGCCGCGTGAAGGCATCGATCGCGCGGGGTGCGAGGGCGGCAAGCTTCTGTTCCGGTGTCTCGGCTTCGGTCATCTGCACGATATAATATACCAGCCGTCGGCGAACCAACCCCGACAGCGAGCGATAGAACGCGGTTCAAGCAGACAGGTCAGATTCCCGGATCGCAATGCGCGCGACGTCGAATTCGACAACCTCCACGCCACGGTCGCGAGCGCCTTCCAGCATCTTGCGCCAGTGGTCGCTGGAATGCGGTCCCAAGGCCATGTCGCACTCGACCAAAATCTCGATCAAGCTTCCTACCTTGGGCGGATCGCTACCGTAACCTCCGGTTTCCGGGTGGGCCAAGCGCCACCAGACATGCCGGACGATCAAATCCTCGCCGAAGGGCGCCGGTTTGTCCGGACGCTGGATCGACAGATACGAGCCGACTGCCGGGACTTCGGGAACGTTGAAAGGTAGCGAGTAATCTGGTTTGACCCGGCCAAGCTCACGAACCACGACGATGATTTCGGGCATTTATCTTCTCCGCCGCCCATCCTAGGCGCGCTCAAAAGCAGGGCAACAAAAAAGCGGCGGAGCGGGCGGCGGGGCCGCCCGCTCCGTTGCGGTTGAGACGAAATTCAGAAGAGCGAGAGCTGTCGGCGGGCGAGCTCGCCAGCGCGCCAGGAGTTGCTTTCGGCGGCTTCGTCCAGCCAGGCCGTCACGAAGGCGGCCGGACCTCCCGCCTCTTCGACGATCTGCCGCGACAGGAAGTGCGAGCGATAGCCGGTTTCGGTCACGGGGAGCAGCGCTCCTTCTGGATGCCGGACGCGAAGCTCGAGATGCGCCTGGAGATTGCCTCCGAGCCATTCGGCTTCGTAGCCGATCTCGATCGTGACGCCTCGCCATTCGAGGATCTCGGTTGCGATACGGCGGTCGCGCGGTGCGGGGCTCATTGCTGAGCCCCGCGGCTGCGTTGCGCGATCTCGCGCAGGACAACCCGGCCCTGAAGCGGGGCCGCGTCGAGCTGGACCGAGAAGCCCTTGCCGTCGCGGTTGGCCCAGGCGGCGCCGATGCGGGTCCAGTTAGAATTTTCGCCATTGCCCCTGACGACATAAACTCGGTGGGTCGGTTGGCGGTTGAAAGCGGTAGCAGGCATGTTGTGTCTCCTCTTTGGGCCCGGACCATTCCGGGCATGGGAAGAGACAGCCCGCCGCAAGGAGCCGGGGATCAAACGTCGTGCCGACTGAAGGAAGGCGCGCCCCGCAAGGGGGCCGGAGCTGCACAAGGACCGAAGCGACGCGGAAGCGAGGCGCGTTGATCGCCGGCGGCGGGGAGGCAGGATTCCCCGTGAATACCCGGAAGGTTCTGGCTCAACGATGCAGGACACATTTCCTGCGCAGCGCGCCTGCGACGTCTCGTTTCCCCCAAAGCGCCGAGGCAAACGCTTAAAGAGGCAAAAAAAACGCAATTGAAATAAGAAGCGCCGCGACGCTCGGCTCAATCGCGCCTACGGCTAATAAGGCTTCGCTCATATTGCGCTGCAACACACAGATTGTTGGACATAATGCTGTAGAGTGTCTTACAATACATTAACTGAGGCAAGTGATGGTTATTGAAATAGGAACTACTTCCTTTATTTTACTCGAAGGGTTGATTGCAGACAGAGCTATCAGCGGCGATTATTCTATCTTCGGCTCAAAGGGATTTCTCCGGAGAACGTTTCGTTCGGCGTGCCACGCGATATCCTCTAGTCCTTCAGACATGCCTCCTCGCAGGCAGGATTCGGATGGTGCTCCACCCCCTCGGCCGATTTCCATGTAATCCAAAACAGAAATAACAACGAAACAACGGCCAGCGCGATAAACAACCATCTAAAGTTGTAACGCTTCCTCTGATATTCCGCATCAACGATCGCTGCTTCTCTCGCATCATCCCTAACCTGAGCGTTGATTGTGAGAATTGCTACAACCGCTCCTGTGAAGGCCATCAGGCCCCACAAATAAGGAATGAAGGTAGGCGCTTCATGCTCCAAAGCGTGGTACAATATGCTACCTAAATAGTAAGGCAGCAATATACCTATAAGAGCTACTTCTCCGAAATCCTGTATCTTTTTGATTTTACCGTCTTCATCCTTAATTGTTTGGGTTACTGCCTTTATTTCTGATGTCAGCGACTGAATCTCACAATTGACCGTCGCCATTTTCAGATTGGCTTGCTTCCGGTGCAACTCCGACATGCCAGCCCATATGTCGTCCATCCGCCTGTGAAGGAGATCTATGTAGCTAAACAAACCATTCATCCGGCGGGAGACGAATTCCTTGTATAGCTGAAACCCCTCGATCCGCCTGGCTCGGAACACGTCTGCGCCGGTCATGAAGCGCTCGATATAGTGCCGGCTGCGCTCCAGCCGGGCGGTTATATCCAAGGGGAACATCTGGTTGATTCTCGCAAGCTGCCGCTCAGCATCAGCGATAGCGAGCGCGGGCTCGGCCATTTTGGCATCGTATTCAGCCCGCTTACGAGGATCGGTCGGGCGAGCGCATGAAACAAGGGCCAATGCATCTCGGATCGCATCGTCAGCCTTCTCGATCAGCTGGGCGACCTGTTCGGCAATCTCACCGGCCTCAATCAGATCACCGATCCGAACGATCGCCGCCAAGCGGAGAGTCGCGACATTGTGCAGTCGATTGATGAGACGGCCGAGTTGCCACTCGTCGTAGCTGTCCGTGTGGAGATAATAGTGCAACGGTGTCCAGTCGTCTTGCGATTGGGCGCCCTTCCCCTTCTTGAGCGTGGTGGTCGATTGCGGCCCGAGGGCGCTGACGAACACCGCCCGGCCGTCGAGATACCCACTGGCAGTGAATTCGAAGTTCGAAGAATCATGTTCGCTCTTGATGAGGGGCCAGAGCCTATCAAGCGCGTCCCGGCGCCAGCTATCGGCGGGAACAGGTTTCCTCGGCCGCTGTATGCTGCCGACGGGTTCCGGAGACAAAAACGGGCTTCGGAACCTGTGGTCTTCCTTTTTCGAACGCTCTTGGCTGTTGGGGTCCGACATCGCGCCGGTGATCAGCCCACGGAAATCCGCAAAAACATAACCGAGGCTCGCAGCCATTTTCCCTTTCGGATCGATCAGGCAATTATCGACTTCCTGCCAAATCTCATTTTGTAAGCGGTGGCGGAGAGTTCGCCAGTAGCTGTCCGGCCGCGTTTCGTTTTTTGCGTTAAAAACTTTTTCGAGTGCAACTAGTGATCTTTTGAGACGAGCAACGTATTGGTTTTTGCCGGCGGCGCCAGAAATTTCGGCGGGAGCCTTAGCCGAAAGGTCGATGATCGAAGTCAGGGTAACGTACTCGGATTCCATCTCGAGACGGATCGTCATGCGCAATCCGCACCACCAGAAAGTAAAAATATCAGCGGAGTTTCGCCCTACCTCATTTTGTGATCTACGAATAGCAGGCGTAGCGTCCACATGGTTCAAGTCGGCGCATCTTTTCAGGACCCTGTTGAGCTTACGGAGATAGGCGAGATATTTTCGCCGCCTGAGTTGCTGGTGATCGTCAGGTTGATAGGCAGGCCGTTCAAACCCATATACCCGATCCTCTTCCGGAAACGTGGTAGGGTCGGGCTTCTCAGGCTCGCCGCTCCCGAGTCTATTGACCCATCTTTTCTTCCACCTTTCGCGCCATAGTTCTTGAGGGCTTTTGTAGCCCCCGCCGCGTTGGTATGCGGCGGCAACTTCTCCCTCATCGCCGCGCTCTGCCGCTCTTTCGACCTCTACAGCGGGTGACTGAGCCTTTGCAGGTGCCGCAATTTTCATTTCTACGGCCTCTTCGGGATGTACATCCCAGAAGGCCAGGTGGCGAACGATGGAGGGTGCGCCGAGAATGGAGGCGGGCTTGCGATGCGCGCCGCCGTTGATTTCCTCGTAACCCGGGAGCTTCTTCAGCGCCATAGTGGCGGAAGCCGTCGCATTTACCGCCCCTCGGCAAATTATGATAGATTATCTTAGCGCGTCAGCTCTCCTTGGGGAACACCGACTTATTCGCCCATCCTCTACTGTGATCCGTCTTCGTTGACCAAGGTTAAAAATGCCCGCCTCATTGTGGCAGAGCCGCTGTTCCGGAACTTCTATGAGTTCCTGACCCGGGTGAAGTCCACGCTTAGCCCAGTAGAGCAAAATCAATCTGTACGGGCTAGGCCGGCTTTAGCCAGAGCCGGCCTTGGGTTTGCGACCAAGTCCGATCTTGAGAGCCATAGCCCGGCGCAGCTCACTGTATCGGGCAGATACCATCGGATAGTCGCCCGGAAGGCCGAAGGCGGCCCGGTAGCTGTCCGGCGTGTAGCCGTGGCAGCCGAGATGGCGGCGAAGCGCCTTGTAGCGCTTGCCGTCGATCAAGCTGACGAGATAATCGGGCTTGATCGATCCGCGCGCGGAGACCGCACCCTTGAGTATATTCCGCGGCGGCTCCTCCGGGGCGCGTCCAAGGCGGCTCAGGGCCTCATAAACGTTGCCAATCAGATCGGCCACGTCCCCGGTCGCGATATGGTTGTTGGTGACATAGGCCGTAACAATGTCGGCGGTCAGAGTCCGAAATGCTTCCTTATCCATACTCATCGATGCCTTTCGAATGTTGATGTGGAAAGCTTCGAAACACAGCTTCGTCGACCAGATCCCGCGCAGCCATGATCTGAGGGCAAAGGCTTTAACGAGCTCGATGATGGCAGGCCGTTTTAAGCTCGCCGTTCAGTTCTTCGTCCAGCTATCGTCCGGCTTGCAGGGGTAGGCGATTGACTGCTCCGCCGCACGAACACGAAAGCTGCCGTCCTGGGCGAAGGCTCGGGCGAAAGCCTTGGCGAGGCGCGATTGCTCGCCCGCAAAAAATCCATAGGGCGTGCGCACATTGGCTTGCGAAGCCCGGTCTTCCATGTTGCGGAAGCTGGCTGCCAGCTCAGCCAAGTGGCCGTCATTCATGAATGCCCGGAACAGGGCGATCCTGTTGGCGTGGATTTTAGCGACGCTGATCTCGCCGGTTTCTCGATCAAGCGAATAGTGGGCGATCCCGCCATGGTCCGTTTCAGAGAACAGCAGCGCATATTTTCCGTGGAAAATCTCGCGCGGGAGCGCGGTCAATGAGGGCGCCCCTTTCGGTCCGTCCAGCATACGGGCATAGATCCCATAGGACATGCCCCTGAATTGGGGGTTGGGAGCGTCAATCGTTTCAGGAATTATCCCAAGCGGAGCATCAGGCGCGCTGAACTGCCCCCCAGGGCGAACGACGGTCAGGCCGAACTCTGCTCCTTTCTGGTCGCTACAACGTAGGAAGCTGCGGAAGCCTTGCGGAAGCGGCACGGGCTGAGCCTCGAGAAGCGCCCGCGACTGACTGGCGGTTTGCGCCGCGCCGGGCTGACCGCACGCGGTCAAAGCTGCCGCCGTACACAGCGCTAATCTCGTCGTTCGATTCATTTGATACCTCCGGCTACGTGGATGCTGAGACTGCGGAACAGCGTCGACCGCCCGACGCCGTAGCGTTGCGCCACGGCTTCGGCCTTCATGCCGGCGCCCATCAGGAGGCGAGCGTCGTGGGTCTGGCGTTCGGTAAGCTTCCGCCTTCGCCCCAGCATGACGCCGCGCGCCTTGGCGGCGGCGAGGCCTGCGGCCGTGCGCTCGACAATCACGTTGCGCTCGAAGTCGCTGAAGACGCTTAGCAGTCTGAATACGATCTCGCCGACGTTCGAAGAGGTGTCGATGCCCTCGCTCAGCGAGATCAGGTTTGCGCCGCGCTCGCGCAGCTCATCCGCGATATCGACCAAATGGCGGAAGTTGCGGCCGAGGCGATCCAGCCGCCAAACGACGATCTGATCCCCGGCTTGAATCGCCGCCAAGGCCGCTTCCAGGCCGGGGCGCTTGCGCGACCTGCCGCTCGAGCGATCCTCGAACACGCGGTCACAGCCAGCGGCACGCAGCGCATCGGCTTGGAGATTCAGGCATTGGTCGGCGGTCGAAACACGCATGTAGCCAATCCGCAAAGGGCCTTTCCCGCCAGTGGCGGGAGCGCCGTCTGCCGTCCTGAATATCGTGGTTTATGAGATCGATCCTAACGCCTGTTGCGGCAAAGCCGCTCAGGCAAAGAAAGGGTCGATGTTCTGAATAAGTCCATAGCACGGCAACGAGTGAAAAGAAAAGCTTCCACAGTCCCGCAGACCACCGTTAACGGGACTGTCGAAAATGCGGATTGAGATCATTCCTCCCGGTTTTCTAATCCCTGCGGCTCTGCTCCCTGGCTCCGCTTTAGCTTTGGGAGAACACACGGTCTTGCCGCCAGCTCCGTGATCCGGCTAGCCCCGCCGTCAGCTTCCTTGCGGCGCGGGCGGGGGGCCGGAGCGGTGGACACAGGCGCTTCGGTCCCCTTTTTCTCTCAATCCTGCGAAGAGTCACAGATAGATACACATTGTGTATCGAGTGTGGTAGGATGAGAGTTGAGGATATAGACATGACCGCACAACCCAATGCCGCCGCTGACAACCACACCAAGGCCATCAATCTGCGCGTCCGCGAGGAAACGCGCGCGCTCATCGACCGGGCCGCGCAAGCCCAGGGACGTTCGCGTTCGGACTTCATGATCGAAGCCGCGCGCCGCGCCGCCGAAGACGCCATTCTCGATCAGACCGTGATCCAGATGGACCGGGCCAGCTATGACGAGTTCGTTGCGTTGCTCGATCGGCCTGCGCAAGCGAATGATCGGTTGCGCAAAACTTTGCAGACGCGCGCGCCTTGGGACGCGTGACCCTCTCCGCGCCGACACCACTCTCCGACCATCACGGTCTCGAGGCGTTCGACTCGGGCACGGCTTCGCTTGACGACTGGCTGAAAAAGCGAGCCCGCGGCAATCAGGCGGGCGGCGGGAGCCGAACTTACGTCGTCACGGAAGGCGACAAAGTAGTCGCCTATTACTCCCTTGCATCCGGTTCGGTCAGCGCCATCGAAGCGCCGGGCCGCGTCCGGCGGAACATGCCGGACCCCGTTCCGGTCGTGGTCCTCGGCCGCTTGGCGGTCGATCGGCGCATCCAAGGAAGAGGCCTTGGCCGGGCCCTTGTCCGCGATGCGGCCAAGCGCGTACTGAGCGCCGGGGAAGTGATCGGCATTCGCGCGCTGCTCGTTCATGCCGTGTCAGAAGAAGCCAAGGGCTTTTATCAGGCACTCGGCTTCCTTCAATCGCCTACTCATACCATGACGCTGATGATCCCGCTTCAGGACCTTCGCGCGCATCTTTAGCCGCCCTGCACGATCCGAGTGTACCGACCTATTGAGCTCCCTCGCCACTCCTTCCTTACCGCCCCGACACGAAAGCCAGCGTCGTTTTTCCTGCTTTCAAATTTTTCGTTCTGAATTTCGTGGCGCTTTTCTCAACTTTCCCCCAAAGGGCCGCCCCCGGAACTGCACGGGGCGATCCTGATTCGCAGGGGAAGAACCATGAGCAGCGACGAACTGAGCATCAAATTCCGCCGTAAGAACCGATCGGTCCCGGCCCGCATTAGGCTTCACCAGGGCCTGCGGCTGGACAGCCGGGAGAAGATGCTCGCGCTCGCCACCGACATGCAGAAGCTGAACCTGTCTCGGCGGCAAATTCCCGACTGGATGGCCGATCGCATCTACGGCTTCGAGGGCGAGATCCTCGACGAGGACGGCCGGGCCTTCGAGCTGGACGACGAGGCGATCGATCTCGCGTTCAACAATGACGGCTCGTTCCGTTGGCTGAGCGACTTCTTCCGCGTGACGAAGGAGCCGCCGAGGCAGCGCGCGCAGCGCCGCGTCCTGCAACGGCTGAAGCTCATCTATGTGGCGCTTTGCATCGAATATTGCGTCGTGAATGCGAAGCGCCGCTCGGAAAGCATGACATTCGCCGAGCTGCCTGAGGGCGTGGAAACCCATACCACCACCGCCATCGTCGCTATCCTTCGCTACTATCTGCGTCTCGAATTTAGAAGAATCCGTTCTGCTCACCGGTTGAAGTCTGGAGCAGTTCCGCCGCCCTTTCGCTCCGGATTCGCCGGCCTTCCGCCGAAGGTGCAAGCGCCTCCATCGAGAACAGCGAGCATAGCTTGATTACTATCTTGACCTCCCATCTTTCCCCCACAGCGACCGATCCTAGACTTTAGCGCGGCGCCTCCACTTACAGGAGGCCGCTGTGGCTTACGTTTTGAACTATGCCGGTGACGCGCCGGAACAGACAGGCGCACCCGCGCCGGATGAGCAGCCGGTCCGCGAGATCGAGAGACGCTATCCGCGTCCGCGCCGTCGATACATCCCGAGCATCCTCAAGACAGGGGCCACGTTCCTGCTTGCCGCCGGGATGTTCTTCGGTGCGGAGGTCTTTGTGCCGGCCGCGATCAAACCCTCCACGCTGATGGGCACATATGAGGCGCGAGTGCAGGCGGCGGTGAAGTCGGCGGAATTGACGCAACAAGCCCGCTATGAAGACTGGGCGGCGGATGTGCGGGTGCGCGCCGCGCAACAGAGCGAGCAATATCGCGCCATCAATCAGAGCGTGCTGGCGCGCTATCAGGCGACATTCGACCGGGGCCGGATGCTGGCGGAAGCGACGGCCCGCATTCAAAGCCAGTATGTCGCGGCGCGCATGGCGCAAGCCCAGGCGATGCAAGGTACGGACGTCTCGGTCGTTAACATGGCACGGCTGTTCGGCCGCATTGCCAACCTTGTCGATAGCGGCAGCGGCGACCAGGCGATGGCTTACGCTAACAACCTCGGGAACGAGTTGTCGCGCGAGCTGACTGAGGCGGCGACACAGGGCGAAACAATCTCAGTCGAGGGCTGGGACACGGGGCTCGCTACGGTGGACGCGCTTCGGCGCGACATCGAGGCGGTGAAGCCGATCACAATCCCACCGCCGCCGCGCCTTGGCCCGGAGCCTGCGGCCCAAGAGCGCTGACCATGGCGAGAGGACACTTCATGCGGGGGATGCAGGGCTTCATGGCCCTGCATCGCCAGACGGTCGAAGCCGACTATATGTTCCGCGCGCGGGACCGCGCGCGGAACATGGAAGCTGCTATCGAGCGCGCCCGGCCGACAGGCCTCTTGGGTGACGGACGCCTCGCCGATCTGGAAGACGTCCGGGCTGCAAACCTTCTGGATGCGCGCGGCCTCTTCATCGGCGGTTTTCGCGGCCGGCTGCTCTTCTTCAATGGCGACGGGCCGCTCGTCACTTATCTGCGCACGGGCGGCGGCAAGGGCCGCGATCTGCTGCTCCCGAACATGGCGCATGTGCGGGATCGCAGTCTCATCATCGTGGACGTGAAGGACGGCGAGAATGCCTATGCCTCGGCGCGCCATCGCGCTGAGACGCTCGGCGTCCCGGTCGTCTATCTCAATCCCTTTGGGCTGCGGGGATTGCCGAACACGGCGATCAACCCGCTGGAAATTCTCGTCGACACGGTGAAGCGCGGCGCGCGGATCGACACGGAAGCAAACGAAATCGCCCAGATCCTCCTTCCGCCGCCGCTCAAGCAGGGCGACGACGCCTGGGTGCGCAAAGGTGCGCTGCGCCTGCTCTCGCTGCGTATGGAGTACCTGGCGCATTTCGAACCGGAGCTCTGCACGCTTGCGGGCGTCTGGCGGTTCGTGAACGCGAATGGCGGTCAGATGGACACGGCTTTCGCTATGATGTCCACTTGCGGGATCGAGGCAATTGAGCGGAAGTCCGGCGCGTTCGAGCGGGTGCATGCCAAGGCTCCCAAACAATTCGAAGCGTATAAGGCGGATGCGATCGAAGCGCTCGACGCCTTCGAGCCCGGCAAGGCGCTCGATGCCGCGACTTCCGCGCATGAATTTGATTTCGCGCGCCTGAAGCAGGAGCCGCACACGGTCTATCTCATGCTACCGTCCGAAAAGCTGGGCGTGGCGGCACCTTGGATCAGCCTCATCCTCAATTACGCTATCGCGGCCATCGCCAAACAGGCGGGGCCCGTGCGGACGACTTTCCTTCTGGACGAGTTCGCCCAACTTCCGCCCGCGCCTGCGGTCATGAAGGCGCTGCGCCTTTACCGCGGCAAAGGGATTCAATTGTGGTTCTTCGCGCAAGGGCGCTTTTCGATGGAGGGCCGCTGGTCGCGCGAAGCCGTCAAGGAGTTCGAGGACCAGGCGGCGGTGATGACGCTCAAGAACGTGCAGGAGCCGGATCTTATCCGGGACATTCAGCTCTGGTCCGGGAACGCGACGGTGCTGATGCGCGGTGTCAGCCACAATGGCGGCACGGTCGAAACGGCCGCCGCCAATCTGGGCGAGGCCAAGCGGCCGGTTCTGCAAAGCGAAGACATTCTCGGCCTCGGCAACGAGCGGCAGATTTTGAAAATCTCGACGATGCCCCGCCTCGTGATCGCGGATAGCGTTCCTTTCTACACGGTCAGCCCGTGGAAGGATCAGCTTGGCGACGTGCGCGATCTTCACAATGGAATGCTCTGACCATGGCTGCCGATCTCAAACCTCAGTTCGCCACTCGCGCCGCGATACCCGTGAGGGCGGAAGCTTCCCGTACGCGTCCGGCAAACGAGAATGTGGCTGACAAGGCAACGCGCGTTACAGCGCGGGCGATCAGTCATTTCGAGCAAAATCGCCGCCAGTGGATCGCAGCTCGATATGGCAAGCTGCTTCGCCAGGACGCTCCGGCTCCGGCGCTCAAGCCGGCCGGAATGGGCGAGGATCGCGCCGGCCGCCTCATGCGGGCGGCAACCCATATGGTTGAGCGCAAGCAAGCCTTGAGGCTTGCTCGGATTAAAGAGGCGGGGGAACGGCTGGCCTCAGGCAGGAGCTCGCATCAGATCGGGCGTTGAAGTTACATATGTGTGCGAAGTTGCTACGAACGCCAATTCTAAGATATAATATATCAATATACACAGAATTTATTCTGTAAGCGGAGCGAGCCGCAGAAGTTCCCCCAAGCACATTCTAAAACAATCTAGCAAATCACTTTCACGATGCTCTGCGGAGCATTTGCGCGATGGTGATTTCTATGAGCAGACCGTTTGATATCACTCCTGAAGACTGGGCGCGCTATCGCGGGCTGATCAAAGATATCGATATGTCCAACGAACAGAAGGACGAAGTGATTCTGATCGTGCGCGAGATGATGCGACTGTTTGTGAATCAGTCATTTGAGCTTGATCCTGTTCAGCTTTCTTTGTCTTCACAAGCGAAACTTAGCTCGCAATTTGAAGCTGCTTCTGCTAGTGTTTCTTCCTCAAAAGAGGACCAAATGCCCGTCGGTGATCTGGTCGAGGAAACATCAAATTTTGAGGATTTAAGTCCATGAGCGCTGTCCAGAAACCGGCTGTCATTTATTGCCGCGTCAGTTCGGCTAAACAAACGACGCGCGGCGACGGGCTGTCCAGTCAGGAAACGCGCTGCCGCGAGTTCGCGAAGTATCGCAGCTATGAGGTTGTGAAGGTTTTCAAGGATGACGTGTCGGGCGGCGTCGTTGGACGCCCCGGCATGAAGGCGATGCTCGCCCATCTGCGAGCCAACCGGAAAAAGCCTCATGTCGTCATCATCGATGACATCAGCCGTCTTGCGCGCGGGCTGGAAGCTCACCTGAAGCTAAGGGCCGAGATTGCCAGCGCAGGCGGTGTGCTTGAATCGCCGTCCGTGGAGTTCGGCGAGGATTCCGACAGCCAACTCGTCGAGCATCTTCTCGCCAGTGTCTCCCAGCATCAGCGCCAAAAGAATGGCGAGCAGACGATGAACCGGATGCGGTCACGGGCGCTCAACGGCTATTGGGTGTTTCAGGCTCCGGTCGGCTATCGCTATGCGCGAGCGCCGGGCGGAGGCAAGATGATCGTGCCCGACGAGCCGCTCGCCTCCATCATCCGCGAAGCGCTGGAAGGCTACGCCAGCGGGCGGCTCGATTGCCGGGCCGCGGTGAAGCGCTTTCTCGAAGCGCATCCCGAATTTCCAACATGCCGCCACGGCGTTGTGCTAGATCAGCGCGTCTATCAGCTTCTGACTCAGCCTCTCTACGCGGGCTATTTGCAGATACCGCGCTGGGACATCGGCTTGCGCAAGGCTCAGCATCAAGCCCTCATAAGCTTCGGCACGTTCAACCGCATCCAGGAACGGCTCAACGGTGGCCTGCGAGCGCCCTCGCGCGTCGATGTGACGGCCGATTTTCCTCTGCGGGGCTTCGTTGCCTGCGATGACTGCGGTCATCCCATGACGGCCAACTGGTCGAAAGGTGCACGCGCCTCCTACCCTTATTATCTTTGCCGCCAGCGAGATTGCGCCAGCCGAGGCAAGTCGGTTGCGCGCGCGAAGGTCGAGGAAGCCTTTGAACGCCTCCTGCGGTCGATGACACCGGCGCGCGAACTTTTCGATCTGGCTTCCGCGACATTCCGTGATCTCTGGAATGCGCAGATGCGCTCGGCCGCCGAGCGCAAGGTCATCATGAAGCGGGAGGTCGTTGAGATCGATCGCAAGATCGCGGTGCTGATCGACCGCGTTGTCGAGGCAGAAAGCACGACGATCATGAAAGCCTTGGAGCGTCGAGTCGAGGAATTGGAGCGCAGGAAGCTAGTGATCGCCGAAGCGATGGCGAAATGCGATGCGCCGTCTCGCGACTATGACGCAAGTTTTCGAACAGCGCTCGACTTCCTCGCAAATCCTTGGAATCTTTGGAAATCTGATCGCTTGGAAGACAAGCGAGCAGTGCTCAAACTCACTTTTTCGGACCTTCTGCGGTATGACCGCGTGGAGGGCTTTCGAACACCAAAAATCGCGTTCCCCTTCAAGATGATAGGGGGAATTTTCGGTCAACTTGAGGAGATGGCGCACCCGACAGGATTCGAACCTGTGGCCTCTGCCTTCGGAGGGCAGCGCTCTATCCAGCTGAGCTACGGGTGCGGGGCCGGCTCGCGCTTAGCAAAGGGTTCGGGCGCGGGCCAGCGCGTTTTTGCGCTGCGGCACGCGCTTCGCGAAGGACGGGTTCAGCGCGCCGGCTTTACCCGGCCGCGCTTCACCGCCGCCGCGGTGTCGGGCGGCGGAGTCTTGGGCTGGTAGCGGCACAGGTCGGCGAGGACGCAGCGCCAGCATTCCGGAAGGCGCGCCTTGCAGACGTAGCGGCCGTGGAGGATGAGAAGATGGTGGGCGTCGCGCCGGTAGGGCGGCGGAGTCGCGGCGTCGAGGCCGCGTTCGACCGCGTTCACGTCCTTTCCCGGAGCGAGGCCGGTCCGGTTGGAAACCCGGAAGACGTGAGTGTCGACCGCGAAGGTTTCCGCTCCGAAAGCGCAGTTCATCACCACATTGGCGGTCTTGCGGCCAACGCCCGGGAGCGCCTGGAGAAGGTCGCGGTCGGGGGGAACCTCGCCGCCGTGATTTGCGATCAGAGCCTGGGAGAGGGCGATGACGTTCTTCGCCTTGGTGTTGAACAGCCCGATCGTCTTGATGTGCTGTTTCAGCGCCTCCTCGCCGAGCGCAACCATCTTCGCGGGCGTGTCGACGGTCGTGAACAGGTCGCGGGTCGCGAGGTTGACGCTCGCGTCCGTCGCCTGCGCCGACAGGACGACGGCGACCAGCAGGGTATAGTCGTTGACGAATTCGAGCTCGGTCTCGGGCGACGGAGTGCGGTCGGCGAGGCGGCGATAGAGCTCCGCGACTTCGGCGGGGCTCATGGCAGGCCCAGCACGTCCGCCATCGTGTAGAACCCGGCGGGCCGGCCGGCGAGCCAGCGCGCCGCGGCCAGGGCGCCCCGAGCGAAGATGGCGCGGCTGTCGGCGCGGTGGCCGAGCTCGATCCGCTCGCCGTCGCCGGCGAAGATGACGAGATGCTCTCCCGCCACCGAGCCGCCGCGAAGCGAAGCATAGCCGATCGTGCCCGGCGCGCGCGCGCCGCCGTCGAAGCGGTCGAAGCGACTTAGCGCCTGCAGCGTCGAGCCCCTGCCCTCGGCCGCGGAGGCGCCGAGGAGAAGCGCCGTCCCCGACGGAGCGTCCTTCTTGTCGCGGTGGTGCATTTCCAGCACCTCTATGTCCCAATCGGGGCCGAGCCGCGCCGCCGCCTGCGAGACGAGATGGCGAAGCAAATTGACCCCGAGCGAGGTGTTGGGCGCGTGGATCACGGCTATCGCCTCGGCCGCGGCTTCTAGCTTCTGCCGATGCCCGTCGCCGAGGCCGGTAGTACCGACGAGAATCGGCTTTCCGGCGCCGGTCGCGGCGCGAAGGTTCGCCTCCAGCGCGTCGGGCGCGGTGAAGTCGAGGAAGACGTCCGCCCCCGACTCAGCCTCGGCGACCTCGAGATCGTCGCTGGCCGCAGCGGCGCGGGCGATCGCTCCGCCCATCCGCCCACTCGCCCCGAAAAGGCCGATACGCAGCTTGCCGTTTTCCGCCATCGCTGCTTCATGGCGGCGGTGACGACGAGTGGCAAGCCGGCGCCGGAGCCCCAGGAGAGCCTCGCCCTCGCCGCCGCCCGGCGGATCGCGCTCGCAGCCCAGGGCTTGGCCGCGCCCCGGCGGGGCGGCGCGGTGGGGGTTCGGCGCCTGCTCGGCCTCGCCGACCGGCTCGGCCTGTTCCAGATCGACAGCGTCAACGTCGTCGCCCGCGCCCATTACCTGCCGGCCTTCTCGCGGCTCGGCGAGTATCCGACCGGCCTCCTGGATCGCGCCGCCTGGGGCCGTCCGCGGCAATTGTTCGAATATTGGGGGCACGAAGCGTCGCTCCTGCCGCTCTCCCTCCACCCCTTGCTGCGCTGGCGCATGGCGAGCGCGGAGCGGGGCGAAAGCGGCTGGGGCTCGCTTCGCGCCTTCGCCGGCGAAAGGCGCGCGGAAGCCGAGGCCGTGCTGGCGCGGATCGCCGCCCAGGGTCCGCTCGCCGCTTCCGACCTGGAGAAAGGCCGCACCGGCTGGTGGGAATGGAGCGATTCCAAGCGCGCGCTGGAATGGCTGTTCCGCGCCGGCAAGATCACCACCTCCACCCGCCGCGGCAGCTTCGAACGGGTCTACGACCTGCCGGAGCGGGTGATCCCGGCAGCGATCCTCGACCTCCCCACCCCCTCGCCCGAAGCCGCGCACCGCGCCCTGCTGCTGCGCGCTGCCCGAGCGCACGGGGTCGCGACGGAGAAGGACCTGCGCGACTATTTCCGCCTGTCTCCCGCCGAAGCCCGGCCGCGTCTCGCCGAGCTTCACGAGGCGGGGGCGCTCGTCCCGGTGCGCGTCGAGGGCTGGCGCGAGACGGCCTGGCTTGATCCCGAGGCGGCGCGGCCCCGCTCCGTCCGGGGCCAGGCCCTCCTGGCGCCGTTCGATCCTTTGATCTGGGAGCGGTCGCGGGCGGAGCGATTGTTCGGCCTGCGTTACCGGATCGAGATCTACACGCCGGCCGAGAAGCGGGTGCACGGCTACTACGTCCTCCCCTTCCTGCTCCGCGACCGGATCGCCGCCCAGGTGGATCTGAAGAGCGATCGCAAGTCGGGGGTCCTGTTGGTCCAGTCGGCCCATTCGGAACCCGGAGCGCCACCCGACACCGCCGAAGCGCTGGCTGCCGAGCTTCGGCTGATGGCCGAGTGGCTGGGCCTGGAGCAGGTCCGGGTCAGCGGCGCCGGCGATCTGGCCGGCTCCCTCGCCCAGGCGCTATAGAGGCGTGATGAGCGACCATCCGGTTCGAAACATCGTGATCCTCACCGGGGCCGGAATCTCCGCCGAAAGCGGAGTCGCCACCTTTCGCGGGCCGGACGGTCTGTGGGAGGGGCACCGGGTGGAGGACGTGGCGACGCCCGAGGCCTTCGAGCGCGATCCCGCGCTCGTCCAAGCTTTCTACGACGCTCGGCGCGCCCGGCTTCGCGAGGTGGAGCCGAATGCCGCCCACCTCGCCCTCGCCCGCCTCGACTCCGCCTGGTCGGGCGACCTCCTCATCGTCACCCAAAATGTCGACGACCTCCACGAGCGCGCCGGAGCGGAGCGCGTGCTTCACATGCACGGCGAGCTGCGCTCGGCTTGGTGCCTCGCCTGCGACAGCCGCATGGCGTGGGAGGGTCCGCTTTCGAACGACCCACCCTGCCCCGCCTGCGGCCGGGCCGGCGCCCTTCGCCCCGACATCGTGTGGTTCGGCGAGATGCCCTACGACATGGACCGGATCGACGCCGCCCTGCGCGAGGCCGACCTGTTCGTCTCTATCGGCACGTCGGGGGCGGTCTACCCCGCCGCGGGCTTCGTCCAGACCGCCCGCTACGCCGGCGCGAGAACGCTGGAGATGAACCTGGAGCCGAGCCTCGGAAGCGTCTGGTTCGAGGAAGTGCGGATCGGAAGAGCCGGAGAGCGGGTGCCGGAGTGGGTGGAGGAGGTGATTGGATCGATCGCTGTACCATGATATGGTAACTTCATGAGCAAGAACACTTCCGTGAACCTAAGCGCCCATTTCTCGGCAATGATTGAAGCGCTCGTCGCGTCGGGCCGGTTCGGCTCGGCGAGCGAGGTCGTTCGGGAAGGGCTTCGGCTGGTCGAGACTCGGGAGGTTGCTCTCGACCGACTGCGGCGTACCGTTGCGCAAAGCGAGGCGAGCGGCGCCGCCACCCCGTTCGACATGGGCGAGTGGCTCGAAGAGCAGGACAGGCTCGACAGCGCGGCGTGAGGGAAGTCCGCCTCACGCCCCAAGCAAGAGCTGAAGTCGCGGAAATACGGCGGTACACCCATAAACAGTGGGGCGCCGCCCAGGCGGACAGATACCTAAGGGGGCTTGGGCAGCGGTTCGAGGAGATCGCGGCGGGAACCGCCCTTCATCGCGACGCGGAGATCGGCGGCGGCTACCAGCGCTGCAGATACGAATCCCACATCATCGTCTTCAGGCCGGAAGTTGATGCCATCCGTGTCGTCCACATATTCCATCGCAGCATGGACATGGCTGGCCGAATGGCGGGCGAGGACTAAGCCTCACTCCACCCAGTCGAGCCCGATCTCCCGGTAGAGGCCCCGGTCCTCCTCCCATTTCGGGTTGACCTTGACGTGGAGGAAGAGGTGGACCTTGCGGCCGAGCAGCTCGGAGAGCTGGTTGCGGGCCGCCTCGCCGATCGCGCGGATGCGGGTGCCGCCCTTGCCCAGGACGATCGCTTTCTGGCTGTCGCGGGCGACGAGGATCTGCTGGTGGATCGCGGCCGAGCCGTCCTTGCGCTCCTCGAACCGCTCGGTCTCGATCGCGCTTTCGTAGGGCAGCTCGGCATGAAGCTGGAGGTAAAGCTGCTCGCGCGTGACCTCGGCGGCGAGCATTCGGTCGGTGGCGTCCGAGACCTGGTCCTCGGGAAAGTGCCAGGGCCCTTCCGGAACCCGCGCCGCGAGCGCCCGCTTGAGGTCGGCGACTCCGTCGCCGCTGGTCGCAGACACCATGAACACGTCCTCGAACGCAAGCTGTGCGCCGATCTCCGTCGCCAGACCCAGCAACGCCTCCTTCTTCACTCGGTCAATCTTGTTCAAGACCAACAGCTTGGCTTCGCGGCGCGCCTTAAGCTGCTCGACCATCTCCTTGATACGGCGTGAAAATCCGGCTTCGGCATCGACCACCAGGGCGATCAGGTCGGAGTCCGCGGCGCCGCCCCAGGCGGCGGCGACCATCGCCCGGTCGAGCCTGCGCTTCGCCTCGAATATACCCGGCGTGTCGAGCAGCAGGAGCTGCGCCTCGCCTTCGATGGCGATGCCCATGATCCGGGTCCGGGTGGTCTGCGCCTTGGGGCTGACGATCGCCACCTTCTGTCCGACCAGGGCGTTGACGAGGGTCGACTTGCCGGCGTTCGGGGCGCCCACCACCGCAACCAGGCCGCAGCGCTCGCTCATCCGATCTTCTCCAGCATCGCCGAGGCGGCGGCGGTCTCCGCCTCCTGTTTGCTGCTCCCCTCGCCCCGAGCCTCGCCGAAGCCCTTGACCGCGACCTGCACGGTGAAACGCGGCGCATGGTCGGGACCGCTGGTGTCGACCACTTCATAGGCCGGCGGCCGGCGATTGTTCGCCGCCGCCCATTCCTGCAAGCCCGCCTTGGGATGCTTGGGAGGGGCCGATAGTCGGTCGACGCGGGCGCCCCAGGTCCGCCGGATGAAGGCGGCGCACGGATCGAGCCCGGAGTCGAGATAGAGGGCGCCGATCAGCGATTCGACGACATCGCCCAGCACATAGTCGCTCCGGAAGACTCCGTCGTCCTGCGCCTGCTTGCCGAGCCGAAGATGGGCCGGAATCCCGAGCTCGCGCGCGATCTCCGCGCAGACCTCGCCGGTGACGAGCGCGTTGAGCCGCTGGGAAAGCTCGCCTTCCGCCTCATTGGGATAGGTTTCGAACAGCCAGTGCGCGACGACGAGTCCGAGCACCCGATCGCCGAGGAATTCGAGCCGCTCGTAATGATCCGCGCCGAAACTCGAATGGGTCAGCGCCCGCTCGTAGAGCGCGAGATCGCCCGGCGCCCGGCCCAGCGTCTCCTCGAGCCATTCGGCGAGACGGGTCAAAAGGTGGTTCCCACTCGCCGCCAGCGAAGCGCCGAGAACCAGGTCCAGGGCTTCAGCCACTCGGCCGACCCGTCGGTCGAGAAGAAGACGATCATCGGCCTTCCGATGACGTTCTCGCTCGGAAGAAAGCCCACCCCCTGCTCGTCGAGCGAAAAGCGGCTGTCGGCGCTGTCGTCGCGATTGTCCCCCATCATGAAATAATGGCCTTTCGGAACCGTGTAGACGGGCGTGTCGTCGGCGATGCCGTTGATCTGGTCCAGCACCTCGAAGGAGCGACCGTTCGGAAGGGTCTCTCGGAAGCGGGGATAGGGACAGTAGCTCGAATCCCCGTCCGCGACCGGCTTAGGCTGGTAATTGCCGACGTAGCGGCAGGGGCTGTTCGGCGTCCGCGCCATCAGGAAGTCGGCGATCCGAACCTTCGGCACCGCCGTGCCGTTGAGGAAGAGCTGGCCGCCGCGCACCTGCACCCGGTCGCCGGGAAGGCCGATCAGCCGCTTCACCCAATCCTCGTCCTTGCTCGGATGATGGAAGATGACGACGTCACCCCGCGTCGGGTCTGCTCCCCAGATCCGCCCCTCGAAATGCGCGAGCCCGAACGGAAAGGCGTAGCGCGAGAAGCCGTAGGGCCATTTCTCGACGAACAGATAGTCGCCGATCGCGAGGCCGGGAAGCATCGAGCCGGAGGGGATCATGAACGGCGCGACGATGAAGGTTCGAAGCAGAAGGGTGAAGACGAACAGGAACAGGAGGAACCGCGTCGTCTCCGCGATCCCCCCTTCCTTCCTCGCCCGCCGCTCCGGCTTCGCCGCACTCGCCATGCGCGCCGCTTTCGCTTGAGGCGCCGGACGGGTCAAGCGCGTATCCCCACCCCGTCGGGTCGCCGCACCGTGAGGGAGCGAAGGCTAGGCATCCTGCCCGCGGCTCATTAAGAGCCCCCCATGGACGAAAACCAAGCCTGGGCCGCCCTCGAGACGGCGCCGCGCCCGATCCTCACCTCGCTCTTCGCCGCCGAACCGGACCGCCTCGACCGGCTCGTCGTCGAGGAGGCGGGCCTGCGCTTCGACTTCTCGAAGACCCATCTCGACGGCGGATCGACCGACGCTTTCGCCGCGCTCGCGGAGGCACGGGACTTGGCCGCCGCGCGCGAGGCGCTCTTCGCCGGTCGGCCGGTCAACCCGACGGAGGGCCGCGCCGCCGAGCACAGCGCCGAGCGCGGCCAGGGCGCCCCGGAGAGCGTTGCCCGGGCAGCGAACCTCCATGCCCGGATGCGCGCGCTGATCGACGCGATCGAGGCGGAGGCGTTCGGGCCGGTCCGGCACGTCGTCCACATCGGCATCGGCGGATCGGCGCTCGGCCCCGATTTCCTGATCGATGCGCTCGGCCGCGACTCCGGCCGCTATGAGACGGCCGTGGTGTCGAACGTCGACGGCGCGGCGCTGGAGGAGGCGCTCGCCGGTTTCGACCCGCACACGACCCTGATCGCCATCGCGTCGAAGACCTTCACCACCACCGAGACGATGCTCAACGCCCGCTCCGCCCTCGCCTGGCTCGAGCAGGGCGGAGTCGCCGATCCCTACGGCCGGGTCGTCGCCCTCACCGCAAGCCCCGAGCGGGCGGTGGAGTTCGGGGTCGACGAGACCCGGATCCTGCCCTTCGCGGAAAGCGTCGGCGGCCGCTACTCGCTGTGGTCGGCGATCGGGTTCCCCGCCGCCCTCGCGCTCGGCTGGGAAGCGTTCGAGCAGCTGCTCGAAGGCGCCGCCGCGATGGACCGCCATTTCCGGCTCGCCCCGCCCCGGTCGAACGCTCCCGTCCTCGCCGCCTTCGCCGATCGCTATTACGCGAACGTGCGGGGCTGCGAGACCCGCGCCGTCTTCGCCTATGACGAGCGGCTTCGCCTCCTCCCCTCCTACCTCCAGCAGCTCGAGATGGAATCGAACGGCAAGTCGGTGAAGCTCGACGGATCGCCCGTCCGGCGAGCGACCGCCCCGATCACCTGGGGCGGAGTGGGGACCGACGCCCAGCACGCCGTCTTCCAGCTGCTCCATCAGGGGACCCACCTCGTTCCGGTCGAGTTCGTCGCCGCCGTCGAGCCCGATCACGCTTTGGATGAGGATCATCATCGGCAGCTTCTCATCAACTGCTTCGCGCAGGGGGCGGCGCTGATGGCGGGAAAGGCGAGCGAGGATCCTCACCGCTCCTATCCCGGCGACCGGCCGTCGACCACGATCCTCCTCGACCGGGTCGACCCGTTCACGCTGGGCGCCCTCATCGCCTTTTACGAGCACCGCACCTTCGCCAACGCCGTGCTCCTGGGGATCAATCCGTTCGACCAGTTCGGTGTCGAGCTCGGCAAGGCGATGGCGAAGGCGATGGACGGGGGCGAGGCAATTGACTTCGATCCCTCGACGCAGGCGCTGATCGATCGTGCGCTTGGAAGCGAAGGAAGAGAATGAGCCAGGATTACGACTACGACCTGTTCGTCATCGGCGCCGGCTCCGGCGGCGTCCGGGCCGCAAGGGTTTCCGCCGCGCACGGCGCGCGGGTCGCCATCGCGGAGGAGCATAAGGTCGGCGGCACCTGCGTCATCCGCGGCTGCGTCCCCAAGAAGCTGCTCGTCTACGGCGCCCATTTCGCCGAGGATCTCGCCGACGCCCGCCGCTTCGGCTGGGACGTTCCGGCCTGCGACTTCCACTGGCCGACCCTTCGCGACAACGTCCTTGCCGAGGTCACCCGCCTCGAGGGCGCCTATAGCGACACGCTCGCCAACCATAAGGTCGAGGTGCTGAAGGAGCGGGCGACCGTCGCCGGGCCGCACGAGATCCGGCTGGGCAGCGGGCGGACCGTCACCGCGGGCACCATCCTCGTCGCCACCGGAGCGACGCCGGTCGTCCCGAACTTTCCGGGCGCCGAGCATGGCATCACCTCGAACGAGGCATTCCACCTTCCCGACCTTCCAAAGCGGGTGGTGATTGCGGGCGCGGGCTACATCGCCAACGAATTTGCCGGGATCTTCCACAATCTCGGAAGCCACGTCACCCTGGTCAACCGCTCCGACGTCATCCTTCGCGGCTATGACGAGACGATCCGCGACCGGCTCCTCACCATCTCGATGATCAAGGGCATCGACTTCCGCTTCCACGTTTCCTTCGAATCGATCGAGAAGCGCGACGACGGCAGCCTCCTGGTCGGGATGAAGGGCTGCGACGCGATCGAGGCGGACCTCGTCATGTTCGCAATCGGCCGCCGTCCCGCCACCGACGACCTCGGCCTGGAGAGCGCGGGCGTGGAGCTCGACGATGCCGGCGCCGTCAAGGTCGATGCCGACAACCGCTCCACCTGCGAGAGCGTCTATGCCGTCGGCGACGTCACCAACCGGGTGCAGCTCACCCCCGTCGCGATCCGCGAGGGCCAGGCCTTCGCCGACTCGGTGTTCGGCAACAAGCCGACCCGAGTCGACTATGGCTGCATTCCCTCCGCGGTGTTCAGCCATCCCCCGCTCGCCGGGGTCGGGCTGACCGAGGGCCAGGCGCGAAACCAGCTCGGCGCGGTCAAGACCTACACGTCCGACTTTCGGGCGATGAAGAACGTCCTCGCGGGCCGCAACGAGCGCGCCCTCTACAAGCTCGTCGTCAATGCCGAGACGGACGAGGTGGTCGGGATCCACATGATCGGCCCCGACGCCCCCGAAATCCTCCAGGCCGCCGCGATTGCGGTCAAGGCGAAGCTCAAGAAAGAGGATTTCGACGCGGTGGTGGCGCTCCACCCGACGATGGCGGAAGAGCTGGTGCTGATGCGGTAGACGGAAACGGAGCCGCGTCCTCAACATCGTTCGTCCCGAGCGTAGTCGAGGGGCGCACATCAGGAATCCGTGCCAGCGCCCCTCGACTACACTCGGGACGAACGAGGCTTGCGCATGCTCGCAAATGCGTACGCCCCGCGCTATTCACGCGACATGACCGACCCCGCCTACTTGTCCGGCTTCGGCAGCCACTTCGCCACCGAGGCGGTGGCCGGCGCGCTGCCCGAAGGCCGAAACTCGCCGCAGAAGCCGCCTTTCGGCCTCTACGCGGAGCAATTGTCCGGAACCGCCTTCACTGCGCCGAGGGCCGAGAACCGGCGCTCGTGGCTCTACCGGCTTCGACCTTCGGCGGAGCATCCGCCCTACCGCCGCTACGAGGGCGCCGCTTTGTTCGCGCCCGGGACGCTCGACCAACCGCTTGCGCCGAACCGGCTGCGCTGGAACCCCCTCGACTACCCGGACGAGCCGACCGACCTCGTCGACGGCCTCACGACCATGGTGGCCAATCGCCACCCGCAGGATCTGGAGGGAGTCGCCGTCCACGTCTACCGGGCGACGAAGGACATGCAGCACCGCTGCTTCTTCAACGCCGACGGGGAGATGCTGTTCATCCCCCAGGACGGACGGCTGACCCTCTATACCGAGATGGGCCGGCTCGACCTCGCGCCGGGCGACGTGGGCTTGGTCCCGCGCGGCGTGCGCTTCCGGGCGGCGCTGCCCGACGGCCGCGCCCGCGGCTATGTCGCCGAGAACCACGGCGCCCTGTTCCGCCTTCCCGAGCTGGGGCCGATCGGCTCCAACGGCCTCGCCAATCCGCGCGACTTCCTGACCCCCGCGGCGCAATATGAGGATGCCGAGGGCGAGGTCGAGCTGATCCAGAAATATCTCGGCAGCCTGTGGACGACCGGCCTCGACCATAGCCCGCTCGACGTCGTCGCCTGGCACGGCAACCTGGCGCCGTGGAAATACGATCTCGCCCGCTTCAACACGATCGGCACGGTGAGCTTCGACCATCCCGATCCGTCGATCTTCACCGTCCTCACCAGCCCGTCCGACACGCCGGGCCGGGCCAATGCCGACTTCGTCATCTTCCCGCCGCGCTGGATGGTGGCCGAGGACACGTTCCGGCCGCCCTGGTTCCACCGCAACGTGATGAGCGAGTGCATGGGCCTGATCCGCGGCGCCTATGACGCCAAGGCGGAGGGCTTCGCGCCCGGCGCGCTGTCGCTTCATAACCTGATGTCCGGCCACGGCCCCGACGTCGCCAGCTGGAAGGCGGCGTCCGAAGCGGCGCTCAAGCCGCACAAGATCGACGGCACGCTCGCCTTCATGGTGGAAAGCTGCTGGCCCTTCCGCCCCACCGCCTTCGCGATGGAGACGGACTCGCTGCAGCGTGACTACGATCTGGCCTGGGGCGGCTTTCCGAAGGGCCAGGTGCCCCGCTGACCGGACGCGGCGCGGGACGGATGGAGAGACCGGAAGCCCGCTCGTGCGGGCCGGATGGTAGGGATGCGGGCCGCGGCGCGCTTGCGGACGTCGGCTACGTTCCGGCCCTAGACGGTCTTCGGGCGATCGCCGTCCTCTCGGTGATCGTCTACCATCTCGCCCCGCAGAGCCTTCCGGGCGGATTTGCCGGAGTGGACATCTTCTTCGTCATCTCCGGCTTCGTGGTCGCCGCCGCCACCGCCGCGCGTCCTCACGCCGGCCTGGCCGCGTTGCTGGCCGATTTCTACGCGCGACGGGCGGTTCGAATTCTCCCGGCGCTCATCGTCATGCTGCTGTGCGCCTGGGTGGCGGCGACGCTGTTCGTTCCCGGGCGGATGATCGGACGGCTTGGCGCCGGGGGCGGGTTCGGCGCCTTCTTCGGCGTCGGCAACATCTTCCTCGCCTTCGCCCCGAACGATTATTTCGCGGTTCCGTCCTCCATGGACCCGTTCCTCCACACATGGACGCTGGGCGTGGAGGAGCAATTCTACCTCATTCTCCCCTTTCTCCTGTGGCTGGTCCTGCGCCGACACGACGCTCGGCCTTGGGCGGTGCTGGTCCTGGTCGCCGCCGGGTCGGTGGCGTCGCTGTGGCTCTACGCGCGCCTTTCCGTTTCCGCCCCTCAGCTCGCCTTCTACCTGATGCCGACGCGGTTCTGGGAACTCGGCGCCGGGGTCGTCCTTTACCTCGCCTTGCCGCTGTGGATCGGTCCGGTGCGCCGGTTGCCGCGCGCCGGCGCGGCGCTCGCCTGGTCAGCCTGCTTCGCCGCGATCGCCGCGTTCCTGATCTGGCGGCCGACTGCGCACCTCCACATCCCGGCGCTGGTCCTGCCGACGGGCGGGGCATTCGGGCTGGTAGCCCTCGCCTGCGCCCGGCCCATGGCGCTTCCCGCCCGGCTGCTCGCCGCGCGCGGCCCGGCGGCCGTCGGACTCGCCTCCTACTCTCTCTATCTGTGGCACTGGCCGGTGCTCGCGATGATGCGCTGGACGGTGGGGGTTGACGGCCCGCTCAAGCTCGCCTTGGCGGCGGCGCTCGGTCTCGCCTTGGGCACCCTTTCCTTCCTCTACGTCGAGCGACCGGTGCGGCGGGCGTTCCGGACCGGCGCCTTCTCGACCCGCCGCGCCCTCGCGCTCGGCGCCGGCGCGCTCCTCGCGGGAGCGGCGGCGGCGTGGCTGCTGCTCCGGCTCCAGCCCCAGCTGACCCTCACCACCGAATTCGACGCTCCGCCGCCCCTCCCCGCCAGCGCCTGCGGCGGCGCCTTGGCGACCCGGCAATTCGTGGGCGGGAGCGAGTCGGCCTGGCCGCCGTGCCGGCCGGGCGAGCCGGCCCTGTTCGTCCTTGGCGATTCCCATGCCCACGTCTACCAGCTGCTGGCCGCCGTCTATGCCGCCCGGACCGGCCGGACGCTTATCCTGTACGAGCATCCCAGTTGCGAATTCCCGCCCTTCATTCTCGACCAGGTTGAGCGCGCCGAGTGCCGGCCCTATCACGAAGCGGCGGTGAAGGCGGTGGCGCGGCGCGCCCGTCCGGGCGACATCGTCTTCCTACCCTCGCTCCACCTAGGGGCGCTCGCCGACCCGCCGCCGGATCCGGCGCAGCGGGCCGGCAATCTTCAGGAGGCCATGCGGCTGATCCGCCCGCTCGCGGCCACCGGGGCGGCGATCCTCCTCGAAGCGCCCAAGCCGCGCTTCCCGAGCTCCCCCTTCCTGTGCAGCGACTGGTTCAACCGTTCCCGTCCCTATTGCCGCGCCGGCTTCTCCGTGCCGCGCGGCAAGCTTCTGGAGGCACGCTCGAAGACTCTGGAGGAGATGCGGCGGCTCGCCCAGTTCCTGCCGCGGGCGGTGGTGTGGGACCCCTTCCCGATCCTCTGCCCCGGCGACCCTTGCTCCGCCAAGCGCGGCGGCCAATGGCTGTTCAGCGACGAGAACCACCCCCTGCCGATGGCCACTTTAAGGCTCCTGCCGAGCTTCAGCGCCACCGCCCGGGCGGCGGTCGCCGCGCCGACTCGCCCGGGCGCAGCCGCCGGGCTATAGCGGCGGGTGTGAGATCCTCCCGCACCGCCGAGACCGACGTACTCATCGTCGGCGCCGGTCATAACGGCCTCGTCTGCGCATATTATCTCGCCGCGCAGGGGCTCAAGGTGAAGGTGCTCGAGCGGCGGAACGTCGTCGGCGGCGCCGCGGTGACCGAGGAATTCCATCCGGGCTTTCGCAATTCGACGGCGAGCTACACGGTCAGCCTCCTCAATCCGAGGGTGATCGAGGATATGCGGCTCTACGAGCACGGGCTGAAGGTCGTGCTGCGGAAGGTCGACAATTTCCTTCCGACGCTCGGGCCGGACCATTTGCTGTCCGGCCGGGGCGGCCTCACCCGCCGCGAGATCGCCCGCCATTCGGCGAGGGACGCCGAAGGCTACGACGCTTATTCGGCCGCGCTGGAGTCGGTCGTCGCGATCCTCAAGCAGTGGATCCTGCGCGCGCCGCCCAATGCCGGCGGCGGCCTTTCCGACGTCATGGCGGCGCTAAAGCTCGGCAACGACGTTCGCGGCCTCGATCGGGAGGCGCAGCGCAACCTGCTCGACTTCTTCACCAAGCCGGCCGCCGACATACTCGGCCGCTATTTCGAGACCGAAATCGTCCAGGCGCTGTTCGGCTTCGACTCCGTGGTCGGAAATTACGCCAGCCCCTACGACCCGGGCTCCGCCTACGTTCTCCTCCACCACCTGTTCGGAGAGGCGGCGGGCGTGGCCGGCGCCTGGGGCCATGCGATCGGCGGAATGGGCGCGATCACGCAGGCGATGGCCAAGGCCTGCCGCGAGAAGGGTGTCGAGATCGTCCTGGACTCGCCGGTCGAGGAGATCGTCGTCGAGCGCGGTCGGGCTGCCGGCGCAGTGGCGGGGGGCAAGCTCCATCGCGCCCGCGCGGTGGCGGCGAACGTCGATCCGCGGCGGCTGTTCACGGCGCTTCTTCCGGACGGGGCGGTCGCGCCCGAAATCACCCGTCGGATGAACGGGTGGAGCGCCGAGTCGGCGACCTTCCGGATGAACCTGGCGCTTTGCGAGCTGCCGCGGTTCACCAGCCTTGCGGAGCCGGGCGACCATCTCACGGCCGGAATCATCGTCGCGCCTTCGCTCGGCTACATGGACCGCGCCTATACCAGCGCGCGGAGCGGAGGCTGGGCGCGCGAGCCGATCGTCGAGATGCTGATCCCCTCGACCCTCGACGACAGCCTCGCCCCGCCGGGAGCGCATGTCGCAAGCCTGTTCTGCCAGCATTTTCCCTACGAGGTGGAAGGCGGCTGGGAAGCGCGCGCCGACGAGGCGGCCGACCATATCATCGCCCATGTCGACCGCTACGCGCCGGGCTTCAAAGCCTCGGTGGTCGGCCGCCTCGCATTGTCGCCCTGGCATCTCGAGCAGCGCTTCGGAATTCCGCGCGGCGACATATTCCACGGCAAGATGAGCCTCGACCAGCTCTTCTCCGCCCGCCCGATGCTCGGCCATGCCGACTATCGCATGCCGCTTCCCGGGCTCTATCTGTGCGGCTCCGGCGCCCATCCCGGCGGCGGCGTGACCGGTGCGCCCGGCCACAATGCGGCGCGGGCGATCCTCGCCGACCGGCGCAGGATCAGGCGCGCCGCCTGACGAGCAGCAGGAGCAGCGCCGCGGCGGCGAAAGCGCCGCCGGCGGCGAAGGTTGCGGCGGGGCCGGCCCACTCCCAAAAGAGGCCGGCGAGAAGGCTCGCGAACAGCATCGCGACCCCGGTGGCGAGGTTGAACAGCCCGAAGGCGGAGCCGCGCAGGCGCGCCGGAGCGGCATCGGCGACAAGCTTGCCGAGCAGGCCCTGGGTCAGCGCCATATGGGCGCCCCAAAAGGCGATCCCGGCGAATATCATGACGAGGCCCCTCCCCCAGGCGAGCAAAGCGTCGGCGGCGATGAGGGCGAGGAGGCCCCAGGCGAAGAGGCGCCGGCTCCCTCCGGAGTCGGCGACGATTCCGGCGGGATAGGCGCCGAGCCCGTAGACGAGGCTCATCGCGACGAGGACGAGCGGAGCGAGGGCGAGCGGCAGCCCCTCGCGGGCCGCCCGAAGGACGAGGAACGACTCGCTGAACCGCGCCAGGGTGAAGACGATTCCGATCCCGGTCACGCTCCAGAAGGGCCGGCCGAGCGCCTTCAGGTCGGCGAGGCGGATCGGCGGCGGCGGGTCGCCCGCGGCCCGGGGCGGATCCTCGACGCCGCCGAGCACGCACAAGACGGCGAGCGCAGCGGGGATGACGGCGAACCAGAATACGGTGCGGATGTCGTTGGCGAAGGCGTACATCAGCGCCACCGCCAGAAGCGGCCCGGCAAAGGCGCCGGCGGTGTCCATCGCCTGGCGGAGGCCGAAGGCGCGGCCGCGAATTTCCGGCGGAGTGACGTCGGCGACGAGGGCGTCGCGAGGCGCGCCGCGAAGGCCCTTGCCGATGCGGTCGGCGAAGCGGGCGCCGAGCACCAGCGCGGCGCTCGCGGCGAGAGGGAAAAGCGGCTTGGTCAGCGCCGCGAGCCCGTAGCCCAGGAGGATGAGCGGCTTTCTGCGACCCCAGCGGTCGGAAAGCCAACCCGAGAAGACCTTCGAGATGGAGGCCGTCGCCTCGGCGATCCCGTCGATCAGCCCGACGAAGGCAACGCTCGCGCCGAGGGTCACGGTGAGGAACAGCGGCAGCAGGCCGTGGACGATCTCGGAGGAGAGATCCATGAACAGGCTGACGAGGCCGAGCGCCCACACGGTTCGGGGGATTGCAGGCTTCGTCATAGCTTTCACTCCCGCACTTGATTCTCCTCCCCTGCCTTTGCAGGGGAATGCGCAGGTACAAATGTCCCCCCGGACATTTGTAGCCATGCCCGGGGGGCATGGCGTACCTGCGCATGACCATGCGAAGCATGGTGGAGGGGCTTCTTGCTGAAAGGAAGGCCCCTCCACCCCGCTACGCGCGGTCCCCTCCCCTCGAAATCGAGGGGAGGACAAGAAGGAGTGCTCATGAAAACCCGCGCCGCCATCGCCGTCGCGCCGAACCGGCCGCTCGAAATCCACGAAGTGGACCTGGACGGCCCCCGCGCCGGCGAGGTGCTGGTCGAGATCATGGCGACGGGCGTGTGCCACACCGACGCCTACACTCTGGAGGGCAAGGACAGCGAAGGGATCTTCCCCTCGATCCTCGGCCATGAGGGCGCGGGGATCGTCCGCGAGGTGGGCGCGGGCGTGACGTCGGTGGCGGTCGGCGACCACGTCATTCCGCTCTACACGCCGGAATGCCGCCAGTGTAAGTCGTGCCTGTCGCGCAAGACCAACCTTTGCACCGCCATCCGCGGCACCCAGGGCAAGGGCGTGATGCCCGACGGGACGAGCCGCTTCCGCCTCGGATCGGAGACGATCCACCATTATATGGGCTGCTCGACCTTCTCGAACTTCACGGTGATGCCGGAGATCGCCGTCGCCCGGGTCCGCGAGGACGCGCCTTTCGACAAGATCTGCTACATAGGCTGCGGAGTCACCACCGGAGTGGGCGCGGTGATCTGGACGGCCGGGGTGGAGCCCGGCTCCAACGTCGTCGTGTTCGGGCTGGGCGGCATCGGCCTCAACGTCATTCAGGGCGCCCGGATGGTCGGAGCCAACCGGATCGTCGGGATCGACCTCAACCCGGCCAAGCGCGCCATGGCCGAGGCGTTCGGAATGACCGACTTCATCAACCCCGCCGAATTGGGCGCCGACAAGGTGGTCCAGGCGATCCTCGACCTGACCGGAGGGGGCGCCGACTACAGCTTCGACTGCACCGGCAATACCGACGTCATGCGCCAGGCGCTCGAATGCTGCCACCGCGGCTGGGGCGTCTCGACCATCATCGGAGTCGCCGAGGCGGGCCGCGAGATCGCTACCAGGCCGTTTCAACTCGTCACGGGAAGGATTTGGAAAGGCTCGGCTTTCGGCGGCGCCCGAGGCCGCACCGACGTGCCCCGGATCGTCGACTGGTACATGGACGGGAAGATCGAGATCGACCCGCTCATCACGCACACGATGCCGCTGGAGGACATCAACTCCGCCTTCGACCTGATGCATTCCGGCGAGAGCATCCGAAGCGTGGTCGTGTATTGATGATCCCGTCGCCCCAGCGCTGGCTGGGGCCCCGGGGGGTGAAAGGCGGGGGCGTTCATCACCCCCTGGGGCCCCAGCCTTCGCTGGGGCGACGGAGAGAAGAAAAGGAGGAACGATGTTCAGCCATGTCATGCTCGGCACCAACGACGCCGAGCGCTCGCGCACCTTCTACGACGCCCTGTTCGCCGCGACCGGCGGCAAGCCGGGGCGCAAGGACGACAAGGGCCGGCTCATCTACGTCAACAATGGCGGCATCCTGATGATCAGCCCGCCGATCGACGGCGAGGCCGCGACCCACGCCAACGGCGGAACGATCGGCTTCGCCATGGACGGCACAGAGCAGGTCGACGCCTGGCACGCGGCGGGTTGCGCCAACGGCGGCAAGTCGTGCGAGGATCCGCCAGGCTGGCGCGACGGCGCCTTCGGCAAGCTCTACCTCGCCTACCTGCGCGACCCCGACGACAACAAGCTGTGCGCCCTCCACCGGATGCCGGCGTGAGGCGGGACATGCGTCCCGTGACCCCCCTCCCGGCACGCAGGGAGAGGAGAAAGTGATGGAGACCCTCTCCACCGTCCGCTCCTTCGGCGGCACTCAAGGCGTCTATCGCCACGCCAGCCGGGAGACCGGAACCGACATGACCTTCGCGGCCTATCTTCCGCCCCAGGCGGAGGCGGGGGCGCCGCTGCCGGTGGTCTGGTTCCTCTCCGGCCTTACCTGCACCCACGCCAACGTCATGGAGAAAGGCGGCTACCAGCGCGCCTGCGCCGAGCTCGGGCTGATCCTCGTCGCTCCGGACACCAGTCCCCGCGGCGAAGGCGTGCCCGACGATCCCGCCTACGATTTCGGCCAGGGCGCAGGCTTCTACGTCGACGCGACCCAGGCGCCTTTCGCCGATCGGTACCGCATGTACAGCTATGTGACGGCGGAGCTTCCCGACCTCGTCGCCGCCCATTTTCCGGCCGACATGGAGCGCCAGGCGATCACGGGCCATTCGATGGGCGGCCACGGCGCCCTCACCCTCGCGCTTCGCAACCCGGCCCGCTACCGGAGCGTCTCCGCCTTCGCGCCGATCGTGGCGCCCAGCCAGGTCCCCTGGGGCGAGAAGGCGCTCGCCGGCTATCTCGGGCCGGATCGCGCCGCCTGGCGGGCCTATGATTCGGTGGCGCTGATCGAAGACGGCGCCCGCATAGGTGAAATCCTTGTCGATCAAGGCGGTTGCGACGATTTCCTGGAACGCGAATTGAAGCCGCACCTGCTCCAGGCGGCGTGCGCGGCGGCCGATATCCCCCTCACCCTCCGGCTCCAGCCAGGCTACGATCACAGCTATCATTTCATCGCCACCTTCATGGAAGACCATCTGCGCTGGCACTCGGCGCGGCTCGGATCGAAGCCGCAGCGCGGACGGGAGACACCGCTTGCAAGTTAGACTACAATTGTAGTTGATGCTTCGCTTGTAAGGGGGAACAGGGCCATGACACTAAGCCGCCGCGATTTCGTCCGCCTCGCCGCCGCCTGCGGCGCGACCCTCGCCTGGGCCGGCCCCTCGCCCGCCTCGGCCCGGCTGTGGAATGAAAGGCGCGACCTCTACCCCGAAGGCGTCGCCTCCGGAGACCCGGGACCCGACAGCGTCCTGGTCTGGACTCGGCGGCCGTTCGAGGGCGCGGCCCGCCAATGGCTAAGCGTCGAAGTGGCGGAAGACGAAGCTTTCGCCCGGGTCGTCGCCCGCGCCTCCGCCCCCGTATCCGCGGCCTCCGATTGGACCTGCCGGGTGCTGGTCGGCGGGCTCAAGCCGGCGAGCACCTATTGGTACCGCTTCACCGACCGCGAAGGGAATGGAAGCCGCGTCGGCCGGACCCTCACCGCGCCCGCCGCAAACGACCCCCGGCCGGTCAACTTCGCCTTCGTCAGCTGCCAGGATGTCAACGAAGGCAAGCTCAACGCCTATCGCCGGATGATCCACGAGGACGAGCGCGCGGCGCCGGCCGACCAGCTCGGCTTCGTGCTCCACCTCGGCGACTTCATCTACGAGATCGTCGAATATCCCGAGGAGGTGAAATCCCGCTACGACCGGACCATCTACGAAGTCGCGCGGATCCCCGACGGCGACAAGGCGGGCAATTTCCACTATCCGCTCACCGTCGAGGGCTATCGCGCCGTCTATCGCGGCTACCTCGCCGACCCGGACCTCCAGGATGCGCGCGCGCGCTGGCCGTTCGTGGCGATCTGGGACAATCACGAATTCTCCTGGCAGGGCTGGCAGAGCATCCAGCAGGCGGCAGGACACGAGCGTCCCGGGCAAAGCATCAAGGTCGCCGCCAACCAAGCGTGGTGGGAATATCTGCCCTCGCGCTGCCGCAAGGCCGGCGGTTCCTCGCTCGAGCGCTTCGAGGCACCCGCAGTGCAGGACGTCGCGATCGAGCATTGGGACGAAAACGGCCTCGGCGACGAGCCGAACAACCTGGCTGCCGTCAACAGCCTGATCGGCTATCGGGCGTTCCGCTACGGCCGCCACCTCGACCTCATCATCACCGACCAGCACAGCTACCGGAGCGCAGACCCGTTCGGAGACCCGCAGATCGGCAAGTTCGGCCCGGAATTCCGCGATATGATGCCGGAGGATGCGGCGAAGATCCTCGACGGCGGGCGCGCCTTCAATGGCGGCAATCCGCCGGCCGAGATCGCGTTCAACGACGCCCGGGTGCCCAATCCGCAGCGCGACGCACCCCCGCAGACGATCCTCGGCGCAACTCAGAAAGCGTGGTTCAAGGACAGGCTTCGCCGGTCGAGCGCGACCTGGAAGATCTGGGGCAATTCTCAAGGCGCGCCGGATTGGCGGGGCGACCCGCAGAACCTTCCGCCCGGCCTGACCAAAGAAAGCTGGCCCAAGACGACCTTTGCCGCGATGGGCAACGGCGATTACGGCACGGCCTATGCCGAGCGCGCCGAGATATACGGCCTGGTCCGCGAGGCGGGGATCACCGGCTTCGCGATCGTCTCGGGAGATCGCCACAGCTTCTGGGCGGGCTATGCGGCATCGCACTTGCCGCCGGACAGGTTCGATCCCGTGGGCTTGAGCTTCGTCGGCGGATCGCTGGTCAGCCCCGGCGTCATCGAGGCCTATGAGCACGTTTTTCCAAAGGTCCATCCGCTTCGGCCCCTGTTCCTCGCCGACCGGCCGGACGGGGCGAAACCCGAATGGACGTACAACATGCTGCTTAGGCACGGAGTCCGCTCCTGCCTGGAATATGCCAAGAGCTTCGATCGCAAGCGCGCCAGGTCGCTTTCCAATCCGGACCTATCTCCCCATCTGGAATTCGTCGACATGGGCGGCCACGGCTATGCGACGGTTCGCCTCACCGGCGATTCGATGCGCACCGAGTTCGTCTGTATCCCGCGGCCGATCACCCGAAGCGAACGGCCCGACGGCGGCCCGCTGCGCTACCGAATGGCGCACACGGCGAAGCTGTGGCGGCGGGGCGAAAGGCCGGTTCTGAAGCAGGAGATACTGGAAGGCGATCCTGGCCTTGGACTCTAGCCGCTTCCTTCTCTCGACGCTCATCGACGCGGCCCTGGACGCGGGAGCGGCGATCGAGCGCATCTACGGCGAAGGCTGCGCCGTGGTGGAGAAAGCCGACGGCTCCCCCGTCACCATCGCCGACCAGGAGGCGGAGACGATCATCCTCCACCGCCTCCATGCCGCCTTTCCGGACATCCACATCCTCGCCGAGGAGGAAGCGGCCGCCGGGCGGATTCCCGAGCTCGGCCGCCGCTTCTTCTGCGTCGACCCGCTCGACGGCACCAAGGGGTTCGTCCAGCGCAGCGGCGAGTTCACCGTCAACATCGCTCTGGTGGAGGATGGAGCGCCGGTCGCCGGCGTGGTCTACGCGCCGGACTCCCGGCTGCTTTATTACGGCGCACGCGGCGAGGGCGCCTTCCGGGTCCGGGACGGCGGTAAGGCCGAGCCGATCGGGACTCGGCCCCGCCCGTCCGGCGGCCTCACCGGGGTCGGCAGCCGCAACCACGCCGCCTCCGGAACCACGGAGCGCAACGCCGTCCTCGGGATTACCGACTACGTCCCCTCCGGCTCCTCGCTGAAATTTTGCCTGGTCGCGGAAGGAACGGCCGACGTCTATCCGCGCTACGGCACCACCTGCGAATGGGACACGGCGGCCGGCCAGGCGGTGCTGGAGGCGGCCGGCGGCCGGGTCCTCGCGCTCGATTCCGAGGGCCGCGAGGCAGGCCCCCTCGCCTACGGCAAGGTGGAGCGCCGCTTCGAGAACCCCCACTTCATCGCCTGGGGGCGATAGGGCGAGCGGTTGAAGCGCTCCTGCCGTCACCCTGAACTTGCTGCAGGGTCCGGTTCTCCACCCGCCCGGCGGCTCGACGCTGGATGCTGAAACAAGTTCAGCAAGACCAAGTGGACCAGGTTCGTAGACCAGGACTTCGACATCCCCTAACCGAAGCTGTGCTTCAGACTGATCGTCGGGACGACATGCTTGTTGCGGTCGCGATGCTCGAACAAATAGGGCTCGGGGTTGCGGCGGTCCGGCGAGTAGAAGGTCCGGTTGCGGTAGGATGAGACGTTGGTGAGATTGTCGAGCCCAAGGCGAAACGTGGTCTTCTGCGTCGGCCGGTATTCGGCGAAAGCGGAGACGAAGGGGTTCGCGCTGTACGGCTTGTCGATCTCGTTTCGCCGATAGAAGCGGTTCGGCGCCTGGACGCTCGCATCGATCCCCCAGGCGAACCTGCCGAGATCCTGGCGGAAGCTGGCCGTGCCGACGAAGGGCGAGTTGCCGGAGAAGGGCCGGTCGCGCAACGTGTAGGGATCCTGGACCGAGGTCTTCACGTAGGAGAGATAGAGGTTGAGGCGCCCTCCCTTGATCCCGAACCGGCCGAGCGGCGCGTCGATCGTGCTGCGGGCCAGGAACGAGGTGCCGTTGCCGAGATTGCCGGGCGCGTCGAAGCCCTCGGGCGTCGGGATGCGGTCCTGGACCAGCGAGATCCGGTTGTAGCCGATCTCGAGCTTGACCAGGCCGTCGCCGAAGATCGGCCGCTCGAGCGTGCCGAGCACTTCCCAGGCCCGCTGGGGCAAGAGATCGGCATTGCCGCCGTTGACCCTGTCGTTGGTCAGCTCGGCGACGCTGATGAAATCTTCGAACTGAAGCTGGGCGACGGTGCGAGACAGCGACAATTGCGCGTGCCAGCCGCCCTCGGGGCGCCAGTCGAACGTCGCCTTGGGCTTCAGGAACCTGAGCACCCGCTCGGCCTCGGCGTCGCCGCTGACGGTAAGGCGCGAGGCCTCGAAAGTGAGGCCGAGGTCCATGCGGAGCGTGCGGGTCAGCGGACGCCCGGCGTTGACGAAGGCTTCGCCCCGATATTCCTTCACCACCGCCTGATCGATCGGAAGGTCGAAACGGGTCCGTCCGCCGCTCGCGTCGACGAGGAAGACGTTGTTGTCGCTGTCGAGCTTGTTGAGGACTCCTTCCGCCCCCGTTTCGACGCTCCACCCGGCAAGGTTCGAGCGGTTCCAGACGATCCGCGCGACCGTCTCCTCACGATCGTCGGTCAGGTCCTGGATCGAGCCGCCGGTCACCTGGCTCTTCACGCGGTTGAACGACGTGTCGATATTGTGGCGGTGCCGGCGCGTGGCGAGGCCGATCAGCTTCAGCCCGCCGCCGAGGAAGGGACGGGTGACGTCCCCGCCCAGCTCGAAGCTGCGGCGGTTGTAATCCTGGCTTAGCCGGTCGTCGCGCACCGGTCCGGTGAAGGGCGTCACGTCGTTGGTCTGCCGAAGGTCGAACCAATAGCGCTCGGCCCGGAAGTTGAGGTGGGCGGTGCGGTTCGCTCCGTCCTGCAGCTCCCAGGAGCCGGAGAGATAGGCGGTGCGCTCGGCTATGTCGTTGGTCTTCACCCGATATTCGAACGGCTTGCGGTCCGGCAGGGTGACGAGCCGGTCGAAGCCCTCCTCATTCTGGTGGTAATTTTCGAAACCGGCGGACGCGTTGAAGGTCGACTTGCCGCTTCGAAGCAGAAGCGAAACGCTCCCCTGCGGCGCGATCTTGCCTTCGAAGGTGCGCAGCACTGCCGCATTGAGGGTTCCCGCCAGGCCGCCGCCGGCGGTCGTGACGACGTTGACGACCTGCGGCTTGCCCGAAAATTCGGAGCCGAACAGGTCCCCCGGCCCGACCTCGACGCGGGCGACGCGGCTTGCGGGGATCCGCGCCAGCACCGTCTCCAGCGTGTCGGACTTGGAGCTGGGGCGCTGGCCGTTGATGACGACGTTGCCGGCCGCCTGCCCGAACCCGCGCACCTCCGCGTCGCCGACTTCCAGCGTGAAGCCGGGAACCCGCTTGACGATGTCGAGCGCGGTCGAGGGGGAAAAGGTCGCGAAATAGGGCCGCTCGTAGACCGTGCGCCCCCCTGCCCCCGCCGTCTGGGCGCCCGCCTGACCCGCCACAAGGAGTCCTGCCGCGATCGCCCAACGCCACTTACCCGCCACTCCACGCCCTCCGATTACGAGTGTCATCGTAAGCAAGAAGCGCGCCATGGCCGCAAGCGGAGAATTGCTTGGGGAAGGCCCGAGTTCCTGTTCGAAGTCGGACACCCGCGTGTCCACTGGCGGACACGCGACGTCACTCTCCTCCCCCGGACTTCCGGGGGAGGGGACCGCGCGACGCGCGGTGGAGGGGCTTCTTGGAGTTGAAGAGGCCCCTCCACCATGCTTCGCATGGTCCCCCTCCCCTGCAAAAGCAGGGGAGGAAAGGGACGCCCCGAGCGCAAGCCTAGATGATGGGGTGCCGTTCCCAGTTCGGCTTGTCGACCCGCTTGACGAGGCTGCCGTGGAGCTCGCGCACCGTCGTGCTCCCGGTCCTCTGGAAAAGGAAGGGGAAGACGCCGTGGACCAGGCAGGCGAGGCCCGCCGCGATCATCTTCACTCCGAAGGCGGTCGAGTTGCCGAAATGCTCCGCATAGGTCTCGCCGACCTCGCCGGGGTGCCGGGTAAAGGGATTGTCGTCCATTTCGGATGCATAGCGCGCGCCGATCCGCCCCGCCAGAGAATAGACCGCCGCTCGCCGCACGGCTAACGAAACGCGCGAAGGAGCCGCCTCATGCCCGAAGCCTATATCGTCGCCGCCGCCCGGACCGCGGGCGGAAAGAGAGGCGGAGCACTCAAGGACTGGCATCCCGCCGACATGGCGGCCGAGGTGCTCGACGCGCTCGTCGAGCGGTGCGGGATCGACCCGGCGGCGGTCGAGGACGTCATCATGGGCTGCGTCGGCCAGGCCGGCGAGCAGGCCTTCCACATCGGCCGCAACGCCGTCCTGGCCTCCTCCCTCCCCACCTCCGTCCCCGCCGTCTCGATCGACCGGCAGTGCGGAAGCTCGCAGCAGGCGATCCAGTTCGCCGCCCAGGCGGTGATGAGCGGGACCCAGGACGTGGTGATCGCAAGCGGCGTGGAGTCGATGAGCCGGGTCCCGATGGGCCTCCCCTTTACCCTGCCGATGCAGCACGGCATCGGCACCGGTCCCTTCTCCAAACGGATCCAGGAGCGGTTCGGAGTGGCGATGTTCAGCCAGTTCGTCGGCGCCGAGATGATCGCGGAGAAATACCAGTTCCGCAAAGAGGCGCTCGACCGCTTCGCCCTGGAGAGCCACCACAAGGCCGCCCGGGCGACCGAGGCGGGCGCGTTCGACGCGGAGATCGTCCCGCTCGAGATCGTCGATTCGGAGGGAAAGGCGTCCTTTCATACGCACGACGAAGGCATTCGCTACGACTCGACCCTGGAGGGCATCGCCTCGGTCAAGCTCCTGAAGGAAGGCGGAAGGATCAGCGCCGCCAACGCCTCGCAGATCTGCGACGGCGCCAGCGGCGTGATCGTCGTTTCCGAACGCGCCCTCAAGGAGCACGGGCTCACCCCGCTCGCCCGGGTCGTCAACCTCACCGTCACCGGCGGCGATCCGGTGATCATGCTGGAGGAGGTCATCCCCGCCACCCGCCGCGCGCTCGAGCGAAGCGGGATGAGCATCGCCGATATCGACCTTTACGAGGTCAACGAGGCTTTCGCCCCAGTCCCGCTCGCCTGGTTGAACGAGATCGGCGCCGATCCGGAGCGGCTCAACGTCAACGGCGGCGCGATCGCGCTGGGCCATCCGCTCGGCGCCTCGGGCACGAAGCTGATGACCACCCTCCTCCACGCGCTGAAGGCACGAGGCAAGCGCTTCGGCCTCCAGACGATGTGCGAGGGCGGCGGCCTTGCCAACGTGACGATCGTCGAGAATCTGGCCTAGCGCGGGGCCCGCAGGCACACGCGCTGCCTTCGTTTTCCGTCATGCTGAACCTGTTTCAGCATCCAGCGTCGAGCCGCTGTGCGGGTGTAGGCCTGGACCCTGAAACAAGTTCAGGGTGACGCCGGAGTATCTTCGAACGCCGCGACTAACTTCGCCCCTCGCACATTAGTCTCAACTCCCCGGCCGCCGTGCATCCAACCCGGCGCGGGGCTCATTTTGTGCCCCCGCCGCCCCGCTCGACCGCTGCGCTGGAGTAGCGCGGGCGCGATGACCAAGGACGATCAGCAACTGGCGGCCGAGCTGGACGCCCGGGCCGCCACCTACCGCCGGATCGCCGATCGCATGGCGGACGCGGGCGAGCGTGCGCAAATGGAGTCGATCGCCGACGGCTATGCCGCCGAGGCCGCCGCGCTGCGAATTCCTAATCGGCGCCCAGCACGCCGTCTCGCACCGCCTCGTTGACGAAGCGCGTGATCGCTTCGAGCTGATGCTTGGCGAGCGCCTGGGTCGACTCGCTCGACAGCATTCCCGGCATGAGCGCGATCTCTCCGTCGAGGGTGCGCCTAAGATAGCCGTGGTCGATCAGCGCCTTGACCTTGCGCCGAGTGGTCTCGCGGTTGAATCCGGTCGCGGCGGCGATCGAGCTGACGTTGCATTCCCCTGCCATTCCCGGCGGAAGCGGCGTGGCGAGGCTTCGAAGCGCGTCGGAAAGTCCCGCGCGGGTCAGGCGTTCGCCGCTGATCGCCACCACTGAAGCCAGGATGAGCGCCGAGTCGCCGTCGCCGAAATGGCGCCGCGAATTCTCCAGGCAGCGCGAGATGAGCATGCACAGCCGTATCGTCGTCAGACGGCTGTTCGCTTCGAACGACTTGGAGTCGATGGTCAGCTGCATGTCGGTCGTCCTGGCACCCAGGTCGGTCCTTTCGGACCGGCCGGGACGAAGGCACCGACCTTACTCCAATCTCGAGCGCGCAGGAAGCTTAAGCGGCGAGCGCCTCGTCCGGCGGTCCATCGGAAGCGCCGTCGATGACGTCCCAGCCGAGCAACTCCGCCCGGGCGAGCGCGCCCTCCAGGGCGATACGGTCCTCGCACCGGGCGTCGCCGAGGGGCCCCGGGGCGGTCCAGCCGCAACGCGGGCACTCGCCGTCGTTGCGGACCGCCTCATGCACCCCCCAGGGTCTCTCGATCGAACATTCAAGCATCGCAACTCCAGCCGACGATTCGGGTCATGTATATTTATGCAATATATTGCATACAAGCTGCATCTTGCCTGAACGGATCACCGCCCTCGCCCCCCGAGCCGGCTAAGCAGTCCCGGCCGCGCCCGCCGCTCGAACATCTCGTCCGGCCCTTCGGGATCGAGCGCCTCGGTCTCGGCGATCTCCGCCTCGAGCGCATTGGGCTCGGGCGGCTCGAACGGAAGCAGGGTCCGGCCGCCGCGGGCGCGCAAGGTCTCGACCGTCGCGATCAGCGAGCCGCTTTTCTCGATCATCGCCCCCACCGCCTTGGCATCCTCGCCGAAATGCTCGGCGATCAGGTCCGCCCGAAGGCCGGCGATCCGCCGCCGGGCCACTTCGTCGCTGCCCGCGTCGACGGTCAGGTCGCATTCGCTGTCGAGGCCCATCGAGCGGTTGTTGAGGTTGGCCGAGCCGACCCGGAAGGCGATATCGTCGACGATCATCACCTTGGCATGGACGTAGATGTCGAGCCCGCCTTCGGTCACCGGCGTGTAGATGCGGAATCGGCCGTGACGGTCCCTCGCCTGGAGCGCGCGCATCAGCCGCGCGCGCGCGGGGCCCATCACCGCCTCGTCGAGCCAGCCTTCCGCCGTCTTCGGATTGACGATGACGAACTCCGGCGACAGCGGCTCGCGCAGCCGCCTGGCGATCGCCTCGGCAACGGTGCGCGAGGCGAAATACTGGGTCTCGATGTAGACGGTCTGGCGCGCCGCGGCGATCATGTCGGCGAACAGGGCCTCGATCTCCCGCACCTCGCTGATCGCGCCGTCCTGGCCGCGGGTGCGGGCGATGGCGATCCGAACGTCGTCGAAGGCGGGCGCGAGCGCTTCGGGCCAAGGGTCGGAGTCCGGCGCTCCGGCTTCCTCGAGCTCCACGCCCGTCGCGATCTTCCAGCGCAGCCGGGCGAGATCGCCCAGCGCTCGGGCGGCATCGCCGTCCACCGCCATGGTCGCGTCGTGCCACGGCTCGTAGCTTTGCCGGGTGAAGGGACTGCGGCGGCCCGGCTCCTCGTCCCGGTGGTGGCGCGTGTCCCAGCGATCGGCGGTGATGTCGATCCCGCCGCAAAAGGCGAGCTTGTCGTCGATCACCAGGATCTTTTGATGGTGGCTCGCGTCGAGCGGATGGGTGCCGTCCCATTTGATCGAGATGTTGGGATCGGCCGCCCAGCGCAACAGCCGCAGCGCCGTCGTGCCGCGCCCCGGAACGCTGATCAGCCCCTCGTCCCAGGCCAGGATGTGGATCTTGAGCCCCGGCCGGTGCTTCGACAGCCAGGTGAGCAGCGGCCCCAGAGCGGTCGGAGCGCCGCAGTCGGGCTTCTCGTCGGACAGCGACACCCGTGTGTCGACGTCCCAGCCGATGAGGATGATCTGCGAGCGCGCAGCAAGCATCGCGGCGAGCGCGTGGCGGTAATAATCGTCGGCATCGACGATCAGCGCCGCCCGCCGCGCCCGCTCGATCCGCCAGCAATTGCGGCCCGGGCGGAAGAGCCCGCTCAGCGGCGGCAGACCCGCACTCCGCGCTCCCCCGAGCAACGCCAATCCGCGGCGCCGGCCGGACGCTCGAGCGGAGCGCTCGCCGCCGCACGGCGGCCGTAATATTGGTACGGATAGCCGCGGTCGTAATCGTAGACGACCCGGCCGTTCTCGACCGACCGCCCGGCACCTTCGGCGAAGAAGCCGGCACCGACCCGGACGCCTTCGTAAGCGAGGCCGTAGCCGTAGCCATAGCCGTACGCGTAGCGGTCATAGTCGTCGCCGCGGCCCGAACGCGCCCGCCAATCGCCGCGCCGCTGCCCGCCGAGCCGGTCTCCGCGGCTCCATCCCTGCCCTCGCCCACCGTGCCACAAGCGATCGGGCCCGTGTCCCACCGCGCCGCCGCCGCCATGGCCCGCCGACTCGTGCATTCCGCCCGAAGCCGGTCGCGGCTGCGCCTCGGCGGCGCCGGAAACCAGCAATGCGGCGGCCGCCGCCAGTGCGATCTTAAGCATCGACTCTCTCCTTCCGGCCCGGCTTTCCGAACGCTTAGCAGCGTCGGCGGCGATTCGCACGCGCCTCGCCTTGCCGAGCCCGCGCCCGAGCCTCTAGGGCCAGGTCGAAGCATCAACAGGAGTTGCAACGATGAAGCTCGACGACACCCTCTCCGCGATCGTCACCGGCGCCGCCTCGGGCCTCGGCGAGGCGACCGCGCGCGCGCTCGCCGCCCGCGGGGTCAAGGTGGCGGTGTTCGACCGCGACTCCGAAAAGGGGGAGAGGGTGGCGAGGGACATCGGGGGCATATTCGCGCAGGTCGACGTCACCTCCGACGAGGCGGTCGAGGCCGGCTTCGCCAAGGCTCGGGAGGCTCACGGCCAGGAGCGCATCCTGGTCAATTGCGCCGGAGTCGCCAACGCCGCCAAGACCGTCGGGCGCGACAAGGCGACCGGGCAGCCCAGGCCCTATCCGATCCAGCAGTTCGAGCTTGCCATCCAGATCAACCTGATCGGCACCTTCCGGATGATCGCCAAGTCTGCGTTCGGAATGGTCTCGCTCGATCCGCTCGAGGACGGGGAGCGCGGCCTCATCGTCAACACCGCCTCGGTCGCGGCTCAGGACGGACAGATCGGCCAAGCCGCCTATTCCGCCTCCAAGGCGGGAGTGCTCGGAATGGCCCTCCCCATCGCCCGCGACCTGATGAACGAGGGCATCAGGGTCAACACCATCCTTCCCGGAGTCTTCGAAACGCCGATGGTGGCGATGATGCCGCAGAACGTGAAGGACGCGCTTGCTGCCCAGGTCCCCTTCCCCAAGCGGCTCGGCCGGGCCGAGGAATATGCCCGCCTCGCCGTCTTCATGGCGGAGAACAACTATCTGAACGGCGAATATGTCAGGCTCGACGGCGCCATCCGCATGGCGCCGCGCTAGGGACGGCCGCGAGGCTCGCCGTAAAGCGCCCACAGATCGACGACCTTCGCCCGCGGCGCGGCGCCCTTGCCCTCGTTCCGCCGGACCGCGCCGGCGTTCGCGGCGCAGGCGTCGAGCCGGACCAGGGCCGGGCCGTGCTCGCTCAGCACGCGGCATTCGATCGGCGCGTCTTCCGCGGCGAGGCTAAGCTCGCTGGTCCGTTCGGCGATCAGCTCTCCCCACGCCGGATCGGGAGAGCCGGGCCTCCAGTCGCCCTCTCCCCAGCCCTCTTGGAGCCGAAGGACCCGGAAGGCCCGCGCATAGTCGGCGACCCACTGCGGCCGGCCGGCCGACCGAAGCGCGGCGCAGCGCGCCGGGTTGCCCGCGCCGCCGCCGTCGACGACGGTTGTGCAGGAGATCACCTTCCCGTCCGGCTGGACCTCGATCGCCGTCACCTCGAGGCCGGCCCTGGCCGAAGGCTGATCCCCCGGCATCTGCCAGCGGATGCGCGAGGACCAGGTGGAGGCGATCGCCCGGCCGCGCCGGTCGTGCGCCGGCTCGAAGCGGGCGCGCGCGCGCAGCAGGTCGCAGGTTGTCCGGTCGAGAAGGGCCGATCCGGACGATCGGGTTACGGTGCATCCGGCGGTCGCGCCGGACGGATCGACGTCGAGCCGGACGGCAACGTCGCCCTGGTCCCCGGCCCGAAGCGCCGGGGGGGGATAGTCGTCGGCGCCGATCCAGGCCGCCTGGTCGATCGGGGCCGGCTTGGGCGGCGCCGCCAAGGCGTGCCGGGGCGCCGCCCCCGCCGCCGCTCCCGCCGTCAGGCCCAGCACCGCGGCCGCGGCCGCGGCAGCGGTGAATATCGTCTTCGATCGCATATCTATCTCCTGCCGCCATGCTAACGCCGCGGCGGCAAAGCACAATCCTGCCGCCGGGCCGTATCACCACCCGCGCATCGACCTCCGACAGCCATGTTGCCCTTCGTGTCGTACGCCGGGGTCAGCGCGCCGACTGCGGTCAGCTGGTTGAGCCCATTCACCGTTGAGGCGGTGTTGCCGCTGCCGTGCCCGGTCCAGCTGTAGAGATCGTTGCCCCGCACGTTCTGCACGATCTGCGAGGCGGCGTTGTAGCTGAAGCCCAGCGACAGGTTCTTCGACGTGTCGGCCGGGAAGGTGTTCGCCAGCGCCGACAGCCGCGACACCGGGTCGGGCGTATAGGTGGTCGAAGTGTCGTTGCCGCGCAGCAGGCTGGTGCGCCGGCCGAGATCGTCATAGCCGAACGTCGCCAGCACCCCGACGCCGGACGTCGCCCCATTCTCGCGGATGTAGGCCGTCTCGCCCGTGACGAAATAATCATAGTCGACGTAGAAGCCGTCGCGCCACGTCATCCGCGTGCGGCGCCCGGCAAGGTCGTAGTCGAACGTCTTGGCCCCGAACGCGACATGGTCGTCCTTGGTCAGCCGCCCGAGCGCGTCCCAGGTGAAGGCGATGGTCGGACTGGTGGGCGTGCCGCCCGCCGTCTTCATCCGGCCCAGATTGTCGTAGCTGTAGATCTCGTCGAAGATGAAGGTGCCGCTGTCGGGAAGATCCTTCGCCGTCAGCCGGTTCAAGGCGTCGTAGGTGAAGCCGATCGTCTGGTTGGCGCGGTTGGTGAAGGCGGTGACGTTGCCGGCGGCGTCGAGCGTCGCAAGCTCGACGTCGCTCGCGTTGCTGGTGTTCGAGCCCTTCGTGGCGCCCGGATAGAGGGTGGCGTAGCGCCGGTCGAACCCGTCATAGCCGTAGCTCGTCATGTTGTGCTCCGCATCGGAGACGCTCGAGAGCTGGCCGTTCGCCGTATAGGCGTAGGTCGCGTCGGTCGCCTGGTCGGGCGTTCCGTAGGCGGAGACCTGCTGGTAGACGCGGCCGGCGGCGTCGTAGGTCGTCCTGGCGATCCGCCCGGTGGCGGAGCCGCAGCTCGAGGCCGCAAGCGCGGCGAAGCCGGACAGGTCCATCCGTTGGACGACGCAATCGACCCGCCCGAGGACGTCGTAGAGCGTGTCGGAGACCGCATAGGTCGTGGCTCCGGCGGCGAGCCGGGTGGTCACCGGGCGGGCGTTGTCGTCGTAGGTCGTTCGCACCTCCTGGAGCGGGACGAACGCCGCCCAGGCGGTGTCGGACTGGCCGTCGACATTGCCCTGCTCCACCTTGGTCAGGAGGCCCGTGGCGGAATCGTAGGTGTTGCGGGTAGCCCGGTTCTTGAGGCCGACGCCCGGGGAGTCGGGATCGGGCGAAATGACTCCGATCGGCTGCCGTGTGACATTGTAGCGGTAGCGGGTCGTGTCGTCGACGGCGGTCAGCGGGCCGTCGACCGTCTCGAGGTTGCCGAAGGCGTCGTAGCCCATCGCGGTGGTGGCGGTGAAAGTCCCGGCGCCGTTGGCGGTGGTGAGAGAGGTGACGTTGCCGTTGCCGTTGCCGTAGGAATCGTAGCCGATCGCCGTCACCACCTCGTCGGTCGTGCCCGTGCAGCTCGAGCCGGTCTGGCAGGCCGAAGTGCCGGTCAGCCGGTACTCGCCGTTGGTCAGCGTGTAGCTGTAGCGCGTCTCCGGCCGAATTGCTCCGGAGGTCGGAGCGGGTGCGGTGACGCTGAGCAGTCTGCCACCTCGGCGCCAATGCCGAACGTCACTTTCGATCCGGAAAACACATCTTGGTAGACGAAGTTGTCCGCTCGAAATTTCTTATTAAAGAGAAGATATTTTATCTATTATGACTATTTTTTCCGACGAGCAGCCGTTTCGAACCCGATCCCGTCCGAATTTTATAAAAACGGTGCTCCCTCCCGGCCATGGCACCGCTCTTCCCCAAACAACCACATGTTTCCAATTGTAACGAGCATAACCTGATGCTCTTCCTGATAAACCCGGGGTAAGAGTGGTGCAATTCTTCAAAGATACTCGCGCATCTTGACCTTCCGGTACAAGATATAGCTCCTCGTGAGCAACTACCAATGTACCTCTTTCCATCCAGTCTGATACTGGCTTTCCCGAAGCCCCCTCGGACTGACCAAATGTGACACAACCGAGCAGTATTAATAAGACAGGATGTACGATGATACTAGCTCTCATTAATCTTAACTTCCGACAGCTTTGCAGAGCGACCGACTATCTGTTTTGGTACCGGCGTGCCCGCTGCTTGCATAACTACTAGGACTGAAACTTTCACCACCCGGGCCCCAGTCGCCCTTAAGTAAAGTTACACTTACCCCGTTCCCTACAGGGTCAATCCTCCACGCACCATAATTAGTTATACCATATAGCGTAACGTGCGTACTGAGAACAAACCCCGGATCACCCGGCCCAGGCCGTCCGGACATCGGCCCATCGAATTCGTGGGCATGAATGGCTATATCTCCTGGATGAACAGCGCCCTTGGGAACGGAACCTTTCACGATATCAACCAAGCGACAGGGTATGATTGTATAATCCAAATGCAATGGAGCGATATCACCTGATGGTGCTCTAATAAAGAACTCTTCCGCTCCACTGCTCATGTTCAGCTTGTACTTACCTAATCTTTTTGTTAAATAAGCGGTAACAACAATTTCATCAACTATAGGCTCGGCTGATACGGGTTGATTTTCGAGGGATGCATTGGCGGCGTTTGTTGCTGGAGCACCGTCGCTATGCCGATTATCTCTAAGCCCTGTTACTATAATATCGCTAGGGCAGCCACCGTCACCGCCTTCGCAATTGGGCTCGTCTTGAAGGCCAGACGGATCTAGAAGATTGACCGGATTCCCTCCGACATAGCCGTATAGGTTCATCCCGCCCCCGTACCCGATCGGGTCCGTCTGCATGAACCTGCCGAGGCCGGGGTGATACATGCGTGCCTTGTAGTCGTAGAGCCCTAGGGCTCCGTACCACTTCTGCCCGGTGTACTGGAAGCGGCCGACGTTGCCCGCGCCGGGCTTGCCGTACTCGTCGTAGGTGTTGACGTTCGTCACCGTGCCCGAGCTGTTCGAGATCGCCACAATGCTCCCCCGCTCGTCGGCGTGGAGGAACCGGCGGTCGGTGGTTCCGGAGCCTTCGTACCAGACTAGTGGCTCGTCGACGCCCGGCCCGTACACGAACCGGCGCTGGATGGCGTAGCTGCCCGTCCCGTCCGACGTCATGTCCCCTTGGTGTCGTAGGTAGGCGTGGCGCTGCCGACCGCGGTCAGCTGGTTGAGCCGTTGACGCTCAAGACGGTGCTGCCGTTAATCATCTTTGACCGCCGAGGCTGCCTCTCCAGCAAGGCTAACGCTAATCTGTCTTTGCAACCGCCTCCACTGCCGAAAGGAAGCCGAAGATGGCAGCCAAATCTAGGATACAGAGTGGTACGGCAACGACCCCCGGCGCTGTAAGCCTTGAAACATTGGTCATAGCTACTGCAACGGCATGGAGAAGTACGATTGAAATAATGACTGCCCAAAATAGAGGAGAGTGGCGCAGCCGCCACTTGATGTAAACCGCAGTTAATATAACGGCTATCGAATATGCTGCAAGCAAGCCGCGCTCAGGCTGTGATAAATAGGCAAACAGTCCAAATACGGCTGCTGCCGGTAGAAAGATCAGCACCGACACGACCCTGCGCTGGCTGACCGTCATTGGCACACCCATGTCAACCACCCTTTCCGTTACGGCAGTTGATATAGTCTTTACCAATATTGTAAGCATCGTAGAGCAACGACAAACCACTGGCAACGTTGCCAACGACAGGAATGGCTTTAGCTAGGTCGGTAGCTCCCTTGCCCAGAGCAAAGTAACTGCCAGCACTGGTTGCAACACTCCCCGCTCCAATCTGCGCGCCGCGCTGATCTCCGCCAATACCGGATATGTTCGCCGAAAGGTACCCAGCTGCTAGCCGTGCAGTGATTCTACCGGCGGAAAGACCAGGAATAAAAGCGCTGGTTGCGTCCAGCGCTACGGAAACGGAGTTCTTCAGGCCGGCACGAACACCGCATTGAAGGATCGAAGGGGGAGGAGGCGGTGGCGGAGGTGGCGGAGGAGCGGGGGTCCGATCGGCTCCAATGCCTCCGGTACCTCCAGTCTCACCGATCAAACGCGCGTGCCCCGCGTCGCCGTTCCCAGGCGACCAGCACGCCTCCATATACTTGCCTGCGACTATGACCACGCCTCCGGCGCCATCGTCGAACGAGCCGCCGCCCTCACGCCAGCTGACGCATGTCAGCCCCGAAGGATCGCGGAAATTCACCGGATCCCCGCTTACATACCCATAGAGATTCATCCCGTCCCCGTACCCGATCGGGTCCGTCTGCATGAACCTGCCGAGGCCGGGGTGATACATGCGCGCCTTGTAGTCGTAGAGCCCGAGGGCGCCATACCACTTCTGCCCGGTGTACTGGAAGCGGCCGACGTTGCCCGCGCCGGGCTTGCCGTACTCGTCGTAGGTGTTGACGTTCGTCACCGTGCCCGAGCTGTTCGAGATCGCCACGATGCTCCCCCGCTCGTCGGCGTGCAGGAACCGGCGGTCCGTGGTTCCGGAGCCTTCGTACCAGACCAGAGGCTCGTCCGTGCCTGGCCCGTACACGAACCGGCGCTGGATCGCATAGGTGACGGTGGCGAGCTCTGCCACGACGTCGCTGCCGCTATAGTCGGCGAGCCGAGGGTCGTTCTGGATCCAGGTCAGACGGCCGAGCGGGTCGTAGACCAGCGACAGGCCCTTGCCGGTCGCGAGCCGGTTGTCCGAGGCATAGGTGTAGGCGCTCGTACCGTCCGAGGTCATGTTCCCCTTGGTGTCGTACGCCGGGGTCAGCGCGCCGACTGCGGTCAGCTGGTTGAGCCCATTCACCGTTGAGGCGGTGTTGCCGCTGCCGTGCCCGGTCCAGCTGTAGAGGTCGTTGCCGCGCACGTTCTGCACGATCTGCGACGCCGCGTTGTAGCTGAAGCCCAGCGACAGGTTCTTCGACGTGTCGGCCGGGAAGGTGTTGGCCAGCGCCGACAGCCGCGACACCGGGTCGGGCGTGTAGGTCGTCGACGTGCCGTTGCCGCGCAGCAGGCTGGTGCGCCGGCCGAGATCGTCATAGCCGAACGTCGCCAGCACCCCGACGCCGGAGGTGGCGCCGTTCTCGCGGATGGCGGCCATCTCGCCGGTGACGAAGTAGTCGTAATCGACGTAGAAGCCGTCGCGCCAGGTCATCCGGGTGCGGCGGCCGGCAAGGTCGTAGTCGAACGTCTTGGCGCCGAACGTGGAATACTCGTCCTTCTTCAGCCGGCCGAGCGCGTCCCAGGTGAAGGCGATGAGCGGGTTGAGCGGATCGGCGCTCGCCGTCTTCATCCGGCCGAGATTGTCGTAGCTGTAATAATTGTCATAGACGTAGGCGCCGCTGTCCGGGAGGTTGCGCGCAGTCAGCCGGTTCAACGCGTCGTAGGTGAAGCCGATCGTCTGGCCCGCGCGGTTGGTGAAGGTCTTGACGTTGCCGTTGGGATCGAACGTCGAAATCTCGACGTCGCTCGCGTTGCTGGTGTTCAGGCCCTTGCCGGCGTTGGGGTACAGGGTGGCGATACGGCGTACAGGTATTGCGGGTCGCCCGAGGCTTGAGCGGCGCTGCGACCGTCCGAGTCCGGAGAGACGGTACCGATCACCCCAAGGCCTCCCCGACAAGGTCGGTGATGTCGATGATTCCGCTCGACAGATAAGGCATAGAAGACTCTGGCCGGGCCGGTGGCCCCGCTCGCGTTCGGGTTGTAGAAGCTGGCTCCCAGACGCGATGTGTGCTGCGGTGACAGTTACGTAGCGGGCACTGATCAAAAGCGACGACGGATTCGAAATTACTTACCTCGTACGGAATTGTCCGACGATCCACCATCGTCTTTCGCGGGATTTGGAGCAGCATTTAATCCGCAATATTCAATATTTAATTGCAATTTGTTAATATAGAAACTGCCATACACTACTTTATAAGACCGATCGTCAATCGAGTACAAAGATTTGTCCAGCGATCTGCCCGCTTTGAATCCAAACTTTCCGGCTTCCCGGTAGACAAACTCTACCTTGTTAGTATCATTATTAGAAACAAAATATCTTCTTTCCCAATTCATTAATTCACCTATGCATTGATTTTTCCGCGTTCTATTTTCGATAATATCTATATACGGACGTATGTGCTCGTAAGGTACGTTGCGAGCTGCTTGGTTGTTATCACTACTCGACACGCTTTCGCGGCAACTAGGAATTACAGCTATAACCAAAGCGACGTACAACTTTCTACGCCGAAGCATCTTCACCTCCTAATGACCAATGATAGTGCCATATCTGGTCTGAATTATACCAATAGAATTATGTCTCTGATTGAAGCGTTGATCTGCAATCGAAGCGTAACTAGCCTCGAAATAGTTTCCAGGATGACTATGATACGTAAGCCAGAATGCACTAAGTTGATTCGCCATTTTGTCAAAATTACCCGCCATACTTCCAGAATCACCTCTGATTATACTACTGATTTTAAAGGTGAACATACTTCCATTTTGTGACATTTGGACGAAAAATCCATGCTCAAATCCAGTTACAAGCGTCTGCTGCCAAGCGTCGTTCATTCTGCTCTGCATAAGACTGGTAGATAAAAGAGCATTCACTGCGATCTGCTCTGTAACTGTAATTCGACCCAATAAAGTAGCATTATATGGCAATGATTTTTTTGAAGACCTTTTTGGTGAAAACGGTCGGGGGTGTTGCTCACGCTCAAATGCCAACGTTTCCACACGTCCACCAGCCATTCGAACGAGATCGGATGTGCCCATTCCGTCGTAGCTGTGCCCACCTGCCGTGTCGGCTGGGCCGGGGGCTCTTCCCGGGGCCCACTCATCGTCATTGTCGATCCAAGTGGCTTTGCGCGAGGAATAGGTCTCGGTGCCAGTCGGGTCTGCCGCGTTGACCGAATCCCCGCCCACATACCCGTACAAATTCAACCCGTCGCCGAACCCGATCGGGTCCGTCTGCATAAACCTGCCGAGGCCGGGATGATACATGCGCGCCTTGTAGTCGTAGAGCCCGAGGGCTCCATACCACTTTTGGCCGGTATACTGGAACCTCCCGACATTGCCCGCGCCAGGCTTGCCGTACTCGTCGTAGGTGTTGACGTTCGTCACCGTGCCCGAGCTGTTCGAGATCGCCACGATGCTGCCCCGCTCGTCCGCGTGCAGGAACCGGCGGTCGGTGGTGCCGGAGCCCTCGTACCAGACCAGAGGCTCGTCCGTGCCCGGCCCGTACACGAACCGGCGCTGGATGGCGTAGGTGACGGTGGCGAGCTCGGCGACGACGTCGCTGCCGCTATAGTCGGCGAGCCGAGGGTCGTTCTGGATCCAGGTCAGCCGGCCGAGCGCGTCGTAGACCAGCGCCAGGCCCTTGCCGGTCGCGAGCCGGTTGTCGGACGCGTAGGTGTAGGCGCTCGTACCGTCGGACGTCATGTTGCCCTTGGCGTCGTAGCCCGGCGTGAGCGCGCCGATCGCGGTCAGCTGGTTCAGCCCGTTGACGCTCGAGACGGTGTTGCCGTTGCCGTGCCCGGCCCAGCTGTAGAGGTCGTTGCCGCGGATGTTCTGCACGATCTGCGACGCCGCGTTGTAGCTGAAGCCCAGCGACAGGTTCTTCGACGTGTCGGCCGGGAAGGTGTTGGCCAGCGCCGACAGCCGCGACACCGGGTCGGGCGTGTAGGTCGTCGACGTGCCGTTGCCGCGCAGCAGGCTGGTGCGCCGGCCCAGATCGTCATAGCCGAACGTCGCCAGCACCCCGACGCCGGAGGTGGCGCCGTTCTCGCGGATGGCGGCCGTCTCGCCGGTGACGAAATAATCATAGTCGACGTAGAAGCCGTCGCGCCACGTCATCCGCGTGCGGCGCCCGGCAAGGTCGTAGTCGAACGTCTTGGCGCCGAACGCGACATGGTCGTCCTTGGTCAGCCGCCCGAGCGCGTCCCAGGTGAAGGCGATGGTCGGATTGGTGGGCGTTCCGCCCGCCGCCTTCATCCGACCCAGATTGTCGTAGCTGTAGATCTCGTCGAAGATGTAGGTGCCGCTGTCGGGCAGATCCTTCGCCGTCAGCCGGTTCAAGGCGTCGTAGGTGAAGCCGATCGTCTGGTTGGCCCGGTTGGTGAAGGCGGTGACGTTGCCGGCGGCGTCGAGCGTCGAAAGCTCGACGTCGCTCGAATTGCTGGTGTTCGAGCCCTTGGTAGCGTTCGGGTAGAGCGTGGCGTCGCGCCGGTCGAACCCGTCATAGCCGTAGCTCGTCTTGTTGCCCTCGGCGTCGGTGACGGAGGCGAGCTGGCCGTCGTTGGTGTAGAGGTAGGTCGCGTCGGTCGCCTGGTCGGGCGTGTTGTAGGCGGAGACCTGCTGGTAGACGCGGCCGGCGGCGTCGTAGGTCGTCCTGGCGATCCGCCCGGTGGCGGAGCCGCAGCTCGAGGCCGCAAGCGCGGCGAAGCCGGACACGTCCATGCGCTGCACGGAGCAGTCGACCCGGCCGAGGCTGTCGTAAAGGGTGTCGGAGACCGCATAGGTGGTGCCTCCGGCGGCGAGGTGGGTGGTCACCGGGCGGGCGTTGACGTCGTAGACGGTATTCGCCTCCTGGAGCGGGGTGAAGGCCGCCCAGTCGGTGTCCGACTGGCTGGCGACATTGCCCTGCTCGACCTTGACGAGCAGCCCGTCCGCATAGGTGTTGCGGGTCGCGCGGGGCTTGAGCGTGCCGCCGCCGTCGGGATCGGGCGAGACGGTGCCGATCAGCCGCCGTCCCGAATCGTAGCGCATCCGCACCGTGTCGGCCGAGCCGGAGAGCGGGCCGTCGACGGTGAGCAGGTTGCCGGCAGCATCGTAGGTCATGTCGCTTCGCGCGGTCAGCGTGCCCGCGCCGTTGCCGCTGCTGGCCGAGGTGACGTTGCCGCTCGCATCATAGGCCACCGAGGTCACCACCTCGTCGCTCGTTCCGGTGCAGCTCGACCCGGTCTGGCAGGTCGAGGTGCCGGTCAGGCGATACTCGCCGTTGGTGAGCGTGTAGCTGTAGCGGGTCTGCGGCCGAACCGCCCCCGAGGCCGGCGCCGGAGCGGTGACGGCGAGCACTCCGCCGTGAGTGGAATCGTAGGTGTAATCGGTGACGTTGCCGCGCGCGTCCGTCGTGCTGTTGGGCTGGTTGCAGGTCACCGGGTTGGCGCAGGTCGAGTCGAAGCTCGCGCTGGTCACGATCGAGGGCAGGCCGGAGCCGGACTTCGGCACCGCCTCGGTCTGCGTGACGTTGCCGCGCGTGTCGTAGGTGTAGGCGGTGTAGTTTCCCTCGGGCGCCGTGGTCCGCGTGAGCCGGGCGCTCGAATCATATTAGAAGCCGGTGGTGCGCGACAGCGGGTCGGTGACCGAGGTCGGCCGCCCGGTCGTCAGGTTCGACACCACGGTCGACACCTGGCTCAACGCGTTGGTGATCGTCATCGTCGCGGTCGTCCCCGACACGCTTCGCGAATAGCCCGTCGTCACGCCCGCGTCCGTTACCGAAGTGACCACCCCGCCGCTCAGGCTGGCGCCGAACGTATCGGTGGAGACGCCGGGCCGGCGGATGCCGTAATAGGTCGAGCCGCTGGTCACCCGCCAGGCGCGGCCGGCGGTGTCGGTAACGTCGACGACGCCGGCGGAGGGATAGGCGTAGGTGACGGTGGCGAGGTCGGTGGTGCCGCTGGCGCTGTTGCGGAACACCGCCTTGGTGCGCTGGAAGAAGCTCGCCGGAA